>PDYJ01001531.1_pt1 | contig 1159367 bp, 998 predicted proteins | sample 1430841 | NCBI WGS metagenome assembly PDYJ01 (sample SAMN07237672, study PRJNA390542) | Gut metagenome, whole genome shotgun sequencing project. | isolation source: fecal pellets | host: Mus musculus | place: USA: New York, NY | collected 2016-10 | reverse complement strand
CGGGGTGGCATAAACGGTGAAATAGTTTGTGTTGAGTACATTCTCCGTTGTGCCAGGCAGCTCGGTAGGCATATCAGGTAATTCGGTATTAAGTGAACGTAAATATCCTTTCACTCCACCTTCAAGGCTGACTGTTATGCCTTTTATCGAGAAAGCGTAGGCGGCACTCTCATGGGTATAGAAAGCATGGTCGCCGATGTGCTGGCTAAGGGTACTACCGTCCAATGAAACATTGAGCGTCTGCGGCAGTGACTCCCATTCGTTGTTGCTCTGGAACGTGATGAGGTGTTTGCCGTTGAACCGTTTGATCATCTTGAATTTGTTGGCGACATAGTAATCCGGCAATTTTGCCGACTGTTCATTTGGCAGCGAACCGGTCACTCCGAGCCTCACATCGTCCCAGTCAATGTTTGTAGAGAGGGTGTTGTTGATGAATGTTGTTTTTTGATTGACCTCATAGATGAACTTGCCGGAGAGAGTGTGGAGCGGTCGCGGCCGTCACGGTTTTCGGTGATCACACGGTCGTCACTTTCAAGAAAGTATGTTGTTATATTAGCGGCCTGAGCCGTGACTCGGTTGAACGAGTAATCAACCTGTGCCTTGAACTCCCCATTTTTAACTTTCCACAGGAGTTTGTTGAAACCAAAGCCGAGCGATTGAACAGCGTGCGTTTGCGGCTAAGGTTTGGCACTCCGGGGAGCGAAACGCTTACATATTGGCTCAGTCCTGTCGCTCGGCGTGCTGCGAAGAAATCAGTGGCACTCGCCGAAAGGTCTTCGCCTATATTGTTGGTCTTGAATGTGGTGATGTTCTGGAATCCGGGCATAACTGCCATTGCGAATAGTTCGCCGTCCCACACCGCGCCCTCCGGTTGCCAGGAGTAACCGCCTCCGGCGTCGCCGTGGAAAGTCCATGTGGCTTTCGCCTTGTTCTTCAGTTTTAGGTTGATGGCAGCCTTATCGGAAAAACTGATACCAGACAGCACCTGCATCGGCTGATGGTTTTCCATAACCTCGACCGCGCCGACATCATCATGATTTATTCCGTTGGTTGCTATTCCGTATTTGCCACCCAACAGGTCGGAACCCTCTATGTAGAACTTGTTGATGTCCTCGCCCTGATACTGGATTTTGCCGGAGTTCGACACATCAATACCTGGCATACGTTTCAGCACATCGCCGATACTCCGGTCTTGTGCTTGTGCAAAAGTCCCGACATTGTATGTGATGGTATCCCCTTGCTCACGGATGCGGTCGGCTTTCACCGCAACCTCTTTAAGCATTGTTGCCGAAGCCTCCATGACGATTGTAACTGGCAACTGAACGCTGTCAAGTTTTACAGTCTGCTTTGCAAAACTCATCATCGACACATCGAGAGTGTAACCCTTGATTTTAGAAGTGGAGATTGTAAACTTGCCGTTGGCATCAGAAGTGGCATACTTCTTTATTTTCCCCTCGGCAGTGCGTAGAATCACAGAAGCTCCTGTTAGCGGCTCATTTGTACCTTCCTCCACGACCACACCCGACACATTGACCTGTGCAACACCGTTCAGCGCAGCCAATGCAAATGCGATTATGAATAGCAGTCGGTTCATAGGTCGTGAGGATAGTTGGTTTCCTCTTTGTCGTGATGGACGATTTGTTTCTCATTGGTCGGGGTTGAACCAACTCCATAGGCTGCTTGTATTTTCGCCGCAAAATTTGAGTTTGAGTATTTCCACCAGTTGTTGAAAAACTTGTCGCGGTTCACTGTAGTGTAGCCTGTTTTATCATCATAAGTGAAAATCCCGACTTCTGAATTGGGATTCTGCACAAGGCCGTTGGCTTCAAAAATATATTCATTATTGGCGTCGTGTGCTTCAAGAATCAACCCCGGCAAACCACAGAGTTTCCACGGACCTTCCTGAATTGGAATCTCCGGTGCGAACCAGGCAGTCCATTTTCGCCCACGATAATCAGTGGTTGCTTCAACACATTCGTAACCCAATATGGTCTTTGTGCTGTTTCCTATTGCCCATTCGGGTTTATCCCAATCTTCTGAATATTGCCAATGCTCCATATCGAAATAACAACGTTCAGTAACTTTGCCATTAGGAATATTCTTATAGATATAACCCCAATAATGACCACAAGCCAATTGTGTATCATCGCGCTTGCCACTCATGGTTTTTGCCTGATCCATGGCCCAGAAAGTCGCGAGGTCACATTCCATAATTGAATCCTGCCATAATCTCTTTGTCCCGCAAAAAACGGATTTGTTTTTCCCGATTCTGAGCATTACTGGATCCTTAAAGAAATGAGAATTACGCTTTGTCGTATCGGTAACTTCAATACGAGTATAATGCACTTCAAGGATAGCCGGCTCCGCATCCTTGACATAATCTTTTGCAAATGCTGTCATTGCAGCCCACAAAAGCAGTATAAATATCAGTCTGTTCATATTCAATCGTGATAATCGGTCTCAAGAAAATCTATGTTTACTTCTTCGCCTGTGCGTATATGGTCTGTGCCGAATTGAATCCCGGTAGCTGCTCCATCAATGGCGTTATGATGGTCACGGTAGTTGGCCAGTTGCCTCAACATTTCCTCACGAGACATCTTGTCATATTGTCGAAAAGGATAAATAGGCACCATCTCTTGATAAGAAGCCTCCAATCCGGTAGCCACGAAAGAATGTTGCCCGGTGGATTCACTTGCTTCGAGTATCAAACCCGGCAGTCCGGTCAACTTCCACGGCCCTTCCTGCAAAGGAATATCAGGAGTGAACCATGCCGTCCAATCCCGCCCATGATAGTTTGCCGTTGCCATCACGCAATCATAGCCCAACACAGTCTTTGTTGAGTCGGAAATTTCCCATACAATATCGCCAAGAGGCTCCGTATAATACCCGTGTTCAAGTGAGCCAGCCTTGTCATAGACAGTCATTTGATTGTCAGCTGCGGAACGAAAAATATATAGAGATGTTTGGTAGACTAACGAATTCATCGCACTTTCATCCTTAGTCTCCGTATATCTCTTGAGCGCATCTTTGAGGAGCTGATGGCTGATAGCTCTACCTTGTGGAGTGGATTCAAGAGAATCCTTGAACTCCGTTTTTACGTTATAAAACTTCGAATGTTCTTTGCTCGCCAATAGGATAAAAGGAATATCACGTTTTATTATCCCATCCGAGCCTCTGACGAAAGTTTCGTGGTAGGTGTAGCCAACCTTTATCTCGGCACGTGGATATTCCTCTTTCTTCTTTGCTTGTACCTCAAACATGGCAAAGAAAGCAATTATGGTGATTATGAGTGAAAGTCGGTTCATTGTCTTTTGCGGGCTTTGAGTTTGTAATAAGTTTTATACTGGTTGGGATATAAAACAGGATCAGAAGCCGTAATTACAACCCATAGTTCGTCAGGTGTCAGTTTCTCGATCATCCAGTATCCATCTGTGGAGTTCCCGGCCATGTAAATAACAGCGTAATTCTCCGTGGTGAAAGTCCATTGGAAATATCTGACATCTTTCTTGATAGACGGATCTTTCAGGGAGCCTGTCGCAGTCCAGCCCTTGGTGTCTCTGCCGAATGAATAGATATTGGTTTCATCATCAAATGTCTGTTCATTGCTAATACTGTAATCGACATACACAACAAGCCATTCCACATCAGTGAGCATAGCGACAGTGTTCTGCTGACCTTCATCAAGGTAGCCGGTTCGCCCTTCGCATGACGACAATATCATCAATAAGGAGAGGCAGAGAGAGATAAATAACGCCTTCATTGTGAAAATGAAACGGAGAGCGTTCCGTCACCGACAAGATTCATGCCTTTGACTGAAAGCCAATCGGAATTACCATTATTGCTAATGATGTACGAATGGCATGGTTGCGGCGTATTCACCCCGGCCACTATCAATATTCCGGCATCAGGATTTGAAGTGTCACCCAAAGAGAGCTGATACAGGTAGAATCTAGATGAACTGTTTGCAGACACATTCATGGTAACATATCGGGGTGCATAGAACTGTCTTGCGTCATCTCGATCAGAAGTCACGACCATTTGGGCGAGTGTATTGCCATTGATTGAACGTGTCGCCGACCTCGTTACTCCATAGGTATCAGTGATCCTTCCCTCAATAAGTTTGTCGGAAGAATATGTTGAGTAAATAATCGCCGTTGAGTTGCCCGATTGTTTCACTGCACGGAGCATACCATTGACGGCTTCCATATCGCGCGTGAACTTATCCCGGTTGATTGTGCTTACCATCATCAACTCCTCACGACTACGGTTGACTACATAGTCGGAAGCTGTGATTTTCTTGTCGGGATTGATGAAAAACGCACCTGTGGCGTTATCCACATCAACAAATTGTGCCAGTATTTCTGCATCAGTCTCATAGGCGCGGATAGGCGACGGTTCGTTGAAAACCGTATTGTCATCGCTGCACGCTGATAACAACATCGAACCGAAAACTGATAATGGGAGCAATATCTTTTTCATATATGCCAGAATCTCCCGGTGGCTCATAGAGAGTTAAGTTACTATAAAGAAGCGTGAGCCAACTATGCCACGTCTTTGTTGATGGTCGTAGGAAACCTTTGATGCAGATGTAACAATAGCAGCCCACGCTATACGCGTGAGAACCACTATGCTATCTCTTGCATCGTTTTGAAAATTTCCTACGTTTTCAACAAACAAGATGAGCATAACGCTTCTTATTTTCCAAAATGTCGTGACAGACAGGAGTCTATCAGTCGCAAAGTTAATAATAATATTTGGGATTAAGGCTATTATAGCCTATAAATAATTCACTTTGCATTTGATAAATGTGCGTTTTACGGGCGTCTATGGGTGCCGAGTGGTTTGCCAGCCGTGGTGACAGGAGCGTGAGGCAGTGCGCCGGGGCGTATTGCCTCTCACAACCTTATCACCACCGCTTGCTCCCAAATGATGTGATAATTCAGGCGATAAGCCGTGTCAGTGGCCCGCGGATCCACAGGCACGGCACATCGTCTTGTGCTGTTTACCGGTTGCCCGACTGATTCCGTGTCTCACACCGATTCAGCTTCGGGCATTTCTGATTTTGGATATGATGTCCGGCTGAAGCCGAAGGCGGCGACAACGCCAGAGCAAAGCGAGGGCAAGCCTTCGCTCGACTCTCGCGTTGTCGCCTCTCTTTGGAATACCAGTCTGCAAACGATGACTTCGGCCGCTTCAAGGCTGGCACTTTGAAACGGCAAAAGTCAACGGAAGCCGGTTCTTTCCCTTGAAGATTTTGAGCCTCGGCAGGAACAGGCGTTTTGGCGTGCGAAGTTACTGCGTCCGGTAGGAACGTCAAGTGACGCTGCGCTTGTGGTCGGCGTCCGCACTCGTGAGCCTCCACAAATTCTTCTCGTGCCTCAAACAATTTGGGTATCCCTCGCTTGCCGCTGACTACACACTTGCCTTATCCTCCCTTTTGGCCGCAGTTGTGAAACTGCACGAAAAACGGCCAGCCCTGCCGGAGAAGCTCAAAGAGCTTCAAACAAAAGGGAGAAAATTAACTCAAACATCAAAAAACGATGGCACAATTCAGAGTCAGAACAGAGTACATATTCAGTGGCTTCTTCGAAATAGAGGCTGAAAACGAGGCACAGGCAAGGGAGTATGTTGAAAAACACTGCGGATTGGTTATAGGCAGTGACATACATTCCACATTACCTGATGATGAAGTAAACTGGGAGTTCCCGGTTCACCCTGACACAAAAATTGGCGAGACCACAAGAATTAAACCGTAGTATAAAAAACACAAACACTCAAACATCAAATGACTATGCACAGCACTATTTATCAAATCAGCACCGAGCCGATAGCCGCGACTATGTGAATATCGACCGTATAGTGGCAGGAGAAAACGCCTCCATATCCTATGTGTGTGAAAACTCCGAGGACGGACGCAAGTTTGACATCCGTTTTCTTCTTGAACATATCCTGCCGAAAGCTATGTTTACGCCCACTGATGAAAACGCCCTTTCCTACAATGGTGGCTTCGCAATATGGCGCAAATCCTATTTCGACAACATCAAGGCTATATCTGCAGAGCTTACCCCTGCAAACGTGATGAAATGGAACGGACCAATCGGACAACTGAAAAAAGCCATTATCAATCCGCTTGGCGTTGACGCTCTTTTCGTGACCGAGTTCTACGGCGGTGCTGGCACGGCTGAACGCTCCGCAGACCTAATGGATATTATCGCCCGACTGAAAAAGGGCGATAGACTATACATCGGGGCAATATTAGGGTATCACAACTAAAAACATACAGTCATGGAGTTCTTTATCGAGCCTATCCCCACATGGGCGTTATGCTATCTAATCAACGGAGACCCGACAGGGTTGACTGACGATGAAATTGCGATGATTGACAAATGGTATGCCGACAACAAAGTGCAGACCGTCACCACCGCTTCCGAAGCAGAGGGAGAGAGCAACCCATATTTCTCTCATTTCCCTGCTTTCGGACTACCTGCCGAGGTCACTGACTGCCATGTAATGACCTTTTAATCAACGGAATAATCAATAGCCACTGCGTCAGCACCAATGGCGCAGTGGCAAAAACAATCAAGATATGACAACGACTGAAATCAACTACAAGAGTACGGACTATACCTGCCGTATCGTGACAAGCAACGAGGGCGAGAGCCTTATTATCGGTGGACTGGAATTGCTTGACGCACTTATGCCTTATCCAATCACCGACAAATGCAACGGCTTCGCCGACAAGGAAGCGGAGCGTGTCGATGAAGAAATCTTCTACTATACCTCCGAAAATGATTTGAAGCTCCCCGACAACGAACTTGTCGCAATACTCAGAGAGAGCAACCCCGAATGGTTTGACTGAAAATCCAAATGGTTTCCAGTCCCGGAATGTCATAACGACCACCAAGCCGTCCTGCAACTACGCGGGGCGGCTTTTGCTCGTCACCTCACAAAAGCCGCCTCTATGGAAAACTATAAAGTACCAGGCGTGAGTAGGGAACTTATAGTCTTAGCATGATTAGCTGTTATCTGCGGAAATAATCTGCGAAATAATTCCGGCTATAATTTGTTGGGGTGGAAAAAAATAACTAATTTTGTGGTCACCATGCGGCAGTAATAATATACATACCAACACGAGTTAGGAATCCTGTAGCTCTCTCATGCTACGAGGAGGTATTAAAAGGTGCGTTCCGACAACGCATCTAATGCAGTATATTATTGCTTAATCCAAATGAATATTATAAATTTAGGAATTCTTGCTCACATTGATGCAGGAAAAACTTCCGTAACCGAGAATCTGCTGTTTGCCAGCGGAGCAACGGAAAAGTGCGGCCGCGTGGATAATGGTGACACCATAACAGACTCTATGGATATAGAGAAACGTAGAGGAATTACTGTCCGGGCTTCTACGACATCTATTATCTGGAATGGAGTGAAATGCAATATCATTGACACTCCGGGACACATGGATTTTATTGCGGAAGTGGAGCGGACATTCAAAATGCTTGATGGGGCAGTCCTCATCTTATCCGCAAAGGAAGGCATACAGGCGCAGACAAAGTTGCTGTTCAATACTTTACATAAGCTGCAAATCCCGACAATTATATTTATCAATAAGATTGACCGTGCCGGTGTGAATTTGGAGCGTTTGTATCTGGATATAAAAGCAAATCTGTCTCAAGATGTCCTGTTTATGCAAACTGTTACCGATGGATCGGTTTATCCGGTTTGCTCCCAAACATATATAAAGGAAGAATACAAAGAATTTGTATGCAACCATGACGACGATATATTAGAACGATATTTGTCGGATAGCGAAATTTCACCGGCTGATTATTGGAATACGATAATCGCTCTTGTGGCAAAAGCCAAAGTCTATCCGGTGCTACATGGATCAGCAATGTTCAATATCGGCATCAATGAGTTGATGGACGCCATCACTTCTTTTATACTTCCTCCGGAATCAGTCTCAAACAGACTTTCAGCTTATCTCTATAAGATAGAGCATGATCCCAAAGGACATAAAAGAAGTTTTCTAAAAATAATTGACGGAAGTCTGAGACTTCGAGACGTCGTAAGAATCAACGATTCGGAAAAATCCATCAAGATTAAAAATCTAAAGACTATTTATCAGGGCAGAGAGATAAATTTTGATGAAGTGGGTGCCAATGATATCGCGATTGTAGAGGATATGGAAGATTTTCGAATCGGAGATTATTTAGGTGTTAAGCCTTGTTTGATTCAAGGATTATCCCATCAGCATCCCGCCCTCAAATCCTCCGTCCGGCCAGACAAGCCCGAAGAGAGAAGCAAGGTTATATCCGCTCTGAATACATTGTGGATTGAAGACCCGTCTTTGTCCTTTTCCATAAACTCATATAGCGATGAATTGGAAATCTCGTTATATGGTTTGACCCAAAAGGAAATCATACAGACATTGCTGGAAGAACGGTTTTCCGTCAAGGTCCATTTTGATGAGATCAAGACTATCTACAAAGAACGACCTGTAAAAAAGGTCAATAAGATTATTCAGATTGAAGTACCACCCAACCCTTACTGGGCCACAATAGGGCTGACTCTCGAACCCTTACCGTTAGGGACAGGGTTGCAAATCGAAAGTGACATCTCCTATGGTTATCTGAACCATTCTTTTCAAAACGCCGTTTTTGAAGGGATTCGTATGTCTTGCCAATCGGGGTTACATGGTTGGGAAGTTACAGATCTGAAAGTAACTTTCACTCAAGCCGAGTATTATAGCCCGGTAAGCACACCTGCTGATTTCAGACAGCTGACCCCCTATGTCTTCAGGCTGGCTTTGCAACAGTCAGGTGTGGACATTCTCGAACCGATGCTCTGTTTTGAGTTGCAGATACCCCAGGAGGCGAGTTCCAAAGCTATTACAGATTTGCAAAAAATGATGTCTGAGATTGAAGACATCAGTTGCAATAATGAGTGGTGTCATATTAAAGGGAAAGTTCCATTAAATACAAGTAAAGACTATGCCTCAGAAGTAAGTTCATACACTAAGGGCTTAGGTGTTTTTATGGTTAAGCCATGCGGGTATCAAATAACAAAAGGCGGTTATTCTGATAATATCCGCATGAACGAAAAAGATAAACTTTTATTCATGTTCCAAAAATCAATGTCATCAAAATAATGGAGCGGTCAGGGAATTAATATAAGACGCTGTGGCGACAGGAGCGTGAGGCAGTGCGCCGGGCGTATTACCTCACACAACCTTATCACCACCGCTTGCGTCCAAATGATGTGATAATTCAGGCGATAAGCCGTGTCAGTGGCCCGCGGATCCACAAACACGGCACATCGCCTTGTGCTGTTTATCGGTTGCCCGACTGATTCCGTGCTGCACACCGATTCAGCTTCGGGCAGTTCTGATTTTGGATATGATGCCCGGCTGAAGCCGGAGGCGGCGACAACGCCAGAGCAAAGCGAGGGCAAGCCTTCGCTCGACTCTCGCGTTGTCGCCTCTCTTTGGAATATCTGTCTGCAAACGATGACTGTGGCCGCTTCAAGGCTGGCACTTTGAAACGGCAACGGTCAAAGGTGGCCGGTTCTTTCCCTTGAAGATTTTGAGCCTCGGCAGGGACAGGCGTTTTGGCGTGCGAAGTTACTGCGTCCGGGAGGACCGTCAAGTGACGCTACGCTTGTGGTCGGCGTCCGCACTCGTGAGCCTCCACAAATTCTTCTCGTGCCTCAAACAATTTGGGTATCCCTCGCTTGCCGCTGACTACACACTTGCCTTATCCTCCCTTTATGGCCGCAGTCGTGGAACAGCACGAAAAACGGCCAGCCCTGCCGGAGAAGCTCAAAGAGCTTCAAACAAAAGGGAGAAAATTAACTCAAACGCTCAAACATCAAATGACTATGCGAGTAAAAAGAATGAAAGTAGCAGAGGGCAAACGGCTCAATATCGGGCAGTTCCCAAATTTCCACCGCTCCGGCTCCATTAGGGGCATGAAAAAACTCTACTATGGCGAGAACTGCCTTTTGGTACGCTGTGGCAACTACATCTACAACGTGACCTCCGAACCCTCAATCTACAATCAGGCAACAATCTAAATCATAAGAACATGGAAAATTATAACGGAATAGCAATATCCAACAACGACAAGGAATTTGTCGTGGCGTTTGACAACTTTGTCAACGGCAAAATGCAATCCGCAACCAACACAGGAAAGGCACTCGCCACAATACACCGCTATTTGCAGTCGCAGGCTTTCAAGGTGTGCGTGGCTTATATCCGTCAGCTCGCTGTCAACTACCGCACCGGCTATTATGACGAGCGGAACGAAACGACAGCCCGGAGAGCGGCGATGATGTACGACACACTGATGAACGGCGATGAAATCTATGACCCCGAATATAAGGAACTAAAGGATAAAAGCGTATGAACGACACCGATTTTCCCGAATACGGACGCCAGTGCGAGTTGCTGACACCGTGGCGAGGCTACCACCGTGGCACAATCGTAGGACTGAACGGCTACCGCTTCATCATCGAGGTAAGCAGTGGCGCGAGGATTGAACTTTACGAAGATGAAATTGAATTTGACTGACTATGAACAGACTGTTGACACCGAAATTTGAGGAAGCCATAAAGGACTATCCTCTGTACTCGCAGGACGGCAAGGAGAGAAATGCCGTGTGCGTGGCGATATTCACTATCGGAAATATCTGTTGGTTTGTGCTTGAAGGAGGCAAAGAGGGAGACGATACAATCCTTTACTGCATAGTGGTCGGACTCGGCGAAGATGAATACGGCTATGTGTCGCTCAAAGAACTTGCCGATGTCGAACTTGACTATCGCAAACAAGGCTTCGGCATTATCCGAGTGATACAAATGCCGTATTTCACCCCATGCCCCATAGGGCAAATAAGCGATGAGAGGCTTCAAGACTTCTTGAACCGCCTTTATGATTGACCGAACACGTCAGCCGTGGTGTTGTGCCACGGCTGACATTACCGAAAAATTCGGTCTGCCACCTCCATGCCGGACGTGGCAGACATAAACGTGTACTGACATGATTTTACAAACCATAATCCAAGTTGCCGCACAATGCGGCTGGAGTGTGACCGCCAATGTGAGAGACGGAAACATCACCTCTTTCGATTTCCGGCGGAATACCGAGAGCGGAGTGCCGTTCTGCTTCTCAGCCGACATGACCGGTAGCAAACCGACTTCGCTGGTGGACGACATACTGTCGTTCATCGACGCTTTCCAACCCGACATCTTCGCGCGGCAGTGGTGCCGGATTTCGGGTGCCGGAGAGAGCCGATATGCCCAAACACTCTCCGACATGGACGGCATACGCACCCGGGCATGGCTACTCGCCATCGACCTCTCCGAAGCCTTCGCCGCTCCGCGCCCCTCGCCGTGGTATCTCTGGAACTGACAGTGCCGTTTTATCGGTTTTTCCGTTTTCTTCCCCGCTTGACCTGCGGGTGGTCGAGCAGGAAAATTATGTCGCTTCCGAGTATCAGCCTGTGCCAGCCGTTTTCCGAGCGGCGGTATGGGAGTACCGGGGGCGATTGCCTCATGTATTCGTAAATCGTTGTATGGCTTATGCCGAGCAATTTTCTTGCCGCCATCACCGAATATAGCAAATCGGGGACTATCCTGTGAAAATCAGGGCGCATGGCTTTTCTCCCCACTTTCCATCACCGCCTGCCGGCGGTATGCGTTTATGAAAACTTCGGCGGCTTCCACTGCCATCTCTGCGGAGAGGCTGATATGCGCTGGCCACCTTGTAAGACGGTTCTCCGGAGTCACGACATCCGACAACCGAATGTCGTGATAATACAGCGCGACCGCAAGGTCATATTTCCGCTGTTCCCAATCTATGGGTGTAGGTTGTACGTTGTCTTTCATTTTTCCATGTTCTTTTGAGTGTTTATCCTGAATGTCTTTCCTCGCAAGGCGACGAAATTGAACATCTCCTTGAAGCGGTCATATATCCTCTCGCCATAGGCCTCCTGTATCTGGTCGATTGTGAAGTTGGTGGTGGCATGGGTGAACTGGTGGTAGCGGTTGTCGTAGCGTGACTGGAAGATGTACTGCATAACATTCTCGAAGTTGCCGTACCTTCCTGTCGGCAATGTCTCGCTGCCAAGTTCGTCAAACGCCTGTCTTGGACTGTCGATATACTGCCTGATGCCCCGGTAGCCTCCGTATATTGACTCATCGGCGTAAGCGGCGCATACATCAATCACGTTGTCTATCCGGAAATAATACCGGTTGCCCTCGATGTGCGGCCTCACAAGGGAGCAGAACTCCCTGATGATTTTCAGCATGGTGGATTTGCCCGTACCTATGTCGCCCCAAATAAGAAGCCCCTTGTCCGGATCAAGGTTGCCGTCATAGTCCATCACCGCCCAGTGAACGATGTCGTTGTATGCCGGTTTCATTTCTTCCCTCACTGTGAAGCCCGGGCAGACAGCAACGGCACACTGCATGAAAAGTGTCTTGTATTCGCTAATCCTCGATAAGTCCACAGTTCGGTTTGATCGGCGTTCTGCGGCCTCTCTGATTTCCCTGACGGCTTCCGCCGGGTTTATTTTCTTTGGGTATGCCATTGTTCCGTTCTCGTTCTAATCGGGCGCGGGCCCAGTTGAAAAAATGATCCTTGCACTCCTGCACGGTCTGATGATTCTTTTTCTTGATCCTGCACTCCTGAAAAAAGTCAGGAAGCATATTTTCAAGTATCTTCCTTTCGCAGTGCAAGGCTCCGGCTATTTCGTCGAGCGAAGCCGTATCCTTTGAAAAAATTTCAAAAACTTCTCCTTCACGCGCGGGGAGAGAGAATTTTTATTTATATTATTATCTATATAATATATGTCCCCAAAGGTGTCCCCAACAGTGTCGGAAGAAGTGTCCCCATTTGTGGGGGATTGAGCTTCTGAAGAAGCCCCGATAGCCGTTGTATCCGATGGAGCCATGATTGAAAAGCCGGGTATCTGATCCATGACAAGCACCGTGTATAATGTCGCGTTGCCTATTTCAAGTCGCCGTATCCACTTCTGCGCCTCAAAAATCCTCATGTATCTTCCTACTGTATCTTTGTCCGCTCCGATTGAGGCGGCCAGTTTTCGTGTCGAGGCCACGAACTGACCGGGCAGGATGTCTATTGTCGTGCCTTTTATGGGATATGTGCCTTTGGCTCTATGCACGCGGAAAAGTATCTCCAGCCAGAGATGTACCATCCGGCTCTCGGAGTAGAGCCATTCCACGTCGCGGAGATAGTGCATTACGGGTATCCATGAACGGTTCATTTCGGCTGTTTATATTCTTGGGGTACATATATATTGGAGTTGTGCGTATGCCTCAGGCTTTTCCGCTTGGAGTGTCAACATCGCGGTCTGTCACATATAGTTCCTTCGGGAACACCACACATCCGGCAATCCTCTCTATCTCTTTCTTGCAGAAGGAGGGTATGCAGCAGCATCCGGCTTTCCAGTTATAGAATGTCTTGCGTTTGATGCCTTCTCCGCAGGCTCTTACTACCGCTGTCACGAAAAAACGGTGGTCAGTATGGGGTAGCGTGGCGAGATAGTCGTTAAGACACTTGGAGTCAATCTCTTTGATCTGTTGTGTAGTCATAATTTCGTCCTTTAAGATTAAATGAATCAGGTCTGCCGTTTTTTTTCAAGTGTTGCGTATCCGGCACGCTCCCTCACATCGTAAAGAGAGAGGAAAAAACGCCGCCCGTTACGCTCCGCTTTCAGGGAGCCGTCATGTATCGCGTCGCGTACACGCTGGTCTGAACAGTGCATGATCTCCGCCGCCTCACGCACGGTTATCTTTCTGTCGGGAGGCACCGGTGCGGTGATGTTCCGCTTTATCTCTTCAAGGGTGTTCTCAATCCTTGTGAGCCTCATTGTTATGCGTCTGTCTTCACTCATAGTCGTATCCGTTTTATAAGCTGTTTGACATTTTTTCTTTTAGCAACCATTAGCTATGTTTAGAAAAATGATTATCTTTGCAATTAGAAATAATTAATCTAAATTAGGTAGTTGCATTAACACTAACAAACTAATTGTACTAAATGATTGTTTGAAGTGTTATTATTGGAAATACCTAATCAAATTTATTATAAAATATAAACATGAGTTTATGGACAGCATAAGAGAAAGAGTGAGACAGGCGATGGAATGGCTGAAAGACAACAGGCTGTTCAACTCCAACCGTGCCATTGCGGAAAAGATGGGCTATAATCCAAGTGTCGTATCTCAGGTGATAACCGGCAAATCCAATGTGTCGGAACGCTTTGTCAAGAGCCTTTGCAGCATATATCCGTATCTGAGTTTCGATTGGATATGGAGCGGCAACGGAAGTATGATACAGGAGACAGCTGCACGGCAGCAGGAGTCGGATCCTGAGCCTCCGCAGTTTGACCGCTTCTCGTATATCCTTGCTGACATGGCGGAGATTATAAAGAACGAACTATATTAAAATCCAAATAAAATGAGGCAAAAATTACATCCACCTTAGATTATTTGAGAATAGTCATGCCTCCGTCCGCTCTTGGGGGCGGTTTAGGCCGCCCCCGCCGCTGGGGCATCCCCTCGCCAGAAGGAGAGAGGAAGTGTTCAGACGGTGGTATCAGGTTTCGTAGAGACGAAACCGTCGATATATGAATTATTGGATGTCACAACAGCAAAAGCCTGTCTGACGAGTTTGTTTGCTACGGCAATCATGGCAACCTTGCCGGATTTTCCATTGCCTCGTAATCGTTGGTAGCATTCCTTGCACGCCTTGTTGTGCTGACTTGCTGACCATGCCGCCACATAAAGCATTGAACGCAGAGTCTCATCACCGTTACGGTTGATATGTCCCCGGATGTTTATGCTCGTGCCGGACTGCTCTATTGTTGGACAGATACCGATAAAGCGGGACAACTGCTTGGCATTGTCGAAGTAGGTAAAGCCTCCGGTGGCTATAATCAGCGCTGTGGCAAGTGTGACCCCGATACCCTTTATTGAGGTAAGGAGTTTCAGCTGCCTGTCAAACACCTCGGTCACGACCGCCTCCATTTCCTGCTGCATGTACTTGATCTGCTTCTCAAGGAACGTTATGGTCTGTTTAAGAGAATTGACACACTTCTTGTCCTTAACCGGCAGAGGTTCAAGCGATGAGAGTAGATTCTTTGTCGCTGTCAGTTGCTTCTGGAGCTGACGCAGGACTGTTTTCTTCTGCTTCAGAATCATTATCTGTTCTGATGGGAACTTATAGGGTTCAGGCTTGAACCTCTCCCCGAAATCGGCAATGAGACAAGCGTCTTTGGAATCCGTCTTGGTTACGGACATCATCACGCGGGCATAGTTCTTAATCTTCTTCGGATTGATGAGGCTTGCCCGGATGCCCGACTTGTCAAGAAGATAAAGAAGGAGGAAACAGTAGTTGCCTGTCGCCTCCATCACGCAGTGGTGGATGGCAGGGTCAAGCTTCGAGATGAACCTGCGGATGCCTTTAGCATCATTTGGGAAGGTCTCGGTACGGTAGCTTTTCCCGTGAAGGAAGGCTGCTACAAAAGTCGCTTTGCTGATGTCGATGCCTATGTATGTCATATTATCAAATCTTTTGTCAGGAACTACATCTTTTGCACTCTCGTCGCAAACACGGGGTCGGTTTCACCGCCCCAACGAACTATCCAGTCTTTAGATGTAAAAGCATGGGGACCTATCGTTCTTAATGGAGTCAACCAACATGACATCTGCCTTATTCCATGCTTGAATATCCTGAAATTTGAAGTTGAAATTATTCAAAAACATTTAACCGTACAAATGTACGACATGACTGCCTTCATGGGGCCGATGAATAATCGGCTTGAACGCCTGGAAAAACGGATTGATGAACAGGCGAAGGAGATAGAGCGGCTACGCTCTGAACTGTCTGCAAAAGAGAAAGCCGCCACCTCCCGGAAGAAGTGACGGCTGCACCCATGTTAAGGTAGAGATTATTTAAGTTTACCGAAGCCCTGTATGACGCTCGTCTGAAGCACATGGGCGTATTTCTCGGTCATTGCCACGTTGGAGTGGGCGAGCATCTTGCTCACAGTCTCGATACCCACGCCTTTTGTCAACGCCCACGTTGCAAACGTGTGGCGGCCTACGTGCATTGTCAGGTTGATGTGCAGACTGGCAAGGTTGGCGATTATCTTCAACTGGTCGTTGCATTTCTGGTTGCTCATCAGATTGAGGTTGTAGTTGTACTTTTTCAATATGGCTATCGCCTTAGGCAACAGCACAATCGTATAGGGCATACCGGTTTTCATACGCTTGTCTCGTATGCAGTAGTCCTCGCCCTGCCTGAACACGTCCGACTTCTTGATCTTCACAAGGTCGGAGTACGCCAGCCCTGTGTAGCATGAGAAGATAAACATATCGCGCACTTTCTCGGTCATGCCGTAGAGTTCAAGGGCTTCCACGCGATCACGTTCCTCTTCGGTAAGGAATTTTATGCCCTCCGATTTTCCACGCGAAATCCTCATGCCGTCGTATGGGTTGGACTCCAGCTTCTCAAACTGTATCGCCTCCACGATATAGGGTTTGAGGCGTTTGTGATAGCCGTGAACCGATGCCTGGGCTGTCACACGCTTGCGTATGAAATCGTCCCATAATCTGATGTTCTTTGGGGTGAGGTCGCTGAAGAAGCGTATCAGCCCGAAGTCGCGCAGGCATTTGAGCATCACCTTGTGCTGCTTGCGTGTTGACTCCGTGACCGGGCGCATGTCGATACGTTCCTCCAGCCAGTCGAGAAAACTTGCCGACGAACCCTGCAACTTCGTTTTCTTGACCTTTTTGAGAAGCGACAGGTCGTATTCGCCCTTTGTCGAAGCTATGGACGACATCTTCTCATGGATACCGTCATAGACACGGCGTATCTGTTCGTTCAGATGGTCGGCCTGAGGGTGGTTGACTACCTCCTTGCCGCTCCACTGCTGTTTTAGGACAGCGACGCCGGTGGAGAGACGGACGCGCTCACGGTTGTACGACACCTCAATCTCAACGGTGCCGGGGTTGACGGCCGATGCCTTCTTGCGGCGGTCGAAAACAATCTTAATCTGTGGTATTCCTGCCATAAGTAAAAGATTTTAAGAATGATACATTAAAATTTCTCGTGATGTGGTACACGAAAAAGCGTGTACCACAAATTCCGGGAAATGTACCACACGTGTACCACATACCATTCCAACGCATACGGCAACGAGGCTGTTGCACGCCCCGAATCTTTTGGAAACATTTAGCACAAAATAGCAAATATCAGAGAGTTGGCACTCTGAACAGGCTCCGGTCGCTATGGCAAGACCGGGGCAGGAGACAATGGCTGATATTTGATGGAAAAGCTGGTACATTTGTGGTACTTTTTTGTGGTACATCCACGAAATTTGTACCAAAGATAATGTGCTAATTCCGAACTAACAAATGCTAACTTTGGCTATCGGCAGGAATTATTGTTTGTGCTAAATCTTTCTAAATCAAGATTTTATAAGATTGCTGACACTTGCACATCAGTCACTTACAGACACGAAAAAAGGGCCACATAATTGTGACCCTTCAGTGATCCGCGTGGGGCTCGAACCCACGACCCCAACATTAAAAGTGTTGTGCTCTACCAGCTGAGCTAGCGAATCAACGTGTGCTTCAGATAGCAACGTGTGTTGCTCGTCTCGAAGTCTTGCGCTTCAGGATGGGCTTGAACCAACGACCCCCTGATTAACAGTCAGGTGCTCTAACCAACTGAGCTACTGAAGCATTCTTTCGTTGGAGGATAATTCAATGTGATTGTGTTTTGCAATCTTTTGAACTTCCTTTAAAATCTGATTCTCTTATCAGATTTTGCGCTTCAGGATGGGCTTGAACCAACGACCCCCTGATTAACAGTCAGGTGCTCTAACCAACTGAGCTACTGAAGCATTTTTTTGTTGCATTATCGAGATTTTTGCCGTCCTCTTTTTGTTTTGGAGGGGTAGGTGTTTCTCTCATTTGCGGTGCAAAGTTAGGAAGTTTTTTTGAACTGTGCAAATTTAAATGATAAAATTTTTCTAAATTTTGAGTTCTAATGATGGTTTAGTGGTTGTAAAATGTTGGTTTTTAGACTTATGTAGATTGAAATTTTTTTTTGAATTTTTTTAATTTTTCTGATTGCCGTTGCTGAAAACTATCAAAAAATCGTTTGATTTCTGTTTTGTGTACTCACATATTTTTGCTAATTTTGCGTCATGTTAATTTAAACCTACATTTACCATGACAGTAACTGATCGTTTTCTAAGCTATGTGGCGTTTGACACGCAAAGCGATGAACTGACGAATATGACTCCTTCTACCCCCGGGCAGATGGTGTTTGCGCGTTTTCTTAAGGAGCAGCTCGAAAAAATGGGCCTCGAAGAGATTTCTCTTGATGACAATGGCTATCTTATGGCGACGCTTCCTTCAAACTGCGGCTATGACGCTCCAGTGGTCGGTTTTATTGCCCATCTCGACACCGCCCCCGACATGAGCGGCAAGCATGTCAATCCTCGCATTGTTAAGAATTATGACGGCAAATCAATCCTTTTAAATGAAAAGGAGAATATTGTGTTGAGTCCTGAGGAGTTTCCGGAGATGTTGAACTATATTGGCCAGGATTTGATCGTGACTGACGGCACAACATTGCTTGGAGCTGACGACAAGGCAGGAATTGCGGAGATTGTAACCGCCGTGGCTTATCTTCAGGAGCATCCGGAAATCAAGCATGGCAAAATCAGAATAGCATTCAATCCAGATGAAGAGATAGGGAAGGGCGCTCATAAATTTGATGTGGAGCGCTTCGGTGCGGAGTTTGCATACACTATGGATGGCGGAGCTGTCGGCGAGCTTGAGTATGAGAATTTCAACGCGGCGAGCGCGAAAGTCACAATAAAAGGTCGCAATGTGCATCCCGGCACAGCCAAGCATAAGATGGTGAATTCAATCCGCGTCGCAACTCAGTTCATAGTCATGCTTCCTCGCTGGGAGACTCCCGAGCACACCGAGGGATATGAGGGCTTTTATCATCTTGTCGGAATTGAAGGGAGCGTAGAAGAGACTGTGCTCACTTATATCATACGCGACCACGACCATGAGCGTTTTGAAAGCAGGAAGCGCGAGATTGAACATCTTGTGCGCAAGACCAACATTGAGTTCCTCGGTTGCGCATCAGTGGAGATAAAAGACCAGTATTATAACATGCGCGAGAAAATCGAGCCTGTGATGCATATAATCGAAGTGGCGGAGAAAGCCATGCTTGAGGCCGGCGTAGAGCCCAAGGTGCAGCCAATCAGAGGCGGCACAGATGGCGCCCAGCTTTCATTCAAGGGCCTGCCTTGCCCGAATATTTTTGCCGGCGGCGAAAATTTCCACGGGCGTTATGAGTATGTCTCAATACAGTCTATGGAGAAGGCGGCTTCAGTGATTGTTAATATTTGCCGCCTTGTGGCAGAGAAGTGAAAAAGCCGAAGCTTATAGTTATAACAGGGCCGACTGCCTCAGGGAAGTCGGCCCTTGCTGTTGAAGTGGCCTCGAGGCTTGACACAGGTGTGATATCTGCCGACAGTCGTCAGGTTTATAAAGGTATTCCTGTGGTTACGGCCGTCCCGACGCAAGAGGAGCGCAGGGGAGTGGCCCATCATCTTCTGGAGGTTCTTCCGCTTGATTCGTATTACAGCGCGAGCGAGTTTGAAAGAGACGCGCTTGCCGTGTCGGAGGGGCTGTTTGAAAGAAACGGTGTGGCTGTGGTGTGCGGCGGTTCGATGATGTATGTCGATGCCTTGTGCAACGGCATAGACGAGTTGCCTACCGTGCCGGAAGAGACGAGGACGTCGCTGATGGAGTCATGGAGGGAGAATGGCGACGCATGGCTATTGTCGGAACTTGAGAGTTTAGATCCAGAACATTTCAGAAGGGTTGACCAAAAGAATATGAAGAGGGTGTTTCATGCAGTTGAAGTGAGCATTGCTGCAGGCCGTCCCTACAGTTCGATGCTTACAGGAGGTGTGAAGAAGCGTGATTTTGAAGTTATTAAAATTTGTCTTGACGGCGACAGGCAAGAACTGTTCGGCCGCATCAACCGCAGGGTGGAATATATGATGGCCCGTGGCCTTGAGGAGGAGGCGCGAAGCGTGTATCCGCTCCGGCATCTGAACTCGTTGAATACCGTCGGGCTGAAGGAGATGTTTCTATGGTTTGACGGCATATTTACAAAAGAGGAGGCCGTGGCGAAGATTCAGAAAAACACGCGCGTCTATGCCAAGAAGCAGCTCACATGGTATAAGCGCGACGAGGCATTGACGCGTATGGACTTCAGCGACGGCGTGATAGCAAACGCCGGCAGAATACTCGATATGTTGGTGTTATAGCAGGCGGCGGAGATTAAAAATCATATCCGATTGTGAATGTCCATGCCTTGTTGAGCCCGCCTTCCGGTTCTTTCCATACCTTGGTTCCCCCTGCCATGTAGTGAATGCCGAAATAGTAATGACGGTTAAGAGTGAGTCCAGTCCCGATCTTCAGGCCGAAGTCGGCAAACCTGCTTTTAGCGTAGAACACTTTCAACGGGCTTTGCGGAGAAGGCTGGTCGATTACCTGTATTTTGTCGGAATCCGATGAATGGAGCTTGAACTGTGCGTATGGGCCGGCTTCTACAATCCAGCGAAGGTTGTCGGCAACGTTAAAGCGCAGAGAGGCCATTACGGGCACAATGAAATTGTATGACCGCAGGTGTCCGAGCTGAGTGAAGTTGTCGTCTTCATTCTTTATGTTGATAAAATTCTCGGAGTATGCATAGTTCCCGCTTCTTGATTCAAAAAAGAATCCGGGCTGTATTGCCAGATAGTCTCTGAGGTTGAGGTTAAGCACTACGCCGGCATCAAATCCGGTTCCCCAGCTGTTTACATTCCAGGCCTGGAAATGGTCGGAAGAGAAAGTCCTGTTTGAAGAGTTCACGCCAGCTCTCAGTCCGATGTTAAACAGGTGGTCGCACGGTTCTGTCGATAAAAAATCAGATGCAGAGGCGGAAACTGTGGCAAGGGTCATCAATGAAGACACCGCTATTGCGTGGAGGTTCATATCTTGTTCAGTGTTTAGTTGTGGTATTGTTGTCAAATGAGTCACGAGGCAATCAAACATCTCGATTGTCTTGGCCCGGCAACATTATGTTAAGGTGCAAAATTACAAAAAATCTTTGTATTTGAAATTTATTGTCTAATTTTGCACAAAATTTTATAAAGAAAACACTGATTCCGCTTCCGCGCTCCGATTGATTGCGACAAGATTGGATAGTAATATAAAAATCGCCGGCAGGGACCGGCACAAAGTAAATTTATAATGGCTTCATTAAAAGTAAACAGTTTAATGACAGGGGTAAAGGACTATTTGTTTATAGTTCTCGGGATTTTGATCTATGGCATAGCATTCACTGCATTCATACTTCCACACGGGATTGTGATCGGAGGTGTGTCAGGAGTGGCCACGCTGGTGTATTTCGCCACCAACGGCGTTATCCCGGTGGCAGTCTCACAATATGGATGCAACTTGATTCTGCTTGCACTTGCATTCAGAATCGTGGGGCGCACTTTTGTGTTGCGCACAATATTCGGCGCAACAGTCGCCTCTCTTTTTATCGGCATATTCGAGTCTTTTTTTATGGGTCTTGGACATCCTCTGATAGAAGACATATCGATGAGCGCAGTCCTGGGGGCGATATTGTGTGGCGTCAGTGTCGGGATAGTTTTTATCCACAACGGCTCCACAGGCGGCACCGACATAGTGGCGGCTATGGTTTCAAAAGTGAGCAACGTCAGCATAGGCCGCACAATGATTTTTGTCGACATGATTATAGTTACGAGCTCTCTTCTTCTTCCTTATGACGGAACCTTGGCAGAGAGGCTTAATGCGAGGGTTCCGCTTGTGGTCTACGGCCTGGTGATGACTTTCATAATAGCCTACATGGCCGACATGATAATCAACACCAACCGCCAGGCTACCCAGTTCATAATCTTCTCTCACAAATGGGCGGAGATTGCCGACCGCATCAACAGTGAGGCGCGTCGCGGCGTGACAGTGCTCGACGGCGAAGGGTGGTATTCAAAGCAGAAGGTAAAAGTTCTGATGGTGTGGTGCCGAAAGATAGAGAGCGTCACAATCTTCAGAATTGTCAAGAGCATGGACGACAACGCGTTTATTACGCAGACAAAAGTAAACGGTGTCTACGGCAAAGGCTTTGACACTATGAGAGTGAAGATGAAGAAATAGCCTGCAGTCATAAACACTGTAAGATAAAGAACGACCCGGGCCCCTCGGCATTTCTGTCGGGAGTCCGGGTCTCGAGTTATGTAAGCCGGAAATATCTTTATATTCTTCGGAGTTGCCTATGAGGAGGCTGGGGTGGTTAAGCCCCGTGGTTCACGTTATAGACTTCCCGCAGCATTTCTTTAATAGAGTCGGAATTGTGGAGGCTGACATCTCCATGAGTCATTATCAGCATTTCCAGGGGCTCTTGCGTAGGGCTGTAGGGGGGCTGGGTGTATTTGAATTCACCGCGCACTCTAAACCCGTTTCGTTCATAAAACTTGATCCGCTTCTCGGTTAATGAGTCTGTGGGAGGCTCTACTTCGAGAAGCACGTTAGGGCTGACTTCACGTATAAGGTGATTGAGCATTTTTGTGCCAATGTTCAAGCCGCGTTTTGCAGGAGTCACAGCAAAATGTTCCACATAAGTGTATCCCTCGAAATTCCAGTAAGACAGGAATCCCAAAAACTCGTTGCCGTCTTTTGCTACAAAAGCATGAAATTTGCCACCCTTCATTTTTATGAAATCGGCCAGATGTTTTTCGTCATCATATAGCCTTCTTTCATTTTCAGGAAAGGCTTCGTTATATAATTTCAGGAAAGAGGGATAATCTTCTATTTTCAGGTCTTGAAAATCCATTATGTCATAATTTCTTTGATTATTATATAAACGAAAAATCATAGCAGTTCATTCATTCTTTTATAGATGAAAACATCGCCGCGCGACATTTTCCCTTTTTCGGGAGGCGCAAGCGATTTGAAATTCAATTCAGAATTATAGGGAATCCACTCCGCCACCTTGTCAATCCATAGTTCAATTCCGGCTTTTGACGGGTGCGGGTTGGACTTGCTCTGTCGTGGGAGGTCAAGGTCAAGGCTCCTGAAATAACGTTTGCTTCCGAGTTCGTCTTCAAGCCAGGAGTCAAGAATCTCCCCTTCATCGTGTCCCGGCCAGGATGGAGGCCCTATCCAGAGCAGGCGATAAGGGGCGAACTCCTGCTTCAGTTTTTCAACCGAATTTTTCAGCTTGACCTGCGGGTTCGGCTCGAAAAGTTCATTCATGCCCAGGCACACGATAACGGCATCCGGTTTTTGCTGTTCCAGAATCTTCGACAGGTTGGGAGAGTCAGCCCATTTTGAAATAGTTGAGCCGTCCCACACAATTGTGGCCACATCAAATCCGTTGATCTGGCCATAGGCATTAAGCCTTTCCGCCATCCATCCAGTCATTGAGTCGCCTATTATGAGCACATTCTTCACTATTGAATCTGTGGAGTCGGCTTCCTCCACAACAGTGTCCGTTACTTCCGTTTCAGGCTCTTGCGCCCAAAGTTCAGAAGAGGCTACAGTAATGGAGATAAGCATTAGCCAAAGGAGGATTATATGTCGGGTTTGCTGCTTGCCTTTCATAAATATGCAGGTTGCGGTGCCATGCGGTAAAATGCATCATGCGCCGGGTGTTGCATTATTAACAAAGAACGGCAATGAAAAGATTAATAAAAATAAAAAAATATCGTCAAATGTGAATATGTAAAAAAATGAAGTAAAAATTGTGGTATGCCCATAAAAATGTTTAATTTTGCATTTTAATGTTCATGAATAAATTTTATCCGATATTACCTTGATAATAGAATATGGAAAAAAACAGCGATAAAAAGATTGTGCTTAGCGGAATCCGGTCTACCGGCAATCTTCATTTGGGCAACTATTTCGGAGCGTTGAGCAAATTTGTAAGAATGCAGGATGACTATGACTGCCGTTTCTTCATTGCCGACCTCCATGCGCTCACCACCAATCCCGACCCCAAGACTCTTCATGAGAGTGTGAAAGACATATTGGCGGAATATCTTGCCGCCGGCCTCGACCCGGAGAAGAACATATTGTATGTTCAGAGCGATGTGCCCGAAATATCAGAGATGTATCTTCTTCTGAACATGCATGTGGGCATCGGCGAGCTGATGCGCACCGCTTCGTTCAAAGACAAGGCCCGCAAGGCATTGGGAATCACATCCGACAGCGATGAGATTGAAAAAGAGATAATAGGGAATCAGACCAACCAGCGTGTCAACGCCGGCCTCCTTACTTATCCCACCCTCATGGCCGTAGACATTCTCATTCACAAGGCCGATTTTGTGCCTGTCGGAAAAGACCAGGAGCAGCATCTTGAGCTCACCCGCCGTTTCGCGCGTCGTTTCAATTCGTTCTATAAGACCGATTACTTCGGAGAGCCGGTCAACTTCAATTTTGGTGGAGAGGCTTTGAAAGTTCCCGGCCTTGACGGTTCCGGCAAGATGGGTAAAAGCGAAGGCAACTGCATATATCTGATAGATGACGAGAAGACGCTTCGCAAGAAAGTGATGCGTGCCGTCACGGATGAAGGCCCCAAGGAGCCGAATTCTCCCGTGAGCCAGCCTGTAGAGAATCTGTTTATGCTCATGAATCTGGTTTCAGAGCCAGAAGTGGTGGAGCATTATCGCAATGCCTATGCCGACTGCTCAATCCGCTATGGCGACCTCAAGAAGCAGCTTGCGGAAGACCTGCTTAAACTTACTCTGCCTATCCGCGAGCGCATACTCGACATTCGCGGCAATGACGAATATCTTTCAAAGGTTGTGAGAGAGGGGGCGGAGCGTGCGCGCGCTTATGCCGCCGACACTCTCAAAGATGTGAGAGAAATCATGGGCATCCGAAAAATATAGGAGATGGTATTAAACTGGATTTGGATTGCATTTTTTGCAATCGCATTTCTCATGGCGGCAGGGCGCACCATTTTTTATGGCGACCTTGCCGTCTGGTCTGATATAATGAACAGTTCTTTCTCTCAGGCGGCTTTTGCCTTTGAGATTTCGCTGGGTCTTACAGGGGTTCTCACTCTTTGGCTCGGCATCATGAAGATTGGAGAAAGGGGAGGGGTGATAGAATTTTTCGGAAGGCTTATAAGCCCGTTCTTCTCACGCCTTTTCCCCGGAATCCCTAAGGGGCATCCGGCCATGGGGGCCATATTCATGAACATATCTGCAAATATGCTCGGTCTTGACAATGCTGCAACGCCTATGGGGTTGCGCGCCATGCAAGAGATGCAGAGCCTTAACGCCAAGAAAGACACTGCCACCGACGCCATGATAATGTTTCTCGTGCTCAACTCTTCAGGATTGTGTCTTATTCCTATAAGCATAATGATGTATCGGGCGCAGGGAGGGGCGTCGAATCCCACCGACATTTTTCTTCCCATACTCATAGCCACGGCTATAGCCACTCTTGTGGGGCTGATAGCATTGTGTGTTAAGCAGCGCATACGCATGGACAGGGTGATATGGTCATGGCTCGCCGGCATAGGGGTCGTGGTTGGTCTTGTGGTATGGTTTTTCTCGAATCTTCCTGCAGGCAAGGTGGAGACATATTCCACTTTTTCAGCCAACGTAATACTTTTTTCCGTGATTATCGCCTTCATATGCGCTGGTGTAAGAAAGAAGATAAACGTTTATGACACATTCATAGAGGGAGCGAAAGAGGGATTCAAGACAGCCGTGATGATTATCCCTTATCTTGTGGCCATTCTTGTGGCCATAGGCATGTTCAGGGCCTCGGGTGCGCTCAACGTGTTTACGTCGTGGGTCGAGACCGGGGTAGGGGCATTGGGTTTCGACACTCGCTGGGTCGGGGCGTTGCCTACGATGCTTATGAAGCCATTGAGCGGAAGCGGTTCGTGCGCAATGATGCTCGATGTCATGAAAGAGAATGGTGCCGACGCATTTGTGAGTCGTGTGGCCGCTGCCGTCAGGGGCTCCACCGACACCACGTTCTATATCCTCGCAGTCTATTTCGGCAGTGTGGGCGTGATGAAGACGCGCTATGCTACGGGTTACGCATTGCTCGCCGACCTTACAGGGGCTGTTGCGGCAGTTGTGGTGGCGTATTTTTTCTTCGGATAGCAAAATCACGCAGGCAAAAAAAAGGAATATTGCGGTCGTGAAGATGTTTAATAACATATTTTGCTAAAAATATGTAAAAATAGTTTGATTTGAATGTAAAAAATACTAATTTAGCGACTGAAAAGACGAATTTATTAAAAATGAAGAAACTCGTATTGCGGATAAAGGAATTTGAGCCGCGATTGAGTTTTTAGGAATGATTATTATAAGGAACTGCTTGACGCAGTTTCTTCAAAGATAACAACAACCTTACATCATGCTTTTTTCGATGCCGGGGTCCGCGAAGGTCTCCGGCATTTTTTTGATAAGAGGAGTGAGGGAGGGGTTGGATTGCGAGCTTGGATTGCGTTCCCGGAACGCAACACAGGGGACCATAGTACAATTGAAGAGGGGGCAATTGAAGGGGAGGGGAATTGAAGAGGGGGCAGAGGAGAATTGAAGATGTGGGGCAATGACCATGTGGTTAGAATCGGGTCAGCTGTGTGCCGGGGTAATAATGGGCGAGTATTTGTCTGAATGAATAGCTTTGGGAGGCCATCGAGGCTGCCCCTATCTGGCAGAGTCCTACCCCGTGTCCCCAGCCTGCTCCGTGAAGGATGAATTTTTCAGGCATTTCATTTTCCCGAATAGAGGTCGAAACATCAGGTGTGGACTTTGAGGTCTTGTCATTCTGCCTTGAATCGGAATAAACTTTCGACACCGTGAAAGCAGAGCTGTAGAGGTGGGAATTGCTCAGTGTGCGGCGTATTTCCAGTTCTTTGCCTATAATCATGGAGCGTTTCGTGCCTACCAGCTTCATCCTTACGATTCTTCCCGACACACCCCTCTGAAGAGGAACAATGTCGGTTATTCTGCCGAAATCAATTCCTGAACGCTCTTTTACTATGATGCTGAGTTCTTCCGCATTGTATTCAACATCCCATCGAAAGAAATCGGGAGTTTCAAGGTCATAGCCATTGAGCACCTGTTCAAGCGCACCTTTGTCAGAAGTGTTGCAGAAAGCTGGCGGGTTGCTCTCTATCCATCTTTGGGCATTCACTTCAATTGTTAGGTCTTTATTATGTTCAGAGCATACAGGTCTTTCATTTGCCGCTATATCTTTTCCCCTCCCGAGATAAGGATGAGGAGAATTTTCCCAGCAGTTTTCATATGCCTCGAAGGCGCCTCCGCAGCATTTTGAAAACCTTGTGTCGGCTATTTCTCCGTAATAAGTGAGAACCATTCCGGAAGTTTCCCTCACAGCCCTTACAGCGTTAGGATTGCAGATCCTGGCAATCCCTTGATAGCGCTGGCAATGGTCGTCGGCGCAGACGTCGAATCCGGTGTGCCCGGAATTGTCATACCACACGATTCTTTCATCACAATCCTCTCTTTGCTGTCTTTGGGCATGTGTTGGGGCGGTGTGCCGGATTCTTGCCAGGGCCCAGCTTCTTGAGATGACGGCGTGAGCCTTTAGAAATTCTAAAGAAGCGTTAGCACTCATTTCGCTCGAAATCACGCTTTCGAGATATTGCTCAATGTTTATTATATTGACAACGGTGGCTTGCTTGCCGTCGGATAATATCTCCAGAGAGCCCTTGAATCGCTGTCGCTCGTTTCTTTGCCAATGAAAATCCTTTCCGATTGTTACGTCTTCAATGTCGAAAGAATCATGTTCAGGGTCAGACGGCGTGAACATTAGTTCCGACGCTCCCATTTTTTTAGCGCAGAATTCATGGCATCCAGTGAAAATCACTTTGGAAAATGAATCTATGAAGATGCCGTTAAATATTATTTTGACTACGTTGCCAGAAAGCACGCCTACCTTGATGTCGATGTCCATTGCAAAAAATCGGTTAAAAGGGGTCAACGTAAAATTCCTCTTGTTATAATTGAGAATCTTCCATATGCGAAATTATAAAAAAATGGAGTGCCGGGCAATTCTTAGTGTTTAATTCCAGGGCAACCGCATCAGAATCCATAATTTTTAAGAAGTGTTATCAAATATTTAGGATTCCAGGAAGCGCATCTGAGTCTCTTTCTCACGCTTAACTTATCCTGCGTATGCGTCGCGATCTGGAGTGCAAGTTTCCTGAGCAATGACAGATTCTGGGCGGCATTATGGACACAGCCCTTGTCTCCACCCTTGCGTGTTCCTTCTCGGTGATGGAATATGTGGATGTCGGTTGGTTGTATTTGATAACATCCTGTGTCTCAGAAAGCAACCCCGCCTGGTTCTCTTTCGCCGCAAGAAAGTAATGGGCGTTCTTTCCAACTATTTTCTCGGCGATGTCAACCTGGGTGCCCATAGCGTCAATGCTGACCACGCTATAAAGACAAAATTAGATATTTATTTTTGTTAATGCAAATCATTGTTGAATATTTATTACAGGGTTGAGAATCTGCGGTCTTGTTTGCAGTCATGTTTTGAGGCGGGATAGAGTCCTGATGCTAATGGTGGAATTATGTTTTTCAAGAAAAGTTTCATAAATCATTTTGAAAGTGATTAATATTGCGTGAAATAATTGCGTAATTAGTTATTTTAAGTAGATGACAAAAATTTGAAAACATCGAATTTTGGGGTATAATTCGGACGCATAAGTATGGTCGAAATCTCTTCCAATCCATATTTGACAAGCGACTTTGCCTTTCTTCCATGTTTCAGAATCCTTATCGGTTTAATATTTATATCTTTATGTTCACCAACGAGATACGCCCATACAAGAGCCATGCAGACCATCGCGACAAGTCTTGCGATGCGGTCCATATCACGCATATGGGTATCCTCGATGTTGAAGCCGGAAGATTTCATGGCTCTAAAGGCCGTTTCTATCTCCCATCGTTTTTTGTATGTCAAAACCGCGTCCTCGGGCCGATTGAAGCATATGAGAATCTGCAATTCCGGAACACCATCGGAGTTTTTGATCCGGCTGCCGGCAAGATAGACATACTCACCTTTGTGAAGAAAGAGCGTATGGAAGAATTTCTCCTGACCGACCTTCAAATCATTGAACAGCCACCAGGCTCGGATTCTCTCACCGGTGGAAGGCTTGACAATCCAGAAGTTCTGACGTATTCGGATGTAATACCGTATGCGACGGCTGTTGAGCCATCCTGTCCATTCCTTTCCGATGAACTCGCGGTCTGCCACAAGGCAGTCGATGCAGTCTGCTCCGAAAAGACGGATAAAACGTTCCATAATTTTCTTGCGTTCTTCCCAGTTGGAGTTGCCACGTTTCGGAAGAAGGCTGAATATCAAAGGGAAGGCAATCCCTTTATAGGTTATGCCCAACATAAGGATGTTTATATTGAACTCCCCGAACTTCCAGTTGGTCCGGTCCATGCTCAGCACAAGACCGGTCTTGACAGGAAGCAGCGAGAAAATCATACGGGCCATGATGTCAAGGTCAAGTACATACTTGGCAAAGAATCTTTGGAGCCGTCTGAGGTTGGAATCCTTGTCTACAGCCGTAGGCATCGCATCAGCCAGTTTGTGGAGGCTGACAGTCTGCACCACACAGAGTGCATGGAGCAGCAACGCCATAAGTTTTATTCGTGCAAGATTCATGTTTTGTCCAAAATGGTCTTGCATAATCGGGAGGATTTGGTTAACTTTGACCGAGTCCTTGGAATTAGTAGTTTTCATGTGAAAAAGAGGTCTAACTTTTCCTTTAAATTACTAAATTTCAAGGACTTTTACAAATTTAATCGCCTAAAGATTAGATGTTTAACAGCATAAATTCAATTTTTGTCATCTACTGAATTAGTTATTTTAAGTTATTTTTGCAGTCTAATAATTAGAAAGTAAGAACTAATTCACTTGAGCCGTCAGTGCTTGCTATAACAGTTTTTGCGGCAATGATGAAGTTTGGCGTTTTGTCAGGTTCTCTTTTTAATTTATTGAAGCTTGAAATAATCATATTTAAATTGAATAATAATCGAATAAATTAATTCTACAACATGAAACAATTTTTACCAAGCCGGCCGCGACGCAGGGCGTTCCGCGCATTTCTGCGCAAGATGCCGTGGGCGTTGTGTCTCGCTTCGCCATTGTTAGTGTCTGCGGCAGATTTCAAGGGTGTTCCCAAGTTGCCGCAAAAGCAGAAGACTCCCGGTTCCCCCATGAAGTCTGTTTCTCAGGACTTATGGGAGGGGTATTTGCAAGTTGGAGACTCCCGCATTTATGCGCGCCCGAGTTCATGTATCGACCTTTGGGGTGAATTTCGTGGCCTGTATTACGGCTCTACATACAATAACGGCGGATATGTCGTTGCGATGGAGATTAACGGAGACTACTTGACTCTCGATTGTTCCCAGCCCGGCGACATATATGGAGTGGCGTTCAAGGCCGACGTATTGTAGCAAGGAGACTTGGCGAGAGTGTGTTACACTCTTACCAACAATAATGAACAGAGTGTGGAATTCTCGCTTGGCGTTTATGCCGATGTGCAGATTGGCGACAACGACAGCGCCCCTATTTCGAGAAGAATCGACCAGGGTGGCAATACTTACGGGCTCACTATGAGAGACGGCTATGAAGCGGAATTGTGCATATTGTTTGGAGCCGGATTGTCGGGTGTCACACCTGTAGATGATTTTTGGTTTGGCAATTACGGCTATAATTCGGGTGCGTGGAATATAACCGGCCATTATGATACAAGCGATAATTTCATGGTAGAGAACGGGAACTATGACAGCGCGATGGGGTGGTGCTGGAAGCAGCGGCACATCGCGCCCGGTGAAACCATGGAGTTTTCATATCTTATGGGCGTCGGCGACGTGAATCTTCAGCCGGGGGCCAGCATTGGTGTCACCCCTGACGACCCCGACAACTGGAACGACATAGCTTTGCCCCACACACTCACAGTTGAAGGCGAATACCTCAGTCCTGCCGGGCTCGACGGCAGAATAGAGTATTCTGTCGAAAGCCTTGATGATTGGCGGCCGCTCACAGAAATGATGCCTTCGCACACAAAGTTCTCATCAGAATTGACGGCTTATTTCAATCCGGGCAACAAGGTCCATACAATCAATTTCAGGATAGTCGACAATGTAGGAAATATTTCCATGCTTGAGCCAATTGAATATCTTGACATCGCCTATGTGGAGTTTTCCGGAATTGAAGACAGGGTTTATAATGGCGAGCCGCAAGTTCTCGACATTCATTCTTCCGAAATAAGCGGCGACTGGTTTAATGTGAGCGACTATTCCGAATATTCCACCAATGCCGGTGAAGTCAGTTTCACAATCGACGGAGTGTATCCCAACACTATCGGGCGCCAATACAGCAGCTTCAGAATCATTCCTAAACAGATAGAGGGTTCTATCGTGATTGCCACTACTGATTATGATTTTTGTGGATATGACATTGCGCCCGAATACACTCTTGAAGGTGAGGTGGCCACCCTTTCGCATGTGGATCGTTGGGATAATGGAGATTACATCCTGAGTTATGCCGACAACCATTATGCCGGCACAGGCTACATAACCATTGAGGGTGTTAACAATTACCAAGGAACTATTTCGGCAAGTTTCACTATTCATAAAACCGCGTTTCCTGAAGAGCAGATTAACTATTATATTCCTGAACCGGACATAACCTACGACGGCATGGCGCATGAGGCGGCAGTTTATGATATAGACGGCGCAGGAGAGAAAATAATCACTTACGTCAATGGCAAAGGGGAGTCTTCTTCCGAGGCTCCTGTTGCTGCCGGAGATTATGAGGTGTATCTTGAATTCATGGAGGGCCCGGGATTATATGAGTGGCCTCGCAGAAAAATCGGCTCTTTTTCGATATTCAATCTCGACGCCGGCGACTGGGAGGCGCTTCAGTCTCTCTACGAAGAGCTAAGCGTGAGCAACGACAAGGAAGTCTTATGGCCTGTTACATCAGATCCGGCGTCTGCCGCGCATTTACAGGGTCTGACTATAAAAGAGGGAAAAATAAAGATGTTGAATCTTGCCGGCAGTAGTCTGAAGGGTGAGCTCCCTTTGTCGGCTTTCAGATTCAAAAATGTCGAGTCGGTGTCGTTTAGCTATAATGATTTAACCGGAAATATCGATAATATTGCCTCGATTAAAGAGTCAGATCCCGATGCGTTCAAAGGGATAAGGGAAGTGTATCTGAATTCAAATCACATTAAAGGGAATGCCGGAGTGTTCTCGTTGTTCCCTGATTTGGAATATCTGGATGCAGGCAACAATGAAATATCGGAGGTTTATCCCATGATTGACCCGTTGGTGTCAGTAAATATTTTTTCACAGACGCTTGACCGGACGATTGATCTTGATTTGCGTGATTTTGATTTTGAATCTTTTGCAGAGAAGATTCCTTCAGTAGCTCTATATAATCATGCGGAGCAGCGATATGATGCGGAGATGCTGTATGCTCAATTAAACGACGGTAAAGACTGGGATCTCACAATCATGCAAGATAACGGCCGGATTTATGGCTATTCAAACGGTCTTGAGGCATATCACGGCGTAAGCGGCGATACCTGTCGGTTAAATTTGCAGCCCAACGACATCAGAATGAATGTAAAGTTAAGTTTCGACCGGGGAGATGCCGATTTCAATGGGGCGGTAGATGTGCTTGACTTGCAATCTATAGTCAACGAGATTCTGTGCAATCGAGGAGACTGGAGATATGCCACTCCATTCAATTTCACGGCTGCCAATCTGTTTGAAGACGAAATCATCAATGTGCAGGATGCGGTGTGTCTTGTAAACCTTTTGCTGTCGGAAGTCCCTGCCGAAGAGCGTAATCCGGTTGCAGAAAATCGCAAGGAGGATTCGGCCGAGGCGAGTGTATGGCTCGACGGTGGTTCTCTTATGATTCATTCCGATTCAGAGATAGCCGCTTTTGATGTCACTGTCGAAGGGAAGGACATCAATGTCGACAACATCCCTGGGATGTTGATTTCTAAACGCGCATATGGCGACAAGACACGAATCATAGGCTATTCTATTTCAGGAGCGACTCTTGCCGCAGGTGTAAATAGACTCGGCTCCTCTGATGCAGTTTCGGTCAGCCGCGCCAGGCTTTCAGGCATGTCGGCAAGAGAGATTCCGGTTGTTCTCAACAATTCGCTTAGCGGAATTTCAGGAGTAGGGCATCATGATGGAATCTCTGTTTCCTCTTTAGGCATAACAGTCGGCGGATTGGTAGATGCCGGTGCACGCTGGAGAATAATGACAGTCTCGGGAATAGTGCTTGCAGAGGGTGAGGCTGAATCTGGGAGCGGCTCTTTGTTCATTCCTTTCAGTCCTGTTTCCGGAGAGGTCTATTTGCTTGTCATATACGGCAATAGCGAGAGTCATACTTATAAAATCACATTAAAGTAACCAAAAATCAATAATATGTCAACAAGTCGTATAATCTCGATGTTGCTTCTCATGCTGCTGACGCCGTTTGGCGTTTTTGCGCAGAGAAACACCATCTCGACCCCCGATGTCACGCTTGGCGCCGGGTCGACAATACCGTTGCAAGTGAATCTTGACAACAGTGCCGACATTGTGGCTCTGCAATTCAGCATAGCAATGCCCGAGGGGATAATGCTTGAAGAGAGTTCCGCACAGGTCACCGGCAGATGCAACGGACATTCGATTGCTTTCAAAAATGTGGACAACAATAAATACACGATGTTGCTTATGTCGCCCGACAATTCTCCGATTGGCGGCCGCACAGGCGCCGTTGCCACAATCGATCTTTACGCATTTGAGAATGTGGAAGACGGGGCTGTGTTTCAGCCTGTGATTTCTGATGTGGCGATAGTCGGGGCCGACGGCTCAAACCTCGCCACAGGTTTCTCGGCCGGCAAGGTGACAATTGCAAAGAACCCCGACCTCAAGGTGGGCAACGTGTCAGCCTCCGTGTCTCGAATTCGACCCGGCGATAATCTCGCTGTGAGCTGGAATGTTGAAAACATAGGGGGGCTTCCTACGGCTTCCGGATGGAGCGAACAGATATTTCTTGAAGACGAGAGGGGAAATTCCGCTTTTGTGATGACAACGTTTTATGAAAACTCGCTTTCAGCCGGAGGAGTGGTCAGCCGCAATGCCGAAATCCTGATTCCGGAAGTGGTCGGAATCGACGGAGATGTAAAAGTTAAGGTTACGGTGAAGCCAAATGCCGATGCCGGAGAGCCATACTGGCTTCTTGAGAACAACACGGCAGAATCGGGTTCATTTGTTTTTGTGGAGAAACGTGTTTATCTCAACCCCGGAGAGGTGTTGCTTGCGGAGGAGAGTTCTCAATATGCCGAATTCAGTCTCACAAGGAGCGGGTTGGCGTCGGAGCCGGAGACATTCAGAATCACCCTTCCCGCCGACACCCGGTTCACATTCCCTCAGAGTGTGACGATTCCTGCCGGAGACAGCGGAGTCTACTTCTATGTGAGTGTGAAGCCCGACAACGCCCTTAATGAAAAATCAGACTTTACTCTCACATTGGAAGGTGACGGCTACGAACCGGTGTCGGCATCGATCAAAGTGGAAGACGACACTTTCCCGACACTTTCGCTCACTCCTTCTTCACAGGAAGTGACAGAGGGGGAGCCATTGACATTTACAGTTGCAATCTTGCGCGAATGCGAAGATGACATTGAGGTGTCGCTTGCCTGCGACCTTCCGTCGCGTTTCAGGATTCCTGCCGGCATACGCATCCCTGCAGGAGAAAAGTCTGCTATGGTGACTGTGGAATCAATCGACGACAACACACCCGACATAGAGCGTGGCGTTACATTCACGGCCTCGGCTCCCGGTCAGCAGCCGGCATCAGTAAACATTATTCTTGAGGATAACGATATTCCTGCCCTTGAACTACAGTTGCACCCCTCGACAGTGGCTGAATCCGACGGCCCGCTTGCTGTGTCGGCAATAGTGAAGAGGACGGACAATATCGACAAGCTTGTCACTATAAGCCTTGAGGATGATTCCGACGGAGCCATATATTATTCTCAGCGCAAATTCGAGATGAAGCCGGGGGTTGAGGAGGCGATTGTGAATCTCGGCCCTATAGACAACTCGATTGTAGATGGCGAGCGACACTACAATATATCTGCGTCAGTATTCATTGCCTCGTGCAGTTGCAATGCCACCAACGGCGAATCGGGTGGCACAGTGTCGGCAAAACTTACTGTCACTGACGACGACGGCCCGGCTCTTTCTGTGTCGGCGCCATCTTCAATGCTTATGGAAGGAGGAGAGCTTACTGCCACAGTGGAGAGAAACACCGACCTGTCGTCATCGCTCACTGTAGGTGTTTCATCTGACCATGCCGATATGCTGGAGTTGCCGTCGACAGTTGTAATTCCGGCAGGGGAGAAGTCAGCGTCATTCACGATAAAGTCTAAAGAGAATTCTTCTACTGGCGATGGCTTTAATGCCACATTATTGTGCGAGGCCGAAGGGTATGCCAAAGGTTCATTCTGGTTTACGGTTACAGACCAGACTCTTCCCGACGCTCAGCTTTCGAGCTTTGCCGCCAATGCAGGTGAGGTTATTGCCGGAGATAAAGTTGAGGTAAAGGTCACGCTTCAGAACACCGGCGCAATTGAATTGCCGGAGCTTGCAAAGGTTGACTTCATGCTCAACACTTCTTCAGAGCCTGTAGCTTCATATTATCTTCAGAAGCCGCTTGCCGCCGGCTCTGAGATTGAGGTGAGCCGAGAGATCGACATGCCTGAAACAGTAGGCACGTTCAATCTTTATGCTGTAGTTAACGCCGAGAGAAGCGTGAAGGAACTTTCCTATGGCAACAATGCCTCTAATATAGTGAAAGTCGCGACTGTAGCTCCATTTACAGCGTCGGTCACCACCGACAAGAGCGCATATCTCCCCGGGGAGACAGTAAAAGTGAAAGGAAAACTTTCACACAATGATGATGTGCGCGAAAATGTGGAGATATATTTCATAAATGAAGGGTATCGCCAGACATTAATGGCGGAGAGTGATGGAGAAGGCAATTTCTCGGCAGAGTTCACTCCCATGCCGGGGCAAATGGGTGAGTTCATAGCCGGAGCCTGCTATCCGGGCGAGAATTCCCGGGAAAAGAGCGCTTCGTTCAACATATATGGCCTTACGCGACAGACATGGGAGCCTATCACTTGCGAAACAGAGCCTGACGAGCAATTCTCGTCGAAGTTCGTGATTTACAATCCTGCATCAGTGGCTCTTACAGGGTTGACCGTGAAGGCTGACAATGTGCCTGCCAACTGCAGCCTGAATGTTGCCTGCGCCGAAAGAATCGATGGCGGAGGCAAAGCTGAAGTAGAATTCACGATCACTCCGCTTGCTCCCACCTCAGGCAAGGATTGGGAAAGAATCAACCTCACAGTGAACTCGGCTGAGGGAGCTGTGCTTCCTGTGGCTATCTACCATTATTGCCGTTCGGCTCGCGCACAGATGGATGCAAGCGTAAGTGCTGTCAAGACAACGATGGTGAAGGGTGCATCGCGCGATTATGTTTTTGAGATTGCCAATAATGGAAGGGGAGAGACCGGTAAGATAACATTATCCCTCCCTGCATGGATGTCGACATCCACTCCGAAAGAGATGGCCTCTCTCGCAATGGGAGAGACTGCCAAGGTTATTCTCCGTCTCACTCCTGCTGATGATATGGCATTGAATGTGCCTGTCACCGGCAATATCGGCATCAATTGTGAAAACGGTTCGGGCATTTCGCTTCCCTACAGCATCGAGCCGGTGTCGGAGACTACCGGCACGCTCACGATAGACGTGTGTGACGAAAACACATATTACACTTCTGAGGCTCCGCATGTGGGGGGCGCCACTGTCACTCTCTATCATCCCGTCACCGGGGCAGTGGTGGCTCAGGGTGAGACCGGAGGCGACGGCAGGTTCTCGTTTGTGGTGCCTGAAGGATACTATGCCGTGAGCGTCACAGCTCCAAGCCATGAGTCTTATCAAAACAACTATCTTGTTGACCCTGGTGTCGAGACTGTGAAGACAGTTAATCTTAGCCTTGATGCAGTCAAAGTGGACTGGCGCGTTGAGGAGACAGAAGTAGAGGATGAGTATGAGATTGTCAGCACTGTCAACTACGAAACAAATGTGCCTGTTCCTATTGTTGAGATTTCAATGCCTTCGTTTGTGCCGGCAAAAGATCTTATGCCGGGCGAGTCGCTTGTGTTTAATGTGACATTGACTAATCGCGGGCTCATCACGGCTAAAGATGTGCAGCTTCTTCTTCCTGAAGGATTGAAGGCGCTCGTTTATGATCAGCTCGACAATAATGAGCCTTTCCATCTCACTCCGGGTCAGAGTGTGCAGATTCCGGTGAGAATCACACACAGGGAGAATGCCGGCGAAGAGCCTGCAAAAGTGAAGCCTATAGATGACGACCCGTGTGTGAATCAGGTTGGCACTCTCTACTATTGGGATTGCGGGCCCGACCACAAATGGCATCGCTATGGAATCGGTCTTCAGGTCGGTTCTTGCTACAGCCCTGACCCGAGCACCTGGGATAACTCCGGCAACGGAACCTATGGCGGATACGGCTATGGCTGGTGGGGTGGCTATGGCGGATGGGGTGGAATAGGAGGCCCCGTCATAGACTGGAACGATGACCATAAGAATGGCTCGGAAGATGACCGTCCTAAACCGTCGGAGAAGAAGGATTATGACTGCGAGCCGTGTCAGAACCAATTCATGATGGCTCTTGCAAGCTGCATTCCGAATGTTGGGATGGTAATAGCAGCCGGACAGGCTGTGGGAGACGGCATCAAGTGCGCCCGTGCGGCAGATTCTAATTTATCAAATAGGGATAAACTTAAAAACTGCCCGTTTACTGAAGGCGTTCCTGATGCAGTAGACGCGATTAAAGACATGTGCGACAGGATGAAAGACCTGGCGGAGAATGTTAAGAACGACAATCTTTCAGATGACGATTGGGACTTGTTGAAAGATGGATTAGAAGCCGGTGCTGAAAAAGTGTTAGACAACTATCTCGATTCTGATCACTCCGGATTGACAAAGGAACAGAGAGATTTTCTTAAAGACACTAAAGATTTTTCCGATGCGCTTGACAAATCGAGAGATGCTTTCAAAAACGGGGAAATCGACGGTCAGAAACTCTATGAGACTGTGCCCGATGTAACTGAGGGTTTAGAGAAACTTATCAAAAAGAAAAATCCCGCTCTTGCCGGTAAAATAGGAAATGTCGGCAGAATGATGAAGAAAGCGCCTTGCATTGGCATGATGCTTGCGCCTTGCGACCTTGAAGCCCCGGACACTGTTCCCGGCGACAGCGTGGTCAGAAAGGTAAGAAGTGTGAGCAGCGTTGTAGAGCTCTTTAAGGCTAACATGAAAAAGTGTGTGCAGCTTGTGGAATGTGAGGAAGACTATTTCGCGGAACTTTTCGGCGACGAGCAGTGGCTTGAGGTGAAGTACGGAAAACGTATGCCGCTTCTCATTGCAATGTTTGACGAGGAGAAACCGATAGATGCTTCCGACTTTATCAGAGTCTTCAAGCCGGGAGAGGTTAGCAATGCTCAGTTTGAAAGATTTATAGAGCGTTGGAACAACTCATTCTTCTACGAGGATGTTGAGTCAGACAACAAGATTGATTTCAACTATATCGAGAATCTTTTTGAAAATGGAGAGAAGGCTGCTGATGAACTTGTGGGCAACGGCGATAAAGACATAGAAGACGTGCTTACAGAAAGTTTTGAAGCCGTGCAGAAAGAGATGGCCAAGGGTGGTTCCTCTGTGTGCGCTTCAATCAGCCTGCAGTTCTCGCAGAAGATGGTTATGACGCGCCAGGCATTCCGTGGCACTCTCACTGTTTTCAACGGAAATGAAGAGAAACCGATGGAGAATGTGAGGCTTGCTCTCACTGTGAAAGACCCTGACGGCAATGTCGCTACATCTCATGAATTCCAGATAAATGCGGAATCTATGGATGGCTTTGAAGGAGAGCTTTCGCTCGATGGTGGATGGACACTTGGAGCACAGGAGTCAGGAACTGCGTCAATATTGTTCATACCCACAAAATATGCCGCCCCGACAGAGGAGCGTGTGTATGCTTTCGGCGGTTCGCTTTCATATGTTGACCCCTTCTCCGGCCTGGAGGTGACACGCATATTGTCGCCTGTTTCACTCACCGTCAATCCGTCGCCGCAGCTAAATCTCACATATTTCATGCAGCGAGACGTGATTGGTGATGATCCGCACACGGAGATTGTGGAGCCTTCTGAAGACGCGGAGTTTGCGTTGCTTATAAACAATGTGGGATATGGCGACGCATCCAACATCCGTATGCTTACAAAACAGCCCGAAGTGGTAAGCAATGACAAGGGGCTTGCTTTTGATGTGGAAATTGTGAGCAGCAGACTAAACGGCGGGGAAAAGAATCTCGCTTTGGGCGGCAGCGTGGCAACGGAATTTGGCGATATAAAAGCCGGAAAGTCGGCTTATTCGCAGTGGTTCTTCAGGGGTTCGTTGCTTGGCCATTTCACTGATTATGAAATCGAGGCTAACCACGTTTCAAGCTATGGCAATCCCGACCTCTCGCTGCTTAACGAGGTTTCGATTCATGAACTTATCAGAAGTCTTGATGTGGCGGAAGAGGATGGCATGTCTGTAGGGTTTATGACCAATGACATTGAAGACGTCAACGACACGCCCGACAGAATATATTTCACTGACGGAAGCACAAGCGAAGTGAAGGTGGCTGATTCTGCCGAAATCAGATATAATCTCGACGGCACATACTCGATATTCGCGACAAGCGCGGAAAGTGGCTGGATGTATGGCAATGTGCCTGACCCCACTTATGGAGTGTCGCACATCGTGTCTGTCACAAGAAAGAGCGACGGCGCGGAAATTCCGGTTCGTAATTTCTGGCAGACTGACCGAACATTGCGCGACGGCACCGACCCGGCATATGAGAACAGGATTCATTTTGCCGATTGTGTGGCCAATGTAGGGGCTGAGGAATATGTTTTGAGATTCACTCCCGCTCCCGGACTCATGCTTGAGGTGGTTTCAATAGAGGGTGCCCCCGCCTGGGGAGAGGTGCTTGCAGAGCCGCTTGGCTTCGTTGACGTGATGTTCAACAAGCATATCGACCCTTCTACATTCACTGCTTCCGACATCCGGATGTTCTGCCAGGGTGAAAGCCTTGACGCGGGGCTTATTGGGATTTCGACCGACGACAACAAGAGATTCCGTCTCGACTTGTCAGCCATTAGTGCAGACTCTGTGCCGGGATATTATTCTATCACTGTCAGCTCTGCCGATGTTGTGGATGACGAGGGATTCAGCGGACGCGATGCGAAGAATGCAGGCTGGAATTATTATCCCGCGGGCTCGATTCTTCTCGGTGTGAAAGTTTATCCTGAATTGTCGGGCACGGTTGTTGCCGTTCGTGGCTCTGAAACAGTGAATATAGATTCCGCTCGCGTGATTAACGCTGATTATAATGAGCAGATCTCATTCTCCGCCAAGGCTGAGTATGGATATGAGTTCTCGCAATGGACAAGTTTTGGAAAGGCATATTCCTCAGATGAGGATATGTCGGTTACGGCATTGGCCAACGATGATATAGTGGCGGTGTTTGTGCCCAGAAATTTTGACGTTGAAATAGATTCATTCTGTGATGGCGGTGAAATCATAGGCGCCGGCACAGGGCTTTATCCGTATGGCGACGAGCTTACCCTTATGGCAGTTGCCGACAAATCACACATATTCGGCAATTGGGTTGTAAATGGAGAAAAGAAAGGCACGGAGTCAACGTTCACGTTAAGTGTAGACGGCGACATGAAGATAAGTGCAGTCTTCTTGAATCTTTCAGGAGTGTTTGTTCCTGAAGCCGACAGAAAGATTGTGATATATAGTGCAGACGGCCTTTTGATTAGCAGCGACGCTGATGTGGAGACGATTCGCAGTCTGTCGAAAGGAGTCTATATAATCAATGGTGTGAAGCATATCGTCAGATAAAATTCAATCCATATTTGCATGAAAAAGCGGAGTTCAATACGAGCTCCGCTTTTTCATGCGTTATGTTTTGTACGTTTTTAAAGATCAGTTATCGATGTCTTTGTTTTAAAGAACAATCTTTGATGTCTTTGTATTTCCGTTGGAGTCGGTGGCGCTGACAATTATCATGCCGGAGTATGAGGAGAGGTCTATCACGATTCCTTTGTCAAGTGGTTTTGCAAGGGGACTGATTTGTTGACCTGAAACTGAGGCGAGCGTCACGTTAGTTAATTTAGACTCAGAGGAGATTGAGAGAGTGTGCGTGGTTCTGTCGTATTTGATTGCAGGTGAAGCAGTGTCGATTGCAGATTGGCTTACGCCTGCCATCTCCGAAACTCTGAAATATACCGGAGGAGATATGGGCTCTCCCTGATTATTGTGGAGAGATGATGCATATAAGGTTCCGGGCTTTGCATCCTGGAATGCTACATTGAATTCAATATTCAGAGGCTCGCCGGCAATAAATTCATATTCGGGAGTGACTGTGTTCTGGATGAGTTTCCATGTGTCGGGGTTCCATATTGCAACCTGGAATAACTCTCTCGCATCTGTTGAGGACACAACTTGCGCCATGAATGAGATATTGTCGGGATATATGTTTTCGGGGTCTCCTCCTATCTCGAAGCTTAGGCATTCCAGTTCTGGAATATCCGGCATATTGCTGTCAGAAATCTGCACTTCTCCGATATAATATTCTACCTGCATAGTGCCGGTGTTATAGAGAATAAGCGAATAGGCGGTGTTATACTCAAAACCGTCATAGAACGTAAGTGTGAACTCATTGGTGAATGACTTGGTTTCACCGGCTTGCAGAGTTATAGCCGCTCCCTCTCCGGAGGCAACGAGATAGTAGTCGCTATGGAGAAGCCCGGGTGCGAGGTTGATTGTCATGTTGTCGATAGAGGTGTTAGACAGTGTGGCAGTATATGAGCCATTGCCGTCCCGGGATATATCGCCGTTGAGAGTGGCATCTGTCACCGACAGCCCGCCGGCGTCAACCACTGTTGCTGTGCCTTCCGAGATGTTGACGAGAATGTAGTCGCGTATGTCGAGATTGTGCAGGGCGGTTTTCCATTCATCAAACCTCGGGTCGAGAGATACAACCTTCACGCGATAAGTGCCGTCAGGAAGATCTGTACGCTCTTCCGAATACGCCCATTGGAGACCATAATAGGAGGGGAGCTCATACAATTCATCTTCCATTTGTCTGATGCTGGTTTCGCCTGTTTCAATGTTCTCAAATTCCAGGCCGACGTATATCTGAGCGTCTGCATATGCGGAGTTATACCAGAAACCCTCAATCATCAGATATCCGTCCGTGATCATGGCTTGCGGAGCTACGTCCTGCATTGTTAATCTTGATTCCGGAAGTTCGGAGCCACCTGCAGGTTTTCTTACACCCATCATGGCGGTCTGCCCGGAGTTGTAGCCCCCTTCAAAGCCGCCGATTCCCTCACCTTCAGGGTTGAGCGCGTCGATTCTGAAAAAACCGTCGTATGCGCCGCCCCATCCCCAGTTGAAGTGGAAAAGGCCGTCGCCTTCATAGCCGTCGCACACGAAGGCGTGTCCACCTTCGGGGCTTTGACCGGAATAGTAAATAGGCCCGTTCTCAGTCAGTTCGTTGACGAGCATATGCTCCCATTCAGTGAGGGTGTAATAGTTGCGATAATATAGCCATGCCGACAGGTCGTAGTCGAAATGCTGAGTGAAGGCTTTAGGCACATTCATGTCGTAGGCTCCCGAGCCTTGGGTGCTATACATCATGTCTACAGCAAAACCGCACGTCACCATTAGATTGGCCACGGCGTCGGCTTCTGTGGCACTATAGCCGTTGTTGTAGTTGTCGATCATGTTGCCCCAGTCGAAGGTCACGTTCAGATCGCGGGTAAGGTCTGTCCCGGCCACAGTGGCATGTCCTGTGCCGTGAGAGGCTTCAGGATATTTGTGATAGTTCATGACTTGCGCAATTGCGGTGGCCACGCATCCTGTGTAGGATTTGTAGCCATATTCTTCCGGGCAATAATCGTTGAACGGTGTGTCCTGATTCCACACCGTAGAAAGAAGCGGCTTTATTATAACGTCGGGATGAGAAACATCGCAATCCGCTTTTCTCATCACAGTGTTGCCGGGAACCACTCCCTTGGAGGCGCGGACTGCTGCCACGCTGTCGGCAAATGCTATTTCGCGGGCATACTCCTCAAGCATCCATTTCATTTGCGGAGGCATTTCAGTGTTAGATCCGTAGGCCGGGGCTGAGCCGTAAGCCAGGATAGGCGATGCGATGTCGTTGGCGCTTACCGCCACATATGAGTCGGCGTTGTTGCCGAAAAGATATATGGCCGGATCTCCGGAAGAAGTGGGTATTGTCTGAATAAGGTTTGAGGCTTGGAACGCATTCAATCTTTTGATTTTGTGCGTTTGATTTTGCTCGAAAGCTCTTGACAGGGCTTCTTCCGGAGACAGCGTGCGGGCATATCCGGATGTCAATCCGATTGCGAGAAGCAAGGCGGGGACAAGCAGGAGTCTTTGGTTCATGGTTAATTATGTTAGATAAATTTGATAATAAGATGCTTAAATAAAAAAATAGTGTGCCGGGTCATTAAGGGCCTTGGCACACTATTTTATTGGGTCTCTTATCTGATGTGTTAAGAAATTGCAGCGATAGCGGCCTTCACTGCGGCTATCTTTTCGAGTGCGTCGCTCTCTTTTTTCTTTTCAAGCGCCACAACTTTTTCGGGTGCGTTGGCCACAAATTTTTCGTTAGAGAGCTTTTTGCGGACGCTTGCGAGGAATTTCTCGTGATATTCCAGGTCGGCGTTGAGTTTCTTGAGCTCCTCCTCCACATTGATGTTGGCAGTCACGGGGATGCTGTATTCTGTAGATGCTACTATAAACGACACTGCGGCGGCAGGTTTCTCTTCCACAATCCTGATGTCGGAGAGATTGCCCATCTTTTCCAATATGCAGTCGAGATATGGGTTGTGAGGCCCTTTTATAAGAAGTTCGAGCGAGTCGCGCTGCGGAATCTGTTTCTGCTTGCGCACGGTGCGTATTCCGGCAATCACTTCTTTGAGATGGTCAAAACGGGAAATGGCTTCCTCGTTGAAGCTGTCTGCTTTCGGAAGCTCGGCAGTCATGATGCTTTCACCATCTTTGCGGTCGTAAAGATGCTGCCAGAGCTCTTCGGTGATAAAGGGCATGAAGGGATGGAGCAGGCGGAGGAGGGTATCGAAGAAGCGAAGAGTCTCGTTGTAGGTCTCTCCATCTATGGGAGAGCCATATGCGGGCTTGATTACTTCGAGATACCATGAAGAGAATTCGTCCCAGAAGAGTTTGTACACGGCCATCAGGGCTTCCGAGATGCGGAACTTGCCCATAAGGTCGTCAACCTCGATGAGAGTGCGGCGCAGTTCTGCCTCAAACCATTCAATGCCTCTCTTTGAAGATTCAGGCTGCGGCTTGGCGGGGTCTACTTCCCATCCTTTCACAAGACGGAAAGCATTCCATATTTTATTGCAGAAGTTGCGGCCCTGCTCGCATAAAGAGTCATCATACATGATGTCGTGGCCGGCGGGGGCGGCAAGCATTATGCCCATTCTCACGCCGTCTGCGCCAAACTTGTCGATAAGTTCGAGCGGGTCGGGTGAATTGCCAAGCGACTTTGACATTTTGCGTCCAATCTTGTCGCGCACGATTCCGGTGAAATATACGTTGCTGAAAGGCTTGTCGCCGCAGAAAGCATATCCGGCAATAATCATGCGTGCCACCCAGAAGAAGATAATGTCCGGCCCGGTCACAAGGTCGGTTGTGGGGTAATAGTATTTGAATTCCTCATTGTCCGGGTCAAGAATGCCGTTGAATAGAGAGATTGGCCAAAGCCATGATGAGAACCATGTGTCAAGACAGTCGGGGTCGCGTGTGAGGTCGTTAAGGGTGAGTTCAGGGTTTCCTGTTTTCTCTATTGCCTTGGCCAATGCCAGCTCTTCATTCTCAGCCACCACATATCCGCCGGTGGGAAGATACCAGGCCGGAATCTGATGTCCCCACCAGAGCTGGCGCGAAATACACCAGTCCTTGATGTTGGTCATCCAGTAGCGATAGGTGTTCTTGTATTTTGCAGGCACAAACTTTATGTAGTCGGTTTCAACGGCCTCGAGGGCAGGCACTGCGAGCCCGTCCATCTTTACGAACCATTGCATTGAGAGTTTCGGCTCAATCACGGCGTCGGTGCGTTCTGAATGGCCCACCTTGTTGACATAATCTTCAACCTTCTCTACGAGTCCTTTGTTGGCAAGGTCTTTCATGATTTGTTTGCGCACGTCGAAACGGTCCATTCCCACATACATTCCTCCAGCTTCGGAAATTGTGCCGTTGTCATTGAAAATGTCGATTGACTCCAGTCCGTATTTATCGCCGAGCATATAGTCATTGACATCGTGAGCCGGGGTTACTTTAAGACATCCGGTTCCGAATTCCATTTCAACATATTCGTCCATAATGATAGGCACGGAGCGCCCTACCATGGGCACAATCACGCGTTTCCCCTTGAGCCATGAATAGCGTTCGTCATTTGGGTTGACGCACACGGCGGAGTCGCCAAGGATTGTTTCCGGGCGAGTGGTGGCCACGACAATATATTTGCCGTCTTCACCCTCCACCATATATTTAAGATAGAAAAGTTTGCTTTGCTCTTCCTTATATATCACCTCTTCATCGGAGAGGGCAGTGAGAGCTTTGGGGTCCCAGTTCACCATGCGGACGCCTCGATAAATGAGGCCACGGTTGTAGAGGTCGCAGAACACACGCATCACGCTTTTGGAGCGAGTCTCATCCATGGTGAAAGCAGTGCGTTCCCAGTCGCATGAGGCTCCCAGTTTGCGGAGCTGCTGCAAAATAATGCCTCCGTATTTGTGTGTCCAGTCCCATGCGTGGCTTAGAAATTCCTCGCGGGTGAGGTCGGTTTTCTTGATTCCTTCCTGTGCGAGTTTTGCCACGACCTTTGCTTCAGTTGAAATTGCCGCGTGGTCGGTGCCCGGCACCCATAGTGCGTTTTTGCCAAGCATCCTTGCCCGGCGCACGAGAATGTCTTGAATCGTATTGTTGAGCATGTGTCCCATGTGGAGCACTCCGGTCACATTTGGAGGCGGAATCACTATGCAGAAAGGTTCGCGATTGTCAGGCTCGGAATGAAACAGGCCATGTTCCATCCAGTATGCATACCATTTGTCTTCAACCTCAGAGGGTTGTATTTAGTGGCTAATTCACTCATGGAGTAATTTTGTTACAGTTATTTTTGCAAAATTACAAAAAAAAACAGAGTTTTCAAGCATGTGCCAAGCGAATTGCACAAATTGAAAAAGAGTGGAGAGTTATTTTTTAAGTTGCGGCAATGGGAATAAAATCTTAAATTTGTGTTCGAAAATAGAATTGTGTCAAAAGTGAAATTATTTTATCGAAAATGTTTGACGGCGTCAGCTGCATTCGCGTTGTTTTTTTATCCTGTCCGATTGATGGCATATGAGGGCATGGAAAGTGATGACAGCGAAAAAAAAGGTTGGTTCGTCGATGGGAATAGATGTGAGGCCAAACTATGCCTTTTCTTCATACAGGGATGATTTGCTGAAGTCGCAGTTAAATATGGATGATGCCGATAAAACAAGATTTGCTTCATCGTTCCATCTGAAATATTCATTCTCTTACGGCCCGTCGACAGATGCCGGGCGTTTTTACCCGGGGGCTTATCAGGGAGTGGGAGTCGGTGTAAACGGATTTGGCAACAAGGCGGGACTTGGCATTCCGGTGTCGGTTTATGTGTTTCAAGGTGCTCCCGTGTGGAGATTGGGCGAGGGTCTGTCGCTCGGATACGAATGGAATTTCGGGGCCTCAATGGGATGGAAGACTTGCAATGGTTATGATGCGCATTCAAATTTGATTGTAGGGTCGAGGGTTAATGCTTACATAAATCTCGGTGTGATGATGGATTGGGAAATTACAGACCATCTGTCGATGAACGCCGGAATAGATCTTACTCATTTCTCAAACGGTAACACATCTTATCCAAACCCCGGTGTTAATTTGGCGGGTGTGAGGGTAGGAATGAAATATTGTTTCGGAAGAAGGTTCAGGACTCATGAATATAGAAAAGACACCACAAGCCTTAAACATAAGGTAAGTTATGATGTGATGGCTTACGGGGCATTGCGCAAACGAGTCTACCGTGGGGGAGAGGATCCGGTTTTGCTAAACGGGCATTTCCCTGTGGCAGGATTGAATTTTGCAGTGATGCGCGATTTCAATAAGATTTTCAGGGCTGGATTGTCGGCAGATTTTCAATGGGACGAGAGCACAAACCTTGAAAAATATCATGGAGAGGGCAGCACGGCGGAAGATTTGCGTTTCTACAGGCCACCGTTTTTCAGTCAGGTTTGCTATGGCCTGTCGGCGCGTGCCGAGCTGGTTATGCCTGTTTTTTCTGTCAATCTTGGAATAGGTTATAATTTTATCGGGCCTGTAGAGTCGCGTGCTTCATATCAGATGGCAAATTTAAAAGTGTATGTCACTCCGGGGCTATATCTGAATGTGGGTTATCAGTTGCTCAATTTCAGCCGACAAAACAATCTTATGCTTGGAATAGGCTATACTTTCAATTCTAATCGCTCATCAGGCACCACTATTATGAACGCCTTTTAATACGTAAGAGCACGTTTCTTATAATTTAGAGGTCATAGGGGGCGTAGCCTTATAGTGGATTTTGTCACTTGCTTAAAGGAGCATACCGAGGTATGCTCCTTTAAGCAAGTGACAAAATACGCCCAAGGATGCGAGACGGAGGTAGCCTCCAATCAAAATGTCTTGGAGAAGAATGAAGGCGGATAAGCCCAACGCGTAGATGATAAGACCTCTGATAATCATAAGACGCTTTTAATTTTTCTGCACATTAATCCCTTTTTTTAATTTGTAAATATTTACAGATGATAAAACTTTTTGTGTGTAGATAAAAATATCTTGTGTAATTGAAATGTTTTAATTAAATTTGCGCGATTTTTATAAGTGATGTTTTAAGGATAGATGAGAATCTTTTCCTTTAAATCACAAATATAAGATGGGATTATACGATGATTAGTTGTGATTCCAGATGACAATGACTTAATTTTCAATTTTTATCATTTACTAAAAACTATTTACTAACCTTCAATGAAAAAAACAATTAGCAACCCGTTTGTGACGCTGATTGTGCTGTTATTGACTGTCTTTTCGTCGGGTGTGGCTTCTGCCGCCGGTGAATGGACGGTTAATCCGGCCAACTATCGTTACGACATGAGCCTCTATCTTGAGGTGGCTTTCGCGGGGAATGAGGAAACTTTTGACCACACGCGTTTTGATGTGGCTTCATTTGTTGGAGATGAGTGCCGGGGTGTGGCTGAAACTATTGCCGGTGTTGACGGATGTCTTTATATGCGTGTCCGCAGCAATTCTGAATCCGGCGAGTCTCTGTCTTTTAAGCTAAGGAACAGGCAGACAGGTGAGGTCAGGGATGTAGAGGGTGTGCAGATCTCTTTTGAGGCAAACAAGGCTATCGGAATGCCGTCGGCTCCTTTTCAGTTGGTTGTGCAGAATTATTATGATGTCAGCATAACTGCTTCTGAAGGCGGCTCTGTAAATGTGGAGAGTGGCCGTTATCCGGAGGGAACAACTTTGGAGGTCTCGGCTGTGCCTGATGACCAGTATAGCTTTGATGAGTGGAGCGACGGTGTAAAGGAGGCTGACCGCACAATTGTTGTGGATGGCGATATTTCTCTGGTGGCTAATTTCGCGGTGACATGTTATAAACTGACTTATCTTTTGGACGGCGAGGTCTATCTTGAGGAGACGGTTGCCTATGGCAGCAAGATTGCTGCGGCGCCCGCACCAGAGAAGGAGGGTTACACATTCAGCGGCTGGGAGGGCTTGCCCGAAGTGATGCCCGCAAAAGATGTGACCGTCAGCGGCTCATTCACAGTCAACAGCTACAAGCTTACCTATGTTGTAGACGGCGAGGTCTATCTTGAGGAGACCGTTTCCTACGGCAGCAAGATTGCTGCGGCGCCCGCGCCTGAGAAGGAGGGCTACACATTCAGCGGCTGGGAGGGCTTGCCCGAAGTGATGCCCGCAAAAGACGTAACCGTCAGTGGTTCATTCACAGTCAACAGCTACAAGCTTACCTATGTTGTAGACGGCGAGGTCTATCTTGAGGAGACCGTTTCCTACGGCAGCAAGATTGCTGCGGCGCCCGCGCCTGAGAAGGAGGGCTACACATTCAGCGGCTGGGAGGGCTTGCCCGAAGTGATGCCCGCAAAAGACGTAACCGTCAGCGGCTCATTCACAGTCAACAGCTACAAGCTTACCTATGTTGTAGACGGCGAGGTCTATCTTGAGGAGACCGTTTCCTACGGCAGCAAGATTGCTGCGGCGCCCTCGCCTGAGAAGGAGGGCTACACATTCAGCGGCTGGGAGGGCTTGCCCGAAGTGATGCCCGCAAAAGACGTAACCGTCAGCGGCTCATTCACAGTCAACAGCTACAAGCTTACCTATGTTGTCGACGGCGAGGTCTATCTTGAGGAGACCGTTTCCTATGGCAGCAAGATTGCTGCGGCGCCCGCGCCTGAGAAGGAGGGCTACACATTCAGCGGCTGGGAGGGCTTGCCCGAAGTGATGCCCGCAAAAGACGTAACCGTCAGCGGCTCATTCGCAGTCAACAGCTACAAGCTTACCTATGTTGTCGACGGCGAGGTCTATCTTGAGGAGACGGTTGCCTATGGCAGCAAGATTGCAGCAGCGTCCGCGCCTGAGAAGGAGGGTTACACATTCAGCGGCTGGGAGGGCTTGCCCGAAGTCATGCCCGCGAAAGACGTAACCGTCAGCGGCTCATTCACAGTCAACAGCTATAAGCTTACCTATGTTGTCGACGGCGAGGTCTATCTTGAGGAGACCGTTGCCTATGGCAGCAAGATAGAGGCGGCGTCCGCGCCTGAGAAGGAGGGTTACACGTTCAGCGGCTGGGAAGGCTTGCCTGAAGTGATGCCCGCAAAAGACGTAACCGTCAGCGGCTCATTCGCAGTCAACAGCTACAAGCTTACCTATGTTGTCGACGGCGAGGTCTATCTTGAGGAGACCGTTGCCTATGGCAGCAAGATTGCAGCGGCGCCCGCGCCTGAGAAGGAGGGTTACACATTCAGCGGCTGGGAAGGCTTGCCCGAAGTGATGCCTGCAAAAGACGTAACCGTCAGCGGCTCATTCACAGTCAACAGCTACAAGCTTACCTATGTTGTCGACGGCGAGGTCTATCTTGAGGAGACCGTTGCCTATGGCAGCAAGATAGAGGCGGCGTCCGCGCCTGAGAAGGAGGGTTACACGTTCAGCGGCTGGGAAGGCTTGCCCGAAGTCATGCCCGCGAAAGATGTGACAGTAACAGCTGTTTACGATGTCAACTATTATAAATTGACAGTATATCTTGATGGCGAAGTTTATTTTGAGGCAGAACTTGAGATGGGCGCGGAAATCAATATTCCGGATCCAGAGCTCCCCTCAGACAAGGTTTTCGATGGCTGGGTTGAGGAGATCCCTGAGACTATGCCTTCTCATGACGTCGAGATACATGGAACCACTTCTGTATATTCCGGTTTGTCAAGCATATTTGCGGATGAGGACACACTCTTCACTGTCTACAACATCAGAGGCGTGCTTCTGATGAAGGATGTGACACTGCAAGAGGCATCCAAGAAACTCACCGGAGGATTCTATATAATTAATGGCAGAAAAGTGATGATCAGATAAGAAAGGGGACACCTTTCTTTGACCTCCGACTCAAACATCATTCCGAATGTCTTTACACAATATCGGGATGATGTTTGAGTCAGATTTACAGACAAAGGAATTACGATACTACAAAATAGAGAGCATAATAGAAACAACTTTACAATAGGACAATCTAATCCAATTATAAACAACAATCATTTATGTTAAAACCCGTATTAAAAACTCTGCTGGTTGCAGGCGGCATCCTTTCTCCGGCCTTGGCCTGGGGCGGAATCCTGACAGCAGATGAGGCGAAGGGGGTGGCGACAGAATTTTTCAGGAACGCCGAGTTGTCGCGTCTGGCCAGTCCGGATGCGCTTACACTCGCGCACGTCGAGTCTGTCGCTTCCGCTCCTGCTTACTATGTTTTTAATGCCACCGATGAGAGAGGCTTCATTATAGTCTCTGCCGATGATTCGGCTCTTCCTGTGGTGGCTTATTCGTTCAGCTCTATATGGGAGCCCAGAAATGTGCCGGAGCTTGCCGGCAGCCTGCTTGAGAATGCCGGCTATATACCTCAGCCGTTGTCGCTGAGAATGCCGGCCAAAAATTCCGGCCTTGCACAAAAAGTGCTCACCACTCCTACATGGAGCCAGGAGGCACCTTTTAACTGCATGATCCCCAACCATCCGCTTGTGGGCTGTGTGGGCACGGCGCTGGCCGAGATTATGAAGTATCACAGTTATCCCGCCAACCGTCCGGCTTCCTTGGTGAAAGATGGCGAACCCGCCGCCTATGACTGGGGAAATATGCGCAATGACAATTACCGCAGCGGATATTCGGCTGTCGAGGGTGATGCGGTGGCCACATTGGTGGCAGATGCCGCCATTGCGATTGGCACAGACTTCGGAATGTCCAGTTCAAGCGCTTTTGAGGTCAAAGTGCCTTACGCTCTTGTGTCGATGTTCGGATATGATGCCGGTGTGTCATATAAAAAAGGAGCTGAGATGGACCGCGAGTCTTGGGACGCCCTTATCGTCAATGAGATTGACGAGGACAGACCTGTGCTTTATTGCGGTCAGGATGTCTCTGCCGGACACGCATTCGTGTGTGACGGATATGAGATGCATGGCCCCGTAACATATCTCCATATCAACTGGGGCTGGGGGGGCTCTGCCGACGGTTTCTATGCCTCAGACGCACTTAACCCGACGGTTAGCTCAACTCATCATTTCAATGACCTCACAACAATTGTCTACAACATAAAGCCGGCAGCTTCGGTGCAGTCATGGTCGCCGATACATATCACGAGCGATGAATGTCAGGTGGGCATGACACTTGACGTGACCGACCTTCAGCCGGGGACATCATTCAAGTTGAGGGCAGGGTCTTTGAAAAATATCACTAACGACAACTTTTCAGGGTCGATTGCATTGGCAGTTTTCACTGCTGACGGCACATTCCGCCAGCTCCTCTGCGATGAGAGGAAGTTTGGCCTGAAGTCGTTGACCTCAGTGAAGTATATTGATTTCAACGGGACAGTCCCTGCCAATGTGGCCATAGGAGACGGCGACGTGATACGCCTTGTCACCAAGAATGACAATTCCGGAGAGTGGCTTCCTGTGGCAAACGACCTCATGACAGTCGGCGAAATAAAGTGCAAGGGTTATGACATTCCTTATTTCAGCATAAGCATCCCGGCTCAGCTTGAGGGTGTGGAAATCACATATGATGAGCCTCGTGTCATAAAATGCCGTGATTTCTCTTTCAAAGTAGCCGCCACATCTCCCGACAAGGTTGTGACTGTCAAGGCCAACGGATTTATCCTCACTCCCGGGGCTGAGAACCGTTACACACTTAGCAATGTCACCTCTGACCAGGATGTGACAATCATAGTGCAGAACGCCGCCGATGTTGTGTCTAAGCGTAGCGTGTGGGTAGAGGCCGGAAAATTGTCACAGACAATAAAGGAGACAGAAACGGGCACAATAAAAGACCTTACTCTCTATGGCTCGATAGATGCGAACGACTTCACGTTCATACGTGAGAGAATGAAACTGAACCGCCTTGACATTTCCGGCGTGAACATTGTTGCAAACGGAGCTAATCCGGCTAACGCCATCCCCGCGAAAGCATTGAGCGGCTGTGGCTCGCTGCAACAGATTATTCTGCCAAGGAATGTCAACACATTCAAGAGCGGGTGTTTCAGCTATAGCGGTCTTACCTCTATTGAGATTCCGGCATCGGTGTCAACATGGGAATACAACATATTCCTCGGATGCAGCGGACTTTCTGAAGTGATTGTAAGACGCTCCTCTCCGGCATGGATCAACTGGTGTGTGTTCCAAGGCACCCCCAAATCTAAACTCATTGTGCCGGTGGGTGCTTCCGCCGCTTATATGGGGAAAGATTATTGGAAAGAGTTCAAGACAATTGAAGAGCAGAATGCTGAGGCGGCCACATCTTACACAGTGACCGTACAGGATATGAGCGGAATCAAGTTTGTGCCTGTCACTGAATCTTCTGAAGTGGCTCCAGGCACAAAATACGAGTTCAAGGTAGAGACCGATGACTCGTATGGCGACGCCACAGTGGAACTCTATGTCAACAGCACCCGGCTATATGCAGGGCAAGACGGAGTGTTTAGCTTTACGGTCAACAGCAATTCATTGATTCATGCCAATTTCCGTCAGCCTGAAAGAAGCGGTGCCGATTCTCCATGGAAGATTACCGGCGCAGCCGGCGGTGTCGGCCTTGTGACTGACATGGTGAATGTTGCCGCCGGAAGGGCTTTCACTATCCGTGCCAACGCTCTCGCCATACCTTCCGACAACGCCAATGTCTATTATGCGGCGGCGCTTACTGATAAAGATGGCCGCATAAAGGAGATTATTTCGCAGACAATACTTAACGCAAGCTACAATTTCGGGAATCTCCCCAATAATTTCAACTGTCAGGTGAAAGAGTCCACAGTCCGTGAGGGTAATATGATCCGTATCGTGACCTCGCTCGACAAGAAACTGTGGAGCCTCGTGAATGCAGACAACGACACTATAGTTGACCGTCTTGACGCCATTGGCAACCGCGTGGTATATTATAATGTCAATATGCCACAAAATGTGCAGGGTGCAGTCATTCAGGGTGGTGCCACACAGGTGGTGAGGGGTATGCCTTTCAATCTTAAGGTCACTCCGGTCTCTGTTGACGACCGCATCACAGTGGCGGTCAACGGCATCAACAAGGTTGTGGATGCCGCAATCGCCAATGTCTCTATTCCGGCTGTACTGGAAGACCTGGAAATATCGATACAGGTGAATCCCAAAGGGGCTAACTCCTATACTGTGGTGAATGTGCGAGAAGGTGAACTTGACGCGAAAATCGCTCAGTGTCCCGCCAGACTGAAGGTAATAGGGGTCATGAGGTCGGAAGATTTTGACGCGTTCCGTAAACACGCCTCGACAATTGTAGACCTTGACCTTGCAGACGTCACCATAAAGGGTGCCGTCGACCTTGCCAACGCTATCCCGTCGAAGGCGTTCGCTTCGACAGGGTTTGAACAGACGGCGTTGAAGAACATAATCCTGCCTACAAACCTTGTCAACATAGAGGAGAACGCTTTCTACCGTTGTGTGGGAATCTCTGAAATTACACTTCCGTCTACGGTGGCTTATGTGGGTTCCGGAGCCTTCTCGACCTGTGCCGGGCTTAATAAAATCATTGTTCAGGGCACTCTCCCTCCGGCAACAGGCACAATGAACCCGTTCCCGGATAATTCGGCCGGAATAACACTTGAGGTGCCGGCTGGCGCCGAGGGGGCATACAGCACCGCAACCTATTGGAAAGACCTCGGACAGGCCACGTCAAAGAAATATTACAATATCCAGATTGACCCCGAACGCTCGTTCAACTATAATGAACACTATACGTTGACAAAGATTGATATCTCCAACGGGACAGCGAGGGTCACAATCGGTCTGCCCAACTTTACACCGACATCTTATAAGGAAAACCCGACCTATCGTCCGGGCGTGGCGTTCAAATTGTATGACAACGGCAAAGATGTGACCACCACATCCTCTTATGTATGTTACGGCCAGCATTCAGTAGAGTTGAATCCGGATCCATTTTATCAGCCGGGAAGTGCCAAGTATCCTCAGGACCACACAATCGATGTAGTGTTCCATTATCCGATAGACATTCATTGCCCCTCAGGACTGAAGGCTGAGTTTGTGGAGCTTAATGAGGCGAATCTGTGGCGAAGCGCGAACATGAATCTGTTCGACCCGAACTCCAACGCAGTCCGCAATCTGTTCAAGGAGGGAGAGGACTACAAGTTCAAGGTGGCGGCCGAGGCGCAGAATGTAGAGGCCAAAGTGAAGTGCGTAAGCCGTAATCTGGTTTCATTCGGAGAGAACCCACAGTTCACAAACGTTGAGAGTGTGCTTACTCCGGATGAGAACGGCATTTACACGATAAGCAACCTGCAGGGTGAAATCAGCATCACTGTCACTGCAGACCTTGTGGTGGAAGACGGCTCTGTGATTCCCTCTGAGGAGATTGCTCTTGTAAGTGCAGATGATGCGGCTCTTCTTACCAATATCGGAGTCAGCGGAGAGGTGAGCGAAGACACGTTTAAGGAGATTCGAGAGAAGTTCAACTCTTTGGAGACTCTAAATATGTCAGAGATGTCGAATGAGTCAATTCCGGACAATGCGTTCTCAAATATGGAGAAACTTGAGAGTGTCGTAATTCCTGAAAGCGTTAAGTATATCGGCAGCGGAGCTTTTGCAGGCTGCTCTAACCTTGAGTCGGTGACACTCCCCGGAGTGTTGTCTATCGGCGATGGCGCTTTCGAGGGTTGTGGCTCGTTGACAAGCGTAACTGTTCTCGGCGTTGCCGAAAGCGTAGCCGAGGAGGCAAGCGGTCTCAGGGCTCCTGCGGCTTCCGGCATCACAGAAGCGTCGTTCCGTGGTTTGAACCCGAACTGTCTCATATATCTGTCTGAAGGTTTTGAGGCTGGGGTAGGTGAAACTCCGAATGTGATAGTAAACGGCAACGGGGTCCGTGTGGCAAGCGCCGACATCGCTCTTGACGGAGAATATCCGTTTAACGCCCCTGCAAGTTTCAGCCTTGCTGACCACAGCATTTCGCTGACTCTTGAAATCCCCGGCACTGTAAGTGACGACAATGACGGATGGAGGGGCATAGTGCTTCCGTTCACTCCCGATTCTGTTGAATATGGCGTAGAGTTCACTCCTCGCGGAGAGAAGGTGCTTAATCTTCTGTCATTCTCAGAAGGCGAGGACGCCCTTTCCTCACAGGACACTATTGTGGCCAACCGCCCTTATCTGGCAAGTGTGTATGCTCCGTTTGCAAAAGTCCCTGTCACTTTTGTGGCGAAAGGGAAGTCTACTGCGGAGGAATTTGTGTATGATGTCAACTACACTCCGGCGGCAGAGGAGATAAGCGCACGCGGAGGCATGTTCACTCTTCGTGGGTCATTCGATGGCATTGCAGACATCGCTGAGGCATATGTGCTTGATGAGGCCGGCGTGGCGTTCAGCCGTGTTGTGGCAGACAGCGTCGCCGCTCTGCGTCCATTCTCTGTTTATGCCAACGCGAATGTAGCTGACGCTCCGGCTTCGCTGGCTGTAGGCACACATCCGATATGGGTGCTGAATCCTGTTTCGTCAAGGGTGTCAGGCTCTAAACTCTATCGTTCTAACACTATAGACCTTGCTTCCGAGACACCGGGCGCTTCAATATATTACACACTTGATGGCTCAGACCCGATTGGCAGCGAGACGAGAATAGCCTACTCATCTCCATTCACACTCGACGCTGACAGTGTCGCTATCAACGCGGTGGCGGAACTTAAGGGTTATGTGTCAGACGCTGTGAGCATGACATATGAATTGAGAAAGACGACCGTTGACTATAATTTCGAAGAGGGCTGGTCATGGATTTCCCACAATGTCGAGAACGAGATAGCGGTTAAAGACATAATGGGAGAAAATGTTGACCGTGTGCTCTCACAGACTCAGGAGGCTATACGCGATCCTCAGCTTGGAGTGGTAGGCAACCTTGAGAATCTTAATCCGCTTGAGGCATACAAGGTGTTTGTAGAAGGAGAGAATGCCAATTCTGTCGTGAATGGAATATCATTTGACCCCTCGACACCTGTCACACTTCAGAAAGGCTGGAACTGGATTGGCGCACCGATAGAGGATGGCAGCCTTGCCCTCGGCGACCTCTTTGCGAATCTTGTTGCTGAAGAAGGCGACATGGTTGTAGGCCGGGAAGGATTTGCACAGGCCGACTCAGAAGGGAACTGGGTTGGCGACCTGAATGCGCTTATCCATGGTCGCGGCTATATGTATCTCAGCGGAAGCGAGAGATCGTTCTCATATAACACAGTCCCGTCAGAGGACGCTTCTGTTGAAAATGTGGCTAAAGTGGTTGCTGTCGCTCCATGGATTGCCGAAAGAAGCAAGTATCCCTCTGTGATGCCTGTCATATCCAGGGTTGTTACAGAAGGTGGACTCTTGGCAGAAGACGGCGAATTTGAGGTCGGAGCCTTCTGTGGCGATGAATGTCGCGGCACAGGAGTTTATGTCGATGGTATGTTTATGGTGAGCGTGTTCGGAAATACCGGCGACGAAATCAGCTTCCGTCTGCTTTCAGTTCCGTCAGGCCGTGAGAGCATACTGTCTCAGACAATTCTGTTCTCAGAAAATCCTGTAGGCTCATTGAAGTCGCCGTATATCATTGACGCATCGGAGACTACAACTGTTGACGGCGTTTCTGCCGGCGATTGCAGGCTCTATGTGGAGAACGGGACATTGGTGATTGTCGGTGACATTGATTCCATACAGTTGGTGGAGGTTTATGATGTGGCCGGCGTGAAGAAAGTGCCCACATATGTCATGGCAGGCGACTCTATGAAGATTGACAGCCTTGACGCGGGCGTGTACATAGTGGTCATCAAGTCAGACAAAGGACGCAGCAGTCATAAGATTGAGATAAAGTAAGGAAACGTCCCTGAAAGGATCCGATTAATTCAGTATGCCGCCTTCCGGAGCTTTTAAGCTACAGAAGGCGGCATTTTTTAAACAAAACACAGGACTGGATCGTTAAGATAAAAGGGCGGCCGGTCATGACATTCATATGGCTGCCAAATCAGGATTCAAGATTCAAAAGAATATATTAAAATGAAACTGGCAGAAGCATTAAGTTGTCGTGCCGCATTGGCTGATAAAGTCCGGCAGTTGGGCTCTCGTTTGAACGATTGTCTGAAAGTTCAGGAAGGGGATGTCCCGATAGAGACCCCTGAGCAGGTGGTGGCCGAGCTTGACGGAGCTCTCGGAGAGTTGCGGCAATTGATTTATGCAATCAACATCACCAACACAAGCACTGAGGTTGATGGCCGGAGTGTCACGTCGATGTTGGCGGAACGTGATGTCTTGAAAATGCGGGTGCGAACACTTTCAGATGGCTTGCGACATCTCACAGAACGCGAAGACCGCTACAACCGCAATGAGGTGAAATATGTGAGGACTGTGGATGCTGTTGAATTTCGGAAGCTGGCAGACAGGAGCGCGTCGCGTCTGAGAGAACTTGATTTGAAAATACAGTCGATTGGCTGGGTCACAGACCTGATTGAAGAATAGCATGACAGAAGCATTACGGCAGGCGGAATAGAGAGGGATTGGCGGCGACGCAAATTTAAATTCATATGCTTGCCCGAAGAGCCACGGGAATTTTTTTGTATGGAGCAGGCTCCGCATCGGGTATAAGGGCATAACACATGTTCATTGACGAACGCACACTGCAGCACCAAGCATCGGCTGTCTCTCTCCATCCGTCGGCCATTGTTTGCCTCATTGGCATGTTTCCTGTTTTCGTCAGGCAACAGCCCATTAATCTGTATTTCGGCTATAGAATAGACACGGCTCTTTCATTTAAGATCGGCCGAAGTTTACAGAAATAGTGGTATTTTATAGCGAAAATGTCTACCTTTGCACATAGCGATGCCGAAGCACCGCCTTCGGTGTTTCTTTATCATAAGATTTTAATTTTAAAAGAGGCGGAGTGGCTGTGAAGGCTCTTCCGCCTCGATTTTCGCTACGCGAAAATACGCATTATTTGCCTGATATGCAACATTTTCGACTTAATATATATTAAAAAGAAACATCGTTTTTACCCTACGGGCAGCATCATGGACAGACTGGTTGATTTTGCCTCGTCAGTGCCCGATTTCCGCAGAACAGGCAAAGGAAACCACCGTCACAGACTCCGTGATATCATAATGCTGATGGTACTTGGCCGTGCCTCTGGATTTGTCGGCCGTGCCGATATAATTGCTTTCGGCAAACACAATATCAAAAGGTTCCGCAAAATGGGGATGTTGAAAAATGGGGTGCCGTCCGAAGCGACCCTTTGCCGAGTGGATAACGGCATCAATGACTGCGCCATGGCCGACAGGATGCAGGAATTTGTCGAAGTGTTTCATGCCCAGTTGCGGAGCCGATCCTGGCGGGAGATAATCTGTGTTGACGGCAAGGCCGAGCGGGGCACAGTTCTGGCGAACGGGCGAAATCCTGATATCGTGTCGGCTTACTCGTTCAACACAGGCATAACGCTGGCTACAGAGGCCTGTCAGGAGAAAAGCAATGAAATAAAGGCAGTCCCACAGCTTATCGACAAACTCGATATTGCCGGAAAGATTGTGACAGCCGACGCCATGGCCATGCAAAAGGACATCATAGACAGGATAAGGGGTAAAGGTGCGGATTTTCTCATTGAGCTCAAGGCCAACCAGCCTTCGCTGCGTTACGGAGTGGAAGACAGACTCAAAGAGTATAAGCCGCTATATTCTTATACGGAAGGTCCCGAACTCGGTCATGGAAGAATCGAGACAAGAACATACAACATATATGACGGACTCGAAATTATTGCCGACAAGGAGAAATGGGGCGGAAACATGACGATTATAGAGTACGAGGCCGAGACCGTCAGAAAGACGACCGCAAAACATACACGTGAAAAACGTCTGTATGTAAGCAGTCTGCCGGCAGACACTCCTTTCCTGGGTTCCATTGTGCGCCATCACTGGTCGATAGAAAGTATGCATTGGGGACTGGATGTAAATCTGCTGCAAGACAAGGTGAAGCGCAAGTCGGCAAAGGCCGCCCGCAACCTTGACACAATCCAAAGAATGGTCTACTCTGTATTTTCTATATGGAAAGGGTTGCGCAAAAAGCGATCTGACAAAAGAAAAGGCGTGGCAGAGCTTATGCGCCATGTCTCAATGAGCTTTACCCGATTGATGCGGTTTCTTTGTCAAAAATGAAAAAAATATGATTTTCATAAAAAGATAAATGCCTGAAATACAATTACACAAATTTACCCGATTCGTACTGAATCGGGTAAGGGGGCTTTTGTCGTTATTTTGTGCTTAAATGAAAGAGCCGTGTAGAATAGAATGGATTAAAGTCAAAAAGAATGTAATGACCTTGCGAAGAATATATAAAAAAAGAAGCGCCATTTGAATGTGCGCTTCTTTTTGTTATTATCAGTCGGTTGTCTTTGGAGATTCTGTGTTTGAATTCTGTTTTTTATGCTTGTCCATTTTGACTCGCATTGTGTCGAATCCTTTTCCGTAGACCCCGTTGGCGTTGCTCTGGGTGATAAACGCGTTGTTGTCGATTGATTTTATGATTCGGAAAATAGTGACCGACTCAATTTTTCTACACCATACGAGGAGCACTTTCACCTCATGTTTTGAATACCATCCCATGCCGTCGATGACAGTCACGCCTCTGTGGGCGTCGTTATTGATGCTGTCTGCAATTTCAGCCCACTTTTGCGAGAATATGATGAACTGTGTGGCCTGACGGTTAGTGTTGATAATCATGTCGGTGATGTGGGAATAAATGAAAATGGTGACCCAGCCGTAGATGATTCTTGGGATGCTCTCCTGGATTCTCGCCTCCATGTCGCCATCGAAAGGCAGAAAGAATGTCAATGCCACGATAGTCATGTCAACCGCCATAAGGATTCGTCCCACACTCACGTTCGACACTTTTGTGATCATTGCCGCGATTATATCGGAGCCACCTGATGTGCCGTTGTGAATGTAGATCGTGCCTATGCCGAATCCGCAAAGGATTCCGCCGAGCACAATACTCATGGCTGTGTCGGCTATCAACGGAGGATGCGATGTGAAGTAACCCTCAATCAATCCGACGAACAGAGAAACGCCGGTGGCTCCGAATACAGTGCGGATTGTGAAAGTTCGGCCAAGAAGCTTGTAGCCGCCGATGACGAGCATAAGGTTGACTCCATACATGGTGACTGCCACCGGCACAAATGTGTTGGTGGCGAAATAGACCAAAGTGCCGAGACCAGCCATGCCGCCGATCACAATGCCGTGAGGCAGGATGAATGCAGAGAATCCCACGGCATAAATCATGAGACCAATCAGAATCATGATGTAGTCTTTGGCATTCGACATCAGACTGTCGTATTTTTGCTTTGTCATGTCGTTGTTATTAATTGGTTTTAGATTTTAAAATTCGTTCTCAGGTTTCAAAATGAAAGTTCAGGCTCCGGATTACAGGTGTTGGCAGAGCCGGTTGCTTTCAAATTTTTTGCAAAATTAATTCCATTTTTCGAATTGACAAATATTTGCGCTTGATAAAACATTGGTGGAAAAGAAAAATCGTGAGATGTTATTCTGCGGCTTTTTTAGGTTGATTTTGTCGTTTTGTTTTAATGCGCTAATAATCAGTTATTGTTCGCTTAAATGTAAAGGTCGCCCGTGATTCGGACGGCCTTTGCATTTTTCATTTTTCGTTGGTTGAAAGCGCTTGCGTTATTAATCAGCGCACTGTGCCGGGATATGCGTCGAGCGCGGCGCGAAGCACTTCCACTGCCTCTTCAAGGTCTTCTTGCTTGAGCACATAGGCCACACGAACTTCATTGTGGCCCATGCCGGGAACTGTATAGAATCCGGCTGCCGGGGCCATGAACACTGTAGAGCCGTTATAGCTGAATTCTTCAAGACACCAACGGCAGAAGTCTTCTGCATTTTTCACCGGGAGCCTGGCCACTGCATAGAAGGCGCCCATGGGCATGGGTGCAAACACGCCGGGTATGGAGTTTAAGCCCTCAAGAAGGAAGTCGCGGCGGCGGCGGTATTCTCCGAAAGCTTGCTCAAGATAGTCGTTGGGGGTGTCGACCGACGCTTCAGCCACAAGCTGGCCAACAAGAGGCGGGCTAAGACGAGCCTGGCAGAATTTCATCACAGTGTCGTGGAGTTCCTTATTGCGAGTCACAAGTGCGCCGATTCGTATGCCGCATTCGTTATAGCGCTTTGAAACTGAATCTACCACAACCACCTGGTCTTCGATTCCTTTAAGCTGGAGAGCTGAGATTATAGGCTTGTCGGTGTAGCAGAACTCTCTATAGACTTCATCGGAGAAAAGGAACAGGTCGTGACGTTTCACGATGTCGCGTATCTGTTCAAGCTCCTCTTTGCTATAGACGTAGCCGGTGGGGTTGTTGGGGTTGCATATAAGGATTGCCTTGGTGCTCGGCGTGATACATTTTTCAAATTCCTCTATGGGTGGAAGGGCGAAGCCGGAATCGATTGACGATGGCAGTCCGATGATTCTCGCGCCGGCAGTTTTTGAGAAAGCAACGTAGTTTGCGTAGGCCGGCTCGGGCAAAATAACTTCGTCGCCCGGGTCAAGAGCCGCAAGAAAGGCAAACAGCACGGATTCCGAGCCTCCGCAGGTCATTATAATCTGTTCGGGAGTTACGTCAATGTCGAAACGTTTATAATATTCCGCCATTTTGCGTCGCAGTGAAGGGAGGCCGTCGCTGGGCGAATATTCGAGCACAGTTCTGTTGATGCTATGGAGGGTGTCGAATGCTGCCTGAGGGGTAGGGAGGTCAGGCTGGCCGATATTTAGAGAGAGAATCTTGATGCCGCGAGCCTGCGCTGCTGCGGCATAAGGAGCGAGTTTCCTGATAGGTGAGGCCGGCATCACTCGGCCTCTGCGTGAAATTGAGGGCATAGATTTAAGCTTTAGGCGGCGTCGGCTTAATTGCCGACACTCAAATGCAAAATTAATAAAAAATTGAAATTGTTAGCAGATTTGTGAATAATTTTTATAACGCATCAATAATTTTTATCATGCTCTTAAGGACGAGGGCAGGTTTATAGAAGTCACGTGAATAGCCATAAGTTCCTGATATACATTAGTGATTCTGTGTAATAGAACAATGTTGAAAAACATGGTAAAATTCAACTCGAAAATTAGCGATTTTGTTGAGGGTATTTTACTGATATATAAAATATTACAACTATAAAAAGAACATAAAAGTTGGAACATTCTACTGAACACCCTAATTGTTAAATATAGTTGGTATATATTTAAATTATGCAATTTAGTGTCTTTTTTTGACTCTTTTTATGAAATAATGACATCTGAGGGAGCTTAGATTCACAATGGCCGTCAAAGAATGTCAGTCAGGGGCGGTTGCCAATATTTCAGGAGTTTCGTCTATGTTTCGTCTATGAGATAAATGGAAGTTGAAATTTAGCGTGTTCTAAAATTTTTGCAAGCATTGTTACGTTTCCCTATATAGACTCATTCCGGACATCTTTTCCCGGCTGCGCAATTCATTTTATAACATTGAATTAAGTAGATGACAAAAATTTGAAAACATCGAATTTTGGGGTATAAGTCGGACGCATAAGTATGGTCGAAATCTCTTCCAATCCATATTTGACAAGCGACTTTGCCTTTCTTCCATGTTTCAGAATCCTTATCGGTTTAATATTTATATCTTTATGTTCACCAACGAGATACGCCCATACAAGAGCCATGCAGACCATCGCGACAAGTCTTGCGATGCGGTCCATATCACGCATATGGGTATCCTCGATGTTGAAGCCGGAAGATTTCATGGCTCTAAAGGCCGTTTCTATCTCCCATCGTTTTTTGTATGTCAAAACCGCGTCCTCGGGCCGATTGAAGCATATGAGAATCTGCAATTCCGGAACACCATCGGAGTTTTTGATCCGGCTGCCGGCAAGATAGACATACTCACCTTTGTGAAGAAAGAGCGTATGGAAGAATTTCTCCTGACCGACCTTCAAATCATTGAACAGCCACCAGGCTCGGATTCTCTCACCGGTGGAAGGCTTGACAATCCAGAAGTTCTGACGTATTCGGATGTAATACCGTATGCGACGGCTGTTGAGCCATCCTGTCCATTCCTTTCCGATGAACTCGCGGTCTGCCACAAGGCAGTCGATGCAGTCTGCTCCGAAAAGACGGATAAAACGTTCCATAATTTTCTTGCGTTCTTCCCAGTTGGAGTTGCCACGTTTCGGAAGAAGGCTGAATATCAAAGGGAAGGCAATCCCTTTATAGGTTATGCCCAACATAAGGATGTTTATATTGAACTCCCCGAACTTCCAGTTGGTCCGGTCCATGCTCAGCACAAGACCGGTCTTGACAGGAAGCAGCGAGAAAATCATACGGGCCATGATGTCAAGGTCAAGTACATACTTGGCAAAGAATCTTTGGAGCCGTCTGAGGTTGGAATCCTTGTCTACAGCCGTAGGCATCGCATCAGCCAGTTTGTGGAGGCTGACAGTCTGCACCACACAGAGTGCATGGAGCAGCAACGCCATAAGTTTTATTCGTGCAAGATTCATGTTTTGTCCAAAATGGTCTTGCATAATCGGGAGGATTTGGTTAACTTTGACCGAGTCCTTGGAATTAGTAGTTTTCATGTGAAAAAGAGGTCTAACTTTTCCTTTAAATTACTAAATTTCAAGGACTTTTACAAATTTAATCGCCTAAAGATTAGATGTTTAACAGCATAAATTCAATTTTTGTCATCTACTGAAAACATTGAATAATTGGCAGCGAGTTTTGTAGAAGAATCAAAAGACAATGAAACTTTTTAATAGATATTTTCTCGGCGCTTCATTGTTGGCTTCATCGTTATGCGTGAACATGGCATTTGCCGACAACCCGAAGCGAGAGTTCAGAGGTGCGTGGCTTCATGTCATCGGGCAGACACAATGGAAGAACAAGTCGACTGAGCAGGCGCAGAAATACATAATTGACCAGTTCCAAAAACTGCAGGACGCAGGATGCAATGCCGTGATTTTTCAGGTGCGCCCTACGGCTGACGCCATGTATAAGTCGGATCTTGAGCCTTGGACTGAATGGCTCACCGGGAAACGAGGCAAGGCTCCCGATCCGGAATGGGACCCTATGGAGTTTGCCATCGAAGAGGCACATAAACGCGGAATGGAGTTTCATGCCTGGCTGAATCCGTATAGAGTGACATCGAATGCAAAAGAGGTCTTGCCGTCTGAGCATATGGCAAAAAAGGAGCCTCACAGATTTGTGAAATTCAATGGACAGACCTTTTTTGACCCCGCATATAAGGAGAACAGGGATTTTATCTGCGAGGTGGTAGGGGATATTGTGAGGCGCTATGATGTGGATGCAATTCATATCGATGACTATTTTTATCCTTATCCTGCCAACGGCAAAAGATTTGAGGCAGATGATGCAAGCTATCGCAAGTTTGGCAACGGAATGGAGCGAAAGGAGTGGCGCCGCCATAATGTGGATTTGCTTATTGAGCAGCTGTATGCAAGCATAAAAGACGAAAAGCCATGGGTGAGATTCGGGGTCAGCCCTTTTGGAATCTGGCGGAATAAAAGTTCTGACAGCAGAGGGAGCAACAGCAGCGGCCTCCAGAATTATGACGACCTGTATGCCGATGTGCTTTTGTGGGCAAAGAATGGCTGGGTTGATTATCTTGCCCCTCAGCTCTACTGGACACTCGACATGAAGGCGGCCCCGAGCCGTCATCTTGCCCAGTGGTGGAATGATAATGCGCATGGGGTGGATGTCTATATCGGGCAGGATGTGCAGCGCACAATGAACACGGCCGACCCCGGAAACAACGACAAGAATGAACTAGACACAAAGGTGAGGCTTTCCAGAAGGCTCCCTAATGTGCAAGGGAATGTGTGGTGGCATGGATATTGGGTGACCGACAATTATAAAGGGGTGGCAGATTCACTGGCTTTGAAATATCAGTCCACCTTGGCCATCCCGCCTGCCTATGGCGACAAGTCTTTAAAGCCTGACCCTGTGAAAGATCTCTCGCTCGTGAATGAAAACGGGCAGACTTTCCTCACCTGGACCGGTCAGGTTGGAGCGAGCCTTCCGCTGGAGACAGACCAGGTGAAATATGTGGTGTATCAGTTCTTCCCCGGGGAGACTATTGACATTGAAGATGCGCAGACCATCATTGCCATCACGCCCTACACCGGAGTGCTGGTGGAAGATTATTCTGAGGGCCCTTCGGCTGAGGGCTCTACATTTGTTGTGACTGCCCTCGACAGAATGAACAGGGAGTCGGAGCCGGTGGAAACAAAGTTCAGTAGATGACAAAAATTGAATTTATGCTGTTAAACATCTAATCTTTAGGCGATTAAATTTGTAAAAGTCCTTGAAATTTAGTAATTTAAAGGAAAAGTTAGACCTCTTTTTCACATGAAAACTACTAATTCCAAGGACTCGGTCAAAGTTAACCAAATCCTCCCGATTATGCAAGACCATTTTGGACAAAACATGAATCTTGCACGAATAAAACTTATGGCGTTGCTGCTCCATGCACTCTGTGTGGTGCAGACTGTCAGCCTCCACAAACTGGCTGATGCGATGCCTACGGCTGTAGACAAGGATTCCAACCTCAGACGGCTCCAAAGATTCTTTGCCAAGTATGTACTTGACCTTGACATCATGGCCCGTATGATTTTCTCGCTGCTTCCTGTCAAGACCGGTCTTGTGCTGAGCATGGACCGGACCAACTGGAAGTTCGGGGAGTTCAATATAAACATCCTTATGTTGGGCATAACCTATAAAGGGATTGCCTTCCCTTTGATATTCAGCCTTCTTCCGAAACGTGGCAACTCCAACTGGGAAGAACGCAAGAAAATTATGGAACGTTTTATCCGTCTTTTCGGAGCAGACTGCATCGACTGCCTTGTGGCAGACCGCGAGTTCATCGGAAAGGAATGGACAGGATGGCTCAACAGCCGTCGCATACGGTATTACATCCGAATACGTCAGAACTTCTGGATTGTCAAGCCTTCCACCGGTGAGAGAATCCGAGCCTGGTGGCTGTTCAATGATTTGAAGGTCGGTCAGGAGAAATTCTTCCATACGCTCTTTCTTCACAAAGGTGAGTATGTCTATCTTGCCGGCAGCCGGATCAAAAACTCCGATGGTGTTCCGGAATTGCAGATTCTCATATGCTTCAATCGGCCCGAGGACGCGGTTTTGACATACAAAAAACGATGGGAGATAGAAACGGCCTTTAGAGCCATGAAATCTTCCGGCTTCAACATCGAGGATACCCATATGCGTGATATGGACCGCATCGCAAGACTTGTCGCGATGGTCTGCATGGCTCTTGTATGGGCGTATCTCGTTGGTGAACATAAAGATATAAATATTAAACCGATAAGGATTCTGAAACATGGAAGAAAGGCAAAGTCGCTTGTCAAATATGGATTGGAAGAGATTTCGACCATACTTATGCGTCCGACTTATACCCCAAAATTCGATGTTTTCAAATTTTTGTCATCTACTTAAGAAACAAAGTTTAAATGAAATGAATTATGAGTGACATTTCTGTGCCTGCCGATGTGAGGGAGTTGCTGGATTCCGAGGCGGAGCGAATAAATAATCCAAGTTTTATTGATAGCGACCCTGTGCAATTTCCGCGCAGGTTTTCACGATTGCAAGATGTGGAGATTACTGCCTTTCTGTCGGCGATAATAGCGTGGGGAAACCGCAAGATGATTTGTCGCGATGCAGAAAGGTTGCTCTCTCTGATGGATTACGAGCCATATAAATATGTGATGGATGAGGGATATGAGGACTTGAATCCTGATATGAATCTTCATCGCACTTTTTTCGGGCGTCATTTCCAATATTTTCTAAGAGGCATGAAGCGCATTTATGATGAATTCGGAAGCCTCGACGCGTTCTCTTCTGCCGTTAATGCGGGAGGCGACTCATCTCCGGCCTGGAGACTTGTGGGGGAAATGCAAAAGGTGATGTGTGATGTCAACGGAGGTGCCACGTGCAGTCAATGTCTTCCTGTCAACCTTGACCAGACGGCTCTGAAGCGTGTAAACATGGCATTGAGATGGCTGGTGCGCGACGATGGGATTGTCGATATGGGATTATGGCATTCGATACCGAAGTCAAAGTTATACATTCCTCTTGATGTGCATGTGAGGAATGTGTCGCGAGAATTAGGATTGCTGACAAGAAAAGCCAACGACAGGAAGAGTGTTGAAATGCTCACCGGAGTGTTGCGCACTCTTCGCCCGGATGACCCGGCAATATATGATTTTGCTCTGTTTGGAATCGGGATTGAAGGTAAACAAAAGATGGTGACAGGTGTTCAGGCATAAACTGTGACGATTCACCCGATATGATAAGCTCATAAAAAAGGAGGACACGTGTCCTCCTTTTTTATGAGCTTGGTTATAATGGTTTTGTCCCGGTAAGGAGCAAAACGTCTTAATGCTTGTTTTTCTCTCTCTCGATTTCCTTAGCCAGTTCCGGGCGGATTGTTCTTACAGTTGAAATAAATGTTGAATCAAAGGCGGCTGTAGCTTGCGGATGTTTGCCGGAGACGGTGCGTTTCTTCATGCTGTCTACTGAGTCGAGCCTCTCGGAGAGTTTTGAGAAACTGCTCCAGTCCTGATGAATGAAACGGCGTGCGGCGTCGCGGCCCTGCATCTGGGCGGCTGTTATTTCAGCGGTGACGGATTCAGTTTTTTCTGTTTCGCCACAAGATGAGCCGGCCAACGCGAATGCCGAAAGCATAAGAAGCCATTTGCCTGAAAAGAGTCTTGATTTCATTACAATTTGAATTATTCGATATTGGAACAACCGGACGATTCACATTGTTTAATTCCCATACATGCTTTCCCACCAGCGAGGATCGTCTTGCAGCCATTTTGCAAACCATGCCATGATGGATGCCTGCCAGATTTTCCTTTTCTCAAAATCGGTTATGATGTGGTTCTGGTCTTCAACTGTGATAAACTCCACGTCGCGTCCGAGGATGCGCAAGGCGTTGAATATCTGGATGCTCTCTCCAATCGGCACATTGGTGTCGACTGTGCCGTGGAGCAGGAGGAGAGGAGTGTGGATTTTATCTGCGTTGAAAAGGGAGCCTTGCTCTGTGAAGAGTTTCGGGTTGTTCCAAGGATAAGACTTGGCGGCTGCCACAGAATTGTAGGAGTATCCCCAGAACCCTTCTCCCCAGTAGCTTGTCACGTTTGAGATTCCAGCATGGCTGACCGCTGCCGTAAAGATGTCGGTCTTGGTGAGAAGGTACTGGGTCATGAATCCGCCGTAGCTTGCTCCGAGACATCCGATCTTGTCGCTATCTACAAAACTGTGCTCTTTGCAGAATTTTTTGACGCCTTCGATAATCTCATCGGCTGTGAGCTTGCCCCAGGCATTGACATGGCGTGCTGAAAACTCTTGCCCGTAGCCGGTTGTGCCGCTTGGGTTCAGAACATACACAACATAATCTCTTGATGCGAACACCTGGGGAGAGTAGGGCGATGTCATTCCCGCCGCGCTGGGAGCGGTGCCTCCGTAATAATACACAATGAGCGGATATTTTTTTGTCGGGTCAAATTCCGGAGGAAGGCACATGATGCCGTCGATTATGTCTCCTTTTTCAGATTTGAACTTCCAGGGCTCTATTTTGCCGAATTCCACATCGCTGAGATAATCCTGCATGGTGTCGGAAAGCAAGCGTGTCTCCCCGACTTCAGGTTGAGCATATATGCCGCGCCGGTGTTGTTGAACCCTTGGGCCACATAGGCGAGCCATTCATCAGAATTTTCGCCCATTGAAAGGGAATATACAGCCGGAAGCTCTGTCATGATCTTTGTGATATTGCCGGAAACCGGGTCGAGCGAGAAAATCGGATTGTCAAACCCTTCCTCGCCTATGAAATAGATTTTTCCGTCTTTCTCATTCCAGGTGTATCCGCCGTGGAGCGAAGGGTCGAAATCGCGGGTCATTGGCTTGGCGGTCTTTGAGGCGATGTCGAAGATATAGCCCTGATTATCGAAATCATTAGGGATGGGATGTTTTCCTGCGTTTACACCTATTTCCCCGAATGCGGAAGGGCCGCTCACCACAAACAGTCGCTTTCCGTCGGGAGAGTAAATGGCGCTGCTTACTGACGACGGCACTGTGAAGAGCGTGTCGGTCTTTAGTGTGGCCATATCGAGTTCTATAATGCTGTTTTTATAGAAAGGATATTCCGAGGGGGTCTCGATGTTCACACTGTAGACTAATTTTTTGCTGTCGGGCGAGATCGACATGAGATAAGTGTCGGGGCCGCCGTAAGTGAGAGGAGTCGAGATTCGATTCTTGGGGTCGTATTTGCGAAGATACCAGCGGTCGCGATGTCCTGGGATGCGGTCGTCAGGGCTTTGCACACGTTTAAGCGGCCCTTGGTCGGCAATGCCGTCTACCTTTTTGTAGTAAGCGAACCATTCCGCGTCAGGAGCCCAGGTAATGCTGTTGGTGGAAATCTTTTCCGCAATCAGCGTAGATTTCATCGAGGGCACGTCTATGGTGTAGACATCGAACAGATTCCCTTCGGCCACGGCATGATAAATCTGCGAGCCTGTGGGCATCCAGTCGGCGTCGTCCGGGATGTTGGCGCTCACGATGTTGCCTGTGGCAGTCTCAAGCATAACGGTGTGTGACGAGCGGTTATTGGCGTCGAACATCTCCGAATAACGCAATATCACATATTTTCCGTCGGGCGAAAGGTAGGCTCCGCTTGCACGTTTGCCGAGAGAAGTCTGGTCAAGATTGAATCGCTTCCTGATGTCGGCTCCGCTTTTGATTTCTACATCTGAGAAATGATCGTCGGGTATGAATTCAAGTTTAAACTGTGGCTCGCTCTTGTCGTCAGGCAGAGAGAGGATGTTCACTTGAATGTCGTAGTCTGTTTCAGGGTTGAGGGTTATGGGTGCATCCTGAGAAGTGGCTGTTGAATCAGAGGTTGTCTTTTTCAGAACAGACACGCCGTTCAGAAGCACATCTGCCATGGAGGTGGATGATATTGACACTTTCCCTTTTGCAAAACGGGAGGCTCTTATCCGGGATGAAAGCGAATGAAGGGCAGGCACGTCTTTTGCATTTGCAAGGCGGAGAAATCCTGCCGTGTCGGCCGCCATGGCGGTCCAGTTCTGAAGCTGCGACCTGAGAGCGGCTTCTCTTGCCGAGAGAAGTTCCGACTTGTCGAATGAATTTTTTCCGGCCAGGGCAGAGTCGGGCATTTGAGGCAGAGGCAGGCTTAGAGGTCTGGATGCCTTGAAATCTTTTACGGTATATGGTTCGGCAAAAGTGCATAGAGCAACAGGAAAAACAATTGCCGGAATCAGATTTTTAAGTTTCATACGCAGGTTATATAGTCATATAAAATTAAATCGCCACGGCCTTGCAGTCACAAGGCCATGGCGATGACAGGTCAGATTGATTATTGCCGGGGAGAGGAGCTTTCAAATGCCGGAATGTCCACAAGCTTGATGCTGAATATAAGCGTGGAGTAAGGGAGAATGGAATTGTATCCGGAAGTGCCATAGCCGGCATTGTATGGAATCACGGCAGTCACGCTGTCGCCGATGTGCATGCTCGTGAGAGCCACAGAGAAGCCGGTGATCATGTTGTTTGGGCGACATTGGAAAATGCTGTCTCCATGTTCGGTCTGCGTGGAAGAAGTGTCGAGCGTGTCACCTTCGATATTCGTGAGCGTGTATTTCACGTTGCAGGTGGAATTAGACAGAGGCGACAGATTCTTGGCTGTCAGCGACCTGTCGTTGTGCCACTGGATGAGCGTGAAAATCGACTTGTCCCAGTCGGGAATCACTTTTTCATATTGTTTTTGGCCGTTGATAGTGGCGGCCTCCGCTTTCTCTATATAGTCAAGGTTAGACTGCCTCCATTCGGCATAGTCATTTTTGCTAATGTCGTCATTGCCGAGACAGGAAGAGAGCGAAAGCAATACGGCCGGCAGGGCTATGAATCCGATTTTTTGTAATCTCATGATTTTGTTGATGAGTTAGAACTGAACTTCGGGCGCCTTGTTAGCTCCGGCTTCCGCTTTGAACTGAGGCTTCTCCTTGAATCCGAACCAGCCGGCATAAATCATGGTGGGGAATTTCTTTATGCTTGTGTTGTATTCTTTTACGGCCTCTGTGTAGCGCATTCGTTCAGTTGCGATGCGGTTTTCTGTGCCTTCGAGCTGAGTCTGAAGGTTCATGAAGTTTTGATTGGCTTTCAAGTCAGGATAAGCCTCGGTCACAGCCAACAGCGACTTCAATGCTTGCGACAGCTCCCCTGTGCCTCCTGGAATTTTGCGAGGTTTTCTTCTGTGAGGTTGTCGGCGTCGATTGTTATAGATGTTGCTTTGGCCCTTGCGAGAGTCACCTTTTCAAGGGTTTCGCTTTCGTGTGTGGAATAACCCTTCACCGTGTTCACCAGATTTGGAATGAGGTCGGCTCTGCGCTGGTATTGGTTCTCCACCTGTGCCCATGCCTGGTCTACGCCTTGCTGCTGCTCCACAAGAGAGTTGTAGTTGCACGAAGAAAGAGACGCAGCGCCGGTGAAGGCCACAATCGCGATAATGATTTTGCTGATAAATTTTCTCATCTCATAAAGTATTAAAGGTTTTACATGCCTTGCAGGCCCTGCTCCCGCAAGTGGCCTGTAAGACTTATAAAACGTTGGAGGAATCAGAGAAGTTTTCTCAGAAGGTTGTTGAGGCTCACCTTTTCTGAAAGAATCTTCTCAAGGTCGTCAGCATTCACACGCTCCTGCTCCATAGAGTCGCGATGGCGCAGTGTGACAGTGTTGTCTTCAAGAGTCTGATGGTCCACAGTGATGCAGAAAGGTGTGCCGATTGCATCCTGGCGGCGGTAGCGCTTGCCGATAGAGTCTTTTTCATCTACCTGGCATGTGAAATCGAAGCGGAGTTTATGCTGAATTTCGCGTGCCTTCTCGGGAGCCCGTCTTTCTTCACGAGGGGCATCACGGCGCATTTCACCGGGGCAAGAGCCGGCGGGAAATGAAGCACCACGCGGCGGTCGCCCCCTTCGAGCTGCTGGTCTTCATAGCAGCTGCAGAGCACTGTCAGGAACATGCGGTCAACACCGATTGAAGTCTCGATCACATACGGTGTGTAGCTCTCGTTGAGCTCGGGGTCGAAATACTGTATTTTTTTACCCGAGAATTTCTCATGCTGGGAGAGGTCGAAATTAGTGCGGGAGTGTATGCCTTCCACCTCTTTGAATCCGAACGGCATCTGGAATTCGATGTCGGTTGCTGCATTGGCATAGTGGGCCAGCTTCTCGTGGTCGTGATAGCGGTATTTCTCGTTGCCGAGGCCGAGGGCCTGATGCCAGCGGAGTCTTGTCTGTCGCCAGAATTCAAACCATTTAAGTTCCTCGCCCGGACGCACGAAGAATTGCATTTCCATCTGTTCGAATTCACGCATTCTGAAGATGAACTGGCGTGCCACGATTTCATTGCGGAATGCCTTGCCGATTTGTGCGATTCCGAAAGGAATGCGCATTCGCCCCGTTTTCTGCACGTTCAGATAGTTCACAAAAATGCCCTGAGCTGTTTCCGGGCGCAGATAAACCTCCATTGCGCCATCGGCAGTTGACCCCATTTCAGTTTTGAACATGAGGTTGAACTGGCGGACGTCAGTCCAGTTTCTGGTTCCTGAGATTGGGTCAACAATTTCGTAGTCGAGAATAATCTGACGAAGATCGGTGAGGTCATTGGCGTTCATGGCCTCGGAGAAGCGTTCATGAAGTTCGTCACGCTTCTTTTTGTTTTCAAGCACGCGAGGATTTGTCTGGCGGAACATCTCTTCGTCGAAACTTTCGCCGAAACGCTTTCTTGCCTTGGCAACTTCCTTGCCGATCTTGTCGTCGAATTTGGCGATTTCCTCTTCGATGAGCACGTCAGCGCGATAGCGCTTCTTGGAGTCCTTGTTGTCAATCAGAGGGTCGTTGAAAGCGTCGACATGTCCGGAGGCTTTCCAGATTGTGGGGTGCATGAAAATGGCGGAGTCTATGCCGACAATATTGTCATGGAGCATTGTCATTGCTTCCCACCAGTAGCGTTTGATATTGTTTTTCAGTTCCACGCCGTTCTGTCCGTAGTCATACACGGCAGATAGCCCGTCGTAGATTTCACTTGATTGAAACACGAACCCATACTCCTTCGCATGGGCTACAATGGTCTTGAAAACGTCTTCCTGTTTAGCCATTAAAAATAATTTTTTAGTTCCGCTTGCGGAATCAGATGTAATCGAAAATGAAAAAATGTGGAGTAAACCCACAAAAAAATATTATCATTCTGCCTGAGAAATGTGTCTGGGTCGTGATTCACATTTAAAAGGCGTAATAATCTGCAAATTTACAAAAAAAGTTTATAATAGCAGTCACCTCCCCCGGTTTTAATTGGTTTTTAATTGGTTCAGTCGCGAAATGCAGGTTTAGTCGCAAAATCACCGCTCGCCGAATGTTAAACTTGGAGTCTGAACTCATCTTTTTGAATTGATGTTTGTTTAAATGTTTAAAGCTGCTTAAAACAAAACTGGCTATGAAAGACACTAAGGTAGAAAAGAATAGGAATATCACAATGTGGATAGGGCTGGCTATGGCCGCTGTCATGATTGGCGGAGGCGTGGCCACGGATTACGCTCAAAACAGCCTGCCCGCGCCCGGGTCGAGCGGAAGATTCAATCCGGCTCCGGTAGGCGGCGGATGGGGCGGAGGCTGGGGCCCCGGCCCGGGTTCGATTGGGAATCCGGGGCCGCCGCCACCTCCTGCGTGGGGCGGCCCGAATCCGTGGGGATGGTCAAGTTCTCCCACTATAGTCGTTAACAATCCGTCGTGGACTAATCAAGGCACAGTCAATGTAATAGCCTGTGGCTACGACAACCGTGGAATCTGGCGCACCATCCCGATGTATGTGGCATATGTCTATAATGGCGCTCAATATGACGCCACCGTGATGAGCGCGTGGAATCCATGGACAGACATGTGGGATAAAGGTCTTGACACGCCGGCTTATAACACAAGCTATTATATTGGCGGCAACACATATGACTTTTATACCGTCTTGACCACAGGCACTTACTACTTCAATCTGTAAAAGGGTTCAATCTGCAAGACGTCTCTTACATTTCGCCCCCCTCGCCATATCCGCTTCCATCCATCGGCTCGCCCTCATTTTTATTGGGCTTGGCCTTCATGTTGCCGAAAGAGTATTTGAGCGTGAGGCGCATTGTGCGGCCATTTCTCCAGCGTTCGTTGTGCTGCACGTAGTCGGGCCCGTTGGTAGTGCTCTTGAACCGGCGGGAGTCAAACAGGTCTCTGCAGTTGACAGACACTGACCACGGCCCGAAATTTCTCCTTACGCCGAGGTCTACGCTCCAGCCGCCTTGCCGGGAGCCTTGTGCGGAAAGCATCTTAGAGTTGTAGTTGCCTGTGGCTTGAACCGACAGCGACCATGGAAGCCTTGCATTGGCCATGATTCTCGCATCCCATGCAAAACTGTTCTGCTTTAGTCCGCTTAACGGTATCTTATGTCCGCTTTCAGCATTGAAATCATAATTCCATGCGCTGATGTGGTTGTTATAGAGATTGACTGTGGTGGTGAGGTCGAGTCGGCTTCTGAAGAGCGAGTTCTTCATTACAATCTCACATCCGGAATTAACCTGGTCTGCCACATTGGCCCAGGTGGTATACATCACATCGTTGTCGAGATAGCTGATGCGGTTCATCATGTCGGTCGATGTGCGCACATAGGCCGAAAGGCTCACCATGTGGAATGTCCAGCTCTTTATATAGTTTAATTCAAAAGCGTTGGAATATTGCGGCTGCAATTCCGGATTGCCGTATGAGATGTTGGTAGGGTCGGAGATGTCATGAAATGAATTGAGCTGTCCGCCCCAGGGGCGTCTCAGGCGTCGGGTGTAGTTGATTTGCATCTCGTTGTCGTGGGGTAGCGACCATGAGAGAAACGCCGACGGGAAGAGCGCGAAATTGTTTTTCTTGAATTCCGGCACATCGTTTTCCGATTCCCCGAATGCGAGGGAGCGGGTTCTGACTTGCCAGGATTCTGTCCTGAGCCCGGCCGAGAAGCTGAAATTTTTCACTTTCCCGCCCAGTGTGGCATATAATGCAGAAACGTTGTTGACGTAAATGAAGCGATTGTAAAGGGCTTTGTCTTGCGTCATGTCGGAAGGGGAGGTTCCGTTGTAGGTGTCAACAGGGGTGTCTTCTTTGCTGAAGTTGCCGTTGTAGCCTGCCTCAAGTTTCAGAAACTCATTGAGCTGATTGGTGTAGTCCACCTTTGCCTCCCAAGAGTTTACCCCCATGTCCATGTTCTGTTCCTGATATCTGTTCTCTTCCCTGTCGGGGTAGGTTATCTCCTGATTATAGGATCTCCAGTTAGGGCCGCCCCAGTGGTTGTATGAGCCGGTGATGTCGAGCAGATGATTGTCGCTCCATTTATGGGTGTAGCTTAGTTCGCCGTGCATTCCCCGGTGGTCGCCTCGGTTTCGGGCATAGTCAAGGTTAGATGTCCAGTTGCCGGGCACATTCGACACATAGTCGGTTGAGGAATGCCCCCAGTTGTGGCCGAACATTCCGAACCCGTTCAGAGAGATGTCGTCTTTTTCAGTGAGATGGTATGTTGCGCCCAGCCTGAGGAAAAGGCCGTTGCCATGACTGGGGCTTTCACTCTCTGACCGGGTGTAGGTGCCGTCAGAAAATTCGCGATTCATTATAGAGCCACCTTTGGGGTGTCTCATTCTGAAGCCTGCCCCTGCGAAGGCATCGATCTTGCTGCTGTTGTAATTGATGTTTACGCCCACATTGCCTCCGCCGCGAGAGTTTGCGCTGATTTCTGCGCTTCCGTAGTAGCCGGCGCGTCGGTCTTTTTTAAGCACAATGTTGATTATGCCGGCAGTTCCCTCAGGGCTGTATTTTGCCGACGGGTTTGTTATCACCTCAATCTTGTCGATGGTTTCAGCAGGGATTTGCTCAAGAATCTGTGCGCGGTTGTCGGCGGTAAGCCCCGACTCCTTGCCATTTATCCAAATGGTCACAGACGAGTTGCCGCGCAAAGACACCTCGCCGTCCTGGTCAACCTCCACAGAGGGTATTGATTCGAGAAGCTCGGAAGCAGACTGCCCTGCAGCCGAGACGTTTGCATCGACACTGAACACTTTCTTGTCGAGCTCGAAGCGCATTTGGCTTCGAATGCCTTCCACCACAACTTCCTGAAGGAGTTTTGCGTCATCGGCAAGACGCACGCTGCCAATGTCTACGTTGGATCCGACAATCTCTACAGGGCGTTCCTGGTCGATGCTCCCGATGTTAGATATTTTAATTACATATTTACCGTCTTTCACCCCTTTAATAATAAAGGAGCCGTCTTCTTCAGTAGTGGCTCCCAGCGGAAGGGCTTTGCCGGTGGCGGCATCAATTAATTGCACCGTTACGAAATCCATAGGTGCGCCGGAATCTTTGTTTATCACTTTTCCGGTCACATCGCCATTTGCAAGAACCGTAGCCGGAAGTAGTGCGGCGCACAATGAAGTTAGATATTTAAAGTTCATAATAAATCTTGGTTCAACATTCCCTTTGACAAAGCCATTTGGAAAAAGTTTAAAAAAATATGTTGCAAAACATAAAAATCGGCTGTCATGCTTCTCTCGGAGTGTGAAAATAAAAAAGAATGCCCTCTTGTGGTGAAGGTATTCTTTGGATATGCAATTGATTGATATGGTTTTGTCTTTATTTGTTATGCTGTGCCGTATCGGAGGTTGCGGTAGAAATTCAGAAAGGCGAGTGTCATGTAAGGCTGAAGCCACAGGAAGCCGATTCCGCATGTGAGTACACATAGCAATGCCCATCCGAGGAAGCGGAGCCCGAGGCAGAAGAAATTCATCTTTTGGCCGTTCATCATGTTCCAGCTCATCTGCAGAGCATCGATTCCGGAAATATTGGGGTCGTCGGCCATGATAAAAAATGTCATCGAAAGGCCGCAGCTTATGATTATGCCCGGCACAATAAGCAATGCGAAGCCAACGGCTGCAAGCACAGAGATAATCAGGCCCGCCACAAGAGTCTCCACGAAGCGGTCAAAACCTTTGAACAATAGTGAGAAGTTGTTTACACGCGTGTCGGCGAGGCAAGCCATATAAAGCACATAGCCGAAAGTGAGAGGGCCTATCAGAATAAGTTCGCCTATCGTAGTGCTGCACGCGGCGCCTTCAATCACAAGATAAATCAGAGTCGCGACCACCGCGTTAGTCCAGTTTCCCGCAAGCTGCTCTTTGGCTTTGCGCATCAAAGAAATGTTGTTAATCATATTGCAATGAATGAGATTAAAAATTAAAATGTTTTCAAAACTAAATTCGGGCAGATGTGTCACGAATCCATATAATGGCGCATATGCCTGTCGCTGTTAAGATAGGTGCATATCTCTAACTTGTTACAAAAGTACGAAAATATTTTAACAATACTAATAATTTTATTAAATTCGCCCACGACAAATTCCGGTTTTGTGCCTCGCGGGGCATGAGCCGACCTTGAGATTGAATTAATTCATCTAATTAAACTAACATAATGAAAGAGACAGACGACAACCTAACAACCGGCACCGGCCTGCCCGAAAACGCGTTTCGCGAACTGGCGGCCGATGAAAAGTACACCCCGGTTATGCATCCGGCTCATGAGCAGAGTGAGGTCACTCCTTATTCTGTGGTCACAGGCTTGTTTATGGCTGTGATTTTCTCAGCTGCGGCAGCTTATCTGGGCCTGAAAGTAGGCCAGGTGTTTGAGGCGGCAATCCCTATTGCCATTATTGCAGTGGGCTTGAGCAACGCGCTTGGCAAGAAGAATCCGCTTGGACAGAACGTCATAATCCAGAGCATCGGCGCATGCTCGGGTGTGATTGTGGCCGGCGCGATTTTTACGCTTCCCGCCCTTTTTATCCTTCAGGCGAAATATCCTGACATCACCGTGCAGTTCTATCAGATATTCCTTTCGTCGCTCCTCGGCGGCATTCTCGGAATTTTGTTTTTCACGCCTTTCAGAAAATATTTCGTGAAAGACATGCACGGAAAGTACCCCTTCCCCGAAGCCACGGCCACAACCCAGGTGCTTATCTCAGGAGAGTCAAAAGGTGCCGACCAGGGTGGCCAGGCCAAGACTCTTATACTTGCCTCGCTTATAGGCGGTGTGTATGACTATGTAGTGGCCACATTCGGATGGTGGGCGGAGACAGTCACCTCCATGGCCTCCTCTGCCGGACAGGCCATTGCCGAGAAGACAAAACTCGTGCTCAGCTGCAACACCGGCGCCGCTCTTCTGGGCCTTGGATATATCGTGGGGCTGAAGTATGCTTTCGTGATCTTCGCAGGCTCTATTTTTGTGTGGTGGATCATCATTCCATTGCTTGGCACATACGGCAGCGCCGAGTTTATAGAAATGTCGCCCGACGCAATTTTCCGCGACTATGCCCGCATGATAGGCATCGGCGGCATCGCTATGGCCGGCGTGATTGGCATCATCAAGTCTTGGCCTATTATCGCTCAGGCTGTCGGCCTTGCTGGCAGGGAGCTTAAAGGGAAGGCTGCAGGCGCGAAAGAGGTGCGCTGGCAGCTCGACATCTCGATGAAACACATCGTGTTCTTCATCGTTCTCGCGCTTGTGGCTGTGTTCCTTTTCTTCTGGTTTGGCGTTATCCACACTCTCTGGCAGGCGGCAGTGGCATGGCTTGTAGTGACAATAATAGCATTTTTGTTCACAACCGTGGCAGCCAACGCTATTGCAATCGTTGGTTCAAACCCGGTGTCGGGCATGACTCTTATGACTCTTATCATTGCATCTGCAATATTCGTGGGAATCGGCCTTAACGGCACATCCGGCATCGTGGCCTCCATGGTTATTGGCGGCGTGGTCTGCACGGCGCTTTCAATGGCCGGCGGTTTTGTGACAGACCTCAAGATTGGTTACTGGCTTGGCTCCACACCCAAAAAGCAGGAGAGCTGGAAATTCCTTGGCACACTTGTGTCTGCAGCCACTGTCGGCGGTGTGATCATGGTGTTGAACCAGGTGTATGGATTCTCCGGAGAGAACGCTCTTGTGGCTCCTCAGGCCAATGCAATGGCAAAAGTGATAGAGCCGCTTATGATGGGTGGCGACACACCTTGGATTCTTTATATGGTAGGCGCGATCCTTGCCTGCATCCTTAACTGGCTTGGGGTTCCGGCTTTGGCATTCTGCCTCGGCATGTTTATCCCGCTCCAGCTCAACACCCCGATGCTCGTGGGCGGCGCAGTTTCCTACTTTGTAAGCAATTCTTCCAAAGACAAAGCGCTCAACGACGCCCGTCGCGACCGTGGCACACTCATTGCCTCCGGCCTCATAGCAGGCGGTGCGCTCTTCGGGGTGTTTGCAGCGATCACACGTTTTGCAGGCTTTGAATATCACACCCCGGGCAGCTACGAGCTCACCCAGATTCTCGGATGCGTGGCATACATGCTCCTCATAGCTTACTTCATCTGGGATAGCAAGCGTGCCAAACTTCAGCGTTGAAACAAATAAATTTTAGAATTAAGATAAAATCAAAGATTAGGATTATCACCTGATTCCTAATGAAACCAAATACGGGATGCAGCCTTATGATAGCTGCATCCCGTATTTGCATCACTCTCAAATGCAACCTCCCATCCATGACAAAATATTAATGCCTCAAAACCAAAAGGTCGGTTTTGAGGCTTTTTTGTTTAAAAAATATACAAATCTTTTAGTAAGAGATACTAATTTGATTGCAAAATTACTAAATCTGATTATAAATACCAAGTTATTTTGCCTAATTCTAACGAAGAAAATGGTTTTAAGATGAATTTGTTAAAAAAATAGTGATAATTGAACGGTGTAACTAATTATTATTTAGTGTTTTACAAATGTATGCAATCTCTTACTAAGAGTGCTTGACATGGCTATGGCTGTGTCAGGCTATTTCTGCCTATGGTTTTAAACGCGGATATACACGCATCGTCACCTCTGTTTGAGAGTATAGTCACTCAAAAACAGGGGGAAGAGAAGGATTGTCAAAAAAACGATAAACGGTAAAAATTTATACTTATTCAAGTGGTTGTAAATAAAAGGCATACGAATAAGGAGATTTTTCAATTTTTCCGATATAAGATTTCAGACATGGCTTCTGAGAGCAGAGCGAGATATCGCAAAACACTCTCAGAATTGGATGTTTTTCTATCAGGACACCATTCTCTGCTTGCTGATTATTCTTCGACTATGACGGCAGACTGGGCATCGGAATTGCTATGTCGCGGCCTGGCCGTCAGCACTGTATCCAGACATCTGAATATCTTCAGCAGCCTTATGAAATCAGCCGCAGGAGAAAGGTTGCTCCCTTTTGATGATTCAGCAAGGAGGCTCTCTAAGACAATCACTGATTCCGAGTTTGTTGTGCCGATCTTGATGGGCGGCAAGGTTTATGGCAGTTGCCTTGCCATTCTGAGGAATGCTATGAAAAAGACGGAAGGGTTCAATGTCTATGAAGATATCTTTCTGTTTTCTTTGCTTAATGGAGCGCTGCCTATAGAAGATATATGTCTGCTAAAAAAAGATGAGCTCGCAAATTTCAATGAGGTAAGCCGCTTCATTATATCCCGCAATATAAGTGGCAGACGTGGTTACGTGTTTGACCTGAAGCAATCCTGCCGCACGCCAAAGCAGCTCAGCGCAGCTGTGACTGCAGGAGTGCAATCCGTGTTTCAAAAACATGTCAGCAAAAAAGGATTCAATCCCGATGACTTTGCTCGTTCAGTGTGGGCGGCATGTGCCATGCGAAATGGGTTGAGAATGTCAGAAGCGTTGGGATATGTCGGAGGGGAGGCTTCATATGCCGTGCCGAGGTTTTGTGAACCTGTGCAAATAGATTCAGATGGAAAACGAGTGTGGGCAAACACCGTAAACTCTGTGCTTTTGCATGAAATGCCTCGATGGTATGCAATGCACATGCGAAGAGGCGTGAAATATGAGAGCCTGAGGAGCTGCATTCTCGAAAACGTAAGGCCGGTTCCCGAATTATTCTACCCTTGTGAAACAATCGTCAGGCAGACCCGAAACCGCAGCATAGAGGTAGAGCTGCCATTCGTAGCTAATACCGTATTTTTCAGAACCAGCCCCGAAAATGTGTTGCCTATGTTTAACGCAATAGGCGAAAGAGCATGGTGCTATAGGGTTATGGGCGCTCCCGGCTCCCCATATGCCGTGATTCCGCGCAAAGAGATGGAACGATTCCAAGCGGCGATAGGGATATTCACACCCGATGTTGAAATTCAACCATTAGGCCAAATTGCACCCAAGCCGGGGGAGTCGGTTATCATAATCAAGGCTGGCTTCGGCAACCGTGCCGGAGAAGTGGAAGAAGTAATAAACAAAGATTGTGAGACTGCCATCTTTAGAGTGAAACTCACAACCGACAAAGGCTACGAATTCCGGATCGATCTCGACAGGCGACAGATTGAGCGAATTGCCAATTAAAGTAATTCCCTATGAATAATCAAGAACTTGACATAACACTCGTTGACTTTAGTCGAGCCGAAGATGTCTCCGCTTTTGCAAAGAAAATTTTCACAGAAGCCAACAAACAGGGAATGTTTGTCAGAAAAGAAAGATTTTCAAAAGAGCAAATGGCAGTTCGGCTGACGGCTCAGGAATGGATAAATAGGGTAGAGGAGTCTATCGATAGTCTCAGCAACGGTGATGCGTTGACTATAATAGCGTCATACGACATAATACATAGAATAGCATTCAGCGTTCCCGCAAAAACAGACTATCTCGACAAATATAAGATGCAAGCGTTTGAAGCCTTCATCAGAGGGGACAAGACAGTCGACAAATACTTCTTGTTTCAGGTAATTTCGCAAGAAATACGCAGAGGCAACAAAGCTTATTTCGGTCGGCATCTCAAATGGGAGAGCCTGTGTCTTGACCGCTGGTATAAAAACTTCCGTACCGGCCGTTGTGCCGTTTCTCAAAGCGACTACGACACCGCCAGCCAGATTTCCGCCCTCCTCGCAGCCGATCTCTACGCATTCACACCCGATCAAGACGGGTTCAAACGCCGCCTCATCGCCGGCAATCCCCGACACCTCCCCTCCCTCCAGAGCTAATTCGTCTGGAGTTAGTGGCTTACAAGTTTATATTTTATGCCGCAGTCTGTAGTAAATAACAAACGAATAGCAAAAAATACCTTATTCTTGTATTTGAGAATGCTATTTGTAATGGGTGTTACCTTATACACCTCTCGTGTTGTGCTGGAAGCTTTGGGAGTTGTTGATTTCGGTATATATAATGTAGTCGGTGGACTCTCTGCTACATTCGTTTTTTTCTCTTCGGCACTAACAAATGCAACACAAAGATTCTTGAATTATGAACGAACTATATTAAAATCCAAATAAAATGAGGCAAAAATTACATCCACCTTAGATTATTTGAGAATAGTCATGCCTCCGTCCGCTCTTGGGGGCGGTTTAGGCCGCCCCCGCCGCTGGGGCATCCCCTCGCCAGAAGGAGAGAGGAAGTGTTCAGACGGTGGTATCAGGTTTCGTAGAGACGAAACCGTCGATATATGAATTATTGGATGTCACAACAGCAAAAGCCTGTCTGACGAGTTTGTTTGCTACGGCAATCATGGCAACCTTGCCGGATTTTCCATTGCCTCGTAATCGTTGGTAGCATTCCTTGCACGCCTTGTTGTGCTGACTTGCTGACCATGCCGCCACATAAAGCATTGAACGCAGAGTCTCATCACCGTTACGGTTGATATGTCCCCGGATGTTTATGCTCGTGCCGGACTGCTCTATTGTTGGACAGATACCGATAAAGCGGGACAACTGCTTGGCATTGTCGAAGTAGGTAAAGCCTCCGGTGGCTATAATCAGCGCTGTGGCAAGTGTGACCCCGATACCCTTTATTGAGGTAAGGAGTTTCAGCTGCCTGTCAAACACCTCGGTCACGACCGCCTCCATTTCCTGCTGCATGTACTTGATCTGCTTCTCAAGGAACGTTATGGTCTGTTTAAGAGAATTGACACACTTCTTGTCCTTAACCGGCAGAGGTTCAAGCGATGAGAGTAGATTCTTTGTCGCTGTCAGTTGCTTTTGGAGTTGACGCAGGACTGTTTTCTTCTGCTTCAGAATCATTATCTGTTCTGATGGGAACTTATAGGGTTCAGGCTTGAACCTCTCCCCGAAATCGGCAATGAGACAAGCGTCTTTGGAATCCGTCTTGGTTACGGACATCATCACGCGGGCATAGTTCTTAATCTTCTTCGGATTGATGAGGCTTGCCCGGATGCCCGACTTGTCAAGAAGATAAAGAAGGAGGAAACAGTAGTTGCCTGTCGCCTCCATCACGCAGTGGTGGATGGCAGGGTCAAGCTTCGAGATGAACCTGCGGATGCCTTTAGCATCATTTGGGAAGGTCTCGGTACGGTAGCTTTTCCCGTGAAGGAAGGCTGCTACAAAAGTCGCTTTGCTGATGTCGATGCCTATGTATGTCATATTATCAAATCTTTTGTCAGGAACTACATCTTTTGCACTCTCGTCGCAAACACGGGGTCGGTTTCACCGCCCCAACGAACTATCCAGTCTTTAGATGTAAAAGCATGGGGACCTATCGTTCTTAATGGAGTCAACCAACATGACATCTGCCTTATTCCATGCTTGAATATCCTGAAATTTGAAGTTGAAATTATTCAAAAACATTTAACCGTACAAATGTACGACATGGCAGAGGCAGGAAAGATAAATTAAACAATATATTTAACTTAAGTTTGGTTGTATATTGTTCCATTGCTGTATTTATTGTTGCCATTGGTTTTATATTTGGAACATGGTTTGTGAAAAACAAACTGTCAATACCGCCTGCGTCTTTAGATTCAGCATGTGTAGTGCTATACATGACTCTATTTTCGCTGTTGTTTTCATTCATTGGGTCTGTTTATGAGTCTGTCCTTATTTCTCGTGAAAACATGAAGATATACGCATATTTAGGTATTGTCGATGCTGTTGGGAGATTGGGATGTGCTTATGTAGTTTCAATTATCCCTGATTATAGGTTGTCTGTGTATGCAGTTTTGTTGGCGGTCGTGCATATCTTTCCAAAGATTCTTTTGATAATTTTCTGTGTTGTGAAATATGAGGAAACAAGGATTAAATATTATTGGAATAAGGGATTATTTATTGAAATGTTTGCATTTGCAGGTTGGAATATATATGGAACGGGTGTATGGATGATTAATCAACAAGGCATAAACATAATCCTCAATTTGTTTTTTGGCCCTGTTGTCAATGCCGCGAGAGGAATCGCAACTCAAGTTACTACTGCAGTCACAAATATCGGTTTGAATTTTTTTACAGCAGTTAGACCTCAGATTATAAAATCATATGCTTCTGATGATATAGATAATTATGTGAATCTGATTTTTAAAAGTTCAAAGTATTCCGTTTTTCTTTTGACATTCATATGCCTTCCGTTCTTCTTGAAAACTGAATATATTTTGTCAATATGGTTGAAGTACGTTCCGGAATATACTGTGACATTTACAAAATGGGTCTTGATATTTGTTTTGGTTGATTCGTTAAACAATCCGCTATGGTGTGCGATACAGGCGGTCGGGAAGCTAAAGAAAACAATCCTGTACGGAAGCACATATTATCTACTCGCTTTCCCTTTAAGTTATGTTGCGCTTAGCTATGGAGCTCCATCTTGGGTTGTATATCCTATAATTGTATTTTTCAGAGCAACTTATGTTATTATTGTATTTCGGATATTAAAGACTTTTGTAAATCTTGACACCTCCGAATATATTAAAACAGTTGTGTTTCCGATAGTGTGTGTCACTTCTGTGTCTTACATATTGACTCAAGCTTTTAATTTACTTTTAGCGGATAGCTTTATTAATTTAATTATTTTACTTTTGGCTTCAACTGTTTCCCTATCTTTATCAATATTCTTTTTAGGTGTATCTCCAAGTGAGAGACATTTTATCACTTCTCGAATTGTGGCATTATTGCATAAGAACAAATAATTTTGGAAATATGAAACTTTTATCAAAAGTAAGAAAGATAAAAAGAGAAAAAGGACTTAGTTCATTCCAAACTGTTATAGATTCAAAATTCGGACTTGGAAAAGTTGAATGTTTGTTGAATATCAATTGGTTTAATCCATTTTTAACTATTTGGCTGAATTTTAGGAGTCTTCCATTAAAAAAAGCTGTTTTCCTTCCGGTATGGGTTTATGGACGACCTCGTATTTATTCTTTGAGTGGAAATATTGAAATAGTAGGCAAGATTAAATCGGGAATGATAAAATTTAATGTATCTATTCCGGGAGGGCCGTCTTTAGGCTCTTTTCAATCTGAACTTTTTAATTTGGGAATGATTCGATTCAATGGAAGAGGAAGAATTGGTGCAGGAACAAAAATATTTGTTAGTTATAATGGAATTCTTAAGATAGGAAATAATTTCGATATTACTAATATGGTGAATATCGGATGTATGGAGAGTATTGAAATCGGTGCACAATTAAGCCTCACACACCGTTGCCAGATATTTGATTCAAATTATCATTATATCGGTGATTTTAAACGCCGGTTTGTGCGCCAGAGAACAAGACCTATAAAAATCGGAAACGGATGTTGGATTTGTAATTCCTCTACAATCACGCCGGGATCATTTTTGCCTGATTTTACCATTGTAGCAAGTAATAGTCTTGTTAACAGTTCTATAAATAATGTGCCGGAAAATTCGATTATCGGTGGGCAACCGGCAAAGTTAATTTCGACGGGATATAGAAGGATATATGGTTCTTTATATAATAGGAAACTGAATGAATACTATGCAGAATCTAATGCAGCTTTTGTAATGCCGGATGACTGGACAATGGACAAATGTTCAAATTACAATTTTTAAAGATTCTTATGAATTCAACTTCCTCAGATAACACGATAAGCCGAGATTTCTTACAAAAGCAGATTGCTTTGTTTGCATACTGGGTTGTGTGCATGCGCGGATATTTCAATATTTTCATAGAAAATTCATTACCCATAACTATATTTCTGAATGTCGTTATAATTTTAGCAATTATACTTGGAAAGTTAAAAAAGATATTATTCGTTATTTTTGGCTTATCCTTGCTTACAATTTATAATAAGGATGCTCTTGCACTTATCGATATATTTGCAATGACATACATTCTCAAGGGTGTAAATTTAAAAAAAATTGCGATTATTAATATTATATGTTTCTTTGCTTTTTTTGTAGTGTGGCAGTATGCGCTTTACACCGGAAAGATTGTGGATGTGACAGAATTGGGACACAAGGGCCTTGCGCATCATATGGGGTTTGATAATACCAATGTATTGGGAATGGTTGGTTTTACTTTGCTTTGTAGTTTATACCTTACATGTAAGAGTGCACTTTCAAAAACAATTTTGTTCTTTTCAATACCTGTAGTAAATCAGATTTTTTATGAATATTCACTATCCAGAACTCCATGGATTTCTGGATATGTTTTAATGCTATGCATGGCATTGCAGTTTGTGAAATTGTTTAGGCCATGTTTGAAAAAAATTATTGGTTTGCTTCCTCTCTTGATTGTATTCTTGATAATTTATGCTGCATTTAATTTCAACGCATTGTCTGAACTCAACAGCCTTACTACTGGCAGGGTGCGATATGCAGGTCTTTTATTGATGCGTATGACTGGGTTGAACCTTTTGATAGGAATGCCGGTGCCTGATGATCTTATTATTGATAACTCTTATATCATGTTGCTCTGCGATGGGGGCATAGTATGTCTTTCATTATTTATAGTGGTGTTTTATAAAGGAATAACAAATTATTGGAATGAGATTCGCTCATATATTCCATATATAATAGCAATTATAACAGCTGGATTGACGGAGAATACATTTGCTTCGGTTAGTGGATTGTCTGTTGTTTTTTGGTATCTTATTCTCAATGGAGACCCTTATTCAAGACATTCCCTAAAGAATCCATTAAATCAATTTAAAATAATATAAGATATGAAGGCACTAATTTTGACTCACACTCTTAACACAGGAGGTGCAGAGCGAGTTGGAGCTAATATTGCAAACGGACTCGATGAGTTGGGTTGGGATGTAATTGTTTTGGCGAATAATAAGGGAGACATTGCGTATCCTCTTAATGATAAGATTAAGCTTGAATGGTTCAATACCGGTCATGGAAATCGTCTTGTAAATGGATTCAGAGTTGTGAGACAACTCATTAATACTATTAACAATGAGAAGCCGGATGTAATAATTGAGATTCTTCATGTATTCCCTCATGAACTTTTGATTGCCCGCAAGTTCGCTAAATGGAATGCCCCTTTAATTATCACCGAACATGATAGTTATGAACGTCCGGAGTCTGCTCCGATGTCAAAATATCTCTATTATAAAAAATGGATACTCGATAAAGCCTTTGATTTTGTAACAGTGTTGACTGAAGCTGATAAGAAATATATTAATGGTAGGTTGAAAAATGTTCATGTGATGTATAATCCGTTATTCCTTAGTCCTTTGAAAAAATTGCCTGCTAAAGAGAATACTATTCTTTCAGTAGGGAGGCTTGATGCGTGGCATTATAAAGGGTTTGATGTGCTTATATCTGCTTGGAAAGATATTTCGCAGATTTATCCTGATTGGAAACTAAAAATTATTGGAGCCGGCTCGAATAAGACCAAATTTTTTTTAAGCGAAGCTGCCAAAGGAATAAAAAATATTGAATTTTCAGATTATACTACAGACATTGTCGAGGAATATAAAAAGGCGTCAATCTATTGTCTTTCCAGTAGATATGAAGGATGGGGGTTGGTAATGGTTGAGGCGATGAGTCAAGGGTGCGCTACTATCGCCTGCGATTATAATGGAAGACAGGCGGAATGTATTACGGATGGATTTGACGGGATTCTATGCTCCCCGGATAATGTTAACGCGCTTAAGGAGAAAATGATATTATTAATTTCGGATAGTCAGAAGAGATTGAATATTCAGAAGAATGCAATGCTCACTTCTGAAAAGTTTCGATATGATAATGTAGCGCGTAATTGGGACAAATTCTTGAGGCCGGCTATATGTGAATGGCGGCAAAAACATAAACAATAATATGAAAATATATCGACTGGATAAAATGAGAGGAGGGCAAATGCCTATATATCAATATTTTTATAGATTATATAAGAATATTCCATGTTCGTTCAAGCCGTTGATATGGATTCTCAAGAAATTATATATTCTGTCAGAGTTCCCTTATGGATGCGAGATTCATCCCGGTTCTGACATAGGTCCGGGGCTCTATATAGGACACCCGTGGAATATTACTGTAAATGGTAAAGTAAAAATTGGAGCAAATTGTAGCATTCATAAAAATGTAACAATCGGACAAGAAAGCAGGGGTAAGAGAAAAGGTGCGCCCATAATCGGAGATTGCGTGTGGATGGGTATTAATGCGACTATTGTCGGAAAAATAACAATCGGTGATGATGTAATGATTGCCCCAAATAGTTTTGTTAATTGCGATGTGCCGTCTCATTCCATAGTGTATGGAAATCCATGTGTAATTAGGCCAAAAGAGAATGCTACGGAAGGCTATATAAACAATAAGGTGTAATCTATAAACGCGAGTTCGGGATAAGGAACACCATAAAAAAGTTGAATCTGCAGCTTGAAAAAGCTGTCGATTCTTTTGGTAATATCACTGATATTTAGTAATTTAGAGGAACAAACAATAAATACTGTATCATGATTACCGAAAGTAAAGTTACTGAAATTTTTTGTATTGCAGATGATTTCTGCAAGGAATTTGATGGTGAGATGGCAAAAAATGCACTTCCGTCCACAACTGACACTCCAAAACGGAAAAGAAAGCGCATGATGTCGGATGCCGAGGTCATCACGATTCTGATCTGTTTCCACTTCAATTCGTACCGAAACTTCAAGCACTATTATCTGGGATGTGTGCGCATTCACTGGAAGCATCTGTTTCCGCAGACATTCTCCTACAACCGCTTCGTGGAGGTCATGCCCCGATGTTTTGTGGCTATGACCATGTTCCTGCGGCTCGCGTGTTTCGGAGAGTGCACGGGGATAAGTTTTGTGGACAGCACCTGCATTCCGGTCATACACAACAAACGCCAGTTCAGCATGAAGGTATTCAAGGATATTGCTGCCAAAGGGAAGAGTACGATGGGATGGTATGTCGGCTTCAAACTGCATCTGCTATGCAACGAAAAAGGAGAGCTGATCAACTTTGTACTGACACGCGCCAATGTGGATGACCGCAATGAGTCAGTCATTGACACGCTGACTGACAAGGTGCTCGGAAAACTATACGCTGACAAGGGATATATATCGCAGTCTCTTTTCGGGCATCTTTGGGATGACGGCATACATATTGTGACAGGTCTTCGCTCGAACATGAAACAGCGTCTCATGCCGTTCTATGACAGGATGATGCTTCGTAAAAGGAGCATCATCGAATCCATAAACGACATGCTGAAGAATGTGGCGCAGCTCGTCCACTCCCGCCATCGTAGTGTACACAACTTCCTCATGAACCTGCTTGCGGCAATGGGTGCGTATTGTTTCTTCGCCACAAAGCCGGAAGTGAACTTTGACTTTGAGGTACCCGAGTCAAACGGGCAGCTTGTCCTCTGGGATTAACACCAAACTGTACAAATAAATCAGGCGACCTTGAAAGGCCGCCCAATACTCTATGTGTAAGCGTCCAAGTTCGAAATAGACCAAAAGTATTACCTTCGCGACAGTTTAATCAAAACCAATGATTATGTACAGCAGCGAAGATTTTGAGAACTTTTATGTCCGCTATAAAGCGGAAGCTCTTCCAAAGGGAATCAGCATCCAGTCATGGTGCATGAAGAACAAGGTTTCATGGAATTTATTCAACAAGTGGTATCGCGATACCCGTCACAGAATCGTCCCCGTGGATGTGGAGGGACGTCCGATGGAGGAGGAAATCCTAAAAAAAGATTCAGAAACGTTGGAATCCACATCTCCGTGTGCCGAACCAGTGACTTCCTCCAATGACCCTGTAAGAATCATGATAGATATCCGCATGAGCAACGGCATGCAGATACGTCAAAAAAATTTAGACTTCGGGCGACTGAAGAAGCTCGTGGAGAATCTGGAGGGCCTATGCTGAACATCAACGGACTACAACGATTCTGGTATATACGTGATTTCCATGACATGCGGAGTAAATATGACCGTGTCCTCTCCATCATCCGTGAGCAGTTCCACCGCGAGCCTCAGAAAGACGAGGTGTTCATCATCATGTCGAAAGACCGCCGGAAGATACGTCTTTTCAACTATGACAGACGCTCCGCGACCCTGTTTGAGAAGCGTTTCAACAGCGATTACAGGTTCATGAAAGTCGAACACATGGGTGAGGAGACTTTTTACACCATTGAGTGGAAAGATGTGGCTCTGCTGCTTGAAAATGCAGTGGTGAATAAATTGGTAATCAAATAAATAAATGATATTTTCTCTTGCATATATCCCTGATTTTTTGTATCTTTGCATATACAAAAACATCCATCATGGAGGATCAGGAAAGAGAATATCTGAAAGAAAACATGTGCCGGCTGGAGCAATGGGAGAACACTCCCTATGCCCCATCCGGACGCAGCTCTGACCTGACTGAGGTGGAAAAAGAAAAGCTCATAGATTTGCTGTTCGCCAATAATGAAAGGCTCATGTCAGAACTTTCTGGCCTGAGACTGGAGATTGAGAGGCTGAGCAATGAGGCGCAAAAAGCCAATGAGGCATCCGCCCGATGGGAGGAGCGAACCATAGTTGCGGAGAAAAGAGCAGAATCTGCAGAGAAAAGAGCAGAGTCTGACAGAGCAGCCATGCAGGAGAAGATAGACAGGCTCATGACTCTTGTCGAGCAACTGCGTAACGGAGAAGAACTCAAGGCAATGCTTGCCCGTGCGGAAAAGGCAGAGAAGATGGTTGCCGACCTTATCGCATCCGACAGATCCATGCGGGGTCAGATCTATGGCACCAAAAGCCAGAAACGTCGCAAGGACGACAACGATGAGAATAACGATGCCTCCCGCGACGCGCAGTCCGAAAAGGACAGTATGGGTGGCAAAGATTCAGTCAGTAAGCTTCCTGAGTCAGACCCGGATGTAAATAAATCCGAGACTGACACTTGGATCGAGGAAAACTACCGCGCCAAAAGAGCCTACCGCGAGGGAAGCAAGAACCGCACAATGAAGGCTGCCAGAAGATGCGTTCACGAATCCGATATAAACGCCATCCCTGAAGGCTGGACCCTCATCCGCGAGGAGAAACGCTTCGCATACGATAAAATGACGGTAATCGTCGAACACGAATACAGATACTTTATCGTAACCGACCCTGAGGGAAAGGAGCACGTGCTGTATCTTCCCACGAATGAAGGCGAAGAAAAATGGATTGAAACCCGCGACGGCGAAGAAACGGAGATTCAGCCTGCCGCACCCGTCAATAATCCTCTCAAGGACAAGGACGGAAATCATATAATTGACTGTTTTCCCCACACTCACGCCACTTCCGGGATGATGGCGCAGCTGGTAATCGACCACTTTGTCAACAATATCCCTTATTACAGACTTAGCCGCTACTTCTGGGACAACGGCATGAGCGTCAGCCGTCAGACGCTTATCAACTGGCTGTATGAAGGCGGGGTCGAACTTCAGAAACTTATACCGATACTTCTTGACATGGCAGTGGAGAAAGACTCCATCGTCAACTGCGACGAGACGTGGTGCAAGGTCAGGGTCAAGGGAAAATATGCTAAAAGATATATCTGGTGTCTGGTCAATAAGGAACTCAATACCGTCATCTACTTCTATAAGAAGGGAGCGAGAAGCCGCGATGCGCTGAAGTCGATCCTGGACGGTCGCTATCCCAAGGCCCTTCAGTCAGACGGATACAACGTATATCTGTATCTTGATGACGCTTTGATTGATACGGAGCACCTCTGCTGTATGGCTCACGCCCGTGCCAAATTCTTCTACGCCTGGCAGGCAAACAAGGAAGCCGACGCTGAATACATACTCCGGATAATCAGTGACCTGTATGAACTGGAAGAGCACTATCAGAAACTGAAACTCTCTCCCGATGAAATAAAGATGATGAGAAACGGGGAGCATGCAACTGAACTTGTGATACGACTCCGGAGTAAAGTCGACTCGATGAAAAGTGCGGAGCATCCTCCAAGAAGCGAGATGCTCGACAAGGCAGTCCATTATATGGATGACTTCTGGAATCAGCTCTTCGCATACCGCAACGACGGCCGCTATACTATCGACAATACCATTGCCGAGCGGTTCATGCGCCCCATATCCGGAGAACGCAAGAACTCTCTCTTCTACGGCAGCGCGAAGATGGCCGGCATCGCCTCCGTCTATCGCACACTTATCTCCACATGCCAACTGATGAAGGTGTCGGTGACAGAGTACTTCCAGAAAGTATTCCGCAAGATAGTGGCCGGATACGACGATCTGACCAATCTTCTCCCCATGAATATGGGTCTCTCCGTTAACAATCTCTAAAAATCCAACATGAATTTTTAACAATTAGTGGGCTCTGACCGCCATAATTGTTCAGTGCACCGCACTTGGACGCTTACACTCTATGTCTTTTGCTTGGTTGAAAAACATAAAGTTCTTATCCCGAACTCGCGTTATAATTATATTTCGCTTCATAAGGTGGCTCTTTGTCGATTATTGAATTCTGATATACGCCTGGCAAATTGTTGATTTTAATCTGCATTATAATGATATTGAAATGAAAACTATTTTCATAGGACCAGCCGGTGGAGGGAAGACTCCTGCGAATGGCGCAAGTATCAAGAATTTCCATATCCTTAAAAGACTTTCCTCTTTAATCGATAATCTTTTAGTCATAGATACCGAGAATTGGAAAAAGAATCCTTTGTTGATTGTTAATTTGTTGCTGACAATTTTAAAGAATAGAAAAGCCAAGTATATTTTATCATTGAATACCGGTAGTGCGAATAAATTTATCAGGATCCTTAATATCCTTGCACCTGATGCTCAAATCATTTATTGGGTAATAGGTGGTTCTTTCGCAAAGAGAATGAAGAAAAAAGAATTTTCACCTTCCTCTTATCATTGTATATCAAAGATTATTGTAGAGGGGGAGTCGATGTCTCAAGACCTCAGCGAATGCGGTCTGACAAACGTAGATGTCCTTCCTAATTTTAAAATTATAAAGAACTCTTTTGAGAAGAGCGGATCTCCCACATTCCCTATAAGGTTTGTTTTCTTGTCAAGAATCATACCTCAAAAAGGGTGTGACCATATAATACGTGCTGTCTCAGAACTGAACATGGAGGGGTATGGCGATAGATTCAAGGTTGATTTTTATGGACCAATCGACAGTTCTTATAAATCGGTATTTCTAAATGCGGTAAATAGTGCAACCAATATGGAGTATAAGGGATTTTTAGACTTACGAAATCCAGATAATTATGTGAACTTAAATGCATATGATGCGATGCTTTTCCCGACAATATGGGCAGGGGAGGGATGTCCCGGCATTGTTATTGACGCATACATAGCAGGTATACCGATTCTTGCAAGCGACTGGAATTTGAATAAAGATTATATAACAGACAAGGAGACAGGACTGCTATTCAAAGCAGATGATTCAGAGGCTCTCAAAAAGTCAATACTTAATTGTATTCTCAATCCTGTCATGCTTGGCGATATGTATTGCAATATACCTGAAGTATTGAAAAAATTTGATATTGTCAATGTCTTGGATAAAAGGAATCTTAAAAGATTAAGAATTATTGATTTGTGATATTTAGGAGTTTGAATCATTTAAAAAATTATCTCTTAATACTTTTGTTGCTACTGTTCTTCAGTGTTTATTTTCTTCTTAATGCTGAAGATGATAAATTCATGCAACTGACAGACACTGATTGGGTTCTTGACTGGGAGGAAGATTTTGACAGTCCTTTTCTTGATACTGCTGTATGGAGCAAGATTCCTCGAGGTGTTGCTTTGTGGAAGAACACAATGTCGTCAGATAGTAGATGTTTTGATTTCAGAGAAGGGTGCATAGTCTTGAAAGGGATAGTAAACGAATCTTTCGATAACGATACTTCCGGGTATCTTACCGGTGGAATTTACACTAAATTTAAAAAAGCGTTACAGCCTGGAAGAATTGTAATAAGAGCTAAATTTAATTCGGCGCGTGGTGCTTGGCCTGCATTATGGTTAGTTCCATATGAGGCCGATAAGCCTTGGCTGCGGGATGGCGAAATAGATATTATGGAGCACTTTCATCATAAACCATTTGTACTCCAGACTATTCATTCTCATTATACGAGAGATGTCGATTCTGAATATCCGAAAAATAAGGTGAAAGTGCATGTTGATTTTAAGCAATTCAATGAATATGGAGTAGATATTTTTGAAGATAGTGTTGTCTTTCATGTCAATGGTATGAAAACGCTTTGTTACCCGAAACTATCTGATTATCCTGACGATAGACAATTTCCGTTTTATCATGACTGGACTTTATTGATGGATATGCAATTGGGCGGTGGAAATGTAGGTGGAATCAATGATTCTGAATTGCCTGTCGAGATGGAAATTGACTGGGTGAGACATTATGTGCGACAGTAACTTATAATTCAATTATATTAAACAAGTAGTTGCACGGACGATTTAATACATGAAATTTAAAACAGATAATTATTCATGGCAGGAAAGTATCGCAACTTGTATTATGGGCTGAATAAGTATGTATTCAGCCTTTTGCCAGACTCTTTATATCATAATCTTTTGGGTTGGATTATGCATAGGAGATTTGGAATCAAATATAATTATATGAACATTAAAAGACCTCAAACTTTTAGTGAAAAACTTCAATGGATGAAGTCTCATGGTGATATTGATTTGAAAACCAAATTGGCAGATAAGTTTGATGTGCGTGAATTTGTTAGACAAAGAATAGGTGAAATTCATCTGGTTGATTTGCTGCCGATTAATAAGAATAATGAATTGGCTGTAACTTCAGAACAAGATATTGATTGGGATATGCTTCCAAATCAATTCGCTATGAAATTAACAAAAGGATCTGGTTTTAATATAATCTGTAGCGATAAATCAAAATTAAATATAGATTCAACAATCAAGCAGTTAAAAAAATGGTTGTCGATAAATAACTATTACCTTTCAAGAGAGCCACAATATAAAGGTAAGAATAAAATCATTATTGAGAAATTACTTAAATATAATATCACGGATTATAAGTTTTTCTGTTTTGACGGTGAACCGACTTTCGTAGAACTTTATATTGATCGTCTTGGGAATCACCGTAAGATTTTCTATGACATGAAATGGCAAAAAGCAGGATTCACAACCGCCGGTGATTCTATGGATGGGGAGGCTGCAATGCCGGAAGTTTTCTCTGAAATGGTAGATATCGCACGAAAACTTGCGAATGGATTTCCTTTCGTTAGAGTTGATTTGTATGAAAATGAAGGAAAGGTATATTTCGGAGAAATGACTTTCCATCCGGCAGGTGGCTATACGCCCATAACTCCAAGAGAATGGGATTACAAATTAGGAAATATGATTAAAATCTGAATTTATGACACAATATAATATAGCCGTTGCCGGCACTGGATACGTCGGCCTCAGCATTGCCACTCTTCTCGCTCAGCATAACCATGTAACCGCCGTGGATGTTATTCCCAAAAAGGTGGAACTCATTAACCGGCGTAAGTCGCCTATTCAGGATGAATATATCGAGAAGTATCTCGCGGAAAAGAAGATTGACCTCACGGCAACTCTCGATGGCGCATCAGCCTACAAGAATGCGGACTTCGTAGTGATTGCTGCGCCAACCAACTATGACCCGGTCAAAAACTACTTCGACACGCACTGCATCGAGGATATAATCGACCTCGTCCTCTCGGTAAACCCTGATGCGGTGATGGTCATAAAGTCTACAATACCGGTGGGCTACTGCCGAAACCTGTATGTAAAATATGCACAGAAAGGTGTCAGGCAGTTCAACCTCCTGTTCTTCCCTGAGTTCCTGCGTGAGAGCAAGGCCCTTTATGACAACCTGTATCCGTCACGGATAATCGCCGGAATCCCGAAGATTATGGATGACACCCGTTTCGAGGAGGAGAACAATGCAATACGAGCTGTCGCCAACCTTCCAAAACTCGACGAGGCCGCTCACACCTTTGCCGCCATGCTTCAGCAAGGAGCCATCAGGGAGAATATACCCACGCTTTATATGGGCATGAAGGAGGCGGAGGCTGTGAAACTCTTCGCCAACACGTATCTTGCGCTTCGTGTCAGCTATTTTAACGAGCTTGACACCTATTCCGAGGTGAAGGGCCTCGACTCACAGGCAATAATCGAGGGTGTAGGACTCGACCCGCGTATTGGCACGCACTACAACAACCCGTCGTTCGGATATGGCGGCTACTGCCTCCCCAAGGACACAAAGCAGCTTCTCGCTAACTATGCCGATGTGCCGCAGAACATGATGTCGGCGATCGTGGAAAGCAACCGCACTCGCAAGGACTTCATAGCAGACCAGGTGCTGAAGATGGCCGGATGGTGTGACTATACCGTCTCAAACACATATGGCAAGACACCGGAGCAGGAATGCGTGATCGGCGTTTACCGTCTTACAATGAAGTCAAACTCTGACAACTTCCGACAGTCGAGCATACAGGGCGTGATGAAGCGAATAAAGGCAAAAGGAGCCACTGTAATCATTTACGAGCCTACACTTGAAGACGGATCCACTTTCTTCGGAAGTCGCATTGTAAATGACATTGACGAGTTCAAGCGCCAGTCTCAGGCAATTCTCGCCAACCGCACATCGGAAGATTTAAAAGATATCGAAGAAAAAGTATATACTCGCGACATATTCTCGCGTGATTAAAATTGCAAAACCTATAGTTGTGTTTGCAATAGAGATTGAAGCTCAACTATAGTTACGAATATATATTATTATGAAGGATTATGGACTTGTGTCGATTGTCACCCCATCATATAATTGCGCTGCTTTTATCGGGGAGACAATCGATTCTATTTTAGCGCAGACTTACCAAAATTGGGAACTTATTATTACAGATGACTGCTCTACAGACAATTCGAGAGAAATAATAGAAAAATATTCTTCTCAGGATTCAAGGATAAAATTACTAAAACTAAATGAAAATTCAGGAGCAGGGGTGGCTCGCAATAATTCTATAAAATCTTCACAAGGAAGATTTATTGCATTTTGCGATAGCGACGACCGTTGGTATCCTCAAAAATTGGAAAGGCAATTATCTTTTATGGAATCAAAAGATTGTGCGCTTAGTTTCACTTCTTATGATGTCTGTAATGAAGACGGCAAAGTTTGTGGCTATGTCGAATGTCTTCCAAAATTGGATAAGCGTAAAATTTTACGCGATAATGGTATAGGGTGTTTGACTGCGATGTACGATATTTCAAAAATTGGGAAGCGTTTCATGCCAAATATGCGAAAACGCCAAGATTGGTGCTTATGGATAGAAATTATCAAGACTTGTGGGAAAGCGTACGGACTTCAAGAAGCACTATCATTATATAGAGAGAGGTCTCAAAGTATTTCTTCAAATAAGGTTGAGATGCTAAAGTATAATTATGCTGTATATCATGAGTTCCTGAATAAGTCATCCATTAAGTCATGGGAAATGCTTCTATTTAAATTTATGCCATACTATTTCTATAAAAAAATAAAACAAAAAAAAGACTATAAAAGAAGAATTTACAAATGAAAATAGCAATGATAGGTGCCAGCGGTTTCGTAGGCACCCGCCTTATCGGGCTTCTGCGTGAGGATTCCTCAAAATATGAGTGCAAGAATATAGACCTTCTTCCGAGTCACTTCTTTAATGATATAACCATCATTGGCGATGTGCGTGAGCAAGAGCAGATGGACCTTGAATTAAAAGGTGCTGATGTAGTAATTCTCCTTGCTGCGCAACACCGTGATGATGTCTCTCCAGTGTCTCTATATTACGACACCAACGTTGGTGGAATGGAAGTGACTCTGAAAGCAATGGAAAAGAATGGTATCAAAAGAATAATCTTTTTCTCCTCAGTTGCGGTTTATGGTCTAAACAAAAAGAATCCTGACGAGAACCATTCTGTCGATCCATTCAATCATTATGGCAAATCGAAATGGCAGGCGGAAGAGGTGCTTCAAAAATGGTACAAGTCCCATTCGGATTGGAATATAGATATTATTCGTCCAACTGTGATTTTTGGAGAGAGAAACCGAGGAAATGTCTATAATCTTCTTAAACAAATCTCTTCAGGAAAATTCTTAATGGTAGGAAAAGGAGAGAACAAGAAGTCAATGGCATATGTAGGCAACATTGTGGCTTTTGTGAAATTCATGATTGATAATGTGACCACAGGTTATAATGTATTCAATTATATTGATAAGCCTGACAACAACATGAATCAACTCGTGGCTCATGTGAGCAAGGTTTTAAACAAGCATATTCCGGCAACGCACTATCCATACTGGCTCGGAATGATGGGCGGTTACTGCTTTGACATTCTTGCTAAGTTAACGGGCAAAAAACTTACTGTCTCTTCAGTACGAGTTAAGAAATTCTGTGCAACAACAGAGTTTGATGCAAAAAAAGCACATTCATCTGGATTCAAAGCTCCATATACGCTTGGGGAAGGCCTTGCTCGCACTCTTGAATTCGAGTTTGTTCATCCTCGCACAGACGACGTTACATTTAAATCCGAATAAGTAGTATTGTCACTTATTCTACTCTCCTTAATTTATAGCCATAGGTAGTATATCCTTTGATTCCTGGTTCTCTGGTCAAAATGTGCCCCGTAAGCATCTAAGTTTAGTAATCTTATGTTCCTCCGTGCTGCGCCAAGGTGGCGCAGATTCAAATGGCGGCAAAGGTCAGAATAACGCTCCCCGCTCTTTTTTAAGAACTAACTTCGCGCCGTGATCAGGGTTCAAATGGCCATGTGGCATTGATTTGCCGGAGCGGCCTGCAAACGGATAACGCGCACAATCCGGATCTCTTTTCACCGGAATGGGACATGGGGCGACGAGCCCGGGGCAGTGACCTAAAACCATTTTAACAGCAGCCTGCCGGAAGCCCTCGCGCCATCCCGTCCCGGAGCACATTGACTTACTGAAAAACCGTTCTTTGAATCAAGAAGAGCAATCCGGTAATCCGCGCATCCCCCCTGCCCCGTCCAAGCCTGGACGGTCGCTGCCGGGCAGGCAAGTTCTGGTGTGGCTTTCACATGTATCTGCTGCCGGATCCGGACGCTAATGGTGTTATGAACCACAGCGAAAGGCGAAGCGCCGGCCCAAACCGGATATGAGGCCGGGGCGTGACTGATGCCTGTGGCGACGACGGCCGATCCCCGTCCGAGCCCTGAAAAGATGATGTTCCCTTGCGCACGACGGACGGCCTGCAGGGACGAGTTTCCCTGTGCTTATTCCTTATAAGTGCTTAAAGACAATCCAAAGATGTGAGCCGGCCCGGCCTCGGACAAGACCTATGCCCGAGGTAAAATTAAACCGCCAGCCGGGCAGCATCCCACGACTGATAGACACTATGGCATACTGTAAGAAGGACACTGGTATCGAGACCTTTTAACCGGCGGACCCAATATGCATCGCATCTTCCCACGTTGCTTCGGCGGGCGCTCTCTGCTGCGCGCCCGCAATTCACAAGAATGTGCGAGGTCATAAATAATCAGGCCTCCCTCCGGGAACGGGGCGCAATATCATTCGTCAAACCCGACCGTGCCGGCTGCAACCGCCACGAATCATTCCGCAGTCACGAATGGCTAAACTGCCGCGACTGACGGGAAAACGTCCAAGGCTGTCGAGATGAATGCGCCATACATACATTAAAGGATGCTCCGCATCCGGGCTTAAGAGGTTTGGCACTCCGAAAGGAATGTCAAACCTCTTTTTTTGTTCGCCCGACATGGGCATAATCTGACCTAAGTTATAGCGGACGGTTTTGCCTATGATTTGCGTTTACCTCCTGCTCGATTGGATGGTAGTTATGTACCTGAGACATAGATTGTAACAAATTGTATAAGTGGTTTTGGAAATAAGGAGACGCATAATTAAAGAAATTTTTCCATAATTTTTTGCAAAAATGACTTGCATATTAAAATTTATGCCTATCTTTGCGCCATAAGAATCCTTTATACCTTAAAAAATACCTAAAAACTGATCATGAAATTCAAGGAATCATTTGCCGGAACATTGGAATCGGGCGACATACTTGTCCGTCTTCTTCCAAGTGATAAACCCGGGTTGACTATCAACCTCGAAAGCACGGTGGCATATCAGTTCGGTTCGCAGATAAAGAGCGTCATTAAAGAGACGCTTGAAAACCTGGGGATTGAGTCGGCTGTTGTTGATGTGACAGACAAGGGAGCTCTTGACTGCACCATTCGGGCCAGAGTGACGGCGGCCGCCGTCAGGGCTACCGGGAAGGATGTCTGGGCCGATTGACATAAATAGAGACAATAACATTAGTAAAAATCTTCACAAACCTTACATCATTAGCATGGAAAGACTTAGAAGGACAATGATGTTCGTGCCGGGGAATAACCCCGGAATGATGGCTGACGCCCATATCTATGGACCCGACTCAATCATGCTCGACCTTGAAGATTCGGTGACAATGGCAGAGAAAGACACTGCCCGTCTCCTCGTATATAACGCACTTAAAAGTGTTGATTATGGCGACACTGAAATGGTGGTCCGTATCAACCCGCTCAATACCCCTTATGGCAAGAAGGATATAGAGGCTGTGGTGAAAGCCGGAGTCGATGTGATCCGTATGCCTAAGACAGAGACCGCCGAGGAGGTCATCGAGGTCGAGAGGGAGATAGAACGAGTGGAAAAGGAGCTTGGATGTGTGGGCCGTACAAAAATTATGGCTGCGATAGAGAGTGCGCTTGGCATCTGCAATGCTTACGCCATAGCCACCGCCTCTCCTAGAATGATGGGAATAGCCCTCGGCGCCGAGGATTACTGCGCCAATCTGAAGACACAGCGCACTCCTGACGGCGACGAGCTTCGTCTTGCGAGAGAGACAATCGTTGTGGCCGCACGTGCCGCCGGCATCGACGCCCTTGACACCGTTTATTCCAACCTTAATGACATGGAGACATTCCGCAAAGAGGTGGAATTCATTCATCGTCTCGGATTTGACGGCAAGTCGATAATCAATCCCCGTCAGATTGAGGTGGTCAACGAGGTGTTTGCCCCCACAGAGAAAGCTATAGAGAAGGCCCGCACCATATTGGCCGCCATAAAGGAGGCAGAGAAGAAGGGATCGGGCGTAATAGCCGTGAACGGAAAGATGGTGGACCGACCTGTGGTCATCCGCGCACAGCGCACAATTGACCTTGCCATAGCGTCAGGAATCTTAAAAGAGGAGGAAGTGAAATGAGCAGCATAAAAGAACGTGCCGCACTTGTGGAAAAAGCGGCAGAGAAAATGAACAAGGGTGTGAGCCATCCGGAGAATCTTGTGAAGAATGCCGCTTCGCGCATGGAACTGCAGAAAGAGTCGCCGAAGCTGGCAACTCTTGAGGAGGCCATACGCCGCAGTGGCCTAAAAGATGGCATGACCATATCTTTCCACCATCATTTCCGTGGTGGCGACAAGGTTGTGAACCTTGTGGTGGCTAAACTTGCAGAGATGGGTTTCAAAAACCTTCATCTCGCGGCATCAAGCCTTTCCGACGTACACGCGCCGCTGATTCAGCATATTGAAAACGGCGTGATTACCAAAATTTCAACTTCAGGACTTCGCGGAGAGCTTGCCAACCGTATCTCTCGCGGCCTTATGGAAGAGCCTGTGGTGTTCCGTAGCCATGGCGGACGCGGGAGTGCGATAGCCGCCGGAGACCTGCATATAGATGTGGCATTCCTCGGAGCGTCGTCTTCCGACCCGCTCGGAAACGCCTGTGGATATTCCCGTTCGGAGAATGCCAAGTCGATATGTGGTTCTTTAGGCTATGCGTTGCCTGACGCCCAGTATGCCGACAAGGTTGTGATACTGACTGACGACCTTGTGGCATATCCCAACACTCCGAATTCCATTTCGGAGCGTCAGGTGGATTATGTTGTTGAGGTAGACTCTGTGGGCGACAGCTCAAAGATTTCGTCAGGAGCAATCCGCGACAGCAAGAATCCCCGTGACATCCTTCTCGCCCAAAAGGCAGCCAAGGTCATAATCAACAGCGGATATTTCAAAGACGGTTTCTCTATTCAGACCGGCACCGGCGGCGCGTCGCTCGCTGCGGTGAAATATATACGCCAAAGCATGATTGACCGTGGCATAAAGGCATCATTCGCCTTGGGAGGCATCACCGCCCACATGGTGAAACTTCATGAGGAGGGCCTGATTGACCGTCTTATTGATGTGCAGTCGTTCGACAAGGTTGCAGCCGAGTCGCTTAAGAACGACATCATGCACAAAGAGGTGAGCGCGAATGAATACGCCTCTGCAGACGAACCGGGATCTGCCGTGCATTATCTCGACATCGTGATTCTTTCGGCGTTGGAGGTTGACACAAAGTTCAATGTGAATGTGCTTGTCGGCAGCGACGGTATAATCCGCGGCGCGATTGGCGGCCATCCGGACACAGCCGCAGATTCGGCGTTGTCAATAATTGTCTGCCCGCTTTTGCGTGGCCGCATTCCCTGTGTGGTGGATGAGGTGACCACCCTGATTACCCCCGGGTCGTCGGTAGACGTAATTGTCACCGAATATGGCATAGCTGTCAATCCGCGTCGCCCTGAACTCGCCGAGCGCCTGCGTCAGGCGGGTCTTGACGTGACCGACATAAACATTCTCAAGGAGAAAGCCCGTTCCATCATAGGCGATGCCTCTCCGCTTCCGTTTGGCGACAAGGTTGTGGGCGTGGTCATGAACCGCGACGGCAATGTGATGGATGTAATCAAGAATATAAACGACTGAAGGTGATAACGCTCGATCAATTGCTTGCGGCACGCGACTCCAGGCGCGAACTCCAGTTGCGTCTGCTCTCTTCCCACCCTGAAAAGACCCTTGTGGTTCTGACTGTCAATATCCCCGGCAGTGAGAAACGTAGCCGCGAGAGTTATGACATAGGCATGGAAGGGGTGAGGCTGCTATGCGGTTTGTTGGCCGGGCGTGACAACCTTAAAATTATACGCGATTTTAACACAGGCTTTGAGGCTTTCCTCCTCACTTCGCTGGGTGAGGAGGACGCCAAACGTCTCTGTGTCGGAATTGAGGAGGAACACCCGTTGGGTCGCCTTATGGACATAGATGTCATCGGGCATGACGGGGTGCCGTTATCTCGGAAACGTTTCGGTCGGGAAGCACGCAGGTGTCTGATGTGTGGGGAAGACGCCCGCATATGCATGAGGTCTGGCCGTCACACTTTGCAGGAATTGACACATAAAATTCACCAGATGCACAATGAATACTTTCAGCGGACTTGAACTCAGGGAATTGCAGCTTTCGCTACCTTTCGTGCGCAAAAAACGCGATGAGCTTCTTCAACGATGCGGCCTTGCAAGCGAGGATGCGGATTTTGCAGTCGGGATTTTCGATTCCGACGACCGTATGGTTGCCACGGCATCGCTTGCCGGCGATGTGATAAAGGGTGTGGCGGCAGACGAGTCTGTGCGCAGCGAATCCTTGTCTTCCACGCTTGTCTCCGCCATAATCTCTTATGCGTCGCAGACGGGAGTGAGCAATCTGAAGGTGTTCACGAAACCTGAGTATGAGGACGTGTTCCGTGCGATGGCTTTCCATCCGGTGGGAAGATGTGAGAGTGCGGCGCTGCTTGAACAGGACGGCAGATTGTTGCGATCATACAAGGAATATCTTGAAATGATTCCTCGCAAAGGGCGCGTGGGATGTGTGGTGATGAATGCCAATCCAATGACATTGGGGCATTGTTACCTCATAGAGGAGGCATCGCGACAGGTCGACACTCTTTTTGTTATCCCGGTTGCGGATGATGTCTCTACACAGTTCAGCTATGCTGAGCGTATTGCAATACTTCGCGACGCAACTTCCGCTTTTCATAATGTCACGGTTGTTGAGGGCAGTCACTATGCGATAAGCCGTTCTACATTCCCCTCCTATTTCATAAAGGAGGTGAGTGAGGTGACTTCAGCCCATATAGAGCTTGACCTGGATATATTTGCCCGGCATATCGCTCCATCTCTGGGTGTTGATGTGCGTTTTGTCGGGAGTGAGCCTACGGATGAGCTGACAGCGGCCTATAATGAAGGCATGCAGCGGATTTTGCCCTCACAAGGCATAGAGGTGTGTGTGATTGACCGCATTTCTGAGGCAGGCGGCGACGCTTGCGGGGGAATCACCGGCAATGTCATAAGCGCCTCACGAGTGCGTAGCCTCTTGAACGAAGGAAGAGTTGGAGAGGCTTTCCGCCTGGTTCCTAAATCCACGCTCCCGTATCTGCTTGGCCATGCTGCGGCCTGGGCTTTGAAAGGGGAACTTGACCTTACTCCGAAGCCCGGATTGGTGGACCGCGACAATTCCGGCTCTCACAATGACATGGACTATGACCTTATGACTGACAGCATAGTGTCGCTTGTGCCTGCATTCACAATGCTGGCGGCATTGTCCATCGGGCCGGATATGCCTTCGGCATCGCTCATAAAGGCTGTCGGCATAGAGGGAGAACGGAGAATGATGGAAGCCACCGGTGGTGTCAACACTCATCGCGGGGCCTTGTTTTCCCTTGGTCTCGCCGTGGTGGCATCCGCCCGTCTGCTTGGCAGGGGAGAGGTGTTGACTACGGCTGCCATTCAGGAACTCATAAAGACCACAGCAGAAGGGTTCCCACGTCCGGAGGGCACACACGGCGCGTTGGTTTCAGCCCGTTACGGGGTTCCGACAGCTCTTGACGCAGCTCGTGCCGGCTATCCGGAGGCATTCGGAATTATTGGTGAGCAAAACCGGCATCGAATGTTGCTCCGGCTTATGAGCGTGATGGATGATTCAAATGTCTATCACCGTTGCGGCCCTGAGGTCGCGGCTGAGGTTAAGGCCAAAGCAACTGAGACCCTTTCTTTGCATGATTGTGGCCTTGACGGCGCGTTGAGGGAGATGGATGCCGATTTTATCAGCCGGCGCATATCGCCCGGAGGTGCGGCCGACATGCTGGCCTTGGCTCTGTTCCTGCGTTCTGTGGCCTCAGACGAACGCATTGAATAAATCAAACTGAAAAATAACTGACTAAATAATAATAACCTTAAAATTTATTACCTGACAACATGGTAGAAGTAATTGACAAGGGAGTATACCTCCTTGACGGCGAAAAGTTTGCCACAGATTTCACGGGGCTTCCCACGCCGGATGAAGCTCGCGAGAACACTATCACCTACGGCATTCTCCGCGCGCATGACGTTGACGGATCCAAGGGTGACTCCATGCGTATAAAGTTTGACGCCATGATGAGCCATGACATAACATATGTCGGAATCATTCAGACGGCCCGCGCGTCGGGACTGGAGAAATTCCCCATACCTTATGCCATGACCAACTGCCACAACTCACTATGTGCAGTAGGAGGAACCATCAATGAGGATGACCATGTGTTCGGACTTTCGGCGGCCAAGAAGTATGGCGGCATATATGTGCCGGCCAATCAGGCTGTGATTCACCAGTATGCACGTGAGATGATGGTGAAGTGCGGCAATATGATTCTTGGCTCAGACAGCCACACACGTTACGGTTCGCTCGGAAACATGGGTGTCGGCGAAGGTGGCGGAGAGCTTGTTAAACAGCTTCTTAACAATACCTGGGACATCAAGGCTCCGGAAGTGGTCCTGGTGTGGCTTGAAGGAAGCCCGCGCAAGGGTATAGGCCCGCACGATGTGGCCATATCGTTGGTAAAGGCTGTGTTCGACAGCGGCTTTGTAAAAAACAAAGTGCTTGAGTTTGCAGGCCCCGGCGTGAAGAACCTGCCGATCGATTTCCGCAATGGCATCGACATCATGACCACCGAGACAACTTGCCTCAGCTCCATATGGGTTACAGACGAAGAGGTCAAGCATCACTACGACATACACCAGCGTCCTGAGGACTACCGTGAATTGCGTCCGGGCAAGGTGGCATATTATGATGGCATGATCCGTATAGACCTTGACAAACAGGAGGCTATGATCGCTCTTCCGTTCCATCCGTCAAACGCATATACAATTCATGAGCTTCAGGCTGATCCGGAACGCATACTCCGTGAGGTGGAGGAGGATGCCCGCAAGCGTTTTGGCGACAAAATAAGCATCGACCTCGTGAGCAAAGTGAAGGATGGCAAAGTCTATGCAGACCAGGGTATTATAGCCGGCTGTTCAGGAGGCACATATGACAATCTTGCCGAGGCAGCTTCAATATTGAAAGACCAGAGCGTGGGCAACGATTATTTCACCATATCGGCTTATCCTCAATCTACCCCTGTGTATATGGCCACTACCCGCGACGGCATAGCCACAGAACTGCTTGAGGCTGGAGTGGTAATCAAACCCGCTTTCTGCGGCCCGTGTTTCGGCGCCGGCGATGTGCCGGCCAACAATGGCCTTTCAATTCGTCACACCACACGCAACTTCCCCAACCGCGAAGGCTCAAAGCCGGGTCAGGGACAGATTTCGCTTGTGGCTCTTATGGACGCTCGTTCCATTGCGGCAACAGCCGCCAACGGAGGTGTCATCACAGCTGCCACCGACATCGAATATACCAACGCGCATAAGCCTTATGAATATGACCCGAAGATTTATGAGCGTCGCGTGTTCCAAGGTTTCCACAAAGAAAACCTTGACGAAGAACTTCGTTACGGCCCCAACATCAAGGACTGGCCCAAGATGTATCCCATGCAGGAAAATATGCTTCTTGAGCTCGCTGCTGTGATTCATGATCCTGTCACCACCACTGATGAACTCATACCTTCAGGTGAAACTTCAAGCTACCGTTCCAACCCGCTGAAACTTTCTGAGTTTGCACTTTCGCGCCGTGTGCCCGAATATGTCGGATTGAGCAAGCGTATACAAAAAGAGGACCTTGAGCGTCGTGACGGTCGCTGCCCTGAGAAGATAGTTGATGTGCTTGCCAAGGTTGGAGCCGGCCCTGGCGACACTTCATTCGGCTCTTGTGTGTTTGCCAACCGTCCCGGCGATGGCTCTGCACGCGAGCAGGCTGCAAGCTGCCAGAAAGTGCTTGGCGGTGACGCCAACATTTGCTATGAGTATGCCACCAAGCGTTACCGTTCGAACTGTATCAACTGGGGTATAGTGCCTTTCACAATTGACAAGGATGTGAAGTTTGAATATGAGCCGGGCGATTATGTGTTTGTGCCGGGCATCCGTGATGCGATTCTCGGAGGCAAAGAGGAGGCTGACGCAAAGGTAATCAAGGCGGACGGCACAGTGGTTGACTTGAAACTGCATTTCGCGCCGCTCACAAAAGATGAGCGTCAGATTCTTGCCGACGGTTGCCTGATGAACTATTATGCGGCACAGAATAAGAAATAAAAATATAAGAAATCCAAAAACCTAATAACCAATACAACACCATGGAAAAAATCAAAATGACCACTCCTCTCGTGGAGATGGACGGAGACGAAATGACCCGTATCCTCTGGAAGATGATTAAGGATGAACTGATTCTTCCTTTCGTTGACCTGAAAACTGAATATTATGACCTCGGATTGCCCGAACGAGACAAGACCGACGACCGGATTACGGTTGATGCCGCCGAGGCCACCAAGAAATATGGAGTGGCAGTGAAGTGTGCCACAATCACTCCCAATGCCCAGCGCATGACGGAGTATAATCTCCATCAGATGTGGAAAAGCCCTAACGGCACCATCCGTTCGTTGCTTGACGGCACTGTTTTCCGCACCCCGATAACAATCCCTTCCATCAAGCCTGCCGTAAAAAGCTGGAAGAAACCGATAACAATCGCCCGTCATGCCTATGGCGACGTTTACAAGAACGTTGAGATTCGCGCTGCCGAGGCAGGTGTGGCCAAGTTGGTGTTCGAGGGTGCTTCCGGCCAGAAGGAGGAACTTGTGATTCATGAGTTCAAGGCTCCCGGTGTGCTTCAGGGCATGCATAACACCGACAAGTCGATAACCTCTTTCGCTCACGCCTGCTTCAAGTTTGCAGTTGACACCAAACAGGATGTATGGTTCTCTACAAAGGACACCATCTCCAAAAAGTATGACGCTCGTTTCCGTGAGATTTTTGATGAGGTCTACAAAGAGTATCAGAGCGACTTCGAGCGTCTCGGCATAGAATATTTCTATACTCTTATAGATGACGCTGTGGCTCGTGTAATCCGTAGTCAGGGCGGTTTCATCTGGGCTTGCAAAAACTATGACGGCGATGTTATGAGCGACATGGTTTCGACTGCTTTCGGCTCGTTGGCCATGATGACATCTGTGCTGGTTTCTCCCGATGGAAAATATGAGTATGAGGCAGCGCATGGCACTGTGACTCGCCATTATTATAAGCATCTTAAGGGCGAGGAGACATCAACCAACCCGATGGCGACAATCTTTGCATGGAGCGGCGCGCTCCGTAAGCGTGGTGAGCTTGACAACCTTCCCGAATTGGTAAACTATGCCAACCAGCTTGAGGATGCCTGCTTCGACACTCTTAATGAGGGTATCGTGACCAAAGACCTTGTTAACCTTATGGAGGGGGTAGAACCTCATGCGGTTAATTCCGCAGAGTTCCTGCACGCCATCCGTGAGCGTCTTGACAAGCGTATGGCTTAATATAAAAACGTAGACTGTAAATAATGCGTGGAGGGTGTAAGGGATATTTCCTTTACACCCTCCTTTGTCGGCAGGCAGAGTCATATGAGAGGAGTCATTTGATCGTGATGCCTGGGTTTATGAAGAAGATGTGTTCGGTGGCGCGTGTCACGGCTGTGTATAGCCATCGGTAGAAGTCGGGGCCAATGGCGTCTTCGGGGATTGCGCTCATGTCGACATACACATGCCGCCATTGCCCTCCCTGGGCTTTGTGGCAGGTTACGCAATAGGCGTATTTTACTTGGAGAGCGTTATAGAACGGGTCTTCAAGAGCTCCCTTTATTTTATGTGATATTTCACCCTCATATTCCGCAAGGACACGATTATAGAATCGCTCCATTTCATCGCGCGGTATGGAAGGCCCTTCGGCTATAAGACTGCGAAGCATTATTTTAGCTGCCACCGGGTCGGGGTTGTCAGGCAGTCGTAGCTCAACTTCCGTAAACCATCGGCCGTAAGCCTTTTCGGCTTTCCCCACCCAGGTTACTTCTGCTGTCTCTCCGTTGGCTATAAAATTATTGAGTTTGTTGATTTTGCTCCAATAGTAGTCATTCTTTGAAACCACAATCCTGTCGCCCTGTTGCAGAGGCTCTTCTGCATACATTACCATGTTCCTTATCGTGCGGTTGAAATTGTTGGCTCTTTTGTTTGAGCGCGTCACAATTAGTGTCTCGTCGCACCCCACAGTGGCCCATGAATCGGAAAGAGAATCCGCAAGGTCTTGAGAATTGACAATTGTCACATCAGGGAAATCTTTTGCAAAGAGTGTAAACTTTTCAGGAGGAAAGTTTGAAAAAAGAAATTGCCTTATTATTGAGGCATTGTATAGTATTCCGGAGTCGGCTGCCTGTCGGGCAGGTTTGTCAAGAGAAAAGCAGATAGGGTTGAGCCCGATACTTTTCAGTCGGTCGGGGTTCATGGCAGGGCTGTCGGTCTGACCCACAGGCGGGAGCTGCGCAAGGTCGCCTACAAGAATCATGGCGCTTCCGGGAGCGCTGTATACATGCCGGGCGAGCTGCTGAAGGAGTGACGAGCCGAAAGCCCGGGAGTCGGTTATGAGCGATGCCTCGTCAACAATAAAGGAGGTGTTGGCATCGCGGTTTTCAGCAAGAAAAAAAGTAGTGTTAGAAGGGTCGGCGGAATTTCCCCTGAAAATGCGTTTATGAATGGTGGATGCCCTGTCATCTGACAGTGATGCCGCCACCTTTGCCGCCCTTCCCGTTGGCGCGAGAATCACTGTGGGAATATTGGCCGACCGCATAGCTTTGACCATGGCTCCCATGATAGAGGTTTTTCCGGTGCCGGCATATCCGTTGAGCACAAACACGTCGCGAGGCCCTCTTGTGATAATGAAAGCCGAAAGGGCGTTGATGAGCGAGAACTGCGCGTCGTTGGGGGTGAACGGCAGAAAGGTCATGGCCGATTGTGCGAGAGCGAGTGGTGTCATTGCGAATCTCAAGAAAATTATTAAGCGAAATTAAGAAAAAATAGAATATCACGCCATTATTATGGTCAAGAAAATAAAATAAGGTTAAAAATCGAGTCGGTTTTGTGGGTAATTGGGAATTTATTTGTAATTTTGCAATTGAAAATGGGGAGTGAAGTTGGCACTTTTGCTCTCACCCAATAAATACAGGTAAAAAAGGGCCCGGAACAAGGCTCAATAAAATAGAATAACAGATTTTTTTAATCATATCAAGACATGAAAATTGAAAAGATTATCGGTCGCGAGGTTCTTGACTCTCGTGGCAATCCTACAGTAGAAGTTGACGTAATTCTTGAAAGCGGCGTTATGGGTCGTGCAGCTGTTCCCTCCGGTGCATCCACAGGCGAGAACGAGGCTCTCGAACTCCGTGACGGCGACAAGAGCCGCTATATGGGCAAAGGCGTGCAGAAGGCAGTTGCAAATGTAAACGGCCCTATTGCCGACGCTCTTGTAGGCCATAGCGCTCTTGACCAGATTGGCGTAGACAACATTATGCTTGCCCTTGACGGCACTCCTACTAAGTCTAACCTCGGCGCTAACGCTATCCTCGGCGTTTCTCTCGCTGTTGCCAAGGCTGCTGCCAACTATCTCGACATGCCGCTCTATCGCTATATCGGCGGTTGCGACACATATGTTCTCCCTGTTCCTATGATGAACATCATCAACGGTGGCGCTCACTCTGACGCTCCTATCTGCTTCCAGGAATTCATGATTCGTCCTGTAGGCGCTTGCTGCTTCAAAGAGGGTATCCGCATGGGCACAGAGGTGTTCCACAACCTCAAGACTGTTCTCAAGAAGCGTGGCCTCTCTACTGCAGTTGGCGACGAGGGTGGTTTCGCTCCCAAGCTCGAAGGCACTGAAGACGCTCTCAACGTGATTGTAGAGGCTATCAAGCTTGCTGGCTATGAGCCGGGCAAGGATGTTACTATCGGTCTTGACTGCGCTTCTTCTGAGTTCTATCAGGATGGCGTGTATGACTACACTCACCTCAAGAACGGCGCCGCTAAGGAGGTCAACGGCAAGAAGCTCACAAGCGCTGAGCAGGCTAAGTATCTTGAAGAGCTCATCACAAAATATCCTATCGACTCTATCGAGGACGGTATGGACGAAAACGACTGGGAAGGCTGGAAGATCCTTACAGATCTCATCGGCGACCGTTGCCAGCTCGTAGGTGACGACTTCTTCGTTACTAACGTGAAATATCTTGAGAAAGGCATCGAAGAGGGTTGCGCAAACTCAATTCTTGTGAAGGTTAATCAGATCGGCTCACTCACCGAGACTCTTCGCGCAGTTCAGATGGCACAGCGCAACAACTACACTGCTGTGATTTCTCACCGTTCAGGCGAAACTGAGGACGCTACTATCGCCGACCTCGCAGTTGCCATGAACGCGGGCCAGATCAAGACTGGTTCTGCAAGCCGTTCTGACCGTATGGCAAAATACAACCAGCTTCTCCGCATCGAGGAGGAACTTGGCGACCGCGCTGTTTACGGCTACAAGAAAATCGCAAGAAAGTAAATCTTTTTTGATTATCGCATAAAAAAAGGAGTCACGCCGAAGCGTGGCTCTTTTTTTATGCGACAAAAAGCGGGTTATGTTGAAAGATTCTGCTTTTTGCGGCCTGTGACAGCTACATACACAGCCGAGAACAATCCTAAGGCGATAAGCATCACTGCCTGGCAGCTCCACATCACTATGCTGAATGCAGTGCCTTCTTCTGAAGACAGCCCGAAAAGAGTCAAGGCAAACATTACGGCAAGATTCCAAGGGCCAAGTCCTCCGTTTGACGGTATTGCCATCGACATGGATCCGAACACAAACACCACAAGCCCCGGAATGAATCCGGCTGCCATGTGAGGATTATGCACCAGGCCGCGTGTGAAGTCGAATGCAAAGAAGCAGACGTATGTCTCAAAGAAATAGCAAGTCCATATGCCGATTGTGTATATTACGTAAAGCCACCATTTCGTCATTGTGAATATCACTTTAAAGCCATTCCAGATTCTGGTGATATTAGTGTCGAGAGTTTTTACCCATTTGTATGTGCGGCAATAATGAAGTATTGCCCACGCCACGGCCACAAGCCCCCCGATGCCAATCCATAGAAGAGGGTCGTCGGTGATGCGCTCCACGTCTTTCCCGATGGCATATTTTGTGAGAAAATCCATTATGAACGGATGCGCCACTATCAGGGAGATCAGTAGCAACAGCAGCACAACAATAAGATCGGAGCCGCGATCGCCGACATCGGTGCCAATCACTGTTGACAAGGGAGCCTTTTGTCTTTTGCTGACAAAGACGCATCGCCATCCTTCACCCAGCTGGGGAAACACGAGATTCAGGGCATAGGCCCCCCAGATTGTAACCCATTCACATAGCAGTGTCATTCGTGCCACTCCGGCGGCTCTCAGTTGAAGCCCCCACCTTGTGCCGCGAATCATATGAGACACAGTTGTGATGAGCATCATCGCTCCAATCCAGAAAAAGTCGCATCCATCGTGTATAATCTTCATCACCTTCTGGAAGTCTACCTTATGAAACATCCAGACTATAAGCCCTATTGATATTGCCAAAGGCACCAAATAGCGAATTATGTCGCCAATGATTTTTTTAATTAAAGGTTTCTCCGCGTTCCGCTTGCCGGGATTGCCTGCTCCCGAAATGTTGTCATACAGTATGGGTTGCCGAAAAGATTCGGCAGCTTGAGCCGGAGGGTTATTATGAGTGGAAATTGAGTCCATGGCAGTGGAATTATTTGTTTAAACTATAACAAGCAGGATGAATGCACGGTTTATCGCGCTCGAATATTGTGTCAACGTTGTCGGTTGGGCACGAATTTAATTAGATTCCACGTTCAGATTTTGTATTAATGGAATTAATTGCTTAATTTCGCGGTTAGAAACAGCAAAGGCTGTTTCATGATATAAGAGCCATAAAATCTAATTTTATAAAACACAATAACAGCAATGAGATTTCCTATCTTAACACCCCAGGAAGCCGCTGCATTCTTTAAGGATGGCGACAATGTGGGTTTCTCAGGATTTACCGCAGCCGGCACACCGAAAGTGGTGCCTGTGGCAGTGGCAGAAATGGCAGAACGTCTCCACGCAGAAGGAAAACCTTTCAAAATCAATGTATTCACCGGCGCTTCTACAAGCGATCTTTGCGACGGAGCTCTTGTGAGAGCCAACGCAATGAACATGCGCACACCTTATCAGAGCCTTGGCGACCTTCGCAAGAGCCTCAACGCGCATCAGGTGCATTATTTTGACCTTCACCTTTCTGAACTTGCTCAGAAGATTCGTTACGGTTTCTTTGGCGGTATGGATATAGCGGTGATTGAGGCTGCTGATCTTCTCGATGATGGTTCTGTAGTGCTCGGCACAGGCGTGGGTAATACTCCGACTTTCGCAAAGTGCGCGAAAAAGGTGATTATCGAGCTTAACAGCGCCCTTCCGAAAGAACTTCACGGAATTCATGACATTTATATTCCGCTCGACCCTCCTTATCGTAGCGAGATTCCTGTGTTCAAGCCCAGCGATCGTATCGGTTCTTCTGTGGTGAAGATTGATCCGGAGAAGATTGTCGGCGTGGTCATGACCGACAAGATGGACGAAATCAAGCCGTTCACAGAGCCTGACGAGACAACCAAGCACATCGGTGCAAACGTCTGCAGCTTCCTCATCGGCGAGATGCGCAAAGGCATTATCCCTCCTTCGTTCCTGCCGATTCAGAGCGGCGTGGGCAATGTGGCTAACGCAGTGCTCTACGGCCTTGCCGACGCCAAGGAGATTCCGCCGTTTGAAATGTATACTGAAGTAATCCAGGATGCAGTGCTCGACCTTATGAAGAAAGGCCGCTGCAAATTCGGCAGCACTTGTTCGCTCACAGTCTCCACTCACATGGAAGAGGAATTCCTCGGCAATCTTGACTTCTACAAAGACAAACTTTGCATTCGTCCGGCTGAGATTTCAAACAATCCCGAGGTTGTGCGCCGCTTAGGTGTAATCACTATGAACACCGCTCTCGAGGCTGACATCTTCGGAAATGTGAACTCAACACACGTTACCGGCACCAAGATGATGAACGGCATCGGCGGTTCAGGCGACTTTACCCGCAATGCTTACATCTCAATCTTCTCATGCCCGTCAATCACCAAGGGAGGCATGATTTCAAACATCGTTCCGATGGTGTCTCATGTAGACCACACAGAGCATTCTGTCGACATTCTTATCACAGACCAGGGTATCGCAGACCTTCGTGGCAAGGATCCTGTGCAGAGAGCGCATGAAATCATCGACAACTGTGTTCATCCGGAATACAAAGAGTTGCTCCGCGACTATCTGAAACTTGGAGAAAACAGAGTAGGCGGCCAGACACCTCACAGCCTTGCCGCTTCTCTTGCGTTCCACACCGAGTTCATCAACTCCGGCGACATGCGCAACGTCGATTTCTCAAAGTATTAATCAGCATATCGATTACGCACAAAAATATAATGCGAGCAGGTGCCGGCACCTGCTCGCATTATATTTTTGTGCGTTCGTGGTTATTGATGTGAAAGAATTATAGAGTCTTTGAATGCGGACAGCGAGTCGGGGAAAACGCTTACAGAAGTGTTTGGCGTTATAAGCATCTCATGCCATAGATATGATAGCATAAGGCAAGGGAAACCTTTGTCAAGATGATAGCCGTCGCGGGTTAAGTCGTTTGGGGTGTTGAAATGTGAATAGCGAAGATTTTCAATAAGTCTTCCTGTTGGAATAACGATATCGATGCCAGTTGAATCGTTTATCATGGTCAAGACAGCATTCTCGATTGATTCATACATTTTAGAACGGTCTTTTCCGTATCTTGAAAAAGCGGGATGCGATGAATTTGAAGAGTAGGCCCAGGTCATGTTCCATGCAATCAGCGGATCTTCATTACAATCTTTAGACAACTGAATAAGATTGTCAAGATATGGCTGGTATGTTGAGTAGTCGCCTGAAAGGTCTGAAACCTGCTGGAGGACGACGATGTCCCAGTCAACGAAGTCTAACGCGCTGTTGACAGTCTTGATGTCGGCCGAAAGCCATTCCCCGCAGAAACAATATTTGAAAGAATAAGAAGTTTTATTGTCCAAATGATTGTCCCAGTGGTTTTGCAATGATGACCCTCCGCGAGTCAGTATTGCAAAATATACGTCATTCTCATTATTGTTGTTGAGTAGCGATGGGATGTGCCTTGTGGCGTCTTCCGTAAAACTATTGCCTATGGCGAGAATTCTATAGCATGATTGTCTGGCAATAATTTTAGGAATTACATTTGGGGTAGATAAATTTTGGTCTTGCTCTTCAGAGCAAGATGCAAATAAAAGAATGGCCGGGATTACGGATAAAAGTTTTTTCATTTCATATCAGATTCCGGTGTGAAATTAATAATTTTTTTCAAAGTCTGCAAGGTATTCATTATTTTAACTTTCATCAATTAGTTGAAACAGCTTCTATTGTTATATGGCATGAAAAAAACAGTGTTGCCACAATTATAGCGTGGCAACGCTGTCGTATAAAATATGTTAATGCTGTTTTGGCAATAATTTTTTATAGAATATCTGCAATCATAGCTATGCCAACACCTATCATTTCTCAGAACAGTCGGTTTTGGAAGCGTGTTTGCATCCGGGGCAGGGATGGAATCGGCTGCTGCCGTCGAAGCAATGGGTGCATATGCGCTCTTTGGGGAGGCCGATAGATTCTACAAGGGTTTCAATGGGATTGAATTTGAGAGATGTGAGATTGAAACGCTCGCGAATTTTGTCAACAAGAGTGTTGTATTCCGGAGAGTTGGTGGTGGCATACTTGTCGAGATTCTTGTTTGGGTCGCCTTCAAGGTCGCCTATTATTCTGCGAGTGAGGAGCTCCATGTCGCTCTTGGATGACGTGAATCCTATAAAGGGACAACTATAGATAAGAGGGGGGCACGCGATTCTTATATGCACCTCTTTTGCTCCAAGATTGTAGAGGTCCTGCACATTGTCGGTAAGCTGAGTGCCGCGCACAATAGAGTCGTCGCAAAGAAGCGCCCTTTGATCGTAAAGCATGGCGCCGTTTGGCACGAGTTTCATCTTGGCTACGAGATTGCGGCGAGATTGCTCTGACGGAGTGAAACTGCGTGGCCAGGTAGGGGTGTATTTTGATATGCAGCGACGATAGGGCACCCCTTTGCCGGCGGCATATCCGAGAGCCATGCCGACTCCGGAATCAGGTATGCCGGCTGCGCAGTCCACTTCATTTTCGTCATTCTTGCCCATCTCGAATCCTGACTTGAAACGCATGTCTTCAACATTTGTGCCTTCATATGAAGATGTCGGGAATCCGTAATAAACCCATAAGAACGAGCAGATCTGCATGTCTTTGCCGGCCGGGGTTATGACCTTTATGTCGTTGGCAGTGATTTCTACCACTTCTCCCGGGCCAAGGTCGCGATAATGTTCGTAGCCGAGGTTCGGAAATGCGGTAGATTCAGAAGAGGCCGCGAATCCTGAGCCGTCGGTTTTTTTGCCAAGAATGATTGGGGTGCGTCCGAGTTGGTCGCGTGCGGCAATAATGGAGTTTTCAGTAAGGATCAGCAGTGAGCAAGAGCCTTCGATTCTTTCAAACATATGGGCTATCCCTTCTGCAAAGTTTTTTCCCCTGTTGATAAGAAGGGCTATAAGTTCAGTCTGGTTTGTGCGTCCTGAACTCAACTCCCCAAAGTGTGCGCCCTCGTCAAGAAGTTCCTTCTCGAGTTGATCCATGTTGCAGACTTTGGCAACAGTCACGATAGCGAATTTTCCGAGATGGGAATTGATAATGATCGGCTGAGGGTCGTTGTCGCTGATAACGCCGATTCCTATATCACCCTTGAACTTTGGAAGTTCGTCTTCAAACTTGGTGCGGAAATAAGTGTTTTCGATGCTGTGGATACTGCGGCAGAAGCAATTGTCTTCCGAGTCGAAAGTGGCCATGCCGGCTCTGCGTGTTCCAAGATGAGAGTTGTAGTCAACTCCATAAAATAGTTCGTTTCGGCAGGCACCCTTGGATGCTGCTCCGAAAAAACCTCCCATAGAAATGAATTATTTGATGTTTCTGGCTGCAAAATTACAAAAAATCCTTTAGATTTAAATTAACGGAGAGTATCCAATTTTTTTGCGGCGTGTGTTTTTTTTTGAGTTGTGCGATTGTAATAAACCGGATATAAAGCTATTCTGAATATGCAATCTCACTTGGCCAAATAATTGTCGATTGCATTTGTAATGGCTTTAGAGTGTGTTTTTTATAACTTATAGGAAAGCATGAGGGCGAGGGAGGTGGAGTTTGTGCGCACGTCGGGGTAGTCGCGATAATGCGATGACCGATAGTAGTTGGTGAATAGCACGGTTCCAAACAGTTTTTTCCATATCTTGAAATCGGCTCTTATCTCAGTCATGTTGAGAGAGGCCACGGAGACGTCGCCCATCACGTTGAGGTTGCGGAAGTTGACAACTCTCAGGTCGGTTCCGTAATGGTATCCTTTCCAGGTGAAAAGCCTGAAATAGTTGTGAGAGACAGAAAATGCGAATTTGTCTTTGTTAAACACAATGTTCATACCCCCTTTCAGAGAGAATCCTGATGCCCAGTTGTAGTTTCTGTCGTCTGTCTGATAGTGGTCGGACAGGATAGAGCCGAGAGCCACTATGTTGGCATGGGCAAAGCAATCAAACACCCAGTGGGCTCTTTCAATGTCGCGGAACATGAATCCGGCTCCCACGCTTGCCGGTATTCCCAGTTTAAAAGGCACCTTCTTCAGGTTGTCGATTGTGTCGCTGTCAAAGAAGTCGAAGTGCTGATACAGCCCGATGCTGCCTTTTGATCGATAGTTGTCGAATATTTCGCGAGCCAGCAGTCGGCCTTTTATTTCGATTTGTGTGAGTATGGGCTGGGTTTTCAGTCCTTGCAGTTCTGCCTTTAATGTGAAATAGTCATATGGCTTGGTTGACTTCACTTCAAACCTGTCGCCATATTCCACGTCGATTTGTGCGGCCACTCCTTGGTGAATGTTGCGCATGTGGCCGTTGTATTGCAGCATCTTGTAGCCGGCCGACACTCTGACCGCAAAGTTGGGAGTGCCGTAAAGGCGTCCGCGAGTCGGCCTCACTTTCCAGGCTTCGCCTGTGATTATGCGGTTTATGCCTCTCATGGGGGAGAGAATGAAGCAAGCAAGTTCTCTTTCAAATCGAGATCCTCCGGTAAGTCGGTCGTCGAGCACTGCGTCTGATGCACGAAAAAGAATCTCGCCTATTGCCGCTCCCCGATGGGAGTGGCAATAAAATCATTTGTAGAAGGGTATTCCCTTTCCATAAACAATTCCCACATTCCGCTTCCGCCGATTGCAAAAAGTTCGGACTGCCAGAAATTAAAGCCGTTTGCCCTTGCGGCATTGAAATACAGGCTTCCGTTGTAGGGGTGAAGGAAAGTGTTGGTGCCCAGGTTGTCATTGTCCCAAAGAAAGCCGTGCCTGAAATTCTCTTTTATCGTGTTGAAGGAAATGTAGGCCCAGTCGCCACGTTGCACATATCTGTCGAAAGCCCAGAGACCGATGTTGAATCCGGCTACTTCGCCGGCGGCTCTCCAGAAATGGCGCTTTGTCATTCTTGTCACGTCGGCTGAATCAGGAGGAACAAGAGCGGTGGTGTGATACTTTATGGGAATCTGTGCGGGCAAAGGCAACGAGGCTAATGCTATAAAGAGCATAGCCACAAATATTTTAAGATATTTAGCCGACAGATTATTTGTCATTTCCAAAGCGAATGATTGAAAAAATACAATATAGTTATCTATTCAACAAAAAAAGCAGGGCAATGGTTGAGCCATTACCCTGCATGGAATTCTGATGATTCTGTAATATTTTTTTACTTCACGCCCAAGTCGGCAAGAACGCGGTTGATTTTGTCTTCCGCTTTCTTGACAGTCTCTTCATATTTGTCGGCAGAGGGAAGATCTTCGCGCACTTCTACATAGAACTTTATTTTGGGCTCTGTGCCTGAAGGGCGCACTGAAACTTTGTCGCCGGCTTCTGTAAAGAACTGAAGCACATTGGAAGTGGTCGGGAAGTTCATCTTTTCAGTCTCGCCAGTCTTCACGTCAAGACAGTTGAGGTCTGAGTAGTCTTTAATGAAAGCAATCGGCGACCCTGCCAGTTCTTTGGGAGGATTTTCGCGGAAATTCTTCATCATAGCCACAATTTCATCTGCGCCTGACTTTCCGGGGCGCACCACGCTCACACCTCTTTCGCGAGAGAAGCCATACTCTTTATAGATGTCGATAAGCATTTCATAGAGAGTCATGTTTTTCTCTGCTGCCCAAGCGGCGATCTCGCACATGAGAGTGATAGACGACACTGCGTCTTTGTCGCGCACGAAAGTTTCGGGAAGGAATCCATAGCTTTCCTCGCCGCCGCCGAGATAGCGCTCTTTGCCTTCGAGGTTGCGCATCACGTCTGCAATCCATTTGAATCCGGTGAAGCAGTCATAGCATTTCACATTGTTTGCTTCCGCAATGCGTTTGATTGTCTCGGTTGTGACAATTGTCTTCACGCAATACTCGTTGCCGGTGAGTTTGCCGAGCTCGCGGTTGCGAGTGATGAGATAGTAGAGGAAAATCATCACAATCTGATTGCCGTTGAGAAGCTGGTATTCTCCCTTGCTGTCGCGAACCACGAGGCCGATGCGGTCAGCGTCAGGGTCGGAGGCCACAACAATGCTTGCTCCAGTCTCTTTAGCCTTGGCAATGCCCATTGTCATGGCTTCGGAGTTCTCAGGGTTAGGAGAGACTACAGTGGGGAAGTCGCCGCTTCTGAGGTCTTGTTCCGGCACATGGATAACATTCTCGAATCCCCATTTCTTGAGGGAGTCAAACACGAGCATACCGCCGGTGCCATGGATAGGAGTGTAGACAATCTTCATGTCGGCATGTTTTTTGTCTACTTCCGGAGAGAGAGAGAGAGACTTAATGTCGTTTAGATACTGCTCGTCGATGTCTTTGCCGATAACCTGGATAAGGTCTTTGTTCGGTTTGAACTTGATCTGATCTACTGAAGTTATGGCGTTGACATAAGCGATGGTTTCTACGTCGTGAGGAGCGATCATCTGGGCTCCGTCGCTCCAATATGCTTTATATCCGTTATATTCCTTCGGGTTGTGGCTTGCAGTTACCATTACTCCGCTCTGGCATCCGAGTTTGCGGATAGCGTAAGACACTTCCGGCACCGGTCGGCAGTCTTCGAAAAGATACACCTTGATCCCGTTTGCAGAGAAAATGTCGGCAGCAAGTTCAGCGAACTTGCGAGAGTTGTTTCTCACGTCGTGTCCGATTGCCACAGTAATCTGCGGGAGCTCTTTGAAGCAGTCGTTAAGATAGTTCGCAAGTCCTTGAGTGGCGGCGCCCACAGTGTAGATATTCATTCGGTTTGAGCCGGCGCCCATGATTCCGCGCAGGCCGCCTGTTCCGAATTCGAGGTCTTTATAGAAAGCGTCGATAAGTGGAGTCTTGTCTTCGGCTTCGAGCATTTCTTTTACAACCTTTCTTGTTTCTTCATCATATTGAGGGCCGAGCCATTTTTCGGCCTTCTCTTTGACGGTCTTTAATAATTCGTCGTTGTTCATTGGTTATTCTGATATTTGGGTTATTTTTACTGATCGTTTCCGGCCGACGAATACGGGTAGGTTGATGATTGATTCTGTTTTCGTAATATCCGTTATGCGTCGAGATTTAGTCCGGTTTTTAAAACTAAACGCAAAAATAATGAAAATTGATGAGAAAATAAAGGTTAAATAAAGAAAAAGAATATTTTTTGTAAAAATAGTGTGCGTAAATATATGTTTAAGATTTCTCTATGTAAAGCAAATAAAGTTAAAGAAGACCCTTATTGCCGCATAAATTTGGAATTTTGCAATAATAAAAAGGGTGAGATAAATTAAAAATGCTTATATTTGCAGTTCAAAACTTTGTTTTCTATGATTTCATCAATGACTGGGTTCGGACGCGGAAGCGCCCAGACTTCGACCAAGAGGGTAAAGGTGGAGATAAAATCGCTCAATAGCAAGCAGTTGGATCTGTCGCTAAGAGTGCCTGCATATTTTAGGGAGATGGAAGTGACGATGCGCAATCCCATCGCCGCCAAACTTGAGCGTGGCAAAGTGGAACTTGCGGCCACAGTTGAGAATCTTGTGGCGGAGCCATCCACCACGGTCAATATCGACCTTTTGGGTGCATACAAGCGGCAGCTTGAGGAAATGGGGTCCAGCCTGAATCTTCCTGAGCCGACAGATTGGTATGGTTTGTTGCTCCGTATGCCGGAGTCGATGAAATCCGAACAGGTCTCTATTGGAGAAGATGATGAGGATGCGTTTTTCCGTGCTTGCAATGAGGCAATTGACTCTCTAATAGAGTTCAGAAGGAGGGAAGGCAGGAAACTGTATTCTTTCTTTATAGAGAAAATTGGTAAGATCCGGCAGTTGCTTGATGAGGTGTCTCCATTAGAGGAGGAACGTGTGCCTAAGATTCGCGAGCGTCTTGAGGAGCAGCTTTCACGTCTTTCATCTATAGAATACGACAGAGGCCGTCTTGAGCAGGAACTCATATTTTATATAGAGAAACTGGATGTGACAGAAGAAAAACTGCGTCTTGCCACTCATCTCAACTATTTCATGGAGACACTTGGGAGTGACACCGGTTATCCGGAGGCCGGGCAGGGGAAGAAACTCGGGTTTATTGCGCAGGAAATAGGGCGCGAAATCAATACGCTCGGCTCTAAGTCAAACCATGCCGGAATGCAGAAAATAGTTGTAAGGATGAAAGACGAGCTTGAGCAGATGAAGGAGCAAGTGCTCAATGTACTTTGACCAATTTATCACATTGTGACAAATGAAAGGTAAAATAATAATACTATCAGCGCCTTCGGGCACAGGGAAGTCAACTATCATAAACCGCCTGATGCAGGATCCCGGGTTGCGTCTCGGGTTTTCCATATCAGCCACAAGCCGGTCTCCGCGAGGGGAAGAGAAGCATGGCAAAGATTATTTCTTCCTGACAGAAGATGAGTTTCAGTCCAAGGTTGACAATGGGGAATTTGTGGAGTGGGAAGAGGTGTATGCCGGCACTCGCTACGGCACGCTTGAGAGCGAGGTGAGGAGAGTGACCGAGTCTGGACATAACCTGATAATGGATGTAGACGTTAAAGGCGCCATCAATATAAAAAAGAGATTTGGAGATGAGGCTCTCTCCATCTTTGTTATGCCTCCGAGCCTTGGGGCGCTTGAATCGCGACTCCGAGGGCGCGGCACAGACACGCCGGAGACAATATCCAGAAGGCTTGCAAAGGCAGAATACGAAATGAGTTTCGCCAAAGAATTCGACACTGTGGTTGTGAACGACGCGTTAGACGCCGCCGTGAAGGAAGTCGCTTCCGAAATAAGAAGATTTGCATTCTGAATGAGGCAAATGTCGTGAGTATGCGAGGTTGCGATTAATGACAATAACAAATCAATACCATTGAGAAATGACAATAGGAGTGTATAGTGGCAGTTTCGACCCGATACATACGGGCCATGCCATGGTTGCAAATTATGTGGGGCAATGGTCCGGGGTAGATGAAGTGTGGATAATGGTGAGCAGGCAGAATCCGTTGAAGAGCGGTATGATGCCGGAGGCAGACCATCACAGGATGAGGATGGCCGAACTTGTGGCGAATAAATGTGCCAATGTGAAAGCATCGGACTTTGAGCTTTCGTTGCCGTTGCCTTCATACACATATGTTACGCTGTGTAAACTGCGGGAGGCATATCCGGAGCATAAATTCAAGTTAATCATAGGCAGCGACAATTGGCTCAACCTCGGCCGGTGGCGCGATGCCGACAAGATAATAAAGGAATTCGGGCTTGTGATTTATCCGCGTCCCGGCTATGTCACTCCATTGCAGCCGCCAAAGGGGGTAGAGGTGCTGTCGAAAGGCCCTGCTGCCCATGTGTCTGCCTCATTTGTGCGCGAGATGGTTGCTTCAGGCGGCAACATCAACTACTTTGTGCCGGTGGAGGTGGCTGAATATATCAACACACACAATCTTTACAGGATGAGTGATGACAACTGAAGAAACATTTTCTGACGACAACATAAGTCGCAGACTCATAGGAGTGACGTCGCTTGCCGCCGGATATTGTTCGGCATGTGAGGATGCACGCGAAATGGATAAGGAGAGTTTCGTTGACCGTATGCTTGACTTGCTTCCTCGCATATATTGGGAATTTTTCGATATAACTGCCGACGATGTTGTGGCACTTGAGGAATTCGATTATTTCTCGTCATATGTAGATGAGGATTATTATGAAAGCATACGTCGACACATAGAGGCTCTGCTGGGTCCTGACGATGTGTTCCTCGAGACGTTTGAGGAAGACATGAAGTATAGCGACACGCCTATAGGGGCGTCGATTGCAGAATCGCTTGCCGATATATTCCAGCCTTTATTTAATTTTATTTCTATAGTGAAAGACACCGACGGAGAAAAAATAACGGAAGCGTATCTGCAGTGCAAAGAGGATTTTGAGGCTTATTGGAGCCAGGCACTCTGTAATGTGCTCAGAGCGCTAAATAATATTAAATATTCAAATAATTCATCATACTGACCATGATTAACCGACTTCTTAGATGGCTTGACAGCTCCACTTGTAATTTTCTTGCTGTCGACACAATCACAAAAGAGCTCAACATTGCCGGGTTTCGCGAACTTCGCCAGGAAGATTCCTGGAAGATTGAGCCCGGAGGGAAATATTATGTTGTGAAGAACGGCACTGCCATCTTTGCATTTATAGCGGGAAAGGGGAACCCTGATGAGCACGGTTTCCGTATCATTTCGGCTCACTCCGACAGCCCTTGCTTCAAACTCAAGCCTAACGCGGAGATATTAGGCGACGGCGGTGTGGTGAGCCTGAATGTAGAGAAGTATGGTGGCGGAATATTATACACATGGTTTGACCGGCCGTTGTCTATGTCGGGAAGGGTGATGCTCGATTCCGGCGACGCCATGAACCCTGAAATGCGGGTGTTTGACCTTAAAAAAGGTGTTGCCTTCATACCTCATCTGGCTATTCATTTCAACAGGTCGGTCAATGAAGGAAATCCTTTGTCTGTTCAGAATGACATGAAGCCTGTGATCGGTTTCTTCTCTCCGGAAGAGATAGAGGAGGCAAAGAAGCGCGGCGGGTTCGTCAAGATGATGGTTGCATCGGAACTCGGAATAAAACCGGAGGAAATAATAGATTATGAAATATGCCTGTATCCTATGGAGCAAGCCGGTTTATGCGGAGCGAAAGGTGAATATTTCCAGTCAGCGCGTATCGACGACCTTTCAATGGCCTTTGCAGGTCTTGAGGCTCTGTTGGCAACTGCGTCGGAAGATTGTGCCGACACACGTATGCTTGCCGTGTTTGACAATGAAGAGACAGGCTCCGGCACCAAGCAAGGAGCGGCGTCGCCGGTGGCTCGCAATATAATGGAGAGGGTGTGTGCAAATCTCGGAGGCACACGCGAAGGATTTTTCCGCAGTGTGGCCAATACATTCATGATATCGGCAGACGATGCCCATGCATGGCATCCTAATTATAATTCTAAATATGACCCCACCAATCATCCCGTGATAGGCGGCGGCCCGGTGATAAAAATCAATGCCAACTGCAAATATATGACAGATGCTCAGGGAGCGGCAGTGTTCCGCAATCTTTGTCGCAAAGCAGGTGTGGAATGTCAGACGTTTGTGAATCATTCAGATGTGGCCGGAGGGTCTACTCTGGGAAATATTCTGACATCTCAGCTCGACATAAAAGGAGTGGATATGGGCGCTCCGATCTGGGCCATGCATTCAGCAAGAGAGACAGCCGGAGTGGCCGACCATGAAGCCACGGTAAAGGTGTTTTCCACATTTTTCAGCTGATCTGATATTAACAGCGGCATAGTCGGCCGGTGTTTAAAAAACGATATAGTTGCGAATACATGTGCAGTAAAACATGAATCGTTTAATTAAAATTTGCTGAGGCGGAGAAATTTTAATACCTTTGCAGTCGGATTCTGAAAAAGCGGTATCCCGGCAGGAGATTCCGCGATAATCAGTAGCGAAAAAACAAATAAATACAAGATAAAGTCAAGATGAACGTAAATTACGCAAAACTCGACAACGTTAGCGGCGAGATAACCGTTACACTCGAAGAGAAAGATTACGCAGACAAAGTAAGCAAGCAGCTGAAAGAGATAGGGAAAAAACACGCAGAGCCGGGTTTCCGTCCGGGTCATGTGCCTGCCGGGCTTATTGCCAAGAAGTATGGGTCGGCAGTGAAATATGATGTTGTCAACAAAGAAGTGGCCGACGCTGTCTTCAACTATATAAAAGAGAATAAACTTCAGGTTCTTGGCCAGCCTGTGCCTGAGGCCGACAATGAGTTCAAAATTGAGAATGCAGACTTCACTTTCAAATTTAAAGTGGGTCTTGCTCCTGAAATTGACAATCATGTCAACAAGGACCTTCATGTGCCTTACTATACAATCAATGTGACCGATGAAATGATCAATGAGCAAATCGAAGGTCTCCGTCAGCGTTTTGGCCGTCAGGTTCCCGGAGAGGAAACAGAGCCTAATGCTGTAATCAAGGGCGCTATCACAGAGCTCAATCCCGACGGCACAGTGAAAGAGGGCGGCATAGTGGTTGAAAACGGCATAATCGCTCCTGTATATTTCAAGAGCGAGGACCAGAAGAAACTTTTCGAGGCAAAACACCCCGGAGATGTGGTTGTGTTTAACCCGGCTGCAACATGCGACGCCAACCCCACAGAGATGTCTTCGATGCTCAACATTGACAAGGACAAGGTGGAAGAGCACAAGGGAGATTTCAATTTTGAGATAAAAGAGATAATTGTGCTCAAGCCTGCTGAACTCGACCAGGAGTTCTTCGACAATGCCGTGGGCAAAGACAAGGCTCACAACGAGGAAGAATTCCGCGCGGCTATCAAAGAGCTTCTCGAACTTAACCTCTCAAACGACTCTAACTACAGATTTACAATCGACGCAAAAGAGGCTGTGGAAAAGGCAGTCGGGGCGCTTGAACTTCCTGAGGCAATACTTAAGGATTTCCTTGTTCGCCAGAACGAATCTCTCAACAATGAGAATGTTGACGCAGAATTTGAAAAGATGCGCGGTCAGCTCACATGGGATCTCATCCGCGATAACATCGCGTCTAAGTTTGAGGTTAAGATTTCAGAAGAGGATCTCATGAACGAGGCTCGCGGCGTGGTTGTTCGCCAGCTGATGCAATATGGCCCTAACGCATTGACCGACCAGATTGTCGACAAATATGCGCAAGAGGTTGTGAAAGATCAGAAAAACAGAGAGATGCTTGCACAGAATGCCTTGACTCGCAAGACATTTGAAGTGATAAAAGAGAATGTCACTCTCGACAACAAAGAGGTTAGCGTAGAAGAATTCCGCCAGCTCTTCACACCTGCCCAGGAAGAGGCATAATCGGGTGTAGTTTCGATAATCATAAAATCCGGTGCGTGAGCTGAAAGGCGCGCGCCGGTTTTTTATGCTTAATTTGGCATGATATTTGCTGATGATTAAAAAGTAACAATTGCCATTTTGTGGTTCGTGTGGATTTTCAAAATGATTTGATTGGTTCATGGCCACTTAGGCATAAACAAAATAATAATGAAAATGCAAAACGACTTTAGAAACTATGCTGTCAATCATCTTGGCTTAAACTCCAACACCCTTGACAGCTATGCGCGATATATCAATAGAGAGACGCCTAATGTGTCGGCCACCATGCCGTCTGCCGACTATATGAACCCATATATTCTTGAGGAACGACAACTGAATGTCACCCAGATGGATGTGTTCTCTCGTCTTATGATGGACCGTATTATATTTCTCGGCACTCAGGTAAGCGACACTTCGGCGAATATCATACAGGCGCAGCTTCTTTATCTGGATTCTATTGACCCGGAGAAAGATATCTCGATTTATATCAACTCTCCCGGCGGCTCAGTATATGCAGGTCTTGGCATTTACGACACAATGCAGTATATCTCGAGTGATGTGTCTACGATATGCACGGGTATGGCAGCTTCAATGGCGGCAGTGCTTCTCGTGGCCGGCCAGAATGGCAAGCGTTATGCTCTTCCTCATTCAAGGGTGATGATTCATCAGCCTATGGGAGGAATCCAGGGACAGGCTTCCGACATTGAGATTACGGCCAGAGAGATTCTTAAATTGAAAGAGGAATTGTATCGCATAATCTCCGACCATTCAGGCATGCCTTTTGAAAAGGTAGAGGCTGACTCTGACCGCGACTACTGGATGACGGCGTCAGAGGCCAAGGAATATGGAATGATCGACAAGGTTCTTGTGAATCCTAAAAACAAATAAATACCCTTCAGGTTAAAATGGCTAATAAAAGAAGTGGACTTGTATGTTCGATGTGTGGCGCCACCGATTGCTCTTCAAATCCGGTGGTTAAAGTGCTCGACGGACTTAATTTATGCACAGACTGCATAAAGTTTATAGACGATGCACGCGACACTCAGTTGAACAACTCCGGTCGCGACAAGGAAAAAGCGCTGGCGGAGTCGACGGCAATTCCGAAACCCATAGAGATAAAGGAGTTTCTCGACCAATATATTATCGGGCAAGAGGAGGCTAAGAAATATCTGTCGGTGGCGGTCTATAACCATTATAAGCGCATCCAGCAGAAGGACTCTAAAGATGATGTAGACATTGAGAAATCGAATGTAATTCTTGTGGGCCCTACAGGAACTGGCAAGACTTTGTTGGCCAAGACAATAGCAAGGCTGCTTGATGTGCCGTTCGCAATAGTCGACGCCACGGTGCTCACCGAGGCCGGATATGTGGGAGAAGATATAGAGTCATTGCTTACCCGCCTTCTTCAGGCGTGCGACTATGATGTCGAGCGTGCCGAGAAAGGTATTGTATTCATTGATGAAATCGACAAAATAGCCCGAAAGAGCGATAATCCGTCGATCACCCGAGATGTTAGCGGCGAGGGTGTGCAGCAGGGTCTTCTTAAATTGCTGGAAGGCTCGACAGTGCTTGTTCCTCCTAACGGGGGCAGGAAGCATCCGGAGCAGAAGATGATTGCCGTCGACACGAAGAACATACTTTTTATCTGCGGCGGCGCTTTCGATGGCATAGAGCGAAAGATAGCATCCCGGTTGAACACTCATGTTGTCGGGTATGGCCACGATGAAAACAACAGAAAGAGACAGCGAGAAAATCTGATGCGCTATGTTATGCCTCAGGACTTGAAATCGTTCGGACTAATTCCGGAGATAATAGGCCGACTGCCGATTCTCACGAGTCTCGACCCTCTTGACAAAGTGGCGTTGCGCAGAATTCTCACGGAGCCCAAGAACGCGATTGTTCGCCAATATAAGAAAATATTTCTTCTTGACGGAGTTGAACTTATATTCACAGATGATGCCCTCGACCTTATAGTTGACAAAGCAGTGGAATATAAGCTCGGTGCGCGTGGATTACGCTCCATCGTTGAGACAATCATGGTTGACGCCATGTTTGAAGTGCCCTCGCAGCCGGTTAAAACTTTCACGGTTGACGCAGCTTATGCCCTTGGCAAACTGGAGAAGGCACACTTTGAAAAGATGGAAATATCAGATAAGTAACCCCCTTTATAAAGGGCGCAAGATAAGAGGCAAGGGATAAAACCTTGCCTCTCGTTTTGTGTTGCGGCATAAAGGATGCTTCAAGGAGTAAAAAAAGTTTGCCGGATATGTATGGTAATTCGGAAAATTTTTTTAACTTTGTATATCAAGAAAATCATCGAACCTCACACCATGGCAGACATCAAAGCGATTCAAGAAGCCCTGAAATTGAATTTCGGCTTCGACAATTTTAAAGGTAATCAGCAAGAAATTATCAGCAGCCTGCTTGACGGCAATGATGTTTTTGTGCTGATGCCCACCGGAGGCGGGAAGTCATTGTGCTATCAGCTTCCGGCATTAATGTCGGAAGGCACTGCGATTGTCATATCTCCATTGATAGCCCTGATGAAAAATCAAGTTGACGCCATGCGCAACTATGGGGAGGACGACGGTATCGCGCATTTTCTTAATTCCTCGCTTACAAAAGCCCAGGCCGACAAGGTGAAGTCGGATGTGATGTGCGGGCGCACAAAACTGCTTTATGTTGCTCCGGAGTCATTTACAAAAGAGGATAACATGGAGTTTATGCGAAGCGTAAAGATTTCGTTTTATGCAGTAGACGAAGCTCATTGCATTTCAGAGTGGGGCCATGACTTCCGTCCTGAATACAGGCGAATACGCACAATCATAAACGAAGTGGGCACCCGACCGCTTATAGCCTTGACAGCCACAGCCACCCCTAAGGTGCAGCACGACATTCAGAAGAATCTCGGCATGCTGGACGCACAGGTGTTTAAGTCAAGTTTCAACCGTCATAACCTGTATTATGAGGTGAGGCCCAAGACAAAAGATATCGATCGGGAGATTATCCGTTATATAAAGAATAATGCCGGAAAATCGGGCATCATATATTGTCTGAGCCGTAAAAAAGTCGAGGAACTGGCCGAGACATTGCGCATAAACGAGATCTCGGTTCTTCCATATCATGCCGGTATGGATTCAACCACACGCTCCGACAATCAGGATGCATTCCTGCATGAGCAAGTGGATGTGATTGTTGCGACAATCGCGTTTGGCATGGGGATTGACAAGCCGGATGTGAGATATGTCATACATTATGACATACCGAAAAGTCTTGAGGGATATTACCAGGAGACCGGCCGTGCAGGCCGCGACGGAGGAGAGGGGAGATGTATAGCCTTTTACACCAACAAGGATCTTCAGAAACTCGACAAATTGATGCAAAGCAAAACGCCGGCCGAGCAAGAAATCGGGCGTCATCTTCTGGCGGAGACAGCCAGTTATGCGGAGTCGTCAGTGTGTCGTAGAAAAATTCTTTTACATTATTTCGGAGAGCAATATGAAGCAGACAACTGCGGCAATTGCGACAATTGTTTAAATCCAAAAGCAAAAGTGGAAGCAAAAGAAGAACTTTGCGCCGTCATAGAGACGGTCATTGCCCTGAAAGAGAAGTTTAGTCCTGATTATGTGGTCAATGTGATGATAGGCCGAGGCACGGATGAAGTGCGGTCATATCACCATGACAAGATTGAAGAATTTGGGTGTCTCCCGAATGCCGATGAGAAATTTCTGTCGTCGGTTATAAGGCAAGGCACCATAGCCGGCTATCTTGAAAAGGATGTCGAGAACTATGGCATTATCCGTGTCACACCAAAAGGGAAGAAATTCCTGAAAAAACCGGTGTCGTTCAAGGTTGTCGAAGATAATGATTTCAGCGATATGGAAATGGAGCCGCAGATAAAGGGCGGCGCCTCATGTGCGGCAGACCCGGTGCTTTATTCCATGTTGAAAGACCTGCGTAAGAAGATGGCGAAAAAGCTTGATTTGCCGCCGTATGTAATCTTTCAGGAGCCTTCGCTTGAGGCCATGGCCACTACCTATCCGATAACCCTCGAGGAACTTGCAAACATTGCGGGTGTGGGTGCCGGAAAGGCCAATCGCTATGGCAACGAGTTTGTGAAGCTTATAAAACTTCATGTAGACGAGAATGAGATAGAGAGGCCGGAAGATATCAGGGTTCGTTCTGTGGCAAACAAGAGCAAACTCAAAATATCAATAATCCACAGCATCGACCGCAAGATTGACCTGGAAGAACTTGCTGAGAGCAAGGGTCTTGAATTTGGTGAATTGATCGACGAGCTTGAGGCAATAGTGGATGCAGGCACCAAGATAAATATAGACTATTTCCTCAACGAGATCATGGATGAAGACCATGAACTCGACATCATCGACTTTTTCAAAGAGAGCCAGGAAGATGACCTTGAAGCTGCAATCCAGGAACTCGGCGACGAATTCACAGAGGAGGAAATAAGGCTTGTCAGGGTTAAATTCCTGTCAGAAATGGGAAATTGATGCGAAAGGCATTATAATTTTCTCTTTATTGATTCGTTAGTAAAGAGTAAACACGAAGCATTTGTAAAATTAACGTCTTAAAAAGATGAAAAATAAAATCCTTGTGGGAGTCGGGCTGTCAGCATGTGCAATTGCCTGGGCGGCTAAAGACCCGGTGATTATGACGATTAACGGCGTAGATGTGCCAAAATCAGAATTTGAGTATCTATATCATAAGAACAGTCAGCAACAGCTTGCTCCGCAGCCTCTTGAGGAATATGCCGAGATGTTTAAGGTGTATAAACTGAAAGTGGCGGATGCAAAGGCATGCGGGCTTGACACAACCGAGTCATTCCGTAAGGAGATGCAGCAATACAGAAGAGAATTAGCTGCCCCTTTTATGGCGGATTCCGCTTATATCAATAAACTTGTTGCTGAGGCCGCAGCGCGTGCTCTTGAAGACGTAGAGGCGAGCCACATAATGATGTTAAAGACGCGTGACGCCGCAGAAAACAGGCGTCTTCGCCTTCGTCTTGACAGCCTGAGGCAGGAACTGATTGCCGGAGCTGATTTCACCGACTTGGCGTTGCGCTACTCTCAAGACCGCTCGGTGGTCAACAACAAGGGATATATGGGCTTTATTTCATCCGGGCGTTTCCCATACGAATTTGAAACAGCGGCTTTCACTACACCTGAAGGTGAAATCTCGGAAGTTGTAGAGTCGCCGGCCGGTTATCATATAGTAAAGGCCGGCAGGCATCGTACGTCGCGCGGCAAGGTAGAGGCCGCGCATATTATGAAATTGTTGCCAAAGGGAGCAAGTGAGGCTGAAAAGGCTCGCGCCAAACATCAGATTGACAGTTTGTATGCTTTGGTTAAGGCAGATCCTTCACGATTTGGGGAAATTGCCAAATCAAATTCCGATGACAAAGGGTCGGCAAGGCAAAACGGCAAACTTCCAATTTTTGGTTCGGGAGAGATGGTGCCAGAATTTGAGGCGGCAGCCTTTGCTCTTAAAGACGGAGAGATAAGCGAGCCGGTGAAGAGCATGTATGGCTGGCACATAATCCGGAAAATATCACAACACTCTGCTCAGACCGAGCAGGAACTCAAGCCGGAGATTCTTCGCAGAATCTCTAGTCCGCAGGACGGCAGGTATCGTCTGGTAAAGGAGCATCGCACGTCTAATCTGGCTGCGAAGCATCAAGCATCGCTTAATAGTGAAGCAATAGGCGAGATAATGTCAAAGGCCGGAGAGAACGGGATTGATTCACTTTTTGTTGCTTCATATATAGCCGGGCCTCTTTCTTCAGTGACAGTGGCTCAGATTGACGGTGTGTCGATTCCCGCTTCGGAAATGTTTTCCAATATGAAAAAATTGCGACAGTCTGATCCCGGGACAGCGTCTGAGGTAATTAAGGATGTAGCCGATAATTTCTTTGCCCGTAAACTGGTTGAGGCGGAAGAGGGTTGGCTTTATGACAACAACGCTGAATATAGGAACCTTCTCAATGAGTATCGCGACGGCAGTTTGCTTTATGAAGTAAGTGTGCAGAAAGTGTGGGACAAGGCAGCGAAAGATGAGGCCGGACTTCAGCGTTATTTCGAAAACCACAAAGGCGATTATACCTGGACTGAGCCTCGTGTGAAAGGTGTGCTTGTGCAGACCGTTAACGATTCTCTCGCCAATGTGATAAAGACACGCATGAACGAGCTTCCGGCTGATTCGCTTGTGCAAAATATCCGCAAGGAATTCCCCGGAAAGGTTCAGATAGATAAGGTTTTGGCCACTAAGGGCACAAACGCCATTGTTGATAATCTGGTGTTTGGCGGTCCGGAGGTGAAACCGTCAAACTCGAATTTCACATCATATTTTATGTTTGAGCCGAGAATGCTCGACAATCCTGAGGAAGCCGGAGATGTGAGAGGACAGGTGACAAGCGATTATCAGACTGAACTTGAGAGCCTTTGGATTGAGGAACTTAAGAAAGCATATCCTGTAAAGGTTAATAAGAAGGAACTTAAAAAAGTGAAATAATCCCTGATGAAAAAAAGGGTCGCATTGTGCAGTATAAAGCGCGGTGAGAAGGTTGCAAATCTCTCATCGCGCTTGACCGCGCCTATAAGGAGTGTGGCCTTGATGGCGATTCTATTATTCATGGCATCGGCTTGCGGCGGCAGTGATAAGCCCGAAGTAGAGGAAGGTGATGTGCTTGTCGTTTTAGACGACACTACGCTTATGCTTCACGATGTTTTGAATTGTATTCCTGTAGGGATGGATCCGCAAGACAGCGTCGCCATGTTTCATAGCATAGTCAACAATTGGGTAAAAACGCGAGTGCTGACTGATCTTGCAGAGAGTAAACTTCCTGATGTCAGGCATATAGACAGGCAGGTAGAGGCATATCGCAACCGTTTGATAGTTGCCGAATATCTTAAAAAAATGCGTGACGGCAAGCGGTTTAAAATTAGTGAAGACAGCGTAAAGGCATTTTATGAAGCCCATAAGAGCGAACTTCTCACAGAGATTCCACTGGTGAAAGGCATCTATCTGAAAGTGGCTTCATCTTCCCCGGGGCTTGCAGAGATTCGTCAGCTTATGTCAGAAGGGAGCGATAAGAGTGTGGACCGCCTTGAGAAAACCTGGATTGGAGATGCTATCCAGTATGATTATTTTGAAAACAGGTGGGTAGACTGGCAGACAATTGCCGATCAGATACCATATAGATTTTATGACCCAGATGCGTTTCTGGCCTCGACCAAGAATTTTGAGACATCATATAAAGAATCTACCTATTTCCTTCATATCACAGATTATTTGCCGTCGGGCAGTGTGCAACCTTATGAGTTTGCGCGCCATGGCATAGCCGACATGATGGAAAGAGCAAAAATGACAAGCTATGAAGAGGCGTTGGTGAATTCACTGATTGCAAAAGCCGTGAAAGAGAATAGACTTGTGGCGGTAGGTTATGACCCGGTGTCTCATAAGGCAACAGGAAACGGAAAGATAAAAGAGAATAAGAAATCAAAAGATGAAAAAGAATAGAATATTAATTCCGGCAATGACGGCACTGACTATGTCGGCGCTATATGCCATAGCGCAGCCAGCCAAGAATGTTATTGACGAAGTGGCTTGGATAGTGGGCGATGAAGCGATATTCCGCTCTGATATTGAGGAGCAATACCAGCAGATGCGTTCAGAGGGCATGGTTGTGAGCGGCGACCCATATTGTGTGATTCCGGAGCAGATTGCAGTGCAGAAACTATATTTGCATCAGGCAAAGATCGACACGATAGAGGTGCCCGAAAGCAGTGTTCGTGCCGCTGTTGAACAGAGGATTAATTTCTTTATCGCCCAGCTGGGTTCTAAGGAGAAAGTGGAAGAGTATTTCCGCAAGCCGATTCCGGTGTTGAAAGAGAACTTTGTAGAGTATATGCGCAACAATTCGATTATAGAAGAAGTGCAAAGAAGTTTGACATCTGATGTGAAGGCCACGCCCAATGAGGTCAGGAAATATTTTGATACACTTCCGGCGGATAGTGTGCCTTATGTGCCTCTTCAGGTTGAAGCGCAGATAATCACGTTGAATCCCAACATTCCGCGTCAGGAGATTGAAGACGTCAAGGCGAGGCTTCGTGACTATGCCGACCGAGTGAACAGAGGCGATGCCGACTTTTCAACGCTTGCAACAATGTATAGTGAAGATGGCAGTTTTATGCGGGGCGGTGAGCTTGGCTTTCACGGCAAAGCAGATTTTGTGCCGGAGTTTTCAAATGTGGCGTTTAATCTAAGTGACCCTAAAAAAGTGTCGCGCATTGTTGAGACAGAATATGGCTATCACATAATCCAGCTTATTGAAAAGCGCGGAGACCAGGTGAATGTGCGCCATATTCTTTTAAGACCTAAAGTGAGTGAGAAAGACCTTGTGGACGCTACTAATCGTCTTGACTCCATCCGCAAAGAGATTGTTGGAGGGGCATTCACATTTGAGGAGGCTGCGGGAGTTATTTCTCAAGATAAAGACACTCGCAATAACAAAGGCGTGATGATGAATGATAATGAGCGAAGCGAGCTATACAGAAGCAGCCGATTTGAAATGCAGGATCTTCCGCCGGATGTGGCTAAAAGAATAGAAAGGATGTCGCCCGGCGATGTGAGCGAGGCGTTTGTTCTCAAGACACCGCGAAATCAGGATGTCGGTGCTATTGTAAAGCTTACAAACCGCATTGAGGGCCACCGGGCAAACCTGTCGGACGACTACAATCTTTTGAAAAAAAATGTATGAAGACCACAAGCGACAGGAAATTCTGACCGAATGGGTGGAAAAGAAAATCAAAGAGACACACGTCAGCATAGAAGATGGCTGGAAAAACTGTGATTTCAGATATAAGGGTTGGATAAAGGAGAGCAAATGATGTGAAATTGTTTGACAGTTAATGCAGTGGCTCCTTGAAAACAGGGGCCGCTGCTGACTGCAAATAGGGGTGGGGTGAAAGTTAAAGACGTATGAGCAGAAATTTAATAGACAGGCGATTCCGTGTTGCCGCAGCTGTGGTCATGGCTGCGGTGTGTTTTGTAGTGAATGTCGGGGTCAAGGCTTATTCTCTCGACGAAAAGAAAAAAGAGAACCGGAAGAAGGAAGAAACATTTACCAGACCTAAGCCCACGCGTCCTATCAAGCCGGAGATTCCCGGTGCGAACCGCTATAGGCAAGACAAGATTTTTCTTGAATATGCTGACAGCCTGTATAAAATTTCTACTTTCGACACAATTGAGCGTCAGATTTTAAAAGGAAATGTGAAATTCCGCCAAGCCGGCATGTGGATGTATTGTGATTCTGCGTATTATTATCCTGAATTAAACTCACTTGACGCATTCGGCAATGTTAAAATGGAACAAGGCGACACATTGTTTGTGTTTGCCGACAAACTTTATTATGAAGGAAACATCCGTATGGCTCGCCTTAAAAATGGGCCGTCGCGAAATAAGGTGGAACTCATAAACCGAGATGTCACGCTCACAACTGACAGTCTTGACTATGATTTAGGACTCGATTTGGGATGGTATGAAAAATGGGGAACAATCGATGACAAGGTAAACACATTGACATCGCTATATGGCGAATATTCGCCCGGCACCAAGAATGCAGATTTCTATCACGATGTTGTGTTGGTTAATAATGAAGACGGCTTTACAATGCTCACCGACACTCTGCATTATAACACTGACACCCACATAGCCAGAATAGAGAGCCGAACTGAAATCCAGGGAGAGTCTGACACGATTATAACCACCTGTGGACTCTATGACACGCAGCTGGGGAATGCTGAATTGTTGACCAGGTCAGTGATTATACACAGAGATTCGACAGGCAATGTCACAACTCTTGAGGGTGATTCTATAATATATGACAAGCAGAAACGCATAAGCCGGGCATATATGTTTCGCGACCCTCTAAAGCATGGCATGCCCATGGTATTGACCGACACTGCCCACAAAACGACTATAATCGGAGGATATGGCGTGTATAACGATTCTACAAGAGAGGCATTGTCAACAATCTATCCTCTCTTAATGGAATATTCTCAGAATGACACTCTTTTTCTGCGAGCAGACACGATTAAGACATATATCATAACAGAACTGGTGAATGCCGGCCGCAGATGGACTCTTTCCGGCTATCCGGAACGCAATGGAGAGCCGATAATAAAGGCGGATTCCTTGGCTTTGTGGATAGATAAGGCTTTCTTTTCTGTGGTTGCTCCACAGATAGAACTGCCGATGCGTCTTTTGCGGTCTGCAGCGCCTGCGCAGATGGTTAATGAAAGTTCTCCCTTAAAGCCTCGTCAAGATGAATATGTAGCTCCGGATTCTGTTCCTGATGCATCGGAATTTGTGTCTGTTTCTGTTTCTGCTGATTCTGTCGCTGTTTCTACTGATTCAGTGTCAGATGCATCGGATTCAATACCAAAGGTGGCTAAAGATTTTCATGTGGCTCTTGCTTATCATAGAGCAAGATTTTTCAAGAGCGACATACAGGGAGTGGCAGACTCTATTGTGTTTGTGGAGCGAGACTCGATGATGTATATGTTCCGCAAGCCGATTGTGTGGAGCGGGGAGCGACAGGTGACCGGGAATCGTATCGACGTGCATTTTAACGACTCTACCGCCGATTGGGCATTGTTGCCGGAGTCCGGAATGATGTCGGAATATGTGGGAGAAGATTTCTATAACCAGCTTGCAGGCAAAACTCTTTTTGCAAAATTCAAAGACCAGACGCTGCACAGCCTTGAAGTGTCGGGAAATGTTGAGACTGTTTTCCTGCCACAAGAGAGCGATTCAACCTATAACCGCATGGTTAATGCCGAGAGTTCGTTTCTCACTATTGAGATGGAAGGGGATCAGATGAAGAAACTGAAGATGTGGCCGGAGGTGAGTGGAACAGTCACTCCGCTTTTCCTGGTCAAGAAGTCTCAACAATATCTTCAGAAATTTCATTGGTGGACTTCATTGCGCCCGGTTAGAGAATGGTATGGCGACCGTTTGCACTGGGCAGACAATCTCGGCGAAGTGTCTGATGAACTTGAGCAGTATTTCTTGTCGCCGTCAGATTTTGGCGAGCCAAAATCATTCTCAGGCACAAGGTTTGTTGCGCCTGTATCATCAATACCTCTCTCAGAGATTGAAGAAAATGAAGTTGAAATGCAGAAAGAGGCTGAGAGTGTGGAGAATGAGGGAGAAGAAATTGAAAAGAATGTAGAAGAGGAATCCGAAGGGGATGAAACATCTCACCTTGAATCAGGCGAAACAACAATTTCTGATTCAGACGATGATGCAATTCCCGGCGAGCCTGAGTCTTTTCAGGAAAGCGGAATAATATCGGAAGAGGAAGGAGAGTCAAAACATGAGTGATGTTATAAAACTGTTGCCCGATTCTGTTGCCAATCAGATAGCGGCGGGCGAAGTTATTCAGCGTCCGGCATCAGTCATCAAGGAGCTTGTGGAGAATGCTGTCGATGCCGGGGCTACTGACATAAAAATTTTTATAAAGGATGCCGGCCGCACGCTGATTCAGGTGGTGGATAATGGAAAGGGCATGAGCGAGACGGATGCCAGAATGGCATTTGAACGACATGCCACTTCAAAAATTAGAGAGGCAGAAGACTTATTTTCTCTACACACCATGGGATTTAGAGGGGAGGCTTTGCCGTCAATTTGTGCCATATCGCAGGTTGAGTTAAAGACTCGCACAGATGCTTCATCCATAGGGACTCGCCTGGTGATTAATGCCACTCGAGTTGACACTCAGGAGCCATGTGTGTGCGATCGTGGAGTCAATATAATGGTGAAGAATCTTTTCTTCAATGTCCCTGCAAGAAGAAAGTTTTTGAAAAGCGATAGTGTAGAGACTTCTAACGTGATGCGGGAGTTTGAACGCCTTGCTCTTGTCAACAACAATATCAGAATGAGTATAGACACCGGGCAGCGAGTGCTCGATCTAAGGGCGGGCACTTTCAAACAGCGCATAGGTGATATATGGAAAAATAATCTTGACCTGCATCTTGTGCCGATAAATGTCGACACTTCGCTTATAAAGATAAATGGCTTTATATCCCGACCGGAATATGCGAGAAGGCGTAACCCTCTCCAATATCTGATAGTCAACGGGCGAAATATGCGCCATCCTTATTTTCATAAGGCTATAATCAATTGCTATGAATCTCTTATTGCCCCTGACACACAGCCATGCTACTTTTTGAAGTTTGAGGTGGACCCGTCGAGCATCGATATCAATATACACCCTACGAAAAGCGAGATAAAGTTTGAGTATGAACAGGAGATATGGCCCATACTGCAGGCTTCGGTCAAGGCGGCGCTCGGAAAATTCGGGGCGGTGCCTTCTATAGATTTCAACAGCGATGTATTGCCTGTTGACCCTCTTCCGCAAGGTGAAAGCCCTGAGCGTCCTACTCTTGACATACCGGAGAATTACAATCCGTTTGCCATGGATTCAGGAAACGTGTTTGACGGCGGCAAGGTTTTTGGCAAAAGTTCCGGCAGGAAGAACCCGGTTCCACGCAACTGGGACACTCTTTATGCGGAGTTTATGAACGGGACTCGGGGATACTCTTCTTCCGATGCTTCTTCAAGGAATGCGGATAGCAATCAGTATGCATTTGAAGATAATTCAGGTTTGCCGCGTTTCATAGACGAGACTGCCGATACAGGTTTGGACTCCTTTTCGGAAAAGGTTTTCCCTGAAGCGCAAGATATAGAATCCATGCTTCCGGAAATGGGAAGTGACTCGGGTGTGGGTGCGTTTTGTGTGCAGCATAGTTTGCGTTATATAATCACGTCATCGAGAGAAGGGTTGATAATAATAGACCAGCACAGGGCTCATGTGAAGATATTATATGAGAGATATCTCGGGAAAGTATCTCAAGGTGAGCAGGTGTCGCAAGGAGTTATGTTTCCGGAAATACTGACTCTTGATCCTGAACATCAGGCCGCGCTTGAGGCTGTAGGTGATGAGATTTCCCGTCTTGGATTCGCTCTCGAATATGAGGATGATGATCGCTGGAGAATAGTGTCGGTGCCGGCAATGCTTAAAAATGCCGACGCCCGCGACGTCGTGTTGCGTATGCTTGAATCTGTAACTGAAGATGGTGTGAATTATGGAAAGGAGGGTGATTCCGCCACAAAAATTTTAGAGCGGATGGCATTGGTAATGGCGCGCTCTTCAGCAATTGAGCGTGGGCGAAAACTTTCTACTGATGAGATGGAACATCTTGTTGGTGAACTATTTTCACTTCCTGCCCCTGCTTACACGCCAAACGGCAACCCTGTGTATGTATTGCTTGATGACCGTCGTCTTGAAAGCATGTTTAGATGACGTGGTGCCAGGTGTTAATAACCCGGATAATTTATATTTAAATCGGCAGATTAAACTGCAACTGAGTAGATATGGCAAAACAGGAATATATCGATAAAAACAAGAAGTGGCTTCAAGAGAAGTCGAACGAACAAGATGTGCAGCCTCTTGACAGGGGAATATTCTACAAAGTGTTGAAGAAGGGGAATTCCAAGCTTCCTTCGCCCGGGCGGGGAAGTGTTGTCACGGCTCATTATGTAGGGAAGACTATCAATGGAAAGACGTTCGACAGCAGCAGAGGGGGAGTCGCTCCGGCATTTCGTGTCAGAGATCTGATACCCGGATGGATAATCGCCCTTCAGAAAATGCACCCCGGCGACAAATGGGAGGTTTACATTCCGGCTGAACAGGCTTATGGAAAATTAAACCAGCCTGGAATTCCCGGAGGCTCCACACTTATTTTTGAAATAGAGTTGATATCGGTGGCTTGAACGAAATTTCGTAATCTTTGTGCATTTGTTTTGCACGTATATGCCTAATTCCCCGAAAAGATGGATGACATGAAATAATATGTGGGCAAATGAACCGGCAAACTGATTTCTATGTTTTACACTTGAAAACAATAGTTTGAAAGTGAATGAAATATGGAAAGATTTAAAGCTATGCGCAAATGGTTTGTGTTGCTTCTGATGTGTATGTCATGCAGCACTCTGCCGAGTTGTTCTGATGATGACAACGACATGAGAGATGTAGCAGTAAGCCCCGAAAGGTTGCCGAAAGTGTCGAAAGATTTTTTATCAGAATATTATCACGGTGTCAAGATAAGTTCTGTTGTGATAGATTATGACGACAATGTGATGGTCTATGATGTGGATCTTGCCAACGGGCATGACGTCACATTCGGGCCAACCGGGGAATGGGTTGAGGTAGATGCCCCCGAGGGGGAAACAATACCGTCGGGAATTGTTCCTGAAATAATTGTGAATTATCTTGACGAATATTATTCAGGCTATGGTGTGAACGACATCACCAAAACTGGCTTAGGTTATGAGGTTGAACTCGTAAACAATCTTGACCTCGTGTTTGACTCTCAAGGAAATTTTCTATATATAGAAAATCTGTAAGGAACATGTGGCGGCGACAAAACATTGGCAGCTTCCCCTAAAAGATAGGTGCGGAATATGAGCCATGATTTCAATGTTATTTTGCAAATTTATATGTAAAAATGATTTTGCGATGCTCAATGCAATATTTGAGTGTCGCAAAATCTTTTTTATAGAAAAAGTAAGGTTGTTTGTTAGAAAAGGGTTAACTTTGTAAATTATTCCTCTTCTTGAGTCGGGCTTTTTGAAAATACAGATACAAAAAAGTCCGCTCCAAAGAGCGTATAGAGTAATAAGGTAAAATAACGATGGAAAAGACAACCAAGGCAATCCACACACCTTATCAGAGAAGAGATGCCTATGATGCCCTGCAGATGCCTGTGTATAATTGCATGGCTTTCGAGTTTGACAATGCAGAGGTCATGGCAGATGCGTTTTGCGGGCGCACAGATGCACCCGATTACTCCAGAGTGCTCAATCCGACTGTCACACATTTTGAACAAAGAGTCGCAAATATCAGCGGGGCCAAAGAAGTGAGCGCATTCACCTCTGGAATGGCAGCAATAAGCGCAATGATTATGAGTGTTGCTTCAGCCGGCAGGAATATTGTCACTTCGCGTCATCTTTTTGGCAACACATATCTTCTGCTTACCGGCACTTTGCGTCGTTTTGGAGTGGAAACACGCCTTGTAGACTTGACCGATAAAGAGATGGTTGAAAAAGCTGTAGACGAAAACACATGTTGCATATTTCTTGAGAGCGTCACCAATCCTCAGACAGAAGTGGCAGACGTTGAGGAGTTGTCGAGTATTGCCCGAACAAAGGGCATCCCTTTGATTGCCGACACAACAATTGTGCCGTTCACACAATTTGACGGCAAATCTTTAGGTCTTGATTTTCAAGTGGTGTCTTCCACAAAATATATCTCCGGCGGGGCAACAAGCCTTGGAGGACTTATTATAGATTATGGCAATTTCCCGGAGGTTTCCCGGCTTATAAAAAAGGATGCGGTATTCAATTTCGGGGGCTACATGTCACCACAGGCTGCATATATGCAGATTCTTGGTCTTGAGACTCTTGATGTGCGTTACTCACGTCAGGCGCAGACCGCGCTTGAGATAGCAAGACGGCTTGAGTCAGTGCCTGAAGTCTTGGCCGTGGGTTATCCGGGTTTGGAGAGCCATCCGAATCATGAAATATTCCGCAAACTTTACGGAGAGAATGCCGGGGCAATGGTCACATTTGATCTGGCTGATGCAGGGGAGTGTTTTAAATTTATCGATTCGCTCAAACTGATACACAGGGCCACCAATCTTTTTGATAACCGCACGCTGGCCATTCATCCGGCAAGCACAATATTTGGCCCTCTGGCAGAGGCGGAGAGGAAGGCGATGGATGTAAAAGACACTACAATACGTCTTTCAATAGGATTAGAGAATGTGGAAGATATATGGGGGGATATATCACAAAGTCTGGGAAAGTAATTTAAAGACACTCTTGTAGCATGGGAAAATATGATTTCGACACGGTTATTGAGCGACGTGGAAGCGGCGCCATAAAAATCGACGTTCTTGAAGAAAGATTCGGGCGTCAGGACCTTTTGGCAGCCTGGGTGGCGGATATGGATTTTGCCACTCCTCCTTTTATTATCGATGCTCTGCGCAAACGTCTTGAGCATCCTATACTGGGCTACACTTGCGAGCCTGACGATTATCGCAAATCTATCATAGACTGGGAGAAGAGTTTGCATGGCTGGGAATTGAAACCGGAATGGCTCAGTTATATACCCGGGATTGTAAAGGGAATAGGGATGGTGATAAATGTATTCACAAAACCCGGCGATGACGTAGTGATAATGCCTCCGGTCTATCATCCATTTCGTATCACAGCGGAAGAGAATGGAAGAAATGTTGTGAATGTGCCTCTCCTTGTTGATGCAGAAGGGCGTTACAGCATTGATTTTAACTCGCTCGAATCGCTTGAGACAAATGGCGGTGTTTTCCTTCTGTCGAATCCTCATAATCCCGGCGGAGTGATGTGGAGCAGGGAAGACCTGCGCCGGCTTGCGTCTATATGCAAGCGTAAGAGGCTCATAGTGGTTTCTGACGAGATACATGCCGATATGGCTCTTTGGGGAAACCGTCACATACCGTTTGCCACTGTGAGCGAAGAGGCAGCAGAGATAAGTATAACTTTCTGTGCCCCTTCCAAAACGTTTAATATACCCGGAATCGTAAGTTCTTTTTCAGTAGTGATTGACGAGGGGCTTAGGAGTCGTTTTTACGGTTGGCTTGAGGCAAATGAATTTGCGGCAGCTCCGTTGTTTTCGCATATAGCCACCATTGCAGCATACAGAGACGGTGAAGAATGGAGAAATGAGATGCTTTCATATGTGGAAAAGAACATCTGCCTTGTTGAGGATTATTGCCGCAAGAATATACCCGGAATCAATGTTTTGCGTCCGGATGCGTCTTTCCTTGTTTGGCTTGACTGCAGGGGGCTTGGCCTCGATCATGACGCCCTTGTCTCACTGTTTGTCGACAAGGCACGAGTGGCTCTTAACGACGGCTCGATGTTTGGTAAAGAGGGAGACGGCTTCATGCGTCTTAATGTGGCCGCGCCAAGGTCTGTAATAGAGCAAATATTGTCAAGAATAGAAAATGCAGTGAAACAAATAAACATATCCGCCGGGGCAGATGAAAAGAATAATTGAAATAATTGAAGAGAGTCCCAATCCGGTTTTTTCGTTTGAAATCCTTCCCCCTCTTAAAGGGAACAGCATTTATAAGGTTTATGACATAATCGACAAACTCAAGAAGTTCGGCCCGAAGTTTGTTAATATAACTTCGCACCATAGCGAGTATATCTATAAGCCATTGCCCGACGGCACTCATCGCAGGGTGAGCGTTGTGAAGCGGCCCGGCACGGTGGCCATTTCTGCCGCTATCCAAAATAAATATGGATTGATTCCTGTGCCTCACATAATATGTAAAGGATTCACAAAGGAGGAGACTGAATATGCGTTGCTCGATTTGAATTTTTTGGGCATAAATAATTTGCTGGTGTTGAGAGGAGATGATAAGAGCCCGGGCACATCTATGGGGAGCCAGGAATTGTATCACGAACATTCCACCGATCTTCAGCGGCAGGTGAATCTGTTTAACCAGGGAATCGGATTGGAGGATACGGCAATTCAAGGCATAGACACCCCATTCTCATATGGAATGGCTTGCTATCCGGAGAAACATGAAGAAGCTCCCAATATCGATTCCGATATATATTATCTGAAGCAGAAAGTGGATAATGGGGCAGACTATCTTGTCACTCAATTGTTTTTTGACAACAAGAAATTTTTTGATTTTGTTGATAAATGCAGAAGTGCCGGAATTAAAGTGCCGATTATTCCCGGCCTGAAGCCAATCACAAAGAAGACTCATCTCTCGCTTCTTCCGAAAACATTTCGCTCAGACATACCGGAAGAGCTTGCCTCTCGCATAAGAGAGAGCAAGACTAATGAAGATGTAAGAGAAGCGGGTATAGAATGGTCTGTGAAGCAAAGCATAGAATTGCTGGAGCATGGTGTCCCGGGCATTCATTTTTATACGATGAGCGCCTCTGACAGTGTTTCCAGGATAGCAGATAAAGTTTTCCGACTGTGATTAAGCGATGGCTTTCTCATTTGGAGAGGCAATTCAGACGGATATAAGAATAACATCATTCATTGAAGTAAAAGACAAAAGACGTGGATATTCTCGATTTCAAACAGCTGTTGTGCAGTCGTGTGCTTGTGCTTGACGGGGCAATGGGGACAATGATACAGCGATTTTCTTTCTGCGAAAGTGATTTTCGAGGCGAGCGATTTGCGGCACATAATGAGAAACTTGCAGGATGTAATGATTTGCTTTGTATAATCCGCCCGGATGCAATTAAAAGCATTCACAAGGCTTATCTTGAATCAGGTGCAGACATAATCTCCTCTAATTCATTTAACGCCAACTCGGTTTCCATGCAAGATTATGGCCTGCATCGATATCCGGGTCTTATTCGTGAAATAAATAGAAGAGCCGCTATCCTTGCCCGTGAGGCAGCTGACGAAGCCCCTGTCAAAGATTGGGGCGGCAAGGCTCTTGTGGCAGGTTCTATAGGCCCTACAAACCGCACTGCATCAATGAGTCCGGATGTGAGTGACCCGGCCGGGCGCAATGTGGACTATGACAGTCTATTCGAGGCATATTGTGAGCAGGTTGGAGGCTTGCTGGAAGGTGGGGTGGACTTATTGCTGTTTGAAACGGTATTTGACACGCTCAATCTTAAAGCCGGCCTTGATGCTGCAGACCGGGTTATGGAAGCTATGGGGAAGACAGTTCCGGTTATGGTGTCGGCCACAATGTCAGACAAGGCCGGGCGCACACTTTCCGGACAGACACTCGGAGCGTTTTTAACATCGATCGAGGGTTATGACAATGTGGTGACCGTTGGGTTGAACTGTAGTTTAGGCCCTGTAGAAATGCTGCCTCTGCTCAAAGAACTTGGCGGTCTGACCGAAAAGTTTGTGACTGCGCATCCAAATGCCGGCCTTCCTAATGAGCTTGGCGAATATGATGTCACTCCGGAAGGATTTGCAGAGTCACTGGTGGCTATCATAAAGGAGGGGCTGGTGAATATTGCGGGAGGATGTTGCGGCACAACCCCTGAGCATATTTCTGCGTTAAGAGATAAACTTTCGGTTTCCGTTCCTCATATGCCTAAAAAATTAAGGGAGGCATTGCGCATTTCCGGACTGGAGAGAGTAGAAGTCTTGCCTGAGAATAATTTCCTCAATATAGGCGAGCGTTGCAACGTGGCGGGTTCGAGAAAATTTTTGCGTCTTATAAAAGAGAAGAAATATGAAGAGGCCGTTGAGATCGCAGCCCGGCAGGTTGAAGATGGGGCAATGGTCATAGACATCAATATGGATGATGCCATGCTCGATGCCGGAGCAGAGATGGTGCATTTTTTGCGCTATATTGCTTCCGACCCCGACATTTCAAAAGTGCCTGTGATGATTGATTCCTCTAATTGGGACGTGGTGGAAAGTGCTTTGAAAAACATTCAGGGCAAGGGCATAGTCAACTCGATATCACTTAAAGAAGGAGAGGAATTGTTTCTGAAAAAGGCTCGCCGCATAAGGGAACTTGGGGCCGCTGTGATTGTGATGGCTTTTGATGAGAAAGGGCAGGCCGATACATTTGAACGTAAGATAGAGATCTGCCGCAGGGCTTACCGGCTGCTTATAGAAAAATGTGGCTACGACCGCAATGACATTATTTTTGATGTGAATGTAATGGCTGTTGCCACTGGCATAGAGGAACATAATCGCTATGCGCTTGACTTTATTCGCGCTGTGGAATGGATAAAGAAAAATCTGCCCGGGGCTCGCACAAGCGGCGGGATAAGCAATCTTTCATTTGCGTTCAGAGGGAAGAACACCTTGCGCGAAGCTATGCACGCTGTGTTTCTGTATCATGCCATCAGAGCAGGTCTTGACATGGGCATTCTTAATGCAGCGGCGTCGGTCACATATGAGGATATCGACCCTGCATTACGAAATCTGCTGGAAGATGTGATTCTTGCGCGCCGGAAAGAAGCAGCCGATGAACTTGCAGCATATGCTATGAAAGAGTCAGAAACAGTAACTATAGCAGATGCAAGGAGTGGCAGAGACACATCTCTTCCGGTTGAGCAAAGGCTTAAAGAATCTATTATAAAAGGGAGGGCGGAACATCTTGCAGAAGACCTTGACGAGGCTTTTATGAAGCTGGGGTCTGCCGTGAAAATCATAGAGGGGCCGCTCATGGCTGGCATGAATTGTGTCGGCGATTTGTTTGGGGAAGGAAAAATGTTTCTGCCTCAGGTGGTGAAGACTGCAAGAACCATGAAACAAGCCGTTGACTATCTTAAACCTAAGATGGAGGAAGCCGGTTTGGGAACTGATGGCATTAAGTCCGGGAAAGTATTGTTTGCCACAGTCAAAGGAGATGTGCACGACATAGGTAAGAATATTGTCTCAATAGTGCTTGCGTGCAACAACTATGAAGTGATTGACCTTGGAGTAATGGTTCCGGCAGAGGACATTGTGGCGGCTGCTCTTGAAGAACATCCCGATTTTGTGTGTCTGTCAGGATTGATCACACCTTCGTTGTCGGAGATGGTGAATGTGGCGAAAGCCATGAATGATGCAGGTCTTGATATTCCGTTGCTTGTAGGGGGCGCTACGACATCTAAACTTCATACGGCTTTGAAAATTGCTCCGGTCTACAGAGGCCCCGTTGTGCATATGACAGACGCCGCGCAGAATCCTATTGTGGCATCGATTCTGCAAAATTCTTCGGAAAGAGCGGACTATCTGGAGTCATTGAATAGAGAGTATTCCCGGATTCGCTCAGAATATGAAGGAAGCAAGGCTGAAATCGTTCCAATTTCAAAAGCTCGTGAAAACGGGATGAAAAACAGGTCGGGACATGAAGGCTCGGTCAGACCGGACGTGGCTTTAAACGTGCCGGTAGAGATAGATATCGATCTGAAAGAAATTAAACGTTTCATCAATTGGAAAATGTTTTTCCATTCATGGAAACTTTCAGGGAAATATATCGAGAACTTCCCTTATGACGGGTGTGACGGATGTGTTGAAATGTGGCGGAAGGGTCTTGATTCAGAGGAGAGAAACAAGGGGGATGAGGCATTAAAACTGTATAAGGATGCGAATAGCCTCATTGCAGAAATAATCAGGTCAGGCAACTTTGATGGTAAAGGGATTGTGGCATTCTACGGGTCATATTCAAAAGATGATGACATAGTGATAGGGGAGACTGTCATTCCTCTGCTACGGCAGCAGCGAGCCGGCTCGGAGCATCGGTCGCTTTCCGATTATCTGGCTTCACAGGGAAGTGATGAATATGCCGGAGTTTTCGCAGTCACTGCCGGTCGATACGTCCAGGAGAAATCGGCACAGTTTAAAGAAGCGGGCGACAGTTATAATTCTCTTTTATGTCAGTCATTGGCCGACAGGATAGCGGAGGCATCGTCTGAATGGCTTCATATGCTTGTGAGAAGAGAGCTTTGGGGATATGCGCCTGATGAATCTTTGAGTGTGGCGGACATTCTAAAGGGAAAGTATTCCGGCATACGCCCTGCAATCGGTTATCCCATGTTGCCCGATCAGCTCTTAAATAATGTGTTGGAAGAATTGCTCCCGTTAGAAAGAATAGGAGTTAGTCTCACTGAAAATGGTGCCATGATTCCTTCTTCTACCGTGAGCGGGATATATATATCTAACCCGACGGCTTCATATTTTGTGATAGGAGAAATAGGGGATGACCAGTTGAAGGACTATGCTTCACGAAGAGGCATTGGTGAGTCGAGAATACGCGAAGTGATGCGTTTATGACAAAACCGATTGATTGCATGAAAGCATGTCTTTTTGGGGTATGAATTCAAATAAAACAAACAGCATATGAGTTTTGAAGAATTGCGTAGTGTGGTTGAAGTTCCGGAAGCGGGTGATGCGCCGTTGATAATGGCGGGTCCCTGCAGTGCCGAGACTGAGGAGCAGACACTCGCAACAGCCCGGCAGCTTGCTGCCGGAGGGCTGAAAGTTTTCAGGGCAGGGATATGGAAGCCACGAACAAAGCCAGGTGGTTTTGAAGGAGTAGGCAAAGAGGGCTTGGCATGGCTCAAGAGAGTTAAAGAGGAGACGGGTATGCTTGTGGCTACAGAAGTTGCAATGCGCAGTCATGTGGAGCAAGCGCTTGAGGCAGGTATAGATATTTTGTGGGTTGGCGCCCGCACTACAGCAAATCCGTTTGCCGTGCAGGAAGTGGCCGACACGTTGAAAGACATGGGTGCAACCGACATTGCTGTGCTTGTGAAGAACCCTGTGAATCCAGACCTTGAACTTTGGATAGGGGCTTTGGAGCGTCTGTATAATGTGGGTGTGAGAAGGCTCGGAGCCATACACAGAGGGTTCAGTTATTACGGCTCCGGATTTTATAGGAATCTTCCGCAGTGGCACATACCTATAGAATTGCATCGACGCATACCGCAGTTGCCAATATTGATTGACCCAAGCCACATGGGGGGAAAGAGGGAACTGATAGGACCAATTTCCCAGCAGGCTCTCGACATGAAGTTTTCCGGGCTTATGATAGAGAGCCATTGCTCTCCGGATGAGGCTTGTAGCGACAGGAGTCAGCAGGTGAGCCCGGAAGCGTTGCGGATTATTTTGAGCTCACTTGTGGTGCGCAATGAGCATCGCGACACCGAGAACCTCCAGAATCTTCGACAGCAGATAGACAGCATCGACACCGAACTTCTCGAACTCTATGGAAAACGCATGGAGATTTCGCGGGAGATAGGGAAGTATAAGAAAGAGCATTCCATGCCTGTTGTGCAGGAATCGCGTTATGACGACCTTATAAAGAGCCGGGTTGCGGCTGCTGTCAGGATGGGAATGTCGGCCGATTTTATGAAGACAGTGCTGCAGGCCATTCATGAAGAGTCGGTTCGTCAGCAGATTGAAATACTCAATCGTCAGGAGCCTGACATGGATGGACATCTTGTTTGAAGAGCATGCCTGGTGTCATGGGAATTTGATTATCCCTTTTTGTGGTAATGCGTCTCAACAATTTTTATGAAACATAATTGATTCATCCTTTCCGAATTTTTTGTGAAAGGATGAATTTTTTGTTGGAATAAATCAAAAGAGTGTACTTTTGGTTTTTTATAGGGGTAGTGGCAGATACATGATTGGGTCGGACTTTGTTTTTTATTAATTTTGTAGACACATATTTTCAAATCCTTTTTTAAGGGCATCCTGAAAACGTGACGACTAAAAACGAAAGAAACTTAATCATGAAAAAATCGATTTTAGCAGGATTGTGTGCGCTTGCATCTTTGTGTGGTGGCGCTACTGAACTTTTCTTCTATTCTCCTGAAGATGGAAGCGGCGGACTTAGGTTTGCTGTCCGAGAAGGAGATGGAGAATGGCAAAGCATAGGCAACGGATATGACTTCCTCCGGTCGGACTACGGCTCGTGGGGATGGGGAAAAAAGATGTGGAACCCGCAGCTTTTCCCGACTTCTACCGGCTGGTCCTGCCTTTTTAGAGTAAACCCCGAGGGGACTGCCACAGGCTGGGCGCAATCTCCTGATTTGATAAACTGGCGCCCGCAAGAATTTATAGCTACAGCCGACACTACAAAGCTTACGTTTCGTTCCAATGTAGGTTTCATGCCTTCGATGATTGAACTTAACGGAGAGAAAGTGAGCGGAAATGTGATGAAGGCGGACCGTAAACTTGTGGACGGGCTTGTGGCCTATGCAAAAGAGCGAGCGCGACTCGCAGAGTTATATTCCGAGCATTGCGATGGCGACGCGCAGCGTTTTGCCGGACTGAAGCCGCTTCACGGCACTCTCACAGCCACAGGCGAGACTAAGGATATAAGCCCCCTTCTTATGGGCATTTTCTTTGAAGATATCAACTATGCGGCAGACGGAGGATTATACGGAGAGTTGATTCAGAACCGTGATTTTGAATATTCTTCTGCCGACAAAGAGAACTGGGGCCCTAAGGATGCATGGAAGGTTGACGGCAATAATATAGATTTTTCAATAGCTACGGAGAATCCTGTTCATCCTAACAATCCGCATTATGCGCGTCTCGACGTGAAAAGCGGTATCGCCGGAAGTGTTAATTTCGCAAGCGACGGTTTTGTGAATTCCGGATTCGACGGTATAGCGTTGAAGAAAGGTGAGCCTTACAGATTGCGTCTCAAGGCTCGCTCTACAAAAAAGATGCCGCTGGGAATAGACCTTGTATCCGCTCACGGAAAGGTTGTGGCGTCAGGTAAGGTGACATTAAAGAAAGATGACAAATGGGGGGATTATGAACTTGTGCTCACTCCAAACGAACATTCCCCTAAATCGTCTTTAAAGATAGTGCCGAAAGGGAATGGCGTTGTTGACCTTGACATGGTGAGCCTTTTCCCGGTCAATACTTTCAAGGGGCGGGAGAATGGCTTGCGTGCAGATCTCGCCCAGGCTCTGGCCGATTTGAAACCACGGTTTGTGAGATTCCCCGGAGGATGTGTGGCTCATGGCAACGGTCTTGACAATATGTATGACTGGAAGGGCTCGATTGGTCCGTTGGAGGCTCGGAAACCTTTGAGCAACCTTTGGGGATATCATCAGACGAGAGGTCTTGGCTATCATGAATATTTTCAATTTTGCGAAGATATAGGAGCAGAGCCGCTGCCGGTGCTCGCTGCCGGCGTGCCGTGTCAGAATTCGTGGACTCCTTCGCAATTCAGCCATGATGCTGTAACAAACTATGGACAGCAGGGAGGACTCCCGATGGACTCTATCGACGGATATATTCAGGATGTGCTTGACCTTATAGAGTATGCCAACGGGCCTGCCGTATCAAAGTGGGGGGCGAAGAGGGCACAGGCCGGCCATCCTGAGCCATTCAATCTGAAGTATATCGGCATAGGCAACGAAGATATGATCACAGAGGTGTTTAAGGAGCGATTCAACAAAATCAATGCTGCGGTAAAGAAAGCGCACCCTGAAATCACCGTGATTGGCACCGTTGGCCCGTTTTATGAGGGAGCTGACTATGAAGAGGGTTGGCGCCTTGCCAAAGAGCAGAACGTTGACATGGTTGACGAGCATTATTATGTTGACCCGGCGTGGCTGATATATAACCAGGATTTTTATGATGATTATGACCGCAACGGCACCAAGGTTTATCTTGGAGAATGGGCGGCTCATCTTCCGGGGAGGCCGTCAAATATGGAGACTGCATTATCGGAGGCTCTTTATCTCACCTCAGTGGAGCGCAACGGAGATGTTGTGACCATGAGTTCGTATGCGCCACTGCTTGCCAAGGATGACCACACACAGTGGAAACCGGACCTCATATATTTCAATAACACGGAGGTTCGACCCACCACCGATTATCACACCATGAGGCTATATGGAGAGAACTCAGGCAGCAGGTATCTGAAAAATGAATTTCATGTAGACACCGACAATGAGAAAGCTGCGGCAAGGGTTGGCGCATCGGTCGTGAAAGATGAAGAAACAGGCGACATTATAGTGAAGCTTGTGAACATGCTTCCTGTAGAAACCACAATTGATGTGGATCTTAAGAAATTCTTCCCTGATGGTCAGGGTGCCGTCAATTCCGTGCGCACGGTCATGAACGGCGCTCCTTCTCAGGAGAAGGCTTCGATAAAGACCGACAGGGTGTCGCTTGCATCTCCATTCTTCTCAATTCCGTTGCCGGCATATTCCTTCACGGTGTTGAGGATTAAATGATGACATAGGCATTATGATTTAGAAGCCGGATTTGCTATCATGTGAAAGCAAGTCCGGCTTTTATTATTTCAATTAAGTATTCCTGTAACATTCACTATGATTCGCATTTTTTCCATGATTCGTAGAGGCCGTCGATTATTCCGTCGGCAACACCAATAACAGGCACGACAATCTCTTTGGCTCCTGTGATAGAGGCTACATTCAGAAAAATTTCAGAAGCAGGGATAATCACGTCGGCACGGTCGGGCTTGAGATCGAACATCTTCATGCGTTGTTTCACCGACAATGGTTTCAGCACATGATAGATTCTTGACAGCTCGTCAACACTAAATGAGTTCTTCTCTTCATTTTTGAGTTTGGCGAGTTTGTATAGTTTATTTATGTTACCGCCGGAACCGATAATAACAATATCTTTATAAGTCTCAATGAGATTTTGCAATTCATCATGGAGCCGTTTCCATTCTTCCTGGTTCACTTTGTCAGTCAGGATACGCACCGTTCCGATGTTGAATGACATCGACTTTTTGAGTTCTCCGTCTGTAAGGAAATTTATTTCAGTGCTTCCGCCGCCAACGTCAACATACAGATAGTTGCCGTCGCAATCGCCGTGATATTCCACATGGTTGTTGTAGACAATCTGAGCCTCCTCTTCACCGGCGATTATTTCAATTTTGATTCCGGTCTTGTCTTCGATTTCTTCGATAAGTTCCTTCCCGTTTTCAGCATCGCGCATGGCAGATGTGGCGCATGCTCTCATTTCGTCGACCGAATAAATTTTCATGAGCTGTCGGTAGGCTTTCATAAGGCGCAGGAGGTTTTCAGCTTTTTTATCTGAGACCTTTCCTTTTGCGAATACATCAAATCCGAGGCGCAGTGGCACTCGAAGCAAGAGAAGTTTCTTTAGCTTATCTTCTTGCTCGTCATCATCAGTTCGTTTTATGAGCAATCTAACTGCGTTAGAGCCGATGTCGATTGCTGCGAAAGTTCTGTCTTTCATATTATAATTTGTTTTTGGCGGGTTAAGATGTTATTAAGCGGCAGACAGATATAGTGAGTCTATAATCAAGACGATGATTTACTCAGCAAATCAGAATATCTTTCATAGAGCCTTTGTTGAGAGCGGAAGGGTTCATTTTCATCTGTCGATTGAATTTTCAGGGAGCCTTTGCCGTCTACTATTCTTGCTTTCACATTGTCGCGCAAAGCGAAACCTATAGTGTTTATCACGTCTTGTTTTGCCTCCGGATCAAGCACAGGGGCGACAACCTCTACGCGGTTGTCGAGATTGCGCGGCATCCAGTCGGCAGAGCCGATAAACACTTTGTCTTCGCCATTGGCGTGGAAATGGAATAGGCGCGAATGCTCAAGATAGCGGTCGATTATTCCGCTTGCCTTTATGTTTTCGCTCACGTCTTTTACTCCTGTCACCAGCGAGCAGTTGCCTCTTACAGAGATTCTGACGTCAACTCCGGCTTTTGAAGCCTCATAAAGGCGTGCCACCATTTCTTCATCTGTGATATGATTGATTTTTATATGAATAAATGCCGGTTTCCCGTTTTTGGAATTTTTAATTTCATCATCGATGAGACGTTTGAAACAATTCCGCATATGGTTTGGCGACACAAGAAGATTCATGTATTTCACAGGCTTATACGGACGCTTTATAAAATTGAACACCTCCGCCACATCTTTTGTTATGGCCGGGTTGGCTGTCATTATGAAATAGTCGGTATACACCTTGGCATTACCTTCGTGGAAATTCCCGGTTCCGACTATGGCAATGTTTTTGAGGTTTTTCATTCCGATCAGTGCAATTTTTGAGTGCACTTTCAATCCCTCCACTCCAAACACTACATTGATTCCTGCATCTTGCATTTTTCGAGCCCAATGAATATTGCTTGATTCGTCGAATCTGGCCAGAAGTTCCACAACTGCCGTGACCTTCTTTCCATTTCTTGCGGCTGATATAAGGGCCTCTATTATTTTTGAATCACGTGCTACACGGTAAAGCGTGATTTTTATGCTTTTAACATTTTTAGACACCGCCGCCTCTTGAAGAAGTCTCACCACATAGTCAAATGTGTGATATGGCACATGAACGAACCGGTCTTTCTCCTCCACAAGTTTCAGCAGGCTTTCAGAAGATTTTAGCTCCGGTTTCACGAGCGGTTTCCATTTCGGATATTTGAGGTCGGTGCGACCGAGTGTGGGGAAAGACATGAAATCCTTATGGTTATGATATCGCCCCGAAGGTTTTACTGTGTCGAGTTTGTCAAGACGAAGTTTCTTCATAATCATTGAGAGGAACTGTTCCGGCATTTTCTCGTCATAAATCACACGCAGGGTTGCTCCTTTCTTTCTGCTTCTTACAGCTTTTGCAATTTTTTCGAGAGGGCCGACATGAAGGTCATTGTCGATTTCCATCTCGGCATCTTTTGTGAACTTAAAAGAATATGCCTCTATGCGGTCGAAGCCCATGCCTGAGAAAATCATTGGCAGTGCAAGGCGTACGGCATCGTCAAGATACATCACACATTCTTTCCCGTTTTCAGCGGGAAGTGTTATGAATCTGCCGCATTTTTCAACAGGCAGCTGAATAATGGCGTGTTCCGCTTTTTTTTCATTTCCTGACAATTCTATGGCCAGATAAATGCGGTCGTCGCTTTCGCGGGAGAATTCAGCGAGCTTGTCAAGCCATTGCGGAGATATGAACCCTGATATTTCTTCGCGGAACAGGCATTTCACATAATGTTTCTGTTCTTCAGATAACTGGGTTTCATTCAGTATTAATATATTGTTGTCGGCGAGAATTTTTTCAACGTCAGCGATTGATTTGCCGTATTCTTTTGTGAATACGCTGTCGATTTCTGTGATTTCAGAAAACAGCTGGCGTGCCTTGTTGCGCTCATGCGACAAATTTTTGCCCGGCATCATTGCGATTCGGGATATAGTGGCCATTCTCACTCTGAAAAACTCGTCGAGATTGTTGGAATATATCCCAAGAAACGACAATCTTTCGAGCGGCGGCACTTCGGGGCGCATCGCCTCCTGAAGGATTCGATGGTTAAAATACATCCAGCTTACGTCACGGTTAACGTAGGGGAATGAATAGTTTGCGGAATCAGACATAACATAAATCATTTACTCAATTCAACAACCGCCACGCTATGTAGGTTGACTCATTCCCTCAAAATTTTTTATTCGGGATGATAGATGCTCAGTGTGTGTTAATGATTTATATTGTAGACAATGAATGTTTAGTCATGTTTGATCACATAAATTCAGGACATTGCTTCAAGATTGCGTTGCAGGGCTTTGCCGCAATAAGAAATAAGAGGCGATTCTGAGGATAGCAATCTGGTTAAAAGTGATTCGGCAAAGTGGAGACGGCGGAGCAGGCGGAAGCAAAGGATGTCGGCCTCTTCCGCTGTCTGAACTGTGGATGCAATGTTTAAGGCTTTTTCCTGTGTCATGTTTTCTGTGTCATACAAGTAGCAGGCAAGTAGCCGGGACTCTCTGACTCCGGAATCTTTCCATAGAGAGTCGGCAAGTTCGTCAGACGCTCCATATTCTCTTGCTATCGCAGCAATCTGAGGGAGCTGGAGCCCAAAAATTATGTTGTATGGCATTCCTGCCTTGCGCAGTGTGTCAGACACAATGCCGTTGCGGTAGGCCATGAAGTTATGTTTGATTTGTTTGATGCTGTCGTTTATACGGTTGTTATCCATGTCGATGAAAGGCTTGTGTGGAATTATTATAAATGGGAGAGATTTGTAGTCAGGACAAAATTAGTTAAAAAGGGGAGAGGTTCAAAATTTTATTCCTAATTTTGTGTCGTAAAATCACAACAGACAATAGGATTATGAATATCATTTGCCTTGACGCGGAATTCGCCGACAATGAAGAACTTCTTGAGCTTTCAGTGTTTAATCTTGAAGGAGAGGAAGTTTACCACAGTTATTATCGTCCCGAAAAGATTGAAACGTGGAGGACAGACATTCATCATATCACTCCCGGGATGGTTGCGGAAGAAAAACCGTTTTCCTCGAAACTTGATGAGGTTCAGAGAATGTTGGACACAGCATTTGCAGTGACCGGTTTTGCGGTCGATAACGACTTGCGTGTTCTAAGCCGTTCCGGAATAGCCGTTCTTCAGGATAAGCGAGTGATTGATGTTAAGGACATGTTCTGGTATATGAAAGGTGATGAATCAGGCATGAGCCCATTCAGTGTGCCGTCGTTGATAGTTTGCGCAAACGCACTTGGCCTCGAATTTGGAGAAGTGGAGGCTCATTCGGCAAGCGCTGACACAGAGGCCACATTGAAATGTTTTAACTTGCTGTTTCAGGAGTTTTGCAAAGCAGAAAACAATGGGAGGCCGAAGAAGGTGCAATCGACAAATTTATTGACAGGATCTCCGGCAAGAAGGAAAAGTTTATAGAGGATTCTGCGCGAGGATTTGTAAAGGTTATCAAAGCCGGCGACAATTATAAGTTGAAATATGGACGCCAGCAGGAAAGCGATGTTCGCGGGCTTGTGATGGAAGTGGAAGTCTCCGACCGCTATAAGGCCGAATATGAGTTGCGTAAACTTTTAAAAAAGAAAGAGGTGCCTGACAAGCATAGCGTCTATAAACTAAGCTCCAAACAATTGGAGGATATTCGCAACTATAGCAACAAATATGACGCTGAAGAATCGGCATGGTGTAAAAAGATTGTGCGCAATCTTGGCCGTCTCACTCTTTGATTAATGTAGAAAGTTGAATGAAAATTTGTGTGAGCGCGAGAATTCATGTAATTTTGCAACGAAATTGAACCACAACACCGAAAAGACATTATGAAGAAGGTTTTGTTGCTCGGCTCCGGTGCTCTAAAAATCGGACAAGCGGGCGAATTTGACTATTCGGGATCACAGGCGCTGAAGGCAATGCGCGAAGAGGGAATCTCGACAGTGTTAATCAATCCTAATATTGCCACCATCCAGACTTCGGAAGGAGTGGCTGATCAGGTTTATTTTCTCCCCGTCACCCCTTATTTCGTGGAGGAAGTGATAAAGAAGGAAAGGCCGGACGGCATTCTTCTCGCATTCGGTGGCCAGACCGCTCTTAATTGCGGAACGGAGCTATATTTGAATGGGGTTCTTGATAAATATGGAGTGAAGGTGCTCGGCACTTCGGTAGAGGCTATTATGATTACCGAAGACCGAGACCTTTTTGTAAAGAAGCTTAACGAAATCGAAGTCAAGACACCGGTTTCGCAGGCAGTGGAGTGCATTGACGATGCGGTCGAGGTGGCTCACAGAATCGGGTTCCCGGTGATGGTGAGGTCAGGCTATGCCCTTGGAGGCCTCGGGTCCGGCATATGCACTAACGACGAAGAGTTCAAACGCCACTGCGAAAGCGCTCTTGCATATTCTAAGCAGATTCTTGTGGAAGAGTCGCTTAAAGGATGGAAGGAGATTGAGTTTGAGGTGATACGCGATGCCAACGACCATTGCTTCACCGTGGTGCCCATGGAGAATTTTGACCCTCTGGGCATTCACACCGGTGAGTCGATTGTTGTAGCTCCAATAGTGTCGCTCACCAAAGAGCAGATTAAGATGCTTGAAGAGATCGCAATCAAGGTGGTGCGCCACATCGGGATCGTTGGAGAGTGTAACATCCAGTATGCTTTCAACGCAGAGACCAATGACTATCGCATCATCGAAATCAATGCCCGTCTGAGCCGTTCTTCGGCTTTGGCTTCAAAGGCATCCGGCTATCCTCTTGCATTTGTGGCTGCGAAACTTGCTCTTGGCTACACACTCGATCAAATAGGAGAGATGGGCACTCCCAACTCCGCTTACGTCGCTCCTTCGGTTGACTATATGATTGTAAAGATTCCGCGTTGGGATCTTACAAAGTTTGTGGGCGTGGATCGAGAGATTGGCTCGTCGATGAAATCTGTGGGCGAAATAATGTCAATTGGAAAGTCGTTCGAGGAGATTATCCAGAAAGGTCTCCGCATGATAGGCCAGGGCATGCATGGTTTTGTCGGAAATAACGACCTTCGTTTCGATGACCTTGACAAGGCGCTGTCTCATCCCACCGATCTTCGCATCTTTGCAATAGCCCAGGCTCTCGAAGAGGGCTACACTGTGGAGCGGATTGAAGAACTCACGAAAATCGACAAATGGTTTATAGAGCGTCTTGCCAACATCGTTCGTTACAAAGGTCTTCTTTCAACCTACAATAAAATCGAGGATCTTCCTAAGGATGTGCTTAAAGAAGCAAAGCGTCTTGGATTCTCCGATTTCCAGATTGCACGTTTTGTGGAAGACCCGAAAGGCACCATGGAGCAGGATGTGCTCAGAGTTAGAGAGCATCGTAAATCTCTTGAGGTTCTTCCGCGCGTAAGACGCATCAACACTGTTGCTTCTGAATATCCTGACCTCACAAACTATCTTTATGTGACATATGGCGCCGAAGAGAATGCCATTCGCTATGACATGAATGCCGGCAATAATATTGTAGTGCTTGGCTCAGGTGCATATAGAATCGGAAGTTCCGTGGAGTTTGACTGGTGTTCTGTGAACGCCGCCAACACTTGTCGCAAGCTGGGTTATAAGTCGATTATGATTAACTATAACCCGGAGACAGTGTCGACTGACTATGACATGTGTGACCGTCTCTACTTCGATGAGCTGAGCTTTGAGCGCGTAATGGACATTCTTGACCTTGAAACCCCTCGCGGCGTGATTGTGAGTGTGGGTGGCCAGATTCCGAATAACCTTGCGATGAAGCTCTATCGCCGCCATGTGCCTGTGCTTGGAACGTCGCCGGTGTCGATTGACCGTGCCGAGAACCGCCATAAGTTCTCGGCCATGCTCGATCAGCTTGACATTGACCAGCCCCGCTGGAAAGAACTCACCACTACAGACGACATCGACTCTTTTGTGAAAGAGGTAGGGTTCCCTGTGCTTATCCGTCCGAGTTATGTGCTTTCAGGCGCTGCTATGAATGTGTGCTATGATTACGAAGAGATGCACAAGTTCCTCTCCGAAGCCGCAAAAGTGTCGAAAGAATATCCTGTGGTTGTGTCGGAATTCATGCAGAATGCAAAGGAGATAGAATTCGATGCGGTTGCACGCAACGGCGAGATTGTGGAATATGCCATCTCTGAGCATGTGGAATTTGCCGGCGTACACTCCGGCGACGCCACACTTGTGTTCCCCTCGCAGAAGATTTATATGGCCACCGCCCGCAGAATCAAGCGAATTAGCGCCAAGATTGCGAAGGAGTTGAATATCTCCGGACCATTCAATATCCAGTATCTTGCAAAAGACAATTATGTGAAGGTGATAGAATGTAATCTTCGTGCTTCACGTTCATTCCCATTTGTGAGCAAGGTGCTCAAGAAAAATTTCATTGAGACAGCCACACGCATCATGCTTGGAGAGAAAGTTGAGAGAGAGGATACTTCTACATTCGATATTGATTACATAGGCATCAAGGCTTCGCAGTTCTCATTCGCGCGTCTGCATAAGGCAGACCCTGTGCTTGGCGTGGATATGTCGTCAACCGGAGAGGTTGGATGTCTTGGAAAGGATTTCGATGAGGCTTTGCTTAACGCCATGATTTCTGTGGGACATCACGTTCCGGAAGGGGCTGTGCTTGTCAGCTCAGGCGATGTGCGCGGAAAAGTGGATATGCTTGAGGCATGCAGGCTGCTGGCGGAAAATGGCTATAAGATATATGCAACAAAAGGCACTTCCGCTTTCTTGAATGAGAATGGAGTGGAGGCTCAGACTGTTGGCTGGCCGGAAGAGGCCGGTGAGAATGTGCTTGACATTATTTCAGAGCATAAGGTTGATTTGATTATCAATATTCCGAAGAATCACAGCAAGCGTGAACTCACCAATGGATACCGCATTCGTCGTTGGGCCATAGACCATAATATCCCATTGCTGACAAATGCGCGACTTGCAAGCGCATACGTGAAAGCCTTCATCAATAAGAAGGTTGAGCAGCTTGGAATAACTCCATGGAAAGAGTATTGATTTCAGAATTCTGACGTTGATATGATGAAATACTGAAAAAGGATTTCACATAAAATAGGATAGAAAATAAAACTCCCGCCGCTTTTATTCAATTGTGGCGGGAGTTTTATAATTTGTCAAGGCACTACAACCGGCTTCTTAGATTGTTTGAGGGTCAGTGCCGGAAGTTTTGGCACAAGTGTTAAGGTGTAGAAATCGTTCCAAATTAACTGTTTTTTGATTTAGAATTCAGAAGAAGGTGTAATTGAGACGTGGCTTTTTTTGACACTTGTGTTGGAAAAACTAAAATAATATGGAACTTGAATTTGTCGTTCTTAAAAAATTGTTAAATTTGCAAAAATAAATTGTAAATAGTTTATTATATGACAATATTTAAGAGGACAATATCTTTGATTCTGGCAATGGCCATTGTAAGCGCTGCATGTGGATTGACAGCTCTTGCCATTGGCCATTTATTCAATGTTGAGTGGCTTCAAGATTCAGCTAATGCCTTTTGCATAGGTTTCTCTGCCGGCCTGGGGGGTCTGATAGTTTCTTTGTTCGGGCCATATTTCAAGAAAAGCAGTAATGCGTGAAATTTGACGATAGACCGTAAATAATAAAATCACGGGGCATCGATTTAATCGAAGGCTCCGTGATTTTATTATTGAGACAACTATTGTCAGAAACCAAGAGTGGTGTAGTCCTGGCTAAGACGAAGCATCTGCTGAGTGTAGTTTTCGCCGTATTTCAGTTTCACATCAGTGATGTTTCCTTTGTTGTCATATACAGGCACATACTGAGGGTTGATGAAGCCTCTATATGGAGGGATGCTGAGTTTTGAGTAGCGGTCGAGCACCTCTTTGTGTAACTTCGGGTCAACTTTCACGGCATACTTATTGATAAGTTCAGCTCCGGCGGCATAGTCGCCTTCACTCTTGATGCGCTGAATCTCTCCGAGAAGCTGGCCTATGAGGTTGCGCATTTTTTTGTAGTCGTTGATTTTGACAAAAGTCTTGCCGTTCTTCTTAACGAGTTCTACAACTTTGTCTTTCTTGCCTTTTTCGAGCACCCACGCAGCTATGAGCTGGCGGTTGCGCATGTGAGCCTCTTCGATGTCTTTACCTGGCTCAATGCGGTTGAGCTGTGTCATGAGCCCGTTGAGCATATACTTGTAGTATTCTGCTTTATAGGCATCCGGACTGTCAATCACACCGAGTTCGAGAAGTTTTGGGTCGGCAAGGTAGTAAAGAGCGAAAAGGTCGGCGCGAGCTTCTTCGAGTGCGGCTCCGTTCTCTTTGAGTGCATCCTGGTCAACACCCGGGAGAAGTTGTCCGGAGGCATGGCCGAGACATTCATGAAGGTCAGTGTGGAGCATGTCGGTGATATAGAGATAATCCTCCATATTCTTGCGTGTAGGCTCGTCGATTACGAATTCTTCGTTGAAGCCGTTTCCATGAGAGGCCATGTCGTAAGCTTCGGTGATGTTTTCGAGAGTGACTGACTTAGAGCCATGAGCTGCGCGAATCCAGTTGGCGTTAGGAAGATTGATGCCGATTGCAGTCGACGGGAAAGCGTCGCCGGCAAGCATGGCGGCTGTAATCACCTTGGCAGACACTCCTTTTACAACAGGTTTACGGAAGCGGGGATCAACAGGGGAATTGTCTTCAAACCACTGAGCGTTGCTTGAGATTGCTTCTGTGCGTGCAGAAGCCTTTCCGTTCTTGAAATTCACATATGATTCATATGAGCCGGTCATGCCCAATGGGTCGCCGTAGCTCTCGATGAAGCCATTGACGAAATCCACATCAGAGGTGGTGTCTTCAGCCCAAAGGATTGAATATTCATCGAAGAGACGGAGATCGCCTGTGACATAGTAGTCGATGAGCTTTGTGATATATGCTTTCTGTGCATCATTTTCAGTCACACTCTTGGCCATGTCAAGCCAGTAGATGATTTTGGCTATGGCAGGGCCATAAAGGCCATTGAGGTGATAATGCTCTTCTTTGATTTTTCCGTTCTCTTTCACTACGCGTGCATTGAGGCCGTAAGAGATTGGCTCCGGGTCGTTGGGGTCTTTCAATGAGGCATAATAGGCTTCTACCTCAGCCTGAGTCACACCTTCTCCATATAGATTGGAAGCAGAGTTTGCCACTACGTCGCCTGAGCCATCCTGATTCACGCGTTTGGGCATTACCGTCGGGTCGAAAATAACTGGTGAGAGTGTGGCTATGAGCTGAGCGCGCGTTTCTCCCGGGTTGAGCGGGAGAAGATTCTCAGGGAGGGCATTCACTTGCTCTTTGAAGAAAGTTTCAGAGAATTCAGGCGAAAATTTGTCGGTAGAATAGTGGTGATGGATTCCGTTTCCAAACCACACTTGTTTCAGATATTTTTCAAACGCCTTGAACTCTGCGGAATTCTTGTCTCCTTTATAATTAGTGTAGATGTTTTCAAGGAGTTTCCGAATCTGGAGGTTGTGGCGCCCGTTCTGGTCCCAGATGATGTCGCGGCCATATTGAGCTGCCTGCGACAGATAGTATACCATTTTTTTCTGGTTCAGCGACAGACGGTCGAACTCGGGCACTTCATATCGAAGCACCTCGATGTCGGCGAAATTGTCAACATGGTAGTCGAAATTTTTGTCGACCACCGCTCCGGCTTGCAATGATAGCATAGACGCGAAAATGAGTGATGTCAGTTGTTTGTTCATTGTTGTTTGATTGGTTTATTTCATGTTGTAGATTTCAGGTTATTCCACATAGAGCACGAGCCCCTTCAGATATTCACCTTCAGGGTGAGATATGTCGACGGGATGGTCGGCAGGCTGTGTGAGCTGGTGCAGTATTCTTACTTTTCGTCCGGATTGTGCGGCGGCTGTGAAAACAGCCAGGCGGAACATCTCCCTTGTGACCACTTGCGAGCAGGAGAATGTGAACAGCACTCCTCCGCTTTTGATTTTTTCAAATGCCTTGGAATTTAGTTTGCGATAGCCTATAAGACCGTTTTTAAGAGCTGACCGGTGTTTTGCAAAAGCGGGAGGGTCAAGAATAATAAGGTCGTAGGCATCTTTGGGCATCTCTGCAAGAAATTTGAAAGCATCGACAGCATGGGTGGCATGTCGTGGGTCGCCCGGGAAATTAAGTTCGATATTTGCATCTGTCAGAGCCGCGGCTTTGGCGGATGAATCAACAGAGTCAACTTTCAAAGCTCCTCCACGCATGGCATAGACAGAGAATCCCCCTGTGTAGCAGAACATGTTGAGCACGTTTCTTCCGCAAGCATATTTTTCAAGGAGGGCGCGATTCTCGCGCTGGTCAACGAAAAATCCCGTCTTTTGCCCTCTAAGCCAGTCGATATTGAATCGCAGACCGTTTTCTGTTGCAATGTTGCCGTCAAAATGACCTATAAGGTAGTCGTTCTGAGGGTCGAGCTGCGCTTTGTAGGGGAGAGTGGTTTCGCTTTTGTAGTAGACATTCCTGATTCTGGCATCAGGCATCTGGGTCAAAGCGTCGGCTATTTTAAGCCGTTCGAAATGCATGCCGGGAGAATGAGCCTGAACCACAGCGGTGTCGCCATATATGTCAATCACCAGTCCAGGGAGGAAATCTCCCTCTCCATGAACAAGGCGAAAACAATTATTGTCAGGCCGGATGAGGCCGAGAGTTTTGCGAAGTCGGAATGCAGATTCAAGCCTCATTCTGAAGAAGTCGTCGGGCAGCGGAGAATCGCCGAACTGAAGCAATCTCACGGCAATGCTGCCTATTTGAAAATGTCCGGCTCCTAACACGCGGCCGTCTGACGCCACCACATTTACAAGTTCTCCCTCTTCGATGTCGTCGGGAAGATTTGCAATTGCCCCGGAGAACACCCAGGGATGGTGGCGGAGAATCGATTCCTCTTTTCGCGGTTTAAGGGTTATAGTTTTCATAATAGAGGTGTCAGGTTATTTAAATAGACGAACGATGTCCATGCCATTGGCATAGAGAAGGAGAAGGATAAGTAGCCCCATTCCTATCATCTGGGCGTATTCGAGGAATTTCTCTGACGGCTTTCTGCGAGTGATCACTTCATAAAGAAGGAAAAGCACGTGGCCGCCGTCAAGAGCCGGGATGGGGAGTATATTCATGAAAGCAAGAGCCACAGAAAGGAAGGCTGCGATGTTCCAGAATGCAATCCAGTTCCATTCCTCCGGGAATATAGACCCTATGGATCCGAACCCGCCAACACTTTTTGCCCCCTCTTTGGTGAAGACAAGCTTCATTGACTGAGCGTAAGACGTGAGTTTGTCGGTGCCCATCTCCAAACCTCTCGGCACAGATTCAAGAAGAGAATATCTCTTTTCTTCCGCTTTGAAGAAATGAGAAGGATCCAGCTCAAGACCTATGCCCATTTTTGAATTCTCGGACAGGGTGACGGGAATTGAGAGAGTGTCGGCCTTTGCCCCCGACTCTCTAACAACGGAAAGATTGACGGTCTTATTTTCATGACCTTGTAGAGAATGCAGGAAGCAGTCGAGGGAGGGGGTGGAAATGCTGTCGATGGCGATAATTCTGTCGCCGGCTAAAATGCCGGCTTTGTCGGCGCCTTCGCCGGGAGCAACCTGTGTGATTAATGCAGGAATCCTATATGCCATGAAGTTAATTCTGGCAGTGTCGCTTTTTGCCTCTTTGTCGAGGGCAAAGATGAATTGCTCAGGTATTCTGACTGAAACAGTGTCAGTTCCTCCGCGAAGCACTTTCACTTCTTTTGCCTGTACCATTTTCATGCGGGCCTCAGCCGGGATTGTGAGTGTCTCGCCGTCGGCCGAAATCGGTATGTCGCCATCTTGGAACCCTATCTTTTGAGCTTCCCCGGAAAACGCCATGCCCATTTTTGCTTCATTAAACGGCACATATTTTTCGCCTGTGGCATACACAATGCCGGCATATATGATTATGGCAAGGAGGAAATTGAAAAGCACGCCTGCAATCATGATGAGAAGCCTTTGCCAAGCGGGCTTGGAGCGGAATTCCCATTCTTTGGGCGGCTGTTTCATTTGCTCTTTATCCATCGACTCGTCGATCATTCCTGCAATCTTGCAGTAGCCTCCTAAAGGCAGCCACCCGATTCCGTATTCTGTGTCGCCCCAGAATGAGTTTTTCTTGCCTTTTCGTCCGGCTGTGTCATCGGATGATGATTCCATGCAGTTTTTGTCTGATGAAGAATCATCTTTTCCGGCTTTAGTAAGATTTTTTTGTTTTCCGAAGCCGCCTACATATTTTTTAGGTTTCCATTTGAATAATTCTGTCCAGGGGTCGAAAAAAATATAAAATTTCTCAACCTTCACGCCAAAAATACGGGCGAATAGGAAGTGGCCGAACTCGTGTATGATCACGAGCAAAGCGAATGCCATTATCAACTGTGTGGCCTTTATAAGAAAAGTGTCCATTCACTATGCGGCAGAACCGCGAATTAAGTTAGTATATAAAATATGAGTGATAAACTATTTTGCGGTGTGCTCAAAAAATGTTGCTTAACCATTGGTCGGCAACGGCAAGAGCCTCTGAGTTTGTCGCCACGAGGTCTTCAAGGGAGGGAGACGCAATTAAGGGAGTGTGGCTCATGGTGTATTCCACTAAGCGCGGCATATCAGTGAATTTGATTTTTCCATTCAGGAAGGATGCCACGCCCCGCTCGTTGGCGGCGTTCAATATGCACGGCATATTCCCTCCGGCATGGATAGCGTCGAATGCAAATTGCAGTAGAGGGAATTTCTGATAGTCGGGAGCTTCAAATGTGAGATTGGAGTATTGCGACAGCGATAGCCCCGGCTTGTCGGTTGACAGCCTCTCAGGGTAGCCGAGTGCGTATCTGATTGGGAGGTGCATGTCGGGCACGCCAAGCTGGGCCTTTATGGAGCCGTCAACAAACTCAACCATTGAGTGTATGATGCTTTGAGGATGCACAACAATCTCTATGTTGGCGGGAGGACAGTTGAAAAGCCATCTTGCCTCAATCATTTCAAAGCCTTTGTTCATCATTGACGCAGAGTCGATTGTAACTTTGGCTCCCATTTGCCAGTTAGGATGATTAAGAGCATCTGCCACAGTTACCTTCTCAAGCATTTCGGCAGAGAACTTGCGGAAAGGGCCTCCGCTTGCCGTGAGTAATATTTTTCTTGCTTGAGATTTCTTTTCGCCAACCAGGCATTGGAATATTGCGGAATGCTCGCTATCGACAGGCACTATTTCTGATTTCGACTCTTTTAACATTCCTGTGATTATCTCTCCGGCAACCACGAGAGTCTCCTTATTTGCCAAAGCTATAGTTTTCCCGGCCTTGATGGCAGCAACTGTGGGCAGCAAGCCGCTATATCCCACCATTGCTGTCACAACCACGTCAACTTCCGGGAGAGCTGCTGCCGACGCTATCTCGTCTGCTCCGAGAGCCACTTCAATAGGAAGGTCTGACAAGGCATCTTTGAGTTTGGGATATGACAAAGGGTCGGATATGACCACTTTGGAAGGGCGGAATTTTCGGGCCTGTCGAGCCAGAAGCTCCCAATTGCGACGTGCGGTGAGCACGGATGCTTTGAATTTGCCGGGATACTCTTCAATTATGTCGAGAGTCTGTGTCCCGATGCTTCCTGTGCTTCCGAGCACGGCTATGTTTTTTATACCTGTAATCACTTTCTGAAATATTTTATCAAATTATTAATGTATTTATATTATAAACGTCCTCTTCCCACCTCTTCGTCTATTATAGGAGCGGGAGGTTCTTTTGACAGGGTGTAGTCAAGATAGTCAAAAGGGATGAGGCGGTCGCCGTTGTGCCACAATTCAAGATACACAATTTCTGCTTTTCTTGCTGAATTGCGAGAAGGGATGGCAATAATCTGTCCGGCGGTAACAATATCGCCCGGCTCGATGAGCACAGTGCCGAGGCGGCTGCATCTGCTTAGAAAACCCTTGGGATGCTGAATAATGACTGCCGTTCCGCCACCTTCGCGAATGGATTGCGACACAGAGACAACAGTGCCGTCGGCTATGGCTGAAACTGTTGCGCCTTTGGGTATTATTACTTTTGCTTTATGCGACTTTTTAGAGTCGTCAGAAAACACGGCGTCATCATTTATGGTAGAAAACATCATGCTTTCTGCAGCGAGCGGCGCAATAACGGATATATTATATTTTTCACGTTCCCTCATCATCGACGAGAATTTCATCTCTTCTGATGATGTGGGGATAAGAGAGTCGGGAGATAGCGGAGAGGTTACTTCCGAGACTGCGGCCGACTCCCGCAATTCAGAAATATCGCCGTTTATGATATTCATTATATTGGAAATGAATGCGGCGTTAGTGTTGAAGGCAGTCTGGAGAGAGTCTACCCTCATGTGTTGTTCTTCAGTGGCGGCTCTCTCGGAATCTTTGAGATAGCCTGGAAGGAGATAATGAGCAGGAGAGAACACTATCATGAGCGCACCGACAGCGAGCAGAAAGGCAACGGCTAAGGCAACGGCCGATATCCATCTGAAGAGAGTGGTGCTTGCCTGGAAAACATTCTCCAGGCGAGACTCGTCTTCGATTGTGATTTTATATTTAGACCATACGTTCATTTTTAAGAAATGTCATGATGGCGCGAAAAAATACGCTCCAATTAGATGCGAAATTAATGAAAAAGATGCAGACTTCAAAATTTGCTGTCAGTCAAAATGATATATGTGGCAAAAGATATGGCCGGCAGACTTTTGGTGTTGTGAAAAATAGAAATCGTGGAACAAAATGGCGTGTGTGGCATGAACTAAAAAAAAACGTAAATGTTATTAAGATAAAATCAAAAATTATTTGAAACTCTAAAAAAGTTTAATTATGAAAGCTAAAAATCTTTACTGTTTAATGGCACTTTGCGCAGGGAGTTTCGCAATGGCTCCACAGGCCACAGCACAAGATGTGGTTGTTGAAGAAGACGCAGTGTCGGTGACTGAATTCTCTTGTGACAACACAGATCGTTACTATCAGAGTTGGCGTGACAACTGGTTCATTCAGTTAGGCGCAGGGGTGAATCAGCCGTTTGTTGAACGAGGCATTGGCGTCAAGTCGCCCGGAAAAGACGTGAATCGCAGAAACATGACTGTTACATATAATTTCGGAGTAGGCCACTGGTTCTCACCTTATATGGGCTTGAGACTGAATGCTCTCGGAGGAGTTCTTCACTGGAACAATCCTACCGAACCGAACAACGGATGGGTAAGTGCGCGCCATGTGAACCTGAATCTCGAATTCATGTGGGACTTGTGTAACAGTTTCGCAGGTGTGAATCCTGACCGCGTAGTGAGCGTGATTCCGTTTGTGGGCCTTGGCGGCGACTACACTTGGCATATTAAAGACAGTCGCGGCAATCCGGCGGCAGCCTCCAATATCTATCGCGAGGATTCACCTAAGGTAAGGACTTCAAGCTGGACACTTCCGGTGACAGCAGGTTTCCAGCTCCGTTTCAGGCTTTGCAAATATGTTGATTTCTTTGCCGAGGCACGCGCTTCATTCTATGGCGACAACTGGAATGGATGTGCATACGGATCGCCGATCGAGGCAAATGTATCATGCGTAGGCGGTTTCAACATCAATTTCGGTGGACGCGACTGGAAGAGCTACAACGAGTGTGCGTCAATGAGCGCAATCGCCCAGCTCAACAACGAGGTCAACAACCTGAGGGCGGAGAATATGGCGGCAGCCCAGACAATCGCTTCACTTGAAAGCCAGCTCCCGTGTCCTGAACCGGTTGTGCAGAAAGATTGTGTGAACGCTCCGTTGATGACTACAGTTCGCTTCACCATCGACTCTGATGAGATCATGCCTACAGAAGAGGTCAACGTTTATAACATGGCAGAATGGCTGAAGGCTAATCCCGATGAGAAAGTTGTAGTGGTAGGCTATGCAGACCGCGACACCGGCACAAGCGACTACAACATGGGCTTGTCAAAGAGAAGAGCGGATGCAGTTGCAGAAGCGCTTGTCAAGACTTACGGAATCGACCCGAGCCGTTTGACAGTGAAGTATGATGGTTCAGACGTGCAGCCTTACAGCACCAATGACTGGAATAGAATCGTGATTTTCACGCAGAAATAAAGCTAAAGAGGAATAACCAACCGATCAAGCCTGATCCTGATTATTAAGGAGAGGAGATGCTGCAAAGACAGTGTCTCCCACGGCTCTTTCATTTAAGCACAAAATAACGACAAAAGCCCCCTTACCCGATTCAGTACGAATCGGGTAAATTTGTGTAATTGTATTTCAGGCATTTATCTTTTTATGAAAATCATATTTTTTTCATTTTTGACAAAGAAACCGCATCAATCGGGTAAAGCTCATTGAGACATGGCGCATAAGCTCTGCCACGCCTTTTCTTTTGTCAGATCGCTTTTTGCGCAACCCTTTCCATATAGAAAATACAGAGTAGACCATTCTTTGGATTGTGTCAAGGTTGCGGGCGGCCTTTGCCGACTTGCGCTTCACCTTGTCTTGCAGCAGATTTACATCCAGTCCCCAATGCATACTTTCTATCGACCAGTGATGGCGCACAATGGAACCCAGGAAAGGAGTGTCTGCCGGCAGACTGCTTACATACAGACGTTTTTCACGTGTATGTTTTGCGGTCGTCTTTCTGACGGTCTCGGCCTCGTACTCTATAATCGTCATGTTTCCGCCCCATTTCTCCTTGTCGGCAATAATTTCGAGTCCGTCATATATGTTGTATGTTCTTGTCTCGATTCTTCCATGACCGAGTTCGGGACCTTCCGTATAAGAATATAGCGGCTTATACTCTTTGAGTCTGTCTTCCACTCCGTAACGCAGCGAAGGCTGGTTGGCCTTGAGCTCAATGAGAAAATCCGCACCTTTACCCCTTATCCTGTCTATGATGTCCTTTTGCATGGCCATGGCGTCGGCTGTCACAATCTTTCCGGCAATATCGAGTTTGTCGATAAGCTGTGGGACTGCCTTTATTTCATTGCTTTTCTCCTGACAGGCCTCTGTAGCCAGCGTTATGCCTGTGTTGAACGAGTAAGCCGACACGATATCAGGATTTCGCCCGTTCGCCAGAACTGTGCCCCGCTCGGCCTTGCCGTCAACACAGATTATCTCCCGCCAGGATCGGCTCCGCAACTGGGCATGAAACACTTCGACAAATTCCTGCATCCTGTCGGCCATGGCGCAGTCATTGATGCCGTTATCCACTCGGCAAAGGGTCGCTTCGGACGGCACCCCATTTTTCAACATCCCCATTTTGCGGAACCTTTTGATATTGTGTTTGCCGAAAGCAATTATATCGGCACGGCCGACAAATCCAGAGGCACGGCCAAGTACCATCAGCATTATGATATCACGGAGTCTGTGACGGTGGTTTCCTTTGCCTGTTCTGCGGAAATCGGGCACTGACGAGGCAAAATCAACCAGTCTGTCCATGATGCTGCCCGTAGGGTAAAAACGATGTTTCTTTTTAATATATATTAAGTCGAAAATGTTGCATATCAGGCAAATAATGCGTATTTTCGCGTAGCGAAAATCGAGGCGGAAGAGCCTTCACAGCCACTCCGCCTCTTTTAAAATTAAAATCTTATGATAAAGAAACACCTAAGGCGGTGCTTCGGCATCGCTATGTGCAAAGGTAGACATTTTCGCTATAAAATACCACTATTTCTGTAAACTTCGGCCGATCTTAAATGAAAGAGCCGTGCAGTGTCTCCTCTTTTATTTTACTATTTTTTTAATTTTTTTTGAAAAAACTTTGGTGGAATGAAATAAAGATTGTATTTTTGCAATGAAAAGAACCGAAAAACCTTAAAACTCTCCCTGCCATGTTTTACAACATGCCGAAGTTTAGGCTCTGTTTCAAGAATAGTGATAGAAAGAGATTAAAAAAACTAACCAATAAAATCTAAACTGAAAAAGACATGAACATTTCAGAGATTATGGCCGCTCTTGAGGCCAAACATCCCGGAGAGAAGGAATATCTCCAGGCAGTGAAAGAAGTTCTCCTTAGCGTAGAAGAAGTATATAACCAGCATCCTGAATTTGAAAAAGCTCGCATCATCGAACGTATGGTAGAGCCGGATCGCATCTTCACATTCCGTGTGACTTGGGTTGATGACAAGGGTGAGGTTCAGAACAATATCGGCTATCGCGTTCAGTTCAATAATGCTATCGGCCCCTACAAAGGTGGTATCCGTTTCCACGCATCAGTTAACCTCTCAATCCTCAAATTCCTCGGCTTCGAGCAGACATTCAAAAATGCTCTCACCACACTCCCGATGGGTGGTGGCAAGGGTGGTTCAGACTTCAGCCCCCGTGGCAAGAGCGACGCAGAAATCATGCGCTTCTGCCAGGCGTTCATCCTCGAGCTTTGGCGCAACCTCGGTCCTGACCGCGACGTTCCCGCAGGTGATATAGGTGTTGGTGGCCGTGAAGTAGGCTACATGTATGGCATGTATAAGAAGCTTGCTCGCGAGAACACAGGCACATTCACAGGCAAGGGTCTCAGCTTCGGTGGCTCACGCATCCGTCCTGAGGCTACAGGCTATGGCGCTCTCTACTATGTTCAGAATCTTCTTACAAAAGACCTCAACACAGACCTCAAGGGCAAGACAGTGGCTATCTCCGGCTTCGGCAACGTGGCTTGGGGCGCTGCTCAGAAGGCTACAGAACTCGGTGCAAAGGTTGTTACAATCTCCGGTCCTGACGGTTATATCTATGACCCCGCAGGTCTTGACGCCGAGAAGATCGAATACATGCTCGAACTTCGCGCTTCTGGCAACGACATCGTTGCTCCTTATGCAGACAAGTTCGCCGGCTCTACTTTCTACGCAGGCAAGAAGCCTTGGGAGCAGAAAGTTGACATCGCACTTCCTTGCGCAACTCAGAACGAGCTCGGTGGCGAAGATGCAAAACAGCTTATTGCTAACGGCGTGACACTTTGCGCTGAGGTCAGCAACATGGGTTGCACTCCTGAGGCTATCGACGCGTTCATCGCAGCTAAGGTTCCCTATGCTCCCGGCAAGGCAGTTAACGCAGGTGGTGTAGCAGTTTCCGGTCTTGAAATGACTCAGGATGCAGAACACCTCATGTGGACAGCAGAAGAAGTTGACGCTAAGCTCCACCAGATCATGGAGTCTATCCACAGCGAGTGCGTTAAGTATGGCAAGCAGGCAGACGGCTACATCAACTACATGAAGGGTGCTAACATCGCAGGCTTCATGAAGGTGGCTGACGCTATGATGGGCCAGGGCATTATCTAAAATGCAGGCTATATAGAGTAGCAATTCTTAAAATAGCCGGGATTATGGTCGAAAGGGGCTGTATTCCCGGTTATTTTTGACAATAATACTAATTTATTAGTATTCAAATAGGTTGAATACATATTGACGACATCATTGCTTCTCAATTGATTGTCGATAACCTATTCGACCGCACATCTTATTGAACCAAAAAGAGTAATTGAAAATAAGAGTAATTGAAATGTTTCATCAGCAAAGACTGGCAGCCCGCGAGGGTAGCCAGTTTTTTTAGTATGACGGGCATATCATACATCTGTGGTGAAAGTCCACACGGGACGTAGTTGCCGACGAACCCCAGAGCGACTTGCAAGGATCAAGTGGCGACACTTGGGCGAGAGGAAGCAATAGCGAAATCGTGGCCTGACGAACAGAAACCTAATACAAAGGCGTATCAAGCGGACAAGCTGGCTAAAGGCAGTGAAGTTCCCAAAGGCAACCGTAACCTTGATGCGTAAATTAGGCAGGTAAACGAGGAAAGATGTATGGTTTATCCCGTGAGGCCTCGGCAGTCCGTAAGGATAGTAACAACGAATGCCGAGGAGTCAGCAGAGGCCGAAGTAGCCGACCGCGGGACGGTCAAGGCGAAGGGCCGAATAATTTGTAACGTTAATCAAGAATGTATGTTCCGAAGGAATAGTCGACGAATGGGCGCAGGTGAAACGTCAATGAGCTGAACCCCACACAAGGAGTTAGGCTTAATCCATCGGAAGCGGAAATTAAGAAAGACGGAAGATGAAACTAATCGAGAAGATACTAGACAAGAGCAACGTCCGTATCGCCCTTGAAAAGGTCATATCCAACAAAGGCGCGGCAGGGATAGACGGCATGAAAGTCGAAGACCTGCGCGACTACATGAACGCCAATTGGACGAGTATCAAGCAGTCAATCCTTGAGCGGAGCTACAAGCCCGCCCCCGTAAGGAGAGTAGAGATACCCAAACCAAACGGCGGTGTGCGCAAGCTTGGCATACCTACGGTCGTTGACCGGACGCTCCAACAATCCATCGTTCAAATCCTCACGCCCATCTTTGAGTCAGAGTTCCAGGAGAACAGCTACGGCTTCCGCCCCGGCAGAAGCTGTGAGCAGGCTGTGCTTAAACTTTTGGAATACCTCAACGAGGGTTATGAGTGGATAGTGGACATAGATTTGGAGAAGTTCTTCGACAACGTACCGCAGGACAAGCTGATGAGTTATGTAGGCCGCGTAATCCACGACCCTGACACCGAGAGTCTGATACGCAAGTATCTCAAATCGGGAGTTATGGAGAATGGAATGTATGAGGCCACGGAACTCGGTACACCGCAGGGCGGCAATCTCTCGCCCTTGCTGAGCAACGTAATGCTTAACGAGCTCGACAAGGAACTTGTAAACAGAGGGCTACGCTATGTGCGATATGCCGATGACTGTGTCATAGCAGTGGGCAGCAGCGCGAGCGCCAGCCGAGTGATGCACACCATAACCAAATGGATAGAGCATAAACTCGGCTTAAAGGTCAACGCCACCAAAACCCATATCTGCCGACCGAGTAAACTGAAATATCTTGGTTTTGGCTTCTACAAGTCATCGCAGACAAAGCAATGGACGGCACGACCACACGAAAGCTCGGTTGAAAAGTTCCAACGCAAGTTGAAGAGCCTATGCAAACGCTCGTGGAGTATCTCCCTGACCGACCGTATCGCCATGCTAAACTCTGTTATACGAGGATGGATAAACTACTTCTCCATAGGAGCGATGAAAAGCAGGATAGAGAAGATAGACGAACATCTGCGCACGATGTTACGCAAGGTGATATGGAAACAATGGAAAACACCACAAAAGCGTGCATGGGGACTTCGCAAACTTGGAATAGACAAAGACTTAGCCAAACTTACCTCCTATTGTGGCAACCGCTATGAATGGGTGGTAAGGAAAACCTGCGTGGCACGGGCAATCTCGAAAGAGATACTAACGCGCAGAGGCTTAGTCAGTTGTCTTGACTACTATACGATTAGACACTCTTTGAAAACAAATTAAACCGCCGTATGCCGAACGGCACGTACGGTGGTGTGAGAGGAAAGGAAACGAAAGTAGGTCAGAAAACTTTCGTTTCCCGACCTACTCGATTGAGCTTGCATTGAATCAGCACATTTAACTTGTGTATTGAACCAGTGCATTGAACTTGCTTTTTTATATTGCCAGTTTTTTTGTAAAAAAAATTGTGTAATGTAAGAAAATAGTGTTAACTTTGCATAGTGAAATGAGCGTCGGCATAGTTTTCTTATGGCGTATGCTTTTTCAAAAGCCGCAATAGCTCAGTTGGTAGAGCATTTCATTCGTAACGAAAAGGTCGTGGGTTCGAGTCCCACTCGCGGCTCAGTTTTTAAAAGGTTGTTAATTAGATTGTTAAGACTAATTAACAACCTTTTATATTATGAGATTGTTGCTTTATTAGGACTCTAAAACGTCAAAAGATGCCCAAATTTGAGCCTATCAAATATGTTTAAAATATGTTCTGAAGATAAATATTGTTTTAACATAAATTAACATTATGGCAACACTTTCGTTGGCAATTATCAAGTCGAGACCCAATAAAGACGGGTCTTATGGTATTAAGATTGCTGTCGCATCGCAAGGTTCCACAGCTTTTATATCTACGAGATTTAAGGTAGAAAACATAAAGCAATGGAAAGGAGGGAAAATCGTAAGACATCCGGATGCGGATGTGAGCAACCGTAAACTTCGTGCTCTCCTTTTGGGATATGAAAATATTCTTGACTCGATGCCCAATCCCAATGTGTCGGCTGTAGATGTCAAGTCTTATCTTGAAAGCAGGTATTGTAAATTTGATTCCCTGAAAGGTTACACTGAGGTTTATATCGCACGGCTTGAAAAAGAGAACCGCGTCTCGTATGCTCAAAACATGGGTTACACTCTGAAATACCTAATTGAATGTTTTGGCGAGAGCATGACACTACAGCAATTCACCCCGTCCGCACTTATGTTATTTGAGAAGCACCTGCGCAAGGGAGGAAGTTCCGACACCACAATCAATATCCGCATGAGTCATCTGAAAGCGTTGCTTAATGCAGCAGCCAATGACGGCACTGTGGAGTACAAGGTATTCCCTTTCCGCAACTACAAGATTCCAACAAAGGCTGTGCGAGACATCTGCATCTCCAAGGAGGAGCTTCGCAAGCTGCGTGAGGCTGAATTTAAGGGTGTGTCAGAGCGTCGGCACACTGTGGCACGGGATTTGTTCATGCTGTCGTTCTACTGCGCCGGAATCAACCTTACAGACCTTATGGATGCAAGGCTTGACGGCGAAACCATAACCTTTGTCCGTAAAAAGACCGCCACAAAGAAGCAAGGCGAAAAAGAAGTGTCGATAACCATCCAGCCGGAGGCAAGGGCGATTATCGACAAGTATCTGACAAAAGAGGGTAAACTTGACTTCGGCTATAATTACAGCCAATATGAGCAATTCCGCTCGTTTGTCACCAAAGGGCTAAATAAGATTGGGGAGGAGTTGGGGTTTGAGAAAAAACTGATGTATTACTCTGCCCGCAAGACCTTCGTGCAGTTCGGCACCAATCTTGGCATACCATTGTATATTCTTGAATATGCAATAGGACAGACCATCAAGGATAAGAACAACCGCCCTATCCACGATTACTTCAAGGTCATGCGTCCGCAGGCTGACATGGCTATCCGAACAATCATTAGTTACTCGATGGATATGGACGAGGAGGAAACTCCTATCCCGGAATGGGCGAGGAAGTATGTCACGAAAAGTTAAAACCGCTGAGGTCAAATGTCGGGTTCTTAACATCATCCCACGACTCAAACGCCTTGCGTGATTCCCTGATGGATGCGGAGGACGGACGGCGGAACTTATGTTCTTTGCCCTTGCCGTCTTTCACGGTGTCGGTCTTGGGATAGATGGTAACTGCGCAGTCGACACACATCAATTCGACCTGCGCGATGCTCATGCTCCACAGATAGTAAAACGGCGGAGTTATCGGGATTCCGAAAATCCGCAGAGGCTCTGCTAACCAAGGTCGCTCTTTGCAGATTTCCCAACTTTGCCCCCAAAAAGTTCTTGATGGGTAGCTACGGCTTCCTCCCGATTCATCTTCATTATCGTCTCCCTCATTCCTATCAGTAATGTGGTATTTATCGAGTAGACCGCCAGAGCCACATCCGCTTTTTTTTTAATCAGGGAGACAGCTTGTGTAAGCTCAATGTCAGTATAGGCACGGACATAGGCATACCACCGCCAAAGTATGCTCCAGAACAACTTGATTTTGAAATAACCGTTGAGGCGTGCGGCTGCAAGGCATTTATGCCCGACAACAAGCTCATTGCCGCCTTTGTCGGTCATGATCCGGGATATTTTATGCAACCCGAACTGATTGAGGAATGGCAGGGTTATTTTTCTGCCGCGAATCTCCGCATAATCCTTTTCATTGTCTACGGTGCGCTCCAGCTCTCGTTCGTCAGCCATCGAGGGCTGTGTGGGTGCTTTTGTTTTTCTTGCCATATAGATACATTAAAAGGGCGACGGCATTTCTACCGCCGCCCTCGGTTGTCGGGTAAGCTCCGGGGTTATGCTCCGGCTTCCGTGGTTGTCTTGATGCCGATGTAGTAGTCTGCGCCTGTGCTGTCGGGAATGGGGGTGATAACACAGTTGAAGTATGAGGGATTGTCGCCGTCACCGAGTACGGGAGTTGCGAAAATCTCCACGTTGGGGAGATAGACCACTACCTTTTCATCGTCAGACACGAAAAGAAGCGAGCATTCCACCTTCTTCGGAGTGGCGGAGTAGCCTTGGAACTTCACGCCGAGAGCCGCATTGGTGGACGATGCGCCCTTCTTGTTGCCGAGAAGCGATGCGATTTCGTCGGAGAATGAGGGAATCTGAAACGAAATGTCGGGGTCGCCCTTCTTGGCATAGGAAGTCCAGTTGGTCTGGTCGATGAGTTTGATTCGGGTTACGTCAGCCTCGCCCATGTTGAACGTCACACTTTCGTCAAGAATCGGGAGCTTGAAGTCAAATGTGCCGGTCAGAGCCGACGGGAGCTGGTTGATTGTTCTGTTGAGAAATACTTTCTCAACACGACCGAGGACATCGTGAAGGTCGCTCGGATTGGTTGTGGCGGTAATTTCGGTTGCTGCCATAGTTATTGAGTTTAGAGAGTTAATTTTTCTGTTGGATGAATGTCAAAATCCTTGTGGATTCTGATGTTGAATTGGATGATAAGCGTGTGGAATCCTGCACCGTCAGAGCCTCCGGCAAGGAGTAGCGGTTTGGTGGCAAGGTAGAGGTCGGTACGTATCGGGAAAAGAGCTGTCACGGCCTCCTGCAACTGATTGAGCCGAAACGTGTTCTCCAGCCCGCCCTGCACGTCTCGCACGAAGATTGAGATTTTACCCCGTGTGAGCTGGTAGGTATCTGCCGCGTCCTCGATGTTGTTGAGGGCGATAAGCAGAAACTCCTGCATCTGCTCGCCTACGGCATTGGGTCGTGTCGTGATGAAGCGGTTGGGGGTGATGTCTGCCGTCAGCTCGTCAAGCGACTGCAACACTGCCATTCGGGGGAATACAATCTTGCTCATAGTCAGTCGGGCATGGGGTGAAACATTGAGGGCATGAATATCTTGGCATAGTCGAAGTTGGCGGTCAGAACGTCTATGTTCATCTCGTTTTCTTGGTATGAGGCATATTCAACGCCGTTGCAGACAACCAAAACCCAACCTTTCGGTGACGGTTTGTGGGATTGCAGGAAAGCAATGCTTCGTTCTGCCTCCATAGTCCCGTTTGTCGAGACTTGCGCTGTAAACGTATGCTCCTGCATCTCGCCGTCCCATCGTTGGCTTCCGGCATAGAATCTTTGCCCCCTGCCAAGTTTGCGGCGTAGTGGCTTGGAGATGCTTCCTGCCGAGGTCTCGATATGGACGAGTTGCCCGTTGACATACACACCTGCGGCATAGGAGTTGATGGTGTTACCCGTCATGTTGTGTCCGGCAAATATTCGTCCCTGCGTAGCGGCTTGTATATGCTCTTTAGCCGCCGGAACAAATATCTTGTTCAGGACATGACGTGCAATCAAATCCTTTGCTATCTGTGTACCTCTCTGTAATGCCGCCTCGTTGCTCATAGCCTTAGTTGCTTGGTGTGTTACACAATACTGCGGTACCTCCGCCCATGAGCTGTGTCGCGTCAATCATTACAATACGCATCCCCTTTTCAGTGCCTACAAGGTCGGTCACGTCTATAAGGTCTCCCTTTTGGATTCCTTTGACAATGCCCGGAACGCTCACACGGTAGTCCGCGATGTCAACCTTGCCCGTGGTGTTCGTGCCGGTGTTGAACGTGCGGATGTTGGTGGAACTGCTCTTGCGGCATTCCCCCTTGTAGATTTCCTTAATCACACCGTCGGGGTTGAAGCTTGTAGCCCCCTCCTTGCGGTAGATTATGCACTGATGCGGAAAACGTGGATTGACTATCTTCTGCGCCATACCCTCATGCCTCTTGCGTGGACTCTGATTGTTGATTTGGTAAGGACTTTCTCGCCCCACTTCTCGCGCAAGTCGATATATTTCTGCCGCCATTGCTTGATGTTTTCGCTACTGACCGTCCAACCTCCCTCGGTATGACTCCATGAGCCGTCAACCTCTTTGTTGGTCGCTCCGCCTACGGGCTGGTCGCACAATTTGTAATACGCCTCGGCTTCCGCCAACTCAATCTCCCTTTCAGTTAAATCATCATAGGGAGTGTCGTAGGCGAGCTTGCGCCTACGAAGCACCACCCGAATATCACCCTCAGTCAAGAGGGGTGATATTTCGGATAGATGCTGGCCTATTGTGTCAACCTCGGGGACTTTGGGCAATATGTCAGTAGTGTCCTCGCTCATCTTTTATCAGCCTTGGATGTTCAGGTAATACATGTGACGCGTCTTGTTGGGTACGCACAAGCCTGTGACCTCCGATTTGACTACCTGTGTCATAGGCTCGTCTGTGAATACCTGTCTAAGCAGTGTGCGTCCACCGTCGTAGAGGGCTACACGCGCTCCGGGTGTTTCCATATAGAAAGGCTTTCCACACTGAACGTCACCTATAATGCCGTCTGGCACATACACAAGCACATCGTCCTCAAACGAGGGGATTTCCTGAATTTCAATCTTTCGTGTGGTCGGATTGTATTTTTCATTAAACTCCTTGTTGTCGATTACTGTGATTGTCGCACCAATAGCGTCTTCGATGAATGCCTTGAGCGCGGTGTCTGAGATAGTTTTGCCGAAAGCGAGTCGCTGTGCAGCGTCCGATATATCAGGTCGTGTCGAAATGACGTAGGCATTGCGGAAGTAGTCGAGCTTCGCAAGGGTGCGCCAAGTTTTCTTGGAACACTCCCAATGACCGGGACCTGCGAAGTCAACCTGTTCTGCGTTGTCTTTCACATCCTGCATGACCTCGATAGGGATTATGGTCTTGCCTACTGCGGTGTTCTGCGTCACAGTTCCGTCAGCCGCACGTTTGTACCATTTGCTGTCCCTGATATTCTTTGTAGGAATACCGAAGTCAATCTCAAACGAGATTCCGAGCGGGTTGTTTTTCTTGTCGATGACAAGTTTACCCTTGTTGGAGACGATACGGTTACGCTGGTTGCGGAAAGTGTTGTAGTTACCGCCAAGCAAATCGTCAACGCCGTTGAAAAGCAGCTGCATGACGATATTTTCCATTTCGGGAGTGGTTCGTCCAAGTTCTTTTGCGAGCAACGCCTTTTCGCGGATGATTTTGCGGTTGAGGACGATTTCGTGCTTGAAAATAGGCAGACCGCCAGTTTTCAGCGAGAATCCGTCAGTTGATTTGGTCGCACCGTCCGAATCCTCGTCGGTATAGGTCGCGATTGTGTACGGACGGATTGTAGCCTCCACCTGCTCGAATGTCGGGTTGATAGGAATATTGGGGTTAAGCGCAAAGCCCATCTGTGCAAAAGTCGCTTCCGCATTGTATTTCTCTGCGAAAGAGTCCTCCACAAAGAGGTCGAAAGCGGAGCGGTCTCCACTATCCACATACCCCAACGAAGCAAGCCCTTTGGCTACAATGTCGTAGTATTCTTTACCTCGTGTGTACATTGTTTGTCTGTTTTAATTGTTGATTATGCTCCTGTTCCGCCGGAAGCGGTGTATTCTCTGCCCTCGCGTATGAACGAAATCATGGGGAGGTTTGCTTCCACGGAGGGTGGGATACCGTCGGCTCCGGCGCGATCTGCGTAGATTTTGCCGGAAGTCACGATTGCGCCCGTGGCGAGAATTGGATTGGAGGGTATGCAGATGTCGTTGAAGATAAGTCCGTTTACCTTTGCGAGCTTGTCTGCCGCAGCGTCAGCCTTGACTATCTCGACGGTGTTTGCCTGCTGGTCGAAAATCGCCATAGAGCCTGCGGGAATCACATCGCCCGGTTGATACAGCGAAACATCAAGATTTCCGCCGAAATGCTCAACGCGATAGGTGCGCACCCAAACGACAAGATTTCCGCCGATTTCAGCAGAGTGGCCTCCGATGGTGTTGAATGTTCCGTTCTGATAAGCCATGTTTGTTTGGATTTTGATTGTTACTGTTTCTTAGGCAGTCGCCCGGCTCGTCGCTGTTGCTCTTTGAAAGCCTCGCGGCGGTCTGCCATCTCTTTTTCCGCCTCCTTGCTTGCGCCTTGCCTGCCGGAGCTTCCGTAAGGTGCTGCCCCATCGCCATGATAGCGTTTGAGCAGCCTTTCGTACTCCTTTTTGGCGTTGGCGGTTACATCTTCGGCGGTGTCGTTATCCCCGATTTGCACAGCTTTCACAGCGTCCTCCCAAATCGCCTCATTCGCGACTTTCAGCGATTTGCCCTTTGCAGTCACTTCGGAGCGGAGGTTATTTGCGGTTGCGTTCTTCGCACTCTCGGCAAGTTTGCCTTCAAGCTGTTCAATACGCTTCAAAAGGTCGGGGTCTCCGCCCTTTGGCTGCGTTTCGGTTGTTGCAGCCGACGGCTTGTAGTTTGTCTTAAAGTCGTTGACCGCTGCGGCCATATCATTGCTGAAATTCACACTGAGGGATTTGAGGAACTTTGTGTGCCTCTCCCAATAAGCCTCGTCAGGCTCTGTTCCCTCAGATGGAAGATTGTCGTTGATATAGTCACCGAGTGTGCGCTGAGAGAGAGAGGTTTGTCCTTCTGCTTTCAGCCTTTCTGTAATGGTGGATAAGATTTGTTCTTTTTCCATTTGTCTGTCAAATTGTTAAATAAAAAAAGAGCCTCAAATCGGAGCATTGCTGCTCGTCATTGAAGCTCTTTGGCTTTTCTCCTTGTGGAGTTATGTAATTTGTGAATTGGGTAAGACTCGAACTTACGCCCCACGGATTAAAAATCCGTTGCTCTAACCTTCTGAGCTACCAATCCAATTGTGGCGCAGGGCGGACTCGAACCGCCGACCTTTGGGATATGAACCCAACGAGCTACCAACTGCTCTACCGCGCTATATTGTGGGAGTGAAAGGACTCGAACCTATGAACTCGTTAGAGGGCGGATTTACAGTCCGCTGCAATTGCCGCTATGCGACACTCCCAATAACCTAAATCAATCTTCTTTATCTATTACTGCAACCTTTATGTACTTTTTGCATCGGCGGCACTTGTGGCGGAACAGACCTTTTGTGTGCAGACTTTCTATTTCAAAAAGTTTCTGCCCGCAACAAGGGCATACCGCAAGCCTGTTGCGGTCACTTCCGTCTGTCTGGTCAGTGTCTTTCTTTGCAATTATGTTCATATCGGCGTATTATCACCGCAAAATTAGGTTTATTTTCCTATAAAACAAAATAATTACACAAGAAAATAATGTTATTTTCCCGAAAATAGACTAAATTTGCATTTGAATAACCACATTAGAGCTTTCATAAAGCCGGATTTTCGCTTTACAGCGGACTTCCGGCTTTTCTTTTTATGAGAAAAGGCACGGATATAATGACATTCCTTGACGGGCGCAAAGTTGTGTCCTACGATGCCATTGTGTCCGTAAGGGAAGCGATAGACAGCAAGAAGTCCAACGACAAGGCTATACAGGCAGGAGGGCAGGAAAATATACTCTCCTCTGATGCCGATATTGTGATTGGCGGGGGCTGTCGAGGCGGTGGCAAATCGTGGGTTCTGCTTAATAGTGTACTCTATGACATTTACAACCCGAACTTCCGCTCTGTGATTCTCCGAGCCGGAACTGATGACCTTTCTGACCTTGTTGACGTGTCTTTCGATATTTTCCGTGATTTCGGAGAATATAACAAGTCGAAAGACGATATGACTTGGAATTACAAAAACGGAGGATGGCTCAAATTCTCATTCCATGCCGGAACGATGGAGAGCTTTCGCACACGTTTCCAAGGAAAGCAGTTTGCGTATATCGGTGTCGACGAGGTGACACACATGGCATACGAGAAATTCAAGTATCTCATTACTTGTAATCGTAACGCCTTTGGAATCCGTAACCGCTTCATCGGCACCTGTAACCCCGACCCGGATTCGTGGGTGGCTAAATTCATAGACTGGTGGATTGGTGAGGACGGACTGCCTATTCGTGAGCGCGACGGCAAAGTACGCTATTGCTTCATGGACGGCGACACTCCTGACACTATCTATTGGGGCGATTCCCGCGAGGAAGTGTATGCACAGTGTAAGGATATTATCGACTCCTATTGGAAGCCGGAATATGAGCGTTACGGCACACCGCAGGAGCTATTTATCAAGTCTGTTGCATTCGTAGAAGCCAAGCTCTCGGACAACGTGGCTCTTATGTCCTCCGACCCGACATATCTTGCAAACCTTGTCAATCAGTCTGACGAACAACGTGCCCGCGACCTTGACGGAAACTGGAAATTCAAGAGCGCAGGGGATGATATGATTAAGCTCGCCCACATGGATGCTTTTTATAGAAACACCATGCAGACAGGAGACAATCAGCTCCGGGCGACATGCGACGTTGCCGCAGATGGTGGCGACAACCTTGTGCTTGTGAAATGGATTGGCAATCACATTGACGATATTTTTGTGTGCCGTATAGGGGTGGTCAATGCCGCTATGTCTGTGAAAGAGAAACTGCGATACTGGCAGGTGCGTGAGGAAAATTTCGCCTATGACCTTCCGGGACTCGGACAGACATTCAAAGATATTTTCACCAAGGCGATTCCATTCATCCCCAAACAGGCAGTTGACCCTAAGCTGAAATTCATCTACGGCGACACAAAGAGTCAATGCGCATACGAGTTTGCCGACGGGCTGATTAACGGCGCATACTCTATAAATCCCAATTTGCTCCAACGCAAGTATTCTGGCAATGGATATGAAAATGTGCCGTTGGAGCAGATTCTAAACTTGGAGCGCAAGGCGATAAGGCAGGACACGAGTCAATCAGACCGCTCATGGCAGATAATCAAGAAAAAAGACATGAAGCGATTCACACGACACTCGCCTGACTTTATCGAGGCGATAATTATTCGCAGAATCTTCGACATAAAAGGCAAAAAGCACACCAAGCCACGCCTGATGAAATATGTAAACCCGAACCGATATAGATAATGAAAACGAGAGACATCAAGACACGCCGACCGTGGAGGCTGATACGCCCAGAGGGTTACTATCGCCACGGAGCTTTCAATTCGGGAAACGAGCCGCCAATGCCCGCCGACTCTATAAAGTCAGACATAATGACACAGGCAGATATGCTTCGGCAATATTATCCGTCGGGCCATATTATAAATGACCCTACAGTATATCCTGACATATACCGCGAACAACAGGAGCCTATTTATGACGAACAAGGCAATGACACTGGCAAGACAATACGCAGGGTGTATAAGGAATGTGTGCCTCGCTTCGCTTTCGCCTTCCAGCAGATTATCGCCCTTAAACAGACGATACACCTTGTCGGCAATGATATTCAGTTTGAGATGAATACTGCCAAACCTACGGAGGCGCAACGTGGCACTTATAACAAGTTCCGTGAGGGATGGCTTGAAAAGGATTCGGAGGTATCTTTTTACGAATGTGTGAAATCAGAGAAAATCACCGCCGACTGCGCTTGTGTGGGATTCCTTGAAAATGGTGTTTTTGGGTGGCAGACCTATTCATATAAGACCGGCTCGACGCTCTATCCGCACTTTGACAACCGTGGACGGCTCAAACTGTTTGCCCGGTCATTCTACGACTATGACGAAAACGGAGAGATTGTTGTCGAGTGGCTTGAGGTTTGGGATGATATCTATCTTACACGCCTTAAAAAGACAGGCGAAAGGTATCAGAATGTGTATGAGAAGATATTAGGCTCTCTCGGCGCATCAGGCTATACAGTACAATCTCGCAAGCGGCATGGATTCCCGTTTGTCCCTGTGGCTTATAAACGGAATGAAGATGGCCCGTGCTGGCTCCCCTCACAGGATAGCTGCGACTCCTACGATATGTCATTTTCACAGATGGCGCAGAATAATCAGGCTTTTGGCGTGCCGACGATGATATTTCAGGGAGAGGGCGAGAACTTTGACTTTCAGCATGACCTCAACGGCACAATCCGCACTATCTCTATGGGTAAAGAGGATAAGGTTTCCACCCTGCAAGCGGAATCGGCATCCGACAGCTACATGAAGCAGCTTGATACGCTCTATAAAATGATTTATGAGCAATCATTTGCCGTTATTCCGCCTGAACTGCGAAGCGGCGATTTGCCAGGTGTTGCAATCAAACTCCTTTACTCTCCTGCCGTTGAGAAAGCAATGAGCGATGCGCCTGAATGGCAACCGTTCCTCAATGACATGGTTAAAATCTTCTCTTACGGCTACGGCATCGAAGTGGAGATGACTTCCGATTTCGCAACCCTGCCACTCAAATATTGGATTAAGCCGTATGTGCATATCAACGAAAGTGCGGTAATCAATGACCTCGCAACCGGTGTTAATGCTGGTTTTATATCTAAACAGACCGCCTCGGAACGTGCGCCGGAATACACGTCTGTCGGCGAATGGGAGAGAATTACAAAGGAAATGAAAGACCAGCAACAGTCTGATTTGCTTTTTCAGATAAAAAACAAACAAACCGCTACAAACAATCAGTCCCAACAGAAAAATCAGAAAGTAACTAATGCGACAACCAAGTGAAGCCGACATAGAAGCGGCGAAAGCATATCTCCGTCAACGCCTCGATGCTGAAAGGTCAATGCAGATGGTTGTTTATTTTCTATAAAATAACTATCTTTGCATTCGGAACGGATAGGCAGGGGTCATGTCCTGCCGACAAGGAGAAGCCGTAACTCTTTCCGTTCCCTTTTCTTCTTTACGGCAACAACAAGTAAATACGGCAAAATATGAAAAACGAGATTTGGAAATCAGTTGTGGGGTATGAGGGCTTATATGAAGTCAGCAATATGGGACGAGTGCGCAGTCTTGACCATATTAGTTCAAATCGGCTATTTAAGGGGAAGGTTATGAGTCAATTCAACATATATACCCCAGGCAAACGACACCCGTTCCCTTACAAACAAGTAAAGCTCACTAAAAATGGCAAGGGCAAAATGCTACTTGTACATCGCCTTGTTGCGATGGCGTTTCTGCCTAATCCACAAAACTTGCCATTTATAAACCACAAAGACGAGAATCCGAGCAACAACCGAGCTGACAACTTGGAGTGGTGTACTCCTAAATACAACTCTTCTTATGGCGGACTTCCTCAATATCTTAGCGAGGTTAATGGTAGAGAAGTGTTGCAGTTCTCTCTAAAAGGTGAATTTGTTGCTAAATATGTATCACTTCAAAAAGCGCAGCAAGACACAAAAATAAACGCTTCAAGCATTCTTCGCGTGTGTAAAGGGAGGGAACGACACGCAGGCGGATTCAAGTGGCGATACCTCATTCCTACTTCGGAGGAAGAAAAAGCATTACAAGCTCGTCAAGAGAAAGAAGAAAAGAGAAGAGTTGCTCAACTTTCTCTTGAAGGAAGTGTAATAGCGGTTTATGATACTCTCACCGATGCGGCAAAAACTACAAAAATCCCAATAAGTTTACTCAGCAGTTGTGTGTCGGGCAAAATACATACTTCTCGCGGATTTCGTTGGATAAGATATTTAGACTATAAAAAGACAAATAACAACTCAATGCAGTATGAAGCCAACAGAGACTGACATACAGATAGCGAAACAATATTTATTAGAACGACTTGATGCAGAACGTTCAATGTTGTACCACCTCGAGCGACTAATGCGTAAAGCGGCAGAGGATATTGTTGCTCTATTATATGCAAAAGGAATATCCGTAGACACATTAAAATATAACAGACTTCAAAAACAAGTCGAAGAAAGCATAAATGAAATTATTTTAAATTTACAAGAATCCATAGCCGATATTTTTGAAACATTGGCAATCGCCGACCATGAGGAAAATAGAAACACCATTTTGCCGTTCATCCTTGGAGAGAATCATGGCATGACCTTTGACGAGCGGTTGACCGATTATGTCGAGAAATACAAAAATGAGTTACTACTCCTTATTGGCGCCGGGCTGCTGCTCGGAATCGGCAAATCGGCTCTTGCGAAGTCTATCGGCGACAATCTCAGACAGCCATACGCAAATCCGATGCTGAAAGATGGCATCGAAGCTCCCTTGACCTATGGGCGAGGGAAAAGTAACGCCATGTATAACGCAATAGGCAGTTTAACAAGAAACGGCATCGCTGGGGCATGGATGAAAAACTTCTACATTGAAACTCGCAAGAATGGATGTATCGGTTGGCTCGTTCAACGTGGCAGTAGCTATCCATGCGAGATTTGCCAAGCCTATGTGGGCTTACAGACCTCCGAGGAAAATCTTCCTCCTTTTCATTTGAATTGCGTATGCTATGCAGTTCCAATATATCTGAAATAATATGCTCGGCTACTCCCTCATTCGCACAAAGAAACTTATATCTATTTACAATAAAATAGCTATATTTGCACTTGATAAGATAAGACATCAAAATAAATTCAATATGGAAATCAAAGGCAAGGTTATTCAGGCTCTACCCATTGAGGGCGGTACGAGCAAGTCCGGCAATCAATGGAGTAAAGCGAGCCTTATTATTGAGGTCGCCGAAAATCCGCAGTACCCTAAAAAGGTCAAAATCTCCAATATGAAAAATGCCGATGCGTTTTCTAAAATCGCCATTGGCTCGGAGGTGACATTCAAAGTTGAAATCGAGAGCCGTGAATACAATGGGCGATGGTACACGGAACTTAACTGTTGGGGATGGGATGCTCCACAAGTAGCGCAGCCCGCACCTCAGCAGCCAGTCTATGCGCAACCGGCACCAGCAACTCCTCCGGCTGATGACCTGCCGTTCTGATATAAGCATCTTTCAACCGAAAGAAGGTAATCGAAGGGCGCAGGGGCTTGAATCCTTGCGCCCTTTGCTGTGCGTCAGAATCCCGAAAAATACTCTTTTGCCTCTTGGGGTAGCTCTCGGATGCCGCAGCAGATATATTTGGCGGTCATATCCGCGCTGCTATGCCCTAAAAAGCGGGAAATGGTGTATAAATCCAAACCTTTCAGGTATAAATTTGATGCACATGAGCGCCGGGCGGTATGGCTCGATATATATTCCCATTTCTCGCCCTCGCACTCTTTGCCCGCCTTGAATACTTTTACTTTGTCAGCAATGCCGACTTTCTTGCATATATTGCGGATAATGCGGTTGTACGTTGTATCATCAATCGACACGTCCGTGCGGTTGAGTATATATTCCCGGACGATTGGTTTCAGCGGTACAATAGCCTGAATTTTTGTTTTGACAGACACATATTGCAGACTGTCTCCATTAATGTTGCTTTCGTTAAGCCTAACCGCATCTGAATGACGCATCCCGCAGAAAGCGCAGGTTACAAACATATTGCGAACATAGCGCTCTCTTTCGTTTTTAGGAGTGTAGTCTATCAGTTTTTGCAGTTCCGACTCCGAAAGGAATACAGCTGTTGATGTGACTTTCTTTGGCGTTAACACCTTTGCATAGCCTCTTGGTAATAACACCTCGTCGGCATACAGATTAAGCACCGATTTCAGCTTTGCGGCGTATTGGTTCACGCTGTTAGGCGACAGACGCTCGCCCATGTAGTCAATAAACCGTTGCAAACGTACCTTTGTCAGGTTCTCCCATGTGGCATCGCACAAGTTTGCAGCCTCGAACATGTTAAGAATGTTCATATATGCCGGATATTTCGCCCGGAATGCCTCTTTTAGCGTGGTGGGCTGTGCGGTCTCTTCCAACTCGTCGGGATTTTTGACAAGTTCATTTTGGGGAAGAGTGGATTGAAATTCGGCATTTGCCGCACTTGATTCCCCTTTATTTTCGTTCTTCTTACGTCTGAATATTTTGCTTATAAAGTTCATATCTGTGATATTTGAGGTGGTTATAATATGTTTATTTTCTCGCGTGATGCGCAATTAGGCGGTTTTGCTCTTTGGAATACGCTTATTATGCAATCCCCTCTTATTGGCGGCACGTTGATAGCTGCCAATATCACCGAAGCATCCGCAAACATTGAATAACCTTGCACGCCTAACTTCTGCCGGGCGTGAACTCTTTCCATTTTAGAAATAGTTCGCCTTGGCTCTTTTCTTGCCGTTTCTCGGGGCTTGTCGGTTCGGGTGGTATGTTTTATCGTCTGCGGAGTTTCGGGCGATTGTGGCGGCTCTGTGGAGCCGTAAATTAACTTCAACACCTCCGCGTCAGATAACTGCATAATCGGTTTGTCTATCTGTAACGGCTCTTCTCCCATTGTGGCTATACTTGCCGATTCATCGCTTATCTCGATAGTATTGTGACCATTAACAGACATTAAAATGGCTATTACTCTACCCTGCTCGCGATTACCGATAATGATTTTATAGCCGCCAAACCGTGAAATACGATATTTTGCTGTTTCTGCCGTGTTTTCTTCCTTGGCTGATACATTAGCCATCTTTGCAGTTTCCGTTGAAATTCGGGGCGTTTCTGTGAGTGTAGCGGCTTGTTTCGTTTCTTCCTCTGCCTGCACTTTCAGCTGGTCGTAAAGTTCGTGCATGACTTTCGCCGTGCCGTCAATGTTGCGACTTGTCAGCTTGTAGCCGAATACTTGCACTCGGTCGTTATCCAACATAACGACCTCGGTTACTTTCTCGCGCATAAATCCGATTGTGCGGATATTGATTTTATAGCCCTCTGTCTCGGCAATCAGCTCTATTTGCTCCACGGTGATACGCTCGTGGTTCAATAGCTTTTCTTTGCCGTCTTCCAACACTTCCGCTTTGCGGCGCTCCTCGGCTTTCATACGTTCACGCTCGCGGCGTTCCGCTTCCTCAGCTTGTTGCCGGTCGCGTTCCTCGCGCTGTCTGCGCACTTCGTTGTATGCTTCTATCATTGCGGTTGTGTCATATCCCAAACGCTCCATAACGGTTATATGAAGTTTGGTGAGCCATCCGCCATTTGCCACTGCCTGCATTATGCCAGCTTCATAGTTGGCGTATCTCTTTTTGAGTGTTTCCACGTGTTCAGCATAGTGGAAACTGTCAGGGCGAAAACATTGCTCCAGCTCGCATCCTACCTTCCAGAATACGCCGTTTTTGGCAAACACAACAGTTACGTAAACTTGCTCGTATTTGTCGGGGGCTGCATAGCTCAAGTAGATGCCCTCCGCAAACTTGGTGAGCGTGTGCCACTTTTCTGTCAGTGTGTTGCCGTCCGACTTGTATTGCAGGACTTTTGCGCGGATTGTGCCGTCCATGTTCATTTTGGTTTTTGTTGCTTCCATATTCGTATGATTTTATTTGTTGTTGATAGTTCCCGGCGAAAGTCGCGGGCTTTCCGAGGTCGTTAGCCTGAGCCGGGATTTGGGGATTATCTTAATACAAATGCGTCCTCTATGCTGCTGTATTTGTTGGCTACCCTTGCATTTTCGTTGAAGTGGTTGAGGCAGTGAAGTAATGCGCCGTCTATTGTCGTGAAACGTCGGCTTACTGTCGCATGAGTTCCGGCGGGTGTCGGCTCTGTGCATCGACCAGTGAGAGAGTATTTGAACGGCAAATATACCTCTGACTCTCTTTTGAGCTTCATTTCCCACTGTGTGCCGTTTATGTCGAGTGTAAAGCCGTCCGATTCTCCGGGCTTCATCAAATGCTCTTCGCGGAGTAAGCGGAGAATCATTTTTGCGTCTAATTCTATTGTGTTCATGTCTTGAAGTTTTTAGTGTTACTTAATTGTTCCCGGCGGCGGTGTCGCTCCGCTGTGGTCGTGCCTCTGAGGGATGGTTTAATTGGGATTGTCAATATTTCCCCCAAATGCTTGCCAGTATTGCGGGCATACGCTTTGCCATGTTTGCGGGGTTGACGTTTGCGGCGGGGCCTGATGCTCGACCCATTTAACGCCGTTATACTCCACTATGAATTTCACAAACTGCGTTTTGTCTGGCTCGGTGATATATAGACCGTCGCAAAGTTTTGCGGCGTTCATGCGCTTTTGTGCGAGTTCTCCGGCTTTGTTGAGGTGCAGCACCGAGCCTATAGGGGTGTAGGTTAAATCTTCCATATCTGTTTTATTTCTTAATTGCTTTGATTATTACGCTGCACAGCCACATGAAAGCGACAACGCAAAGCGAGATGGTAAATAACGCCGTCAGGAAGCCGGGGCAGGCGCAAATGACGATGAAAATAATGAGGATTGCCCAAAGGATTATTCCGATCATGGTTGTATTGTTTTAGGGGTTGTTATTGTAGTTTGTTATCTCTTATTCTTAACGCCTCGTCAAATGTGGCGATAAGCGTCTTTACTGCCTCTTTCAGGGTGCAGCCGCAAAGGGTCTGAATCTCTTTGCAAAGCTTGTTTGCGTTGTGTTCGGTGTTTGGCTGTGCCAGTTTGGGCGCGTGGGTTGATATGTATTCTTGTGGTGTCATATCCTTGTAGTTGTGCCGTGGGGCGGGTTATGCGTTATATGTTGTTACTCTCTTGATAGCCTCAATATGCCGGGCAGCTTGTGCGTTGCAGATGCAAAAATGCTCCCTTCTGCAACTTCCATTGTTTTCACGCTCACACCCTTTGCAGATATTCACGCCTTTGCGATAAAGGCGGTTAACGCTGTCAAATGATTTAATTATGTTCATTGCCATGTCGTTTTTACTCGTTTATTTCGTTTCTCCCGCCCTTTGCCCTGCCGGATGTACATTTTACCGACTGAGGGTGAAAGGGGCGGGAATTGGGGCGTTTAGGCTTCATTCATCCATTTATCCCAGTTGTCAGATGTGCAGCACTCGTTCCATAGTGCTTCGCGTTCTAATGCCCATTTACACATTATTTTTGGTACATCTTCAAGTCTCTGGCGCTTGCCTAAACGGAATGTTTTGTTAATGATAGCGCCTTTGGGCAAGTCGTGCCAACTGCCTACCAATCGCCCGTTATACACGTTGCAGGCATAGAAATTGCCTACTAAATCGGGTTCACACTCCAGCCTTTTCGGGAGTTTGAAAACTATTGAATAGCTGTCTATCGTTTCACAGCCATTTAATAGGCTTTTGTAAATTCAATACTTCGGTTATTTTTTGAGAGTTTGTTAACGGCTCCGAGGAGCCAGGTGTTTAATCCATTAAAAATCTGATGTTTAGCATAAAAATTAACACTAAAATTTGGTCAAGTCGCTGAATTTCAGTAACTTTAAGGTTATTCCAAGACACTTAAAGACATGCTGATTTTCGAACTACTTGACCAATATGAGGGCATCTGCCGGAGGGCATTCTTCGGTTGCGCTACAAAGTTAAACAAAACTTTCATAGCAAACATCATCGAGATACTGATTTTAATCATGTGCATACCGCGAAAGATAAATTTTCTTCAACTCGGACGTTACGGACGACGTGGTGAACAGCGATACCGTCAGACTTTCCGTAAGGATTTCGACTGGCTGTGCTTTAACATGAACCTCGCCGCCGACCGTTTCCAGCATGGCATGAAACGATTGGCTATCGCCATAGATCCGAGCTTCGTTGCCAAAGCGGGCAAAAAGACAGACCATATAGGCCGGTTCTGGTCAGGCTGCGCCTCGGCTGTCAAGCATGGCCTTGAGATACTCGGTATCGCCGTGGTGGATGCAGACATCAAGGATGCAATGATGCTCCGGGCCGTGCAGACTCTGAACGCCACTGAACTTGAAGGAAAGAATATGACTCTCAATCAGTGGTATCTGTCTGTATTGAAGAAGTACAGAACAGATTTGCTGAAAATCACTTCATTGCTCGTTGCCGATGCCGCCTTCTCCGTACTGCCGTTTGTCGAGGGGCTGAAAGAAATCGGTTTTTCTCTGATAAGCCGTCTGCGTTCCAATGCCGTGCTGTATTACATCTACGAAGGACCGCGCACCGGTAAAAGAGGACGGCCTAAGACCAAGGACGGCAAGATTGATTTTGCAAATCCCGACAAATGCAGGATGACCAGGCTTGACATCGATCCCGAGGAAGGCGAGGCTTTTGAACTTGTGGCATGGTGCAAGTCTCTGAAGCAGAAAGTACGGCTGGTAATCCATTATCTGCCCGGAGGTGGACACCGACTGTATTTCTCGACCGATACCTCTGTCTGCGGCAAAGATGTCTATGACATTTACCGGACACGGTTTCAGATTGAGTTCTGTTTCCGCGACGGCCATCAGTTCACCGGACTGCTCGACTGTCAGGCTCGTGATGAAAAAGCTTTGGATTTTGCTTACAACGCTTCGTTTGCCGCTGTCAACATCACCAAGGTGCTCAGGAAGCAGACGAATATGCCCTTTTCTATTGGTCAAATTAAGTCTCTGATGGTCAACGCTCATTTCATAAAAAGATTTTTTGACCTGAGCGGAATTGACCCGAACAAGACTTTAAATGCTAAACTTGTCAAAGAACTCTTTGGCTTGACGGTTGATGCCGCTTAGCCTATGAATAATTTTTTAACGAACTATTGTAAATTCGTACTTTCATATCTTTTACTTTTATTTGTTATTAGCTCCCGGCGGTCAATTCGATTGCAGCGGCCAGAATCACCGCGCCGCCGGGTATTTGTTCAGGCGTTGAGTATTGCGCCAAGTCGTTTTTTGAAGTCATCCGCGCTTATTTCGATTCTATCACCGTAGGACGAAATGCGGCTATAGCTTGGCTTGCTGTCATAGAAAAAACCCTGGTACGCCTGCAAGCGTTCAACGCCGTTAACAATCCATGTTTTACACCAACAACAGGCCGTGTGTTCTGTGATGGCTGAAACCGTTCCCGAAATTCTTTCTTTATATGTCATCTTTCCTACTCTTTAAGCGTTGACAAATTCCACATTCAGACCGAGGGCGGCAAATAAAGCCTCGATTTTATCACTTATCACCTCGACAGCGAAAGCGAGACCAAAAACCGCCCCGGCCGGCTTATTTGCTGCAAAGAGGTTGTAACCTCCATATCCGTTGTTGGTGATTCGTGCCACGGCTGTATTGCCGTTACAAAACTCGTAGCCGTTTGTGGTCGGCTCGATAGATACTTTGATTGTCTGCATATCTTTGTGGTGTTTATTGGTTTTACATTCTGAATCCGGCATAATAGCACATCCACATAAATTCAATTACGATGTGCCAGAAGAGAAGCCCGGCGGCAATCATGCCGATTATCGCCGCCGTGGCTTTTAGGGCCTGTTTCATTCTTCTGTGTCTTCTTCTGTTTCTACTTCATCAAGCGCGGCGGCGATAGCCTGAGGGAGCAAATAACAACGTATCGTAACGTCACATGCTTCGGCACCGTCTTTTAATACGTCCATGCTACCGCCAAACTCTTCAACGGCTTCGGTTAACAAGTCAAGATTATGGCAGATATAAGTTTCAGCCGTCCAGCTGTTGAACGTATACGAGCCGGAGCCGTTGCCGGTCACGCTGTCACACGCCCAAAGATCATCACGTAATTGCTCTTCAATTTCTTCGCGGTTGTCGGCTGTTACTGTGATATTGTTTTCTTTGATGTAGTCGAGTACGTCAGCGGTTACGGCTTCGAGATAGTTGTAACGTGTTTCCTTTGCGTTCATGGTGGAGGGGGTGTTACAAGTTTTCATAATTGGGAAATACTTATTAACTTTGTTCAACTTATTAACTTTGCCCCGGTCAAGTCTGTGAAGATGAACGGCCGGGGCTTTCGTTTCATCTCCTTTTCTGTACTGCAAAATTACAAAAAAAATCTGACATACAAAAGTTTTAAGCGATTTATTTTCAGTGGGTTAACCCTATAAATTCACCCTCTCAGCATACCCAATCACAACACGTCACCACATGCCGATACACAGCCGACACACCACGCAAACACACTATTTGCCAAAATCCCCCGAAATGACTATCTTTGCAGCAGAGAGCCTCAGAGCCCCCAAAACAAGCATTACCAATAAAGTTAAAAAGAGTTAACGCAATATGCAGTTCAGTAAAAGAGTTTCGGAACTTTCCCGCCTGTATGGCATCGAGCCGAAAGACGTACTTTTCGCCATGCTCGCAACATGCCCCGGCGTGTCAACCGTGGAAGCCTTTGCAGTGATCTACAAACCAACCTCCACAACCAACAACGCAATATCTACCCGAGCAAGTCAATACATCGGACAGCGCCCCGGACTTCGCAAGCTCATTGACGAGCTGAACGCGGAGCAATCCGACAACCCCGAACAACCAACCCCGAGGAGAGGAAGACCACGCAAAGACCCTCCCGCCGACAGCACACCGGAACAGGACGCGCCACGGCTGGACTATACCGACAAAGACGCGGTATTGCAGGAGCTGGCGAGGATTGCGGAGAGGAGCGAAAAAGAATCCGATAAATTAGCGGCAATCCGTGAGATTAGTGCGCTCCAGAGAATGAAGCAGGAGGCAGCCGTAGAGGACGAGAAGCGGGTACAGTTCTATATCCCGCTGACCTATGATCGAGCCGAGGAGTTACGGCAATATTTAGCCCGATACTATGCCGAAAGAGACGTAAACACAGAGAGTTAGCCGTCCATTCTCCTGCCTTATTCGTATAATACGGCATTATCCGCCGTTTAGCCGGTGCGCGGAGGGAGGCGGGGCACCCCCTTTGAGGGTATAAAATTTTGATATGTCACCCCCTCTCGAAATTTTTATTTTAAAATTTTTTATTTTTCAGATTTGGCTGTCCTGTCATCGGGTCAGCCATTGATTTTATGTTATACAACATATTTGTCAATCAGAGCCTTGCGGTTTCATTCGAAGCAGAGAAAACGGTTGTTGTAACTACTTGATTTGCAGACCAAACTTCTGATTTCCGATAAAACGTGTAGGGTTTTCGGAGTAAATGTTGGAAAAATTTGAAGTTTGTGCAGATTTAACTACTTGATATATTGTTCATTACTTATTATATGGTGGATGTGTAGGGATGTATTATGTGTATATAAAAAAATAATAGTATATAACAGGGGAATATAGAGAAAATAGCTACTATTATCTTTTGAGTAGTCAATCCTACAATCCTACATTGAAGCTATATATCAGCGAGTTACCCCTAATTTCTATATACATTGTTTCTACACCGTAGTGTATAGTCTTTACATGACATAAAATCGGTTTAACCATAACACTCAACGTGTTAGGTTGTTTTTCGGGGGAATCGCGAGGGACTGGTAAAACAAGAAAATCACACCTTATTCGGGGATTTCCATTTGATTCGGGGTTTGTGGAGCTAAGTAATTTGGGCTACCGCTGTTCTACATATCGCCTTGGAAGGACGATAAAAACGCATATAGGAGAGGGTGTTTTTGGAAATAAACGGGTTTGGGTTGTTTATTTTCTTGTATATTTTTTGGATTCACGAGAAAATAGACTACCTTTGCATCGTGGAACAGATAGGTCGGAGTAATTGACCGGCTGACAAGGCGAAGCAGTTGCGCCTTCTGTCCCATTTTTTTCAACTGCTAAAACAAACAACAACTGCATTATGCAAGAACAAGAGATTTGGAAAGATGTCGTTGGCTATGAGGGTTTATACCAAGTCAGCAACCTCGGTCGAGTGAAATCCATTCGTGGTCGTAGGCCATCCAAAGACAATCCGTCAAATAGGAAAGATGTGATAATGGCTTCTCATAGTGGGGCGGCACGATACCTCGGAGTTTCATTGCGGAAAGAAGGCAACTCTCGCACTAAAACCGTTCACCGCTTAGTGGCGCAGGCTTTTCTCCCGAACCCATTAGGTTTCCCATGTGTGAACCATAAAGATGAAAACCCCTTAAACAACCGTGTTGAAAACTTAGAGTGGTGTACACAAGAGTACAATGCTAATCACGGAAGCGCAAACAGCAAACGAAGTCAGAGCAATTCAAAACACGCTCCCTATTACGGTAAGGAGATTTGTGCGTTCAACAAAAACGGTGAATTTGTTGGTCAATATGCCTCAGCAATGGATGCGGCTAAAGAACTCCAAATTGCTTCAACTTGCAAGCGAGCTATAATACGAGGAATAAACTTGTGCTGTTTAGGTAAATCAGCGTCCGCCTATGGTTTCAAATGGGAGTATGCAGAATGATTAAACATGTGAAATGGACACACCGAGCCAGCTACTCGGTGACAGGGCAAGCTGATGGCCTTCGTCCGTTTCTCTTTATCATCAGCGTAACTATAACATCAGCAAGAATGGAAAAAGAGATAAAAGCATGGGTGTGGAACCCCGCAAATTCCCTCTTCAAGAGAAAGAAGTCAGAAAAGGCTGTCGGACATATAATCTCATGCCGATGCCCCGAGAAATGCGCTCTGTACGCAAAAGGCAACTGCGTGGCGTTTGATAATCACTGCCCCTACGGAAACAGAAGTCGCGTCGTTGGTTTTTCAAGAATGGCTTTGAAATTCAATGCTTGGATAAACAACTTTAAGGAAATTCACAAGGAAGCGTATGCCGCCAATATTACACAGCCTAAGAAATTGGAATATTTTATGGATTTGGTATATGTGCCAATAGCTTATTGGAGCCTTAATGAAAGAATTGAGTTTGTAGATGGTAAAGGGGTTTTCACATCAAGTAAACCCATTATAAAGCGTGTGCATTTCAATGCAAAACTTATATCCAAGGAGATTCTGGATTTCAAGCCGCGAGCTTTATTCGGAGGTATAATAACCGATTTTCAGCAAGAGGAAGTTCCTAAATTCCTTACATGGTTGAAGCGACTTGACCCTGACCTATACGAAGAAGTCAAGGTTCTAAATCCCGAACATCCGGCTTTTACCAACATCACAAATGTCGGACGCAGAGCGATATTGCAGACGTTAAATCCGAATATCGGCACATTTGTAGACATATATGGCGGTGTGTGGACTTGGGACGGAGAATATCTATATTCCAAGAACAGCCATTTTGCATTCGCCTTGATAGAATATGAAAAAACGGAAGAGTGTCGATTGAAGCCCAATAAGAATGTCATTGTGAAAGTTTCTGATGACACCCAAGTTAATAGCAATACGGAATTTATAGATTGATGAGGACTGACCCCTCCAACCCTTAAACATCAGCGATATGACCCAAGACCAGTTTGCCAAATACGCATATCGGCACAGCGAGGTTATCATCTTCCACCAAAAGCATCCCGAAGTAGACGTGGAGTGTATGCTGCTTGCTGTCGATTTCGACTGCGGAACATTCAAGCTCGCTCCGTTCGACACTGAACTGTACGAGGACGAATCGTTCTATGCCTCCTATGAGTATTGTGACAAGCCGCGCAAAGGCAGGGAGCTGAAAATAATAGTCAATGGGAAAACAAAGAAAATCAAATTACCCAATACGATATGACAGAGGCATTGCAGAAGAAGGTTGACTTTGCTATCAAGTTGCTCCGCTCGATACCGCAGGACGATGGACCGATTGAGGTCTCGTTTTCTGGTGGCAAGGACAGCGAGGTCATACTTGAGCTTGCCAAGATGGCGGGCATACCATATCGGGCGATATACAAGAACACCTCGATTGACCCGCCCGGCACGATAGCGCACTGCAAGAGCAAAGGCGTTGAGGTGCTTGCCCCGACAATCAACTTCTTTGACTTGGTGAAGAAGAAAGGATGTCCGACAATGAGGGCGCGGTTCTGCTGCGAATACCTTAAAGGGTACAAGGTTCTTGACCGCGCCGTTCAAGGCATACGCAGATGTGAGAGCGTCAAACGGGCGAAACGATACAGCGAGCCGGAAGTGTGCAGGACTTATCCCAAGAAACAAAAGGCTCGAATATATCTGCCGATACTTGAATGGACTGACGCAGATGTCGCTGAGTTCATTACAGAGCGTGGTATCAAGTGTCATCCGCTATATTATGACGAGCAAGGGAATTTTCACGTTGAGCGCAGACTTGGCTGTATCGGTTGTCCGCTTCGGAGCGATAAAGGCAAATCCGACTTTGTGAAATACCCGAAGTTTCTGAAAAGACTGATAGCATCCGTGCAGGAATGGCTTGACACTCATGCTCATGCTCATGCTCATGCCAAGTTTGGCAATGCCCACAATGTTGTGTTCCATAATCTGTTCTGCGGTTCATACGCCGAGTATCAGAACCTTGTAACCGGCGGCATGTTCCCCGAAACTGCCATTGACACCAAGAAATTTTTAGAGGATTACTTCAAAATAGACCTTACGATATGACAACCGAAGAAAAAGCAAAGGCGTATGCCGAGAAAAGAACAGAGGATTGTGTCTCCGAACACTACGGCTCGATGATGATGCGTAGACGAGTTCAGCGTTTTGACAGCTACGACATAGAGCAAGCATACGAGGACGGCGCCACCGAAGCCCTCGCCTCGCAGTGGAAAGACCCGAAGGTGGAGCTGCCGGAGGATGACGATACTGTACTTACACTTTCAAGTTACGGCCCTGTTCTCGCTTATTATTCCAAGCAAGATGAGATGTGGTTCGCATACGGGAACTACGGTGATATTACCCCTACTCATTGGCTACCCATCCCGCCGCTGAAAGGAGGTGACGCATGACACTCGAAGAAATCACGAAGCTGGCTGAGGAGTATGTCACCAAAGTGTATGGCGGCGACACCGATTTCATAGACGAGGCTGAGAATGTAATCTCTTGGCTTCTCCGCACCCACTGCATAGTGAGCAAGGAGACAGTGGCGGAAATCAAGGAGAATAGATACCTTAAAGAATATGAATTTCTGACAGAAAGGTGCATTGAGGACTTGAATCCTGAGAGAACGGATTGGCATGATATGCTTAGATTATGTGATGGAATGTATTATGCCTTAAACCAACTTTTAGACGAAACTGATAAATGACGGAAGTATGAAAGCTACAATAATACTCACAGAGGAAGAGGCGTATGCCTTAGAATCTGCAATCTCGGAACTTGTATCTCTCAGAGAGGGTTCTGACGATATGGAATATCATAAAGAGAATAAAAAGATAACCCACGCACTGAAAAGGGTACTCAAAAAGTATAATAAAAATGTTCGCTAAACGAAAATCAGACGGCAAGGTGATTGAGGTGACTGAAAAGCCATCATGGAACAAAGAAAAGATATACACAGCCGATGGCATCTTTTATCGCAAGGAAGACCTTGACTTCAACGTAGAGGAAGCGGAGGAAGTTACCATTGACGGGTGGGTGGCGAGATATAAAGATGGAAAGATTTATGCCTTCTGGTATGAGCCAATAGGGGGTGACGATGGCATGATAACAAGCTTCACGATGCTGCCAACAACATCTTTCCCCTCCCTCACATGGGAATCCGGCCCTCTCAAAGTCACTGTAACCGTAAAACCGAAGAAAATATGAAACCCCTTACAACCATCCTCGCCGCCGTCCTCTGCGCCGTGTGCATGAGCGGATGCGATGAACAAAAGACACAAGAGCAGATTGATGCTTATATAGCATCAAACATAATTGAGTTCAATTATAAAGGGCACAAGTACCTGCTGTATAAACAAAGTTACGGTAAAGGCGGCGTAGGCGGCATCGCCCACGACCCCGACTGCCCCTGCCATAAGGAAGGAGGTGAGGAATGAGCAAGATGTACAAAGTTCGCATAGTTGCCACTAAAACTATGTGGGTAACACAAGACGACATCAATGAAGATGTGGCAGGCGGTATGATTGCAGCTCCTTCACGAGAACTTGACGAGCAAGTTGCGATAGACTACGCAAAAGGCACATTGATTGAGGAAATGCGAAACAATCCTAACCGCGGCTCGGCTGAAATCATCAGCATCTATGACACTGAAACAAAAGAATTGAAAACTAAACGAAAATATCTCAAATAATATGAAAACCCAATTGTCTGTCAAAGAATCGGCAAAGCTCATAGAGCTTGGAGTAAGCCCCGAAAGGGCGAGTATGTGTGAATCCTCCGTTGCTTATGGCAATGGAGCAAGAGGGATTATGAAAGCTCCCGAAGCCCCTGTCTTCACCCTCGCCGACATTCTCGACATCCTGCCGAAAGAGTTTAATGTAAGCGGACCATCAGCAAGATTGCAGGTGTATAATCATCCAGCAGAATATTGGATTGCGTCGTATGTAACCTATGATGGCGGAACATTAACTTATCAAAATCCATGTTCAGCAGAAAAAGAACTCATCGACGCTCTCTACTCGCTGCTTGTGTGACGTCTGGAGAAAGGGTATGTGAAATAAGGAGGATAAGGAAATGAAAATAAAAAGTGTGCTGAAATTTATCGGCAATGAACTGCTGTACATTTTTGCCCTAATGGTCTTTATCGGCTTGGTTACGGTATTAGGCACGGTTGCCATAATTCTACTCTTGATGTTGGGGTGTTGGATTGGGATAGGCAAGGATATTTTCATCTACTTCGCTGCGTTCTGTATCTTTTGGAAAGTATGGGATGTCTTGGCGTGGGTAGTAGATAGGATAGCTGATAAAATTGAGCGTAAAAAGGAACGCGAATATTTTGGACGATTAAACAAAGAGCAATGAAAAAGAAATACCGCAGAGCCGTGTGCAAGTGTCTTGTATGGCTCATAAAACCTTTTTTGGTGGATATTCATGGTGATAGCTTTCCCTTTTGTGGTGACATGGATGTGTCTGCAAGATTGGGAACATTGGCTATGTAAAAAATTCAAAACTTATGACTATGACCCCGACTGACCGACCGCAGAAACCGAGGGAGTGTAAACACTATGGCAAGCGCAACTTCTTTGAATGGTTGATGGATAGCTTTCCACATTGCAAGTGCCCGAATAAAGAAAGTGGCATCTGCATTTGGAAGAGGAATTTAAGAGTTGATTGCCCCGACTTCACCCCGAAAACAAAAGAGAAAGATGACAGCAGAACAAGTAATTCCTCCAATAATTGACCCACGAGGAAAATGTTGGCAACAACCGCATCGCCGTTTTATTGAGGTGGATGATAAATGTGCGTTGATGTCATAACAGACGTTCAAGGCTCTAAAAGAATACTCAACCACACTACCCAGCGGTCAATATGCAGGGAAAATGTGGAAAGCTAAAATTGGGGATAAATGGTATCTAAGATGGTATTCTGATAGCCACCGCCCCGAATGTATAGATATAAACAACCGAGAAATATTAGTATTATGAACCCCGAAGACTACGTTTCCTACCCCCTCGCCCTTGCGCTGAAGAAGGCAGGGTTTGATGAACCGTGCGACCACTGCTATGCCAAAACAGACGAAAGCAAGCATGAGCTTGTCTGCATGACTGTAAGCCGTGATTACAATAAACCAAGAGACGGTGAGTCACCTTTTTTGATACCAATATGCTCTGCTGTTCCGTTATGGCAGGCTCAGAAGTGGTTGAGAGAGAAAGGAATCGCTGTAAGCGTTCAAGCGAGTGAGATACAAGGTGAGTTGTGGTATTCTGCTGACATCATTTCCACAAAAGGCATATCCGAGCTTGTCGATGGTGGATTTGATTACATGGCGTACGAATCCGCCCTCTCAGCCGGAATCGCTGCGGCGTTGGAACTGATTGAAAAGAAAGGAGAGTGATATGAGAGAATCAGCAACTATAAAATACAATGGAAAGCCAAAACAATGGTTCAGTAACTGCCATTTGGTTGACCCTATAAAACCTGTCGGCTACCTCAGACACGAACCCACGGGCTACTCGCTCGCAGTTTATAAACCCATCTCCCGATTCAAGGTACTTATGCTGAGGTGGTGCTTCGGGGCGAAATTCGAGAGGATATGACACAAGAACAATTTTATACCGCTATCAAGCTCAACCATAGGCTTGAAGCTCTGTTAGAAGTCAAGGAAGAAATCGCAGACATCGAGAAGCACCGTCTATGGTATGCAGAAAGCTATAGCCCCATGTGCGGTACGACACAATGGGACACAGTTAGTGAATGTGCAATGCGCGACATATCAGACATCCTTGACCGTCACGACCAAATGATTCGCCAAGAGATAGACGAGGAAATAGCAAAAATCACAAAACAAATCGAAGAACTATGAGCAAGACAATTGAAGAAGCGGCAAGAGAGTATGCAGAAGCCATGTGTCCGATAGGAGATTATTGCGGTGGCGTATATGACGAACAACGCAATAGTGACCTGCCTATTTATACTGATGACGCAAAATCCGTACTTGAATGGTTATTCTCTAAACCCCTCTCGCAGAGGCTCACGGACGAGGAAAGGGAGAAGATGAGAAAGCTATATATAGATGCTAACGACAAGCTCAAAATCTGTCTTAATGCGATGAGCTATAACCAAATCTCAGAACTTGATAATGAGTACAAGAAAGGTATAAATATGGGTTTAATCCTCGCGCTGAAACACATCTTCGGCAAAGAGCTTTTCGGGGAGGGCGAGGGATGAGCTGTGATATCAAAACCGTTGGCGATTTGCGCAGATTCATAGCCAACCTTTCAGACGATTATGAGATAGAGATGCGGATAAGACGTAGACTGACAGATGAAGAACTGAAATATATGCCTTACCCATATCCCTATGAAACCGAATACACGACCCTTGAATTTGACGATATTGGCGTTTCTGACAAGGTGCTGTGTTTAGGAGTTGAACTGAACAAGAACGATAAATGACGAGCAAAGAGATATACAACTATTATAAACTTAAACAAGAAGTGATATGAAATTGAAAGACCTTTTATTTAGTAGAGAGAAGTTGCGGAAGTATGACGAGCTGAAAGAGTGGAAAGAAAATTTCAGCAATATGGTAGAGGTGCCTATAACCCTTGTGCCTCGGCATAATATTGTTGGGTTGCAACTCCCCGACCACATCAAAAAAATCATCATTGACGCTCTCGAAGCCGAGATAGCCAAACTTGACGAGGAGTAGGTATGAGTGTAGACATTAAAAGCCTCCGCATCGGGTCCCACGTCATGTGGAATGGCAAGCGTCGGAAAGTTGACGCAATCACTGAAGAAGGCATAGCGTTTCGTATCGCCGATACGGAGCGAAAGATGTATGACAGTGCAACGATTGAGAGCGTAGAGCCAATCGCAATCACGCCCGAACTGCTGAAAGAGTTGGGGTTTGAGTTTCGGAAAAGCGCAGGAGGAAGTTGGTGTATATCCGACAAAAAGGGCGGGTACTTTTACGCTACGGTTTGTTCCGATAGTACTTGCATTGTTACCCACTATCCCGATTTTGGGTTTCAGTCCCGCGTGGTTTGCACCTATCTCCACGAACTTGAAGCCTTTGCCTACCTTATATCCCAAACCGAACTAATCTCCGACTGATATGGAATTCCCTGCGAGAGAAGCGTACCAAAAGAAGTGTAAGCACTATGGTGCTGATGGAGTGTGTTGGAAGCTATCTAATAGCCTCGGACAATGGCACGGCATATCATTTGTGCCTCATTGCGGACACATTTCAATCACCTGCACTCCCGACTGCGACTGCGCGAGGCTGAAAAGGTATGATAAACGACATAACGAAAAGTGAAATGGCAACGTGGAACAAAGGATATTATATTCAAGCAGTGTTGGCTCGTAGTGAGGCTAAAAACCGAGCTTCGGGGCGCACGACTCGACAAGTGGACAATTACATTCAAGAACTATTTAATGCGAAAATCGGGGAATGGATAACTCTTCTTGATCATTCAGTATGTCGCACAGGCGATGATGGATTATTCCACAAGGTACGCAATCGCATGAAGTGTGAACATGGGATAGACCTTGAAGCTAAACGTAGGGGTAGTATTTTTGCCGTTAGGATTCCCAAATCCGTAATGGTAGACATGGCTAACCGTAGGACTATAATGATTGAGGACACTGAACGGGGTCTTAACGCAATAGAGAAATAATAATATGGGCGATAAAGACTTGAACGAGTTGTTCGGAAATCCCGAATTATTGATTGGATGTAGCTTGTCCGATATGAAGCCACTGCCAATCGTAGAGAATAGCATTGAGTTGGATTGCCTTTCAGTGCGAGAAAAGATGGAAGCCGAACCCTTACAGATTAAGCCGTTGTCTTTTGAGATTGAAGCGTCTTTTAGCAATGATGTAGCTAAATTCCTTGGTGTAGACCTTGCTTCTGAACCGAGCAGGATTTCTTTAATGATTCAAGAGCCGTCAATAATCAACAAGCCTCGCAACCTCAAATATCCCAACAAGAAACGTGCAAGGCGTGTGTGGAAGAAGTGGGCGAAGCGTTACGGCACGCGTCCCGGTAAGATGATTTATCTCCCGAATGTGGAGGTGGAGAGCGAGTATAATGGCGACTACATGAGCGTGAATATTACAGCAAAACCGACAAAACAAGAATGATATGAGTAAAACATACTTAGGCATAGACCCTGGCTTTTCGGGAGGGATAGTGCAGATTAGCTCTGACGGCAATCTGTTGTCATGTGTCAAGATGCCAGCAACCCCGATGGATATTCTGAGTTATCTGCAAGGGATAGCCGAAAACGCAATATGCTTCCTTGAAGATGTCGGACTTGGGATGCCGGGGCAGTCAAGCAAGGCCACCGCAACATTTGCCCGACACAACGGTCATTTGGAGATGGCGTTGATGGCTTCGGGTATATCAGCCGTAAAAGTGACCCCTGCGAAGTGGCAGAAAGCACTCGGATTGTCGAGCAAAAAGGGCGAGAGTAAAACATCGCACAAGAATCGCATCAAGGCGTGGGCGCAACAGAGATTTCCTCAGCACAAAGTAACTCTTTGGGCGGCTGACGCTTTGGCAATAGCTGAATACGGAAGGAGGATGAATCTATAATGGCTAAGGACTACATAGACAGAATAGCAGGGAGCATCTACAATCTCATGAAAGGTGCGGAGCTGGAGAAAGGGTTGGAGGAGAAGCGTCCGGCTGACCGCATAGGCGTGTTTCAGGAACTTCTGATAAAGGCTATCAAGAAGTCAACGCTGTGCTGTTTCAACGGCAGACCGTTCTACTTTAACGGTCGGATATATGTTCAGCTCGGCAAGGACTCATGGGACGCTTTCAACTCGCTTGTGCTTCGCATCGCCGACAAGTGTTTGCTCCCTCCGGGCGACAAGACACGGCTGGAGGGTGTCAAGAAAGTGTGCCGTGGCGAGGTGTCGCTTAAAACCCTCGAACCCGACAGCTCCATAATTGTGCTGAGAAATGGTGTGCTTGATTTGGAGAGCAATACTTTCCACAAGTTCAACAAGAAATTCAAGCAGGTCACGCAGATGGATTTCGACTACGATCCGAACGCAGTGCCTAACGTGTGGACTGACTATTTCCTTGATGCCGTTCTCGACCAATCGGCTCAGAAAGTGTTGCAGGAGTTCATGGGTGCGATATTCATTGACCGCCGGAAAGTGAAGATTGAGAAGATGCTGATACTCTACGGAGCAGGGAGCAACGGCAAGAGTGTTATCCAATCCACCCTCATAGGGCTGTTGGGCGAGGATAATGTAAAGACGCTCGCAATCTCCGACCTCATAAGCGGTTCGGAGCGTAAGCAGAACATAGCGTCTATCAACGGCAAGCGACTCAACTATTGCTCCGAGATTCAGACGAGGGAGTTCGGGCAGAACGCAGACGCACTGAAAGCCTTGATTAGCGGAGAGCCGTTTGAAGTGCGGTTGGTCTACATCAACAACTTCACGGCACGGAATATCCCCCTGCTGATGGCAAACGCCAACCGCATACCCTACATAAAGGATTTCAGTCACGGGCTGTCACGCCGTCTGATAATACTCCCCTTTGAGCGGGTGATTGAGGAAAAGAATCAGAACAAACGCCTTGCGAAAGAGTTGCAGAAAGAATACTCCGGCATACTCAACTGGATATTGGCGGGACGGCAGAGGCTTATCGCCAACGGCTATCAGTTCTCCGTGCCTCAACGCTTGCAGGACTTGGTAGAGGAATACCAAGCCGAAAGCTCCACGGTGTTGCAGTTCATGAAAGCCAAGGACTACAATCGCTCCATACTCGATATGGAGCATGAGATACGTTGGCTCAAAGCGCAGCAGCTATTCTTTGCCTACAACAAGTGGTGCGCCGAGAATGAGATTCGACCCGAAAGCGAAAAGCGTTTCTACATGACGCTAAAAGAGGCCGGATATAGCAACAAGCGGACACAGACGGGCAATCTCTACGGTGTCTATCAGCTCAACACCCGACCGATAAAAGAGGAATACAAGAAGCGGAACGAGAACAACCTCATAGACGGTATGGATAACCTCGCCCATTGGACGGGTGTCAGCCGTCAGACAATCGAGAAGATGGTGCGGTGCAATCTCTTGGAGGGTTGCTACACCAAGGAGGGGCGCAGATATTGGTTCATGCTCGACAAGTGCCGTGCGGTAATCAAGAAGTTCATGCGCAAGGACAAGCGCAAGAGTGACGGGCGTGTGCCGATGGAGCTGAAAGCCGACCGCAGAGCCTTTAACAAGGACATGAAAGAGCGAGGCTTGCCATACCGCAAGGCTGAGGCTCCCGACCCTCACGCTATCGGCATAATCTATGTGACGGACGAGTTCAACTATCAGCTTGACAAGTATGACTACGAACAATTTGTGAAATTCCCCACTGACGTGAAGTTTGACCCCTCGACTGCACCTGACATTCTTGAAGATGATTCAACCGAAGATTCTAAACATTAAGAGAAAAAATGAATTACCAAGAAGTAAACGGATATTTATGGATATTGGCACAAGTGCTTAACAAGGCATTTGGGATGTCTGCTGACAATCTCCATGAGGGACGTATTGATGAGTTCTTTAACGAAGAATATCACATACAAGCTATGGCTATAGCTGACGATAAATATGGTATGAGAGGCTTCATTATACCAACAGACAAAAGCGATATTCAAACAGTTACCCCTCCTAAATGGACGCCGTTGGAAGTTTTTCCAAACGCTTTGCCAATTGATATTTTATCAGGTGACAAAGAGGGGTGTGCATGGAAAACAAAATATTGCTGTTATGCCATGTATCTGCTGAACGAAGTTTGTGGGGCAAAAATGAAATACAAGACATACTCCGCAGATAGCCTTGTTAAAGAGATGGTAAAAATATTAAAACAATCAATATGAAAACATTGAACATTGATAACGTGGATGGTATTGCAATAAAATTGCAGCAAGTCAAAGTTGAAGTAGGAGGGATAGCCGCTGACGAAGAAATGGTCCTTTCTATTTCGGAAGACGGAGCGCACGCAGAAATATGGCGCGGCTGCGAGCCAATACGCTTCACCGGACCTCAGGCCAAGAGGTTTGCACGCCAACTTTTGCGTATGAGCAAAGAACTCAAAACCGCAGAAGAACAGACTGGCCGCGATTCAAAGCTAACCGAAAAAGAGCGGTTCTGTTTGGACGCATATATTGCAAATGGAGATGCCTACAACGCCTATCTCCTTTCAAGGGAATCTCCAGTAACCACCACTTCGCCAGAGTCGCTTGCTGTTATGGTTTCAAGATGGTTTGGCACAAGGAAAGTTATGGAATATCTCGCTATGCGAAAGGAGATTAAATCTTTATCTGCCGAAAGCATAATCTATACACCAGTCATTGGCAATCCAAAATAGGCATAATCTATGTGACTGATGAGTTCAACTATCAGTTGGATAATGATAACTATAAGGACTTTATTAAATTCAAAGAGAAATGAAAGTAACATTTGAAATTCCCGAAAAGATTGTCAGAAAAGCAATCTATTCTGTAATGGCAGAAGACGATAACAACGAGCTTCCTGTTGATTTTGCCGAAAAAGTAATGGCAAAGGAGTGTATGGAGTGCGATTTATCCTCAATGGTAGGATTAAAAGACGCAATTGAGTTTCTGACAGCGATTGCTCTGATGGCTGTGGGTGCTTTCGCTGAAAAAGAGAGTAAATAATATGGCAGATAAATTCAAAGTAGGCGACAAGGTAAAAGTTGCTAAAAATGCGCCTCAAATGTATATCGCAGGAGTGAGTTTTATCTTTACTGAGATTGCATCAACTGTTACCAAAATAGACTATCCAGAAAACAACCCCGAAGACCAGACGCTACGCATTGAGATTACTCCATTCAATTTCATGGAGATTCCAAGCATCTATGTGGAGCGGGTAGAGAATGAGGAGCAGAATGAGGCTGAGGAAGATGCTCGTATCCGCCAAATGGAGGCTGAACTTGACGAGTTTAGAAAAGCGGAACTTGACAGAGTGTTGCACCCCGAAAAATACCACACCTACGAGGTGACGATTGACAATGTGGCAGTGGATTGGCAACGCTATGAAGCCGACCTCGCCAAAGAGATAGCGGTAAAGTTGTCAAAACCTAATGAGAACAAGCCCGGTTATGTGGCTGATTATGCCGTGTCGGTTGCCAAAGCGGTAGTCGAGAACCTTAAAAAGAAGTGATAATGCCCCTAATCTCAATCCACATAAAAGACAACGGCGAACACTGGGAGAAAACGGTCAAGATGTGCGGTATCACGGTGTACCGCCGCCACGACTTCACCAAAGAGCCGCAGCGCAAGGCTGTGGGCTTCCAAGTGTTTGAAAATTCCATCGTGGAAGTCGAGGACGAGGATTTTTACCCCGATGAATGTAGAACTAAAAAGAAGTGATATGAACAAGACGCGTAAACCAGTTTTCAAAATCCCCAAACCCGATGCCAACAGAATCCTCAACACGGCTTTCGGACGCGGGATGGCTGAGGTTATAGCCGAAAAGCAAGCGCGTATCGACCGACTTGAACAAATGATGCTATGTCTGCACGAGAATGTATGTTATAACAAGGGAGCCGTCATACTTCAACAAGACCCCAACGACCCCTGCGAAATAATATACTCGGCCATACTTGACAAGGTAGACAATCTAAAACAAAGTAAATGATATGAGCAAGAAAAAGAATGTGATTGCCCGTGTAGGCAATTTTGAGATTACAAAGGAGAGAGGGCCGGAACACGACTACATCCGCGTCAAGGCTATCGGAGGGCATTGGGGCGTCATGCACCGCGACGACAGCCCCATGTACGGTGTATGGCTCGCAATGTGCAAAGACCCCGAGTATAAGCAGGGATTGGAGGTGCGTTGTGTGATGGAATACACCATGTCACAGATGCTCTATGACGAGGGCTTCCTGCAAGATTGGTGGAAAGCCATCGACGAGTTCAACAAGCGCAGAGTCGCCAACGCTCCCATACCGACCGAGCAGGAGGAAGCTGACGCAATCGCCGAGGTGCAGATAATGGAGGAGGTGAAGAAAACAATACAAGATAACCTTTAAAACAATTTAGAATGAAGAAAGATTTAGAACAAGTAGCACAAGACTACGCAACTCGTGTGGTTGAGTGCAACCCCGACGCAAAAGATGCAGAAGGGTTAATCGCAACAGCCGTTGTGTACGGTGCAAACGAGCTTTACAATCAGATTGACGAAATGGACTTCGGCAACGCCATCAAAGCACTCAAATTCGGTAAAGCCATTCGCCGTAAGGGATGGAATGGGAAAGGCTTGTTTGTAGTCAAGCAAGTCCCGGCGCACATTGGAAGTGACATAATTCCCAAGATGCAGTCGCTCCCTCAATCTGCCAAAGACCTTATCCTTGCAGGTAAAGGATTTGTAGATTATACCTCACAGTGCTTAATCTACAACGAGAACAATGGACGAGCCGACAGTTGGGTGCCGTCTATTTCCGATGTATTCGCAGAAGATTGGGAGGTTGTAGAGATTGCAAAATAGGTTTTCTTCAAAATCTATTGCTATTTTATGGAAAATAGACTAACTTTGTAATCCATAAAAACAATCTTTTTAAGCCACAAGAGCTTCATGACCCCGACAACGGGTTGTGAGGCTCTTTTTGTTTTACCCGACCGATATGGCAGTAGAATACACCCTTTTGATGCAGAAAACCACGGACGGCAGTGCGGTGAAATCCTCGCTGTCGGACTTCGGGTTTGCCGTGCGTGATATTCCGTGGCCCGATGAGGAAACACAGGAGGTCGCTGCGCGGACATGGCCGGGCAAACATGGCGAGGACGCATACATTCCTCCAAGCGGACTAAAACTGCAAGCCTATGATGTTGAAGTGGAGTTTTGTTACAAAGGCGATGTGGGTACAGCCGTAGACGCTTACGAGGCTTTGCGAGATTATCTGATTGGCGCAAACGGTGACGGGGCGGAGTTGCGTGTCTATGACCCTTATTGGAGGCGTGGGCGGCAAGGATTGCATGTCAAGAAGATTGGCGACTTCGACCCTCACCGCTCAAACATTGACGAGGTGCTGCCTCTTAAAGTGACATTTCGAGTAACTGACCCAAAAACCAAAATAACACTTGTGTATGTGGGAGATTAAGGGAAAAGACAATCAATTAAAGGCTACCATTAATTCGCTTGAATACAACGGCGAGTGGATGGGTGAAAGTTATGTGACCGTCACTGTCGAGTCGCCCGCTCCCATCAACTTCGAGATAGGCGATTACATAATCTACCGTGACGAGCGGTTTGAGATAAACTACGACCCCGGCAAAATCAAGTCGGCTCCCCGATATGAAAAGGAGGATGCGTTCAAGTATGAGAACATCAAGTTCAACTCTCTCGCAGACGAGCTGACATGGTGCGACTTCCTTGACATAGTGCTTAACGACAATCAGCTTCACTTCACTGGGTTGCCGAAGTTTAGCTTCTACGGAGGCGTGAAAGACCTCGCCAACCGTATGCAAGCCAACCTTGATCGCACCTATGGAAAAGGAACATGGAGCGTTGTGGTGTCGCCCGAATTTCAAGGCGGCAAGGAGGTCAACATTTCGGTTGACACCATAAAGGTGCAGGGTGCGCTGTCTATTCTTGTCAACGAGCTTGAAACATATTACACCATCAAGGGCAGGACTATCACCATCGGGGCGGCAGGTATTCCGGCAGGACATCTGTTCAAGTACGGCAAGGGCAACGGACTCTACGAGATTGAGCAGAATGCCGAGGCAGACCAAGCCATCGTGACAAGACTCCGCGCTTACGGCTCTACCCGAAATCTGCCTCACCGCTACTACAACTCTCTGTCGGGAGCGGACGGAAAGAAGCTCATACCCGACAACATGGCGGTGCAGTACCTCATGTTGCCGGAGTTTCCATATACAACCCAAGACCCCTATATTGACAGCCCGAATATTGCCAAACTCGGAATCCGTGAAGGTACGGTATTCTTTGACGGCAGCGGAGAACTTGAAGAAATCTATCCCTCAATCGAGGGCATGACTGCGGAGCAACTGAAAGCCGCAGGTGTGCCGTGCAACTCTACGGGCGCACTTGACGAGATTGTGAGTGCGGAGCAGATGACCGACAACGGCGTTGGCGAAATCAACGAGGGCGAAACACAGACCACCGCCAAGCCTCCGACATTCAAGGTCACACTCAAAGACCTCGGCTTTGACATCAACGACCATCTTACTACTGAAACCGCCACACTATCATTCAAGACGGGTATGCTCGGCGGTCGTGACTTCGAGATTGTCGGCCGCAAGAAGATAGAATCGGGTGGCAAGGTGACAGGCTACGAGCTTGAACTGAACCGTGTGTATGACGATGGCATAAAGCTGTGGTTCCCTTACTCAGCATACAACGCCCAAGCGGGCGACAAATTCGTGATTCTCTATATCGAAATGCCGGAGGTGTATATCAAGGCTGCGGCTCAGAGGCTCAAAGAGGCTGCAACGGAATGGCTGTCGAAAAATGACTACTCGCGCTCCATCTATGCTCCGAAGGTCGATGAGATTTTTATGGCACGTCAGCATGACCTCGCAATGGCTTCGGGCGGCAAAATCAAAAGTCTGCATGACACTCTCAAAGAGGGTATGCTGCTGCTGTTCGAGGACGAGGATTTGAACATTGACGCTTCCATCTTCATTGACCGCCTCACCATCAAGGAGGAGGGCGCAGTGCCGACATACGAGGTCGTTCTGAAAGAGGAAAAGACTGTTGGCCGCCTCGACAAGATGCAGAATCAGATTGATTCTCTTGCGGCAGGCAAAGGTCAGGGTGGCGGAGGTTATACCGCCGCGCAGATACGCTCGATGATTGACGCTTACGGCGGCTCGCGGTTTCTGTCTAAGATTAAGTCAGACCGCACTCCCTACGGGCTTTCCGTGGGGGGGCTTCTGAAAGCGGAGGACAGGATGCACTTCGGGGAGTTCATGTCAGGGGCGTTCGGCGGCTCTGTTGACAGCCGGGGCAACCTGGAGATGGAGAGCGGCGTGTTCCGCAGCTTCGTGCAGATATACGAATTAATAGTCAACCGCCAGCGCACGTTCGACTCTGACGTGATATTCGCCGAGGGGGACACCATAGAGGAGATAACCCCCTTCGGCATGTCAGACGAGGGGAACGCCCGGTTCACCCTGAAGATGCACGAGGAGTGGAAAGGGTACACGACCGCGCTCTACGAGGGTGACGTGATACGCGGCATCTACAACAACATCACCGGCGCGGCCCCCTCCGGCGACGGCACCACCACAGTCAACAACGCCACCTACTACACGTCGTGGATGCGCGTCATAGACGTCCGCCCCGGGAAGAACGAGGTGGATGTGGTGGTCTACCCCGACGCTGACACTCCGGCAGGGCGGAACTTCGACCCGTCGCCCATGATGAAGGTGGCGAGATGGGGCAACGCCGGAAGCACGGAGGCGCAGAAGAAACGCCAGCGGCTTGTGCTCATATCCTCCACCGAGGCGAGGGTCAAGGTCTACTACCACGTCACGAAGCCGATTATCGACGAAGGGAACGTGGCCACCGTTCTTGGCGAATTCCCGGAGTTCCTTCTTGGCCAAAACCCTGCAATCAGGGAGGGGGACACCGGAATTTACGCCAAGGTCGGCGTGTTCGAGACCATCATACAGCGCGACCACCTCGGTAGGCCGGAGCCTCAGATTGTCTATCGCGGGCAGTACGACCCCGGCGCGGACTACTACGACGGCACGGCCTTTGTAGAGTCGAGCCGCAAGTACGAGCAGAGCTGCGTGCTCTACTACGGCTGCCAGTGGCTCTGCACCAAGGCCGGGGCAAAGAACCCCCCGTCGTGGGACTCGACAGACTGGAGCCTCTATCAGGGGGACCCGCGCCTCAGGCTCGAATGGGCCGGCAGCGAGGACTCCGTCTACGAGGACAGCCCGGAGATAACCCTTGAGGTGCTTGCAGAGATATACCACCAGGACGTGACCTCCGACCCGAAGATAAAATGGGACTGGACCCGCGAGAGCTGGCACAACGGGTCGCAGGACACTGCATCCGACGCGCTTTGGAACGCCTCCCACGAGAACGTCGGCAACTCGCTCCGCCTTGTGAAAGAGGACATGAACTACTCGTTCGGGAAGCGCCCCGACAGGCTCACCTACATAGTGACCGCCACGCTCATCGACAAGAACGGAGAGCCTCTTAAATCCCCTGACACCGGGTCTCCGGCAACTCAAAAAATGGCAATAGAGATATGATAAGGAAAAAGATCAACACAGTAAAGACAGACCCGAAGATGTCGGCCTCGGTGGCGGTGTCGGGCGGCGCGGTCGTGAGGCAGTCCTACCTCGCCACCGGGTCATGGTACCCCGACCGCACCCTCGTGCCGATTGTCCTCGTGCCTGTCATCGGCTACACAGACCCCTCCACAGGCAAGGCCGTGGAGAACGCCGCCTCTGAATTGACTGACGGCCACTGGTACCGCCTTGACAGGGACACAGCGACCACTGGCATCTCCGCGGCCACAGAGATTACAAACGGGATGCCGGGGCAGGACTCCAACGGCGGGGCCATCACGCTCTACGACATCGACACCACCGCAGGGTCTGCCACCTACGGGAAACTGACCGTCCGCGAGAACGTGAGCCACGACAACCCGGTGACCTATGTGTTCGTGGCCACGCACGCCGCGAGCGGCAGGAAGGTCATGGCCTCGTTCGGCACGTCGACGCAGCTTATAGAGATAGTGCCGGAGATATGCTTCGACAACAACGCGCTTGGCCTCTACAACCCCCTCAAGGGAGAGAGGCACTACACTCTCAACCCCTTTCTCAACCCCTCCTCTTATCCGGTGAAATGGTCGTGGCTTAGCTATCACGAGGGGAAGTGGGGCGCGCTTGGGTCAACGGCCTACGACTGGGCGGTCACAAAGTCAGGAGACGGGATAAAGATAGACCGCTCCGTGATGCAGGACACGCTGTATCTTAAATGCGTTGCAGAGGTCACGCTTGAAGAGGCGGTCGTGACGCTTGAGAGAGAGGTGACGCACACTCGCAGGATGCCGAAGTTCGAGTTCGACATAACGCGCGTAGGCATGCTCCAGCCCGGCACCACCGAAATAAGCCCCTACGCCCTTTTGCGCACAGGCAGGGAAGTCCTGTCGGATGTGTCAGAGTTCAAGATAGGGTGGTACGGCTCGGGCTCGTCAGAGATAGCCGCCGGGCAGAACCCTCGGATAAGGCTCTCCGCGCTCGGCTCCGCCTCAGACCTCGGTCTTGACGTGAAGGACAGGGGCGGGTGGAAGCTGCTGCTCACGGCTGACGGGGGCAAGTATCTCACGACAGCCGACGGAAGGCCGATAATAGCAAGATAACCACAAAACAACATACAGCCATGCATAAATACTATAAGATCACGCCCGAATGGGCAGAGAGACTGAACATGACAGAATCCGCCCCCCGTCATCCCGACGGCATGTACCTTGTGCTTCCCGCAGTTGGGCTTCAGGTCTCCGAGAGGCTTGCGGCGGCAAACGGGGGCGCGCGCCTCTCGCCGGAGGAGGCGTTCAACGCCATCGGCGCGATAGGGCTTGACACCGCACAGGCACTCGCGTCCCAGCGAGGGGAGCTGCGCCACGCCGCCCCGCTCGGCAGCGATGGCGACGGGCAGGAGAGCATTGACGAGGACGAGCCGGCAACAGGCATGACAGAAGATATAAAAGGAGACAAAGATGAGTGACCAGAAGCGTGCCTCGATACCGAGGACAATCATGTTCCGTAGCAAGGGGGCGAACTACACAGCGTTCCTCCATGCCTCCACGGGCGACCTCGTACAGCAGTACGACGACCCGGCCAACGGCCCTTTCTACCCTGAGATAACCGCCTCCAGCCCGATAACCTTGCAGTTCACCGCCACATCGTCGGCGGCGACCGGGGCTATAACGCCCGACTCCATAGACTACAAGATAGGCGACACCTCCCTTGCGTTCGACTCTTCGGGTGCATGCACCACAGCCGGCGCGCAGCCGTATTTCAAGAAAGTGAACGGCAACCTCGTGATTATCGGAAACATAGCCAAGTATCTCGGCGGCCAGAGCTCCATAATCACCGCCATTGCAAAGAAAGGGGGCGACACACTCAACGCCTTCTGCCCGGTGTCGGTGTCAAAATATGTGGATGGGACCTCGGCCAAGGTCTCCATCGCCGCCGCCGACAGCAACAACTTCACCATCACCGACGCGGTCCCGTCCGTCAGGCTGAAGGCCGGCGTGCTGTCAAAGGCCGGGTGGGTCTACGACCAGGCTAAATATTATTACAAGTGGGAGAAGGCAGACGCGGCGGAGACATCGGGGTGGAAGCCGCTCAAGTCCGGAAGCGGCACGAACGGCACGATAACAATCGACGAGGCCGACGTCGACACCTACGCCAACATCAAGGTGTCGGTATACGAGGACGCGGCCATGACCAAGCTTATCGGCACGGACACAGTGGGCGTTATCGATGCCTCCGACCCTCTCGACATCATAGTGTCGGCCCAGATAAACGAGACCGGGGGCACAGGCGCGTCGGCAACTGTCGCCACAACCAATCTCGAGCTTAACGACGAGATGCCCGACACGGCCTATCTCCTGCTCACCCCCACGCTCGTGAAGCGAGGCACCACCGTGTCGGCAGGGGCGACCACATGGCTCACGGGCATACTCACCGACCCTGCGGGTGTCACCACGCTTAACATCCCCCCTGTGTCGGGGCAGTACAAGGTGACGGTTGCCAATCTCAAGAACTCCCTCGGCGAGCACACGCTTGTAATGACCGGGGAACTGACCTGACACGCATATGGCACAGTCAAAGGCATCAATAGCAAAGTCAATAGGGTTCGTCCACGTCCCCAGTGACGCTGTGGGCTATGAGCTTGTCTCGCTCAACAACTCCGTGACCTACTCGGCTGACGGCACGCCGTCCGTGCCCCTTGTCAGCGTCACCCCTTATGTCATTGAGGGGTCAAGTCGCACGCGCCTCCCTGTCAACGGCGAGGCCAAGGCCGCGCACAGCGTCTTCCTGCGCAGGATGCAGGGCGACACGGAGACATCGCCGGCGAGGGTCACATCCGCCGCCACCACGACTGCCGTGTTCAAGTCGTCGAGATGGGCGCGGTTCGACCTTGTGGCCAACCCTGATGTCACTTCCACGCCCTCCGGGTCGCTGGTTAAATACTCCTACCCGGAGTCGGCTGTGCTCGCCTCCCTCATGGTCACTATCGCCCGCGACGGCGAGGACGGCGAGCCTGGCGCGTTCACCTCGATTGTCTTCACGCGCTCCGCATCCCGCCCCGCCGCCCCGTCGGGCGGCACATACGGCAACCCGGTGCCGGACACGGCGGGGTGGAGCGACGCCCCGGAGTCTGGCGGAGCCCCGCTCTGGATGAGCCGCGCGAGGTTCACGACCGACATGACCGGGGAGGCGGGGAAGCCGTCGCCGGAATGGTCTGAGCCGTCGCCGTGCGAGGACTCGTCGGGCATAGAGTACATATGGTGCAAGACCCCCCGGCTCACTGTCATCCCGGCCAACACGCACCCGTACCCCGACATTCAGGGCGCGCCATGGGGCAAGGACGCTTCCGGCGCTGTGTGGATGGCGGTGGCCCTGAAGAACAACGGCGTGTGGAGCGACTGGTCGATTGTGAAGGTGAAAGGCGAGGACGGGGAGGACGGGGAGGACGGATGGTTTGTGAACGTCACCCCCGAGACAGTCCAGCTCGTCAAGGGCGCGGGAAAGCCCATACCCGTGACGATTGAAGCCTTCTGCGGCTCAAAGGGCGGCAAGGTGCAGCAGGTGGGAGGGTTTGTGAACCTCGACATCCCCGGCATTAAATGCCTGAGCCAGCTAATTGAGAACGGGACATTCAAGGCCATCCTCCAGTATGACGGCACCACGGAAGTCAACACCCCGGTCAGCGTAAGGGTGACAACCGACGGAGGCCCCGTGATAGCCAAGTCAATATCATTCACGACGGTCAACAACGGGGCGACAGGCCCCGCAGGCCCCTACATACCGCCTCCGATGCCGTGGGAACACTACCCGGACAACTATGAATTCTTGTCGGGGGCAAGCGGAGAGGCGCGCAAGGACGTGGTGATTGTCACTTACGGGGGCGGCCTGTTCATGTACGCCTGCATCAGGAGCCACGTAAAGACGAGCACCCAGCCGTATGACGACCCGGACAACTGGAAGATGTCTGACCTTAGCGGCTACCGGTTCATCGCCACCGACCTCATGCTTGCCGACAGCGCGTATATAAAGCTGCTCTCGTCAACCGGCATACGCATCTACACCCCTGACGGCAAGATTGTCGGCGCGATGAGCAGCGTGCAGGGCTCTCCGAAGTCCGGCGGGGTCGTGCTGCCGTTCTTCATCGGCGGGGTGATGCGCGACAACGGAGTGTTCGCCGAAGACCCGATGTTCGGCGTAGGCTCTGACGGCAAGGCGTACTACGGCGGCACGAAAGGCCAGAGGATAGAGGTAGACCCTGTGGAAAAGGTCATCAACATCTTCGGCGACGACGGCAGACTCTGCGCGGTTCACAGCGGCAGGGAGATAGACTACACCAAGGTCGCGCAGGACACTGCGGCCAGCGGCGACGTCACGGTTGCGCAGCCCTCTGTGCTTCCGTCCACCTCCTTCCAGGCATCCGGCTCCAAGACAGTCAAGGCCGTGCCCGGCAAGACAGTCAAGGCCAGGGGCGAGCTAGAGGTCAGTGTGCCTCAGTTCAGGATCACGGCAAAGAAAGGCGGCTCCGGCTCGATGATGGGCATGGCCCCCTCGGCAGCCGGCTATGTGTCGCTGAGATTCATTGTCAACGGCAATGTGCGCTCCACGCGCCACATAGGGGAGGCCTCCGATGGCTCGGCGGTGACGGGAGCCGGCTACGGCGATGTCACCACCGGCGCGTTCACGTTCCGCGAGAGCCTTAACGACGGCGACACATACTCCATCGAGATTGTGTTCTCGGCCACTCTTGTCAACCCCGTGCCGACAAGCAAGGGGACGGTCACGGCCATGGCCGCCGGGCCGCTCTCAGCGTCCTACACAGGCGCGGCGTACCGTGCCGAGTACGGCAGGAACGGGCTTGCGATTGTGACAAACTCAAAGAACTATGTCTACGCGCTTTTCGACGCCTCCGGAGTCCTGCACTTCAAGGCCGTGTCAGCAGGGAAGACCATAGTGTCATCAGATTGAAACCAATAAACCTAAATAATAAATTATTATGGAAGAATCAATGAAAATCAACTCAGGCGCGGTGCTGTCGTCACTGCCAAATGACGCGCATGTGCTTGCCGTCGACTCCGGCGGCGGGTTACGACGCCTGCCAGTCTCGACCCTGAAGTCGGGCATACGCGCCGACCTCGGCGTGTCGATGTCAAGGAACATAACGGTGGCCGGTGAGCAGTGGGTGCGCGTCGCCAAGAACACCCACCACGACCTGCCCTTCTGCGGGGTGCTTACGCTTACGCACTCCTGGAGCTCCGGGATGCCCGTGCCCCTGGTGTGCGTGGTCAACGGGGCCTCGGGTAAGGCGGCCGCGATGGGCGCCTGCCGTCTCACCTCCGGCACGTTCTACGGCCACAACGCCGCCAACAACACCGGGGCGAGCTTCCTGAAGGTGCGGTTCGTGGACGAGGCCGACGCGATATATGTCGAGGCGCAGTTCAAGCCCGGCTCCAACGCCCCCACGATAGCCTCCTCCCTCTGCGGCCAGATAAACATGAGCCTCACGGAGGCGACAGTCTCCATGGCCACAGCAGATAAAGTATTGAAAACCATAGACTTGCATTCGGGGGGGTAATGCGTTGCATTACAGCCGGCTACGATTCGCTTTGCGCCCCTCGGCAGAAAGGAGGGCATCATGAGCGAGGCTATGAAGATTCCCGACTTCCTGAAGTCGCTCCCGGCGGCTGCCTCTCTTTTGAATCTCTCGATTCTTTGTGCGACTTCATCGGGCGAGCTTCGGAGGAACACGACAGTCATTCCGACCCCGACAACTCCGATATGCGCCGACATGAACGAGGCGGAAGAGGGGTTCATGCGCACAAGCATGGAGACTTTGAACCGCCCCATGAACGGCGTCGGAGGCTTCGTGCTGACGCTCCGCTACGACGCTGTAGCCAAGACGCAGATATTCTTTGGATGGGCGCCCGCGAGGCTGTTCATGCGCAAGAGGAACTCATCTCCGGGAGACAATTCATGGGATGTCTGGAAGGAGATAGCGTTCGTGTCATAGCCGGCAGAAAGGAGGTGGCCTATGTCTGAGGGAATTAAACTGCCCGACGTTCTCAAGGACGCGACAGAAGTCACCTCCCTTTCCTCCACCGACCGCCTTGTGGCTGTAGGTTCAAATGGGAATATAAAGAGGATAGCCCGTGGCAATGTGGTTTCGGTTATAGACCTTAAACTTAAGGAGGCTGAAAGCACCACTATTGATATAGTCGATTTCGTAAACAAATATGTCACCAATAATCCTGTAGGAACACTTCTCTACGACGGACTTTATTCGAATGCAAAAGCTTGGAAAGTCAAAGTAGGGAATACTGTTTTTTCCATGCAGAAATTTGACTGTTTAGTTCTGCGCAATATCAGCAGGCTTCCAGCACTTTGGGCGAATATATGTCTGGCCTTTATTCCTTGTAGGGATAGCAGCGGCATATATGTAGTCAACCTTTCTACCAACGATAATGCAAACATTGTTAATGTCAGTGTATACAGGGCAGGCATGGAACAGATTCAGTCTTTGCATATTAATATATCGAATGGGGGGGATAAAACGCTTCGCGTCAATCAGTTACAAAGTACTGAAAGGAGGTGGCTTGCGGCATGAACGAAGCGGTGAAAATTTCAAACGCAATGCTGAAGGAGGTTCTGACGGATGCGCTCGTGCTGCGTCCGCAGGGGGGACGGGACTTCGACACGTTTATGACGCCGGGGTTTGTGGAAGTCGGAGCCTCCGGACTGTGGCGGAACTATCCGGAGGGCGCGTACAGATACGGAGTGTTGCTGGTACTCGGCCTCACCACGTTCGTCGCCCAGGTTTACTTTCCGCACGCAAACGCAGGCGGTGGTGGTGTAACATATTTTTATTGGAGAGTCCACTACGCCGGCTCTTCCACCGCCCAGCCCTCATGGGCGCGGTGGAAGAAAGTGGCCGGCGAGGTCATGACGGCCACTTAGCCGGAAAGGGGGTGGCGGCATGAGCGAGCAGATTAAACTCGGCGACCTCTTAAAGTCGCTTCCGGTTGACGCCTCGGCCCCCGCCGGGCTTCTGGCGGTGGACTCCCTTGGCAACCTCTCGAAGGCCCTGACCGAGGCGGTCGCCAAAGTTGCCTTCTCCTCCCTGCGCGCCACGGAGGACATGGACAGCCCCACGGCGAGGGGCATATTCTATGTGGACCCGTCCACGCGGCTGACACGGCCCAAGAAAGGGAGGAGCTGGAGCTACGCCTACCTCCTCAACCTCGCGGCGCAGACCGGCGTGCAGGTGCTTGTCAGCTTCTCCGGCGACATAGCCGTGAGAGGGAAGGGTTCCGCCGCCGGGGAATGGAACGAATGGAGCGTGATGCAGACAATGGCGTGACCCCCCGTCTCCCCCGTGGCGGCATACGGTAACATTATTAAAAACGAACAAAAAAATAACAGACTGAAATGTTAAGGAAAACAAGTATAGACACAATCATGATACACTGCACGGCCACGCCTATGGGCAGAGAGGTGAGCCTGGAGGAGCTTGACCGCTGGCACAAGGCCGAACGCTTTGAGCCTTACACAGACCCGAAGACCGGGAAGAATACTTATGCGGGCTATCACATTTTAGTGCATCTCGATGGCTCCTACGAGCGTCTGCGCCCTGATGAACACAGAGGTCAGCACTGCCCTCAACAGAATATGAACAACCGCGCTGTGTCCATCAGCTATGTCGGGGGTGTTGACATCAACAACAAGCCGTGCGACACGCGCACGGAGGCGCAGAAACGAACTCTACTAACACTTGTGCGCACTTATCGGGCGCGTTACCCCGATGCCCAGGTAATTGGGCATCGGGATGTCCCGGGGGTTCGCAAGGCGTGCCCGAGTTTTGACGCAAAAGACGAGTATAAGGATATCTGAGACAATAACCGACAAACCGCATCATATGGATAAAGAGACGAAACAGGAGATAACGCGTGCTGCATGGGGAATGCTGCTGGCTCTGTCGGTGACGGCACTCATTCTGATGTGCCTTGTTGCCACGGGGTGCACCCGCACGATTTATAAGCCTGTGGAGACGGTGAGGACGGAGTACGTCGAAGCCGACACCACGGGGCTGTATGAGCGCATGAGGAGTTTCTTTGAGTCGCAACGGCTCAAAGAGACTTCCTCAGACTCCATCATCGACCGCACGAAAGAGACCGTAGTGCTCAGAGAGAACGGCGACACGGCAAGGCACGACAAGGAGCGCATAGTGTATGTCACATCTTATCGTGAAAAGGAACTTGAACACAAGGTGCAGCAACAGGACAGCACAATCAAGGCACTGCGCCTTCAGCTTGAATCGGTGAAGTCAGACACCATCCCGGTGCCCTATCCGGTGGAGCGCGAACTGACGAAGTGGGAGCAGACCAAGATGGACTTCGGCGGTATTGCTATCGGGGCAATTATAGCAGTTGTCTGCATCGCCGTGATCTGGCTGATCAAGAAATTCAGAAAATAAATAAGAAATGGAAACTTATATCGAAATAATCAAACTCGGCATGGGTGATTACTCGCTCCACCACCTTGTGTGGCACCTGACAATAGTGGCACTCTGCATAATAGTGTCGGGCATTTTCTCCATCGCTGATACCATAAGCGGCATCTATACCGCGAAGAAGGTGGGCGAGAAGCTGCGTTCACACCGCTTCCGCAAGACAATCGAGAAGATGGCTGTGTACTGGTTCTTCCAGATACTCGTGGCGATGGTGGGTCTTGTGTTGTCGGTACTTCCGTGGTACAACCTGCCCTACCTCTCAATAGTATTCGCACTGCTGGTATGCTTCGTGGAGAGCTGCTCGATGTGGGAGCATAGCAAGCGGCGTAAAGACCAGACAGTGAAGATACCCGAAGCCATGCAGGAATTGATTGACTTTTTGGGTGGCGAGGAAGAGCTTAAAAAGTTTGCTCGCAAGAAGCTCGGTATGGAGGGCGGGGTGCCGGGCGAATAAAAGAAATCCCCGCAACTTTTGAGCCGCCTGACTATTTGGAACCAGCGGGCGGCCCGAAAGAGTCACTGACAGCGACACACATCGCAGGGATTAGAGGTTGTTAAACTTTTAATCTTATAACGTGTGTCGCTTATTTATGTTCATACGTTACCCAAAATTAAAATCCATGTCAAAGATTGCCGAATTTGCTGACCGAGTGATGGAGTTTGTCAGCCATGAGACAGATATACCCAAAGAACAAATCCTATCAAAATGCAGGACTGTCGAGATAGTCGATGCCCGGCATCTGGTGATAAAACTTCTCCACTCCAACAACGTCTATCCCTCGCGCATAGCCTCGATTTTCAACCTCTCTCCACGCACAATCCACTATATAATAACAACTTTTGACACACGTGCGCAAGCCAACAAGACACTGCGCAATAACTTTGCAAAAATCGCGAAACAACTCGCCGACAACTCCGAAACAACTCGGAAATAACTTCTTTTGTACTAATGTGTTGAGAGGTAATTTTGCGTCACGGAGCAATGTTGCTCCGCAATGTAAAACTAATCTCAATATGGGAGAGAATAAGACTTCTATTTTCACTTTTCCTGACGCGGGCGCGGCTGCCACGAACAACAGTCTTGCCGCGATGCTTCCCGCCCTGTTGCAGAACCGAGGCATAGACAGCGCCGCCCTCATGGGCATGATGGCCAACGGCAACAACGGCTTCTTCGGCAACAACGGAGGCTTTCAGGACATCATCGCCCTTATCGTGATTGCCGCAATCTTTGGCAACGGTAATTTCGGCTTCGGCGGCAACGGCAATGGTCGCGGCGACACCGAGCGCCAGATGCTCATGGACGCTATCCAGCGCAACGGCGTCGACATCTCGCAGCTGGCAAGCGCGGTCGGATGCTCAAAAGACCAGATTCTCGCAGGCATCAACTCCGTATCTACCGCCATCTGCAACCAGAGCGCACAGATTGGTCAGGGATTCAATCAGGTACTCACCGCCATGCTCCAGGGTAACAACGCGCTTACAAGCCAGATCTGCTCTTGTTGCTGCGACCTCAAAGGACTTATCGCGCAGTCGGGTGCGGACAGCCGCCTTGCCATGTGCCAGCAGACCAATACGATTCAAAGCGGTTTCAACGGCGTGAACATCGGTGTGGAACGCGGCATCTCCTCGCTTGGATACGCTATGGCGGAACAGGCTTGTCAGTCGCGCCAAAACGCGGATGCCAACACGCGAGCCGTTCTTGCAAAGCTCGACGCAATAGAGGACAGCCGCAAAGACCGTGAGCTTGCGGAGAAAGACCGCATCATTGCCACTCTCACCGCCCGCTCGGAGCGTCAGGCAGAGCTTGCCCCCATCTACAAGCAGCTCTCCGACATTGCCTGCAAGACCCCGGAAACCGTGACAATCCCCTATTCTCCCGTTGTGGGCGTACCATCTTGTGTTGCCGCTCAGTATGGGCTCGGCTTTGGACTTAACGGCTTCCCTGGCTCGACAGGGTTTTGGGGTTAATCAAGAAAGGAGGTCGCTATGGCATTAAATCCTTTCACTTGGGTTAACCGCAGGGGTTCGGCAGCTATTCAGTCAACCGGGGTAACGGCAGGGACGGCAGACGTGCGGTTCTCATTCCAGAACCATGCGTTCCTGAGCAACTGGTATCGCGGCACGTTATACGTCAGTCTTGCACAGGCGATACCGGCGGGCACGACGGGGACCCTGCCTGTTCTGTTCGAGACCAACGGCGCGACTCAGGCTGTAACCAAATACAACGGCGAAGCCCTGACCGTAGCCGACATTCCCGGCACAGGGGTGTTTGAGTTTTGGTTTGACAAATCGACCAATACGCTTCAAATCCTCACCGGGGTTGTGTAATCAATATTATTAATCAGATTTACAAGAACCGACATTTATGTTCAATACGTTACGCAAAGGCGGCATTTTCTATATATTGCAAAAGGGCGGCAAAGGCCAAGCTCCCTCACTTCGCATTGGCCAGATAACTGACAAAACCGAACCGGTAAACGCCATGGGGATGCCCGTGCAGAATTTCGGTATGCAGATGGAGACATTTGTAACTATCGAAGTCAAAGCGGGAGATGAGACCTATAAGTTCGAAAAACTTTCATCCAATGAGGCTATGCGCTTCTACCCCGCAGAAAACACCTTTGTTACCGACAGTCTTGATTTGGTAATGCAGGAATGGGACTCTACATTCCGTACAAGTTCGCAAGTTCTTGAAACCATGCCTTATCACCAAAGCGTAGTGGATGCTGACGAAACAATCCGATGCCAGCTCAATCCTCAGCTTGCAAAAGAGAAAGAGCAGGAGGCGAAAATAGGAGCATTGGAGGGTAAAATCTCCGGCATAGAGGGCACACTCGGCACCATTCAGGATATGCTCGCCAAGGCGTTGAACACTTCTGCCGGTTCGCGTAAATCAAATAACGAAAACAAGTAAACTATGGGTTACATGATACAGATAGAAGAAGATTCCGCAATGGAGCTGAAAGAGCACGCCAAGAAAGCGTTGAAGCACATGGGCAAGCTCATGGAGTGCGTCGAAGAACTCTGTGAGGAATCCCAGATGGGCGAGCGCGGCGGCTATGGTAATCGCGGCGGTGGTAGTGGCGGTTACGGAAACCGCTACGGCAACCGTGGTGGCTACTCCGGCGGTTCGGACGGTGGCTACGGCAACCGCATGGGTTATCGCGACGAGGAATGGGATGATGAGGATGACGACTTCGGCGAGCGCAGAGGTCGTAGTTCTCGCACCGGTCGCTACGTGCGCCGATAATTAACCGTGGGGCAACTTGTCGAAAATCTCGATAGGTTGCCCCTTTATTCCTAAACTGAAAGAATATGAAAAGAACCCCACTTGATATGTTTGAGATAAACCTGCCCGACGGCATGAGGTCTTACCTGCGCAATTATGGGTACTCATTCGGGAAAAAGGCTTGCATGGAAGCGGTCAAGAAACTCAAGCGTCTTAATCCTGCTACTGGCAAGATGGAAACTCTTGAAGCTCTAAATAAAGAGCAGGTCGAAGAAATGCTGACGAAACATGGCATTAAGTTGGAGCATAACGTCGGCTACGATTTCGTCTATGCCGCCAACTACGGAAAGGCTGTGCATTATAAGTCAAGCATCACTGACGAGAAGCAGCTTGCCCTCTATGTGAAAGACCGTATTGACAACCCTCTAATGCCGGGTGGCAATGAGTTTCGCGAGTGGCTTGTAAGGTGTGATGCTCTTGGCATTCCTGTTGACTGGGACGAAATCTTATGATACGCCAAAACATCTACCTTGAACGTGCGCACGGCTGGCGGGTGACTTGTTACTTCGCCGTGACGCACTATGAGGTGGAGGAAATCATGCAACGGCTTATCGAGGTTGGCTGTGAGGGCGATAATCTGCAAACCGCCTATGACAACCTATGCTCAGACAGCCTCAATACGGGGCTGTGTTATTCGGGCAATGGAGAGAGTGTGTTGGTGATAAGCTGTGCATCATCTCCGGCGCAGTTCCTCAATAGCCTTGTGCACGAGCTTCACCACCTCGCTTCGCATATAGCATCCGCACTCGGCTACAACCAAAAGGGCGAGGATGCTTGCTATATAGCCGGAGAGGCGGCAGAAAAGATGTACCCTGTGGCAAGCAAGTTCCTCTGCGAACATTGCCGAAGACATTAACAATTACAAATTCAAAATACACAATGAACTCAAAAATCGAAGCAAGAATAGAGGCGGTCAAGCTCGCCCTTAACGTGGAGGGTGTCACCTCTGAAAACATCATCGAAGTCAGCGAGAAAATAGCCTCATTCATTATCGGCGAGGCGGAATTACCCGACAAAGACCCCTCCGATAACATGCAGAAGCGTATGATGGATATGGTGACCGGGGCTTACAACAATCTCTCCGCATCAAAAGTATCAACCGAAACACCCTCAGAGAATGGATAAGACTCAAAGAATCGCGACACGTCGCGCCCTGCTTTTCGACGTTCCCAAGCAGAAACCATTGTTAGATTTCACGCCCCTTATGGCACTCGTAACCCTTTTCAGTTCTTATGGCTTCCGCAAGTAGACGTTACCGCCGAGCCAACGGCATGAAGACCTCGGCAGTCAGAAAGGCGGTTGAGAGCGACACCCCGCTTAACGCCTTGTATGCCCTTATCCCCGATAACCGGCGCAAGGCACTCGACCGCTTTGTGCGCTGCTTCGGGCTGAGTCCGGCAAAGCTGCACGAGGCGTTGGAGAGGGAAAGAAAATAAACAACAAATCCCCGGTCACTCCGCATTCGGAGCAGCCGGGGATTATGCTATTCGATAATCTCATACTCGCTTGTCGGCAATTTTCCCGAAAGGATAGCATTGCCACAAGTAATTAATCCGTTGTCCTCGTCGTAGGACGGCACGAACACTATCACGTCAAAACCGTTGGCTTTCAAATCTTCCTCCACAGTCTTGTAAGGGGTGAATAGCTCGTAGCCGTCAGTAGTGGTTATATGGTTTTGCTCACAGCTTGCGGTACGGTGGAGCGGAGTAATCTTGCACATAAACTTTTCGGGGTCGAACAACTCACGCAGACGCTTACCGTCTATGATGCTGTTATCGGCAAGAGCAAAGTTTAGTGCATACTTGCGTCCGACAGGGAGAGGCAGGCTTCTACCAATTTTCGCAATTTCTTCAAGCGACAAGGAGTTTCCCGAAAACAGATATTCACGCTGCTTATCGTCCGTGGAGTTGATGGAGAATTGCAACCCTGCATCGCCATCGTAAATTTCATTCTTAATATATACCCAATCCGACAGGAATGAATTTAGATTCTTATTATGCTTTGGAAGCATTGTGCTGACCACTGGATGAATCAAAGAATTACCAAGAACCTTCTTGACTTCGATGGGTATGAACATACCTGCCGCTTCAAGAACTTCGGAGTTCCATGTCGGCTCGCCCATTCGGGCAAAGTGGATGTTAAGACGCTTGGTGTGCTTGATTTCGGGGTGTTGATATATGGCGGTCAGAACTTGCCCTATAAGGTCATTTCGTGTGGCATTATGTCCTTTACCTACTTTCGGCACATCACAGAACTTACAACCCATAGAACATCCGTACTGCGTGGAGATGGTGATTACCCATTTTTCGGTAAGGGGCATAGGCGCACCGTTAGGCACTCCGTTGAGTTCCCTCGTTATACCGAGGAAGTCAGCCTTGATGTTGGCATTCTTTCCATAATCGCCAACGGTCAGAAATTCAAGTTTACCTAATTGTCCCTCGGCGACATATATTTCGCCTGTGGGGACTTTGATTGTTTTTGTTATTTTCATTGCTTGTTTTGTTTTATTCGTTTACTCCATATATTGTAGCAGAAATGGTTTATGGCGCAGGTCACCACACAGAATATCGTGTAGCCATAGTCCTTGTTAAGGAAGCTCCCCAATGCCGCCCCTATTGAAGCGGACATCCATGCGAGGCTCCAATATTTCATGAATCGGTAGAATTTCATAAGTCGAATAATGATTTTTGTGTGGTCGGCTGTTCTTTCCCTAAAATGAAATCGCAAATGAAGTTTCGCGCATAGTCTGGAGAAATCATCGAGCGTTCCTCAGAACAGATGCCGGATTTTGAAGCATCTTTACACTTCATTACGACTTTCTGTTTTTTATCGCGTTGCAGACTGCATCCATACGTGGGTTCGCAATTTATAAACCAGTACGCCGTAGGCTTTACGAAATAGTCTCCTCGCAACATGCGATTATTATCAACTATGGAGGGTTTGATGAAATTATTTTGCAAGTATGTTCCACCACTTGTATTCCACGGATTTTCAATAATAAGTCGGAGATTGTTTTTGAGACAACGGCTACAAGTTTCATTAGCATTTCAAAGAAACACTCTCGCTCTTTAGCTAATTGAACATTCTTTCCCATAATTTTTGCAAGAGACCAATTTCTTTGTGAAATGTGTTCTCCTTTGAAAAACAGTGTTTTTGCGTCACAAAAATGTATGCAAGGAAAGAAAGCCATTATTAAATCATCGGGGTTGATTGCATCAAAAATACTCACCTCTCCTGAATATGCTTTTTCAATCTCTGCGAACAAGTCAATCACATAGTCTGTCTCGCCGTGATTATTTTGTATATCGTAGTCGTATGCCTCATAGCCAAGTTTGCGAAATTCATTCTTGAATGTGCCGGATTGCTCGAAAAAGCAATGGACTTTGCCGTTAATTTTCATTCTCCTTTCAGTTTTTCGGTCAGTTCGCACTCGGCTATAAGTGCGTCGGCGAACTTCAGCGACCACTTGGCGAGAATTTCTTCATCGCCATCAATTAGTTTAGGTCCGTTCATTGCAGTGGGATTACTAACGATTCCCTGCATAGCCATCGCTGCTATATTCAACCTGCGCTCATTGCGAAAGCTGTCTTTGAGGATGTTGTCGAAGTGTTTATCGCAATTTGCGGTTTCTTGCGATAAATTGCGAGATTTCTCTTCCGGCTCGGTGTAGGGTTCGAGGTCGGTAAGACGGAACCATGCTTGACCGTTACAGAATAGTATATAGGCACTTCCATTACTGCTAATATCTATTATCTCGCCAATAGAATTATTGTACACATTTCCATTTTTGGCAATCTTAACCTTGTCACCCACCTTGAACTTCGGCTCGGCTGGCTTCGGCTCCTTTGTGTCATCCTTTGTGTCATCCGGCAGACACTTCGAGCCGAAAAGATTGGTTAAAACATTCAACCTGCCCTCGCAGAATTGCAGGTATGGTTCATTGTTCTTCACGTTGGCAGATTCTTTGGAATATGCTTCATATCTGCTTGTGACTTCTGAACGTTTTATGTGTAGCATCTCCTCTCCCTCCGCGTCAGAGGTGAGGTTGTGGAGTCCGAAGATGTCAACCAAGATACAACGCATCGCTTGATTCATGTTATTGCAAGTGTTGATGTCTTTTTGAAACATCTTTTTCACCTCCTCCTTGAACTCTTTCGGGAGGACGCTCCATGCTTTATCTTGTAGTTCTTTGTTCATAACTCTTTTGCTTTGTTGATTGCGTTAATGGCTTCGCATATCATGTTGTATTCGTACTGGCGTTTATCGCGCTTCTTGTCCGAGATGTTTGTGGCGGAGAGGGATTGTTCAAGATTGCGCTTCCGGTTTTTGAGGTAGGCGAAGATGTAGGTAGTTGCCTCGCGGTTGAGCGTCACCGCCAGCTTGTCGGTCGGCTTCATTTTCGCATTTATGCGTTTGGCGTAGCCTTTGAGATCGTTGAGTGTCATTGCCTATCTGTTGAAGTAATAATTTCCGGCTGCGTTCGGTTGGCTCTCATACATGATATGCTTGCCGAACTCTTCGGCAAACATCCGCTCTATCCTGCATCCGCGACTGAACTGCCAGCCGTCGCAGAGCATGATGGCATCGCAATCTGCAAGTATGCGGAGGTCATAGCAGAGATAGTCAGCATAGGTAGGATTATCGCCGCAATAGTTCTCAAACGGATTCACCGGCTTGTGCCCGGCACGGCTCAGAGCCGCCTTCATGCGGTCGGCGTGCTCGCGCTGCCTGTCGATGTCTTTTCCCGATATGGAAAGGGAAATGTATACTTTCATGATTGTTGTGTTTTAGCTGTTGTACCATATGCGCCTGTCAGAGGCAAGGGTCCACGCCTCAGTCCGCTTTGGGACATTCCTTGCAGTCTTTTCTCCTACTCATAATGTTCAAATGCAATACGCTCATGTACAGCGAACGCTTTGTCCTCTATTTCTTCAAGAATCTCTCTCGCCTCGTCTGTCTCCGCTTTCTTACGAAGCTCGGCAATATACATATAATCACTCCTGATATATCTTGCGGTCTCAATCAGTCTTTTGTCTTTTTCTGTCATATTCAGCTTTGTATTTAAAAAATTCAAGTTCCTTTTTGCGCCGTTCCTCCTCTGTGGGAATCTTCGAGCGTTTCCGATACTCGTCAAGCGTGGATTCCGCATCCTTATTCCCGTCGTTCGCCCTCGCCTCGAGCATTGCCATGTAAGCAGCGTGGGTTATGGCACCCGCATTGCCGCCGGATTCTTCGCGCTGTCTTATGCGGTCAAGACCCTCGTTGACAGTCTCACAGTGGTCTGCCATCCTGCTCTTGAAATCACGGAGCCATGATATGATGATATTTCCGTCGAGGCGGTCGTATATCTTCTCGCTCATCATGCGCTGCCGGAAACAATCTTTGATGTTGCCGAGCGTGAGGTCGTAGAAGTTGGGATTGTCAAGAATCAACTCCGCAGTCAGCTTTATCTGCTTCCTGTCCATGTTTCCCTTGACGTTAAAGAAGTCGTTGACCTCGATAATCATCATCGAGATATAAAGAATCTGCTGTTGCCGGTCGAGGACACGCTTGCAGTGGGAGAGCATTATCGCCCCCTCCGGTCTTCTGTCTGACGGTGATTCAGCCGGAAGATTCTCCAAGTAGGTCGCGGGCGATGTCGTAAGCTGTCGGATTTCGGCGTTGACCTCTGCCGGAAGACAGACTTTCCTGTCTGATTTCGTAATGTCGGTTGTCATAATTCCCTTCAAGTATTTTCTGAAAGTTGTTGGGGTTGAATATCCAGTCGAACGAGCAATGCTGCCATTGCCCGTTCCTGCCTGAAAGAAAGTCGGAAGCTGCGGCACGTGTCACCACCTCCATAAGCGTGGCTTTCGTCACTTCCTTTTCGGCAAGTCTCGCCTTGATTGTCTTCTTCCGTTTGTCGGTCAGTTTGCGCACCTGAGGGATGACCGTGCCGCACACAGAGCTGTTGAAGAACTCCGTGAATCGGTCGAAGTCGATTGTCTCGCCCTTGACCGGGACTGCGGATGTCACCTTTTGCTCCGTGAGACACTGATAGACGCACGTTATGACATCATCTATGTGGGCGCAGTCGAATTGCTCCGCTCCCTTGTATACGCGGTATCTGCCGGGCGAGAGAGTAATGATTTTGATTGAATCGTCCATGGTTTCGGGATGGTTAAATCGGTGTCTTCACGAAGGCGAGGCAGGCGTCATACCCCGGCCATACGCGCTCGCTGAAGAACGAGCAATAGAATTTGGGCTTGCGCTCGAATATCTGCACCTTGGCGCAGTACAGGCAGTAGGCGCAGCGGTCTTTCCGTTTCCGTTTCATAGGTAGTCGAATATGTCATATTGTTTGAGTCGCGGCTTATGCCTTGATTCCTCGGCAATAATCCGGTCAAGCTCCACGATAACCTTGGGGGCTTTTGAATCGCCATCAAAACACGACTTGATGAATTGGGCAGCTGTAACAATCGCCACAATCAGCGAGACTGTCATAAGTCTGAAGCCGATATACATAAGTGCCATATTATTATTGTTTTAGAATTGTCCTTTTCGGAGGGGTGAACTCAAAGGCATCCTCGTTGAGAGTCCTGCGCCTTGTAATCAATCCCTCACTTTCCATTTCCGCGAGCGCCGCGTCAAAGTCTTTCGCAAGCACGTTCCGGATGTTGGATAATGTCGCCATGAAGGGAGGGCGGTTCATGCGCTCCCTTGTGGCTATGATGTAAGCTATCGCCACCGAGAGATATTCTTTCAGTGGTTCAGTGTCCGTCTTTTCCATATCCCACTTCTGCTTCCTTTATATTGTCTTCCTCTCCCTCAATCCTCACCACCATGCATCTGTGCATTTTGCCGACAAGAATATCGGCCGTCAGCTTCCTTGCCGACAGATCCGGACTGTAACAATCCCCGGCAAACTGCGGTATTAGAGGGTAGAGAGCGAGAAACTCTTTCTGCATGAACGAGCATCCGTCCGCCCATGCCCCGTATTTCCTTATCTCGGAATCAATCCATATGGCGTAGCTCCTTGCCGCGTCCATGAGCGTGAGGGTCTGCTGCACGGCTATGACAAGCAACTTGTGGGGTGGCGTGAGGTCAAGTTTGTTAACCTCCATCTCCAGTCCGTTGAAGAGCCGGTCGAAGTCTTCCGAGAAGAAATCCTCGAAATCTTCCGCTCTTTTTGATTCCTCGGCATCCGCGCCTCCCCACATGCTTGAGCTTCTGAATCTGTCATACTCGCGTTTCAGTTCCCTTATCGTCCGGCAGAGCGGCCTGGTGTCGGGAATCTTCATCTGCGCGCACAGGTCGAGGATTGTCTCCACATATCCCCATGCGAGGTTCATCACAGTGTAGAGTTTGGCTGACCATTCCACAAGCAGCGTGTCGGGGACGGCCTCAAGCAGGGTCTTCTCCCTCGCTACCGGAGGGTTTGCCGAGGGCAGCCGCCACAGCCGGCCCGGCGTTTCTGTTCTTTTCTGCATCCTTGATATATTTTTCAAGCCTCTGCAAATCCCGCTTGCTTTGTCTCAGGGCGTCCTTTGTCCGGTGGTCGCAGGGGAGACAGTCGGCGTGCTCAGATATGCGTCTGTAATGAGTGTAGACCGCTTTGATGATGTAGTCAGGTATCTGCATTGTCTTGTGGTTCTAAAAGAAAGCCGTCCGGTCTGTGAAGACAGGACGGGCAAAAGTGATTTTATGAATTTAAGATAAGGCGGAAAGACGGAGGTGTCAGCCCCGCCCTCCCTTGCCCCGCCGCAAATTTGGCAAACCGCAGGGTGTTTCGCGCTCTCTTGCGCAGGGATTGCAACCTGAATGTTATCTGTTGTCGCCGCTTCCTCCGAGCTTGCCACGGAGTTGTCGGGATTTCAGTTTGCGATGGTTCATCCGCCCTATGGTGTCAAGCTTGTAGCCGATGTGGTCGGCAAGCACAGCGCAGTACCACATGACATCGCCTATCTCCATTGCTATTTCCTCGCATTTCATGAGAGAGAAATCGGCGTTGCTGTCTCTGATTACCTTCTTGACCTTATCTGCGACTTCACCTGCTTCTCCCGCCATTCCGAGTGCCGGATATACGATGTTGTATTCTTCGGGATAAACCGCAGTTTCAAGGGCGCACTGTTGATACCCATTGAGGCTCATGCCCGCGACTGTGCGGAGCTTCGACAATATATGTCGGCTCGTCACCATATATTGAAACTTCTTCACTCATATTGTTATCCGGGGTTATGTAAAGGCATAAATAGACCTACGCTGCTCACCTCTGCGTCCATGCTGTCAAAGATGATGGGGTTGCCAACTCCTTTGAATGTTGCGGTACAACTGTCACTCTTATAAAGCGCCTTGTTGAGCCGCTGTATCAGCTTCATGTCAAAGCTGAATTGGGGCAGTGGCACGGTCTGCTTGTTCAAAGCGTCTTGCAGGACTTTTTCGGCATCGGGATATTTCTCAAATGTCGAGAAGTAGAAGAACGCCTTGTCATTGCCTTTGCTGCACTCTATGCCGTCTTCCGCAATCATGATGCTGTCGTATTTCAACATATCCTTGTAAAAGTCGGCGTGCAGGAATTTGCCGTTCAGTGCCTCTATCTCGCTTTCATTTAGCCCGGATATTTCTGATATACGGTTTCTCACGAGTATGCGGGTGTCAGTTGCGTAGGTATATCCATTGTTGAAAAAGATGCACTCTGTTTCCCTGCGGAACACGTTATCCTTAGAGCAAGCCAAGTGCATCTGTACTTTTTTGTCAAAGTTGTTTTTGGTTTCGTTTGCCATGTCTTACTCATTAAAAAGGTTGCCATCTTTGACTTCGCCGGTTTCGGTGTCAACCACTTCTGCTGTTTCAATCACATCATCCTCGTCAAAGGAATTAGGTGCAGGAATTGTCGGGGCTTTGGGGGCGGTTTTCAGTTCCACAAAAGGCACATCCTCTATGTCGCGGAGTTCTTCGACGGTGCTGAATCCCATTGAGATTTCAGGCGCATACATGCGCTGCCAAAAAGCGGCGGCGCGGTAGTGGAACATCACTTCGGGCATGGTTTTCCACTTTGAGCCGGACTTATTGAGCCATCCCTCGGCCTTTACCATATTCCATGTCACCCACGGGCCTTCAAGACGTTCGGCCTTGTCTTTGTCGGACTTTTCGTAGGCGTAGCATCGCCATCCGTATTCATCGCCCTGCTTGCCGTTGTTCTCGTAGCGAAGCGGTGTGAAGCGTCCGCAGGTATTGATGGTGGAGATTAGGAACTTGCTCGACCATCCGGGGTTGCCGTGAACCATGTAGAGGTTCTGCATCACCATGAGCGGATTTGCTTTCATGCGCATGGCCATGTCAAGGGCGATAGCGCAGTTGGAGATGTTGCCTTTGTAGGTGTCGGGCACGACAGTCGCTGTGGAGTACATCTTACCCATGCGCTGCAACACCTCGAAGCGTTTAAGCTCTTGTCCTACGGTGGTGAGGGCGAAAGTCGCGTCTGACTTGGCTTGCAGAAGCTGAAGCTCCTGCTGGATTGCGATTTCTGTTGTCTGCGGAGCGGTCTGCTCCAGCGGATGCTGATTGGTCTGTTCTGTTGACATTGTTATTTAGTTTTTAATTCTTCATTTCCAATAGAAGGGTTTCTTTCTTCTTGTAGAAGTTGTGTATATTGCGGGATTTGTAGTATTCTTCCCATTGCTCCTCGGTTTTCATCCAGTTTTCATAAGGAACGGAGTCTGGTTTGGTCAGATGCGCCACAAGTCCCATCATTTCGTCAAAGCATAGACAATCGCCGTATCTGTCACCCTGCCGGACTATAAAGCCGAGATGGGTTTGTTCTATCGTGATTGGTTCCATATCATATTTCTTCGATAAATCGGTTTGCATAATATCTCGGCGGCTGGATTTCAAGCATCCTCACACCGTTGTTGTCGGGAATGAATGTCTCTGCTCCCGGCCAGTGGTTTTCTTTGGTGCATTTGATATGCAGGTCGAGAAGTCGCTTGAACTCCATCGCTCCGGGGCCGGGTATCACCATATCCACATCGGGCAGGTATCGGTAGCCGTAGTTCGACATATCCACCATCACGCAGTCGTAAGGTGCAACCTTGCTGACAAGTACGAGGATGAACTGCTTCCATATCCCTGTGCGCTCATGCTCGAAGAATTGGTAGAACGCAGCCGATATGTGGTAGCCGTATTTGAGGATGATGCGGTTTATACTCTCCTCGCTCAAATCGTCAGTGCTGACTGTTTTCCAATCTACAATCTTGCGCTTGGTTTCAAGGTCGGGACGATACTTGAACTTGCAGCCCTCGTATTCTACAAAGTAGCTGACTTCGGGCTTGCCCCATCTAAGCAGCTTACGGACTTGCTCGGAGGTCAAGCCGCTGTTGAGTATCAAGGAACTCCCCATTGCTATAAGAGTGTCATATTCCGCTTGGCTAACAATAGAATAAAGACAATATTTTTCTTCAAATTCCTTGTAAGCCTCCTTATAGGGGTTTGATGTTACTCCGTATGCTTTGCCCGTAGATTTATTTATCGGTGGCTCAAATACGGCAAGATTGCAATGCGCCCAGCTTCTAATTTGTCCCTCCTTGTCGCCATCGACTCTTGAACACCATTCCATCAAGTCATGGAACAGTGAACCGAACCGCAGGGCATCTGATTTGATTTCTTCGGGGTTGTCGAGTGAGTGCTTAAATGCCTTGGGCGAAATCAAGTATTTTTTCAACTGCGAGCTTGACAGATATTGCCTGTAAGGCTCTGAGTTGTGGTAATCCTCGTTTGACAATCCGTAGATGGTGTGGTCAGTCATTCTTGCGAATCTCCTCTCCAAGAGCATCTGCGAGGTTTTTGAGCGCGTCAGCGAGACTGCCGGACTGTTTACGACCATCGCAATCTTCATCTTTGCTTGCCTTAGCGCAGAGAAGCATCCCTACTATAGGATCCTTTATTGCCTCGGATGCGAGGGTAATCAGGTACTTAAAACCATCGTCCTCTTTTGCATTGCCGAACAGCGCACGTGCAATTCTATCGTTGCGACCAACGATGGCATTGACGGTGTCAATGCCATCCTCTGTGATTTCGCCGCATACCACGAAGGCTACACGTTTCTTGCTTTCTGCCGCCCATTCGCCAATGGCTTTCACGTGAGCGTTAAGTTCTTTGTTTTCTTTCATTGTCTATTCAAATTTTAATTTTTTTTGATTTTCGTTTCCGTCATTCGGATGTTACGTATTTGATTAGTTCTTCCTTGCTGGCGAAGCATTGAGTTGCTATCGTCATGTCATAACGGTTTTCGCCGTAGTAGACCGAGCCGTCATAGAGTATGCAGTCTATCTCGAAGCAGACCGCCTTGCTGTCGTGGATTTTCCACGCCTTGTCGCCGATGGCGAATTTTGTACTGATTTCCATAAAATTTGTTTTAGCGGTTTTGAAACTGATCCTCGTTATTGCCGAGAATCTCTTTTACACTCTCTCCTGTGAGCAGACAGCCGAACAGGCATACTGAATCGTATAGGGTGTCCGTGATGTGTCTGACAATCTGTTTCATGATTCTTCTGTTTTGATTTGCAGCGGACAGCCGGACTCGAACCGGCGACGCATCTGTTTCGCAGACCGCTCTACCAACTGAGCTATGTGGCTTCCCATTGCAAAGTTTAGATTCGACACCCCGAGGCAATGACAGGGGTGAGTTATGTTGTGCCTTATAGCGGGATGCCGTCACTTGCGCCACACCCCTCGGCGTTCTGAATGTTCCTGGATTTAAAATGCACGGAGTCTCCGCGCAAGTCCGCAATGTCAATGTGCTCTATCTGTGCCGCCCTGTTGCCGGCGGGCGGAGCCGTTAAATCTTCATGTTCCGTATCACGTCACCCCCGTTGCAGTACCATTTCCCGTTCTGTTTGCCGGAGGCTTTCTTCTCGACCCTTACCAATCCTCGCTCTATCAGCTTTCCGAGTTTTCCGCGCCCTCCTACGAGTTTTGCGGCAGTGGTCTTGCTGAACACAACATTGTGCCTGTTGAACATTAGCGGTATCGCTTCAAGTCGGTATTCGGGGGATTGGGGGTCTATGCCATTGGAGAGAGCTGTATTCATTGTCGTTTCTCCCTTTTGAGATAAACCACTATGGTGTCGCCGTTAGGGACTACAGCGTAGGCTTCCCAACCGTCCTTGCCAAGCTCGTCAAGATATTCGTTGGTGGTGTCGCCGTGAGTTCCGAAGAACGAGTAGTATTCAAACTTTTTCATCTTCGAGAGCTGTGCTTCTGTCACCATCCCTTTCATGCCATTACATATATCTTCGAGAGTATTAAAACTACGCATAGCGTTCCGCAACATCTCTCTAACTACGTCATACGTTAGCATTTTCATGCCAATATTGCACATTTCGCGCCCAGTTACTATTTCTTCCATGAGGCACTCAAGCCCCTCTTTTATACCGTGACTTTCAACATATTCACGTATTTGCGTTTTTGCCATACTCACCTCTCAATTAGCGGTAAAACATTGTTCTTTTTCAGAATCTCGTAGAGGAACAAGCGTGTTGTTTCTTCTCCATGATTTTTGAAGTATTCGTATAGCCTACATGGGGCTATGTGAATAAACTTTGCCCACCGAGTTAGAGACTTTGTAACACCATCAATGGTGATTAGTCTTGAACGACGCTGTTTTATGGCGTTGTCGTGCATTGGAATCCACTGGCAGTTGTTTGGGTTATACCCTCCATTACAGTCTATTCTATCAATAGTCAGAGAGTCAGTATAACCATTGGCTAATGCCCACTCTTGAAATTTGCCAAAATCATCATTCCAATCATCACACACCTTAATGCCACGACCTCCGTATGCAGGATAATTCGCATTCTTTTCATAAGAACACCGCTCCCTCATTCCTAACCATATAGAGTATAGCCGAGGACGTTTGCCGTTGTGCCTTAAAGATTTGTGTTTGCTGTGCGTTTGTGCCATCATTTCTCGCCTAAGACAGCCGCAACTTTTGGATTTGCCGTTTGATAGTTTTGAATATGATACAATGTGTTCGTTACCACAGTCGCACTTGCAAAGCCAAAGGTTCCCGCCGTGGTTTTTAGACTTGCCAACAACTTTTATTGCTGTTAATCGTCCAAACTTTATGCCTGTTATATCATTCATATTATTATCGTTCTATCAATGGCAGAATACCATTAGCTTTTAGTGTTTCATAAAGGAACAGTCTTCCACGTTGAGTCCAGCGTGAAATCATTATCACCTTGCCCGTGGTAGAGTTGTCGGGGATGAATGTTTCAGAGTGAACGTAGCCCATTGTGTTGTAGGGAGCGTAGAGAATCCACTGACCGCCGACCTTGCGCTGAATTTTGAGGTTGCGAAGCTCAATGTTGAACTTCTTTGCACTCATACCGTAGTCCTGCGCAATCTGAGTCGTGGTGACGGTTGACTTGCTTTGCAGGATTTGGTCAAGGTAGCTTGTGCGCTCATGCAGTTCGGCAATAGCCCTGTCTTTTTCGGCAATCTGCTCACCCTGCGCCAAGAGAAGTTTCTGCTGTTCCTCAATCTGCTCCTGCTGCGCGGCTGCAAGCAAAAGTGCCTCACGGAACGATGTCGGCACTTGATATTGGTTGGCGTTTGCGGTTTCAAGTTCCTCCCAACGGTCGATGATTTTAGCTCGGAGAACTACATCATATCCACTTGCCAAAAGAAAGCAAGCCTTTTTATTTAGGCTATACATTGCCCTCTTTTCGCCTTTTGTGTCTGTATATGATGTTTCAGTGATTATGTACTGAGAAGCGTTTTTGCCGATAGCAAAATCAAGAAGCGCATTTTGGGTTCGCTCAGACAGATATTTGTATTGGGTTCTATCGCCTCTGTGGTATTCCGAGCCAACCGATTCAGATGTGAATTGGTTAAGATTTTCCGCCATTTTGCGAATATCGCGCATAACGTTGGAGTGTTTCTTCCCCGTCAGCTCGGCTATCTGCAAGCTGCTCATCGTCTGCGATTGGGTGATGGTGGTAAGTTCGTTCATCGTCACAAGGTTTTACTTGGATAATGTTATTGTCACCGTCATATCCACCGCAGAGGATGTGATGTCATATTTGAAGCCGTCCGTTCTGTCATGGTCTTTGCGGACATTATAGGCAATGCGCTCGGCTGTTTTCCATGCCGCCGCATCAGGAGCGCAGTATGCGGTCAGTTTCTCGTCGTGCCGCATATCCCTGACTCTCTGCTGAGTCAGTTTCTCGTCTTCAAGGATTCGTTCTAATACTAATCTCATTTGTTTTCTGAAAATTCATTCGTTAAATTTGGAAAATAGCAAGGGAACGGTTATCTTTGCGATTGAAAACTATGTAGGTTGCGAAGTATCGCCGCCCCCTTTGCTATTGTCTTTTCGGTGTCATTCGCTGAACGACAATGCAAAGTTATACTTTAGTTTCGTACTAAACAAATTTTTCGCCAATAAAATTATACAAAAATTTAGTCGCTATGGCTAACTTGCAGAAAATAAAAGACTTATCCAAGGCAAAAGGCATTCCATTAAAAACTATTGCTGAACAAGTCGGCATTAGCGAACAAGGTATCCACAAGATGATTCGCGAGGAAACCATGTCTGCGGTCATCTTGGAACAGATAGCTTGCATACTCAAAGTGAATATCTGCGTGTTCTTTAATCGGGAGCGTGTATGCGAACATTATGAGCAATATAACGTAACCGCTGAACGTGCGATAGCAGCTAAACATATTGGCAAGGTTGACCAACGCAATATCCTACCGAAAGCAGGGAAAGGCGGTCAAGAAGATTTAGAAGCGAAAGTAATGCGACTTCAAGATGAATTGCTCGAAGCTAAAAACAAAATCATCGAACTGTTGGAGAAGAAATGAAGCGTGAATCTACAAGCATATTAGACTATCTAAAGGCTATTGCGTGGGTTGTTGTTCCTTTCTGCCTGTTAGGGTCGTTACATTATTTGTTTGTCTTTTTCCCTCGTACTGTGTATGAGAAAGACAACCACATACTTTTCAACCATCTTGGATTCGACTATTTTGGAATAGTTGTCGGATTCTTTACGCTACTAATCACCTTTTTGGTGGGATGGCAAATTTTTTCCACAATTAAAGCAAAAGAAGAATTGCGTGAAATGCAGAGAGAATATAAGGTAAAATTTGAAGAGCAAATGAAAAAGTTGGAATCTAAAATTGACAATATATCCCATCAGCAAAACGTGACAAATGATGAGGTTAAAGAAATGACTGGTATGAATAAGGTATATGAGCGATTTTCAGAAGAATTTGGCAAGATTAACAATGAAATAGCCATAAGGTGTACCAATCTTTACAAATGGCTATGGTCAATTTTGGATGAAAACAAAACTGTCACCGACATTCTCAATGAGTTTGCCGAAATGAAAAAGACTAAACCATCAAAGGTTTCGTATCTTGATGGCGAGGAGGCTACTGAGAAAGAAGTTATCACTCTTTACGAAAAAGTTCGTCCAATAAAACTTGCCGCAATACAAGCCAATAAAGACTTTCCAACACCCTAACCCCAATGGAACTGAAAGAAATGTTCACACGAAAGCCAACAAGGGTGGAAAGCTACTACACCACTCTGATTGACGTACTGTATGCCCTTCGGGACACCGAAAGCATAAGGACTGAGTATATTGAAGAGTTATCGGGTGAATGGTGGCCCAACGTCAGGGAGTTTCTTTCGGATAATGGCATTATTCGTTTTGCGTCGGGCGAAGTTTGGTCGATCAATCGAAATGCGATGCAGTTGCATTGCAACAAATTGGAGATTGAGCTTGACAACATAAAGCGTGAAAACGATTATACCAATGCGTCTGCCAAGTCTAATAGGCTAACAATGATATTCACAATCATAAGCATCATTGGAGCTTTGGCATCGTGCATAGCCTCAGTTCTAAGTTGGTATTGGAATAAATAAAGAGCCTATGATTATGAGCAAAAACCAAACAGCAGTCGCAATATACGGTATATTTTTGCGTACATGTATGAGCCGCTTGTATTTAGGAGTCCTGCTCCACATTTTGCTCTTTTTCATTTCCTTGTCAAACTCCCTGTTAAGGGCTATGACAAGAATATTGTCTAATATCAAACACACGAGATTGAATCCGGCGTACAACACAACGGATACAAGTAAGATTCCTAATATTATCAAAGCGGCAAACCAATTCATACCACAAACATAGTCATTTTATTGTAATATGACAACAGAAAACGAAATAAAACAGCCCACCCCCATCCAACGCCTCCGGGAGTTTGTCAAATGGGCGCAGGGTCAGGGGCTCTGCAAGAGCGAGTACGACTTCGAGCGGATATGCAGCCTCTCACCAAAGTACATATCCAACAACATGCACACCGGCAAGGGCAATATCGGCACTGAAATGCTCGGGCGCATCATTAAGGCGTTCCCGCAGCTCAACCTCGCGTGGATATGCACCGGCGAGGGGGCGATGACCATGCAGGGAGGCGGCGACCTCAACGCCGACTACAAGTTGGCATACGAGGGGGCGATGATGCAGGTGGAGGCACTGAACAGAATAATCAAACAACTAAATAAATAACAACATGAAAAAGTTTTTACTCGCGCTGGTGATTCTGCCGATGATGTTGGTAGGGTGCGATAAAGGCGATGATAAAATTGCGACTATAAAGGCAGAATCAATATCTGTGATACAAAAGCAACTTGTAAATGAAAAAACTCTGTCCGTGGATTCCATCAAAGTTGTAAAGGATAGCATACCATACATTCTTGATATGAAACTCGGTCAAGCATTTGATGATTTTCATAAAGCGAATGATGAATTTGTTAAAATAAGGGATTCTTACGGTATTCGTGATGATTATTCATTTGGTTATGTAAAACGCATGACTGATGCCGCTTCTAAGTTTTATGATATGCAAGATTCCTTAAAAAGTGCAACAAAGGATTATGGATATATTGCATTGGCAAATATTGGTGCAAACAATTCTATGGGAGCGGAATTGACATCTAAAGCGATTGTAATTTTTACTGATACAATATCGCTGAAACCAACAGCGGTGTTTGTTGTCAATAGCGAATTAACCCAAAGAGTATGGGATTTACTAAATGTAGATGAAGATGTAAAAATAAACTATAACAAGTATGGCATGATTAAGACAGACTCTCTAAACCCCATAATAGGATTTATTCTTGATGGGCAGAAACTCAAATAACTTTGCATTTTCCCATAAAATAGCTATCTTTGCGGTAGTTTATAAACCATAGGGCATATCGCCTAAAGCCAAAAGAGCTTATTTCAGACTTCGGTCTGCGATAGGCTCTTTTAATTTTTAGGAATATGTCGGCATTAGGCTCATTATGGTATACGCTTGGAATAGACTCCAAGCAGATTGACGCGGATTTGAAATCCGTAGAAGCTAAGCTCAAAAATCTCGGCGTTACAGTCGATGTAAGCAAGGTTCGCCAGACCATCGAAGCGTCTGTCGGGGCAACTCCGTTTAATGCGACCGTGAATTTCGGCAACGCAAGAGCGTCGCTTGATGCGATTTTTGCCAATAAGAAATATGATGTTCATGTGGAGGCGATAGCATCAAAGCTGCATGAGTCAATTAAAAACGCATTGGCAAATTTTTCTACCGGGGCAAACATCCTTCCGAAGAAAAAGGAGTTACGTAAGGCTGTCAACGATGCTCTTTTGTCAGCCGGATTTGAAATCAACATAGGCAAAGTAAAAGGGCTTAACGCCACAATAAATAACGCTCTCGGTTCGGCGCATACTCTTAATGTGTCCGTTGACCCCAAGAAGCTCGCCTCTGCAATCGATAAGGCGGTGGGGGCGTATAAAGGCGGAAAGCAGGTGTCTGTCGAGGTCAAAGATAAGATTCTTAAAGACAGCATCACCGCAGCCCTAAAGACCGAGAAGTTCCCAATAAGGGTAATTGTTGACAAGGCCGAAGCACAGGATGCGGTAAGACAGGCTCTTCAAGCTGCCGGATTGCAAAGCAGCACAGGATTTACAGCCTCCGACAAGCGGGCATGGGATGCGCAGTCTCGACGTATGGAGGCTGAGGCGCGGGCTGCCGCGGCAAGCGCACTCGCACAGCGTAGACTTGCCGGGGCAAGAACCCAAGCAACCAACGCTGCCGATAAACACGCCACTGCGACAGTATCACTCAATTCTGCCTTGAAAGGCAATATCACGCTAACCAAAGAACTTGGCGGTGCGATTGGAGCGGCATACTCCGTTGTCGCTCTCAAAAACTTCATGACCAAGGTTGTTGAGATTGGTGGCGAGCTTGAAAAGCAGAAACTGGCGATGAAGGCAATTCTCGGCGACGAGGGGATGGCGAACACCATCAGCTCGCAGATAAACACCCTTGCAGTCAAGTCTCCTTTCGGCATAATGGAGCTTAACCAATACGCCAAGCAGCTCACAGCATTCCAGATTCCCTACAACGAGCTTTACGACACAATGAAGCGTATGGCAGATGTGTCGGCTGCTGTTGGTGTTGACATGGGGCGCATAATCCTCGCATACGGTCAGGTCAGAGCCGCAAAATTCCTAAAAGGCACGGAACTGCGTCAGTTCACCGAAGCAAACATTCCTCTAATTGATATGCTCGCGGAACGTTTTACCAAGCTGAAAGGCGAAATCGTTTCTGCCGGAGACATAATGGATATGATTTCCAATAAGGAAGTTTCCTTTGAGGATGTGAAAGCTGTGTTGTGGGAGCTTACGGGAGAGGGCGGACGGTTCTACAATATGCAAGAGGTATTGTCGGAATCTGTCAGTGCAAAGTGGAAGAACCTTGCCGACGCTATCGACTTGATGTTTGCGGACATAGCGGATTCGACTTCCGGGCCGTTGAAGGGGCTGGCGGAAATGCTAACCGCACTAACATCAAGGTGGGATACGATTGCGACCGCTGTGGCTTCAGCGGTTATAGTATTCGGCGTTGCAAAAGTTTCAACAGCCGCTTGGAATGCAGCCTTGTCAAAAACTACATTAAGCGAAATCGCGCAAGCAAAGGCGACTAAACAGCTTGAAGCGGCAAACCTTCAAGTCGCATCTACTTACAGAACGTTGACTGCGGCTGAACAGGGGCTTATTCGTACAAAAGGAAAGCTGACTGCGGCTCAATACGTTCAGTTGGCAAATACTGGCAAACTGACAAAAGAGGAGGCATTGCGTCTTATCGCGTTGAAGAAGTTGGATGCAAACTCAATCGGTCATATCAGGACTGTACTCAATATTTCAAAACAGGAGGTGGCGGCTGCTCAGGCAACAAAAGCATGGAGAGTAAGACTTGAACAACTTAAAGTTTCCATAAAGGGTTTTGGAAGCTCTATTGCGGCGTTCTTCTTAAACCCGGTCACATTAGCAATGATGGCGATTGGCAGTCTTGCAGCATTGTGGCAACGACATTCTGCCGCAATGAGCGCGGCAAAGGAGGTGGGGGATGATTTATTCACAAAGGCTTCCGAGGGGGCGAACAACCTCAAAAAAACGCTTGATGCCCTCAAGCCGGCAGAAGGATTGTCAGATATTGACTTGGCGCAAGGAATTGAAAAAATGGAGCAGGCTATAATGGACTATTCGCCGACTCCAATCAACGATATAAACGAAGCCCTAACAACACAGGACGGACATTTGCTTACGCTTGCAGAGCGTTATGAAGCCTTGCGCAAAAAGGTAGGAGAACTTAAAGAGGCTTTTGATGGAATCCAATTCAATAAAGTCAATAAGGCTGTAGAGAATGCGCTGGCTGACACAAAAGAGGGATGGTTTTTTGACGGACTGGAGAAAAACCTTAAAGATTATGAAAATGCCAAAAGCATACTTGACAAGCATATAAGAGACTATTCTGTTGAGCATAAAGAAGATTTGCATGACATAGTGGAATCTGCGTCCAAACAAAGCGAGGCTTATAGGAATGCCATTCAGAATATGTCAACCGATGCTCAGAAGTTCTATGAACTTATCTTCAATGGTGGCAGATATAGTAAGGATTTGGATATAAACCTCCAAGGGAAAATCATCGATGCGACAGAAGGAGGTTTTTGGCAGAATGCCGGAGAAAACATAACCAATCTCGATTTACGAGGGACAGGGCAAAGAATAAATGCCGCTTATAATACACTTATGGCGGATGCGGAGAAATTCAAGGAAAGGTTTAATGCGGCTCTTTCAGAAATAGGGACAGACCCGAAATCAGTCTCTCCTGAGCAGTTGTCAATAGCGTTGAACTCCATGCTTGATAAATTCGAGGTGGGCGAGGACACAAAGATGATTCTCGCCAAGAAATTGGAGCAGCTTTACGACATTACTCTGATTGATGATAAGGTTACTCCCATATTTACTGAGAAGTTCCGCGAGATTGCAAACGCATCAAGCAATAAGGCTGTACAGGAGGCGATGATTGTATGGCAGACGCAGGGGTGGAATAAACTATCTCAAACACAACGGAATTTACTGGAGAGTCTTTTTGAGCAAGCCAAGGCGCAATCAAAAAGCAGCGTAGAGGCTGTCGTTGGCGATATGAACACCTATCTCGCCTCACATCCGGGGCAATGGAATGTAGTGGTCAACATGGTGACATCTCAGATGCAAAAAGAGATGCCTGATTGGACGCGAAATGCAATAGCTTCAAGAGGTGGCGAGTTTAAAGGCAGCAAGGCCGCTTTTGGCTATCTTAAAAAATGGGGAGAAAATGGCTCACAATTTGGAGCAAGAAATGCGGCTCAACAAGCATTGCAGGATGCAGAGAATGAACTTAAATCTTATGTCACCGAAGCTGACAAGCTGACTCCTGCTTATAAAAAAGCATTGCAAAAGAAAGAGGACATTCAAGAGGCAATCAATTATCTTGGGTGGGGAGATATTCAAGTCAAAGACCAAAAATCCAACAAACATCCCAAAGGTTCTCAGAAAGACCCCCTCGCCGAATCCCTCAAACAACGCTTGGATGTTCTTAAAAAGGCATATTCCGAATATAAGAAGGAGCTTGCCACAATGAGCAAGGACGCAGCGTTGGAGCGCATTAAGGAAGCCGGCATATTTGATGAATTGTTTACAGGGAAGTATGCTATTGGGGATTTCGGGGATTATAAAAAAGTCCTTGAAAAATTGCTTGCCGATGCGGAAGCATCCCTTGAAGGGCTGTCTGAAAAAGACAAGAATTTCAAAGGACGGCACGACCTTGTTATATCCCTCCGCACATTGCTTAATCTTGAGATTCCCCGTGACGAGACCAAGGAGGCTTTTGAAAAGGCAAAAAGCGAGATTGATAATCTTGTAAAGGGTTACACGGATAAATGGAATTTCCACAAACAGCTTTTTGAACTGACAGGCGACCGTGAGACATCTATCAAACTTGCGTTTGGTGAAGATGTGGCTTGGCAGACCCAAAGTCAGATGCTTGAAAGCATACTCAACACACAGCTTGCGGAGAGAGGGCTTGATGTGCCACTGACAATATCTGACGAGGAAGCCAAAGAGAAGCTGAAAGGCACACCGCTTTATGATTTGCTTTGGAAACCAACGAAAGAAGCAAAACTAAAAGAGGGCATAGACCTGCAAATCAATGTGGCGAAAGCTGTGGCTGATGCCGCCTCTATTGCAGACAAGATAAAAGTGCAAATGGGGTTGAGGGAGGCTGACGAAACCATGCTGCGGTCAAGTAAAAAGGAAGACGGTACAGAATACTCCGAAACTGAGATTGCTGCATACTTAAAAAAATATGATGACAGGATTGAGGAGCTTAAATCCTCAATGCTCGAACTGCTACCTATATGGGAGCAGATATTCGGCGACCACCAATATCAGAGCTACGGACAGATACAAGCAGCTTCTGATATTGCCAAGCAGATAATTGATAATGCCAAAATCAACAAAGACGCTAATGGCAAGCCTGTATCGTTCACATCCGTATATACAGATGCAGAGGGTAACGAGCAGCAGATTATGGGCAAAATCTCGCAGCTTGAAAAACTCCGTAAAGCTATACAAGACCTTTATAAAGAGGGTCTGAAAAAGAATCCGTTTGCAACGCTTTGGGAAAACCTTAAAAAAGTGTTCAACGGTGATTGGAAAGATAAAAACATCACCGAGAAACTTGCGCTTATTGGTGAGAGCGCAGCCGAAAGCGCACAACTTGTAGGCAATCTCGCCGGACAACTCGCAGAGATGTTTGAAGCGGCAGGTAATGACAGTGCGGCACAAGCCATGACCGATGTGCAGGACGTAATGAATACTGTAAGCAATATCGGCAAGGGATTTGCGGAAGGAGGTCTTGTGGGAGGTATCGCAGCAGCAGCCGGAGAGGCTATCGGATGGGTAACGAAGGCATTCCAAGCATCAGCACGGCACAAGGAGGCTTTACGAGCTATCATGAACGAGACCCTTGCACAGCAGAGGGAGTATAATCTCCTGCTTATGCAGCAGAATCTCGAATATAAAAAGGCGGCTACCATACTCGGAGAAGACACCTACGGCAAAGCAAAGAACGCCGTAAAAGTGATGAAAGATGCCTACAAGGATTTGCAGGACGAGTTGGCGGGTACGGCTGAACAGCAGGGCAACGAGCGACGCAAAGCCAACAGTAGCCGTATGTTCGCCCGTATGTTCGGATTGGGATTTGACGAGGCGAAAGCGAAACTTCGTCAAGCCTATGCTGGACTTGCTGACATCGAAATCAAGACAGGGCACAAAAAGACCGGTTTGTTCGGATGGGGCAAAGGCAAGGACATCTATTCCTCCATCCTCAGTGTTTACCCAGACTTGATTGACGCTAACGGCAAATTCAATACCTCCCTTGCCGAGACAATCATAAACACACGCAAAATGTCTGACGAGGACAAGGCTGCGCTCCAGAATATGATTGACCTTGCCGAACAGGCTGAGGCTGCATACGAGGAGCTGAACAGTTATATGACCGATATTTTCGGTGAACTCGGAAGTTCCATGACAGATGCCCTTGTGTCGGCTTTCGCCAACGGTTCTAATGCCGCCGAAGATTTCTACGATTCCGTCTCGGATATGCTTGAAGCTCTCGCAAAGCAGATGATTTATTCCGTCACCCTCGCTCCGCTCATAGAGGAGGCTCAAAAGAAGATGATGGACGTCATGCAGAACGATGCTATGTCTGATGAGCAAAAGTTTGGGGCTTGGACTGGCATTCTTGATGGTTTGCTTGACGACGCACTGAAACAGCAGGGCGTGGCAAACGACCTTTTCAAGAAATATCAGGACATGGCTGCTGAGAAAGGCTACGACATATTCAAGCCGGATGGGGATTCCAAGAGCGGTCTATCAGCGGGAATCCAATCCTCAATTACAGAGGACACGGGTAGTCTTGTAGCCTCCTACTGCAACGGCATACGTGGGGATGTATCGGTGCAGACCCATGACTATTGGCCCCGGTTACTTGACGATGCTCTCCCGCAGATGAACGTCATAGCGCAGTCTCAACTCGACACGCAGCGTCAGATTGCCGAGAACACTCTGCGCAATGCAGTGGCGGCTGAGGCGATACAAGTGTCAACCGCCAAGCTGGTAGAGCTTAACGACCAGATGGGACGCTCATGGCGCAGGATAGCAGAAAGGAATTGGGGATATTCATAAATAACAGAGGGAGGCGTTGGTGCCTCCCTCAAACAGCTACCCAACTCTCACAAGTTTCAAAATAAGAGTTAGTTGTTCTTTTCGGTCACTGTCTCTGTCCCAAGACGCATACTCAGAAGCAACCTCATCAACGCCGAGAACGATGCGACCTCGCACCTCATACGAATTGCCTTTGTGCATAACTATCGTGCCGGGAACGGACAAGGCTCTCTCAGTGGAGAATCCAGCAGGGATTTCAACTTTATCTCCCTCGAAATCTAAAATTAATCTATCCATATAGTTCTGAATTGGTTTTTCAAAATTACAAATAAAAATCGGAATATGAACAATCTAAGCGAAACACTCAAACAGCAAGCCGTGGATTTAGGCTTGTGTCACCCTTGGACTGAGGCGTGGGGCGACTGCGACCAGCAGGAGTTGATTGACAAGTATAAAAAGGGCATCGACTTCTGTATTGACAAGCAGTACCCCTCAAACGAGTTTATCAAGGCGAACTTCGACCGGGCATTGCTCAACGCGAATCTTATCTTTGTCGATGAGTACCTTGATTTCGACATGATGCCGAGCGGAATCTATATCCTCAACGGCGAATGCTCCGGCTCAATTCGCTTCGCTCCGTGGACTGCGGTGACTGTCTATGTCCGACACACTTCCAACGTCAGAATCATCGCCGGCGACTTCGCCAAGGTGTTCGTAAGGCTCTATGATGAGGCTGAGGTCGAGACCGAGGCTGAGGAGGGCGCGGTTGTGAGGGTGTATGACAGGAGGTAACGCAACATCCAACGCAGGGGCTAACTCGGCAAACACCGCCATAAAATGTTGGCACACTTCTATTTGTGATGATTTTTGCTTATGCACTAACGCAAGCTCTAACGCACCCTCTAACGCAAACGGACAGCCAAACTTAATCGGTTATCCGCTGCTTTATTTGCGACATTTCGGCGAATTGCGGTAATCATAGACCGGGATATTGTGAATTGCCCGCATTTCCTCAGTGCGTGATTGAGCGAGCGCATCCACCATTTCGTTGAACTCATCGCCGTTGTGCCCTTTGACCCACTCAAACCGCACAGTTTTCAGCCGGGAGGCGTAATTGAAGTACTGCCGGATGACATTGGCATTTGGTCGAGTGAAGTTATTGGCGTTAGCCTTGTTTGTCAGTACCTGTATGCAATACTGCGAGTCGGTATAGATGACAAGCGTTGAACCGCTCGGAACTGCCGCCACGGCACTCAGAATCGCCATTAGCTCCATTTTATTGTTTGTTACCCCGACAAAGCCTTTGGAGTTTTGCTTGACGAGGTTGCGCTGGCTGTCGAGTATGACATAGGCGGCGCCGCCCTCACCATAGGGAGAGAGATTATTGCATGATCCGTCAGAATACGCGATGTAGTCAGGAATAAAATCTATATCGTGAGAGATGGTTAGTTTTGCTTTCGGCTCTGAAATAGGCTTTATCTTACGAAGCCCATCCTTTGCCAATTCTTTAGCTTCTTTAAGCCAACGTAGTTCCTTAACTCTACCGTGCAGGATAGAAACTGAATTATGAGCTTCTGCAAGTTTCTTGAAACCCTCGTTCAATTCTTGATACTTTGAGTGCTTATAAATAGAGCTGTGCAATCCGTTATAGTCACAGATGATTTCAACATCGCATGGCTCGTCTAATGAGGCTAATGCACCGCAAGCTCCTTTTATGAGAGCAGCAAGATAGGTTTCGTTATCATTAGCTGGTGTGGTGAATTTGTAGATGCGATTATTCGTGGGATTGAACACGATGCACCCTGCGACATTTGCGCCTTTTGCAGAGACATAGCTTATATAGATTTTCGCAATTTTCATTTTTGCTTTTATTAAAAATTATTATTTTAATAATCAGCTTGTTATAATTTAGCTTGATGTAGGGGATTAGGCTCGCGGTCGCAGCAAGCCCTAAAGAGAGTTGAAAAGTTCTCTCCATTCGGGCTTGGCGGATATGAAAGTGCCGTCAGCTTTTTCATGAGTTATCCGTCTCCCTTGCGGCCTATAACACCTCGGGGGTCTGGTGGCTTTCGGGGTTAAGCCCGGTTCAGCGCAATCCACCTGCTTCGCTCCACTGTAATGAACAGCCCGTCCTGCCTACGCAGTCCTTTCAGTGGCTTACAACATGCGCCAAGTGGTCTTTCGGTCGGCAGACGCATGAGGTCGAGGCTTCCGCCTCATTGGTTCTTCTCCTCCTATCCCCGTCCGCAGTTCGTTCGCATGGGGCGATAAAAAGAGAGAAACCATATCAAGGGCATTCGATTGGCTTCTCTCAGTGCAGCGAGGTATCGTGTCGCTGTGATATTTTCCGTAATGTTTTGCCCTTGATACGGTGCGAAATTAATGTAAAAAATCCGATGAAAAAAATTGACATTTCCGTAAGAATTAGTAAATTTGCGATATGAATGTATTTAAAATATGTTCTAAAGTTAACGCCTTTAGGCAAAGCATTGACAATCAATCGATAAGGCTGCTGCGATTTTTCGTTCGTAACGAAAAGGTCCCGGGTTCGAGCCCCGGTCGCGGCTCTTGGAGGGAGATTTTAAGGTCTCCCTCTTTTTTGTTTAATATTAAATCTAATATTGTTTAACGATGAAAAAAGAATTGAATTCCTCAAAGGCTCCGGGTGCAATTGGCCCTTATAGCCAGGGTGTAGTGGCAGGTAATCTTGTTTTTGTGTCAGGCCAGCTTCCTATAAATGCTGAAACCGGAGAAATGCCTTCTGACATCAAGGCTCAGACTGCTCAGAGCATAGAAAACATCAAGGCTGTGCTCGCAGAAGCTGGAGCAACACTCGACAATGTGGTGAAAACAACTGTTTTCCTCGCAGATATGAGCCTTTTCGGCGCTATGAACGAAGTTTATGCGGAGAATTTCAAGGCAGTATATCCGGCGCGTGCAGCCTATGCTGTTAAAGAACTTCCTAAGCAGGCTCTTGTAGAAATAGAGGTTATCGCGGCTCTTTAATGACAGAATGTCTCTTTGTGCAATAGTAGAGAGTATTGCCGATGAGTTTAAATAATTGCTCTTTGGGGATTATTTTGCAATGTAGTCCCCAAAGAGAATTGTTTATAGATCTTTCAGGGTCGTGTGGTGGTTGAGATATGTTATTATTGTGTAATAATGCTCTGAGGAGTATAGTGTTTCATGGTTAATTAATTATGGTAAGTTATCTGCAAATTGAGAAATTGACCAAATCGTTTGGCGACAGAATTTTGTTTGCTGATGTGACATTGGGGGTGTATCAAGGCGACAAGATCGGACTCATCGCTGCGAATGGTGCAGGAAAGACAACGTTTCTCAACATTATATCCGGCAGTGAGGACTATGATAGCGGGAATGTGGTTTTCAGAAATGATTTGCGGGTAGGTTATCTGCCACAGCTGCCTCCGTATGATCCGGAGATGACGGCGCTTGAATATGCCACTCCGGAGCCGCTTCGTTCTGATGATTTTAATTGCGCAGACAGGGCAAGACAGATGCTGTATCAGTTTCGTATCACTGATGTAGAACAAAAGATGGGCACCATGTCGGGCGGACAGGCTAAGCGAGTGGCATTGGCAAAGACGTTGCTGAGCGAGCCGGACCTCCTGATTCTTGATGAGCCTACCAATCATCTTGACATTGAAATGGTGGAGTGGCTTGAGAACTATCTGAGCCGCCAACGCATCACGTTGCTGATGGTGACACATGACCGTTATTTCCTTGACAAGGTCTGCAATAAGATAATAGAGATTGACAGGGGAGAGATTTTTGCTTACGATGGAAATTATGACTATTATCTCGAGAAGCGCCAAGAGCGTTATGACGCAATGAATTCGGAGCTTGCGAAAGTGAAGAATCTTCTCCGCACTGAGCTTGACTGGATGCGGCGGCAGCCTCAGGCAAGGGGGTCGAAGGCTAAATACCGGATTGATAATTTTCATCAGCTTGAGGCTAAAAGCAAGATAAACCTTCAGACGCGAGACCTGGAGCTTGGGAAGGGTTCTGCATATATCGGTTCTAAAATCTTTGAGGCAAAGGATGTGTCTAAATCATTTGGCGATATTAAGATTCTCGATAAATGGAACTATACTTTCGCAAGATATGAGAAAGTGGGAATAGTGGGCGATAATGGGGCAGGCAAATCTACATTCATAAAGATGCTGCTTGGAGAAATTGCTCCTGACAGCGGTTTTTTTGATATAGGGCAGACTGTGAATTGGGGATATTACAGTCAGGAAGGAATGACGGGTTTTGACGAAAAGAAAAAGGTGATAGACGCGGTGAGGGAAATCGCAGAGGAGGTCAGAATTAATGAAAAGACTCGTCTGAGTGCTTCACAGTTTTTAAACCGTTTCCTTTTCACTCCTGACGCGCAGCAGAAATACATATATAAATTGAGCGGTGGAGAACGTCGGCGATTGTATCTTGCCACGGTTCTTATGAAGAATCCTAATTTCTTGATTCTTGATGAGCCCACCAACGATCTCGACATTCTGACTCTAACCGTGCTTGAAGATTATCTTGCAAATTTTAAGGGGTGTGTGATCGTTGTCAGCCATGACAGATTTTTTCTTGACAGAATCGTTGACCATTTATTTGTGTTTAAGGGCAATGGCGTGATAAAAGATTTTCCCGGCGATTATTCAACCTATAGGCATTGTGTGCAGGAAGAAGCAAAGGAGGCTAAAGCTTTGGAGAATGTCAAAGAGCCTCAGGCGGTGGTGCAGAATATCGTGCAAAAGCCCCGACTTGAGAAAAAAGCCAAGCTTACCTACAAGGAGAAGAAAGAACTGGAAGAACTCACTGAAAAAGTGGAGAGCCTTGAGGAGGAAAAGAAGTTGCTCGAATCTGAAATGTCGTCGGGGAGCATGGATCATAGTGCTATCCTTGCAGCGGGTAAAAGGATGGAGGAGATAATAAATGAGATTGACGAGGCTGAGTTCCGGCTTCTCGAATTGATGGAGAAAGAATCATAGGATTATAGTTATGAAGAAGAGGATAGCGCTCTCAACTGTTTTCGGACTATTGTTTTCAACCGGTGTTTTCTGCGAACTGCCATCGCACTATTATCCAACAGAAGAAGAGATTGCCGCGATGCTGCGTGAGGCAGATGACTTTATTGACGATATGCCTGAGGGCCTGCAAGATCGTCAGAGTGATGCGGTCAGACATGCATTAAGGGGCCAGTTGTCGGAACTTCAGGATGAAAGAATGAGGAGAAATAAAAAGAGTGTTCTTTCTGACCGTGTCGAGAGGATTGACTTTACCGGCGACGGCGATGCGAGAGGAATTGCCATGCGCCTTTATAAACCAAAGGATAAAGAGAACGGTCCATTGCCGTTGCTTGTGTATTTTCATGGGGGAGGATGGGCGCTCGGAAGCATTGAGAGTTGTGCTCGCTTCTGTGATTCGCTTGCATCTTCCGGCAAAGCCATGGTGTTGGCTGTAGATTATTCTCTCGCGCCGGAGAATCCATATCCCAAGGGCTTGTATGATTGTGTGGGAGTTGTTAAATATGCAATGGATCATGCAGCTGAGTGGGGTTCAGATTCCGGTCTTGTTAGCCTGGGAGGCGACAGTTCCGGCGGTAATCTTGCATTGGCTGCCGCTATGAGGGCAGAAGAATTTTTGCCGGAAGAACTAAAAGTAAAGTCCCTGATTCTGTTTTATCCGGTGGTAAAGGCTTATGCCGACAATTCAAAGTCATGGAAGACATATTCAAGAGGGTATGGCCTTGACTCCAGATTGATGGAAGCTTTTAATGAGGCATATCTGTCGAGTTCAAACGTAGAGGCGACGGCGCCTGATGTTTCCCCGGGGGATTCTTCCGACGAAAAATTAAGTAAAATGCCGCGTGTGCTTCTGATATCTGCAGAAAGAGACATCCTTACAGGCCAAGGCAAGGAATTTATCGAGCGGTTGCAGTCTGTAGGCTCTGATGCCGACAGAATTGAATTTCCCGGCGCAGTTCATCTTTTCATAACAGTGGAAGGGCAGCCGACAGCCTTTGGCAAGAGTGTGGCTGTGGCTGCAGATTTCCTAAGCAAATAACAAAATTAAGGGGCGGTATCCATATCCCACTCCCTTCCAAATGTCAATTGGTTGGAGGGGTCTGATATGGCACTAATGAGAATCCGAATTTAAAGGTTGTGGTTTTAAGCAGCGCTTCAGGTATAAGCTCAAGTGCCCTTTTAAGATTCGGCAAAAGATGTGCGAAGGCAGGGTTTCCGGCCAGATACTTTTCGATTGCCTGAATGTTGGAATCTTCGCTAATAACAGGCAGTAGTATTTGCTGAATCAGACTTAACGCTGTTTCAGTGCCGATAAATATGTTGAGATTTGAGGCAGTTGCCGAGAATTCGAGGGGAATTCCGTCGGCCAGTTTCGGAAGCAGTGCCAGGAGAGCGGCTTTGGCTATTTTTTGAGTAAATTCGGGTTCGAGAGAATTTGAGGAAGCGTCAGGTTTTCCTGTGGAGTCAGACCCGTAAGGGAACAACCCGGTGTCTGTTAAATTAACCTCAGATGCCGGAGTGCTTCCTGAGGTAGCCATCAGCAGGGTGCTGAATAAAGATAAAGGGTTAAGATATAGGCTTATCGTAGTTGGTGATGATATCACATATTGATAACCGTTGGGTTGTGTCTGTGCAATCTGAGCTGCGCCTCCAACGGTAGACACATATGAAATAATGATGTTGCCGTCTTGGCGGAATGCGATTGTCTTTACAACTTCAGACAGAGCTTCGCTCACCGACATATATGCAGTGTTGTTATAGACGGGGATGACCGGCAATGTTGCCAAGGCTTCGAGAAATGCAGAGAGATTAATGTCTACGTCGGGAAGAGGGTCGTATTTCCAATCGATGTAGAAAGGAAGAGAACTGTATGTGCCGTCAGGATTTTGTTTGATAGGAGAGGGGGCCCATACTTGCGGGGAGATTACTGCTCCTTTAAGAGCGGCGTCAGTTATGTAGAGTTTAAGATTGTTGGAGTCGGCATATCCGGCGTAGTTGAAACTGCAGAATGCTGTCTGCGATGTTCCGGAAAACTCCCAGTATTCGCCGGTGTTTTGAATTTCCGTGTCAAGTTCAAGTTTCGGGGATCCCGGCAACACCCCGGGGGCCGGGATTTTGCCGGAGAGTCCCATCCCGGATATTTGGCTAAGGTCAAAAGTCGAGAATGCTGTTATGTGCGCGTTATTGCCTGATTGAGAAATTGTCACGGTTTTCCCCGGCATTGGTTCTCCATTATAAAATAATTGAAGTCCGGACGATGAATCATAAGTTATGTCAGAAAGCGGAGGTATAGGTTCTGACATATCGTTATGGCATGCGCATAGTGAGCAAGATGCTGTCAATATTAATGAAACATATAAGAATCTCATAGCGGAATAAATTTACTTTTTAAGTAATAACAAGCGAAAAATAATTGTGTTTATTGACGAGCGACAAGAAGTTTCAGAGCGCAAAAAAATGCCGCAACAGTTGTTGGCTGTTACGGCGTTTTTGTAAGGTAGGAATAGTTTTATACTATTTTTATCGAAAAAAGGTGTACGTGTTCAGGCTCAGACAGTATAGTCTACACATGCGCGGTCTTCCTTAAACGGAGCTATAATCTGCACTGCGGCAACGTGAGCGGGATGTGCCGAGTATTTAGCAACGTCTTCGAGACTATTGGCGGAAGCTATGAGCACGAGGTCCCAGGTTTCTTTGGGATTTTCGTTGATGCCAACTTCCATGTCAAGCAGTTCTTCGATTTGCTGCGGAAGGGAGAGAAGCGCATCAGCAAATTTACGAGCCACTTCAAGGCGTTGTTCAGCCGAGCCCTTGAACTTGAATGAAACTACATGTTTTACCATAATGATGATATTTGGCGGTTATTAAAGTCATTTATATAGCCTTTCACGAGCGGCGGCAACTTTTTCATCTGTGATGTAGTCGTCATAATCCATCATTTTGTCGATGATTCCGTTTGGCGTGAGCTCTATGACGCGGTTGCATACTGTCTGAATAAACTCGTGGTCGTGGCTCGACATTAGAATAACACCTTTGAAAGCCTGCAAAGTGTTGTTGAAAGCCTGGATAGACTCAAGGTCGAGGTGGTTTGTCGGAGAATCCAGCACAAGAGTGTTGGCGTCAGTGAGCATCATTCTTGCAATCATGCATCTGATTTTTTCACCGCCGGAAAGCACGCTCGCTTTTTTTAGCACCTCTTCACCGCTGAAAAGCATTTTGCCAAGGAATCCTTTCAGATATATCTCGGAAGAATCTTTGCTGTATTGGCAAAGCCAGTCAACAAGGTTGAGGTCTGTTTCAAAGAAGCTGTTATTGTCGAGGGGGAGATATGCGTTTGTTATGGTCTGGCCCCAGTCGAAAGTTCCGGCATCGGCGTTTCTGTTGCCCATTATGATTTCAAAAAGAGCAGTCATTGCACGTGGGTCACGGCTGAGGAATGCCACTTTGTCGCCCTTTTCGATTTGGAAGTTGACATCATTAAATAAGACCTCTCCGTCTACCGATGCTTTCAGCCCTTTCACTTCAAGAATCTTGTTGCCGACTTCACGGTTAGGAGTGAAAATAATGCCCGGATACCTTCGAGAAGATGGCTGAATCTCCTCCACGTTGAGTTTCTCAAGCATTTTCTTTCGGCTTGTGGTCTGCTTGCTCTTAGCCACATTGGCACTGAAACGCTGAATGAATTCGAGAAGTTCTTTTCTTTTCTCTTCCGCTTTTTTATTTGCAGCCTGCTGCTGGCGGAGCGCAAGTTGAGAAGACTGATACCAGAAACTATAGTTGCCGGCAAACAGGGAGATTTTGTTGTAGTCTATGTCGAGAGTGTGTGTGCTGACTGCATCAAGGAAGTGTCGGTCGTGGCTCACTACGAGCACAGTGTTTTCAAAGTTTGCAAGATAGTTTTCAAGCCAGCTCACAGTCTCAAGGTCAAGGTCGTTTGTGGGCTCGTCAAGCAAAAGGTTGTCGGGGTTTCCAAACAAAGCTTTGGCAAGGAGAACCCTCACCTTTTCATTGGCGCTCATATCTTTCATGAGCATATAGTGGCGGTCTTCCTTTATTCCGAGTCCGCTAAGCAAAGCAGCTGCATCGCTTTCCGCATTCCAGCCTTCAAGTTCAGCAAACTTTTCTTCAAGTTCAGCCGCTTTTATGCCGTCGGCGTCTGAGAAGTCGGGCTTTGCATACAGGGCGTCTTTTTCCTGCATTATGTTCCATAGAACGGTGTGTCCTCTGAGCACGGTTTCAATAACGGTGCAATCATCAAATTCAAAGTGGTCCTGGCTCAGAACAGAGAGGCGTTCGCCCGGGCCAAATGTGACTGTGCCGTGAGTGGGGGACAGCTGCCCCGACAGGATTCTCATAAGAGTGGATTTCCCGGCACCGTTAGCACCGATTATGCCATAACAGTTGCCATGTGTGAAAGTTAGGTTTACATCAGAAAACAGAGTGCGTTTTCCGAATTGCATACCGAGGTTATTGACCTGTATCATTTTTATATATTATCAAAATCTACGAAAACAGGTGCAAAATTACTCAATTCATTTTACATAGGCAAGTTGGCAGATTCCTCTTTTGCAGTTTCGTGACGCTGTTTTGAGTATTATATTCATTTATGCCTTCTTGGAACATTGACATTGTGGCGGTCGAATATTTTTTGAGCGCCTCTGTCGAATATGTCCCAATGGGCCTTCTGTGATGCCGGGATCTTTTCGGGCATCCATGACGGCACCACCATAAAATTGGATTTCTCTCCCTCCGGTTTGGCGGAAAAGAAAGTGTCATAGTCTGCGTGGCTGAATCTGGCTTTCCCGTCGGAGTCTCTTACTATTGTGGCTCTGACTAACGCCCCTCCTCTCGTATCGGCCGTCTTCATGTTCGAAATGAAGTTCCCAAGCGAATACACAATCAGCACATCTTTATTCTCTTTTTCATTGTGAACCACTTTCATTGGCTGAATGACATGAGGGTGACCTCCTATTATCATGTCGACCCCTTGCTCTACAAGGAAATCTGCAAGAGAGCGTTGCGAAGCATTTTCAAGCAACACATATTCGATTCCCCAATGCATCGTGACAACAACAATCTCAGCTCCGGAATCTCTTGTGATTGAAATCTCTTTTTTCATTTTATCGCGGTCGATAAGTGATATTTCTGCACCGTCTCGAGGTTCAATTCCGTTTGTGCCGTAAGTGTAGTTGAGAAACCCGACCTTGAATCCATTGATGTTTTTGATAAACGGAACAAGCGAGTCTCTTTGCGCAGCATCGTGATATGTGCCTATATGGTCAAGTCCAATGTCGTCAAGTGCCGACAAAGTTCTTCTTGCTGCCTTGTCTCTTCTGTCGAGGCAATGGTTGTTAGCTGTCAGCATGAGGTCGAATCCTGCGTCTCTCAGAGCTTCGGCATAAGAGTCAGGCGCGCTGAAGCAAGGGTAGCCGGAATAATCGGGTCCTCCTCCGAGCGGGACTTCAAGATTTGCCACCGCATAGTCGGCCTTGAGAATTTCAGGGGCTATGAGTGAGAAACAGTCATCATAATTGTATTGAGTTCCTCCCCCAAGCATTTTTGCCCTGTCGAGCTGGGCCTGGTGCTGCATGGCGTCGCCTACAAAAAGGAGCTCCGCCTTAGGGGCGGAGCCAATAGAATCGGCCCCTGTCAGAAATGAAATGAGGCTGAATAAAAGAATCTGGAATGTCATGAAAATGTTATTTCAAACGGTAGAAGAATGATTACGTCTGATTTAATATGTCACTTAATCACCTGGGATGTGAATGAGAACACAATCATAGCCTTCTCAGTGTGAAGGCGTGTCATGGTAGGCTTTATTGTGTAGGGCGTACACTTGGTGACGTATGTTCCTACTACCTGTCCATAATAGTTTTTCTCAGTTTCGGTCGTTATGTTGACCGGCACTACCGTGAATTCCACATCTTCATCTGTAATCTCTTTCTTGTCAAGAATGTCAAGAATATACGCACGCATTGACGAGAATGCGTATTGTTTCTTTTCGGCATCATAGTTGGCAGTGAAAGAGGTCACGTTGTCGGGAAGCTTGTTTTTCGCGAAGAAATTTTCCACTTCTGAAGATTTGATGAGCAAAAGGCTTGGAGCTGTGCCTATGTTGAAATCATTCTCAACCTGTTCTGCAGGAATCGACATCGTAAGGTTGCTCACCATCGAGAGATTGAAATCTCCATTGTTGTATTTCTCTACTATTTCTTTAGCAGGAAATCTGAAAGAAGTGTTGTAGCCTCCCGGTGTTGTGACTACTGTCTCTCCACGCGCAACCATGTCTTTAATGTGGTTTGACATTTTGTAAGAGATGTTGTTGCTGCTGAGCACTTCAGGCGAAATTGAGAATGGGAATACAGAATCCCTGGCATGAGTAACGGTTGTTACTTTCTCGCCATCGACATCAGTGGTTTGCTCTTTGAGATGATAATAATACACAACAAAGTAAAGGCTTTGCACATTTCCTACGCAACCTTTCCCGAATCCGGAATTTACGAATATGCCCGGCATGTATTGTGCGAATGTCTGTGGCCATTGGAAAACAGACGGGTTGTCGCGATACTGCCGGAATATTTCCTGTCCGTATGATTTAGGAAGGTCTATTGCGATATCGACAAACTTGGTGGCCGGCTTGTCTTTATTGTAGAAAAACAGAGAGTCGCTATAGCAGATATTTGATAAGGTGAAACTCTTGGTGCCCAGCGGAGAAGAAGGGTCGTAATATCCGGCCGGGTCGAAATTGTTAGTTATGCCGGAGGGGAGCTGCTTTGTGAGAGCGTAGACAGACACTTTCTGAGGGGCGAGAGAATCTCCGGTAAGATCGCCACGCGGCACACTCATAATAATCTTGCAAGAGTCTACTCTGTCTGGAGCTGAGAGGGAGTCGGGAACGTTTAAGCCCGAAGCGCACATGAGCCTCGTCACGAAAGAGCAGTTGAGGTCGCCATATTCGGGCACATTTAAATTTCCCAGAAGAAGGTTTCCTGAGCGTGCGTCGAAATCTTTTTGATCGATTGGAGTAGCATGCAAATCGAAAGTAAGGGAGTCAATCGTGATGTTCACTTCGCCGGTTGACAGCGATGGCCCGATTTTGTTTTCGTCGTCGTCGCAAGCCACAGCCAAAGAGGCTAATGCAAAAGCGGCAAAGGGAAGAGACAGAAGTGTTGACTTCATATGCAATATTGGGAATTCAGATGAGGTATAAAAATGAAAATAATGTCAGAGCGATTTGTAAAAATCCTCATAAGCGGCCGGAGCCGACTCAAGATCGTTGACAACGATAAAGGGCTTTCCGGAGGCCTTGACATATTCGAGCAAATCCGGCGACACGTCAGGGTCGTTGATAATCACTGCATGAGAGAAATCAATTGCCATGCGGTGAAGCATGTCTGTGTCGGGATTTAGAGAGGAGAATTTTTTGAGGTCTCTCTGAGAGAATCCGTCAGCTTTCAGTTTTGTGAGTATTCTCTGGTCAACCTGTGTAGATATTTTACCGGGGAGTACAGAGTAGACCACTTTTGTGCCTTTGAATGAAGGGTCGTCGCCATACATTCTTTTCAGATACATAGGCACGAGGGCTGTAATCCATCCTGAACAATGCATGATTTTAGGATCCCATCGCAATTTCTTTGCTGTTTCCATGGTGCCCCTTGCGAAAAAAATAGCGCGTTCATCGTTGTCGGCGCGATTGCTGCCCACAGCATCTTCATCTTCATCAAGTTTTTGAAAAAAATCATCGTTTTCAATGAAATACACTTGGATTCTTGATGGTTGGAGCGACGCTACTTTAATGATAAGAGGATGATCGTTGTCGTCAATGATAATGTTCATTCCCGAAAGGCGTATCACCTCGTGAAGCTGATTTCTGCGCTCGTTGACAGCTCCGAATTTGGGCATGAAAGTTCTCACCTCGTACCCCTTTTCCTGCATGGTCTGGGGAAGGTTTTTTCCGAGTGAAGAGAGAGGTGAAGACGGGAGATAAGGTGCAATCTCCTGGCTGATGAAGAGTATACGTTTATTTGTCATGCTACTTGAATTCTGCCGGCACACATGCCGGAGGAAATGTGTCGAAAAAATCAGACGGCATCGCCACGCGGCCATAATGCCGGCTAAAGAATATGCAAAGTTAATAAAAATTTCAGAGGTAGCTGCAAAAAGAGGAGTGCAAACGATGTTTTTTAAATATCTTTAATATGTGTGGCATATTTTTCAATGAAGAGGTTGGGGAGATTATGAAGTTTTCATTAATTTTGCAGTCTGAAAAGAATTGAACCCTAAAACCAGATATAAGGGCAATGAAAATATTAAGAAAAGTCAGCGAAGTAGCCGACTATGTGGCCGAGCAAAGAGGCCGAGGGGCATCAGTGGGTCTTGTCCCCACTATGGGTGCGCTTCATGAGGGTCATCTTTCTCTTGTGGAAAGAGCCGTGGCAGAGAATGGAGTGGCTATTGTCAGCGTGTTTGTCAATCCCACCCAGTTTAATAATTCTGAAGATCTTGCCTCGTATCCGCGAAAAGAGGAGGAAGATTTCAAGATGCTTGCCGAAGCCGGAACGGCGGCTGTGTTTGCGCCGTCGGTAGAGGAGATATACCCTGACGGCACAGAAGGCCCGAGCCATAAGTTTGAACTTGGAAAGGCGGCAGAAGTGATGGAGGGTCTTTACCGTCCCGGTCATTTCCAGGGTGTAGCTCAGATTGTGAGTCTGTTGTTTAGAATCGTCACTCCCGACAGGGCTTATTTCGGGGAGAAAGATTTTCAGCAGATAGCTGTGATTCGCAACATGATTAAGAGCGAAGGCATAGATGTTGAGATTGTGGCCTGCCCGATAAAACGAGCTTCTGACGGCCTGGCCCTGTCAAGCCGCAACGCGCTTTTGAGCAAAGAGCAGCGAGCGATAGCTCCGGAGATTCATGCGGCACTGAAGGACAGTGTGGCTTATAGTCTGGATCATTCTGTGAGGGCTACTCATGACACGGTAGTGGAGCGGATTGACGCAATCCCCGGCATGAAGGTTGAATATTTTGAAATAGTCGATGCCCGCACTCTTGAATCGATTGAAGAATGGGAAGAGTCGCCATGGGTGGTTGGCTGTATTACTGTGTATTGCGGGAAAGTAAGGCTAATCGACAACATAGCCTATCGTGTTCCAAAAGAATAAAGAGATGCTTATAGAAATGATGAAATCTAAGATTCACCGAGTGACAGTGACAGAGGCGAATCTTAACTATATCGGCAGTATCACAATCGACAGGGCGCTCCTCAGGGCAGCAAACATCCTTGAGGGAGAACGCGTCTGGATTGTAGACAACAATAATGGCGAGAGGTTTGACACCTATACAATAGGAGGTGAAGAGGGCAGCGGGGTGATATGCCTCAATGGCGCTGCGGCCCGCAAGGTCCAGCCGGGCGACGTGGTGATAATAATCGCCTATGCCCAGCTCACTCCCGAGGAGGCTGTAAACCATAAGCCGACTGTGATATTCCCCGACACAGCCACCAACAGGCTGTGAACAATTCTCCAGGCACAGGCCGCCTCACCCGTCGGCGCCGAGCGGGAGATAAACACACATTCTTGTAAAAAGTAATTATGTTCAAAAACTTATCAGACCGGCTTGAGCGGTCGTTCAAGATACTCAAGGCGAGGGACGTATAACGGAAATCAACATTGCGGAAACATTGAAAGATGTGCGCCGCGCGTTGCTTGACGCCGATGTCAACTATAAGGTGGCCAAGACTTTTACCGACACCGTAAAACAGAAGGCGCTTGGCCAGAATGTGATCAATGCCCTGAAGCCTAAAGAATTGATGATTAAGATTGTGCATGACGAACTGACAACTCTTATGGGTGGTCAGGAAACACCGCTCAATCTTTCGGGCAATCCAGCGGTGATTCTCATGTCGGGTCTGCAAGGTTCCGGCAAGACCACTTTTTCCGGCAAACTTGCAAAAAAACTGAAATCATCTAAAGGCAAACGTCCGTTGCTTGTGGCTGCCGACGTCTATAGGCCGGCGGCTATAGAGCAGTTGAAGGTGCTTGGCGAAAGCATCGGTGTGCCTGTTTATACAGAAGATGGCAATAAAAATCCGGTAGAGATCGCTCTTAACGGCATAGCCGAGGCAAAGCGCAATCATTTAGACCTGGTTGTGATTGACACGGCGGGCCGACTTGCTGTTGACGAAGAGATGATGCGCGAGATTGCGGCAATCAAAGATGCCGTCAGGCCTCATGAGACACTTTTCGTGGTTGACTCAATGACGGGTCAGGATGCAGTAAACACGGCCAAGGAGTTTAACGACCGTCTTAATTTCGACGGTGTTGTGCTTACAAAACTTGACGGCGACACCCGTGGCGGTGCGGCCCTTTCAATCCGCTCTGTCGTAGACAAGCCAATAAAGTTTATAGGCACGGGAGAAAAGCTTGAAGATCTTCAGGAGTTTAACCCTGAGGGTATGGCAAGCCGTATCCTTGGCATGGGCGACATCGTGGAACTGGCGAAAAGAGCGCAGGAACTCTATGACCAGAAAGAGGCGGAGCGTCTTCAGGAGAAAATTAAGAAAAACAAATTTGATTTTGAAGACTTCCTCAACCAGATTCATCAGATAAAGAAGATGGGCAACATCAAGGAGCTTGCTTCCATGATTCCCGGTGTAGGGAAAGTTATAAAGGATATAGACATTGATGACTCTGCGTTCAATTCGATAGAGGCGATGATCAACTCTATGACTCCCTACGAGCGACACAATCCCGAGATTCTTAACGCCTCAAGAAGGAAGCGTATAGCTAAGGGTTCCGGCACATCGCTTCAGGCTGTAAATAAATTTATAAAGCAGTTTGAAGACACAAGGAAGATGATGCGAGCAGCCTCAAATATGAAGAATCCTATGAAGATGATGAATCAGCTCAAGCAGGCACGTTCCCAGCAGCGCCGATTCTGACGTGATGCACATAATTGAAAAAACATCAAATAAAAAAGAAGGAATCACCGGTGATTCCTTCTTTTTTATTTGACTGAAAAACTAATTCATTTTTTCGACACATTGCATTGCCATGCCCATGCGTTGCGCATGGTGTCCTTGATGTCGGCTTCAGCTGTCCATCCAAGAACTTCATTTGCCTTTTTTGGCTCAGCCCAGATTTTTTCAATGTCTCCTGCGCGGCGCGGGCCGATTTTATGAGGCACCGGCACTCCTGTGGCAGTTTCAAAGGCATTGATAAGCTCAAGCACAGAAAGTCCATTGCCTGTTCCGAGATTGAAAATCTCGACAGCATCGGTTCCGGTGTTTTCAAGCATTCTCTTCATTGCGATTACATGAGCCTTGGCAAGGTCTACAACGTCGATATAGTCGCGGATGCAGCTGCCGTCGGGAGTGTTGTAGTCATCGCCAAACACGGTGAGTTCTTTACGAATGCCTGCGGCGGTCTGAGTGAGATAGGGCACAAGGTTCTGCGGCACACCGAGGGGAAGCTCTCCGATAAGTGCAGACGGATGTGAGCCAATGGGATTGAAATATCGAAGCAAGATGCTTTTGATGGGGGCGCCGCTTTTTATATAATCTTCTATTATTTCCTCAGAAATCTGCTTTGTGTTGCCATAGGGAGATGTTGCGGGCTTGATAGGAGCCGTTTCGTCTATAGGGTTCATGTCCGGCTCTCCGTAAACTGTGCATGATGAAGAGAACACGATTCCCTTGACGTCAAACTCAGGCATGAGTTCGAGAAGGTTGATGAGGGTGTTGAGATTGTTGCGATAATACAAAAGGGGCTTTTGCACGCTTTCACCCACTGCCTTAGAAGCGGCAAAGTTGATTATGCCCTTGATTCCAGGGTGTTGTCTAAAGAGCATGCGAAGGGTTTCGATGTCTGTGCAGTCACCTTTTACAAATGCCGGGCGAACGCCTGAAATTTTTTCAATTCCATCAAGAACCGTCTCATTGCTATTGGAGAGATTGTCGATGATGACAACATCATACCCTGCATTCTGCAGCTCCACAGTGGTGTGAGATCCGATATATCCGGTTCCGCCTGTGACAAGAATTTTTTCTTTCATGACAAAATGTTTAGAAAAGTTTTTCGGGATAAACGCCTTCGTCAACCAGCTTCCGGAATTGTGCCACAGTGGCGGGGCGGTCGGCTGCGTATGTCACTCCGAACCATTTTGAAGGAGTGGAAAGAACTTTCAGTTCTATTTTATTGTCTTTGATGAGTTCGTTTACAACAGTTGGTATGTAGAACTCTGATTTCAGTTCATTATGGTTCTTTTCAAGGAAACGCAGGAATGATTCTTCAGAATAGTCGAAATAGTCAGGTGTGAAACCCCACATATTCATCGACACCGGAGCTCCTTCAGGGAAGTCAACTTCCTTTTCGTTAGCAATTTGTATGAGCTTGCCGTTCTTGCGTTCAATTCCGTGGCATTCTGTCACTCCAGTGAGGTTTCCTTCCGGGCTTACTTCGCAAAGACCTCTTGACACTCCGCCATTCTCGCTGAGGGTATTTTCAACGTTGAAGCCAATCATGCAGTAGCAATTCTTCTTTCCTTCAACAGAGCGGAGGAAATCACCAAGAATCTTAAAACTTTCAGCTCCGTAATAGTCATCGGCATTGATTACGGCAAAAGGCTCTTTGATGACATCTTTGCCCATCAGCACAGCGTGATTTGTGCCCCAAGGCTTCTGGCGGTCGGGGTTGGGTTTGTAGCCGCCGGGTATATTGTTTATGTCTTGGAAAACAACGTCAACAGGTATGTGTCCTTCATATTTGGAGATCACTTTGTCGCGGAACTCCTGCTCAAAGTCATGACGAATAACGAACACAATTTTTCCAAAGCCGGCGCGAAGTGCGTCGTAAACAGAATAGTCCATGATTGTTTCTCCGCTCGGGCCAAGTCCGTCGAGCTGTTTGAGGCCGCCATATCTGCTACCCATGCCGGCAGCGAGAATAAATAGTGTAGGTTTCATAAGGTTATAATAATTAATTATGTATCTGAATCTATATATTCTTACTTTTTATTTTGTAATCTTAAATTTGTCATATCGGAAGACGCGCGGGCTTCGGCATTCTTACCCATTGAGATATGAGAAGAAGAAGATCGAACATAACGATTTTGGCGTTTGCATTTCGCTCTATGTCGGATTCGGCGCGCGAAATTTCAGATGCCAGGCCCTCCACATTTCCTTCATGGATGAAAGGCGCGAACCTTACGCTGAATTCTTCTTCGTCGGGGGTGAGTAGAGAAATCTGAGGCATCTTCATATTGTAGATGAAGTTTTCTCTCACCATTCTTGCCGCATAATTCAGAAATCTCATAAGTTTTTCGCGACCCATGGCTGCTGTTTCTTCTGAAATGGTTTTCATGCGCCGTGCTTTCAGTCCGTAGGCCATACGCATTGTCTCTTTGAAGATTGCGGAAAACTCCATGATTTCGTCAGGATGGCAGGCAAGTTCCTCCGCTTTCCCCATGCTTCCTTCAGCAATGCGAGAGGCTGCTTGCGCAAGATTCTGTCCGATGCCTCTGTTTTGAGTCAGGTGTCGGCTTATGTCGTCGCCGGAAAGAGGCCGCATGTTAAAACGTTGCGTGCGAGAGAAGATTGTGGGCAGAATCTTGGAGTCGTCGTTGCTTACCAAAATGAAAATGGTGTCTTCAAAAGGCTCTTCGATCACCTTCAAAAGTTTGTTGGCTGCTTCCGGACGCATTCTTTCCGGAAGCCAGATAAGGAATATTTTAAAGTTTTCCTGATATGCCGATAGTGAAGCCTTGTTGATGATGTCTTCGCTTTCATTCACATATATTGCCGGTTGAGAGTTGCCGGCCTGAATAAGGTCGTTCCATTTCTCAGTAGGCATATAGCTCCAATCAGTCATCATCTTTCTCCATGGTTCAATGAAGTCGGTAGATATAAGTGCGCCATCTTTTTTTACCACCGGATATATGAAATGAAGGTCGGGGTTATTAAATTTTGCATGCTGAATGCAAGATGGGCATTTCCCGCAAGAATCGCCGTTTGCGCGGTTGGAGCAGTGAATGTATTGTGCGAATGCTCTTGCAAGTCTGAACTTTCCGATGCCGGAAATTCCAGACAGGAGGATTGCATGAGGTATTCGACCCGCGTCTGCAAGTGTGCGAAGCGAGTCGATTGTTTCAATATGTCCGGCTATTTCGGAAAATTTCATGACCTAAGATTACACTGCAAAAGTACCTAAATAGTTTGATAATTGCAAATGAAATTCATAAATTATGGCATTATGAAAGAAAATAATGTATGATACATAGATATATGTGTGTATTTGGTTGATATATGCAAGGAGGATGATGAAAAGTTTGTGATGTGTTGTAGGGAAAAGATAGCATTTATGCTGTTTTCAAATTATTTTTATTAACTTTCCTCTAAAGAAAAATCATTTCTTTATTTTGCCAGTGTAGAAATCTCAGGATTTTTATCTAAATTTGCATTGGTTGTCTAATTTTGGTTGAATTTATTTGACAGATAAAATCAATGTGTAAGGCAGTTTATAATCTTACAGTAGCTTTGCTGTATTATCGGCGACGTGCGAAACGTCGCAATAATCATTGGTGAGAAGTCGCGTATGATTTTAATTGGAATAACCACGGTCAGTTGTAATAAAAGTTATTTATTTGGATTATGATACCATTCTTGAAATCGATTGCATTGGCATATGTGTCGCGTTATGCAGACTTGTCGGAGATGTGCTTTCTATTCCCAAACAAACGAAGCGGCACGTTTTTTCTAAAATTCCTTAAAGAGGAGTGCGGGCGTAAGTTGACTCTTGCTCCTGAAGTGATGACTATATCGGAGTTTGTGGGAATGCTGTCGGAAAAGGCTGTGGCATCAAGGCTTGACCAGTTGTTTTTGCTTTATGAGGCGTATAGAGAGATGTTGGGGCTTCCGGCTGCAATGAATGATGCTTGCGACGATGGAGGAGTGGATTTTGATTCTTTCCGGGGATGGGGCGAGACAGTATTGTCTGATTTCAGTGAAGTGGACCAATATCTTGCCAGCCCGGAAGAGATATTCAAGAATGTTAAGGACTATAGGGAAATATCGTCGAACTTTCTTACGGAAGAGCAGAAGGAGGTAATGGCGGAATATTTCGGGCGTACAGACATCGGCGATCCGTCGAAGTTCTGGAAAAACTTCGACGGTGAAGAGGTGCGTCTCTCTGAAGTGAAGAGGCGATTCCTTCATTTATGGAGAATAATGTGGCCGTTATATCAGAAACTTAATGATAAGTTAAGCGAGCGAGGATTGGCTACTACAGGGGGCGCCTATCGCCTGGCGCTTGAAAACCTCAAGACATCAGGAAGAGATTATCTGCCGTATAAAAAAGTGGTTGCGGTAGGGTTTAATGCCTTGAGTGCGGCGGAAAACGGTATATTCGCTGAGCTCAGAGATTTTGAAGGATATGAAGGATTTGATTCATTCGGCGATTTTTTCTGGGATGCAACAGGCCCTGTGCTTACAGCCGGCGCAAACTCGGCCTCGAAATTTGTAAAAGCCAATATCAAGATGTTCCCTGCGCCCGAATGGGCTATGCCGGCGTTGAAATTGAGTGACAATGAAAATATGCCCAGGTTGCGTGTGGCCGGTTCGCCATCTAATTCCGCGCAGGTAAAAATAGCGGGAACGATGCTTGCTGAACTTAGAGGACGGCTCACTTCTGATGAAATAACCGGAGCAAAAGTGGCTGTAGTGCTTCCTGACGAAAACCTTCTTTTGCCCATGCTGTATTCTCTTCCAGACGGCATGGGAGATGTGAACCTGACTATGGGATACCCTTTGCGGCTCACGTCAGTGGTGCCGTTTATGAGCATGCTTCGCAAACTGCATTATAACAAGCACACTGTTAAGGGAGATATGGCATTTTATCATCGAGATGTCAGATTGTTTCTTTCACACCCTTTTTCACATGCGATTTTCGGTTCAAATGCCATAGGAAAGGTTTTCGGTTATCTCGACCGTCACCACAAGACAATGATTACCTTGGATGAAATCAGGGATATTTCTGAAAAAATGGCTCTCCTGCTTGATGCTTCAGCGATTATGGCAACTCCCAAGGGGGTATTGCAATATATGGATTCGGTTCTGGAATCGGTGTCGGAGGCATTGCCAGGAATGGAGGGCGCGATGGTAAAGACGCGATTGGAAATAGGGCATATCGATGTCTATAGGGATTCATTAAGGAGGCTGGCCGACATATTAGATGAATATGCGTGCGACATGCGCCCGTCTACAGTGTTTTTTCTTGCCGACAAACTTCTTGCAGGTGAAAAGGTGGGATTTGAAGGGGAGCCTCTGACCGGGCTTCAGGTGATGGGCACGTTGGAGACCCGATCAATAGATTTTGATTATATTTTCATATTGTCGATGAATGAACGGGTAATGCCGCGCAGGGCAAGAACAAAAAGTTTTATACCCGACAGCCTTCGTCATGCTTTTGGAATGCCACCGTCGAATTATGCTGAAAGCATCTTCGCATATTATTTTTATCGCATGATAAGCAGGGCAAAAGAGGTGACTATGATTTATGACGCAAGGTCTGGAGCAGGACTTGCGGGAGGAGATGTGTCGCGTTACATCCTGCAGCTGAGGCATTTGTTTGCAAAGGGCATAATGGATGAGCAGGATTGGAAATTTGTGCTGACGGGTAAAACTCCTTATGATCCATCTGTTGAAAAAAACGATGAAATAAAAGAGGTGATCTCTTTGTTTATGAAAGAGGGTGGTAAAAACTTTTCAGCTTCGTCTTTAAATTCATACAGGGAGTGCCAGGTGAGATTTTTTTATCAGAATGTGCTGGGGATAAGCACAGACCCGGAGCCGTCGGAATATATCGATGCGATAACAGGAGGCAATATCCTTCACGACATGATGCTGTCATTGTATTTGCAAGAGGAGAAGCGTAAAAAATATCTTGAAGAGGCTGTGCTGATGACTTCAGACAAGATCAGCGGCATGCTTGCCGACAGTGACAGATTATGGCAGCTCACTACCAGGACAGTCAATAAACTGCATTTTAATATGCGCAACGAAGAGCTTGACACGCCTTTGTCAGGGGCTGCGAAGATTGTCGGGGCTCGTATCATGGAACAGGTGCAGAGAGTGCTTTGTCATGACTTGCGGCTTGCTCCGTTCAAGATTTATGGATGTGAGATAGAAGAGACATTAAGGATTAAGCTCCCTTCAGGAAGAGATGTAAATTTCAAATTTGCCATCGACCGCCTTGACGAAGTGAAAATAGACGGAGAGTGGAGGTTGAGAATTGTGGATTATAAAACCGGCAAAATTAAACTTTCGGCAGATACTCTTGAAGAAGTGATGGCAGGCGACTACCGGTCGGAGCAGATTTTTCAGCTGTTCACTTATGCCTGGCTTTTGACAAAGCGAGGAGGAGACAGGGGTGAGATTCATGTCAGGACTGAGATATATGATGTGCCCGGGATGTTGAAAATGAAAGAATCGTTGCCTGAGATCGGGAAGGAGATAATTTATGATTATTATGAATGCGCCGGATATTTTTCAAAAGAGATAGAGGCTATGATTGATGGCGTGTTTGACAATCCTCGCTTTGAGGCCACTGCTGATGAAGGAAGGTGCATGATGTGCGGGCTTAAACGTTTGTGCAGGCGGTGATGTCGTGACTTCATATTGTGAGCGCTATATGGATAGGGTGTGTGAACTCTCTATGAATGCTCATTGTTTCCTATTAAAGATGACAATAGTGTTTGTTTTATAATTGAATTATATTATGAAAGCCTATTTTAAAGAGATTATCAAGGATTCTAAGCCGACATTGGTTGTGTTTCTTCATGCCGCCGAGCAGGATGAGGTAGATGTGAAATATCTTTCTGAAGCTATGGCTGCAAAATATGGAGAACGTGTGAATGTGCAGAGAGTGGACAGTTCTTACAATCATAAGATTGCCGAAGAATACAGAATAAGTGCTTATCCGACCTGGATTTTGTTTAAGGAGGGGGAGGAGCTTATGCGCGAGAGCGGTAGTAAAACAGTTTCTGAATTGTCGGATATGGTAGACCGTGCTTTGTGAAAGGCTATATAAAAGATTCTACGAGGTTTTATCAGGTTGCTTCGTAGAGTCTTGCATCCGCCAATATCAGCTTCCCTCTGAAAAAAGAATTGCTGAAACACAGAAATGTGACTTATCATGTTTATGACGGGTTTGGGCATGAAAGAAATAATTGTTAAATTTGCAAAAAGAAATAAGATTGAATATGATAAACAGAAGACGTTATATACCTGCTGTTCTGTTTGTGTCATTGTTGCCGTTTGGCGCATGCAATGTCATGAAAAAGAATGAAGCGTCCACAGAGATTAAAAAAGAGGCGGTGCTGCCCACAGACCGGGAGAAAATAGTGCAGCCGGTGTCGGCTGTCTACACTTCTGAAGACCTTGCCAAAGGAGTGGTGAAAGGGGACTGGGCGATTGAGAAGGTTGCAGGCAAGCCTGCAATTGGAGAGACTGCACCCTATCTAAAGTTTGTTCCTTCGGAGAAGAGAGTGTATGGCAACAATGGCTGCAACGTGATTAATGCGTCATATACATATAATCCTGCAGATTCCACATTGTCATTTTCACATCTTGCTTCCACGATGATGATGTGTCATCTTGAAGGGATAACTGATGCCGAGATTGGACAGGCTCTTGACGCTACGCGCTATTACACCTGGCGCCTGAGCGGTGACGACTATTATCTTACTTTTTATAATGAAAACCGTGAGGCCGTTATGGAATTAATGCACCAGAATTTTCAGTTCCTGAATGGCACATGGCTTGTGAAGGAGATAGACGGACAGCCTGTGAATGTGCCGGATATGAAACTTGTGATAGATGTGGATGAGGGGAGGCTGCATGGCAACACCGGCTGCAACATTATCAACGGCACTCTTGAAACAGACATGGATGCCGCCAACTCTATCTCATTTCAGAAGATAGGAATGACAAGGATGATGTGTCCGGATGCGCAATATGAGACTCAGCTTGTTGTGGCTTTGGAGGAGGCTTCTCGCGCCAAGCCGCTGAAAGAAGGGAAAGTGTCGTTGCTCAACAATCAGGGAGAGGTTGTGCTTCAACTGGAGCGCACGTCGGATAAGTAATATCTTATTTGTATCGTAAAACAGGTATGCCAAAATCAGAAGAAAGAGTAGATAAGTGGCTATGGTGTATGCGAGTGTTCAAAACGCGCACCATAGCCACCGATGCATGTAAAAAGGGTAGGGTGAGTGTAGGCGGAACAGTGGTCAAGCCTTCCCGCTTGGTCAAGGTAGGCGATATAATCGATGTGAAAAAACCGCCTGTGACTTATAAGTTCCGTATATTGGCAATTGCCCCAAACCGTCTTGGCGCTCGCTTAGTGCCGGAGTATCTTGAGAATCTCACGCCTCAATCGGAATATGATTTGCTTGAGATGACAAAGATTTCAGGATTTGTAGACCGCCATAAGGGCTTAGGCCGCCCGACTAAGCGGGAGGGTCGTGAGCTTTCGCGTTTTAAGGAGGAGAGTTATGCCGATGCGTTTTTCCTTGATTGGGAAGACGATGACGATGAGGGAGACGATGATTAAGTTTTTTAAAAGTTTGTTTGGCGGCAAAAATGACGTTGCCGCATCGAATGAAGAAAACAACGTGAAAAGATTTTTGATTTTATGTCTGGGCAATATTGGCTCGGACTATGAAGGCACGCGCCACAATGCCGGATTCATGGTTGGCGATGCTATAGCGGATGAATCGGGAGTGGCGTTTAAGTCATGCAGATATGGCGACATGGCTATAGTGAAAGTGAAAAATTGTGAATTGATGCTCCTGAAGCCATCCACGTTTATGAATCTGAGTGGCGTGGCTGCCAGATTCTGGATGAACAAAGAGAAACTTCCGCTTGAGAATCTTCTTGTGATTGTAGATGACATTTCGTTGCCGTTTGGAGCGATACGCATCAGGGAGCGAGGGTCGGATGCCGGCCATAACGGTTTGAAGAATATAGCAGAGCAACTTGGCACACAAAACTATGCCCGTCTGAAATTCGGAGTGGGCAATGATTTCCCCAAAGGTGGCCAGATAGACTATGTGTTAGGCAAGTTCCCTCCGGAAGAGGCAAAAGAGCTGCCGGAGAAACTTAAAAAAGCATCAGAAGCAGTAAAAGCATTCTGCCTGTCGGGCGCCTCCTTTGCCATGACCCATTACAACAAATGACATTAGCCTCATACTCTTTCTATAGAGTGGCTTGGTGTTCATGCCTTATGGGGAATTTAAGTTTTTGTAAAGAAATAATGTTCGATTCTTGACTTTTTGTGCGCATGACGTTTGGATGTCGGATTTTTTGTTAACTTTGTGGTCAAGCTTCGATTGCCACAAGGTTAAATCGGGTGGCATACTCGACAATCCTGTTATTAACCATTAAACTTGATAAAATTATGAAGAGACATTTGACTTGTCTGATTGCCGTGATGATGTTTGGCATGTCGCCGGCATGTCGCCGGCGGCAGCGTTGACGACGGAGTTGCGCAGTATCCAGAATGCGCGATACTTCCTCCAGACTGTGCAGAGATTCAGAAGTGGGAGTTTCATTACGACTACTATCTCGTGTGCCATATGGAATCGGCATGGCGTTATAAATATGACCTTGAATGTCAGAATCTTGTAAGGCCGGTTGACTGCATAATCGATGTAAGCCATATATATATCAGGGGATTGTCGATGAACATCCCCGAATTCTGGATAAGAGGGGAAATCACGTCAGATGACGAGGTTGTGTTCCCGAACGGACAGCTCATGGGAACTTATCAAAGCAAGCCCAATGGCATTTCTCGTGAGATGTATTTTACCCCGTCTGTTTTTGGCAGTGACTCAGATGACAGTATTGTCTGGAAGTGGACCGATATTATTGCCACGCCCACATTGAAAGATCTCAGATGCTCATATGACCGTGATTCAGGAATTATTACACCGTATGCTCTGACAGGTCTGACAGGTCAGGAAGAGCAGGGGTATTGGTATTATGGTGACTTCGGGTTCAGCCTTTCCGCAGATGAGAATGAGCGATTGTCCGGAGGGTTTATTACGGAAAAAGACACGGGCAACACTGACTATCAAGATGACATGGACATGTATACTAACGTCTCGTTCCGGCGGTCAGACACAGGGGGTGTCGATGAGATTATCGGAGACGCCGACAGCGCTGACAGTTCAATTTATGACCTCAACGGAAGGAGGGTCAGCTCCCGGCCCCTGTCGCCCGGCATATATATCCGCAGCGGCAAAAAATTTGTTGTCAACGCGAGTTCGGGATAAGAACTTTATGTTTTTCAACCAAGCAAAAGACATAGAGTATTGGGCGGCCTTTCAAGGTCGCCTGATTTATTTGTACAGTTTGGTGTTAATCCCAGAGGACAAGCTGCCCGTTTGACTCGGGAACCTCAAAGTCAAAGTTCACTTCCGGCTTTGTGGCGAAGAAACAATACGCACCCATTGCCGCAAGCAGGTTCATGAGGAAGTTGTGTACACTACGATGGCGGGAGTGGACGAGCTGCGCCACATTCTTCAGCATGTCGTTTATGGATTCGATGATGCTCCTTTTACGAAGCATCATCCTGTCATAGAACGGCATGAGACGCTGTTTCATGTTCGAGCGAAGACCTGTCACAATATGTATGCCGTCATCCCAAAGATGCCCGAAAAGAGACTGCGATATATATCCCTTGTCAGCGTATAGTTTTCCAAACACCCTGTCAGTCAGCGTGTCGATGACTGCCTCATTGCGGTCGTCCACATTGGCGCGTGTCAGTACAAAGTTGATCAGCTCTCCTTTTTCGTTACATAGCAGATGCAGTTTGAAGCCGACATACCATCCCATCGTACTCTTCCCTTTGGCAGCAATATCCTTGAATACCTTCATGCTGAACCGGCGTTTGTTGTGTATGACCGGAATGCAGGTGCTGTCCACAAAACTTATCCCCGTGCACTCTCCGAAACACGCGAGCCGCAGGAACATGGTCATAGCCACAAAACATCGGGGCATGACCTCCACGAAGCGGTTGTAGGAGAATGTCTGCGGAAACAGATGCTTCCAGTGAATGCGCACACATCCCAGATAATAGTGCTTGAAGTTTCGGTACGAATTGAAGTGGAAACAGATCAGAATCGTGATGACCTCGGCATCCGACATCATGCGCTTTCTTTTCCGTTTTGGAGTGTCAGTTGTGGACGGAAGTGCATTTTTTGCCATCTCACCATCAAATTCCTTGCAGAAATCATCTGCAATACAAAAAATTTCAGTAACTTTACTTTCGGTAATCATGATACAGTATTTATTGTTTGTTCCTCTAAATTACTAAATATCAGTGATATTACCAAAAGAATCGGCAGCTTTTTCAAGCTGCCGATTCAACTTTTTTATGGTGTTCCTTATCCCGAACTCGCGTTGTCAGGTAATAGTCGGCTCTAAACTGAGCTGTACGGAAAATCCTGCCTGGGTCTTGGACGCGTCCAAGACCCAGGCAGGATTCGGTATTTATTTTGCCTTCCTTTCCACGGCTCTTTCATTTAAGCACAAAATAACGACAAAAGCCCCCTTACCCGATTCAGTACGAATCGGGTAAATTTGTGTAATTGTATTTCAGGCATTTATCTTTTTATGAAAATCATATTTTTTTCATTTTTGACAAAGAAACCGCATCAATCGGGTAAAGCTCATTGAGACATGGCGCATAAGCTCTGCCACGCCTTTTTTCTTGTCAGATCGCTTTTTACGCAATCCTTTCCATATGGAAAATACGGAGAAGACCATTCTTTGTATTGTGTCAAGGTTGCGAGCGGCTTTTGCCGACTTGCGCTTCACCTTGTCCTGCATCAGATTTACATCAAGGCCCCAGTGCATGCTTTCTATAGACCAATGGTTACGTACTATTGCGCCCAGTCTGGGCGTGTCCGTAGGCAGGCTGCTTACATACAGCCGTTTTTCAGAAGTACACACTCCTGTAGACTTTTTGATTGTGGACGACTTGTATTCAATGATTGTCATGTTTCCGCCCCATTTTTCCCTGTCGGCAATTATTTCAAGACCGTCATATATGTTGTAGGTTCTTGTCTCGATCCTCCCATGGCCAAGCTCAGGACCTTCAGTATATGAACACAAAGGGATATGTTCCTTGAGGCTGTCCTCAACCCCGTAGCGCAGCGACCGTTGATTGGCTTTGAGTTCTATCAGAAAATCTCCGCCTTTTGTCCTTATTCTTTCGATTATATCCTTTTGCATTGACATGGCATCGGCGGTTACAATCCTTCCGGATATGTCGATTTTGTCGATTAGTATAGGAACTGCCTTTATCTCATTGCTCTTTTCCTGGCATGCCTCCGTTGCGATTGTAATGCCGGTGTTGTACGAATAAGCGGATACGATATCCGGATTGCGCCCGTTTTCCTGAACGGTGCCACGCTCCGCCTTGCCGTCCACACAGATTATCTCCTTGTCACGGCATGCATCAAGCAGTTCTTCATGGAAGTTCCCGGCAAACTCCCGCATCCTGTCTGCCATGGCTAAATCATCAATGCCGTTCTCAACACGGCAAAGGGTTGCTTCCGAAGGTACCCCATTCTTCAGCATACCCATTTTACGGAATTTATTTAGATTGTGATTGCCGAATTCCATTATATCGGAACGTCCGACATGCCCGCACGTCCGTCCGAGTATCATCAGTATGATGATGTCCTGGAGTCGGTGTCGGAGGTTTCCTTTGTCGCATCTGCGAAAATCGGGAACTGAGGCGGCAAAATTCATAAGTCGTTCCAGAATACTGCCCTCTGGAACAAATTTATTTAGTACTTTTGTGGTATGATTGAGCTTATGCGCGTCAATCGAACGGTTTTGGTCAAGCGGCTCCATTTTTAGTATAACTAACTGATTTTTACCTATAAAATTACTAAAAATCTGTCACTTGGCCAAATTTTACTTACACTTATTTCACTAATAATCAAAAATATAATTCTGTCCATCGGGACATCTTCCCACTATAAAATAGCACAATCTTTGAGAATGCAACGCAATCTTAAATGAAAGAGCCGTGCCTTCCTTTCTGTGTTAAGGTGTGTGGGGGTTGTTGGAATGGAAAAAAAGTTGTAACTTTGCGATGCTTTTGAGCAAAAACGTGTGATGGGAAATCTGTTGCCTGTCTTCTTTTGCAGAGTGGCGGGCCGCTCCCAAAGGCGAAATGGCCTGAGCAAAAAAACTTATTTTGAGTAACACAACAAAAAAACAATGAAGAAATTTGAACTTAGCGCAGAACCGCGCACCGAGCTTGGCAAAAAAGTCGGTAAAGGCACTTCGTGCAGAGGGTAAAATCCCCGCAGTCCTCAATGGTGGCAAAATTGTAGACCTTCCTTACAATGGCACTTTGAAGGCAGGTGAGAAAATCGTGGATGTTGACGGCAAGCGTGGCCTTATCACAACTGACATCGTGGTTAAGGTTGAGGATGTTCGCAAGCTCGTTTATTCTCCCGATATTTTTGAGATTGACCTTGACATCAATGGCGACAAGCGTAAAGCTGTGATGAAGGACCTTCAGTTCCAGCCGGTGAAAGATACAATCCTTCACATCGATTTCCTTGAGGTGGGTGATGAGAAGCCTATCGTAATGGAAGTGCCTGTGCAGATCGAGGGCCACGCAGAGGGTGTTAAGGCCGGTGGTAAACTCACACTTTCACTCCGCAAACTTAAAGTGAAAGCTCTTTACAGCCAGATTCCCGAGCGTCTTGTGGTGAATGTAGACAACCTTGGCCTTGGCAAGAGCCTTGCAGTAGGCGATCTCCATTATGAGGGCCTTGAACTCATCAGCGCCAAGAATGCAGTGGTTTGCGCTGTGCAGCTTACTCGCGCCGCCCGTGGTGCCGCAGCAAAGGCAGAGAAGTAATAAACCGATAATCCTAACAAAAATATTGAGCCCGCAACTCTCTAGAGAGTTGCGGGCTCAATATTTTTCGGCATGTGAATTATTTCATTCGCTTTAAAATATTGTAGCTCGGTAGAATGCCAAGTTCTCCGGCTTTCGACAAGTCGGAGAATGCTTGCGACTTGTTGCCCGACTGAAGGTAGGCAAGTCCTCTGTTGAAGTATGCCTGCCCAAATTCCGGGTCGATCTTCAGAGCTTCTGAAAAACACTGCATTGCAGAAGTGTAGTCGCCTGCTGAATAGTAGATGTTGCCTTTGTTGAACCATGCGAAAACCAATCGAGGATTCAGTGAGATTGCCATGTCGTAGTCGGAAATGGCTTCCTGAAGAGCCGCCGCTTGTGCGCGGCGGTCAAGAAATGATTCGTTCTCACTGTTGCGGTTAATAATTGCATTTGCTTGCGATTGCGCATAGCGGGCAAATCCACGAGCCATATATGCCACGGCAAATCTTTGGTCAAGGCTGATTGCAATGTCGAAATTCGATATAGCCTCCGGGAAATTTTTGAGCATGGTCTGGGCTACGCCGAGCGCAAGGCGGTCGATCGGGCGCTCTTTCCCCGACTTGATTTGCTGCGAGATGTCATCGGCAAAAGAGAATATCTGGCGGGAGAGCTCGTTGTCGGATCCTGCCGGAAGTCCGGGCGACAAATAAAACTGACGTGAAATCAGTCTCATTTGGTTAAGGTCGTCAAGTTCGCGAAAATAGTTTGACACCGATTTCAGAGAGGCTGGCCCTTGCGCGAACGACACGGCATAAGACGGTTCCGGCTCCACTTGCACATTCCTGTCTTGAACACGGCCTTTGATTTTTTCATTATATGACAGTTGCGTCTCCGCCACTTCCGAAACAGTCACAAGCCTGTTGAATTTCTCCATGACATCAACTTCCGATTCATTTTCATCGGAAGTGTGGCGAGAGTCGTTGCTTTCAGCCGCAGCGATAGCCGGCCTGTCAAGGGGGTTCTTTTCAGGATTTGTGACATATTTTTTTACGAGGTCGTCGGCCTGAAAGGCAAGCTGCATGGCGGAGCGCATATCGCCCATGTTTCGTTTCACCTCAGCCATGGCATAATAAACAGGATAAAATTTAGGATATTTATTATGTATGGCTTTGAAGTCTTCAAGGGCCTCTTCATTTTTTTCCTGCTCCATTCGTATGAGCCCTCGGTTATAGAGAGCATGGAAGTTGAGCGGGTCAAGGCTTAAAACTGCAGACAGGTCATCTTCTGCTCTTGCAAGGTCTTTCACCTCATATCGCAGCAAGGCTCGATTGAACAATGCGGCAGTGTTTTTAGGCTCGAGTTCAAGAGAATAATTATAGTCGCTCATAGCTCCGAAGAAATCGTCGGAATTATACCTGATGAAAGCTCTGTTGATATAAAGCCCGGGAAGGTCGGGGCTTAATCTTATGGCTGCGTCCATAGCTTCTCCCGCTTGCTGCCAGTTTTTGCGTTTCCATTCAATTTCCGCTTTGAGAAGGTAAGGGTTGAGCATGCTTTTTGACAGAGCGAGAGCCTTGTCGATGTCTTCGACAGCGGCTGTTGTGTCGCCTCTTTCCAGGTTGAGCCTTCCTCTGGCCGTGAATCCTTCTTCAAATTTTGGATATTGGCGAAGCAGCACAGCAAATGTTGAGTCCGCACCATTGAAGTTTTTTACTTCCGTCTGCGCCACCGCCTTGTAGAAAAGAAAATATTTATCGATTGGATTGTATTGCAAGCCAATGTTGTAGTCTTCGATGGCGAGCGAGTCAAGCCCGAGATTCTGGCGGGCAAAGCCCCTCACTTTATAAGCTTCTGTTTTAAACTTATTTCTTTCTATGGCCATAGAGCAGTCGGATTCGGCTCCCTTATAGTCGTCGAGATTGAGTTTTGCTATTGCTCTGAAGAAATAAGGGTCGGCCAGATATGGCTTGGCTTTAATGGCCTGGTTAAAATACTGAATTGAAAGCATGTAGTCTTCCATAGAAAGCACATTGCGCCCTATGGCAAGAACTTGCTCTGCGTTGACCTGGGCAAAAGACGGGGTCGCGCCGCACGCAAAAGCCAAGGCCATGGCGCCGGAAAGAAATGAAGCGTATGAAAAATGCGGAAATTTCATGATGGTGCAAAATTAGCAAAAAAACGTGAGTGAAACATAAAAAATATGCGTGAGGAATAATTAAAACTCCTTTAAACATATTATGAAATGTTTAAAAATGAAAAAGCCGATTAATTGTGGAAGTGTTTTATATGAAAAATGAAATTTTTTTATTAATTTTGCGCGAATAATCAAGTACTCTCCATTTCCCGAGAGGTGAATTATTCCGTTAAGTTAGAAAAACAATCTACATCAAATGATAAATATAACCTTCCCCGACGGCAGTGTCAGAGAATATGAGTCAGGGGTTACTCCCTTTAAAGTGGCGGAGAGCATTAGCCCTCGTTTCGCTGCTGATGTTCTTGCCGCAAGAATCAACGGGCAGGAATGGGACATAGCCCGTCCGATTAATGAAGACGCTGTCATAGAATTGTTTAAATGGGATGACGAAGAGGGCAAGCATGCTTTCTGGCATTCTTCGGCGCACCTTCTTGCAGAGGCTCTTCAGGAACTTTATCCCGGAGTGAAATTCGGCATAGGCCCCGCTATAGAAAACGGATTCTATTACGACATCGACCCGGGAGAGCACAAGATCACATCAGAAGATTTTGCGAAAATCGAGAAGAAGATGATGGAGCTTGTTGCAAAAAAAGAGGATATTGTAAGAGCCGACATCTCAAAAGACGATGCTCTCAAGATGTTTGGAGACCGTGGCGAGACCTACAAGTGTGAACTTATAAGCGAGCTTGAGGATGGCCATATAACCACATATACGCAAGGCTCGTTTACCGACCTTTGCCGTGGCCCGCACATTCCCAACACGTCTCCCATCAAGGCGGTGAAAGTGCTTTCGCTTGCAGGCGCCTATTGGAGAGGTGATGAAAAGCGTAACCAGCTGGTGAGAGTCTATGGCATATCGTTCCCCAAAAAGAAGATGCTTGATGAGTATCTCGCATTGCTTGAAGAGGCAAAGAAGCGCGATCACAGAAAACTTGGCAAAGAGATGGAGCTCTTTGCATTTTCACCGACAGTAGGCCAGGGCTTGCCTTTGTGGCTTCCTAAAGGCGCAGCGTTGCGCGACCGCCTGGAGCAGTTCTTGCGCAAGATTCAAAGGAAATACGGCTATCTTCAGGTAATAACTCCGCATATTGGCAATAAGGCTTTGTATGTCACTTCAGGTCACTGGGCTAAATATGGGAAAGACTCTTTCCAGCCCATTCACACTCCCGAGGAGGGCGAAGAATATATGCTTAAGCCAATGAACTGCCCGCATCATTGCGAGATATATAAGACCAGCCCTCGCAGCTATAGGGATCTTCCTATGCGTCTTGCAGAGTTTGGTACTGTATATCGCTACGAGCAGAGCGGCGAGCTTCACGGGTTGACAAGGGTTCGCGGATTTACTCAGGACGATGCCCATATATTCTGTGCGGCCGACCAAATTAAAGGTGAGTTCCTTAAAGTGATGGATATAATTCTTTATATCTTCAAGGCTCTTGACTTTAAGAATTTTGAGGCTCAGATATCATTGCGTGATCCTAATAATAAGGAGAAATATATCGGCAGCGATGAAAACTGGCATCTTGCCGAAAATGCAATTATAGAGGCTTGCGCGGAAAAAGGCTTGAAGGCAAAGCAGGTGGAAGGCGAGGCCGCGTTCTATGGCCCGAAACTTGATTTCATGGTAAAAGATGCCATCGGACGCCGCTGGCAGCTTGGCACCATTCAGGTGGATTATAACCTGCCTGAGCGTTTCGGCCTTGAATACACAGGCAGCGACAACCAGAAGCATCGTCCGGTGATGATTCACCGTGCGCCTTTTGGCTCAATGGAGCGATTTGTGGCGGTTCTGCTTGAGCACACTGCCGGCAAACTTCCGTTGTGGCTGATACCCGAGCAGGCTGTGATTCTCCCGATCAGCGAGAAGTTTAATGATTATGCCCGCAGAGTTGCCGCAGAGCTCGACGAACTCGGCGTGAGGGCTATCGTTGACGACCGCAATGAGAAAATCGGCAAGAAAATTCGCGACAATGAACTGAAAAAATTGCCTTATCTCCTTATCGTGGGAGAAAAAGAGGCCCAAAATGATGAAGTTTCTGTAAGAAAACAGGGCGAAGGTGATAAAGGTACGATGAAAATCGTTAACTTTGCAGCAGAATTGAATGCAGAAGTGGATTCAATGATAAAATAAACCTAAAAAAGAATAAAGCTGCTCTAAAGACGAGCAAAAACTGAATGGAGAAAAAACCGCAATTTTCAGGACCTCGCAAGCCATCAGGAGCGTCTCCGCGCCCGCCGCGCCCGGCAGGAGCGCCGGCTGCTCCCGGACAGCGTCAGCGTCGCGGCAATGACCGCAATAGCAAGGATCCTTATGTAATAAACGAACACATCCGGGCTCGCGAAGTGCGACTGGTTGGCGATAATGTGGAGCAAGGGATTTATCCTATCGACAAGGCATTGCGCATTGCCGAAAAAAATGGAGTTAGACCTTATAGAGATATCGCCCAATGCAGAGCCGCCTGTATGCAGAATTCTGGATTATCAGAAATTCCTCTATCAGCAGAAGAAACGCCAGAAGGAGCAGAAACAGAAAGCCGCCAAGGTTGTTGTGAAAGAGATTCGATTCGGACCTCAAACCGATGACCATGACTACAACTTCAAACTCAAGCATGCTATAGGGTTTCTGAAGGAGGGATCGAAAGTTAAGGCTTATGTTTTTTTCAGAGGCCGTTCGATTCTTTTTAAGGAGCAAGGGGAGGTTCTTCTTCTCAGATTTGCCAATGACCTTGAAGAATATGGCAAGGTAGAGATGATGCCTGTGCTTGAGGGAAAACGCATGATAATCATGATATCGCCGCTTAAGGCAGCTCCCAAGAAAGAATCTAAGGAGCAACGCGAGCCCAAAGGCTCGAAGCCTGCAGATGGCGCAGAAACCGCAACTACGACTGAAGGGGGTGAAACTCCGGAGGTAGCAGAATAAAAATTGACAGAGACCGTAGGCACAGAGTGCCGAGGTGAAATTTAAAACAACTAAATTTTTACACAATGCCAAAGGTAAAAACCAATGCCGCGTCAAAGAAGCGCTTCGCGCTCACCGGCACAGGGAAGATTAAAAGAAAACATGCCTATCACAGTCACATCTTGACTAAGAAGTCGAAGAAGCGTAAAAGAAACCTCGATCACACCGCTCTCGTGAACGGTGCGAATGAAAGACAGGTTCGTGAACTTCTCAACCTTCGCTAATCAGGATTTCCTGTCTCGCTTTTTTCTGACAGCAGGACTAAGGAAAGGCTTGAATTTCTTCAAATCATTTTTATCATTCAATTATTAACCGAATGGTCAGCCCCGCAAGAGCAAAAATAATGCCGCTGACATTCAAAAACTGAACAAAAATGCCAAGATCAGTCAATCATGTTGCCTCCAGGGCAAAAAGAAAGAAAATACTAAAACTCACTCGCGGTTACTACGGAAGCCGCCGCAATGTGTGGACAGTAGCGAAGAACACCTGGGAGAAGGGTCTTACTTACGCATATCGCGACCGCAAGCAGAAAAAGCGCAATTTCCGCGCTCTCTGGATTCAGCGTATCAACGCAGCCGCACGCATGGAGGATCTTTCTTACTCAAAGTTGATGGGTCTCATCCACAAGGCCGGAATCGAGATTAACCGCAAGGTTCTCGCTGACCTCGCTATGAATAATCCTGAAGCTTTCAAGGCAATCGTAGACAAAGTGAAATAAGATTCATCATGTCTGAGGTGAGTTTTAACTGACCGAAATTTTAGCGGGCCGGTTTCGTAAGAACTCGGCTCGCTTTTAATTGCATCCGCCATAAAAACCGGCTTTATCAATCGGTTTTTATGGCGGATGCTGTTATTGTCTATGTCGTGGAGATATTATTTGCTGATGTCGTAGCCTTGCGCTTTCAGATAGTCGAGAATGCGATAGTTCATGGCATGGCGATAGTAATCGAGAATATGGTAGCACCAGTCGTTGGTTGATGTGCCGCCGGCACGAGTGGCGTTGTATTCTTTCACAACGGTGTCATATTTCTCAAGCTCGTCAACCATTTTCTCTTCATCCGAACAATAGCGGTTTTTGAAGAACACTGTCTCCTTTTGTTGCTTTGGTTTTAAGTCCGGATGCTCACGTGGCACTCCAAGTGCAAGACCACACACAACAAACACGCCTTTGGGAAGATGAAGCATCTCGGCTACTTTTGCCGGATCAACAGTCCGCAAATATCCGACGCAATTACTTCCAAGACCTGCGGCCTGGGCGGCTACGACGGCGCTCATCATTGCGAGAGAGGCGTCTACTATGCCGATAATCACTCCGTCCATTGTGTTGGTGAAGGGAGGCACGTCAAACCCTTTTCTTTCTGCCAGCCGTGTTATTTTATTGTAGTCTGAACAGAAAATAAGAAGTCGGTTGCAGGTCTTGAGCTGCTTTTGGTTTGTGAGTTCATAAAGTTCCTCTTTAAGTTTCTGGTCGTCGATGTCGATTACAGAGAACTGCTGGCCGTTATAGCTTGTAGGGGTGTTGCGTATGGCATCGAAGATGAACTCCATGGTTTCTTCCGGTATCGCCTCTCGCTCGTAGCGGCGAACGCTTGTGCGCTCAAGTAGTGATTTTTTTACTGATTCCATTTTGGGTTTTTATGTTTTGATTATTAGATGTTGTCTTTGTCAACGCTTAATTTTCATGGTGGACGTCAGCATTTGTCTGACTTGTTAAAGAGAAAGCCGATGAAGAGGCAAATGCCAGATCATCGGCTTCTATGAAGCCACATCAAAGGAATTTGTGATGAAACTCCGAATGACAGGATTTGAGTGCCGCCGTATCTTTGTAATCCGCCTGCGTCAAAATCAATTGACAACGCTAAAAGCGTGGGGCCCGCCATCGAAGCGGCGACGTTGCTCGGTATTTCATAAATATTTGATGAGTTTCCCAATCTGCTTTGATGTGGTATGGGATTCAAGGCTCTCTTGCCTTGCGTTTTTTTATCTTTACAACGCAAAATTAATAGAATTGGTTCTATTGTGCAATAGTTGGGATTGAAAAGTTATTGACAATGCCTGCTTTTGAATCGCCAATTAAAGAATGGAGTTGCGGCGAGTGTTATCCAAGTGCCAAGAACACAGGTTGTCCGGGTTTTGATAGATTTTCGTCATAACAAAGCATATTGGAATCAGAATCCATTAATTTTTTAAAGGAACAGATGTTTTGCATAAGAATGATTCGGATCATTTTTCCTCTTAGTGCCTTTAGTTTTCCGGAATGAGGGGTTTTTATCAATCCGGATTTGTCAATGGTCTTGAAGTCTGGTTTTAAGACATTGGCGTGATTTTTTATGATTTTCCAGTCAATGAATTTTGCGGCATAGCCGGGAAGGAGGTTTAATATTTCTTGTTCTCCGGTTGCTTCAAGGCGCGAAACAATGCTTTTAGTGACAATAGGGTTCCAATATTCTATCAGGTTTGATCCATCGGGAGAGCAGTCTTTGTTATAATCAAGACGATAGGGCTTTATGATGTCTGATGGCTTCAGAATGCCATATAGCGATGACACGATAATAAAACGTTGGTCGGCATCGCTTATGGCAGATGCCGGGATTGTGTTTATGTCTAACGAGCGAAACACTTCTCCCGTGAATGCGCTGATTGCTTGAAGCCCGGTGTTTTTGAATGTGAAGTCATAAGCCATTTTTATAGCCTTTGATGCCAGTGCCGGACTGATTCCAATGCGAGAGGATAGCTCACCGGGATTCTGCGAGAGGATGAATGATATTATGGCGTTTGCGTTGGCTTCAAAACATGGTTTATGTGTCTCAAATTCATTCATGCTTACTTGAGACAGGCGATCAGACATTGTTTTGGATTCAGCAAATAGAGTTAGCATAATGGGTAGGGGGTAGATTCGATTTGTGTGAATATGAAAAGAAAAACGGAGCAAAGGCCTCAACCTTGACTCCGTTTTGTCGCGATAGCATTGTTTTATTATTTTGGGGCAATGTCAGCGACAATTACCTTATACATTATAGACGTTTGAAATTGAAAAAAGTTTAATGGGGGCGCACTTTTTTTCAAAAAAATTTTTTCTCAATCTGAATTATGAGAAACCGGTGCAATTCTGGCTTGGTTTAGATGGAGACAAGGACATTCTATTTTTTCTTTCTGCGAAAAAAAGAATACACTTTTCTTAAAGACCCGAACACCGTGAACCCGAGCATCGCGTAGTCGAGATAGTTGAGTCCTGTGAGAAGTTTCGACGCAATGTATCCTGTTTTGCCGGGAATGGAAGATGCCACGGAAGAAGCTGACAGCGGATTTGAATTCTGAAGGTTACGGAAATTTCTTGCCATTTTGGTTTTGCAGAATTCTGCCTGCAGAGCCACAAGGGCACGCTGATATCTTATTTCTTCGAGAGTGTAGCCCGAGAATTTTGTTTCGGGGTTTGTAATGTTCTTTGCCGTGTTTTTGGCATTATTAATTTCGTTCATAGGCATTAAGAATTATTTTTGGTGCGCTTGTCAAGGAAAAGACGGCTTACAAATTTAGCCACCGGATTAATCACGAGCTGATTTCTTAGCAAATAGACTAAAGCAAGCAGAATAAGCACAATCCCACCCACAGAAAGATATGCAAGCGGGGGGGCCATAAACATTTTAAACACTCCGGCGAGGGCGAATAAGAACATTATAAACACCGGCAAAAGGAGCAGCATAAAAATGGCTCCTATTATCAGCACGCTCATAAGGATGATGAGTTTCTCTGCGGCTGTCAGTTTTACATATTCAATTTCGAGTTTTGCCCAGTTGACACCTTGAGAGAAAATTTCTTTTATTTCATCGGTAATTTTAGCCTTCATAAAGATTTGGGGAGGTTAAATCAGGAGAGACAGGGGAGTTTGATTGTTTTCAATTAAAATGAGGGAGTGGATTTCCACCCCCTCATTCAGTATTGAATAGGTAAATTCCATTATTCTTCGGAATTTGCGAGTTCAGCCACAAGGGCGTCGACTTCGTCGTCGCTGATTTTGATGCCTTTCTTTTTTAGGATAGCACAAATTTTGGCGCGCACTTCAGCACCTTTTTCAGGGGCAAGAAGAATTGCAGCTCCGCATCCAACGATTGCGCCTCCAAGAAACGCATAGAGTATATTAAGGGATTTCATAACTTTAAAATATATCGGTTTGACTTGTGTGGGTATTTCAACTCTCTGTCGCTGACATTTGTTAGAGCACCTTTTCAATCTGGTCTTCAATCTCGTCAACGAGTTCTTCCATCTTGTCCTTCTTGAGGCAGATGCCTTTTTCTTTGAGGGCTTTGAGGATTCTCTTGCGAGTTTCGTCACCTTTTTCAGGAGCTACAAGAAGACCGACGGCTGCTCCGGCGATAGCGCCTCCGATTACAGCGCAGATTACATGGATTGCTTTCATTTCTAAATGCTTTTATTTGTTATTTTTATAATTGTTAGCAGATTTTGAATGGTTTTATCAACCTATTCAATATATTTAACAATTAAACGTTGATTTTAGATTAACAGAAACGTTAATTTTTTAATTTTTTTTAGAAAAATCTTTCTTACTTACTTTGCGTACATATTGTAAGAAAGATTCTGCGTATGCATAACCAACGATTTTATTGTGTATTATATTGCGTGGATTCTATGATACGTCTGTTAAATTGCAAGCGTGGAACTTGCTTTTGTAGCCTCAGCATACGCCATTATTCCGGATTCGGAGAGTTCGACCATTCTGAAATCTCCCTCGGGGGTTATCATTTTAACATGATTTTCATCAATCATGGTCATGAACGGGTATGTTTCGCCATTGGGTGTGGCTACAGCCCAAGTGTCGGATTCGTCGTCGAAGTCAAGGCGCATTTCATCTCCATTGGGTGATGTGACTGTGTAGCCTTTGCCGTCGCAGGCGATATAGTAGCGTCCGTGGTCGGTGTCGACTACTTTTGTTGATGCTTCTACCGGATTGTTGCCGCTCCAGAATTCAATTGAATTAAGCACAAGAAGGTCGGCGATTGAAGTCACCTCATAGACGGGTAGAATCCAAAACGCAAAAAATACGAGTTCGTTCACAAATTTTGAGCCAACCTGATTGTTCCATGAAAGCACTTTATTAGTGAGCGCGAATTTTCCGATGCAAGACTGGAGTGGGAGTGTGGCGGCCAGCAGGATAAGAGCGGCCACGGTGATGGAGTTTTTTTTCATATTGGATGTGGAATTTATTGTTTGGGTTATTAAGAAATTTAGTGTGCAACTGATTTAAAGTATTCGAAAACGCTCATTACACGTTCCACGAATTCTGTTGTTTCACGGCCTCTGAAGTAACCGTTTTTCACTACAGGGTCATTATAATACAATGGCCTTGATTTCATAAGCGCCGCCTCGCTTACGTTTCCAAGCCACACTTCAGGGTTTAATCCGTGTTTTGATGCCAATTCAATGGCATCGAATATATGCCCCAGGCCGCAATTGTAGGATGCAATCACAAATCGCATTCTTTCTTCCGGGTCGGGCACTTTGGGAGCAAGTGCTGCATCCAGTTTTTTCAGCAGGCGTGCGGCTCCGAGAATGTTGGCGTCGGGATTGCTGATGCTTTCAGGTTTTATTCCCACAGCTTTTGCCGTAGACGGCATGAGCTGCATGATTCCTCTGGCTCCGGCCCATGACTCAACATTATTGTCGAATCTTGATTCGTTGAATCCTATTGCAGCGAGCAGCCGCCAGTCATATCCGGCCACAGAAGAATGGCGTTTAAACAGATTGTCGTAGGGTGAGATGCTGCCGCCTTTTCTAATCTTCAGTCCGAATGCCAGGGCAGGGTCTTCATAAGGGGCGGAATTTTTGCTTATTTCAAAATACTTTTTGTAGATTGCGCGAAGAGTCTCCGAATTGTCTCGTCTTTTTTCCCAGCGGTCAAGCCTGGCGGCAAGAGAATCGCAGTCATTCCTTACAGCCCATGAGGCATATTGGTCAAGACTGATTTTCATATCGATGTCGAGCCGGGGGTAATATGATTTGTTGAGTTCTGCAATGTCGGAGTCGACTACCGTGAGCGGTATTTCTCCGTGGTCTACCATTTCAATGAGGTCTTCCGTTATAAGGGAGTCGCGGCTTATGGGCACAATGTCGATCCCTCCTCCGAGTTCTTTGTTGAGGTTGTTGAGCCTGTAATGATATTTTGAATCTTGCTCTACATACACTGTTTTGCCAACAAGTTCGGTGACATCGGAAATTCTGTTTTTTCCCGCCGGCTGCACAAGCACCTGCCATGTCACTTCCTTATGTCCGCAATGTTTTACTATCTTATTATATTCTTCTATAGATGGCACCGGGTAAGCAGCGAGGTCAGCCTCTCCTTCGCTCACCATTCTTAAAAGTGACTGCAGGGATGAGGCTACTTTCAGGTCGAGCACCATTCCTTCGTCATCGGCGAATCTTTTCAGGTTTTCATAATCGAATCCCATCTGCTGCCCTCTGTAATTAAAATAAGAGGTGGGCCCGTAAAGCGTTGCGGCATGCAAAGTGTCAGGCACAATAGATACATGTTTATCTTCATTGTCCTGTTTTGCATGATTTGAGCCGCAGGCAGTGAGTGCTATCAGTGCCGCAGATATTGCAATATGAATAAAAGATGTAGCCATCTATTATGCAAAGTTAAAAAAAGATTTTAAAACTTGTTGTTATTAATTGATAAATGTTGAACACATTCAAAAGGTTCATTTTGTATGAACAAAGCATGAGTTTGCCGGAATGTGGTTTTGTCTAAGTAGTCACAACATCGCGGAGCGTTCATGATTCTACTCATAATTCTAATCATAGTATTCATGATTCTATTCATAGACAGACGGCGCCTGAAATGATGATGAATAACCGTCGTTGTGCCCGGGATGCTCTTTGGCGAGTTGCGAGGCGAGTTTTATAAGGGGGCTTCCGATGTTGTTGTTAAGAGAATCGACCACTTTCATTAGGCGTGGCTCGAACTGATTGCAATGTTGCTCTTCACATGATGTATCCATGTCGAAAAGCGATCCTACAATCGATTTTGACGGCGCAATGTCAGATAGAATCACGCCTGCGCGTTTATAAAGATTGCCGTTGCGGAATATCTTGTCAAGTCCATATATGGCGGCATCAACAATGCCTGTTGTCTCAGATGAATAATTAGGAAGGTTCAGAGAAATTTCCGGCTGGAATTTCCCGCGTTCAGGATGAAATCTATTTGAACGCAGAAACACGCTCACAATTCTGCACGCAGCGTTCATTGCGCGAAGTCTTCGTGCGCAGTCGGCGCTATAAATGGCAATCCTCGCTCTGATGAAGTCATAGTCGCCCACATCATAAGGGAAAGTGCGAGTCTCGCTTATTGATTCTTGTATTTTTCTTGAGACATGATTAAGTTCGATGCAATCCACTCCATGCAGTTCAAGCCATGAACGTTCACCGTTGACGCCAAAGTTGCTTCTGACCCATTGCCGGTCGCGCAAGGCAAAGTCGGCTGCTGTGAATATCCCTGATAGGTACATTCTCTTAGAAAGTCGTCGCCCAATTCCCCAGAGGTCGGATATTTTGACAGAGCGAAGTAAATTGTGCATGTCGTCGTTTTCGGCTAGCACGCCTACTCGCAAAAGGCTCTTTTTGCAGCTTTCTGTCACGAGCTTTGAGAGAGTCTTTGTTTTTGCAAAGCCAATTGTGACCGGGATATGGATTTCATTCCAGCATGTGCTGCATATTTCCTCGCCGATACATCTAAGCAGATCTATTGGGATCCCATCCACCTTTAGGAATGCCTCATCTACAGAATAATCAATAGTGTCCGGCACATATCTGCGGAAAATATCGTGCACTTTAAGGCTTATTTCTCGATAGAGCAAATGATTGCCTGACAGCGCTATTAATTCTCCCGCGCGGATTTTGTCTTTAATTTCAAATACGGGCTGTCCCATTTTTACACCAAGAGCCTTGGCTTCGTTGCTTCGGGCCACGACGCATCCGTCGTTATTGCTCATGACCACTACAGCTTTCCCTTCAAGAGAAGGGTTGATGGTTCGTTCGCATGAAACAAAGAAATTATTGCAGTCTGCCAGTCCGATCATGATTGTGATATGTTAAGCTTGTAGGTGAAGTTTTCGCACACAATAAACCCTTCGTTGCAAAGAAAGTTAACAACAGCGGCGGTTGCCTCAGAGTTTTTTCCACAAAGTCTTTCAAGAGTAGGCAGCATTGCCCCTTGCGGGCATTCTTTAAGGAAACCGATCACTCTTTTTGCAATGTCTTCGGATGATAATGCGGAATGCCGCGATGTTTTTCGGTTGTCGCGACAGATGTCGCATTTCGTGCATTCGCCTGAATTTTCCTCTCCGAAATAAGAGAGCATCTTTTCAACTCTGCATCCGGTCTTGCTGAAAGTGTAGTCGAGCATGGCTTCAGTGCGATGCTGCATATTTAGCATGCGTTTTTCATATATGTTTTTCCCTATGATAAGATTGTCAGTTTCTTCTCGAGATGTCGGGAAGTATATCATAGGGAGTCCGGAGTGAGGTATGTAGCTTGCAATTTTGCGGCGTGAGATCTCAAGGGCGGCCTCATATACTTTTTGTTCGGTAAAGTTGCATCTGGCCGCTATTTCGGATTCGCGGATGTAGACATAGTCGGAGAACAGGCCGGTGTATAGTCTGAGCATAGCGGACAGAACTTGTTCCGCTTCAGCCGAAAGGTCATGAATATCATAAAGGTCTTCTCTGTCGCAGATGAACCTTATTCTTGACCTGCTGTCGGGGTCTTCAATGAAATGCAAATATCCGGCTTGTGATAGAAGCCTAAGAGATGACCGGCATTGGCGTTCCTGTATTTCAAACACCCTGCAAAACTTTTCTATGTTGAATTCTCTCACAGAATCATATCCCTCACCAATGCTCAAGTGAAGAAAATTGCAGACTCTTTCGTAGGTTTTCTTCATAATTTTCCTGTCGGGGAATGCTTCTGTGACACGGCGGCGCATCACGGCCGAATCAGTCTTTGCAGCAAGAAGCACGGCAAAAGACTGAAGTCCGTCACGTCCGGCGCGCCCGGCCTCCTGATAGTATTCTTCGAGGGATGGAGGCAGGTCATAGTGAATCACAACGCGCACATCAGGTTTGTCGATGCCCATGCCGAATGCGTTTGTGGCCACCATCACTCTTACAGTTCCGGACTGCCAGTCGTTTTGGCGCTGCTCTTTGATAGCAAATTCGAGGCCGGCATGATAATATGTGGCGGAAATGTCGGCAGAGGCAAGAAATTCAGCTATCTCTCTACATTTTTTCCGGCTTCTGACATATACGATGGAAGACCCTGATGTTCTCGACAAGATGTGCAGCACGTCATGGATCTTTGTGGCCGATGATCTTACAATGTAGCTGATGTTATTGCGTGCGAAACTTTTACGAAACACGTTCTCTTTCCGGAACTTCAGTTGCGACATGATGTCTTTCACAACTTCCGGAGTGGCTGTGGCTGTGAGCGCCATGACTGGTGCGTCAGGCTTTATTTTTCTCAATGAATTGATGTTGAGGTATGACGGCCTGAAATCATATCCCCATTGAGAGATGCAGTGAGCTTCGTCTACGACAATAATATTGACTTTTATCTGGCGTAACTCAAGCATGAATCTGTCGTTGGCAAGTCGTTCAGGCGCTATATACAGGAAACGTGCGTTGCCGTTTGTGAGTTTCTCCCAGGCTAACCTTGATTCGGAGGCCGTCATTCCTGAATGGAAATAAACTGCTTTGAGATGATGGCGCCTGAGATTGTCGACCTGGTCTTTCATGAGAGATATGAGAGGGGTGACAACCAGTGTGACTCCTGATTCAAATGTTAGCCCCGGAACTTGGAAGGTGATAGATTTTCCGCCGCCGGTAGGCATTAATCCAAGAGTGTCGTTGCCTGCCAGAACGGAATTGATAATGTCTTCTTGCAAGGGCCTGAAAGAATCATAGCCCCAATATTTTTTGAGGATCAGATGAATGTTCATAACTTGTTTTATAGCGGAAAAAAAGAGAGGGAGATGCCGATTGTGGCAAGAAGAGGAAGGACTAAGAGGGAGTTGTGCTGTAATGCTGCATTTGGGTCAGAATGTACGCATCGGTCACTCTGAGGGGCGGATATCGCGAATCATGAGCTGCACGGAGTCGAGATTGCCGGAATGTTTTGTCTGCTCTATAGTGTAGCAGATGTCGATTGGCTTATGAGCATGAATATGCTCAAAATAGGGAGCCATGTTGAAAGCAATAGCATTGATCACTCGGCTTGTGCTGTTGTCTTCAAGTTCCAGTTTTATATGTTCAAGATTTTTGCCAACAAGTTTGCTGGTCCCGAAGTCAAACACATTGCGTGTGCAAAACACGGGGTTTTGATTTCCAGGCCCAAACGGATTAAATTTCTTGAGATATGCCACAAGCTCAGGAGTGATGTCGGCGAAATCAATCATAGCGTCGATGTCAATCATAGGGGTGAGCTGGTTGGGCTGTATGTGGGTTGCCACATACTCTTCAAAGCGGCGTCTGAACTCAGGGATATTCTCTTCTTTTAAAGAGAGCCCCACTGCATATGTGTGGCCGCCGAAATTTTCCAGCAGGTCACGAGTTGAATTAACGGCAGAATATATGTCGAAGCCTTGCACGGAGCGGGAAGAGCCGGTAGCCATTCCATTTGAATATGTGAGCACGACGGATGGCTTGTAGTATAGTTCCGTAAGGCGGGAGGCCACTATTCCGATAATGCCTTTATGCCAGTCTTTGTTGTAGACCACAATGGAGCGTTTCCCATGAATAATGTTTACATTCTTGCCGATGAGCGTGTTGGCCTCCTCTGTGATTTTTTTATCAAGCTCTTTCCTGTCTTTGTTATATTGATCGATGTCTTTCCCCTTTTCATAGGCATCGTGCAGGTCGCGGCATACGAGGAGGTCAACGGCTTCTATTCCGCTTTGCATTCGTCCGGATGCGTTTATCCGGGGCCCGATCTTGAAAATCACGTCGCTGATTGTGATGTCTTTGTTTGTGAGTTTGCAAAGTCTTATGATGCTCCTGAGCCCGAGATTCGGGTTTGAATTCAGCCTGCGCAAACCGTGATATGCCATTACGCGGTTTTCGCCTGTGATAGGCACAATGTCGGCTGCTATGCTCACGGCCACAAGGTCAAGAAGAGATTCAAGTTCGTTATGATTGGAGAGCCCGTTGCTCAGGGCAAAGGCTTGCATGAATTTAAAACCTACTCCACATCCCGACAGGTGAGAACAAGGATAGGAGGAACCTGGCATCTTAGGGTTAAGTATTGCCACTGCAGGAGGCAAAATCTCGTCAGGCACATGATGGTCGCATATGATGAAGTCTATGCCTTTTTCTTTAGCATAAGCAATTTCATCGATTGCCTTAATGCCGCAGTCGAGCACGATTACAAGTTTTACGTCGTTTTCTGCAGCATATTCGATGCTTTTAAGCGATATTCCATATCCTTCTTCATATCTTGTGGGTATGTAATATTCGATATTGCTGTAGTAATTCTGCAAGTATTTATAGACTAATGCCACGGCAGTTGTTCCGTCGACATCATAGTCGCCATAAATCATGATTCTTTCTTTCGCTCCCATGGCCTTGTTCAATCTGTTGACGGCTTTGTCCATATCCGGCATCAGGAATGGGTCGTGAAGGTCGGCGATTGCAGGCGAAAAGAAAGCCTGAGCGCCTCTGGGGGTATTGACTCCTCTCCTTATCAGCAATTCTGCAATAGGGGCCGCTCCGCCGCATTGCGACAGCATTTCTTCGGCTTGTGTTTTTTGCTGAAGGGTGAGAGGTTGGTAGTTCCACTTGGTTATCATCTCTGACTGGAAAATATGAAGGCTGAACTCTAAAGGAGTCCGGAGCGTAGTTAATCGAAGGTTAACGCAATGTGCGTCGCCACGAGGATGCGAGATAGAGTGCAAATGTATAAAAAAAAAGTGGTGTTTGCAAATATATGGCGGGCTTGAGGTAGGGAGATTAAGGTTTTTTAAGTACATTTGCAGTCTGAATTTTGATAGCGTAAATATCGACAGATTTTGGATGCGCCTGTCAGGATTCAGCTGCGGAAAATAATATATAATGGAAAAAGATATATCTATCAATGGGTTGCGTATTCATTATGAAGAAACTGGCAACCCGGCTGGTGCTCCGGTTGTGATAATGCATGGCTGGGGATGCGACCACACCACCGTCAGGAGTGTGGCTGCCATTCTTGAGAATGGCATGAGAGTGGTGAACGTTGATCTTCCGGGTCATGGAAAAAGTCAGGAGCCGACAGATGTGTGGGGGATTGAAGATTTCACATGCCTTATGGAAGATTTTGTGATCGGCCTTGGCCTTGAATCTCCTGCTCTTGTGGGGCATTCTTTTGGTGGCCGCATAGCTATATTGATGTCTTCTCGCAATAAGGTAGGGAAAGTGGCGCTTGTTGATGCGGCTGGGATAAAGCCCAAAAGAAGACTTGATTATTATTGGAAGGTCTATTCTTTCAAAGCGATGAAGAATCTTGCTCTCTTCTTTTTAGGTAAAGACAGAGGTGGGAAACTTGTGGAAAGATGGAGGTCTAAGAATGGATCGGCGGATTATCGCAACTCATCGCCTGTAATGAGAGCTGTGATGAGCAAATGCGTGAATGAGGACCTTAGGCATGTCATGCCCGAGATAAAGTCGCCTACATTGCTTGTGTGGGGAGAGAATGACACTGCCACTCCACTTTCTGACGCAAAAATTATGGAGAAACTTATTTCGGATGCCGGGCTTGTGAGTTTTCCCGACTGCGGACATTATAGTTTTCTTGACAATCCTTATGGGTTTAGGGCTGTTATGAAAGAGTTTTTTAAGCAGGAACTCTCGTCAAAATAAGAATATAACCAACAAGTAAATATTACAATTATTTCTATTGAGATATAAATGAATGCTTATCTGACAGTGATTTATGTTGTGTGCGGCATATATATGGCGCTCAACCTTAAGCATGACATCCATATGCTTCAGCAAAACAGTTACAGGTTGCCCCGCTATTGGAAGTATCTGAAGGGCGGAGACTTAGGAAGTGCATGGCGCCTTGTGGATGTTGCCATGCTGTTTCTCGTGTCGTCTACGCTTCTTGATGTGAGGTTGTCATTGCTTATTGTGGCAATTGTGTGTGTTGCTAAAGTATGGATGATAGCCCGAAAGAAATTTAAAAAACCGCTTGTATTTACCAAGAGAGTGTGGCGCATTTATTCAGTGGCCGCAGTTTTTTCAATCGGGTCTTATCTTGCAGTGGCTGTTTCAAACGGGATTCGTGATGGCATATGGGGAATGTATAGCGGCCCAGGATTGACGATTGCGTTTCTTCTTTTGCTTTGCATCTTTTCGTGGGCGGTTGTCATGCTGTCTGTGGTGATTCTGATTCCTGTGGAAAGAATGATAAACCGAAAGTATTGGAATGAGGCGGCAGCCATATTGAAGAGCATGCCGGATCTGACTGTGGTAGGCGTCACCGGTTCTTATGGCAAGACAAGCACTAAGCATTATCTGGAAAGGATTTTGTCAGAGAGATTTGATGTTATAATGACGCCCGGTTCGTATAACACGCCCATGGGAGTGATAAGGACTGTGAGGGAAATGATGAAGCCATACAACACAATATTCATCTGTGAAATGGGCGCAAAACAAAAGGGCGACATCAAAGAAATATGCGACCTTGTAAATCCTAAAATAGGGATAGTCACGGCTGTTGGGCCAATGCACCTTGAGTCGTTTAAGACTATGGAGAATGTGCAGTCAACAAAATTCGAGCTTGTGGATGCCCTTCCGTCAGACGGTTATGCGGTGGTCAACAATGATTTTGAATATTGTGCGAATCGTAGCGTAGACAATGTGGAGTGTGCGCGTTATTGTGTTGGCTCCAAAGAGGCAGAAGAATCTTCATATGTGGCGGATGATGTGAATTACACTCCACAAGGCACCACATTCAAGGTGAAAGGCCCTGACGGTTTTTCTCTTTCACTCAGCACAAAACTTGTGGGAGCCTGCAATATATCAAATCTCCTTGCGGCGGTTATTGTAGCGTTGAGATTCGGAATGAACGGTGATGAAATCAAAAGGGGGGTAGCAGGGATAGAGCAGGTTGAACACAGGCTAAGCATCAAGCAGACTCCGGGTGGGGTGACAATTATAGATGATGCCTTCAATTCCAATCCTTCAGGCTCTAAGATGGCTTTGGAAGTATTGTCGGGTTTTAGGGATGGCAAAAGAATAATTGTGACTCCAGGCATGATTGAACTTGGCGAAAAGCAGGCGGAACTTAACGAGGCTCTTGGCGAGGAGATTGCGAGAAATGCAGATGTTGCTATTGTGGTCGGGCAATATAATCATGATGCTATAGTTGCCGGCATTAAAAAAGGTGGATTTAAAGAAGATGACCTTTATGAAGTAGGAAGTTTTGCAGAAGCGCAGCAAGTGCTTTCTGGCATATTGAAGACCGGGGACACCGTTCTTTATGAGAATGACCTCCCTGACACTTTCAAGTGATTGCGATTACGCTGCTAAAAAGAAGGGCTTATTATGATGTAATTCTTTAAAATTCTCATAATAAGCCCTTCTTTTTAATCTGTTTTAATTATGAAATGTTAATATAGAATATGGCTCATGGCTAAGTTTTATTAATGTTTTAAATAAAGGTGTAATTGAAATGAATATATTTTTGAACATAATTTGGATAGTGTTTGGTGGTTTTATGATAGCCCTTGAATATGTGATTTCAAGTGTGGCTATGATGGTCACTATTGTGGGTATCCCGTTTGGTTTGCAGACATTTAAGCTCGCTATTGTGGCATTGGCACCGTTTGGCACTGATGTTCAGCCGGGAAATGCCGGCATGGGCGTAGGATGCCTGAATGTGGTCATGAATGTGATATGGTGGTTTGTCGGAGGAATCCCAATTGCGCTTACTCATCTTTTGTGGGGCCTTTTCTTTTGCATTACAGTTGTGGGGATACCATTTGCCATGCAGCATTTCAAACTGATGAGGCTGGCAATGTTTCCGTTTGGAAAGACTGTTTCATAGGACGATGCAGAATACGCTTATGAAGCTTCCGTTCTCGAAAACAACTTTGTCGCCTTCGATTTTTCCTTTTATCCATGCTTTAGGAGAACTTGTAACAACTCCATGAACATAAATTTTGTTGCCATTGACAACAAAATTTTAAAATAAACATGGAAAATATAAACACAAAATATTTGCATAATAAAAAAAATAGCTTTAACTTTGCAACATCGAAAGGGGCATTAGCTCATCTGGCTAGAGCGTTTGACTGGCAGTCAAGAGGTGACCGGTTCGATTCCGGTATGCTCCACCAAATAATAAAGAGTTGATATTCAAGAATTTATAACTTGGATACAGCTCTTTATTTGTATTTATTAGTATATTTTAACCACTTTTATAAGGCATTTTATAGGACATTTGCGGACATTTTGCGACATTTGCAGACAAATGTTTCACCTATGTTTCACCCAACCCTACTTATTCCTCTTAAGTTGAGATTCAATATTTTTAACATTTATTAATACTAAAATTCTATAATCCGCTTATGCGGTCGTCGGCTTTGACTTGCGCTTGCTTACAGTGGTAGCCGCGTTGACCGCTGTTGCGCTTCAATTCTCTGCATAGAGTGGACTGTGAGATCCCTATTGTCTCGCAAATCTCTTTTCTGCTCTTTTTTTGTTGGAGTAAGACATCTATTGTGTATCTTTGCTCCGCGGTTAGGTGATTATATTTTTTCATTTGCAACACAAAGTTACTTAATCGCAGGGAGACTTCGGTCTCCTTTTTTGTGTTGCAGGCTATTTCCAGCTAAAAGTTACCTTTGGCATGGATGCGCTCAACGGGGGCTTGCCCAGCCCCATCTGCGCGCGGCCTTCCCCTGAGGAGGAGTGAGGTTTAGGCCGTTGCACTTCTTATTGGAAACTTCACTCTTGGATTGATAAAAATATTTGATATTATTTGGTGTGGAGAGTTGGTTTTATTACTTTTGTAGATAAAGATATTGCTTATGATTGCTGTCCCACATACAATAGACCTTGATAATCCGGAGTTTCTTCAGGCTTATAAGTTGCTAAAAAATACTACGGTAAATGTTTTCCTTACCGGAAAGGCCGGAACCGGAAAATCTACGTTCCTAAGATATATATGCGACAATTTAAGAAAAAATTATGTGGTGTTGGCTCCTACTGGTGTCGCAGCCGTGAATGTGGGCGGAGTCACCATTCACTCTTTCTTTCAGATGCCGATGCGTCCGGTGCCTCCGGATGACCCTGACTATTCTGTCGGCTCATTAAGAAAAAGCAGAAAATTTTCACGTCGTAAGCGAAAACTGATTCAGGAACTTGATTTAATAATAATAGATGAAGTTTCGATGGTTCGCCCGGATATGATTGATTTTATTGACAGGGCTCTCAGAGGGATAAGAAATAAGCGAGGATTGGCGTTTGGCGGAGTGCAACTGTTGCTGGTTGGAGATATTTTTCAACTTGAGCCGGTTGTTACTTCCGACACTCGGCCGATACTTGCAAAGTATTATGCTGATTTCTTTTTTTTCAATGCTTTGGCCTATAACTCTGCTAATTTGATATCGATTGAATTAAAGAAAATATATCGCCAGACTGATACGAATTTTATTGAACTCTTAGACCGTGTCAGACTAAACAAGGCAACTCGTGATGATTTTGACTTGTTGAATTCAAGAGTTGACCGCACTGCATCGTGTTTTGAAACGGAGGAAGAGGGTTCGTTCGGAATCACGCTTGCTTCGCGAAGAGATGTAGTTTCGGCAATTAATAAAGAGAAAATGGAATCGATAGATCATGAGGAAGTGGTATATGAAGGGGAAATAAAGGATGATTTTCCTGAGAAAATACTGCCGACAGATTTGTCGCTTGCTTTGAAAGTGGATGCTCAAGTCATGCTCATAAGAAATGACAAAGAAAAACGATGGGTGAATGGCACTTTGGCTAAAATTAAAGAGTTGAAGCCGAATGAAATTACGATTGAACTCGAAGATGGCAGAATTGTGGCAGTGGAAAAAGAGACATGGGAAAATATTAATTATTCATATGATGAAAAAGCGAGAAAGGTAAAGGAGGAAGTCATCGGCAGGTTCACTCAATATCCTCTAAAGGCGGCATGGGCATTGACAATTCATAAAAGCCAGGGACTAACTTTCAATAAAGTGAATATTGACATGGAGGGAGGTGCGTTCTCCGCCGGCCAGACTTATGTGGCTTTGAGCAGGTGTCGAAGCATAGATGGGTTAAGTTTTGTGAGTCCGGTAAGGAGATGCGATGTGATAGTAAGTAAGGGTGCATCGGATTTCAGTCAGCAGTTTAACGATAAAGAGGCGGCAGAAAAAGCACTTAGAGAAGCAGAGGCGGGTTTGCTTGCGTCAAAAGCAATTGACAGTTTTGTGACAGGCAATTATGAAGATACAATTGAATCTTTATGGAGGATAAATGTTCTTACGGGAGCGTTGGGTAGAAAAAGTGTCAGACGCTTGATCTCCGGGTATCTGGGAGAAATAAACGTGTTGAAAAATAAAATAGATACTCTGTCGGATAAACTTTGCATACTTTCGAAGGAATTTGTAGAGCTCGGCGACATGTGTCTTGCTGAGGGAGGGGATGCCGAAGGAGCGTATTTGAATTATTCCAAAGCTTATGATGTTGATTCCGGCAATGTTGCGGCAATGCTTGGGATGGCTCGATGCCATGCCATCCTTGGGGAGAATAAAAAAGCATTGATAATTCTTGATTCAGTTGTAAAAGGCAAGAATGGATTGAGTTATGATGCTTTGCTGCTTAAAGGTGATATTCAGGCAAAATGTGGCGATATGTCGAGCGCAGTATTGAATTATATGGCGGCACATAAGAAAAGTCGCGGTGAGCGATTGCCGATTGAGAGAATCATACAGCTCTATGAAGATGCAGGGATGGAAGATGAGGCAGACCGGTATCGATCTTATTTAGACGGAAAGGATTTTTTAGTTGAGTGATGCGGAGTCGCCGCGCAATAACAAATGTATCTGATTAGTTAAGATAGTAGAAACCCTTATGTGGCTTTCTGCAAAAGGATGGTATGATTGACATTTAAAACTTAATTAAATAACATATGATAGATTTTTTATCGCAATATAGGCTTGAGGACTTTTTATAGGGCTCTGCACCTTTCTTATCATTGGTTTGTTTCATCCTTTGGTAATAAAAGGTGAGTATTACTTTGGCGAGAAAGTGAAATGGTGGTTCCTTATCGGCGGGATTATATTTCTTGTAGCTTCTTTGGCTGTGGAGGGTGTGACCGCTTCCGCTCTTTTGGGAGTGACAGCATTCAGTTGTTTTTGGAGCATAAAAGAGGTGTCGGAACAAGTGGAGCGAGTTCGCAAGGGATGGTTCCCTGCGAATCCTGCAAGAGCACGCAAGGATAGTGGCCGCCAATGAAAAAGGCTGTCTAACAAATAGGAAGCATCTGCCGGTCTTAATTTCCCGGCAGATGCTTCTTTTGTTTTATGTATTCTTTAAGACATAGAACACGAGGTTCAGTCGATGAATCTTGAAGTCAGGCCGGAATAAGCGTCGATGCGTCTGTCGCGTAAAAAAGGCCACCAGTGACGCACATTCTCCGTGCGTAATTTGTCGATTTCCACAATAAATTCTTCCGGGCTTTCATCAGTAGCCATAGCAAGTATTTCTCCTTGAGGACCAGCTATAAAACTTGATCCCCAGAAGTCAATTCCTGATGTCTGTCCTGACGGATCCTCTTCAAAGCCACATCTGTTGACACTTATAACCGGGATTCCGTTTGCCACAGCGTGAGAACGTTGAATAATAATCCAGGCGTCGCGCTGACGTTTTTTTTCATCGGCGGTATCATCCGGATTCCATCCTATGGCAGTAGGGTAGATTAGCATCTCTGCACCACGCATAGCCATTATGCGTGCGGCCTCTGGATACCATTGATCCCAGCACACAAGCACTCCGAGGCGACCGAGAGAAGTTTCGACGGGCACAAATCCAAGGTCGCCGGGCGTGAAATAGAATTTTTCATAGAATCCGGGATCATCAGGAATATGCATTTTTCTATATTTCCCTGCGATAGAGCCGTCAGAATCAAATACGATTGCTGTGTTATGGTATAATCCCGGTGCTCGTCTTTCAAAAGAGCTCGTCACAAGCACCACATTGTTTTCTGCGGCTGCATCTGAATAGAAGTTGGCAAAATCTTCTATGCGGGTGGCATAGCGAAAATTGTCTACATCTTCACATTGGCAGAAATACAGCGAATCGTGCAGCTCTGACAACACAATGAGCTGAGCGCCTTCAGCAGCGAGGCTTTCTATGGCTGCAAGGTTGCGCTGGCGGTTTGAAATCACATCTTCGCTAAAAGAATGCTGCACAATTCCAACTTTCACTAAGTTCTCCTTTGAGGATTCTATTTTTCTATCCAAAGGAAATTCCGGGCGATTCGCCTGGCTGTCATAATCATTTATCATAGACGGCTTGGTTAAACAGGTTAACGGGAATCTGCATTGTGGCGCAATGCAGCGATCCGTGTTGCTTAATAAGGGTGGTACAGTCGATGCCAACCACCTTATGATTGGGGAATGCTATCTTAATTGTCTGCATAGCAAGCGTGTCGTTGGCCGGCTGTCCATATGTGGGCATAAAGATAACGTTGTCGGTTATAAGATAGTTTGCATAGGTGGCAGGGAGTCTCATCCCGTCTTCATCAAATATGGCGTCCGGGAGCGGGAGTTCAATAAGGTTGAACGGCTCGCCGCAGGCATTGCGGAAAAGTGAGAGCTGCGCACGCATTTTCAACAATTCTTCAAATTGAGGGTCGTCGATATTTCGGCATCCTGTGAATATGATAGTGTTGTCGGGTGCAATGCGTGCCAGAGTGTCGATATGGGAGTCAGTGTCGTCGCCTTCTAATGCTCCGTAATCAAGAAACAGGACATGATCAACGCCAAGACGATGGCGCAGTTCTTCTTCAGCCTCTTTTTTAGAAAGCCCACCGTTTCGGTTTGGAGAGCATAAGCATTTGGTTGTTGTGAGCAAAGTGCCGTTGCCGTCGGTTTCTATAGACCCTCCTTCGAGCACGAAATCCCGTTCGTTGCGATAAGTGGCCGAGAGCATCACAAACTTTTCAGAAAGATGAAGATTTACCAGATTATCTTTGTCGGAAGCAAATTTCAAGCCCCAGCCATTGAATCCGAAATCGAGAGCCCTGAGAGTGTCATCTTTTATAACGGAAATGGGGCCATAGTCGCGAGTCCAGGTGTCGTTATAAGGAATATTAATGAAGGTGACATTCTCAATAACAGAGTTTTTAAGCAGAACTTCCGCTTCTTCGATGTCATCGCATAAAAGCACAACGCGCACGCCTTCCTTTGTGAGAGTCTCTATAATTCGTGCATATTGAAGTTGTGCTTCATGCAGTATGTAAGCCCAATCAGTGTTGTTGTTGGGCAACGCCATGAGCACCGCTTCCTGCGGAGTCCATTCCGGGATAAATTTCCTCATTGTGGTGAATGATGTGAATGAATTATTGAGGAGAATGCAAAATTAAACAAATTAAATATTATACACTCAAAAGAGGGAGGGTATTTTTTATTGGAATTTGATTAATTTTGCAATAAAAATAAAAATAACCGGAAATGGAGACTACTCACGACACTAATTCAGAGTTTGCGGCTATGACTGCAATGTGTAAAGACATCTTTGTCAAGAAGCTTTCAGACTATGGCACGTCATGGCGGATAATGCGCCCTTCGAGCCTTACCGACCAGATCTATATCAAAGCTCGTCGCATACGTTCGATTGAGGAAAAAGGGGAGGAATCGGCAAAAATCAACGAAGGAATTGAGCCGGAATTTATAGGGATCGTCAATTATTGTGCGATAGCGCTGATTCAACTTAAACTTGGCTCTGGTGATTACATAAGCAAGGAAAAGGCTGTGGAATTATATGACGAATCAATATCAGAGTCAACGGCTCTTATGCTGAATAAGAACCATGATTATGATGAGGCATGGCGCCATATGAGAGTGTCAAGTTTCACAGACATAATTCTGCAAAAACTGCTCCGCACCCGCGAGATCGAGAGCCATGGCGGAAAGACTATAATCAGTGAAGGTGTCGACGCCAATTATATGGACATGATAAACTATGCCCTGTTTGCTCTTATTAAACTGCATTATGAAGACTGACACATCTAATGCTGCGAAATGGGTCACGGTCTTTATGAGAGTGGCCGTTGGCGCAGTGTTTATTTTTTCGGGTTTTTCAAAAGCAATCGATCCCTGGGGCACTCTTTATAAGTTTGACGACTATTTAGCCGCTTTGTCGATTTCTGTGTGGCCGAATCTTGAACTTGTAGGAGTGTTTGGCTTGTGTGCCATAGAGTTTCTTACAGGAGTTTTTTTGATGTTTGGCTGTTTCAGGCGGTCTATTTCTATTGTCGCAGCGATTATAATGGCGATAATGCTTCCACTCACGCTTTGGATTGCCATAAATAATTCGGTGGCTGACTGCGGCTGTTTCGGCGATGCCTTTGTCTTATCAAACTGGGCTACATTCTGGAAGAATGTCGTGATTTCTGCCGGTGTGGCATGGCTGACAGTTTACAACAAACGTTGTGGGTGCCTTATACCGCCGGCCCTTCAGTGGATTGCGTTTGTAGTGTCAGCTCTTTTCATTGTGGTGATAGAATTATTCGGATACATTTCACAGCCACTTCTGGATTTCCGTCCTTATAAGTTGGGAGAGAGTATTGTAGACCTTAATGCGGCATCTTCGTCAGAGCCTGAATATGTATTTTTATATGAAAAGGATGGCAATCGGAAGGAATATGGAGAAAATGACGAACTTCCCGATGAATCTGAAGGCTGGACATTTGTAGAGCGCAGAGAAGTGGAGCCGGAAGGAGCCGGAAATGATGTTGAGCCGTCTTCATCTGAATCAGAGAAGACTTTGCGAATATGGAGCAAGGATGGTGAAAAAGACGAGACAGAGGATGCGGTTGTGGCCGAAGGGAAAGAACTCATAGTGATGATGCCCGATTTGAGAGAGGTTTCACCGGCTACAACCTGGAAATTGAATTCTCTTTATGAATGGTCTGTTAACAATGACGTGACGATGATTGCCGTGGTGTCAGGCTCTTCTGAGCAGATAGCGGAATGGGAAGACCTGTCAATGGCAAGTTACCCTATCTATACGGCAGACGATACACAGATAAAGGAGGTTGTGAGAGGGAACCCCGGCGTGGTTTATCTGGTAGACGGCAGAATAGAATGGAAGAGCACTTTGAATGCTATTGACATAGATGACTTTCTATCGCCGGACACATCGCGCGATGCGTCATCATTTGGGCCGGATAACATCAGAATACTGAGAAATTGTGTGTATATTTATCTTACAGTTATGGCTGTGCTTGTAATATTATCGTTTACTCCATATCTTAAGCGATTTTATTTGAGCAAGCCGGAAAAGAAGGGGCTGTCTCGGGAATCAGAGAAAAGAGAAACCGATGAATAGATGAATTTCTACTCATGATGATATGGCTCTCCTCTAAGGATAGTCATGGCGCGATAAACCTGCTCGGTGAAGAAAAGCCGAATCATTTCATGAGTGAATGTCATCTTTGAAAGCGACAGCATCTGATCAGCGCGTGCATATACTGCTTGAGAAAAACCGTAAGGTCCGCCTACGATGAATACGGCCCGCTTTCTTCCTGACGACATTATCTTTTGCAGATGTCCGGCAAATTGCATGGAAGTGAATTCCTTGCCATGTTCGTCAAGTAGAATGCAGAAATCTGAGGGAGACAGGTTGGAAAGAATCTGTTCTCCCTCTTTCTCTTTTATTATATCGGCAGTCAAGGCTTTTGAACCCTTTATATCGGCGATGCATTCAATCTTATATGGAATGTATCGCCGAAGGCGTTTTATGTATTCGTCGATGCCAGACTGCACATATTGTTGTGTGGTTTTTCCTACTGTAAGGAGCAAAATATCCATATTTTTTGGAAACTTATGCGGAGAAATGACTAAAAAAATGTAACTTCGCGCAAAATTACAAAAAAATAGCATGGAAACAAAAGAAGAACTAATCGACAGACTTCTGGACCTTGCGTTTGCAGAAGACATAGGCGACGGCGACCACACTACACTTTCTACCATACCGGCTGATGCAATGGGGCGCTCACGGCTGATAGTGAAAGAAGAAGGAGTTTTAGCCGGAGTGAAAGAGGCGGAGAAAGTGCTTCATAGGGTTGACCCTTCAATAAAAATGACAGTGATGATTGCTGACGGGGCGAGAGTGAAACCCGGTGACGTGGCTTTTGTTGCTGAGGGCCCTGTGCGCTCATTATTGATTGCAGAGCGCACAATGCTCAATATCATGCAGCGTATGAGCGGTGTGGCCACTATGACTGCAAAATATCAGGACGAACTGAGCGGTTTGCACACAAAAGTGTTGGACACCAGGAAAACTACGCCCGGAATGCGCATCATGGAGAAAGAGGCCGTGAAAATCGGAGGAGGAACGAACCATCGTATCGGCTTGTTTGACATGATACTCATAAAGGATAACCACATCGACTTTGCCGGCGGAATAGAGAAGGCAATCGAGAGAGCCCGCCAATATTGCAAAGATAACGGCAAAGATCTAAAAATAGAAGTTGAGGTGCGTAGCCTTGACGATATTAAAAGAGTAATGGCGATTGGGGGTGTTGACCGCATCATGTTCGATAACTTCACTCCTGAACTTACAAAAGAGGCCGTAAAACTCGTGGCAGGCACTATGGAGACAGAATCTTCAGGCGGAATCACGATTGAGAATCTACGCGCCTATGGAGAGGCCGGGGTTGACTTTATATCGGTTGGTGCGCTGACTCATAGTGTGAAGGGGCTCGACATGTCGTTTAAGGCATTTTAACCTGTTTGTCAGTGATTTTCTTTAGCCATTTTAATGAGCGAGACATCTAAAATCCGCGACAGGGCTTTCGGACAGTTTGCCGAAGACCGTGCCGCGGAATATTATATAAAAGAGGGTTATGCCATAAGAGAGCGAAACTGGCATTTTCATCGCATTGAGATCGATATAATAGCGCAAAAAGAGAATATAATAGTTTTTGTGGAGGTCAAAGCGAGAAGCGGAAGGGATATGCAACCTGAAGATGCAGTGAATCTTAAGAAAATGAAGAGCATGACTATAGGGGCGGATGCTTATCTTAAGAATCTTGGGGCTGATTATGAGTATCGGTATGATATTTTTGCGCTCACAGGTGATTTCGAGAATTATTCTGTGGAGGTGTATGAAGATGCTTTTGTGTCGCCGTTATTGCGATAAAAAGTGTTGCGATGAAAAATAGTGACAAAACAAAAAAGCGAGCCGACGGCTCGCTTTTTTGTTTTGTTGGAACTTATCAGATATTTTCACTGAATGCAGGAGTTTCTTGTAGAGTTTCAGTTTCTCTTTTGTGTTCTTTAATTAAGAACACGCATACTGCGCCAATAATTATTGATATGCCGGCTACCATCATCATGAGATATTCTGGTGCAAGTTCTCCCGGATTGCTGAGAAGAGACAGAATCCAGCCTCCAACGAGTGCCGCAACAATCTGCGGAAGGCATATGGTGCAATTGAAGAGGCCAAGGTAGGCGCCGATATTTCCGCCTTTAAGCGAGTTTGTGAGAATTGTGAAGGGCCAGGCAAGCATGGCTGCCCATCCGCATCCTATGAGAATGAATGCCACAAAAAGGAGGTATTGATTGGTAATGAAAGACATCATTATAAAGCCTACGCCTGCAAGAAGAAGGCTGAGTGAATAGGAGAATTTACGGCTTTTGAATTTAGGCAGAAGCACTGCCCATACCACAGAGCCGAGCGCCTGGATTGCATAAAGAAGTCCTACCCAATTGCCTGCGTCATTATATTGCGGTGTGGCGGAATTTAGCACTGTCTTGGTTTCATAAGAGCAATTGGCGGCATTTTCGATGTAATGTGACGAGGCATCTTCCACAGACAGTTTGCCATCTGCACCCGTAGCGACTATTGCTGCTTCGGTGAGCTTGAATGAGCCCTGAAGACGTGACAGATAATCCTTGACCTTCACGTCTGAACAATCCTGAAGGTTAGTTCCGTCAATAGTTATTGACGATACAGAAGGAATAACCTTATTGAAAGCCACTTTTTCCATGCCATTCTCATTGAAGGCGATGTTGTGGTTATTAACAATTGTGTCGTTGCCGTTTATGATAACCTGCGAGGCAGGATAAAACACACCTCCACATTCTATTCCTGAAGCCAGCGGATGTCCGTGGCTTACGATAAGGATAGAATCATTTATGAGAAGATTTTTAGCTTCATACAATTTGTTGCCATCTGTTATTCCGACCACGCTTTCGGTTGTGGGAGTGTCAAAGGCATTGTGTGCAACGGTGTTTGTGGTGTAGGTCCACATAAAAAGGAATGTGAACCAGCAGAAAAATTGCACAAGGCCAACTGTCCAAAATGTGTTGGGGGCATTCACAAGGAGTTTTATGATTCCGGGGTTTGAAGATTTCCCTTCTGTAGTCTCACCGCCGCCGTTGTATTCATTATAAACCTTAGGAGGCCATTCCTTGATTTTAATCAGAGAGTATATCACGCAAAGCAGTAAAATTGCAGCACCTATATAGAAGGCCCATATCACGGTGGGTGGCACTACGCCGGAGGTAGCTGTGTTGCGGACTCCAAACCATCCAAGGCATATAGGGAATATGTAGCCCACAACAGATCCTGAGTTGCATAAAAAACTTTGAATAGAGTATGCGAGTCCTTTCTGCTTTTCGTTTACCATGTCTCCGACCAGCATTTTGAATGGTTGCATAGCCATATTTATAGAAGTGTCGAGAAGCATTAGTGCGACAAGGCCAAACAGAATGGCGCTTGCAACCGTGAACTGGAAGCTCCCGGCATTTGGAAGCAGACACATCACAATAACTGCTATGGTGGCTCCAAAAATCAGATAAGGTAGACGTCGGCCGAAGCGGTTCCAGGTTCTGTCGCTCATCATTCCGACGATGGGTTGCACCAGCAATCCCATAAGCGGCGGAAGAATCCAGAAGTAGCTTAAATCGTGGGGGTCTGCGCCGATTGTAGTGAAAATACGCGATACATTTGCGCTTTGGAGAGCATAAGCAATCTGGACACCGAAGAATCCAAAACTCAGATTCCACAATTTCCAGAAACTTAAATCCGGTTTAGTTTTCATGTAAAATTTATTTAGTAGGTTTTAGTCAATATATCAGCAACTGAGGCATGAACTGATTTTAAGATTCAATCCTGCTATAGAGCCATGCAATTTCCTCAGGCCACAATGAGTCGTCAGGTGTCTCCAGAATCAATGGTATTGAATCGAATCGAGAGTCATTGACAAGGCGCGAGAAGAAACCATCTCCGATGGTGCCTTTCCCTATGCTTTCATGTCGGTCAATTCTAGAATTTAGTTCTCGTTTATCATCGTTAAGGTGCATCCCTTTCAGATATTTGAATCCGATTATTTCATCAAACATTCTCCATGTGTTGTCGTATCCTTCGGGGGTTGCGAGGTCATAGCCTGCTGAATAGGCATGACATGAGTCTATGCAGACGCCTATTCTTGATTTGTCGTCAACTCTGTCGATAATGGTTCTCAGTTGCTCGAATGAGTGTCCGATATTTGTGCCTTGTCCGGCCACATTTTCCAGCACGGCGGTCACTCCGGAGGTTTCTTCAAGGGTGATATTAATCGATTCAGCTATACGGGCAAGACAGTCATCTTCAGAAAGTTTTGAAAGGTGGCTGCCGGGATGGAAGTTCAGCATTGTCAGCCCGAGTTGCTCGCAACGCTTCATCTCGTCAAGAAAAGATTTTCTGGAAAGTGCGAGTTTTTCATTGTCGGGGCTTCCGAGGTTTATAAGGAAATTATCGTGAGGAAGAATGACATCCGGTGTAAATCCAAATTTTTGGCAGTTATCTTTGAAAAGCTTTATTTCTTTTTCAGACAACGCTTTAGATGCCCAGCGGTTGCTGCTTCCTGTAAATAAGGCGAATGCCTTGGCTCCAATTTTTTCAGCTCTTAAAGGAGCGTTGGATACACCACCCTCAATGCTTACATGTGCACCAATATATTTCATTAAATGGGATTTTAAAGTTTTTCTCGGCAAGTTTGTGCCCAGTTAAAGTGCGACCGGCCGAAATGAATTTATTTAGTTGTTAACGCACAAAATTAGCAAATTTTTCTAAGTTCTCAAAAATTTGACTTATCTTTGAATTAAAATATGAATACGTATGGACCTGTCTAAAACAAAAACATCAGTATTATCTTCACTTTCAACGAAAAAAATGAGGGATAAGCATGGCCTTTTCCTCGCGGAGGGAAGCAAATGTGTGGCCGATACGTTAGGTGCATTTGAACTTGACTGCCTTGTGGCGGAGCAGGACTGGATATGTGCTCATTCCGACATTGTGGCCGAATGTGAAGGGAAGGTTCTGACCGCTTCATCGGCTTCGATTAAGAAAATTTCATCACTGTCTACGCCTCCGGATGTAGTGGCGGCTTTTCATTTGCCTTGTGTTGCCAGCGAGGCGTTTGTAGACAGCCGGCTTTTATATCTTGTCCTCGATGGGATTCAGGATCCGGGAAATCTCGGGACAATAATTCGCACCGCAGATTGGTTTGGTATCAACACTATTTTTGCATCGAGAGATACAGTGGATGTCTTTAACCCTAAAACGGTGCAGTCAACGATGGGTTCTTTAAAACGGGTGAGTGTGGTCTACACTGACTTGGCACAGCTGTTAGAAAAGCATCGTGAGATGCCTGTTTATGGCACATTGCTTGAAGGTAAAAATCTTTTTGAAACTTCATTGGGCTCTTCCGGCTTTATAATCATGGGCAACGAAGGCAAGGGAATTTCCAAGACTTTGAGAGGAATGATTACTCGCCCGTTGTTCATACCTCCTTATGATTCAAGAAGCCATGGAGAGTCGTTGAATGTGGCAATAGCTGCGGCCGTGACGATGGCGGCATTCAGAGGATATGGTAAAATAGTTGAGCCTTAGATAAATAATCTGTAAATACAAAATGTTATGGCAAAGACCAAAAGTGTCTATTTCTGTCAGTCCTGTGGTTATGAGTCTCCCAAGTGGCTTGGAAAGTGTCCTGCCTGCGGAGAGTGGAACACGTTTGTGGAAGAGAGAGTGACAGTCGGGAAGAAGTCAAACTCGAAGTCATCGCGTTCAGGAATGGCACAGCCGATAAAACTTTCCGAAATCGAGACTCTTGACGAACCCCGCATACATATGCCTTCGGAGGAGCTAAACAGGGTTCTGGGTGGCGGATTGGTTGCCGGAAGCCTGACATTGATTGGAGGGGAACCTGGCATAGGAAAGTCTACACTTCTGTTGCAGAATATCCTTTCGATAAGGAATAAGAAAATACTCTATATTTCAGGTGAAGAGAGCGCGAGCCAACTTCGATTGAGGGCTGACAGGCTTGGGAAAGTGGCAGACAACACGTTAATATTATGTGAAACACGATTGGACAATATCTTCACGCAGATAGAAAACGTAAATCCTCAGATTGTCGTTGTTGACTCAATTCAGACAATTGCTTCGGAACAAGTGGAATCAGCGGCAGGAAGTGTGAGCCAGGTCAGGGAATGTGCTGCGGCCTTGCTGAGATATGCCAAGGAGTCGAATGTGCCTGTCATATTGGTAGGCCATATTAACAAGGATGGCGCAATAGCCGGGCCAAAGGTGCTTGAACACATTGTTGACACTGTGCTTCAATTTGAAGGAGACCGGCAATATCTTTACAGGATTCTCAGGTCGATAAAGAACCGTTTCGGATCTACATCGGAAATAGGAATCTACGAGATGGTGCATAAAGGGCTCAGAGAAGTTAAGAATCCTTCGGAAATGCTTTTGTCGGAAAACAGAGAGGAAGAGATGAGCGGAATAGCAATCGGAGTCACACTGGAGGGAGTGCGCCCATTCATGGTGGAGGTGCAGGCATTGGTGTCGAGCGCGGCATATGGCACTCCCCAGCGTTCTGTGACAGGTTTTGACCAAAGACGACTTAACATGCTTCTTGCAGTTCTTGAGAAGAGAGCAAGATTTAAATTAGGACAGAAAGATGTGTTCCTTAATATGGCCGGTGGGCTGAAGGTGGCAGACCCTGCAATAGACATGGCGGTTGTGGCGGCGATAATGTCGTCTAATTTTGATGTCCCCGTGTCAAGGAAAACGGCGTTTGTGGGTGAGGTGGGACTTTCCGGAGAGATTCGCACTGTGACACGTATCGACCAGAGAGTGGCAGAGGTTGAAAAACTCGGGTTTGAGACTGTGGTTATTCCAAAGGGGAATTTAAAAGGTATAAAAGACAAATTCTCCATAAATATTGTAGAAGTTGGTAAGATTGAGGAGTTGCTGCGTCATCTTTTTGAATAAGGGGTATATATTGTGGAAAATTAATTAATAGGGTGTTCAGTTCTATGTTCTCATTTTTGAATCAAAAATCATGAGTGAATAGCCATAAGTTCCTGATATACATTAGTGATTCTGTGTAATAGAACAATGTTGAAAAACATGGTAAAATTTAACTCAAAAATTAGCGATTTTATTGAGGGTATTTTACTGATATATAAAATATTACGACTGTAAAAAGAACATAAAAGTTGGAACATTCTACTGAACACCCTACTAATTAATTAATAATTTTTTGAGATTATTTCATATTGGTGCGCAGTGAAAACGCTGGTGAGTGTTTTCACTGCGCATCAAGCGTCTGAACCGTATCAGGTGAAAAAATGTTATTAAGGTGAAAAAAGTTTAAATTTTGAATGCGAGATGCAGCCGTCAGATATAATGCGCGAATAACGCATTATAATTGGCCGGTAAATGTGGCAAGTATGCAATTTGTCAAGACTTGATATTTCGCTGGTTACTAAACATAATTATACGATGAAACCCATTGCTTTTTTAAGACATTCACATTGCGCAGTGAATAGAGCATTAAGATGCTTGATGGCGGGAGCGGCAGTTTGCAGTTTCTCCGGATTAAATGCACAGACCGCCGACACCTTGTCGCGCATTCCTGAAAATGTGAGGATGAAATCAATGATTAATTCAACACATATAATCGGAGCCGGCGAAGAGGGTGTGATGAGGGATTCGCTGGAAAGACTTCTGACAACGTTCTATGTTGACCAGTTTAGGCATTTTCAAGATCCTCGTGCGCCATACTTCATGTTTATGAGCAAGAGTAGCAAGATAGCAATGGGTGTTGGCGGACTTGTAAGAATAAGGGGATATTATGACTGGAATGGCTCGATTCCTATAAACGGTTTTTCTCCTTATTCAATCCCAATACCAAAAGACCCTACATCAATGAGGCGTCTTGCCGCCACTCCGTCGGGAACCGGCTTTTTTGTGACGTTGCTTGGTAATCACACGTTGCTTGGAGACTACATGGCATTCATTCAAGTAGATTTCTCAGGCTATAATGGAAAGGATTTAAAACTTAAAAAAGCCTATATGCAAGCAGGAGACTGGACTGCGGGATATGCTACAACCACATTTGAAGATACGAAAGCGGAACCGTCGACAATAGATGGTGCCGGGCCAAATGGCATAAACTCAAGAACAAATGTGCTTGTAAGATATATGCACACTTTTAAGGGCAAGTGGACGGTTGCCGGCTCTGTGGAGTTTCCGTCGTCTTCGATAGCTGCGGATGGGGAATACACAAAGGCATGTAGCGACTATGTGCCTGATATGGCGGCATTCGCGCAGTATCAATGGGCAGGAGGCGCGAGCCACGTGAGATTGTCGGGATTGGCAAGAGTGTTGACTTATAGGGACATGCTCCAAGCCAGGAACCATAATATTTTTGGATGGGGGCTACAGTTGTCGACTGTGATAAAGGCTCTTCCGCAGTTTAATCTATATGGCATAGCCTCTGTAGGGCATGGACATGAGTCATATACAACCGACCTTGCAAGCGATAAGTTTGATCTTGTGGCAGACCCGGGGCAGAAAGGGCGATTGTATGCGCCTATGGCTGTGGGATATGTGCTTGGCGCTCAATATTATTTTACGCCGTCGTTATTTGCCGACATGGCTTTGTCAGAGCAAAGATATTATCCTAAGAACAACCCCGGGGATTCTCAATATAAATACGGGCTTTATGGTGCGTTCAATCTTTACTGGGACATAACTCCCCGTTTTGAAGTTGGGATAGAGTATCTTGCCGGAAAACGCATGAATTTTAATAAGACTTCAGGGAATGCCAATAGAATAACCGCCATGATGATGCTTAGCTTTTGAGAAGTTGTCAAGAATTGGGATTTGCATATTGTTGATAATATGCGTAACTTTGCACAACTATGACAAAATATAGGAAATGAGTGTGATAATAAACTATAAGGATGTAGAGATTGAGCGGGCGGAGAAAAGCGTGCTCAAAGAGGTGACATTCACTCTTAACAAAGGGGAGTTTCATTATCTTGTGGGCAGGGTTGGCAGCGGAAAGAGCAGTCTTATGAAAACCATGTATGCCGATGTGCCCTTGAGGTCAGGCAGCGTGGCAAATGTGCTTGACTTCGATTTGCTTGAGATAAAGAAAAAAAACATACCGTATTTAAGGAGAAAGATAGGGATTGTGTTTCAAGATTTTCAGCTTCTTCAAGACAGGTCTGTGAATGGGAACTTGAAATTTGTTTTAAGAGCAACGGGGTGGAAGGATAAACGCGAGATGGAAGATAGGATAGAAGAGGTGCTCACCATGGTAGGCATGGCGAATAAAAGTTATAAGATGCCTCATGAACTGAGTGGAGGAGAGCAGCAGCGAATAGTTATAGCGCGAGCTCTTCTAAACAAGCCTGAACTCATCCTTGCAGACGAGCCAACCGGCAATCTTGACCCTCAGACCGGTTATCAGATCGTGTCACTGCTCCATGAACTTTCGGATTCGGGACATTGTGTGGTCATGGCCACACACAATCTTCAGCTTGCGGATGATTTTCCGGGAAAAATGCTGAGATGTGAGGGGAAAAGAGTGATAGCAGAATAAATATCTAAAAATTTTTTAAAGAAATAAGTGAAAAATTTCTTTAATTGAAAGTTAATGGCTAAATTTGCAACAAAAGACGCAAGTTTAGCCATTCGCGTGGATTGGCGGCTTGAAACGAGATGTTGACCTTAAATTTTATAGCCAGCAAATTAGCGATTCAAAATAGTTGCTGACCCTACTAAATTTAATTCGGCACTCATTTCTTATGCTTGTGTAAAATAACGGAGACCAAACATCTATATCATAATAAGAGCTATAAAACTTATGGCAAACAACGAAAAATTATTTGACATGTTTTCTCCCACCTCAACAGAAGACTGGGTGGCAAAGATAACTGTCGACCTCAAAGGTGCCGATTTCAACAAGAAACTCGTATGGCGCACCAACGAGGGCTTCAATGTGCAGCCTTTCTATCGCCGTGAAGACCTGAAGGCTATTCCTCACATGGGCACACTGCCCGGGCAATTCCCCTATGTGAGAGGAACCCGCGACAATAATGACTGGTTGATTCGTCAGCAAATTGCAGGCGCAACACCGGAAGAACTTAATCGTGAGGCTCGTCTTGCAATCGACCGCGGAGTTGACTCAATCGGAATCAAACTCGGACGCGATGTGACCTCTGCCGATCTTGCTGCAATTCTTGATGGCATTGACCTCGGCAAGATTGAATTCAACATTTCATGTTGCAATGGCAAGGCCGTAGAGGTGGCTCGCCTTGTAGTAGACTATGTGAAGTCAAAGGGTGTTGAAAATGAGTTCAAAGGCTCAATCGATTTCAATCCTTACAAGCGTCTTCTCCGCCATGGCCTTGAATTCCCGCGTGATATAAAGGATGAGGCTCTTGCAATGTATGAGGCTGTTAAGGAAATAAAGAATTTCCGTTGCTTTGCAGTAGACAGCTGCATGCTTAATAATGCAGGTGCATACATCACGCAGGAGCTTGGCTACGCTCTTGCATGGGGCGCAGAGTGGATGACAATGCTCACAGAGGCTGGTCTTTCCGCTTGTGAAGCTGCTTCAAGAATCAAATTCAATATGGGCATCTCTTCCAATTATTTCATGGAGCTTGCAAAGTTCCGTGCAGGCAGAATGCTCTGGGCAGAAATCGCAAAGGCATATGGCACCGGCGATGAATGCAGCAAGATGATGGTTCACGCAGTGACAAGCCAGTTCAACCAGACAATCTATGACGCTCATGTGAATCTTCTCCGTTCTATGACTGAAACAATGAGCGCAGCTCTTGCAGGTGTGGACTCTATAGAGACACTTCCGTTTGACCTTCAGTATAAGCAGCCTGATGAATTCAGCGAGAGAATCGCCCGAAACCAGCAGCTCCTTCTTCGTGAAGAGAGCCACCTCAACAAGGTTGTTGACCCTGCAGGCGGTTCATATTACATTGAGACTCTCACTGCATCTATTGCAAAAGTTGCATGGGATATTTTCAATGAAGTTGAAGACAAGGGTGGTTTCTATGCACTTCTCAAGGCTGGAGATATTCAGAAGGCTGTCAATGAATCCGGCGTGAAGCGTCACACAGATGTTGCACGTCGTAAAGAGATTCTTCTGGGCACAAACCAGTATCCTAATTTCAATGAGAAGGCTCTCGACAAGATTGAGAAGGAATCATGCTGCTGTGGCTGTGGCTGCTCTGAAGAGAACGCACAAGACGGCGCTGTAGAGGGTCTTAATTTCGACCGTGCGGCAAGCCAGTTCGAGCAGTTGCGTCTTGACACAGAGCGTAGCGGCAAACGTCCGAAGGTGTTTATGCTCACAATCGGCAATCTTGCCATGCGTCTTGCAAGGGCACAGTTCTCAGCTAACTTCTTCGGATGCGCAGGATATGAAATCATCGACAACATCGGCTTCAACACCGTTAAAGAGGGTGTGGACGCAGCTATTGAGAAGGGTGCAGAAGTTGTTGTGCTTTGCTCAAGCGATGATGAATATGCCCAGTATGCCCCCGAGGCATTCAAGGAACTCAACGGACGTGCCCTGTTTGTGGTTGCCGGTGCTCCTGCATGCATGGAAGATCTCAAGGCTCAAGGCATAGAAGAGTTTATCCATGTGAAAGTGAATGTGCTTGACACACTTGTAAAATTCAACGCCAAACTTCTTAACTGACATGAGACCAAATTTCAAAGACATAGATATTAAGTCAGCAGTGGCTGAATGCCACGCCGCTCCCGCGTCGGTCAAGAACGAGGCCGACTGGATGACCGCGGAACTTATCCCGGTTAAATCCGTATACACAGAGGAGGATCTCCAGGGATTGGAGCATCTTGATTTCGTTTCAGGTATTCCTCCTTATCTCAGAGGCCCTTACAGCGCAATGTATCCTCTTCGCCCCTGGACAATCCGCCAGTATGCCGGATTCTCAACAGCGGCAGAGTCGAACGCATTCTATCGTCGAAATCTTGCTTCAGGACAGAAGGGCCTTTCCGTAGCATTCGACCTTCCTACACACCGCGGCTATGACGCTAACCATGAGCGCGTAGTGGGTGACGTTGGCAAGGCTGGTGTTTCAATCTGCTCTCTTGAAGACATGAAGGTGCTTTTCGATGGCATTCCTTTGGGCAAGATGTCAGTGTCAATGACCATGAACGGCGCTGTGCTTCCTGTGCTTGCATTCTATATCAACGCAGGTCTTGAGCAGGGAGTAAAACTCGATGAAATGGCCGGTACTATCCAGAACGACATTCTCAAAGAGTTCATGGTGCGTAACACCTATATCTATCCGCCGGCCTTCTCAATGAAGATTATCGCCGACATCTTTGAATATACTTCAAAGAACATGCCGAAGTTTAACTCAATTTCTATCTCAGGCTATCACATGCAGGAGGCCGGCGCTACAGCCGACATCGAGCTTGCATACACATTGGCCGACGGCCTTGAGTATCTTCGCGCAGGTGTGAACGCAGGCATGGATATCGACTCATTTGCTCCGCGTTTGTCATTCTTCTGGGCTATCTCCATGAACTATTTTATGGAAATTGCAAAGATGCGTGCCGCTCGTATGCTTTGGGCAAGAATTGTTAAGCAGTTCAATCCTAAGAATCCCAAATCTCTTGCGCTCCGCACACACTGCCAGACTTCAGGATGGAGCCTTACAGAGCAGGATCCGTTCAACAATGTTGGCAGAACTTGCGTAGAGGCTATGGGTGCTGTGCTCGGTCACACTCAGTCACTCCACACCAACGCTCTTGACGAGGCTATTGCGCTTCCTACAGATTTCTCTGCACGTATCGCGCGTAACACTCAGATATATATTCAGGAGGAGACATATGTCACCAAGCAGGTTGACCCATGGGGTGGCAGCTACTATGTAGAGGCACTCACCAATGAGATTGCACACAAGGCTTGGGAACACATTCAGGAGATTGAAAAACTCGGTGGCATGGCAAAAGCTATCGAGACCGGTCTTCCGAAACTCAAAATCGAGGAGGCAGCTGCTCGCACACAGGCTCGCATCGACTCCGGGAAGCAGACTATCGTCGGCATCAACAAATATCGTCTTGACCACGAGGATCCTATCGATATTCTTGAAGTGGACAACACTGAAGTTCGCAAAGAGCAGTGCGCCCGTCTTGAGGAATTGAAGGCTAACCGCGATGAGGCTGCTGTGAAAGAGGCTCTTGCCGCAATCACAGAGTGTGTGAAAGACCCGTCGAAGGGTAATCTTCTCGATCTCGCAGTCAAAGCTGCCGGCGTGAGAGCAACTCTCGGTGAAATCTCTGATGCTTGCGAAGAGGTGGTAGGCCGTTACAAAGCAGTAATTAAAACAATTTCAGGAGTGTATAGCAGTGAGGAAAAGGGTGATCCCGAATTTGAGGAAGCCCGCAAGGCAGTGGCTGATTTCGCTAAAAGAGAAGGTCGCCAGCCCCGTATCATGATTGCCAAGATGGGACAGGACGGTCATGACCGTGGCGCCAAGGTTGTGGCTACCGGTTATGCTGACTGCGGATTCGACGTTGACATGGGGCCGTTGTTCCAGACTCCTGCCGAGTCTGCTCGCCAGGCAGTTGAGAATGACGTTCATATCCTCGGCGTGTCTTCTCTCGCCGCAGGCCACAAGACACTTGTGCCTCAGGTGATTGAAGAGCTCAAGAAACTTGGACGTCCCGACATCATGGTGACTGCCGGCGGTGTTATCCCAGCTCAGGACTATGACTTCTTGTATAAAGCAGGCGTGGCTGCCATCTTTGGCCCCGGCACACGCATTCCTAAGAGCGCTATAGAGATGATTCGTCTTCTCAATGAAGAGCGTGCTGAAGAATAATATTGAATAAATATATTACAGATGTGGGGCTTGCATATGCGCAGGCTCCACATTTTTATTGTAATGCTTCATTTCTCTTGTGTAGTTTAGAGGAATTGGTTAATTTTGTAATTTAAATTATGGAAGATAAAGAAGCAGAAAAAGATAATATATATGTTTATTCGGAAGAAAATGAAATAGACACATCTGCTCCAAACATTTCGCAGATAGACAACTATGTGCTGAACGACGATGGAGGAGAAGACGAGAATCCGAATAAAGGGAAAAACGGCAAGTCGCCGTTAATGCTTTTATTGCAGATAATGCTTAATCCGGTGAATGGCTGGAAAGCGGTGAGGCGGCAAAACCTCAAGTCTGAAACAGCGGAGAAGGATTGTTTCTATCCTTTGCTCGCGCTTATGACGTTGAGTAAATTCGCTGTTTTATTCTATTCTTCAAGGGTAGAATTATCAGAGATTCTGATTGACGCAGTCACTTCTTTTGTGTCGTTTTTCTTCGGTTACTTTTGTATTTTGATTCTTTTGAAGATAGTTATGGCGAAGGATGTGGCCGGAGTTTTTGAAACAAACTTCGGAAAAGTGTTTGTAAGCTTGAGCCTGTCGTCGCTTTGTCTGTTTTTTACAATAATGGAATTGCTCCCCATGCTTTGGGCAGTTTTGATATTCTTGCCGTTATGGACTGTATATATGGTTTGCAGGGGCACGAGATTCTTTAGATTTCCGGAGCGGCGCCAGATTATTTATACCGGGGTTTTGTGCCTGCTGATTGAGGGCGTGCCTGTCCTGATAAACTGGGGCCTTTCCCAAATACTTCCGAAATAACTCATTCCTCCGAATTAATTTATATTTTCGTAAAATGAAAGCAAGTCAGGTAAACATAAAAAACAAGAAGGCATATTTCAATTATGAGATAGGCGACACATTCACAGCCGGAATGGTGCTTACGGGGACAGAAATCAAGTCAATACGTGATGGCAAGGCAAGCCTTGCCGACAGTTATTGCGTGGTAGACCGTGGCGAAGTGTGGGTTAAAGGTATGCACATTTCGGAATATTTCTATGGTTCGTATAACAATCATGTGGTAAGACGGGACCGTAAATTGTTACTATCGAAAAAAGAAATAGCGAAGATTGTAAAAGAGTCGTCTGACGCAGGGTTCACTATTGTGCCTTTGAGAATATTTATAAACGAAAGAGGTTTTGCCAAACTTATGATTGGAATAGGAAAAGGCAAGAAGCAATATGACAAGCGTCAATCTATAAAAGAGAGGGAAGACAAGAGAAATATCGACAGGATGTTTAAAAAATAACCAAGCATCCGGTAGTGGCGTAATTATTTCAAAGGTTAATTCAGGAGATATAAACAATGTTGCACTCACTTGAATTGTTGGCGCCTGCCGCAAATGCAGATATAGCAGTCCAGGCGGTAGTTCATGGGGCTGATGCCGTGTATATGGGAGCCACAAGCCATGGGGCAAGAAAATCAGCGTGTAATTCGCTTGAAGACATTTCCCGTGTGGTGGATTTTGCTCATCGTTTTCGCGCAAAAGTATATGTCACGGTTAATACAATTGTGTATGAGAATGAATTGTTCCAGGTAGAAAAACTATGTCGCGACTTATACAAAATAGGCGTCGACGCACTTATTGTGCAGGATATGTCGTTGTTGCGGCTGAATCTGCCGCCTATAGCTCTTCATGCAAGTACGCAGTGTGATATTCGCACGCCGGAAAAGGCGCGTTTTTTGCAGGAAGCAGGATTCTCTCAGCTTGTGCTTGCAAGGGAGCTCACTCTAGGCGAAATAAAGGGAATCACCCGGAGTGTGACAATTCCTGTTGAATGTTTTGTGCATGGCGCATTGTGTGTGAGTTATTCAGGAAGATGCCATGCAAGTTGTGCTGTGACAGGGCGCAGCGCCAATAGGGGAGAATGTGCGCAGATATGCCGCTTGCCATTTTCATTGCGAGATTCCTCCGGCAATGTTCTGGCTCGAGAAAAACATCTGCTGTCGCTTCGCGATTTTAATGCTTCTGCAAAACTTTCCGATTTGATTGAGGCAGGTGTGAGTTCCTTCAAGATTGAAGGTCGTCTGAAAGAGATTGATTATGTAAAGAATATCACTGCAAAATATAACGGGCTCCTTAATGATTATATAGAGAATAATCCCAGCCGATATTGCCGAAGTTCGTTTGGCAAGGCTGTAGCTATGTTTGCACCTGCACCCGAAAAAAGTTTCAATAGAGGATTCACGGATTATTTTCTGTCGGAACGTCGCCCGCAGTCGATTGCTTCGATACTTACTCCTAAATCAATGGGGGAGATTATAACAGATGTGTCGATGCTTCATAATGGCGACGGGATAAGTTATTTTGATAATGACGGTCAATATTGCGGCGTGAACGTCAATAAGGTTGAGAGTGGAAGAATAGTTATAGGACGAAAAGTGAACATCCCCAAAGGTGCCGAGATTCATCGCACACACGATTTGGAATGGCAGAAAACGATGTCGAAAGAGAGCGCTGTCCGCAAACTCAATCTTCATGTCAAAATTGATGATAAGGGCGTGTCTGCAAGCGACGAAAGGGGAGTTGTGGTCAGACTTCCGTTGGATGTTACGCGGGATATTGCTAAATCGTCGATGGATTATAGGAAAGAATTTGCCAAATTAGGAGGCACGCCTTACGTTTTGGCCTCTTATGAAAGTAGCCTTGATTCTTCAGTTTTTATTCCTCGTTCTGAAATAGGCGCGTTGCGCAGGCGTCTTGTGGAATTGCTGGATAATGCAAATCTCGCTACTTACAGATATGATTTAAGAAGGAGTGAGAATTTGAAATTTCCATATCCATATAAGGCTTTGGATTTCCGCGACAACGTGGCAAACAGCGTTGCAGAGCGATTTTATAGGGATCATGGTGTGGAGACTATAGAGAAGGCAATGGAGGCTTCTGAGAGCCCTGTAGCCCCCGGCACGGTCGTGATGACTACCCGGCATTGCATTCTACGCGAGCTTGGCATGTGCAAAAGAGATAATGCAAAATCCAGAGGCAGAAATTCAGATGCGGCGTTTAAAGAGCCTTTGATGCTGACATCCGGAAATCGCAGATTCAGGTTGAAGTTTGATTGCCGCAACTGCGAGATGCAGCTCTTCACAGAATAGGAATCATCTGTGAGTCGTAACTATCGTGAAGTGACAGAATCCGATTTTGATTTTGCTTTCTTCTGAGAGGGCTTGACAGATTTGGCAGTTGTGGTGGGTTCTTTAATATTCTTTTTTATTTTCATTGCGGAATCAGTGGGAGCCACGCTGTCAGATTCAGATTTGCCTAATGCCTCTAGCTTGTTCATTCTGACTCTTGTGAGGCGTTTATGCATACGTATGAGCGAATCATTTTCCTCTTCAGAAAGAAGAAGGTCGGTGTTGGCAGGAAATTGATAGTTGACAGTGGCCATATGCTCATCGAAATGATCCGACATTCTGTGCACCACAGCAGAGTCAGGCGCATTTGAAATGCTGTCGATATATGCCTCTGTTATTCTTGTGCATTTTTCAAAAAGTTGATGAGCCACATCGAAATTTTTGTTCTTATCGTTGCGCCCGCAAGCGCCCGATAAGAACAAAACAAAGGATACTGCTGCAGTTTTAGCAAGCAATCTATCTGTTTTTTTCATCTTTTGCAATTGTTAATTTTGGCTTGAGATATTTTGCCGTGTATGATGTCTTCGAGTCTGCAATCTGTTCGGGAGTCCCTTCCGCTACTACTCTTCCTCCTGTTTCGCCACCTTCAGGACCGATGTCTATGATCCAGTCGGCAGATTTTATCATGTCCATGTTATGTTCAATGATAATCACCGTGTGGCCTTTGTCGATAAGGGCATTCAGTGATTTTAGCAGTGTGTCGATGTCGTGGAAATGTAGCCCTGTTGTTGGTTCATCAAATATGAAAAGGGTGTGGTCTATGTTATCCTGGGCTATGAAATAAGCCAGTTTCACACGCTGGTTTTCTCCTCCTGAAAGGGTAGACGAGCTTTGTCCCAGTTTAATATATCCCAAGCCTACGTCATGAAGCGGCTGCAGGCGTTTTATGATTCTTTTCTCGATTGTGCCCGGTGTCTGCGAAAGAAACTCTATCGCCTGATCAATTGTCATCTCAAGAAAATCATAGATGTTTTTCCCTTTATATTCTACGTCGAGCACCTCTTTTTTATAACGTTTGCCATGACACACTTCACATTCAATCTGTATGTCGGCCATAAATTGCATCGGGATTGTGATTGTGCCTTCCCCTTTGCATTCCTCGCATCGCCCGCCCTCTGAATTGAAAGAAAAGAAGGAGGGTGTGAAGCCCATTTGTTTTGCCAATTGTTGCTCGGAGAATAATTTTCTAATCTCGTCAAACGCTTTTAGATATGTAGCCGGATTAGAACGCGAGGAAGTGCCGATAGGATTCTGGTCAACAAACTCCACTGCTTTAATTTCGCGAATGTCTCCTTGTAGAGATTTATGGCATCCCGGCGCATCACCCGCCTCTCCGAGATGTCTTTTTACTGCCTTGTAAAGGATTTCCCTTACGAGGGTGGATTTCCCGGAGCCGCTCACACCAGACACCACTGTCATTATCCCTAAAGGAAACTTCACGTCGATACTTTTCAGATTGTTTTCTTGTGCGCCGGTGACTTCAATATATTTTTTCCAGGGCCGATGAAGAGGAGAGTACTCTATTTGTCGTGTCCCTCTCAAGTAATCCACAGTGTATGAATCCGTACGCTCGTTAGATTCGAGAGTTTCTCTAAGATTCCCTTGGTACACGAGGTTTCCTCCGAGGCGTCCTGCGTCTTTGCCGATGTCTATAATGTCGTCTGCTGCGAGCATTATGTCTTCATCGTGCTCTACAACAATGACAGTGTTGCCAATTTTCTGAAGTCGGCGCAACACAGATATTAGTTTACGGGTATCGCGCGAATGGAGTCCGATGCTTGGCTCATCCAGAATATATAACGACCCCACAAGCGAGGAACCGAGAGATGTGGCCAGATTTATTCTCTGGCTTTCTCCTCCTGAAAGTGTAGACGAAAGGCGGTCAAGAGTGAGATATCCGAGTCCGACTTCATCAAGGAACTCAAGGCGATTGTTGATTTCGAGCAACAGCCGTTTTGCAATCTGTTGATCAGTGTCCGACAAATTAAGGCTCATAAAAAGCTTACGGAGATCGCTGACCGGCATTCTTACAAGCTCCGTGATTGTGTGGCCGTCAATTTTTACATATTCTACATCTTTGTGCAGCCTGGAGCCGTGGCATGTCGGGCAGGTGGTTTTTCCACGGTATCTGGCCTTCATCACCCTGTATTGAATCTTATACTGATTCTCATCAATCCATCGGAAGAACCCGTCGATGCCCTCCCAATTGGAGTTCCCTTTCCATAGGAAGTCCTTTTCTCTGTCTGTAAGTTCAGAATATGGCTTATGCACAGGGAAGCTGAATTGCGGGGCAATATGAATGAGATGTCTCTTCCATTCGCTCATTTTTTCCCCGCGCCAGCATTGCACAGCATCCTGATAAACGGACAACGACTTGTCGGGCACTACAAGATCTTCGCTTATGCCCATCACTTTGCCGAAGCCTTCGCATTCGGGACACGCTCCATATGGGTTGTTGAAATTGAACATCAGGTCGCTCGGCTCCCTGAATTCAATTCCATCTGCCATGAATTTTTTTGAAAAATTATATTCATGCACTCCGTCAGAGTCCCAGATTTTTATGATGCATTCATCATGACCTTCATAATAGGCGGTCTCTACAGAATCTGTGAGACGTGATATTTCGTCCTTTTCAGGCGACACTGCGATGCGGTCGATTAGCAATCGATAATATTCCGGAGTAGAGGGTGAGCCGCTTGACAGAATATCCTGTATGCTCAAAAACTCACCCTTTTTTTCAAGACGAGAATAACCTTCTTTCAGATATATTTCAAGCTGTTGTTCAAAGCTTCTTCCCTGAGGCACATTGATGTCAACCAGGATTGCCATTCTTGTGCCTTCAGGATATGATAATGCAGTGGCTACTATATCCTCGATGCCGTGCTTTTTAACCTCCATCCCTGTTATGGGTGAGAATGTGTGGCCTATTCGTGCGAAAAGCATTCTTAGATAGTCGTAAATCTCGGTAGAAGTCCCTACTGTGCTTCTCGGATTACGTGTGTTTACCTTTTGCTCGATGGCTATCGCAGGAGGCAAGCCTTTAATGTAGTCACATTCCGGTTTCGCCATTCGTCCGAGAAACTGTCGGGCATAGGCTGAGAGGCTTTCCACATATCTTCGCTGCCCTTCGGCATAAAGTGTGTCGAAAGCCAATGACGATTTGCCGGAGCCGCTGACACCGGTGACCACAACAAATTTATTGAGAGGTATCGAGAGGTCGATATTCTTAAGATTATTGACTCTCGCGCCTTTGATTTCAATATATTTTTCTGACATTATTAATTCTTATTTCGTTTCCTCGCGCAAATTGCGTGTTTATCCCCATATTTTTCGTCAAAAGGTTGAAAACAGAAGTTATGATTACATACAGATACAGAAATCGTTTTCAACCTCTTCACATTAAAATAAAACGTTATAGGAATGTTTTATATTATATAAAGCGCTTTCCTTAAAAATCAGAGGGCCGTAGGCTCAGCGATTTTTAAGGAAAGCGCTTATGATGACAAATAGGAGAATTAAATTATTATCTTTGCCGATTTAGAACCTTGTTTAACAATATAAAAACCTTTTGCCGGAGTTTGAACTTTTACGCCATCGATTGTAAAAAATTCTTTACATTCATCATTATCGTTATAAATTTCATTGACCCCTGTTGTCCAGCCGGAGAATTTAACTATTAATGAGGCCTCACGTTCATCCTCTAACGGCATATCGACATACTTCCCGGTTTTTCTTATATCTTGTATTGGACACACATCATATATTACGTATCCGATATTCTGATTATAAGGATGTGCCATATAATGATATGGGTTATCTCTATGCAGTGCGACTATGCCGGTACGCATTGGCTCACAGTATGTGTATGATTCGAACTCCGCATTAAGAAGAAACCATGCCGGGTTGTTGTGATCAAACAAAAAAGCTTCAGGAGAATATGCTACGTTGCTATAAAATGCAGATAGGAGTTCATTATCTTCTGGTAAATAATCTTTTAACTCCGGATTGCAAGTAAATGGATTAACAATTCGATAGTGTTTTAATATCGGGTGGTATTCAATTGTGGCTGACCATGTCTCTCCTGAATAATATGGATATGTTACAGGACATTCCCACCAGATAAGATCACCGGGTTCTTCCAAAATACCGGTGCCATTTGATGAAAATCCATGAGACTTCAAATCGCATGAGGACAATACACCCGAAGATATTTCTGCTTCGCCACAAACAGTCCAATTCCCATCATCATATAATGAGTCAAAACGTATGCTCCCGGTGACAACCGGATTGTTCTTTTCATCAGTAGCGCAATAAGCCAGACAATATCTCCCGGGGATCGATACATCAAACGTTGCGGTCTCCCCGCATGTTATATGTGTTATGTCAATATCTGAAGAATTATCTTTTACTGCGTCTTCTAAAAATTTATATGTGTAATCGGCTCTAACAATGCCATTGCATTTTATGATTGAGACTTTCATGGAGTAGATATTTGAATTATTAACGTTTTCAAATCCTACATTTACCATTGGATTTTGAGTGTAGTAACCACCGTCCCAATCTCGATTTCTGGAATCTTTTAAAGAAATTGATGTGAGATCATGTAATAAGGTAAAACGATTTCCGGTCTCTGCTGTTATGCTGGTTTGAGAATTTTGCACTTGTGAAGGGCTATATGCCCAACTCGAAGCAGAAATCATTGCAAATATCAGAAAAGTAGACGTTTTTATCATGAATTATTTTGTTATAAGAAATTATAAAATATGGGATTTGTTCATAAAAGACATTTGTCAATTATCTCGCAAATTTAAAAAAATTCAATAATATACAAAAAAAATGAGAAAAAGGAAGCATACCTTTTATATTTGTTTAGATTAATCCGCTGATCCTTATATTAGGGGTCTAAAAATAAAAAAAAACTGTAGTCTTCAAACTACAGTTTAGTTGCCTTGGAAAGACTCGAACTCTCACAAACGGAACCAGAATCCGGTGTGCTACCATTACACCACAAGGCATTGTTGGCTATTATTTTAGTTGCCTTGGAAAGACTCGAACTCTCACAAACGGAACCAGAATCCGGTGTGCTACCATTACACCACAAGGCAATTTTTTTTGCTTCGGATTGAATCTCTATTCAATCATATGGGCTATGTCGTTTTTGACGATGCAAAATTACAGCTATTTTTTTAATTGGCCAAATATTTTAGATATTTTTTTGAAAAAATAATTACAAGATTCATGAATTGTAATTGTAAATGTAATATTGAGAGACAATTAGCAAGGTGAAAGATGATTGCTCATGTCTTTACCTTGCTAATCTCTGTTGCCACCGATATGCTATTTTTTATTCGGTGTGGGCTATAGGCTTTAATAATTTCATGATTCGTTCTTCTTCAGAGAGAGTCCCGTCGCCTTGAGGAATTGAGAGTCCATAAAATCTGCTGTCTCTGTCGATGGCATCAGAATCGAAGAATGATAGTTTTTCTCTGCTGATAATTTCTTGCGCCATAATCTTATGCGGGTTTTCATATAGTGCAGCGCCATTAGCCATGAGATTATTGTCGGCTGTTAGGTTTGATATTTTGTCGATTCTGTAGAATAGGGAACCGAATGAAGTTTTAATCACAGTTAGCAGATAGTCTTCAGCCCCGGCTATATTAGCGTGCTCAAGAGCGAACTCGTTGCGATGTATATTGCGTTCGTTGGGTGGCAGGCTTGCGATGGAGTCCATTTGAATCTTTACAATGTGCCCGTCTGAATATGAAAGGATGAGGAATCCATCTTTCTCCTTTTCTTTCACGGCAAGAGCCAGCCTGCAGTCTGACTCGTCTTCTATGTATTTATCTTCAGGAGTTATAAACAGTTTGTTTCCTTCCATGAAATAAACGTAGAAATTGGGTGTCGCGAAATTTGCTTCGTAATAATGCAAAACATTCGGTCGATGTCTGCCTGTTTTAATCTTAATATTGGTTTCCTCCGCTATATTGTTTGTGGCAATAGTGGGTTCGTCTGCAAGTTTGTGTATTAATTTCTGTTGGTTGTTCGAGATCTGCTGCAGGGGAGACTTTTCTATAGCTGCGTTTTTTGAATCGTTGTTGCCAACGCCCCAAAGCGTCATGAGGAGTTGGAAATTATGAGCTCTGTTTTTGATAAACTCTTCTCGTTCTTCGTCAAGCCTTGGCTTGGTGGTGGAACTTGATCTCACATAAATAATGCCGTCGAGTTCAACAGGAGTGCCAACAGGAAGGACTTTCACGATAATCACTCCTTTCTTGGCTTCAGGGTCGGACTCAATCTCCCAATGATCTTTGGCATGGCTTGGCATTGTCCTGTCGAGTTGATTCTGGAGGTCTACAATCATGCCGTCGATTGTGGCTTTATGGTTATGAGCCTTGCGGTATGCGAGGTCATCTTCAAGCCCGTTTTCATAGCCGGAATCGTTCACTCCTATATACAGCGTTCCTCCACGCGCATTCATAAACCCACATATGATGTGCATGATTTCATGTAGCTGCTCTTTTGCGTCCGGTCGCGACCCTCCATGTGTGGAATAAACCAAGCTGCTTTTAAACTCCACGGTCTGCGATTCATCGCCATAATATTTGGATGTCGGCACCGCGCTGTTTACGTTTAGAAGGGTAGAGATTTGATTCAAGATTTCTTTTCGCGATCTCTCCATGTGCTTTGGAAGCATGTTGTAGGAAAGCACCAGCGAAGCGAGCGTGCCTTCTGTTTCATTTCTTGGATTCTGGCTTATGGACCATAGCCAGTTGGCGTTATCATTGGAGTCGATGTCTGACACAATCTTTAGTCTGGTGTGAAGTCGTTCGAGCATAGGGATATGCTTTACTTTGTCTTCACAAGATTCAAGCTCAGATATGTCGAGATTCTGGTTGCGTCCGAAATCTTGAAGCAACTGGAGGAGTTCCATGTGCGATTCTATCTCTTTGAGAAGAGTAGGGTTTTCTGCAATTTTGCATAATATTAAGGCTATTCCGAGATAGTTGAATGCTTTAAGATATTCTGTTTCAGAATTGGCGCGACGCTGGAATATGTGGATAAGTTCCAGGAGTTCCTCTTTGGTCATCATCTGCTCCACTTCCTGCACCTCAAAGTTGTCATTGTCATATTCATCCGTGTTTTCGCCTATAGCCTGCATGAGATTAAACAGGCATACTGATTTTTTCATCATGGGAGGCAGGTCTTCCTGATTCTTGGATAATTCACCAATGAAGAACTGCGTTGTGGTGTTTGATCTGTCGGGTTCAAGATAATTTACTCTTACGAGAGAACCGACGACAAGATGAGAAGTGGAATCATCGCACGCAACTTTGAATGTTGACCCTCTGTCAGACAGGCATAGCCACGCATTGTTGATACGGTCAAGGAATGTGACTATAGCCACGCTCTCTTGGCCTTGCCATGAATTTTCAAGCAGATGGTCTTCAATCTGTGATTTGATATTAAATTCCAGGGCGCCGTTTTTACGATATACTGTGGCCGTGAAAATAAGTGGCTGGCCATTATCATTCTGGGCAAAGCGAAGCGAGCCGTCGTAGTTGCCGGGTATGTCGCGGTCTGTGAGCCATCCGATCATGTGCAAAGCGTCGCATGGCAACCAGCCTTCGCCATTGAAATGATCGTCATGGATTGTGCAATGGAACTGCAGTCGCTGGCGCTCGTTAGCAGATTTGTCTATTTTAATGTCATCAATAATGAATTTCACATCGTCGCCATCATCCGGCATGCTTTTTTCAATTCGCTCTCCGGCTGTTTGTTCCACACCGAAAATAGACCATGATACGTTGTCCCACATCTTTTGGTATGTGCGGAGGTCTTTCGATTTTCTGAGATTTGGGATAGAGAGAGTCTCCAATAGAGAGATTTTGGGGTCGAGCCAATCGATAAGATTGTTGGGAATAGCCGTGGCATCAGGGTCGGCGTCGCGGGCTATAATATGCAGGCTGTTGGTGCGTAGCTGCACATTTGCCTTAGAGGTTGAATAGGTTTTGACCACGATGTCTCTGTCTTCATTATCCGGATTTGGATGAGAGGATTTTAGAAATAGGAGGGTGGGGTGGTCGGTATCACTCCAAGTGAACTCGTTAGGTGTTTCAACGCCTAAAAGAGCATCTATGCTCTTGTTGAGGAGAATGTCGACATCTCCGGGTATTAGATATGATATGTAGCGATATAGCCTTGCTCTGTTCAGATTGAAGTCAATATTGTCGGCATCCGTTGCAAGAAGACGTTGCACGGCTATTGCAATGATCATCCTAATCAAAGCCTTGTTGTCTTCTCCTGAATCGTTGGCCGGAAGGATGTTCATTTGCCTGTAGTTTTCTTCAATAAATATTTGAAGCTGTTCTACAAGAGCAGGTCGGAACGGGTCGGATTTCCAGTTTGAGAGGTCCCAGTTGTGGAGAGCCTCAAAAAGTTCTCCCATTCTGGAGTTGATGAGTTCAGGGCGCAGTTTAAGAATTGTCATCATGATCCTAAACTGCTTTGAAGGGTCGTAAAGATAGCCGGCCTCTTTCAGCCTGCTGAACATCTTGTCGATATACTCCTCATGTGTTTTCTTCAAAATCTTGGATGCCGCCTGTCCATATTGGTTAAAAAGCATGACATAATTAGAGAGCCTTGACTGTAGCATGGTGCGTTGCTCCGGGTTGCAGGATCGCAGATAGTCTGATTCCTCGAGTATATACATAGCCAGGTCTCTGGCTCTGTTCATACGGCTAATCACTCTTGCAAGATTCCTGAGGTCGTCTTTGCATGCAATAAGCCAGTCTGTTATGTGCTGTGAACACGCCTGAAGTGTTTCCAGAATCCAGCAAGGGTCTTCTTCGTCATATTTTAAAAGAGCTTCATGAAACTCCGGCACAGCCTCAAGTAGGCGCAGATAATATTCATGATGGTTTTTTATGTTTAAAAAATTGAGCCACTGTGAAATATCATAAAATTCTAAAGGAAGTTTCAGGCTAAGAGTGCCAACATATTTCAGAGACACCTTTGCTCCTCTGATTTTAACAATTTTGCACTTCACGCGGCATCCTTTAGTAAGCGATTGAGGCGCGTTGAAAAGTTTGAAACACAATCCGTGTTCATCTTCAAGTTCATATTGGTTTTCAGGGTCTTGTTTTATTGCTTTTACAATAAAGTCATAATCATATCCTTCTGAATAAAAGTCATTGATAAAACAGGATATATCCTGGCCGAGAGTAATGGGGTAGAGGCTTTTCACGTAGCAGTCTACATAGTCAGGCGCAGGAAGATTATGTTGGAATTTAAACTTAGACAGAGAAAACTCAACATCATCGTCAGTTTTCACTTTATAATACTTTCTTGATGAAAGCTCTTTTAAAACCTCAAAGCGGAATGTGCATCCTTGTCTTAAATCTGTGGATAACATATTGGTATAAATTTAATTAAAAAATAGCCAAAATGAAAGCAATTTTAATAATCTACAAATTTAGTAAAAATAATGATAAAAACGTGGCAACAGGATTGTGTTTTCCGGCAGGTTTAATGAAAAATGTGCAAAATAGATAAAATCAGTTGGTGAGTAAGGGAGCAGGAATGTTAATAAACAGTCTATTTAACATAATATAGATTATGGTTGTTTATAAATTGTGTTTTAAAGAGGGTGCATTATTTGGTGGAAAGATTTTCATGTATTGCACATACAAAAATACAGCCATCCGTGTTAAAGATGGCTGTATTCTGACCGTTTTTATTTTATGATTAAAGTTATTGTTTTAACTCGGCTTTCAGAAAGCGAGCCGTGTGTGTGTCGCATATTGCAACTTCTTCCGGAGTGCCCTCTGCAATTATCAACCCACCGTCGCGTCCTCCTTCAGGTCCAAGGTCTATAATATAATCGGCTGATTTTATTATGTCGAGGTTGTGTTCAATCACAACGATTGTGTTTCCTTTATCGGCAAGGCGATTGATCACTCCCAAGAGCACTCTTATGTCTTCAAAATGAAGGCCTGTTGTTGGCTCATCAAGAATGAAAAGAGTTTTGCCGGTGTCTTTTTTAGCTAATTCCGTAGCCAGTTTCACTCGTTGATTTTCTCCACCGCTTAACGTGCTTGACGGCTGTCCGAGTTTGATATAGCCTAATCCGATGTCTTGTAGAACTTTGATTTTCTTTAAAATGGATGGCACGTTTCCAAAAAACTCAACAGCTTGGTTCACTGTCATTTCCAATACATCAGAAATAGATTTGCCTTTGAATCTCACTTCCAGAGTCTCGCGGTTGTAGCGTTTTCCGTGGCATGTCTCGCATGGCACAAGCACATCGGGAAGAAAATTCATTTCTATAGTGCGATAACCATTGCCCTTACATGTCTCGCAACGTCCGCCTGACACATTGAAAGAAAACCTCCCCGGCTTGTAGCCCCTTATTTTGGAATCCGGCAATTCTACAAAGAGTTTTCTAATGTCGGAGAATACGCCTGTATATGTTGCCGGGTTCGACCTTGGAGACCTTCCAAGGGGAGATTGGTCTACGGTGACAACTTTGTCAATGTTTTCTATCCCCTCAACCTTATTGAATGGCAAAGGTTCCTGTAAAGAACGGTAAAACTTCTTGCTTAAAAGAGGGTGAAGTGTGCCATTGATCAAAGAAGATTTGCCGCTGCCGCTCACTCCTGTTATACAGACGAATTTGCCTAAAGGGAGCTTGAAATCAACATTCTTGAGGTTATGGCCGGATGCGCCATATATTTCGAGGAATTTACCATTCCCTTCGCGTCTTTTTGATGGAATTTCAATCTCTTTCTCTCCTGTAAGATATGAAGCGGTCAAAGTGTGAGTGTTTTTCAATTCGGCAACTTTGCCTTGAAATACTACCTCTCCCCCATGTCTGCCTGCTCCCGGCCCTATATCGACGATGTAGTCGGCCTCTTCCATAATGTCTTTGTCATGTTCTACGACAATTATGGAGTTGCCGGAATCGCGCAGTTGCTTAAGGCTGTTGATAAGGCGAATATTATCGCGCTGATGTAGGCCAATCGACGGCTCATCGAGAATATAAAGCACATTCACCAATTGCGAGCCTATCTGGGTTGCAAGGCGTATGCGCTGGCTCTCTCCTCCGCTTAAAGTGGCGCTATTTCTATTCAATGAAAGATAGTCGAGGCCGACATCCATAAGGAATTTAAGCCTGTTTATAATCTCTTTTAGAATTTCAGTGGCAACTGTTTTGAGCGAAGGGTCAAATTTGTTTTCCAGTGAAAGTGACCACTCATATAGTTCGCTGATGTCCATTTCCGCTACGTCGGCAATGCTTTTGTTGTCGATATAGTAGTTAAGAGCAATTTTATTGAGGCGTTTACCATTGCATTCAGTGCATGTCGTTTTAGAGAAGAACTGCCCGCTCCATTTATTGGCTCCGGGAAGTGCATCGTCTGTCTGTTGCATTTCCAGATATTTCACCAATCCTTCATAGTTACCGTTGAAGTGAGATAGAGACATGGTGGAATTTTGAATGTCGAGTTTTTGGTCGGTGCCATTAAGTATGTCGTCAATCGCCTCTTGCGGAAGTTCAGACAGGGGTGTTTTCAATGTCTTGCCATATAGTTTGCATATGGCTTCAATCTGCCAGAATATAAGAGAATTTTTATATTTTCCCAATGGCAGAATAGCACCGTCATATATTGACAACGAGTTGTCAGGCATCACCTTTTCTTCGTCAACCACATTCACTACACCAAGACCTTTGCATTTATGGCAGTATCCTTGAGGAGAATTGAACGAGAAATTGTGGGGTGCCGGTTCCGGATATGATATGCCATTTTCAGAGTCCATGAGAAGCTGGCTATAGTGCCTTACTTGATTTGTGTCGACATCAATCACCATCATCTGTTTCCCTCCTTGTTTTAGGGCTTCTTCAACAGTGGAACGAAGACGCTGCACGTCATTTTCTTTCACTCGCAAACGATCCACTACTAACTCCACAGAGTGATTCTTGTATCTGTCGAGTTTCATGCCGTATACAAGCTCTTTAATCTCTCCGTCAACTCTCACATTGAGATATCCTTTTTTACGTAAACCCTCAAATAATTCCTTATAATGTCCTTTCCTGTTTTTTACAAGAGGAGCAAGAATCTGAATTCTACGATCTGTATATTTTTCAAGCAGAAGAGATATGATTTTATCCTTTGTATATTTCACCATCGGTTTGCCGGAAATGTAACTTCTTGCTTCGCCAAGGCGTGCATATAAAAGACGAAAAAAATCATATATTTCAGTTGTGGTTCCTATTGTGCTTCGGGGATTTTTATTGACGGTCTTTTGCTCTATGCTTATCACAGGACTCAAACCAGTGATTTTATCAACATCAGGACGTTCTAATGAACCCAGCATATTGCGTGCATAAGCGGAGAATGTCTCGATATATCTACGTTGCCCTTCTGCAAAAATAGTGTCGAATGCCAATGATGATTTTCCACATCCGCTAAGACCGGTGACCACACATAATGAATTGTGTGGTATTGTCACATCTATGTTTTTTAAATTATGCACACGAGCTCCATACACTTCAACAGAGCCAGAAGCCGTAATATTGTTTTCCATAAATGATATATTTCCTGTTTGCAACTTTATTTACGGTATTATATTGACTAATCAACCGAAGGCATATTGGATGCTCCGTTGCCTTTGTAGCGTATGATATTTATGTCGCCACTTTTTTTGTATTTCTTTCCATCAGCACCGGTTGCTTTTATCACATAATAGTAGACTCCGGGTTTAACATATTTTCCACTTTTCTTTCCGTCCCACCCTTTGTCGGGCGAATCAAGATGAATAATCTGATGTCCATTTCTGTCGAATATCCAGCAGTCAAAATCAATGAGAGATCTGTAGCTTACTTTCCATTCATCATTCACCCCATCTTCATTGGGAGAAAACGCATTTGGAATTAACAGTTCGGAAGCGCCGATACTGACAGTATATGCGTCTCCGAATGCTTCGCACGAACCATCGTTATTGCTTCCAATGAATCTGACATAGGTCACACCTTCTTCCGTGAATGTGTATGACATGTTTTGTTCATTAATTCTATATGTGATGTTTTCAAATTCTTCATCTGTTGCCATCTGCCATTCATAATGAATCACGGCATCTGTTACGTAAGCATTAAAGTCTATTTCGCATGGTGCTGAACCTCCAAGTCCTTCCACATCATTTTCTATTCTGTTTGACGTGTCAATGTCATCAGATGATTGTATTGCTTCTGTCATTACATTGACTGCTTCGGGTTGAATTAACGCACTTTCTAAACTTTCGCCTATTTGCCATTCCTCAAGGAAACGGTCGCCGGAAATTGTGAATGTCGTTGCACAGTAAGCCGGTGGAGTAAGAGATATACTTTCGTTGAAACTTGCCAGTGTAGCTGTTATATTTTCAAATTCATATTGTGACTGACTTTCGCTCCATATGAGACTATTATAATCAACGGTTATATCCCTTCCAAGAGTTTCTTGTCGTCCATTGATTGTGAAGTAATGTATAGGCTCTGCAGAGCCGTCAACTTTGAGAACAGTGGCATCACAATTTGATTCTTCTGAAGGGATAATGGAGTTAATCTTGAATGGATGCAACATATAATTTATTATCCAAAAATATGTGCATTTTTCACCATCATAAATGATGTATCCCATGTCTCCTTCAAAAGATTCAAGAGTGTAATTTTTACCTTCAACTTTTATGTCATTTATTTCTTCTGCAAATGCGCCTCCAAGATTGCTGAAGCGCATCCATCTTACATCTCCGGTTGACGTAGCTTCATAGGTCATTGAGACGCCTTCGACATTGTTGATGACGTAGATGGAGTTAAGGCCGGTGTTGCTTGGGGGAGTCACTTCAATTGCCTTTAATGTGTTTCCCGAAAATTTAATATCGGGATTGTCGGCTATAGCATTAAGAAACGGCAGGAGACATAAGATTATCCCGCTTGAAAGTCTTTTGGGGATTATGATGTTTTCAATCATTGCATATACTCACACCTCAATTTTAAGGATGGTGTTTCTTAATAAACGATTTATCAAAAAGAAAATTGCACTCTTTGAGATACGCTCGTTTTCGTCATGCCAATTATCAATCAGGATAGAATATGCCAATTATCGACCAGGATAGAATGTTTCGAAGGTGGAATCGTCGTAATAAATGGTGACTTGCACGACTTTTCTTGATTTTGTCCTTATTTTTGCTATTTCACTAAAAAATTCAGGGTTTTTTAAACAGGCGCTAAGTCCCTTTTGTGCTGATATTTCATGGCTATTCTTGTTCTGATTAAGGCCATTTTCCTTGGGATTATTTGACGAATCTTCCCCTCCGGTAAGCATTTCTGAAATCTCGTAAGGATTTTCTCCCGAAATTTTTGCTGCATTATTGTCTGTGGAGTTCTCGAGATGGTTGAAGTTTGATTTGTCTTGATCATTGCCAGTGGAATGTTGACTGGAAGGATTGTTTGTGTTGTCTTGACAATAATCTTCTCCTGAAGGCTGTCCGACCCACATGTCTCCCTCATTAAATAGTAGCCACATAATAGATAGTCCCGGATAAGCTCTATGGATTTGACCTATTATCACGTCGCTAATCTTTTTATTCCTGCCTGATAGCATTAAGGAAAGTGTAGGGCGCGAAATATTGCAGTTGTCAGCAAACTGAGAACTGTTTATACCTAAATTTTCGATTAGGAGTTTTAGACGAACTGCAATATTTTCCTCATTCATGTCTGTTTGCAAAATTAAATTTAATGAATGCAAATTTAGTAATAATATTTTCAAAATGCAAATTTGAAATTATAAAATTGGAATTTTAAAAATAAAATTAAAAATATCGAATATTCGATTATTGATTTAAAATATTAAACGAAAATATTAATGTATTGGTTCAGATTATGATTGAAATGTATATGGTTGTAATTAGATAGTTATCCGAATTTAGGTGTAAATTTTTTACATTTAAATTTATTGCGGATAATCGTGCGGCATGCTTTAATTATATGACATAAAACACTGATAAGTAGTAAAATATATTGTATGTGAATAATTGTTAATTGTAATAATTATATAAATCAAATTGAGAATTGATAATTGTAAAGTGTTTAGTTTGTTAAATTTTATATTTTAAAATGCCATTGTTAGTATTAAATTATATTAAATTAGTTTCAGTAATTTAAATTATAAAATCTTAAAAATTTATTTTATTGAATTTCAAAATTAAATTATACTCCCCTACCCTATTCGGTCAATCAGTGCCAAATAGTGCAGACGAATTATAGAACAATTATTGCAGGTGCCAATTGTTTGGTGTAGTCTGTCGTGAGTAACACTCATGTTGCTGAGATCACATGTCTATTTGTAATTCTATTTTTTTCTACTTGAGTATCGAGTTTGATTTTTCATAGGATTCTCGATGGCGTTAAATTTGCAATTTTACTTATTAAACTTATGATTCCCAATGCCTAATTCTACTATTGATTTTACTCTCACTTTTGATTAAAAAATTAAAATCATTATCATATGCCATATTCCGGTTTGTTTAAAGCAGTAAAACCACAGATTTGTGCAAATCTGTGGTTTTACTTATTGAGTTCCTGCGTGTTGATGTTGAGTCCTTGCGCAGTGAAACTGAATTCTTGTGCAGTGGGTTCTTGTCAGTGATGTTGTGTTCTTGTGTAGTGAAGTATTTGAAATATGTGCATAGTTTAGGAACTAAGTCAGTCAAGAAGGAGAGCCATGTTCATTGCCAAGCGTGGAATTCCAAATGCTTCCATTATAAGATTGCTACTGTCTTTTTTTCGGAACAATATCTCCATCAATTCGCGATGATTGAGAACAGTGATTGACGGGTTGGCCATGTAATTTTTTATTTCATTGTCGGGTATATATTCAAACTTGATTTTACCATCAACAACATCACATTTCAGAGCATTTCCGGAGTAATTATATTCTTTCACGAGAATCGAAAATTTTACGTCGCTCCTATGATTGGCAACAAATTTTAAAACCTCGTGACAATTTAAAATTCTAATCATTCCGTATGGTCTTGCGTGCAAACTCACATTATATACTCGTTCTGTAATACCGAATGAATTGTCGAGCATTCCTCCGTCCGGATTGGCTGCTGCATATACTTTTGACCATAGTGCTCTTCTGCCAGTATCCTCAGGATAACAATATAAACTTAGAGAGAAATCAGAATAGTATTTTTTTACACTGTCAAGCAGTTTATATAGTGAGCAATTATCGTCATAATATATCTTCGGAATGTTCACTCTTTTTTTATCATCAACTGTGACAAAAGCAAGTCCGGTGAGTTTCTTATCGTTGTTGCGACACGTCACTATTTTGCCTTTTGAAATGTCATTTTCTTTGATGACTGCATGTAAATCTTTTGCCGAATGACGAAGTGATATATATGTCGTTATATTCTCTTCTGACGACATGATATATTGAATGATTTCGTCGATTGTTTTTTCTTCTTTAGGATTGATGAAATCTGTTATCAGACTGTCAAAATATTTTGTCTTCAGTGCGCTCACTCTTTCATCTTCTATCATCAGAATAGAGCGGTAGTCTTTTGCAAAATCATGCACCTCTGTGTACCTGTCTTCCACACGATATATTGCATTATTATATCCGCGTGCGGAATAATAGTTTATGAGTGCATCTGTGGCCGGAATCAGGAACGTAAAATCATAACCTTTTTCAATAGCAGTGGTGTTGATCTTTTCTATAAGATCATTCATGATTCCTCTATGTCTGAATTCTTCCTGAGTAGCAAGACCACACAGGTATAATCCTTTCAATTTATTTCCCCCGTTTCCGAACTCATATGGCACTCCCAGCATAGCAGAAACCAGTTTCCCGTTCTCTTCATTATATGCGATAAGATCCGGGTTAAAATAAGTGTCGAACACTAATGAAATATATGCATCTGAATCATGGAATGTATTCTTCCATAATTGCATCATTTTTGACTTTAATTCTGCTGTGTGCATAATCTGGATATATACTTTAGTAATTAATTGTGTGGCTTGTGTCGGCATATTATATGCCGATTATTCACACGCTCAAAGGTAATTCTTTTTAATCACTAAAACAATTATTTTGAAAAAAATATCGAGGGTGACTCAACTTCTTTATGTAAAGAGTTGAGCCACCCTCGGTAATATAAGTATTGCAGAGTTTATTTAAGCCTCAGGAAGCTATATCCGAATCTTTCGTAAGCAGCCTTTTCCAGTTCTTCACGGAATTGCGGTGCAGCTATAGAAATGAGCAATTTTGCGCGCTCAGGAAGGCTTTTCCCTCGTAGGTTTACTGCTCCATATTCTGTCACAACATAGTTTGTCTGGAAGCGTGTAGTGACCACTCCTGCGCCGGATGTAAGCACAGGTTTAATCTTGTTCAGACCCTTGTTTGTGGTTGACAACATAGCGAGGAATGACTTGCCTCCTTCGCTTCTTGAAGCGCCATATACAAAGTCATGCTGGCCTCCTATTCCGGAGAATATTTTTGTGCCTATTGAATCGGCGCAAATCTGTCCTGTGAGGTCAATTTCAAGGCATGAATTTATGGCCATGACATTCGGGTTTTGGGCAATTATAAACGGATTATTTGTCCATGCCACATCCTTGAAAACTATGTTCTGATTATAGTTCATATAATCATATAATTTTCTTGAGCCGAGAGCCAATGAGGCCACTGATTTTCCAGGCATAACTTTTTTCAGGCTGTTGTCGATTATTCCTTTTTCAAGGAGCGGCAACACACCGTCAGTCATAGCCTCTGTGTGGAGTCCGAGATGCTTATGGTTTTCAAGCGCTCTGATGACAGCATTAGGAATGCCTCCGACGCCTATTTGCAAGGTTGCACCGTCGGGTATGAACTCAGCTATGTAATTGCCAATTTTAATCTCCTTTTCTGTCGGTTCTGGAGTGGGCACTTCTACCAGCGGATCATCCACAACCACAGCTGCCGCAAGTTCTGAAATGTGTATTACAGGGTCGCCATAAGAGAATGGCATCGACTTATTGATCTGCGCAATCACTATATTTGCACATTCAACGGCTGCTGTAGCCACATCGGCCGACACTCCAAAACTAACATAGCCGTCTTTGTCAGGCTCGGAACAGTTGATTAAAGCCACGTCGACACGCCATGTGCCGTCTCGCATGAGAGATGGCACCTCTCCAAGGAAATGGGGAGTGGTGGCGCCGTATCCTTCGGCTATCCATTCGCGCACAGCGTTGCTGACAAAGAAGCTGTCAACAATGAAGGAGTCTTTAAACTCAGGCTTGCAATAAGGCGCAGGCCTTTTGCCCACGGCAAAGCCTGAATATAGGGTTACGTCTTTTAATTCATTGCCTCTTTTTGCAAGAGCGTCAACGAGAATCTCAGGGATTGACGTGCTGCCTTGAATATAGACATGATCGCCACTTTTTATGAGTTTTACGGCTTCTTCCGCAGTGGTGAATTTAGTGCTCATCGTTGAAGGCTTTTAAACGTTTTCCAAGATTCTCGAACGTATCGTCGTCTGAAATCATCGACACGCATACTCTAACGCCGTTTTGTTCACTGCCTGTGCATGGTAGAGAGATTGACGATATGCCGTGTCTCATCAATTCTTTCTGAAGAGTCTCACTGTCCATGTCTCTGTAGCCAGCAGTAAAGAAGAAGCCGTCAGAGATGTCGGAATCTCCATCCTTAGCATACACTATATGAAATCCGTTGTTCAAGAACAATTCCTTAAGCAGAGTTGCTCTTCTGCCATATTCTTTGCTGTCGGTCACGAAATCGAGTTCTCCGTCTGCAGCCTTGTTGAGCATTGCCGCCATGGCATACTGTGCAGAGTGGGCAGTGCCTGATGAAGCCGTGTACAGCACGCCGAAAATGTAAGCGTCGCCGAAAGACGGCATTTCATAGAAGCTCTCAAGCGCGGCATACCTGCGAGAATAGACAGATTCGCTCATGCACACCAATGCTATGCGCTGGCCAGCATAACTGAAAATCTTGGAGCCGGACACAAGAAGAACATAATTATCAGTGTATTTAGCCACTGTGGGAATAAATGGAGCCTCAAACGGCTTAGAGCAATCTTTGCGGAAGTCCATGCCGAGATAAGCGAGGTCTTCCATTACGATTACGTCATATTTTGTGGCGAGACGCCCGATAATCTCAAGTTCTTCTTCTGTGAAATTAGTCCAAGCCGGGTTGTTGGGATTGCTGTAAATCATCCCTGTCACATTGCCGGCTTTGAGTATGCTTTCTAATTTCTCTTCAAGTTTCTTGCCCCTGTATTCATAGATGTCGAAACTTACTGTATTCATTCCAAGAATCTTTGCCTGGTTTGGCTGCGCCGGGAATCCGGGATTGAATATCAGCATAGTGTCTTTTTCAGGCATTCTTTGTTTGAGCAGGAGCATCATTGTGAAGCTTCCTTGCATTGAGCCTACGGTTGGCACAATCCCTTTAGCAGGCACGTCAATGTCGAAGAATGCTTTCAGGAAGCGGCTGCCTGACTCTTTCAGAGCGGGTGTTCCGGAAATGTCAGGATACTTGTTGGCAATACCAGACCTGAGTGCCTCACATTCTGCCTCCACTCCTATTTGCTGAGCGGGCAAGCCCGGATTGCCTATCTCAAGATGTATAAACTTTTCGCCCGACTCTTTTTCAAGAGCAGCGGACAAAGAGCATATCTGCCTGATAGTCGCTGTTGTGAGATCGGCTATCTCCAGTCGCTTTATCACCTCTTTGAGGGTGTCTTGGCTGATTGGCAACATATCAATTGTCTTTTTTAAGATTTTGGGCAAATTCTCTACCGGCTCTGAAGGCTGCGATGTTGCTTTCTACAATCTTTTCGCCTTTAGCGCCAAACACTTTTCTGATGCCGTCTTCAATCTCTTCTGCGCCAATCTGAATGAAAGGTGACGCTGCTCCGAGAAGCACCATGTTAGATGAGCGCGGAGAGCCAAGATCTTTTGCCATCTTGTCCATGTCGAATGCCACTACATTATTGTGGCGGGCGAGTTCGGAGGCCATCTCTTCTTCCGTAGGATAGTTCTCTATGTTTACGAAAGGCATTGTGTTGGTCACAATCCATCCGTTAGGTTTGAGATAGGGAAGATAACGCATGGCTTCCATCGGTTCAAGCGACACAATGAGGTCAGCTCCTCCGATAGGAATAAGGTCAGATGCTATAGGCGCATCTGAAATGCGAAGATTTGACTGCACATCTCCGCCACGCTGGCTCATTCCGTGTACTTCTGCTTGTTTGATATGCAGATTTTCATCGAGAGCGGCAGTGCCGAGGATAGTTGCTATAGAAAGGATGCCTTGGCCGCCTACACCGGCAAGCACAATATCAGTTTTCATAAAATAGATTCTTAATGTTGAAAAATAAATGATTGCAACGGTGCTGTTGGCTTATTTCTTGGCCGATGCATGACGGCGGGCAGTCTGTATGCACTCACGTCTTGAGATGATAACAGAGAGACCCTTGTAGTCAATTTCCTCTTTAAACAATTTCTTCATTTCTTCTACATTCTTAGGCAATGAGTCGATTGTGCGCATGTGTTTCGGGTCAGCGCCGAGGCCGAGGCATATGTCCTCAAGTTTGCCGGTGCCTTGTGAATCCTGACCTCCGGTCATGCCGGTTGTGAGGTTGTCAGAAATAATCACGGTTATCGGAGAATTCTCATTGATGGCATCAAGAAGGCCTGTCATTCCTGAGTGTGTGAATGTAGAGTCGCCGATAATTGCCACAGCCGGGTGCTGGCCTGCGTCGGCAGCGCCTTTAGCCATTGTTATGGAGGCTCCCATGTCGACGCAAGTGTCGATGGCATTGAATGGGGAAAGGAATCCGAGTGTGTAGCAGCCTATGTCGCCGAACACTTTTGGTGACTCATAATTCTCAAGAGTTTCGTTGAGTGCCTTATACACGTCACGGTGTCCGCAACCCTGGCAAAGAGCCGGCGGGCGAGGACGAGTGATCTGAGACTCGCCTTTGGGTTCGGTTGTTTCAAAACCGCATTCTTTCCCTTTGATGACTTTCATGGCTTTGGCAACCTCATCAGGTGTGAGTTCTCCGGTGCGTACAACTTCTCCGGTTAATTTGCCATATATTTTGCGAGGAGTTGAGTTGAGTTCTCCACGAAGTTTTTTCTCGATAACGGGCTGACCTTCTTCAAGCACAAGAATTGATTTGCACTCGTCGAAAAGTCTGTTAAGGAGTTGAGTAGGTATGGGATATTGTGAAATTTTGACAACCGGGAATGGGATTCCTTCGGGATACAGCTCCTGAAGATAGTTCCAGGCAATGCCGCTCACTACGATGCCGAGCGATTTGTCGGATGCGTCCTTATAGAAATTGAATGGAGAATTGTCAGAATCCTTCTGCAAATTCATATAATCTTCAATAAGACGCTTGTTGCGTTGGCGGGATATTGCCGGCATGAGCACCCATTGCTTTGGAGAAGCCGGGTAGTGAAGTTTGTTTTCAGGCAGCGGGGTGTCATCGAATTCAACTACAGCTCTTGAGTGGCTGAGTCGGGTGACGAGGCGAACCATTACAGGTATTCCCGCTTTCTCAGAAAGTTCAAAGCCATAACGAGCCATGTCGTATGCTTCTTGCTGGTTAGACGGCTCAAGCACGGGTATCATAGCGAAGTCGGCATAGAATCGAGAGTCCTGTTCATTCTGAGAACTGTGCATGGAAGGGTCGTCAGCAGCGATTACCAACAGGCCACCGTTAGCGCCAGTCATGGCGGAATTAACAAACGGGTCGGCTGCCACATTCACTCCCACATGTTTCATCGACACTATGGCTCTTTTCCCGCAGAACGACATGCCCAGTGCTTCCTCTACAGCCGTCTTTTCGTTTGACGACCAGTGGGAATGTATGTTTCTTTCTTTTGTCACAGGGTGGCTTTGTACAAATTCAAGCACTTCTGTAGATGGTGTTCCCGGGTAGGCATAGGCTCCCGACAGTCCGGCGTTGATTGCTCCAAGTGCAAGAGCTTCATCGCCGAGTAGAAGGCGTTTGTTACTTTTCATTGTGTTAGTATTAGATTGTTGCGCCGTTATTTGTTAAAAATGTGACAATTGTCTAATTTTAACAATGGCGAATGTGAAATTTTTGGAGTTTTGTATTTGCAAAAATAAGAAAAAAATGTTGTTATCACAAATAATTGATACAAAAATTATGCGTTTCTGTGTTATTTACCCTGATAGTCAATATTTGATTTCTTGGTATGGGTAACTTCGGTTTTTTTTCTTAATTTTGTGGTTCGTAATAATAAAATGATTATGGTCAAATCTAAGAATATTTTGGCAACAGGTCTGTTGCTTTTTTCATCTGTGTCTGCATTGGCTTGGGGCCAGAAGGGTCATGATACAACCGCTTTCATTGCAGAAAACCACCTCACTCCTATCACGCGGGCTGTGGTTGATGAACTGTTAAACGGCAAGTCGATGGTGTATTATTCCAATTGGCTTGACAATGCTTCGCACACACCAGAATACGCCTACTCAAAAACCTGGCATTATAAAAACATAGACAAGGATGTCAGATTTGAAGATGCCCCACTCCTTGAAAGCGGGGATATTGTGAGGGCATTGCAACAGCAGGTGGATGTCCTTTCCGATGCGGATGCCACTAAAGAACAAAAGCAGCTCTCCCTTATGATGGTGATTCATCTTCTCGGCGACATCCATCAGCCCATGCATATCGGTCACGCCTCTGATCTTGGAGGAAACCGCTGGACTGTGAACTATTTCGGCAGGGACACAAATCTTCATTCTGTGTGGGACAGTTCTTTGCCGGAATCTGCTCATAAATGGAGTTATACGGAATGGCAGCGAGAAGTTGACCGTGCCACTCCTCAAGAGGTTGAAACTATCTTGAATGGTGGAAACCCTGAATCATGGGCAAAAGAAACCTTTGACATTTGCACAGACGTTTATGATTCCACACCGGAAGGAACCAAAATCAGTTATGACTACATTGCTAAATGGACTCCTGTTGTAGAGCAGCAGTTTCTTAAAGGTGGCCTGCGTCTTGCCGATCTTCTCAACTCTGTGTTCGATCCGTATTACGAGCCTAAAAACTCAGTCGTCAAAAAGTAATATTTTTAGATTTGGCAACCACGGATTTTTCGTTTGAGTCTTTTCCGAAATTGAATCTTCCTCCTGTAGAATTACGTGTGAATCGAGAAGGAGGCATTTTGAAAGTGTATGATTCCTTGAGAAAAAAGTTTGTGGCGCTTACTCCAGAAGAGTTTGTGCGGCAACATTTTGTGTCGTGGCTTATCTCCTCGTTGCATTATCCGCCGTCGTTGATGGCAAATGAAATAGGAATAGATCTTAACGGCACAAAAAAACGATGTGACTCTGTAGTGTTCAATCCGGACGGCACTCCTCTAACGATTGTGGAATATAAGGCTCCTGATGTGAAAATCACGCAGCAGGTGTTTGAGCAGATAGCAAGATACAATATTGTGCTCAAAGCGCGTTATCTTGTGGTTTCAAACGGATTGAATCATTATTGCTGTGTAATGGACTATAAGAATGATTCCTACCAGTTTATTCCTGCAATTCCTGATTATAGAGAAATGAAATACAATCTTAATCAAAATTGAATCTAAGATGCAAGAGCAACCTGATTATAATTATCTTGATCTTTTAAATCCTCAGCAGCGGGAAGCAGTGGTTTATAAAGACGGCCCTGCTCTGGTTATTGCCGGAGCGGGATCCGGCAAAACAAGGGTGCTGACGTATAAGATAGTAGACCTCATACGCAATGGCTATGAGCCTTATCGCATTCTTGCGTTGACATTCACGAATAAGGCGGCAAGAGAAATGAAGGAGCGAATCACTTCGATTGTAGGTGAAAGAATTGCTTCCAGGCTTTGGATGGGCACATTTCATTCAATATTTCTCAGGATATTGCGCCGTCATGCTGAAGAGATAGGCTTTAAAAGCGGTTTTACAATATATGACACTGCTGACAGCCGCTCTCTTATCAAGATGATTGTGAAGGATATGGGGCTTGACGAAAAGGCATACAAGCCGGCCTCTATTGCTTCCGCCATTTCAAATGCCAAGAATGCTATGGTCACACCTGAGCAATATATTCTTGACAGAGATAATTATGAATCAGACCGGAAAGCCAAAAGACCGCTTACCGGAGAAATATACCGGACTTATTGCGAACGGTGCAAGGTGTCGAATGCAATGGATTTTGATGACATACTTGAGTATATGAACTTGCTGATGAGGGATTTCCCGGATGTTCGTCGCCATTATCAGGAGTTTTTTCGTTATATTCTGGTAGATGAATATCAGGATACCAATTTTGCGCAGCATCTCATAATCTCGCAGCTTACGGGAACTCAGAATCGTTTGTGTGTGGTTGGAGACGATGCCCAAAGCATATACTCATTCAGGGGGGCGGATATAAATAATATCCTTACTTTGGAGAGACGCTATCCGGGGCTTAAAATCTTCAAACTTGAGAGGAATTATCGTTCCACTCAAAATATTATTGACGCGGCAGGAAGCCTTATTTCTAAAAACACGCGCCAGATGAAGAAAAACGTTTTCAGCGAAAACGACAAAGGAGAGCCTATAGCGGTTGTTAAGACATATAGCGATATGGAAGAGGCATTTATGGTGGCAAACATGATTAGCAAGTCAAAGTTCACAAATCATGACAGCTATGATGAGTATGCCGTGCTGTATCGCACTAATGCGCAGTCTCGTGTCTTGGAGGAGTCTTTAAGGAAACGGAACATTCCATATCGCATATATGGCGGCCTTTCATTCTATCAACGAAAGGAAGTGAAAGACATGATTGCGTATTTCCGTCTGAGTGTCAATCCTGATGATGACGAGGCTCTTAAGAGAGTGATCAACTATCCGGCTCGGGGAATCGGCGAGACCACACTCAAAAAACTGCATTCTTCCGCCTCGGAAAACGGTAAAAGCATATGGCAGGTCATTACATCGTTCGATTTAAAATCTGTTGGATTAAATGCGGGAACTGTCGGTAAGATTGCCGGGTTCAGAAATCTCATTCAGGAATTTATAGATGACAACGTTTCCGGTTCAAACGCGTTTGAATTAGGGCAGTTGATTTATAACCGCACAGGGATTCTTACTTTGCTTGCTCATGATTCCACACCAGAGAGCATAAGCCGTCAGGAAAACCTTTCGGAAATCATAGCTGGTCTGAAAGATTTTGTCGACATCAGGGAACAGACCGGAGAGGGAGATGTCGACATGCGAGCGTTCCTGTCAGAGGTTATGCTTGCTACAGACCAGGATGAGAAAGATGATGACAACCTGCCGAAAGTCACACTCATGACAGTTCATGCGGCAAAAGGGTTGGAATTTAAGCATGTGTATGTGGTAGGTGTAGAAGAGGATTTGTTCCCTTCTTCAATGAGCCAGGATTCGTTGGCTCAGGTTGAGGAAGAGAGGAGGCTCCTTTACGTGGCGATTACGAGAGCAAAGTCTACTTGCACCCTAACTTATGCCGGAAGTCGTTTTCGCAACGGCCAGACTGTTCTGACAAGTCCGTCGCGTTTTCTTGGTGATATTGACACACGCTTTTTGCACCTTCAGCTGTCGAGCAATATCTCAGAAGAAACAGGAAGTTTTGTAAATCCTCTTAAAAGCTATAAAAACTATAATAGCGTGGCGTCAGCCAAGCCTTTATATTCTAATGCCGGGGCGAGTGCGGCGCGTTCTTCAGGAATGAAAAAACTAAGTTCCATCTCCTCTGCTCCAGGAATCAAGCCGCAGCACACGGCATCAGAACTTTCGCCGGGAAGTATTATTGTTCATGATAAACTTGGACGCGGCACAGTTGTAAAGATTGACTCACTTTCGGGAGAAGACACGATAACTGTTGATTTCGGAGTGATTGGAATCAAGAAACTTTTATTAAAGTTTGCCAAGTTTTCAATCGTAAAAAAATAGTAGATAATGATACCAACACCATATTATATTGTGTATGAAGAGCGTCTTCGCAGAAACTTGTCGTTGATAAAGAGAGTAAGTGAAGAGGCCGATGTAAAGATAATTATGGCCTTTAAGGCCAATGCCTTGTGGAAAACGTTTCCGGTAATTGCCGAATATGTCAGTGCCTCGACAGCTAGTTCGCTCAATGAGATGCAGCTATCACTTGATTGTCTTGGCAACGAAGTCCATGCCTATTGTCCGGTCTATACTGAAAGTACATTCCCGAAGTTTCTTGAGGGCAGCAGTCATGTAACTTTTAACTCGCTTGCTCAGTTTAATAAGTTTTATCCTCAGGTGGCAAAGCATAATGAAGAGCATCCCGACCGAAAGGTGAGCTGTGGCCTTAGGGTGAATCCAAGATGCAGCGTGATTGAAACAGACATATATAATCCCTGTGTGCCCGGAAGCCGTTTTGGGGTTAATGCCTCCGATTTGCCGGAAGAACTGCCCGAGGGGCTTGAAGGCTTCCATTTTCATGCCCTTTGCGAATCATCAAGTTATGATCTTGAAAAAGTGCTTGTTGCGTTAAAGTCTCAGTTCGGGAAATGGTTGCCTAAGTTGAAATGGCTGAATATGGGAGGAGGTCATCTGATGACTCGTAAAGATTTCGATGTAAAGCATCTTGTGTCGTTATTGCAGGTGATGCATAAAGACTATCCGGAGCTTTCCCTTATAATGGAGCCCGGAAGTGCCTTTACATGGCAGACGGGAGACCTTGTTACGGAGGTGCTTGACGTTGTTGAGGATTCAGGAATAAAGACGGCTATAATAGATGCTTCATTTGCATGCCATATGCCGGATTGCCTTGAGATGCCTTATCGTCCTGCAATAGCTGAAGCTGATGATGATGCGGGTGAAGATGCTTTTGTCTATCGGCTGGGTGGCAATTCCTGTCTTAGCGGCGATTATGTGGGTGATTGGAAGTTTCACTCTCCGCTTGAACCGGGACAGCGTCTCACGCTTCTTGATATGAATCATTATACCACTGTCAAGACCAATATGTTTAACGGCATACAGCATCCGTCAATCTGGTTTAAGCCAATTGATGGAGACGCGGTTTTGTTGCGGGAGTTTACATATGAAGATTATAAAAGCAGGATGGATTGACATCCAGTAAATGAAATAAAGACAATAGGAGGCTTCTGGAAAAGGAGCCTCCTATTGTCTTTATTTGAGGAATAGAGATGTTTAACACATATTAAAAGGCAATTCTGCCTTTTTGTGCCTGTTGCACCATTTTCGAGCCAGGCACAAGATATATTTCAAGCCTGCGGTTTTTGTCACGATTGTCCATTGAGTCATTGGGGCGCAAAGGCATGTCGTCGCCTAATGCGTATGAGAACAGATAGCGTGTATCTGAACCTGAATTGTCAAACCAGTCAAAGACTGCGTTTACACGATCAATGGTAAGTTGCTCGCGATAAGGCTCAGACCCGGTATTGTCTGTGTGCATCACAAGCATAACCCGATACATGTCCGGCTCCTTTAGATATCGTCTAATAGGCGTCAGATATTCAGATGCAGACTGCTTTAACTCCGTCATATTTGGCCCGAAAAGCAAATGTGCCGGGATTGTAATTAGAAGAACCTCTTTATTGCGGTAAGCTTCAACTGTGCACTCTCCTTTCGGGTTATATTTTCCGTTGAGCAAGCGGCTCTTCCCCTCCTTAGTCTGAAACTTTTGAATGAGTTCCGAAGCCTTGCCGACATCAACTGAATTAAGCATTTCGATAAAGTCGAGATCGTCAAGAGCCTCGATACGTTGGTCGGAGGACGTTTCGGCTGTTGCCGTCAGCGATGCTTTCCCCTTTTTGTCAGCAGCATTTGAAGCGACTGAGGGTATGCTAAAAACTATTCCTGATGCTATCAGGGTGTTACACAAAATCTTCCAAAGACTCTTCATATTCCAATTCTGCTTTAACGACAAGTTCCACGTCTTTTGTGTCCATAACAAGGTCTTTGTCGTTTTTCACTTGTTTCTTTACATAAGCGGTAAGCTCTTCGGGGTCAAGCTGCTCCTCTTCAGTCTCTTCTGCACTGAGCGATAGAAAGCCTTTTGATTCATAATAGTCCCAGATAATGTCGATGATATAGAGAATCTCGTCATCATCATATTTGTCACTTATTTCTTTCGGAAGATTGGCGCGAATGAATTTCAGGGCCATGTCTTCGTCAAATGTGTATTGACTGTCTTCCATAATCAAATGTTTTTATTATTTATCTTGTTTCTTGTTCAGATTTATCAGCCCGTCAGGGAGATTCATCCTTATAACTTTACTGTCATCACAAATTTCTGAGATAAACTCATCTACAGCCGGAATATACACGGTGTCGCCGTCATCAGTTGTAACAATGAAGAGCAGATTGTCGGTTGACGAGTCGATGGAATCAATTTTGCCGATAAGTGAATCAGAAGAGTCGTCCACTATAGAATATCCCACAAGATCGTCTTCATCCATCATTTCCTCTTCATCAAGATTGAGAAATGGCCCAAGCTGAGCCTTTATAGCATAGATTGCTTTATTTACAAAAGGTTTAGCTTCGTTTTCACTGTCTATCCCGTCAAGTTTAATAAGATATGACATTGTGCCTTTTGGCCTTATGGAAGAAGCGTAATATGGCACAAAAATACCGTCAGTGTCAACAACAATGGCATTCCCTTCGGCTATATAGTCAGGATCAATGTCAAGGAGAGCGTTAAGTTCCCCTTTTAAAGCGTGGGTTTTCTGGAATTTTCCCACTTCGCTTATGTCATTTTTCAATATCATGGGTAATGTCTTATTATAGGATAATTATGTGGCGGCTATGGCGTATTTACAGAAAAACCGGTTCTTAATCTTCGCTTCTCAATATTTTGGCGCCGAGGCAGTTGAGACGTTCGTCGATTTTCTCATATCCACGGTCGATCTGATTGATATTTTGGATTCTGCTTGTGCCTTTAGCTCCCAAAGCGGCAATCAGCATGGCAATTCCGGCTCGGATGTCGGGCGAAACCATGTTGGTGGCGTGCAGGGAATTAAACTTCCCTGAGCCGATCACAGCTGCACGGTGTGGATCGCAAAGTATTATGCTTGCACCCATGTCGATAAGTTTGTCAACAAAGAAAAGCCGGCTCTCAAACATTTTCTGGTGTATGAGCACGCTCCCTTTTGCCTGTGTTGCCACGACAAGGAATATGCTTAATAAATCAGGCGACAACCCGGGCCATGGTGCATCAGCAAATGTCATTATTGACCCATCCATGAAGGTTTCTATTTCATATATTGACTTTTGATTTACTCTTATGTCGTCACCTTCGATAATAATATCTACTCCAAGTCGGCTGAATGCATCCGGCATTATGCCCAAGTCTGAAATTCCTACATTTTTCAATGTGATGTCGGAGCCGGTCATTGCTGCCACACCTATAAAACTGCCAACCTCAATCATGTCGGGCAACATCTTGTGAGACGTGCCTCCAAGTTCTTTGACACCATGTATGGTGAGTAGATTTGAACCTATGCCTTCAATTTTAGCCCCCATTCTTGACAGCATCTTGCAGAGTTGCTGTATGTATGGTTCGCATGCGGCGTTATAGATAGTTGTTGTGCCTTGTGCCAGCACGGCCGCCATTATTATATTGGCTGTGCCTGTCACTGAGGCTTCGTCAAGGAGCATGTAGCATCCTTTGAGGCCGCCCGGAGCAGTGATGTGATAGCATTTGTCTTCACTTTCATAATCAAATTTGGCTCCGAGTTTCTGCCAGCCGAGAAAATGAGTGTCAAGCCTTCGTCTGCCAATTTTATCGCCTCCCGGTTTGGGTAATATCGCTTTGCCGAATCTTGCCAGCAAGGGGCCGACAATCATCACAGACCCTCTCATAGACTGGGCTTTTTTGCGAAACTCTTCAGTGTTCATGTATGAAAGATTGATAGAGCTTGCCTCAAAACTTACAGTGTGAGAGTCGATATGTTCGGTTCTTACCCCCAGGTCTTCAAGCAGGGATATGAGGTTGCGGATGTCGGCGATGTCAGGAATATTACACACCGTCACCTTTTCCGGAGTCAGAAGCGTGGCACAAATTATTTCAAGAGCCTCATTTTTTGCGCCTTGAGGGGTTATGGTGCCTTTTAGTCTGTGTCCCCCTTCTACAATCAGTGAACTCATAGTATCAGTTTAAGTTTAGTAATTTCTTTTTCTTTTTGTTTTTCCCATTTGAAGCCGGCGATGCGTCAATATATTCGTTAAGACGATAAGAACCGGAATCAATCAGAATTTTTCCCTTAGAGATTTCAGCAATATCGGCAAATACTTTTTCGTCGCTCACATTTTCGGGATTGTGAATCAATAATAATTTTTTCATTTGGTTGGCAACAAGGAAAATCAACTGGTCTTTTTCAACACAGTTTTCCATGTCGGCCACTTTTATAATCATTTCCTGAATGTTTTTCCCATAATGGCGATAACGGTTAAGATTAGAATTGTAGGGTATCTTTGAAGGTGTGGGAGAGAGTTGGTCTTTGTCGATAACTTCGCAAGGAAAATCTATGTCGAGCTCGAATTTCGACATTATATTGATGTGATCCCATATTTTCTGGCGATTCCCTTTCTCTCCCACAATCGAAGGGAAGAGAGTGGCCATGACGTCGGCTATGGCATAGGCGCAACGTGTGCGTTCCTCTTTGTCTTCAATCATGACACAGTGGTCGATAAGTCTTTGTATGTTCCGACCATATTCGGGAAGAACAAGTATTGCTTCGGATGTATTGTATGGTATCATTATGAATAGTCTTGTTTATGAATTTATGACTTTGTTTTTTGGTATGGTGGTTTGATACTCCTTAAGATAATTTGGAGTGGCATATGCCACATCTATAAAACGTTTTTCACGCAGATATTTCTCAGACAATGCCATCATATCTCTGGCGTGAGGCATGATTTCTCCGAGCCATTCAGCGTTGTCACCGCCATATAGATTTTGGAATTTTGTGGAACCGTCGCCAAGGAATATCACTTTTCTTTCATTATAAAGCGATTTGAATGAATCCTCATCAAGAATTACCGGACCCTCTTTTATAACATCCTCAAGCGAGAAGTTAAAAGCGCCGGTGAAAACTTCCATTCTGCGAGCGTCAACCATCGGCACAATTATTTCGTCGCCCTCCCAATCCATGCTTCTGAACATCGCTTTGACTGCGAGGATTTGAAGGGTAGAGATTCCAATCAAAGGCACGTCAAGACTGAAAGCCAACCCTTTTGCCAAAGACAGGCCGATTCTTAATCCTGTGTAGGATCCGGGACCGAGACTCACAGCCACTGCGTCGAGTTTTTCTCCTTTCCGGTGAAGTTCCCCCATACATTTTTCTACAAAGGGGGCAAGTTTCACCGCGTGGTTCATGCCTTCGGAGTCTTCAAGTTGAAATTCCACACACCCATCTTTTGTCAGCGCAACGCTGCATATTTTGGATGATGTCTCTATATTGAGTATGTTAGCCATTAGTTTTCAGTTTTTGTTTGTTGTGATACGCTTCAACACATCTTTGACCGTCTATTGCAGCCGACACAATTCCTCCTGCATATCCGGCTCCTTCCCCTGCCGGATATAGGTTCTCGATTGTGACGTGTGAAAGTGATTCATTGTCGCGAGGTATTCTCACAGGGCTTGATGTGCGCGACTCTAATCCCACCATTAGTGCCTCTTTGGAAAGAAAACCTTTGCAGCGCCGATTAAACGCTTTGAATCCTTCTTTGAGTCTCTCTGCTATTTCAGGAGGCAGAAGTTTGTCGAGTCTGGCAGAATGTGTGCCGGCGGGATACGAGCTTCGGGGAAGGGTGTCTGATAATTTGCCTGTAATGAAATCAGTCATTCTTTGGGCTGGAGCATTGATTGAATTGCCAGAAGCCTTGAAAAACTCGTCCTCCAAAGACTCCTGTAAGGCCAGCATCTCCAATTGCCCATGTTCTTCAAACCCTGGTATGTCTCCCGGATGAAGCTCTACAACCATTCCGGAATTTGACCATTGGCTTGCACGCGCGGATGCCGACATGCCGTTCACAACTGATTGTGACGGGCCGGACATGGCGGGCACCACTACTCCGCCGGGACACATGCAAAAAGAATAGACTCCTCTCCCATTAATTTGAGTCACAAAATTATATTCTGCGGCAGGCAGGTACTTGCCCCTCCCCTCATTTGAATGATATTGCAGACAGTCGATAAGGTGTTGAGGATGTTCGAGCCTCACTCCCATTGCCAGTCCTTTAGCTTCAATCTTAATGTTCCTTTCATTAAGCAAACGATACACATCCCTTGCAGAATGGCCGGTGGCAAGCACAACCGGTCCGCATAATTTTTCGCCGTTCTCAAGAATGATGCCGGTTGCCTTGTCTCCTGTGAGAATAATGTCGGTCATTTTTGTGCCGAATCTCACTTCTCCGCCACATTTTTCAATCGTGGAGCGAATGTTCTTGATGATTCCGGGAAGTTTGTCGCTTCCTATATGTGGATGTGCATCGATAAGAATGTCGGCAGAGGCTCCGTGCTGGTGAAGAATTTGAAGAATCTCGGAAACGTTTCCTCTTTTTTTGCTTCGGGTAAAAAGTTTGCCATCGCTGTATGCTCCGGCTCCACCTTCTCCAAAACAATAGTTTGATTCAGGGTCAACTTTCCCGTCCTTGCTTATTTTTGCAAGTTCCACTCTGCGCGTGTCTACATCATGCCCTCTTTCCACAACAATAGGTCTCATGCCTAATTCAATTGCTTTCAATGCGGCGAACAGACCTGCCGGCCCGGCTCCTACAATAATTATGGACTGAGCGTCTGCTGCTACCCTTTCATATCTTACAGGATTCAGAAGGGGTGTGACGACACTGTCGTCGCCGGTGGCAACTCTTACAGTGATGTTTACTTTCACCATCTTTTGTCGGGCATCGATTGAACGGCGAACGATGCGAAGATCGTTTATGTCTTTTTCCGTCACACCTTTTGCCATTGCCAATTCTTTTTTAAGCAACGACACAGTGGCTGCGGTTTTAGGGGTCACTCTCAGAGAAATGTCTTCAATCATTCCTGTATTTTATCTTTTCAAATTGCAAATATAACTCTAATTTCGCGAAATTTCCTTAAATTTGTGCGAAATTATCAATCTTCAAATTTTACAGGCAATGACTCAAATAAGAAATATCGGTTTTTTGTTCGACCTTGACGGTGTGTTAATCGACAGTGAAAAAGAGTATTCCAGAATGTGGGCACAGGTCAACAGGGAGTATCCCAGCGGCACGGATTCGCTTGAAGTTGTTATCAAGGGGTGTACGCTCGATAAGATCCTTGCCGACCATTATCCCGACTGCGATATGCAGGAAAAGGTTGTCAGTCGTCTGTATGAGCTTGAGAAGAAAATGAAGTATGATTACATGCCTGGGGCACAGAGGTTGCTATTGGCATTGAAAGATATGAACGTGCCTATGGCTTTGGTGACAAGCAGCAATGAAGTAAAGATGGCTCATCTCAAGGAAGAGCTTCCTGAATTGAGAGACATGTTTGATTTCGTGGTAACTGCCGATTTGATAACAAAGTCAAAGCCCGATCCCGAAGGGTATCTGCTTGGAGCAAAAAAAATTGACAAGGACATAAGAAACTGTGTTGTATTTGAGGATTCGCTGCAGGGTGTGAAAGCCGGGCAAAATTCAGGCGCATATGTAATAGGAGTGGCAGGCACATTGCCGCGCGATGTCTTGGCTCCATATGCAGACAGGGTTGTTGACTCGATGGAGGAAATAGATGTGGTTGATTTGATAAACCTGCTTGGCTCCAGATGAACAATAATATCCCGATGGCAGAACGGCTTCGTCCCATGTCGTTAGATGACTATATAGGGCAGAAGCATTTAGTGGGAGAAAGCGGCATTATCCGGAAAATGATAGATTCCGGACGCATCAACTCATTTATTTTATGGGGCTCTCCGGGAGTTGGCAAGACTACCCTCGCAAAAATAATTGCGAGAACAACGGAGGCTTCATTTTTCACGCTGAGCGCCGTTACATCAGGAGTGAAAGACGTGAGGGAAGTGATTGACAGATGCAAGAGCGAGGCTTCAAGCATGTTCTCAACGGTGCGCCCTATTCTATTTATCGACGAAATTCATCGTTTCAATAAATCTCAGCAGGATTCTCTACTCGGAGCTGTTGAGCAGGGAGTGGTGACACTTATCGGCGCCACTACAGAAAATCCTTCTTTTGAAGTTATAAGGCCGCTCCTCTCGCGAGCGCAGGTCTACACACTGAAGCCTCTTGATACAGAAGATTTAGACACCTTGTTGTCTCGCGCAATTAATGCCGACCCTATTTTGAAAGGGCGTAAAGTTGAGGTAAGGGAGAAAAGCGCGCTATTCCGTTTTTCAGGCGGCGATGCCCGCAAACTTCTCAACATACTCGACTTGATCGAGCAGTCTACTCCGTCTGCCGACACTGTGGTCATTGATGACGCCACAGTGATAGAAAGACTCCAGGAGAACCCTGCAACATACGACAGAAACGGGGAGTTGCATTATGACATTATATCTGCATTCATAAAATCTGTAAGGGGCAGCGATCCCGACGCAGCGGTTTATTGGCTTGCAAGGATGGTGGCCGGAGGCGAGGATCCTGAGTTTATTGCCAGACGGCTTGTTATTCTTGCAGCAGAGGATATTGGCCTTGCAAATCCGAATGCGCTTCTTCTTGCAAATGCCACTTTTGATGCCTTGAAAAAGATAGGCTGGCCTGAAGGCCGGATAATACTTGCGGAATGTGCCGTGTATCTGGCAAATTCACCCAAAAGCAATTCCGCCTATATGTCGATTGCAGCGGCACTGGATGCCGTGGAAAAGACAGGTAATCTCCCGGTGCCACTTCATTTGAGAAATGCTCCGACAAAACTGATGAAAGACCTCGGATATCATGAAGGATATAAATATGCCCATGACTACAGTGGAAATTATGTGGCACAACAATATCTTCCGGATAATCTTGCCGGGGCACGGTTCTGGCATCCTTGCGACAATCCGCAAGAGGCCAGAATGTGGGAGCGTCTTGAGCGTTTGAAGGGTCAAAAAGACATTTATAAACCTTGAAAACCTCAAAAAACAGATAAATCTTATGTGAAAATACAAAATTAGGGTTGAATTATTTTGTCAGAATGAATAAAACCACTAAATTTGCCTCAACTAAATCAATAATACTTTAAATTCATGAAAAAGCACAATTTCTATGCTGGCCCCAGCATCATGAGCCAGTTCACTATCGAGGAAACCGCAAAGGCGGTGCATAATTTTGCAGACATGGGTCTTTCGATCCTTGAGATTTCTCACCGCAGCAAGCAGTTCCAGGCTGTAATGGACGAGGCAGTTGCTCTTTTCAAGGAGCTTCTCGAAATTCCTGAAGGATACAGCGTGCTCTTCCTCGGTGGCGGTGCAAGCCTCCAGTTCGCAATGGTGCCTATGAACATGCTCGCCAAGAAGGCTGCATATCTCGACACCGGTGTGTGGGCAAACAAGGCCATCAAAGAAGCCAAACTTTTCGGCGACATCGACGTTGTGGCCTCTTCTAAAGATAAAAACTATACCTATATTCCCAAGGACTTCACCGTGCCCGGAGATGTAGATTATTTCCACTACACATCAAACAACACAATCTACGGCACTGAGATTCGTAAGGATCCCGAAGTTGGGGTGAGAATGATTTGCGACATGAGTTCCGACATTTTCAGCCGTCCGGTAGACATCGCAAAATATGATCTCATCTATGGTGGCGCTCAGAAGAACCTTGCACCTTCAGGCGTGACTTTCGTGATTGTTAAGGACGAAGCTCTCGGCCATGTTGACCGCGTGATTCCTACAATGCTCGACTATCGCACTCACGTGAAGAAGGGCTCTATGTTCAACACTCCCCCGGTGCTCCCCATCTATTCTGCTCTTCAGACTCTGAAATATTACAAGAGCCTCGGCGGTATCCGCGCAATCGAGAAGATGGACATGGATAAGGCTGAAGTGCTTTACAATGCTATTGACGGAAGCAAGATGTTTGTTGCTACTGTTCCTAATCATGAGGATCGTTCTATCATGAACGTATGCTTCGTTATGAAGCCCGAATATAAGGAACTCGAGAAAGACTTCATCGATTTCGCTACAGAGCGTGGCATGATGGGTATCAAGGGTCATCGCGACGTTGGTGGTTTCCGTGCTTCTCTCTACAATGCTCTCCCAATGGAAAGCGTTGAGGCTCTCGTGGCTGCAATGAAAGAGTTTGAGGCTAAACACTAATAATTAATATCCACTTCCTATAAAAATCATAAGGCTGCTCCATTTTCTTTGGAGCAGCCCATATAAAATCAAAAGGATATCATGAAAATTCTTGTTTTCACTGAAAAGCCGTTCGCACCTGCTGCTGTTAAGGCGATAGCTGATGTAATCAATGCTTCCGGCAATGAAATGATGCTTGTGGAAAAAGGCACTCGCGCAGACCTTCTTGAAGCAGTTAAGACTGCTGAAGGGCTTATCGTGCGTAGCGATATTATCGATGCCGAGGTGATGAATGCCGCTCCGGAACTTAAAGTTATTGTTCGCGCCGGTGCAGGCTATGACAATATCGACCTTCAGGCCGCCACAAATCATGGCATTTGTGTTATGAACACTCCTGGTCAGAACTCTAATGCAGTGGCTGAGCTTGTGTTCGGCATGATGGTGATGATGTGTCGCAACCAGTATAATGGCACCTCCGGTTCTGAACTTAAAGGGAAGTCTTTGGGTATCTATGCGTTTGGCCAGGTTGGTAGAAATGTGGCACGTATAGCTAAAGGTTTCGGCATGAAAGTGCAGGCTCTCGACGTGTTTGTTTCGGATGAGGCTATGGAGGCAGAAGGCGTTACACCGGTTCACGATGTAAATGAACTTTTCTCACAGAATGATTTCGTATCGCTTCATATTCCTGCCACTCCTCAGACCAAGAATTCGATCGGTTATGACCTCGTGACCAAAATGCCTAAGAATGGTGTGCTGGTTAACACTGCAAGAAAAGAAGTTATCGACGAAGATGGTCTCATGAAAGCTCTCGAAGAGCGCACAGACATTCGCTATGTGAGTGACATCAAGCCTGCCGCTGCCGAAGAGTTTGAAAAGAGATTTGGCGCACGTGTATTCTTTACTCCCAAAAAGATGGGTGCTCAGACTGCAGAAGCTAATTTCAATGCCGGTGTAGCCGCTGCAGAGCAGTCAATAGCATATCTTAAAGATGGCTGGAACAAATTCCAGGTAAATAAATAAGAAAGATTCAATTCTTATTGATTAAAAGTTTATATCAGTGCCTCGGCTTGTCATCGACTTGCCGAGGCACTGTCTTAAGCGATTGTTGATTAAAATACCGAATTTAATAATTCAGATATTTAGACGGATTATGAAAACGTCGCAAACCAACAACAATTGGCATGCGGCGTTTTGAAAGATAACATGTGTTATCTGGTAACTATTTCGCTTGTAATCTTACTGTCTGGGAATAGGTGCCAATCTCAGGGGCGTCTGCAGGAAGTGATTCTTTGTTGTCAACTATTTTCACAGGGAAATTGACAGCGGCTGATGTAATAGACTTGTCAACCTGTAGAATAGTGGCTGTCAGCGACAATGTGTGTGTGCCGCTGTCTATTCCGGTTGTAAGAATTGAGCAGTTGAAAGGATGCTCTATCGACCCGAATACAGGATAGCCGTCAAAGAAATATCTTACGCCCGTAACAGTTGCCGCCTGATTTGTAAGCGACTTTACATTCACTCCATCTATTTTGATTGTGTCGCCCTGCACGGCATAATAATCTCCTTCAGATAAAGTTACACCGCTGAGTGTGAGCGTGAGGTCAACCTGAGCCATATCATCGTCATCATCGCACGATGCGAAAAATGCGAGAGGCAAAACAAACAAAAGGTAAAATAATTTTTTCATGACAACCTTCTTTTTTTGTGTTAAATTTAGTTTTGATTTTTAACATCTGATTATTACAATTCAATAAAACATATGTATATTGAAAAGTATTCTACTTAATAACGCTTAAAAACGTTAATTGTTGAAAGAGCTGATAAAATCTGACAGCGCATAATGCTCCATTTCTTGTGAATGGTTCTTTGCAATTAAATTATATTGTAAGTAATGCGTCGGCCGTTAAATCAATTAACAGCCGACGCATCCTTAGTTTCGTTTATAAAAACGTGTCTTTGTGACTTTGATTAGTCGAGTTTGTGAATAACGAGGCCGGAACGGAGCTTCGGTTCAAACCAAGTAGTTTTGGGAGGCATGATGTTGCCGCTGTCGGCAATGTCGATGAGCTGGCCCATTGTTACAGGATAAAGAGCCAGAGCCATCTTCATTTCGCCGCTGTCAACCCTTCTCTTGAGTTCGCCGAGACCTCTGATTCCGCCTACGAAGTCGATTCTCTTATCGCTGCGAAGGTCAGTTATTCCAAGAATATCGCGAAGGATAAGGTCAGAAGAAACAGTCACGTCAAGAACGCCAATCGGGTCGTTGTCATTATAAGTGCCGGGGTTGGCTGTGAGAGAATACCACTTGCCACCCATATAGAGGGCAAAATTGTGGAGGGCTGCAGGCTTGTAGATTTCTTCTCCCTTTTCTTCAACTACGAAATTTTCTCTCAGTTTGTTGAGGAACTCTTCTTCTGTGAGGCCATTGAGATCCTTCACAACGCGGTTGTAGTCAATGATTTTGAGGTGAGAAGCGGGGAATGCAACAGCGAGGAAGTAATTATATTCTTCGTCTCCCTTATGGTTGGGATTATTTTTAGCTTTTTCAGCACCAACGAGAGCTGCGGCTGCAGAACGATGATGTCCGTCTGCTATATACAGATTTGGAATCTTGCCGAATTCTTCTGTTATTTTAGCAATAGTTGCATCGTCTGTTATTTTCCAGAGAGTATGGCCAAAGCCGTCAGGAGCCACGAAGTCATACTCCGGCTCGTTTGCAGTCACTTTGCGGATTATCTCTTCAAGCGGTTCATTATCGGGGAATGCAAAGAACACCGGCTCGATATTGGCATTGTTAATGCGCACATGCTTCATGCGGTCTTCCTCCTTGTCGCGGCGAGTGAGCTCATGCTTTTTGATTCTGCCTTCCATGTAGTCATTTACCCAGGCAGCGACCACGAAGCCATATTGAGTGCGGCCATCCATGGTCTGTGCATAGATATAGTAATTGTCTTTATCGTCCTGCACGAGCCAGCCTTCTTCCTGGAATTTCTTGAAATTCTCTACAGCTTTGTCGTATACTTTGGGGTCATGTTCATCAGTGCCGGGTTCGAAATCAATTTCGGGTTTGATGATGTGGTAGAGCGATTTGGGATTTCCTTCAGCTTCTTTGCGAGCTTCTTCGCTGTTGAGCACGTCATAAGGGCGTGACACTACTTCTTCAACAAGCTCACGTGGGGGACGCACCCCGCGGAAAGGTTTTACTTTTGCCATGGTTATAAATTTAAGATAATAATTTGTGTTTGTTTTAAGTTGTATATTGTATTGTCTTAACAATTGACATTCACAAGTCAGGGATTTTTGTCGGCAATGTAATTGCCATGACTCTCCCTTTTGTTTTGTTCTTCGCATTTTGAACATATGCCGTAGATACATGTCGACACATATGTGGCATAGAAATCTCTGAAACTCATCGACGCCAGACGGTGGTCAATCTCTTCAAGTTCTATTTCCTTTATTTCTCCACATTGTGTGCAGATCAGGTGGCTATGAGTTTTTTCGGCAAGCTCATATCGAGCCTGATGAGTGTCGAAAAGTAATTTTCGAATAACTCCTCCTGCGCATAATAGTTCAAGAGTGTTGTAAACCGTTGCCTTGCTCACATGATATCCCCTTGCCTCCAGGCTTTTATAGAGTGTGTCAACATCAAAATGTCCTTTACATTCCAATGCACAATGAAGAATCTCAAAACGTTCAGGAGTCTTCCTGAGACCTTTTGTATTTAGAAAAGATAAGAACTTTTCTTCCTCTGCCTCTATTGGGGTTATGTTTTGCATGGTTTGATTCGGTTCATTTGCCTTCACGGGGCAAAGAACAAGTGCAAAGATACGTAGAGAGGGCGAAAAATGCAAATAATAAATAAAAAAATAACGCGTAGAACACTTCTTATGCTTGTGGTGTTATTATTTATGTGAGTATTTTAGCTCCGCTTAACATGTAAATTATATTATAAATCTTAAAACTATGAAGAAGTATAGATGTGAAGTATGTGACTGGATTTATGATCCGGCTGTAGGTGATCCTGACGGAGGAATCGCCCCTGGCACACCCTTTGAGGAACTTCCGGATGATTGGAAATGCCCTGTGTGTGGTGTAGGTAAAGAAGATTTTGTGGAAGAGCCGGATCTTTGAGGTTACAAAACACTGTCAGGCTTGACGTAGCAGCCATGTTCGTCAGGTTTAATTTAAGGTGCGAAACTGTCATAAGTGGCGCACCTTAAACGTATGTTGCTTTTTATTCTTAATTATATGTATATTTTTCAATAGCTGTGATATCCTGACATTATGAAAAGATTGTAGGGTTACTAATTTGTTCATTTTATTAATTTATATTAATTTTGCCATTATAATTCAACCTTGAACTAATACATCTAATAATACATATGACAAAATTATTACGGCCTTCCCGCTCTAAATATCTGACGGTGTTTGCACATTTGGGGGCTTTGCTCACTATGGGTGCATGGGGAACATCTTTTCTTAGTACAAAAGTCCTCATGATTGACGGAGGTTTTACTCCGGTTGAAATGTTTGTGTATCGTTTTGCAGCGGCATATTTGCTTTTGTTGCTTTTTACATTAAAAAAAATATTATCTAATAATTGGAAAGATGAGTTACAATTGCTTGTGTGTGGCATGTGTGCGGGTTCGTTATATTTTATAACCGAAAATTATGCGCTGAAATATACTACAACCGGAAATGTTTCATTGCTGGCATCGATTTCTCCGATTTTCACCACTGTTCTCATGGCTGTAATTTACAAAATGCGCCTGCGAATGGGTGTGATTCTCGGATCGATAATCGCATTCGCCGGTGTGGCTTGTATTATTTTCAGCACAGGAGAAGGTTTTGAAATCAGGCCTACCGGTGACCTTTTGGCATTGAGCGCGGCAATGTCGTGGGCTATATACACTATCGCTGTGAAAAGGCTTAGCCCGATTTACAGTTCGTTGTTCATAACAAGAAAGCTATTCTTTTATGGAGTAGTGACCGCATTGCCGTTGCTGATTATGCAGCAGGCACCTATGCACATTGCCGCTTTGTTTGATTTCAGCAGACCGCAATTTGGATTTAACTTTTTGTTCCTGGTGATGTTCTGTTCTGTGTTTGCTTATCTAATATGGAACGAGGTCATGAAGATTTTGGGACAGGTCACTGCAAACAATTATCTTTATCTTCAGCCATTGGTGACAATGGTGGCGGCATATTTCATTCTTGGGGAAGACATTATGTTGCTCGGATATGTCGGGTGTGTATTGATTGTGGGCGGACTTATTATTTCAGATAAAATGAAATAAACAAGATAAGACATTGTTATATTATTATAGGACGTAGGATTAACACTATCTTATGCCCTTTTTATTATCCGTTTTTATTAAAAAGCAAACCAGATCTAAAGAATTATATTATGTTGTCTTGCGAATTTCTGCTCTCTTCGGCAATTGAAATGGCTCGCGCCGCAGGTGATGTGCAACTTGAATATTTCAGGAGCAAATCATTAACGATCGGCATTAAGCAAAACGAAAGCGATGTTGTGACAGCTGCCGATAAGGCATCTGAAAAACTTATTATTGATTGTATCCATGAAAAATTTCCCGAACATGGCATAATCTCTGAGGAATCGGGGCCTGATCATTCCGAAAGAGAATGGAGATGGGTGATAGATCCGCTCGACGGGACCACAAATTTCAGTCAGGGTCTTCCGGTGTTCAGTGTGTCGATAGCGGTAGAACATAATGGCGAATCAGTGGTAGGTGTGGTGTATGCGCCATATCTTGGCGAACTGTTTCATGCCATAAAAGGGGGAGGCGCATTCCTTAACGGAAAACCTATTTGCTGCTCTTCAAAGCAGCGGATGTCAGAAGCTGTGGTAGCCACGGGCATGCCATACGACAAGATGTCAAATCCGGATAACAATCTTAGAGAAGTGGCAAAAATAGCTCCGCTTGTTAGAGGTATAAGGCGCTATGGTTCTGCTGCGATAGATCTTTCTTATGTAGGAGCCGGCTTTTTGGATGCTTACTGGGAACTTAATCTAAATCGTTGGGATGTGGCAGCAGGATGTCTGATTGCAAAAGAGGCCGGAGCTGAGATTTATAATATTAGGGAAAACCGCAATTTCTCTATTATGGCAGCTTGTCCCGGGCTTGTAGAGGATATGAAAAGGCTTTTGCTATAAGTCTTCATTCTCCTGCATTAACAATTTCTGAGGAAGGGAGCCTATGTGCAAATTATCATAGATCTATGAATTGCGAAACTCTTTCGGCGACATCCCCACGTTCTTTTTAAAATATTTTCCAAAAAATGATTGTGACGGAAAATTAAGTTCGTCTGAAATTTGCTGAATATTCAGATTAGATGCCTTTAGCATCACTTTGGCTTCGAGCACAACATACCGTTCAATCCATTCTACAGCGGTAAAGCCGGTGAGATTTTTCATAGTGCGCGAGAGATGTTTAGGAGTCAAATCAAGTTTCTCTGCATAAAATTTGAGAAACCTTTCTTTTTTGAAATGTTTCTGAACAAGATTCAGAAATCTTTCAGGCACTCTATTGTGCCCTATTGGATAATTCTCCATTAGAGGCATATAGCATTTGTAAGCGCATTCATAGAAAAATGATGAAAGTGCAAGTGTCATTGCCTGATATCCGAATGGATTCGATGTGTCGGAAAATATGCGGGATATTCTGGAGTAAAGATTCTCGTAATCTTTTAACTGATTAGGGTGTATATAGACAACCTGGTGACGCAAGGCTGTGGAATACACTCTGCAATCTTGCAATAACAAGAAAAGATTGTCGCTAAATCTTTTTGACATAACAATGAATGAAGCTTCGAAATCGTCGCTTACATATCTGAGTTGCAGAATCTGTGAACTGCGAATATTGACAATGCCAGGAGAAGATATGTGGTGTGAAATCAGATTTATGTCGGCTATGCAGCTCCCATTTTTTACGAGCACCGACACATTTGATGTGAATTTCACCGGAGTTGAAATGTCGGGGAGCATAGCCTTGTTGAATTGTTCCAGCACCCAAAAGTCTGTGCTTAGAATATTGGATACTTTTTCCGGCAGATTCAAATCATATTTAAGTCCGATTTCCATAATAATTCAGATTTTTCAGGGCAGGGAAGCAGTTGCGCCCCTGCCCTATTTGTAATAATATTTAAAGAAGAGCAATGATTACATAAATCTGATTTTATAAGAATCCTTTCTCTTTGAGAATATTCAAAAAAGAAGCTGAAACAGTCTCGTTCATTTCTTTGGGATAACGAATGTCGGTAAACACTTCAGCGAGGTTTCTTTTATTGTTTTCTTCCACAAATTTTCTGTTAGTAGCAAAATTCTCTTTATCTGAGAAAAGTCTTTCTATTTCACTGTCGGAATCTTTGCGATAGCGTTCATAGTGCATCACTGCATCAATCGGCAGCCTTTCTGATTGCTCAGGCTTGTTTTTAGGGTATCCGAGGGAGATGCTTGCCACCGGCACAACAAGATCTGGAAGATTAAGCAGGCACGCAATTTCAGCAGCATTATAGTTCACGGTGCCGAGATAGCATGTGCCTATGCCATTCATTTCAGCAATTGTCACAATTTGCTGAGCGAAAATCACGGCATCAGTCATAGCCTCCACGAAAGAATGAAAATTGTTGTATCCGGGTTTGGCTTCTCTGATTTCACACCATCTCGTGAATCTGTTGAAATCCGCGCAGATTGTGAGTATGATGTTGCATCCGGTTGAGGCCGGCTGATTGAAATGAAGAGGTTCAAGCCTGGACTTCATTTCTCTGTTGCGAGTGACTATTACAGAATATAACTGCATATTGCCGCACGTTGGAGCATGCACGGCTTTTTGAATAACATCTCGGAGCATCTCGTCTGACACTTCTTCATCAGTGTATTCTCTCACTGTGGCTCTTGTTGAGAAATAATCTTGTTCCATTAATAATAAGGATAATTAATAACTTTTATAGAATTTGAGAGAGTGATAAAAAACATACGTCAAAGTGTGAAGATGAAGTGCTCCGGCATTTGGGGCAGACTAAAACTTGACGAATTATATAATTTTAAATTCACATATTCTCTCACAGATTGCAAATTTAATCTTTTTTTTGCTTAATTTTGCATCTAAGTTGTCTATAATGTTGAAAACATAGCGACCATCTCTTCCTTTAACAATCCATGAGTTAAGACAAATGAAACAACTTCAGACGTTTACCTACGAAGAGGCATTTGAAGCCTCGCTTGAATATTTTAAAGGAGACCAACTTGCGGCACGCGTATGGGTCACAAAATATGCGTTAAAGGATTCATTCGGCAATATATATGAAAGAACACCCGACGATATGCACTGGCGCATCGCCAAATCTATTGCTGAAGTTGAAAACTCTTATCCATCACCAATGGCGGAGCAAGAGATTTTTGATTTGATGAAGGATTTCCGTTATATTGTGCCACAGGGGAGCCCTATGGCCGGTATTGGCAATCACTTTCAGGTCGGTTCGCTTTCTAATTGTTTTGTGATTGGTCTTGACGGGAAGCCTGATTCATATGGTGGTATTGTCAAGATTGATGAGGAGCAAGTGCAGTTGATGAAACGTAGAGGAGGAGTTGGCCATGATCTTTCTCATCTTAGGCCAAAAGGCACTCCAGTCAAGAATTCTGCCTTGACATCCACAGGTCTTGTTCCGTTTATGGAGCGCTATAGCAATTCAACACGAGAAGTGGCTCAAGATGGTCGCAGAGGTGCCCTTATGCTCACGGTGTCGATTAAACATCCTGACGCGGAAGGGTTTATTGATGCTAAAATGACTCCCGGCAAAGTGACCGGAGCGAATGTGTCGGTGAGAATTGACGACGAGTTTATGGAGGCTGCTATCAATGGTGTGCCTTATGTTCAGAAATTTCCGATAGATTCCGACACACCGGAGGTTACACAAGAAATCGATGCATCTGCACTTTGGAAAAAACTTATTCACGATGCTTGGCAGAGCGCAGAGCCGGGTGTGTTGTTCTGGGACACTGTGCGCCGCGAGAGCCTTGCCGACTGCTATGCAGACAGGGGGTTTGAGACTGTCTCAACAAATCCTTGCGGGGAGATTCCGTTATGTCCGTATGACAGTTGCCGACTTCTTGCAATTAATCTTTATAGTTATGTTAAGAATCCGTTCACTCCGGAGGCTGCATTTGACTTTGAACTCTTCCGTAATCATGTCGGGAAGGCTCAGAGAATTATGGACGACATAATTGATCTTGAGTTAAAGAAGATTGATGTGATAATTCAAAAAATAAAGGCAGACCCTGAAACCGATGAGGTGAAACTGACGGAACTTAATCTCTGGACAAAGATTAAGGAAAAAGCAGCGCTTGGAAGACGAACCGGATGTGGCACTACAGGTGAAGGTGACATGCTTGCCGCTCTGGGTTTACGTTATGGCACACCCGAAGCCACCGAGTTTTCTGTTGAAGTTCATAAAGAATTGGCACTTGCCTATTTCCGTTCTTCTGTGGAGATGGCAGAGCAGCGCGGTGCGTTCGGTGTGTATGATGCAGATAAAGAAAGAGATAATCCTTATATATCTCGCCTTCGTGAAGCAGACCCTGAACTTATTGAAAAAATGGAAAAGGTGGGACGTCGCAACATATCCTGCCTGACCATCGCTCCCACTGGCACTACTTCAATAATGACACAAACAACTTCAGGCATAGAACCTGTGTTTATGCCTGTGTATAAGAGACGTCGCAAAGTCAATCCCAGCGATGATAATGTAAGAATTGATTTTGTTGATGAAGTTGGCGACTCATTTGAAGAATATGTGGTGTATCATCACAAGTTCCTTGAATGGATGCGTGTGAACGGTATTGAAGTAAGTGATAACCCATCAACAGAAGAACTTGATGAACTTGTGTCGCGTTCACCCTATTATAGGGCTACTGCTAATGATGTGAACTGGCTTGAAAAAGTCAGGATGCAAGGGGCAATTCAGAAATGGGTTGACCATTCAATCAGTGTGACAATAAATCTCCCTAACGATGTCACAGAAGAATTAGTTGACTGCCTTTATACTGAAGCCTGGAGATGTGGGTGCAAGGGGTGTACTGTTTATCGCGATGGTTCGCGCAACAATGTGCTTGAAGCACTACCCAAAAAGAAGTCGCAGTCGCAGTCCGACTGCAATTTGTCCGGGCTTATTCATCTTGTTGACCATAATGTGAAGCGTCCGCAAGAACTTGAAGCGGATGTGGTGCGTTTCCAAAACAATAAGGAGAAATGGATTGCCTTTGTCGGACTTGTAGACGGGAAACCTTATGAAATTTTTACCGGGCTTGCAGATGATGAAGACGGCATTTTCTGCCCGAAGAGTGTTAGCCATGGCAAAATAATAAAGGCCGTGGATGAAAACGGAAGAAAAAGATATGATTTCCAATTTATCAATAAGCGCGGGTATAAAACCACAATTGAGGGCCTGAGTGATAAGTTCAATCCTGAATTCTGGAATTATGCAAAATTGATATCCGGAGTGTTGCGATACGGAATGCCTATTGACCAGGTCCTTAAACTTGTAGGCGGCCTTGATCTTGATTCAAATAGCATCAACACGTGGAAAAACGGAGTGGAGCGTGCTCTTAAAAAATATCTGCCGAATGGCACTATAGCCAAAGGACATAAATGTCCTAATTGCGGTGCTGAAGCGTTAGTATATCAGGAAGGCTGTCTTATATGCACTAATTGTGGCAATTCACGATGTGGATAATGCGCAGAGGGCAATTCTTGTAGTTTTTGATACTTATTAGGCAGTTCAATCGTTTTATTGAAAAACAATATTGTTAAATTTAACTAAATAGATTCTCACATGAAAATCTCTTTTAATCTCAACTACCACACACAATGGGGTGAGGCTCTCTACATATGTGGAGACCTCATTCAGTTAGGCGGCGGTGATGCTCGCGAGGCTATTGAGATGAAACTTATGGCTCCCGACACATGGGTGGCTGAATTAGATGTCGATGGCTATGTCGGAGATTTCAACTACTTTTTTGTCGTGAAAGCTCCCGAAAAACCTTGGCGTTTTGAGTGGGGCAAGCCGCATCGTTTCGTTGGTAACAGTGAACTTACTGAAGTGAAAGTGTTTGATTCATGGCAGGATATGCCGGCTGATAAACCCTATTATTCATCAGCCTTCGTTGATGGAATGCTTCGCAGAAGTTTTCGCGACCAGCCTTTGTTGTCTCTTCCCGACACACTCCAGCTTCGTGTCAACGCTCCGATGGTTATGCCTGACGAGATACTTGCAATCGCTGGAGAAGGAGACTATCTCGGCAACTGGGATCCTGAAAAGGCTCTCCTTTTAAATGATTCAGACTATCCCCTATGGACTATAAATCTTCCGCTCGCTGAGTTTAAAGCTCCTTTTGAGTATAAGTTCGTAATCCTTAAAAAAGACACTCGTGAGGCTGTGGCCTGGGAGACTGTTGACAATCGCATATGCGGCTTTGTCAACGAAAAACCGGGCATTCAGATTGTGGTAGACGGATTGAGGTTTGCAAGTCCGCGCAATAATTGGAAAGGTGCGGGCACAGCTATTCCGGTGTTCTCTATACGCACAGAAGATGATTTTGGCGTAGGTGACTTTTATGACTTGAAGAAGATGGTAGACTGGTGTGTGCGCACAGGACAGAAAGTGCTTCAGGTTCTTCCCATCAACGATACGTCAAAAACCGGCACTTGGGTAGATTCTTATCCTTATAGCGCAAACTCTACATTTGCCTTGCATCCTATGTATATCCATCTTGATGCGGTGGGTGTGCTTGCAGAAGAAGACCGGCGTGAACATTTCCGCAAGGTGGGTGAAGAATTAAACCAGCTAAAAGAGGTTGACTATGAGGAGGTGAATATTGCAAAGAATGAGTACCTCCGTGAAATATTTGCCCAAAAAGGAGAAGTTGATTTGCGGTCGGCAGAATTTAAAAAGTTTTTCGAGCTCAATGAAGATTGGCTGACACCATATGCCGCATGGCGAGTCCTATGCGAGGAATTCAAGACTCCTGACAACACACTTTGGGGTGATTATGCAGAATATGAAGCCGATAAAGTGGCGGATTTCTGCAAAAATAATAAAGACAGGATAAAGTTCCATTATTTTGTGCAGTATCATTTGGATCGTCAGCTTCGTGAGGTTCGTGATTATGCCCATCAGCATGAAGTGGTGCTCAAAGGCGACATTCCAATCGGCATAGGTCGTTTCAGTGTTGACGCATGGCAGAATCCGCGGCTTTTCAATATGAATTGTCAGGCCGGAGCTCCGCCGGATGATTTTTCTGTGCTCGGACAAAACTGGGGCTTCCCGACATATAATTGGGAAGAAATGTCGAAAGATGGTTTCCGATGGTGGAAAGAGCGTTTCCGCAAGATGTCGGAATATTTTGATGCTTACCGGATAGACCATATTCTGGGCTTCTTCCGTATCTGGCAGATTCCTTTATCAGCAGTGCATGGATTGCTTGGGTATTTTAATCCTGCCCTTCCATTCTCTCCGGAGGAACTTCGCCATTCTTATGATTTCTGGATTAATCCTGAAATTCAGGCCAAACCCCTTATTCTTGAATGGATGCTGACAGATTTCTTCGGAGAATACACTGAAGAAGCCAAGGCTTCATATCTTGAAAAACTTCCGGAGGGACGTTATTCCCTTCGTCCTTTTGTCGACACTCAGGAGAAAGTGGTAAACTATTTCTCCACACTCGAGTCAACAGATAAAAATAATCGCATTTGTAATGCGTTGCTTGGTCTTATTGATGATGTCCTTTTCATTGAAGACCCGTATCTGAAGGGGCACTATTATCCAAGGATTGCTGCGCAATATACATATCAGTTCAGGTCGTTGTCAGATTATGAGAAATGGTGTTTCAATAGGCTATATAACGATTTCTTCTATCACAGGCATAACGATTTCTGGTATGGCAAGGCCATGTGGAAACTTCCACCTTTGATTGAATCTACCGGCATGCTCTGTTGTGCAGAAGACCTTGGCATGATTCCTGCGTGTGTGCCGGAGGTTATGAGCCGCCTTGAGATTCTTTCTTTGGAGATACAAAGAATGCCGAAAGATCCGGCTCTTGAATTTGGCGATACTTGGAGATATCCTTATTTCTCAGTGTGCACAACTTCTACTCACGATATGGGCGGCATAAGATCCTGGTGGGAGACTGACAGAGGTGTGACTCAACGATTCTTCAACAATGCGCTTCATGAGCAAGGCGAGGCACCCTATTTCGCAGAGCCCTGGGTGTGTCGTAAGGTGCTCGACCTTCAGTTGAAGAGCCCGTCGATGTTCTGCATAATTCCTTTGGCGGATTGGCTTTCTGCCGATGGCGAGCTTCGCCGTGAAAATCCACATGAGGAGCAGATCAATGAGCCGGCAGACGTTCATCATTATTGGCGTTATAGAATGCACCTTACTGCGGAGAAACTTCTTTCGGCAGAGAATTTCAATACTTCTTTATATGATGCGATAGTTTCGTCCGGACGTTAATTTGCGTTTATCAAAAAAAGAGGAAACCTTTAAGTTTCCTCTTTTTTTGATGTCATATTTTTAATTAGACAAGCAATTGATTTGTGTTTGTTAAGATTAGATGAGAATATAATTACTGCTAAAGCCTGTTGCTCATTTTATCAGAGACAGAAATTCCTGACGAAGCGTGGAGTCGGTAGCGAATTTGCCGGTGTAGTCAAAAGTTATGGTTGTTGACTCCTGTTTTTCCACTCCTCGCATTTTCATGCAAAGATGCCCGGCCTCACATGCCACGATCACCCCATTGTTGGGCAATGTGTCCGATAGAAGTTGACACACTTGTGACGTTAGCCTTTCCTGCACTTGCAGACGCCGGGCGAAACTATCGACTATCCTTGCAAGTTTTGAAAGGCCAATCATCTTCCCTTTTGGCAGGTATCCTACTGCAACTTTGCCGAAAAACGGCAATATGTGGTGTTCGCACATGCTGTAGAACTCGATGTCTTTTACAATCACAATCTGTGACCCGGCATGTTCAAAGATTGCCTGGGATACTATTTTCGCAGGATCCTGTCGATAGCCTGTGGTTATATCGTAGATTGCTTTCGCTGCACGCATAGGAGTCTTGACAAGGCCTTCGCGGTCGGGGTCTTCTCCGATAAGTCGCAATATTTCGCGATAATGGGAGGCAATCTCCTCCACTATCTTCTCATCACGATTGTCTGTTTTCATGGTTTGATTACTACAATTTGACATTTGACGACCCTCATTTCGGAAGCATAGTTAGGGAATGCTTTCTTGAGTTCCGCAAGTGCTGAATTGGCTTCCGCGCTCGTGCGGAAATTGCCGACGCGGGTATACCAGTTCGGAGAGCTGGAGTAAGTATAGATTTGTCCTCTGTATTTCGGGAATTTAGCTAATATGGCGCTCCCCCGGGCTTTTGCTCTTGCTTCAAGAGTGTGCTGGTTGCGACCGTCGCTAAACACTTGAATTCTGAACCCAGACAGTTTGTTAATTCCCGTCTTCATTTCGTGGCCGTCTTTTTTTTGCGCCGGTTGCTGAAGAATCAATTCAAGAATGTTTTGCGGAATCTCAATGGTGATATTGCCGTTTGATTCTTTTTCAATTCTTTCCACGACATTTTTATTATTGTCGTTGCCGGATGCTGTTGCAGTCATCGGCATAATCATTATGCCGCATGTGGCCGCAACAAGAAGTCGCCTGCGAATATTAGCGGGTAGAGGAAATAACTTTTTCAATTTTCCGGACTGTTTATAAAGCGAAGGCAGGACCCGGCGGAAGCCGTGTCCTGCCGTGTTAGCTGTGATTATTAATCAAAAGCCTCGATAATTCCCATAAATGAGTCTGCCTTCAGGGCTGCGCCGCCAATTAGGCCACCGTCTACATCGGGCTTAGCAAAAAGTTCTTTGGCATTTGTGGGCTTGCAGGAGCCTCCGTAAAGTATGGAGGTGTTGTCTGCGAGTTCCTTGCCATATTTTTCAGAAATCACATTGCGAATGTGTGCATGCATGTCTTGAGCCTGCTCTGCAGTGGCAGTCTTGCCTGTGCCTATGGCCCAAACCGGCTCGTAGGCAATCACGATTTTTGCAAAATCTTCAGCAGAGAGTTCGAATAGAGCCTCTACCTGGCCTTTTACAACTTCGTTGAATGAGCCGTTTTCGCGTTCTTCAAGCACTTCTCCTACGCAGAAGATAGGTGTCAATCCATTAGCAAGTGCGATGCGAGTCTTTGCAAGAAGCTGCTCATTGTTTTCCCCGAAATATTGACGGCGTTCGCTATGTCCAAGAATTACATGGCTTGCGCCTGTAGATTTCACCATGGGTGCGCTCACTTCGCCGGTGTAAGCTCCTTTCTCATGCTCAGAGCAGTTTTCTGCCCCGAGTTTGAGGGGTTCGTCGATTACCGCTTTTACCGATACAAGATGTGTGAAAGGCACACATATAACCACTTCGCAGTTGGCTTTTTTCTCCTTGAGGAGGTCATTGATTTGGCTGGCAAGTTCCACTCCCTCTTCGAGGACAGTGTTCATTTTCCAGTTGCCTGCAACAATATTTTTTCTCATTGTCTTAAATATTTAGAAGTCTTTTATGACACTCTGCATTCAGAGTGCAAAGTTAATCCTTTTCTACGTCTTTAGCAAAATTAGTCATTGGAAAAATAAAATCATAACAAAAAAAACGGACTTGACGAAATGTAAGTCCGTTTTCTGGATTGTATTAAGATTATTGATTATCTCTTTGCTACATTGAATGAGGAAGATGTTCTGTATAGGTCACTTTCTTAATATAGATGCCCTTCCCTGGATTGTAAACCTTTTGTCCTGAGATGTTGTTGAAGGCCACGTTCACAATTAACAATCTCTGATGGCGAGTAGCCGTATTCCCCGGTAAAGATGTAGCTATGTTTAAAATATCAAAAAATACATATCAAATGTTTATGATTTATTGGCTTGTGCAGTGTGTTGTCCTGCTTTCTGTTGTCTTTGTGATTCGGAGGTCATGCTTGTTTTTGTCATTGGGGTTTATTTATCTTTCCATCTGTATTTTAATGTATTTTGTTATTGTCTAAACAATAATATGCAGTGTTCTATGCTATTTTTTGCAATTTTTGATGTCATCAACGGCTGTAAATGCACACAGGCCACCGAGAGCAGCCAAGATCAAGATAAGGAATGTCTGGGAGTCGCCCTTATTGCCTGTAATAAATTTTTTTGCTAAATTTGCGAGATATGGATTTTAAACTGACATCAGATTATTGCCCGACCGGCGATCAGCCGGAAGCTATACAGGAGCTTGTTGCAGGCGTAGAGGCCGGCAACCCACACCAGACTCTTCTCGGCGTGACAGGTTCCGGCAAGACATTCACTATGGCTAACGTTATCCAGAAAGTGAAGCGCCCTACTCTCATTCTTTCTCATAATAAAACATTGGCAGCACAGTTATATTCTGAGTTTAAAACTTTTTTCCCTGAAAACTCTGTGCAATATTTTGTGAGTTATTATGACTACTATCAGCCGGAGGCTTATATTCCTTCATCTGACAAATATATAGAGAAGGATTTGATGATAAACGACCAGATCGAACGTCTAAGGCTTTCGACTGTGGCTTCCCTCCTTTCCGGCAGAAGGGATATTGTGGTTGTTTCGAGTGTGAGCTGCATATATGGTATGGGAAATCCCGATGATTTCACACAAAGCGTTGTGAAAATTGCCGTAGGTCAGCGAATATCCAGAAATGCGTTTTTGCGTAAACTTGTAGATTCTCTTTATTCACGCTCAGAGATCGAACTTAATCCCGGTCAGTTCCGTGTGAAGGGTGACACGGTAGACATCATGCTTTCTTTTGAAGAGATTCAATTGCGTGTGTTGTTCTGGGGAGATGAAATTGAAAAAATCCAGACAGTCGACCCTGTGAATGGGATGGTGCTCTCTGACCTTGAAGGTTTTAATATATATCCGGCCAATATCTTTGTCACATCAAAGGAGAGAATGGCGAGCGCGATAGACAATATCACGCTTGACCTTGGAGCGCAATGTGATTTCTTCGCAAAAGAAGGGAAAATCACAGAAGCCGATCGTTTGAGAGAGCGAGTCACTTATGACTTGGAAATGATGAAAGAGTTAGGCCATTGTGCCGGGATAGAGAATTATTCACGATATTTCGACGGGCGTGAACCGGGAATGCGCCCGTTTTGTCTACTTGACTATTTTCCACGTGATTTCCTTACAATTATTGATGAAAGCCATGTAACTATTCCTCAGATTCGAGGAATGAATGGCGGCGACCTTTCAAGGAAGATGAATCTTGTGGAATATGGGTTCAGATTGCCTGCCGCTATTGACAACCGCCCTTTGAAGTTTGAGGAATTTGAGCGACTCACACCGCAGACTATTTATGTCAGCGCCACCCCCGGGGATTACGAGCTTATACAAAGTGAAGGAGTGTTCACCGAACAAGTGATAAGGCCCACCGGCCTTCTTGACCCTGAGATTGAAGTGCGCCCTACTATGAATCAGATTGATGATCTCATGGAGCAGATTCAGCAGAGAATAGAGGCAGGAGAACGCACTCTTGTCACCACTCTCACAAAGCGTATGGCGGAAGAACTCGACAATCATCTGCGAAAGTGGGGCGTCAGCAGTGCCTATATTCATAGCGATGTAGACACTCTTGAGCGAATCCGGATTCTTGAAGATTTGAGAGAAGGGGCGTATGATGTGCTTGTAGGAGTGAATTTGCTAAGAGAGGGTCTTGATTTGCCGCAGGTTAGCCTGGTTGCGATTCTTGACGCCGACAAAGAGGGTTTCTTGAGAAATCACCGTTCGTTAACTCAGACAGCCGGGCGTGCGGCGCGAAATGTGCACGGGAAGGTGATAATGTATGCAGATAAGATCACTGACAGTATGCAGCGCACAATCGACGAAACTGAGCGCAGGCGAGAAAAGCAAATGCTTTATAATGAAACGAATGGAATTACGCCTCAACCCATAGTCAAGAAATCGTCTGCACGCGAATTGATTGACCTTTATGGAGGCGAGGAAAGCGCAGATAAGCCTAGGGCTAATAATGACAGGCGGAAGGATGGAAAGGTTAAAGCTAATGCCGCCCCTGCCCCCCGCCCCTACATAGAAGAGGAGCACGACAGCGGCCTTGTGGCAGATCCTGTTATTGAATATATGTCGATACCGGAATTGAAGGTTCGCATAGAGAGTGTGAACTCCGACATGATAGCAGCCGCGCGTCGCACAGAGTTCTTGGAGGCGGCCCGGCTAAGAGACGAATTGATTGCTTTGCAATCAATATTAGAGTCGAAGGAAGAGAACCTGTCTAAAGAAGTGGAGGCAAAATGATAAGAAAGGAATATTTTCTCCCTACTTCAAGGGAAGAGATTGAGAGGCTTGGGTGGGACAGGCCGGATGTTATAATATTTTCTGGAGATGCCTATGTGGATCATCCTTCATTCGGTGCTGCTGTTATAGGCCGGACATTGCAGGCTGCGGGCTATAAGGTTGCTATAGTGCCTCAGCCTAACTGGAGGGATGACCTGAGAGATTTTAAGAAACTTGGTCGTCCTAATCTTTTTTTCGGTGTTTCGGCCGGGGCGATGGACTCTATGGTGAACCATTATACTGCCAACAGACGTTTGCGCCATGATGATGCATTCACAGCGGGAGGACGTCATGGAATGCGTCCGGATTATCCCACTGTGGTCTATAGCAAGATTTTAAAGAATATCTTTCCTGATGTGCCTGTCATTGCCGGCGGCATAGAGGCATCGTTGAGGAGAGTGTCGCACTACGACTATTGGCAGGATTGTCTTAGACCTTCGATTCTTGTAGATGCACCGGTCGATATGATAAGCTATGGAATGGGAGAGCGCACGATTCTCGTTCTTGCAGAGCGTCTTCGCAAAGGAGAACGGATTCATGACATCACGGATGTGCCTCAGACAGCTTTTTTTTTCAACTGAGACTCCGGGCAAAGACGACATTGTGCTTCACAGTTTTGAAGAGTGTCTTTCCAACAAGAAACTTCAGGCTCTGAATTTCCGTCATGTCGAGGAGGAGTCTAATAAATATGCCGGTAAAGTGATATGGCAATCTGTCGGCGGCAGATTGATTAAAATTAATCCTATGTATCCTCCTATGCGGGAGGGTGAGATAGATGCTTCTTTCGATTTGCCATACACTCGTGTGCCTCATCCTCGTTATAAAGGCAAGACCATTCCTGCTTATGAGATGATTCGCCATTCTGTGAATCTGCACAGAGGTTGTTTTGGCGGATGTGCGTTTTGCACAATTTCTGCTCATCAGGGGAAATTTATATCATCACGTTCCAAGGAGTCTATCATGAAAGAGGTGCGAAAGGTCTGTGAGATGGATGACTTCAAAGGGTATATCTCCGACCTCGGTGGGCCTTCTGCCAATATGTATGCCATGGGAGGATATGACCGCTCAATTTGTGAGAGATGTGTGCGTCCGTCATGTCTGCATCCCAAGCCTTGTCCTAACCTGAATAATGATCATTCGAAGCTTCTTGACATATATAGAAGTGTAGATAGTTTGCCGGAAGTCAAAAAATCGTTCATTGGCAGTGGCGTAAGATACGATTTGGCTATGGCTCCAAATAAAAGTGAGAAGACCAATTCGGTCAACAGCCGGTATGTAAAGGAGCTTATCCAATCGCATGTGAGCGGACGTTTGAAAGTCGCTCCTGAGCATACTTCTGAAGTTGTGCTCAATTGTATGCGCAAGCCGACATTTGCGTTGTTCCGTAAATTCAAAAGTATTTTCGACAGAGTTAACAGGGAGTGTGGTCTCAGACAGCAGATTATCCCCTACTTCATCTCGTCGCATCCGGCGTGTCATGAGGTGGATATGGCTGAGTTGGCTGCAATTACTAAAGATCTTGATTTCCATCTTGAGCAAGTGCAGGATTTCACACCGACTCCTATGACTCTTGCCACAGAAATTTACTACACCGGTTTTCATCCATATACCGGAGAAAAGGTTTACACAGCTAAGACTGAATCTGAAAAGCAGCGCCAGCGTCAGTTCTTTTTCTGGTATAAGCCTGAGGCAAGGGCAGGAATAGAGCGAGAATTGCGTCTCCTTCATCGTTCTGATCTTATCGACAGGCTCTATTCTCGGTCTAATAAGAATGAAGACCGTTCAAGGCAAACGTCTGCAGGAAGTCGTGCCGGTGCTGTCTCAGGTAAAACAAGAGAAGAAAAAGGCAGGAAACGAAAGAAAAGATAATCTTTTGCAGAAATGTCTTATTTTTCTTGCAAATTAGCGAATTTAAGATTAATTTTGACGCTGACACTTAAATCTATTAACCTATATCAAAGTTGAAATGAATAAATTAGCGACAACTATGGGCGGAATGATACTCCCCCTCATGTTCGCGGGCTGCCAAAGTGGCGCGGATTCGACTGAAAAGATAATCGAAAAACCCGACATTCAGATCACAGACGGAATGTTCACCCCGGAGGTGCTTGAGGCTTTTGGAAGAATTTCAGAGGCTCTCCCCTCTCCTGATGGCTCAAAGATTATTTTTACGCTCGCTTATGAAGACATTCAAGAGAATAAGGCTAACGCCGAAATTTACTCCATGGATGCCGACGGACAGAATATGTCACGTCTTACAACAACTTCTGCTTCTGAATCGAATCTCAGATGGCTTGACGGAGGCAAGAAGATTGCGTTCCTCCGCAAGGATGATAAAAGCGGAAAGACTCAGGTGTTTGTAATGAATCCTGACGGTTCTGACGTGAAATGCGTGTCGAATGTAGAAAACGGCATAGAATGTTTTGAAATCTCTCCGGATGGAAAGCGCATTGTATATGGCTCCCCTATCGATGCTTTCAATAAAGATGAGGAATTGTTTAAAGACATTCCTAATACTACAGGGCGCGTTGTAGACGACCTTATGTATAAGCATTGGGATGAATGGGTGACACAGATTCCGCATCCATTCGTGGCAGATTTTTCAGAATCCGGCATATCTAATGCAATCGACATTATGGAGGGAGAACCATATGAGTGCCCCATGCGTCCGTTTGGTGGTGCTGATGCTTTTGCCTGGGCACCCGACGGACAGTCGTTGGTCTACGTTTCTCGCAAGCTGAAAGGTCAGGACTATGCGTTCTCAACAAACAGCAATCTGTATCTCTACGATATTACAGCAAAGTCAACAATATGTCTGACTGAAGGTAATGACGGTTATGACACAAATCCGGCTTTCTCTCCCGACGGTAAATCACTCGCATGGCTGTCTATGCAGACTCCTAAGTTTGAGAGCGACAAAAAGAGGCTGATGGTTATGGATATGGCCTCAAAAGACAAGCGCGACCTTACTGCGGAATGGGATTACTGGCCTGAAGAAATAGCTTGGGCAAAGAATGGTGAGTCTATTTGGTTCTCAGGATATTATCAGGGTGTTGAACCGGTGTTCTCTATAGACGTGAAAACATGTGCAATCGACACCGTCGCAATGGATGTGTGCGATTTTGTCGGCGTTACTCCTGTGAGCGATAATGCCGCTGTTGCCATGCGCCATTCAATGAAGGCACCTAATGAGATTTGCCTTGTGAGAAAAGACACCAAGGAGGTAAAAGACCTTACTTCTGTTAATAAAGAGCTCCTTTCTCAGTTGAAACTTGGAGAGGTGAAGAAGGTCATGGTGCCCACTACTGACGGCAAGGAAATGACAACATGGGTTGTGCTTCCGCCGGATTTTGACCCCAACAAGAAGTATCCTGCCATCCTTTATTGCCAGGGAGGTCCTCAGCAGGCCATAAGCCAGTTCTGGAGTTATCGCTGGAATTTCATGATTATGGCATCACATGGATACATAGTGATTGCTCCTAACCGTCGCGGATTGCCAGGTTTTGGGACAGAATGGAACCGTCAGATTTCAGGTGATTATGGCGGCCAGAACATGAAGGACTATTTTGCGGCAGTAGACTATATGGCAAAAGAGCCGTATGTTGACGAAAAGCATATTGGTGCTGCCGGTGCAAGTTATGGCGGTTTCTCTGTTTATTGGCTTGCCGGACATCATGAGGGTCGTTTTGCCGCCCTTGTGTCGCATGCAGGAATCTTCAATATCGAGGCCCAGTATCTTGAGACTGAAGAAATGTGGTTCGCAGATTTCGATCTCGGCGGTCCGTATTGGGATAAAGAGAATGCCATCGCGCAGCGCACATATGCCAATTCTCCCCATAAGTTTGTCAATAACTGGACTGCTCCAATCCTTGTCACAGTAGGAGAACTTGACTATCGTATTCTTGCATCGCAGGGCATGATGGCGTTCAATGCGGCAAAGATGCATGGGCTTGAGGCAGAGATGCTTGTGTTCCCTGACGAAAATCATTGGATTCTCAAGCCTCAGAACGCGATACTCTGGCAGCGTGTATTCTTCCGTTTCCTTGATAAGTATCTTAAAGAAAATAATTAATTGAACAAAAAATACAGAAAGAGCGCGGCGATTCGCCGCGCTCTTTCTGTATTTTTTGTTTCCACGGCATTGGAAGCAGGCATACCTATGAGTAGGTATTTTTTTTCTTTTTGTTTTTTTTCAATTAATCTGAGCCATAAAAGTGTTAAATTTGCATTACATTTATAAATAGTTTCAAAGAATGAGACTTTCAGACTTAAAGCCCGGCCAAGCCGGAATAATCACCAAAATTTTAGGGCATGGCGCCTTCAGAAAGCGTGTCATGGAAATGGGATTTGTAAGGGGCCGGGAAGTGACTATGGTGCTTAACGCTCCTTTGCAAGATCCTATAAAATATGGCTTGATGGATTACGAAGTGTCGCTAAGACGCTCTGAGGCACATCTGATAGAGATAGTGCCAATCGAAGAATGGGAAAGAGAACTTGATCATAAACTGAAGATTGACGTAGAGGCCAATGATGTTTTGTCAGAGCCAATTTCTAAAGATCGAATAATCAATATCGTATTGGTAGGAAACCCAAATTGTGGTAAAACGTCAATATTTAACATAGTATCCGGCGCGCATGAACGAGTGGGCAACTATGCCGGTGTCACTGTAGGTGCTAAAGAAGGCACTATGAAATATAAGGGATACCAGTTTAATGTTGTCGACCTGCCGGGCACATATTCTCTGTCGGCATATTCACCGGAAGAGTTGTATGTGATGCGATATCTGAGGGAGGAAACCCCTGATATTATCGTCAATGTTGTCGTGGCATCTAATCTTGAAAGGAACCTGTATCTCACCACAGAGCTTATCGACATGAACCGAAGCATGGTGATTGCGCTCAACATGTATGATGAACTGGAGAAGAGCGAGACTGTGTTTGAATACGACAAACTCGGTAAGATGATAGGTGTGCCTATTGTGCCGACAAAAGCATCTACAGGATGGGGTATCGACAAACTTCTCGACACTATCATTCAGGTTTATGAAATGCGTAGCCCCGACACCCGGCATGTCCATATCAAGATGCGTAATGAGGTGGAAGACGCAGTCAGAAAGCTCGTTGATAGTTTTAAGGCAGATTCGTCGTTATCTCCAAAATTTTCGCCTCGCTATCTTGCCATCAAAATGCTTGAAAAAGATCCGGAGGTAGACAGAATGTTGAATGACAACCCGAACTATCCGGAATGGTGTGAGATTCGCGACACGCAGAACAAGGCTATAGAAGATGCTCTTGGTGATGATTCCAATTCTGTGATAGCGTCAGAAAAATATGGCTTCATCCAAGGTGCTTTGGCCGAAACAATGAAAGTTGGGAAAATTCAGGAGGAAGGCTCCACAAAGATTATTGACGCATTTGTCACCAATAAGCTTTTCGGATTTCCGATTTTCATGCTTGTGATGTGGCTCATGTTTTGGGCTACGTTTCAAATCGGTTCCTATCCTATGGAATGGATAGAGATGCTTGTCAGTTGGATTTCAGAACAGGTGGGAAGGTTTATGGCAGACGGGCCGTTGAAAGATCTGCTTCTTGATGGAATAATAGGAGGAGTCGGAGGTGTGATTGTGTTTTTGCCCAACATTCTTATTCTATATGCTTTTATATCCTTCATGGAAGACTCCGGCTATATGGCAAGGGTTGCGTTTATCATGGATAAGTTGATGCACAAAATGGGATTGCATGGCAAGTCATTCATACCGCTTGTGATGGGATTTGGCTGTAATGTGCCGGCTATAATGTCTACTCGCATAATTGAGAGCAAGTCAAGCAGGCTGATTACTATTTTGATTAATCCTTTTATAAGTTGCTCGGCGCGAATTCCTATTTATATTTTGCTCGCCGGGGCCTTTTTCCCCACTCACGGGGCATGGGTGTTCACCGGGCTTTATGTGTTAGGGGTGGTTGTGGCTGTTATCACCGCTCGTATGCTTAGGAGATTCTGGTTTAAAGTTGATGAGACTCCTTTCGTAATGGAATTGCCTCCTTATCGCATTCCCACCGCAAAGGCAACAATAAGGAATATGTGGGCCAAGGCCAAACAGTATTTGCAAAAAATGGGAGGCGTGATTCTGTTTGCTTCGATTATCATATGGGCGTTGTCTTATTTCCCTCAATATGAAGTTGAAGACATTCCGGAACAATACCAGAAAGAGGCTCTTGCGGAAATGCCGCAATCAACAGTATCGTCTAGGTCGTCAGAGGAGATTGAGACTCTTATTGCAAGAGAATATCAGCAAGAACACTCAATACTTGGCCATATCGGGAAATTTGTTGAGCCAGTGATGAGGCCTCTTGACATGGGCTGGAAAACTTGTTGCTCTCTTTTAGCCGGTTGTGCAGCAAAAGAGGTCGTAGTGTCAACACTCGGGGTGCTTTATGTTGGTGATGACGATGTGGAGCTTCTTTCTGACAAACTTCAGACCCCATCTCCGGTAACTGGTAAAATGCCGTTTACTCCGGCTTCGGCCTTAGGCTTTATGGTGTTTGTATTGTTATATTTTCCATGTGTGGCATCTATTGTGGCTATTGTGAAAGAAACGGAGTCATGGAAATATGGTCTCTTTTCGATTGTCTATAACACAGCCCTTGCTTGGGTATTAGGATTTATAGTTTATAGAATAGCTCTGTTATTCTGAATTTGATAAAGTCAGCTGCAAAAAAAATATGGCCGAATTGATTTTCGGCCATATTTTTTGTAGCTGTGGTGTTGTTATACATTGTCAAGGTTCAGAGGATGGTATTCGAGATTCGGTTTCTCGTCTCCGTCTTTATAGGTGACGGATATTTTACCGCCGATTTGTCCTTCGGCATTGAGCTTGAGCATGAGTTCTGCGAGCTCATCTTCAAGATATTTCTGAATTGCTCGTTTGAGAGGGCGTGCCCCAAAGTTTTTGTCATAACCCTTGGTGGCTATGAAGTCTTTTGCTTCCGTAGTCAACTCAAGAGTAAATCCGAGTTTTTCCACACGGCTATAGAAATCTTTCAACTCGATGTCAATAATCTTGAAGATAGCATCTTTGTCGAGCTGGTCGAACATGATGATGTCATCGACCCTGTTGAGGAATTCGGGAGAAAAAGCTTTGTTCAATGCTTTTGAAATAACGCCGTGGGCCTGCTCTTTCGACACTGTAGATGTGTTGAATCCCACACCGCCGCCAAAATCTTTCAACTGGCGCGAGCCGACATTGCTTGTCATAATCAAGATTGTGTTCTTGAAATCAATTTTGCGTCCGAGAGAATCGGTCAGCCGGCCTTCGTCCATGACTTGAAGCAGGAGGTTGAACACGTCAGGATGTGCTTTTTCTATTTCATCGAGCAACACGACTGAATATGGGTGGCGACGCACTTTCTCAGTAAGTTGTCCACCCTCTTCGTAGCCCACATATCCCGGAGGCGCTCCTACGAGTCTCGACACCGTGAATTTTTCCATATATTCACTCATGTCCATTCTGATGAGTGCATCTTTTGAATCGAAAAGATACTCGGCTATCTTTTTAGCAAGATGAGTCTTGCCTACGCCGGTGGGGCCAAGGAACATGAAAGTGCCGATTGGTTTCTCAGGGTCTTTAAGTCCTATTCTGTTTCTTTGAATGGCCTTGACCACTTTTTTGATTGCCTCGTCTTGTCCGATTACGGCTCCTTCAAGGCTCTTTCCCATTTCCAGGAGGCGCGTGCCTTCAGCTTGCGCTATTCTTTGAGTTGGAACGCCTGTCATCATTGCGACGACTTCAGCCACCTTGTCTTCGTCAACTTCCTGGCGTTCTGTGTCGAGACGTTTTTCCCACTCCTCTTTGGCTTTTTCAAGATCGGCCTTCTGCTTGGTTTCCCTATCTCTCAGCGATGCTGCGAGCTCAAAATTCTGTGAGCGTGCGGCGGCAAGTTTTTCTTGAGTCGTGTTGTCGATTTCCTGCTCGAGCCTTTCAATCTCTTCGGGCACAATTATGTTGGTTATATGCACTCTTGAGCCGGCTTCATCAAGCGCGTCAAGCGCCTTGTCCGGGAAATTACGGTCGCTCACATATCTTTCAGTGAGGTCTACACAAGCCTGCAATGCCTCGTCAGTGTAGTTGACATTGTGATGACTTTCGTATTTATCTTTTACCTGACGCAAGATTTCAAGAGTTTCTTCAGGAGTGGTGGGCTCCACCATCACTTTCTGGAAGCGTCTTTCAAGTGCGCCATCCTTTTCGATGTTTTGCCTGTATTCGTCAAGAGTGGTGGCTCCGATGCATTGAATCTCTCCTCTTGCAAGCGCCGGCTTAAGCATGTTGGCTGCATCCATTGACCCCGGCGCGCCTCCGGCTCCGATGATTGTGTGAATTTCGTCAATAAAGAGAATTATGTCGGGATTCTTCGATAATTCATCAAGCACCGCTTTGATGCGCTCTTCAAACTGGCCACGATATTTAGTGCCAGCAACCATTCCCGCCATGTCGAGCCCGATGACACGTTTATCGAATAATATTCTCGACACTTTTCGCTGATTGATTCTGAGGGCAAGTCCTTCAACAATGGCAGACTTTCCTACACCCGGCTCACCTATCAAAACCGGATTGTTTTTTTTCCTGCGAGACAGAATCTGTGCAAGACGCTCAATTTCGTTTTCTCTGCCCACAACTGGGTCGAGACGACCCTCAGCCGCGGCTTTGGTCATGTCATAGCCAAACTTATCAAGGGCCGGAGTGTCAGTGCCGGTTTTATTCCCCTGCGGCTTGCGTTTCTGGCTTTGCTGGGCATCCTGTTTCTGGCGACTGTCAGACTTGAAAGGAGAAAACTCTTCGTCTTCATCCTCTTCGTCTTCAAAATCTTTTCCCGATGTTGGGGAAGAAGCCTCTGAAAGATTCTGAATTGATATGTCGAAATCAAGATATTTTTCTTTTAGATGTCGAAGAAACTCACTGTCCATTGCCCGTTGGTCGTGGATTAATGCAAGCAAAATATGCTCTCCTGAAATGGAATGGGCATTCATTTTGCGAGCTTCGGATGTGGCCAGCTGAAGATGGCGGATAGCCGACAGTGAGATTTTAAACTGTTGGTCAAAAAGAGTTGTGGTCTCTGATGGCATTTGAGCTCCGGGGAGATAGTCCTCAAGCTCTTTTGTCATTTCTTCTACCGGGACTTGCAGTTGGCGAAGAATTTTGAATGCGTAGCCGTCCTTGTTTCGAAGGGCAGCGAGCACAAAATGCTCGCTCAGAATAGCACTTGAACTGAAATTCTGTGCCTCTGCGTAAGCCACTTCAAGTATAGGCCGGAATTGTTTTGAAAAATCGTTCTTCATCAGATTTATCTTATTATTTTCTTGATTCATTTTTAATTGAAAAACACTGTTATTTTGCATGTAGAATCCGGTGTGGTCAATTACAACTGCAAATCGTGTCTTATTAATAAAACAAATTTTCTAAGAAATGTTGCAAATGTCGTGCCAAATTTTACAATTCGTTGTTAAATTTAAGACTTGAATAAATATATGTTTCCGAGCGCTCACTATGTTTGTTTGATTTCGCATCGTTTGAAACGTGTGATTTTTAGCCTTATCCCGGTAAAATAGTTAATGAGCGGGCCATATCTCGCTCTTATGGGCCGCTGAGGTTCTTTGCACTTGCCTGTTTCAATAAATTTTTGTAACTTTGCTCCTTGGAAAGGGGCTGTTTTTGCGCGTCAAGGCCGGCTGTATTCGGCTTGCGAGTCAAGTCCCGCCCAATATAGAAGATTTAACTACAACATGCAAGGAGACGACAAAATTATTCCGATAAATATAGAATCGGAAATGAAAAGCGCATACATCGACTATTCAATGTCGGTGATAGTGTCGCGTGCCCTTCCGGATGTAAGAGACGGTTTTAAACCTGTGCACCGCCGTGTGCTTTTCGGAATGAACGAGTTGGGAAACTTTTTTTCCGGAGATACGAAGAAGTCTGCCCGTATTGTGGGTGAAGTTATGGGTAAATATCACCCTCATGGCGACTCTTCAATATATTTCACAATGGTGCGTATGGCCCAGGAGTGGTCGTTGCGGTATCCGTTGGTTTTCGGTCAGGGTAATTTCGGCTCTATTGACGGAGATTCTCCGGCTGCGATGCGATATACTGAGGTGAAACTTGCCCGCATGGGAGAGGAAATGCTCAGAGACATAGATGCCGAGACTGTTGATTTTGTTCCTAACTTTGATAATACGCTTTCCGAGCCGTCAGTGCTTCCTACAAGAATACCTAACCTTCTTGTGAACGGTGCTTCAGGCATTGCTGTAGGCATGGCCACCAATATGCCTCCTCACAACCTGACAGAAGCTCTTAATGCGTCGATTGCACTGATTGACAACCCGGAGCTTGATGTTGACGGGCTGATGGAATACATCAAGGCACCGGACTTCCCTACAGGTGGAGAAATATTCGGTTTGCAGGGTGTGAAAGATGCTTTCCATACTGGGCGAGGAAGAATTATGATTCGTGCCAAGGCGGAAATCGAGAACGACGGGAACCATGATCAGATTATCATATCAGAAATTCCATATGGCGTGGTTAAGAACGACCTCGTAAAAAGCATTGCCGACCTTGTAGAGGAAAAAAAGATTGAGGGCATAGCAGATATTACGGACACCAGCGCGCGTGGTCAGATGCATATAGCCATCGATATAAAGCGCGATGCCAATGCCAATGTGATTCTGAATAAGCTCTACAAGATGACTCAGTTGCAGACGTCTTTCAGCGTCAACAATGTGGCTCTTGTGAACGGGCGTCCGAAAACGCTTAATCTGAAAGAACTTCTCCAGGCTTTTGTAGACCATCGCCATGAAGTGGTGATCAGACGCACTCGTTACGAATTGCGCAAGGCTGAAGAGCGAGCTCATATTCTAAGAGGCTTGATGATAGCTTGCGACAACATTGATGAAGTTATATCAATAATAAGGTCGTCACGCACAACCGAGGAGGCTCGAACCCGTCTTGCCGATCGTTTTGAACTTGATGAGATTCAGACAAGAGCAATAGTGGAAATGAGGCTTCGTCAGCTCACCGGATTGGAAATGGATAAACTCCGCGGTGAATATGACGACTTGATGAAGCTTATTGAACATTTGAACGACATTCTGAATAATGATGATGTGTGTCGCGGTGTGATGAAAGATGAGTTGATTGAGATTCGCGATAAATATGGCGACGAGCGCAGAACGAAAATCAATATGTTCTCCGGCGACCTCAATGCTGAAGACTTTTATCCTGACGACGAGATGATTATTACAATCTCTCATCTTGGATATATTAAGAGGACACCCTTGTCTGAATTCCGTGCCCAGCATCGCGGTGGTGTAGGGTCTAAAGGAAGCGACACAAGAGACTCTGACTTCATTGAGCACATTTATCCTGCATCAAACCATAATTACATGCTTTTCTTTACGCAGAAAGGGCGTTGTTATTGGCTTAAGGTTTATGAAATTCCGGAGTGTGCTAAAAATTCAAAAGGAAGAGCCATACAGAACCTTCTCAACATTGACGCCGATGATTGTGTGAACGCGTATATCAGAGTGAAGCGTCTTAATGATAAGGAATACGTCAACACTCATAACCTCATTTTCTGCACCAAGAATGGAGTTATAAAGAAAACTTCTCTCGAGGCATATTCACGTCCAAGAGCGAATGGCGTCAACGCCATTATCATCAGGGAAGATGACCAGTTGATTCAGGTGCGCCTAACTGACGGGAATGCCGAAGTGATTCTCGCCAATAGAGAGGGCCGAGCAATACGATTCTCTGAGAGCAAAGTGCGTGAGATGGGTAGAATGTCGACCGGCGTGAGAGGCATGACTCTCGGCGAGAATGGTGACGAGGTTATTGGCATGATTACAATGACCGGCTCACCGGATGAAACTGTTATGGTGGTTTCGCAGAATGGATACGGAAAGCGTTCGCCGCTTGACGACTATCGTGTGACAAACCGTGGCGGCAAAGGCGTCAAGACTCTCAATGTAACAGAGAAGACAGGAGAGCTTGTGGCCATCAAGAATGTAAATGATTCTAACGACCTGATGATAATAAATCAGAGCGGAATCACACTGAGACTTCCGGTTTCCGGCATTCGCGTAATGGGTCGTGCAACTCAGGGCGTGAAACTTATAGACCTTAGCAAGAGAGGCGACAGGATTGCGTCTGTCTGCAAGGTTGATTCTGACCCTGAAGAGGCCATTGAAAATGACGATGAACAAAATAAGGAGGAAATTGTTATAAATAAGAATGACTCATTGTTTGATTCTGATTTTGCAGATGATTCAAACCTGGAAATGCTGGATTCAAGTGAAGATTCGGCTGTAGACGATGAAGGTGACACTTATATCGACGAGGAGGCCATGGAATCAGAAGAGTCGGATAATTAATAATGTAAGTAATATCTTTTAACCTCAATATCCAAATGAATAGATTTCTAACAATCGCGCTTTGCCTTGCTACCGCAAGTCTGGCAAACGCTCAGAAGGCTAATGTGGACCAGGCAAATAAACTTGCCGGGAAAATGGACCAACTCGGTCATGCTCGTGAACTGATCAAGCAGGCCATGGAAAATCCTGAGACCAAGAATGATCCCCGCACATATTTTGTGGCCGGCAAAATTGAGTTTGATGCATATGACAATGCAACCAAGGCCAAGATGATTAATCCGGATGACACCTTGGCCAACGGAGTAGACATGGCGAACGAACTTGTAAATGGCTACAAGTATTTTATTCAGGCGTTGCCTCTCGACAGCCTTCCCAACGAAAAGGGCCAGGTGAAGCCAAAATATTCAAAAGACATCATAGGAAAGATTGCTGGCCATGCAAATGATTTCTTCACTGCCGGTGCAAACTATTTCAATGACAAGTTGTATTATCCTCAGGCGTATGAGGCATTCATGATTTTTGGAGATCTACCTGAGTCTGGGATGCTTGGCAAATCTGCTTCGCTCATAGAACCTTCTCAGATTTCAACAGCCTACTTCAATGCCGGACTTTCAGCATATTCCGGAAATGCAGTAGACGAAAGCGCCAAGGCATTCCGCAAAGCTCGTGAAAACGGATATGATCAGACGGAGTCTTATATCTATGAGATTGCTTGCTGGCAGTCAATAGCACAGAACGATGAAAGCCGCACAAAAGAGGCACAGAGCAACATCTACGATGTGGCCAAGGCTGGACATGAGAAGTTTGGTCTTGAACAGCCTCTTTTCATTAATAATATGATTAACTCAATTGTGACTGACGGCAAAATCGACCAGGCACTTTCTGAACTGAACACGGTTATCGCCGCTAATCCTGACAATGCCGCTCTTTATGGCCTTCGCGGATATGTGTATGACCGTGCTGAGAATGACGAAGCGTCAGAGAATGACTATCGCAAGGCTGCCTCACTCCCAAATGTAGATTTTGAGACTCTCAAAAATGCCTGCAAGAAAATTTTCCGCATAGGCACTGTAAAATGGAACGAGATCGAAGGCGCTTCTCCTGAGGCTGCCGCAGCACGTCAGAATGTAAAAGACAACTATTTTGAGGCCGCTAAAAAAATTGCGGAGCAGGCCGGTTCGATGAATCCTAACGATTCCGATCTTCAGAATGTGATGGAAAGCATCGACTACGCATTGGAGACATATTTCAATAATTAATAAGAACACATTTTTTTGACACTCTCCGGGAGTGTCAAAAGGAATGATAAGAATTAAAAAATGGCACGCAGCGCCAAGGCGTGCCATTTTTTTAATTCTTTTTTTGCTTTCCTCTCATTTTTTATTTCAGCGACTTGTTTTTTTTCATTAACTTTGCACTCGGTTTCAATATCCCAATCGCTGACGAAGCGACCGAAGTTAGTTACCCAACCTTTAAAGGATAATAGATAATGGGAATTTTTTCATTCACACAAGAAATAGCAATGGATTTGGGAACAGCCAATTCCATAATTATACACAATGACAAGATTGTTGTTGATGAGCCCTCTGTTGTGGCTATCGAGAACAAAACGGACAAACTTCTTGCCGTTGGCACCCCGCTCATCAGATGGAGGGGAAGGAGCCTCCCGGAATACGCACTATACGCCCGCTTAGAGATGGTGTGATAGCCGATTTCAATGCGGCAGAGCAGATGATCAGAGGCATGGTCAAAATGGTAAGCTCTAAGCGCAGGTGGTTCTCCCCTTCTCTCAGAATGGTTGTGTGCATTCCGTCGGGTTCAACAGAGGTGGAGATTCGAGCTGTGCGCGACTCCTCAGAACATGCCGGCGGTCGAGATGTCTATATGATTTATGAGCCTATGGCGGCGGCCTTGGGAATCGGACTCGATGTAGAGGCCCCTGAAGGCAACATGATAGTAGATATAGGCGGAGGAAGCACTGAGATTGCCGTGATCTCTCTCGGCGGCATTGTCAGCAACAAGAGCATTCGTCTTGCAGGAAATGATCTCACTGCTGACATTCAGGAGCATATGGGGCGCGTGCATAACCTCAAGGTGGGCGCAACAATGGCAGAGCAGATAAAAATAAACGTAGGTTCTGCCCTTCCTGTGCTTGACAATCCGCCTGAGCCGTTTATCGTATGCGGTCCCAACAGAATGTCTGCCCTCCCAATGCAGGTGCCTGTGACTTATGAAGAGATTTCTCATTGCATCGACAAGTCAATTTCAAGAATGGAGGCTGCAATTCTCGCGGCATTGGAGGAGACTCCGCCGGAACTGTATGCTGATATTGTGAAAAACGGTATATATCTGGCAGGCGGTGGCGCTCTTCTAAAAGGATTGGCCAAACGTTTCACCGACAAGATAAGAATAGAATTCAAAATTGCAGAGGATCCGTTACACGCAGTGGCAAAAGGCACAGGTGTGGCATTGAAGAACATCAACAAATTCTCATTCCTTATCCGTTGAGGCATCAAAATAAGCCGGAATGTCGCTCACAGTTTTCTGTGATGTGGCATTTTGGCATTGCATCATAATCTGCTGTCATCCTAAGATGGCGGCATTTATCTATTCTTAGGTGAGAAATCTGTTAAACTTCATCATTCGCTATGGCACATGGTTTTTATTCGCGTTCTATGTGATAATAAGCTGTGTGCTGCTGTTTACGCACAACGCATTCCGGCAATCGGTTTATCTTTCCTCTGCCAATGTTGTGTCGAGTTCCGTGTTTGGAATGGCTTCAGAAGTCACAGGATATTTCCATCTGCGAAGCATAAACGAGAGCCTTCAGGCAAGCAATGCAATGCTTGAGAACGAGGTGTTGAATCTGCGTCATAAGCTGGCTGAATGCCAGACCCTGCTTTCCGACACTGTAAAATATGCCAATTTCTCTGACAGATTCAGTTATGTGCCTGCCACTGTGCTTAATAATAGTGTTAGACATCCGCGTAATTATTTTTCTATCAACAGAGGCACATCAGATGGTGTAAAGACCGGAATGGGCGTTGTTGATCAGAATGGTGTTGTGGGAATTGTAAACGCAGCCGGAAGCCATTCAGCGCGTGTAATCTCTCTTTTGAACCAGACTCAGCATTTTTCTGTTAAATTGAAGGGCACGCAATATATCGGGTCTTTGACGTGGAAAGGTGACGACCCTTCGATTGCGTATATGGAGGAGGTGCCGCGCCATGCACAGTTTCATGCCGGCGACACAGTTGTGACAAGTGGCTACTCCACTACATTCCCGGCAGACATTCCGGTAGGCGAGATTATGTATCGAATTAAAGGGAGCGACGATAATTTCTTTATTCTGAAGGTCCGTCTAAATTCCGACTTTCGTGCATTAAGCACAGTCAGAGTGATTAAAGACGAATATAAGGCAGATCTTGATTCCTTGCAGTCGTTTGATATAAATCCATCCAAATAAAAACGATAGGATTACAATGAGTAAAGAAGTAGTAAAATTTGCCATCTTGTTTTTAATGATGGTTCTTGCTCAGGTGTTGATATGCAATCATATTGCCATTTTTAACGTGGCGATTCCAATTATATTCATTTATTTCATAATCCGTCTCCCCATTTCAATGGGCAAAGGATTGCTCTTCACACTTGCATTTATCATTGGTCTTGCTGTAGATATTCTTTCTGACACTCCCGGTGTCAATGCGTTGGCGTGCACTTTGCTGGCGGCGCTGAAAAGACCCGTCTATTATGCCTATGTGCCACGCGACGACAAAACGTCATACCTTACTCCCTCGATTTCGTCATTGGGTGTGGGGGTATATTGTAAATTTTTGGTAACCATGGTCGGCATCTATTGTCTGCTTGCTTTTTCAATAGAATATTTTAATTTTGCCGACATTAAAGAAATTGTTATTTTGTCAGCGTCAAGTTGCCTGCTTTCGTTCATCACATTGCTGGCAATTGATTGCTTAATCATTTCAAAATCGTGAGAAAAGACTATAATTTGGCAAAACGCAGATATGTTATCGGTGGTTTTATATGTCTTATAGTTGTTATCTATGTGTTCCGGCTTTTTAGTCTTCAGGTCAGCGACGATAAATATAAGGAAAATGCCGAAAGTAATGCCTTTTTGCGCAGAGTGATATATCCGGCAAGAGGATTGATATATGATCGTGAGGGGAGGCTGGTTGTGTTCAATCAGCCGGCATACGATGTCATGTTGATTCCTAAGGATGTCGGAGATTTCGACACGGTGTCTCTTTGCAAAGTGCTGAATATTACGAAAGAGCAGTTGCTTGAAAAATGGGCAGAGATGAAAAATCCTAAAAAGAATCCCGGATATTCAGCCTATACGCCCCAGAAACTTATTTCTCATCTCTCCCCTGAGGATTATGGAAGACTTCAGGAAAAGCTGTATATGTTCCCCGGCTTTTTTGTTCAGACAAGAACTGTGAGACAATATAATTATGTGGCGGCATCCAATATTCTTGGCAATATTCGCGAAGTGTCGGCTTCTGATGTAGAGCGCGACCGCTACTACAGGTCGGGAGATTACACAGGCGACCTTGGTGTGGAGAAGAGTTATGAGAAGCATCTTCGAGGTGTAAAAGGCGTAGAAATACTCATGAAGGATGCCTATGGACGTATCAAGGGAAAGTATGAAAACGGAATTCATGATGTGTCGCCGGTGTCAGGAAGGAATCTTCAGCTTTCAATAGATATCGAGCTTCAGGAGTATGGCGAGCAGCTTATGAGAAACAAGATTGGGGCTATCGTGGCAATTGAGCCGTCTACCGGGGAGATACTGGCTTTGGTGACTTCTCCCAACTATGACCCTTCTTTGCTTGTAGGAAAGGAGCGTGGGAAGAATTATGCTGACCTCGTAAGAGACCCTTACAAACCATTGTATGACCGTGCGCTACAAGGTGCATATCCTCCGGGTTCTACATTCAAGCCTACGCAAGGTCTGATTTTCCTACAGGAAGGAGTGATAACCACGTCTACGCAGTATCCGTGCTATCATGGATATATAAACAAAATCAGAGTGGGATGTCATGGACATGGCTCACCTATTGCCTTGAAACCTGCTTTGCAGACATCCTGTAATGCCTATTTTTGCTGGGGATTCAAAAATATGATCGACAAGAGAGGCACAAAGGCTTATGACCAGTTCGAGAAATGGAAGAATTATCTGGTGGAAATGGGATATGGCTATCGACTTGGCGTGGATTTGCCATCTGAGAGCAGAGGGTTTATTCCAAATTCAGAATATTATTCTAAATCGTTCCGAGGCCCGAGATGGAGTGCAAATTCAATTATTTCAGTGGCGATAGGACAGGGAGAAGTTCTTGCCACCCCGCTTCAGATTGCCAATCTTTGTGCCACAATTGCAAACCGTGGTCATTTTTATACGCCACATATAGTGAGGCAGATTGCGGATACTGTTATTGATAGCAAATACACGGAGAAGCATGCTCCAAAAATTAAGAAAGAGTATTATGCCACTATTGCGGAGGGCATGAGAATGGCAGTGCTCGGCGGAACATGCCGCACAGCAGCGCTTCCTGATATTGAAGTGTGTGGAAAGACCGGAACTGCCCAGAATCCTCATGGCAAAGACCATTCTGCGTTTATGGGTTTTGCGCCCTATCAGAACCCAAAGATTGCTATAGCGGTGTATGTGGAAAATGCTGGATTTGGTGCCACTTTCGGTGTGCCAATCGGAAGCCTGATGATGGAGAAATATCTGAAAGGTCATATCTCAGATTCCAGAAAAGGGCTTGAAGAAAGAATGTTGAACTCTAATACGATTATAAGCAGTGGAGTTACGAAACACTGAGGCTAATGTGTCTGTATTCCGGTCGCTCGACTGGTTTACCATCCTGCTGTATGTCTTGCTCGTGTCGGCAGGCGCGGTCAGCATTTATGCGGCCAGTTATGATTTTGACAATGCAAGCATGTTTGATTTTGCGGAATTTTCCGGCAAGCAATTCTTGTGGATCAGTTTGTCGTTGATTATTGGCTGTATTATCCTGTTGCTCGACTATCGAATTTATGAGACTTATGCATATCCCATTTATGGCATTGTCATACTTATTCTCATAGCCACTATTTTTCTTGCTCCCGACATAAAGGGTTCTCGGTCGTGGCTTGTATTCGGCCCGGTAAGTCTTCAGCCTGCGGAATTCGGAAAAGTGGCTACTGCGCTTGCTTTGGCGAAATTGTTTAACTCATATAATTTCAACCTGAATGCAAAGGTAAGCAATTATTTCCGGGCTCTGATACTCATATTCCTTCCAATCTGTCTTATTCTTTTGCAAAGAGAGACTGGCAGTGCCCTTGTGTATTTATCACTGATATTTGTGTTATACAGAGAAGGCATGAGCGGCCTGGTGTTGTTTTCAGTGTTTTGTTCGGTAGTCTATTTTGTTGTGGCTGTTAAATTCACAGAGCCATTGATTCTTGACATTCCGGTGGGTGAATTTTCAGTGTTTATAATAATACTTCTGATCTACTCACTGATGTTGGTCTTTTATTGCCGCGACCTTATTATTGCGAGAAATGTTATACTGGGCTTTATCGGATCGGGAATAGTTGTGACTATTCTTTCTCTTTGTGGTGTCACGGTTAACGGGCTGTTATATTTCTGTGGTATATTGACATTGGCTATAGCATACACGCTTGTGGCAATGTTCCATCATAAAATTAATAAATTTCTGATAACTGTGTCGTTTGCAGTGGTCTCGGTGCTATTCTTGTTTTCTGTCAACTATGTGTTCGGTAACGTGCTTGAGCCGCATCAGCAGATGCGTATCAAGGTGGCACTCGGCATAGAAGAAGACTTGCGGGGAGCCGGCTATAATGTGAATCAGTCGAAGATTGCGATTGGCTCCGGAGGGATATACGGCAAAGGTTTCCTTAATGGAACTCAGACAAAACTCAAATATGTGCCGGAACAGCACACTGACTTTATTTTCTGTACAATTGGTGAAGAAGAAGGGTTTATAGGGGCTACAACGGTACTTGTGGTGTTTTTGGCGTTAATATTGCGGCTTATTTATATAGCAGAACGACAGCGAACACCTTTCGGGCGTGTGTATGCTTATTGTGTGGTGTCGTGTCTGATTTTCCATTTATGTATTAATGTGGGGATGGTGATCGGATTGTGTCCGGTGATTGGAATCCCGCTTCCCTTTTTCAGTTATGGAGGCTCGGCGCTGTGGGGATTTACGATATTGCTCTTTGTCCTTCTGAGAATTGACGCTTCAAGAAAAGAACGTCGAGACTGACCGAGTTTTGCAGGTTTAATACTGTTTTCATTAATTTGAAGATAAATTCAGTTTAAATGGTACTTTCGTTATAATATATTGTCCGGAAATATTGTTATTATAGTAAATATTATTCTAAATTTTAAATATAAAAAAATGGCAAACAAAAGAGAATTCAAAAAATATGTAGAGACAGTCGGCGCTTCTGTTTGTGAGGCTATGATGGCCACATACTATAATGAGCCTTCTGTCGATAAGAAGGAAATTACAAAAGCAATTGAGCAAGTGCTCTGCGCTGTGGCCACAGCCCGTTGCAATTCAAACGTAACTTTCGATAAAGGCCGCAAGGCTTTTGAAAGTGCGAATGACTATAACAAGGCAAGAAACGCATTCAGCAAACAGTTGTTTGATAAAATCAATGATGATTTCGGCAAACAATTAGACGAAGCAATCAAGACATTCAATGCCGCAATACCTCAGAATTTGCGCGATGAATATAAAAAAGTGGCAGCTGAATGACAGGCTATTGATAGGCAAAAGGTTACGTAAATATTGGCATAAAGAATATTGGTAACAGTATTGTAATTTGATTTAAGATGAATCTCTGGAAATTATTATTAAACTTCGCGGGATGGAATGTGGATATTTCCGCGCAGAGACGTGATAAATGTGTGATATGTGTAGCGCCTCATACATCTAATTGGGATTTCATCTTAGGACTTTTTGCATACAAATCGTTGGGAAGAGAAGCTAATTTTCTGATGAAAGAATTTTGGTTTTTCTTCCCTCTTAAATATCTTATTAAGGCATTGGGCGGAATACCGGTGCCGAAAAGAAAAACAGGAGTTTCTTTGACAGGCACCGTGATTGAAATGTTCAGGTCAAGACCTTATGTCAATCTTGCAGTCACACCGGAGGGTACGAGAAGTTATATAGAAGTATGGCACACCGGGTTCTTGTATATTGCATACGGAGCCAAGGTGCCTGTTCAGTTAGGAGTGATAGATTATAAAAATAAAGATATCATTATCTGTGAAGAGTATTTCCCCACCGGTGATGTTGAGAAAGATATGAGCTATATAAGGTCGTTTTATTCGCGTTATTCCGATGTGGCCCGCTATCCTGAAAAATTTAAGGCGTAAGTCATGATTATGAGAAGCCTCTACGCTGTTTTTCGGGAAGATTATTCCGATGAGTTTTGACAATTATTTGAACCGATCCTTGTAAAATCTAATAAACATGAATATATGCATGATTCCCATGGAAATAAAATGGGAAGAAAAACAAGAGAATTTTAGAAATCTGGAAAATAAAATGGCTCTTGTGCATCCGGAAACAGATTTGGTGATATTGCCTGAAACTTTTTCAACCGGATTCCCTTCCGGCGAAGAGAAAGAGCATATCCGCGAATTGGCAGAAAGAAACACCGGAGAGACGATTGATTTTATAAAGTCTCTGGTAGCGCGCCATAACGTTGCTATAGCTGGAAGTTTTATTGCAAATTCTGGAGGTTCTTTATATAACAGGGCTTTTTTCATTGAGCCTTCAGGCGATGAATGTTTTGCCGACAAGCATCATTTGTTTACAATGGCCGGCGAACATAATATTTTTTCAAAAGGCATAGGGAGGCTGAGCGTGAGATTCCGAGGATGGAATATAGCAATGGTCATCTGTTATGACATTAGGTTTCCTGTGTGGTGTCGTAATGTCGGAAATGAATATGACCTATTGATTGCTGTAGCCAACTGGCCTACGGTGCGGGTAGATGCCTGGAACAAACTTCTTGTTGCCCGTGCCATAGAGAATCAGTCTTATGTGTGTGGCGTGAATTGTAAAGGAACGGATAAAAAGGGGTTTGAGTATGACGGCAGTTCGATGGCCGTAGATTTTAAGGGGAAAGATATTACTGTGAAGGTGCCGGAATCTGAATTGCTGTATGCTTCACTTAGCCGGGAGAAACTGGATTCATTCAGAGACAAATTCCCGGCATGGAATGATGCTGACTCATTCACAATCCATTAAAAAGCGTTTAGAAATTTAGAGTCGCTGAATACAGAATAGAAGCATCGGATTGACATTAATAATAAGCAATCCGATGCATTCTTTTACCTCCAGGGGAAGTCTGGGGCGATAGGTTTCCCTTTTACTGTTTGACGCACAAGACTGCAGAATTCTCTCACCATTTTTTTGACAGGCCCCGGTTCTATTCCAAGAACTTTGTATAAAAGTCCGGCATTCTCCGGGAGCCTTGTTATTCCGGCTGCCAACATTTTTTGATTGTCAATGAAAACTTCAGTCTCGTCATATATTTTATCCGCTTTGTCTTGAGGCGTGATAACTATCACATTGGCGAAAACATCGAACTTCCCCATTACTCCAAGATTCCTTGGATGTTCAACTCTGGGGTCGATTATGAATTTTTCCCGAAACAGTTGTTTCCCGTCGGGACGCTCTCCGTGGCTGCAAACCGACAAAATATCATATTCAAACAGTTCGCCATTGCCATAATATTTCCTCCCTCCCATGAATATCTCAGAATAGAACACCGTGGCAGTTTCATCCACACAAAGCCGTGTGTCGGAAATAAAACGAGTGTGACGGCATGGAATCACCGGCTCAGGCATAAACTCAAGATATGCGTTTTCTTCAAGCACTATATTCTGAACGAGTCCGGAATAGTTGTATTTCATTTCCGCAAGTTTTGTGGCGGCTCCGGTTGCAACATGCGCAAATGCGTTTTTCTTTACGGTTATGTCTTGTTCATATCTGTCGCCATCCACATTTGGCCCTCCGGAAGACAGGATGTAGACGCATGGCATTTCTGGCATCTCTTCGTCGAAATACAATTCCTGCTGCACAATAAGCGGGTGTCGTCTTTCGAGGTCTCGAAGGATACTTTTTCCTGTGCTGTCAAGTTCAAATCCAAGTCTGAGATAGCCATGTTTTCCGGGAGCCCCTACATACATGGCCTCCGGTTCTTTGAGATATGGCTGCATCTCTCTGGCTGTGGAAAAATCCACTTCAGGAGCTCTTGTTTTTTCTTTGTTCTGCTCGTTCACCATATTGCGAATTATCAGGATTTATTGTTCAGTCTTGTCAAAAAGGGCCATTTTGAAAATTAGGTCAACAAGTTCGTCGATTCCCTCTCCTGTCATGCAATTTGTAAATACAAACGGCTTTCCGGGGCGCATGAGTCTTGAATCATGATCCATCACTCCGAGATCGGCATGCACATATGGCGCAAGGTCTGTCTTGTTGATGACAAGAATGTCGCTTTGCGATATTCCCGGGCCATCTTTCCTTGGAATTTTATCGCCTGCTGCAACATCGATTACATATATGAAAAAGTCTACCAATGCCGGGGAGAAAGTAAGGGTAAGATTATCTCCTCCGCTTTCAATGAGAACTATATCAGTGTCCGGAAACTTTTCTTCCATCTCCTCAACAGCTGCGATATTCATAGAGGGGTCTTCTCTCACCGCTGTGTGGGGGCAGGCTCCTGTTTCGACACCAATGATTTTATCTTCCAGAAGAATTCCTTTAAGAGTTTTGCGCACATGTTTGGCATCTTCTGTAGTTACGATGTCGTTAGTAATGATCAAAACTTTCTGCCCGAGTTCAAGAAGACGCGGGGTTATTGCCTCTATTAGCGCGGTTTTACCTGAGCCTACCGGGCCGCCTATTCCTATTCTACAAGTATTTGACATGATATTATTAATCTTTTTTTATGCAAGAATCTTTAATGATTCCGCTAAGTTTTTTAGTTCATAAACATTCTCATATTACCTTTTTCATGAAGCGATGCGAGTATGTCGAGTTCCGGGTAGAATGCATTCATGTCTTGCAATTCCATCTGAGATGCCTCGTCATATAGTTGTTCCACTTCATTAGAAAGTTTTTCAAGAATCAATTGAGTGTCGTAGTGTGAAACTCTGACGCATCTAAGAGCTGCGCTCAACACCATATTTACTATTCCATATTGATGAGAGCAAAACAGCTCCTTTTCGCTAATTTCGGCTGTGGCAAAAGTCATCCCTTGTGCCACAGGATAAGTTCCGGGGGTGTCTTCAGAATGTATTTCTGAAAGCCAGCGGGAAATTAACGGAGAGTCAAAAAGTCTGACCGCCAATTCTGCAAGTTTTTTACCCATTCTTGTAATCATGAGTCGAGCTTCGGCATTCATTTTGAACATTATTAAATGCCGGTCAATGTCTCTACATTTCTCATAGTCACCTTTAGAGAATGCTCTATGAGTAAGAATGGCTGCCACCCCATCGCTGAATGCCGCTTGCCGAGCTTGTGAGCGGGTGAATGCTTCGAGTGTTTTTGCATCTGTCACAATATGCTCAAATGAAGCCGTCTCTAATCCGTTGGAGAAAGAGAATGTGCCTACCGGAAAAGTGGAATCCGTGAATTGAAGCAAGCGCATTATTGTGGCTAAATTATACTTTGCCATTGTCAGTCGTTGTTTGTATGGTGGTGATGACTATGTGTGCAGTCATCGTGATTATGTTTGTGAGAGTGTTCATGACAATGCTCGTGAAAGTGCTCATGGCAGTGCACAATGTGGCCATGGTCATGCTTGTGTGAATGACTCTCCTGCCCTGCCCCGCCAAAAAGCCTCCTTATTTCGTGAGGGGCCAAGAATGGAATAATTTCAAGACCCTTTTGGAATTCATATGTTATGCCTTCTATGTGATGTGTCTCCATCACAGAGAGCATGACTTTTTTGTCGACAGTAAGAGGAACATATACTTTAGTGTCTTTCACAACGGCAGGCCAATGCTGGTTCCCAATGGCATGACCGAGTTCGACTGCAATTCTTATAATAGTCTGCGGATCCTTATCGGCGAGTCCGCCCATGTTTATAACTAAAACTGGACTGAGTTCAATACGAATCACCGCTGCTTTTTTTGTGTCGGGATCATAGTCTATGATGTCGCCGTCCACAATCTGTGAATGTCTTGCTAAAGCAATAGGATATTCAGTGCCGCTCATCCCTTTTCCAAGAAAGCGAGATTTTTGGGCAGTCCATTGATCAAGGAAAATATAATCTATTTCAGCGTCATTGAGTTTTTGCTTCCATTCAGGAGAGAGATTCATGTTTCCCAGAATTGAGTTATACACTTTCATTTCCGTATGTAATAATTAGAATTAATATTTATATTAACATCAATTGATAGTGTTATTTTCAAATGATGCTGAAAATGATTTCAAAGAAATGCCATTTTAGGTTTACATATTTAGGAACCTGGATTTTTGAACCATCTTCTTAACATTTAACACTTCAAAAGTTAAAAAAGTTTACCACGCATACATTATAAGGTTGGTTCCCCATATTTTGTCATTGCCCCTAAAACAACGAGGGGAGTCATCATGATTCCCCTCGTTGTTTTAGATAAATTATAATCATTATTCACATGATACTTCTGAATCGTATGTTTAACTGAACCAGTATAATTGCGAGAGCGGAAGTTTTTCAGCCGGTGCGACATAAGCTTTATATCCGTCTACAGTCACCTCGAATGTCTCCGGGTTAACTTCAATGTGAGGTGTTGCAGTGTTGCGCACCATGTCTGCTTTCGACAGCTGGCGGACGCCATGAACAGGATAGATGATTGATTCAAGCCCCAACCTCTCCTTGATTCCTGCATCATATGCAGCACGCGATACGAAACTCATTCTTGTGTTCTGGAGAGACTGGCCGATAGCTCCATACATAGGACGCATTATCTTCGGCTGAGGAGTTACAAGAGAAGAGTTCGGGTCTCCCATGTTGGCCCAGTTGATCAGGCCACCTTTTATTACCACCTGAGGCTTGACGCCGAAAAATGCGGGTTCCCAAAGAACGAGGTCGGCCATCTTTCCTTTAGCGATTGATCCAAGCACATCGCTTATGCCATAGCATATCGCCGGATTCAAAGTGATTTGTGCAAGATATCTCAGCACGCGGAAGTTGTCGTTTTCATCGGAATCCTCTTTGAGCTTCCCTCTGGCGTCTTTCATGAATGACGCCATCTGGAATGTTCTCATAAATGATTCGCCCACACGTCCCATTGCTTGAGAGTCGGAAGTCACCATAGATATGATTCCGAGGTCGTGGAATATGTTTTCTGCAGATTGTGTCTCCGGGCGCACGCGGCTTTCAGCAAACGCAACATCAGAAGGGATTGTCGGGTTAAGATTATGACAAACCATAATCATGTCAAACAGTTCTGCCTGCGAGTTGATGCCAAACGGGAGTGTCGGATTGGTTGACGATGGGAGCACATTCCTCATAGATGCCATTTTCAGAAGGTCGGGTGCGTGTCCGCCGCCGGCTCCTTCGGTATGATAGGTGTGGATTGTGCGTCCGTCGATGGCTGCGATAGTGTCTTCCACATAGCCGCTCTCATTGAGTGTATCGGTGTGTATTGCCACCTGCACGTCATATCTGTCGGCAGAAGACATGCAGCTTCTTATTGCTCCAGGAGTGGCTCCCCAGTCTTCATGAATCTTGAATCCGCAAGCGCCTGCCTCGATCTGGTCGTTCAGATTCTGCATTGAAGCGCAATTTCCTTTGGCCAAGAATCCAACATTTATTGGCAGACCTTCAGCTGCTTTAAGCATTTCAGCAATATTCCATCTTCCTGATGTGATAGTAGTGCCGTTTGTGCCGTCTGTCGGTCCTACGCCACCTCCGATAAGAGTGGTTATGCCGTTGGAGATGCAGTTATAAGCCTGTTGTGGTGAGCAGAAATGCACGTGCCCGTCAATGCCTGCGGCTGTAAGAATCATGTGTTCACCGGAAATAGCGTCGGTCGAGGGGCCTGTCACTAAGTCAGGCGATACGCCGTCCATTACATTGGGGTTGCCGGCTTTTCCAATACCTGCAATTTTACCGTCTTTTACCCCTACGTCAGCTTTAATCACGCCGAGCAGCGGGTCTAATATAGTCACATTTGTAATCACAAGGTCGAGGCTGCCTGCATCAGAAGTGCATTCGTTGGCGAGTCCCATTCCGTCGCGCAGAGTCTTGCCTCCGCCATAGACCACCTCATCACCATAGACACGGAGGTCTTTTTCAATCTCGACATAAAGATTGGTGTTGCCGAGACGAATCTTATCGCCCACTGTTGGGCCGAAAAGATTATTATATTCTTTTCTTGAAATTGTTGCCATAGCTGAGAGTGGTCTTTATTTCTTAACTTCAGTTTGTGTATATTCTCCTTCTGCCTCATCCTCAGGCATACTTTTGAATCCGTATTCTTTGATTCTACGAATGGCCTCAGTGTTTTTAGGATAGAATGAAGGTGTGTCTTCATGTCCGGTAAAGCCGTTTACAAGGTCGTTGAAACCGATTACTCGATGTTTTCCGCCAAATTCAACGAGTTCAATTTCTTTCTCTTCTCCCGGTTCAAAACGAATTGCTGTTGTGGCGGGAATGTTCAAATGATACCCGAATGCTTTCGGACGGTCAAACTCCATGTATCTGTTCACTTCAAAGAAGTGGAAATGACTCCCTATTTGAATCGGCCTGTCGCCTGTGTTTCGCACAGTGAGTTTCACGGTACGGCGGTTCACATTGTATTCAATCGGAGTGTCTTTCAGGATTACCCCTCCTACCGGCACGGGTTCTTTAGGAGTAAACCCGGGGGTGTTGGGATATGCTATATCGGGAGTGCCGGTGAAGACGCCGTCAGGTGTGGTGTAGCCGTCTTGCGGCTGCGGCTGGGCAGTAGTTCCGGCTGGATTATTCTCTTGTGCCATAATAAAAGTCTTTAATAATTTTTACTTCAGTTGAGATTCGGTGTTATTTTATTGGCTGATGAATGCTCACAAGCCTGCTTCCGTCAGTAAATACTGCCTCAACTTGCAGAAGTGAGATCATGTCGGCAACGCCTTCCATCACCTGGTCTTTGGTGAGCACATTTGAGGCATCGTGCATAACTTCTTCTACGGATTTCCCTTCTCTGGCTCCTTCAAGCGCCGCGCTGGTAATATAGGCCACAGCCTCAGGATAATTCAGCTTAAGACCTTTTTTCAATCTTCGCTCCGCAATGAGTCCTACCATCAGCAGAGTGAGTTTGTCTTGCTCTTTAGGGGTAAAATGCATAGTAATTTTATTTATTAGGTGTTATAGTTCTATGTTGCCTGTGATGAATGGTTTGGAACATTGCCAAATATTATCGTCACTTACTTAGATAACAAAAAGATTCTATCTTTGTTTAAGCCATATTCCTAGATATTTTAATGAATGATGTTCAGATTTCTATATTTGATTTTATGGCAAATTGTGTATTATCGCTTATATTAGTTGCATTAGCCCGGAATATTATATAGCATATTATTAATTATAATGTATAACGCATATATATATGAATTCTAAATAAAGACCGTATTGTTTGAATAAAATATAAAGGCGGATCTGTCTTATCAGTGGTAAAAGGTTAATCCTGTTAGTGGTAAATAAAGAAAACATCGTGGGCCAAGGTTATTGACAATAACCTTGGCCCACGATGTTTATTTTTGTGTCAAGCAATAGTTGCAGGCGGTAGATTTATTCTGTGATAAGTCTTCTTGCTCCAAGATAGCGATGTGTGTAGTATCCGTCGCTGCTGTCAACTTTTATTCCTTGCGATGTGCTGGCGTGAATGAATTTAAAAGTTCCTTTGTCATTGTCGGCGCTAACCACGATTCCTACATGCCCTACTCCCCTGTTCCTGTTTCTTCCTGTGAAAAAAACAAGGTCGCCTGCTCTCAGTTTATTCTTGTCTACTGGTTCTCCTTGATTAAACTGGTCTCTTGAGGATGCTCCAAGCGAATACCCGAACTGGCGATAAACATAACTTGAGAATCCGGAGCAGTCGAAAGCATTCGGTCCTTTTGCTCCGGAACGATATCTTTTGCCGAGATGATTTTTTGCTTCCGAAAGGAGGTCATTAATCATGGCTGCAGATTCAGAAGAGAGTTTGTCCGGGTTGGCAACAGCATCTTCGCGGCGTCCAATGTCGTTTTTAATGAAATCCTGGATGACGTTTTTGTCCATTCGCAATTTCGCATTTGCAAGTTGTTGCTGATGCGCGGCTCGATGGGCGTGTTTTGTGCTGATGGTTTGCGCGGAACCGCACATTACACCGGCTGATATTATGATGAGTGTTAAGAGGTTACGAAGATTCATGATTTTGGGTTTTCCTTAGCCTTGCTCTGCATGGCTTAGATTTTGTGTACAAAATTAGTGAAAATAAATTGTATTTGCAACTCTTAAACGCTAAATATCAGAATTTTAATAATTATTAGAATTTGGCACATGTTGTTGGATTGTGTGCATATTTGTAATTGTGGCAATAGAAGACATTGCGGCAGTCATTGCAGTGACATGCGTTGACATTTGAAGTGAGTTTAATCTCCAAAAATTTTTCATACAATAAAATAGAATCAAATAAAACACGTTATTGATTAAAAATGTGTCTTTAAGACCATACTTAACTAAATAATTATCATCTTACACGTTAATTGTACGCGCAATCATCGTGAAAAATTCAGACAATTTAATGAAGAGAGTTTTAGCCCTATCTATTGGAGTGGCCACATTGTTGCCCGCCATGTCAAAAGATCGTGTGACACATGATCCCAATGCTACAAACACAGAGTCGATACTTCATGCATGGAGTTGGAATTTCCCTACTATAGGAGAAAACATGAAGCGCATAGCCGATGCCGGTTTTACAATGGTGCAGACATCTCCTGTGCAGAATTGCTACAGCCCGGAAGGTAGCGGCAAACTTATTTTTGATGATAATATCATAGAGGGCAACTGGTATTACTATTATCAGCCTACTGATTGGAAAATCGGAAATGATATTCTTGGCAGCCGCGATCAGATGAAGCAAATGATGGACTCCGCCGCCAAGTATAATATTAAAGTGATTGTAGATGTGCTTCCGAATCACACTGCGTTTGATGTGGATGCTGTCAAAGAAGATTTCTATAAAGCGGTTGGAGGGCGAGATAAAATGTATCATTCTCAAGGTCTTCGTCCTGTTGAAGATTATAACGACCGTCTTCAATGCACCCTGTGGGGGTCAGGGGCACTTCCAGATGTCAACACTGAGAACCCGGCTTTTCAGAAATATTATATGGAGTTTGTAAACGATTTGCTGAGTTTGGGTGTAAAAGGATTTCGTTATGACACCGCCAAACATATAGGTGTTCATTCCGATCCTGTCGATTCTGCATCGGGTGTTAAAGAGAATGACTTCTGGGATGTTGCCACTGGCAGAAAATCTGTGGGCGGCGTCAGTCTTGCAGTGCCATATGATTCTTTGTTTGTGTATGGCGAAGTGCTTCAAGATAGAAATGTGCCGGAGGCAGAGTATGCAGATTATTTTGGGCAGACAGCTTCCGGATATGGGCATATTCTTCGCGAAGCCCTCGAGATGGGGGCAGTCGGCAATTTTGACTTGATTAACTGGCATCATACATCGGCTCCTGAATATCTCACTACTTGGGTTGAAAGCCATGACACTTATGCCAACGCACACGAATCTGCACATCTCACAGACGACCAGATTCGCGTCGGATGGGTGTTTCTGACTGCACGTCAGAACGGCACTCCCCTATTCTTCAGCCGACCGGCGGGGTCAACCCGTCAAAAATATTGGGGCGACAATATATTGGGGGCACGTGGAAATGATGAGTTTTTCCATCCGGAGGTTGTGGCCGTGAATAAGTTCCGCACTGCGATGAATGGACAAAAAGAGGATGTGAGATTCTCTGATAATGGTCAGGTCTTATTGGTGAACAGAGGCAAGAAAGGCGCAGCTGTGGTCAACATTTCAAAGTTTGCCAATTCTGTCAATCTGCCCACGTCACTTCCTGATGGCACATATAAGGATGAAGTCTACGGAAAAGAGTTTAAAGTTAAAAAAGGTGTTTTGAGAGGAATCCTTGCTCCTCAAAGGAGCTATATTCTTGTTAAAAAGTAAGAAAATAACTTATCTTAAATAAATACGAGGCATAAAAGAGAAACATTTTGCTAAAGCAATGTGTTTCTCTTTTAGTTTTTTTGAAGTGCTGTCAAGTTTGGCACGATTTTTGAAATGTAATCCTTTAGAAACAATCAAAAACTTTAAAATATACCTGTTTATGAACATCAGACCATTGGCAGACAGGGTTCTTATTGAGCCTACAGCTGCAGAAGAAGTCACAGTGAGCGGCATCATAATTCCTGATTCAGCAAAAGAGAAACCTCTGAAAGGAAAAGTGCTCGCAGTGGGCAACGGCCTAAAAGACGAACCCATGATTCTGAAAGAGGGCGACCTTGTGCTCTATGGCAAATATGCCGGCACAGAAATTGAATTCGAGGGCACAAAATATCTTATGATGCGTCAAAGCGATGTGCTCGCTGTGATAGAATAACAATTGAATATAAATTGTATATACGGGGATTTGCGATTGATTTCTCAAATTCTGTCTGTATTATATTTTTAACGAATACCCAAAATGGCAAAAGAAATAAAATTCAATATCAAGGCTCGCGAAGAGTTGAAAAATGGTGTCGACGCTCTTGCCGATGCAGTGAAAGTAACACTTGGCCCCAAAGGTCGCAACGTGATAATTGAAAAGAAGTTTGGCGCACCCCATATCACAAAAGACGGAGTTTCTGTAGCTCGTGAAATCGAACTTGAGGATCCTTTCCAGAACATGGGCGCGCAGCTTGTGAAAGAGGTTGCTTCAAAGACCGGTGATCAGGCCGGTGATGGAACAACTACAGCTACAGTCCTTGCTCAGGCCATAGTTAATGTAGGTCTCAAGAACGTTGCCGCAGGTGCCAATCCGATGGATCTTAAGCGAGGCATTGATAAGGCTGTTTCTGCTGTGGTTGAAGGAATCAAGGCTCAAAGCCAGGAAGTTGATGACGACATCGAAAAAATCGAAAATGTGGCTCGTGTTTCTGCCAACAACGATGAAGAGATCGGCCGTCTTATCGCAGAGGCTATGAAGAAGGTGAAGAAAGAGGGCGTGATCACTGTAGAGGAGGCCAAAGGCACAGAAACAACTGTTGATGTTGTGGAAGGCATGCAGTTCGATCGCGGCTATATTTCGCCCTATTTTGTTACAAATAGCGAAAAGATGGAATGTGAGATGGATTCTCCATTCATTCTTTTGTATGACAAGAAGATTTCAAATCTCAAGGATCTCCTTCCTGTGCTTGAATCAGTTGCCCAGAGCGGTCGTCCCCTTCTTATCATTGCCGAGGATGTAGACAACGAGGCTCTTGCCACACTTGTTGTGAACCGTCTTCGCGGCTCACTCAAGATTTGCGCAGTTAAGGCTCCCGGTTTTGGCGACCGCAGAAAAGAGATGCTTGAAGACATCGCCATTCTTACCGGTGGCACTGTGATAAGCGAAGTGAAAGGCATGCAGCTTGCCCAGGCTACAGTTCAGGATCTTGGCACTGCTGAGAAGGTTACTGTGAACAAGGATAATACAATAATTGTGAACGGTGCCGGCTCTAAAGATGCTATTTCTGATAGAATCAATCAGATAAAGGCTCAGATTGAGACTACTACATCCAACTATGACAAGGAGAAGCTTCATGAGCGTCTGGCTAAGCTCGCCGGTGGTGTGGCTGTTCTCTATATTGGCGCTCCCTCAGAAGTTGAAATGAAGGAGAAGAAAGACCGTGTTGACGATGCTCTTTCTGCAACAAGAGCAGCAATTGCTGAAGGCATTGTGCCAGGTGGCGGCATAGCTTACATACGTTGTCTTCCTGCGCTTGAAGAACTCAAGGGTGATAACGACGATGAGAACACCGGTATTGCAATTATACGCCGTGCCATCGAAGAGCCTCTTCGCCAAATTGTTGCAAATGCAGGCGTAGAAGGTGCCGTGATTGTTCAGAAAGTGAAAGAGGGCACAGGTGATTTTGGCTATAATGCCCGTACAGATAATTTTGAGAATTTCTTTGCTACCGGCGTTATTGATCCTGCTAAAGTTACTCGCGTGGCTCTTGAAAACGCTGCAAGCATCGCAGGCATGTTCCTCACAACTGAATGTGTCATCGCTGATAAGAAAGAAGAGACACCTGCCGCTCCTATGGGAGCTCCCGGTATGGGCGGCATGGGCGGCATGATGTAAGCCAATTAATTATATCAGATATTATTCGCCAAGCGTGCATTTGTGCGCTTGGCGAATTTATTTTATAATCCGTTAGGTGCTCTTTGTGTTTGCTTTTTGAAATAATTTTGAGAACAATGCTATTTTTTAAATGTTAATTTTAAATCATAGAATGGTGTTAACGTTAAAATTTGGACTAAATTAAAAATAATAATGCCTTATTTGAACCAATTTGCCTTTATTTATGTTAATAAGGCATAACAAGCTAAAAATCAAATTATATGAAAAAGTTATTCCTTACACTCATCGCAGGGATTGCCTGCAGTCTTACAGGCTTTGCTCAGATTTCACTTAACGACGCCTACACTTCATTGGTGAATCAACCAGGCATGATTGAAAAGAAAGTTGAAAGTGTTCAGATTTCTCCGAATGCAGTAGTATCTAACCTTCACAGCGTGACTTGCAACAGTCCGAGATATGCACAGGAGTTCATCTACACAGTAGAGAGTCTTCCATCTGTAAATATGCTGATCGGCGCAAACAACCAGAGCGAAATGGCATGTGCTTTTACAGAGCCTTCTGATAGCGATGTCTACAATGTTCTGTTCCTTGTCGGAGAAAAAGGCGGTCAATATGTAGCTGCCTATGGACAGACAACGGCAGAAGGGCTTGAGGCAATCAGGAATTGTGAAGTAAGTATGCAAGGCAACGAACTTGTCATGGCGTCCGCCCCAACAATTGATGTAGTTGACTTCATAACTATGGAAGTAGTTGAGTGATCCATGCATATTGCCGCAACGGCATCAAAAGCGGATTCCACTATAAGTAATCAAATATTAGTATTGCAAATTGCTAAAAATCATCAATTATGAAAAAGATAATATTAACTCTCGTCACTATATTCGCCACAGGTTTCGCCGCTATGGCCGATACTTCACTTGATCAGGCATACACTTCGCTTTCAAAACTCTCGGGGATGTCAGAGAAATCAGTTGGCACAGTTCAGGTTGACAATAACGCAACCTTGAAGAATATCAAAACTTCAGTTGTCACTGCCAATCAGGGAAATGTGCAGGACTATCGTGATAAATTCATCTATATGATGGAGAATCTTCCGATTCGCGATATGGTTATCGGAGCAAACAATCAGAGAGAACTTGCTGCTGTTTATGCTGTTCCTGCCGGTGGCGGTGTCTATAACGTGCTTATCATTCAAGGAAATGTGCTTGACGGAAACTTCTCCACTTCTTATGGTCAGACAAACAAAGCAGGTGTGAATGCTATCAGAAATTGCAATCTAAGCATGGATGGCGGAGAACTCATCTTTAGCCCGATGGCGGCAGGCTCTGCCACCTTTATAAGCATGACAGAATAAACCTGCAAAATACATGCTGATTCAGAGATAAATAAAACTTAACGGTGGGCGGCGTCTTGTTTAAGATGCCGCTCATTGTTTTATGTTTTCTGCTCTGAAGGTGTTGTTTGTTCCTTCTTAAGTTCTCTTTTAAACGGAGGCAAGAGTCAAAAATGAAGAGTCAAAAAATGTGTAATGTTTTGAAAGCTGCGAAAAAAAACATTAACTTTGGGGGAAATATTGCGCATCCGAAAATTCCGGTTTTAAATGCGTTAGATTTCATTTTGATTATGATTATGAAAAAAATACTCTTCTATATATCTTCGTTTGTCTTATCTGTTGCATTTATTGCCTGCAATTCAGGTTTTAATCAGAAAGAAGCGGAGGAAATTCTTCAAAAATCAGAACTTTCTGCAACCGACTATGATAATCTTCTTCATATGTATGAGTCTGCGTTGGACGATGCTATAAGGTTTTCAAAGATGGAAGCAGAAGAAATGTCGGAAAAAGACAGAGAGGAAGTGTTGCTGATGTTTGCTATGGGTAAGCGTCTTGTAATGGATGAAGATAATCTTAGCGACTCTCAAAAAGAAGAATTGACAAGAATTAACACAAAAGGGAAAGAAGAACTTACGAAATGATAGCAATAAATAACCTGTCGGTTGAATTTTCGGCTCGTCCTCTCTTCACTGATGTATCTTTCGTTATAAATCCAACTGATAAAATAGCGCTTGTCGGTAAAAATGGTGCCGGCAAGTCTACTATGCTTAAGATTTTGGCTGGGATTCAGTCTCCTACGGGAGGAAGTGTCAGCAAGCCTGCCAACGTTACTGTCGGCTATTTGCCGCAGCAAATGAAACTTGCTGACGACACCACAATTCTTGAAGAGGCTAAAAAGGCTTTCCGTCAAAGATTGGCCCTTGAGGAGGAATTGGCATGTCTAAACGAAAACTTGGCAGAACGTTCAGACTATGAATCGGATAGTTATCATAAACTTCTTGAGAGAATAGAATTTTTGAACGAGCGTATTTCGATGGACGACACACCGAGTGTGGAAGCGGAGATAGAGCGCACTCTTGTAGGTCTTGGATTTATCAGAAATGACCTTAACCGCCCGACAAGCGAATTTTCCGGAGGGTGGAGAATGAGAGTTGAATTGGCAAAAATACTTTTGCAGCGTCCCGATGTCCTTCTGCTTGATGAGCCGACAAACCATCTTGACATAGAATCAATTCAGTGGCTTGAGCAATTTATGCTCACAAAATCAAAGGCAGTCGTTCTTGTCAGTCATGACAAAGCATTTCTTGATAATGTCACAAAACGCACTATTGAAATTTCTTGCGGGAAAATATACGACTACAAAGTTAGTTACACACCATTTGTGCAGCTTCGACAAGAGCGTATAGAGCAGCAGATGCGTGCATATGAAAACCAGCAGAAATTTATATCCGACACTAAAGATTTTATCGAGCGATTCAGGTATAAGGCAACTAAAGCAGTCCAGGTGCAAAGCCGAATAAAGCAACTTGAAAAAATAGTGCCTATAGAAGTTGATGAAGTCGACAATTCAAGACTGCGTCTTCGATTTCCTCCGGCTCCACGTTCAGGTGATTTCCCTCTGATTGTAGAGAATCTTGGAAAGAAATATGGAGAGCATCAGGTATTTTCCGGTGCGGAATTTTCGTTGCGAAGAGGAGAAAAGGTAGCCTTTGTAGGAAAGAATGGTGAAGGCAAGTCAACTTTAGTGAAATGTATCATGGGCGAGATTCCGTTCGACGGTCATCTCCGCCTCGGGCATAATGTCAAAATTGGTTATTTTGCACAAAATCAAGCGCAGATGCTTGATGAGACAATAACTGTGTTTGACACTATTGACAGAGTTGCAACCGGAGATGTCAGAAATAGAATACGTGATATTCTTGGTGCGTTTATGTTTGGCGGAGAGGCATCTGAAAAGAAGGTAAAGGTTTTGTCAGGAGGTGAGAAGACCCGCCTTGCTATGATTAAATTGCTTCTGGAGCCTGTGAATTTCCTTATTCTTGATGAGCCGACAAACCATCTTGACATGAAAACAAAGGATATTCTCAAGGATGCAATTAACGATTTTGATGGCACTGTCATTGTTGTCAGTCATGACAGAGAATTCTTGGATGGGCTTGTAGAGAAAGTTTATGAGTTCGGAGGCGGCAAGGTGAAAGAGAACCTTGGCGGGATATACGATTTTCTTCGTAAGAAAAAACTTGATAATCTCAATGAACTTGAACGAAGCACCCCTTCCCTATCCAGCCTTTCGCCTCAATTGGGTAATGAAGCGGATAATGGTCTTCATTCTTCAGAAAGAGAGATGTCTGGCAAAAATCTTTCTTATGCCGAGCAAAAAGAAAGAGACAAGATTATCAGAAAGGCCGAAAAAGCAGCAAAAGAGGCCGAGAACAGGGTTAGTGAACTTGAAACTAAAATCTCTGATATTGAGCATAAATTAGCCGAGGGTGACGCCTCGCCCGAAGTGCTTGAAGAATACTCCGGGCTGAGCACTTTGCTGGAAGAATCTATGGCTTTGTGGGAGTCTGCACAGATGGAACTTGATTCTTTGAAAGAAAAATTCAGATAAAGATATGACATCAGAAAACTATTATAATATGAACCTTAAAAAACTAATTATTGGCGCGGCCGCCGGATTGCCAATGATGGCAATGGCCATGCCCCATGGAATTGAAAGGGCAAATCTTGACCCTAATGTTAGTCCGGGTGAGAATTTTTATCTTTACGCTTGTGGCGGATGGATGAAAAACAATCCGTTAACTCCGGAGTATTCTCGTTTTGGCACATTCGATCAGCTCCGAGAAAATGCACGTGTGCAGTTGCAGGATTTAATCACTAACCTGTCGGATAATCCGCAGTCGCGCATCAAAGGGACTAATGCTCAGAAAGTAAGCGACCTTTATAAAATGGGCATGGATAGCGTGCGCTTGAATAAAGAGGCGTCAAAGCCTCTTGCCCCTTTTATCAAGAAAATTGATTCAGCATCTCTCGGCAAGAAAGAGTTTGCGGAACTTCTGGCATGGATTCATAACGGTATCACCGGCTCGTTCTTTAACTCGGGGGTAGGTTCTGATGCTAAAAACTCCGACCGCAACATCCTGCATATTGGAGAAGTTGGCCTTGGCCTTGGCGATAGAGATTATTATCTTGAAGAGAATGAGGCTAATGCAAAGATACTTGCGGCATATGAGACATATGTGAAAAGGCTCATGGAACTTATCGGATATGATGAGCAGTCGCAAAACAGAGTGTGGAATAACGTCATTTCCATTGAGACAGAATTTGCAAAACACAAGATGACTCGCGAGCAGCGTCGTAATCCTCAGTTGAGGTATAATATGCGCAGCATTGATCAAATTCGCAAAGATTATCCAAATTTTGACTGGGATACTTATTTTTCATCTCTTGGCGTCGATGGTGTGGCCGAGGCAAACATAGCCTCTACGTCGTTTATGGAGTTTCTTGATTCTTACCTCCCCACATTGTCGGAGCAGCAGATAAAAGACTATCTTATGTTTGAGATGGTGTCTGACTCATCGGGTGTGTTGAGTGATGATTTTCAAGATGCCAATTTCGAGATGTTTGGCAAAGTTATGAGCGGCAAAGAGGAGCAAGAGCCAAGATGGAAGCGAGCTATGGCTGTTCCTAATTCAATGCTTGGTGAAGCGGTTGGAGAACTATATGTCAACAAATATTTCCCCAACGAGAACAAAGAATACATGATCGGACTTGTGGAGAATCTTAGAACAGCGCTCGGCAAACACATCGACAATTTGACATGGATGTCGGATGAAACTAAAAAGAAGGCTCATGAAAAGCTTTCTACATTCACTGTCAAGATTGGTTATCCCGATAAGTGGAAAGATTATTCCGAAATTATAATCGACCCTGAAAAATCATATCTTGATAATGTCTACAATGCTTCAGTGTGGTACACCCAAGACAATTACAAGAAACTTCACAAGCCTGTCGACAAGACAGAGTGGCACATGACTCCGCAGACTGTGAACGCTTATTATAATCCTACCACTAATGAAATTTGTTTCCCTGCCGGAATTCTTCAGGCACCCTATTTCGACCTCTCTGCCGACGACGCGCAGAACTATGGGGCTATAGGTGTTGTTATAGGCCATGAGATGACCCATGGATTTGACGACCAGGGAAGGCAGTATGACAAAGACGGCAATCTGCAAGACTGGTGGATGGCGGAAGATGCCAGCCGATTCACAACGCTTGCCGATGCTCTTGCCGATCAGTTTGACAAAGTTGAGGTTGCTCCCGGAGTGTTTGCCAACGGGCGGTTCACTCTTGGCGAAAACATTGCAGACCAAGGAGGATTGCGTGTGGCGCTCACGGCTTATCTTGACTCTATGAAAGATAAGGAACTGAAAGATATCGACGGATTCACTCCTTTGCAGCGTTTTTATCTGGCTTATGCAAATTTATGGGCAGGAAATATCCGTCAGGAAGAGATTCTTTCTCGCACAAAAACCGATCCTCATTCTCTCGGAGAAAACAGAGTTAATGTAACTCTGCGAAACATTGAGCCATTTTTTGAGGCCTTTGGCATAAAGAAAGGCGATAAAATGTTCCGCCCAGAGACTGAGAGGGTTGTAATTTGGTAATTTAAACTCGTTTAGAAATGTACGGACTAATTGGCTATCCACTTTCACATTCTTTCTCTGCCGATTTTTTTAATAAAAAATTTAGAGAAGAAAAGATAGATGAAAGTTATGACCTCTTCCCTATTGAAACAATTTCGGAGCTTCCCGAATTTTTAAAAACACGTCCTGAACTGAATGGGCTGAATGTCACAATTCCATATAAGGAGAAGGTGCTGCCTTATCTCGATGCTATTTCTGATGAGGCAAGCCAAATCGGAGCGGTGAATGTAATAAGGATTGAAAGATCTGGCGATAGCCATAAATTGTGCGGATATAACACAGATGCGAAGGGTTTTCATGACTCGATAATGCCTTTGATGAAACCGCACATGCAAAACGCCTTAATTCTCGGCACGGGAGGAGCTTCCCGTGCTGTAGAATTTGTCTTGAGAAAAATGGGGCTTGGCGTGAAAAAGGTGTCGAGAAACCCTCGAGAAGGGCAGTTGTCATATTCGCAGCTCACACCTGATATTCTGTCAAGCCATCATGTCATAGTCAACACTACCCCGCTTGGAATGTGGCCAGATGTGGATAATGCCCCGGATATTCCATATTCATTGCTCACTCATTATCATTTATGCTATGATCTGATATACAACCCGGAGGAAACTGCGTTCTTGAAAAAGGCGTCTGAGCATGGGGCTGCTGTTAAAAATGGATTGGAAATGTTGCATATTCAGGCGTTGGCTGCCTGGGAAATCTGGCAGGTTTAATAATATATGAATTTTCTCCTCCCTCTGATCGGACTAATCGCTGGTTTAATAGCAGGCAAATGGCTTCATTCTCCGGTGTGGGGGCTGATGCCGGTGAGTTTTGCGGTTATTGTTTATCTTGTGCTTATAAAGAGAACTGCGATGCCGTTAAATGCCATAAGATTAAATTCACGCCATTCGGTGTGGATTTTTCTTTTGTTTTTAGGAATTGGCATTTTTGACTCGTGGTATCATAAGCCGATGTCTTTAAGCGAGACGCAATTGAATCATGCTGTCGCTGCTGAAGGCGAAATAGTTGACGTTAAAACATTGGCATCCGGCGACAGGTTGATTGTTGATGTGTTTAAACTTGCATATGACGACGGCAATATTGAAAATTGCCGAAACCTAAAGATTGTGGTTTCTACAGACGGGTATTCCGCGAGCCAAGGCGATGTCATATTGTTGCCGGTCGACTTGGAAGCAATATCCGATAATCAAAATTTCAGGTCAAAAGGATATTCGGATAAACTGAAGCGGCGCGGATTATTATATCGTTCAGATACAGAGGCTGAAAGCATACAATTAAAAGGCTGTTCTAACAGTATGGCGAGCCGGGCGTCTAAGATGAGAGACCGGATTGAAATCCTTATAGAAAAATCTATGTTAGACAGAGCTGTGTCTGAATTTATTATCTCTATTCTTCTTGGCGACAAATCATTTCTTTCTAACGACGTAAGAGACTCTTTTAATAATTCCGGGGTTGCCCATATTCTTGCGTTAAGCGGGATGCATGTGGCAATCATAATGGGAATCATTCTGCTTCTCCTTTTCCCGCTTCAACTCATGGGCATGCGGAAGTTGCGTTATGTTATTGCTTTGGCTTTGATATGGGCATACGCCTTTATGACCGGTCTTGCGCCTTCAACAGTGAGAGCTTGTGTGATGACTTCATTTATGGTTCTCGCATTATTGACTCAGCGACGCAACAAGGCAGTAAATTCTCTGCTGGCGTCTGCATTTATAATAATTCTTGTTGACCCTGCCTCGGTGTATGACATCGGTTTGCAATTAAGTTTTTTGTGTGTTGCATGCATACTTGCTTTTGCCGGGCCTTTGAACACTGTAAGTGAGCGTTATCACCCGAAATGGCATGCAGTAACATCTTCCATACTTGTTTCTTTAATTGCAACTTTAGGCACTTGGGTGCTTGTTTCTTATTATTTTAAAAGAGTGCCATTGCTTTTTTTGCCCGCAAATCTACTATTGGTGCCGCTGTTGCCGGTGTTTATTGGGTTTTCTTTGCTTTACATAATTCTTCTTGGATTTGGAATAGATTTTTATCCTCTCGCATGGGCTATCGATAAAGGCTATGCTTTCTTTGTTGCAACTACTGAAATGATGTCATCGTTTGGACATTCAACGATAGAGTTTCAGGCAACATTTCCGGTTGTTCTGCTATGGCTTGCCGGAGTCTTAATGCTTGGCTTTTCATTGAAAAGAAAGAAAAAACTGTTCTCCGCCTGTATTGGGGCGGCAATGCTCGCAGGGTCGATAGCCATTATTCCGGTATTCAAAGAGACGCAACCGGATGGCATGATTTTTCAGAAAAACATTTCTGAAATCACAGTAGCGCTTTACGATGGGTATGATGAAAGAGTGGCGGAATTTCCACGAAACACAGTGAGCCGGATAGTGCATAAAGGGTGTGAGATATTGGCGGTTGATTGCGATGTCGATGTAGATAGCATTTTAAGCAGTATCTCTATTGCAAGGCGTGACAGTAATCTGAATAATAAATGCAATAAAAGGTATCTTATTCTCGGTTCAGGAGTGAAGAAACTAAAATTGGAGCAGATCCCTTGCATAGATGAATTTGACAAAGTTTTTATTCACGCCTCTAATAGAAAGAAACGCGAATCCGCCATAATAAAGGAAGCCATGCAGTTAGGGCTTAAACAGATTTATAGTTTAAAGAATGATGGTCCATATGAAGTGGAGTTATGACTTCACACGCTTTTAACAATTGATGCATTGTAAGCGCTCCTTATAAAAATAAATTTTGTATTTACTCAAACATTTTAAGATTATTTTAAACCTTTTCTATCTTCATTCGTTTTAATGATAAACAAACAAAATTTCTCTTAATCTTAAAATATCGAGTTATGAAAAGAACAATTTTATTTTTGGCATCAGTTATGGCGCTTTCTTGCGCATGGGGCCAAAATCTGTCAAAAAATGAAGCCAAAAGCCTTGAGGCTTTCATGAACCAGCCTGCTGCAAAAGGAGGCAATAATGGTCAGGCACTCGGTTATGCCGGCGGTGGAATATCAAATCTTCCCGGAATCACAGTGAGCAACGGCCATGTCACTGAAATCAAATGGAACAATAAAGATCTTGCAGGAACACTGGATCTTTCCGGTTTCCCGGCACTCCAGAAGGTCGACATCAGTGGCAATAAGATTTCTTCTCTTTCTGTAAGTGGCGCTCCTGCTCTTATAGAGCTCAATGCTTCAAAAAACCGTATTGCAAGTGTTGCATTCGAAGGTTGCGAGCAATTACAAGTGCTTCGACTCAACAGAAACCGTCTTGCCGAGATTGATCTTGCAGGGGTTCCATTCATAAAGAAACTCAACCTCTCGTCAAATCATATCGCAGAACTCGACGTGAGCAATGCAGTGAATCTAACATATCTTAACTGTATGAGCAATCGTCTTGAAGAGCTTACAGTTGCCGACTGCCAGTCATTGAAGACTCTTTATGCTGGCTATAATGATCTCACGGGGCTTACTCTTTCAGGGCTTGTGAAACTTGAGAATCTAAATGTGCAGGGCAACAAGATTGAACAGCTCTATATTCAGGAACTTCCGTCGCTCGTTACTCTCGCCTGCAACGATAATCATATGCAGTCGTTAGTTGTGAACGGATGCAAGACTCTTAACGACATCTTTGCTCCTTACAATGACCTCACAACGTTCTCTGTGACCGGAACTCCGACTCTTGCCTTTGTGAATCTTGAATGGAATGACCTCACAAATGTTGACTTGAGCAACCTTTCATTCCTTCAGAGGGTTAACATTAGCAATAATCAGCTCCAGACTCTTGACCTCAATTATTGCCCGATGCTTTCTTACTTGAACATCAGCTATAATGTAAATCTTACTGATCTTCGCACGTTGGGCGACACAAGCCTCCGTCAGATTGTAGGTGAATGGTCAAACTTCAATGAGCCAGAGAATTTCTAAATTCACTTAAAAACACACAACACCACCGAGCCGGAAAGGTGGTAGATTAGAGAAAATGTGAAGACATTCCTTAGGGGGTGTCTTTTCTGTTTTATGAGGATGTGTTTCAGCGTCCTAATAAAAGCAAGGCTATGTTTGGCATGAGCGCAAGACAAAAATAATTACTGTGTGGCGTCCTGAAAAATATTGACGGGTCAGAGGGTTTGAGATTATGAATGAATGTTAAACAGTCCGAAGACTGTGGAGACATGCAGGTATGAGCCTGAGATCCCCGAGGTTGGGGTAAAATCCTCCGGGGCTCGATGCCCCGGGGATTTTTGAGACTTGCAGTGCAATCACCGTCAGTCCCGTCGGTTGGGGTATGCAAAAGTACTGAAAAATCTTGACTCATGCAGATTTCAGGTAATATTTTTTCCAGAGCTTACGTCCGGGTACCGCTCCGCGATGCACTTCATCGGGAGTCAGCATGCCGAGACTGAGGTGCGGTCGGCGGGTATGGTAAGTGTTGATTACATCCTCCAGCACCTGCCGTATGTTGTCCTTCCTTACGTCCATATGCTTCAGAAACTCCTCTTTAAGTATGCCGTTTACCCTTTCGGCAATTCCGTTGTTACGTGGGTCGTGCCCTTCCGTCATGCTGATTCGGGCGTGGCGTCTACGAAGCATTTCCACGTAGGGTTTGGCACAATACTGAAGTCCCTTGTCCGAGTGGTGTATGGGATGCTGACCTCTCCTGCATTGCCTGAAAGCCATCTTCAATGCCGTCATGGCGTTCTCATGCCGCATGTTATCGGCAATCTCCCATCCCACTATTTTCTTCGAATAGGCATCCGTAATCAGAAACAGATAGTAAAATGTATTCTGATCAGGAAGCCATATATATGTTATGTCGCTTACCCACAACTGGTTTATGTCATCAGGCGCGAAGTCTTTCCGTAGATCCGGATAGACCTTCATTCCGTGATCGGAGAAGGTTGTCCTTGTCCTGCGGACTCGGGGACGTATCAGAAGATTATGCCTGTTCATGATATCGAACAGGCGGTCACGGCCTATGTCGAGACAGAACTCCTTACGTAACCTGTCCTTCATCTTTCTGACTCCGAGTGCCGGAAGATCCTCTCGTATCGAGCGAACGCATTCCAGGATGCGGTCTTCGTCAATGGCATCCTTGAACGACCTTTTGAAAAAGGCATACCACGCTTGTTTAGTCACCCCAAGCAACCCGCATGCCTCGCTGACACTCAGGTCACGGGACATGCGCAAGCGCATGGCTACTTGGTAGTTGATTTTTTTGACTGCGCAGGCTTTACAAGCTTCTTGTATTCGGCGATGACACCACTCTGGAACTCTTCACGCAGCTCTGCCTTTTTCCTGTCAGCCTCCAGTTTCTCTATCTTTCTGGTGGCGGCGTTTAACTTGCGTGTTAGATCCAGTATGGTCTGCTCGGTATCCGTGAGCCTGGTAGTGGGAGAGGTTTTCTTTGTCATTCCTTTCTTTTTTGTCGTTTGTGCCGGAGTTGCCAGGGACGATATGGCCTTTGTTGTCCGGCATCCGGAGCCGGGAATTAATGCTCCCGTCATGCGGCGCAGCCATTTGCTGATGCTTGACCGTGTGCCGCGATAGTCCGGGATTGCATTTACTATTGTAAACAATGTCCCGACCGCAAAATTGTATTCCTCGTCAATCTGACTGAAACTTTTTCCGCTGCTGTGCCAGGCATTGATTGCCGAAATCTGAGATTCGTCCCAGAATTTTTTGTTTTCTTCACACATTTTACTAAAAAATGTTGAATCTGACGGTCAACACTTTTCCGGACTAGACAACTGTATATGAAACTTTTGAGGCAAAATTTGCACCTAATGAGGCAAAACAAACTAAACAAACTAAGCATGGCAGACCCACCAGCAAAAGAAAACGTTTTTGCCTCGCTCATAGAACAGCACTCCGGAATCATAAACAAGGTCAGCTATTTCTATGCTACGGATAAATTGCCGTTTGATGACCTTCGCCAAGAAATTTATGTCAATATTTGGCAAGGATTAAAACAATTCCGAGGTGACAGCAAAATATCCACATGGATTTATCGTGTAGCGGTAAACTCAGCTCTCATGGCCCTGCGCTCATCTAAATCAACATTCGAAACTGTGTCGCTCGACTTTAGTCTGCTTGACTTTTCTTCCGAGTTTGATGATGCGCAAAAAGAGAATCTTCAGGCTTTACATTCACTTATTAACAGACTTGAAGATATAGAAAAAGCGATCATACTCCTCTGGCTTGATGAATGCTCATATGATGAAATAGCCGAGACACTCGGACTTAAGCGCAACACTGTTGCAGTTAAAATCCACCGTATTAAAGACAAACTCTCAAAACAGATATAATATGCAACTCGATGAACTTAAAAAAAGTATGTCAACGCTTGAGCAGGTGCTCGCAAAGACAAACTCAGATATAAAGATTGATGTGTCAACTTCACAGACAGCAAAATCCAAGATTCTCAATAAATTCCGTCAAGGATTTGTATCCTGTATCATCCTTGCTGTTGTTTTCACTGCAATGGCTCTTGGTAACGTAGAAACTCAATCTTTTCCGAACTATCTCAAAATAGGCATGGCTGTTTGTCTTGCTGTGGGGGCGGTATGGTATGTCTTCATATACTTTAAATTGAACCGTATTGATATCGCGGCTCTCACTCCAGCCAATCTGTTCTCCAAGACGGCAAACATTAAACTGATGATGATTTCCGGAGAGGTATTTTTCATTGTTTGTCTCGTGGTCTTTTTTACACTACTTTTTCAATCTTTTTGGAGCTATAACCAAATTGGTTTTTGGGCTATGGCAGCTACTCTACTGTTTGCAATAGTTTATGGCATTGTCTATATGTGGCCTCAATATATGAAACTGTTCCGTGACCTTAATTCCATAAAGGAATGAACTCAGATTGTTGAAAATCTATAGATAGGCTGCTCAAATTCAGAGCAGCCTTTTTCTTGTCATCATACAGCGATAGTAGTTTTCTTATTCAATATTTGATTGGCTCGGAAAATATTAATGATTATTTCTAATTCTTAGGGTATTCTAATTTGCATACTTATAAATTTCTTATTAAATTTGTATTGTCGTTCTGAAGTTGCGGAATCAAGCATTGTTCTTAAACGATAATTTAAGTGATGAAACGGATATTATTAGCTGATGCAGGCTCCACTAAAGTGGAATGGGCTCTGATTTCTCAAGCCGGAGAGATTGAGAACACTATTGTTGTTTCCGGACTAAATGCCCTTCTTGCGGAACAGGATGAAGTGAAAAGGGCTTTTATTTCGGTTGCTCAGAATTTTCAGGGCGATCAAAGAATTGAAGAGATCCATTATTATGGCGCGGGATGTGCCACTCAATCCATATGTTCCAAAATGGAAACAGCATTAAGCGATGTATGGAGTGATGCCGAATGTCATGTCCATTCAGACTTGGTGGGTGCCGCGCGTTCTTTGTTCGGGAATCGTAAAGGGATTGCTTGCATATTGGGGACCGGCTCGAATTCTTGTCTATATGACGGTTCGGGTATCATATCTCAGATACCGTCGTTAGGATATATTCTTGGAGATGAAGGGAGCGGAGCGGCACTTGGGCGTAGACTGATTGGTGATGCGTTCAAGGAACAGCTCCCTCAGAATGTTAAAGAGGCATTCCTTGAAGAGTTTCATCTCACTTTGGAAGAGATTTTGAACAGAGTCTACAAGTCGCCTTCTCCAAATTCATTTCTTGCATCGTTTGTGCCCTTTCTGAAGAAGAATCTTTGGAATCCGTATGTCTATTCACTCGTGTTAAGAGAGCTCACACGGTTCGTGCGCCGCAATGTGGCAATGTATCCGGGAGCTCACTCGCTGGAGGTGAGTTTCACAGGGTCTATAGCATTTCACTTCGACAGGATTTTAAGGGAGGCGGCTTCATCGTTGGGCTATTGTGTGTCGACAGTAACAGAATCGCCTATGCCAGGACTTATTAACTATCATAAATCTAATGATAAATGAAAAAGATTGCCATAACATCGTTTTGTTGCATTGGATTTTTATTGGGCATAATCACCACTACCCCGTCTTATTCACATGTTAGAAGTGAATACTGGCATCAAAGAGTGTCGTTGTTCGAGTGTCTGCCTGTGGATAATAGCAATATAGTGTTTTTAGGTAATTCTATTACAGACGGAGGTGAATTTGCAGAACTCTTTGATAATCCGAAAATAATCAACCGAGGAATATCAGGCGATGTCATTTCCGGAGTCAGAGAGAGGGTTGGACAGGTTTTGAAAGGCAGCCCTCGCAAAATTTTTCTCTTAATAGGCATTAACGATATATCCCATAACAAGGCAGTGAATGAACTTGCTCGCGAATATGAGATGCTTGTAAAAGAGATTGCAGAGAAATCACCGTCCACGCGATTATATATTCAATCTGTGATGCCCGTAAATAACGACTTCAACAGATATAAAAACCTTATCGGGAAAGAGGATACGGTAAGACAATTAAATCTTGAACTCGAGAGAATATCTGCAAAATATGATGCAACCTATGTGGATTTGTTCTCAGCTCTTTCAGATTCTGATTCAGGAAAGTTGAAAAAAGAATTTACAAACGATGGGCTGCACCTCAGTGGGAAAGGTTATCTCGTGTGGCGTGATTGTTTGAAAAAGTATGTTGATGAATAGATTATTGAATGAAAATGAATAAATTAAAATATTTGATACTATCGTCTGTTTGTATTTCTACATTTGTTGGCGGAAATGTAGCCGCACAAGATGTGATCGAAATACAGCCTCTTTTCGAATATCCTACTGCTCCTGAAGAATTGAATTCTTTAGCAGACAAGTCAGACTACCTTGTCGAGCATTTTTGGGATTCGATGAATTTCAAGAATAAAACAACGGTTGATCAGACAGCTCTTAATCACGCATTCCGTGTTTATACTGCTCCTTTGAGATGGGCCAATCGCGACAAGGCTCTTGTTTCTGTGAATAAGCTCATAGAGTCGATTCAGAAGAATCCGGCTTTGTTTATCCAGTTTACTAAGGCGGCTGAAGAGAATATGTACGGCCCGAGGGCGGAGGTATGGGTGGATGAAGTTTATGTTCAGTTCCTCAAGGCTTTTGTTAAGAATAAAAAAGTGCAGGAGGAGCGAAAAAACAAATATAGAAAGCAACTTCAGCAGCTTGAGTCTTGTCTTGTGGGCGCAAAAGCCCCTGGATTTGAGTTTGAGAATATTAAAGGCACAACTTCATCTTATTTCCCGATGTCTACCGTGACAATGCTGATTTTTGGGAATCCTAAAGATACAGACTGGCGACTCGCAAGATTGAGAATGGAGACAAATGTTTCACTCTCTCAGGCTGTTGACAAAGGAAAAGTCAATATTCTCTATATTTTGCCTGAAAAGATTGAAAATTGGCAAAGTGAGGTGTCGAATTATCCGTCTGATTGGACAATCGGATGTTCTGAAGGGGTTAAAGACATATATGATATGCGTGTTGACCCTTCGATATATGTGGTTGGTTCAGACGGTAATATTTTTATGAAAAACGTCCCGCTTGAGACAGCGGTGAATTCAGTTGTCGACCTTGTGAAATAGCCGGATCAATATTTTATCGTTTAATGAAAAACTACAATATATTATGAGAAAATTCAGTTTTTCAAGAGCAGTGAAGCAACTGTATTTTCGTGTCACAGGATACTCTTACACAAATCTTGGACGCCTGTTTCTGAGATTGTTCGTGGGAATCATGCTCATGCAGTTCGGAGTCAGACAGATTGCGCATTATTACGATGTGTGCGGTCTATTTCCGTCTGTGCTCGGGATGCCTTCGGAAGTGTCGCTCGTAGTCATGATTTGCATTGAGGTGATTTGCTCGTTTTTTATTATGTGCGGCTTTTTGACTCGCCTGATGATTGTTCCTCCTTTCATAGCCATGGTTATAGCGGAATATCATATTCTTCATGACTATGTGTCGGATGCGGCATATCTCCTCGATTGGCAGCAGCAGGGCTATTTGCCAATAATGTTCTTAGGAATTTATTTTTTCTTGCTTCTGGTAGGCCCGGGCAAAATCTCGGTGGATTATTTCCTTTCACTTCATATTATCCACACAGAAAATAAAAGCGAAGGAGAGCTTGAAGAGGTATGAAGATAGCGGTTCTTATATCAGGGGGCGTAGACAGCGCGGTTGTTGTTCACAAACTTTATTCCGAGGGTCATGAACTTCATTTGTTTTATATCCGCATAGGTATGGACAATGGAGAAGGTGATTGTTCTGCCGATGAAGACATAGAGATGTGCACACTGATAGCAAAGAGATACGGGTTGCCTTTCAACGTTGTGTCGCTTCATCAGGAGTATTGGGACAATGTGATGGCATATGCCCTACGCACAGTTAAGAATGGTCTTACTCCCCATCCCGACATGATGTGTAACAAAATCATAAAATTCGGGTTCTTTGAAGAACGATGGGGAAAAGATTTTGATAAGACAGCAACCGGGCATTATGCTTCGATTGCGGAAAGAGACGGGAAGTTGTATCTTGCCACAGCTAAAGACCCGGTTAAAGACCAGACCGATTTCCTTGCTCAGATTTCTTATGAGCAGCTTTCTCATCTGATGTTCCCGCTTGGCGAACTTGATAAATCAGAAGTCCGTCAGCTGGCTCGTGAAATATCTCTTCCGAATGCCACTCGCAAAGATTCTCAGGGAATATGCTTTTTAGGAAAGATAGATTATTCAGATTTCCTTGCCCGCCATCTCGGCGAAAAAGAGGGACCTGTGATAGAGATAGAGACGGGAAAGAAAATTGGAGTTCACAGGGGTTATTGGTTCTATACAATTGGGCAGCGTAAAGGTCTTGGCCTTAGCGGAGGTCCATGGTTTGTGGTGAAGAAGAACATTCGTGACAATGTTGTTTTTGTGTCGAATGGTTATGCCACAAGACTGCAGTATGGTCGGACAATACCTTTGTCAGAACCTAATTGGATTACGGAGTCGCCGTTTGCCCATAAGGATGGCATAGTCAATAATGAGGTAGCAATATCATTCAAGACACGTCATTCGCCTGAATTTTATTCAGGGAAATTGATTAATAGCGACACAGATGGCATGAAAATAGAGTCAGATTCTGATGTGCAGGGAATTGCCCCGGGTCAGTTCGCGATAATATATTCGCCTGACAGGACGTTGTGTTTAGGCTCTGCAATGATCTCTGTTGCGGAAAATAAGCGCAGGCGTCATAAAAAGAGAATTGCCGAGGTTGCCTTGGATAATGAAAAACTAAATTCAAATGAATAAAAGATATAGACTTGAACTTGTTGGGATCACCTATAATCAGATAGAATCAGGAGTCTATGCCTTGATTCTCCAGCAGGTGGGAGGCACACGACGGATACCAATCATAATCGGTTTCCCAGAGGCACAGGCCATTGAATGCAAATTGCAGGAAGTGGCGACTCCTCGTCCGCTTACTCATGACACTATGGTTGCTACATTGGCAACTTTTGGAATATCATTGCAGGAAGTGGAAATTCATAAACTTCCGAATGGTGTGTTTGCGGCAAATCTATTGTTTTCAGATGGAATAAATGAAAGAATTGTTGATTCCCGTTCTTCTGATGCCGTGGCATTGGCAATCCGGGTTGGCGCTCCGATTTATACATCTGAAGAAGTGTTGCGAGAATCCGGATTTGATCCTCAGGATAAAGGAGGCAATAAGGGAGGCAAAAAAGTGTCGGCATCAAATTCAAATGAATTGTCGGGCGCTCCTCAGAAACTGAGCGACATGACGCTTTCTCAACTTTCAGATGCTATGATGCTTGCCGCTGAAAATGAAGACTATGAAGAGGCTGCAAGAATCAAGGCAGAAATAGAAAAACGAAACACTCAAAATGACAATCAATGAAAAACAGAAAAAAAAGAATTGATCTTATAATAGAACTGATCAGAAATCAATGTATAGGAAGCCAGGAAGAGTTGGCTGATATTCTCGCAAAAAAAGGACATCGTGTCACTCAGGCCACACTTTCACGCGACTTGAAAATGCTGCGCACCACAAAAGTGCCCACTGACCGAGGCACATACATGTATGTGCTTCCTGACAGTGATTCTTTAAAAGACAAGATTCTGTCTTTCGGGCAGGTGCCTCCTCATGCCAATTATCAGAGTGGTTTTGTGTCGATTTGTTTCTCAGGCAACATCGCTGTGATAAAAACCCGCAATGGCTATGCCTCAGGGCTTGCATATGATATCGACATGAGCCACGCATCGGAAATTCTTGGCACAATCCCTGGGTCAGACACTATATTTGCCGTGTTGCGCGAAGATGTTACGAGAGAGAGGGCCAAAGAACTTTTTGCGAGGATTCTGTCAATAAATATCACAGAAACCTCCTTGTGATGTTTTATATGGTTATAATCTAATAATAATAGTCCTAAGATGATAAAAGTTGGTATAATCGGTGCAGACAAGCCCGACAGCGGAGAATTGCTCCGGATTCTTGTCAATCACCCGGAGGTGGATGTGGTTTCACTCTTTGCCCCCGGAATGACTGGCAGGCAAGTCACATCGTGTCATGCCGGTTTTATAGGCGAAAGGGCTATGACTTTCTCCGATAAAATCGATCCCTCCAAACTTGATGTAGTGTTTATTGCCGACGATTCCCAAGTGGGTAAAGATGTGAAAGACAGGGTTGCGGAATGGCCTGAACTTAGGGTTATTGATTTGTCGCCATCTCGTTTTGACGGTTCGCTTTCTTCAGAATTCGCATATGGGTTGTCGGAAATTAACAGAAAAGGGCTTGTGAGAGGTGCAAAATATGCCGCAGTTCCTTCCCCTATGGCAGCGTTGGCTCTTATCGCGTTATATCCTCTGGCATCGCATTTGTTGCTATCCGCTGACCTTGAAGTTGTAGTGTCGGCACCTGATGACATAGTAAAAAGCGTGGACACCAACATAATCACAGATGAGATTTTATGGCAATTGAGAAATGCACAGTCAAGTTTTGATGGTAATGTCACGATAAAGCTGCTGCCTGCCGATTCTCATAGGGTGATGAGGATTCACACAATTTTGAAATGTCCTCTGGCATTGGATGAAGTCGAGAAAATATATGATAGCATCTTTGATGACCATAATTTTACTTTCACCTCATTTTCTAATGTGGGAGGAGAAGAAGTGGAAGGAACTCAAAAAAGCGTGGTGTCGTTTAATAAGCCGGGGGCCGGGCTTCTGGAAATTGTCTGTGTGGCCGACTGTAGGTTAAGGGGCGGTGCCGGAGATGCTGTTCATGCCATGAATCTTCTTTTTTCATTACATGAAAAAGTAGGCCTTCAGTTAAAATCGGCGGCATATGGTTCATGTGGCGAAACGGTTTCAAAAGTTGCGTCATGGTTTGCATGAGATATGGGGGTGTGATACGTTATTCTTAATGTCTAAGCAATGTCGGTTAATAAAGTAATTCTGTTGGGTCATGTAGGAGCCGATCCTGAGATTAGGTATCCGGAGAAAGATCGTCAGATTGCATATCTCTCGCTTGCCACAAATGAGGTGAGAGGAGCAGCTCGCACGGAAATGACCGAATGGCATTCGCTCGTTTTTGGAGGGCAGAACGCTGTCATGGTAGAGAGATATGTGAGAAAGGGCTCACAGCTTTATGTGGAAGGCTATTTGCGGACTCGCGAGTATGAAGACCGCATGAAGATTGTAAGACGCAGAACAGAAATCATTGTTGAGCGTTTTGAAATTGTGGGGCGTAAATGATTATTCATTGCCTCGGTTAATATTATTATTAAATCTAAAATTATTATTGTAGTCAGAAATGAGAAAATGGCGAATTGAAGATTCTGCTGAAATCTACAACATTAGCGGATGGGGGCTCAAATATTTCTCGATAAATGAGAAAGGCCATGTTCAGGTAACACCAAGAGAAGGATGCGCTCCTGTAGATCTCAAGGAAGTTATTGATGAACTTAAAATCCGCGATGTCTCGGCTCCGGTGCTTTTAAGGTTTCCGGATATTCTCGATAATAGAATTCAGAAAATCTCCTCTTGCTTTAAAAAAGCGGCAGAAGATTACAACTATAGTGGGCAGAACTTTATTGTGTATCCCATTAAAGTGAATCAGATGCGCCAGGTGGTTGAGGAGATTGTGAGCCACGGCAATAAATATAATATCGGTCTTGAAGCCGGTTCAAAGCCGGAGCTGCATGCTGTGCTGGCAGTCAACACACACAACCATTCTTTAATCGTCTGCAATGGCTACAAAGATGAGGACTATGTAGAGCTGGCGTTGCTTGCTCAAAAAATGGGTCGCAGGATATATCTTGTGGTCGAGAAACTCAATGAGTTGAAACTCATTGCAGATGTGGCTAAGCGTCTTGCTATAACTCCCAACATCGGCATAAGAATCAAATTGTCGTCTTCAGGAAGCGGGAAGTGGGAAGAATCAGGCGGCGATGTCAGCAAGTTCGGCCTTAATTCTTCCGAACTGCTTGATGCTTTGTCGTTTCTTGAAAAGAATGGCATGAAGGATTCTCTTAAACTCATTCATTTCCATATCGGAAGCCAGATTACAAAGATTCGGAGAATAAAGAATGCGTTGAGAGAAGCCATGCAGTTCTATGTTCAGCTCTCAAAGATTGGTTTCAACATTGATTTTGTCGATATAGGGGGCGGGCTTGGTGTTGACTATGACGGAACTCGGTCTTCATATGGAGAGAATTCCATGAATTACTCTATTCAGGAATATGTCAACGACTCTGTGTCTGCTCTTGTGGATGTCTGCGTAAAGAATGGCCTCCCTCAGCCTAATATAATAACTGAAAGCGGACGTTCGCTCACGGCTCATCACTCTGTGCTCGTAATAGAAGTGCTCGAAACAACTCAGTTGCCTATATGGGGCGACAACGAAGAAATCGATGCAGATGCTCATGAACTGACTAAGGAGCTCTATCAGATATGGGACCGTATTAATCCTACGACCATGTTTGAGGATTGGCATGATGCCTTGCAGATTCGGGAAGAGGCGTTGGAACTTTTTAGCCTCGGTCTGCTCGATCTTAGAACAAGGGCTCAAATTGAAAAACTCTTCTGGTCGGTGGCGAGAGATGTGAATGACCTGACTCGATCTATGAAGCACCCGCCGGAGGAGCTGAAAAAAGTAGACAAGATGTTGCCTGAAAAATATTTTTGCAACTTCTCTCTTTTCCAAAGTCTCCCCGATTCGTGGGCAATAGACCAGGTTTTCCCGATTATGCCTATATCTCGTCTTGATGAAAAACCATCACGAAGATGCACAATCCAGGATATAACTTGCGACTCTGACGGTAAGATAAGCAGGTTTGTTTCTCCACAAGGCATGTCATACTCTCTCCCTGTCCATGCCCTGAAACAGAATGACCATTACTATATAGGCGTTTTCCTTGTGGGCGCATATCAGGAAATTCTTGGAGACCTTCATAATCTTTTCGGCGACACAAGCGCCGTGCATATCTCGGTAAACAAAGAAGGGTATGAGATAGAGCAGGTGATTGATGGAGAACCGGTGGCCGATGTGTTGGACTACGTGGAATATAGTCCTAAAAAACTTGTGCGTAATCTGGAGGCATGGGTTTCGAGGTCTGTGAAACAAGGCGTCATCACACCCGAAGAGGGGCGTCAGTTCCTGAATAATTATCGTTCAGGGTTATATGGCATCACTTATCTCGAAAGAGACTGATTCCTGAATAATGAGATATTTTCTGAAGTTATCATACAACGGCGAAAAATTTCATGGCTGGCAGTCACAGCCGAATGCCGTTAGTGTTCAACAAAAAATTGAGGAGACGTTGTCAATTGTGACACGTCTTCCAATTTCGATTGTAGGTGCCGGTAGAACAGATGCCGGAGTCCATGCGTATGAAATGTTTGCTCATTTCGACATTATGGAGCCTGTGGCCGATAAAAAGCGTTTTCTGACATCTATCAACAGATTAATCGGACCTGAAATAGCATTCCATGACCTAATAGAGGTGTCAGACGATGCTCACGCCAGGTTTGATGCTACAGAGCGCACATATAAATATTTCGTCACTTACGAAAAAACGCCTTTCCTTTTTCCATATTGCTGGCATTCACCATCTGTTCTTGATATTGATGCAATGAATGAAGCTGCCTTGTTGTTATTGCACACAAAAGATTTTACATCTTTTGCAAAACTTCATTCTGACGTTAAAACCAATATCTGTGACGTAAGAGAGGCCGGATGGGAAATCATGGATATGGGCAGCCATGATGCTCAGCGCATGCCGCTAATGGGTTCGGGAATTGTTTTCACAATCACAGCCGATAGATTTTTGCGAAATATGGTCAGAGCAGTAGTGGGCACCCTTGTAGAGATAGGTAGAGGGAAATTGACGTTAGACGGTTTTAAAAGCATCATCGATAGTAAAGACCGATGTGCAGCCGGTGCCTCCATGCCGGGGAATGCGTTATTCTTATGGAGGGTGAAGTATCCGTATATTTAACGTCTTTCGTGTCAAGAATTCAAAATATATAGCGTAATGTTGTCAGATAAGGCAAAAGGTTATTTAATCGGGGCATTGGCTGCTGCCAGTTACGGCACTAACCCGCTCTTTGCAATACCGCTTTATGAAGAAGGCATGAATCCGGACTCTGTGTTGTTCTTTCGATATCTGCTTGCAATTCCGGTAATGGGAATAATGCTTCTTGTGAGAAGAGGGAGAGAGGAATTTGCAGTGGGTCGAACGCAATTGTTTCAATTGGCAGTGATGGGCATACTTATGGCTTTTTCTTCTTTATCATTGTTTTTGAGCTACACATATATGGACGCAGGGATAGCGTCGACATTGCTTTTTGTGTATCCTATTATGGTGGCTTTAATTATGATGATTGGATTTCATGAAAAACTGTCGGCAGTTACTGCTTTGTGCATATTGCTCGCTTTGTCGGGGATTGCATTGCTTTATAAAAATTCTGATGGAACCACTTTAAGCCTCTTTGGCACAATAATGGTCATGGTTTCATCGCTCACATATGCAATCTATATAGTTGGTGTTAATCAGACCAAATTAAGAGATATGCCGACACTAAAGGTGATTTTCTATGTTTTGCTTTTCGGGCTAAGTGTGTTTGCTGTGAAAATAATGATTTCAGATGACTTTGTTTTCCCGTTGTCATATAGGTCGTGGCTCTGCCTGCTTGGAATTGCCATTCTCCCTACGGCAGTTTCTTTTATATGCACCACATCTGCTATTCAACTGATAGGTCCTACTCCCACAGCGATTCTTGGTGCTCTTGAACCGCTGACAGCTGTGGCGATAGGTGTTACTCTATTCGGAGAAGTGGTCACACCGCGAATAGCATTGGGCATATTATTGATTCTTATTGCAGTTTCGGTGGTGGTTGGAGGCGAAAATATTGATCGCCATCTGACTCATATAAGAAAACTCTTTCCTCGTAAATTAAAAAAATCGTAATATCAGATTCATTATCTTTCTCTCAATATGAACCATACAGATGCAGAAAGTAAAATAAAGTTCCTCAGGGAAGAACTTCATCGTCATAATCACAATTATTATGTGCTTAACTCTCTTGAAATATCGGATAAAGAGTTCGACATGATGCTTAAAGAACTGGAAATGCTCGAAAAAGAGTTTCCGGAGTATTATGATTCGTTGTCCCCTACACAGCGGGTTGGTTCCGACCTCACAAAAGGATTTGAACATGTTGTGCATGAGCGCCCGATGATGTCGCTGTCAAACTCATATTCTATTGAAGAAGTCGACGAGTGGTTTGAACGCGTTCGGAAGTCTTTGGAGGGTGAGTCTATTTCGATTGTGGGCGAATTGAAGTTTGATGGCACATCTATCTCGATAACCTACAAAAATGGCAGGATGGTCAGGGCGGTTACACGTGGCGATGGCACACAAGGCGATGATGTGACGGCTAATGTGAAAACTATACGCAGCATTCCTCTTCAGTTGCAGCCGGGAGACTGGCCGGATGAATTTGAAATAAGAGGAGAGATTCTAATGCCTTGGGAGGTGTTTGAAAAACTTAACGCGGAGCGCGCATATAATGAGGAGGCATTGTTTGCAAATCCTCGAAATGCGGCTTCAGGCACTTTGAAAATGCAGGATTCGAGAGAAGTGGCCAAGCGTTGTCTTGATGCGAGGTTTTACTATATGTTGAGCGATGATTTGAAATATGATAATCATTTCGACAACATGAAAGCGGCATCGCGATGGGGATTCAAAGTGTCGGATGCTATGAGAAAAATGTCATCGTTAAGTGAAGTAAACGAATATATAAACTATTGGGATAAACAGAGGAAGGAACTCCCTGTCGCTACTGACGGACTCGTGTTTAAAGTCAATTCTTTGCGCCAGCAACTGAATCTCGGATTCACCGCCAAGTCTCCACGCTGGGCTATAGCGTTTAAGTTCAATCCTGAAAATGCATGCACAAGATTGAGGTTTGTGTCTTTTGAAACCGGGAGAATGGGAATTGTGACCCCTGTTGCAAATCTTGAGCCTGTATTGCTCTCCGGAACAATTGTGAAGAGAGCGTCTCTTCATAACGATGACATAATTCAAGAATTAGACATTCATGAAGGCGACTGGCTTTATGTGGAAAAAGGTGGTGAGATTATTCCCAAGATCACGGGTGTGGAGATCTCTCGACGAGAAAAAGACGCAACCAAGATAAAGTTTGTGACAAAGTGTCCTGAGTGTGGCACGGAGCTTGTAAGAATATATGGTGATGCCGCGTGGTGTTGCCCCAATCACTATGGGTGTCGCCCGCAGATAACTGGCAAGATTGAACACTTCTGTGCGCGTAGGATGATGAACATTGACGGCATTGGGGAGGAGACTGCAGAGCTTTTGTTCGGATGTGGCATGGTCGAGAAAATAGCTGACCTTTATGATTTGACTCAGGAGAGGCTTGAATCTCTCGACCGTGTGGGCGCAAAGACTGCCAAGAGAATTATTGATGGCATAGAAGCATCGAAGTCTGTGCCGTTTGAGCGTGTGGTCTATGCTCTTTCTATTCCGAATGTTGGGGAAACAACTGCAAAGCGTCTTGCAATGTCTGTAAAGACAATGGATAATCTGTTGGAAATGTCGGAGGAAAGCCTCACTGCCATCCCTGATGTGGGGCCTGTGATTGCGAAATGTATCTACGACTATATGCATGACCCGGTGAATGCTGACATTATCAGGCGTCTTACTGAAGCCGGTGTAAGAATGAGTCTGTCGGAAGACAAGATGTCGCCTACGGGTGATGCTTTAAATGGCAAGATAATTGTGATTTCAGGCACATTTGTCCATCATTCAAGAGATGAATACAAGGAGATAATAGAGCGAGAAGGAGGTAAGAATGCAGGCAGCATTTCCAAGAAAACATCATTTGTGCTTGCCGGCGACAACATGGGGCCTGCAAAGAGGGAGAAGTGTGAGAAACTTGGAATCCCTATGATTTCAGAAGAAGAGTTTTTGAACATGATTTGATATAAATAAATAGATTTGATTATAGATAGTTACGGCTCAGTTGGTTTGTGTAAGAATCAGCTGAGCCGGATATATATATGATGAGAAGCCTCGGGAATATCAAAGATTTTTAAGAAGGCTTATGCGTTCATGCGGGTTTTGCGCTCCGAAAACGTAACTCCCTGCAACAAGAATGTCAGCTCCCGCTTCTTTGAGAGCTGCGCCGGTGGTTTCATTTACGCCTCCGTCAATCTCGATCTTTGCTTTTGAATTGCTGCTTTTTATCAAGTTTAATAATTCTTTTGTCTTTTTTAGAGTGTTGGGGATGAATTTTTGCCCTCCGAAGCCGGGGTTGACCGACATGAGTAAAACAAGGTCTACGTCTTCAATAATGTCTGAGAGCAACGACACCGGAGTTGCCGGGTTCAGAGTTACACCTGCTTTCATCCCGGCTTGGTGGATACGGCTCACAACACTGTGTAGATGTGTGCACGCCTCGTAGTGAACATTCATGATTTCAGCTCCGAGGTCTCTGACTTGTGAAATCCATTTGTCCGGCTCAACAATCATCAGATGAACATCAAGTGGCTTTCTGCATATTTTGCTTACTGAGCCAAGCACAGGAAATCCGAAAGATATGTTAGGCACAAATACTCCGTCCATCACATCCAGATGCAGATAATCGGATTCTGACGAGTTTATCATTTCTATATCCGGAGTGAGATTCGCAAAGTTTGCTGCCAGTAAAGATGGTGAGACTTCCATAAGATTTGTGTTATTTTAGATTTAAGGAATTTATTTTGGTTTAGTAAAAATAGAATACTGTCGCTGCTGGCAACGACAGTATTCATGATTTGATTCGTTATTGCTTTTTAGAATTCTCTTTAGGTTTGAAGGCATTCCATAGGATGAACAGCAGGCAGACCACTGCAATGCCATAACCGAACCATGTGAGATATTTGTTATACTCCTCTACCTTTATGAAAAGCTGGTCGGGAGAGACTGTAGTGGAAAGCCAGTATCCTAATGCCCCGAGAATTGTATTCCATACCAGTGCTCCAAGTGAAGTGAAGATGGCGAATTGCCCGATGTTCATCCTGGATATTCCGGCAGGAATAGAAATTAGTTGTCGTATAGCAGGAATAAGTCGTCCGATAAAAGTAGATATGGCTCCGTGCTTATCAAAATAAGCTTCTGCTTTTTCTACTTTTGCCCTGTTTATCATTAGCATGTGCCCTACTCTGCTGTCGGCAAAAGCATACACTACGGGCCTTCCTATCCATAAGGCAAGGTAATAATTTATGAATGCACCTGCTAATGCACCTAAAGTGGCCATCACCACCACCATGAAAATATTCATGTCGGCTCCGGCTCCGGTATTGGTGCAGGCAAGATAAGCCGCAGGCGGCACCACCACTTCGGAAGGAAATGGAATAAAAGAACTCTCAATCACCATAAACAGGAAGACGAAGAGATAATTTGCATTTTCAACAAACCATTGAAAGAACTGGCTTGCGTCGAATATTGCAAGAGAAACAAGGTCAAGCATAATTAATATATTAGATTGTGTTTGTACTTGTTAGGGTCAATAGGAGTGCTAAAACGGATTGTTGTTTCAACTTTATAGCAGTCCTGTTGACTCAAGCATTGTTTTATAGTATTCTGATTTCTTTTCCAATTTCATTGGATATGCCCTGGATGTAGAAGGCATTCGCCAATGCCGAAACTCTCTGCGGGAGCCATCTTCCAATTTTATGGAACATTCGCGCCACTCTCCTACTTTCGGAACATCGGTGCCGGTGAGCATTGCAATGATGCCGGCCGCTTTTTCACCGGTTGTGGCAACCGCATGGCATTCAGGAATCTCTCCCAATGTCCATGCAAGATCTATCGGCTTGTCTATGCGTAGCCATTTGTCGGAGGCATTGTCTTTGGTGCGTACAACCTCTTTGCCGGTGTCGCTGAGCGCTATGCCTTTGCAAGATAGAAGATTCTTGATTTCTTCTATTGCAAAAGTCTTGTGCTCGGCGTCGACCAGCGCATCTTTCGACCCGAAATATATTAATCCGAATATTCGCCACATGTCATTGATGAAATTCGGATAATAGAAATGCATAGACCATTTGTTTTGCTTTGGAGGAAATGTCCCGCACATCAATAATTTTGCACCCGATGGCAGGAATGGTTCAAGAGGATGGTTCTCTGTTGGTTGCAGCTTGCTCATTTCTTTTTAAGAGCGGCTACAAAGTTATCGGCAAGACGACTGATTTCCACAAGTGTCTCTTCGCTCATGGATTGTTTCATCACGAGAGAATCGACCACCTCCATCTTCATGCTTTCCACATATTCGTTAATCTTTGTGGCGGCGGCCGATGCCCATGTGAAAGATCCGAAAGTGGCAAATACTTTGTTTTTGATCTCTCTCGTCTCCATTGCTATCATGAATGCTTCGACGGCAGGGAAAATGTGCATTGAATATGTAGGTGAGCCAACAATGATGCCTTCATATCTGAAAGCGTCTGAAATCATGTAGCTCATATCTGATTTTGCAGCATCATGGATTTTGATGTTCTTGATGCCACGGCTTGCAAGCTGGCGGGCAATCTCCTCTGCAACTTCTGCCGTGTTGCCATACATGGAGCCATAAATGATAGTGACCCCGGGCTCGCTTTCATATCTGCTCAGACAATCGTAAATGCCTGCCACTTCGGCTATTTTATCGTGCCATACAGGACCGTGGGTAGAGCAGATAAACTTTATGTCAAGGTCTTTGGTTTTATCAAGAGCTCGTTGCACAAATCGTCCGTATTTTCCAACGATATTAGAATAGTAGCGGTAAATTTCGTCTCGATACCATGCTGTTTCCATTTCGTAGTCTATCACGCCGCCATTGAGCGCACCGTATGTGCCGAAGGCGTCGCCGGAGAATATCACTCCGTCTTCTTCCACGAATGTCATCATTGTTTCGGGCCAATGAACCATAGGGGTAAGTATAAATTTCAACGTTTTTCCGCCTAATTCCAAGGTTTCTCCATCGGCTATTTCAATCATTCTGTCTTCAGGAATGCCATAATATCCCTTCACCATCGAAAGAGTTTGCTTATTTCCAATAAGTTTTGCCTCGGGATAATGGTCAAGAATCACGGGAATCCCCCCAGAGTGGTCAGGTTCCATGTGGTTTATAACCAGATAATCAATCTGAGCAGAACCAATCTGGTCGTTTATGCCATGAATAAGTTCATTTACTGCTCCTATTTCTACTGTGTCGATAAGAGCTATTTTTTCAGCACCTTTTACGATATATGAATTGTAGCTCACTCCATAAGGAAGTGGCCACATAGCCTCGAAACGATCGGTTGTACGGTCATTTACACCTACATAAAGGATATCTTTAGTAATTTCTCTGATGTTCATTGTTGTCGTGTTGATGTTTTCTTATTGCAAAATTACTTAAAATTCATTTTATAGCCAACTATTCCACTTTGTAATTAATATGACCTTTTAAAATATTAAGGTTGTAACGGAGATAGAGATAAAAGGAAATAAAAGGTTTGGGTATGAAATGAATTTTACAGTTCATGTAGGTGTGTGAATAAACAAAAAATAGTAATTTTGCGGAGTTTTTTAGTCAGTGTTTTGGTGTCTTTAAGCATTATTAAGAGATGAAAGCATATATTGTTACCATTCTTCTTTTGGTCATATCCAATGTCTTTATGACTATTGCATGGTATGGCCATTTAAGATTGCAATCTGCCGGAATTGCAAAAGACTGGCCTTTGTATTTGGTCATTCTCACTTCCTGGGGAGTTGCGCTTTTTGAATATTGCTTCATGATTCCTGCCAATAAGATAGGATTTCATGAGAATGGAGGTCCCTACTCTCTGTTTCAATTGAAGGTGATTCAGGAAGTGATTTCGTTGACTGTGTTTACATTGCTTGCAATCTTCTTTTTTTCCGGTGAGAAACTGCATTGGAATCATGTGGCGGCGTTCATTTGTCTTGTAGGTGCTGTGTGTTTCACTTTCCTTCCCGATAAATAAGCGCGACATTCTTTCAGGATAAATAAGGAGCAGTGGAGAGTTTTCCTCCCCCTGCTCTTTATTTATTTATTCGGGTGTTCAGTAGAATGTTCCAACTTTTATGTTCTTTTTATAGTTGTAATATTTTATATATCAGTAAAATATCCTCAATAAAATCGCTAATTTTTGAGTTGAATTTTACCATGTTTTTCAACATTGTTCTATTACACAGAATCACTAATGTATATCAGGAACTTATGGCTATTCACTCATGATTTTTGATTCAAAAATGAGAACATAGAACTGAACACCCTACAAAGTTACTTAATCGCAGGGAGACTTCGGTCTCCTATTTTGTGTTGCAGGCTATTTCCGGCTAAAAGTTACCTTTGGCATGGATGCGCTCAACGGAGGCTTGCTCAGCCCCCTCGGCGCGCGGCCTTCCCCTGAGGAGGAGTGAGGTTTAGGCCGTTGCACTTCTTATTGGAAACTTCAATGACCGTGTTCAGTCGTTTGACAATCAATCAATTTGCCTAAATAAGAAAATTTGAGTAATTTTGCATTAATATATCTTCTTCTCCCCTCTCCATATCGTGTGTTTATTTAACTTATAAGTAGCTTTCAATGATAAATGAATGCTACTTAAAAAATTAATAATATAGTTTATTGTTGTAAGCTGCTTAATAATGAAATTCCATTTTGCACCTGTGCAGGGGCATACAGATGCTCCATATCGACATTTTCATGCCGGAATGTATGGTCACGACATTTCTTACTACACTCCATTTATTCGCCTGGAGCGAGGTGACTTGCGTGTCAGAGATGTAAAAGATTTCACGTCAGGTCTTAATGACGAGGCTCATCTTGTGCCACAGATTATTTTTAGGGATGCTGATGAACTTGAATCGTTGGTGAGGTTGGTAAAGGATAAAGGGGCCACTGAAATTGATTTGAACATGGGTTGCCCGTTCCCTCTTCAGACCGGTCATGGACGCGGGGCGTCAACTGTGGCTAACAGTGCTCTGGCAGACAAGGTGGCAGATATAGTCAAAAGTAATCCGGATATAGTGTTTTCTGTAAAAATGCGATTAGGTTTCAGCGACCCTGACGAATGGAAAATATTATTGCCACGGTTAAATCAAGTCAGACTGTCGCATTTGGCAGTTCATCCGCGTGTTGCAAAACAGCAATATGGTGGAGACCTTTATCTCGACAGATTCGAGCAGATTCTTGAATGCAGTTCCAATCCTGTGGTTTTTAATGGAGAAATTAAAAATCCTGCTGATGTTCAATCGATTTCAACAAGGTTTCAGTCAATAAATGGAATCATGATAGGAAGAGGTTTGCTGGCTCGCCCTTCGTTGATAAGTGAGGTTATGGATGGTGAAGAATGGGATAAAGTGAAAAGGATTGACACAATGCTTTCGTTTCACAGGAATCTGCTTGATTACTATTCATCCACTCTTTGCGGAGAAACTCAGTTGATATCTAAAATCAAACCATTTTGGGAATATGCAGAGGATGAGATTGGCAGGAAGGCATGGAAGGCTATTAAGAAAGCGACAAATCTTGCCAAGTATCATTCGGCGGTGGCAATGATATGATTTTTGTTTATTCGGAATCGAAAATCGTTGCGATTATATTTAATGCGTTCATTATAAATACAAAAATTAGATGAAAATATTGATTTTAGCGGCAATGAACAAGGAGTTGCAGCTCCTTTCCTCATTATTTGATGATAAAGCAACAGAAATAATCGAAGGGATTTCATTGGTTTGTGGCAAAGTCGGGCAGCATGACGTATTTCTTGCGCAATGCGGAATCGGCAATGTGAATGCCGCAGTCAATGCCTATAAGATTGTTTCTACAGTTCATCCCGACATGGTGGTTAATTCAGGAGTAGCCGGTGGCGCCGGAATACCAGTGGGGTCAGTGCTTGTTGCCGACAGAGTTGCATATTACAATGTGTGGTGTGGCCCGGGCACAGAATATGGTCAAGCGGACGGATGCCCACTTTTTATGATACCTTCGCAGCAGATTCTGGATATTTCAAAGTCGATTCAGACTGACAGTGATTTAATGTTCGGCCTTATCTGCACCGGAGATAAATTTGTGTCGACACCGGCGGAAATTGCATTTATACGTTCATACTTCCCTGATGTCAAGGCAGTAGATATGGAGTCGGCTGCTATTGCCCAGGTCTGCATGATGACAGGCACTCCTTTTGGAATTGTGCGCGTTGTGAGCGACACTCCGGGCGAAGGAGAAAACATTTCTCAATACAAAAATTTCTGGTCGGAAGCGCCTGAAAAAACGTTCAAGGTTCTTAAAAATATAATCTCGAACCTGTCATAATATTCGGGAGTTCAGTCCCCCTGGATTATATCGTTAATAAATGAAGGTCGCTATACAGAAATCAAATCTGAAGACATTGATGCTGCCGATTGCAATGGTTGGCGGGGCTGTTTTCTACAAATGGATGGGGTATATAACATTCCTTTCGCCATACCTCATTTTCACAATGCTTTTCATCACCTATTGCAAATTACGAATTTCTGATTTCAAACCAGATAAGTTTGAAACCACTTTGTTGCTTACTCAGCTATTGCTTGCTGGCTTGGCATATGGTGTGACTTTCTTTTGGAACAGAACCCTGGCAGAGGGTGTGTTCATATGCTTTTTTATCCCTACGGCCACTGCCGCTCCGGTGATTACGTCAATGTTGGGTGGAAGTATTTCAAAAGTTGCCACCTATAGCCTTTTGTGCAACGCTGTAGTAGCAGTTTCCGGCCCGTTGATTTTTGCGGCTATTGGAGAGCATAGTGAAATGACGTTTATGCAGTCTTTCAGTCTTATCCTGTCGGAGGTGTTCCCTTTGCTTGTAATGCCACTGGCATTGGCTCTGATTCTAAGATATGCTTTGCCTCAGGTGCATTCAAAAATTGTGGGATGGCAGCAGTTGTCGTTCTATCTTTGGGCTGTGTCTCTGTTTATTGTGGTTGGTAGCTGTGTTAGTTTTGCAATAAAAAACTGGACACCGGAAGTGACATTCACAATGGTTCTTCTTGCATTGGGTGCTCTTGTGGCATGCTTGATTCAATTTAAACTTGGAAGGATTATTGGCGGCAAGTTTGGCGACAAGGTTTCAGGTGGACAGGGTCTCGGGCAAAAGAATACGGTATTGGCAGTCTGGCTTGCTCTAACCTATCTCAACCCTCTTGCGTCTCTTGCTCCTGCCGCGTATGTGGCCTGGCAGAATATAATAAACTCATGGCAGTTAATGCGACATCAGTCGAATCTCGATTCTTCCGGCAAATTTGGAAATAATTAATAAAACGTGCCCCTGTTCAGTTATGAGCAAGGGCACGCTTGATTTTGCTTTAATTTTCTGTTCTTGCCTCTCCGTTTTCAGACTTTCTTTTAGACGGTTTGTGTCTATATTTTCGATTAGATTTGGGAGTGGGCTTGCCGTTTCTGTTATATTTCCGGTTTTGCCGCTTTTTTGTTGTGCTCAATCCCGGATTATAAGTTGGAGTCTCTCCTAATTCAGAAGGCACTGTTAGTTTTTCAACCTCCTTTTCAAGAAGTTTTTCAATCATTCTGAACTTGCCGAGCTCACGTTCGCTGATAAATGTGTAGGCGCTTCCGTCGCGGTCTGCGCGAGCTGTTCGTCCTATTCTGTGCACATAATCTTCTGCTTCGCGCGGCACGTCATAATTGATTACAGTCTCGATGTTGTCAATGTCGATTCCTCTTGAAATAATATCTGTGGCCACCACCACATTGATTTTGCCGGCTTTAAAACCGAGCATCACGTCTTCCCTCTCATTCTGGTCAAGATCGGAATGCATTTCAGCCACATGAATTTTCAGCTTTTTCAAGGTTCTTGCGAGCTCTTTGACTTTCTGCTTGGAAGATGAGAAGATTATGACCCGGCGGGGAGGATTATCTTTAAATAACCGTTCGAGTATCGCCAGTTTTTGTGTTTCATAGCACACATATGCATACTGTTTTATCTTCTCTGCCGGCTTTGAAACGGCAAGTTTAACTTCAGCCGGATTCTTCAATATATTTTTTGCCATCTGCTGTATTTTAGGGGGCATTGTAGCTGAAAACAATAAAGTCTGTCTTTCCTTAGGCAGATAGCTTATAATCTGCATTATATCATCGAAAAATCCCATGTCGAGCATTCTGTCGGCTTCATCCAGGATGAAGAACGACACTTTTGAGAGGTCAACATATCCCATGCTCAGATGTGCAAGAAGCCTTCCGGGAGTGGCAATAACCACATCTGCTCCCATTTTAAGCCCCTTGCGTTGTTGTTCGTAGGTGTTGCCGTCAGTTCCTCCATATATTGCCATGCTGCTGACGGGCATAAAATATGAGAAGCCTTGCATTTGTCTGTCGATTTGCTGGGCGAGTTCTCTTGTAGGCGCCATGACCACGCAGTTAACATTGTCTTGGGGATAATTGTCGTTGACAAGTCTTTCAATCACCGGAAGAAGATATGCAGCGGTTTTGCCGGTTCCGGTTTGAGCCACTGCCAAGAGGTCTCTGCCATCAATCACCGGTGGAATTGACATCTCCTGAATAGGAGTGCATTCATCGAAGTGCATGTCGTAGAGCGCATCGAGTAGGTCGTCGTTTGTCAAGATTTCATCAAATCTCATCTTATATATATATTTGCTTGTTCTGATTATGCAAATTTAGCGAAATTTTTCTGCATATTAAATTTTTGTGACGCGATAACAGGAAATAAGTTGATGTTTGCTGGCTTGAAAAATAAATAATGGGTTTTGATGATTTTTAATACATTAATATTCAAATTATTATATAATTTATAATAATTTTTTCAAAAAAATGTCAAACGCAGGAACATTTTCAATCCTTATCTTGTTATATGAATATATTAACCAATTAGAACAACATACAATGAAAACTGCCGAAACATTCAAACAAAGAATATTAGGCCTTCAGGGTAATCTTCTAAGTTTTGCTTATCAGTTGACAACTGACAAAGAAGAGGCTCGTGACCTTCTTCAGGACACAACTCTTAAGGCTCTCGATAATGAAGGAAAATATGTTGACAATGTCAATTTCAAAGGATGGATATTTACCATAATGAGAAATATATTTATCAACAATTATCGACAGACTGTTAGGAAATCTACTGTAATTGACCAGACTGAAGATCTTTATCATTTGAATATATCGCAGGATTCCGGTTTATCCACACCTGAGGGATCATATGCAGTCAAAGAGATTTCTGCCGCTCTCGACAGTTTCTCCGACGATTATCGCATCCCGTTCAACATGTATGTTGCAGGATATAAATACAATGAGATTGCAGAAAAAATGAATCTTCCGCTTGGCACTATTAAAAGCCGCATCTTTTTTGCACGCAAGCGTCTGCGCGAGCAACTTAAAGATTTCAGATAACCTTTTTCAGCGAGACTTATTATTATACTGAACTCTTTTTTTTTGCTTAACTGGATTTTTGAATTAGTTTAGTTTTTTAGGGATATTTTGTCTAAATAAAAGTGATTTAATTAATAGTTTCAAGAGGCTGTCTCATCTGGGGCGGCCTTGTTTTTTGCCGTGGTATTAACAACATTTAATTTGGTATAGCAACAGCGCAATTATATAAAACATTTTTTTACGATATGTGTTACTATTTATAGAAGATTAAAAATTCGCAAATGAGTCTTCATGGATATTTCCTATGTCAGAACCCTGTGGAGGTGCATGGCGGATTTTATCAACAGGCTAATAACAATAGTTCGTTAAAAAATTATTCATAGGCTAAGCGGCATCAACCGTCAAGCCAAAGAGTTCTTTGACAAGTTTAGCATTTAAAGTCTTGTTCGGGTCAATTCCGCTCAGGTCAAAAAATCTTTTTATGAAATGAGCGTTGACCATCAGAGACTTAATTTGACCAATAGAAAAGGGCATATTCGTCTGCTTCCTGAGCACCTTGGTGATGTTGACAGCGGCAAACGAAGCGTTGTAAGCAAAATCCAAAGCTTTTTCATCACGAGCCTGACAATCGAGCAGTCCGGTGAACTGATGGCCGTCGCGGAAACAGAACTCAATCTGAAACCGTGTCCGGTAAATGTCATAGACATCTTTGCCGCAGACAGAGGTATCGGTCGAGAAATACAGTCGGTGTCCACCTCCGGGCAGATAATGGATTACCAGCCGTACTTTCTGCTTCAGAGACTTGCACCATGCCACAAGTTCAAAAGCCTCGCCTTCCTCGGGATCGATGTCAAGCCTGGTCATCCTGCATTTGTCGGGATTTGCAAAATCAATCTTGCCGTCCTTGGTCTTAGGCCGTCCTCTTTTACCGGTGCGCGGTCCTTCGTAGATGTAATACAGCACGGCATTGGAACGCAGACGGCTTATCAGAGAAAAACCGATTTCTTTCAGCCCCTCGACAAACGGCAGTACGGAGAAGGCGGCATCGGCAACGAGCAATGAAGTGATTTTCAGCAAATCTGTTCTGTACTTCTTCAATACAGACAGATACCACTGATTGAGAGTCATATTCTTTCCTTCAAGTTCAGTGGCGTTCAGAGTCTGCACGGCCCGGAGCATCATTGCATCCTTGATGTCTGCATCCACCACGGCGATACCGAGTATCTCAAGGCCATGCTTGACAGCCGAGGCGCAGCCTGACCAGAACCGGCCTATATGGTCTGTCTTTTTGCCCGCTTTGGCAACGAAGCTCGGATCTATGGCGATAGCCAGTCGTTTCATGCCGTACTGGAAACGGTCGGCGGCGAGGTTCATGTTAAAGCACAGCCAGTCGAAATCCTTACGGAAAGTCTGACGGTATCGCTGTTCACCACGTCGTCCGTAACGTCCGAGTTGAAGAAAATTTATCTTTCGCGGTATGCACATGATTAAAATCAGTATCTCGATGATGTTTGCTATGAAAGTTTTGTTTAACTTTGTAGCGCAACCGAAGAATGCCCTCCGGCAGATGCCCTCATATTGGTCAAGTAGTTCGAAAATCAGCATGTCTTTAAGTGTCTTGGAATAACCTTAAAGTTGCTGAAATTCAGCGACTTGACCAAATTCTAGTGTTAAATTTTATGCTAAACATCAGATTTTTAATGGATTAAACACCTGGCTCCTCGGAGCCGTTAACAAACTCTCAAAAAATAACCGAAGTATTGTTAGATTCAAAAAACGATAAAATCGTAGGATATTATAAGGGAAAACAGAATCAGATTGCTTGTTTCAGATTATCAGACGGCTGCAATTTATGGACTTCCAAAACAGATAAGATAAAGTCAAAAATTTGGGAAGAGGCATTGACCCAGGATTCAACCTCACTACGCGAGTTCGGGATAAGAACTTTATGTTTTTCAACCAAGCAAAAGACATAGAGTATTGGGCGGCCTTTCAAGGTCGCCTGATTTATTTGTACAGTTTGGTGTTAATCCCAGAGGACAAGCTGCCCGTTTGACTCGGGAACCTCAAAGTCAAAGTTCACTTCCGGCTTTGTGGCGAAGAAACAATACGCACCCATTGCCGCAAGCAGGTTCATGAGGAAGTTGTGTACACTACGATGGCGGGAGTGGACGAGCTGCGCCACATTCTTCAGCATGTCGTTTATGGATTCGATGATGCTCCTTTTACGAAGCATCATCCTGTCATAGAACGGCATGAGACGCTGTTTCATGTTCGAGCGAAGACCTGTCACAATATGTATGCCGTCATCCCAAAGATGCCCGAAAAGAGACTGCGATATATATCCCTTGTCAGCGTATAGTTTTCCAAACACCCTGTCAGTCAGCGTGTCGATGACTGCCTCATTGCGGTCGTCCACATTGGCGCGTGTCAGTACAAAGTTGATCAGCTCTCCTTTTTCGTTACATAGCAGATGCAGTTTGAAGCCGACATACCATCCCATCGTACTCTTCCCTTTGGCAGCAATATCCTTGAATACCTTCATGCTGAACCGGCGTTTGTTGTGTATGACCGGAATGCAGGTGCTGTCCACAAAACTTATCCCCGTGCACTCTCCGAAACACGCGAGCCGCAGGAACATGGTCATAGCCACAAAACATCGGGGCATGACCTCCACGAAGCGGTTGTAGGAGAATGTCTGCGGAAACAGATGCTTCCAGTGAATGCGCACACATCCCAGATAATAGTGCTTGAAGTTTCGGTACGAATTGAAGTGGAAACAGATCAGAATCGTGATGACCTCGGCATCCGACATCATGCGCTTTCTTTTCCGTTTTGGAGTGTCAGTTGTGGACGGAAGTGCATTTTTTGCCATCTCACCATCAAATTCCTTGCAGAAATCATCTGCAATACAAAAAATTTCAGTAACTTTACTTTCGGTAATCATGATACAGTATTTATTGTTTGTTCCTCTAAATTACTAAATATCAGTGATATTACCAAAAGAATCGGCAGCTTTTTCAAGCTGCCGATTCAACTTTTTTATGGTGTTCCTTATCCCGAACTCGCGTTCACTGATATTCTTCGGAGACGGCATTGAAAGAGTGAATTTAAATACCGGTGAATTGACAAGGCAAGACTTGAAGAGAAGTGTTGTGAATAAGACTGAAAATGCGGGGATGCTGGCCTTAGGAATAGCGGGGGCTGTGCTAGGAAGTCCATATGTGCTTTCTTCAACTTTGTCTGACCCTGCAAGAATTAATTCCCTTGGCTCCGATGTTGTAAGCGATAATGACGATTGCTATTAACGCGAGTTCGGGATAAGAACTTTATGTTTTTCAACCAAGCAAAAGACATAGAGTATTGGGCGGCCTTTCAAGGTCGCCTGATTTATTTGTACAGTTTGGTGTTAATCCCAGAGGACAAGCTGCCCGTTTGACTCGGGTACCTCAAAGTCAAAGTTCACTTCCGGCTTTGTGGCGAAGAAACAATACGCACCCATTGCCGCAAGCAGGTTCATGAGGAAGTTGTGTACACTACGATGGCGGGAGTGGACGAGCTGCGCCACATTCTTCAGCATGTCGTTTATGGATTCGATGATGCTCCTTTTACGAAGCATCATCCTGTCATAGAACGGCATGAGACGCTGTTTCATGTTCGAGCGAAGACCTGTCACAATATGTATGCCGTCATCCCAAAGATGCCCGAAAAGAGACTGCGATATATATCCCTTGTCAGCGTATAGTTTTCCGAGCACCTTGTCAGTCAGCGTGTCGATGACTGACTCATTGCGGTCATCCACATTGGCGCGTGTCAGTACAAAGTTGATCAGCTCTCCTTTTTCGTTGCATAGCAGATGCAGTTTGAAGCCGACATACCATCCCATCGTACTCTTCCCTTTGGCAGCAATATCCTTGAATACCTTCATGCTGAACTGGCGTTTGTTGTGTATGACCGGAATGCAGGTGCTGTCCACAAAACTTATCCCCGTGCACTCTCCGAAACACGCGAGCCGCAGGAACATGGTCATAGCCACAAAACATCGGGGCATGACCTCCACGAAGCGGTTGTAGGAGAATGTCTGCGGAAACAGATGCTTCCAGTGAATGCGCACACATCCCAGATAATAGTGCTTGAAGTTTCGGTACGAATTGAAGTGGAAACAGATCAGAATCGTGATGACCTCGGCATCCGACATCATGCGCTTTCTTTTCCGTTTTGGAGTGTCAGTTGTGGACGGAAGTGCATTTTTTGCCATCTCACCATCAAATTCCTTGCAGAAATCATCTGCAATACAAAAAATTTCAGTAACTTTACTTTCGGTAATCATGATACAGTATTTATTGTTTGTTCCTCTAAATTACTAAATATCAGTGATATTACCAAAAGAATCGACAGCTTTTTCAAGCTGCCGATTCAACTTTTTTATGGTGTTCCTTATCCCGAACTCGCGTTATTATGTGTCTGGCAAGGATGGCATCTTATGTCTTGATTCAACTATGAATGTCAGATGGAGCAATTCGCTTCGGGATTATTCATGCAGTAAGGCACATATATTTTTGAATGGTGACACCCTTGAATTTCTTAATGAAGGACAAGGAATTTCGGGGGATAGATTGAAAAAAATATGGTAAGCCTTTCCGTGCGTCTTTAAATAAACACACAGGTGAACTTATTGAGTTAAAAGAGTTTCCGGATAATCACGATGAGAAATTATTTGGAAAGAACATAGAATATGCCGAACAGTCAATTTACATATTCAACCCCTTTATAAAAAGATTTAGCATTAAGGAGCATAAGCCGGGAGAATATGAGGTGTATGCCGCAGATGGTAGACTGCTGACTGTCAATGATGATTTTGAGGTCATAGGCCAGACTCCTTATGAATACTATATGCACAAAATCGAAGAGTTCGAGAATGGAAAAACTATGATTTCAAAGTTTCTCGGGAGTGATAAATACGAACTATATTAAAATCCAAATAAAATGAGGCAAAAATTACATCCACCTTAGATTATTTGAGAATAGTCATGCCTCCGTCCGCTCTTGGGGCGGTTTAGGCCGCCCCCGCCGCTGGGGCATCCCCTCGCCAGAAGGAGAGAGGAAGTGTTCAGACGGTGGTATCAGGTTTCGTAGAGACGAAACCGTCGATATATGAATTATTGGATGTCACAACAGCAAAAGCCTGTCTGACGAGTTTGTTTGCTACGGCAATCATGGCAACCTTGCCGGATTTTCCATTGCCTCGTAATCGTTGGTAGCATTCCTTGCACGCCTTGTTGTGCTGACTTGCTGACCATGCCGCCACATAAAGCATTGAACGCAGAGTCTCATCACCGTTACGGTTGATATGTCCCCGGATGTTTATGCTCGTGCCGGACTGCTCTATTGTTGGACAGATACCGATAAAGCGGGACAACTGCTTGGCATTGTCGAAGTAGGTAAAGCCTCCGGTGGCTATAATCAGCGCTGTGGCAAGTGTGACCCCGATACCCTTTATTGAGGTAAGGAGTTTCAGCTGCCTGTCAAACACCTCGGTCACGACCGCCTCCATTTCCTGCTGCATGTACTTGATCTGCTTCTCAAGGAACGTTATGGTCTGTTTAAGAGAATTGACACACTTCTTGTCCTTAACCGGCAGAGGTTCAAGCGATGAGAGTAGATTCTTTGTCGCTGTCAGTTGCTTCTGGAGCTGACGCAGGACTGTTTTCTTCTGCTTCAGAATCATTATCTGTTCTGATGGGAACTTATAGGGTTCAGGCTTGAACCTCTCCCCGAAATCGGCAATGAGACAAGCGTCTTTGGAATCCGTCTTGGTTACGGACATCATCACGCGGGCATAGTTCTTAATCTTCTTCGGATTGATGAGGCTTGCCCGGATGCCCGACTTGTCAAGAAGATAAAGAAGGAGGAAACAGTAGTTGCCTGTCGCCTCCATCACGCAGTGGTGGATGGCAGGGTCAAGCTTCGAGATGAACCTGCGGATGCCTTTAGCATCATTTGGGAAGGTCTCGGTACGGTAGCTTTTCCCGTGAAGGAAGGCTGCTACAAAAGTCGCTTTGCTGATGTCGATGCCTATGTATGTCATATTATCAAATCTTTTGTCAGGAACTACATCTTTTGCACTCTCGTCGCAAACACGGGGTCGGTTTCACCGCCCCAACGAACTATCCAGTCTTTAGATGTAAAAGCATGGGGACCTATCGTACTTAATGGAGTCAACCAACATGATATCTGCCTTATTCCATGCTTGAATATCCTGAAATTTGAAGTTGAAATTATTCAAAAACATTTAACCGTACAAATGTACGACTTGATAATCGACTCACACGGAAGCGTGGTAGACACAATAAGGTCAGACAACTCATTTTGTATCATACGTGGGAACATAGTTTTTACAATCGAGAATGGTTACCTTATGCTAAATGAGATAGACTGATCATCAGCTCTCTCTGCAAAATGCAGACGCATTCGTATTAAAAAGAGAAATGAAGGGCTATCCGCACGCCGCTTTTGTCGCATCCCGGAGTGTCTTGATATGTAAGCCGCCACACGTAGTCCACTCTAAGAAATGTCAGGATATTGTCAAGCCCTACCCCTATTTCCATGTAAGGGGTGTTCGACATGACTCTTGAGTTGGCGTCTGCTGGGAATTTATAGATATTCCGGTTTTTATCAGGATTATTCTTGTCGCTCAATCCTCCCATTAGCCCTTTGAATGTGAATGCCTCCCTGATTTTAAGTTTTTTAAGCAATGGAATGTGGTTGAACAACACGCCGTTGCCAAAATATGTGAAATCGATAGAGGCATATTGGTCATTTGCGAACTCCATTGCGTTCATTAGCGAATAACTTTCCGGCTGGATTGTGTAAGAAAGATTGGCATTAGGCCAAAGCAATGTGGGATAATAAACGCTGCTCCACACTTTCCCTGCTTTCAATATGATGTCGGCATATCCGAAGGCTGAGAACCATAACCTTTTCATTACAGACAATTCCGTGCGATTGAGAGTGAACGACGAGTTCATAAATGATTTGGGCCCGAATTCGTGGCTTAATTGAAAAATCCATGCATCCATGTTCACCGGCATACGTTGTGTGCGACCCTGAATGAATCTCTCGCCCGGAGCCCATCTTAGGGAAAGGTTGAAAGAAGCCTGTGTATAGCGAGCCTCGCTTCTGCCGTCAGGAAAGACAAATGGCAGCCACCGGGTAGATTCCTGAATCTCGTGTTTCAATCCTGCTTCGACTGAAAAATTATTGGGTAATTCAAGGATGTATCCGAATTTAGCCATGCGTTGATATGTCACAAGGATGCTTTCTTTCCTTTTGAGCGACAGAAACATGTTGTCGGAATTTGTGAAAAGATAGTGTTGGCCAATCATGTCAAGGTCATAGGAGCAAGACCCGTAAAAGCCATGTTGTGGCCATTCGTATGAATGGTTTTTCTTAGCTGCAAATGAATATTCCACATCTGCTTTGTATTTCCATTTACGGTCTTTGGTGCCATAGGCCACATATCCGGATGCAAAAAGATGAGGATTAAGAGGCGACATGGTCATGCCTCCGGCTCTGAGCCTCACTCCTTCAACCGTGTTGAAACTTATAAGCGTATTGATCGGGCCAATATCGATTTTACTTGGCTTCCCTGTTCTTACATATCCGCTCTCCATCAGGCTAAGGAATTTTTCTGCCCAATAGAATAATGGCACTCCCCTCATCTCCCCCATCATTTTACCCATTCTCGACTCTGCCACCGTAAGCGGAACCATTCTTGCATCTTCCCAGAAACTATCCTCCCTTGCGGTGGACTCTTCAAGAGAGAAATATCTGCCCAGCTTATTATAATAATCCGATAAATCTTTGCGTGGCTTATAACTGAAATTATTGTAGGCAGTTGTTTTCCTTCCATAAAGGCTTGGCGAACCAGACACAATTTGCATTTCAATGCACACGTCGTCATATGTCTTATGCCTGTTTCCTATGCTGTCTTTTTCAAAAGTCTGATTTACGAATAAGTTCTGCACATAGTTAAGATTTACATCCTGAGGCACTCTCATGGTTACTTTCCTTACAAACATGGTGGAGTCGCCCACAGGCACGAATATCTTCCCGTTGAATCCCATGCTTTCCGGGTTGTGCGGCACAAAACTGAGTTCCACACATTTGTCATTGCCGATATACACAGTGTCTGTGATATAATACTTGTAGAAGTCCGGACCTATTGCCGACAGCGGGCTTACAAACCTGTTTTGGAGAATAACAATGTCATTGCCGAAAATATCTACTTCCCTTATTGCGTCTTCAAGTATGATTTTAATATTTTCTTGCGACAGAACTTCGTCGAGTCCGGCATTGCGATAACCTTTGGTCACTTCCTTGTCGGTGTGCGGACTCTTGCTTGTGAGCCTTGTCGAAGACTTCTCTTTAATAATCAAATTAAGAATCCTGCTTCCTGTCCATGATGAAGTGTCGACATAGTTTTCCAGAAACTTACCTTTTTTAGATAGAAAACCTTTTGAAAAATCATGGTTGAAGTCGTTGAGGGCCAACAGTGTTTTCTCATATTTGTCATAACTGTAGTAGGACTGTTTCTGAGGGTCGTGGAGTTTCCCTTTCTCTCTGATTCTTTTTACTAAATCAACTGCGGGGTTATTCTTCTTGGAATATTTTTCTTTTTTGGGCCTGACCACCACTTCTTCGAGGTTTTGGTGTATGGGAGTTAACTTTACATTCAGAACAGTGTCATTATGCCCGATGAGCAGTATGGCTTGATTGTAGCCTGTATAGTTCACTTTCCAAACATCATTTTGTGAGGAAGTATGATATGAGAAAGCCCCTTCATTATTTGCCACTCTGTTCTCCTTGTGGTTTGATTCGCAGATTAAACTGGCAAAAGGGAGTCTTTCTCCGGTGATGGAATCTGTCACAACCCCGAAACACTTCTTGTTTTTGCAGACATTGAGTGAATGGAGCAAAGACATAGCGCCAGCATTACGGCAACAAACTGTAATGCCATGCAAATTCTTGAATAATAAACTGATTTGACTGAATAAATCAAAGCAAATGTCATTAAATGTGTGCAGGTTAAGCCACGTTTGGTATTCTTACATCACGTCTTTTTAGTCAACGCTTCCATTAATAGATAACGCACATTTTTCAATCTTTGTGTGATAAAACTAAACTTGTAGGTAATTTTAACACGGCTCTTTCATTTAAGATCGGCCGAAGTTTACAGAAATAGTGGTATTTTATAGCGAAAATGTCTACCTTTGCACATAGCGATGCCGAAGCACCGCCTTCGGTGTTTCTTTATCATAAGATTTTAATTTTAAAAGAGGCGGAGTGGCTGTGAAGGCTCTTCCGCCTCGATTTTCGCTACGCGAAAATACGCATTATTTGCCTGATATGCAACATTTTCGACTTAATATATATTAAAAAGAAACATCGTTTTTACCCTACGGGCAGCATCATGGACAGACTGGTTGATTTTGCCTCGTCAGTGCCCGATTTCCGCAGAACAGGCAAAGGAAACCACCGTCACAGACTCCGTGATATCATAATGCTGATGGTACTTGGCCGTGCCTCTGGATTTGTCGGCCGTGCCGATATAATTGCTTTCGGCAAACACAATATCAAAAGGTTCCGCAAAATGGGGATGTTGAAAAATGGGGTGCCGTCCGAAGCGACCCTTTGCCGAGTGGATAACGGCATCAATGACTGCGCCATGGCCGACAGGATGCAGGAATTTGTCGAAGTGTTTCATGCCCAGTTGCGGAGCCGATCCTGGCGGGAGATAATCTGTGTTGACGGCAAGGCCGAGCGGGGCACAGTTCTGGCGAACGGGCGAAATCCTGATATCGTGTCGGCTTACTCGTTCAACATAGGCATAACGCTGGCTACAGAGGCCTGTCAGGAGAAAAGCAATGAAATAAAGGCAGTCCCACAGCTTATCGACAAACTCGATATTGCCGGAAAGATTGTGACAGCCGACGCCATGGCCATGCAAAAGGACATCATAGACAGGATAAGGGGTAAAGGTGCGGATTTTCTCATTGAGCTCAAGGCCAACCAGCCTTCGCTGCGTTACGGAGTGGAAGACAGACTCAAAGAGTATAAGCCGCTATATTCTTATACGGAAGGTCCCGAACTCGGTCATGGAAGAATCGAGACAAGAACATACAACATATATGACGGACTCGAAATTATTGCCGACAAGGAGAAATGGGGCGGAAACATGACGATTATAGAGTACGAGGCCGAGACCGTCAGAAAGACGACCGCAAAACATACACGTGAAAAACGTCTGTATGTAAGCAGTCTGCCGGCAGACACTCCTTTCCTGGGTTCCATTGTGCGCCATCACTGGTCGATAGAAAGTATGCATTGGGGACTGGATGTAAATCTGCTGCAAGACAAGGTGAAGCGCAAGTCGGCAAAGGCCGCCCGCAACCTTGACACAATCCAAAGAATGGTCTACTCTGTATTTTCTATATGGAAAGGGTTGCGCAAAAAGCGATCTGACAAAAGAAAAGGCGTGGCAGAGCTTATGCGTCATGTCTCGATGAGCTTTACCCGATTGATGCGGTTTCTTTACCAAAAATGAAAATAAATCTGATTTTCAGAAAAAGATAACTACCTGAAATACAATCATGGAAATTTACCCGATTCTCAACAAACCGGGTAAGGGAAAATATGTCTTTATTTTTATCTTAAATGAAAGAGCCGTGTAATTTTAAGATTTTTGAACACTTAAGAGAGGGTTGTCCATATTTTCTTGCTAAATGATGCGATGCAGTTTTGATGAATTGTGTCGGATTTGCAATATTTGTTGGAAATGCTTAAATTTGTGTCTGTGATTAGAAATCCTTTCGCAATATAAAACACACTTTATCAATGGCATTGGAAATAGAACATAAATACCTGGTGATTGGTGACGGTTATAAGAGATTAGCCTTTAAAAGACTTGAAATAAAGCAAGGCTATCTAAGCCGTCTTCCGGAAAGAACTGTCAGGGTAAGGATCTCTGACAATAAGGGTTATCTTGCAGTCAAAGGGAAAAATGACGGGGATGTTCGTCTTGAATTTGAATACGAAGTGCCATATGATGATGCAGTCAGTATGCTTGGCTTGTGTGAGGATGGCGTGATTGAGAAGACACGTCATCTTGTGGAGCACGGCGGGTTAACATGGGAGGTGGATGAGTATCATGGCTCTCGCAGTGGTCTTGTTGTTGCAGAAGTGGAGATTCCGGAATCGGGATATGATTATTCTAAGCCCGATTTTATTGGAGAAAATGTCACCGGTGACTCTCGTTATTATAATTCCAATCTTTGAAAGTAGCAAAAATTCAGAAATAGTTAATTTAAGGAAAAACTATGGTCAGGTTCGATTGTGACTATATGGAGGGTGCCCACCCTGAAATTATTCAAAAATTAGTGCAGACAAATCTTGAGCAGACTCCCGGCTACGGTTTTGATAGTTACACTAAAAATGCCGAAAGGTTAATTCTCGAAGCCTGTGGCTTGAAAAATGGTCGGGTGTTTTTTCTTGTAGGGGGGACACAGACAAACGTCACTGTTATAGATGCTCTCCTTTCTCATTGTGAGGGTGTGCTGGCAACAGAGGCGGCGCATATAAATGTGCATGAGTGTGGAGCAATAGAAGCCTCCGGTCATAAGGTTATCACTCTTCCGGAGCATTCTGGCAAACTTTGCGCTGATGAAATAGAGGATTATGCCAGCCGGTTTTATGCAGATGAAACATATCCGCACATGGTTTTTCCCGGAATGGTCTACATTTCTCATCCCACAGAATATGGCACACTTTATTCCCTCTCGGAACTCGAAAGAATCAGTGAGGTGTGCCGCAGTCGAAACATCCCGTTATATCTTGATGGAGCACGTCTCGCCTATGGACTGGCATCTGCCGCGAGTGATGTCTCGCTTCAGGATATAGCACGTTTGTGCGACGCATTTTATATAGGAGGAACAAAGTGTGGTGCGCTTTTTGGTGAAGCGGTAGTAATTGCAAATCCGGCAAGAATGCCACGCTTCTTCTCTATTGTGAAGCAGCATGGTGCTCTGCTTGCAAAAGGCAGGTTGCTCGGTTTGCAATTTGAAACACTTTTCACCGACAATCTTTATTCGCGCATAGGAAGCCATGGCATAGAGATGGCAATGCGGTTGAAATCTGTATTTAAGCAGCATGGATATAAACTGTTTTTCGACTCTCCCACCAATCAGCAGTTCTTTGTGCTCCCGAATCATGTTATAGAAAGACTGAAAGAGAATGTGTCGTTTGAACTATGGGGCGCACCGGGCCATGAAGAAACTCCTGTGAGATTTGTTACTGATTGGGCAACTAATCCCGAAAGTATCGACAATCTTGATAAATATCTGTCAGAAATCTGATAAGATTTTATGATTCGGAATTAGAGGTTGAGTGTTTGATTTAGACCTAAGACCCTGAAATTTTAAGGAGCGGGCTCAAAGCTGTAAAGATTAATGAATCATTTGCGCTTCTCAATGGCCTTCAGCATCAGTTCAAGTTCATCTCTCACATCCGACAATCTGTCGATTATCTCCATTCTTTTAGAGATGTTGCTTCGGTTAAGACGCATTTGCTCTTTGGCTGCGTCAATTTTCAACCCTCTGATTTTTACAAGATAATAGATTATGCGTAAAGTCTCGATATCATCAGGCGTATAATACCTTTGGTTTGTGGGGCTTCTAAGAGGCGATACTTCCGGAAATTCGCTTTCCCAATACCTTAAAGTTGCCTGCGACACTCCAAGGATGTCTGCCGCATCTTTTATCTTGTAATATTTCTTTGAGAGATCGGATGGTGCCATGAAAATGCTCGTTAATGAAAGTTTTGTCTTAAAGATAGATTCTTAATCCATCACATGCCCTGCATTGTCGGCCATTTGAATCATCTCGGCATACTCTTCAGGTGTAAGATCCATGAAATAATAATTCACCGGATTCTGGGCTTCACCCTTGAATCTGACCTCATAGTGAAGATGAGGCCCGGTGGATTTTCCTGTAGAGCCAACCTTCCCTATAAGCTGACCGCGTTTCACATCTTCACCTTCTTTGACCAGTATGTTGCTTAGGTGAGCATATCTGGTGATATAATTAAATCCGTGGTCAATGTCGATGCAGTTGCCATAGCCGGCTTCACGTTTCGCCACTGTTACTTTTCCATCGGCTGTTGCAAAAACCGGAGTTCCTGTCGAAGCGGCAAAGTCAAGCCCTTCATGGAATTTTGTCGAGCCGTATATAGGGTCGCGTCTGTAGCCATATCCTGATGACATCGTGTAGTCTGCGATATTAATTGGCAGAACCGACGGGATGTGGTTAAGTTTGTCTTTTTGCAGCCCCATGGCTGTGCGCAGCTGGTCGAAACTTTGAACCTGGGCATAGAGCTGACGTTCCAGAAGGTCTATGCGTTGTGTCAGTTGTGTCACCAGCCTTGCGTCACTGAGTTTGCTGAGCTCTTTATAGCGCGCTTCATTGTCAAGGCCGGCCATCCTCTGCGTGGTGCTCATGGGGTCCATCTGCATCATTACCCGATAGAAATTGTCGTCACGGTCTTGAATATGTTTCATCACTTTCAGAGAATTGTCAAGGCGTCTGTTCAATATGCTGTATTGAGAACGCAATTGAGAATTCTCTGCTCTGAGATTTTCCTCAGTTGGGGAATCAAAGCAGTAGAACACTACAAAAAATATAATCACAGCAAGGAACAACGCCCTCGCCCATGTCTTTATCCATGATGCAAGACGCCCCTTTATTGACGGATACACTCTTTCAAAGTTATCGGTCTCCGGATTATATTTATAGTAAATGTTTTTAGCCAATCAACGGATTATTGTAGGTTTGATATTGCAAAATTAGCAGATTTTGAATAATTTTGCAACCAAATATTTCAAGTTTTGTTTCCACATATGCTTTGTTATGTGTTTTGTGTCAGATATATTGCGATTTAAGCCTTAACTTTCGGCAATAATGGTTTGACATTACCAATGCTTCAAAGCGCGAAACAAGTAAATTATTCGTAAAATGACATCTAACGAAATCAGAGAATCGTTCAAGTCTTTTTTCAGAGAAAAAAATCACCAGATTGTGCCTTCTGCACCGATGGTTATAAAAGACGACCCTACGCTCATGTTCACAAATGCCGGCATGAACCAGTTCAAAGACATTATTCTTGGCAATCGTGCGGCCGCATATAAAAGAGTTGCCGACAGTCAGAAATGTCTTCGTGTCTCAGGCAAGCATAATGACCTTGAAGAAGTTGGCCACGACACATATCATCACACAATGTTTGAGATGCTTGGCAACTGGTCATTTGGAGATTACTTTAAAAAAGAGGCCATCGACTGGGCGTGGGAATATCTCGTTGATGTCTTGAAACTCAATCCCGACCGCCTTTATGCCACAGTGTTTGAAGGATATGCCCCCGAGGGTCTTGAGCGTGACAATGAAGCAGCCTCATATTGGGAGAAGCATCTTCCACTTTCTCATATTATAAACGGAAACCGTCATGACAATTTCTGGGAAATGGGCGACACCGGTCCGTGCGGTCCGTGCAGTGAGATTCATATCGACCTTCGTTCCGATGAGGAGCGCAAGGCTGAAGACGGGGCGTTGCTTGTCAACAAAGATAATCCTCAGGTAATTGAGATATGGAATCTTGTGTTTATGCAGTATAACCGTAAGGCCGACGGCACGCTTGAGCCGCTTCCCGCAAAGGTGATTGACACCGGAATGGGTTTTGAGCGTCTTTGCATGGCCTTGCAAGGTAAGAAGTCTAACTACGACACTGATGTCTTCACTCCTATTATCGATGTCATCTCAAATCTCTCGGGATTGAAATATGGCAGCGATGAGAAAGTGGACATAGCAATGCGTGTTGTCGCCGACCACTTGCGCACCATCTCTTTCTCAATAGCTGATTCTCAGCTCCCGTCGAATGCCAAAGCCGGTTATGTGATTCGCAGAATCCTGCGTCGCGCAGTGCGTTATGCCTACACTTTCCTAAACCAGAAGGAAGCCTTCATGTATAAGCTCGTTGATAAGCTTGTGGAGGAGATGGGAGATTCCTATCTGGAATTGAAGGCCCAGAAAGATTTGATTAAGAAAGTAATCAAAGAGGAGGAGGATTCATTCCTTCGCACCCTTGACAACGGCATCAAACTTCTTGATTCGTTGATGGCAAAGGCCAAGTCGGAGGGAAAGTCCACTCTTTCAGGCAAAGATGCTTTTACTCTATACGACACTTATGGTTTCCCTCTCGATCTCACAGAGCTTATTCTTCGTGAAAACTCTATGGATTTGAATCAGAAAGAGTTTGACGACGAAATGAAAAAGCAGAAAGAGCGTGCAAGAAATGCGGCGGCTGTTGAGACGGGCGACTGGGTTGTAGTTGGGCCCGGTGATCAGGAGTTTGTTGGCTATGACATGACTGAATGTGCAACAAAGATTCTGAAATACCGCAAGGTGAAACAGAAAGGGAAAGAATATTATCAGATAATTCTCTCCAAGACACCGTTCTATGCTGAAATGGGCGGACAGGTAGGCGATCGAGGCACACTGACTTCGGCCGATGGAGAAGTGATTGAAATCTTTGACACGAAACGTGAGAACAATATTGGAGTGCACCTTTCACAGAAATTGTCTTCTGACCCCTCTGCTGATTTTGTGGCAAAAATAGATGAGGCTTCCCGTGCTGCAACTTCGGCCAATCACTCTGCCACTCACTTGCTTCATGAGGCATTGCGCGAGGTGCTCGGCACGCATGTAGAGCAGAAAGGCTCATATGTGTCGCCGGAAGTTCTTCGATTTGACTTTTCTCATTTTCAGAAGGTGACGCCGGAAGAGTTGCGCAAAGTAGAGCATATTGTCAATTCTCGCATTCGCAGGGCTATGCCTTTGGAAGAGTGTCGTGAAATGCCAATCGACGAGGCCCGTAAGCTTGGGGCGATGGCACTGTTCGGTGAGAAATATGGTGATAAGGTGCGTGTCGTGAAATATGGCACTTCTGTGGAGTTATGCGGTGGCACTCATGTGGCCAATTCCGGCAATATCGGCATGGTTAGAATTTTGTCTGAAAGTTCTATTGCCGCCGGCATACGAAGAATCGAGGCTGTAAGTGCGTCGGGGGTAGAGTCTATGCTCGATGAACTTCAAGACACCATGAAAGATGTCGCTTCATTCCTCGGCAATGCATCGAATGTGAAAGTAGCCGTGGAGAAAGCTATTAAAGAGAATGCCGATCTCCGCAAACAGGTTGAGGATTTCATGGAAGAAAGAGTTCGCAACCTGTCGCTTGAACTTATCAATAATGCCAAGATTGAGAATGGTATCAAGATTTGCCGTCTTCAGGGTCCGCGTCTTCCTGAAGTTGTGAAGAACATAGCGTTCACCATTCGCAGGGAGTCGCCGGAGCATACTGTTTTTGTCGGTGCCACTTTGAGTGGTGACAACAAGCCGCTCCTTACTCTGATGATAACAGATGACATCGTTAAAGAAGGATTCAATGCATCTGACATCGTTCGCGAAGCAGCCAAAATGATTAAGGGCGGCGGCGGCGGCCAGCCATTCTTTGCTCAGGCTGGAGGAAAAGACAAAGACGGTTTGTCGGCTGCTGCAGATAAAATGCAGTCGTTACTGAATCTTTAATATAAAAAAGAGATAGAAATATAGAAAAGAGATAGAACAACAAAGGGTTCTTTCTTGATAAAATTAATTAAGTCTGCAAATCGGGAAATAAGGTCAATTTTTCCGATTTACAGACTTAATTGCCTTTTTATTCGTTACTCATATAGTCAGCACTATTATATCTTTACTAAAAATGAAATATTATAAACTCTTTTCTTCTGCGTCATTGCTTCTTATGCCGTTGGCTGTCTTTGCCGATGGTTTTATTGTAGTCGGCAAAGATTCAAAAGTATTTGATGAACCGAATGCAAAAGGATATGTCACACTGAATCAAAAAGATGAAGAGGTGTCTGTTCTTCCCGGCATGGTATTTAAACATCATGAAAGAGCCAATGGCTGGTATGTTGTGGAATATTTTCCGGGGCTTCGCGGATACGTGTCTGAGCAGGCCAAAGCCGCAGGCTGTGTTTCTCCCAAGGCAGGTGAGTATAGCGTCAGCAACAATCCAAGTCAGAAAATTACAATTACCAACAGCAATGGCAAATGGACTGCAATTGCAGGCGATGGTTCATATTCAGGAATTTGTGAAGATAATGTGGTTGTTTTCTATGATTCTAAAAAGAATATAGCCTATTCTTTGGTTGATCTGGGAGATGGGCCTGTTATCATGTCATATGATAATTCTGTTACTAAGTTTTTCTGACATTTTCCTGCAGATGAAAGAGAAGATCAATCTATTTTTATTTAATTGAATGTTCAGAATAAACTCAACAATATGTTTTCGCGTTAAAATATGTGATAGAAACTGTGTTGAGTATGAAACTGAATATTAGAAATCTTAAAAATATCCCCGGCAGACTGTTTAACCGAAAAGTTAAGCAGAGTTGTGAATGTGCTGTCCCCGAATATGATGAGATTTATATAGTCGAGCAGCCGGGGGGTCCCGTTCAGGATGCAAGGATTATTGATGTGGAGTGTTCAGACCTTTCCGATAGCGATGACGTGAAATCAGATGTGATTGAAATCAATAATCTAATTGAGGAGATGTCAGGGGTTGAACTGAAGAAGGGATGCGCTTTGAAGGATTTTGCAGGCAGATTTGGTGAAAAGGCAGGCGAGGCAATCGGTTTTTTCAGCAATCGTGCGAATGAATTTAAGGAAAAATATACTCCAGACGGATTTATTTCCACGATAGGGAAATATGCAAGAAAAGCTGGAACTTCCGCAGTATACAGTGCCCTGCTTCTTTTTTACGCATTGCAGAATGGAAAGGTGCCTTTGAAGAAAAGAGCGCTTGCTATTGCCGCACTCGGATATTTCATTGCTCCTCTTGATTTTATTCCCGACATTATTCTGGGCGGGCTGGTTGATGATGTAGCGGTGATAATGTATGCGGTAAATACTCTTAAAGACTGCATTGACGATGAAACCAAGGCGCTCGCCAAATCTCGCCTTAACAAGTGGTTTGGCGACGTGGAAATTTCAGATATGAAAGTGCCTGCAACTTTATTGCCATCAACAAAGTAACGTTTTAATTGTAGTAGCAATGGATATAAATGTTTCGTTCACTGAGATTCATAATTATATAGAAAAATACTATGGGCAGGATGTGAAGCTGTCGAAAGAATCTTGCGACACTGTGCGTGTGGTGGCGTCAAAGAAGATGCTTATTAACGTAAGTGTGCCGGTGAATATCAAAATAGAAAGAGTGACCCCGAGCTCGGTCACTATCTGCTATGACGCGTTCATGGGTGTGGATTATATCATTTCAGGTATCTTGTCATATGTTTTGGGAAAATATCCTGAAATTGCGTCCGGCGTCTTGAAGGAGAAGGATAACAGGGTGTCGGTTAATCTTGCTTTGATTGAAAAGGCGGAATTTATTATTGAGAAATTAGATTTGAAGTCGATTTCTGTAGAGGACGACGGGCTCAGGATGATTGTAAAACTGAAGTGACCCATGCTGTAGATTCGCGCAGTGGAGCCTTGCGATAAAAATCCTACTCGGATGGTTTTGATTTCTCATGTTTATCAGGCAGAAAATATTGCCCTTTTTTGTCGGTTATTGAAGAGTATCTCACCGCATGACGAGGGCAACTGTGGTAACATGCAAGACATGAGCAGCAGTCGGGCCCCCACTCCGGCCTCCCTCTTTCATGACTATGTTTTTCATAGGACAAGCCTTTGCACATATCCCGCAACTGACACACGTTCCGGACGATGACCATTTTTTAGTATTTATTCCCCATTTCTTGAACAGCGGATATACTCCTTTCGTCTTTATCCATGCCATATTGCCTCTTGTGACATCAACTACTTTCATGTGCTGACGAATCCCTTCTGCTATCTCTTTGATTCTCGCGGGGGCTTTCTTGATTTTTTCTTCTTCTATTGCCCGTGTGTCAACATCAAAGCCGGGTAGAAGCACATAATTGTTTGGCATTATCACGCTCCATATGGAATCAAGTTTCATTCCGTTGCTTTCAACGCATCTTTGAAACATTTCAGGAGCCATTGCCGTTTCGTCTCCACATGTCATAACGCACCACACCGGCATCTGCCCTATGTTGACGATTTCTTTGAGTGACTGTGGAAGCCTGTTTATGAAATCAAGCATCACAGGGGGAACACCCCATGAATACACCGGAAAAACAAATCCAAGATATTGACCGGCCGCGATTTCTGTAGATGGATTCACGTCTGTTATAATGCGGCACTCCTCTTCCAAAATCTCAGCAAGCTTTTGCGAAACGAACCTTGAATTTCCTGTTCCTGAGAAATAATAGATCATGATACGGTAAAAATCTTAAAGATAAGTTCCTTCAGTAGCTCATATTCATTTTGAGTTGAGCCAATACCTTTGCTTTTTGCATCGTGTTCGCGCAATGCGTGAATTGCTCCGAGTGCCATCCTTGCATTATAATACCTCAATCCGTTGCGATAGTCTTTCAGCGCGTATGGTGTTTTTAGGTCAAGCTCTTGCATCAGCGACGCGTCGCCTTTGTCTTTAGTGATAGTGGCTATGAAAAGTTTTGAAAAAAAGTTGAATAGAGTGGCTGTAACCATCACTCCCGGATTCTGCTTAGGATTGCGCGAGAAATATTCTACAATCATCATTGATTTCGGATAGTCTTTTCTTGCCACTGATTTAACGAGCTCGAATGTGTTGAAATCTTTTGATATGCCGATGTTCTTCTCAATCAATTCAGGAGTGATTCGTTTCATCTCGGAACTCGATGCAACAATCAGTTTGTCGATTTCTCCAAAAAGTTTGCTCAAAGGGTTTCCGATGTAATCACACAAGAGAGAGATGGCTTTCTCGTCGATGCTGATTCCTTTAGAGGAACAATAATCTACAATTGGTCCGGCAAGTTGATAATCTTTTAGTTTATCGCTCTTGAAAACAATTGCGTCTGATTCCTTGGCACGTTTTATCAAGGCAGAAGTCGATGAAATGGAGTCACCTTTATAAGTCACGACCATCACAGTGTGGGGATTGGGATTGGCCACATATGAGGCAAGTTTGTCGAGCTGGTTTTTTGCATTCCACATAGACTGTGCCTCTTTGAGCATTACAATCTGCCTTTCCGACATCACAGGATATTGTTGCGCGCTCCCTATCACTTTCCCTATTTCAGCATCTGCGCCATAAAACACTATCGAGTTGAAATCGCGGTCCGCCTCGTCTACCACATAATTTTCCAGTGCTTTGGCAATCTGGTCGATGTAATATGCCTCTTCGCCCATAAGTATGTAAACGGGCGCGAACTGACGTTTCTTGATAGAGGTCATTATGTCTCTGAATGACGGACCTGCAGATTTTTTTGCCATGATTGTTGGTTTATGAAAGATTATATGGTTGTCTCACGCAAAAGTGGCGCAGAGAGGTTTTACAATAATATATTTAATTATTTCTTGCTTTGAAGAATATGCCCCTGAACCTCCATAAGAAAATAAATGTGGCAATACCGCTTGCCAGAGCACCCCATGGGAACTCATCGCCGGAGGCTGTGCCGAATGTGTCGATGCCACCATTTCCGTTTCCAAACACCAGCGGAGAGCTTGTCACCACTACAACGGAGTTGTTGAGAGCATGTGCGAATGCGGCCACCCATAGGCTTCTTGACCATATGAGCAGATAGCCGAAAAATGCGCCCATGAGCATTCGTGGTATGAATCCGAAAAACTGAAAATGGATTGCACTGAATATTATAGCCGCTATCCACACAGATATTGATGTCCCGATGCGCGAGCGGACAAAGATGCCTTGAAGTGCGCCACGGAAAAATATCTCTTCAGAGAAACCGGTAAGAATCCCGACTATACACACGCCTGTTATTATGCCTCCTATTGATGATGATTCCAATAATTTGCGGGTGATGCCATTGTTTGATTCTTCCCATTTTCTCAAGGTTTCCTCCACTTCGTGAAGCGCTTGAGGAAAATGAATTGACGCATTCCATTCGATAATCTGGTTCATAGCCGGGAGTGCCAGCACATAGACAATTATCACCCCTGCTATGGCTTTTAATGTGGGAGCATTGTCGAGATATAGCCATCTTGAAGGAACGGGAGAAGCGAATTTTGCGGTTAGCCATGCCGGAAGACAGAATGCCAGCAGGCATTGTGTGGCGGATGATATAAACATCGCACTCCTCTCGCTTATTCCCGGAATTAAGGGGATTGCTTGAGATAAAATTGCCACGGAAAGAAGTGTTATGAAAAACACCCCGAACAGTACCATAAGCCGGAATCCGGCAGAATTCCTGAAAGGATTATTGTAGAGTTGTTCGTCAGACATTGAATTTCTTTCTTCTGAATACAAAGTTTCTTCCCAGATATTTCTCTCTCACCACAGGGTTCTCGGCGAGCTGTTCGCTTGTGCCTTGAAAAAGTATTTTCCCCTCAAAAAGGAGATACGCACGGTCAGTGATGCTGAGTGTCTCCGGTGCGTTATGGTCAGTGATAAGAATGCCGATATTCTTTTCTTTAAGTTTGTAGACAATTTCCTGAATGTCTTCCACAGCGATAGGGTCAACGCCGGCAAAAGGTTCATCAAGCATTATGAACTTTGGATTGATTGCAAGGCATCGCGCAATCTCCGTGCGTCGGCGTTCGCCGCCCGACAATTGGTCGCCAAGGTTTTTCCTGACCTTCTGAAGCCGGAATTCCGCAATCAGGCTTTCCAGTTTCTCCTTCTGATATTCGGCAGTGGTCGGCGTCATCTCCAAGACAGCGCGGATGTTGTTTTCTACGCTAAGCTTGCGAAACACAGAAGGCTCCTGGGCAAGATACCCGATTCCGAGTTGAGCTCGCTTATAAACCGGAAAGCCGGTTATGTCTTGATTGTTAAGAAAAATTTTCCCTTCGTTAGGGGCAATAAGGCCGGTGGTCATATAGAAAGTTGTGGTCTTTCCGGCTCCGTTAGGGCCGAGCAGGCCAACGATTTCTCCTTGTCTCACGTTGATGGAGACATGGTTGGCCACAGTGCGTTTGCCATAACGTTTCACAAGGTTCTCTGTGCGCAGAGTTCCCTCTTCGTCAATATCGGCTGAGGCTTCTATGATTTCTTCCTTGCCGGGCTCAATCTTTTCTTCCACAGCTTCGATGTGCTCATGAATCATGTCCGGCACAACTTCATTCTGCATCTCTTCTGCACTTGCGCTCTCTTCAGGAGTGAGGCCGGGTGACTTAGATTCCTTTTTGCGATTAAAAAAACTCATTTCAATCCTTTTTGTTGTTGACCCCCGGTTTGAGGAGCGAGCGTATATAGTCGGTAAGCAGCATTATGGCCACATTGTTATTGCCACCCTGCGGCACTATAAGGTCGGCGTAGCGCTTAGACGGCTCTATATAGAGTTCGTGCATTGGCTTTAGCATTTCGCGATAACGGTCGCACACCATTTCCGGAGTGCGTCCGCGTTCCACGCAATCCCTGTAGATCACTCTTATCAGGCGTTCGTCTGCATCAGCGTCAACAAACACTTTCACATCCATCATGTCTCGCAATTCTTTGTCGGTGAGCACCAATATGCCTTCAACCACTACAACATCGCGAGGCTCGAGCCTTACGGTTTCTTTCAGCCTTGAACAGGTGATGAAGTCATAAGTGGGCATTTCTACAGCCCTGCCCTCTTTTAATTCTTTCAGATGTCGGCAAAGAAGCGACCATTCAATTGAAGCAGGCTCATCATAGTTCATTTTCAACCTTTCTTCAAGAGGGATATGGGCGTTGTCTTTGTAATAAGAGTCCTGAGGAATTACAGCCACTTCGTCTTTTGGAAGCGACTCTATTATTTTTCTGACCACAGTGGTCTTTCCTGACCCTGTTCCTCCTGCGATGCCAATTACGAGCATATGTAGTGTTGCTTTTGTTTGGGGTTTAAATTAGGGGAGAGAGATAACGAATTTCGGCAAAATTAGTAAAAAAACACTTTGCGACCAAACTTTATTCAGTTTCAAACGCTCTATCAATAGTGCAGAATTGTTCTTCACTTTTTCGGTTAAGAGTGTCTATTGACAAATTTTTATTAAATTTGCAGCGAAAACAGGATTTCAATGATGTGATTCTCTTATCGCACGCGAATTCTGAACATAAATAAAGCAGAATAAAAATGGTTGTTTCTTCAATCGCTTCATTCGGACGATATTGTGTTTTCATTTCCCAGGTGTTTAAATCGCCCGACAAATGGAAAGAGTTTTTTTAAACGTCTGGTGTTTGAAATCAGCAAACTTGGTGTCGATTCGATACCTCTTGTGATTATCATATCATTGTTTATAGGCGCGGTCATTACTATCCAGATGACCATCAATATTGTGTCGCCTCTGATTCCGTCATACTCCACCGGCCTTGCCACGAGAGAGATTCTTTTGCTCGAATTTTCTTCCACAATGATGAGCCTTATTCTTGCGGGAAAGGTGGGAAGTAATATCGCCTCTGAGATTGGCACCATGAGAGTGACAGAGCAGATTGACGCTCTCGACATCATGGGCATAAATTCCGCCAACTTTGTGGTGCTTCCAAAAATCATCGGATTTGTGTTGTTTGTGCCTGTGCTTTGTATCCTGTCGATGTTCATGGGCCTTGTGGGCGGATGGTTCATTGCCGAATTCACCACTATGATTTCAGTTGAAGATTATGTTTATGGCATTCAGAGTTTCTTCAACGAATGGTATGTGTGGTATGGCATAATAAAAACGCTGGTGTTTGCGTATATAATCACAAGTGTTGCTGCATATTATGGCTATTATGTGAAAGGTGGTGCGCTTGAGGTGGGTCAGGCAAGCACCAAAGCTGTCGTGTCGAGCTCGATACTCATTTTGCTCGCTGACGTTATTCTCACCAAACTTCTTCTTCAATAAATCTTTGCGGTCATGATAGAGGCAAAAAACATATCAAAATGGTTCGACGGACAGAGAGTGTTGTATGATATTTCGGCCACTTTCGAAACAGGAAAGACAAATCTTATTATCGGTCAGAGCGGCTCCGGAAAGACAGTGTTTATGAAATGTCTGATTGGCTTGCTCACACCCGAGGAGGGATCCATTCTTTATGACGGCAGAAAGTTCCGGTCGCTGAATGCCCAGGAAAAGCGCGATCTTAGAACTGAGATAGGAATGTTGTTTCAAGGGTCGGCTCTTTTTGACAACGAGACGGTGTTGGGAAATGTAATGTTCCCTTTGAAGATGTTTAGCAAGATGAGCCATGAGGAACAGCTTGAACGCGCACATTTCTGCATAAAGCGTGTAGGGCTTTCGGCTGCCGACGATAAGTTCCCGTCAGAAATATCCGGCGGTATGCAGAAACGCGTGGCAATCGCCCGTGCCATAGCATTGAATCCGAAATATCTTTTTTGCGACGAGCCTAACTCCGGTCTTGACCCCCGCACGTCGATTATGATTGACGAACTTTTGAGCGACATCACACATGAATATGGGATGACCACAATCATCAACACCCATGACATGAACTCTGTGCTTGGAATCGGAGAGAAGATTGTGTTCATTAATAAGGGACATTGTGACTGGACCGGAACTGACAAGACAATATTCAGAAGCAAAAGCCAATCCCTAAATGAATTTGTATTTGCTTCCAAACTATTTCAGGAAGTGAAAAAATTCTTAGAGAGAGAGTATGAGTCTGATTAAAATCTCTGAGAAAATCCCTTTCACCTCTTCAAAATCCAAGATCCTGCCTGTTTCTGTTTTCATAGACGTCACTCCTTTGTCGGTGAATCCACATGGATTTATCATTGAAAAAGCCGATAAATCGGTGTTTACATTCAATGCCAGTCCATGCATGGTGCAAAAGCGAGAGCATTTTACGCCCAAGGCGCAAATTTTTTTCTCACAGCCGGCCTTCTCTCCTACCCAAACTCCGGAGGCTCCCTCAATCCGGCCTCCTGTGATGCCATATTGTGCAATTGTCCTAATCACTGATTCTTCGAGCAGATTGACATAACCCTTCACTCCCAACCTGTGGCTTTCAAGGTCAAGTATCGGATATGCCACAAGTTGTCCGGGGCCGTGATATGTGACATCCCCCCCACGCTCAATATGGAAGCAATCTATTCCTTCTCTGTCCATTATGGAGGCTGGAATAAGAAGATTCGATTTTTTTGCGTGCTTGCCTAAGGTTATCACAGGGGTATGCTCCACAAGCAGCAGATACTCCTTTTGCGGTTTGTTGCCCTGTCTTTTCTGCGCCACCATTTTGTTGAAAATAGTGTGCTGCAAATCCCAGACTTCCTTGTATGGGCGCAATCCAAGGTCGATTGTTTCAATGCACATGGCGTTCTGCATGATAACTTGATCTCACCATTGGGCTGCTTTCGATATGGCGGAATCCCTTTTCTTTACCAATTCTTCCGTATTCGGCAAATGTGTCCGGATGCACATATTCTTGCAATGGATAGTTATTCTTTGTCGGTTGCAGGTATTGGCCGATTGTCATTACTTCACAACCGGCAGAGAGAAGGTCATCCATGGTTTCCAATATTTCGTCTCTGGTCTCACCCAGCCCGAGCATTATTCCGGATTTTGACCTTATTCCTTTTGATGCGATATGCCTGATTACCTTTAGAGAGTTTTCATATGTGGCAAATGTCCTGACTTCCGGCGTAAGTCTCCTGACGGTTTCCAAATTGTGGGATATCACATCCGGCCTCTCTGCGATTACCATGTCTACAAGCTCAAGCTTGCCTTGGAAATCAGGAATTAACACTTCCATAGTAACTCCGGGACATTCCTGTTTCAGTCTGCGAATCATCAGTGCCCAATGGGCGGCGCCTAAATCTGCAAGGTCGTCACGGTCTACAGAGGTTATTACTATATGTTTCAGATTTAACTGTTTTATAGAATCTACAATTTCCTCTATCTCTTTAGGGTCAAGCGGCAAAGGCTTTCCGGTTGGCACATTGCAGAATTTACAATTTCTTGTGCAAATATTGCCGCCAATCATAAAAGTGGCAGTGCCGCTACCCCAGCATTCCGCACGGTTCGGACACATGCCGCTGCTGCAAATAGTGTGAAGATGTTTTTCATTAAGCAGCCCTACTACCTGGCTGGTTTTAAAACCCTTGGGTAATTTAATTTTCAGCCAGTCCGGTTTTCTTCGGAAATCTGCTTTATGTTGGCCTATAAGAGAGTCGTTAGGTTTATTATATTCTTTGTTCATTTGGTGTCTTATTTATGTCAGCGTGTATAATTACATGTGCCTTATGACACAAAATTAGTCAATCATATTCGCTTGCCAAAATTATTGCCGAAATAATAATTTATGTTTTTAAACATGAAAATAGTTATTTGATGTAATTATGAATAAAGTACAATTTAAAAGGATTATTCATGTCGTAAATTCCTGAAAAAAATCTTTTGTTTTATAAATTAGCTGTCCACGTTTAATCCTTTATTTCCATAGGCAGTCTAACAGATAAATAAATTTCCATATTATGTTGCGAATAATGTGGAATAAAATTTGTAATTTAGCGGAATGAAAGCTCTAAGGGCCAAAAATTGAAACCTACTAAAATAACAAGATATGTTTAAAAAAACTTTTTTAATGGCCACGGTAGCCTTGTCAGCGCTTGCCGCATCAGCCGCAATCCCTTCTGTCACTCTGAAAGACATGAACGGGAAAACTGTCGACACTGCCACGCTAAGCAATGATGGCAAGCCTTTTGTAATTGACTTTTGGGCCACATGGTGCAAACCTTGTGTACGCGAGCTCAAAGCAATTGCCGATGTCTACGACGAATGGGTGGAAGAGACCGGAGTGAAGATTTACGCAGTAAGTCTTGACGAGGCTCAGAACGAGCAGAGAGTTAAGCCGTTTGTTGAAAACAAGGGCTGGGAATATGAAGTGCTCCTCGACCCTAACGGCGATTTCAAGCGCCAGCTTGGCGTGAGCGATCCCCCTCATGTGTTTGTTGTTGACGGCGAGGGAAATATCGTCTGGAACCATCAGGGTTATGTCGACGGCGGAGAGGAAGAGATTCTTGAGGCTGTCAAGAAAGCAATGAAATAATGATTTCTTTGAATTGAAACGGGAGATGTGGCGGCATTTAATGCCTGCCACATCCCCCGCATTTTATTTTCCAATAGGTCGGCAAGAACAATCCGACTTCTTGAAACGAATTTTTTACAATGATCATGCAGCCAAACATCAAGACACGACTGTCTCTCCCGATTCTTGTGGCCGCCGCTTCTTTGCCTTTATGTTCAGCGGCCCAGGACATGTTGCCGGGCGATACGGTGACAGTCACTACGAAAACAAATGTAACCACCACTGTTTCCGGCTCAGATGTGAGTTCCACCACGAGCAATATTTCTACAGTGGAAAGCAAAAAGAAGAATAACTGGCTTAGCAAAGTCCGTGCGACAGGAGCTATACAGACAGAATTCCTGATCCCCTATAACTTCAAAGGCGAAAGAACCGGCGACAAGACCGTGTATGAGAAAGACGTGCTTAATAACACATATTTCGACCTCACTGTCAATGCTCCATACATTTCAATCGGTGCACGTTTCCAGTGGACTAAATGGCCTCTTCCCGGCTATAATAAAGGTTTTGGCGGATGGGGTGTGCCTTATATATGGGCAACCGGAAGCTATAAGTGCTGGCAGCTCACAGTGGGCGACTTCTATGAGCAGTTCGGCTCCGGCTTAATCTTAAGAACATATCAGGAGCGTAGCCTTGGAGTTGACAATGCAATCAGAGGCGGTCGATTCAAAATCAATCCGGGCGGCGGTGTGCATGTGACAGCTCTTGCTGGCAAGCAGCGCCGTTTCTGGGAATGGAACTCATCATGGCTGTGGGGCGCAGATGCCGAATGGGAGATTAATGATGCTTTTAAAGAGAAATTCGGCAATGACTATGGCCTGACAATAGGTGCATCGTATATCGGCAAGCATGACCCGGATGAACAGATCATGTATAACGGGCCGACAGATTTGATACCTAACTATGACCCGTCGAAAAACTATTATCTCAATCTGCCGCTGAATGTAGCCGCTTTCGACGGGCGTGTGAAATTGCGTGCCCACGACTTCAATTTCCTTGCGGAATTTGCAACTAAGAGCGCCGACCCCGTTTCGCTCTACAACTATAACTACCGCAAGGGTAATGCAGTCCTTCTTTCAGGAACATATTCTAACAAGGGTTTCTCGGCAATGCTTCAGGCAAAGAGAAGCGAGAATATGGACTTCCGAAGCAAGCGTGTGATCGAAGGAGACTATCTGATTTCAAGCTTCGTCAATCATATGCCTGCATTCACGATGACCCAGACATATGCTCTTGCCGCCATGTATCCTTATGCCACACAGGCCGAGGGTGAATGGGCGTTCCAGGCCGATGTGCGCTATCTCTTTAAAAAGAAAACCCCGCTCGGCGGAAAATATGGCACAAACGTGAGACTCAGTGCAAGCTATATCTCCGGTCTTGACTATAATCTCCCTCCCGGCACATCCTACAAAGATAAGGTTTTTGGCTCGAACGACTTCGGCGCTCCTTTCTGGAAGATCGGTTCTCTTTATTATGCCGACTTGAACTTTGAGTTAAACAAGAAACTTTCACGCAAATTCCAGTTCACGTTATTCTATCTGTTCCAGAAATACAATCAGACGATTGTAGAAGGCCACGGCGGAATGGTCACCAGCAATATCTTCGTTGGCGAGGGCCAATGGAAAATTGCGAAAAAGACCCAGCTCCGTTTCGAAGCGCAGTATCTGCACACCAAACAGGACAAGGGTGACTGGATCGCCGGATTGCTCGAGCTCTCTCTCGCTCCCCACTGGATGATCACAGTGTCTGACAACTACAACAGCGGAAAGGGGAACAACTATTATGAAGTGCTCGGCACATATGCCTACAAGGCGAACCGCTTCACTTTCGGCTATGGCAAAGTGAAAGAGGGTTATAACTGTTCGGGTGGCGTATGCCGTTGGGTGCCTCAGACTGAAGGCTTCAAAGTCACATATAACTATACATTCTAATTGCTACCAATAGATTAAGATGAAATCAATATATAACATATTATTTGCGGCATCTCTTTGTGGAGCCGGTTTCCTGGTGTCGTGCGATAATATCAGTGAAGACGACAGATATATCCCTGTAGACAAGCCCGTGCTTCCTCCTCACTCAGTTGCGAAGACAGTGCTTGTGCAGGAATTCACCGGTGTGAAATGTGTGAATTGCCCTACAGGTGCTGCAGAATTGCACAAAGCGCAAGAGCAGTATGAGGGTCAGGTGATTGTGGTCGGCATGCATCCGTATTCTGTATCAGTCAATACGGAGCCGTTTAACAACGACATGAGATGTGATGAAGCGGAGGTGATGTATCAGCAATATAAGCCCGACGCTTTCCCCTGTGCTGTTTTTAATGGCACAAAAATGTCGACTTCGGTCAACAACTGGCTCACTACTGTCACTGATTTGGTGGCGGAAGAGGCACAGATGACCATCGACGTCTCATGCGACTATGATGATTCCAACAGAAATCTGAAAGTGGATTATGCTGTAAATTTCACGTCTGACATCAACAAGGATTTGAGCGTCATGGTGTGGATAATGGAAAATCATATCGTGGGTCTCCAGAATATGCCGGGCGGCGCTCCAAACCCGCTATATGAGCACAACCATGTGCTTCGTGCCTCGCTTAATGGCGACTGGGGCCAGAAGATTGGCAGCTCCTTCAAAAACGGCAGAGTTGAGGAGGGAACCGCCTCGATCACTCTTTATAACGGAGGTGCCGATCCGAGAAAACCGGCATGGGTGCCTGAAAACTGCCAGGTTGTTGTCTGGGTGTTTGATACAGCTACAAAGGCTGTCGAGCAGGCCGCATTGGCGGATGTCATCCCTGCGGTAACTCCGGAACCGGGCCCGGATGAGGAACCCGGAGAAGTGGAATAATTTTTTAAATCTAATAAAGTATCATAATAACACATGAAAAAGTATTTTCTTACATTAACCCTGCTCGTATTTGCCATGGCGGCATTCGCGGCTGATGCTGTGAGCTGGAGTTATCGCCTTGTGGGCGACAACACGGCTTCTCCGGCTATCGAGGCTACGGCAACGGTTACTCCGGGTTATCACCTGTATTCACAGGATAACCCTGCGGGCGGTTCAAACCCCCTTGTGTTCTATTTCGATCTGAAAGGCTGCACGCTCGATGGCAAGACTGTGGCAAACAAGGCTTACACAAAAGAGTTTGACGACACTTTTGAAGTAGACCAGCATTTCTATACAGGCACCGTGACCTTCACTCAGAAGCTCAAGCCGACAGACAAGAATTTCTCTGTAGACGTAGAAATCAAAGGGCAGGCTTGCAATGACTCAGGGTGTGTGCAGATTTTCGGTTCTCATTCTTTCAAGGGCACTTCTCCTGTAGCTGCCGCAAAGGAAGAGACAGCAGAAGAGGCTAAAAAAGATGCGGAAGAGGCCAGCGTTGATGCACTTGCAGAGATGACAGACTCTCTTCAGCGTTCAGAAGGATTCATGACTCCCGCCGCCAACCTCAGCGGTGTCAGCGCCGATCAGTCATGGTGGGAGAATGTTGAGGCTGAACTTAAGGTGTTTTCCGACGATCCTGACCAGCAGGGCCGCTCGCTGTGGTACATATTCATTGCCGGCTTTATCGGCGGTCTCATCGCTTTGGTGACACCCTGCGTATGGCCAATGATTCCGATGACAGTAAGTTTCTTCCTCAAACAGAACAAATCGAAGAAGAAATCAGTGATGACTGCCGTTGTGTATGGCCTTTCAATCATTGTGATCTATGTCGCACTCGGATTGATTGTAACAGCGCTCTTCGGCGCTTCTGCCTTGAATGAACTTGCAACAAGCGCACTGTTCAACATCATCTTCTTCCTCCTTCTCGTTGTGTTTGCAATCTCTTTCATGGGTGGTTTCGAGCTTACGCTCCCCTCTTCATGGACTAATAAGATGGACTCAAAGGTTGATGCCACTACAGGCTATCTGAGCATCTTCTTCATGGCGTTCACCCTCGTGCTCGTGTCTTTCTCTTGCACCGGCCCGATCATCGGCACACTCCTTGTGGAGGCCGCCGCTACATCCAATTTCGTTTCTCCGGCAATTGGCATGTTCGGTTTCGCACTCGCGCTCGCGCTCCCCTTCTCTATTTTTGCGATGTTCCCGACAATGCTCAAGTCTATGCCTAAGAGCGGCGGCTGGATGAACACAGTGAAGGTGGTTCTCGGCTTCCTTGAGCTTGCCCTCGCGCTGAAGTTCCTCTCTGTTGCCGACCTTGCTTATGGATGGCGCATTCTCGACCGTGAAGTGTTCGTGTCACTCTGGATTGTTATCTTTGCTCTTCTCGGAGTGTATCTTCTCGGAAAGATTACTTTCCCTCACGATGATAAGGTAGAAAAAGTAAGCGTGACCCGCTTCATGCTTGCCTGCATATCATTCGCATTTGCAATCTATATGCTTCCCGGCCTTTGGGGCGCTCCTCTCAAGAGCATCAGCGCATTCTCACCGCCGATTTCCACTCAGGACTTCTCTCTCTATGAAGGCGACGTTCATGCACAGGTTGACGACTATGAAGAGGGCATGAAGCTTGCTCAGCAACTTGGCAAGCCGGTGCTTGTGGATTTCTCAGGCTATGGCTGCGTGAACTGCCGCAAGATGGAGGCTGCTGTGTGGACCGATCCCGAGGTGAAGGCTTCAATCGACAACGATTTTGTGCTTATCACTCTCATGGTAGACGAAAAGAAGGCTCTTCCCGAACCTATCAAGGTGACAGAAAAAGACGGCACAGTTCGCACGCTTCGCACATATGGCGACAAGTGGAGTTATCTGCAGCGCTCTAAGTTTGGCGCTAACGCCCAGCCGTTCCATGTGATTGTGGACAACAATGGCAAGCCTTTGGCTCCCGCGTTTGTCTACAAAGAAGACATCCCGGGCTATAAGCGTTTCCTCAATCAGGGTATTGAGAACTACAAGAAGTAATCAAATCCGGTTATAACCTTCCTTAAAGGGTTGCCCATGCAATTATGGGCAACCCTTTTTCGTTATTTTATCATGGGAAATTGTAGAAACAGAATCGCGTTTTTTATAGCGGCATCTATGGCGCTGTCATTCTTTTCTGAAGCCGAGGCTTCTTCGCCAAAATATGAGGCATTGGCAGATTCTGCCGATAATTATATAAGGAGAGAAAAATGGGAGGAGGCGGAAAGAGTGATTATATCGGCTCTGAAACTGGAGCCGGGCAATTTTGCCAATTCTCTTCTATTTTCAAATCTCGGAGTGGTGCGCACCAACCAAGGGAGATATGACGAGGCTCTGGAGGCATTCGACCTTGGAGTGTCGGTTGCGCCAAGGGCATCGGTGATACGCACGAACAGGGCGCGTACATATCTGCTTATGTCGAGATATGATGAAGCACTTGAGGATTTGAACGTGTCGCTCGGAATCGATTCTGTGCAGGAGTGGCCTCTGAGTATGCGCGGGCTTTTGCTTATGAATAAAAATGACTTCGAGGGCGCACGCAAAGATTTCATGCTTCTTGCAAAAAAATTTCCTCAAAATGAATCTTCAATGGCCGGATTGGCCTATATTGCAGAGCGTGAAGGAAAATTTGAGGATGCGTTGCGATATTTTGATGAGTCGCTTTCGATAAGAGATTTGCCTGAGACTCATTATTCAAGCATATTGCTGAAGATTCGTCTTGACCGATATAGCGAAGCTTCGGAAGAATTAAGAGGCTGCATATCGAAATATCCGGAAGATGCTATGTTTTATCTTTTCAGAGGATATCTGCACAAACTAAACTATAGAAACGAAGAAGCCGCGGCCGATAAAAAAATTGCACTCGATAAAGGTCTTGACCCACAGATTGTTGAGCAATACCTCCCGCGTTGATGTTCATAAGTCGGCTGAAAAATGTAGCGTAGTACAAAAATTATTATTAATTTTGCAATCGCAAATCTGAAAAAGAGATGCCGTCTAACAGGTCATGAATAATCTTTTCAAACATATAGAATATCTTTTGTTGCGCAATGATTGCGTGATAGTGCCCGGTTTCGGAGCATTTATCGCTACAAACTTGCCGGCAAGAATAGACTATGAAAAAGGAGAGATTTTACCTCCCGCCCGCCAGGTAATGTTTAATCAGGCAGTCTCGATGGAAGACGGTCTTTTAGCTAATTCATATGTGCGCAAGTCAGGAGTGTCGTTTGACGATGCCCGGCAGATAATTGCAAGAGAAGTAGGCATATTGAAGAGTTTCCTTGCAGAGAAGAGAGTTATTCAGGTTGGTAATCTCGGCTCGCTTCTGCTTGGACAAGAGGACAATGTTATTTTTAAACCGGGCTTAAAAGCGGTTTCTTCTGTCATTAAAGAGTGCTTTCCTGTGGTCTGCGTTCGTCGAGAGGCGGAAGAAGTTATTGGGCAGGAGCCGGTAATTGATAAAGTGCCTTTTGCGGAGAATAATGAACCGGCAATAAGTTCGCATGATTATAAAACTGAAGATTCATACTATCGGTTCAAGGTTAGAAAAACATTGTCTAAGGTTGCAGTGGCGGTTGTGTTGTCGGCAGTTCTTGCTCTTACGTTCATGCTGAATCCGCTCCCCTCCGGCAATCATGAACAACGGGCTTCGGTTGTGCCTGTAGAGGCTCTGATTCCTTCAAGAAATTGTGAAACGACAAAAATAGACTCTGCTGTTACCGTAGTTGAGGAAGAGATTCGCAAGGAAGAATCCTTGCCCGCTCATTATCTGATTGTGGCTACTTTCAAATCGGAAATTGATGCAAACAGTTATGTGGAAAAATATTCTACAGATGAGTTTCCGTTGATTTCCGTTCCTTCTAAAAAAGTTACAAGGGTGGCGGTGGCATTTTCAGATGACAAGGTGGAACTTTTATCCAGATTGAATTCAACGCAGATACTTTCAAGATTCCCTAACGCTTGGGTATGGTCTCGCATCTGACGTAGACTTGAACTTGTAAACCATAATCTGTATTCTTTGTTTTATAATAGGAATACAATTTTATGTCTGTTTATAAAATCTATTGATATGTTAAAAGAGGTAAAGACCCGTCCGGTGGTAGCGCCACATCCTGTGTTGATTATAGGCACATATGACAACGACGGCAATCCTGATGCCATGAATGTGGCATGGGGCGGCCAGTGTTGGGACAAGCAGATTGCCATAAATATCTCATCAAGCCATAAAACGATTGAAAACATTAGACTAAAGAAATGTTTCACTGTCCATATTGGCGATGAAGAAAGAGTGGCTCTTGCAGATTATGTAGGAATCGTGTCCGGCCATGATGAGGAGAAGATGAGAAGAGTGCATGCTTCTGCCAAGCGAGGCAATATCGTTGACGCTCCAATCATACAAGAATTTGTGCTGGCAATGGAGTGCAAACTTGTCTCGATAACCGATAATGGCGACGAAGGAGTGCGTATTGTCGGTGAGGTGGTAAGAACTGTGGCCGATGATTCTGTAATTGATGACAAAGGGAGAATCGACTATTCTCGATTGCGTCCGATTGTGTTTGATTCCGAGCACAATGTCTATAGAGGATTGGGGCCGGAGATTGCCAAGGCGTTTCAGGTTGGCAAAGAATTGAAATAAAATTTCATACACACATATATATAACAGCCTTCGCCGCTATGAAGCGAAGGCTGTTTTAAAATATTCAGATTTGAAAATTATCTATAATAAAATAATACCTTTTGGCAAGAATTTTTATGCCATAAATCTTTTTGGAGTATTGTTTGCGAAAGGGACTTGCAATGCAGTTGTGTTAAATCATGAAAGAATCCACACAAAGCAGATTAAGGAACTTCTATATGTTCCGTTCTATTTGTTTTATGTGCTGGAATGGATTTTCAGGGTGTTTCAATATAGAAATTTTATGAAAGCTTACCGCAATATATCTTTTGAAAGGGAAGCCTATTCATGCCAGTCTGACTTGAAATATGTAGCCGGCAGGAAGCCATTTTCTTTTATAAACTATTTATAGCGCTTCTTGCTGTCTTTTTTGAGGAGCTCGCTTTGCTCTCCATCCGGCAAAAATCATTGCAGGAAAGGAGTGAGATTGAGTCTCAATCCTCCGGCAAGGTAAGTTTGAATACGAGCCTTTGCACGCCGTCTTGAAAGCGATTGCTTGTGATTCGGAACTCCCCTATCTCGCCAGTATGTTCTACATGCGATCCGGCGCAAAGACACTGGTCGTAGTCGCCGATTTTAATCACCCTTAATGTTTGTGAGGCATCTTCAGGAAGTCTGCTCATGTCAAAGCGTTTCATGGCTTCTTCGTGAGAAATGAACTCTTCAGAAACTTTCACGTCTTCTTTGACAATGTTGTTGATATAATCTTCCAGGCTCTTGATTTCATTGGCAGAGAGAGCATTGTCGAGGTGATAGTCAAGTTTTGATTTCTTTCTTTCGAGGTGAGCTGAGAAAGCTCTGCCGCAACTATATCTGCGAGCCATCTCTCCATTTAAGAGATGCTCTGCGGTGTGCATAGGCGGAAACTCCTGTTTATTGTGTTCGTTAAGTGTCATAAAAATGAGCAGGAATCTTTGTTTTATAAAAACAGTTACTAAAACAAAAAAAACCGAGAGCACTCAGAAGAATACTCTCGGTTTTGTGTCCAAGATGAGACTCGAACTCACACAGCCTACCGGCCACTACCCCCTCAAAGTAGCGCGTCTACCAATTCCGCCACCTGGACAAATGATTGAAAGGTTTGAGCGAAAAACGGGACTCGAACCCGCGACCCCGACCTTGGCAAGGTCGTGCTCTACCAACTGAGCTATTTTCGCAGTTGAGAAAGAGTTTCCTTTCAATCATTATTTCAAAGAACTTTGAGCGAAAAACGGGACTCGAACCCGCGACCCCGACCTTGGCAAGGTCGTGCTCTACCAACTGAGCTATTTTCGCGTTATGCTTGAATTTTAGTCACTTGAGAACCATGTTTATTTCTCATTTGCGATGCAAAGTTACAACGATATTTTGAACTGTGCAAATTTTTTTGTTAATTTTTTTCAGATTATTTGCTCTTGATTTTGCAATTATTTGATTCTCATATTGATGTTGCATATATTTTTTTTGAGGAGCAGCAGCCGGTTTTAGATGTTTCCGAGGTGAATTTCGAGAATCAGCCGCTGATAGAACATGAAATTGTTTTTTGCAAAGTTAAAATTTAATTGGGCCTCAAGTTCCATATATTTGTTTTTGATAATTTTTGCGTAGATGTCAGTTCGGTTGTAGAAACTCGACCGATAGTATGATTCCCCTTGATAAAGGAGAGTTCCGAATTTTGAATATAGCGGAAACAGTTCGCCGCCCGCATAGAGAGAGTTTTTCAGACCGATGAATTTCCATTCAAATGTAGTGTCGAGCCAGAATCCTCCCGGTGTTTTCCATCCGTTATATTCGCGATACCTCTCAATTGTGAGGAGGGCACCTGTTTTGATAACAAGACTGTCTAAAAATGTTTTTTTGCTAAGGTCGACTCCGACGAAAGGGTTCGCAAGAAAATTGTCGACGATGCTTTCATCGTCCGATGGGTGCTTGGTCTTGGCAAAATGGTTCATCAGAAGGTGCGCGCCCGTAAGAAAGACTTTATTATTCGGCCGCCATTCTCCATGAAATGCCACATTGAAGGCCTCGCGTTTGGTTTCTGTCTGATGCTGGCGCCAATCTAAGTAGGCATCAAAAGATCCGTTCGTATGGGTGTATTGTACGAGTGCTCCTCTGATGTTTTTTTGAAAATATGCTAAAGAGTCGCACCAAAGGAACCCGGGCAGAGGCTCTCTTAGTTGTGTGCGAGGGAACATTCCCATCGAAAACTTCCAAGAGTCTGATTCATGCCTATAATAAAGAGTGGGAACAATTTTTGAGTTTTTAACGCCATTTTCCAGTGGTTGTGTCCACACGGCTCCCCCTGCGATTCTATCGTGAGGGGTGAATCGCAATCCAATCTCAGGCGCAAATGTGACGAGAAAAAATGTTTTGTCGTCATACATTTTGTCGTCGCCCTCCCTATTGTCGAACACAGAGCCAAGGTCAATGCTCCAAGTGGGTTCAATCGAAAAAACAGAAGCGGGAAACGCACATAACAGCAAAATGGAACACATTAAATAATGCAATCTATTGCTCATGATTTTTAGTAATTTAGATATTTTCAGGTTAGTAATGACGGTGCAAAGTTATAAAAAATATTATTAAAAATTTGCAAGATTCAACAAAAGGTTGTAACTTTGCACCGCAAATCAGCAAAAGAGATTGCTGAGAGCAAACATAATGAAATGTCCAGGTGGCGGAATTGGTAGACGCGCTACTTTGAGGGGGTAGTGGCCGGTAGGCTGTGTGAGTTCGAGTCTCATCTTGGACACTTTTAAATGCGAAAATAGCTCAGTTGGTAGAGCACGACCTTGCCAAGGTCGGGGTCGCGGGTTCGAGTCCCGTTTTTCGCTCCAACCCTAATTATTCGTCGGTGCCGGAACCGACAATTATGATGTCCAGGTGGCGGAATTGGTAGACGCGCTACTTTGAGGGGGTAGTGGCCGGTAGGCTGTGTGAGTTCGAGTCTCATCTTGGACACAAAAAAAGAGCAGTAAAAATTACTGCTCTTTTTTTGTAGGTTATATTGAAGGGAGTTGCCAGCCGCCGCCGAGTGCTTTGTAGAGGTTTACGAGTGCGATATATTCATCGCGAAGCGCGTTGCTGAGGCTTATCTGTGCATCGAAGTATTTGCGCTGCGCATCGAGCACATCAAGATAATTCAATGAGCCGGCCCTGTATTGGAGATGCGCAAGGTTGACATATTTCAAAGCAGCCTCGCGTAGCGAAAGTTTTAGCCCATACGTTTCCTGGTATTTCTGATAGGCGGTAAGAGCATTATTCACTTCGGTGAACGCTTCAATCACTGTTTGCTCATATGTGTAGCGTGCCTGGTCATATTCGGCTATAGCCGCTTCATATTGTTTTTTCTTTTTCCCGAAGTCAAATATGGTGCCTGCAATGCTCCCTATCACATATGAATAAGGAGATTTTAGAAAATCTGTCAGTTGCTCGTTCTCAAACCCCCCTGTTAGATTTATCTTGAAATTAGGGAATCTGTTTGCATAAGTGAGCCCGACATTAGCCATGGCAGAAGCCATTCTTTGCTCGGCCGCCCTTATGTCGGGGCGACGCTGAAGAAGGCTCGACGGTATTCCGGAAGGCACTTTTTCCGGGAGCATGACATTGATGTATAATGCTCCCCGTTGCAAGTCCTCTTTAGGAAACTCCCCCATTAGAAGTGTGATTGCATTGCGGGCGACATTAAATTCACGTTCGAGATTCGGAATGAGCGATGCCGTTGTGGCATACTCCACCACTGCCTGCTGATATACCGTTTCCGGTGTCAGTCCCCCTTCAAAGCGCAGCCTTGCCTGCTCAAGAGCCTCGCTTCTTGTGCGTAATGTTTCGTTAACGATGATCAGTTCATTGTCTAAAGCCACAAGACGAAAGTATGCCTCTGCAAGTTCGGCCACAAGGCTCATCTGCATGGCACGCATCTCTTCTACCGTTGCCAGATAATTTGACATCCCTTTACGCTTTGCCCATGAAACAGCGCCCCACAGATTCACTTCCCAGTTAAGAGATAGCTTAAGAGAATATTCCTGCCCGGACTTCACCCCTGCCCCATTGTAGTCTGTGGTTTCATTGTCGCCGCTCACGATTCCGGTAATATCCGGATACCATCTTGCCTTGTCTATGCCGTATAATGCCCTCGCCTCTTCCACTCGTGATGCTGCCTTGAGAAAATCTTTATTGTTTTCAAGAGCGCGCTCAATAAGATTGCAGAGAGTGGTGTCGCTGTAGAATTCATACCATCTGATGTCGGCTATGCTTAAAGTGTCGTCAGGTGCTGACATGAGCTCCGAATATGAGGCAGGCATTGCTATATCCGACTTTTGAAGATTTTTCACGCCTCCGCATCCGCATAGAACCAAAGGCAGTGCGGCGAGTTTAATGATTCTTTTCATCGAGTGCATTTTTTTTAGATGAAACAGAGGATTTAATTGTTTTAGTGGCACGGTCTATCATAACAAAGAAGAATGGAACAAATACAATGCCTACTGTAATTGCGACAAGCATTCCGAAAAACACTCCTGTGCCGATGTCTTTTCGAGCGGCAGACCCGGGGCCCGAAGCAATAATAAGCGGTATAAGGCCGAGCATGAAAGCAAGCGAAGTCATTACTATTGGGCGAAACCTCATGCTTGCCGCCTTCAAGGCCGCTTCATCTGCGTCCATTCCTTTGTCTGCTTCTTCTTTTGCAAATTCCACAATGAGAATTGCGTTCTTGGCAACAAGACCGACAAGCATCACAAGACCGATTTGAAAGTATATATTGTTTTCCAGTCCGCATATCCAGATTCCGAGATAGGCGCCTACTCCGGCAACGGGCAAGGAAAGAATCACTGCCAATGGCACTGTCCAGCTTTCATAGAGCGCGGCAAGCACAAGAAACACGAATAGAAATGCAAGCCCTAAGACAAGGGCTGTGCTTCCGCTTTCATGTTTTTCCTGATAAGAGAGCCCGCTCCACTCCACTCCAATATTATCTGGGAGATGAGTCTTGACTATTTCATAAAGCCTGTCCATGGCCTGTCCTGTGCTGTAGCCGCTTCCCGCTTGGCCGGAAATTGTGGCGGAATTAAACATATTGAAACGTGATATTGTGCCGGGGCCTGTGGTATAGCGCGAGGACCCAAGAGAAGATATTGGCACCATCGCTCCGTTTGAGCCACGCACAAAAAACAGATTGAGATTGTTGCGATTCGACCTATATGGTGCGTCGGCCTGGATATAGACCCTGTATATGCGGTTGAACAGATTGAAGTCGTTTACATAAATAGACCCTGTGAACGCCTTCATGGTAGAGAATACGTCAGACACAGGGATGCCTTGCATTTTTGCCCTGTCGCGGTCTACATTAAAATATAGTTGTGGAATGTCAGCCTGCATTGAAGTGGAAAGGTCTGATATTTCAGGAGATGATTCGGCATATTTTTTAAGAGTGTCGACTGCGCTTTGCAGCTGGGCATATGTTGCGTCACTCCTTGCTTCGAGCACCATCTCGAATCCGCCTGACGAGCCAAGCCCGGGGATCACCGACGGTGTGAATATATAGACATTGCTTTCCGGATACCCTGCAAGTGATGCGCGGATACGTTCTCTGACCTCATTGATGTCATCAGTTTCACGCTCTTCCCATGGTTTCAGGATTACTGTTAGAGTTGTGTGCGCCTGGTTAGTGCCAACTCGCGGTGATGATCCGGTCACGTTAAGCACATCTTCCACATCAGGGTCTTTCAACAGAAAGGCTAATGCCCTTTCGGTTATTTCACGGCTTCTCTCTACGGTTGCCCCTTCCGGAAGTTCAAGTTCGATGGTGAAATATCCCTGATCTTCTTGTGTCATGAAACTCTTGGGCAAAAAATAATTACAGACAACAATCAGAATAATTGCCGACCCGAGTATGCACCACATCAGTTTCGGTTTCCCGATGGCACCCCTGATAGCTTTGCCGTAGAATAAGTTCCCTTTGTTAAGCCAGTTATTTATCTGTATGAATATTTTAGCCTTTTTCTTCTTCTCTTCTTGCCTGAGAATCATTGAGCACATCACCGGCGACAGCGTGAGAGCCACCACTGTAGAAATTATGACTGACACTGCAATTGTGATTGTGAACTGCCTATATAGCTGGCCGGTGATGCCGGGCAGAAAACTCACCGGCACGAACACGGCACACAACACAAGCGACATGGCTATCAGCGCGCTCCCCAGATTTGTCATGGCTTTGGCCGTGGCCTCTTTAGGCGGTAGATTCTCTGATTTCATTATTCGGTCTACATTTTCAACCACAACTATAGCATCGTCTACAACTATACCTATTGCAAGAATCAATCCAAGCAAAGTCAGCATATTTAATGAAAAGCCGAAAACAAGCATTACACCGAAAGTGCCTATGAGTGATATAGGCACAGCCACTATAGGTATGATTGTTGACCTCCAGTTCTGTAGAGACAAAAGCACGACTAAGATCACCAGAAACAGGGCTTCAAAAAAAGTGCGATACACATGATGGATGGATTCAGAGATATATGTAGACATATCAAACGGTATGCTGCATGTGATTCCCTCCGGAAAATTATTAGAAATTTTCTCCATTTCGGCTTTCACTTTTTTTGCCACATCGATGGCATTCTCTCCAGGGAGCATGAATATGTTGAGCACGGCGGCAGAGCCGCCGTTAATGCCGCTTTCGGTGGCATAGCTTGACGCCTCTAGCGAAACTCTTGCAACATCGCGGAGCCTTATGATAGAGCCGTTTGCGCCTGCCCTGAGCACGATGTCTTCAAATTCTGTCACTGAAGAGAGTCGTCCTCTCGCTATAATCGGCATCGTAATGTCGATGTCGTTGGCAGGGGCCTGCCCTAATGTGCCGGCAGCGGATTCTCTATTCTGGTCTTTGAGGGCATTCTGTATGTCTTGCACTGTGAGCCCCATGTTGGCAAGTTTGTCGGGAGACACCCATATCTGCATTGCATAATATCGGCTGCCTACTGAACTGACACTTCCCACGCCAGGAATACGCCGCAGAGGGTCTACGACATTAAGTGTTGTGTAATTGCTGAGATAAACCTCGTCGAATTTGGGGTCGTCAGAAACTATGGTTATGGTCATGAGGCGGCTCACAGTTTCTTTCGTGACAGAAATTCCGTTTTGAACCACTTCCGCCGGCAAGCGTGATTCCGCTTTTTTCACTCTGTTCTGGATGTCGACGGCAGCAAGTTCGGGGTCTGTGCCTGTTTCAAAAGTGACCAGTGCGGAGAATCCTCCTGAATTGGAACTTGCCGACGACATATAGATCATTCCTGGTGTTCCGTTAAGCTCCTGTTCTATAGGGGTGGCAACCGCCTGGGTTACTGTCTGCGCGTCTGCGCCTGGATAAGATGCGGTAACTTTCACAACCGGAGGCACAATGTCGGGATATTGGTCTATCGGGAGGAGTATAAGCCCGATAGTGCCTACGATAAGAATCACAATCGAAATCACGATTGAGAATACAGGATGGTCAAGAAAGAAATTCTTATTCATTGCTGTCTCCTTTCTGCTCTTCTTTCTTTGCTGATTTGCTCTCTTCTGCGTCTGCTTTTGTCGGAATTACCTTCATTCCGTGGTTGAGTTTGTGATAGCCTTCTGTCACGATGCACTCCCCTTTTGCAAGACCGCGTTCCACCACAATCTTATTGTCAATTTCCGGGCCGATCTCTATGAAACGTTTTTCAACGATGCTGTCGGGCCTCATGACGAATACATAAGCTCCACCTTTCTCGATCACCATTGCTTTAATGGGCACGGTGATTGCTTGTTCTCTGACATCGAGAAGCACTTTTACTTTAGTAAACTCTCCGGGCAGAAGCCTGTGGTCGGGGTTTGCCATCTCTGCCCTCACAGAGAATGTGCCGGTCTTCGGATCAACTTTAGGGTCGGCGAAATCCACTATCCCTTTGTGTGGATATATGGTGCCGTCGGCCAATGTGATTGTCACGTATGAATCCCATTTCCTTGACGGATCGTGAGCCCCGAGATTGACGTTGCGCTCCTTGCTGTTGAGATAATCAAGTGCTGTCATAGAAAAGTCTACTCTCACGGTGTCACTTTTCACAACTGTAGCCAGAAGAGATTTACCGGCTGACGGGCCCACGAGAGTTCCAATGTCGGCCACTCTTTCTGATATATAACCGGAAATTGGTGATGTCACCTTAGTGTAGCCTAATGTCATTTCTGCCTGTGTGAGATCGGCTTCGCTCACTGCTTCTTCCGCTACGGCTGTCTCATAAGCTGCTATTGCATTATCGAGGTCGAGCTGAGATGCGGCGTTTTGTTCGAAAAGTGGACGAATGCGGTTGAGGTCGCGCTCTGCCTTTTTGGCCTGAGCCTTGGACTTATTGAGCTGGGCGCGCGCTTTGTCTACATGTGCTTTGTATAATCTCGGGTCGATAATAAACAATGTCTGCCCTTTATTGATGAATGAACCCTCTTTGAAAGTCATGCTTTCAAGATATCCTTCCACTCGGGCATGAATTTCCACAAATTGCTGCGCTCGGATTCTTCCAACGTATTCTCCGTAGATATTGATGTCTTCCGTAGTTATCTCTTCTACTTCTACTGTTGGAAGCATTTGAATCTGGGGCTTGGTTCTGAATATGAAATATAATGCTACTGACGATGCAACGAGTATCGCTAAAATGATAAACAGGATTTTTCTCTTCATTATGTAGAACTGATAATTTAAACTGACAAAGGTAATCAATTATTTCATTTGTCGGGTCATAAACATATGGACAATTAAGATTATTTGTAATAATTTAGTGACTGAGGCTTATGTCTGCATGATTATCTTATGGAATGTTATAGATGTGTGATGCTTATTCTGCTCAATGCCGGCGATTCTCTGACTACATTTATGTGAACCGGAATCCTCTCCTTCATCTCTGGCACATGACTTATCAATCCTACTTTCTTGCCGCCTATCTGATGCAGTTTTTCAAGTGTGTCCATCACATTGCCGAGATATTCGGGAGACAGGGTGCCGAAACCTTCATCAATAAAAAGCATATCTACGCCCGAGCCTGCCGACCTAAGGTTGGAGAGCGCAAGGGCCAGTGACAGCGAGGCCATGAAACTTTCACCTCCTGAAAGGATGCTTGCAGGCTGAGGGTCGCTTGGCTTAAAACTGTCAACCACTAAAATGGCGAGTGAGCCGGGATTGCATGTCAGTGTGTAACGTTCGGTGAAATGCGACATATAACTGTTGGCTCTTTCAAGAAGGGAGCGCAGTATAAAACTTTGTGCCACACTTCTGAACCGCGATCCGTCTTTATCACCGAGCAGACGGTACAATCCTTCCCATTCATCCATTTCCTCGCGGGCGGCGACCTCCTTTATTAATTGCGATTCCACCAGTTTGCGTTCAGAATTGTCGGTTTCAAGAATCTGGCGCAGTTTCCCTATCTCTTGATTTTTTGTTGAAATTTCAAGTTCTGTCTTTTTTACATTCTCAGTGAGAAAATCTTCATTTTCCTCTTCCGAAAGTTCAGGTTTGTTGCGGGAAATCTCATCTATCTGGCTTGCCAGGTTTTCGATGCCACCTTTGGTTCGTTTATGTTCATCGGTTGTGGCGTTGATTCTGCTTTCAATTGAATTGATTTCAGTGTCTTTAATGTCGACAAGATAGTCCAGCCGCTCCGTGGTGATTGATTTGAATTCTTCGAAGAATTTGGCGAGCTGTGATTCGATTTCTTCCATTCTTTCATCGCGCAATCTTTTTTCGGTTTCCCATTCTTTTATAGCCAACTGACATTTTTCTCGTTTTTTGGATAAGTCTTCAAGCGCTTTCTTGATTTCTGACTCCTCCTTTCTAAACGCATTCAATTGTTCGCCTATTATCTCAGCTTGTTTTTGCAGTTCGCGCACGGCACTTATTTCTTGACGTAGAGATTCTGATGACTCGTCGACAATTTCAGGCTTCTTTGTCAGGTCTGCAATGTCGATGTTTACCTCTTTGGCAAGTTTCTGGCATTTATCTATAATCGACAATTTGCTTTTCTCCGCTTTCTTTATTTTCTTTAAAATTGATTCCACACGTTTTACTGCATCTTCTTTCCTTTTTACAGAAGCTATGCGAGTGCTTAAAATGTCGTTTAATCTTTTTTCTGCATTCCGTTTGTTTTCTCTTATAGGAGAAATCAGTGATTCAAATACTTCATCATTGATAATTTGAGTGAGCTTGTTCCCACACACGGGACATATGTCGCCTTCACTTAGAGTGGCTCTGATCTCTTTCGTGGCTTGCGACACCGACATCTCCATTTTTTCTAATTGCGTGGCAAGCTGCTTGACTTCGCTCTCCAAGTCAGCGATGGGTAGGGATGACGCTTCGATTGAGTCAATGCAATCTTTTATAATTGTATTCTGTCGCTGGATATCGTCGTTAAGATCGGAAATTATATTTGAATTTGCATTTAGTTCAACTAATGCAGTTTTGAGTGCATTCAGTTTGCTGTCTTTGTCAACGAGAACCTGAAGATTCCTGTTGATAGACGGCATGTCACATTTATTATACTCCATCTCTGTCTTTGTCACTCTTTCAGAAACTCTTGAAAGTTCTTTGTTTTTCTCAGTTTCCAAGGATAACACATTCTCTAAATTCTTTTTGTATTCAGGGAAAAGAAGATTCTTTTTTGCATTAAGATTTCTTAGTTTCTTTTGCTCGTTGGTTAAAGACATGGCAACGGCGGCCTGTCGGTAATCAGACACAAGCCGGCTCTCTTCTTTAAATGTTTCTGATTCCATTTTATTTCCGAGCTCTGCCAAAGTGCTTTTTAGATTTTCATAGCGCACTGACATCTTTCTGAAATCTGTTATCCAATTTAATTTAGCCAGGAGTTTTTCGCGCTCTTTTATTAATCCTTCTGCAATGGTGGATTCAGATTCTATCTGTTCTTTTATTTTAGATTTTTCGTCTTCGCTAAGAAGCCGATGCGCCTTTATTTCATTATTGATGTTTTCCCAGGTTGTTTTCTTTTCAAGATAGCGTTCCGCAATCATGCTTCCGAGAGAGGAATAGATCTCAGTTCCTGTCAGTTTTTCGAGAATTTCCGATTTGTCGTTTTTCGTGCTTTTGAGAAATTTTGTAAACTCACCTTGCGCGAGCATCACAGTTCTGCAGAACTGGTCATAGTCCATGCCAATAATTTCAAGTATTTTTTTCTCTATAGGGCGTTTGTTGTTTTCCTCAAAACTTCCGTCAAGAGCGCAAAGGGTTCGGGTCGGCTTTTGAAGTTTTCTGTCAGGTTTCTTGTAATCTCGTTGAATCTCCCAGCTTGCCTCATATTCCTTGCCGTCATTCCCGACAAATATTAATCTGGCAAACCCCTCTCCTGTACCTCTTCTTAGCAACTGGGCGTTGTCGTTGGCAAAAAATTTATTTTCATTTTCATCATAACTCGCAATTTCCTCTCTGCTGACAGACGACATTCTTGGTGTTTTTTCAAAGAGAGCCAGGCATATTGCGTCAAGAATGGTGCTTTTGCCGGCACCCGTCTCGCCACATATCAAAAAAATAGATGCTCCGGAAAGCGACTCTCCTTTAAAATCAATTTCTGCGTCGGCTATAGATGCAATATTGTGTATGCTTAATTTTTTGAGTTCCATGTTTTAATCAGTCTTATAATTACAAAGATTCTTTGCACTTGAGTTCGTTCTCGAGTTCTGACAGAAGGCTGAGATAACGTTCTGAAGAATCAGATGAAACACCTTTGGAAGTGAAAAAACGTTGTGCTATTTCAAGCGGATTGAGTTGAAGAAATTCTTCAGCGGTCAGTACTGACAGGGAGTCTACAGGCGTTCTGTCGCTTATGCGTTGATATTTAATTGTGCAGTAGCGACATTTCTTGCCTGTTATAGCATTTGTGGCTTGTTCTTCACAATCGGAAGGGAGGTCGGTCTCTTGAGCCACATTAAGACGGATGTAGCAATTTTCATCGGTGTTGAGTTTTGAAAGTGATTTTATTGCCTTCTTAAACGAGGTGGGCTCGGAAGGAAAAGTAATTAAGTCTCTTTTCTGATTTATTTCAATCTCAGTTACGTCAGGCATTGAGCCTTTATTGATTTCCACAATAGAGACGGTGTGGGGAAATTCTTCGTCAAAGCTGATTGCCACAGGGGTTCCGCTATATCTTATTCTACCCTCTTTGTCTAAGTTTTGCGGGCGGTGTATGTGGCCTAAAGCCACATAGTCGAAGATTGATGGAAATGTGTCTTTACCAACAAAATCAAGATTTCCGATGCTGCCGAATTTATGCCCTTTCCCGTCGAATCCGTCAACTGTTAAATGAGCCATTAACACAGCAGTAGTGGAGCATAGGCTGTTGTCAGACATCTGTTGCGCCGCCTGAGTGAAAAACTGCTTCTCTTGTGGCGTGCTTTTATCGTCAAAAGACATGAAAGCTTTGTTGACATAAGGAACTGCCACAATTGTGCCTTTGTCGCCTACCCTTATGATGTTGTCAGAGAAATCAAACTTTCCGTTGACTTTTTTCACTGAGCCAATTACGTGAATACCTGCTGATTTCCAAAGGTTGCGATTTATGTCAGTTCTGGAAGCGCTGTCATGATTGCCGGAAGTTATTACAATCAACATGTCGGGCACAGTCGCATGAAGTTCAAGAATATAGTCTGTGAATAAGCGAGATGCAGAGGCAGACGGCGACGAGACATCAAAAATGTCGCCACACACCAGCATGGCGTCAGGCCGGTGAGTTTTCGCAATTTCAGTGAGTTGGTCAAAGAAATGTCTGTGTTCTTCAAGGCGGTCATATCCATATAATTGATGTCCGATATGCCAGTCAGATGTATGGAGTAGTTTCATTGGTCGTATTCTAAAATTTGCAAACATATGTTTGCAAAACGCTTTTTTGGGGATTATCTCACATGCTCCAAAATTAGATATTTTTTTTAAATTATGCAACGTTTTTAATCGTTTTGAAATTTTTAATTGTTTATAGATTAAAAAATCCTAATTAATATTATGCATTCCGCATAGTATGGGAATTATTAACTTAAAATTCCACAATTATGCCGGTTCAAGATAAAAGTTTGTCGGTTGAATCAAATAAAATTGACCGTATATTTAAGAAGAAAGGTGTCTATTCTTTCCTTCACATAGTGATACTCGCGCTTTCAGTATTTCTTGTGGTTTGTATCTCTATAGATACTTTTCACAATGAAGCATTCTACAAAGTGCCGAAATTCATGAAATTCCAATTTTGGGTCTGTGTGATTTTCCTTCTGGATTTTTTTATTGAGTTCTTCTTATCCCCTGATAAGTGGCATTACATACGCACTCACTTTGTGTTTTTCCTTGTCTCAATTCCGTATAATGCCATTATCTCTTCTTACGGATGGACATTCAGTCCTGAAATTACCTACTGCCTGCGCTACATACCGCTTATCAGAGGAGGATATGCAATGTCGATTGTGGTTAGTTGGTTCACATACAACAAGGCCACGGGGTTGTTTGTGTCTTATCTTGCGACTCTCATTTTTACGGTTTATTTCGCTTCGCTTGCATTCTTTTTGTTTGAACACAATATCAATCCCGGTGTGAAAGATTATGACGATGCGTTGTGGTGGGCGGCTATGGATGCCACCACTGTGGGGTCAAACATAGTGGCGGTCACTACAGTAGGACGTGTTCTTTCGGTGCTGTTGGCAGCAGTTGGAATGATGATGTTCCCTATTTTTACTGTATATGTCACCAATATACTTACAAGGCATAATCAGCAAGGCATAAGTCTCAGTTCCCCTTCATTCACTTCTCCTATGGATGATGGGGCGAACAATGGGGATGGAAAAGTGGCTGATACTGCTCCCTCTTCAAATCAAACCTGATTTTCCACATAATCCGGATAAGGGTGTTCCCAAGCTTAAAAATAATATAAATCTAATTAATTGTTTGAAATATGGCATTTGATGTAGTTTTCATAAAGCAGTCCGTGCGTGAATTTCCGGTCACGGTTGTGCGGGGAGTCGGTCAGGTTATGTTCCAAGACAGTATGTGGACCGGTATATTTTTCCTTATCGGCATCTTCTGGGGTGCTTATGATGAGGGGTTCCCATTGGTTGCATGGGGTGCGCTGGTAGGAGTGCTTGTTTCCACCCTCACCGGTTATATTCTGAAACTTCCGGATCAAAAGGGGGCTAATGGATTGTGGGGATTTAACGGAGTGCTTGTTGGTTGCGCCTTCCCAACATTCCTTGCCAACACTGTGTGGATGTGGATTGCACTGGTTTTATGTTCAGCTCTTACAATAGTAGCGCGTTCGGGAATGGATAACTTTTTCGGACGGTGGAAACTGTCGTCGTTCACATTCCCGTTTGTGTTCTGCACATGGATTTTCCTGCTTTCAGCAAGACTATTTGATGGTTTTCCCGCCGAGAATATGGGTACTCCCGAATTTGCTCACGGAGTTTCCGGCAATATATCCTTTAAAATAGTAGATCTGTTGGAGTATTGGCTTAGAGGCATATCGCAAGTTTTTCTTATAAAATCATGGATATGTGGAGTTTTCTTCCTGATAGGTCTGGCGGTGTCAAGTTGGAGAGCAGCCATGTGGGCGGCTATCGGCTCTGCATTGTCACTTTTGGTGGCCATCGTATGGAGCGGGCCTGGCCAAGATATTGCAAATGGCCTTTACGGCTTTTCAGCCGTGCTGACGGCAATAGCGTTGGGTGCAACTTTCTGTAATTTTACTTGGAGAAGCGCCATATGGGCAATAATGGGAACAATCGTGACCGTGTTTATTCAAGCTGCTATGAATGCGTTTTTTGCGCCTATGGGTCTTCCTACGCTCACAGGACCATTCTGCATAGGCACATGGATGTTCCTTCTCCCGGCATATAAATTTTTCTTGCCTGAGAAACAGGCGAGTTGATTCCCGGAATATTTAGCAAAGCGGCAGATGGAAATTCTGTCGCTTGGGATTGGTTATCGCAATAATTAATACAGCACTCTACTATGGGCTACACAATTAACAATTCGCCTCTTACATGGCGCCATATCAGAATTGTCGCCATCTCCTCGTTGGGACAGTTGATTGGTACCGGCTTGACTACGCTTGTCTCTGTAATAATACCGTTATATCAGATAGTGGCTCATCCGGAGCTTTCATCTATGATGCAGGGATTTATAGGGCGGTAGATCTTATCGGAATAATGGTGGGTTCCGTTGTGTTTGGTTCATTGTCTGATAGATACGGCTATTTGCTGTTTTTCCGTCTATGCCCTGCCATAATATGCGTATCGGCATTGGCTGCTCTGTTATTTCCATCTATACCGGTATTGATAATATGTCTGTTTATAATGGGCTTCGGAATTGGCGGTGAATATAGTCTTGATTCTGACTATATTTCAGAATTAATGCCTCAGAAATGGACATTCATTATGGTGGGCAGTGCAAAAGCTTCAAGTGCGCTTGGGAATATAGGTGTTGCGGCAGTGTGCTATCTTATTGTTAGAAATTGGACTGATGCCTCTTTGTGGCCGCGATTGCTGTGGATTATAGTCGCTATATCCGCTCTGATGTTCTTGGTGAGAATAAGATTCTGGCAAAGCCCGCAGTGGCTTGCAGATGCAGGGAAAGAAAAGGAGGCGGAAATTGCGTTGCATAATTTTCTTGGCCCTGATGTCAATATTGAGGCACTCTCTGCAAGTGATGATGGTAAGTCCACAGGGATGGCACATGTGGAAAAGACCGGGTCGAAAACTACATTTGTTTCATTTGTAAAGTCAAACTGGAGAAATGTGATTTTTACCGGAATCCCCTGGGCTTGCGAAGGATTGGGTGTATATGGAATCGGGGTTTTCCTGCCTATTTTGGTGATGGCGCTCGGAATAGAACACGCGTCTGAAAGTGTAGACGCTATTACTCATGTGGCAAATTCTGTGGAAATCACATTTTGGATTTCGTGCATAATACTTCCTGGCTTTATAATCGGCCTCTTTCTGATCAATAAGATGAATGGAGTCAGGTTGCAGGTTGTGGGTTTTATATTTAGCGCATTGAGCCTTCTGCTGCTATTGTTCGCATATAAGAATCATTGGCCTACATGGATCTCTATCCTGGCTTTCATGGGCTTTGAACTATTCTTAAATTTAGGGCCACATCTTATGACTTATGTGCTTCCGTCTAAAGTCTATCCTGTGAATGTTCGTGGTCAGGGTTCTGGAGTTGCGGCTTCTATCGGTAAACTTGGAGCGGTGCTTGGAGTGTTTTTTATTCCTTTGCTCCTGAAAGCCGGAGGGTCTACCCTTGTTTTGATAGTGTCGATAATAGTTATGGCAATCGGAGCCCTGATTACATGTTTATTTGCGCCTGACAGATATGACGCACATAGTGTCAATGATAAATAAAGGCTATGAGTTACAATGAGTTATAATCTGGCCAACAGATAGTTCTTAAAAAAGGAGCATCCATTCAACAGAAATAACCGGAGGTGAAAGACGTTATGTTTACTTTCACCTTCGGTTACTTATATTGCTGTTGGGGGTATGTCGTAATTATTGCGACACCCTTGTTTAAATCTGCTATTTTGCGGCTCTTGCAGCAGAAAGAAGCACCTCGCTTACGGTAGGATGACCGAAGATTGTGTCTTTAATTCCGCAAAGCGTGGTGTTGCGGTTCATAAAGTCAGCACACTGCTGGGCAAGATCTGCCGACTCTACACCCATGATATGGGCGCCGATGAGCATTCCGTCTTCTTTGCGGAAAATAAGTTTGCATAATCCGTCGGGCTCTCCCATTGCAAGAGACTTTCCGTTGGCGCGGAAGAAGCTCTGTCCTATCATGGTTGCGATGCCTTCGGCCTTGCACTGCTCTTCTGTTTTTCCAACCATGCCACATTCGGGCACAGTGAACACAGCAGAAGGGACAATATCAAATCTGATGTTGTCAGACTTGCCGTTGATAGCGTTAAGGGCTCTCTCTCCCTGGAATGAAGCAACGTGAGCGAGCATCATGCGGGCGTTAACGTCGCCTATTGCATAAATGCCCTCCACATTGGTGCGCATGTTGTCGTCAACTTGAATACCTCTGGGAGTGTAGTTCACGCCGGCAGCCTCAAGATTAAGTCCGTCTACACGCGGGGCGCGTCCAACTGCCATCAGGATGTCGCTTGAAACAACTTTTTCCTCTTTCCCTTTGGCTTCGTAGGTCACCTCAATCTCATAGAACTCATTCTGGCGAATCTCCTTAGCGGCTGCGCCTGTGATGATTTTGATTCCTTTTTTGCCGAGTGTCTGTTTAAGACGTTTTGCAATATCTGAATCAAAAGGAGGCAGAATCTGCTTCATGAATTCAATCACGGTCACCTGCGAACCCAATTGGCTGAAAATTGATGCGAACTCCATGCCAATCACGCCTCCACCGATTATAGTGAGAGATGCAGGGATATAATCCAGGTTGAGGATTTTAGTAGAATCCATCACGCACTCCAAATCATGTCCGAGAATCGGAAGTGATTTCGATGTGCTGCCTGTGGCGATTATGATATTGTCGGCGGTGTACTCTTCACCATTGGCAACAACAGTTTTAGCATCCTTGAAAGAAGCCATGGCATTCACAACATTCACTTTTGCCTGTGAGAGCATAGTGTCGATGCCGCTGCGAAGTGTTTCCACAACGTTCTGTTTGCGAGCCATGATTTTGTTGAAATCTACGGAAAACGAGAAGTCGTCGATTCCAAACTCTTCGCCGTGTTTGAACTGAGATACTATCTCTGCATTGCGGCACAGACATTTTGTGGGTATACACCCTTCGTTAAGACAAGTGCCGCCAAGATTTCCTCCATTGAAAAGAGTTACGCTCTTTCCCTGATGAGCGGCGGCCAGGGCGGTTTCGTAACCGCCGGGGCCGGCGCCTATGATTATAAGGTCTGATTTCATTTTGCCGCCTCTTTAAGTGCACGGTAATTCAGAATCGGATTCTTGGCTGCTGTTGTCTCGTCGAGTTTGCGGACGATTGTAGTGAGAGGTGCGTTTATCACTTCTTCAGGAGTCTCGCGAGCCTCTTTTGCCACCTTGTGCATAACTTCGATGAAGTCATCGAGTGTTTCTTTGCTCTCAGTTTCTGTAGGCTCAATCATCATTGACTCATGGAAGAGCAATGGGAAGTAGATTGTGGGCGCATGGAAACCATAGTCAAGAAGACGTTTTGCGACATTGAGTGTGGTTACGCCTGTTGATTTGTCTTTCAGTCCGTCGAACACGAACTCATGCTTGCATACACCTTCAATCGGAAGCAGATAGTCGTCTTTCAGGCTCTCCTTGATATAATTTGCGTTGAGAGTCGCAAGCGGGCCGACGTTGCGAATGTTCTCTTTGCCAAGGGTGAGAATGTAGGCATATGCTTTCATCATCACGCCGAAGTTGCCAAAGAATGTCGATACGCTGCCGAGGCTGTCTTTGCCGAAGTCAACGTAGAAATTACCGTCTTCAGTCTTTTTGACATGCGGATTCGGGAGGAATTCCACAAGGTGAGCGGCTACGCCTACAGGGCCTGAGCCGGGGCCGCCGCCGCCGTGAGGTGTAGAGAATGTCTTGTGGAGATTGATGTGCATGATGTCAAAGCCCATGTCGCCAGGACGCACTTTGCCCAACAGCGGGTTGAGGTTGGCTCCGTCATAATAGAGAAGGCCGCCTGCCTCGTGAACGAGCTTGGCTATTTCGAGAATCTCTGTCTCGAACATGCCAAGTGTGTTGGGGTTTGTCATCATGATGCCGGCAACAGTGTCGTCGAGAAGAGGTTTAAGGTCTTCAACATCGATAGAGCCGTTTGGCTTTGATTTTACTTCAACGACTTCAAGGCCGGCAACCATAGCTGACGCAGGGTTTGTGCCATGTGCAGAATTCGGCACAATCACTTTAGTGCGCTTGTTGTCGCCGCGCGACATATGATACTGACGCATCACCATGAGGCCGGTCAATTCTCCATGAGCTCCTGCATAAGGATTGAGCGTGAATTCAGCAAGGCCGGCAATATTGGAAAGCATTCTCTGAAGGTTCCAATAAAGTTCAAGAGCGCCCTGGGCTGTGTCAGCATTCTGAAGAGGGTGAAGATTGTTGAACTGAGGCAAAGCAGCAACCTCTTCATTGATTTTTGGGTTATACTTCATTGTGCAGCTGCCAAGGGGGTAGAAACCGGTGTCTACACCAAAGTTTTTGCTTGAAAGATTGGTATAGTGGCGCACAACTTCAAGTTCGCTCACCTCGGGAAGTTCCGGGGCTTCTTTTCTCATGAGGTCTGCAGGTATTGCCGACAGGCCGTCTGTATCGAATTTGTCGGCAGGGAGAGCGTAACCTTTTCTGCCGGGACGTGAAAGTTCAAATATGATTTTATCGTATGTCTTCATCTTTTTAAGCCTCCAGCATTAAGTTAACCAATGTGTCGATTTCCTCTTTGGTGCGTTTCTCAGTCACTGCAAATTCAACCATGCCGTTGCCAAGGCAGAGGCCGCCCATGATTCCGTTTTCAAGAAGCTTGGCGTTCACTTTCTCCATGTCGAGATCAGTCTTCACAACAAATTCCTTGAGGAATGGCTTGTCGAAAGCAGGAGTGAATTTTCCTGATGCAATCAGTTTGTTGAAGAGATAGTGAGCTCCGTCGCATGCAAGCACATTCACCTCCTTCAGTCCCTCTTTCCCGAGCAATGAAAGATAGATTGTAGCATAAAGGGCCATAAGGCTCTGGTTAGAGCATATGTTGCTGGTGGCTTTCTCACGACGAATATGCTGTTCGCGAGCCTGAAGCGTAAGAACATATGCACGTTTGCCGTCGGCATCTTTTGTTGCGCCTACAATTCTGCCCGGCATCTTGCGAAGCATACCCTTGCTGCAGGAGATGAAGCCAAGATACGGGCCGCCGAATGCCAAAGGCATGCCAAGAGTCTGGCCATCGCCGCAAGCCACGTCTGCTCCCCATTCGGCCGGAGTGCGGAGCACAGCCAGAGAAGACGGGTCAGCATATATGGCAAGATACCCTTTTGCTGAGTGGATAGTGTCGGCAAGGTTTGTGAAATCTTCAACAATGCCATATTTGTTGGGTGTAGGAACAATCACTCCGGCCACATCGCCTTCTTCAAGCATTTTTGCAAGAGCTTCGAGATCTGTCACTCCATCTTTTTCGGGCACTTCTTTCACAACCACTCCGTGGAATTTGGCGTAGGTTTTTACTACGTTAAGAACGCGTTCTGAAATTGTAGACGACACGAGCACACAATTCTTCTTCTTTGCAGATGCCACCATCATAAACATTACCTCGGCGGCGGCAGTGGCTCCGTCATACATAGAAGCATTTGTGGCTTCCATGCCTGTGAGCTCGCTGATCATGCTCTGATATTCGAAGATATACTGAAGTGTGCCCTGTGAGATTTCCGGCTGATAAGGAGTGTAGGCAGTATAGAACTCGCTTCTGCTGAGAAGGTGTGCTATTACTGATGGAGAATAATGGTCATATGCGCCACCTCCGGCAAAAATAGTAAGAGGTTTATTCTTATTGCCGAGTTCAGCGAAATGACGGCGGAGTTCTATCTCTGACATTGCAGAAGGAATGTCATACTCCTCTTTGTAAATCACCTCTTGCGGAACGTCGCAGTAGAGGTCGTCTATTGTGGCCACACCGATGCGTTCAAGCATTGCTTTAACGTCTTCTTCGGTATGCGGCATATAATTATTTGACATTTATCTATTTCCTTTTATGTGTAAAATGCACGGCCCGCCCAAAGGCGCGCCATGCATTTCATGCGTTTTTATCGAATCTTATTCTTCGCAGACTTTTGCATATGCGGCTGCGTCAAGAAGGCCCTCAACCTCAGCAGGGTCAGAGATTTTTACCTTCATGATCCAATTCTCGAAAGCGTCCTGGTTAACGAGTTCGGGCTCGTCTTCGAGAGCCTCGTTGATTTCAACCACTTCGCCGCTGACGGGAGAAATAAGGTCGCTTGCTGCCTTCACAGATTCAACTGCGCCGAAGTCTTCGCCCTGAGACACTTCGTCGCCCACTTCCGGCATGTCTACATATACGATGCTGCCGAGAGCGTGCTGTGCGTAGTCAGTAATGCCCACTGTGGCGATGTCGCCTTCAAGTTTCACCCATTCGTGAGAGTCCGAATAACGGAGATTTTCTAAAATCTTGCTCATATCGTGTTGTTGTTAAGTTTGTCGTTTTATATTTTAGTATTATTTTTTGTAGCTTTTGTCGTAGAAGCGTTTTTTTACCACCACTCCGGGGAATGTCTTCTTGCGTATGCGCACTTCAACGTTTGTTCCAAGCTTGTCATATGGCTTGTCAACCATTGCCATAGCTACGCTTTTGCCTGTGGAAATAGAGCGATAACCGGTTGTGATTTCGCCAATCTGTTTCCCGTCGACTTCTACTGGATAGCCGTGGCGAGGAATCGCGTTTCCTTCAAGCTCGATGCCGATGATTCTGCGCTTCACGCCTTCTGCCTTCTGCTTTGCCAACGCCTCTTTGCCGATAAATTCAGGCTTGTCGAGTTTTACGAACATGCTGAGGCTTGCCTCGATAGGAGTGATGTCGGCTGAGAGTTCATCGCCGTAGAGAGGAAGGCCAACTTCAAAGCGGAGTGTGTCGCGACAACCGAGGCCACAGGGCTGAACGCCGGCTTCCATAAGTTTGTCCCATACTTTCTGTGTGAACTCGTGGCTGCCATACACCTCGAAACCGTCTTCGCCGGTGTAGCCTGTGCGGCTCACAATCACTTCTTCACCATCGATTGGGAATGTCTTGAAGTTGTAGAAAGCGATATCCTTTACAGGAATTTCAAGAACGTTCTCTACTGTCTCCTCAGCTTTCGGGCCTTGAATTGCAACTTCTCCATAATAAGGGCTCTGGTCGGTGATTTCCACGTTGAATCCTTCAGCGTTCTGCTTGATCCATGCCACATCCTTGTCAATGTTAGATGCGTTGATTACGAGGAAATATTCTTCGTCGTTCACTTTATAGACAAGAAGGTCATCTACAGTGCCGCCGTTTTCATAGCACATCATGCCATAGAAAATCTGGCCGTTGGGAGCCCCTGTTACGTCGTTTACAAAAATATGGCTTACAAATTTGTAGGCATCCGGGCCTTTTACCCTCACCTCTCCCATATGGCTCACGTCGAAAACTCCGACTTCATGCCTTACGGCGTTATGTTCCTCTGTAATGCCTTTATACTGTATAGGCATGTCAAATCCGCCGAATGGCGACATGAGTGCGCCAAGTTTTACATGGCGGTCGTGAAGACACGTTTTGATAAGATTCTCTTCCATTTTTATGGGTTCTGTTGTTTGTTGTTCTCACTTGTAAAGCCGGAATCCCGACTTTGAAGGCGATTAGAAATAAGGTCGCGGCTTATTGCCGGATTTATTGCCCAAAGTTAGCAAATGAGAATTTAACCACCAAATTTTTTGTCGAAATAAGGATGTAATTCATCAAAATATTTTTCTCACTACTCTTTATAGCGGGCTTTTCACATGCCTTAAGAGCGCGTCCTTACGTTTTATTTGCCATTTATAGATTATAATAAGGAGTGAATCGTATTTTTTCATTAATTTTGCACCATATGAATTATCCGTTGTTTATAGCTCGCCGCCTTTCTCTTTCTGCAGGCGGAAAAAAGAAAGCCCCGGCAGTCACTGTGGCGGTTACGGCTGTGGCGCTGTCGGTGACGGTCATGTTGGCATCCGTTGCTATTGTGTTGGGATTTAAGCAAGAAATTCGCGATAAGGTTGTGGGCTTCAATGGCCACATAACGCTTTATGTGGCACCTGCTGATCAGGATGACGATAATGTGATAAGCATTACTCCGTCGCTTAAAAAAGAATTGTCGGCACTCACCTTTGTCACCGATTATTCTTTGCAGGCGGCTATTCCGGCAATCCTTAAAACTCAAAGTGACTTTAAAGGTGTCTATCTTAAAGGATTGTGCGGAAAAACTACTACGGATTTTATTGAGAGCAATCTCGAAGAGGGAGAGATGGCAGACTTTTCTCTTCCGGAAAATAAGATGAAAGTTGTGATTTCTCGTATTGCGGCAAATCAATTGGGCCTTAAAGCGGGAGATAAAATCGACACTTATTTCATAAGTGATGATGTAAGGGTGAGAAGGCTTGAAATTGTGGGAGTCTTCAATTCTCATTTCGACCAGTATGACGACGTTATGGTCTATGGCTCATTGCCCCTTGTGCAGCAACTTGGGCAAATAGGCGAAGACCAAGGCACATACATACAGATTTCGACAGATGATTTCGACAAGATTCAGGACTACACTCTGCAGTTGCAGACCGCGTTGAACACTGCTGTGGCCGAGGGCCGGCTGTTTAGATTGTATCGCACTGACAACGTGCTTAATCAGGGCTTAGGCTTTTTCAGTTGGCTTAGCCTTCTCGACACAAATGTTGTGGTCGTTCTGGTGCTGATGATGATAGTGGGGTGTGTCACACTTGTGTCGGGAATGCTTATTATTATTATAGAGAAGAAACGATTCATCGGCATTATGAAAGCAATGGGTGCGCCTACATCAAAAGTGAGCCGTATTTTCGTCTTCCTCGCAGTCAGAATAGCCCTGTGGGGGTTGCTGATTGGAAATGTGGTGGCTCTTGGTTTGCTTTATGTCCAGGAGAAAACCCATATGCTTCCCCTTGATGCCGACTCTTATTATATAGATTTTGTGCCGGTGTCGATTTCATGGGTGTCGATTGTTCTCCTTAATATAGGAGTGATGGCAGTGACATATCTGGTGCTCATACTCCCCTCTCGCTTTGTGTCAGGCATATCTCCTGCCGAGACTATGCGTTATGAATGATTGCGTGTGTATATTGTTAAGATTATTTATCCAATTTTTGAAAAACGGAGCATGCCGTTATGATGTTTTAATGGAAATGGCACGATATTTGCAATGTCATAGTGCAGAACATTAAAACATATAATCTTAATTATGGCTACAGGCAAAATTGGGGTTACAACAGAAAATATCTTCCCCATCATAAAGAAGTTTCTCTATAGCGATCATGAGATTTTCCTCCGTGAACTTGTGTCGAATGCTATAGACGCTACACAGAAATTGAAGACCCTCTCCTCTTTCGGAGAGTTTAAGGGAGAACTCGGCGAACTGAATGTGAAAGTGATTGTCGACAAGGAAGCCGGCACGCTCACAATTCGTGACCATGGCATCGGCATGGACGAAGGCGACATTCAGAAATACATCAATCAGATTGCATTCTCCGGAGCCGAAGAGTTTCTTGCAAAATATAAAGACACTGCTAATTCTATCATTGGCCATTTCGGACTTGGATTCTATTCAGCCTTTATGGTGTCGAAGAAAGTGGTGATAAAGTCGCTCTCGTATAAGGAGGGGGCGAAAGGTGTTGAATGGTCATGCGATGGCAGCCCTGAGTTTGAAATGAAGGAGATTGACAAAGCAGATCGTGGCACAGATGTAATCCTCTTCATTGATGATGACAATAAGGAGTTTCTTGAGCAGGCTCGCATCGATACGCTTCTGAAAAAGTATTGTCGCTTCCTCCCGGTGCCTGTTGTTTCAGGCAAAGAGCAGGAGTGGAAAGATGGCAAATATGTTGATACTGACAAGGATCGTGTTATTAATGCTTCTGAGCCTTTATGGACTAAGAAGCCTTCGGAACTGACAGATGAGGATTATCTGAAGTTCTATCATGAACTGATGCCCGGCAATGAAGACCCGATGTTCTGGATTCATTTGAATGTGGATTATCCGTTCACTCTCACCGGCATATTATATTTCCCGAAAATCCGCACCAATTTTGATGTGCAGAAAAACAGGATTCAGCTCTATTGCAATCAGGTGTATGTCACAGACCAGGTTGAGGGTGTTGTGCCGGAGTTTATGACTCTTATGCAGGGAGTTATCGACTCTCCCGATATACCTTTGAATGTGAGCCGCAGTTACCTTCAGGCTGACCAGCAGGTAAAGAAAATCTCTTCTTATATTTCCAAGAAGGTTGCCGAAAAACTCGACAAGATGTTTAAGGATGACCGCAAGGAATTTGAGGAGAAATGGGACGACATCAAGGTGTTTATCGAATATGGTATGCTCACAGATGAGAAATTCAGTGAGTCTGCTAAAAAATTCTTCTTGCTCAAGGATGTGAACAACGCTTACTACACTCTTGAGGATTACCGCAAGCTTGTGGAAGCGGAGCAGACAGATAAAGATAACACTGTGATATATCTTTATGCCACCGATAAGACTGAACAGTTCACGTATGTGAAGGCCGCGGAAGACAAGGGGTATAATGTCCTTCTTATGGATGGCCAGCTTGATCCGCACATCATTGGCCTGCTTGAGCAAAAAAATGAGAAGACTCGTTTTGTGCGTGTCGATTCCGACATACCGGAGCGTCTAATTGTCAAAAACGACACTAAGGATGCCGGCCTCACTCCTTTGCAGACCGATGTGATGAGCACTCTTGTACGCACTCAGATTCCTGAGGTTGAGAAGGCTCAGTTTATTGTAAGTTTTGCGGCTCTCACGCCGGGCGATGCCCCGGCAACTGTAACTCAGAATGAGTTTATGCGACGCATGAAGGAGATGGCGGCAATGCAGCCCGGTGGCGGATTCTATGGTCAGATGCCTGATAACTACGAACTCATTGTCAACACCAGCCAGCCTGTCGTGAAGAAGATTGTTGAGCTTGCCACTTCTTCCCTTGAAAACGAAGTGACTCCTGTTCGTTCTGAAATTGAAACTTTGAACAACGAAATAACCGCCGCTCGCAAAGAGGCTGCCGATAAGAAAGAGACTGCTCCCGATCTCTCTGAGAAAGAGAACAAGGTAGCAGAATTGCGTAAGAAAGAAGAAGAGATAATTTCAGGCTACGCCAAGACTCAGCCGGAAGTTCGCCAGATCATAGACCTGGCTCTTCTCCAAAGCAATCTTCTTAAAGGTGAAAGCCTGAACGCATTTATCAAGCGTTCCGTGCAGCTTCTATGTTAATAACACACCGGAAATCAGGAAAATTACAATCAATACAAAGCAAGGAATCTCGGAGAATTTTTCCGAGATTCCTTGCTTTGTCACTATCCTTATATTGATCCCCGAAAAGCAATCTCTTTTTTAGGATATATTTTGGAAGTGGTTGCCAACAATAGATGAAGACATATAGGAGCATCCGAATTTAAGTCTTTGCTATGCATAATCAATCCGTATTGATCTTCATCGGGCCAATAACAGAAGTTTACGGCCTCTAATACTGTTGCGGTTGTAGTAGCATAAAGACAAATCAACAGGGTCTGCCTACTAAAATCAACACTCTTATCTGCGAGCATATCGCCAATAAAAGGGTTCATCTTATTTAAGGAGTCATAATCATTTACGGCATATACTTTATGTATCCTCAATTTATTTTCACCTTTAACAAGACTATTATCTATTGAGTCAATAATCCAGACATTATCCAACGGTATTCTGTAATCCAATAGAATATCCTTCTTGCAACCCGTCAGAATTGAGAATCCTGATACAACGGCAAATATAATTATATATACAAGCAATTTGAATTTCATCCTAATCAAAAAACATTGTAAAAAATAATGTAGAACGAAAATAGAATTTATTCAATTTCAAAGACATACAATTTGTGCGTATAATCTTATTTGCTCTTTAGGGTATGGAACTTCTAAGCCACCATTTGGAAGCGTCCATCCATCAAATGTCGAAAGTATATGATAACAAAATGTCATATAAATTGGTTCTTCATTAGTGCCACGAACATATTGATGCTGTTCTTGTGTATTCACAATGAACACCTCTTTCCATCCGGAATATTCACCCTCTATGCCTTTGGCAAACATATTATCTGTCAGTTTTATGGATGCTTTTATTTGATACACCGTTGATATCGTTGCATTACCTATACCTGTTCCACATAAATAAGATGGCACAAGATTTTGTCCGCTTCCATATTTGAATACTACTTTGTGATTCCCTGTGTTAGTGATTGTGCCAGTTATCTCAGTTGCCGGTATAGCTCTCGTAATGGCTGCATTATCACCAATTATACTCTCAATTTCTATAGGAATTTCTATGCTCTCAAGAGAATCCAAATCTGAAATGGATTGTTCCATGCCGTAGGTATTCATTTTCAATACCAATGTCACCTCATTATCATTGGCCTCGTCTTTAGAAGATACTGTAGGCTCCGTTGTGTTTTCACATGCAATCATTAGAATTGCAAGTGGCAACATGTTTAATACTTTTTTTTGCATTTTAACCACTTTTAATCATAGACAGACATCGTCAGACATTCTAATTTGATATTTTTTATATATGGCAATATAATTTAAAAATCAAGTTAATAATATCTTTCAATTTTTTTTGCAAATTTAAATAAATATTTTGTATAATACCAACAATTTTTTAATTCATGATGTTTTTTGAATGAAAAATGTTTTGAAAAAAGCAATCAAAGCATAAACCTAAATGAAACAGACACCTTATTGGATAGGGAACAAACCATTCAAAATAATCAAGCAGGTTAGAAAACTTTCATTTCCCAGCCTGCTCAATTATTAAGTTTATGCTGATTTGTAGTTACTTTTTGAATGGCGTTTTTCTTGTATAGACTTTGAAGTCTTTTATGGCACCCGGCACTTCACTTTCCATTCGTGGAAGATATTGTATGGCGGAGATTCTCTTTTCACCTCCAAGGTCAATAACCACTGCATGTGGGAATGTATCGCCGGGAACCGTGCTCCAGTATGTTGATTCCTGAAGGTCGAAAAGTTTGTCAGCCGAGCGATTCACTCCTTTAACGTCTTCACTATCGGCATAATCCACAATCCACGGCTCGCGCGACAGGCGCTCCCCTTTGTCATCGAGCACATAAAACTCGGCAATGGCGGCCACATCTTTCCCGTCGATTGAATTTTCAGCCTCAAGGCAGATATATCTCGCTTCAACCGGCGAAGAGAATGCTTTCTCCTGCCATCCGTTTCCCGGAGCAAACGAGCCGGACAGCACCGGTGTGAGGCCGGAAAGGTTAAGTGTCTCGCCTTCATTTCTGTGAGTCAGAGGTTTCAGAACCTGCAGATTGTCAAGAAGCGGCTTAGTCAATCCTTCTGACACAGTTTCGCGCGGGCCAACGATATCAAACACCATTATTTCGTTCTCCCCTTTCTTCAGCCAGCATCCCGGCATGTATAATGTCTGTTGAGGGCCTATTTCCCATATGCGGCCAATGCCATGTCCGTTCACATAAACAAGTCCCTTTCCCCATGTCTCAAAGTTAAGGAATGTGTCAGAGGGTTTGTCAACGTTGAATGTGCCTCGATACACGCCAATCGGCATTCTGCCGTCGTCGCCTGCAGAGAATGCGCCTATAGGCATGTATTCCATTGAATCATAAAACTCCGGAGTGTCTTCAAGATTGAATACTTCCCAGTTTTTTAAGTCGCACACGAAGCTGTATCCGTCTTTGTCTTCCGTGAGTGTCACATTTCCGGTGATGCCCTTGAAATCCTTAATAGCTCTTCCGAAATTGATGCGCCCCATGGCTTCGACAAGGATGTCAAGCTGAGCGCCCTTGCTACATGCCGGCAATGTGAGTTCCTTTTCTCCGTTGCGGCGGTCGAGTTTGCCAATATACTTACCGTCAATGAAGACTTGAGCAAAGTCGTGAGGATCGTTTACTGTCAGGAGTGCTCCATTTTTCAAATCAGGGAGAGTTGTGCGATATAATATGCTGCCAAATCCCTGGTCATACTCCTCCATTGTGCGGATGTCCTTATCTTTTTTAGCCTGAGGGAGATTGGCAAAGAGTGGAGCTACTTCTGAGAAATTGAACTTCTTAACTGCAACAGGTTTTATGAGCGAAGGCACTTTTGCCTGCTTCTCTCCATTCATATATTTTGATAGGATTTTTCTCAGTTCCCAATATTTCGGAGTTGTCTGGCCGCTTTCGCTGATGGGTGCGTCATAATCATAGGATGTCACGTCTGGCGCGAATCCTGGAGAATTGGCACCCGCCCAGTGCCCCCAGTTGGTGCCTCCGTGCGTCATATAAAGACTGAAAGAGATTCCCTTAGACAGCATCTCATCGATTCCGGCAATCATGTCGGCCGCAGGTCTTGTCTCGTGATTTGCGCCCCACTTATCGAACCATCCGCTCCAGAATTCGGAACACATAAGAGGGCTTTCAGGGCGCAGTTCCTTTAGTTTTTCAAACTGCTGGTCGATATTTGCACCGGTGCCGAAATTCATTGTCCAGATAAGGTCATCGAGTCCGTTGATGGTAAAATTCGACGACCAGTCACATTGGAACAAAGTCACCTCGTCGCCAAAGTTTTTACGGAGCATGTCTCTAATGTTGGCCACATATTTCTTGTCTTCACCATATGAGCCATATTCATTTTCTACCTGCACCATGATTATTGGGCCACCGTTGGCAATTGTAAGGTCGGAAACCTGATCGGCCACTGCTTTCTGAAATTTGTCGACTCTCTCAAGGAAGTAGGGGTCGTTTTCGCGAAGACGGATATCTTTTTTCTTCAACAGCCACCAAGGGAGCCCTCCCATTTCCCATTCAGCACACACATAAGGCCCGGGGCGCAGTATGACCTTCATGTCATTCTCTTTACAAAGTTTTATGAATTCTCTGAGGTCGTTCTGTCCGGTAAAATCAAATTCTCCCTCTTTTGGCTCATGGGCGTTCCAGAAAGTGTAGAGACAGATAGTGTTCATGCCAAGAGCCTTGCAAAGTTTTATTCTTTGGTCCCAATATGGCTTTGGAATGCGGGGGTAATGAAGCTCTGCAGCTTTTACTACGAATGGCTCGTTGTTTAGAAGGAATGTGCCGTTGCCGGCTTCAAATTTTTGGGTTGTAGAAGCGTCGGATGCAATAGCGGCAGAAACGGGAATGAGACATTGGGCATAACATGAGCCCGCAGTCAGCAATCCTATAGTAATAAATGCACTGGTAAGGATGTGTTTCATATATGTGTTTGTTCGGGTTGGATTTTAAATGTGCGAATTTACAGATAAAATACTGGAATATGGGTATAAAAAACGATTAAAAGAAGGTGGTAAATAAGTAATAGTGAAAAAAATCCCGTTTTCTTTTGTGAAAACGGGATTTTTGAGTCAGTGTTGTGAGTGATTATTTACTTTGAGCAAGTGTCGAGTGGGCAGCGGGGCTTGATTTGCTTGAAGAAATCATTACCCTTGTTGTCAACAAGTATGAATGCCGGGAAGTTTTCTACTTCAATCTTCCAGATGGCTTCCATGCCAAGTTCAGGATATTCGAGAAGCTCTACATTCTTAATAGAGTTTTGGGCAAGGATAGCTGCCGGGCCGCCGATAGATCCAAGATAGAAACCGCCGTGTTTCTTGCATGCGTCAGTCACCTGTTGGCTTCTGTTGCCTTTGGCGATCATCACCATTGAGCCGCCTGCCGCCTGGAACTGGTCTACATAAGAGTCCATTCGTCCTGCAGTAGTGGGGCCGAATGATCCTGACGGCATTCCCTCCGGCTTTTTGGCAGGGCCGGCGTAGTAGATGGGATGGTCTTTCAGATACTGAGGCATAGGTTCACCGGCATCGAGGCGCTCTTTAATCTTGGCGTGAGCGATGTCGCGGCCAACTATGATTGTGCCTTTGAGAGAAAGACGAGTAGAAACGGGATATTTGTTGAGTTCCTCAAGAATCTCATTCATCGGTCGGTTAAGGTCGATATTCACAACCTCACCCTCGCCCTCATTGCGGAGTGCTTCAGGTATGAGCTCGCCGGGGAATTCGTCGAGTTTTTCAATCCAGAGGCCGTCTTTGTTGATTTTTGCTTTCACATTGCGGTCGGCAGAGCAGCTCACGCCCATGCCTACAGGGCAGGATGCTCCGTGGCGGGGAAGGCGAATCACGCGAATGTCGTGTGCATAATATTTGCCACCGAACTGTGCGCCGAGCCCAAGGCAGTGAGCAGCCTCAAGGAGTTCTTTCTCAAGTTCCACATCTCTGAAAGCCTGGCCGTATTCATTACCTTCGGTCGGAAGGTTGTCATAATATTTCACAGAAGCTTTCTTCACAGTGGCGAGGTTCATCTCTGCGGAAGTTCCGCCAATCACAAATGCAATGTGATAAGGAGGACAGGCAGCAGTGCCAAGGGTCTTCATCTTTTCAATCAGGAAAGGAACGAGTGTCTTTCTGTTGAGGATAGCCTTTGTCTCCTGATAGAGATATGTCTTGTTGGCGGAGCCGCCACCTTTAGCCACAAAGAGGAATTCATATTCATTCCCTTCAGTGGCATGAATCTCAATCTGGGCAGGAAGATTGCAACCTGTGTTCACCTCTTCATACATGGTGAGGGGTGCGTTCTGTGAATAGCGGAGATTGTTTTCAGTGTATGTTTTGTAGACGCCAAGAGAGATTTTCTCTTCATCATTGCAACCTGTCCATACATGCTGTCCTTTGTAAGCAGCGCATATAGATGTGCCTGTGTCCTGGCAGAAAGGAAGCACGCCCTTGGCTGCCACCTCAGCGTTACGCAACATGGTCAAAGCCACAAATTTGTCGTTTTCCGAAGCCTCAGGGTCATTGAGGATCTTGGCAACCATTTCGTTATGCTCTCTGCGAAGCATAAAAGAGCAGTTGTGGCTTGCAACATTTGCAATCACAGTGAGAGCTTCCGGATCAACCACGAGCATTTCATGGCCATTCCAGTTTTCAACCTTTACGTAATCTTTTGTAATAAGTTGATATTCAGTTGTGTCAGGACCAAGAGGGAACGGCTCCTGATAATGAAAAGGTTTAGTTGGCATAATTATTCTTGGGTTAGATTGTTTCTATGTTTTCGCAAAAGTAATAAAAATTTCGCTATCTCTTTATCTTTAATCCAACTTTTTACTTAAAAGGATTAACCTTGCCGTAAATATTCCCGGCTTTGACTTGTTTGCGATAGCTCAAATATAATTTTGCAAATATTGCTGTTGATGTTGCTATCGAGGAGAGGTTAATCCATCTCGTGTGTCCGTTAACTGCTTCGATAATGCAATATATGAGACCGCAAAGAGAGGAAACTGCGAGAATCAAAGACACATTTCGATTTGCTATGTTGCTTGTCATATTATTGTTGTTTTATTTGTCATCCGCAAAATTACGAAAAATATTTCACATTGATTGGAACAAGCGATTAGATAATACATGATTATATTATAATGTCATTAATTTAACAAATTTTAGTTGGCTTCAGAAAGTGTTTTATTTTGAGGTGTGGGCGTTTTTGCCTAATTTTGTGGTAAATTGGACGATTTGCATATTTTTATTGCGTTGCATATTCGTCGGAAGCTTTTCATTTAATACTAATCATGAAGTTCAAGAAGTTATTATACATTTTTATGGCAATGTTGATTGCATTATCAGCAATTGGCGCGCAGGAAGTGTATTCAGCATCAAAAAAGGCTAAGGCCAAGACCTCGGCTGTATCAAAAAAGAAATCGAAAAAGAAATCGAAAAAGAAATCGAAAAAGAAAGGAACAAGGTCAAAAAAGAAATCGTCGGTTTCATCCAAGAAGAAAAAGACATCTCGTAAGAAGAAAGGTGCAAATAGAAAGAAGAAATCGAGGAAAAACAACACGATTAACCATAAGCAATACACGCCTCCGGTAGAGACACCTCAGAACGACACCCTTACTCTTTTGGTGAACCGTGAGGTGCTTGAATGGATTCCGGGGAATCTTAATCCCGGTGGTCTTCGCGTAAACAGCGTGAAAACCGATAACCGCGCAAAGACTGCAAAAATAAGTCTTAATGAGAACTTTACATATCTTCCGGTCTCTCACGACCTTGTGAGCGGAATGAGAAAAAAGATTGCCTCCATACTCCCCGACTCTATTGCCGATTACTATGTCGCACTCAATGTAGGAGATAAGAACTACTCTTATTATATCACCACAGTAGATAAACTTCCCGAGCAATATCGTAAGAATCCCTCTTTCGTTGTTGCGGCCGAGCCTTATGTAAATGCCAAGAATGGCATGGAAAATGACATTGTTGCGATGTGGCCGAGCCATGGCAGGTATTATAAGACTGGTTCGGGAGCGTGGCTATGGCAGCGTCCGCAGTTGTTTCATATTGTGGAAGACACCCACACCATGAGTTATATCTATCCTTATGTTGTGCCCATGCTTGAAAATGCAGGGGCATATGTGATGTTGCCAAGGGAAAGGGATATAAACAGAAATGAGGTGATTGTGGACAACGACACCAACGACAGCGGCATGATCTTCTCTCAGCCATATTATAAGGAGATGACCGGCTCACGTCCGTGGGTGACTGGAGAAGGGGAAGGATTTATATACGACCTTCCTGATTTCAGAGACACTGAAAATCCGTTTGAGAACGGCACATATCGCCAGACCTCTACTGTGACGCATGGCAAGCCTTCTGTGGCTGCATGGTATGCCGACATACCTGAGGACGGCGAATATGCGATATATGTCAGTTACAAGACTCTGCCTAATTCTACGGAAGACGCTCATTACACAGTGAATTATTCAGGCGGGTCAAGGGAATTCAGAGTGAACCAGACTATGGGTGGCGGCACATGGATCTATCTCGGCACATTCCCCTTGGAGGCCGGATATAGCGATGAGGAGCCTGTGGTTATACTTTCGAACATTTCTGATAAAAGTGCCGACAGAATCGTTACTGCTGATGCTGTGAAAATTGGCGGAGGAATGGGCAATATCGCACGAAGCGAAAGAAGAAGCGATGTCTTTATAGACCCTTCTACTCCTGATAATTCCATTGCCGCTTTAAATAATGGCTCAGAAGAGGCAGGAGATGAGGAAGAGGAAGATGATGATGAATCTTCTGAAAATGATGACACTGAAAATCTGAGTGAAGAAGAGGAACTTCCGATTGTAGCCACTCCTAACGGCTATGTGCCGAATTTTTCAACGTCCGGTCTTCCGCGATTTCTTGAAGGTGCGCGATACTGGCTTCAGTGGGCAGGAATGCCGGAGTATGTTTACTCTCCTTATCACGGCACAGATGACTATAAAGATGACTACACATCGCGCGGCCATTGGGTGAACTACCTCGCCGGAGGCTCGAGGGTGCTTCCAACTCAAGAGGGGCTGAGAATCCCGGTGGATGTGGCTGTGGCCCTGCATTCAGATGCCGGGAAACGTGCAGACGATTCTTTTGTGGGGACATTGGGTATATTTTATACTAACGGAGGAGACAGTTATGTCGACGGCACTCCCCGTGCAAATTCACGCACGCTCACAGATATGCTCATGAGGCAGATAACCGGAGACATCCGACAGACTTGGGAACCAAACTGGACACGTCGTTCAATGTGGGACAAATCGTATGTAGAGGCGAGAGTGCCAGAGGTGCCGACGTCTCTCATAGAGTTTATGAGCCATCAGAATTTTGCTGACATGAAATATGGTCTTGACCCTGCATTCAGATTCACGGTGAGCAGGTCAATATATAAGGCAATAGGACGGTTCCTTGCCGAAAGAAAGGACAGAAAGTTTATTGTGCAGCCATTGCCTGTGAAAAATTTTGCAATCAGGCACACTAAAAAAAGCGTGTATCGTTTGAGCTGGGAGCCTACGGCTGATGTTCTCGAACCTACTGCCGTGCCTGAAAAATATATTATTTTTGAACGTTCGGCTGATGAACTGGGATTCCATAAGCTGGGAGAAACATCATCAACACATTTTGATGTGAAAGTGGAGGACCATGAAATACATTCATTCAAGGTTGTTGCCGCTAACCAAGGTGGGCTTTCGTTTCCGTCGGAGATTCTTGCCCTTAGAGAAGGAGTGCATAATGAAACACCGGTGCTGATTGTGAATGGATTTACAAGAGTGAGCGGCCCAGGCAATTTCAGCCAGGATGGTGAAGCCGGGTTCAATGCCGAAGAAGATTTTGGCGTGCCTTACATTAACGACATTTCGTTTATCGGCTATCAGACAGAGTTCAGGCGAAATGCCGGAGAGAGTTTTGGGAGAAGCAACGGCAATTATGCTTCACAGGTCATTGCCGGAAACACGTTTGACTATCCGTATCTTCACGGAGTGTCAATTGCGGCCGCAGGCAAAGGTTTTGTGTCGGCCAGTGTAGGAGCGGTAGAGAACGGCTCTGTAAAACTTGGAGATTATAAAATTGTGGATTTGATAATTGGTAAGCAGAAAGTGACTGTCACCGGCAATGGCAACACGGGAATGCGCTATGCCGCTTTCCCGAAAATTCTTCAGGATGAACTGACAGAGTTCACTTCTCATGGGGGCGATTTGCTGGTGAGTGGCGAATATATTCTAAGTGACCTTTACGACTATCGCTCTCCTGACGGCAGCCGCAAGTTTGCGCAGAATGTGCTTGGCATCACACGTGGTGAAGGTTCTAAGTCATTGACAGGAAGAGTCAGAACCTCGCGTGCCATGGATGCTTCTGTATCGAATCAGTCAATATCTTATTCAAACACTTTGAACGATAAGTCATATATAGTTGAAAATCCTGATTTGATTGAACCTTCCGGCAGTATAGATTCCGGAGTGTTTATGACATATTCCGACACTGGCCTCCCTGCCGGGATTCTAACTCGCAGGGGAAAGAGCCGCGGTGCCGTTATGACCATTCCGTTTGAAACCATTGAGGAGGGAAGCCGAAATCAATTGATGAAGGAGATTCTTGATTATCTTGAGAAGTGATTATCGTATTAAAAAGTAAGCTACTTAAACAATTATCATGAAAATAATCCGATTCACAAGCGTGGATGCCCTCCGCGACGAGATTTGCAAAAGTGGACTCGAACAATTTGTGGTTGTAAAACTTGATGACCGCAAGGTGACGTTTGATTCTAATTTCTTGCAACGCATGGAAGAAGTCGCTGCCGATTCCGATGCTACAATCACCTATAGTTATTATCGTGAAAAAGATGGTGAGAAGATAAGCCTGCATCCGGTCACAGATTATCAGTTCGGTTCTGTGAGAGATGATTTCGACTTCGGGAGCGTAGTGCTTCTGAATGCGGCTGATGTCCTCGCTGCTTCTGAAGAATTCGACAAGGAAGACAGCGAAGCTCCTGATGGTGGATGGTATGCCCTGAGGCTGAGGATGTCGATAGGGAAAACGGTGGCGGCATTGCCGGAATATCTCTACACTGTAGAAAAAAACGACTTCAGGAAGAGTGGCGAGAAGCAGCATGACTATGTGAATCCGCGCAACACATATTATCAGGCCCATATGGAAAGGGTGTTTACAGAATTTCTCAATGACATAGACGGCATGGTTCCTCTTGTGCCGTCGCGCCCCGACATAACCGCAGGTGAGTTTGAAGTGGAGGCTTCCGTGATAATTCCGGTGCGCAATAGGGTTTCTACAATAGGAGACGCTGTGAAATCGGCTTTGTCGCAGGCGCCGGAGTTTTCGTTCAACGTAATAGTTGTTGACAACGCAAGCAGCGACGGCACACGCGAGTTGTTGGAAAGAATTGAAGATCCCCGACTTGTGTTGATAAAGGTTGAAGAAGATGAATGTCTTGAAATCGGAGGATGCTGGAACAGGGCTTTGTTGTCGGAACATTGTGGCAGGTTTGCCGTTCAGCTTGATTCTGATGATCTTTATCCGGATTCCTGTGTGTTGCAGAAGGTGGTCGACAGGTTTTATGAAGACAGGTGCGCTATGTTGGTAGGCAGTTATGTTATGACAGATTTTAATCTCAACCCTATCCCTCCCGGAGTGATTGACCATAGGGAATGGACATCGCTTAATGGTGCCAACAATGCCTTGCGTATAAATGGATTTGGTGCACCGCGCGCATTCTTCACCCCTGTGGCAAGAAATATAATGTTCCCAAATGTGAGTTACGGAGAAGATTATGCCATGGGGCTGAGAATAAGCAGGGAATATGCTGTGGGGAGGATATTCGAGCCGATTTATTGTTGCAGGCGCTGGCAGGGGAACAGTGACGCCGACCTTTCTATTGAGAAAGTCAACAAACATAATGAATACAAGGATTTCCTGCGCTCAGTGGAACTGATAGCACGTATTAGGGCGAATGTGGAAACCCATAATGACTTCTCCGGGGGTGAATCAAAGGATTAAATACAGATGAAAGCAATCGACGACGAGACAATAAAAACTTTCATAGAGTGTCAGCTGGCTGACTGGCCTCTCGCACGCCAGAATTATGATGCTCTTTCAAAAGTGAAACGTAGGCAGATTTCGATAGGAAACTATACGTGTGGCATGCAATATAATCCGGCCCGTATAGTTTCTACAGGCGCGGAAGTGTCGAAAGAGGCGTTACAGAAGCGATGTTGCTTTCTGTGTCGTGATAACAGGCCTAAGGAGCAGGCTATATTCCCGATACTCGATGACTGGGAAATGCTTGTGAACCCCTACCCGATTTTTCCCGTGCATCTTACAATTGCTTCGTCCCGGCATGTTCCTCAGTCGCATGTGCCGGATGATATTGTGGCGGTTGCCGAGCGATTGCCTGGCATGGCGGTGTTTTATAACGGAGCCAAAGCCGGTGCGTCAGCTCCTGACCATCTTCACCTTCAAGCTGTATTGAAAGATGAACTCCCGTTGCTTAGGGAAGTGGAAAAACTTCATCCTGAAAGTAGCGACGGCCTCATGTCGTCGCTACAATTGTCGGATATGTTTCCATTTATGTTTTTTTCAGGTGTGGTTGCTCCTGATCAGGCAGGAGCATCTACACTGTTGGCCGGTCTGATGCTCGGGGGATTGTCTGGCGATGGCAAATTTACTGACCCTTCGCTCGTGAATGTTTTCTTCTGGATTGGAGATGGCGGAAAATTGAGATTCATATCCGTTCCGCGTCGGGCGCATCGTCCGGAATGCTACAATGCTGAAGGCGATGCCAACCGAATGGTAAGCCCGGGATGTATCGATATGGCAGGTGTGATTATTACACCAAGAGAAATTGATTTCATGAAGCTTGATTCCTGCGAAGTCAGCAAGATTTATTCTGACGTGGCAATTACGATTTGAATATGAAACACTTCTGTTCGTCGCCTTGGTTTTGGATTCCCTCTCTTTATATGGCGGAAGGACTCCCCTATTTTGCAGTCAACACTCTCACTGTCCTTATGTATGTCAACATGGGAATCGGGATCGCTGATATGGCTTTTTTCACAGGGTGGCTCTATCTCCCATGGGTTATAAAGCCTTTCTGGAGCCCTTTTGTGGATTTGTTCAAGACTAAAAGATGGTGGACAATTCTTATGCAGTTCCTCATAGGCGTGTGCATGGCTGCAGTTGCGTTTTTGCTTCCGGGAAGTTTGTTCTTTGCCTCAACGCTGGCTGTTTTCTGGCTAATGGCATTTTTTTCGGCGACACATGACATCGCTGCCGACGGCTATTATATGCTTGAATTGCCGCCGCATTCTCAAGCCGCATTCGTTGGAGTGAGGTCAACTTTCTACAGAATTGCCAGCATCATAGGGCAAGGCGGACTTGTTATGTTGGCCGGTTATCTTGAGATTTCGATGGGAAGTGTTCCCATGGCATGGGCTGTGGTGTTTACGATACTGTCGGTGTTTTTCTTGGCAGTGTCGTTCTATCACATTAAATTTATGCCTGTGGCTGATTCTGACAAGCCGTTGCCGGGCGTGACTGCCAAGAGCATTGTGAAAGATTTCTGCAATACATTTGTAAGTTTCTTTGCAAAGCCGAATGTTGCGACGGCTTTGGCATTTATGCTTCTCTATCGTTTTCCGGAAGCATTGTGCATAAAACTTGTGCAGCCATTCCTTGTGTCTTCAAGAGAGCAGGGCGGACTTGCACTATCTACATCCCAAGTGGGCTTCATTAATGGCACAGTGGGTGTTGTTGCCCTGCTTTTAGGCGGAATAGCCGGTGGCATAGCGATTTCCAGGGGCGGATTGAAAAAATGGCTATGGCCAATGGCTCTGAGTCTCACATTGCCTTGTGTGCTATATTGCGTGCTTGCCATGACCCGCCCGGAGAGTTTTTTCTGGATTTCAACAGCGATATTTGTAGAGCAATTCGGCTATGGATTCGGTTTTTCCGCCTATATGCTCTATCTCATATATTTCAGCCGTGGTGAAAGCCAGACATCGCATTATGCTTTCTGCACTGCATTCATGGCGTTGGGAATGATGCTTCCCGGAATGTTTGCCGGTTGGCTGCATGATTCTTTTGCCGTGTATAATCTTTTTGGCACAGATGGCCCTCAGGGATTTATAAATTTCTTCTGGTTTGTTATGGTGGGGTGTGTAGCCACACTCATAGTTTGTGCGAAAGTGCGCATAGACCCGTCATTCGGGAGAAAAACTTCTGCTCCCGAATGAAAATAAAGCAAAATTCTTTGCTGATTCAGCTATTCTACTCCTTAGAAGGGGGCGTTGAGGAAACCAATAATTTCGGCAGGAGAACTTATGATGTGGTTGGCATAAGCCGATTTCAATTCCGATGTCGGGCGAAATCCCCAGCTCACTCCTATTGATTCAACACAGGCTCTTCTGGCAGTTTCCATATCTACCCCGGAATCACCCACGTATAATATTTCTGATTTCGGGGTGGGATGCTCTTCTAAAATTGCGAACACTATGGAAGGGTCCGGCTTTGTAAGGCGATCGGGAATTTGTCCTTGAATTGACACAAACGGTATGTCGGGGAAAAAATGATTCACAATCTTGGAAGTGGCTTCTTGATATTTGTTTGAAGCCACCGCCACCGACACTCCCCTCTCAGTCAGTTCTTTCAACAGTTCAGGAATCCCTTTGTAGGGCTTTGTCTCATCTGTGCAATGATTGTCATAGTAAGATCTGAAATGCGTCAGTAGTTCATCTATGGTCTTCTCATCCGCATCAGGCTGAGCTCTCTCCATAAGTTTTCTTATGCCATTGCCAACCATATAATTATATGCCGGTATAGGATGTTGTGCAAACCCCATCTGGCGCAGTGCATAGTTGCATGCTTCCCCTAAATCGTAGATTGTGTTAAGAAGAGTGCCGTCAAGGTCAAATATAACAAGTTTTTTCATTTTGTCAATATTAAAGGTTAATCATGAATGTTCGTTAAAATCAGAATGGATATCCGATAGAAAAATGGAACGATGAGTCACGTCCCCATCTGGGGTGAATCAGTGGCCATTCTTCCGCGCCGAGTGCGGGATTATGAGCTTTCATTCCAAGGTCGAACCTGAGAAGGAAATATGTGAAATCAAATCGCAATCCCAGCCCGTAGGCAGCTGCCAGCTCTTTATAAAACGAATTAAAATGAAACATTCCTCCGGGCTGGTTGGGATAATTGTGGATTGTCCATATATTTCCGGCATCGATAAAAACTCCGAGTTCTAAAATCCAGAAAAGTTTGGCACGATACTCTGCGCTGAAATCAAGTCTTATATCGCCGCACTGGTTTATAAAGTCGCTTACTGAGTTGGTGCCCGGATAGCGCCCCGGGCCTAATGTGCGCACATCCCAGCCTCTGACACCGTTGGCTCCTCCGCCGTAGAATCTTTTTTCAAAGGGGAGAATTGACGAGTTGCCGTAAGGGTATCCTACACCCAATCCGGCATGAAAGGCAAGAGAGTTGCGCTCGTCAAACGTGTGGAGCAATGCAAAATCGCTATTTATTTTAAAATACTGAGAATAGTGAATGCCGAAAATCTTGTAGGGGTCTTCTTTCACGTCTCTGTGATGGCGGAATATATTGCTCATAAGGAAGAGCAAATTTCCGGCAAATTCCACATTAGCTCTGATAGTGTAGATGTTGCGCTGGATAGCTAATCTCCAGGGCACCTCATTCCATTTGTTGGAATGATAGAAACTGAAGCCAAGACGCATGATGAAATGGTCTTCATAGCTATATCTGAGCAAAGGATTGTCAGGCGCAATCTGGTCAATGAAGTTGTAGGTGCTTTCAGGGAGATAGACGTAGTTTATGTCGATGGGAGTAAGCACATATCGGTTGTGGTTGCGATTGTGAACCCATTTATATGACCATCCGGCAGTGGAGATAATGCGCGTGTATTCCGGCCTTTCCTGATATGTCATCGACACGTTGAGCTCTGTTGTGGCGTTTATCTTACGTTTGAATTTTTCCGACAGGAATGGCGCTTTAAACTTGGGAAAATTAAGACCCAGGTCGAGAGAATACTCCATATATCTGTTATGAAGAAGCCCGTCGAGATTGCCGCTTAGAGATTCGTAGGCGCCTCTTATTTTAGCTGTTAGTGTTTCTGACCCTTTCCCTATGTTGCGATGGGTGTATGTGGCGGATGCCGCCACACCGAGGTCGCCTTCAGAGTTTGTGCCCTCAAGTTCAAGCGACAAACTCTGGCTTTTGCCAGGGGTTAGAAGCACATATGCGTCAAGATAATGGTCATTTTCAACATTATCGGAAGGCAAAAAGCGTATATTGATAAATTTCAGAATGCTGAATCGTGACAATGCCTGATAAGTGCGGTCAACTTCGCTTTGCCGATAATCCTGGCCGGGACGAATGAAGCAGTTCTCATACAGCACCCCCGGACGCAGATATTTTTTCTGGCCATAAAGAATAATGATTCCTTTGTAGCCTACAGTGTCGGCGGCCTCATAATGCCGCAAAGACTCTGCGGAAGAGGGGTCGAAATCAGGTAGGAAATATACGTTTCTGATTGTATATTTCTCATGGCTTGGGATAGCATTGGCTGTGGATGACCCTGAATATGGCGGGTTGATGGTCATGGAAAGATCAACAAGCCGGCTTCCTTCAGTTGTGTCGGCATTGAAAGTGATATACTCTTTCGAGAATCCGTAATAACCCTTATCCCTAAATGATTGCGTTATTATTTCCCGTTGAGTCTCAAGAGCGGTTCTGTCGAGGAAATTGCCGGGTTTCACCACAAATGCACTGCTGTCGCGCATCACAATCTCTTTGAACACAGAATCAGGAAACGAGTAGTCTATGCTTCTTATGACGAGGGGAGCGCCGGGCATAAGTGTATAGTTGACTTTAATTTTTCTTTTTTTATCATCTCTCACTGTGTCCGACACTACCTTTGCGCTAAGGAATCCCTTATTGACCATTGCTTTCAAAAGCTGGTCATTTCCGGCCTCCATGAGTGTGGAATCATAAATCACAGGAGCCTCTCCCAGTTTTCTGATCCATCGGTTCCACCACTTTGTGGTGTCATTACCGCTCATGTTGTAGATTCCAAGCCTGAATTTCATGCTCCAGAGCATCTTGTGATTAGGCTGCTGACGAAGATAGGCACTCATCTCTCTTGCATCGAAAGTGTTGGTTGAATCGTCAACAGTAATGTTTACCTGATCAAGCAGATAGCTTTCTTTAGGCACATGTCGGCTACTGTTGCAGCCAAGAACTAAGGTCAGCGGCAACAGCACACATGCTAAATGCAAGCAATGTTTTGCTTTGTGTATATTGAAATTAGAAAGAATCAATGTCTTGACAGGCGAATCTTTGATAAGCCTGACTGCAAAGTTAATAAATTTTTTATTAATTTTGTGAGCCGTTAGGTCTTTTATCCTTTGACACAACGCAAAGTTGAACTGTTGTTCCCGACGACCCTGCGGTTACGATTTTGATTTTCAAAACTTGTAAATAATTATGGAATCAGTTTTTACGCAATCTTTTTTTCTTTCGGCAGGAGAAACTAATGCCGAGCAGGAGATGTCGTTGCCTGTGCTTGTGTCAAAATTAATCGACATAGCCACTGCCCATGCCAATAGCCTGGGCATAGGGAACCCTTCTATGGCATCTATGAATGCTGGATGGGTCTTGTCGCGCCTTACAATTGAAGTAGACGAATATCCTAAAGTAAATGAGACATACGTAATTTCTACTTGGATAGAAACATTCAACAGGCATTTCTCTGAACGAGCTTTCAAGATTTGTTCATCTGCCGGAAAGTTGTATGGGTATGCGCGTTCCATATGGATGGTGATGGACACAGTGAAGCATACAAATGTAGGTCTTTCGCATTTAAATCTATCGGAAGAGTATATATGCGGAGAAAAAGCGCCAATTGCAAGACAGGCAAAACATATGCCTATAATTGAGGCAGACTGTGTGGCGGAAGTTGCCAAGGGTGCATTGACGGCTACGCATCCGGCTTTTGATTATCGATTCAAATATTGCGACCTTGATTCGTATCGCCATGTCAATACTATTAGATACGTGATTCTTTTGCTCAACAGATTCAGCCTTGAAGAACACGATCTGACTTTTGTAAAGAGGCTTGAATTGTCTTTTATGCACGAAGCAAAATATGGAATGGACACCAAATTGCTCAGAGCGGATGATGACAACAGGATTTTGTCGTCATTCCTATTGTGTGATGCTTCCGATTCCGCACCATTATTTTTTGCAAGGTTGTTCAGAGAACATAGGAATTGTATTAAGTATTAAATCGTGTCTGCGTTTTTTGTCCTCGAATAGACTCGACATATTTATCGCAACAGATGTCAGCATCAATCAGCAAATGAAGAATATAGATATTAATGAAGCCGCAGCCTCCGGCGATGATATGACCGCAGAGGCGTTAATGAAACATGCCGGTGTAAGGCCCACAGCCGTAAGACTGATGATTTATAGATTTTTGCAAAAGGCGTCTCACCCGCTGTCTTCTCTTGACATCGAGACAGCATTGGAGACAGTAGACCGGTCTACTATCTCCAGAACTCTTACCGCTTTTATAGATCATGACCTCATTCACTCTATCAACGATGGCTCGGGATCGGTGAAGTATGAAATATGCAGCAGGCCGCATCAACACTCAGTGAGCGACATGCATGTGCATTTCCATTGCGTGAGATGCGGAAAAACATATTGTCTCCCAACCACTGCTGTGCCCACAGTGGATCTTCCGGATGGCTTTGTGATGGAAGGTGTAAACTATGTGGTTACAGGTCTTTGCAATTTGTGTTCCTGACCGGATCTCATGATTGCTACGTAATCATTTTTGAAGATGTCTTGTCAAGGCATTATGAAACTGCTGAACGGAGCTTGAAGGCATATGCACTCTCCATGGCTTGGATTTGCGTAATTCCGCACGTCAGCAGCGTCGAGTTGATACTTCATTTGCTCATCAGAAGTGTCGCCAAGTCCGAAGTGCATAGGGAAAAAGTGTCTTACACATATTTTTTCTAAAAATATCTTGGCGCCGGTAAAATAGTCTGTGCCTAAGCGAGAGTCCACCGGAAACATCGCCATGTCAAATTCGGGATATTTCGATACTATTTTGTCGAGAATACTCTCGTATGTTTTCAATGCCTCACTGATTTCACTCTCTGTGGATTCATCTTTCCAGATCCATGCGTTGAGGTCTCCGGCATGGAAGATTTTAATGCCATTTACTGTAACGGCATAAGAGTTGCCGATGTCTGTCGAGTCAAAGGCTTCAATCTTTAGTGATTCATCACAAAACACTTCTCCGGGCCTCACTACAAACACGTTTTCCGGGTCAGGTTTAATTCCGGAATATATAGAGTCTTTTGTAAGGATGTGACGCGCATATTTGGCCACATCTTTACTAAGGATGTATTTAATGCCTGGGAATTTCCGACTCCAGTCAAATATCTTTTTTGTGTAATGGTCTTTATGATGATGGCTCACGACCACATATATTTGTTTTGACTCAGCCATGATTTTTTGCATCAGATGCGAGAAGTCATCTCTTTCCCGATTTTCATGGTCGCGATTTCCTGATCCACACAAGAGCGGGTCTTTCCAAAAATCGAAAATTATGGCAATCGTGCCGTTTGAGTAAATAAAGCAGTCGTGCCATACATATGTTAATGAATTCATTATAAGCCTTGATTATTCTATAATTAAGATATTGGAAATAACGCAGTTTTGCTCATGCGCATTTCGGTTATATAATTATAACGTTGCGTAGATACATATAGTGAATAAGGAATGCTATTTTGTTTCATTAATAAATTTAAAAGAAATATCCGTAAAGCCATCCTGAGATTGTTGCCATAATAATAACGAGAGTTACATATAATACAGTCTTTTTAGTTCCGATCATGCTGTGTATGACAAGCATATTCGGAAGCGACAATGATGGCCCCGAAAGCAACAGGGCAAGAGCCGGGCCTTTTCCCATGCCCTCAGTCATATTGTTGCGTGTTTCCTCACCGTCTTTCCATTTGTTTATAAAAAGAGATGACCATGTAACCTCGTACCTATCTGCTATCTGTTCTCCTTCCGGAGTAGATATATCAACTATATTGAATACTACAGTGCCATTTTCCAGTTCGTTTGCGAATTGATTATTTACAACCTCTTTTGCAATTTTCTCTATTGCCTTGCAGGTTAAACAACGCTGTTTGCCGTGGAAATAGATCACTTACACCCTATTCTTTTCAGGTGATTTTGCTGTTGAGGAATTCTCTTTGTTCCCGCATGACATTAGCCCTATCATAAGGGCTAAGACTGTAAGTAAATTTTTCATGATGATTAAATATTTAGTCAGATTGATGTTTGTTGAATTACGAACATTAAGGGTAAAAATAGTGCTTAATAACAGCATCTATTCTTTTTTGAAGGGCAACAGTCTTCAAACATTTGTGAAAACAATTGTTTTGCCATATTCCAGTTTTCAGGGTTGATACAGTATTTCACTTTCGGAGGGTCGATAGTGCCTTGTATAAGACCTGCTTCTTTTAACTCACTCAGATATTGCGACACAGTAGCTTTTGCAATTGGAAGGACTTCATGTATGTCCCCGAAGAAACACTCATTCCTTTGAGCGAGAAAATTCAGGATTGCTACTCGAGTGGGATGCCCCATCGCTTTAGCATATCTTGCAAGACGTTCCTGTTCGGATGTTATTTCTAATTTAGCCATATATTTTTAGTTTGTTGTTCGCAAAATCACAAACAATATTTGATATGGCCAAATCAGTTGTATGAAATTGATAAATTTTATCATCGAGTGTATATGCTTATACATATTTGAATCATTGTGATTATTTCGGAAAATTAGTGCGATTATAAAATACGCGAGTTCGGGATAAGGAACACCATAAAAAGTTGAATCGGCAGCTTGAAAAAGTTGCCGATTCTTTTGGTAATATCACTGATATTTAGCAATTTAGAGGTATCAATAAATAAATACTGTATCATGATTACCGAAAGTAAAGTTACTGAAATTTTTTGTATTGCAGATGATTTCTGCAAGGAATTTGAGGGTGAGATGGCAAAAAATGCACTTCCTTCCACAACTGACACTCCAAAACGGAAAAGAAAGCGCATGATGTCGGATGCCGAGGTCATCACGATTCTGATCTGTTTCCACTTCAATTCGTACCGAAACTTCAAGCACTATTATCTGGGATGTGTGCGCATTCACTGGAAGCATCTGTTTCCGCAGACATTCTCCTACAACCGCTTCGTGGAGGTCATGCCCCGATGTTTTGTGACTATGACCATGTTCCTGCGGCTCGCGTGTTTCGGAGAGTGCACGGGGATAAGTTTTGTGGACAGCACCTGCATTCCGGTCATACACAACAAACGCCGGTTCAGCATGAAGGTATTCAAGGATATTGCTGCCAAAGGGAAGAGTACGATGGGATGGTATGTCGGCTTCAAACTGCATCTGCTATGTAACGAAAAAGGAGAGCTGATCAACTTTGTACTGACACGCGCTAATGTGGACGACCGCAATGAGGCAGTCATCGACACGCTGACTGACAGGGTGTTTGGAAAACTATACGCTGACAAGGGATATATATCGCAGTCTCTTTTCGGGCATCTTTGGGATGACGGCATACATATTGTGACAGGTCTTCGCTCGAACATGAAACAGCGTCTCATGCCGTTCTATGACAGGATGATGCTTCGTAAAAGGAGCATCATCGAATCCATAAACGACATGCTGAAGAATGTGGCGCAGCTCGTCCACTCCCGCCATCGTAGTGTACACAACTTCCTCATGAACCTGCTTGCGGCAATGGGTGCGTATTGTTTCTTCGCCACAAAGCCGGAAGTGAACTTTGACTTTGAGGTTCCCGAGTCAAACGGGCAGCTTGTCCTCTGGGATTAACACCAAACTGTACAAATAAATCAGGCGACCTTGAAAGGCCGCCCAATACTCTATGTCTTTTGCTTGGTTGAAAAACATAAAGTTCTTATCCCGAACTCGCGTAAAATATGAAGAAATGTTTTGTAGAGTATGAAACTTTGTCTCAACATATAGATGTTTAAAATTGTTAACAATATAAAAACTGATAACAATGAAAAAACCTGTATTCCCATATTCCGGCACAGTTTTCGCTATCTCAGCATTGCTGACTGTTCCCTTGCTGATAGAGATTTGCACAGCATGTAACCTATTCTCGTTATGGATTGCATGGATGCTATTCGCCTTGATTTGTGTAGTGTCTGCAATAAGACTTGTGCATGGCTTCAGACAAAAATGCTATAAATTTTGCTGGGGATTGATAGCGCAGCTGGTTGCAGGCGGTGTAATACTCACCTTTTTTCAATTGTCATACAACAATATCATTCAGACTCCGGTGAGCCATCCGCTCTCACCGGCTGTTGTCGATATAAAACCGCCGGAAGTTCTTGTCAAGGATTCCTTGAGTGTTCATCATGAAAAATCAGATTCATTGTTGAAGCATAGGCCTGATTCCGTTCGTATCAAAGCAAAAAAACTATGACGTTGCTTATGCAATAGGAATTGTTGATTGACATGAGCATAATTGAGAATAAAACTGCTGACCAAGCGATTAGAGTTTAAAATTCAGTGATCGAGCCACTGTTTAAAACGAGTTGCCTTTTCTTTGCCAACTATAATTTCGGCATCAGGGTATTGCTGTTGAAAAAATCGCGCACCTCGACAACGCTTGTCAGCGGACCATAGATGATAATGTTGTCTTCGTAACTGCTGAGCAGACGCATCAGCCTGTCGGCGTTATGTTTCTCGACTTCAATAATCAATATATTCATATTCATTAATTTATAGCATTGGTAGACTTACCGAATAGAAATGCTCGGAATCTTCAATTTCAACTTCTTTGGTACCCAGCAACGAATATCTGCTTACGATATTTGCAAGGCCGATACCGGTTGATTCGGCAGCAGACACTAATGGCTGTTTAAGGTTACGCACTACTATACGTTCTTCATCAAGCATCATATCTATTACCAACGGGCTTTCTTTCGGGAATGCGTTATGTTTGAAAGCATTTTCAACAAGCAGTTGTAAAGAGGCCGGCGGAATAGCGGTTCCGCCCCGTGGAAGTAAAGAACCCTGACTGGGCTATGAGTGCGGAGCTTGAAAGAGTTGCCAACCTTAAAAAGCAGAAAGATGATGAAAAATAAGATTATAATGACGGCACTCGCAGGATTGTTACTCACATCCTTCGGGGCCTATCGAAAATATCAGCCGGTGACCGAAGTAAGAACGGCTTTGTATGGTAACGATATAGAAGCGACTGATACAGCATCATTGGCTACAATAGCGTGGCACGAGTTTTTCACCGATCCGGATTTACGGTCGCTGATTGACACGGCATTGGTGAACAATACCGACTATCAGGTGGCGCAGTTGCGAACCGAGCAGGCTCTCGCCTCGCTGGGAGCGGCGAAATTAGCTTACTTCCCGTCGCTCAATCTCGGAGATGACGGCAATATCACGCGCTATGATGGACTTACGACCAAGACATACAACGTCGGACTCAACGCCTCGTGTGAGGTTGACATATTCGGCAAACTGACGGCGGCAAAGCGCGGAGCGGCGGCAGCAGCGGTTTCGGCTGACGAATTGCCGGCATTATTACTCTCTATCATGCGCTTGGGGGAGGGAAATAAATTCTTATGAAGCAAGTGATGCGGCGCATGTCTATATAAGTATGGGCGTGCGTCGCTTCATAGTGATATAGATGTAGCTTAAAATTTGCCAACTATCTGAATATTCATTAATTTTGCAGTCTCAAATAATGCTCTCCCCTATTTTGATATGATTACAGCTTCAGCAAAGAAAAGAGAAAATATAGCAGAGTATCTGCTTTATATGTGGCAGATAGAAGACTTGATAAGGGCCAATGATCTTGATATTGACAAAATCCAGTCTTCTATAATCGACAATTATAGAAATATTGACGACGCTCAGCGCAAGGACATGAGGGAATGGTATGAATCTCTTATCGACATGATGCGCAGAGAAGACGTGGTCAAGACCGGACATTTGCAGATTAATAAAAATGTTGTCATTGCTCTTGATGACATTCACCGGCGTCTGCTGTCTGACCCTAAGTTTGCTGCATATTCCGCGCAGTTTTATCACACTTTGCCTATAATTGTCGAATTGAGAGCTAAGGCCGGTGATAATAAAGCCGGTGAGATTGAAACTTGTTTCAATGCTCTTTATGGCATTCTGATGCTTCGTTTGCAAGGCAAAGAAATTTCTAAGGAAACTCTTGATGCGGCTTCCCAGATTTCTAAGTTTCTTGCACTCCTGTCTCATTATTATAAAAAAGACTTTAACAATCAACTGTTTGACGATAGCCGGGAATAATTTGAGAACAGTAACGTAGAATTGGATTAAAAGTCTACCTTTTATACTTTTTATAGAACATAAATAGATATGAGCGACGAACTAAATAAAGAAATAGCAAAACGAAGAACGTTTGCAATCATCTCGCATCCCGACGCGGGTAAGACTACACTCACAGAAAAACTTCTTCTTTTCGGTGGCGCCATTCACGTGGCCGGCGCGGTAAAAAGCAATAAAATTAAAAAGACGGCCACTTCCGACTGGATGGAGATCGAAAAGCAGAGGGGCATCTCTGTTGCAACTTCTGTGATGGGGTTTAACTATGGAGACTACAAAATAAACATTCTTGACACCCCCGGTCACCAGGACTTCGCGGAAGACACCTTCCGCACTCTTACAGCTGTTGACTCAGTAATTATTGTGGTCGACGTTGCAAAAGGCGTGGAGACACAGACCCGCCGACTGATGGAAGTGTGTAGAATGAGAAACACTCCTGTGATTATTTTTGTGAATAAGCTTGACCGTGAAGGCCGCGACCCGTTTGATATTCTTGACGAGTTGGAACAGGAGCTGCAGATTGGCGTGCGCCCGTTGTCATGGCCTATTAATATCGGGGCAAAATTCAAGGGGGTCTACAACATCTATGAGCAGGGACTTGACTTGTTTACTCCGTCAAAGCAGACCATAAGCGAGCGAGTAGAGATTGAAGACGTGAATTCACCGCTTGTTGATGAACTTATTGGCGAAGCCGATGCCACAAAACTCAGAGAGGACCTTGAACTTATAGACGGAGTTTATCCGGAGTTTAATGTGGAGGATTATCTTGCAGGTAAAGTAGCCCCGGTCTTTTTTGGTTCAGCATTAAACACATTTGGAGTGAAGGAGCTTTTGGATTGTTTTGTGAAAATAGCTCCCTCACCTCGACCTATTGACGCAGTCGAGCGCACAGTCAAGCCGGAAGAAGAGGCGTTCTCGGGTTTTGTGTTTAAGATTCACGCGAACATGGACCCGAATCATCGTTCTTGTATAGCGTTTGTAAAAATTTGCTCAGGTAAATTTGAACGCAATGTCAACTATCGGCATGTGCGCAGCGATAAAATGATGCGTTTTGCAGCTCCAACTGCATTTATGGCGCAGAAAAAGAATATCGTAGACGAAGCATACCCCGGTGATATTGTCGGTATTCCCGACACAGGCAATTTCAAAATCGGCGATACCCTGACATCCGGAGAATTATTGCACTTCAAGGGACTGCCATCGTTCTCGCCTGAAATGTTCAAATATATTGAAAACGCCGACCCGATGAAAGCCAAACAGCTCGACAAGGGCATAAGGCAATTGATGGATGAGGGTGTGGCGCAGATGTTTACAAACAGTTTCAACGGACGAAAGATCATCGGTACTGTTGGCCAGCTACAGTTTGAGGTGATTCAATACAGGCTTCTTCATGAATATGGCGCTCAATGCCGTTGGGAGCCTATCAGCCTGTATAAAGCCTGCTGGATAGAAAGTGACGACGAAGAGGCTCTTGCAGCTTTCAAGAAGCGTAAGCATCAGTTCATGGCTACCGACAAAGAGGGCCGCGACGTGTTCCTTGCCGACTCCAACTATGTGCTTCAGATGGCTCGCAATGACCATCCCAAGATTAAATTCCATTTTGCAAGCGAGTTTTAAGGCGTGTTCAAATAAATGAGGAGCCATCTGCATTCACGGATGACTCCTCATTTTTATTATCTCATTGAGAGTATGCTTATGCACCCCTTTTCTTGGAATAAATTGTAAAACATAGTTTATGTGTTGTTGACTGCCGTGTCTTGCCGGCTTTCAGGAAAAGTAGGCTCTGAAAGTGGGATGTGGTCAATAATAACCTTTTTATAATACACAAGTATGAGCGTTGTGAGAGGCAGAGCGATAATCATTCCGATTATGCCTAAAAGTGTGCCCCATATTGACAGTGAAAGAAGGATTATGGCAGGGTTCAGCCCTAATGATTTACCCATGATTTTTGGAGTGAGGATGTAGTCACAGATACATTGGCTCACTACGTACACAAGCCCGCACTCCCCAAGCATTCTCCAGAAGTCCACACTCCCGTCGAGTGAAGTTATGAAACATATGGCAATCACCGGAATGAGCGTGATATATTGAAAATATGGTATCATGTAAAGAATGCCGACCACAATTCCCATCACTATCGACATAGGAAGACCCACAATTGTGAAGCCAATGCAATAAAACACTGCCGCGCATGTGGCTATGAGAAGTTGGCTGCGAAAATATTTATTCATGCTTTCTTTCACGTCGTTTGCAATCTGTGTGACTGCAGCGCGATACTTCACAGGAATAAGCAGAAAAAAAACCGTCGCCTAACTTGTCGTAGTCAATAAGAATAAATATCACATAAATGAATGTAAGCAGCCACTCAAGAGAATGCAGCAGCACTTCTATAGAAGAAGACACGAGGGTCTCCCCTTTGTCGAGCCAAGTGGGAACTTTGCCATTCTCCAGTTGTTCGAGAAGCTGCGAAAGATTAAACTTGCTTTCAATCATTTTCGACACATCTTCAGGAAGGAACGGAAGGCTTATGCTTTTTGAAGAATATGAGTTTATCATATCGCCCATCTGATGAATCTCGTCAATGACGGTAGGCATAAAAAAATAGAGCAGGCAGCACACCACCAATGCAACATCGAATAATGTTATAAACACCGCAAGCACCCTCCCTTTCACATGGAGCAGACGCTGATTAAATTCAACAAAAGGCTCAAGGATATATGAAAGAAGGCAAGCAAGGCAAAATGGAAGGAGCACATTTTTCAGCACCCCTGTGAGCCAGACAGCGGCCGCAGTTATCGCCAAAGCGATAAGCATTCTAATTACGCGGTCGAAAGTAAATGGTCTTGCCATATGGTTTTTATTTAAATTAAGTTTCCTATATAACGAGTGCGGCCCACATAAGGTTTGCCGCACTCTCTCCGTATTGACAATCAACAGACATTAATCCATCGAAAATGTTCATTGCCTGTGTGTTGGCTGTGTATCAAAAATATGTAATGTCCTTAATCCTGGCAAGAATGATTATTCCCGGTTGTTTTCTGTCGCTTTGTTTTTGTCATCGTTATCTATTTTAAGGTTTGTGTCGCAAGTGGCATTGATTGCGTCGATGATGTCTTCGGCAGAGCCCTCAAAACTCAATGTCAGCCGCATATCACCGGTGTCAGGCACATTTCCGACCGACACTCCGTATGTTGCCTCGATTACGTTGATTACTTCCTGAATTGGAGCATCAGTAAATTCCAGTCTTGCGCTTTTTGCAGAATCTGAAACCGCCGGATTCACTGTTGCCGTTGTTTCTATCTTGTCGGCATCCTTTTCCGGGCGTGAGGTTTTTATTATGTTATACACAAAAGCAGAGGCCGCTATTACGAAGCAAGCCACAGCGGCGGCCACAGCCTTCCTTTTCCATTGCCATAGCGAGTCCGATCCGGCAAGTTTGCGCCATGCTTCTGTTTTGGAGAAGGCTCCATGTTTATAGTGAGAGGCTACGAAATCTAATTCTTGCTCAAATTTTTTATCATCTTCGGTCATAAGAGTGATGGTTTTATTCTATGTAGCGCTTTACTGCGAAAACCCCTATATATAACTGAAAAATTTTATCAGAAAAACAAAGCCTCAGGAATCTTAAAAATTCATGAAGAATCCTGCATTATTTATATTGCCTTTGACAAGCGGGATTCTTGCTTTGTTACAGAAACGGGAGGAAGAACACTTTTCTCCCGGCCGGATTCAGAGCCTCGCGAAGTCTGAATAGGCTTTTGTCATTTGGTTCTCCACGGTTTTTACAGATATTCCCATTTCTTCCGCTATCTGAGCGTTGGAGAAACCGTCTTTCTTGCTTAACAGGAAAACTTTTCGGCACTTTTCCGGCAGGTCGCTGATTGCTTGCCAAAGTCTGGCATCTCGTTCAGAAGTGTCAATGTCATCAGCCGACACGCTTTCTCCATATTCGGAGCCTGATTCCAATTCATCTATTTTGGAAGAACGTTTCAAGAAAGTCAGTGACATGTTTCGCACAGCTCCATACATGTATGCCCGGATGTTCTCAATGTCATCTCCGTTACATATTCTTTCCCACACGGATGTGAAGCATCCTTGCACGATATCTTCAGCCTCCTCTCTTATGCCTACTATTTTCAGTGAATACATGCATAACGGGAGGTATAGATTGTCGAACTGCGCTTTAAACTGAGATTTATTCATTCCGCAATAAATTATTGTGAGGCGGCATAGTTGCTTCGACCTGTAAATGATTTGCAAAATTACAAAAAAACATCTATAAATCTCTAATATCGCGACATAGAATGCCAAGTTATTCATCTTTTCACTAATTTTGCAAATTGAATTTATAAACCAAAATATAAACATCAATGCAAGACTACATAGCGTTGCGAATAGATGCCGTTCCATGCTTGGAAGACATCACAGATCTTTTGGCGGCATTCCTTTGTGATGAAGGTTTTGAATCATTTAAACCTGACGACTGCGGGCTTACTGCATATGTGAGGACAGACTTGTATGACGAAGGTGCTGTTAAGAAAATATTAGAAGAATTCCCGATAGATACAGATTTTACATTCTCTTCTGGGACTGTGAAAGGTGAAGACTGGAATGAAGAATGGGAAAAACATTATTTTCAGCCAATTGTGGTTGACGACAAATGTGTGGTTCATTCCTCTTTCCATAAAGATGTGCCTTCTGCGGAATATGACATAGTTATCGACCCGAAAATGGCGTTCGGCACAGGCCATCATTCCACCACGAGCAACATGATGCGCCACATACTTTCGTCAGACATGGAGGGCAAAAGCGTGATTGACATGGGCACGGGAACCGGAATCCTTGCAATTCTCTGCAAGATGAAAGGAGCCGACAATGTGACAGGCATAGAGATTGACCCCTTCGCCTGGGAAAACGCAGTGGAGAATGCCGCTCTCAATAATGTAAAGGTAAACATGCTTTGTGGCGATGCCGGATTGCTGGCCGGACTGGATCAGGCAGACTATTTCCTGGCCAACATAAACAGGAATGTTATCACATCTGACATTGAGTCTTATGCATCATGCCTGAAACAGGGAGGAATAATGTTGCTTAGTGGCTTTTACAGGTCAGATATTCCTATCGTGGAAAAGGCGGCGAATGAATATGGGCTTTTCCTGGAAAGTGAAAAAGAAGACAACGACTGGGTGGCTTTGCGGTTTAAAAAAGTGAGATAGAGGCAAACTTAAAAAAACGTTAGTTATTGTTGCGTTAATATTTTTTTACATATTTTCTTGTTTGAATATTTGGAAATGGCAAGGTATTTGATTACTTTTGTGATGTAAAAACAATAACCCATAAAATATCTGCCTATTGACGAACTCTACTTAACGAAAACTAAGAACAGAAAAGAATGGCAAAAACTTTAAGCGTGACCGACGAACAATTGGTCAAAGCTTATGCGCAAGGCAATAATGAAGCGTTTGATACCCTCTTGAAAAGACATCAGGACCGTATCTACAATTATATAGTCCGCATCATAAAGAATGAGGATATTGCCAACGATATTTTTCAGGAAACATTCGTGAAAGCGATTCTTACCATCAAGCAGGGCCGCTACACGGAAAACGGGAAATTCCCGGCCTGGATTTCGCGCATAGCCCATAACCTGATAATTGACTATTATCGTCAGGAAAAATCGGAAAATATCCAAAGCGCCGACCTTGACGATGTAGATGTACTTAACAGAAAGGAACTCTGCGAGGAGACAATTGAAGATGCAATTATCACTGAGCAGATAAGGGACGATGTGAAGTATCTTATTAAAGAACTTCCCTATCTCCAGAGAGAAGTGCTGACAATGAGATATTATCAGAACCTCTCTTTCAAAGAAATTGCAGAACTCACCGGCGTGAGCATAAACACTGCCTTAGGCAGAATGAGATATGCAATTCTCAACCTCAGAAGAATAGCCACTGAGAAGGATATTGTGCTTACGCTCTGACGTGCAATATTGTTGCATTCATTTGCTTGCGCAGTGATAATAGATGCAAGACATTCATTCGGCCTGATTCCTTTCTTTCGCTTATAATAACTGACACTCTGATTTTTATTAATCGGGTGTCAGTTTTATTTTATGACTGAATAATATTTTTAGCCTTTGTTGCGTTATAATAATGTAAGTGTAGATTACACTTCGCTTGGGTTTAACTTTAAAAATCTCTTTTTGCCTATGGCTAATGATTCTACTTCCTCTTATTTAACAACAGACAAAAAAAATAAATTAATGAAGTCTCCGCGCCAATCGTCATTGGCTTTCATCCGACAGTTTGCAAGGGTCTATATGAATTATGGCAATTCAGACTTAACCGCATATATTGTGAATTGATATCGGCCTTAATAGAAGGCTATTTTAAGAGTTTTACCCTTGCCGTATGAAATAACAGCGGGTCGAAAATCATTTTGATTTTCGACCCGTTGCCTTACCGATTTTTAGTTTTGCAAAATGCCGTTGCCTGCTTCAGCGTGCTAATGCGTAAAGAAATGCGGCAATTATGCTTTTTGCCGTCTCTTTTCAATAAGGTCAAGTATTTTTATCGACTCCAGGCACATCCTGGAATTATGATACGGACATTTCCAGAACCCCGCTTTGTCATCTTTTCGGTCGATCGTGCTGTCTGAGTTTATAGCCCAATACCATTCTCCGTTCGGGTCTACAAGATTGTCGGCTATATATCTCCATGACCGCCATGCATCTGACAAATATCTTTTCTCTTCCTCACTTCCCGGGTCGGAGTGGAAATATGCAAGGTATAACTGCCCGATTACATTTTCAGCCTGCACCCACCAATGCTTGTTGTTGTCGCATCGGCCATCGGCATGAAGTTCATATATCATTGAACCATCGTTTTCTCTCCCTTTTAGTCCGGCCAAAGCTATTTTCTCAGTGTGGCGCAACGTCTCTTCAAACAGTTCTTTATCGCCAATCACCTCAGCTGATTCCAGCAAAAGCCAGGAGGCTTCTATGTCATGGCCGTAGGATTCAGCATCATCAAATTTGCGCCAGCAGTCATCGAAGAAAAGTGTGAGGTGATGCGTATCGCTATTTTCAATCTTATAAAGAAATACTCTTAGCAGATTCTTTGTGGCTTCCTCAACTTTACGGATCATCATGTCGGAACCATCTTCATGACCCGGTTTGCAATGCTTCAAAGCCCTGAGAAGATTAGTGTATCCTTCCAGGATATGGAGATGAGTATTCATGGTTTTCGAGGCATTTGCGTCATGACTGCTAAGCCTCATGTCTTCAATCTTGCCCCATTCCCTTGTAGATGCCTCTATATATCCGTCGAGATCATAGTCTCTCGCGTGGTCTTCTATGCAATTAAAAAGATTCCACGCCAGGTCAAGACATCTCTTGTCGCCTGTGGCAAGATACATTTCAGAGGCTCCATATATTATGAAAGCTATGGCATAATATTGTTTTTTGGTGTCGAGAGGGTTTCCTTCGGCATCTACGCTCCAGAAAGCTCCGCCATATTCCTTGTCGAGAAAGCAAGAGTCGATAAAATCAGCAGCTCTCTTTGCATAGTCAATATATCCTGAGTTTTCAGAAAACCTGTGGGCGGCAGAAAAAGTCCACACAATGCGTCCGTGCAGAATAGCACCTTTTGGCGCTTCTGCATCAAGGTTGTCATATCCGTCGCGGCGACCGTAGAATCCGCCACGCGGATCACACATTTTATTCATCCAGTAGGGAAGAATGTTCTCTGTGAGGTTTTGTCTAAGTTCGGACTTAAATAAATTTATATCGATGTTATTCATTCTGTCTTTTAGGATTTATATAGAGAAATCAAGTGCCTGCAATCTGATTGCAGACACTTGTCAAATCAATTTATACAGGCTCAATCTTTTCCCTTGCCGGAGATTCAATGATCTCTTGGCGTTGAGCCTTCAGTTTTTCAACAATATTATTCATTTCTTCAGTGCCAAGCGGATAAAGCCACACTATTATAAGTGAAAGCAACGCCACTGCCGCAGGAATGAATGTCATTAGCATCCACAGGCAATTGATGGCTCCTTCCGGCTGCGTGATGCTGACGTCTTGCATCCCCTCGGGACGCTCCACATATCCTGCCCCGTGCAGAAGCCACATGACTGACGCTCCACCTATCGCGCCTCCGAATTTTTGCGCCATTGAGGCAGAAGAGAAAATAAGACCGGTTGACGCGCTTCGGTATTTTAACTCTGAGTAGTCGCTCACGTCTGCATACATTGACCATACCAGCGGCGACATGATTCCTGTGAGAACAGAGATTATAATCTGAAGCAACAGCATCAGAAGCAGGCCGCCATTTGTGGAAGGCATGCAGAGGAAGAATAATACGCTAAATATAATGAGAAGGATGTCGACAAGAATAAAGGTCGACTTTTTACCGATTTTGGCTGTGACAGGCACCGCGAGAGCAACCCCGACCATATTGGCCACTTCTCCTATGCCAAGGAAGAGTCCGGAATAGAACAAGATGGAAATGGAGAACAGGAACATGTGCTGTTCGCCTCCGATAACGTCTGCAAAGAAAAAGGCCACTGTAGCACCCCTTACTGTATTGAAAAGGTTGAAACAAAGAGAGGCTCCGTTGAGAAGCCACCAAGGTTTGTTCGTGACAAGGGCCTTGAGATCTTTGCCGAGAGTGGCATTGCACACAGTGTTCAGTTTCTCACGTGTGAGTTTGAAACAAAGTATGAAGAGCAGGAAGCAGCATGAGGCAATCACAATCATCGCGGCCTGCCAGCTGCTTTGCGGCGACATGTCAAACGAATTGCGGAACATTGCGCAAAGCGGGTCCCATGTGAACAATGCTATGAATGAACCGCCGTAGGCAAAAAACATTCGGAAAGAAGAGAACACCGTTTTCTCCTGTGAATTGTCGGTCATTACTCCGAGCATCGCTCCATAAGGCACATTTATGCCTGTATAGACTGTCATCATAAGAATATATGTGACATAAGCCCAAACCAGTTTTGCGGCATATCCCCAATCGGGAGTTGTGAACAGCAGAATACCGCAGATAGAGAATGGCGCGGCCACCCAAAGGAGATAGGGGCGATATTTCCCCCATCTCGTTTTGGTTCTGTCGGCCACAATGCCCATCATCGGGTCGCTCACTGCGTCCCATATTCTGGTCACAAGAAGTAACACGCCTGTGTCGATAAGGCTTATGCCAAATATATTGGCATAGAAGAAAGGCAGATAATAACTGAATACTTTCCAGAACATGGATGACGCCATGTCGCCGAAGCCGTATCCTATTTTTTCTTTTATCGGGGCCATTTCAGAACATTAGTTAAAGTGATTTTTGTCGCAAATCGCAAGATTTGCATCAATCAGTCGGTTTAATGTCTTAACTGATTCTGAAGTGGTCAGTTTGTCTTGCGGAGTGTTGAGGCAGTAATCCACAAGGCGGTCAACTGTGGAGGTGGCTACGTGCATACGAGTGTCGGAAGAAGCGTAATATATGAACACCTTTCCGTCTTCATCCACAATCCATCCGTTTGAGAACAACACATTCATTACATCTCCGATATACTCTTCGCCAACGGGTGCCATAAGATAACCGCCGGGAGACGCAATCTCTTTCCAAGGCTCTTCAAGAGAGGTCATATACATGTAAAGCACATAACGCAATCCTGAAGCACACGCTCTCACGCCATGTGCAAGATGAAGCCATCCTTTAGATGTCTTGATGGGGTGTGGGCCTTCTCCGTTTTTGACTTCTTTGATTGTGTGATAGTAGCGCGAATCAATGATGCTCTCCTCCTTTACTTCCGCTTTTGTGATGTCGTCAACGAGAGCCCATCCGATTCCGCCGCCGCTGCCGGTTTCGATAAATCCGTCTTGCGGGCGGGTGTAGAGAGCATACCTGCCATTCACCTTTTCAGGATGAAGCACTACATTTCTCTGTTGCGATTTGCTCTTGAGGTCCGGGAGACGTTCCCAGTTGATGAGATCTTTCGTTCTTGCTATTCCACATGATGCAGTTGCCGCAGAAAGGTCGCCGGGCTTGGAGTCATCGTGACGTTCCACACAGAAAAGCCCGTATACCCATCCGTCTTCATGGCGAGTGAGTCGCATGTCGTATACGTTAGTGGCAGGGTCGTCAGTGTCGGGAAGAGTGATGGGGTGAGGCCAGAAACAGAAGTTATCAATGCCGTTAGGGCTTTCGGCGATGGCGAAGAACGACTTCCTGTCGTAGCCCTCTACGCGCACTACAATCACATACTTGTCGCCCCATTTGATTGCACCTGAATTGAGAGTGGCATTGCATCCGATACGTTCCATGAAATATGGATTTGTCTCCGGATTGAAGTCGTATTTCCAGAAAGGAGGCACCATGTCTGCAGTGATGATAGGGTTAAGATACCTTTCAAAGATTCCATTCCCTTCGATTTTAACATTCGGGCGCGTCACGAGTTCTTCATAGCGTGCGAGAATAAGATTCTTGCGATATTCAAATGTGTTCATATCTAAATCAGATTATCTGTATACTGTAGTTAAAACTAATTCCGTTGATGCCGTAAATTATTTTACGAATATGGCGTTAGACTTGTCGTGGAAAGCCTTGAAGTCTGCTTCCGCAGGATGTCCGGGATAAGGCACATAAAAATGACCTGCCTTATCTTCGTTTCTGGCATTTCTCCATACGCACACATAGGCTATGTCAAGGCCGCCTATCGATGGCAGGAGCACGTTGGTGTACCAGTCGCTCATCTCAAGTCCCTCAAGGCCGGTCTCGGTAAATGCGGCAATCTTGCCACGTTTTTTCGCCTCTTCCGTCACATACGACAGTTGCGCCTTGATGCGGTCTTTATATTGTTCTACGCCCTCTTTTCCATTGAAATGATATATGTCAGTGCCAAGAATGTCTACATACTCATCGCCGGGGTAAGTCGAAAAATACTGTTCCGGGGTCAAGTCTTTGTCAGGTGAATAAGCCCATACTACATTATTCACGCCTTTTTCATCAAAAATTCTGCGCGTGCGCTTCCAGAGGTCAATATATTCTTCCGGTGTGGAATTGCCTGTGCCCCACCAGAACCATGTGCCGCTGTTCTCATGCCAGGGTCGGAAGATTACCGGCACCGGATTCCCCTCTGCATCTTTAAGAGAAGAGATAAAATCAGCTGTTTTGCCAATCCATGAATCCATTGTGGCTGACAGGGCGCTGTCTTGGGCAAGAAGATGCAAGGGCGATGCGCTTACGTCCCAGGAGTCTCCTCCAGAAGCCGGATTACGTGGATGCCAGCTGACGGCATTGATTCCTCCCCTGCCGTTTTGTTTGATTATTTCAGAGGCCATAAAAGAGAACGGCACTCCGTCAAGATTGTTTGCTGAGTCAAGTTCTATCATGCCAAGGTCCCAGCTCATGAGCCCGGGATATTCGCCGGTCACTCTTTTTACGTCGGAGTTGCCGTCTACATATTGCCAGTCATAGCCATATGCTGTGTCGTCATGATGTCCGAAGAAGAATTTCCCTGACGTCACGGTAGAGTCAAGGCGCGCAATAAGTTCCTGAGCCGGTGTCGTCTCGGCTGTTTCTGTTTCGGCAGTTGTCTTGCCGCTGTTTCCGCAAGAGGCGGTGGCCAAGGTGATGCCTGCAGCAATTGCCAAAATTTTATTGTTCATAATTAAATCGTTATGTTGGTTTGGATTTATTAGTTTTTACTAATTATTTGCCAAGAGTCACCTCTATCACATTCTTAGAGCCCGGTTCTTGAACAGGAATGACAGGCCCTTCGATTGCAGTTCCGTTGAGAGTGATTCTCCCCACTCCCTTGTTGACATGCTGCGGGTTTGAGACAATTATTTTATAGTCTGCATCGCGGAATTTTCTGTTCACTTCATATCCGTCCCATTCTTTAGGAATGCAAGGATTAATTTCGAGTCCGTCATATCCCGGCCTGATTCCGAGTATGAACTGTGTGATTGCATACCAGTTCCAGGCGGCAGTTCCTGTGAGCCAAGAGTTTTTAGCCTCTCCGGGTTTGAATGCCTCTTTCCCGGCAGTCATCTGGCAGTAAACATATGGCTCTACCTTGTGAAGCTCGCTTCTGTCTTCAAGATATGCGGGACATATTTTTTTATAATATTCCCAAGCCATGTCGCCGCGCCCGAGAACGGTCTCCCCTATTATCACCCAAGGATTGTTGTGCGCGAATATGCCTCCGTTTTCTTTATATCCGGCCGGATAAGTGGAAATTTCACCATACTCGACTATATATTCGGTATAGGCAGGATAGTTCAATACTATGCCATGCTCGCAATCGAGATAATTTTTGACTGAATCAAGCGACTTTTCAACGAGACCCGATTCAAGTCCGATTCCCGCCATAGTGCACCATCCTTGCGACTCTATGAATATTTTTCCCTCTTTGTTTTCTTCAGAGCCAACTTTATTGCCATAGAAATCATATGCACGCAGGAACCATTCTCCATCCCATCCATGCTTTTTCACTGCATCAACCATCTTGTCAACATGTAGTTGCGCCCTGTCGGCCTCTTCATTCTTGCCAAGGGCCCTGCACAGGTCGGCATACTCTTTGCCATAAATCACAAATTGCCCGGCAATCATAAGCGACTCTGCTTTTGAACCTTCTGTCTTATTCTCAGTGGTCTGGAAAGATTCATTAGGGTCTTGAGAAAAACAGTTTAGATTAAGACAGTCATTCCAGTCTGCTCTTCCTATCAAGGGGAGTCCGTGAGGCCCGAGATTGTCGATTACATGATTGAACGACACTCTCAGATGCTCAAGAAGCGCGACTTCAGTGCCCGGCTGATTGTCGAAAGGCACCGGCTCTTCAAGAATGGAGAAATCTCCGGTTTCACGGATATAAGCGCATGTGCCGAACACGAGCCACATGGGATCGTCGTTGAAACCGCCGCCAATGTCGTTGTTGCCACGCTTGGTCAGTGGCTGGTATTGATGATAGCATCCGCCGTCGGCAAACTGGGTCGAAGCGATGTCAATGATTCTCTCTCTGGCGCGTTCAGGAATCTGATGCACAAATCCCACAAGGTCTTGATTTGAATCTCTGAATCCCATTCCCCTTCCGATGCCGCTTTCAAAGAACGATGCCGAGCGAGAAAAGCAGAATGTTATCATGCACTGGTATTGATTCCAGATATTCACCATTCGGTCGAGTCTCTCATCGCCGGTGGTGAGTTTGAATTTGTCAAGCAGGGTGTCCCAGTAGGCGCGAAGTTCATCGAACGCCCTGTCCACTTTTTCGGCGGTGTCAAACCTGCTCATCAGCTGTTTTGCGCGGGTTTTATTTATGACTCCTTTTGATTCCCATTTTTCATCTTGCAGGTTCTCGATGTAGCCAAGTGTAAAAATAAAATCCTTGCTTTCACCTGGAGCCAGAGAAACCTCTATATAATGAGAAGCAATAGGCGACCATCCGTGGGCCACTGAATTTCTTGCCGCTCCCTCTGTTACTGCCTCCGGTTCGTCGAAACCGTTATATAAGCCAACAAAAGTTTCTCGGTCTGTGTCGAAACCGTTGATTGGAGTGTTGACATTGAAGAAGGCGTAATGGTTGCGGCGCTCTTTGTATTCAGTCTTATGATAGATCGTGGAGCCTTCCACTTCTACTTCTCCCGTGGAGAAATTGCGTTGAAAATTCTCCATGTCGGTGGCAGCGTTCCATAGACACCACTCCATGAAAGAAAACAATTTGAATGTTTTCTTTTCGTTGCTCTTGTTCGTAAGAGCCAGTTTTGTGATTTCTGCGTGAGTGTCGAGAGGCACAAAGAAAAGTGCTTTTGCTTCTATCCCGTTTTTTACGCCTTTAATTATAGTGTAATTCATTCCATGGCGACATTCGTATGAGTCGAGAGGAGTTTTAGTCGGTTTCCATCCGGGGTTCCATATTGTGTCGCCATCTTTTATGTAGAAATATCTTCCGCCTGCATCCATCGGCACACCGTTGTAGCGATAGCGTGTAATTCTGCGGAATTTAGCGTCCTTATAAAAACTGTATCCTCCTGCGGTGTTTGAAATCAGGGAAAAGAAATCTTTGTTGCCAAGATAGTTAATCCAAGGCCAGGGTGTCTTTGGATTTGTGATTACATATTCACGAGTTGTGTCGTCAAAATAACCGTATTTCATTTTGAGTTACTTGTTTTAGGTTTTTATTTCCTGAAAGATATTTGTCAGATAAATACTAAATTCTGCCAATATAGTTTCCTAAGTACACATAATTGCAAAATTACAATATTTTCACTTCCAACTTTTGTTTATTTGTTGAGGGAGAGATGGAAAGGAGCATCATATTTTTCCCAATATGTAGTTTAACTGATGCCCACTTTCCATGAACCTATTTTACACCTTTATAAACTTATTAGGGATTCGGCATTATTAACTATGAAATCATCGCTATTGAGAACAAGAGGACTGTAGAGAACCGGTTTTCCGCTCATTCATGATGATTGTCATATAATTTTGCCCTCTGATCAAACCTTTCGGGTTTAAAATGATTGCTCTCATACTTTATATAGTAGATTATATTTTTAGTTTCGGGTTAACTTAGTGCCTTGTTTTAGGGGGAATAATTGTTTTATGGTTAACATATTATTCAATACAAAATTAGTGGAATAATATTTGTTAAAATAATACTATTATACCATAAATTGACATCTTAACATTTTTTGAATAGATGTAGGCTGTTTTATTGGGATATTGCGCTTATATAGATTAAATTAGAATAAATGTTTAAGTATGTTTAAAAATCGCGCTGCAGCTAAATTTTTAGCTGCAGCGGGATTTGTTTCAAAAATGGGGATTTATCTCAAGAATTTTATTTCCGGTTAACCTCTTTTATCAGAGAGATTGTAGTCGAGTCGGATGCGAAAACAGAATTCAAGCCTTGCGCTTCTTGTGCAGGGTCGCCGGTGTAATCGTCGCCGGGCTGCCATACTTCATGTTTGGGGTTTACAATGCCGCCCCATCCCCAGAAGTTTGCTCCGGAAAGTTTGCCGCCGTTCACTATTTCAGAAAAGACGTGGCGATAATAGCCGTCGCGTGCGGTCACAGGAGAGCCAACCGATATTTCCATATTGTCTCGGGGATATCCGAACTCTTCCAATACAATAGGTTTTGTGCCGTAATCTTTTAAAGCTGTGGAAAGCGCATCGTAGTGCGAGTTGATATATTCTGTAGTATTGGCGCAGGCAACCTGAAGACTGTCAACAGTAGTGGTGGCCGACACCCAGCTCCAGTTGTATGGCCAGATATGGATTGTGGCATAGTCCACTTCCGGATAAGAATGTATTTTTGTCCATAATGACATATCTCCTTCGCATCCCCATTTTCCCTCGCTTCCTATGGACACGAGATGGTTGCTGTCGATGGATTTTATCAACTTGGCTGTTTCTCCAATCCATTCGGCAAACTGTTCTTTATTGTCGGGAGAAAAAGCTCTCGGCTCGTTTGCAATCTGCCAGGCCATAATGGCGGGTGATTCAGAATATGGTTTGCCTGTTACGCTGTTTACTCGGCTCACAATGTTTTTGACATGGTTGGCGGCCATATTCTTTGCCGAATCATTAAGCACAAATTTCGATGCGTATTCCATATATGCCGGATACCCGTCTGTGGCAGGGTTTACCGCTTTTCCTGCGCCAGCCCATTCAAGATATGTGGAGAAACCTCCGCTCCACTCCCATGCGTTGTTGAGATAAAGCACTGCTTTCATGCCTCTTTTCTCAAGATCGTCAAGAAGGTAGTCAAGTCCGGCGAGGAGTGTGTCGTTATAGACTCCGGGCGTTTTCTGCAATGTTGGCGAAATATGCGATGCGAGCCCTTCCTCTCCGTCACCTCCCACTAATATGCGAAGATTGTTGATGCCGATGCTTTGGAGTGTGTCGAGTTCTTTTGCCAGTCGCTCCCTGTCGCCGCCGCGACCTTCAGAAGCAAGGATTGCCCCATACCAGAAATTTGTGCCGACATATCTGTAGACAGAATCTCCTATATAAAATTCGCCGTCGCGGACTGTCACATAATCCGGTGTGTCGGCAGCCTGTTGTGTCTTATTGCCGGAACAGGCGGCCAAAGCCATGCATGTAGCCATTATTGACGGCCCTATGATTCTTTTGTTCATGATTATTTTAGTTTTTAGTTAGATTCTCCCGATGATTTCGCGTCATCCCAATTGTCGGTTCTGAATGGAATAAGAGGCATTCCATACATATCCTTTACTTTGCCTATCGCAAAATTTTTGAAGCAGTATCTCACAGCTTTGATGTCATTCACTTTGTCGCTGCTCACTGTGACTGTGTGCGCATTCCAGTCTTCTGTGGCATGCGCAGGGTAAAACACCCTGTCTTCGCCGGCCACCTCAAAACCGGGGAGCTCCATATTCGGGTTGAGCCCTGCGTCTGCATTGTTGAACGAAATCACGGCTTTGTCCCCCTGAAGTGACACAGATTTGTATGACGGGTATGTTGAAGGAATCCCGGAGATTCCATATGTTCGGTTTGCCGCCATGAATGCAAGTCTCTCGCCTATCTCTTTCTTTTTGCGTGCATGTATGTCTTCAAGTTCAAATGGGTAAACAAGGTCAGTGGTACATACTATTCCGCTATTGGGGAGAATTTCGGCAGCCTTATGCTGGCATTCGCGGAATATGGCGGCATTGTCATTCTCTCCGTTGTCATATTTCCAGCCGGGGAGTTCCACAAAATAGAAAGGCAATTCCCCGAGCCCCCATTCTTCGCGCCAAATTTCCACCATATCTTTCTGATGTTCGGGATATTCATTGTGCCTGCCGACATTTGATTCTCCCTGATTCCAGAGGAATCCTTTTACAGTGTATCCAAGCACCGGTTTCAACATCGCGTTATACATCACTCCTATCCTTTCCCATTCATTGACAGAAGGATCCTTCTCCTCTTTGTCCATGTCCCATTCAGGATAGGTGTCAAGTTTCCATTTGGGGATCCAGCCTTCCACCTTGGAGCCTCCATAGGCGCAATTTATTATGCCTACCGGAACATTGAGCATGTCGGTGAGTGATTGCGCAAAAAAATAGGCAAGCGCAGAAAAATCGGCTGCATTCTCCGGCGCAGACACTTTCCATTTCCCTTCTACCTTCTCCTGTGGGGAATATGAAGCCTTTTTGGGCACAGTGGCCATTCTGATGCCGGGATATTTGCCTGAATAAGCAATGGCCTGGGCGGCGCCTTCTATGGGTTGAGTCCAGAACCCGCGAAGCGGCATTTCCATGTTTGACTGGCCTGAGCAGAACCATACCTCACCTATCAGGACATTATTTATTTGCGCCGGCCCGTCGCCGTCATTGAATGTTACTTGATAAGGAGTGAATGAAGCAGCGGGCGTAGCAACTCTCACCTCCCATTTGCCGGTCTTTGCGTCTGACTTTATGCGATATTCTTTTTTGTCCCACGAGGGTGTCACTGTCACTTCCGCGCCGGGTTTGCTCCAGCCCCAGAGTTTTGCCTCTGAATTTTGCTGAAAAACTGCATTGTCGCTTATGATGTCGGGGAGTTCGACGGCCCCTGATGCATTAAATGGGGATAACGCTATAAACGAAATGCCTATTTTTGCGAAATTGCTAATTTTCATTTCTTGTATGTCAGTTATGTTTGTATATATGAATTTTTTAGGGTCTCTATGTCGTGGCCTTGCAACATGGTTGATTGCCGGCAACTTTGCTTACACAAGTTTTTTATGATGCTGATATATGTCGCGAAACACTTTTGGTGAACTCCCCTTTTTCTTTTTGAATATTCTGTTGAAATTAGATATATTGTTGAAACCGCATTCATAGCAGATTTCTGCCACTGAAGTAGTTGAGTCAACAAGCAATCTTGACGCGTGGCCTAATCTCACATCGATGACATAGTCGGATATTGATCTGCCTGTGCGCAATTTAAAGAAACGGCTGAATGCCGTAGGCGTCATTCCAACAAGTGCGGCGAGATCATTAAGCCTAATCTCCTTTTTGTAGTTGGCGTCTATGTAAGCTTGCACTTTCTGCACCCTTCTGCTGTCGCAAGTCGGTTTCACTGACGCAAATGCAGAGCTCGACAGCTGCCTGTAGTTGCCCTCTTCCGCAAGTTCGTTAAGAATCGCCATTAATTCGAGCACCCCGTTGAACCCTGAATCAGTTTTTGTGAGATTGTCAAGCCTGTTATAAACCTTCAAGATGCTTGAAGCCGGAAAGACTATCCCGTTAGAACTCTCTTCAAACATTTTTCTTATTCCGGAGAGCTGATTTTTGCCGAGAAAAGACTCGCTGAACAAGTCTTGAGAAAACTGGATGGTTATTTCGCGTATTTTGTCATTTTCACACTCATGCTGTTCCCATCCATGCTCTATGCCGTGGCCAACAAGCACGAGGTCAAAATCTCCAATAGTCTCAAACGAATCACCCACCACTCTGCGGGCTCCCTTGCAATTCGACAAAAAATTCAGTTCATATTCTTCATGCCGGTGTACAGGGAACGTAAAACGGTCTTTATATCTGTCAACAAGATAAAAGCAATCCTTATCCGATAATGGCGTAATCTCAGTGATTATCTGGTTGTTCATATTTGCATTTATGATATTTAAGGTTAACCTTCCCTGCTGGTTCGGGCGTGACTGTCAAGGACGGATAATTTATATGCAAAGATAGCCACAATATACTCATAATGCAATGTTTAAATCGCGATAATACTTAAATTGCATTGTTATTGACAATATAAAGATAAAATAGTATCGGTGCTTAATATTTTTTGCAATTCCGAAATGCTCAAAAATGTACATACGTCATATTTTCATGTCATATTTTTAGTTTCATTAGGGGCGTGATTACAAAGTTTTTTATTAACTTTGCATTTTAATGAATATCTGAACAGTTTTTACGATACTGAATAACATTATAACATATGACTGAAATCGTGGAAGAAGGCATCGTCAATGAAGGCGGCCTAAACTTTGTGGAGCAGGAAATAAAGGATGATCTCGCGGCAGGCAAAAACGGCGGCAGACTCAGCACTCGTTTCCCGCCCGAACCTAACGGATATCTGCATATTGGCCATGCCAAGGCTTTCATAATGGATTTCGGCGCAGCCGAGAAATTCGGCGGCACCTGCAATCTGCGTTTCGACGACACTAACCCGCAAAAGGAAGACACAGAATATGTCAACGCTATCATGCGCGACATACATTGGCTTGGCTATGACTGGGGCGACCGTTTATATTATGCAAGCGACTATTTCCCGCAGCTTTTCGATTTTGCCATAAGGCTCATAAAGGAGGGAAAAGCGTATGTTGACGAGCAGACCAGTGAGCAGATTGCCGAGCAAAAAGGCACTCCCACTACTCCCGGCGTTGATTCTCCTTTCCGTAATCGCCCTGTTGAGGAAAACATCGACCTTTTCATGCGCATGAACAATGGAGAGTTTGAAGAGGGATCTATGGTGCTGCGTGCTAAAATTGACATGGCCAACAGCAATATGCACTTCCGCGACCCGATAATCTATCGAATTATCAAGACCCCTCACTGGCGCACCGGCACTCAATGGAAAGTCTATCCTATGTATGACTTTGCTCATGGCCAAAGCGACTTTTTCGAAGGTGTGACACATTCTATATGCACACTTGAGTTTGTGCCTCATCGTCCGCTTTACGAATATTTCGTGAAAGAACTTGCCGACGACACTTACTGTCCTCGTCAGATTGAGTTCAACAGATTGAATCTCACTTACACGGTAATGAGTAAGCGCAAGCTCCTGCAGCTCGTAAAAGAAAATCTTGTGAACGGATGGGATGACCCCCGAATGCCCACCTTATGCGGATTGCGACGTCGTGGCTACACTCCTTCTGCCATCAAAGATTTCGTGAATAGAATCGGCTATACAAAATATGAGGCTCTGAACCATATCGAATTGCTGGAACACGCAGTCAGGGAGGATCTTAACAAAACCGCTACTCGAATCAGCGCCGTTGTCAATCCTGTGAAACTTGTGATAACTAATTATCCCGAGAATCAGGAAGAGACAATCTATATGGACAATAACCCCGAGAATCTTGAAGAGGGGAAACATCCTATGCCTTTCACTCGCGAACTTTGGATTGAGCGTGAAGACTTCATGGAGAATCCTCCTAAGAAATTCTTCCGTCTTTCGCCCGACAAGGAGGTGCGTCTTAAAGGGGCATATATTATAAAATGCACCGGTGTCAAGAAAAACGAAAACGGAGAGATTGAAGAAATTTATGTGGAATATGATCCGGAATCAAAGAGCGGAATGCCCGGAAGTGACCGCAAGGTGAAAGGCACTCTTCACTGGGTTTCCGTGCCTCATGCAGTAAAAGCTGAGGTCCGTGACTACGATCGTCTTTTCGCAGTGGAGAATCCTTCTGCCGAAGAAGGTGATTTCCGAGATCTTTTGAATCCTGAGTCTCTCAAGATTCGTGAAAATGTCATGATTGAACCTTGGGCCGCTGAGAATGCAAAAGTAGAAGGCCATTTTCAGTTCACCCGTCTTGGCTACTACACTGTAGATCCTGATTCAACTTCTGAAAAACTGGTGTTTAATAAAACAATCGGCCTTAAAGACACATGGGCTAAAGAGCAGAAAAAGGTTGCAAAGTAAATTTGCACGCGCAAAAAAACGAAACTCCCTCTTGCCGATATCGGCAAGAGGGAGTTTCGTTTTTTTGCGGCTGTCCAATGTTTATAAATTGATGTTCAGTTGAATTCTGGGAATCAGATTCCATGGAGAGAGCGGCTGCCAATTGAGGGATATAAGATTGATGTTGCCATATCTCTCGGAATAAGGATATAGGTATTGGGTGTAATACCTTCTTCCCTTTCTATATTTCACTATATATGTGTCATGGTTTACTTGCCACACATCTACGTCATGGCAGCCTCTGGTAGCGTGATGCACCATATGCTTTAGTCTTGGAGGCATAGGGGGAGCCGGTGCATGATGATGATGCGGGCCGTGGCCATATGAGGGGCCATTGAAGCCCGGTCGTGGTGCCCCGCCATGATGTTTGTTGCCATGGTGGCCGGGACGCATGTCGCCATGCTTGTAATCTTTTTTGTGACCTTTATGCGATTTGTCGTGCCTGTCTTTGTGCCGGCCTTTATCCTTTTTCTTGTCCTTATGGTTTCCATGAAATCTTTGTTCCTTGCGCTCCCGGTCATGTCCCCGGTCATTATGCCTGTCGGCAAATGCCACTCCGGTACCTAACGATAGGAAGAGGGAGAAAATCAAGGTGGTGACAATATGTCTCATAGCAAATAGTTTTATTGGTTTCTTTACTTATAAGACATTTATTCATGGAATAGTTTAAACAGGCATCAACACTTTCTTTAATTTGCAAAAAAAAATATTTGAATTGCCCGGAGGATGGAGAAAGTTCCCGACGTTGCCAATGAGGCAATGCCGGAAACTTTCAAATGATTAAGACCACTTTCCCCCGGAAGTGACTAAAGTGTCTGATATGAATAGGGTACGTTATGATTATTTCAAATTTGATTTATAGAATGCCGCAATCTCGTCGAATGGAATCTTATCAAGATTGTCGTAGAGATCCGTATGGTCAGCGTCATTCACAATAAGCAGCTGCTTGTTGTCACCTTTCAGTTTTTTGAAAGCGTCTTTCCCGAAATACAGGGAGTGCGCACGGTCTCCGTGAAGAACCATGACAGCGCTTTCAATCTCAGAGGCACGTTCGAGAAGGGTGAAATTTATAAAAGGGAATGAAGACGTCACATTCCAGCCATCGGTTGAGTTGCCGCTTCTGGGATGGAATCCGCGAGGAGTTTTATAATAATCATAATAGCGTTTTACAAATTCCGGTGCATCGTCAGGCAGTGGGTCAACCACTCCCCCTCCTCTTGTGTATTTCCCATTCCGATAATCCTCTGTGCGCTGTCTTGCCATCTGTTTTCTCATTTCGTTGCGCGATTCAGCAGAGTTGTTTGCATCATAATAACCATTGGAAGTGACTCTGCACATGTCGTACATCGTAGATGCCACCGTCGCTTTTATGCGAGGGTCATTGGCTGCCGCTGAAATAGAAAATCCGCCCCAGCCGCATATGCCGAGTATGCCGATTTTCTCTGCATCAACATTTTCTTGCACAGACAGGAAATCAACGGCCGCGCTAAAATCTTCTGTATTGATGTCGGGCGAAGCCACGCGGCGGGGGATGCCGCCGGATTCTCCGGTGAAAGATGGGTCAAAGGCGATTGCAAGGAAACCTCTTTCGGCAAGTTGCTGAGCGTAAAGGCCACTGCTTTGCTCTTTTACAGCTCCGAAAGGTCCACTAACTGCGATTGCCGACAATTTGCCTGCAGCATTCTTGGGTGTGTACATGTCTGCTGCAATTGTTATGCCGTATCTGTTGATGAATGTCACTTTTTTGTGGTCTACTTTATCACTTTTGGGAAATGTTTTATCCCATTCTTGAGCGAGCGACAATTGCTCTATAGGAGCAATTGAAGTGTTGGTGTTGTCCATAACTTGAGAGTTTGCGATTATGCTGCTGCATATAACAGCAACTGAGAGTAATGTTATTTTCATATTTTTTGCAAAATTACAACTTATGTCTCATAGTAAACGTACCATAATTTTGAAACATCTTACCAATATTTTGCGCACATGATTTTTCAGTAGCCGAGTGATGAATAAATTGTTTTTATGACTGTAATGTCTTGAGCCAGCATTGTTTGCATATAGCTCATAAATGCTGTCAGTAGAATATTATGTAGATTGATAAAAATTCGCTAAATTTGTGGTGTTAAATCCGTAGTATGGATTATAGATTATTAACAACATTGAAATGAAAACAAACACCTGTTTATCAATTGCCGCAGCGCTCCTCTTGGTGTCATGCTCAGGCAATAACAAATCATCGAATACCGAAGTAGAGAATGATTCAATTGAATCTGTGGCAAGTGTGGATATGTCCGGCCAATGGTATCTTGAAAATATCGTTGTAAGTGATTCTTTGTCTGTTCGTCCGTCAGATATTGCCGGCGACGCCCGTCAGTATATTTCATTTGAAGACAGCACATATTTTATTCAGACAAATTGTAATACATTTTCCGGCCCCTATGCTATATCCGGCGACTCTATAACTCTCGGCGATGGCATCATGACTGAAATGGCGTGCGATAATATGGCTGCAGAGGATGCAATACGTCAAATCCTCCCGAACATAGTCACAGTCAGTGTTGAAAATGATTCCACAGCACGTCTGAACTGTAACAATCCTGCGCAATATATCTTGCTTCGCAAAGCTGCTGAGAAGAAATAAGCGTTCGTCCCGCGCCGCATGTAGCTGATATAATAAATTATGGACGAAGCAATAAGAAATCGCATATTAGGCTCCGTCATTGCCGGCGCAGCCGGAGATGCACTCGGATATCCTGTTGAATTTACAGATTCATACTCTCGCATAGTGGCGCAATACGGCCCGGACGGAATAACCGGATATGATAATGATGCGTATTATGATAAGGCACAGGTGTCTGACGACACTCAGATGACTCTATATACGATTGCCGGCATATGCAAGGCGTCTTCAGAAAACTTTGACGATGTTATCGATTATATTAGGCAATCGTATGTGGTCTGGATGTGCAGACAAACAGGTGTTGCGGCGAACACTTCATTCATCCCCGACATTGCAGGAGTGGAAAGTCTTAATAAGCGTCGTGCTCCCGGCATTACATGCTTGAATGCGCTTGATAACATTCGCAGAGGGATACCGGTTGTAAACAATAGTAAAGGTTGCGGGTCGATTATGAGAATCGCACCGGTTGGGCTTTATGCGGCTGCTAAGAGAATTGCTTACGACAGATGTGCCGAACTTGCCTCAGAGGTTGCACTAATAACTCATAAGCACCCTATGAGCACTTTGTCGTCGGCAGTGTGCGCTGTCTTGATTCAGCAGTGTGCAGAGAATGTGGCACCTCTGTCGCAAGAAGGTTTCTGCAATATGGTCAGGAAGGCACTTGACGTGACAAAGCAATTATATTCTTGCCAATATCCGAACTATACGTGCGAGTTGGAACGCATATGCCTTGAGGCGCTTGATTTCAAAGATGACAAAAGGCTCGATTGGGAAATAATAGAGCATTCTATAGGAGAAGGATGGGTGGCTGAGGAAACTCTGACTATATCGCTTTTTTGTGTGGCACGTCATATCAATAATGTAGAAAAGTGTCTGATTGCTGCTGTCAACCATGGCGGCGACAGTGATTCTACAGGTGCGGTGGCCGGCAATATCATAGGAGCGATACTTGGATTTGATGCAATCCCGGAGAGTTTGTGTAGAAATCTTCAGGATATAGATATTCTAAAGAAAATGGCAGAGCTGCTTGTAGAATAAAATAGTTTGTAAGACAGATTAACCATTTCTTGGTTATATACAACTATGTTTCGCGATATTGTATTTGCTTCAAGCCGGCAAGATAAAACAATATCGCGACACATGTGTTGTCTACGAGTTGATTCCGTCATCATAATATATATGCAGGCATATGTTATGGTTCTATTGCAAAAACAGTATTATTTGATTAAATTTGCGGCATTATTGTGAACAGGATGGTTTCCCACACAATCATTTTGTACGAAAAATTGTAATCCATATCATGAAAATAAAAATCCGGTCTCATCAGTTTGTTGCAGGTTTACAGATTTGATGCTTTATGTAGTTTGCCATTGCCACGGCATTTTCACAGCCGAGCACGTATTGTTTGCCGTTTTTTAATCTAATAAGAATGCATTCGCTGCGGCTCCCGTAATATCCAAGATATGTGCCTATCATAATATCATTGAAATATCCCCAGTAGCCGAAAAATCCGCCGCTACCGCATAACCTTAGTCCACCGGCGGATGGATAGCACATGTCAACTGACTGAATATCGTTGTACGCAAAACATTTCGGATGTGATAACAGCCTGTGTAGTTTGATTTCTGATTGGTCTGCCTCTATTGAAATGGGGCAAAAGTAAAGGCCGGTGATTGTTGCTCCCCCCATAATTATACAGAAAAGAGGAAGTTCCCTTGTATTGTCGAGAAGTGCGATCACTCCGGCAACAAAGAGGATTAGAACCAGCACTGTAATAATTTTAGAATAGATGCTGAATTTGACTTTGTTTTTCATGTTGTATGTGTTTAATCTGTCTCTTCAAGAATGAAAATACTCTCAACCGGTTTGCCAAAGTATCGGCCGATTTTTAGGGCCAGCGGAGTTGAGGGAAGAAATCTGTTTTTCTCTATGGCAACGATGGTCTGTCGGCTCACTCCTACTGCTTCGGCAAGCTGTTGCTGGGTTATATTCAACTCTGCTCGTTCCACCTTAATCCGGTTCTTCATTATCACACATTTTGTCATAGCGATGCATTTCCAATCGGAAATTGCAAACGAAAATTATTGGAAGAAGCGCGAGATTGAAAATTGAAAACATCAGAAAACCAATCCCGTTTATTGCAATAGTGAACGCAATGAGCAATACTACATATGCATAAATAGAGTTTAGAAGCGATGAAAGACGAATGGATCTGGTCATTTCATCTTCGATATGCTCCTTAGAGCAAACAATGAATAATGAGCCGAGCGCGATACCTATAATCACAAGGTCATTCACTATTATGTCGTAAATGCCCGAAAACGACGTCATGTCAAAATAAATCAATGCTCCCATTATCAGAGAAGGAACAAATATGATCCACCCTATCGTTTGAAAGCAGTGAGGGAAAAGTAGATTTTTCATAATAATTAGTATTTATGAGTGATTTTGATGATTGCAAAGGTAAATAATATTTTTCATATAGACAAGTATACTTTACATTTTGTTTATTAAAAATTACACAAAACAAAAACAAGTGCTTCCAAAACTGATGGAGCACTTGTTTTATTTAATTTATGTTGACGGGCGTCCGTAAAACACCGGGGCCTCTCGTTTTCAAAATCTCAACCGTGTCACACGTAGGTAAGGCATGTTCAACGTGCTATAATCTTTTTGCTACGTCCGTCGAAATATTTTACGATGTAGATGCCGTTTTGGGGACCGTCAATCCTCATGCCATGAAGGTTATAGTATTGTGCATCCCCTTGATTGTCATCAGAGATATTCTCTAATCCGGCAGGATCGCTCTCCCAGCTAAACTCGGTATATTCATCTTCTGAATTCTCTACGGAGAGTCGGGTGGGAAACCCTTCGGCATCGCATGCCCATGCCACCTTAGCCGACTGACTGCCGTCTACGGTGGTCAGAGTCATAGCTGTCGGGAGTTCTTTCGGAGCAAGCCCCATATAGCCGGCCTGGGCGAGATACTCCAGCTCCGAGAGGTCTATGCCATAAAGCGCGTCGAAGAGACGGAGCGACCCGACATTGGCAACATTTTCATAAGTGAAATCACAGGTATAATCCTCAGTTGGATCTCCTGTCTCTGAATACGTCATACTGCTCACGCTGCCATTTGAATATGCTATTTCAGTAGTATTGACCGAGGTGCATCCATCCTCCACTGAGGTTTCGACTATTGAAGATAGATACCCGTCGGTATATCCGAAGGTATAGTCCTTGCTCTCGTTGTCCGACGAATGAGTCACTGTCACTGCGCGTCCCTCGTCATCGAGCGTCACTTCATACACCTCGTATTTACCGTAGGAGGAACTCTCATAAATGAGTTTTAGTTTTCCTGATGCCAAGTCGTCGTAAGAGATATTGGTGTTGTCGTTTCCTTGGTGGATGTGAATGAGTCGTCCTTGGTCGTCGTAAAGAAAGAAAGAAGTGTACATGGCTACAGAAATAGGATCAGAGATGTCCATATCCGGTTCCACTTCAAGAATAGATGCAAGACGTTTTGGAGCCGCCGCGGCTGAGAGAGCCATTGAAGCGGCGATAGCTGAAAGTAAAATTGCTTTCATGAGCATTGTTAAGTTAAAAATGTTTTATAACAAGATGGTCGCCGGAGAATTTCTTCGGTTGTGGTGCAAAGTTAAATAAAACTTTTAAAATAAGCATCATCGAAATGCTGACTTAATGATGTTTTGACGATGATTATTTTTGTAAACTAAATTGTAATTCTTTTTTAGAAGCAGAATACTCCGGTGACGGATGGAGCTGATGTATCATTTTAGAATTGATGTAGAGATATTCTTATCGCCACTGAGTTCTCCGGATTGATTTACTTTTTTGCCATAGTTGAACGTATAGACAACAGCAAGTGATATACAGCGGTGATAATCGGAGCCGAATTGTGTCACGCAGCTGTCATACCAGCGTGTCGTTAGTGTGTCCTTGCTAAGATTCCATGATGACTGAAGTGGGTTGACTAATGAGAGCCGTATGTTCCAGCCGCGCGAAGCCCATCCCGCACTTATTGACGAACTCATAGGCATCTTACGCAAATATCCGTTGTCGCCGTCAACATAGCTCCAGCCTGAATCCCAAAAACCATTGAAGAAGAAATTGCCGAGATAATAGTTGACGACAATATTAGCAGTAAAAGGGAAATGCGACATACTGTAACTCCCTGTTGTATTGTAAATCAATAATCTCGGAGATACAGCAACAGAGAATTTCTCGTCAAAGAACTTCCCGGTCAGGCTTGCGCCTAACTGCCCGTGATTGTAATCGCCATCGTTTTGATATTTTTTTAACATGGTTCCATCGGGACTGTCAGGGGTATAAACTGCTATCTGGCGGTTTGTGATGCGGAACATTGTCGCGTATGCCGACATCTGCCATCGGTTGCTTGGCAGCCACGTATAGCTTATGTTGGCAACGGTGTTGCGTGAACATTTCAAGTCCGGATTGCCTGATATATACATTAATTCGGATTGCCGTATTATATTAGGATTCTTCATTGTGGCATCGGGAGAGAATGTGGCATATTGAAACCACATGCTAATTTGATTTTTTTGATTGGGGGCATACTGCACATTTATGTGAGTAAAGGGATACCGGTCATTCATTGTCTTTCCGTTTATATGGTTGGATTCAAAAGCATAGCCTCCGTCAATACTGCCTGATATGTTTTTATAATTCAATGAGACTCCTAAAGTAACGCCTGTGAAAGTCTGTCGAAACTTGTTTGTGGCATTGCTCGATCCTGTATAGTCAATCCGCGTGCGTCCGCCGCCGGAAGACATATTTGAAAACAAAGCAATGTTGTCTGACAGGTGTTTGTTAACCTGCACTGTGCCACGCAAATGCCATAAACTTTCATCTGCATGATTTTCTATTGACTGAGTGTCTGTTACGTAATTGGTGGTAGCATTATTGTCTGTAAAATCTGCTTGAAACGTTCCGTTGATTGACCAGCCGTTGCCCAATATAGCATACAGCTCGCTGTTCCATCTGAGGGCGTTATTAGCTGAGGGTGATTCCGTGTGATACATTTCATTCGTGTAATGACTCGAAATGCTTACATATCCTGACGTGTTGCACAACGGTGTATTTATACGCCGGTATGATATAAGATTTCTGAATGAAAAGTTATCATCCTTATTCCACGACGCACGTAATGCTGAGTATAAGCCCTGACGGTGCCGGCTGCCGGTTTTTGTGCCGCTCTCTCGTCTGACTGTGCCTGACTCCAGTCTGTAAGTTTCATTTGAAATTGAACCGATATGAGAATTGTAGTCATAGTCTCCCGACACTATAAGGTCATATTCCATCTTTTTGTAAGCAAATTTTGAATATACGGAAGCCTCCCCGCTGCGTATCATGAAATGTTCTTTCCCGGTGAGTTTGGTATATCCTCCGAATGAGTAGGAATGTGTGATGAAATTCACAACATGTTGCGAACGCTGAAACCTCGGGTCAACTGGGAAATTGAGATATTCAATTCGTTTTACGTCCCCCGGATTTAGCCCGCTTACATCTTCATCTGTAGCCGGATGATAATTGACAAATATGTTAACCACTTGATTATCGGCCGTCTTTATGGTTTCCGATGTCGGATTTACACTCAACTGCGGAATGTTCATGTTTAAAAGGAGAGAAATGCCGTCAGAAGCGGTTTTCTTCTGATTCCCGGTAGGTATATAGACTGTCTTGGTCGCGCTTGTGCGCTGTGCGTCGGCCACAACTGTTATCTCTCCGAGTTCTTTCACCGTTATTGTGTCTGGCTCGGCCTGCTGCCCATATGCTGCAAAAGGGAGCATTATTAATGGTAGTATATTGTGTTTCATGTTGCGAAATTATATTGAGTTGTCTTAATCAATCCTTATATAGTCTTATTTAGTCTTAATCTTGCAATGTTGGAGCTTAATGAATGGTTATTATTGCTAATTTTACATCATGAAACACTTTAAACTGATTCTTACTTTAATGCGCATTATAGTAACGTTGTTGTTTGCTGCCAACGTTATTTTCATGATACAACTGTATAACTCCATAAAGGAGCGTTATATAAGTGACGTAGAGCAATGTCTCAGAAGGGCCGACCAGATTGAGATTGTTGATCGAATGGTAGACGCGGGTCTCTGTGAGGACAATGATGTGGTATGGCTTCGGATAGGTCTGCAAAAATCAGACATAGGCCCTGCAACAAGTGCAAATCAAATGCTTGAAATGGATTATTCGCAAGGATTCAAACGTGTAGACCAACAAATAATATCGATAATTTCTCAGCAGCTTCATGGCAGTTATGACAAGCAGCTTGGCAAACCTGATATAAATAATATGGAGCAAGCGTTTCGCCGTGACCTCCATTTCTCCGGGTATAATCCCGAATATGTCAGCATTGTCACCCCCGGCAACAATTTTGAGCATTCCTCTGAATTATGGAAGATTGAATATCAAGTTAATGGAAAACTCACCTATTGCGCATACATCTCGCCATTGACAGAGAATATCCTGAAAGAAATGAGCGGGGTGATTGTTACATCAGCTCTGATAGCGATTGTGCTGACATTCGGATTCTGGTATCTTCTTCATGTAATAAAGCGGCTTCGCACTATCGAGGAAATGAAAGATGACTTCACCAATAATATGACTCATGAACTTAAGACCCCTATTGCCATTGCGTATGCGGCAAATGATTCATTGCTCCAGTTCCCGGATCCCAATGACGAAGAACGGACTAAAAAGTACCTCTCAGCCTCTCTTGAGCAATTATCCAAGCTTGCCGGACTGGTTGAGAATATTCTTGCCATGAGCATGGAGAGACGGAAACATCTTGCAATGTCTAAGGAAGAATTGAATCTGAAGACATTTCTGATTTCAATTATCGAGCAGCAAAAACTGAAAGCAGACAAGCCGTGCGACATAATATTAGATTGTCCCGGAGATGCTGTTGTAGAGGCAGACCCGACACATTTTTCGAATGTGGTTGGCAATCTGATTGACAATAGCGTCAAATACTCAGGCAAATCCGTTATGATAAAGATAAAGGCTGACGCATCAGGAATTTCTGTTTCTGATAATGGAATCGGTATCCCTGACAAGTCGCTGCACGACATATGGAGTAAATTCTATCGTGTCCCGCATGGCAACCATAGTGACGTAAGGGGCTATGGAATTGGCCTTTTTTATGTGAAGTCAATAGTTGACAAGCATGGCTGGTGGATAGGCGTAGAAAGCAGAGAAGGGGCAGGAAGCAAGTTTACCATAAAATTCAGAAATTATGAAAAATAGAATACTATTGGTTGAGGATGATTCAACATTATCAATGATTATTTCCGAGACTTTGCAGCGCGATGGCTTTGAGGTAGTGACTGCAGGCAACGGAGAGGATGGATTTCAGAAGTTCGCCAAGCATGGCGCCGACCTCATAGTTGCCGACGTTATGATGCCCCGTATGGACGGATTTGAAATGGGGCGCAAGATACGGCAGATAAGCCGGGGTGTGCCGTTGTTGTTTCTAACTGCAAAATCAGAAATTGAAGATATTGTCGAGGGATTTGAACTTGGCGGCAATGACTACCTTAAAAAGCCATTCAAGATGCTGGAACTTATTGTGAGAATCAAGGCGCTATTGCGCAGAAACCTCCGGGAAGAAGAGCATCGACATAAAATTGGGAAATATGTCCTGGATATGACTGCGCAGACGCTCTCATATCTTGATAAAGAAACCGTGCAGCTATCGTTGATTGAGGCTAAACTATTGCAAGAATTAGTATCAAATCAAGGGCACACTGTTGATGCTTCTGCCCTGATGATTCTTATATGGCAACGGGATGACCCTTATAGCCGCAACTCGCTCCACGGATTTATACACAAGCTTCGCCATTATCTTCGACATGACGCGTCATTGTTGCTGATTAATCAGAGAGGCATAGGCTATATGCTGACAGTGAAGCAATGACTTCCCCGAGGCAGCGACATGATGGCCGTAGACGCAAACGCGGGTTCGGCTATCTTGCTGCCGCACACATCATCACATCGTTTAATTACTTAAACATGGCATTGGGGAATAGAGCCTTTGCTTGCGCTTCATCAAGCGCTACAGAACAGGCTCCATCTTCTGATTTCATTCTGACAACGGGTGTTGACACCACTTCCCCATTCAAACTTATTGCAATTCTTCTATCAAGATTTCTTTCTGTTATTTCTGCATATTTGGCGGTGTCGGAAAAATTGAAAGGCATAGTAAAACTGTCGTCATCAGGATAATGAAGCAACTCCGATATATGCACTGTTTCCTCCATAAGACAAGGTGAAACGATTTCTATTGTATCTCCTTTATCAATTGTCGGATATATTGAGACAACAACGTTTTTATCAACGCTGACTTTTGCCGGTGCTTCGGCATTGGTATTGCAAGCTATTACAGGGATTCCTATAAAACTTGCAACCAGGATTGAGATTATTGAATTATTAGTTCTCATACAGATATGTTTTTATAATGAAATTTTAAGTACGAACAAAAATTTGAAAACATCGAATTTTGGGGTATAAGCCGGACGCAGAAGTATTGTTGAAATCTCCTCCAAACCGTACTTGACAAGCGACTTTGCCTTTCTTCCATGTATCAGAATCTTTAGAGGTTTAATATTTATATCTTTATGTTCACCAACGAGATACGCCCATACAAGAGCCATGCAGACCATCGCGACAAGTCTTTCGATGCGGTCCATATCACGCATATGGGTGTCCTCGATGTTGAAGCCGGAAGATTTCATGGCTCTGAAGGCCGTTTCTATCTCCCATCGTTTTTTGTATGTCAAAATCGCCTCCTCGGGCCGGTTGAAGCATATGAGAATCTGCAATTCCGGAACACCATCGGAGTTTTTGATCCGGCTTCCGGCAAGATAGACATACTCCCCTTTGTGAAGAAAGTGCTTATGGAAGAATTTCTCCTGACCGACCTTCAAGTCATTGAACAGCCACCATGCACGGATTCTTTCACCGGTGATTTGCTGAGATCAGGTACCAGAGTATCGACAATATCAAAGGTACAAACATTGTCCTTGTTGATGAAAATGCACCTCAGAAGGTCGAAATAAATGATGCCGTACTAATAAATAACGGTAGCGAGTATTCTGCCAAACAGATAAGATGCGATGTCGTAAATGGCGTGGCAACATACAAATTGAAGTTCAAACGTCTCTCTGTTTTCAAGAATTGTAAAGTGATTCTAACAGTAAACGGACATAAAGTGACCGTTGATGTTCAAAAGAGTATGTCTGAACGATGACCTGTAAGCTATGAAAGCATTTGTTTGCATTTTAATCGTGAGCTTCACATTTGTGTGCAAATGCCTTCGCCAATACCTGTCTTAACAATTATTAACTATAAATCGTAGTTATAACTACAAAATATAGTTGTATCTTTGTGGCATCAATTCTTTATATATGGAAAAACTGACTGCTAAAGAAGAAGAAGTATTAGGTCTGTTCTGGAAGAAGGGCCCGCTCTATGTAAGAGAGATAGTGGAACTTTATGAGGATCCCAAGCCTCATTTCAACACTATCTCAACCATAGTGCGTGCTCTTGAAGAGAAGGGATATGTCGGTCATACTCCCAAAGGCAAATCCTATCAATATCATGCTATAGTTGCGGAAGAAGACATGGGAAAGAAATCCTTGTCTTCAATCGTAGGACGATATTTCAGAAACTCATACCTCCGTGTTGTCTCCTCATTGGTGGAAGATGGCAATATTCCTGTGGAGGATCTAAGGAAATTGCTTGACGAAGTAGAAAAATCCCATGACAATAAAACAATCTGAATATGGGCAGACTTTTATCATACTCTCTATCCGTTTCGGTTATTATTCTTGTGCTATACCCTGTGTTGCATCAGCTAATAAACCGCAACCGCAATTTCCGCTTCAATAGATTAGCTGTTATTACAGGGCTTCTGCTGTCGCTGGCACTGCCATGTATCCTTGATGCAACGCTCATTTCATTGCCGTCGAATCCTGCTGTAATAAATATGGATTCGATGATAAGTATGGATTCCACGCTATCACAAACGCAGGCTACGAGCATAGAGAACGATTCAACCACTACCCTCCCATGTCTTCCCATTGTTCTTATTGTTTATTTCTCAGGAATAATCGTTTTATCTTGCCGCGAAATCATATCATTCCTGCGTCTGTTCAGAATGATTGCTGTCAGTGAGAAGAAGAGAATAGATGGGGTTACAATCTGTAGTATTGCAGATAATGTTATCGCGCCTTTCAGTTGGGGCAACTATATTTTCCTGAATGATACTGAGTTTGATAACTCATCATGCATCTATATCCACGAAAAGGCGCATACCGACCGACGGCATTGGATTGACGTGCTCTTTGCCGATCTTTTTTGTATTCTGCTATGGTATAATCCCTTCGCATGGACGACAAGACAACTTATAAAACTCAACCATGAGTTTGAGGCAGACGAGGCAGTTATCAGTTCAGGAATGGATACATATGATTATCAAAGATTGCTGGTGGTCAAAGCGATGGAAAACAGATATCTTCCGATAGCAAACAGTTTTGCGGCAGATAAGCGCAGCTTTCGCAAAAGAGTTCTTATAATGAGCAAGACGCGTCCGTCAAGGAAGGCGATGCTGATTGCACTCTGTGCAATTCCGGCCGTCGCTCTTGCAGGCGCGGCATTGTCAATGCCTGTTCCATCCCATATTCTTTCTGAAATATCCGGTTACAGTCTTCGAGAAGAACTATTATCAGAAGAAAAAGATAAAAAGCAACGGGAGCCGGTGGCTAAAAATCTCAGAATAGAGCACGAGCCGACAAAACCGAAAACTGAAACACTTACAGTTATCCCCTCTCCTTTTGATGATCAGAAACCTTTGGCTGAAATTATACGATATTCTGTTGAAACAATCCAATCTGATAAAGACACAAAAGTAAATATCGAAATTGTGGTAGATGAAGATGGAAGAGTCAAGGATGTTTCAGCCGATACCCCGTATGGAACACAAGTTGCTGTCGCTATCAGCAAAAAATTTAACGGCGTAAGGCTCGAACAGATTACCGACAACGGGCGACCCATGGAAGTCCACTTTGTGGTTCCGGTGCAACTAAAAAAACGGAGTAATTAGAATCATAAATATTATCTAACTGGATGCCAGATAATTGGCATCCGGCCATGCTCTTACCCTTATGAAACAGGCTTCACTTATATTGTTAATTACATTTTGTTCTGTCATTCAATCTTTTAGCCAGAATAGGATAAGCGGTGTCGTCAAAAACGTCGAGGGAGGCGGTGTGGATTTTGTCAGTGTGATTGCATCACCATACAATGCTCCGAAGACGATATTGGCATCTGCCTTCACCGATGAAAACGGCAAGTTTCAAATGTCGGTTAAAAGCGAGTGCGACAGCCTTATTCTCAAAGCATCGAGTATCGAGATTGCTCCGTCACAGATTACAGTGCCCAACCGCACCGGTAATTATGAAATCATTGTGGAGAACCGCGCCGTCGAACTGAAAGAGGTTGTCGTAAAGTCGAAGAAAGTCTATTCGCAGGGCGACACCATCAACTATAATGTAGGCTCTTTCCTGTCGCAGACAGACCAGTCGATAGCCGATGTCTTGAAGAAAATGCCGGGTATAACGGTTTCGGATGCCGGACAGGTGTCCTATCAGGGCAAACCTATCAAGAACCTTTATATTGAAGGTCTTGACCTTATGAAAGGACATTACGGTATAGCCACCAATAACATCGCCCCCAACAATATCGCTACCGTACAGGTATTGGAAAACCATCAGGACATAAAGGCGCTCAAAGGACTGCGCCCGGAGGAACAGGCATCCATCAACCTTCGACTCAAAGAAGGTGTCAAAGGCGTGTTCAATCTCATTGCGACACTCGGTGGCGGATATGGCGATGAAGGATTGTGGAACAATTCTGCCATAGCGACATATTTCCGTTGCAACAGTCAGTTTCTCGCCACTTACAAGGGGAACAACACCGGCGAGGACTTGTCGCAAGAGCTGTATTCATTCGACAACGATTATTCGCGCACAAGCAATATCTCGACTATCTCCATGCCGTCTGCTCCGGGTATAGACAAGCGTTTTTATTATTTCAACCGCTCGCACAACGCCACATTCAACAACGTATATCGCGTAGGCAAATCGGGCGAGTTTGGTATCAACGCCGCCTATCTGAACGACCGCGACATGAGGCAAAGCCATTCGGCAACCACCAATTACCTGCCCGACGGCGGAGTGAACACCGTTGACGAAATGATGGACGGCACAGCGCGTATGCAGAAAGCATACGGCGACCTTACATATATGAACAACGGCGATGAAAACTACCTCAAAGAGCAGCTTAAATTTGATTGGAGCACTACCGATGCCGACAGTCGTATTGTCGCCGGAGGTGACAACGTGAGCCAAATTGGTAAGACCGACACATACCGCTTGCTGAACAAATTCCACATGACGCACCGCAATTCCACCGACCGTGGATTTGAAATTTCATCGCTTGTCAACTTGGAAAAGCGACCGCACAGCCTGTCTGTTTCCCCCAATCTGTTCCCCGACATCATACCGGGTGATATGCTGTATCAGCATGTGGATTTCCGCAATATATCAACCGAAAACCGTGCGGGATTGCTGTCTGTTTTCAAAGCCGGCAATTTCACATTGCACCCCTCGGCGATAGTCAACTATCATCGCAATTCACTCGAAAGCCGACTTGACGCAACGGACAACAACCTGACACTCGACTATCTCGATGCCGGAGTAGGTGCCGAAATGATGTTCAGCACCCGCAAAATCCATGCCTCGTTATATCTGCCGGTGAAATACCGCCTGTTCCGGCTCAACAACAGACTTGATGGTGATATTACCGAAAAAAACCGTTTTCGTGTCGAGCCGTCATTCAACTTTACATACAAATTCAACAGCAGCCATAACCTAAAAGCATCGGCAATGATAAACTATATGACTCCTTCGATTGAAACACTTTATTCCGGGCACATATTGACATCCTACCGTCAGTTGTCAGCTTACGACGTGGCAGGGCTATACGAAGGCATGAATCAACATTACTCGTTAGGCTACGATTTCAAGAACATTCTTTCAATGAGTTTCGCCGGAGCGGAGGTTTCATGGAACAGACAATCGCCCGAAGTGCTATATGGCTCCTGTTACGACGGCATAGTGCAGCGCACCATAAGCCGTCGCACATCGGAGAACAGGGATATGATTTCTACAAAAATCCACGCAAGTCAGGGGTTTGACTGGCGACGTCTGAAAATCGGAGCCTCGGTTACTTACTCCTATTACAACAGCCCGCTGCTCGTTCAGGACGAGGTGTTGCGCTACTCCGGCAACAGTATAGGAGTGAACGCCGACATCAGCCTGACCCCGTTCAAATGGATGGGCATATCTTATCAAGGAAACTACTCGCAGTCGGCTACGCAGCAGAAAGGATATGACAGATTTCCGTGGCTGCGCACCGTAACGAACAAGGCTTCTCTCGACTTTACAATTCCCGGAGGCGTTACGCTGACTACATCGCTCTACCATTACTACAACAACTTCAACGACGGTGACAAGTCCTTCCTTCTGCTCAATGCCGAGGCGAAGTACACCATTAAGCGTTTCAGCTTTACGCTGTCATGCGACAATCTGCTAAACCGTAAGTCGTATATTTACTCCGACCTCTCGGCTCTCACCGAGTCAAAAGCAATCTACAACATACGCCCTCGCAGTGTGTTACTTAAAATCCGATTCAGAATATTCTAAAAACCACTGTTATGAAATATCTATTATCCCTACTTTTTGTTTCCCTGTGGATTACAGGAACTGCACAGGAAACCTGCTCCCGGATTATCGACAAAGCTACACCTGTCGATACCGCCCGATACAAGGTTACATATTCGCTAAAATATAAATTCCACCCCGACATAAGGGATGCCTACAACGACACTCGAATAGTGCAGATCGGAAAACGCAGTGTCAAAGATTACAGCGACATTATCAATCACTTCGATTCTTTGGCAACCGAACAGGTCAGACGCGGTGCAGACTCTTATTCCAATGTGTCGGGCAATCCTTGGCCTTTGGAAATCATCAGACCCGTTCGGGGAGAGAAAGCCGATTTGAAATACCGGCTGTCAATGTCCGCCTTCTTTGTCTATTCTGATTCCGTTCCGTCGTTGGAATGGAATTTCAGCAGTGAAGAAACCGAATCTATTATGGGCTATGACTGCCGTAAAGCGACTACTGACTTTGCCGGACGCACTTATACAGCATGGTTTACACCTAAAATCCCTTTGCCTTTCGGGCCTTACAAATTCGGAGGTCTGCCCGGTCTTATCCTAAAAATAGAAGATGCTGAAAGACAATTTGTCTGGGAGGCAATCGGATTTGAACGCACGAACAATCCCATAATGGAATATACATACCATGACGGCAACGATAAACGATGCTCGGCAACCGATGTTGAAAAAACTCTTGTACGCTATTTCAAATCGCCGGTCGGTTTTATGATCTCAGAGATGGGCGGAGATAGCAACAGGGTTCATATTGTCGGCAAGGATGGCAAGGTGATGAATAATGCCGATGCAACCCAAATGTCAGTTCCATATAAACCACTCGAAATAAAATGAAGATATTACGGATAATAGCACTCTCCCTGTTCATGTCAGGGTGTGCCAACGCGCAGTCAACTACCACAACGGTAAAACTAAAAATATCCGGGGAGCCTTTACCTGCAATAAGGCATATCATGGATATGAAAATATCCGGTGATACATTGCTGTTTGTCTTTGAATGTGAGGGCGGATATGGCCAACGGCTTCTCCGTCGCGCAATTATCGACAACACAATCAAGATAAGCCCGGATATGGGCAAACTGGAAGACGGTTACTATGCTTCCTATATGCCTTATCCTTTTATATCCGATAATGGCGCAATCCACGTTGTCGGGCAGGATGATGGCGAGATTTTTACCGTCGAGAACGATACAGCGTTTGTCAGGACACGGCAGTATCTGATGGACAGCAACAGCACCGTGCCTTTCCCTCTTTCACATTACGTTCAGGATGTATATATGACAAATCCTGACAGATACGTTTTCATCGGACGCGAGCCAAACGGAGGTCGTCAGTATGCCATGACTGCCGACCTTGCCACATCAAAGATTGATACAGTCAGACAGATTAACATTTCTCCCGAATTACAGACATGGATGTCTAATGCAGGGGAAATGGTATATTCAGGCAATCACGACAGGCTCGCTTTTGCCTATAGACTTCACCCGGTGGTCGAGATATTCGACACTGACGGCAAGACAATCAAATCGGTAAAAGTTGGAGAAGATGTCTTCGACCCGAATACTCTTGAAGAAGCCGACCTCGAGGCTATGAATAGTCTGCACACAGTGGATTTAACATATACCTCCGATTACATCTATGCTTTGCATTGGGGCTATGGGTATTCCGATGCCGATAAAACCGCTCCAGCCATTTACAAGATTGACTGGAACGGCAAAGTAATCGACAAATACACCAACATGCGGTATCCTCTTTATCGCATTGCAGCCATCAATGACAGCAGTCTTATTGGCTGGAACGGTAAAGAGCTTGTCTTAATTCAGCTATAAACAGTAAGCACGATTAATCGCTCTCCGCCGTAATCGCGAAATTCGCAAAGATAGATCCCCTGCCAGGTCCCAAGATTTAATCTGCCGTTCGTAATTGGAATTGTCAACGAAACACCCACCAGTGAGGACTTTGCATGGGCAGGCATGTCATCAGCGCCCTCCAATACATGATTGTAATATGGCTCATTTTCAGGCACGACGTGGTCGAGAATCTTATCCATATCGGAACGGACATCAGGGTCTGCATTCTCGTTTATTGTGAGTCCGCAGGATGTATGCTTCACAAAAATATTCAGCAAAGCGGATTGGGGAAGCGGATTTGGCAGCCGGCGGATTATCTCACCGGTTATCAAATGACAGCCACGCCTCATTGCCGGCAGTTTGAATTCTATTTGTTGTATCATTTTGATTAATCTGTTAACTCGATTCCCTCGTTGTTGAGTTCATTTACGAGTCACTATTTTATTAATTCATAAATTTCCACGCGGTTTTCCCCTGTGGGGAATATCATTATCGCTTTATTATTGCCGATTTTGTAAACGGTGCCGGCTACAGAATTTTCACTGCCATAAGTGGTCAGAGGGTCTTCGTTCAAGCTCCATCCACCAAGGAATATAAGCGATTCAGGGCTGTTTTGATACATAAATCCTGATTTGCGCTGGCTCCCTTTTGTTTTCTCAAAAAATATTTTCCCGTCTGCCTCCTTGAATCGGCAATTGAAATACGGATAAGAGAAAATGCCGTAGCGGGCATCTATCTGTATTGAACGCACTTGCTTGAATCCTATCATATCTTTGGGCGATATGGGATATGTTTTTGCGCTGAGCAACTTTTCGACAACTCTCTTTTCTGCATATCCGATTGAACCTGCTGTAACAGCCGACAATACTTCCTGTGCCTTTTCCCGGCCAAGTGAGAGCACCCCGTAATCAGTAGGCAGAATAGTTCCTTCAAGAGCATGGTTGAGATTATCTGGCATCTCAGGATTAATCATTAAATCCTGAGGCCCTTTCCAAGCTCCTGTCAGATTGCCGGCCTCCGCATGAGAGAACATTGCCGACATAGGACAATATGCAATAAGCAAAGTAATTAATAATCTATAATTCATGACTTTGAATGCATTAGTTTATCTTTGCCTGTTTATAACTTTTACAAGTTTAACCAAAATGTTACCCTGCTTTCCAAGCAGACATAATGTAGTGTTATTATGGAATTTGTATGACTCTACCATAATCTTTACCGGAAGAACAGCCTATAGCGACAATCAAACTTATGAGTGCTATAAATGCGATATATGTTCTCTTCATGACAGTTCAGAAATTAGTTGTGTACAATATAAAGGATCGCTGTCCTGCCCTGAGAAATTCTTTCATTTCAGCTTCTCGTTTTAAATGGGATAATATAATCGTCTCAGTTTTTGAAAAGAGCGCAAAAACCTTGCTTGTTGAACTGATAATACATCTCCACGCGCTCTGGAGTATCGTTCTCAAGGAGTAGCAACAACTCTTTTGTAAATTCGAGCACACCGGAGCCATTGGCGGTTACTATGCCGCCATCAGACACTGCCTGCTGATGTATGTAGTTTTCTGAATTGGTATAAGCTTCACCTCCCCACAGTTTGAGCTGGTCAAGACCATTTCCGGTATGCTTTACGCTATTGAGAAATCCATGCTTTGCCATGAATGATGCTCCATTGCAGATTGCTCCGACAATTATACCTTTATCCAATGCTTTGCGAACAATGGGCGCAATCTTATCCACTCCCGGATTAAGCCAGCCATAACCGCCTATCAGAACAAGTGCGGCATAATCATCCGGCATATTCTCAATAGAATAATCTGGCAACACACGGAAGCCGCCGATGGCAGTGACTGGCTCCATGGTGGGTGCCACTACTTTATTGATATATTTTGGATTTGACTTCAACTGCATTTCGTCGCTGCTTACAGCTTCCATGAGATAGACCATTTCATGTGACGCGAAATCAGGAAGCAGAATGTATAGTATTTCGTTGCTCATATTTAGGCTTATTTTAAAATGTTGGAAAAACTCTGTTCACAAAACATCGTAGGTGTAAACTCTACAATCTGATAGTCGGCGATTCCATTGATATTAAACGGGTCTTGCAAAATGATTGCATCAACTGCGGCACGGCTGTCGGCCTTAATCATTATCACGCCTCCAACACGAGGGTTTTGTGGGCCGGAGGAAATGAAATCCTCTGCGGCATAATGTTCTGCAAGAAAATCGCGGTGTGCCTGAAGAAATCGATCAACCTCTACAAGCGGCTTCTTATATGTAAGAATAGCTATAAACATAGTTGTAGTCTTTGATTTAAGACTGCAAAGTTAATCATATTTGCCCGATTTTAGTAATTCCCCTCTAAAACGTATTGGAACCTTTCGTGTGTCTCAAGCGCAACGGATATTCTGATTAACTTGTGGAAGTCAGTATTTTGTCGTAACTTTGCTGAACTTATCAGATATGTCAAAACATTTTAAAATGTAAACGATGAATAAACTAATTTCCGCTATTATTTCGGTTGTTGCAATATTTTTGTCGGCCACCGATGCTCACGGACTAAGCGGATCATGGCGCGGATCGCTTGATTTAGGGCAGATGAAACTACCGCTGGTCTTTAATTTCAATGAAACGCCATCCGGAGAAACGCAGTGTACGATGGATTCGCCTTCTCAAGGCGCAAAGGATATCGCTACGGAGGTCGTGCTTTGCACATCCGACACTATTTCGATAAAATGCAATGCCATAATGGCATCCTATACAGGTAAGATTTCAAATGGTACAATTAAAGGTGTTTTCAGCCAGCGAGGTATCGCCATTCCTCTCAATCTGACACTCGACAATCCCGATGAGAACCGCCGTCCGCAGACTCCCATACCTCCGTTCCCATATTCCGCTATTGACACCACATTTACTGCGCAAGACGGTGCTGTAATGGCCGCCACGCTTACGATTCCGCCCAATGCAACCAGTAAAAAAATGCCCGCTGTTGTAATGGTTACAGGAAGCGGTCCGCAGAATCGAGACGAGGAGTATTGCGAACACAAACCTTTCGCCGTTATCGCCGATCATCTTGCTCGCAATGGAATAGCGTCTCTGCGCTATGACGATCGCGGAACAGGCAAATCTACAGGAGATTTCATTTCCTCCTCTACTCTTACATTCAAGGACGATGCCGTCAGCGGTATTGATTTTTTACGTTCTATAGGATGCGTAGGCCCTGTTGGAGTCCTCGGTCATTCCGAAGGTGGCACGATAGCGTTTATTATCGGCTCGGAAGGCAAAGCTGACTTTATTATTTCCCTGGCGGGAATGGCGATTTCAGGCAAGGAAACAATGATGAGGCAAAACGAGCAAAGCCTTGACAAACTAAATCTATCGGAAGCAGACAAGGCTAACAGCCTGAAGCTGATTGATAGAGTATTTGATGAAATGGCAACCCAGACAAAGCAGGGTGTTTCAAAACCTATAAATATCGATGACCTTGTTGCAAATAACAACCTCTCCGTTCCTCAAATGGTTACTCAGTCATTGAAGATGACGCAGAAAATGAGGGGCCCGTGGGTTGATGCATTAGTTACGCTAAATCCACGCGAATTCCTCGGCAATGTGAAATGCCCCGTTTTAGCAATCAACGGTGAAAAAGATACACAAGTTTTTCCCGATAACCTAAATGTGGTTAAAGAGTATATCCCGCAGGCAGAAACCAAACTTATGCCTGAACTTAACCACCTGCTGCAACATGCAGTCACAGGAGAGGTTTCTGAATACGACGAAATACGCGAAACAATTTCTCCCGAAGTACTTGATGCAATAGAACTTTTCATCAAGAACAACTGTAAATAAACCAACCTCAGGAAATTCTATAGCGTTGAATAATCCCTTTTTGTGCAACTCAGATGATCCGGGATTTTTGTGGAAAGCCGTCATAAAGTTTTAGACCCTTTTTACGATGTAATCTATTTGTCAGTCTAACTACTTGACTTTTTTATAGCCCTGACGAGACCAATCAATTCCATTTTAAAGGGATAAATGGAGAATTGGGTAAGGGCGACCGGCATCGTCAGTTTTATCTCTTGATATTATACGGAATCCTTTTGCTTTGTAGAAATTCAAAGCTGAAGGATTCTGTTCGTTTACATCGACTCTTGTCGCCCCATGCCGTTTTGCAAATTCTATGAGGGCAGCCCCATAACCCATACCGCGACAGTCGCTGTCTATAAAGAGCATTTCTATAGCAACCGGACTCAAACTGATGAATCCGGCATACACTCCATTATCAGCAACCGCGTACAGATCTACATTAGGAACATGGATCGCACCGACTGGAAGTTCGGAGAGTTCAATATCAACATTCTTATGTTGGGCATCACCTATAAAGGGATTGCCTTCCCTTTGATATTCGGTCTTCTCCCTAAACGTGGCAACTCCAACCGGGAGAAACGCAAGAAGATTATGGAACGCTTTATCCGTCTCTTCGGAGCGGAATGTATCGACTCCCTTGTGGCAGACCGCGAGTTCATCGGAAAGGAATGGACAGGATGGCTCAACAGCCGTCGCATACGGTATTACATCAGAATACGTCAGAACTTCCGGATTGTCAAGCCATCCACCGGTGAATATTTCATCATCATGCCGGCAGTGGTATGTCCTGTCACGGCACGAATATCTTCCGGTGACATACCCTTGCGCAAACATAAGGTAGTGAATGTGCGTCGACCGCAGTGAAAAGCCAGGACTTCATATTTTTTTACTGTTGTCCTTGTCCGTTCCCTGCCACTTTGGGTTTCGATAATCCAATCACCGGTAAGTCCGGCCAGTTTCCCGACTTCCTTCATATGCTCGTTGAATTTCTGATTGGATATTTTCGGAAACAGGCGAGAATCATCTTCATCCGGAGCTTTTGGATATTTTGACAATATTCTCATAGGATCATCCGAGAGAGGAATACGCTTTCGCTGACCCGTCTTTTGTGCCGTAGTATCAAGAATATCACCATCAAGATTCGACCATTTCAATGCCATAACCTCAGAGAACCGCAGACCGGTGAAACAGCAGAATACAAATATATCTCTTGCGCGGTCAATAGCCTCCCTATGAGTCGGGAAAGTCATTATAGACTGTAATTCCTCCGGAGTAAGAGCAAAATGGTTTACGGCTGTGTCAGAGGTTGTCTCGTCATGGAACCGCTGCTGATAGCTCTTATACTTGATGTTACGGTTATACCCTTTCATCGTAGCCCAGTTAAGAAAGGTCTTTATATCTTTCATCGATTTGAACACATAGCCGTTAGACAACCCTTTTCCTATAAGAAACAGTTCAAACTTGGCAAGCAACTCGTCATTGATGTCTTCGAAATACAACGTCGCTCTAAAATCAAAAAGGTGTTTCAGCATGGTCTTGTGTTTTGTAAGAGTACCTTTGGACCATTGAGCAGTTGCCGGAGTTTCCTTTAACTCATTTTCCCTTTCGTCAATCAACAGCTGATATGTCTGCCCCACAGTAAGGCGAGTGCTTTTCTCTTCATCAAGCATTCTTTTGAGTTCGTCACGCACAGTGGTTGGAGTGACCTCTTCTTCTCGAAGTTCCAACTGGTCAAACGCATCATCAACAGCAGAGGCTATCTTTATAAGACGTTGATTAATGTCCGCAGCCGATACTCCGTCTAAGTTGAAATTGTTACGTTTTACTCGCTGAGCCTTCACATCCCATTTATCAAGGGCAATGCGGTATCCGGAATAATACCAGATACGTTTGCCGCCAAAAGTAATGTCAGCGTTAATCGGCATTTCATTGGGATAGTTGCCATTTTTGTCTTTACGCTTCTCAAGTCGGAGCTGACGCCATGCTTGTATTTTTCCAGGAGTGAGAGTTTTTGTATGATGGGCAATCGTTACTTCATTATACCCATACAAAATTGCATACAAATTTCGGATTAATCAAGCATACTCAAAATTATTTTACTTGACCTTTAATTCGTATATCATACTGATATGTCAATTATTAAAGTAATATGCAATGTCAATATGAAATTATAATTTACTATAGTTTCATATCCCAGGCTCTCCGGAAAAACCGCAAAGGTATGTTCCGCTTCAACCCCGGCCGGGAGCAGTCGACTGTCCCCGCGTACAACCCTTACACAATCTCCAAGTGCCGGGGCTGCGACATTCCCAAAGGCAGGGAATCGCTCGCCCGTGACGTCCCGCCGGATAACCAGGTCTGCGCCGCTTGCAGGTATATTCATTCTTTAGAGAAAGAGCCAGACTATAATATGTCCCTTCGAGATAAAGCAAAAGAGGCTCAGAAATCATTGGTTAATTGGTATAAAGAAAACCTGCCATCCGTTAAGGTCGGAAAATTTGACGCAAAAAGGTTTGAAATATCTACGAATGATAATAAGGAAGTATTTATCAATAAAAAATTCTATGAAGAGACTAAAAACAAATATCAGAAAGACCCCTTATATTCTCTTAAACTTGAATATGCAAAGTTAGCCCATGAATTACTGCCTAAGGCTTCTTATATACGGCCGGAGGATAGCAAGGACCACCCTGGCGAACGTTTTGAAGTCTACGAGTATGTAGATTCATGCTTTAGAGTGGAGATGAAGGTGAGATGTAATGCTGACGGAAATTATCTTCATGTCCTGAGAATATATCCAAAATAAAAAAATGGCTTATCCGTCGCCTCCCTCGTATGCTCTCACCTAATAGGTGGGCGAAGGGTAACTTGATTAGCCATTTCTTTTACAAAATTACAATTTTTTTTATATAAACAAAAATATTCTCTCTTTATTGTCACGGCTCTTTCATTTAAGATTGCGTTGCATTCTCAAAGATTGTGCTATTTTATAGTGGGAAGATGTCCCGATGGACAGAATTATATTTTTGATTATTAGTGAAATAAGTGTAAGTAAAATTTGGCCAAGTGACAGATTTTTAGTAATTTTATAGGTAAAAATCAGTTAGTTATACTAAAAATGGAGCCGCTTGACCAAAACCGTTCGATTGACGCGCATAAGCTCAATCATACCACAAAAGTACTAAATAAATTTGTTCCAGAGGGCAGTATTCTGGAACGACTTATGAATTTTGCCGCCTCAGTTCCCGATTTTCGCAGATGCGACAAAGGAAACCTCCGACACCGACTCCAGGACATCATCATACTGATGATACTCGGACGGACGTGCGGGCATGTCGGACGTTCCGATATAATGGAATTCGGCAATCACAATCTAAATAAATTCCGTAAAATGGGTATGCTGAAGAATGGGGTACCTTCGGAAGCAACCCTTTGCCGTGTTGAGAACGGCATTGATGATTTAGCCATGGCAGACAGGATGCGGGAGTTTGCCGGGAACTTCCATGAAGAACTGCTTGATGCATGCCGTGACAGGGAGATAATCTGTGTGGACGGCAAGGCGGAGCGTGGCACCGTTCAGGAAAACGGGCGCAATCCGGATATCGTATCCGCTTATTCGTACAACACCGGCATTACAATCGCAACGGAGGCATGCCAGGAAAAGAGCAATGAGATAAAGGCAGTTCCTATACTAATCGACAAAATCGACATATCCGGAAGGATTGTAACCGCCGATGCCATGTCAATGCAAAAGGATATAATCGAAAGAATAAGGACAAAAGGCGGAGATTTTCTGATAGAACTCAAAGCCAATCAACGGTCGCTGCGCTACGGGGTTGAGGACAGCCTCAAGGAACATATCCCTTTGTGTTCATATACTGAAGGTCCTGAGCTTGGCCATGGGAGGATCGAGACAAGAACCTACAACATATATGACGGTCTTGAAATAATTGCCGACAGGGAAAAATGGGGCGGAAACATGACAATCATTGAATACAAGTCGTCCACAATCAAAAAGTCTACAGGAGTGTGTACTTCTGAAAAACGGCTGTATGTAAGCAGCCTGCCTACGGACACGCCCAGACTGGGCGCAATAGTACGTAACCATTGGTCTATAGAAAGCATGCACTGGGGCCTTGATGTAAATCTGATGCAGGACAAGGTGAAGCGCAAGTCGGCAAAAGCCGCTCGCAACCTTGACACAATACAAAGAATGGTCTTCTCCGTATTTTCCATATGGAAAGGATTGCGTAAAAAGCGATCTGATGAGGGGCATAAAACGAAGCGTTTAATGGTGGGGAGTGGCGATTTTGGATGGAATACTTTGAGATTGTTTGAGTTATGGAAGAGGTGGGGCGGAGGTGTAAAAAAACGAAACGTTTACATTGCTTTAATTTTGGTTTAATTTTCGGCTCCATAAGTTTACATGAGGCTTACATGGAGCGCCCGATCGGCGTGTGGCGGTTTACATCACCGGTTACGGTGGTCGGATGATGGTCTAAGGTCGGCTTCGCACCGTTTTTTTTGTGTCGATTCTCAATTATTATTAGTTTAAAAGGTTGCAAATAGCGGTTATTTGTGTATATTTGCGGAAAATTCAGAGATTATGAGACAGACCAAAGTGATACACGTTCACCTCACCGGCAAGCGCAGAGACCTGTATTTTGGCTCGATAGCGGCCATTTTTACCGTCTTAAGCCCACAAGAGGTGGGATGTGGCTATGATTACCTGCGTCGTGCCGGTTTGAGCGGTGGTGGTACCGTTGTGACTAAACGCGCTATAATAAAGCAATCTACGCTCATCACAGTCCCTCGTGGGGCGCGTGGTGGCGTAGATGGTTGAACGATACGGCAACGTTGTTTGAACAGCCTTGGAGTGCCGTTTGAATAGAATCTATCGGGGGAGCTGAGAGGCTCCCCCATTTTTGTGTTAGAACAGTTGATTTTGGAGGGTGGGGTTACAGGTGGGGTTACAAGGTGGGGTTACAATTAAAGTAAAACTGGGGTTACACTTTTAGGGTTTATGACTGCAAATAGCTTGGGGGGTGGTTAGATATTCACTTAGATATTCAGTTTAGGTATTCAATATTGAAAACTTAGATATTCACTTTCGGTTTTTTGATTGGTCGAAATGTCGCTTTACTTTGCTTTACACTTGTTTTCAAAACGGTTTATTGTCATACGAGAAACGCCAAAGAATGCCGCTAAATCGTTTTTCTTAGTTATCCCTCTACGATGTGCCGCAGCATAGCTTTGAAGCGTTAAACGTGGCTTATTTTCGCTTGTGGTGGCATTCTTCAAAACCTTGTTGACATACTGAACGCTTGTGCCGATTGTCTCGGCGATTTCCGCAGGAGTAAAAGTGCCGGACATGTTAATATTCTTTCTTTTGCGGTCGGGGTCTTTGGCATGGCTGTAATTTATAAAGCCGCCCGGAGGTGAGACGTTGCACCGGGCGGCTTGGGGATAAGTGAGAAAAATGTGCTTATTTGATTGTTACCGCGAGTTTTGCGGCTTTGAGGTCGTTTGCGGTTGACAAAGCCTCGATTAGGTCGCGCATTGTGATGAAAGCGCAGTGGAGTTCATCGGTGAGGCTTGTTGAGCCGTTATAGCCGAAGAGTGCTTCCGTGGCGTGGAAGTAGATTGTCTGGAGGTCGTTGCGTACCTCTTCGGGGTTGTTCCAATCAACCATGACCCTGATGATGTTGTCGAGGTTGAAGCCGTTGGCACGCTGTGCCACGATTGCTTCGTAGTCATAAACTGAGTTCATAACAGTTAATTTTTAGGAGGTTAAATAAAAATGCAGCCCTTAGGTGTCCTACGCTAATAACTGTTAACAAGCGCCGGGGCGTTTCCGTGCTCCGCACCATAGGCCGCAAATATCTTTTAGGGAATTTGTCTAAAGGGTTCATAACAGTTAATTTTTTAGGATAGCGCAAATTTAATACTTTCTTTTGAGATACCAAAATATAGAGGGCAAAAATCAGGGCAAAAATCACACGTATGAAAACAATTCACACAAAAAGTGTGCAATCATTGCACACTTCCGTGCAACCGTTGCACACTTTTTTGCTTGTTAGACAATTGATTTATAAATTTGCACTGAAATCAATTGTTTAAATTCAATGGCAGGAATTAAATTCATAGTCTCGGACGAGACATTAAACAGTCATGGGAGTGTAGTTCTAACCTCCGGGATCAATACGGCCAAGTTTGAACGTAACCCGATAATGCTTTACATGCACGAGCGAGAAAGCGGTGTAATAGGTCGCTGGGAGAACGTCCATAAGGAGGGAAAGAAGCTGATTGCTGAAGCTGTTTTCGATGAGGACACAGAATTAGGGGCAAAAGTTAAAAAGCAGGTTGAAAACGGCTTTTTACGTAGTGCCTCAATAGGTATTGACATTATAAAAGAAGCTGTTATTGATGGAGTTAAAACCGTTATACAGTGTGATTTATTTGAAATATCCATCGTTGATATTCCGGCTAACGAAAACGCGGTGAAACTTTATGCAAAGAAAGATTTTGTAAGATTGCTTTCATTGGCTGATAATGCCGGGAAGGAAAAGCCCGGGCAAGCACTCCGCGTCCGGCTGATCGATATTCTCGGACTTGAAGAGAGTGCAAACGACAACGCTATTGTCAATGCAGTTAAAACGCTGTTGAAAGAGCCTTCAAACGTCGAAAAGGAGGTGGACGAGGCAATTAAAAACGGTCTTATAACTGACAATGACCGCACAAGTTTTCTTGCTATGGCAAGCGGCAATATCAAGGCTTTCCAAACGTATTGCGCCGGACGTAAAGAAATGCAAAAGGTTGAAATTGACGCGCTTTTAGATCACAATATGTCAAAAGTGCTTCCACCGGAGCAGCACACGTTCCGGCAGATCGGCGAGCGCATGGGCGTTGAGGCTCTCCGTAATGTCTTGGATTCCATGCACGGCCCGGTCAGACTTTCGGAGTTTGTCAACCTGCCAAAAGATAAAAGTCGATGGACGCTTGAAATGTACCGTAAATACGCCCCGAACGAGTTAATGGACAATCCGTCACTATATAAACGCCTTGTGGCCGAAACGCACGGCAACAGTCACGGTGTCAAAGACCTTGACTATTACCGCCGATATGAACCGGAATATCTTGAGGCACACCCCGAATTATACGCACAACTTATTGAAAAAGAATTATTAAAACGCAAATAACGAATGGCACTAAACAAAGAAGTCTGGTTAAACCAGATACGCGAGGGATTCTATCCCAATGACAGCTTTTTGCAGAAACTGACCAACTATGACGCATTTGTCGAGAATGACAAAATACATATTGCGTCGGCAGGTATTGACCCCAAGGTGTTGATTAATAACACGACATACCCCATTGCGGTTGTAGGTCGTGATGATGAAGACTGTGAATTTGAACTTGACAAGTTCGAGACAGAAAACACAATCGTGCGCCGTCCTGACGCGATAGAATACAGCTACGATAAACTTGAAAGCGTGATACGTCAGCATCGCAGCACATTGCGCAAGGCGGTTACGATGAAAGCGACACACGCCATCGCGCCGCAGACAGACTCCGCAGACACTCCGCTTGTTACAACGTCCGGCGCACTGGCTGGAACTCGCAAACGCCTTACGTTTGCCGACATTCTCGCACTTAAAGAGCGTTTTGACGATGCCGACATTCCGCAGGATCGCCGCTATCTTGTGTTACACCCTAAACACGTTTCAGACCTCTTGCTTGAGGATTTGAAGATTTTCAAGGATATAACCAACATAAAGGACGGCGAGCCGCTGAAATTTGCCGGATTCGGTTGTTTCTCATGCTCAACAATGCCAACGTATAAGACTGCTGACGGTAAACTCGTTAAAGTCGAATACGGCGGAGACGCAACAAATGCCTTTGCAAGTGTGGCGTTTTACGCTGATGAGGTCTTTAAGGCTGACGGCGAGGTTTATATGTACGCCACTTATGACGACCCCAAGGAGCGCGCCACAATTGTGGGCTTTGACAAACGTTCTATAGTCCTTCCTATCCGGGGCAAGGGTATTGGCGCAATTGTAAGCACCGAGGGGTAAAACAATAACGGCACATGGCAATATCTAAACTAAAATCAAATTCGTATGCACTGCGCGTTAATGAAGTAAACGCCATTTATGACCATTACGCAAAACAAGGAATAAAAAACCGGGATATATGGCGGCGTTACATTTATCCGCGTTTTGGCATTGCTGAAAGAACGTATTATAACTATCTGAAAAAGAGTTGTTGCGTAATTGAGAATAAATGATTAATTTTGTTCTGTCCCGTGAAGCGAGGGAACGCCACCGTCGCTTGTGTGTCAACTCTATGATGTTACCCGGTGCATCATAGTTTTATAAAGCCCGCAAGGGGGCGCGATAACTTCAAGCTAAGCGGCAAAATCCCCGGATAAAAACCGGGGATTTTTAAGATATTATTGAATCGTTTGCGAGTGGGCTAAACTTGCATAAGCATAAGGGGTCGCCGCAGACGATTCATTTTTGTGGATTGGTCAAAAAGTCGGATTTTATTCATTACTGAATACGTTAGAATAACCGTTCGAACACTGATTTTAACATAACGCTTCGTTTTTTTCTTTCTCAATTTACAACTATCTGATTTTCAGTTGTTCCTTTTTTCGGTGGTCGTTGTCGTTCAGTTCGGAACACTTTACGTGTTCTAACGGGTGTAACCTGTTGTTTTTTTGTTCCTTACGTCAAATATTTGTGAAACCTTTTTACACATGTAAACTTGTTTCAATTTTATACGTTTCGTTTTATCGGCCTGAACATTTCGTTTTAAAAGCCCTGAACATTTCGTTTTGCGGATTACACTTGCACTACTCTTGCGGTCGGCCATGGCAAATTTATGGCTGAACACCGACATCCAGAATTCGGATTCCGAACCGTTGTTATAGCGGTTGAAATTCTTGAACCAGCCTGAAAACTCATCGGACACAAGACACAGACCGCGTTTGTTCTGCGAGTGGATACGGTGAACCGCCTCGGGCGTTATGTCGGAGATGATGAACCTCTTTCTCTCCGGCTCTCGGGGATTAGGGTCGAGTCCCTGCTCGGCTCTTTTCTTGGCGGGGATATTCAGCGTGTCGAGATACTGGCGCATTTCTTTCTCGAACTGCGCCGCCATTTCAGAATCGTGGTCGATCAGCGGATGCATGGCATAACTCAGCGGATGTGACTTGCAGGCACCGGGTCTGCCGACAAGTGCGAGAAAAAGGATGGCGTTCTCCTTCCAGCCGGGGATATGCTCCACCATCATCGTGTTGCCTATGGCTGTGGCGACAGCCACAAGCATCGAGGGCGCGAGATAATCCTCCGGGAAACCGATTGTGGCTCTTGCCTTACGGACTATGCGCTGCATCTTGTATGGCAGTACATCGATGGGGAAATCAGTTCCGGTGTTGTGGCCTGTGGTTTCCTGTTCCGTTTCATGACCGGACTCACGGAGTTTCTCCATCTCGCTGATGATGGCATCTGGGGTAATCATTTTTTCTTTCATCGCTTACCCCCTTTCTTCTTTGAGTCGGAGGGTTCAAGGATACCGATGGCATTGCCGTCTATAAGCTTGGTACGCACCCATTCTTCGAGCTGGGATTTGTAGAAGTGAAGTCTGTTCGACCCGTCAAACTTCTGATAAGGGATCTCACTCTTGCTTGTCAGTTTGTAGAGCTGGGCGTTGGAGATCTTGTAGCCTCTTGAATTGAGGAAGTCCAGTGCTCCCTTGACACCCAAATGATCGGAGTCTTCGACTTGGCTTTCCTGACGCTGCGAGGGTCGGAGTTCCTCTATCAGTTCATGAAAGACTTCTGTCGACACACTTCGGATAAGCTCCTTGAGCATACCGATGATGCCCGCGTTGTCGGCGGGCAACGGATTCATAATACTTGTGTTCATTGTTGGATTGGATTTAGTGGGGTTGGAATTTTTGTTTAGAGACTCATAGCGCATAGGCTTACGGGGTGATTAACTCTGAATATGGTTTCTTCCATACCAATATCTGGGGTGTTGCCGAGAGGGTTGAAAACGTCACGGCGGCCTCGGCTACACCCGGAGGGATTTAGCCGCTGTGACGGTTGACAATTGAAAATAGCGAGTCGGCTTGAAGCGCATGTCGGCGTAGCCGGTGCGCGGTGGCGAAGCTATCAAGACCGACCGCAAAATTAATTTGATTTACCGGGGTCTGTACTATGCAAAATTCGGAAGAATGATGAAGTCTAAATTATTTTCTTCGATTTCGGGTAGATACAAGACAAGCCGGACACTTATCGTGGCGCATATTGAAATGCGTTCGGTAGGTATCGCGTTATGTTACGATATGGGTGTAAGGAATCCTCCCTCTGCCTTTGAGGGAATTTTGGCGCGTATGGGTGCATGAAGACCTTATCCGCTTCCATGCGGATTTGTGCCGCGTCTGTCTGCGTCGGCCAGGTCATGGAAAATGCCCCTTATGACTTCGCAACACACGGCTTTCAAAAAAGTTCACTCGACAAGTGAATTTTTAACATTTTAGCCCGAATTGTCTTGAATAAGTCGTGCGTTGTCCGATACGCGTCCGATATTTTCCACGTTAAGCCAATAAATTAAGATTGCCGGAAAGCGACTCTTCGCAATCCCTTATTTAAGTTACGAAAATTTTCAGACATATCCAAATTGCAGATGTGCAGGGACACATATTTTTGAAAATCAGGCGACGTTTTGGTGTCTCAGTTATTCTTTTTCGCCGTTCAATAACTCCCAATCTGGAATGTCTTTCATACTATCCTCCCGGACAGCCTATATTAATATACAAAAACTTTCCGAGATTACCAAATTTCAAGATGTGAAAAGCGCACTTTTATCATAAAACACTGAAAATCAACAACGCTTTGGTGCTACATAGAAAAAGGACACCGGGATCCCTCCCGATGTCCAACCACTAAATCCACGTCAAAAATGAAACAAAAACATTATGACGTTGAATCAATTGCAAAATTACGAAATCTTTTTGCCTTTATCAAGTTTGGTCTTCTGTTCCAGACGTTGTGTCCTGTATTTTTCCTCGTTGTCATACTGAGCCTTGTATCCGATTGGCCCGAGGCTATTGATTGCATCTTCCTTCTGACTGTCGATGACGTGCAGATAGCGTTCGGTCATGCTAAGGGTACTGTGACCGAGCAATGAGGAAACGGTCTTGATATTCGCGCCAGCGCTGAGTGTGTTGACAGCAAAGGAATGTCTACCACAGTGCCAAGTAATATGTTTCTTTATACCGGCGTGTTTTACCCACGTTCCGAGGGCGTTATTGCAGGCAATATATGTGGGCAAATCGAATATCAATGTATCGGGCGACGCATTGTCGGGCAGATAACCTATCAATTCAATCAAGGCATCGCTAAGAGGTATAACTACGTGGCTATGATTGCTGCGACCTCTTGTCTTCTTCTGCTCGAAACGGAGTGCCCTTGTGGAATAATCCACATTGCGGTATGTAAGTCTGCTGACATCGCAATACCTTATCCCTGCGAACAATGTGAGTAAAAATGCTCGCTGGATTATGCTGTTCTCCTGAGGATAATGGGTTGCTACAAGTTTTTCGATTTCTTCAAGTGTGAGAAATTCTTTGTTTATTGCCATCTTGTCAAATTTTATCACGATGCCGTCACAAGGATTCTTTCTCATCAATTCCTGCTCAAATGCCAGTTTTACAACCCTCTTGAATCGGTTAAAGATAGTAATCGGTCCCTGTCCGTAACCTCTCGCGTTAACATAATCCGCAAATTCTCTCATCATCTCCGGCGTAAGCTGGTCCGGTCTGATATATGTTGAATATGCCGAATATTTCGGTGTCTCGGCGAGAAATGATTTGAATCGGTTAAGGGCGACTTTTGAGCCATTAAGATGAGAAGGGGCGTTTCTACTCTCATTGATGAATTTCTGAAAGAAATCCAAAAAATTAACATTGGTATCTCTGCGGAATTTATATCCCTCACGATCTTCGAGAAAAGGCTGTTCCCTTTCAAATCTCGTTTTCTCGGCAAACGCAAGAGTGTTCCTGTTTTGCATCCGCTCGCGCTGATCCTTCGGGTTAGCGTATAAATAGAGATTGAGATTCTCTTTCTTGCGAACATGCTTAACTTTATACTTGGGCTTTCCAGCCATAGCCCCATCGGTATAATAGACCTGATTGCCGTCAGCATCAAGTTCGGGAGTCTCTGACCTTCCGAGGTAATACTCCAAGTATAGGCTTATTCTGCCGTCCTTGAGTACCGACTGCATTATCTTGGGATTTTGTTTTGTTCGTCTTTCTAATTTTGCCATAATGCATTATCTTTGTATTGCGCAAAGGTAATCAGGCGAAATCAGAACTTAAAATCGCCCTCAACATCTATTAACAAACGAAATGTACTAATTGTGTACTGAATGGTCTAAAAAATAGAAAAAACTATAACATTCCCGAATTGTCGTTTGCGCACAATATGCTGATATTCAGCTCGTATAATTGTATTTTGTTCTAAGCTGTTTCTTTTGAATATTCCATGAGAATAAATTTCACATTCTTTTTCTCATTTAGGTTGCCGTATTTCTCCACAAACTCATCATAATACTGATTGAGGTGTTCGCGCAGATGTTCCGACGGTTCATGGGTCTCAGCCTCATAGTTATAAAGCTGCTGATACGTTTCCGACAGAGTGACATAGAGCATGGCGCGCTTCGTCTGTTCAGGCTTCAACGCCAACGGATTGAATGTCGCGCTGTTCTTGCGTACTTCCGAGAGGAAACCCACAAGACCGTCCTGCACCACCATACTGCCGTTGTGGTGGAAGAACTGAATATCCTCCGAGAAAGGACGGGGCGACATATCGACCTCGGCTTTCTCCGGCTTCTGTGCCGCCACTCTTGGCTGTCTGCCGGGTATGAAAACGCCTTCGGTTTTCTCGATTACAGTGCCACCCTCGACGATAGTTTCGGATTTATAATCCTTGTCGGCTTCTTTTTCAGCCGCCTGACGCTCACGCTCCGCAAGTTGGGCGTACGCGATTGACATCATGGCCTCGTAGAATCCGTTGATAGGCGGATTGTCGTCCCAATTCAGAGAACCGTAAAATTCCAGCTCCTTATCAGTGAGCGGTCGGAATTTATTTGTCGGCAACGCTCTGGCGTCAGCCCACGGTTTCGGCTTTTCGACCGGCTTTTCCTCCTTCTCTTTCTTTGGCACAGCAGTACGCTGGCGTTTTGGCGCGTCCCTTGGCTCCAGTTCCCCGAAAAGGTTATAGGCAAACAGACGCGGGTCGGGATTGTCGGAATAATCTAGGCCCCCGTCGGTTTCTATTTCCTTCACCTCCGTTTTAACAGGTTCTTCGGTAGCTACTTGTTGAGTATTGGGAGTAACAATCTCGACAACCTTTTGCTTGGAGGTCTTTGTCAGCTTCGGGTCTTCGAGCTGCTCACAGATAGCCACACGTTGTCCGGCTCTTACGAGTTTGGGCAGGTAGGTGTCGAGCGCGTGATGTGGAAATCCGGCAAGCTCTATATATTTGTCACTGCCGTTGGCTCTGCGGGTGAGTGTAATACCTAAAATCTCCGACGCCTTTACTGCATCCTCGCCGAATATCTCATAAAAATCACCAATGCGGAACAGCAGAATAGCATCGGGATGTTTCTTTTTCATCTCCTGATACTGTTGCATCAGAGGTGTCTGGGTAAGGCTCGACTTCTTTTCTGCTTTCGGACTTTCCTTTGGTTTATGCGTAATGGGATCAGGCGTAGGCGGCTTTATTCCGTTGGAATTATATAATTCAAGATTCAAACGCAAATGTAGTGACTCATCGAGTGCCTTGCGTAAGTCCTCGGCAATACCGTCAACGCCGCCATCGTGGCGGTACACGATAGCCGGTTTGCCATACTGGTCAGTACCCACTTTGGCATCAGTGCAGATTACATTCTGCGGAAACGCCTGAAAGAATTTGTTGCCAGAAACTTTCGTGCCACGGTCAACAACCGACTGGATGAAAAATTCCTCATCGGCAGACAATGACTTCTTTCTGGTGTGCTTCTGGAAAATAATCAGGTCAGAGCCAACATCAGTTCCGGCGTTGTCGCTGAAAGTGTTGTTGGGCAGACGCAGAGCAGCCACGAGGTCAGCCTGTTTCACTAACTCCATTCTTATAAAGGGCGAAGCAGCGTTCATCACACCCTGCGACGTGATAAAGGCAATCAGTCCTCCCTCTCTCACTTGGTCAAGACCTTTGAGAAAGAAGTAGTTATGCAACGACTTTGCCGCCTGACGGTAGCCAATCTCCTTGCTTGTCGCATACACGGGGTCTGCCACAGCAAAATCACCGAAAGGAACATTGGATGCTGCCACGTCAAAGTAACCGTTGAAATCACGCTCTATCTTCTCGAAGCCCTCTATACGGGTAAGTATCGACGGATGCAGAGCTGACAGGATTTTGCCTGTCAACAAATCCTTTTCATATGCCAGCACCTCGGCACCGGGGTATCTGTCATTCCGCAGGAAAGAATCGACAAACGCTCCCTGACCGGCAGACGGTTCAAGAAAACGCCTTATCTCGACCCCGGCATCTTTCAGCGCATCGGAAATGGAGTCAACAACAGGTTGTGGCGTATAAAATGCTGTCAGCACCGAGGCTTTGAGAGAATCCATATACTCCGCAAACTCCCTGTCATTGTGGCAGTAATCATGAATCATACGGTGCAGTTCCACCGTCGGCGCGAACAGCTCAATATCCGACTTGCTCCACTTGGCGGCATCGGCAAGCTCGTTGGCATCGTTGAGGATACATTTCAACCCGCCGAAGCCGGAGTACCTGCCGAGAATCTCCCGTTCTTCGGCAGTCTGCGCATTGCGTTTCTCAACACCAAGACGAAACGCCATCCGAATAGCCTCGATGTTGTCGCGCATCACTTTCAGACGGTTATAGCTCATAGCCGTCGAGTATTTCGGAGATTACGCCGAGCAGTTCGGTAAGCATCGGACGGTGGTTCTCGCGGCTGAGGAAATCACCGTTGACACCGTATCTGTCAAGTATTTCTTTTACGGAAGGGAGCGTGACAAGGTGGTCTGCCATAGAGGGCCACGACCATTCGGGAAGGCGCGTCCAGAGGTTTTCCTCAAGCACCGAATACACTATGTCATAGGGGAAACATAGAATCCGTCGAGCAGTGTGCGGTAACTCAGCTCTGTCGCCACCGACACGCCGCGCCCCTGAAGACGCTCCGTAATAAAACGGTCGTAGGCATCTTCAACACGGGCTTCTATGAATTTATTATCTGAAAGCTGGGGGAAGTGGTGGTCACGAAGGTGGCCCCGGAGATAGTCGCGGTAGCGGTCTAATTCCGGCAATTCAACGTTATGTCTCATAATTCGGATGGATTGTAGTGGTCTGCCGGTATCCGCCATATAGAAAAAAGGACACCGGGATCCCTCCCGATGTCCGACCACTAAATCCACGTCAAAAATGAAACAAAAACATTATGACGTTGAATCAGCGGCAAAGTTAACGATTTATTCGGACACGGGAGGAATCTTTCGGGTTAATAATTGTATTTTCAGAGTGTTTTGTCGTTTTTTGTTTCGTTTTCAGCCGGTGGTGTGAAGGCATCGATTACGCGCTTCACGATAAGGCTGTATAACTTTCGCTCGTCACCGGACAGGTCTGTCGGATGAATGCCGGTAGTGACTATGCCGTAGCCGTTGAAGGCCGTCTGCCTGCCGTCATATATATGTCGCGCATCAGGCTTGAAGGCTTTTGGGGCGAGCTTTCCCCATTTGGGGTGATAGATGAGTGTGCGGATGTTCCGTTTCATCTTGTGGCATACGGTCTTGGGTATGCGGGTTTCTATGTAGAACGGGAAGGAGATGAGCTTCTTGAAATACAGCATCATGGCGGTGTAGAACATCCGGTCGAAATCCCAGCCCAGACTGTCGCGGGCTTCATCGGCCAGAGTGTACATGCAGTAGAGCGTCGGTTCGGGATCTTCCGTCATGCCGTCGGATACCTCATTCTCGCGCTCCCACATATCTTCTACCTCGCAACCGAAATCGGTAGTGTCGTCAAGGGTTTCAAGCACATCGTTCTTATCGACCTCTATTATGCGGTTGATGATAGCCTCGCCGAGCCACTTCTCGTACTTGTCGGTGTCGGTGCGCCCGTTGAAAACGGCGTTGCGGATCGCCTGACGGGTCAGCACGGGCAGCCATGCACGTTTTACCGTAACCGGCGTTGCAAGATAGTAGTACAGGTTCAGGAACATGAGTTCCCCCTCTTCGCAGGGCAGCATGGCGTTGATGACCGTATGGCTCATTTCCCAGAGCGAGCGGATGGTGCCGAGGTGCCGGGCATCCGCCGCGCTTTTCTTATATCCCACCACTTCATCGTAGTTGCGCATGGCAAACTCGAAGTTGTGGGCATACACCTCCCGGCTTTTCATTGATGTCGACAGCACAAGGCTGTTTTTCGCCTTGAAGGCGGCTTCTATAAGTTCGCCGTTCGTCCATGTCACGGCGTAGCCGTTGCCGAGATAATAGCCGTCGTGTGTTTCGGTGGCGCATATCGCTTTGGCGATGGTATCGGCCATAAGATGGTTGTCGGTTATGACCGTTATGAGATTTTTCTGTTCCATTTTTTACGTTATTTTTTGTGGATGGTTTGGATTGAGTGGTCTTGCGAATATATGGCGTCGGGAGTTCCGGACCTCCCTCAGCCGTTTTATCCGGATTGTGTCAGTATGTCGTCACATTTTCGGGCCTTTCGGCTTACGCTGCTGCTGTTGCTGTGCCTCGTTTTTCGGTGCGGTCTGGTACTTCTGGATCGGTTCGGCGACGTGCTTTGTCGCCTCGTTGGTCAGCCCGTCGGTGTTCACCGCCTTCTGCGTGCGGGATTCTTCCGCCACCGTCACACGCGGGTCGTTGAGTGATGTCGTCGGCCGCTGTTTCTCCGGGTTGAACTGGAGATAGACAGTGTTGAGCTTGCCGTTTTTGTCGGGGATATTTGTCAGCTCCACGACCTTGCCGGCGGCGTAGTCGGCTTGTTGCTGCTGTGTCATCGGCACTTTGCACCATTTTGAGAGCGGCTTTATCCTGCCGTCAGCCGTAATCCACGACGATGGCTTCTGCCCCTGCGTCTGCTGTTCACGCTGCTCGTGTCGTCGCCCTGAGTCGGGTACGAACTCGACACCCTTGCGGTCTGCCGACACCTGAAGCACCACATTATAGGTCTTGCCGTTCTTGTCGGTAATCTCTTTCGGCGGAAGTGCCATTCCCTGTTTGAGCTGTGCCACTTCGGCGTCGGTGAGCTTGGTCTGGCCGACGGTGTTTCTTACGAACACATCCTTTACCGGCACTGACACCAGTTCGTTGGTATAGCGGTCGATGCTGACGTAGGACGGTACTTTCTCGCCGTTTCTGCCCGTCAGTTCCACGACCTTGCCGAGATTGCCGGTCTCGCGCAGCACAGCCTTCTCATCCTTTGAGAACTTGTAGCCCATGAAGTCCTGATCGAGCCTCGCCTCGCGGTGGATGAAGTGTGGCACCAGCTTCACACTGCCGTCCGGGTCTGTGCGGAACGAGAGCCGGGCGTCTATCGGGAATTTCTCTCCGGCGAATGTCGGTGTTACAGTCACGATTTTCGACTTGCGGTTATAGAGCATCTCCTTGAGGTCTCCGCTCTTTTCCAGTTCAGCGCGGTCAATGCCCCATTTTTCTTTGAGTGTCGCCCAGTCTATCCTGCTTGCATCGATTGCGGAGTGCTTCACCTCCTTGTCGGGAGTCTGCTCGTTGCCGGTGACATTTGCCTGTGCGGGCTGTTCCTCTGCAGCGGCAGCCTGCTGTGGCTGTTCAACCTTCTGCTCTGCCGTAGGAAGTTCGACCTTGTTGTTTTTGAGCATCTCGGCATTGGCAACCGGGTCTTTGGCGAGGTCACCGATTACGGTGCCTACGGTGTCGTAGCGGTCGGCGGGGACACGGAAGAATCCGAATGTCGAAGGGTTCTTGCACTGACGCACGAAATTCGACATGAAGGCTTCGAGCGGGTTCTGACCTTTCTGGAATTTCACGAGGTCTGAGATTTTTGCCGACTTTACATCGGTCATCTTTGGAGTGCCGTCCTCATTGAGTCCGGTCACCGCGCCTACCTGCCCGGTTTCGTTGTTGCGGGCGATAAGCACTTCTTCAGGGTTTTGATTCTGGTCTTGTGCCATAATAAAAATTGTTTTGGGTTAAAAACTTGCGCCGCCTACGGCGCGATAATTATTATGAGTGAAAGTGTGTTCTAATTTTATTCATCCGTCCCTTCCTGCAAATACCTCGGCCACATCGGCAATACGGTATGTGATTTTGCTGTTCTTGGCTTCTCCGTGCTTTGTGAAAGGGATTTCGCCATTTTTTCTCATCATGCAGAGCTTGCGGTCGGATATGCCGTACTGCTCACATATCTCCCGGCTCGTCATGGTCTGCCTTGAAGGGTCAATTATAGCGTAGCCTTGCAGCAGTCCGATAAACTTCTTGCCGAACCCGTCAAGTTTTGTGTCAAATCTCGATTCAAGCTCCTTTATCATCCGGCAGATGATTTTGAACTCCGCTGAACTGATCATAGGGCAGGTACTTTTTTATACTTGTTTCTGATTTCCTCCAGCACCGCCTCGCTCCATTTGAGCTGAAGGCGGCTTATGGCCTTGATAATGGGGGCAAGATGATAGAATACCTCCCGGCCGCGCTCTATCCATGTGAGCTGATAGCGGCGGCGGACTCTCTGGAGCTGTCTGGTTGACATATGCAGCAGACGAGCTGCCATTGCGTTGGGGATAGGTGGTATTGAGGACAGTTCATCCTTCTCCTCCTTTGCCTCTTTCTTTTTTCGTTCCTCCTTTGTGAGGATTGCGAGTATCAGCGACAGTGTTTCTTCAAGAGTGACAGTCCGCTGATAGAGCATTTCCAGTGTAATCTGTTGTTCCATTTCTTTTCGGATTTAGTGTTACGCTGGCAAAGGTATATAGAAGCAAAAAGGGCAGTCGGGAACGTTACGGGAACATTCCCGAAAACAATTTTCTGTCGGATAAAGACAAAGCGCCGGCTATTGATATGTAGCCGACGCTCAGTCAGAAGGTTAGCTATATATCAACTAAAAGTCGAGGTCACCGAGATTTTTTGCGAGGTTCTCCATATCCTGACTGATTTTGGAGTTTGTGATACGGGCGTATATCTGCGTTGTCTGAATGTTGGTATGCCCAAGCATCTTCGACACCGATTCGATGGGTACACCCTTACCGAGTGTCATAGTAGTTGCAAAGGTGTGGCGTGCCAGATGGAAAGTGAGATTCTTCTCAATGCCACAGATGTCTGCTATCTCTTTCAGATAGCAGTTAAGTTTCTGATTAGTTATGATAGGCATCAGCTGACCGTCGAGATACTTGCCTTCATATTTTTTGAGTATCTTGAGTGCAGGCGGAAGAAGCGGCACTGTCACTTTGGTGTTTGTCTTCTGGCGGTGTGTGACGATCCACAGACGTCCGTCAAACATCTTCTGTATGTTGTCAACACGCAGGTTCGCAAGGTCGATGTACGCCAGTCCGGTAAAACAGGCGAATACGAATATGTCGCGGACATGTTCAAGACGCTTGGATGCAAACTCCTTATCCATCATCTTCTTCAGGTCATCTTCCGTGAGGAAGCCTCGGTCAACACGCTGCACCGAGATTTTATAGCCGTTGAATGGATCAACGAAAATCAATCCGGCGCGGATAGCTTTGTTGATTACCTGCTTAAAGAACTTCATACACTTGTAGGTGGTATTCTGGCTGTAACCATACTCAGTACGCAGGAAGAACTCCAAGTCCACTATGAACTGGTATTTGATTTCCCTCAGAGGGATGTCAGTGATATTGTACTTCTTCTTCATGAACTCTACCACACGGCGATACATTCGCTCGTACTTCTGATAGGTAGGATTGGCTTTGCTTATGCCAATGAGTTTTTTTGTATCTTCAAGATGCTGAAGATAGAGAGTTACGAGTGATTCCTCCTTTGCAGTAACACCCGTAAAGGCGTTTTTCACCATTTCGGCTGTAACGTAGCCATGACGATTAAGGAGGTCATAGTAGTGTTCCTTCAGAACATGGCGCATATCCTCAATGCGCTTGTTGAATTCGGCAATTTTTGAAGACCTGCCGATAGCCTTAGACGCAGCAGCGTCCCAGAGGTCTGGCTCTATTGAGAGCGTGGAATTTAGTCGTTCATATTCACCGTCCACAGTGATTTTTATTATTATGGCACATTTTCCATCCTTATTCACTTGGTTTCGACGAATCAAGAACAAAACTTTGAAAGTGCTCTTTTTCATCTTACGTTGGATTTAGTGTCATCATTTCCGTTTTTTAGGCGGTGGATGCAATGATAACGAGTGAAACATTAAGATGGATTGGACACTTTTGAGAACAATAAGCGACAAATCAGCGACTTATGTTGATTTTAACATTGAGGACATTTTCAAGACACTATATAATTCCATACTTTCAAAAGAATTAAATCGGAATATCGGAAATAGTGTCGGACACCCGTTTTAACACCCACAATCCAATGGGTTAAAATGTCGCCTGTTTTCCGACTTTCTTCCGAGTTATGTCTTTGTAAGTATATGGCATTAAGATTATTAGATACGTTTTAGGCACTATTTAGGCACTAAAAAGATTTTTGAAATCTTAGTGCCTGGTTAGTGCCTAAACTCTGTCCGGGGATGTCCTTTTTGCGTCTTTTTTCGGTCCTGAATCGAAAGGATTAGATAAAAGAAAACCCCGGAACTACTTGATAGTCCGAGGTTTGTCTCGTTAAGTCCGAATTAGTTCGGTAGTACATAGTGGAGATAGGGGGAGTCGAACCCCCGTCCAATCACGGCCCCAATAAGCTTTCTACATGCTTAGTCATTGACTTGATTTTCGTGATATGACAGGCTCACGACTACCAATCATATCCTTATCCTTTTTGTTTCAATCACCGGACAAGGCTCCCGGCAATCTATTTCCGAATTTCTCTGCACCATCTTGTCCAAACGTCTCGGAACCAGGCAATGGGATGATGTCTCGTTCGCATCACTTTGATGCAAATAAAGCCAACCTACTATACTTCAGTTTAGGCAGCGAGAGCGTAATTGTTATTTTCGCCAATTATAGGTCGATGCGTTGTTATTATAGAGTTTGCACATCAAAACTCTGCATGCTTACTTACCGTTTCTACGTGCTGTCAAAGCCAGTTATCCCCGGTAATTAATTAGTACGCAAATTTACAGACATTATTCTAATTATGCAAATAATTAAAACTATTTAACTTTTAAATTGCATTATCGCAGATTCTACCTGCAAGTGCAAAATTAGGCAATAAATTTGAAGAATTCAGCGACAGGGGTGGAGAGATCAAGTTTCAATCTCGGTCTCTTGTTAATTTTGATGATTATTTCCTTAAGCATTTGATCAGTTATGGTATCGAAGTCAGTTCCCTTAGGGATATACTGTCGAATCAATTTGTTGTGATACTCGATGCACCCCTTTTCCCATGAAGAATATGAATGAGCAAAGAACATCTTTGCTTTCATTCGTTTAGCAATGAGCATATGCTCGGCAGACTCGCTGCCGTTGTCGGTGGTTATGGATCGGATCTTGCCGATATATGGCAATGACATCAAAATCACCATTTCGGCGAGAGCCTTGGCATTTTTGCCTTCAGGCAGTTTTCGTGCCAAAGTAAAGGATGTATTGCGCTCTGCCAATGTAACGATTGCACCTTTCCCATATTTGCCAACAATGGTGTCCATCTCAAAGTCCCCCGGCGTTGAACCGTTCCGCTCAGGAGGCCGCTCATCTATCATGGTTCTATTCTTCACAGCATTGTATGGCTGTGTTGCTTGTCGTTTCCTATGTTTGAGCTGATGTCGGCAATGTTTCCATAGGTCTTCGCCTGCAGCCCGGTCTGCCCGGATATACGCATAAATTGTCTCAATGCAGACACATCTTTCGCCTTTCTTCTGAAGATGTCCGACAATCTGGGCCGGTGACCCTTGCTCCCTGGTGACTTTCTCGCGTATGAATTTACGCAATTCAATGGTTAAGTTGTGGTAGTTCTGTAACCTACGCTTGCGGTCGTCGGCTTTGACTTGCGCTTGCTTACAGTGGTAGAAAAGTTGGAACATTCTACTGAACACCCTATTTACTATAATTACTATTCGATTTATCAATCATTTAATCCTTTGTGATTTTATTCATTGAAGTTGTTTAAACTAATTTCGAGATGTTAATAATACAATAAAATAATTAAAATACAGCGCATTCCGCAAAGGACGCACTATATTATAGTTACCACACTCTAATATACCGTACCAATGCCAGAATACGCTGTACTCGACAAAGATACAATTAAAACTGAAATAATGCCTTATCTTTCGATTGCAAAAAGAGGCTACAACTCCAAATTTGATCTTATTGAGGTGGTAAACGCCATACTCTATAAGCTCAAGAGCGGCTGCCAGTGGCGGCTGCTCCCGATCGAGCATCTTTTCAGCGGAGAGGGACCAAGCTGGAACGCAGTCTTCCATCATTACCGTAAATGGTGTAAAAAAGAGGAATGGCAGAAGATCTATTCCAGAATACTTAGCCGGGATAAAAGTAACCCCGATTTGTCCATCTCCCATATCGACGGTTCCCATACGCCAGTATATAGAGGCGGAGAAAAGGCTGAATATCAAGGTAGAAAGAAACGATGTACGACCAACGCGCTCTTTCTCTTGGACAATCAAGGCATTCCACTCGCCATGTCCGAGCCTCAGGCCGGGAATCACGCCGACCTCTATGAGATAGACAAAAGGATCGATGAAATCGTCAGCCAGATGCTTGATGCCGATATCGCCGTGGATGGTCTTTTCTGTGACCTTGACGCAGGCTTTGACGGGAAGGAACTCAGAAGCGCACTCATATCCCACAGAATCATTCCCAATGCATGTACCAATCCAAGAAACGGAGGGGATTCGAAGGATGATTGGCTGTACGATGAGGAGATGTATAAGGAAAGATGGAAAATCGAACGGACAAACGCCTGGATGGATGGTTTCAAAGCCGTACTCAACCGCTTCGATACCACCGTCTCCAGCTGGAAAGGTTGGAACTTCCTTGCTTTTATCGTTATTTTCCTTAAAAAATTTCACAAATCAAATTAGTTTAAACAACTTCATTAAAAATTAGTAGCTTACAAAAATTAACTATATGATTAATTCTCAAATTAGCCCTTCGGGCGAATATATCCTTGCTCGCCTTCCGGGTCTATTTTTCGCTTTCGTTCAGTCGTTTAGCCCGCTAAACTCTTTTGCTCAAGAGGAAAATATCCTCAAAAATACTTCACAAGCATATATTCTTTTATTTTTGCTACTTGTGTCATTAACTATGCTAAAGGCGCACGCCGTATTTTACAATTGAGTTTTCAATCATATGCGAAGGTATAATCTTTATGATTGTAGCGATAACGGTGTTTAGTAGCTTTTCCCTCACATAATCATGCCTTATGTAAATAGACACTTTGCGTCGGCTTCCATGGTCGCCTGCAAGCGGCCTTACATTCTCCTTCTGCTGAGTATTTAGCAACGGTATGTGCATTTCAGGAATAATTGTAAAACCTCCGTTTGCATCTACCACCCTTACAAGGGTTTCGATATTGCCGGCTTCATACACTCTCCTTCCGGTTTCTTTCGCCTTGCAGAAACTAAAAGCGCTCTCTCGAAGACATTGAGCCTCTTTCATTATCCACATATTTTCGTGGCTCAATTGTTCAGGTGAGAATACGGGCAATTTCCTTCTGCAATTTTCAGCAAGATACACCCAGAATGGCTCTTGATATAAAGGTATTTCAAAAATGCCATCCTTGCTTTTACCTCCTATTGCAATTCCTGCATCTATGTTATTAGACAATAGAGATTCAAACATATTCTCAATCCTCATCTCTTCAATGGCCAGACTAACTGATGTGTACTCTGATTCATATATTCGAATGAAATCCGGCAAAATATAGGGCGCAATGCTCGGCCCGACCGATAGCCGAAAATATCCCGATACATGATCTTTCGTTTCAGCCACCAATTCCTCTATGCGACCCACTTCCGTCGCCACCTTCTCAGCCTGTGCAATAATTTTACGGCCGATTGAAGTTGGTTCCACATATTTGTTTGTGCGGCTGAAGATTCTCACATCAAGTTCGTCTTCGAGTTTCGCAATCATTTTACTAAGTGTCGGTTGCGTCACTCCACATGTTTCTGCCGCCTTAGCGAAACTGCGATGTCGATTCAGGGAAATAATATATTGAAGTTGCTGAAGAGTCATATCAATAGATTTTGTCTATGCGAAGATAGCAAAAATCATTTGTTAATCTATCATTCAATGCCTACTTTTGCAAAAAAATAAAATTAAGTAAATATGAAACATATAATCATAGGTGGTGTGGCAGGAGGAGCAACTGCCGCCGCAAGAATAAGAAGACTGACGGAAAAAGATGAGATAATCCTTCTTGAAAAGGGGGAATATATCTCATATGCCAATTGCGGGCTTCCTTATTATATTGGAGGCGCCATCAGCGAAAGAGAAAAACTATTCGTGCAGTCGCCTGAAGTTTTCTCTACCAGATTTAATATTGACATCCGCACAAAATCTGAGGTCATAGCCATTCATCCTGATAAGATGACAGTTGAAGTAAAATCTCCTGACGGGTCAATTTACACTGAGTCATACGACCGCCTGTTGCTGTCGCCGGGAGCGACACCTGTGAGGCCACCTCTTCCCGGGATAGATTCAGATGGGATATTCACGCTTCGCAATGTTGCCGACACAGATGCTGTAAAATCATATATCACCAATAATTCAATAAAGCGGGCGGCAATAATAGGAGCCGGTTTTATCGGCCTTGAGATGGCCGAAAATCTTAAAGAAGCAGGAATAGATGTGTCGGTTATTGAAATGGCCAATCAAGTAATGGCCCCGATTGACTACTCCATGGCGGCAATTGTTCACCAGCATCTCCTCAGCAACGGCGTAAAGTTATATCTCGAGACTGCAGTGTCTTCATTCAGTCGTGGCAGCAATGGCATTAATGTGCAATTCAAGTCAGGCGACAATATTGACGTAGATATTGTCATTCTTTCCATTGGAGTCAGACCACTCACGTCACTTGCTTTAGATGCCGGCCTGAAAATTGGCAAACGAGGTGGGATATCAGTCAACCCATATCTACAGACTTCGGATGAAAATATATATGCAGTGGGCGATGCCATTGAATTTCCTCACCCTCTTACTGAAGAGCCCTGGCTGAATTATCTTGCCGGCCCGGCAAACCGGCAAGCCCGTATTGTGGCAGACAATATGGTGTTTGGAAACAAAAAAGAATATGAGGGCGCAATCGGAACCTCTATTGCAAAGGTATTCGACCTGACAGTCGCTTCTACCGGACTGCCTGCGAAACGTCTTGCCCAGGACAATGTAGCATACAAAACTGCAACAATTCATCCGTTCTCTCATGCAGGGTATTATCCGGGAGCCACTCCTATTTCTATTAAAGTGGTGTTCTCCCCCGACAACGGCAAATTGTTTGGAGCGCAAATTGTCGGCTATGACGGTGTAGACAAAAGAATCGACATGTTTGCTCAAGTAATAAAGCGCAATGGGAGTGTAACGGAACTTATAAACACTGAACATGCCTACGCCCCACCCTATTCTTCGGCCAAAGATCCCGTGGCAATGGCAGGATACGTAGCCGAGAACATACTTACCGGCAGGATGTCGCCTATATATTGGCGTGAACTCAAAGACCTCGACAAGAGAACAATAACTCTTATTGACGTGCGCACGCCTGACGAGTTTGCAACCGGCGCAATCGAAGGAGCAACCAATATTCCTCTTGACTCCCTTCGCAGCCATCTTGCAAAGATTCCGTCAGACAAGCCCATTGTTCTGTATTGCGGAGTCGGACTTCGAGGCTATCTTGCCTCTAATATTCTGAAACTAAACGGATATAAAGATGTAAGGAATCTTATTGGAGGTTTAAAGACATACAAACAGTCCACTGCCGAAATTTCTACGCCGCCTAAATGTTCAATGAATAGCAAGGATAAAACTATGTCCGGACATAATAACAACATTATAAGTGTAGACGCATGCGGGCTGTTGTGTCCGGGCCCGATATTGAAACTCAAGCAGGCAATGGAATCAGCTTCCAAAGGAGAAACTCTTCAGATTTATGCAACCGATCCGGGATTTGTTGCTGATGCGAAAGCATGGTGTGAATCCACGGGCAACAATTTTGTATCTCATCATTCTGAAAAAGGGATTCATGTGATTCAAATCAAGAAGGGAGAGAAAACAGAAAATCAAGGTTACACAAACTCATCCGGCAAAGGGAAATCATTCATATTATTCAGCGATGATCTCGACAAAGCTCTCGCTACATTCGTGCTTGCAAACGGTGCCGCAGCCACAGGTAAGAAAGTATCCATATTTTTTACATTCTGGGGGCTTAACGCAATCAAGAAATCGAATAAACCGAAGACGAAGAAAGATATATTTGGAAAAATGTTCGGCATGATGCTTCCTTCCGACTCAATGAAGTTGAAATTGTCGAAAATGAATATGGCAGGAATCGGGCCAAAAATGATGCGCTATGTCATGAAGCACAAAAACATCGAGTCGCTCGAAGCATTGAGAGACATGGCCATAGCCAGTGGAGTTGAATTCATAGCCTGTCAGATGTCGATGGATGTGATGGGCATATCAAAAGAGGAATTGCTCGACAATGTTTCAATTGGAGGCGTGGCCACATATATGAATCGTGCTGAAAATTCCAATGTAAATCTTTTCATCTAAAATGATTGTTAAACTATAGCATGTCTTCATACGTTGCATAATTGTTAAAGTTTTATCATTACACACAATCAAAGTATTAGCGGTTAAAGGAAGCCCTCATTCAAAAGATTGCACCGACAGGGTGCTCATGGAAATACCCATTGTGTCGAGCACATCCAAGAGAGAGCCGCATTCACAAGTTTTCATTGTGAGGGTTAAACCAAACAATCCCCGTCAACGTTATGAATATGTACTGATGAGTAATCATACACAATGACAATAGTTTAATCTTTATAAAAAATCTTAATTATGGAAGAGAAACACGAATATTGCGCACTTCATCTTGCACTTAAAATTACTAAAGTGGTGTGGCGTCCTGAAAAATATTGACGGGTCAGAGGGTTTGAGATTATGAATGAATGTTAAACAGTCCGAAGACTGTGGAGACATGCAGGTATGAGCCTGAGATCCCCGAGGTTGGGGTAAAATCCTCCGGGGCTCGATGCCCCGGGGATTTTTGAGACTTGCAGTGCAATCACCGTCAGTCCCGTCGGTTGGGGTATGCAAAAGTACTGAAAAATCTTGACTCATGCAGATTTCAGGTAATATTTTTTCCAGAGCTTACGTCCGGGTACCGCTCCGCGATGCACTTCATCGGGAGTCAGCATGCCGAGACTGAGGTGCGGTCGGCGGGTATGGTAAGTGTTGATTACATCCTCCAGCACCTGCCGTATGTTGTCCTTCCTTACGTCCATATGCTTCAGAAACTCCTCTTTAAGTATGCCGTTTACCCTTTCGGCAATTCCGTTGTTACGTGGGTCGTGCCCTTCCGTCATGCTGATTCGGGCGTGGCGTCTACGAAGCATTTCCACGTAGGGTTTGGCACAATACTGAAGTCCCTTGTCCGAGTGGTGTATGGGATGCTGACCTCTCCTGCATTGCCTGAAAGCCATCTTCAATGCCGTCATGGCGTTCTCATGCCGCATGTTATCGGCAATCTCCCATCCCACTATTTTCTTCGAATAGGCATCCGTAATCAGAAACAGATAGTAAAATGTATTCTGATCAGGAAGCCATATATATGTTATGTCGCTTACCCACAACTGGTTTATGTCATCAGGCGCGAAGTCTTTCCGTAGATCCGGATAGACCTTCATTCCGTGATCGGAGAAGGTTGTCCTTGTCCTGCGGACTCGGGGACGTATCAGAAGATTATGCCTGTTCATGATATCGAACAGGCGGTCACGGCCTATGTCGAGACAGAACTCCTTACGTAACCTGTCCTTCATCTTTCTGACTCCGAGTGCCGGAAGATCCTCTCGTATCGAGCGAACGCATTCCAGGATGCGGTCTTCGTCAATGGCATCCTTGAACGACCTTTTGAAAAAGGCATACCACGCTTGTTTAGTCACCCCAAGCAACCCGCATGCCTCGCTGACACTCAGGTCACGGGACATGCGCAAGCGCATGGCTACTTGGTAGTTGATTTTTTTGACTGCGCAGGCTTTACAAGCTTCTTGTATTCGGCGATGACACCACTCTGGAACTCTTCACGCAGCTCTGCCTTTTTCCTGTCAGCCTCCAGTTTCTCTATCTTTCTGGTGGCGGCGTTTAACTTGCGTGTTAGATCCAGTATGGTCTGCTCGGTATCCGTGAGCCTGGTAGTGGGAGAGGTTTTCTTTGTCATTCCTTTCTTTTTTGTCGTTTGTGCCGGAGTTGCCAGGGACGATATGGCCTTTGTTGTCCGGCATCCGGAGCCGGGAATTAATGCTCCCGTCATGCGGCGCAGCCATTTGCTGATGCTTGACCGTGTGCCGCGATAGTCCGGGATTGCATTTACTATTGTAAACAATGTCCCGACCGCAAAATTGTATTCCTCGTCAATCTGACTGAAACTTTTTCCGCTGCTGTGCCAGGCATTGATTGCCGAAATCTGAGATTCGTCCCAGAATTTTTTGTTTTCTTCACACATTTTACTAAAAAATGTTGAATCTGACGGTCAACACTTTTCCGGACTAGACAGTGGTGCTCGAGGCAGCGGCAGTGGCTGCAGGATTTTGCATTATGAAAGAGATTCACAATGTGCATCGCGCAATTGAGAATCACCACAAATGATTCTCGCCACAAAAAACTTGTTTGCAAAAGAAGTCGGGGGGTACGGAAATCCCGACTTCTTTTGTATCACATAATTCACAAAAAACTTTATATCATCATATCACAAACGAATTGAACGAATGAGGCTCTAACGTTTCGTTTATATATTTACTATTTACCTTAAAGGCAACACTCGCCGGTTCATCCTCAAAATTACCTGCAACCACCACCACTCTCCCTTCAGGGGTTGCAAACGCAATCGACATTCTGTTTTTCCCTTCTGACCGAGGGGCATAGGCCAGCATCCTGCTTCCCGGCGGCACAAGATTCGAGAAATGTTTCACTGCATAATATTCAGGAGTGTAGCGAATGCCTCGTGTTTTGGAATCCACTTGAATCAATGCGTTCTGATGCCAGCCCCAAGGGCTCATTCCACTGTCAGGAAGTAAGAAATTCCAGTTGTACCATTCGTCACATCCCTTACCCATATTGTCTGCTATCAGGAAAAAGGTATGCTCGCCGGCATTCCAGTCCATCGACCCGTTGCCACACTCGCTTTCAGAGCAGATATAATGAAAGTCAGGATATTGGCTCCTGATTGAAGAAAGAATCTCGCGTCCTTCCCACTGAAAAGCCACACCATCAATGCACTTGCGCAACCCCTCGTCAGAAAGAATTTTTTCAACGAGATCCTGCCTGTTGGTGTTGAATGTGCCGATATAAAGTTTAACGTCGGGATGTGCCTTTTTCAAAGCCGGCGAGAGGTAGTCTCTATTGAATCTGACAGTTCCTTCGGCTGTCCACGGGCACCCCGGATAAGGAGTATAGCTGTAAGCCTCGTTCTGATATATCACCATATCCACTGGTATCCCCTGCTCCTCATACATGCTAATAAACTTACAAAAATAATCGGCGTATGTCTTTAAGTACCTTGGGTCTTGAATAAAGTAATCCTGCGTGGCAAGCCGTCGAGGAAACTCACTGCTTCTCTCACCAAGAAATTTCATTTCATCTTCATCAATGTCATCGCTTGTGCCATATAGAAGATAGTCTACTTCCGGGTTAGCCTCGTTAAATTTACTGCTCACAACCGGATAGTCATGATTAATTTTCATCCAGTGTGGAGGGCTCCAGGGTGAAATCCAAAAGGTAAGGTCGGGATTATAACGCTGCGCCAACCGTATAAGAGGAATTATGCCCCTTTTGTCGCGCTCGATATTGAAATGCCTCAATTCAAAATCACCGGGCACGTCATCGCAGCTATACCACGAACGGCCATAGTCATTACAGTTCATGGAGACTCTTCCTTTTGTGAATTTCAAATCTCCGTCAGGAGAAAACAGATTGTGCATTATTTCATCCTGCTTCTGTTTATCAAGCGATATTAAGGCATCCCAGTCAAGCTCGTTGAATGTGGTTCCCCATGCTTTCAAGAGTATGCCGTCAGAATTGGCGCTTACCTCCATCATGATTTCTCCTTTAGGAGACTTGCATAATTTCACTCCTGATTTCTCCCAGAACATATTGTCGGTGGAAGTGTACTTACATGGATTGCCAGCCTCTGCGCCCGTCAGCAAGCTTATTATTATATATGCCGATAATATGCTAATCTTTCGATTCATACAGTTTTGACATTTAGAGTTCGTTATTTGTTCCAAAAGTTTTCAAGACGACTCGCCTCTTCCGCCGTGATATGAACCACAGCACCATGTTTAGGCGAAGTATAGTTTTCAGTCTTCATAACCCCTTCATTAAAATGGCCAAGTGGCGTAAAAGTCTTGAAATCAGAAGTCTCGACAAAGCCAAAATTATGAGTTTCAATGCCGTAGCAATCATACATTACCACCCACTTGTCTTCTCCAATTCTCTTCCACATATTTGGCGCCTCACATGCCTTCGGCTCAGGATCTATCCACTCAGGCAAAAAAGTATATCCTGTGTTGACATTATCCGACACAGCATGTTTTATTCCGGGAGTGCCATCGTGTGCTACATAAAACAAATGATATTTGTCGCCAATTTTTGTTATGTCTCCATCAATAGCGGTAGTCGATTTGTCGGGATATTCAAATAGCAATGCGGGGTCTGATTCAATTTTATTGAAATCATCGTTCACATACATATAATAAAGCCTGTTGCGGTCTGTCCCAAAACGCATTGTGAAATAAATCATCATTTTGCCGGCTTTGTCATCGTATATTGTCTCGGGAGCCCACACGCATCCAACGTCAGAATATTTGTCAGACATTTCATCAAGATTCACGTTTGCCCGGCTCCAGTTGATGAGGTCATACGATTTCATCAACACAAGGCCACGATTATTTCCCCAACCATATTTTTCGCCGTCACGTTCCCACTCCGTGTCTCGAAACCCTGCTTGACTGGCATAAATATGCAAATCTGTCATGGCAAGGTAGAACGCTCCGTCAGGGCCACGATAAATATGTGGATCGCGTATCCCTTTCTGAAAAGCTATTGTGTCGCCCGCAATCACTGGCTTGCCGTCATTTAAGGCTTTAAACGTAAAGCCGTCTTTGCTTATGGCCATATGCAATCCATGTGTGTCATCCTTATGAAACACCATAAGATAGGCCGACATATCGTTTTCCTTTGGCGAACAATATACATTCGTTGATTTCTTATCACCACTTACAGCAGATGAGCCTTTGCATTCGCACGACGATGCATCAACTTGTGAACCCTGTGCGCAGGCAATTCCGGCAGGAAGAAGGAGCAATGAGTTTAATAAATATTTCATGATATAAAGATAATCATTATAATTCATACATATGTGCAATTGCATCATACATCATGCGCATGCACCAACACAACCTGTCAGTCCACAAAAACCACCTTAGCCTTGTCGCGAGGCTTGGCTTCAGGAGCCTCGGCCGGATAACCAAACCCGATAGCATAAAGCAATGTGTATCCTTCTGAGAAATTCAGTTTCTCAAGAAATGGGGCGCCCTTTTCAGATTTAAGAAAAGCAACCGGCCCGCCAAGACAGCACGACCCTATTCCCATAGACCATGCAGAAAGAATCATGTTCTCCCCTAAAAGGCCACAATCCAATTTAGAGAAATCATCACCTGTAGATGCAATAAACACTACTGTCGGAGCATTGCGAAACATGTTTCTGAATTTCAAGTCATCTGCCATTTTCGGATTCTCGCTCAAAAACGCCTCTGTCATTGACGCAATCATATCCGGATTGTCGACTACGCGCAGCTCCCATGGCTGCTTGTTCATTGCGTTCGGAGCATTGATGCCACACTCGGCAATAATCTGCATTGTGTCACGTGAGATGGCATTAGGCTTATAATCCCTCACGCTTCTGCGCGACATTATTGTTGATATAACTTCATTCTCACCTGCTTCAGAGTTTTTCACTGCTTGCGTCGAATTGTTTTCTCCGCTACATGCACACAATGTCAAAGAACTCATCAGTGCAGAAAAAAGGATTGTTTTAAATTTCATAACAAGGTAACTTTAGCTACATATAATCAATGTTTTGCAAAAATAGAGATTTAATGCAACATCCGTTAGGATTTTTAAATAAAAAAACACCACATTTGGCTATTGGCGCCCATAAATGGCTACAAGCCCACGAACTGCTACCTAATATAGTCAAACATAACTAAAAAATAACCTCCGGCATCGCCAGGGGTTGCCGGAGGTTATTTTTAATGGATCTATGTTTCAGACTTTTCCTTGTTTAAGTTTGTCAACATACCTGTCAATTTTATGAAGTTCAGCCGGGATGTCTATTTCCTGCGGACAATGCGACACACATTGGCGACAGCCTATGCAATGGCTCGCTTGCCTTAACTTTGGAACAGACCTGTCATAGCCGATAAGGAATGCGCGTCTTGCCTCCTTATAGTTCTCGCTTTGCGTCGAGGCCACTACGTTGCCTTCATTGATACACTTGTTGTAGTGAAGAAGATTTGCAGGAATATCAATGCCATACGGACACGGCATACAATATTTGCAATTATTGCAAGGCACCGTAGGATACTGCATCATCAAGTCGGCAGTTTCATAAAGAAATTGCATCTCATCCTCTGTGAGAGGTTTCAGCGGGCAGAATGAAAGCAGATTGTCCTCGAGATGTTCTTTATAGGTCATTCCGCTTAACACAGTAAGCACGCCGAGGTGAGTGCCGGCATAGCGGAAAGCCCATGATGCCACACTTCTCTCCGGCTCCCGTTGTTTAAGACGCTCCACTACATGGTCAGGAACATTTGCAAGCCTGCCTCCCAGCAACGGCTCCATAATCACTGCAGGAATACCTCTCTTCTCAAGTTCGCCATAAAGATATTCAGCGGGAGTATTGCTCGAATTAACCTCTTTGGCATGTTTCCAGTCAAGATAGTTTAACTGAATCTGCACAAAATCCCATTTATATTCGTCATGTTTTGAAAGCAGATAGTCAAACACCTTCACATCTCCATGATAGGAAAATCCTAAATTCTTGATTCTCCCGGCCTCCCTCTCTTTCAGAAGAAAATCGAGGATGCCATTTTTGATATACCTGTTTTCATAAGCCTCCATTCCGTCTTCTCCCATTCCTACGGCATGAAGCAGCATATAATCTATGTAAGGGGTCTGCAATTCCTTCAAAGAGTTGTTATACATCTCAATTGAAGCCTCTCTGCTCCATGTGGAAGGTGCGAAATTTGACAATTTTGTGGCTATGTAATAACTATCGCGAGGATGACGGCTCAGGGCTATTCCTGTGGCATGTTCAGAGAAACCTTCACAATAGGCCGGAGACGTGTCAAAATAATTCACGCCATGTTTCAAAGCTGTGTCTACAAGGTCGTTCACCGCTTCCTGGTCAATGACCTCTCCTCCTCTTTCACTTTGGTTGCTCTTGACAGTGGGCCAACGCATACATCCGTATCCATGGATAGATACCTTTTCACCTGTCTTTGGATTTGTGCGGTATGTCATCTCTCCCCCTGTTATTAGTGATTCCGATGAATTCCCAGACGCGGACTTCTTTGCGGAGTCACATCCGGCAAGCGCCAGCGACGACACAGCCGCGCCTGCACCTAACCGTTTCAAAAAGGTTCTTCTGTCTATGTTTTTGTTATCGGTCATTGTTATTTGGATTAAATTACACGATGACGTTCATGCCCCTCTACATATATTGCACTGAACGGGCGGGAGGGGCAAAGATTCTCACATGCGCCGCATCCTATGCAGCGCTCCGTGTTTACCACAGGAATCTTGGGGCTCGAATCATCGCCGGCCACAGACGGCACCATCAAAATAGCACCTGCAGGACAATGCCTTGCACAATTGCCGCACTCCACTCCGTCAGTGACAGGCACACAATTCTCTTTCACCCAAACGGCATGTCCAATCTGTATTGATGACTTGTCAGCCACGGAAATCGGGAGTATGGCCCCTGTCGGACATACATTCGAGCATTTAGTGCATTCGGGACGGCAATATCCTCTTTCATATGATGACTCCGGCTGCATAAGGGTCAGAACATCGGAAGATGGGCGAAGCACGCCATTCGGACACACTGACACGCAAAGCTGACATGCAGTGCAATGTGTGGTCAGATTCCTGATACTTTGCGCACCGGGAGGGACAATGCGAGTTTTGCGGTGCGGTATCTTTTTATCCTCTATCACTGCAAGACCGCCGTCTACAACCTTCTCTTGCGCCGTGGCCGCTGCCGCCGTGGCAATGGCAACACCTGCGGTTAAAAACTGGCGTCTTCCATTGTCAACGTTTTTACTGTCAGTGTCAGCGGCTATGGCTTCATTCCCGGCCTTCATATTAGCCTTAGGGCTAAAAGCATAAGATATTGCGCCTTTGTTACATTTGCTCAAGCAATCCATACAAGTCACGCATCTCGAATAATCAATCTTGTGAGACTTGCTGTCGATACATGCCGATTTGCAGTTTCTTGCACAAAGGCCGCACCCATTGCATTTTGAAGTGTCGATCACAGGCCTGAACAAAGAGAAACGCGAAAGCAGTCCAAGCACTGTCCCTACAGGACAAACAGTGTTGCAATAAGTCCTTCCGTTTCTCCACGCGAGAATGCCTAATGCAACAAGTGTCAAAATAGCCACACCAAGTGTAATCCCGCTTTTAAGCCATATGTCTATGGTATAAAATGAATAACTGCCCTCTTTCTCAGCCCAGGAGGCAAGCAGGTTGTTGAAAAAAGCCCAAACAGGTGCGAGGATGCTTTGCACAATCCTGCCATATGCACTGTAAGGGGCAAGCAACGCCACAACTGAACCTATTCCGGCTATTATTGCAATCGCCATGATTACCAGCATAACGTAACGCAAAATATTTTTTGCCGGGGAATATGAATAACGGTTTTTCTTAGCTTTCTTGCCAAACCATGCAAACCCATCCTGCATGATGCCAAGCGGGCAAATCACAGAGCAATACACTCTGCCCAAAAGAAGTGTGAGGGCCACAAGAGCAACAATAACTCCGAGATTCAAAGCCAGCAATGCCGGAAGGAATTGAATCTTGGCCATCCATCCAAACCATGCATGGACTGTGCCGGTAAAGTCAAGAAACAGCAGTGTCACCATGATTATGCTGACCGCTGCTAAAGACTGTCTAAGTTTTTTCAACATAGGGAATCGTTTACTTATGGAAAACAATAATAAATATTTTTGCAAAAATAATAATAAAGGCACATATAATGCAAATCAAAATCATGGTCTTATATGCCAGAATCGTCTTAATCCAACACTCCATGCCTTGTTAGCAATGGCAGCAAGGCATGGAGTGTCGATTTATGCTTCCAATAATCTGTTAATTTTCCCTCTTCCGGATACTATATCAAGAACTTAGTGCGACAGAAAGTATTATGATTGCAGCTTTGCAAGAAGAGTCCGGCCGGGAATCTCTCCACTATCACGCCATTTCTCCTCCCCATTCTTATATATGATAAATGTGGGAACCACATTCACTCCCTCTTTTTCTGCGAGAGCTTCATTAAGGTCAATATCAAGCTGATATATGTCTACACTTCCTTCAAGAAGTTCTTTAACTTCTTCTACCACGGGCATCATCCTTTTGCAATGAGGACACCATGTCGCAAAAAACTCCACAAGCACAACAGGCTTGGAATTGACGGCTTCTTTAAAATCCATATTACGCGAGTTCGGGATAAGGAACACCATAAAAAGTTGAATCGGCAGCTTGAAAAAGTTGCCGATTCTTTTGGTAATATCACTGATATTTAGTAATTTAGAGGTATCAATAAATAAATACTGTATCATGATTACCGAAAGTAAAGTTACTGAAATTTTTTGTATTGCAGATGATTTCTGCAAGGAATTTGAGGGTGAGATGGCAAAAAATGCACTTCCTTCCACAACTGACACTCCAAAACGGAAAAGAAAGCGCATGATGTCGGATGCCGAGGTCATCACGATTCTGATCTGTTTCCACTTCAATTCGTACCGAAACTTCAAGCACTATTATCTGGGATGTGTGCGCATTCACTGGAAGCATCTGTTTCCGCAGACATTCTCCTACAACCGCTTCGTGGAGGTCATGCCCCGATGTTTTGTGACTATGACCATGTTCCTGCGGCTCGCGTGTTTCGGAGAGTGCACGGGGATAAGTTTTGTGGACAGCACCTGCATTCCGGTCATACACAACAAACGCCGGTTCAGCATGAAGGTATTCAAGGATATTGCTGCCAAAGGGAAGAGTACGATGGGATGGTATGTCGGCTTCAAACTGCATCTGCTATGTAACGAAAAAGGAGAGCTGATCAACTTTGTACTGACACGCGCTAATGTGGACGACCGCAATGAGGCAGTCATCGACACGCTGACTGACAGGGTGTTTGGAAAACTATACGCTGACAAGGGATATATATCGCAGTCTCTTTTCGGGCATCTTTGGGATGACGGCATACATATTGTGACAGGTCTTCGCTCGAACATGAAACAGCGTCTCATGCCGTTCTATGACAGGATGATGCTTCGTAAAAGGAGCATCATCGAATCCATAAACGACATGCTGAAGAATGTGGCGCAGCTCGTCCACTCCCGCCATCGTAGTGTACACAACTTCCTCATGAACCTGCTTGCGGCAATGGGTGCGTATTGTTTCTTCGCCACAAAGCCGGAAGTGAACTTTGACTTTGAGGTTCCCGAGTCAAACGGGCAGCTTGTCCTCTGGGATTAACACCAAACTGTACAAATAAATCAGGCGACCTTGAAAGGCCGCCCAATACTCTATGTCTTTTGCTTGGTTGAAAAACATAAAGTTCTTATCCCGAACTCGCGTATATTGATAAGAATTATATGTTAAACTAATAAATCCAACCGGTTATTAAAAAAACAAAACAGTCAGAATTTCAATATTATAACATTTAAAACAACCCACAGTTCATAAGACACATAATCTAAATCGAAATATCAAAATAATAGCCGCCCAGACTCTGGGCGGCTATCTTTTTATAGTGTATCTGCTATCGGGGACGGTTGTGCAATCATAAGTTGTTTATCTCCTGCTCAATTTAGATTATGATTTCAGTCAAGCAACCTCACGCTATAGCTCCGGAATTGAGCACCACGTCCGTGATCCATATCCATAATGGACAGAAGCCAATAAACAATATGACAGAAAGAGTAAGTGAACTTGTGCCAGTAGCCACATAAGTGTCATACTCGTCAGCAATAATAATCCCTGAGAAGGCAGGAGGAAGAGCAGCTGCAACCACGAGCATCTTTAGATTGAATGCATCCATATGGAAAAGCAGACCGAGAATAAGTACAACTGCAGGCATAACAATCATTTTCATGATTGAGCCTAACACAGCTTGCCAGTCTATAGAAATCTTTATCGCCGACAATGTGACGCCTGCTGAGAACACTGCCATTGAAGCATTGGCCTTTGCAATAAGATCAAACGAAGGACTGAGGTATCCGGGCCAAGGAATTCCAACAATCACCCATACGACTGCAAGAATCGGCGCCCAGGCCACAGGCTGCTCCAAAGCATGAATAACAGGCTTCCATGCACTCTCCTTTTTAGTGCTGCCCGGATTTTGTTTCTCGAGAGACGCATTCATCAGAGATAGCCCGACCGGTATTCCGATTGCATTCACCACGATTCCAACTATAGCAACCACAAGAGCAACAGATGGAGAGGTGCCAAATATAGGCTCCAAGACTGCAAATCCGAGGAATCCTATCGTTGGAGACCCGCTGATAAGAGCACTCACTGCGGCATCGGCACCCGTGTTCTTCTTAAAACAGTATTTAAATATAAAATACACCGCCATGAAACAGGCCATTATGCCTATCGCAGACACAATGGTGAGCTTTATATCTTTCACCAGATCTTCGCGAGATGCCTGCACTATAGACACAAACAAGGCTGCTGGAAGGGCAAAATCAAGCACCACCTTATTGAACTTCTTTGCATCTTCTCCGGAAAAAACGCCTTTTTTACCTGAGATAAAACCTGCAAGCATCACGACGATAATCGGGACTATGGCATATAATATTACATGAGAAATATCCATAACAAAATATTTAAGGTTACATCTTTAAAAGATGCTTGTCTCATTCATGGAATATAACGGCTTGAATAGGATATGCCGTTATACTGTGTAATCAATAAGCGGGGCAGGATTGAGATAGCCTATATGACCACTCTCTTTTCCTGCATCAGGCGCTAACTGCACATCAATTATGCACGGCTTCTTCGAGGCAATGGCATCGGAGAGTGCTTTCGACAGTTCTTCTGGCGTGGTCACATAATTATGGTCACACCCGAACACCTCTCCCATCATGTCATATCTTGCATTGATGTCGAGAGTAGTTGGCGCCGGGTCATTCTCAATGGAAGAGTCATTGCTCGGATTCACGCCGATATTGTTATATATTCCGCCATTGTTGAGTATCACTACTGTTACCGGAAGTTTGAATCTGCATATTGTGGCAAAATCCATTCCTGAAAAGCCAAATGCCGAGTCCCCCTCAATAGCCACGACTGATTTTCCGGTGGCAACTGCGGCTCCTATAGAAGACCCCATTCCCATGCCCATAATTGCCCATGTCGCGCAGTCTATTCTATGGCGTGGCAATGTCATGTCGATTGTGTCGCGAGTGTCGTCAAGGGTGTTGGCGCCTTCATTAATAAGTATGACGTCTGGATTTGATGCAAGTACAGGTTTAATAGCGCTAAGTGCGCTCCAATGATTCATGGGCGATAGTTTCGCGGCATCAGAAAGTCGTTGCGCAAATTTCGCATTTTTAACTTTTGTCTCGCTCTGAAGCCCAGACACCCATGAAGGATCAGTTTGCATCTTTTTCCCATCCATTTCTTTCAAAATAGCATCAAGAGCCAAGCCCATATCGCCAACAACAGGGGCTGCGATCGGCACATTCACATCAATTTCCTGAGGCTCTACATCAAGTTGTATGAACTTGATTGCCGGATTCCATTTCCCTTTGCCAAAAGAGAGCATCCAATTAAGACGAGCCCCCACAACCATCACTACATCCGATTTTTCCATAATGTCTGAACGGCAAGAGAGAGCACTAAGGCCACCATTGTCAGGAAGCAATCCTTTAGCCATCGACATAGGGAGATAAGGGATATTATAAGTTTCGACAAGTTTTTTTAGCTTATCTTCAAGTCTTGCGTAAGCAGCACCCTTGCCAATTAATATAGCCGGACGCTTCGCACCCATGAGAACTTCGACAGCTCTTTTAACTGCATCACTGTTAGGTGCTACCGGAGAATATAGATCTACAGGCTCATAAAACAGTTTTTCAGCCTCCTTTGCATCCATAATCTCTGCAAGTGCAGGAGTTGTCATATCTATATATACCCCTCCGGGACGTCCACTCACGGCTGCCCTGTAGGCTCGTGCAACAGCCGAAGGGATGTCTTTTGCATGGCTACATCTGAATGCCGCCTTTACCAGGGGCCTGGCAGTGTTAAGTTGATCCATTTCTTCATATGTGCCCATTTTCATGTCAACCATAGTTGGATCGGATGCACCTGAAATCTGAATCATAGGATAGCAGTTCACTGTGGCATTCGCTGTGGCTGTAAGACCATTCATAAAGCCTAACGACGACACGGTAAGTAACACACCCGGCGTTCTTGTAAGATAACCGTGTGTTGCGGCTGCCATGCCCGCCTGCTGTTCGAACCGAAACCCAACAAATTTCACACCCACCTTCTGCATTGCATAAGCAGATTCCGTAACCGGGATGCCTACAAGCCCATATACGGTGTCAAGTCCCAGTCTTTTCAGAGCCTGTGCCAGAATATACATTCCTGTCACCTGTTCGGGAAATTTTGGTGCGCCTTTAGTTTTATCGTTTGTTTTTGTTTCCATAGTGTAAATCAGACAAATAATTTATAATCGACTCTCCGGCTAAGACCCGGAGAGTCATCATTTTCATTTCTTCAATGGTTCGGTAGTGCCGTTGGCGGCAAACTGAGCAATTTCTTCTTTGGAATAGCCGAGATTGGTAAGAATCTCGTCAGTGTTTCCGCCAAGCGACGGACACGGCGAATATTCCGGCTGAAAGTTCGACATCGTGAACGGGCAGCCCACAGTGACAAACTCTCCAATTTCGCCGCCCTGATTTATTTTCACAAGCGTATTGCCGTCATAAAGTGACCCGTCGGTAAGTATCTCTTTAGTAGAAAGCACAGGGCCGGCGGGCACACCATATTTTCCGAGTATTTCCGTAACCTCGAATTTTGTCTTGTCGGCCGTCCATTTGCCGATACGCTCGTAGATTTCCTGTTTATGACGGTCACGCGCATCTGCCGTGTTGAAATCCGGATTTGTCAGCCAGTCCTGGAATCCCATTGCCTCGCAGGCTGCCTCAAAGTTCTTAGGCTCACGCTGCAATATGACGTAGACATAATTGTTGGCATCGATTTCCGAGTCATAGCCGCCGGCAGGTTTGCACTTGTAAGTCCAGCCAAGCACGCCGCCGCCCTCAATATTTCCGGAACGCGGCACACAGTCGCCGAATTTGCCGTTAGGATATTGCGGGAATTGGGTCAGATAGCCGATCTTGTCAAGAGTGAGCTGGTCACGAGTCTTGATTCGGCAGAGATTGAGGCACGCGTTATGCATCGACTGATAGACAAAGCATCCCTCGCCCGTGTTGTTTCTCTGCTGCAAAGCGGCCAACAGACCTATGAGGAGGTGCATCCCTGTGTTGGAATCGCCGAGCGCCGCTCCTGACTGGGTAGGAATGTTATAATCGCCGTCATACCATCCCGTGGTGGTGGCTGCTCCGGCAGTCACCTGCGCGATAGGCTCATAAGCCTTGAGGTTTTTATATTGCGACGAAAGCGGGAAACCCTTGATTGTGCCATATATGCATTTAGGGTTCAACTTGTGAACTTCTTCCCAGCTGAATCCAAGTTTGTCCATAGCCCCCGGATGAAGGTTTTCCACAAATATATCGCAACCCTCGATGAGTTTTGTAAGAATCTTCTTGCCGTCAGGCGTTTTCGCATCAAGTGTAAGCGACTTCTTGCCTGAATTCAACTGAAGATAGTAATAACTGGGAAGATCAGGATTGAATTGAAGCTCCTTGCGAGTGGCGTCGCCCTTTCCGGGACGCTCGATTTTGATTACATCCGCGCCGAGCCATGCGAGCATCTGTGTGCATGAAGGGCCTGACTGAACCTCTGTAAAATCTACAACCTTTATACCTTTTAATGGTGCTGTTTCCATAATATAATTAAATTTTTAAGCACCGGCCTGCTGCTTTTATTCCGGCTGACGCCAAACAAGACCGGTCATGAATACTTTAATCTTATTTACATATTAGTAACGCTTACAAATTATTTTTTGTTCGTAAAATTGAAACTGCAAAAAAAAGAGGCAGCGGCTTTCTCTGAACCGATCCCAAGAGCTCGGGCATCCCCTCCAGAAGGAAACATTATATAAATGTCTTCATTTCTCATGGGTGAATTCGGGTCGTCAAGATATTTGCCGGCAAGCCAGTCTATGAGAGCAAGCTGCTTAGGATAGATCGCGGCCTTGTCAAGAAGCCCGTTGACTGCATTCCGCGCCGTGGCGGGTTCTGCCATAGAGAGTAGCGCCCAGAAATCCACCAGACTCTGTTCCACATACACCGTGTCCGAAAGCTGTTCGCGCCCCCGGAAATCATACCTGTCCCAATAATGCATAACAGCAAATTCCGCCCTCTTCACAGGATCGGTTATGGAATCGGGCACAGCGGGGAGAGGATAGCCCGCTGCGCCGCTTTCTGCCGCCCCGGCACCGGAAGTTGTGGAAGAGCCTCCGCACGACGCCAAAAAGGGCGACAGCTATAAAAACGACACAATTAAACAATATTGTCATTAACGTCCGCATGTCTTCAAAGTTAAGTTTCATTGTCAGCTGATTCCGGCAACATTCCGTAGCGTCGGAGAGCGTCGTGAATTATCCATTGCAACTGTCCGTTGGTGCTCCTGAACTCACGTGCAGCCCAAGTTTCCACGAGTTTCATGGTTGAAGGGTCAAGCCTGAGCAAAAAACCTTTATTGGCTTCTTTTGCTGACATACTATTTTATTGATATAGACTCCCTGTGTTGAGAACCGGTTGAGCAGGCTCGTCAGCACAAAGCACCACAAGGAGATTGCTAACCATTGCAGCTTTCCTCTCTTCGTCAAGTTCCACCACTCCTTCTTTATTTAACTGGTCAAGCGCCATCTTCACCATCGACACCGCGCCTTCAACTATCTTTTCTCTTGCAGAAATAATAGCTGAAGCCTGCTGCCGGCGAAGCATCACGGCCGCAATCTCAGGAGCATAGGCGAGGTAATTCAGCCTCGCTTCCACAACCTCTATGCCGGCCATAGCAAGACGCTCGTTCAACTTATGCTCCAACAATTCATTGATTTCCTTGCCACCGTCGCGAAGTGTAAGTTCTTCGGTGTTGGAATCTGTGTCGTCATAAGCAAACTGTCCGGTAACCTCTCTAAGCGCAGCGTCACTTTGGATGCGAACAAATTTTTCCAATGCAGAGTTGCTCACCGAACTGCCATTCAATCCCAGCGACTGCGAGTCGATGTCGAAAACTGCGCGATATGTGTCTTTTATCCTCCACACAAGAACCATGCCTATCAGCACAGGGTTGCCAATCTTATCATTCACTTTTATGGGCTCTATATCCATATTTCTGATACGAAGCGACAATTTTTTGCGGCTCATAAACGGATTCACCCAATAGTAGCCTGTCTTTCTGCATGTGCCCTGATATTTGCCAAAGAAAATCATCACTCGAGCCTGGTTAGGCTCCTGCACAAAATAGCCGACACAACCCATAATAAACACTACCAACAAAACCGATGCGAGGATTACTCCAAGTGCCGGAGCATTATCCATAAACAGCATTAGCGATCCAACCAGCAACGCAGGTATGAGCATGAATGTGAAGAATATCATAGCGAAACCGTTAATGGTCAAACCGCCGTATTCATACTCTTTGTTTTTCTCATGTTCCATAATAATCTGATTATTAAGTTAAAATATTATTCTTCCCGGAAGATAATCCGAAAACAGCCCATATGATATTATTTTGATATTACAAAGATACATATTATATATTATTCTCACAAATTTTTTATATATTATTCTCACAAATTTTAGATTCTCAATCTCGACATTATCGTCCACATGACTTTCTCGCGGCTACCGGTCAAGATCGCCTTTCCCCCCTTGATTTTCAGCCTTCTCTCTAAAAGAGACAACACCAACTGGGAAGAACGAAAGAAAATCATAGAATGGTTCATACGCCTTTTCTAATCGGACTATATTGTAGTTAAGTTGGTTTGAATTAAAATGGGCTGTATTCAATAATAGGTAAGTTTACGGGATTCTGTATAATTCTCTTTCCACATTCCATTGCTGTTATCCTCACCGTCTTCATCTATCCGATATTCCTCTTTTCCTCTGTATTCATTGACCCTCCTTTTCGTCCAATTACCATGTTCATCAATCTCTATTTCAGAATAAACATAGGTTCTGTAATGGTTACCGGATGAATCGTATATTGTCATCACTTTTTTTACGGGTATTTTTCCGTCTCCTTCATAAAAAAGCTCTTCCTCTGCAGGGTCGGAGCCATTCTGAAAGTCATGTTTCCAGAGACGACCTTCACCATCGAAGGTGAATGTCTCCAAGGTTTGTCCACTGTTGGATGATATAACACGCTGATTATCTGTAAAACTCAGATTCACAAAAGCACCCTCCTCAAATGTCTTGAATCTCAAAGGTCCCTCATATTGATATTTTTCCTGTTGAAGCCATCGTCATAAATGAATTCGTCTCTACCTAACACGGAATTGACTATATTTACAAGTTTCTCCAACTGTCAGGTATTCGTCAGAAGAGAAAGAATGATGAGTGAAAGCCATTCATGTCATAACATGCCTGCTGATAGGATATCCTTATATTACCAGTTCCGAAAGCGGTCGTTTAGGCACATGATGAACGCTATCAGGAGTGCGATAATATTTATAATCAGCATCTATATCTCCACTCATCTCTTCGATCTCGACCACCTCTTTAGGGCGCCCCAATGCCAGCACGTAACGAGGAGAGAAGTCTTTTCCCAGTTTTAATATTTCTGAAATTTTATCGGCGTTAAATGATTTTATAATACAACCCCCAACACCCATGGCAGCCGCGCCAAGTGTTATTGCCTGAAGTTGAAGTCCGTCATCGCAAAGGCAATCTTTTGCAAGCCTGCTGTCCATGCATTGCACAAGATATGCCGCAGGTCTCTCCCCTTCTTCCGGGCCATCCCAGTCTTTATAATAACCTGCCCATGCGAGATAAGGATATATTCCTCTCTTTTCATCCTCGTCAACTACAATGCGATACTTTAGAGGCTGAAGATTCCTTCCTGAGCCACAATATCTTGTGAGTTCGACGAGTTTTTCAAGCGTTGCTTCGTCTATCGCTTCATTCTCATAAAAACGTCGTATAGAGCGGTCTTTAACCAACAGATTTTTCAAAACTTCAAAATCATTCATATGTCCTGCATTTTAATACATCGCAAATATAACTTATTTTCATGATTAAACAATAAACAACTTACAAAAATCAACCATATTATTAAATTTTAAGTAGTCCTTAGGGTGAATATATCCTCGCTCGTCTTTAAGGCTTATTTCTCTCTTTTTTTTGTTCAGTTGTTTAGCCCGCCAAACTCCTTTGCTCAGGAAAAATTATCCTCCAAAACACTTCACAATTATATATTCATTTGTTTTTGAAAGCTACTTAATTAAATTAATCTTTTGACTCATAAGATTGTTTAAAATATATAGTTTGCATTGTTGCAAACCGGAAATATATTATGAGATACACAACGTAATCGGCTGTCCAATCTCTTCTTCAATGAGCCGGCACAATAAGCCGGTTCCTATAAGTATGGAAAAAAACGTTATGAAAAAAGCCATCAGCAGTGCAAAAGGAATGCGCAAACTCATTTGGGGAATAACGCTGTCGGTTGCACTGGCTTTCGGAGCATCTTCCGGCCTACTGAGTGCTACAGGAAGCGGCGTAAGGAAAATTTATAGCCCTGAATTTGAAAAAGCAGTGACCGTTATCAAGAAATATGAAGGACTTCATCGCAACAAAGGAAATGTGATCGGCTACGGTCATCAGATCATTAAAGGCGACAAGTATAAACGAGGAGCCAACCTGACAGAAAGCCAAGCTGACGCTCTTCTTCGCAAAGACCTCTCCCAACTTTGTGCCAAATATCGAAGTTTCGGGAAAGACAGTCTTATTCTGGCGGCACTTGCATATAATTGCGGAATAGGCACAGTGGCTAAATCCACTGTCTATAAAAACCTTTTGTCAGGCAACCGCAATATCAAAAACTCCTATCTTGCTCACTCGAAATATCGCGGCAAAACACTCAAGCAGCTTAAAAGGAGAAGGGCAGAAGAATATGAAACCCTCTTCATTCCCTGATGGAGTCTTGCATAAATATATTTAGGCAATGCACGCTAAAGAAGTTAAATTAACGTTGTGCAAATAATTAAGCCGTATTAAGGCTTTTCAACATCTGATATAATAATGAAAGCAATACACAAAATATTACCGGCCTTCACAGTATGCCTCCTTCTCGGCTCCATTGTTTCCGGATGCGGAAATAAGAAAAAAAAAGCGGAATTGTCTAATTTGCCGCAAGAAGTGAAACCGGTTGCCGTAGCTATCGTAAGCGATTCCCCTGCCGCATTTGCTTCAGTGGTGAACTATCCGCTTCAAAGGCCATATCCACTTAAAGACATAAAAGATTCAGTCGCCATGGTAGCATATTATCCTACCCTTATTGACGACACTTTGAAAAAAACAATTGAAGAGGCGCCCGACTCTACCTGGCAAGAACAGGGATGGAGAGGATGGACTCTATACGATGGCTCTTACATCTGGATAGATAACGGAAAAATTTATGCCGTGAATTACATATCGAGCCGGGAGGCAAACATGCTTGACTCTCTAAGAAAAGAGGAAATCTCTTCTCTCGATCCTGCATTGCGCGACGGGTGGACACCGGTGGTGTGCATGATTGACACTATCGACGGCGCTATTTTTAGAATCGACACAAAAAACGACACTGCTGATTATGGCACAACCGGAGAATACCGGCTGGCCGGTTATTCTATGAACATAGATCTTTCCGGCACACCAACAATTGTGCTCTATGGTGCGCTTGATCTTGAAGGATCTATGGGCAACAGGTTCTACCATTTCAGCGATTCTGTGGGGACAAGAGCTGACTATTCTCCTGATATAATTGACGACAATGATTCCGTGCCGGCTATTGAATTGGAGAGGAACGGAAAGATTAAAAAGTTTAAGGCAAATCCCGGATATTGGCTCGACCATGTGAAAAAGAATGAAAAAAAGAGAGTCTCTAATGGGTCTGCCATTGTGGAATGACACGGAATCACTGCCCCTGTGCTCCTATTTATTATGTGAACGCAGGGGCTGCGATGTCAAAGTTCAAAACTTATCTTGTGTTTCAATTGTTTAAAAAAATAGCACAAGCGATAACATAGAATAATTTATTCTCACGGGCGGTCGGTTTTGTTAACTCACAACTGCTCTTTCGCTATCGCTAAACTATGTATAATACTAAACAATTGAAATTATGCACATGGCAGACGTGCTCGTGTCGCCACCGGTGGCAGGAGCGGCCGGAGTGGCGGCGGCAGCATTAATCGCTATCTCCTCACGAAAATTAAAATCCATTCATCGCGACGACATAGTTCCTTTGATGGGTGTGATGGGCGCGTTTATATTCGCCGCGCAAATGATTAACTTTTCCATCCCCGGCACAGGCTCAAGCGGACACATAATCGGAGGGATTCTGCTTTCTGCGATAATGGGCCCGTGGGCAGGGTTTATATCTCTTTCTTCGGTGCTTATAATACAGTGCCTTATTTTTGCCGACGGCGGGCTAATGGCTCTTGGCTGTAATATAATCAACATGGCAGTAACAAGTTGTCTTATAGCCTATCCTCTTATATACCGCCCTATAGCCAGCACGTCAACATCAAGGTGGAGACTTTCCGCCGCCGCAGTCCTGTCATGTGTGGCAGGATTGGAGCTTGGTGCCGTTCTTGTCACATTTGAAACAGAATTATCCGGCGTGACGGCACTATCCACAACCACGTTCCTTGGCCTGATGACATCTATTCATCTTGCCATCGGTGTTTGTGAAGGCGTGGCTACAGCATTAGTAATCTCCTTCATTGCTTCCTACAAGCCGGACATGCTTTATAGCCTGCAGACATCATCACAAATTCAGAACGAACTATATTAAAATCCAAATAAAATGAGGCAAAAATTACATCCACCTTAGATTATTTGAGAATAGTCATGCCTCCGTCCGCTCTTGGGGGCGGTTTAGGCCGCCCCCGCCGCTGGGGCATCCCCTCGCCAGAAGGAGAGAGGAAGTGTTCAGACGGTGGTATCAGGTTTCGTAGAGACGAAACCGTCGATATATGAATTATTGGATGTCACAACAGCAAAAGCCTGTCTGACGAGTTTGTTTGCTACGGCAATCATGGCAACCTTGCCGGATTTTCCATTGCCTCGTAATCGTTGGTAGCATTCCTTGCACGCCTTGTTGTGCTGACTTGCTGACCATGCCGCCACATAAAGCATTGAACGCAGAGTCTCATCACCGTTACGGTTGATATGTCCCCGGATGTTTATGCTCGTGCCGGACTGCTCTATTGTTGGACAGATACCGATAAAGCGGGACAACTGCTTGGCATTGTCGAAGTAGGTAAAGCCTCCGGTGGCTATAATCAGCGCTGTGGCAAGTGTGACCCCGATACCCTTTATTGAGGTAAGGAGTTTCAGCTGCCTGTCAAACACCTCGGTCACGACCGCCTCCATTTCCTGCTGCATGTACTTGATCTGCTTCTCAAGGAACGTTATGGTCTGTTTAAGAGAATTGACACACTTCTTGTCCTTAACCGGCAGAGGTTCAAGCGATGAGAGTAGATTCTTTGTCGCTGTCAGTTGCTTCTGGAGCTGACGCAGGACTGTTTTCTTCTGCTTCAGAATCATTATCTGTTCTGATGGGAACTTATAGGGTTCAGGCTTGAACCTCTCCCCGAAATCGGCAATGAGACAAGCGTCTTTGGAATCCGTCTTGGTTACGGACATCATCACGCGGGCATAGTTCTTAATCTTCTTCGGATTGATGAGGCTTGCCCGGATGCCCGACTTGTCAAGAAGATAAAGAAGGAGGAAACAGTAGTTGCCTGTCGCCTCCATCACGCAGTGGTGGATGGCAGGGTCAAGCTTCGAGATGAACCTGCGGATGCCTTTAGCATCATTTGGGAAGGTCTCGGTACGGTAGCTTTTCCCGTGAAGGAAGGCTGCTACAAAAGTCGCTTTGCTGATGTCGATGCCTATGTATGTCATATTATCAAATCTTTTGTCAGGAACTACATCTTTTGCACTCTCGTCGCAAACACGGGGTCGGTTTCACCGCCCCAACGAACTATCCAGTCTTTAGATGTAAAAGCATGGGGACCTATCGTTCTTAATGGAGTCAACCAACATGACATCTGCCTTATTCCATGCTTGAATATCCTGAAATTTGAAGTTGAAATTATTCAAAAACATTTAACCGTACAAATGTACGACCATGACAGTGTTATTTCCACAAAAACTAAAAGAGTGCTGTGGATTTTAGCAGGAATTGCAATTGTTATGGCAGTCTCATTCACATGGGTAGCGTCTGAAAACCCCGACGGGCTTGAATGGTCGATTTTGAAACTAACGGGAGATACGGAATTAGGAGCAGCCCAAATTCCGGCAACAGCCTTCATGCCTGATTATGATTCTACATTCGCAGGCATTGCAGGAGGGTTGATTGTTATGGCAATGCTTTGGTGCATGTCTGCTTTTCTGTTTCGCAAGCGCCACAAAACTCCTTGATATGAATCTTATGTTAATTTGATAAAAACCTGAGCAGCGATAATAATGAACCACTAACATATTATATTTAATTTTGAATAAATTAGAAAAGGCATATATCAAAATCTTAAATTCAGCGCGGGGCACCCGGAATTCGGTGTCTGCCCCGGCTATGCTCGTGGTTACATTGATTTTTCTCATTGCTGTTCTCAGCATCCCGGTGAATCAGCCACAAAAACTGATATGGCTTGCGGTCTATCCAATTGTTGCCTCAGAAATGTCCGGCATTGGTTATGGCAATATTTTTTTAAAGTCGCTGTGGATTCTTCCCTTAGCGATACTTATAGGAATCTTTAATCCTATTATCGACACCTCCAAGGCATTCACTGTTTCAGGCATAACAATAAGCCGCGGATGGGTGAGCTTTATCTCAATAATATTTCGCGCTCTTTTATCATTTCAGTCATTGCTGCTACTGATTGCCACATCGGGATTCCTTGACATGTTCAATGCCATGCGCCACATTGGCTGCCCGGCTGTGCTTTCAACTCAGCTTCTCCTCACATATCGCTACATATCTGTCATTATTGAAGAAGCTATAATAATGAACAGAGCCCGCCAGGCAAGAGGATATGGAAAAAAGTCATATCCGCTGTCAATGTGGGGAAGACATGTGGGGCAGCTCCTTATAAGAAGCACACAAAGGGCCTCCAACATTCACAGAGCCATGAAGGCAAGAGGATTCTCAGGCACTTTGCCTACAGGAAGTAGAATGCAATGGGATTCACATTCATTGACTTGGATGTGCTGCTGGATTGCCTGTATCGCGATTGCACGTTTCGTAGATTTTTCAACTTTCATCACACACATTATGCCATGAGTCATCATTTCATAAAGTTTTCCGGTGTGCATTATCGTTATGCCGATGGAACAGAAGCTCTGAAAGGAATAACCTTTCAAATAAATCATGGTGAAAGAGTGGCATTGCTCGGGCTTAACGGTTCCGGCAAATCCACCCTTCTTCTTCACACCAACGGCCTGTTGCTGCCTTCTGAAGGGGAGGTTAACGTCGGCGGCATACCATTAACAGAAAAAACCGCTCCTGTCGTGAGAAAATCTGTGGGCATGATTTTTCAGAATCCTGATGATATGTTGTTTATGCCCACAATTTATGATGATGTGGCATTCGGGCCTCGCAACATGTTGCTTCCGGAGGAAGAAGTGTCACGCAGGGTTAACAAATCGCTTCAGGCCACCGGCTTGTCAGAAGTGTCGCAAAAATCAGCTTTTCAATTGTCGGGAGGGCAAAGGCGAGGCGCTGCCATTGCATCGGTGCTGTCTATGGAACCGGATATTCTTGTGCTCGATGAGCCTACGTCAAATCTTGACATCAAGGCCCGCAGGAATCTCATAGATATTCTCGACTCATTCCGTCACACAATCTTGGTTGCCACACACGACCTTGACATGGCTCGGGAACTCTGCCAGAGGACAATATACATTAAGGATGGGATGATTGAGGCAGACGGCCCCGTTTATGAAATAACTGAAAAATATATATCAGAATCAACATCGTGCCCTGATAAAACATTGTAGACTACAACGACCCGATGGAGTCGTCATCATATGTAACCCTTGCTAACGAATACTTCTCATCTTATCCGAGCGCTCTTGTTAATAGAGACACTTACCGTTTCGGGGTCATACAGCCGGAAGCAAATATCCTGCAATTCATTTATGAATATGTAAGAGAGATTCCCGCATATGCTGATATTGACATGGACGTGAATTTCACTGATGAATCAGAGGAATCTTTAACCATCAAAAATACTTCTCGTTTCGCAATACCCTCCGACAAGAATTATCGCATCGAAATTGCCTTGACAGAAAATAATGTAGACCCCTACCCTCAGACCAACTACTTTGCTGACAACTCAGAAGGGCCAATGGGTGGATTTGAAGAACTGCCAAGCCCTGTTTCTCTGAAATATAACTTTGTGGCAAGAACACTTGAGGAGGTGACAAATGGGCTTGAGACCCGCAAAGTAATCGTAAGATAAGTTATTATCATCCAAACGGCAGTATCCGTAACGATAAAGGCCGCCTTCCGAGATGGGAGGCGGCCTTTATGCCACTAACTAACCTATATAAGAGGAGTATGAGACCCAATGGTTTATATTGCAATTATTTGTTTGTTTTCTCCATCTTGACACATTCCGGCCTGCCATGATGCTTCATTTTGCCGTTAAACTTTTTGGCTTTCATAGGATTCCCAAAACGTTGACTCCCCTGGTTTCTGTAATTATTCTCAAGGAAAATCACATACTGATCGGCTGTAAGTATCTCTTTTATTCCTTTGAGATAATTCTCGCGGGTTTCTGCACGCTTTGATTCCTTCATCTTGCGAATCTCGTTTTTCTGCTCTTTTGTGAGCTCCTTGTTTTTGCAGATCTTTTCCTCAGAAAACAAACTTTCGTTGAGAGCTGAGATTTTTGCTTTCTGGTCATTGGTGAGGTTAATCCCTTCAAAGTTTTTATTCTCACATCCGGATTTGACATCCACACATTTAGCCTTCGGCGCATTCTTTTCACAACATGCATTCTTAGATGCGCAAACTGCCTTAGAAGTGCAAACTGTCTGAGGGGCCTGAGGGTTTTGGCTATTGTTGCCGGCCATTACTGAAAATGCAGATGCCGCGATGAGCGCGAGTCCGAAAAACACTTTCTTCATATTATTTTTAATTTACTGTTTTATTCTTTTTGTATGTTTTGATTGTTTGACTAAGCTTTGGATATAACGTTTAATCTCCCTATTCAATTTTAATGTTCGTTAACCCTGGTTAACATAACTTTATAGCGCTATCAGATGGCAGGCAGCGCTTAAAATATTTTTCAAGGCGTATTTTTCCGGACATATATCTTATGGATGTATCTTATGGATGCCAAACAAGAAAGCCTGTAAAAGAGATTCACTCAATGACAGGCTTTGCATACAATTTATTCAGATTAATTCTTTTTAGCAGGGTCGCAAGTCAGCCCTACGCCAAGCTTGTTGAATATTTTATGATCCACTTCTCCAAGCATTACAGTGGAATGCATCTGGCATCCGCGAAGTTCAGGAAGAGCCTCAAGAGCTTTCTTACATCTGTTGTCCTGAGTGCTGAGCACAGAGAGAGCCACCAGTACCTCATCAGAATGCAGACGCCGGTTGCGGCTGCGCAGATAATTTATTTTAGTGTGCTGAATAGGCTCTATCATTTCCTGTGGAATCAGCTTGATTGAATGGTCAATTCCTGCAATATGCTTGATAGCATTCAAGATCAATGCAGAACTCGGCCCGAGAAGATCAGTTTGCTTTGCAGTTATGATTGTTCCGTCACACAATTCGATTGCCGAACTTGGCTTCCCTGTTTCCTGTGCCCTGTCACGCGCAGCCTTCACAGGGCGCCTGTATGAAATGTCAATTTTAGCCTGCTTGAATAGAAGTGCTATCTTATTCACTTCCGCATCGTTTCCATCTCCTTGCGCAAGATGATTAAGAGCTGTAAAATAGCGCCTGATTATCTCGTTTTTTGACGCACGGCAGCACACTTCATCATCACTTATGCAGAATCCTACCATATTCACGCCCATATCAGTAGGTGATTTATAAGGATTCTCTCCGTATATTCCCTCAAACAGAGCATTCAACACCGGGAATATCTCAATGTCGCGATTATAGTTTATTGCAGTCTTTCCATAAGCCTCGAGATGAAACGGATCAATCATGTTGACATCATTAAGATCGGCTGTTGCCGCTTCATACGCAATGTTGACAGGATGCTTTAAAGGAAGGCTCCACACAGGGAAAGTCTCAAACTTTGCATAACCTGCCTCCACTCCCCTTTTGTTCTCATTATATAGCTGGCTGAGACAAACCGCCATCTTTCCGCTTCCGGGGCCGGGGGCGGTTACAATCACTAAAGGACGAGTGGTTTCAATGTAATCGTTATGCCCGAATCCCTCTTCAGAGGCAATCAGTCCCACATTTGACGGGTATCCCTCGATAGTGTAGTGATAGTACACAGTTATTCCCATCCTTTCCAGACGCTGACGAAAAGCATCGGCGCTAATTTGTCCGTTATAATGCGTCACTACCACAGAACTTACAATAAACCCTCGGTTTAGAAATTCTGTTCGCAGTCGCAACACATCCATGTCATAAGTGATTCCGAGGTCGTTGCGCACTTTATTTTTCTCGATGTCGAGCGCGCTGATCACAATCACAATCTCGGCCTGATCTTTAAGCTGCTGAAGCATTTTAAGCTTACTGTCGGGCTGAAAACCCGGTAGCACTCTGCTTGCATGGTGGTCATCAAACAGTTTACCACCTAATTCAAGATAAAGTTTGTTGCCGAACTGAGCAATACGCTCCTTAATATGTTCGGACTGTATCCTAAGATACTTATTATTGTCGAATCCGTGTATCATAACGGATTGCAAAGTTACTAAATTTCTTTAGATTTGGCAACTTTCTTATTTTAACCCAATTAAAATTTATCAATCTATTTCACTATATATTAACACATTATAAAATGTAGAAAAAATTTTTCAAAAATAATTTTGCAGATTAAAAACAAATGTCTACCTTTGCAGTGTACTAATATACTAATACACTATGTTAACAGTTAAGAATCTTACATATTCCTACGGCAAGCACAAGCGCCCTGTGCTTGAGAATTTCTCCCTATCTCTGGAGAAAGGAACAGTGTGCGGACTTCTTGGAAGAAACGGAGCCGGCAAATCCACCCTCCTCTACCTTATAACAGGTCTGCTAAAGCCCAAATGCGGCACAATTGATTATAACGGGTTCACTCCCTGGAACCGCGACGTGAATTTCTTGAACGACGTGTTTCTTGTGCCCGAAGAGTTTGTGCTCCCTAATGTAAAGTTGAGCGAATTTCTGAATACATCTTCGCCATTCTACCCCAAGTTCTCCATATCGGATTTTAATAAAATCCTCAACACATTTGAATTGTCGACCGAAGTTCATCTCGGACAATTATCCATGGGGCAAAAGAAAAGAGTGTTCATCAGTTTCGCTTTAGCCTGCAACACTTCTCTCCTTATTTTGGATGAACCGACAAACGGCCTCGACATTCCCGGCAAAAGACTATTCAGAAAGGCGATACTGAACAGCATGAACGACGACAGAACCGTTGTCATATCCACTCATCAGGTCTATGACGTAGACAAGATTCTCGACCATGTGATAATAACCGACACCGACGGAGTTTTGCTCGATAGCGGAATGAGCGCGATCTCTTCGCGACTTTCATTTTCATTCACAACCAATAAGGATCGAGCCGAAAAGTCACTTATTTCTCTTGACGCTCCCGGCGGCTATAATATTATCGAATATGCAGAACCGGATGCCGAAACAGATGTGAATCTTGAAAGCCTATTTGAATTCACTCGCCAGAGACCGTCGCTTGTCGCTGACATATTCAGACATAAAGAGTTCTGAGGCCTGAAAACCATGTACCAACACAAATAGTTACAAAAACACTTCATAAACAGATTATGGACGATAGAAAAGTAACCGTGAAACCTGCTGACAATTTCATGCTCACGGCAAAAAAAGAATTAATCGACAACAAGAAAGCCATCGTTCTTGGCATTGCCTCATGCTGGGCCATATGCATTCTCATGGGATTGCTGATGGGTTACAACGGATCTGGGGGCGGAATAATTGAGGTATCGGTTTTTTGTGTCATGTTCAGCATAACCGGATGCATCGTCGGATCGCTAACATTCAGCAATATGAAAAGCAAAGAATCGCGCATCAATGCCTTGATGCTTCCTGCTTCAACTTTCAATAAGTTCATAGTGAGATGGATTGCCGTCGTGCCGGCTCTATTCCTTATTATGCTGGCAGGATTCTATATTGGCGACCTCACTCGCATTTTTGTGAACTGGGCGCTTGACACCTCTGCCCAATACCGGCACTACAATCAAGTGACAGATTTATGGGTTATTTTATCCTTTGGATATGAAGAGGAAGGCGGTATAATTCTCACTAATGTTTTGCTTTCATATTTCGTAATTCAGTCAATCTACATTTTCGGCGCTATATTGTGGCCTAAACTGTCATTCATTAAAACGTTAGTTGCTTTATGGGTGGTGCAAACAGTTTTCAGTATAATTCTGATAAGCCTTGGCCGTAATTTCTGCTTTAGCCTGAACTTCACCGGGGAATCAGCAGTATGGTGCATTACTATTGCCCAGATTATTATTCTGCTCGGATTTTATACGCTCACATATTTGCGCTTCAAAAAGAGCCAAGTAGTCTACAAACTCTTCTAATCATTCAGATATGGATTTTAAAGATTCCCAGCCTATATACCTGCAAATAACCGACGGAATAATGGACCAGATTCTCGATGGCACATATCCTCCTGACGGCCGCATACCCTCTGTGAGAGAATACGCTGCTAAAGTGGAGGTAAATGCCAATACTGTGATGCGTTCATATGACTGGCTTCAGCAGCAACAGATCATATTCAACCGCAGAGGAATCGGATTTTTTGTCCTTCACGAAGCCCCTAAAAGAATTATCGAGATGAGAAGAAATATTTTCTTCCGCGATGAAATGGAATATTATTTCAATCGCCTTGCCTCATTTGGGATCACTCCCGAAAATCTGGCGAATCAATATGCAGATTATCTCAATCAAAAGCAGAAACGATAAATGCTCCTGCGCCTTTTTCAATAAGCTGAAGATTATTTACATATATAGTGCCCGGCACTTCTTTTACAAAAGGATAAATCTTTACGCCCGCAAGAATCATATTTAATTGCAATCCGACACCGCACACAGTTTTCTCACACTCTATAATCGACAAGGGAAGGATCATGTCCTTCCCTTCTCTATTTATGATTATAAGTTTCCTTGCCAAAAATTTCATCTTTGTGTTTTGTTTTCTCTATGTGAAATAGATTTATTAAGATCGAATTTTATTGGAGTGCCGCTCTTAGAAGGCGTTTTAACTTTATTGCCCCTTTCGCCTGACGAAACTTCAGTGGCTGAACCATTTATTTTGGCCTCCGACGAATCTACTCCAGCCAATGAGAGAGAATCTTTCTCCACGTTTTTCTTTGAAATCCGGGAAGGGAGTCCATAACGTTTCTGGCCTCTTATTTTTCTATATTCAAGGCTGTCAAACGGGAGTTTGCGCAATCGTATGCTGTCAGCATGAACCGGAAGATCTGAAGATTCCTTCGCCCGCAACACTCCATATATGCGTTTTACATTTTTTCCGGTGTCGGTTTGAAGACGCATTTCTATCTTTGGCCTGCCTATAAACATATTTGTTGTTGCCTCTGACGAACCGTCATCATATTCCACACCCAACACGCCTGAAAGTTGAATAGGATTCAACAGGTGCAAAGACCATTCAAGCATGTCGCCACTTGACATTTCCGGCTCGTCGACAGAAAGAATCCAAGCGTCGCTGTTGCCCAATGCGGCAAGATAACTGTGACTGCCATAACGCCAGAGGTTTCCGGCTTCTGTCTCGTCAAAGTCTGTCTCCGCCCCCTTCATCAGTTTTTTCCGCCTTGCAACAATCTCCTTGTCCACTTTTTCAAACAGTTCGGAATAATTGTCGATGTTTCTGCCATACCATGCAAGAGTTGTGTCCAATTGCTCTTGCGTCACTCCATGAGCAGCCAGCACAGAACGTCCCAATTCAAGTCTGCCATCCCTGCTGTGAACAGAAACCGCAGAACTGTTCAGACAAGCCTCGGCGAGCTGCATGTCAGCCATAAGGCTGACCATTTCCTTTTCACTCAACACCTCTTTGGGGCGTCGGTCACATCCCAAGAAAATGGAGGCTGAGAAAATAGCCGCCCCACAGATGAAGAAACGAGATATGGATTTATTTAGTCTTGCCATTTTTTCTATCATCTTCGCCATTCTTATCTGAATTGCCGGCTATGGCAAAAGCCTTTGCCGCGTCAGAAGAATAAAAGAAGATCAGCAAACCGACTCCAACACATATTGAGGCATCGGCTATATTGAAAATAAATTGGAAAAACTCAAAATAGTCACCGCCTACAAACGGGAACCACTCCGGCCAATAGAATGAAAACAGCGGGAAATACATCATGTCTACAACCCTGCCTTCGAACCATCCGGCATAACCGCCACCGGGAGGGAATGCCACAGCAAGTTCCGGAGGCATGGGATTATTGAAGATTTTCCCATAGAAAACACAATCAAATATGTTTCCTGCAGCTCCTGCTATTATCAATGCAACTGCTACAAAAAAGCCGGCCCTTAACCCTTCGGCATTGCGTATTTTAGCCAAAAACCAGATAAACAACGCCACAGCCGCTATGCGTCCAAGCGACAGCACTATCTTATTCCACAATTCAAGCCCGAAAGCCATTCCGTTGTTTTCTATGAATTTCAAGTGCCACCAGCTTGTTATCGGGAGATCCTCTCCCATATAAAAATTGGTTTTTACCCAAATCTTCATAATCTGGTCGGCAAGCATTACGGCCATGCTTATGGCAACCACCAGCCAAATGCGGGTGGCGGCGACACCCTTTTCGGGCATCGCCGTCGCCATGTTTTCTACTTTTGTTGCCAAATCTTTCACTTCTTAGTTACACGAGCGCAGGCTTTGAGACCATCTATGTCAAGTTCAACACAGACATCTCCCGACAAATTCTCCACAAGGATTATTGCATCGGCAAGCACCTGAGCTGCAATATATTCGCCAAAAGCATCTACTGAGTCTCGAATCTCAGGCACGTCAGTGAGTTCAACCTTCACTTTATCAGTAATCTCAAAGTCATTCCCTTTTCTGATGTTCTGAATTCGATTAATCAGTTCACGGGCCATTCCCTCGTTTTTCAATTCCGGAGTGAGAGTCACATCAAGAGCCACAGTGATGTTTCCTTCGTTGGCCACGAGCCATCCCGGCACATCCTCCGGAATTACTTCTACATCCTCAAGAGTGACAACCGGCTCGCCGGGAAGTTCTGCAAATTTATGAGAGCCGTTTTTCTCAAGAGCAGATATATCTTTCTGCGACATCTCGGAAATTGCCTTGCCAAGCTGCTTCATGATTTTGCCAAATTTGGGGCCGAGTTTTTTGAAGTCAGCCTTAACCCTCTTCACGAGGCCGCTCTCTTCATTATTGACAATCTTCAGGTCTTTGATGTTGACCTCCGCCTTTATAAGATCTTCAAGAGCCTCCACAGACTTGCGCTGTTTTTCGTCGACAACCGGAATCAGCAATGTCTGAAGCGGCTGACGCACCTTGAGGTTGACCTTGCGGCGCAGAGCGAGCACATTTGAAGTTATATCCTGAGCAAGACGCATGCGTTCTTCAAGATCAGAATCAATGAGGCTTGAATCACTCACAGGGAATTCAGAAGTGTGGACAGATGCATAGCCCTCTTCCTCAAGAGAAGGATCTACAAGGTCGGAATAAAGACGGTCGGAATAGAAAGGCGCGAATGGTGCCATCAGAAGAGCAACCGTCTTGAGCGAAGTGTAGAGTGTCTGATATGCCGACAATTTATCGTCATCCATCACACCGGCCCAGAAACGCTTGCGGTTCAGGCGAACATACCAGTTGCTGAGGTTGTCGTTGACAAAATCCTCTATCGCTCTTGCCGCCTTGGTGGGCTCATAGTCATCCAGAGCAGCTGTGACATCTGCCACAAGAGTGTTTAACAGCGACAGCACCCAACGATCAATCTCCGGACGCTTTTCAGATGGCACCTGGGGTTCAGATCCGGTGAATCCATCCACGTTCGCATAAAGCGCGAAAAACTTATATGTATTGTAGAGCGTGGCAAACAACTTCCTGCTAACTTCGCCCACACCCGATTCATCATATTTCAAATTGTCCCAAGGAGATGAATTTGAAATCATGTACCAGCGCACCGGGTCACTGCCGAAACGCTCTATATTGTTGAACGGGTCGATTGCATTGCCAAGACGCTTCGACATCTTGTTTCCATTCTTATCGAGCACAAGGCCATTAGAGATCACCGCCTTATATGCAACAGAATCAAACACCATGCCGGCTATGGCATGAAGCGTGAAGAACCATCCGCGTGTCTGGTCAACACCTTCTGCGATAAAGTCGGCAGGATATACCTCCTTTGAATCCAAAAGTTCCTTGTTCTCGAAAGGATAATGAATCTGAGCATAAGGCATAGCACCTGAATCGAACCATACGTCAATAAGGTCAAGCTCTCGTTTCATAGGCTTGCCTGATTCTGACACAAGCACTATATCGTCTACATACGGACGATGCAGGTCAATCTTGTCGTAGTTATCCTGAGAATTATCACCGGGCACAAACCCTTTTTCTTTCAAAGGATTCGAAGCCATCACTCCGGCATTGACAGATTTCTCTATTTCATTATACAGATCGGAATAACTGCCTATGCAGATCTCTTCACGCCCGTCCTCAGTACGCCATATAGGAAGAGGCGTGCCCCAATAGCGGCTTCTCGACAAATTCCAGTCCTGAAGGTTTTCAAGCCATTTTCCGAAACGTCCGCTGCCGGTAGAAGCCGGTTTCCATTTTATATTGCCGTTGAGTTCAATAAGCCGGTCGCGAGCCGCAGTTGTGCGGATAAACCAGCTGTCAAGCGGATAATAAAGCACCGGCTTGTCTGTGCGCCAGCAATGAGGATAGTTATGCACATGCTTCTCGATGCGGAATGCCTCGCCATCCTTTTTCATCTCCATGCAGAGCACGATGTTGAGGTCTTCTGCACTTTGTGCGCTCTTCTCATCATACTTGCCGCCGGGATTGAATCTGGGATCGTAAGCATTCTTCACATAGTCGCCTGCATGACGTGAATATTCCTCTACGTTTACACATTTCTCCACAAATTCCGGTGCAAGTTCATCGAGGGTGTAATATTTGCCGCTGAAATCAACCATCGGGCGTGTCTCGCCCTTTGCATTGATCATAAAGAGAGGAGGAATGCCTGCATTCTTTGCAACCTTGGCGTCATCTGCTCCAAAAGTTGGAGCGATATGCACGATGCCGGTGCCATCTTCTGTGGTGACATAATCACCCGGAATAACTCGGAAAGCCTCATCAGCAATTTCCACAAACCTGTCATTTCCATAAGAGAAGACGTTGTCAGGATGACTTTCTGCAAATTTTTTAACATAATCTGCGCTCATGTCATCAAGTTTCTCTACAGGCTTCACCCACTGCATGAGCTGCGAATAATGCATCCCTACAAGTTCAGAGCCTTTCCATCTGCCCACAACCTCATATGGAAGCACCTTGTCGCCCTGCTTGTAAGACTCCATATCGGCCTTGGCGCCTTCTGCCTTGAAGTAAGTGCCCACAAGCACTTCTGCCAGCACCACTGTAATCTTTTCGCCGGTGTAAGGATTGAAAGTGCGCAACGCAACATAATCAAACGACGGCCCTACACACAATGCAGTGTTCGACGGGAGAGTCCAGGGAGTTGTGGTCCAAGCCATGAAACAAGGCTTGCCCCATCCTTCCATCTCCGGTTTGGGGTCAACTATAGAGAACAGAGCGGTGGCAGTAGTGTCTTTAACGTCGCGATAGCATCCGGGCTGGTTAAGTTCATGAGAACTTAGGCCGGTTCCGGCTGCCGGAGAATAGGGCTGAATAGTATACCCCTTGAAGAGATACCCTTTGTCGTAGAGCTGGCGGAGAAGCCACCACACGCTTTCGATATATTTATTGTCGTAGGTGATATAAGGATTTTCAAGGTCTACCCAATATCCCATCTTGTGGGTCAGGTCAGTCCATTCCTTAGTGTATTTCATAACCTCCCTGCGACAGGCAGCGTTATATTCATCTACAGAAATCTTCTTCCCAATATCTTCTTTAGTGATTCCGAGGCTCTTTTCCACACCAAGTTCCACTGGAAGCCCGTGAGTGTCCCAGCCGGCCTTGCGCTTCACATGAAAGCCCTTCATTGTCTTGTAACGGCAAACAATATCTTTAATGGTTCGCGCCATGACATGATGAATGCCGGGCATACCGTTTGCCGAGGGAGGCCCCTCATAAAACACGAAAGTAGGACATCCCTCTCTCTCTTTCATGGAAGTCTCGAAAAGGGAATGCTCGTCCCACACCTTCAACATCTCTTTGTTGATGTCGGAAAGGTTAAGCTGTTTGCTGTATTCTTTGAATTTTTTGCTCATCCTTGAGAATGTAATAATTATTGTTGGGAAGAATTTATCTTTTATTTTTAACGCCGCCTTTGATTCCGCCGCCTTTGATTCCGCCGCCCATGGCAAAAATATTGGCGTCATACGTGAATGTCTTGCGGTCGGTTTCCCGCTTGCGTTTCAACGCCAAAGCCACAAGCATGTCCATCAGTTTTGTGAAAGATATGCCGCTCTCCTCCCATAGATAGAAAGAGAGGCTTCCGGGGATTGTGTTGATTTCATTCACATAAATCTTATTGTCGGCGCGGTCAACCATGACATCCACACGGCTCACGCCATGGCATGACAGAACTCTGAATGTTTCACCGGCCATTTTGCGGATAGCCTCGCTCATGTCATCAGGGATGTCGGCCGGAATCCTTTTCTCGCTTGCCTGCATTCCGGCCTTGGCTCCACCTCCATACTTCTCCTCATACGACAGGAAGTCGCCTTTTGAAATCGGCTCCTCACACACACTGCTCTGATAATCGTCGCAGTCGCCAAGCACCGAGCAATTTATCTCCATCATGTCGCCAATCATGTGCTCCACAATCAGGCGGCGAGAAAATTTTTCAGCGTTGTCGATTCTCTCAATTAAAGCAGCACGGTCAGAAGCCTTTCCTATGCCGACACTTGATCCTAAGTTGGCGGGCTTGACTATAACCGGATATCCAAGTTTATTCTCTATTTTCGAGATTATTTCATCGCGCTTCAATCCCCATTCCTTGTCAGTGAACCACACATAGTCCACCACGGGAATATCGTTCTCTCTCAAAATCATCTTCATTGTGATCTTGTCCATGCCATTGGCGCTGGAAAGCGTGTCGCATCCTGCGAAGGGTATTCCAATTGTTTCAAGCAGACCTTCAAACATTCCGTCTTCGCCATGTGAACCATGAAGCACAGGTATTGCCACATGAAGTTCTTCCACCACTGGATTTTTCTTTGAGAAAAGCCCACTGCCCGGGTTAGCCCTGTAAAGATTATAGTCGCCATACTCCGGACGCATATACACCTCTTCACTTCGCTCTGCAAGGGCTTTCATATCCTTATAGTTCCTAATGTCGAGAAGTTCAGACCCTGTGTACCAACGCCCTTGCTTGGATATATATATCGGTATGACATTATATTTTGACTGATCGAATGCATTTATAGCCTGCAAGGCTGAGATAACTGAAATTTCATGTTCCACCGACCTGCCGCCGAAGAACACAGCTACATTAGTCTTCATAATCCTCAAGAAAACAATTTTATTGGCACCTGCCTTGTTTTCAACAGATGCGAGGTTTCAGAATGCAAAATTAACATAATGACGCGAATAATCCAAATTTTAGGTTTTTCAAATCATGACGTTAATCTCTTGAGAGGCGTTCGTCTTTTACATCACGGCCTCAACTTCACGACTCCCATTCCCAACTCTTTACCGGAGCCACGTCAATGGCTAACCGACGGCCATGGAAAATTTGCAGGATTCAAAGTTATGTGAATGCTTTTTTCCTTCAGCCTTAAGCCCAGATAATCCGCCAATTTTTTTCGTTCGTCGGCCGACAATCCTTTAGGAGCGTTCACAAAAACCATATTCACGGTGTCTACATTGTTATGACTCGTAGAAGCAGCCACCATGCGCGACAATGCAAGGTCTTGTATTGAGGGGAAAAGCACTTTGACTTCCGGAGCCACAGCGAGGCTCTCCTCGTCATATGACTGCATGTCGTCAAGCACGCTCTGCAGTGAATCTATCACCATCTGGCGGTTCGACAGCTCCCTCTGAACCACAGAATAGAATTCCTCGAAACTGCTTTCGGCATTCACATTTTTATTTTCTAACGAGAAGCCCTGCTTTATTGTGAGCACAGTTCCGCCGAGGCCAACGCTGTCAAGTTTCGTGAGCATGGCGAGTTGAAGCGAATCTTTAGGCAATGCCGCGCCTATGAGAGTGACATCTATATGACGCGCTCCCCCATCGATATATTCCTTATGGCTCAACACTTGAGTGTTAGGAAAATTCATCTCTTTTTCAACAAATTCTTTGGCCTTTGTCATGAAAATATTTTTACGCACCATCTCATAGGTGAGGTAGCAGCTGAAGCCGACGGTAATAAACACTATTGCATATACTATTGTTTGGATGCGCCTGTTGCGCCTTGTGTCCTGATAGACCACACTATGGAATTTCATTAGCTTCACTCCTATCAAGGACGCGAAGAGAATGAAAATCATATTGGTGAAAAACAGATAGAGAGCTCCGAAAAAGAAACTACCCTGCCATGTTGCAAGACCATACCCGGCAGTGCAAAGAGGTGGCATGAGCGACGTGGCGATAGCCACACCCGGCATAACCTGCCCTTTGTTGCGGCAGGCAATGCTCACAATGCCGGCGGCACCGCCAAAAAGGCCTACGAACACATCGTAAATTGATGGCGAAGTCCTGGCAAGCAACTGGCTTGAGCCTTCATATTGAGGCGAAATCAAAAAATAGATTGCCGACGCCAAAAGCGAGCCAATCATTGCCATAACTATGTTTCTCAGACTCCGCCGCAACAATTGGTAATCTTCTATGCCTATGGCGAGACCCATCCCTATTATAGGACCCATCAGCGGAGAAATCAGCATGGCACCGATTATGACAGGAATGCTGTCGGTGTTCAGGCCAAGCGACGCTATAAAAATAGCAAAAATCAGCACAAGCAACTGACTACCTTTGAAACTCACACTTGAGCGAATGCTTTGTTCAACCTCATTCTGTGGCTCCAAATCTTCAGCGACATTGAAGTATGATAACAATTCGTTCCAAAAACTTTTCAAAGTTGAACGCAACGATTCTTTAAATGTCATAGCATAGTCTTTTAATTCTGCAAAATTAATATTTTTTATTAACTTTGCATCAACAATAAAACCAACTATGGCTGATTTTAAATTAAAAGGACTTGGAGTTGCCCTCGTGACTCCATTTAAAAAGGACAAGACAGTAGACTTCGATGCCCTGAAAAGAATGGTGGAATACATCATTGAAGGCAAAAGTGATTATATTGTTGTGTTAGGAACTACAGGAGAGACCCCGGCTCTCTTCCCTGACGAAAAAGAAGAGATCATGAATTTTGTAAAAGAGGTAAATGCCGGAAGAATACCTCTTGTTTTAGGAGTAGGAGGCAATAACACTCAGGCGGTTGTGAACGAGGTAAAAACAACCGATCTGTCAGGGTTTTCTGCAATTCTCTCTGTTGTGCCATACTATAACAAGCCTTCCCAAGAAGGACTATACCAGCATTATAAGGCTATCGCGTCGGCATCTCCGCTCCCCATAATCCTGTATAATGTGCCGGGAAGAACCGGTGTGAACATGACCGCCCAGACCACTCTCGCATTGGCGCGCGATTGCGACAATATCATAGGGGTGAAAGAGGCGTCAGGAAATTTCACGCAGATTGAAGAAATAATCAAGAATAAGCCCGAGCGCTTTGAAGTGATATCCGGCGACGACGGAATTACATATCCTCTCATGACACTTGGTGCCGTGGGTGTCATTTCTGTGATTGGCAACGCATTCCCAATGGAATTCGGAAGAATGGTGAGGCTCTGCCTTGAAGGTAAATTTCAGGAGGCTCTCCCGATTCATTGGAGATTTAACGAGCTTTTCAGCCTTCTTTTTGTGGATGGAAATCCTGCGGGCGTGAAATGCACTCTAAATGTGCTTGGTCTTATAGAGAATGAATTGCGACTCCCTCTTGTGCCGACAAGAATGAGCACTAACGAAAAGATTCACGAACTGCTTGATTCTCTCTACACTCCTTCAGCTCACGAAGTGGTGTCGCGTTCATGGAAACCGTTGGTATAATTAAATGATTGACAAAGCCACTGTTCAGAAAATTAAAGACACCGCCGACATTGTAGAAGTTGTCAGCGACTATGTTCATCTTATAAGAAGGGGCGCTAATTATGTTGGGCTATGCCCGTTTCATAACGAGCGCACCCCATCTTTCTCTGTGAACAAAGCAAGAAACTATTGCCATTGCTTCTCATGCCATAAGGGGGGATCGCCTGTAAACTTCATAATGGAGAAAGAGGGCATATCCTATCATGATGCCCTTTTGCAGCTGGCTAAAAAATATGGCATCAAAGTAGAGGAGAAAGAGCTCACAGATGAGGAACGCGCCACTCAAAGCCGTCGCGAGGGAATGTTCATTGCCAATGAATGGGCAATGAAATATTTTGAAGACAACTTGCTCAACACTCAAGACGGACGTGACATAGGGTTGCAATATCTTTACGGACGAGGCGTGACCGCTGAAGCCATAAAACAGTTTCATCTCGGATACGCTTTCGACCGAGGAAACGCGTTTTTAGAGGCGGCAACCGCCAAAGGTTTCAACATAGATGTTTTAAAAGGGCTTGGACTTGTGGGCACAAGCCAGCAAGGGCGCGACTACGACAGATTCCACGGCCGAGTGATTTTCCCTATTCTTAACTCATCCGGCAAAGTCATAGCATTCGGAGGGCGCGATCTTAAAGGTTCGCCTGCAAAATACATCAACTCCCCGGAATCTGAAATATATAAAAAGAGCAACGAACTCTACGGCATTTATCAGGCAAGAACCGCCATTGTAAAAGAAGACAAATGTTTTCTTGTAGAGGGGTATCTTGATGTTATAGGAATGTGGCAGTCCGGCATGCGCAATGTTGTGGCTTCTTCCGGCACAGCATTGACCGACGGTCAGATTTCACTTATTCATAGATTCACTAAAAATGTAACGCTCATATATGACGGCGATGCAGCCGGAATCAAAGCGTCTTTGAGAGGCATCGACATGCTGCTCTCACATAAGCTTGATGTCAATGTGCTGCTGCTGCCCGATGGCGACGACCCCGACTCTTTCGCAAGGAAACACACACCGGAAGAATTTCGCGAATATGTGAAGGAACATGAGACTGACATAATTCGCTTCAAGACGCGTATTCTTATGAATGACGCCGAAAACAGTCCACAAAAACGTGTGGAAGCCGTAAGAAGCGTTGTCGAGTCGCTCGCATGTATCCCCGACAAGGTGAAACGCGACATTTATATTCAAGAATGCAGCAACATCCTTGGTGTAAGCGAAGAGTCGATCGGGGCGGCCACGGCCGCAGCACGAGCCGGAGTGGTGGAGCAATTGAAAAGACAGCGCAACCTCGGCACGCTCAACAGGGACCTTGAGTCTGGAAAGATTCAGCCACAACCTTCGCTGAACCGGCCGGTCAATGATTCAATAAAAGCAACCGGAGATTCAGCCAATACAGCTCAGACAAAACAACTGGGAGCACAGCTTTATGCAAACCCGTTGAGGCCAATGGAATGGAAAGTGCTGCAATACTGCATTCGCTATGGATTCCTTGATTTCTGTGAGGGTGTAGAGACTGAAGGTGTGCCGTCAATATTGAATGTGCTCGAATTTATTGACGATGAACTCTCTGCCGACGACATCAGTTTCTCTGAACAAGATTTTGCGCTGACTTATGACACCTTGAAACAACTCCTTCCCCAGTTTAGAAACGACCTTTTAGAATTCAAGTCAAGGCTCGAATCCATAAAAGAAGAAAAAAGGAAAGCAGGATTCCTTGAAATAGGGGAACGAAACCTTTCTATGAATGAAATTGAAAGGGAGGAAAAGAAACTTGAAGAACAGTTGTCTGCCTGGGAGGCATATGAAATTGCAGAGTTTTCAAAAGCATACCCTGCCAAGGAACTCGCAAGTCATGAAAACGACACTGTTCGTCTACTAACAACTGAAGCCATATGCGAGAAACATCATCTCAGCAGGATATATTCTCGTGAAACTCCTGTGGAAAAAGAGGAAGACAAACTGTTTCAACTCATTCCGACAGCTATGGACGTATGGCGCAATGGAATACTTGACATGCGGTTTAATTCTCTTCTCGCACGCTTCAGAGAGATTTCCGGGAAAGGGCAATATGATGAAGAACGTGAAATTCAAAGCAAACTTGCAGGCATGATAAAATTGCGCAGCGAGATAGCAAAAAGCATAGGCGACAGAATTATATGTCCTGCGCCTTCTATCAAGTCAAAACATCTGCCTCGCTGAGACTGCGCTACATAAGCGATATGATCTTGTCGTTGAATTCATCCTCGGGAAGATCATATGGAAGCCAGTTGATTTTAAAGCCGCGACGCTCCATGCCCCGAAACCAGGTCATCTGTCTTTTGGCAAACTGATGAATTGCAATTTCAAGTTGGCGTTTCATCTCATCGAATGTCAGCTCTCCGATAACGTGAAGCGTAAGGTATTTATATTCTAACCCGTAATAAATCAAATCTTCCGGATTCACCCCGCTCTCTATAATCCTCCTCACCTCGTCAACCATGCCCATGTCAAGCCTACGCTCGAGCCTTTCAGATATTCTGGCTCGTCTTACGTCACGGGGCACATCAACTCCTATGATAAGGCTATTCAATGGTGTGGCACTCTTTCGGTCGGCGTTTCGCGCCTGATCCGGATTATTACGATAATACTCCTCGATTTCTATTGCTCTTACAGCCCGCTTGCAATTATCTACATCAGTGGTGTTATGCAATTGCTTGTAGTCCTTTAGAATCTCTACAAGTTCATCGAGTGTCTTGCATGAAAGAGACTGCCGCAATTCAGGATTCTCCGGCACATCAGGAAGAGAGACTCCACTTAATGCTGTTTCAACATACATTCCCGTGCCCCCACAAAGCACCGGCATTTTGTCTCTTTCCATAATATCGGCATAAGCCTTCCGCATATCGGCAAGAAACCTATGCAGATTGTATTTATCTCCCGGGTCGCAAATATCTATGAGATGATACGGCACCTCTCCATATTCTTCGAGGTCTTTCCCTGTGCCGAGATCCATCTGTCTATAGACCTGCCTTGAATCTCCGCTGATTATCTCCCCATTTATGCGGCGAGCAAGCGACACAGCCCTCCCTGTCTTACCCGTTGCAGTAGGGCCTACGATAGCGACAATATCTATTGCCATGAATTATTCCTTTTAGACCCACTCATAAGAGATCTCCACCATCTTTTTAGTCTGAACATCGGAGTGTCAGAGTTAAACACGGAAATCTGGAGCCACTTGTCATCTTGAAAGTCAAGTTGTGATTTTCTCACATCGATAAGATTGAACGTGGGATTATACATCTTGATTTTTGACTTCCTGAATCCGTTCTCATCGAATATCTTCTCTGTGAGTATTATTGTTGCAAGACGCGTTGTGTCGGTCACAGAAAGTTTTGCAAGTTTGCCAGGATTGGAAGAATACAGATACTTGATTTTTTCATAATCCATCCATTCGCCGTCAACATTCATCTCGTTGTAATCCTTCGGTTCGCCGTCAAGGAAATAAAAATACCTGAGAATGCTGTGCTTGCTCATGTCATCGGTTTTTCTGCCATAGAAAAACCTTAGCTCCCCATCCGGATATCCGGTCATTCTTGATATAATTCTTTTCACTTCATCAAGCGATATGCCGTTTACACTCCTTTTTGTGAAAAACGGAGTGTCGATAATCTCTTTATACGGAGCGCTCGGGTCAAGGGCATGAGTATCTACATAAATATAATTCCCACAGATCACATAATATCTGAGATATGTCTTTGCTGTCATGTCATTGAGTTCTTCAGGAGTGATAATCTCATTGCTCTCTTTCAAGTCAAGATAAAGATTGTAGTAACGCGCAATGAAATATACCTCATTAAGAATGAAAACAATAATCGTCAGCCAAGTGAAGATGTACCAGTCTCGCGAATTAATGTTGATATTAACATAAAACACAAGATAATAAGTCCATATCAAAACCGAAAGGACTCCAAACATTATCATAAGATTGCGAAGCTGGAAATGCGCCTCATGGCTGAATATGCTCCCAATCGTAGACCTTCCGCTCAAAGTCTCGTTGTGCATGCGGCATTCCACACATATCTGAAGTGAGTTACGCCTTACAAGCAAAAAAAGAAGAATGACAAAACATATCGGATTAAAGATCAGCGACGGAATGAAAGGATTTGTAAAAAACACCAGTTCCGAAGGAATCGGCTTAACTCCCCAGGCATACATTACATTGAGGCCGATAGTTACAAACGAGTAACCAATAAGGCAATAGAGCATAGCGAAGGGCATTATAAGACATGACGAATTATGAACCACCCTCGAATTAAAAATATAAACATAAAGAAAGGCCGCGCACAGCAGAGAAACAACCGGCGACAAAAAGAAAGGGAGCAACTTGGAAAAAGTCATCATAGCGATGACTGTGATGAGACCCACAGTGAGATTCTTCCAAAGATTATAGAGTTGCATGCTATTGACTTTGCCAAGATCCTCCATTATACCATTCTTTTATGTTATTCAATTAATATATATTCTCTATAGCCTTTTCCTCAATTATAAATTCTTATTAAGGAAATCAACAATTTTACGGAAAAGCTGAACTCTTGCATCACACATGCGCAGACTGTGTTCAAATCCGGCATAAGCCATCATGTCGAACACGCCTCCTTCAAAACTCAATTTAGAAGCATATTTAAGCGTATTGTAGAAATGCACGTTGTCGTCGCTTGTGCCTGACATTATCAGCAACCGACCTTTCACATTCGATGTGCGGTTCAAAGCTGAAGAATTTTCATATCCGGAGGCATTCTGGCCGGGCGTGAGCATGAAACGCTCTGTATAGATCGCATCGTAATATCTCCAGTCGGTCACGGCGGCCATAGCCACTCCGGCCTTGAAAGGAGAATCACCGGCTCCAAGCTCCATCAATGTCATATATCCGCCATAACTCCATCCGAAGCATGACATCCTTTGAGAATCTACATAAGGCAGAGACGCGAAATATCTTGCACCTGCAATCTGGTCTTTTGTTTCAAGATCTCCAAGACGTTTATATACAGATTTTGTCCATTTAGTGTCGCGGTTACCGGTTCCACGGCCATCAACACACGCCACGACATAACCCTGCGAGGCAATATAGAAAATTCCCTCCATGCGCCACTTGTTGAGCACTTCTTGCGATTCAGGGCCATTATATTGATACATCATCAAAGGATATTTTTTTGACGAATCAAAATCAGCCGGCTTAATGACAAACGCATTCATCTCTTCGCCCTCTGCGTTTTTCACCTTAAGAAACTCCATCTTTGGGGCAGAAGCATATTTGCTCATATAAGCGCTGTTCAGCTCTACATCTGCAAGTTTTGACCCCTTTGAATTATAGAGGCGATATACAGGCGCCTGGGTTGCGCTGCTATGCGAAAGCAGATAATATGCAAAATTTTTGCTGAAGTATGCAGAAGCTGTGCCCTCCTCCTTATTCAAGAGTTTAAAAGCGCCTTTAGCGTCAACCGAAGCCACATTTCTATTGATTGCACCAAGCGATGTGGTCTGCATATAATAGCTGCCGGTGCGCAAATCATGGCCATAATAATCAGTGACATTAAAATCACCTTTGGTTAACTGCCTCTTCAAAGTGCCATTGTAGTCGTATAGATATAGATGTCGATAGCCGCTGCGGTCACTTCCAATAACAAACCCGTTTTTCTCATAATCGACCATCTTATACGATGACGGGCTGAGCCATTCTGTAGAAGTCTCAGTTAAAATCTGCCTTGACACAGTTGAACCCGGATTTACATTAAATAAGCGAAGCATATTCTGGTCGTGATTCAGCACCATGACCATCAGGCGCTCCCCGTTACCGTCAAATTCCATGGAAGGGATGTAGTCAGTGTCCGAAAGAGGGAGATCCATTTTTTTAGTGACTCGCGTGTCTACATTATATGAATGCACACTCACCACGGAATTCGGGTATCCTGCAAGAGGATACTTATAAGTGTATGACTCCGGATAATAATCGCCCAAAGGATTTGGGTCGCAAAAACCCTTATAATTGTCGAAAGAGTAGGCAGGCACATTTGTTTCATCAAATCTCATGAAAGCAAGTGTCGTGTCGTCTGCGCTCCATCTCATAGTGTTGCGCACATCAAACTCCTCTTCATAACTCCAGTCAGGCGCGCCATAAATAATTTTATTCACCTCGCCATCCTTGGTTACTGCATTATCGGTCTTGTAATCTATATTCGATATGAAGATATTATTGTCGCGGGTATATGCCACAAGACGCCCGTCATGCGACATTGTCGCGCACCTTTGCGGACCTTTGTCGCTAACTCTTGCAAGTGTTTGGCGCATCGTGTCATACACATAATACTCTGCCGTGAAACTATGTCTGTAAATCTTGGTTATATTATTCCAAAGCAGAATCTTTCTTCCGTTGTCGCTAATCTGATACCCGTCGAACTCTGAAATTTTCAAATCTCCTTTCACTCCGGAGATACTGAAAAGCTCGCCTGTCTTTTTACCGGTCCTGTAACTGAATATCTCAATCTTTTGTCCGTCATCGCTGACAGCTGCATAAGTTTCTCCATCTGCAAGAGGAGTCATCTCCTTGACTGAAGCCGGAGCGGAAATGGCCGGGATACAATAATCATCTATTGTCAATGCAGATGCATATGCAACTGTCCCCGGCAATGAGAGGACAGTTGCAAGAATTATCTGAGTCTTTAATTTCATGATTTTCGGTTTATCATCAACTTGGAAGAAAGTTCTAACATCAATATGCACGCGCTATGACCACTCTGCGCTTTGACGGCTTGCCGGTGACCATGCACACACCCTCCTCTTCTTCTGAGTCAAGCGGTATGCATCTGATTGTGGCCTTGGTCTCCTCTTTAATCCTCTCTTCTGTTTCGGGAGTGCCATCCCAATGGCACAAGAAGAAACCACCACCCTCGATTTTATTTTTAAACTCGTCATAAGAGTCAACTCTGTAAGTGTGAGCTTCACGCAGTTTGAGAGCACGCTCAAACAGGCTTTGCTGTATATCCTCAAGTTCAGCCACAATTCTCTGCGCTATCCCTTCGAGAGCCATTGTTTCTTTCTCAAGAGTGTCACGACGCATAATCTCTACAGTGCCGTTTTCAAGGTCGCGAGCACCGATAGCGAGTCTCACAGGCACTCCCTTGAGTTCATAGTCAGCAAATTTGAATCCAGGCCTGCGATTGTCGGCGTCGTCATATTTAACACTCACTCCGAGTTTTTTCAGTTCATCCACAATCGGGTCAACTGCCTTCGAAATCTCTGCGAGCTGGTCATTGTTCTTATAAATAGGAATTATCACCACCTGAATCGGCGCAAGATGCGGAGGCAAAACAAGTCCGTTGTCATCTGAATGAGTCATAATCAACGCACCCATCAGACGAGTTGAAACGCCCCAGGAGTTTGCCCACACATACTCGGGTTTATTCTCCTTGTTCATAAATGTCACATCAAATGCTTTGGCAAAGTTCTGTCCGAGGTTATGTGATGTGCCCGACTGCAAAGCCTTTCCATCCTGCATCATGGCCTCGATTGTATATGTGTTGACCGCGCCGGCAAAGCGTTCGTTGGCGGATTTAACACCCTTTATCACCGGCATTGCCATATACTTCTCGGCAAAGTCAGCATATACGTTAATCATTTGCTCAGTGCGCTTTTCCGACTCTTCAGCAGTGGCATGGGCGCAATGACCTTCTTGCCAAAGGAATTCTGATGTGCGAAGGAACATGCGTGTTCGCATTTCCCATCTCATCACGTTAGCCCACTGGTTGATAAGAAGCGGAAGATCACGATAACTGTGAATCCAATTCTTATATGTGCCCCATATGATTGTTTCGGATGTGGGGCGCACAATCAATTCCTCTTCGAGGCGCGCCGCAGGGTCTACTATCACGCCATTGCCCTCCGGGTCGTTCTTTAGGCGGTAATGAGTCACCACCGCACATTCTTTGGCGAAGCCCTCCACATGTTCAGCCTCACGGCATAGGAAAGATTTGGGTATAAGAAGCGGGAAATAAGCATTTTGCACTCCGGTCTCCTTAAACATCCGGTCGAGAGTCTGCTGCATTTTCTCCCATATTGCATATCCATACGGCTTTATGACCATGCAACCTCTGACTGCACTCTGCTCTGCCAGATCAGCCTTCACTACAAGTTCATTATACCATTTTGAGTAGTCTTCACTACGTTTCGTAAGGTCTTTTAATTCTTTTGCCATGACTTTGGGGTCCAAACAAATTATATATAATTCTACAAAATTACAAAAAAAATGCGACAGACACTTCATCCGGTCGGTTTAAATTTATGTGATTCACAAAATTTATTGAGCGAAACTCACCGCTTGCTCTTATTTTCAACGAACCGACATGTTTAGAAACCGCCCGAAGTGACGTGTTAATGTTTGTCAGCGTATTCTATCGTAACTTCTCAGTTTTTCCTGATCCTTTCTCATCTTCCAATATGCCAAAACAGCGGCGACCACTGCTATCGCCGGGCATAATGCCGGTGTCGACCATCTCACGGAGCATCCTTCAACGCCGTTTACTCCCACACCATATGCAGCCGCTCCTGTGGCAATAATGAAAGCAATGCATATCAGGCACACTTTCATTTGCAACGGAAAGTTTTTGAAAAGGAATATATCTATAAGAAGCAATATGGAGGTTGTGAGAGAAAGCGCAAATAAATACCATGTGTGAATCCCCACGTTAGATGCGCCGTCTGTCGCCATTCCTTCACTGAAGAATCCCATTGTGGTGAAATTGAATGTGTAGTCGGGGCTTGAATCTGGCCAAGCGAACAAAATGTGAAACACGCCATGACCGCGGTTGCCACCAAAAGAAGCACAGATTGCCAACGTTGTATAACCATTGTAGTTTAATTTTTTTGAATAATTTTTGAATTTCAGTCTGCAAATATAGTGAAAATTCGGGTGATACTCACTTTTAGGCACGCAATTTGTTATAGTTGGATATGAAATATTTTATTAAATCTAAAATTTATGACATCTGACAGTGCTGTCGCAATCCATAAAAAAGTTAGCCGACTAATCGACAATGCTAATTTGCATGAAGCATTTTCCATTCTCAAAGAACGGCTTAATGCGTTGTCTTTCCCGGAATTATCCGACCGGCTGAAAAACATGGAGGAGACTTATAAATATATGATTCATTACCTTGTGGAAGGATATGCTGATTCAGGGCGCGACTCTATGCTCGCCGACATTGTTGCGCAATTGCGTTTTATAAATGATTCCGTAATGCGCAAGAGCGTACTGACTGACAGTCCTGATATATATTCCTCCACTCAGAGATTCGAGCAAATCCGCAAGTCATCCCTTCATTCCAGACTTGCGGCATATAAAGAGGCTTATCCCAGGGCAATGCTTGCCACTGAAACCGGCAGCGGGCACGAATATATAAAGCAGGCCGACGAGGCACTTTCTTCCCTCTTCTCATTCATCTGGACAATGTTCGGGTCGCCGCAAAGCGATTACGAGTCATTATCGAATGCCGTTATAAATGAAGACCTACCGTTCCAGTTCAAATCTCAGGTGATTTCGGCGCTTATGCTTGGATGTCTTTGCTATTTCGACAAAAATGCCCTTAACGCATTGTTAGACATATATGAGGCCGACATCAATGAGAAAATCTCCGCCAGAGCTTTAGTGGCTATATTCTTCGTCATTGCATCTAATTCTCAAAGGGTGAGCAGCGACCCTAAAATCAAGTCGAGAATATCTTTGTGGCAAGATTCAATCGTAACATACAGGAGACTGCGCGAAGTGCTGATGAACATAATCAAGTCGCAAGACACTCAGCGCATCTCATCAAAAATGCAAAACGAAGTGTTGCCCGAACTTATGAAACTCCGGCCCGATATTTTGAAAAAGCTCAAAAATGTGTCGGAGGAATCAGACATCGAAATGCTCGACATAAATCCCGAATGGGAAGAACTGCTCAATAAAAACGGACTCGGAGACAAACTCAAGGAACTGACAGAAATGCAGATGGAAGGCGGCGATGTAATGATGGTGGCCTTTTCAAATTTGAAAACGTTCCCGTTTTTCAACACTGTAGGAAATTGGTTTCTACCCTTCTCTTCAAACCATTCGGAAGTGGTTGAATCTGCCGGCACTCATTTCGCTTCATTCTCTCAGATTCTTGACATGGAGGGCGTGATGTGTGATTCCGACAAGTATTCATTCGCTTTGTCAATTGGCAAAATGCCGGATGCACAGCGAAACATGATTGCAGAAAGAATTGACAGCCAGATGTCGCAACTAAAAGAAGCTATAGGCGACAGAAATCTGAAGTCGAGTGTGCCGGAGTTTGATGGGGAAGTCACGAGATATGTAAGAGACATTTATCGTTTTTTCAAACTATTCAGAAAAAAGGGAGAGTTTAATGACCCGTTTGCAAGCCCGATCGATTTCAGGTCATTGCCCCATATTTCTGATATTCTGTCGGACAACGAGATAATTAATCTTGTGGGCGAATTCTATTTCAAGCGCAATTATTTTAGGGAGGCGCTTCCGCTACTTGAAATCCTTGACAGAGAAAATCCCAACGATCCGCTTTTATGGGAAAAAATAGGATATTGCCATAATGCACTAAACAATATAGAAGAGTCTATATTATGGTATAAAAAGGCAGAGCTGCTGAATCCGGACAGCAAATGGCTCATAAAAAAACTTGCTGTGTGCAACAGGATGCTCGGCAGGTATGCCGAAGCTGCTGAATATTATGCAAAAGCACTTGCAACAGATCCGGAAAACTACAACATATTGATGAATTCCGGCCATTGCCTGCTTGAGTCCGGAAGCACACAGGATGCACTGTCCAACTACTATCATGCCAATTATATTCGCCCTGACCGCATTTCAACGCTAAGGGCTATAGCATGGGCAGAGTTCATGAACGAAAATAAGGAGAAGAGCCTTACATACTATACTAAAATTCTGGAGTCGAATGAATCCGGACCTACTGATTATCTTAACGCCGGACACTTATACTATCTCAACGGAAATTTGAAGAAAGCCGTGGAGTGTTACAAAACAGCAGCCGGCTCTAAAGACTGGGGCATAGAGAAACTTGTGTCTGCTTTAAAAGAGGATATGCCGACAATTGAAAAGGGAGGGGGTAAAAAGGAGGAAATAAATCTTCTTCTCGACAAAATTCAATATGACATGTCGGCCAACTGAAGCAAAAAGCGCAGCAAACAGTAAAAAAAGAGGGTCTCAACTTCTGAGGTCCTCTTCTATTGTTTCAACTGCCACAGACAGGTCTTTTGCAAATGGAAGCCTGTCGGCAATCGCCGATATTCCATGAAGCACTGTGGCATGACGCCTATTCAGTTTCTGCCCAATAGCCGACGATGACAGCGAGGTTAGCTTATGGCAAAGATACATTATCACCTGACGCGCGTCAGCAATATCCCTTACTCGGCTTTTGGAGAAAATCACATCCGGATTGAGCCTGTAGAATTCAGCTGTAGCTTCTACAATCATATCGAAATTGATTGTTTTCTGCTCCTGCTTCTTTATGGAATGCTTCATCACTTCCTGAGCAAGCTGCAATGTGATGGGAGAATTAAGCGTTATCGAGCGAGTGAGGATCCCCATGACGATTCCTTCAAGCTCCCTGACTGAGCCGGTGGATTGCTCTGCTATCAGTTCAATCACATCTTTCGGAAGACTAAGTCCATTCTTTGAAGCTTTAAATTCCAGAATCTTCTTTTTCAAAGCAAAGTCCGGCTTTGGAAGACGCTCAGTGATACCCCACTTAAATCTGTCGATAAGCCTGTCTGCAATACCGTCAAGCTCCATTGGCGGGCGGTCGCAGGTGAAGACAAGTGCCTTGCCGTTCTGATGAAGATGATTAAAAATAGGGAATAACACATTTGCTGTTCCATCTTTATGGCTAAGTTCCTGAAGGTCGTCAATCAGAAGCACATCCATCTGCTGAAACCAATTTAAGAAACTTGGAATCTGCTTATGGATTGTGGCATTGGCCATAAGATTTTGGAACTGGCGCAACGTCACAAACAGAACCTTGGCACGAGGATTGCGCTCTTTCACTCTTATGCCTATGGCTTGAATAAGATGAGTTTTGCCAACTCCCACCTCTCCATATAAGAAAAATGGGTTGAAATCGTTTTTGCCCGGATTGTTAGCGATGTATTCAGCGATTGTGAACGGCAGACGGTTGCTTTCACCTATACAATAGTTTTCAAAGGTGAGCGACTCATTAAGCTGCGGATCAAAATCAGGAGTCTTGTCACTTTTGCTGTCGCCCATAGGAGAAGACGACTGCATCGACCTTACGAACTTGTTTTTAATCGCATGACTTTGAGTAGAGCCTTTAATCGTCACTTTGGAATTGTCGTCATTTTTAATGATAGGCAATTCATATTCGAGCCTTACTCCCTCACCATACACCTTTTTTAAAGTGCTCGACAGAATGCCATAAAACTCATCTTCATATTTCTCATAAAAAAAACGTGAAGGAATCCCAAGGGTGAGCCTATTGTCTACAAAACTAATTGGCCTGGCGCATGAGAACCAGGTGTTTGTCTTAGTTTCTCCGATGTTGTCCCGGATGATTTCCAGGCACTTGCTCCATTTTATTTTGTAATCTTCTGTCATGTCGGTATACGCTAAAGAGACTACAAAATAACGACAAAAAAAGGAGAAAAAAAATAGTTTTTACTCTTGCATAATTCGTTTTTTTATATTGCTTTGGAAATCAATATCATAAAATTATCACAAATTTTAATGATTACATATGCCCTAAAAACAACTGTCAAAAATCATTATCTCAATCCCTAACCAGCACATTTGTTGACAATTACAACAAATTATGATTGTACATCCATAATAATCGAATTTTGTGTCGGTCATCTAAAAAGATGATGCACATCATAATCCGCCGTTTTCACATGACGATTATGATGTGCATTAATCCTTGCAGAGAAAAAATGTATGCCGGCATATGCTTTATAATGCCTCCGCCGGATCATACATCTAATCTTGGCATACCGGTTGTCAAAGAAGTTTTATACTTATATAGCGTTTCGGATTCTTCTGCAAATCCACAATAAGGGAATCTACATCGGCGCTTAAACGATTTATCCTGTTATAGAGTTCCGGATCATTCATAAGAAGACCGAGGGTTGACTCTCTGCTGTTAAGTTGGTTTGAGAACTTCGCAAGATTGCCGGTCATTTCATTCACATTGTCCATAGTAGATGAGATAGGCAAACGCTTTAATTCGGCAGACAACACAATGAGGTCGCGGGTGATTGAATCGAGATTTGTTGCCACATGATTGACATTATTCATCATGCCGGGCACCTGTCGGCCAATCACTGTGTTTAGGCTTAAAGAAGCCTTGTTGATGTTGTCGGTGATGCCTTCAAGGCTCTGCACTGACTTTAGCAAAGCGGGGTCGCCCACAAGTTTATTAAGGTTAGCAAGAAGGCTGTCAACCTTCGGCAAAATCTCACCCACTGCCGGGAGGACATTGTCAGATAAGGAAGCCATCATGTCGGGATTTGTCTGAGTGGCTATGTCGCCCCCCACCTCTATCAGATCCTTGCTTTTGCCCATCTTTATGTCAACATAAGCACCGCTCATGAGCGTAGACCCTATCACGGCCTTTGAATCGACGGGAAGTCTCAAAGATTTGTTTAGAGCTAAAATCACTTTAATCTTGCCATGATTTTCGTAATCGAAATTAATTTCTCTTACCTGCCCTACTTTAAAACCATCTACCGTGACCGGAGCCGCCACTTCCAGACCCGCCACATTATCATAGGCGGCAACATAGAAATTGGCCGGCTTAAACAAATTAACACCCTTCAGATAATCAATACCCACATAAAGGATAATGATTGCCATAATCACGGAAATGCCGATTACAAATTCTTTGGTAAACAACTTTTTCATATTCGAATCAGTTTTTGGCCGAACCTAAGCTCTTTGTGCTTGTCACAATAAACGCATCAGGAATTTTCCTTTTCACGTCTTTAAGCATTTCTTCAATCTCCGCTTTGTCCGCGCTCTCTCCATAATAGTATTTATAGAGATTATTCTCTTTATACACAGTTATTGGAGAAAGCCCGCAAAAACGAGGATTGCTTTGCTTGAGCAAATCAGCCGATGCTAATATTTGGATTTTATATACTTTAACAAATTTATCTATCTTTGCGTTGTGTGCCTTGTCACTTCTTTTCCTTTTTTTCTGCTTTTCCTTCTTCGACTTCTTGTCTTTCTTGTCTTTTTTCTTTTTTGACTTTTTGTCTTTATCCGACGTGAGATTGTCGGAATCGGAAGAAGATATGCTCACGGTATTACGTTCGTCAGAGTCTGCCACAATCACTCCGGCTCTTTCCCCATCTTTATGCAGAGGAATCATCGATGTTTCATAGTTCTTTTTATCAGACACTGCCCTCCCGTTTTCTGAACGCCTTCTCCTTCTTGCCGCCGCATAATCTCCTCTTGAAGACTTCTTGCCTGACGACGGGGCGGCCATTTTCTTTTTTGACGAAGAGGGGGAAGACTTTGTGACAACTACAGATGCGGAAGATGCAGAGGCTTCAAGAGTGGCGTCATCAAAACTCTCCAGATCCTCGTTGGCTTCTGAAGATGACAAACGTTTTCCGCCTGAAGATTTCTTAGACTTCTGCCATATCTTCTCATATTTTTCTATGGCCTTGAATATGGCAGAAGCCAATTCTTTCTGACCTTTTTCAGAAGTCATATATTTAGCAGCGCCCGGATTGCAGATGAAGTCAAGCTCTATGAGCACAGACGGCATAGACGTGGCCCATAGCACCCAGAATCCCGCCTGATGCACTCCCCTGTTGCCCCTGCCAATCCCGACAAGCTCGTTTTGAACGTCTTCAGCAAATTTAATGCTTTTGCTGAGATTCTTTTTCTGAGCCATTTCAAAAATGATATATGACTCATCTTTTGAAGGGTCAAAACCGCTATATTTCTGTTCAAAATTGCTCTCGAGTTCAATCACGGAATTCTCTCTTTGAGCAACCCGCATATTGTTGTCGTCCTTATGCAATCCGAGAGCGTAGACAGAACTACCTGATACTGTCTTTCTGTTTTTGTTGCTTTTATCAACTGAATTTGTGTGAATAGATATAAAAAGGTCGCCTTTGGCTTTATTGGCTTTGTCGGCACGCTCCTGAAGAGTGAGGTAGCTGTCATTTTTGCGAGTCATGACAACTTGTGCCGACTTCATTTTCTTCTTGATTATAGACTCAAGCTGCAAAGCCACACCAAGGTTTATATCTTTTTCTTTAGCGCCGTTGTCGGTGGCGCCCGCATCTTTTCCGCCGTGACCGGCATCAATAACTACAGTAAAGTCTTCAGCCCTCTCTCTTGCCTTGGTCTCAAAAGGGGAAAAGAGCGCCTCACATATTATTAAAGCTACTACTAATACTATATTCAATCTCATTGGAGAGGTTATTTTCTCACAAAATTACAAAAAAAACAATTCTGAGCCTCAAAACAAATATAAAAAACCATCTTAAAAGTGTTTTAGAACCATTTATCGGATTTAGAGAACCAGTTCGCACACCATAAGTGTCCTAAAGAATACGCAAGGCTATCGCGGCCGCAGCTTCTGCGTCTGCCAACGCATGATGATGTTGCTCCAGGTCATATCCGCATTGCTTGGCAACTGTGGGGAGCTTGTGATTGGGCAAGCTCTTGCCAAATACTTTTCGCGATGCTGTGCACGTGCAATAAAACTGATAATATGGATAGGTCATATTAAATCTTGCGAATGCTGATTTGAGACAGTTCTCGTCAAACCTGCTGAAATGTGCCACAAGCGGCAGACCCTCTATATATTGCTCGATTTCAGCCCACACTTCAGGGAATGTGTCGGCATCATCGGTGTCCTCTTTTGTCAGTCCATGCACTTTTACATTTCCGGGGCTATAATAATTGGGCACCGGGTGGATAAGCCTATAAACCCTGTCGGTCACTTTTCCATTTTTTACCACAACTACACCCACGCTGCACACGCTGCATGGGTTGCCATTGGCTGTCTCGAAATCTATTGCTGCAAAATTCAACATGTTGTTTGCGTTTTCAAATGCTATGCTTTTTCCCGTTTCTCGAATCAAACAAAGTGAATGACGGGAAACGCTATAATAATACGCGTTTTTTTACAGTTTTATTTTGAATAATTGCTCGTGTTGGCTAATTTTGCTGATAATTTTTGTTGCATAACTAAAATGCACATTAGATTTGATGGCAATTTCGCATCCCGTTTTTCCGCAATTATCATGAATGTTACTGACATGACACCGATGTTTTTCGAGTTTATTGAAAATCATGCAAACGAAGATTCAAGCAAGCTTCTTCTTAAATACAACGGCAAAATTCGCGACTTCGATTTGAAGTTCGCTCTCACTCAAATAGAGTGCCGAAAAAAAGGAGCCGTAAAACTCAAAAACTTCATCAGCAATCCCGGAATGCTTTTCCCTGATTCTTTAGCCTATGAGCAGTCAAGCCATGAGGCGGTGGCCATGTTTCATTCGTCGCTTGCCGGCTCATCACACAGCGTGCTCGACATGACTGCCGGGCTCGGCATAGATGCCATGGCTTTCGCGAATAAATGCGCTTCAGTGACAGCATGCGAAATAAACGCCACAAAAGCGGATGTACTTGCTCACAATTCACAGGCTTCAGGTCTTGACAACTTTACCGTCCTGAATGCTGATTCTGTCGAGTGGCTAAAAAGTAATGACACCCGTTTCAATACTATATTCATAGACCCGGCTCGTAGAGACTGCCACAACGGAAGAGTGTATAACTTCAGGGACTGCTTACCGGATGTCGTCGCTCTTCAAGACTTTCTTACCTGTAGATGCGACACTTTGCTTATTAAGGCTTCTCCCCTTCTCGACATATCCGCCACATTAAAAGATATACATTGCGTAAAATCCATTCGCGCTGTCAGTGTGAACGGTGAATGCAAAGAAATCTTGATTGAGGCTTCTTCCGGCAAGTTAAAAACAAATGCCGACAATGACAGTGGCGAAAGCCTATCCGGCACTATTGCCGATTGCAAAATTTTAAAAGAGGCTATCGATCTCAATAATGACGGCGACATAGTGTCACGATTTTCTTTTCAATCAAACTTAAATTCCTCAAATGTGAATTATGCCTCTTTTGCAGGGTTCGGCTCTGATGACACCGGCGATGGGAAAATGGATAACAGGCAATATTCTTATAGATATTTATATGAGCCAAATGCGCCTATGATGAAACTTTCGCCATGGGGAGAACTTTGCGATCGCATGCGTGGGCTGCATAAACTCGACCCTTCATCTCATTTGTTTGTGAGCGATAGTTACATTGCAGAATTTCCGGGAAGAATATTAAAAATTGATAGAGCAATTGGCAAAAAGCACGCCAAAGAGATTCAAGGTTCACACTTGAATGTGGTGTCACGCAATTATCCCCTTTCTCCCGATGAGATTCGCAAAAAATATTCTTTGAAAGAGGGGTCCGATAAATTTTTATATGCCACGCGAATCGCGTCAAAACCGATTATGATTCTCGCGGAAAAGATACAGTAATATCAAAAAATCCCCCGCCAGAATCTGGCGGGGGATTTTTTTGATAGTCTTATTAATGTTAATGCTCAAATCATAGTTCAAAAACGGAATCCCGCCGAAAGCACGATCTGATTGTTTGTCAACGACAGCTTAGACTGCGGCGACGGAATGTATTGATTCGGATCCGGATTCGGGTCGGCTGTGTAGGCATGATATTCAGACGACATGTTCTTATACACATATGCGAGGTCAACATAGAAACGCTGGTAACGATAGCCGAAACCACATGTGATATAGTTGGTTTCATTATCACAGCGATAGTTTGGCAACGTGCCTGATGTGTAAACAATTTCCTTATTGTCTTTAAGGCTGCTTGTGACAGGCGACGAAACATAACTGTAGCCGGCTCTCACACTAAATGATGGCGTCACACGATATTCTGCACCAATTCTGATAGTGCTGGTAGACTGATAAAAGTTAGCAATGTCAGCATTATCAGCGGCATAAGGATCGTTATTGCCAAAAGGAGAATACGCCCGCGTGGGTGCAACCGGGCCCTCTTTGCGTGTGGGGGCTCCATACCAATACCAGTCGTCATAATCCGGATAATCCCATGAGCCTATGCTATAACTTCCAGGTGCAGAAATCTTCATCTTGTTATATGGAGTCCATTCATAATCTGCCGACAGAATGAACTTGCTGCCTATCACACCTGCCACACTTGCCATAAGTTTCCAAGGAGTGCGGAAGCACATATCGTTATATCCAAGCAAGCCTCCGTTAGTTGTAGCAGTGCCACTTTCGCCTCCATACTTATAATTCAGATTAGCCCCGAAACTCTCGGTCAGGTTGAACCATGTGGGCGTATGGAATGCGAATCCCAATCTCAGTTCTTGTATAGGTTTCAAAATCAATCCAAGCTGATAATTGAAACCGGAACCATGAATGTTATAAAAATTATTAAGATTCCAGTTAGCTGATTCTCTTACGATCTGATTATTATGCCCGGGAACAAAGGCATCGGTCAGATTTTCGCCCCATACAGAATTAAGAGAATAATTGAAATTGATTATATCGAAATTCATACCCCAATAGACCACATTCGAGATATTGCCGCCTATTGCAATATTATATTCATCGAGCGAACCTTTCTCTTTCACATAAAACGCCCCATTGCCGCTGGTGCCGTTTCCCCACTGGCCAAACCAAGTGGTTTTGTCATTGCCCTCGGAAGGAGTGATAAGATAGCCGTCATATCCGAGAATAGCCATCCAGGGAGCCACATATCCCCCGTCGGTAGGATTATAGGGATCATAAGAATCAGTTGCTGCCAAATCATTCTCCGTAAGCTCATTGCCATTTGCTATGCCAGCCACATAATTGCTCAGGGAGTTGTTAAGGGTAGGAATATTGCCGCCGTACTGCCTGTTGAACGAAACACCCTTATTGTAAGTGAATCCGAAATTAATGTTTGGAATAGTTGCACTCGGAAGCCTCATTGTCAATACTGCGCCAATGTTGTTGAGCAAAAACTTCGTCTGGCTCATGTCTGTCTTAAATCCTTGAGAATTAGACGATGAGTTCTGGCAGTCCAAATCGAGTGTAAATCCTATCTCACCACTGCGGTACACACCTATTCCGGCGGGATTTTGCGATATAGACGACAAGTCGCCGCCCAGAGCTCCGAAGGCACCGGCCATACTCATAAAACGTGCTGTGCCTTTCAAATCAGGCTGCGATATGCGGTAAGCGTCAATGGCGCTTTGTGCATATGCTGTCCCTGCACCGGCAAGCGTGAGGGCAAGAAACAATAAGTTTTTATTCATAGTTAGCATTTTTAATCTATAATGGATAAAACGTTAAGTGTTTGTTTACTTCTATAAACAAACACTTAACGCATGATGTTCAACGATGACGTCCGCCACCGCCACCACGACGGCTTCCGCCACCTGTGTTACGGCTTCCGCCTCCGAAACCACCACCTCTATTAGTGCGTCCGGTGTTGAAAGAACCGTTATTGCGGTTCGTGGTGCGGTTCGTATTGTTATAGTTTCTCGTATTAGATGTCGCCTTCTGGGTGTTCATATTACTGCGATTCACATTATTTGTGGCACGCCGGTTAGTAGTTGCTCCATTTTTAACGGAATTCACCCTATTGTTGCCACCACTGTTGTTTACAACTCCGGTGCCGGCCTGGCGATGACCCGTAGAATTTGTAGTGTTATATTCCCATCTACCGTTGTTATTGACAACTCCTGCCCCTCCGGGCCTGCTCATCGACACACCGGGACGAGCTGATAACCCGGGACGAGTTGAAGTTGAACCGGGGCGGTTTACAGAATTTCCACCGGGCACTCTATGCGCAAGATTACCTCCCCCGCCCGGGCGAGTGCTGTTCGACCATCCTGAATTCGGGCCGACCGGCCTGTTTCCATTAGGACGGTAATTTGCCATAGGAGGACGTCCTCCCGGATGACCCGGACATGACGGCCCCCAGCCCCAGCCCGGCCCCCAGCCCCAACCGGGACCCCAGCCCCAAGCATATGATGGCATCCAGCCCCAGGAATACCAAGGATCGTAAAACCCTATGCTCCATCCCCACGGGTTGATTGACAATCCCCATGAAGGCGACGACCACCATCCGGCATAGTAGGGATAATTCCATCCATAATATGGCGAGAAAACAGGCAATCCGTTATTGTCAATAACTATCTCTACATTGCCATAGGCATTCTCAAGCACATCGCCAAGCACATCGGCATTGTCAACAACTATTGTCGGGTTGTAATACTTCTGTATCTGCTGGGTGTATACAAAATCTTCCCCATTTTCCACATAAGTGCCGATGGTGTCTACAGGCGAAGCATAATACTGTTCTCCTCTGCGGTTGTAGGCATCAACATCCATATCGGCCATATTGGGAATATAAGCCGACTTTTTCTTTTGTGAAGTCGACGACGACTTCTTGGGATTATAATAGATGTCGTCGTCAAAATAGTCCTGAGCATACACTGCGGCAGGAGTCAACAACAACATGGCTGATATCAACAATTGATGTTTCATATTCATTCCTCTCATTAATTTAGTGAAATGCAGACAACAAGGGCATTCTGCCCCATTGTCACATATCTGACAAATAAACACACGAATAGTTTAATCCGTATATCCCCTTCTTAATATTTAACTTATTTAACAACGCAATTTTAGCATTCGTTTACAAAAAGTTTGAATTATTAGAACTTTAGATAAAAATCTCCGCAAAGCCTCCTGTATTCATCCGTTGGCTGACGGTCATCCTCAAACATCACAAGTGTCGGCACTTCATCTGTCATGGTCATATCGGCATCAGCGCAGGAAGATTCCGATTCTTTTTTTATAAACTCAGCCATGACTCTTTTAGCCACCGAGCCATATCCGTCTTTCACATATGTAGCCCTGTCCAACGACATTCCACACAATGGCGCCATCAGTCGCAATTTTGAAAAGTATTCGGAGGGGAAAATCATGCTTAACCTGCCTTTGTCTCTAAGCATATGAGATGAACATGCAAGCAACGTCTCAGGAGAAAGGCTTCCCTTATGCCTGGCAATATTTCTTGCGCTGCTAAAATCATTCACACCGGAATCAAAATATGGAGGATTGCTGACTATCAAGTCATAACATTCCGAACATTCCTCATATAACGATGAGAATGGAGACTGCATAACACAAACTCTGTCACCCCACGGAGATCTTTCGATATTCTCTTTTGCTTCTGCCACCGAAGCAGAATCTATATCTATAGCGTCTATGCCGGCAGAAGGGAAACGCTGAGCAAGCATCAGGGCTATAAGCCCGCACCCGGTGCCGACATCGAGCATGCGCACACCGCCGCGTCCCGCCCAAGCGCCTATCAACACACCGTCCACTCCCACTTTCATGGAGCTTTGCGAATGGCTGACCGAGAATTTTTTGAAGTAAAACAATCCACTTTTCATGGTGCAAATATAGTCAGAATTAACTAACTTTGCACTATGTACAAGAAGAAACATCCTTTAATGAATACTACAGAATCTGCAGAAGAAATACAAGTCAGCGGCTCTTTCATTGCTGAATTTCCCTCAGGAGAAGAGGCGGATTTCACTTATGACACCGACTCTATCCCAGTGCTTCCAATGAAGGAGTCTGTTGCATATCCCGGACTCCCTCAACCTGTTAAAATCGAAAATGAGGAATTTGAGAAACTTATAGAGGCGGCCTACAACTCCAAGGAGTGCATTTTTGCCGTCACTCAATCCGACAGAACAGATCATCCATCTAAAGTGAAAGATTTCTTTCCGGTGGGTGTCGTGTGCAAGGTTGTGAAAATTATAAGAATCCCCGGCACTGTGCCTGTGGCATTCCTTCTTTCGGGAGAAAGAGCAAGGCTTAGAAAGATTGTAAAGAAAACCCCGGTATTGATTGGGGCCGTCGATCCGCTCGACGTAATCGACTGTTCTACTTTCGGCACAGAGGAAGAAGTGCTGCTTGAAAACATCAACAACACTTTTGCCCAAATTCTAAATTACATATCGGAGCAAGAGCGCAACCGAATCTCTTTCTCTGTAGAAGAAATGGACAAGTTTGTTGACCGCAAAATATATTTCATGGCCAACAACTCGCCGCTGCAAGTAGATGACAAAGCCCGCCTCCTTGAATGCGGCGACATTAAGAATCTACTTGAAACATTCCTCAAGATGCTCGACATGGCTCTTCAGAAGCTTGAAATTCAAGCAGCCATACATATGCGCACACACGAAGACCTCAACCGTCAGCAGCGCGAGCACTTCCTCCAGCAGCAAATCAAAGCCATTCAAGACGAATTGGGCGACAATTCCGAAGGCTCCGATGAAGACGAGCTCTTAGAGAGGGCTAAAAAAATGCAATGGAGCAAGGCGGCAAGAGCACATTTCGACAAAGAGCTTAGAAAACTTGAACGATTCAATCCGCAAAACCCGGAATATTCCATTCAATATTCTTATCTTGACAACCTTCTCAACCTTCCTTGGGAAAAATATAGCGCAGATAGTTTCACGCTTTCTAAAGTTGAGAAAATTCTCAATCGCGACCACTACGGGCTCGAGACAGTAAAGGAACGAATCATAGAGCAAATGGCCGTGATTAAGCTTCGCAACGACATGAAGGCGCCTATAATCTGTCTTTATGGCCCTCCGGGGGTGGGCAAGACCTCTTTGGGTAAATCCATTGCCGATGCCTTGGGAAGAGAGTATGCAAGAGTGTCGCTCGGCGGCCTGCATGACGAGGCAGAAATTCGCGGGCACAGGCGCACCTACATCGGAGCCATGCCGGGAAGAATAATAGCCGCTCTCGCAAAATGTGGCACAGGCAATCCGGTGTTTGTGCTCGATGAAATAGATAAAATCGGCAAGGACTTTAAGGGAGACCCATCTACCGCTCTGCTTGAAGTGCTTGACCCTGAACAGAACGGAGCTTTCCACGACAATTATATCGACTTTGACTATGACCTGTCGAAGATTCTGTTCATTGCCACTGCCAACAACCTTTCAGACATTTCGCGCCCTCTGCTCGATCGCATGGAAATAATTGAGATTGGAGGCTACATACCGGAGGAAAAGGTTGAAATAGCAAAACGTCATCTCGTGCCGAAAAGTCTGCGGGAACACGGATTTCCGGAAAATGAGATTTCTTTCGCAAAAGATGCGTTGGAATATATCATCGAGCGTTACACCCGTGAGTCGGGAGTGAGACAACTGGAAAAGAAAATCGCCAAAGTGCTAAGGAAGATTGCAAGGCTGAAAGCGTCTAACAAACCTTACCCTTCCAAAATCTCCAAGGAAAAAGTCAAGGAGCTTCTTGGCAAAGAGGAAGTTAACCCTGATTTTTATGAGAACAACAGGTTTGCAGGAGTTGTGACCGGTCTTGCATGGACTCAAGTTGGAGGAGAAATATTGTTTATTGAGACTTCTCTCTCCCCCGGCAAGGGCGACAAACTCACTCTCACCGGCAATCTTGGAGACGTGATGAAAGAATCTGCGGCTATAGCCCTGCAATACCTCAAGGCTCATGCCAATAGATTCGGCATAAACCCGGAGATATTCTCTAAAGCTGATATTCACATTCATGTGCCGGAAGGCGCTATTCCTAAAGACGGACCTTCAGCCGGCGTGACGATGGCTACATCGCTGGCATCAGCGTTTCTTGGCAAGAAAGTACGCGACAAACTTGCAATGACAGGAGAAATCACCCTGAGAGGGAAAGTCTTGCCTGTGGGTGGCATTAAAGAGAAAATTCTGGCGGCAAAAAGAGCGGGCATAACCGACATTATCCTTTCAAACGCCAACAAAAAAGACATAGAGGAAATTAACGAACGTTACCTAAAAGGGCTAACATTCCATTATGTAGAGACTGTGGATGAAGTCCTCGATTTCGCGCTCTTACCCGAGCTCGCAGAAAACCGTTTCGATTTCTGACAATATGCTCTGAATAAAACAGTTTTCTATGTTTCGTTAGTGTCACTCTTTTTGTGTGTCGTTTATAACTGAAATCAAAGATAAAATATGTGTTATGAAAAGACCATGGACCATAGCCACCTTCGCATTGTCTACATTAGGGTATGCGTGGCTGGAGCCGAAAGGGAATCTTTCGATCTTGGCTGGAAATTCGCATTCGGCAACGCAGCCGATCCCGCTAAAGATTTCGGATGCGGCACAGAATACTTCAACTACCTCACGAAAGCAAACTCAATCCATAACAAAGGCCCCTACTCTCCAAAATTCGATGAAGCCAAAAGGGGCGTTGTGTGGAAAGATGTGACACTGCCCCACGATTTTGTTGTAGACCTTCCTTTCTCAGCAGATGCCAGCCACAGCCACGGCTACAAGACTGTGGGTTACAAATATCCTGAGACAAGCGTGGAGACGAAGCATATTACCTGAAATCATAGTGGACAGACCTGCCCGTGCTCCATCTCTTCCCTCATTGGAATCTGAAAGGACACGAAGGCGAGGAAGTGGATGCGTGGGCATACAGCCATATGGAAGATCTGCTGACGGCAAGGATGTGGCGGCAGTGACAGTGAAAGTGCTCGATTGACGGCTATTCATAATCCGGCACCTCATTGCCATTTATAGGCATTGAGGTGCATTTTATCTTTTAAGAGTTCTATCCATTCTTCAACTACTTGAACTGCTACGGCACAATCTTGCAGGAGCGCAAGCCAAAACATCCGGCCACACCTAATGACGAAGCAAAAGTATTAAAGCAGTAGAGGGGCGCCGTGACGGCACCCCTCTACTAATTGAAAATCATTATTATCGTAGAAGATTATTATTGTCGCGATATCGATTCGACAAGCTGATTTGCCATTTTCACTGCCACCGTGATGTGCGGGCAGATATGATCTTTCCCGATCAGCTGATCAATGCCTACATGCTCGAGCACAGCCCTAACACTGTCGTTAACGCCCGACAGCACCACATGTACTCCATGTTCCTGTGAAGAGCGAATCAGTATCTCAAGGTTATGAACAGCCGTAGCATCAATAAACGGCACCTTTCTCATTCTTATGATACGCACGAGAGGCTTGTCGCCCATAGTGGAGCGGGTGATTTCCTCAAACTTTGTGGCCACGCCAAAAAAGAACGGCCCGTCAATCTCATACACCTGAACACCTTTGGCCACATCAAGCACCTCATGAGTAGTGGCTTCAGTGCCTTCCGCCACATCAAGCTGGTCGCTATACACCTTAATTTGTATGTTCTCCGTCACACGGCGCAAGAATAATACAATCGCGAGCAACAAGCCAATCTCTATGGCTATCGTAAGATCGAAAATAACTGTCAGCAAAAATGTCACCACAAGCACTGTGACATCACTCTTAGGATTCTTGAGAATACCTTTAACCGTTCTCCATCCACTCATATTATAGCTAACCATAATCAGCACCGCTGCAAGACAAGCCATCGGAACCATGTTGATAAGCGGCATCATGAAGAGGAATATGAGAAGCAACACAAAGGCATGGATAATGCCGGCCACCGGTGTGCGTCCGCCGTTAGTGATGTTAGTCATTGTGCGGGCAATGGCTCCGGTCACAGGAATACCGCCGAAAAACGGCACTACAATATTGGCGACTCCCTGGCCTATAAGCTCGGTGTTTGACCTCGTGCGAGAGCCTGTGACACCATCAGCCACTGTGGCTGACAGCAAAGATTCTATCGCCCCGAGAATAGCGATCGTGAATGCCGACGGCAACAATAGATTGATATTCTCCAATGTTATTTTGAAACCTTTTGGAGTGGGAAGATCTGTCGCCATGCCGTGAAAACGGTCGCCAATTGTTGTCACATGATATTCCGGATAATAAGTGTTAAGAACCCAGACCACAAAAGTAATTACAATAATAGCAATCAAGGCGCCGGGCAATTTCTTTGATATCATCGGGACGGCAATGATAATCAACAGCGAAACAACGCCAACTATGGTTGTCACCAAGTCGATATTGCCAAAATTGCTGAAATACATGCCCCATTTGGGGATAAATGCAGCCGGCACATCTGTAAGTCCGAGCCCAAAGAAATCGTTCATCTGCGTGGAGAATATCGTAAGCGCGATGCCCGCCGTGAATCCCACTACAATCGGATACGGGATGAACTTGATGACAGTGCCCAGATGGAACATGCCGAGAAGCACAAGTATCAAGCCGGCCATGCAAGTGGCGATTGCCAGGCCTTCAAGACCGAAATTCTCAATTATACCATACACAATAATAATGAAAGCGCCGGTCGGGCCTCCAATCTGAACGGAACATCCGCCAAGGGCAGAAACGAGGAAACCACCGATTATCGCGGTAATCAAACCCACGGAAGGGTTCACACCGCTTGCTATAGCAAATGCCACAGCCAACGGTAATGCCACGATGCCGACAACGATGCCGGCAATCAAATCGGATTTAAAACGAGATAATGAATAGTTTTTTAAAGCCGAAATCAACTTCGGTTTAAAATCAATAGGGCCGGAAAGGGTCATAACAATAATGTTAGATTAGCACTAAATTTTGGGGCAACGACTACCGCAGCCGCGCCTTTTGAAAGTGCAAAATTAGTGAAAATATGTTTAGTAACATAAAATTGCTTACACATTTTCACTTTTTTTTCTTCGCATAAGACCCTAACCTATCAGCAAGGATGTAATAAAGACACCTTTTTACCCTGCCGATACTTGCAACCACATTCCAGCAAGCTTGCGTCGGAAACGTTATATTCAGAATTTAAGTAGATGACAAAAATTTGAAAACATCGAATTTTGGGGTATAATTCGGACGCATAAGTATGGTCGAAATCTCTTCCAATCCATATTTGACAAGCGACTTTGCCTTTCTTCCATGTTTCAGAATCCTTATCGGTTTAATATTTATATCTTTATGTTCACCAACGAGATACGCCCATACAAGAGCCATGCAGACCATCGCGACAAGTCTTGCGATGCGGTCCATATCACGCATATGGGTATCCTCGATGTTGAAGCCGGAAGATTTCATGGCTCTAAAGGCCGTTTCTATCTCCCATCGTTTTTTGTATGTCAAAACCGCGTCCTCGGGCCGATTGAAGCATATGAGAATCTGCAATTCCGGAACACCATCGGAGTTTTTGATCCGGCTGCCGGCAAGATAGACATACTCACCTTTGTGAAGAAAGAGCGTATGGAAGAATTTCTCCTGACCGACCTTCAAATCATTGAACAGCCACCAGGCTCGGATTCTCTCACCGGTGGAAGGCTTGACAATCCAGAAGTTCTGACGTATTCGGATGTAATACCGTATGCGACGGCTGTTGAGCCATCCTGTCCATTCCTTTCCGATGAACTCGCGGTCTGCCACAAGGCAGTCGATGCAGTCTGCTCCGAAAAGACGGATAAAACGTTCCATAATTTTCTTGCGTTCTTCCCAGTTGGAGTTGCCACGTTTCGGAAGAAGGCTGAATATCAAAGGGAAGGCAATCCCTTTATAGGTTATGCCCAACATAAGGATGTTTATATTGAACTCCCCGAACTTCCAGTTGGTCCGGTCCATGCTCAGCACAAGACCGGTCTTGACAGGAAGCAGCGAGAAAATCATACGGGCCATGATGTCAAGGTCAAGTACATACTTGGCAAAGAATCTTTGGAGCCGTCTGAGGTTGGAATCCTTGTCTACAGCCGTAGGCATCGCATCAGCCAGTTTGTGGAGGCTGACAGTCTGCACCACACAGAGTGCATGGAGCAGCAACGCCATAAGTTTTATTCGTGCAAGATTCATGTTTTGTCCAAAATGGTCTTGCATAATCGGGAGGATTTGGTTAACTTTGACCGAGTCCTTGGAATTAGTAGTTTTCATGTGAAAAAGAGGTCTAACTTTTCCTTTAAATTACTAAATTTCAAGGACTTTTACAAATTTAATCGCCTAAAGATTAGATGTTTAACAGCATAAATTCAATTTTTGTCATCTACTGAAATTCAGAATGCAAAGCCTACGGAAATGCGAAAGTAATTTTCATGATATGAGATGCGGCCTCCGGTGTTCTTTGCAAGATTCAACAATCCGAAATCATATCCCAATGCAACATTCCATCGGCCAAAATCTGCACCTGCTGCTATGTCCCACAGCAAATCGAAACGATTAAGCATTCCGTCTTCACCATACATGTCGTTATCAAACTCCTCTTCAATAGGAATGTGCATCTTCTCTGTGAAGCCATACATCAACTGTGGGCCTGTCTTAATAAATAACGAAGCATTTTCCCAGATGTCGAAATGAAACCCAAAATCAAGGGGAACCCTTATGCCGAATTTATCGATATGTCCGGACGGTATGTTGTTTGACTCATCAATTGCAAAATCCATCTTATATGTGTCGTAAAACAAAGAAGCACCCGGCTCAAAATATAAGTTTGCAACTAAAGGAAGATGATAATATGCCCCTGCTGAAGCGCCAAGACGAGACTCAAACATATTGATCTTTATAATACTCGATTTCCAGTCGCCCGGGTTAGAAACATCTAACGAAGCCCTCACTCCCCAGTGCCCGGCATTGTCAGGGTTATTAAACACTACATCCGATGCGAAAGCACCTTTCACTGATGCAGAAATTAACATGAAGACAGGAAACCATTTACGAAGTGCAGTCATCATTCAAAAGCAATTTATGTTAGAAATATATTTATCGGAATCAAATTACAACTCCCATTACTATTCTAATAACGAAGCCAAGACCGCAATTAATGTGTGAGGACTGCATTTTTTATGACTATCTTTATATGGCAACGAAAATCAGACCCTTCATACACCGGCAATACATATAAAGAGACTGCATGCCTCGCATATGTGCAAAAAAAAATTGATTGTCATCCCGACAACCAATCTTCTTGTTAACCTTAAAATCTAATACCATGAAAAACTCACTGCAAAGTTACAAATATTTTTTCAAACACTGTTATAAAACATATAAAAAATTCATGTTTTAACATAGATTTAACTTTTATGAGATTTTCAAGTATTATTTTATATTTTGTTAACAGAAGATTGTTTTTACTAAGGTAAATCTACGATAACAATATTGACAAAATAATCATAATGCGATTCAAAAAGAATCATCCATACGGTGAGCATTATCTGCCACGCTCTTATAAGGAGCGTAAGAAGATACTAAATTATACGTTGACAAGGTGTAAGAAGTTCTGAAAATCTCTTGAAACTAACGCGCAATAATAAATATGAATCAATCGACAACACTGTCGTGTGCAATCACGTTCTTAGGAAACCTTCCAACCTTCATGTTTTCAACGTGAAAGTTTGGAAATATTCCGCAAGTCAAGCAAACAGAATTGCGTGATTTATCTGTCTTACCGTGAATTAATTCTAAGAGAATTTTAAGAAAACTCTTGAGATTTTCACTATATCAGATATTTAACAAAAGGAATCTCTGTTTCTAAAGGGGCAAAAAAATTGATTGTCGTCCCGACAACCAATCTTTCTGTTAACCTTAAAATCTAATACCATGAAAAACTCACTGCAAAGTTACAAATATTTTTTTAAACACTGCTGCAAAACATATAATAATTTTGATAATTAACATAAATTTAACAATCCATTGGCATTTTACGATATTTTTTAAGTTCATTAACAATGCAAAATTATGCTTAAAGAAAACAAAAATAGCAAGCCACTAAGCGCAGCCTGCTATCTCTTTTAATCCGTGAATGCGGTTTATCAGCGTATGAAAAGCAGTTCTCTGTATTTCGGCAACGGCCATATCTCGTTATCCACCATCAGTTCAAGAGCATCGATGTGAACACGTATCTCCTCCATTAGCGGAGCGACAGTGTCGTGATATGATATAGCCTTCTCTCGCTCGCTCGGCTTGCGGTTAGCAATATGGCGATTCGACACCATTTCTTCCACAAGTTTCTTTATTGAACTCAGATGGCCGGCCATGGTTTCTATCGTGGCAAGATCCTGCCCCCTATAGCCTTTGCCTTGTCGGCATCAAAAAGCTCTTTTATTTTATAAACATTGTCAAGAAGCAGACGCTGATATGAAATTGCCGCCGGAATGATATGGTTAATGGCCAAATCTCCGAGAACCCTGCTCTCGATCTGAAGTTTCTTGGAATACATCTCCCATTTCACCTCATTGCGGGCTTCAAGCTCTTTCTTAGAGAATATGCCTACTTTCTCAAACATATCCACACTCGCATCGCTTAGATAAGTGTCAAACATCAGAGGAGCGGATGATTCGGTGTCAAGTCCGCGACGCTTAGCCTCCTCTTTCCATTCATCGCTATATCCGTTTCCGTCAAACTGAATCACACGCGATTTTATGATATTCTCGCGAGCTTCATCAAGAAGCACCTTCTCGCAATTCTCGCCATTGGCAATTCTTTTCTCCACCCTGTCGGCAAATTCATCAAATTCCGCAGCCACGGCAGAGTTAAGGGCAATAAGCGCGGAAGCACAGTTGGCCGACGACCCTACCGCGCGATACTCAAATCGATTGCCGGTGAACGCAAACGGGCTTGTCCTGTTGCGGTCAGTGTTATCAATCATGAGCTCAGGAATCTGATTCACGTCGAGACGCACGCCCTCTTTTCCCTGAAGAATGATGGCTTCAGTCTCATTCTTCTCTATGCTGTTGAGTATTTCATTGAGCTGGCTGCCAAGGAACATAGAAATGATGGCCGGAGGAGCCTCGTTTGCGCCAAGGCGATGAGCATTGGTGGCCGACATGATTGAAGCCTTCAAGAGAGCATTGTGCTTGTGAACGGCGGCCATGACATTGCTTATAAAAACAATGAATTCAAGATTGCTTTTGGGAGTTTTTCCCGGAGAAAAGAGCTGCTTCCCTGTGTCGGTGCCAAGACTCCAGTTGTTATGTTTGCCGCTGCCGTTGATTCCGGCAAAAGGCTTTTCATGAAGGAGGACCCGAAAATTATGACGCCTCGACACTTCATTCATCACCGACATCAGAAGCAGATTATGGTCATTGGCAAGATTCGCCTCCTCATAGACCGGAGCCAATTCAAACTGATTGGGGGCAACTTCGTTATGACGAGTCTTCACAGGAATGCCAAGACGATGGCACTCTATTTCGAGATCAAGCATGAATGCCTCTACCCTGCTTGGTATAGATCCGAAATAATGGTCTTCAAGCTGCTGATTTTTCGCGCTTTCATGTCCCATCAGGGTTCTTCCTGTCAGAGCGAGATCAGGGCGTGCCATATATAGCGCCTCGTCCACAAGGAAATATTCTTGCTCCCACCCAAGATAACACACCACATGATTCACAGCAGGGTCAAAAAAACGCGCTATCCTGGTTGCAGATTTGTCAATTGCATTGAGAGCCCTCAAGAATGGCGTTTTGTAATCAAGAGCCTCACCGGTGTAAGATATAAATATCGTCGGTATGCAGAGCGTGTTGCCTACAATAAACGCAGGCGAAGAAATGTCCCAAGCAGAATAGCCACGTGCCTCGAATGTGTTGCGTATCCCCCCATTTGGGAAACTTGACGCATCAGGCTCCTGCTGCACAAGCAATTTCCCTGTGAAAGTCTCTATTACGCCCCCCTTGCCGTCATGCTCTATGAAAGCGTCGTGTTTTTCTGCTGTTCCACCGGTCATTGGCTGAAACCAATGTGTGTAGTGACGGGCGCCCTGCTCCACAGCCCAACGCTTCATGCCCTCGGCAACGCTGTCGGCCACTTCGCGGCTCAGATGCTCCTTATTGTCGATGGCTTTTACAAGAGCCTCATAAGTGGCGCGTGGAAGATATTCAAACATTTTCTGACGATTGAACACTTTCTCAGCGTAATACTTGTCTACCCTCTCTTTAGGTAGATCCACTTTCACCGCTTTGCGCGAGGATGCCTCCTCAACGCTCTTGAATCTTAATTCTGACATACCTGTAATATTATTTTTGCTTTAAGCATTTATCATCATCTGCATAGCATTCTGAGTATTCTCCAGGCTATTGAACCCGGTGAGCCTTACAAAGCCCTCACCATTTTGCCCGAAACCAGACCCCGGAGTTGAGGAGAAATGATACTTCTGTAATAGGGATTCAAAAATCTCCCATGAATTGCGGCCATCGCCCGGACTGGCCCATACATACGGGGAATTGACACCACCATATGCACAGAATCCTATCTTTTGCAACGATTCCTTAATTATTCTTGCATTGCGTATGTAATAATCTGTTGCCGCTTTCACGTCTTTTTTCCCGGCAGGAGTGTAGATTGCGGCCGCCCCTTTCTGTGAAATATATGATGCGCCGTTAAACATGGTAGTCTGACGCCTGTTCCACAAGGAGTTCAAATCCACTACCGACCCATCAGCAAATCTGCCTTTTAATTTATGTGGCACAACCGTATAGCCACACCTGACTCCTGTGAAACCCGCTGTCTTGGAAAAACTGCGAACTTCTATTGCCACTTCGTCGGCACCATCAATCTCATAGACTGATCTGACAATATCATGTTCTCTCACAAATGCTTCATAAGCGGAGTCGTAGATTATTACACTCCCGTTTTCCCTTGCATACTCTACCCATTTTGAAAGCGCGGTTTTGGTGATTCCTTCACCTGTAGGATTATTGGGGAAACAAAGAAAAATAATGTCTGCTTTCTGCTTTGGCAAATCCGGCACAAAATCATTATATGAATTGCAATCAAGATACATGAGCCGATTCCATCTCCCGCCGACAAACTCGCCGGCCCTTCCGTCAATCACACTGTCATCAACATACACCGGATATGACGGATTCATAACGGCCACAATGCAGTCTCTTGAATAAATATCGCCAAGATTTGCAAGGTCGCTCTTGGCACCGTCACTAATAAAAATGTCGGAAGCATCAATAGCCAAGCCCCTTTCCGCATAATCATGCTCGGCAATAAGATTCCTGAGAAATGGATAGCCTTGCTCCGGGCCATATCCTCTAAAGGATGTTGACAACGCCAACTCATCTACTGCTTCATGCATTGCCGCCACAACAGAATGCAACATGGGTATTGTCACATCTCCAATATCCATGCGAATCACGTTGCAATTTCCGTTATCGCTTTTAAAAGATGCTATCTTTCGCGCAACTTCCGAAAAAAGATATGACGCAGACAACTTCCGAAAATTATCATTTACCTTAATCATTGTTTTATACCCATATTATATTTTCTACGAACCTTATTCAAACCTGCTCTTTGCAATTGCATAAACTTGCCCTTGCGATTATTTTTCATGAAATGAACTATCAAAAGAATATCATTCACTTTCAATCTAAATAACACACTCCCTCGGCAACAAATTCAGCACAGCCGCGAAGTTTGACATGGCCGGAAACAGAATCATAACTCACATTTAACTTGCCTCCGGGCAGCTCCACTTCCACATCGTCATCTACCAGGCCATTTATAAACCCGGCCACGACACTCGCACAAGCTCCCGTGCCACATGCCAATGTTTCGCCGGTTCCCCTTTCCCAAACCCTCATTTTTATATGTCTGCGGTCTTTAACCTCCACAAATTCTATGTTGGCTCTTTCAGGCCAGATTTCCAATGTTTCAATAATTCTGCCATAGTGACGGATATGCCTGTCGGTTATTTTGTCTGCAAATATAACTCCGTGAGGATTTCCCATCCCTACTGCCGTAATCTTAAAACACTCGTCGCCGATTATTACCGGCTCTTGTTTCATGACAGAATCCGGATCACCTGCGGCAGGCACATCTTTTCTGCTTAAATAAGCACGCCCCATGTCTACACTAATTTCTACAACCTCCCCATTCTCCACAAGAAGATGCAATGTCTTCACACCTGCAAGCGTCTCAAGCGTAAACTCTAATTTATCGGTAAATCCTTTATCATAAAGGTATTTTGCCACACATCTTGAGCCATTGCCACACATCTGGGCTTCCGACCCGTCGGCGTTAAACATCCTCATACGAAAATCGGCACTAGCGGAGGGCATTATAACTATCAGCCCGTCGCTGCCAACGCCAAAATGCCGGTCGCTTATCTTGCGTGACAAATCAGAGAGGTCTATCGTGTGCAAATCTATTGAGGTGGGTGTCCCAAGGGCATCGACATATACATAATCATTGCCGCAACCTTGCATTTTTGTGAAATATAACCTTCTACCTTTTGACATTTTCCTGTATTTGAGAGCCATCTGTCATTTAATGCTCTTTGCTTTTAATGGTGCAAAGTTATCATGATTTTTGCACATTTGCAACATTTTAGTAATAATTCTTCACACTGTCGACATAATTCGTTTATTATATTGCCAATTTACAAGCAATAATATCTTGCAACCGCACTCACCAAGCAAGAATCATATCGTTTTCATATCTACAGCATAATCCACGTTTCTCCAGACAGAGCTCTAATTATGATATGAGGCCAACGGGCCTACAATGCAAGATCAAGGATGATGTCATCACAAATCATCACCCCCTTCTTTGTAAGAACGATACTCCCTTTATGCTCTTCGAGCACTCCCGACAACAGATGTTTTGCCGCGTTGCGCATTATTCTCTCTGACGCGTCTTTACCGAATTTGGCCTCTACCTCGGCGAGTTTTATGCCATTCCTCGTGCGCATTCTTGTCAGAATCATTTCCTCTAACAGTTCCTCATCAGAAAGGAACTCTTCATTATAAAACTTTTTAGAGCCATATGCTTCTTCGTCAGTGCAGACCTGATCATCTGTGAAAGGAGAATAGCAGTTGAGATAGCCATTAATGTCAGGCGGATTAAAACGGCGGGTTCTTGCCCCGTCGTAAGAATGGGCGGAGGGGCCGATGCCGAGGTATGGGGAACCGTCCCAATAACGGCTGTTGTGAAGAGACTCCATTCCCGGCAATGAATAGTTAGATATCTCATATTGTCTGTATCCAGCCTTTGCTAACCTTTCAGAAAGATAATTCCACATTTCAATGCAGTCTTCTTCAGAAGGCAACAATAAGCGCCTTTCATTTTTCAACACAGTCAAAGCTGTGCCCTCTTCAAACATCAATGAATAAGCTGATATATGTGAAGGTGCAAGCGACACTGCTGTTTCAACAGTAGACTTCCAACTTTCCATTGATTGATTCGGCAATCCGAACATCAAGTCAATGCTTATATTATCAAACACATTTTTCAATATCTCGACCCCTTTTAAAGCACAATCTGAATTATGCCGTCTCCCGATGCAAGACAATTCATTGTCTTGAAAAGACTGCACCCCCATGCTCACCCTTGTCACCCCACAGTCCTTCCAAGCCTCGCAACTATTCTCCGTGACGTCATCCGGATTCACCTCGATAGTGAATTCTTCGATCATGCCTTCGCATCCAAATATTTCCTTAATTTTTCCAACCAAAGATTTCAGAATCCCCACGGGCATTAACGACGGCGTGCCTCCTCCTATATATATAGACGACGGCAGAACCGACAATTCATTTTTACGCAACTGCATTTCGCAACACAATGCATCAAGCAAACGCGGCCACTGAGCAATCCGCTCGCCTCCGCTATAGAAATCGCAATAAATACACTTTGAGCGACAATATGGAATATGAATATACAGAGAAGTTTCTTTCATGCTGAAATATTGACAGTTGTCTTTACATACTGATTTATTCGCGCCGCGAATATACAGCGAATATAATAAAAAAAATAGAAATGTGTTGTTTAACATATAACAGAAGCATCACTAATTAATATTTTTTTACTAAATTGCGTCGCTTTTCACACAGAACTGTGTGGAACACGCATTAAGACAACACCTAAAAATCTTATACAATATGAAGATTTATAAGACCAACGAAATCAAAAACATTGCCCTTATCGGATCTAAGGGCTCGGGAAAAACCACACTTGCTGAGTCAATGCTCTTCGAGTGTGGAGTCATAAAACGTCGCGGCACAATTGATGCCGGCAACACCGTTTCCGACTATTTCCCGGTAGAGAAAGAATATGGCTATTCTGTATTCTCGACAGTTTTCAACGCTGAATTCAATGGCAAGAAACTCAATGTGATTGATTGTCCCGGAGCAGATGACTTCGTTGGCAACTCATATACAGCTCTTGGCGTGTGCGACACAGGAGTGATTGTGGTTGACTCTGAATATGGCGTGGAGGTAGGAACACAAAACATTTTCCGCACCACAGGAAAACTCAAAAAGCCCATACTTTTTGCCCTCAATCAGATTGATGGTGAAAAGGCTGACTATGATAATGTAATCGAGCAACTTCGTGAGCACTTCGGCCCGAAAGTAATCGCTGTGCAGTATCCTATTGAAAGCGGCCCGAATTTCCACTCAATGATCGACGTTCTTCTTATGAAGAAATATGAGTGGGGACCTGACGGTGGAGTGCCTACAGTGACAGACATTCCCGAAGACCAGATGGAAAGAGCCAACGAGCTTCATAACGCTTTGGTTGAGGCTGCCGCTGAAAACGACGAGACTCTTATGGACAAATATTTCGAGCAAGGACATCTTACAGAAGACGAAATGCGCGAAGGAATCCGCAAGGGACTTATCGACCGAAGCATCTTCCCGGTGTTTATTGTCAGCGCATTGAAAGACATGGGCGTTCGCCGCATGATGGAATTCCTCGGAAATGTCTGCCCGTTCGTGTCAGATATGCCGGCTCCCGAAACCATCAATGGCGAAGAGGTTAAGCCCGATGCAAACGGCCCGCTCTCAGTGTTCTTCTTCAAGACTTCTGTTGAGCCACACATCGGCGAGGTGTCTTACTTCAAGGTTATGAGCGGCACACTCAAGGCCGGTGAAGACCTCGACAATGTGTCACGCGGCGGCAAAGAGCGTCTTGCGCAGATTTTCACAATCTGTGGGCAGTTGCGAACACCTATCGAAAAACTTGAGGCCGGCGACATAGGCGCCGCAGTTAAGCTCAAAGATGTGCGCACAGGCAACACTCTGAATGAAAAGGGCTGCGAATATCAGTTTGATTTCATCAAATATCCCGCCCCCAAATATATCCGCGCTATTAAGCCGGTGACTGAAAGCGATGCTGAGAAACTCATGAGCATACTCGTGAGAATGCACGAAGAAGACCCCACATGGATTGTGGAGCAGAGCAAGGAGCTGAAACAGACTCTTGTTAAGGGACAGGGAGAATTCCATCTCCGCACACTCAAGTGGAGAATCGAAAATAATGAGAAACTCCCCATCGAGTTCACAGAACCCAAAATCCCTTACCGCGAAACTATCACCAAGGCTTCCCGCGCCGACTATCGCCATAAGAAACAGTCTGGTGGATCAGGACAGTTTGGCGAGGTTCATCTCATTATAGAGCCTTACACAGAGGGTATGCCCGAGCCTGACACCTACAAGTTTGGCAACCAGGAGTTCAAACTTAATGTCAGAGACAAGCAGGAGATACCTCTCGAATGGGGCGGCAAGCTTGTAGTCTATAACTGCATCGTGGGCGGTGCAATTGATGCTCGCTTCATCCCGGCTATTGTGAAAGGTCTTATGGATCGCATGGAGCAAGGGCCGCTGACCGGTTCATATGCTCGCGACGTGAGAGTTATGATCTATGACGGCAAGATGCACCCGGTTGATTCAAATGAAATCTCATTCCGTCTCGCCGGACGCAACGCATTCTCGCAAGCATTCAAAAATGCAAACCCCAAAATTCTGGAACCCGTATATGATGTGGAGGTATTCACACCGGGCGACACTATGGGCGACGTCATGAGTGACCTTCAGGGTCGTCGCGCCATAATCATGGGCATGGAGTCTGACAACGGCATTGAAAAGCTCAATGCTAAAGTGCCTCTCAAAGAGATGGCATCCTACTCTACTTCACTAAGTTCAATCACAGGAGGCCGCAGCTCATTCACAATGCAGTTCTCTTCATACGAGCTCGTTCCGGGCGACGTACAGGAGAAGTTGCTCAAAGAATATGCTGAGACCCAAGAAGAAGAATAATTCACCTAACCTTAGCCACTAACACTTGTGAGAGGGACGATCAATAGGTCGCCCCTCTATTTTTATGACATTATATATAATGCAGAAGAAAAAGCAGGATGCGGCCGATTCACATCGACCGCATCCTTTGTTTTTCCATAATACTTTCTAACTAACCTAACATCATGAAACGATTTTCTATATATAATACAATCCAAAGTGTTGTTTTGTTTACTGCGCAGAAATAATTTTTCAAATTTTACTGATTTTCTGAGGTCGCCTCCTTAACGATTTATCATATAAGCCATCCTACACATAATATATAATTTGGATTTTCAAATCAATATATCTACAAATAAAAACAGACGAAGCAAACTCTATTAAATGTTTGCATCGTCTGTTTTATCTATTTATGAAACCGGACAGTCTCTAATCTGTCGGCATATATATTAGTTAGAACCAGCGAGAGTAAGCGAAGTCCTGACGATGAGGGAGCGCAGGATTATTAGGATACATGCGAAGTGAATAACGGAATGTGCCGGCATTCTCCACTTTGCTCTTGAGCTCGTAGGTGTAGACTCCGCCATCCTTCTTCACAATCTTCAGAGATTCAGTGCCGACAAACTCGCTTTCGCCGTCGTGGTCGCGATATTTTACAACCTCAACTCCGATAGAATCTCCAAGACCCTTTGTGTCGATCACACACTTCACATCGATAGGATTACCGGTGCGGATTGCAGACTTGCCCACAAAACCATCGTTTACATCCACGCTCAGGATTTCAACCTGATTCCACTTAGAGGCAACCTCCTCTTTCCAGGCCACGATTTCGCGAGCCTTGGCATAATTACCCTTCTTGAGCTCGGCGGCACGTTTTGCTTCGGGAGCATAAAGACGTGAAATATAATCATCGAGCTGACGCTTCATAGTGAAATGAGGCGCGATGTGGCCGATTGAACGCTTGATGCGGTCGATCCATTCAGGGCTGTAGCCTTTATAGTTCTTCTTGAAATATAGAGGAACTATTTCATTTTCGAGCATTGAATAGATTGTGGCAGCGTCAAGACGGTCTTGCTGCGACTGGTCTGTGTATGTTCTCTTGTCGGTGAGCGCCCAGCCTGCAAGTTCATCAAACTTGTAGCCTTCATACCACCAGCCATCAAGCACAGAGAAATTGAGCACGCCGTTCATCTCGGCCTTTTCGCCTGATGTGCCGGAAGCCTCAAGCGGACGGGTCGGGGTATTGAGCCAGATGTCAACACCGGTCACAAGGCGTTTTGCAACTATCATGTTGTAGTCCTCAAGGAATATAATCTTACCGAGGAACTGCGGCATCTTTGAAATCTCAACAATGCGCTTGATCAGGCCCTGGCCAGCTCCGTCGGCAGGGTGCGCCTTTCCGGAGAAGATGAACTGAACAGGATATTTGTCGTTGTTCACAATCTTTGCAAGACGGTCGAGGTCTGTGAAAAGAAGGTGTGCACGCTTATAAGTGGCAAAACGACGTGCGAAACCAATGATAAGCGCATTGGGGTTGATTCTCTCAAGAATATTGACCACTGCACCCGGATCACCCTGGTTCTTCAGCCATTTCTCCTTGAAGTCTTTCTTGACGAAGTTGATAAACTTGTTTTTCAAAGTCATTCTCATGTTCCAGATTTCTTCATCGGGAACATTGAAAATACCCTTCCATGCATCAGGATTGCTCTGGTCTTCAAACATTTTTTCGCCAAGGTTCTGCATATAGAATGACTTCCATTCAGAAGCAGCCCATGTGGGCATATGCACGCCGTTGGTCACATATTTCACATGAGACTCAGCAGGCCCGTAGCCTTTCCATACTCCGGCAAACATCTTCTTGGAAACCTCTCCGTGCAGCCAGCTCACGCCGTTTGCCTCCTGGCATGTGTTAAGCGCGAACACGCTCATGGAGAAACGCTCCGGAGTGTCGGGGTTCTCACGGCCCATGTTGATGAGGTCATTCCATGAGATGCCAAGTTTGGCGGGATACTCGCCGAGATACTTGCCAAGAAGACTCTCCTCGAAATAGTCATGGCCGGCAGGAACCGGAGTGTGAACAGTGTAGAGAGAACTTGCACGCACCACTTCAAGAGCCACATTGAAGGGAAGATTCTCCTTCTGAACGTAGTCAACAAGACGCTGGAGATTAAGAAGAGCGGCATGGCCCTCATTTGCATGATATATGTCAGTATGAATTCCAAGACGGTTGAGCATATAGATGCCGCCGATGCCAAGAAGATATTCCTGCTTCATGCGGTTCTCCCAGTCGCCGCCATAGAGTTTATGAGTGATCGGGCGGTCATACTCGGAATTCATATCAAAGTCTGTGTCGAGAAGATAGAGATTCATGCGGCCCACGTTCACGCGCCACACATGGCAATAGATCATGCGGCCCGGGAACGGCACCTCAAGAATCATCGGCTGGCCATCCTCACCGAGAACCGGCTCAATAGGAAGCTGGTCAAAATTCTGAGGTTCGTAGTTGGCGATCTGCTGTCCGTCGATTGAAAGAGACTGCGCGAAATAACCATATCTGTAAAGGAAGCCGACTGCTGTCATTGGCACGCAACTGTCTGAAGCCTGCTTGATATAGTCACCGGCAAGCACGCCAAGACCACCGGAATATATCTTTAAACAATTGCAAAGGCCATATTCCATAGAGAAATATGCCACAGAGGGAATGTCGTTGCGCATGGGCTTTGCCATATATTCCTTAAATGCCGCATACACACCGTTAATTCTCTCCATCATGTTTTCATCAGCAAGAACCTCGTTGAGGCGGGCAGAGCTGATCTGCTGCAGAAGCATCACAGGGTTTTCACCAACCTTGCGCCATAGGCCATGATCAAGGTCGCGGAAAAGATTCTTACCTTCGCTGTTCCACACCCACCATAGGTTTTTAGACAGTTCCTCAAGCGGCTTCAACTCCTTAGGAAGTTCTGCGCTCACTGTGAGGTTACGCCACACGGGCTCATTTGTATTGCTAACCTGAAGTTTCATTATAAAAGTTATTGAAATTTTCTTGTTCTGTTATTATTTTATACGGGCATCACGGCGCTCTTCGGCCACTTTAAATGCCTCGTCATATGCTGAAATAAAATATTTCCAATCCGCCTTTTCTGCTGTGGCTGACGCCGCGTCGCGAGCAGTTTTAACCTCGCTCTCAGAAGAATTGGAATATGCCTCAAGCTGATTCCCGATCTCTGCCACAGCCTCGCAGTAATTTGAATCGGTGCGACCTATCACCTTCACTCCGCAATCCATTATAGAATTCGTAAAATTGGAGAGGATCCACTGCCCGAAACCGCTTTTATCGGTTGTGACCGTAGGCACACCGAAAGCGACACTCTCAAGCGGAGTATATCCCCAAGGTTCATAATATGAAGCGAAGACTGTTATGTCGATTGCAGGGAGGATGTCGTAATATGAGACATTCACTATTCCATCGCCACCATCAAGATAACAAGGCACATACACCACGTCAACCGAGCCATGCAGTCTGCCCTCGCACTCCAGCGAACGAATCCGGCAGGCTATCGAGTCTGAGTCTTCGTTATTGAGTCGGTGAGTAAGATAGTCGGGAGACAACGCGCCTTCGCCACCTTTTGCCATGGCATCTTTAAGACTTTCAAAAGGCTCTTTCACCCATGCAGGCACGAGCACCAAAGCGAGCACACTCTTACCGGGCGTGCGCTTGTCAAGGTCGGACAATGCATCAAGAAACAGGTCAAGACCTTTGTTTCTATATTCATTTCTTCCTGATGTTGCCACAATCATAGTGTCGTCGGCAAACTTCTTGCCTTTCAGAGCAGAGGCAATATCAAGGATTGTTTTCCTTCCTTCTGAACGCAAACGCGCATATTTCTTTTCCTCAGGAACGAAATCCGGCTCAAAGCCGTTAGGAGTGACCACCTGAGGGCGAATGTCGAGCAGCTGCTCGCATTCACGGGCTGTCACCTCACTCACAGCAGTGAAGCAGTCAGCATTATGTGCCGCTGTTTTTTCAAGAGAATGCTTTGCCTCCATGTTGAGTTCTCTTGCCATCTGGTCGCCGTTATATCCGGTGAAATAATCATACAGTGGCTTGCCATTGCCACAAATGCTCCTTCCTATGCTTGTGGCGTGAGTGGTAAAGACAGTGGCGGCCTCAGGCATGTTGTGCTTTAAGTAAAGCAGCCCCATTGCTGTGGTCCATTCGTTGAAGTGAGCCACCACGTTATTCCCTTTCACATTGAGATGCCGGGCCAGAGCCTGCATAACTATTGCCGTTGCCACGGCAAATGCGCATCCCTCATGATAGTCGCCATAGGCGTGCATGGAATCCACTCCGAAATTCTCCCACATTTGGCCAAAAATCTCGTTAAGATGCTCATACACCCCCTCGAATTTCACGAGAACCACCTGCGGAGAACCGGGGATATCCCATCTTCCCACTCTTATTGTGATTCCATACGGGAGTTTAAGACGCGATGACGCTTGCTTGAGAAGAGTTTTGCGCTCTATGAAATAAGGTGACGGAGTGTCTTCTGTCCAGACATCCGGGCCTATGAATACCAACTTATCTCCGAATTTTTCCTGTAAAACGCGTGCCTTAGTAGAGAGAACCGTATAAATTCCTCCTATTTTATTGCATACTTCCCAACTTGTCTCCAAAAGGAGACCAATCTTGTCGCGTTCAAGTCGCTTGACCTTCTGCATATTCTTGAGTTATCTTTTTTACCTTAAATAAGGCCTTATTTACCTTATAAATTACCGCTAAGCATAGCGTAATTATATCCTGCGAGCGCAAAATTACAAAAAATCACACACATAGCCAAGTATTCGGCTCTAAAATCGCATAAAACACACGGTTCACCTCTTTTATTTTGAAGCGAACCGCGTGTTTTAACAATATTTTACGACGTCACCTCCCTTAAAAGGGGACGTCGTCTGTCAGAAAGGGAGATCTTCTTCTGCTCCGCCGGGCTGGCTGAATGTGGGCTGAGGCGCCGCGCCAAACGGGGCTGCACCGGGAGCCGCATAACCATCCTGAGGGGCCGCGCCATATGAAGGCTGAGATTCCATGCCATATCCCGGAGATGCGGCAGGAGCTCCTTGAGGATAACCTTGTGGAACATAGTCGCGAGCCTGATATACACTCACGTCGGTGTACCATTTGCCATTAAACTCACGACTCTCTAAATCGAAGGAGAGCACATAGTCCTTGCCCGGCTCAAGACGGATTGTGTCTACACGGTCGCCAAAAATGTGAAATTTCACTTTGCGGGGATAAGAGCCAAATGTTTCAAGAACCCATTCTTTCTTTTTCCAGGGTTTGCCGGCTTTCGACGTTCCGGTCTGGAGGGGAAGATCCAGTATTATTCTTCCTTCTATTTCCATAATTATTCTTTGTTGATGTGTTCGCTTGTTTATTCTTTGTGAATCACGGGACAAAGGGCACGACACTCCCCTATTCCGCCTCGAAATCTGACTGCGAAGTTACAAATTTTAAGCCGATTTTCCAAATATACTCTTAATCTTAATCTAAAAACTGCTCATTTTTCATTTGCCGGCCAAATCCTGCCCGTTGTCTGTCCACCCGTTCTCCGACCTGGCTATCCGCCTTGCGTCAGAAGTGTTTATTATCAGCGGGACTGTCTCCACCACCACATTGCTTGTGTCAAGCCCCATTGCTTTCTCGTCTGAAATCGAAATCTTCCTTATCAAGGCGTGACACTTCATAAGCATCGACGCCGTTTTGCCACATGTGCTTGAAGGTGAAAATATTCTATGCAAAATTATGAATTTGAAATTGCTGGGAATCCCACGCTTGCGCAATGACGGATAACTGCTTGTGAGATTCATTTTGCCATCTGCCACAAGGTCTTCAACTATCTGCCTGAGATAGACAGTTATTTTGGGCTCGACTTTAAATCCCATCCTCACCTTGATTTCATACATGGTGTCGGGCACTATTATGTCTACATCATATTCGAGTGTGTAGGGATCGTCGGCATATTCCGGATTGATAATAAAATAATGGTCCGCTCTTTTGGGCTCCTTGTTTATTATAGAATACATCAGCTTGCTCTCAACCTCTCCCCTCTTGCGGCTGCGGCTGAAATAAACCACATTTGAAGAATATTCGGGAATCTCCTTGTTATTCTTTAAATCCGTAATAATTCCGGCATAATCTGCAAGACAGCGATATTCTACAAACGTGCCTCTGATTTCGGTTGCCTTTCGCCATACAATCATTGTTAATGCCACCACGCCTGCTATAAACGCGAGTTCGGGATAAGAACTTTATGTTTTTCAACCAAGCAAAAGACATAGAGTATTGGGCGGCCTTTCAAGGTCGCCTGATTTATTTGTACAGTTTGGTGTTAATCCCAGAGGACAAGCTGCCCGTTTGACTCGGGAACCTCAAAGTCAAAGTTCACTTCCGGCTTTGTGGCGAAGAAACAATACGCACCCATTGCCGCAAGCAGGTTCATGAGGAAGTTGTGTACACTACGATGGCGGGAGTGGACGAGCTGCGCCACATTCTTCAGCATGTCGTTTATGGATTCGATGATGCTCCTTTTACGAAGCATCATCCTGTCATAGAACGGCATGAGACGCTGTTTCATGTTCGAGCGAAGACCTGTCACAATATGTATGCCGTCATCCCAAAGATGCCCGAAAAGAGACTGCGATATATATCCCTTGTCAGCGTATAGTTTTCCAAACACCCTGTCAGTCAGCGTGTCGATGACTGCCTCATTGCGGTCGTCCACATTGGCGCGTGTCAGTACAAAGTTGATCAGCTCTCCTTTTTCGTTACATAGCAGATGCAGTTTGAAGCCGACATACCATCCCATCGTACTCTTCCCTTTGGCAGCAATATCCTTGAATACCTTCATGCTGAACTGGCGTTTGTTGTGTATGACCGGAATGCAGGTGCTGTCCACAAAACTTATCCCCGTGCACTCTCCGAAACACGCGAGCCGCAGGAACATGGTCATAGCCACAAAACATCGGGGCATGACCTCCACGAAGCGGTTGTAGGAGAATGTCTGCGGAAACAGATGCTTCCAGTGAATGCGCACACATCCCAGATAATAGTGCTTGAAGTTTCGGTACGAATTGAAGTGGAAACAGATCAGAATCGTGATGACCTCGGCATCCGACATCATGCGCTTTCTTTTCCGTTTTGGAGTGTCAGTTGTGGAAGGAAGTGCATTTTTTGCCATCTCACCCTCAAATTCTTTGCAGAAATCATCTGCAATACAAAAAATTTCAGTAACTTTACTTTCGGTAATCATGATACAGTATTTATTTATTGATACCTCTAAATTACTAAATATCAGTGATATTACCAAAAGAATCGGCAACTTTTTCAAGCTGCCGATTCAACTTTTTATGGTGTTCCTTATCCCGAACTCGCGTTATAAGAATCGTGAACCACCCACCATGAGAGAACTTAAAAAGATTGGCCACAAAAAATGCCCCCTCAATCACAGCAAATAAAACAAGAAACAGCCCGCACACCCATTTCGGCACCTTTCGTTCTCTGAGATAGAATGTTAACAGCACTGTGGTCATGAGCATAGTTATAGTGATTGCAAGGCCATAGGCCGCCTCCATATGTGAAGAACTTCGGAATATAGCCACCGTCAGCAGACATCCGAACAGCAACGACCAATTGACCGCCGGCACATACAGCTGCCCTTTTTCAATGGAAGGATATTTCACATTAAGCCTTGGCCAGAACGATAAAGACATGGCCTCGCTGATAATTGTGAAAGAACCGCTTAGAAGCGCCTGGCTCGCAATTATAGCGGCGCCGGTAGAAAGAATCACGGCAGGCAAAATCCATCCATGAGGCATTATGCCATAAAATGGATTTACGCTCGAAGCCACCTGATTGCCCGATGATATTATCCATGCCCCCTGACCCAGATAATTAAGAAGCAACATAACTTTTACATAAATCCAGCTAATTGATATGTTGAGCCTTCCGCAATGACCCAAATCAGAGTAAAGAGCCTCGGCTCCCGTGGTGCACAGGAACACGGCTCCAAGAATAAGGAACCATCCCGGATAATCGATAAGAAGACGTATTGCACACCACGGATTGAACGCCTCGAATATTGACGGATAATCACCGATCTTCATCGCTCCCATAACCCCAAGAAAGGAGAACCACACAAGCATAAATGGGCCAAAGAACTTTCCTATCTTCCCTGTACCCGCCTGTTGCATCAAGAAAATCACGCATATTACAGTCACCACTATCGGCACCACCGGAACTCCGCTTCTCACAATGTCAAGCCCTTCTATTGCCGAGGTCACAGTGATGGCCGGCGTGATCACACCATCTGCAATAAGAGCGGCGGCACCTATTGCGGCCACGAAAAAGAGCCATTTCTCCTTTCGGTGCTTCAGCAGAGAGAACAGTGCCAGGATTCCGCCCTCTCCTTTATTGTCTGCACGAAGTGCTATCACTACATATTTAAGTGTGGTCTGGAGCGTTAATGTCCATATTACGCACGACACCGCCCCCACGATATAGTCTGCATCAAAATTTGGGTTCGCACCGATTATGGCTTTCATCAGATATAGAGGTGAGGTGCCGATGTCGCCAAACACGATGCCCATAGTCACAAGAAGCCCTAAAGCAGAAATTTTATTTAGGTTTGTTTTCATAATCTGTAATCTCGGTTTTATCACTCTCTTTGGACTATAATTGCTGCCAAAGATCGTTTTTACAATAATAAAATTTGGAGAAAAAGCCCCATATTCTTAATTTTGTGGAATCAACTTCCTTGTTGTTGGAAGTTTCTATGGTGTTTAAACAATCAAGAACCATATTTTTTTCAAATGATAGAACACATTTTAAAATATTTCCCATCTCTCTCCGACACACAAAAAGAGCAATTCAGGCTCATGACAGAATTGTATCCTCAATGGAATGAAAAGATTAACGTCATTTCAAGAAAGGATATAGCCAACGTGGAAGTGAACCACATCCTTCACTCTCTTGCAATAGCCAAGTTCATAAACTTCAAACCCGGAAGCAGAGTCCTTGACTTTGGCTCAGGAGGAGGACTCCCCGGGCTGCCTCTCGCTGTGATGTTTCCTGAGGTGCATTTCCATTTGATCGACCGAATCGGGAAGAAGATGAAAGTGGCCCGTGAAATATCTGAAGCATTGGGGCTGAAAAATGTGACTGTGCAACATGGCGACGCCGGAGAATGTCACGATAAATTTGACTTTGTGGTGAGCCGCGCAGTGATGTCACAGACCGATCTTGTGAAACTCGCAAAAAGGAATATTTCTACATCTCAACGCAACGGACTTCCGAACGGGGTGATTACATTAAAAGGGGGCGACATTCAGGCAGAAATTTTTCCGTTAAGGACAAAAACAGAAGTGGTTGATATTAAAAATTATTTTAAAGAAGACTTCTTCGACACTAAAAAAATTGTTTATACTATTGCGTGACGCCTTCTCACCGGCCTGCAATATGACATTCTACTTCATGCAGACTCCGGTGATGCACCGGTCATTTATCGTAACCTAAATTTTAAGACAATGAAAATTGCAATATTTCAATTCAGCCTGTTCGGGATAAACACATATGTGGTGTATGACCCCGAAACTCTAAAATGCGCGGTGATAGACCCCGGAATGATCAATCGTGAAGAAGAAATGGCTATGGACAGGTTCATTGAGAAAAACAATCTGACCGTAACCGACATTATCAACACTCATCTCCACATAGATCATGCCGTGGGCAACAGTTATCTTCAGAAAAAATATGGAGTCCCTGTGCGCGCCCATATTCTCGACCAACCACTTGGCGAAAGAATAATTCAGCAGGCCGAAATGTTTGGCGTGGATGAAAAAGTGAAAAATGTTGACATCTCAAGTTTCTTGAATGCTGGCGACATTATAAAAATCGGCAATGGCGAGCTTAAAGTGCTACATGTGCCGGGGCATTCTCAAGGAAGCGTGGCTCTCTATGACGAGAAAGACGGCTTTGTGGTTGTAGGCGATGCTTTATTCCAAGGCAGCATCGGAAGGACAGACCTCCCGGGAGGAAACTATAATCAACTCATCAATAGCATCAATTCAGAACTGATGGCACTCCCAGCTTCTACTGTCGTGTATTCGGGTCATGGACCTGCAACCACAATAGGCGATGAAAAAAGAATGAACCCGTTCTTGAGATAACGAACCACTCTTTAAGCGCTTTAATCCGAATGCTCTAACAAGAGCGCTTTAACCCGATTCAGAAACCAAACAACCAAATCTCTCCCTAATTAACAACCGAGCCGCAAAATATGCAGCCCGGTTGTTTCTCGCTAAAAATATCTGCGTTAAAAAACTTCAAGTCATGTAGTAGCATTTCACTTGCCCCACCGGAAGGCTGCCTACAACTAAAAGAGGTATATGCGCCGCGTCGGTTGATATCCAGGTGTCGATGTCATCGCTCGATTTCTTTTTCCCCTCAGTAGTGAATTTAAATTTTATGTGATACGCCTCACGTTTTGACTTGTCGCGAAGCTTTATTACTTTCTTCCCTACACATCGAATTGACAGAGACTCCACTTTTGAGCCGGAAAACACAGTTGCCTTTACCGTCTTTCCCGACCCAAGGGAGGAATAGTCGATTTTACGGAGGAAATAGAACACACTCAGCATGTCGAACACTTCGCCTGACCCCTCAAGTTTCTTTTCAGTCACATTATGTTTTCCATCTTTGCCAACCCGGGTGCGTTTAGCATGTCCCGTAACAGCTTTCCCACTATAGGAATATGTGATGTCGTCACGCCCGTATTTTCCTTTTTCATGTGCTATTTTGGAATAAGACAACGGCTTGAAACCCTCTTTCCTGATTTTCCCGAGCAATGTGTCGCGCACTTGATAAAAATTATCAGCCCAAGGCTTGGTTTTGCCATAAAGCGATATGCTATAATGATTTCCGCTGTTTTTAAGCACAAGAGTTGCCTCACCGGCATCTTTATGAATCAGGCCCCATTTATATGATATAACATAATGGAGCGTCTCGTCTGAAAAACCTTTAGCCTGCAACGGCATAGCCATTAGGGCAATGAATGCAATGAACAATATATGTCTTAAATATTTCATAATCTCAGAATATGTAATATAACAATGACCGCAGAAGCCGGATATAGTTTAAAATCTAAAATAATCCCGCGAATTATCATAAACCCGCGGGACTATCATTAATTATCATGCACATTTTTTAATAATACTGGGCGAGAACCTGTTCAAGCGCTGCAACCTGCATCACTCCGCTCTCCCTCCATTTGAGCTGGCCGGCCTTAAACACCATGAGCGTCGGAACTGATCTTACATTGTAGGCAGCAGCCAACTGCTCATTCTTATCGATGTCTACTTTTATGATTCTCACCTTGTCGCCAATCTTGGCGTGAAGGTCATCAAGAACGGGATGCATCATTTTGCAAGGGCCGCACCATGTTGCAAAAAAATCAACAAGCACAGGCTTGTCTGAATTGATTATATCTTCAAAATTTTCCATAATATAATAGTTGATTACAAATCTAACTGACACTTATAAAACGGCTATACACAGATAAAGTTTATTATTAATGCCGATAATTTTGGAATGTAAGAATAAAGTTGTAAATTTGCCTTGAATTAATGCAGCAGGCTTTTATCCTGAAGCATAGCGATTTTCACCTAAAACGCTTTACACAACCTTAAATAATATAATACCTTTTACAACATGGATCTCAACCTAAGTCTGAATCCCAACAAAGTGGTGCAATTTCTTCAGAAAGCACCGCAAGAAATCACAAAAGCTGACCTTATCCGCTTTGTGAAAGAGAACGGCATACGCATGGTCAATTTCATGTACCCTGCTGACGACAACCGTCTCAAGACTCTTAATTTCGTCATCAACTCAGAGAGCTATCTTGACTCTATCCTGACTTTTGGCGAACGTGTTGACGGCTCAAGCCTCTTCCCCTTCATCGAGGCCGGAAACAGCGACCTCTATGTGATTCCGCGTTTCTCCACAGCATTTGTAGACCCGTTCTGCGAGATTCCAACCCTCACGCTTCTCGCTTCGTTCTTCAACAAGGATGGCCTTCCGCTTCATTCATCTCCCGAATACACACTTCGCAAAGCCTGCGAAGCGTTCACAGAGACCACTGGAATGGAATTCTATGCCATGGGCGAACTTGAGTATTATGTAATCTCGGAAGACACCGGCCTTTTCCATGCTTCTGACCAGAAAGGTTATCACGAGTCTGCACCTTTCGCCAAGTTCAATGATTTCCGCGTAGAGTGCATGAATCTCATCGCTCAGGCCGGCGGCCAAATCAAATATGGCCACAATGAAGTAGGCAACTTCACTCTCGACGGTAAGATCTACGAACAAAATGAAATAGAGTTCCTTCCGATTCCTGCCACCCAGGCTGCCGACAATCTCATGATTGCAAAATGGATTATCCGCACACTCGCTGCCAAGAAAGACTACGACGTGACTTTCGCTCCGAAAATCACTGCCGGCAAAGCAGGTAGCGGACTCCATATCCACTTCAAGATTATGAAGGGAGACCAGAACATGATGACTGAAAACGGACATCTGAGCGACATTGCCAAAAAAGCTATCGCAGGAATCCTTGAGCATGCAGATGCCATCACAGCAATGGGCAACAAAGTGCCGACAAGCTACTTCCGCCTCGTGCCTCATCAGGAAGCCCCGACTTCTATTTGCTGGGGTGACCGCAACCGCTCTGTCCTCGTGCGCGTGCCTCTCGGATGGACCGGCGACAACGACATGTGTGCCCAAGCAAATCCGCTCGAAGCCAACAAAGAGACAGTTCGCCCGCAAAAGCAGACTGCTGAGCTTAGAAGCGCAGACTGCTCTGCCGACATCTATCAGTTGATAGCTGCCATGGTTGTTGCCGCCCGCACCGGATTTGAAATGGAGAACGCTCTTCAGCGCGCTGAAGACATGTATGTGAGCGTGAATATCCATGATGACGCCAACAAAGAAAAACTCGCTCAGCTGAAATCGCTCCCCGACAGCTGCGAGGCTTCTGCAAATGCTCTAAAAGAGCAGCGTGGTGTGTTCGAGGCTAAGGATGTGTTCGCACCAAGCCTCATCGACGGCATAATCAATAAACTTTATTCGTTTAATGACGCCGATCTCCGCCGCGAAACAACCAACGATCAGAACAAGATGATGAAAGTGGTGCGCAAATATTGGCACTGCGGGTAATTGTCTGACTGACATACTCAGCAATTACTGAACGATAAGATAACCGCCCGGCACTGAGTGCCGGGCGGTTATCTTATCGTTTTATTTTTTATCTTATTAAACCATGAAATGCTGAAACGAATTGCAATACAAATCAAACACGAATAGTGACGAGCGTTCACAATCTTTTCTTTGCGAAACAAGATACTTAATCACTTCCGAACTCTGATATGAAGCGCAAAAAGCTGCCGCGGGTCCTGTCACTCCTCTATTAGCAGGACTCTGCGTCGATTCACTTTCAGGGATTCCGGCAAACACTTCCTCAAATCCATATCCACCGACCACAGTCATCACCTGGCCTCGAAATCCGGACACGCCGCCTATGCAATAGGGCTTCCCAAGTTTACGGCAAACTCTCTCAATCATCAGTTTTGACGAGGGATTGTCGGTTGCATCAACCACAAAATCGCAATCCCTAAGCATGTTTTCTGCCATGCCTGATGTGACAATACATTCCATACAGTCAACGCTCACACCTTTATTAAGCTCGCTTATCCTTTTGGCTACCAAAAGCGACTTGCTTTCGCCAGCCTCCGATTCTTTGAAAAAGAATTGGCGCTGAAGATTTGAAACATCAACCGTGTCGAAATCTGCTATGCAAAGCCTTCCTACTCCTGCCCCGGCAAGCTGCATTGCAACCATCGAACCCAATGCGCCGCAGCCTACTATTGCCACTTTAGAACGCAACAGAGATTCCTGACCGACAATGCCGACTTCTTTCACTGCAATCTGGCGTGAGTAACGGCATTTAACTTCCGTTTCCATTTTAACAATCCACTATGTATTTATAACCAACCGGGTAATCCCGTTAAGACTTGAAATCCGCCGGCATATCGGTGATATGCACATCCATCTGCGGGAACGGGAATGAGAAACCTTTCTCGGGGAGTTCTTTATAGAATCTTTGATTCATATCAAAAAACACTCCCCAGTAATACTTTTTGTGAGTCCATGCCCTCACTGTTATATTGATGCTGCTGTCGGCAAGAGCGCCAAGCCCGACAAACGGCGAGCAATCGGACTTTTCAATTATCCCCTCATTGATTGCAACTTTTTCTCGAAGTTTATCTTTGATTGACTGCTGACGGGCACGCCTGTCAGAGCGGAAACGTTCCCACCATCCTTTTTTCGCCACATCTTCCGACTCACAATTTTCATCGGATTCCTCTTTGCAGGCCTCTTTCTTTACTTCGGTCAGGTCATGCCGCAACTTCACATCGTCATCTATGTATTGCTTCACTATTCTGTCGTCAGATCTGAGCATCTCCATTATAGCCTCGGCAGCCGCAGAGTAATCTGTGCCATATGCAAGCGACACAGTCCAGTCCACCCTCCTGTAGTCTTCTCTTGAATAGTTATTGATCGACCCTGTTGAAAGACCTCCGTTCGGAATAATTATCGACTTATTGTCGGGAGTGTTAATAAGAGTATGGAATATCTGAATCTCTTTCACTGTTCCGGAGAATCCCTGTGCCTCTATATAATCGCCCACTTTGTATGGTTTCAGGAGCAATATCAGAACGCCTCCCGCAAAATTCTGCAATGTGCCGCTCAGAGCCATACCTATTGCAACACCTGCTGAAGCAAACAGTGCAAGGAATGAACTGGTCTCTATTCCAAGTATTCCGATTATGGTTATAATAAGAATAAAATAAAGCACCATCCTTATTAAGGAAAGCACAAACGTGGTTAGCGATGCATCAACCTTATTATTGATCATTATGCCGAAAACAAGGCCATATAGCTTCTTTATTATGAATTTGCCAATATAGAAAACAAGAACGGCAATCACCAGTTTAAAAGAGAATTGCACAATGCCATTTGCAATACTGCTCACGGCATCTTCAAATCCAAGCCCTTTCAATGTCTCAAACACGCCTTTCCCTCCGGATGTAGCATCCGTCACAGGAACCACAGGTAAGTTATCTGTCTGTATCATCTTGAGTTATATTACAATTACATTAATTTGCTTTTTCATAAACGCTTTTATACCAGTCAAGGGTTCGATAAAACCTCCCTTTTGCTGTTTCGTCATATTCCGAATATGCGTAACATGACAAGCCGGAATAATGCTCTTGCCTTATCGGCGCATAATTGAAATCCACATCAGTCGCAGCCTTATATATCACAAAAGAATCCATCATCGCGTCGAATTCTTCAACAGACGGACCCGTCTCGCTACCGGCAGCCGCAAGCCTTGTGTATTGTCCGAAATCATAAAAAGGCCCTATCCTGCCCCTTGTGTATTTCTGAAGACTGCTGACATCGGGCACTGCCATTTCTGAATACGCGTTTCTGCAATATTCAGCAACCTGTTCTATCTTCGACATGTCAGTTACCGCAATCGTAGCCACTCTCCAGCTCGAGCTCGGATATTGTACATAATGATTGAAAAACGCCTTGGCGGCTCCACACAAATCCGGATTTTCATTCAAAATATAGGGCATCGTCAAGTCATATGGCATTCCGGGGGTAAACACTTCTGTGGGATAGCCCACCAAATAATTACACTTTCCCCTTAACTCATAGGCGGTCTCTATGCCGCTCATGTAGCAAGCATCAAACCAGATGAAATCAAATAACCCGTCAGGGATAGCATCTGCAAGTTCATCAATGTCTGTCTCATCTTTATAGCCGCTGTCTTTATCCTTGTCGCAGTCTGACCCGAACGAACGCAAGACAGGATTTCCACTCCCCTTTTCACTTACGCGACGCTGAGATGTCGCCGGGTCTACACCAGTGCCATGCGACCACAATATCAGCCCATAGCGTTCGGATTTCTGCATTGCATGCATATCATCAATAACTTCCGTGATACGCTCCGGGTCTGTGGAGTATAATTCCTTAGTATATTTTTTAACAGCGACAAAAGCACAAGAATCAGGAGAGACTTGTGTCAATTTAAGCATCTGAGGCATTTCATCAGGAGTCACCTCATACAGATAAAAAGAATTGTGTGCCAAATCAATATCACGTGCAGCCTTCAGGATTTCCTTCTTATCGCTTAGCAAATTACCATAAAGATTATTGGAAGCGACAGCATACAGCAATACAGTTGTCTTTACATCTCCTTCTTCAGGAACAAACGGCTCATTGTTCTCTTTACATCCACCGACAAAAAAAATTATGCCGGCTGCTACACACGATATAAGCTTGCAACGTAAATTATTCATCATTTTTTATGTGCACATTAATTGCCGTGAGTGTCAATCACACTCATCGGCGATGCTAACTGATTGTTTAATAATAAATGCCGGACATTTTACAACGCCCTAATAATATTAATAACGCTAAAACTCCTGCAATAATATTATTGCGCGAAATTATCACAATATTTTTTTAGATTACACATAAATCCGCTGAATACGAAACAATGAAGCAAACTTTATGAAGCCATATCTTTATTTTTTCACATTTAAATGTTAAATTTGCACTTTAATGTTAAAATAAGCGTTAAACTAAGTTGGCACTTAATTGTTAAATCTATAAAAGAATTATGGATAAGGCTTAAAAACGGTGCCAATCCTAAAAGACAGTGACATGAAGAAATCGATTATATGGCTACTGACTATAGTAATGTCAATCACGTTCGGAGCTCTGCTCTACTTTCAAATCATGTATCTCGAAAACATGGTGAAAATGAGAGAGGCGCAGTTTTCAGAAACAGTGATGAGATGCTTGTCGGCTACATCTTCCTATCTTGAGAAGAAGGAGACACTACACTTTCTTGAAGAGGATGTAAATATCATCGAATCTAACCTCTACGGCGAACATCCCTTTGCCATAGACGGCGAGAACATACGCTATTCGGTAGAGAGCCCTGACAGCACAGTCACAAAATACACTCTTGCCGTAGAGGTAGACAGGTCACAACAGGACCCGTCGATGCTCGGTTTTCAGTCACCTACCGGCAATGTCTCAAGCCACTACCGAGATATGCAGGAAGTGATACGCAGCCAATACCTCTATCAGAAAGGACTGCTCAACGAAGTGATACTTTCAATTCTTCGCGATTCCGGCAAAAGGTCGGTCTTTGAAAGAGCCGACTCCACAATCATTCGGTCATATCTTGCATCTGAACTCGCCAACAACGGACTGACAGTTCCGTTTGTTTTTGCAATCACCAATAATAAACACAACATAATATACGCTTCTCAAAATTATGACGATTCACTCTCCAAAGGGGTGTATTCGCAGGTGCTGTTTCCTAACACCGACTCTCAGCTACGCCTGAATGTGCAATTTCCTGACAAAAACAATTATATATTCTCTTCTGTCAGATTCATAATCCCGAGCCTTGCGTTCACATTGATTCTTCTGGTCATATTCCTCTATACAATTATCCTGGCATTCAGGCAGAAAAAACTGTCGGAGATGAAAACTGATTTCATCAACAATATGACTCATGAATTCAAGACTCCCATCTCAACAATATCTCTTGCGGCCCAGATGCTCAATGACGACTCTGTGAGAAAATCTTCTACATCGCTCAAGCATTTGTCGCAAGTAATAACCGACGAATCGAAACGCCTTAGATTCCAAGTGGAAAAGGTGCTTCAGATGTCGATGTTCGACAATTCGTCAAGCTCACTTAAATTCACTGAAGTCGATGCCAACAGCATAATCGAGAATGTGATCCACACATTTAAAATTAAAGTGGAAAAATATGGAGGCTCCATCACTTGCAATCTCGATGCCGAAAATGCCATCGTGAATGTGGATGAGATGCACTTCACAAACATTATCTACAACCTTCTCGACAATGCAGTGAAATATATGAATGAAGACACTGAGCCTCATCTCAACATAACGACACGCGACATCGACGGATCGAGGCTTGAGATTAGAGTGAGCGACAACGGAATCGGCATTAAACGAGAAGATTTAAAAAAGATCTTTGAAAAGTTCTATCGAGTATCCACCGGAAACCGACATGACGTAAAAGGATTCGGACTCGGATTGGCTTATGTGAAAAAGATGGTTACTATCTTTGAAGGCTCAATCAACGTTGAAAGCGAACCGGGAAAAGGCTCGACTTTTATCATAGAACTTCCCCTCTCCACAGAAGATGATTTCGACAGCGAATATCATCCTGATTCTGAAAATTAATCAAAATTAATATAGACTGCTATGGACGACAAATTGAAAATACTGCTTTGCGAAGACGATGAGAATCTGGGCATGCTTCTCCGCGAGTTTTTGCAGGCCAAAGGCTTTAATGCCGACCTCTGTCCGGACGGCGAAAAAGGCTACAAAGCGTTTTTAAAAGGGAAATACGACCTCTGCGTGCTCGACGTGATGATGCCGAAAAAAGACGGGTTCACTCTTGCCCAGGAGATTCGCAATGTGAATGGCGAGGTGCCTATCATATTCCTAACGGCAAAGGCGCTTAAAGAGGATGTGCTCGAAGGATTTAAACTTGGGGCAGATGACTATATCACCAAACCGTTCTCCATGGAGGAGCTCGTGTTCCGCATCGGGGCTATCCTTCGCAGGGTAAAAGGCAAGAAGGATAAGGAAATCACTCTTTATAAGATTGGCAAATACACCTTCGACACTCAGAAGCAAGTGCTCATATCCAACGACAAGACTCAGAAACTCACAACAAAGGAGTCGGAGCTTCTTGCGCTTCTGTGCTCTCACATTAATGAAATCCTTGAAAGAAACTTCGCACTGAAGTCCATCTGGATTGACGACAATTATTTTAACGCCAGGAGCATGGATGTCTACATCACAAAACTTCGCAAACTCCTGCGCGACGACCCGAATATCGAAATCATCAATATCCACGGAAAAGGCTATAAGCTCATAGCCCCGACGGACAGACACCGGCAAAGGAGGAATAATCCGGCACACAGTTTTAGTGACGGCATCAATATTTCCTAATTAAAAAGGGCGCACAAGTGCGCCCTTTTTAATTATTTTCATTAATTTTGCCACATGAAATTGCTATACAGAATTTATCAGTGGCTTATCGCGGCCCCGATATTCATAGCCGCAACTTTTGTAACGGCTTTGATTACGAGTATTGGCTCTCTTATATTCGGCACTCATTGGTGGGGCTATTATCCGCCACACATATGGGCGAGATTCACCTGTATGCTTCTTTTTATCAAAGTGAAGGTGAATGGTCGAGAAAACATTGACCGAAAAACGTCATACATATTTGTTGCCAACCATCCGGGCGCCTTCGACATTTTCTCCATATACGGCTACCTCAACCATAACTTCAAATGGCTCATGAAGAAAAGTCTTGAAAAAATCTTCATGGTAGGGTCTGCGTGCAGAAGAGCGCACCATGTGTTTGTCGACGATTCCAACATAGCGTCAATCAAGCAAACCATTTCGGATGCAGAAGAAATATTACGCGACGGAATGTCGTTAGTGATTTTTCCTGAAGGCAGCCGCTCATGGGACGGAAAAATGATTCCCTTCAAACGCGGCGCTTTCATGCTCGCTTCAGAGTTTAATCTCCCTGTCGTGCCTATCACCATAGACGGCAGTTTCAAAAGGATGCCGAGATTCACTTACAATATAACACCCGGCACAATCACTCTGACAATCCACGAGCCTATATTCCCGGGAGAGAGAGGATTCAACACGAAAAGGCTCATGGCGCAATGTCGTGAGGCAATAGAGTCTTCTCTGCCAGCTCAAGACAAAGGTGAAAGCGCAGGGAAAAGGAATAGCGAGTGATTATTTCATGACTGCCATCCTCGCTTTTTCACAAAATGCTTGCAAGTTAAAATAATTTGAACTAACTTTGCCCTCGAAGCAGGGGTGCTCCCGAAAGGATGCTGAGATTATACCCTGTGAACCTGATGCGGATAATGCCGATGAAGGGAGCTTCTTTATAGTCAAAGTCACTTCTTCTATACACATTGGCCGGTCCAACTCAGGTTGAACCGGCCTATAATTTTATACGCGAACCATCAAAGCAACGAATCTGAAGCACATGGACAAACCTCTTGTCACAATACTTTCTATAGCGGCCTCCGACCCTACGTCCGGAGCCGGGGTTCAGGCGGATTTAAAAGCTGCCGCCCACTGCGGAGTCTATGCCATGACAGCATTGACTGCTGTAACCTCACAAAACTCAAAGGGCATATGTGAGGTTTTTGCAGTTCCACCACAAACTCTTCGAAAACAGTTGGAATGTATCTTTGATGAAGTCACTCCCGATGCCATAAAAATAGGCATGATCGGATCCATTGAAAACGGCAAAGAGATTGCTTCTTTTATAAAGGAAAAAGCCGGATGCGTGCCGGTTATTATAGACCCGGTTCTTTCCGCCTCCGCAGGCGGAGACATTTGCATCTCCCAGCATAAGATAATTGACTTTTATATCAACAATCTGCTGCACCTTGCCACAGTAGTCACCCCAAACCTGAAAGAAGGAGAACAATTCCTTGGCAGAACGATTGATAACTTAATCGACGATGCCTCCGACTTGCTCAACCTCTTTGAGTCAAAAGGCGTTGTACTAAAGGGGGGACACAGCAACGGCTGTTTACTTACCGACCTTCTCACATGGAAAGACCGGGAAGGCAAAACAAGACACGAAGAATCTGTAGGCAAACGTGTTGACACATTTAATCTTCACGGAACCGGATGCACATATGCCTCTCTGCTCGCATCATTCATTGCAATGGGAGAAAACCTGCCTACAGCGTTTCAGCATGCCTGTCAAACTGTCAGGATGATAATTTCCCGAAGCGACTCATACTCTCTCGGGCGTTCGGACTACGGTCCGCTTAACACTCTTGACTTCATAACTTCTAATAATTTATTGAAAACAAATAAACTCTGATATGAATATTATTTTGAATTCACAGCCAGTCTCTCTCCCCTCCGACTGCATGACGGTAGCCGATCTTGTGGCATGGAGAAACATCAAGCCTCATGGCACTGCAATAGCGCTCAACGACAAGATTGTCAAAAAAGAGAATTGGGAACTTACGAAGTTATCAGAACTTGACAGGATTACTGTAATTTCAGCTGCTTTCGGAGGATAACGCCACCAAAGATATAAATCATGATGGAGAAGCTGTTTATAGTGGCCGTCACAACTCCCGGCGACTATCCCAATGAGGCAGAAGTGATAACTTCTATTCTGGCGAATAACCGGGCAGACATGGTTCATATACGTAAGCCTGGATGGAGCCGTGAAAGAACCGTCGAGCTTATTGAAGCCATTCCGTCATGCCTCTGGAAAAGGCTTCGAATTCATGACAATTTTTCGCTGATGAAAGATTACAGGCTGGGAGGAGTGCATCTCAATGCAAGGAATCCACAGCCTCCTGAAAACGCAGAGTCAGTCAGTTGCTCGATGCATTCTATAGAGCAACTCGACCAATCAGAAAACTTCGATTATGTGACACTTTCACCAATATTCGATTCAATTTCAAAACCGGGATACAAGAGCGCCTTTAATCTCGAAAATATTTCACGATATATAAGGGGTAAAAAGGTGGTAGCTCTCGGAGGTGTCACACCTGACAAATTCCCTGCTTTGCGTGACGCCGGCTTTTTTGGCGCGGCTATGCTTGGCCATTTCTGGCAACAAAAAACTTAAATCTAAAAACATTGATAATAATATGCTACAGTACATAACCAACACCGAGTGCAAAGTGCCTGTCGCAGACCAGGTGTTTGCCGTTATTGAAGGTGGATGCAAATGGGTGCAGATAAGAATGAAAGATGCCTCCGACAACGAAATACGTAAAGTTGTCGAAGCCGTGAAGCCCAAATGTATTGAAAAAGAAGTTTTCTTGATTCTCAACGACCGTGTTGAACTTGCAAAAGAGCTCAACGTTGGGGGTGTTCATCTCGGCAAAGAAGACATGCCATGCAGCCAGGCAAGAATGATTCTCGGCCCGGCGGCTGTTATCGGCGTCACCGCCAACACCATGGCTGATGCGCTTGCAGTGAGCGCACTTGATATTGACTATTATGGCTTAGGGCCTTTTTCCGACACAAAGACAAAAAAGAACCTTGCCCCTGTGCTCGGCCTTGACGGAATAAGAAAACTTTGTTTTGAAATGGCTGAAAACAACATCCGGATTCCGCGTGTGGCTGTTGGAGGAATCACGGCCGACGACGTGTTGCCGCTCCTTGAAGCCGGAGTTAACGGCATAGCAGTGAGCGGCGCAATTGCCTTTGCCGACAGCATTGAGAGAGAGACTGAAAAATTCATGGCTCTCTTGCCAAAAGTTAATGACTGATTTTAATTCAGCCACATGCGCAATTGCACATGTGGCTGAATTCTCAACTAACAATAACACAAATGAACGATACTTTAAAAATAGGCGACAGGGAATTCAAGTCGCGTCTTTTCGTAGGCACAGGCAAATTCCCCTCCCCCGAAATTATGCTTGAAGCCATCAAGGCTTCTGAATCAGAGATGATAACAGTGGCCATGAAACGTGTCAATCTGATGAATGAGGCCACTGACGATATGCTGACTCATATAAACCGTGAAAATGTGCAGCTGCTGCCAAACACTTCCGGGGTGCGCAATGCACAGGAAGCTGTCATGGCGGCACAAATGAGCAGGGAAATATTCGGCACCGGTTTTATAAAACTGGAAATCCATCCGGACCCAAAATATCTCATGCCTGACCCTATCGAGACTTTAAAAGCTACGGAACAATTGGCTTCAGAAGGTTTTACTGTCCTTCCATATATTCAGGCTGACCCCGTGTTGTGCAAGCTCCTTGAAGAGGCTGGGGCTGCTGCCGTAATGCCACTTGCCGCCCCTATTGGCACCAACAAAGGGCTTGTGACCCGCGACTTGCTGGAAATAATTATTGAACAAAGCAACGTGCCGGTAATCGTAGACGCCGGTCTCGGCGCCCCTTCCCATGCCGCCGAGGCTATGGAGATGGGTGCGGATGCAGTCCTTGTCAATACCGCCATTGCAGTGTCGGGCAATCCGGTGGCTATGGCCGACGCATTTCGACTTGCGGTAAAAGCCGGAAGAGAAGCCTTCAATGCCGGCCTTGGCGCCGTAAGCACGCACGCTATGGCCACATCTCCACTTACTTCATTCCTTAACGACCTTTAAACCAAATCTAAATCATGGAAATAGAAAACATAAACGTTTCGTCATATCCCAATTCCACAAAAAAATATGTGACCGGGAAACTCCACCCTATAAAGGTGGCAATGAGAGAAATCCATCAGTATCCAACAGTCTCCATCGAAGATGGCAAACGTATAGAAAGCCCAAATCCACCTGTCACAGTGTATGACACAAGCGGGCCCTACACCGACCCGAATATAAACATCGATATAAACAAAGGGTTGCCGCGCTTCAGAGAAACCTGGGTGAAAGAACGTAATGACACTGTTGAACTCGACGACATTACAAGCCAATATGGCAGGGCTCGTCGCGACGACACTTCGCTCGACGCTATCCGTTTCCCTATTTTCCACAAACCCAGAAAAGCCAAGGATGGAGCGCGTGTCACCCAAATGCATTACGCACGTAAAGGAATAATCACGCCGGAAATGGAATATGTGGCTATCCGCGAGAATCTCGACAATGAGGCACGCGGCATTGAAAGCCATATCACCCCCGAACTTGTACGCGATGAAATTGCCGCCGGACGGGCAATAATTGCCGCTAATATAAATCACCCGGAAGCAGAGCCCATGATTATCGGGAAAGCATTCGCGGTGAAACTCAACACCAATATCGGCAACTCTGCTCTCTCTTCCGGAATTGAAGAAGAAGTGGCGAAAGCCGTGTGGAGCTGCTATTGGGGAGGCGACACTCTCATGGATCTCTCTACTGGCAATAACATCCACGAAACCCGCGAATGGATAATAAGGAATTGCCCTGTGCCGGTAGGAACTGTGCCTATCTATCAGGCATTGGAAAAAGTGGAAGGGAGAGTAAAAGACCTTACATGGGAAATATATCGCGACACTCTCATTGAACAATGCGAACAGGGTGTGGACTATTTCACTATTCATGCCGGCGTTCTGCGCGAACATGCCGACCTCGTTGCGAAACGTCTCACCGGCTGTGTGTCGCGTGGCGGCTCTATCATGACACAATGGTGTGTGGAACACGACTCTGAAAGTTTTCTCTACACTCATTTTGATGAAATATGCGAGATTCTAAATAAATATGACGTGGCTGTGTCGCTTGGCGACGGCATGAGGCCGGGCTCAACCCATGATGCTAACGACCGCGCACAATTTCTTGAACTTGAAGTGCTCGGCGAACTAACAGAGAAAGCATGGGCACACGATGTGCAAGTGCTTATCGAAGGCCCTGGGCATGTGCCTATGCACAAAATCAGACGCAATATGGAGAAACAGTCTGATGTGTGCCATGAAGCGCCGTTCTACACGCTCGGCCCTCTCACCACCGACATAGCCCCGGGGTATGATCATATCACATCGGCAATAGGCGCTGCGATCATATCAAGCCTCGGAACTGCCATGATATGCTATGTAACTCCTAAAGAACACTTGTCGCTCCCGAATCTTAACGATGTGCGCGACGGTGTGATTGCATATAAAATAGCCGCTCATGCCGCTGACCTTGCCAAAGGATTTCCCGGCGCAAATGTGAGAGACGACGCTCTCAGCAAAGCCCGCTATGAATTCAGATGGAAAGACCAGTTCAATCTGTCGCTCGACCCTGAAAGGGCAAAACAGTATTATCTCGAATCCCGACGGAATGCCCCGGAGGCTGACGACAAGTTCTGCACAATGTGCGGCCCGAACTTCTGCGCCATGAGGATTTCCCAAAACATAGCAGAGTCATGCCAACGATGAAATCTGACCCTACGCCCGATGCTATATTCGGCCACGGATTTGCCGACGTTATCGGGATGTATGACTGGGACAAAACCATAGAGCTCGTAGAAAACGCCACAATAGAGGAGGTAGACAGCGTGCTTGCAAAAGCTCAAAGAAACCGCAAGGCATTGACTCCGGAGGAGTTTGCCATACTCATTTCGCCGGCTGCCTCTTCAAGAATAAACGAGATGGCCATCCTCTCAAACCATTTCACATCTGAAAGATTTGGAAAGACAATCTCGTTGTATATCCCTATGTATGTAGGGAATGCATGCACAAACAAGTGCGTATATTGCGGATTCAATCATGACAATCCCTTTGAGCGCACCATTCTTACCCAATCGCAGATTGAGCAAGAGTGCAAGGCCATAAAGCGTCTCGGGCCTTTTGAAAACCTTCTCATTGTCTCGGGAGAGTATCCTTCGCTATGTGGAGTGGAGTATCTGGAAAAAACTCTCCACACGTGCCGCCCCTATTTCCATAATCTCACTATCGAGGTGCAGCCAATGAGAGCGGCAGACTACGAGCGGCTCACTCATTCAGGATTGAACGGTGTGGTGTGTTTTCAAGAAACTTATCACCGCGAGGCATATAAGCGCTACCATCCCAAAGGGATGAAAAGCCATTTCGAGTGGAGACTCAACGGCTATGACCGAATGGGGGAAGCCGGTGTGCATAAAATTGGACTGGGGGCTCTCCTTGGCCTGGAAGACTGGCGAGGCGATGTGGTCATGATGGCCAGACATCTGCGATATTTGCAAAAAAAATACTGGAGAAGCCGCTATTCCGTGAATTTTCCGAGAATGAGGCCATCTGAAAGCGGATTCCAGCCTGTGAGCATAATAAGCGACAAAGAGCTTGCGCAGCTCACATTTGCATTCCGCATATTCGACCACGATGTCGACATCTCCTACTCCACAAGAGAAGCGCCTGAATACCGCGACAACATGATTCCACTTGGAGTCACGTCAATGAGCGCAGGAAGCAAAACCGACCCGGGCGGCTATGCATCTGCACCTGACTCTCTTGAACAATTTGAAGTGAGCGATGAAAGACGCCCCATTGATGTCGAGGCCGCCATAAGAGCCCATGGATATGACCCTGTATGGAAAGACTGGGACTCGGTTTTCGACTGAAACACTGATTTCGACTAAGAGCGCGTCATATATTAAAATTTACGACGCGCGCTAAAACACGGAAATAGTTTTTGCAGCTTAATTACAAAACTTTCTCCTCTTTATCACATGCCTCGGGTAACAAATTAAGACCCCGGGGCATGTGTCATTAGGAGAGATTACCCACAAAAGATAATGCAGAGGTAAAAACAGCATGCTATAAACAAAAATCTGCGCTTGTTGTTATAAGAGTATATCAAATTTTAATGATTATGAAATTCACACAACCGAAACTACCCTACGCTCCCGACGCTCTTGCGCCGGTAATCTCGCCGACTACTATCGAATATCATTACGGCAAACATGAGCGTGCTTATATCGACACTCTAAACAAACTCATTGAAGGCACAGAATTTGCCGACATGGCTCTCGAAGACATCATTGTGAAAAGCGATGGAAAACTGTTTAACAACGCTTCGCAAGCCTGGAACCACATCTTTTATTTCTTCCAGTTCTCGCCCGACGGAATTAAAGAGCCAACAGGAAAACTGCGTCAACAGATTGAGAGCCAGTTTGGAAGCCTTGATGAGTTTAAACGCCGGTTTGAAGAGGCCGGAGCCACTCTTTTCGGTTCCGGATGGGTGTGGCTTGCATCAGATGCCGACGGCAAGTTATGCATAGTCCAAGGCAAAAATGCAGAGAATCCTCTCACACAGGGGCTAAAGCCGATACTGACATTCGATGTCTGGGAACACGCCTACTATCTCGACTATCAGAATCTGAGAGCACAATACCTCAGCAAACTTTGGGATATTGTAGACTGGGACGTAGTTGAAGCCCGTTATGAAGACTGACACGGAACTGCTACTTTATTAGAACCGAACAGTTGAAAATGAAGTATTGACAACAATCCTGTTATTAAACAGGATTGTTAGTTATAAATTTAAATGCCCTGCTTTTTGAAGTTTGGGCATTTTTTTGTAATTTCGCGCCTGATTGATGGATAAGGTTAATGACGGCATGTCATGTCGTTTTATAATTTTTAATAAGTCAATGATAGATTTGGCTTGATAATTGTTATATATTTATGACATCAAGGCCGTCGGGTTATTAAAGTGTCGAAAGGCATAGAAAAATCCGGACGCAAAGATTGTTAAACATCTAACACTTAATACTGCAGCGAATGCAAGACAACACCGACATCACCCCACAAATCATAGAGGCAATCAAAGACAAGAAAGGTAAAAAGATTGTGGTGATCGACCTCTCTGACATTGATTCCGCCTCAACCGGGAAACTTATTATCTGCCAAGGCAACAGCACATCACAAGTGAGCGCGATTGCCGACTCTGTTAGAGAAGAAGTGCAGAAGACAACAAAAATCAAGCCGTATAACTACGAGGGATACCGCAACAGCCAATGGATAGTGATTGACTATGGCAACATAATGGTGCATGTGTTTCTCCCTGATTATCGCAATTTCTACAACCTTGAAGCCCTATGGAACGATGCCCCTGTGGAATGTCTTCCCGATGAAGACTGACATTGGCATCTAAAAGTAACGGCGGATTGATTCTCACTCTGAAAACTAACCCCAAATGTTAAAATACCCCAAACCGCAAAAAAACGGTAATCATAATAAAAAGCCTATGTTCAATATGTATTGGATGTATGGCGTTATTTTGATTTCACTCTTCGCATTGTTCTATTTTCAGGACGCTTCACAGACAAAAGAAGTTAACTGGACAGATTTTGAGAAGGCAGCACTCAATGGAGACATTGACAAGATTATGGTTTTCTCCGAAGCCAACACGGCTGAAGGATTCGTAAATGATGAAGGAGCCAAGAAACATCATTTCGACAATTCCGACTCATTCAATGGCGACAAGAAGATTAAAACCACAATTCCCTCCTCCGACAAGATTCAAGAGAAAATCGACTCCTGGAATGCCGCTCTCGCAACCGAAGGGAAACCTCAGATTAAAGTGAACTATGAAAAAGGGTCCGACCTAATGAAACTCTTCTGGTATTTCGGGCCTATACTAATTTTGGTAATTTTCATGGTCTATATGTCGAAAAGGATGAGTGGAGGGACTTCCGGTGGAGGCATCTTCAGCGTCGGCAAATCAAGAGCCACAGTTTTCGACAAGAATAACGGCTCCTCAGTCACTTTCAAAGACGTGGCAGGTCTTGCCGAGGCAAAAGTAGAGATTGAAGAGATTGTCGAGTTTCTTAAAAATCCTCAGAAATACACCGAACTGGGAGCAAAAATTCCCAAAGGCGCGTTGCTTGTAGGCCCTCCGGGAACCGGCAAGACGCTTCTTGCAAAAGCAGTTGCCGGGGAAGCCAATGTGCCGTTCCTGTCAATGTCTGGCTCTGACTTTGTTGAAATGTTTGTAGGCGTCGGCGCCGCTCGAGTGCGCGACCTATTCAAGCAAGCAAAAGAGAAAGCCCCCTGCATTGTGTTTATCGACGAAATCGATGCAGTTGGCCGCGCCAGGGGAAAGAACCCGAACATGGGTTCTAATGACGAACGTGAGAACACTCTCAACCAGATGCTGACGGAAATGGACGGATTCGGATCGAACAACGGCGTGATTATTCTTGCCGCCACCAACCGTGCCGACATGCTTGACAAAGCTCTGCTGAGACCCGGGCGATTTGACCGACAGATATATGTTGACCTCCCTGAGCTCACAGACCGTATGGAGATTTTCAATGTGCATCTGCGCAATATAAAGGTGAACAGCAAAATCGATGTAGAGCAGCTTGCAAGACAGACACAGGGTTTCTCCGGAGCAGATATTGCAAATGTATGTAATGAAGCTGCCCTCATAGCCGCCCGTAACAATAAGCCTTCGGTTGAATGGAACGACTTCATGTCGGCAATCGACAGAATTGTAGGAGGTCTTGAAAAACGCTCCAGAATCATAACAGATGAAGAGAAGTTCTCTATAGCCACTCATGAAGCCGGCCACGCCACAATCAGCTGGATGACTCAATATGGCAATCCTCTTGTGAAAGTCACTATTGTGCCCAGAGGACGTGCGCTCGGAGCTGCATGGTATGCGCCTGAGGCACGACAGATCATCCCCACTCAGGCATTGCTCGACACTATGTGCGGATTGCTCGGCGGAAGGGCTGCGGAAGATGTCTTCACCGGCCAGGTTGGCACAGGAGCAAGCGACGACCTCGAAAAATGCACAAAAATAGCCCGTTCACTTGTGCTTGTATACGGAATGAGCGACCGCCTGCCCAATATCAATTACAACGACTCCACCGGTCAGGACTATGGCTTCACAAAGCCTTATTCTGACGAAACGGCGAAAGTGATTGACGAGGAAGTGAAGAGAATTGTAAATGAGCAATACGAACGTGCAAAAGACATATTAAGGAAATACGCCGTAGAGCACAACAAGATTCGTGACCTTCTTGTAGAGCGCGAAGTTATCTTCCATAACGATGTTGAACTTATCCTTGGCCCAAGAAAGTGGAAGTCGCGCACTGATGAAATAATCGAAATCAACCGCAAGGAAGAGGCTAAGCGAGAACTTGGAGTAACCGTCAGCTCTGAATTAAAGCGGAGTTCAGGACAAGAGTCGGGCTCTTCAGAGAAAGCCGCAGATAAATCATCGACAAATGCTGACAATAAATCGCAAGCTGACGATGATGACGCAGGCACACCCCCTCCATTCAGCAGAAACTGATTTATTTCATTTATTAACCTCTGCCGCTGATTTGTGGCAGAGGTTTTTAGTTTTTTTCACCCCTCAGAAAACCAAAAAATGATAATTAGTTTTTCCAAACCATGCTAAAATTGGTCAATATTTCCGATATTAAATTAAGTGTTCTCAAAAATGACCAATTTTTTGATTAATTTTGCACACATAAATAATGTATCCAATTATTCCGCCACACATCATTTCCGTAGATGTGAGGAAAAAGAATGAAATAATACACAATTTGTTAAATAATATGAAATTAAAGCAGATTAATGTGCTGGCTATAATGCTGGCGACAGGAGGGCTTATTCTCCCATCCTGCAAAGGAAATTCAAACCAGCAGGCACAAGGTGGCCAGGCTCCCGAACTTGCTGTGATGACAGTGTCGGAAAATGACGCTGCGCTTGAAACCGCCTACCCTACCTCTTTGGAAGGTGAGAACGATGTTGAAATCCGTCCTCAGGTTTCAGGCTTCCTCACTAAGGTGCTTGTTGAAGACGGACAGCATGTCTCAAAAGGACAAGTGCTTTTTACAATCGACCAGGTGCAGCTTCAGGCTGCTGTCGATCAGGCTCAGGCCGCTGTGGCAGTGGCTCAAGCCAATGTCAACACTGCTGCTACCAGTGCCAACAACAATAAGATTCTGTTGGACAAAAACATTATAAGCGCTTCTGCATATCAGACATCTGTCGACGCCCTGAATGCAGCAAAAGCCCAGCTTCAGCAGGCAAAGGCAGGATTGACTTCCGCTAAGAAGAATCTTTCCTACTCTTCAGTAACAGCCCCTGTCTCCGGAATTGTGGGCGACATACCATACAAAGAGGGCACCCTCGTGAGCCCGTCTACTCTGCTCACAATCCTGTCGAGCAACAATCAGATGAGAGCATACTTTTCTATGAATGAAAAAGCTGTGCTTGATCTCACCGATGGCGGCAAAAGATTAATCAAGGACGCTGTCAACGATCTTCCGGAAGTGTCGCTGCGTCTCGCCACAGGCAACGTCTATCCTTACAAAGGGAAAATCGTGTCAATCTCCGGAGTGCTTGACCAGTCCACAGGCAGTGCTCGAGTCAAAGCAGTTTTCCCGAATCCCGACGGCATGCTTCATAGCGGCAACACCGGAGAAGTGCTTATCCCCTCTATCTACACAAATTCAATGAGTATTCCTCAGAATGCCACTTACGAAGTGCAAGACATAAAGTTCTGCTTCGTAGTCGGCGACTCTGCAAAAGTTCATTCCACTGCAATTACTGTAGCCCCTGAAAACGACGGCAAGAACTATATCGTGACTTCCGGCCTCAAACCAGGCGATGTAGTTGTGACAGAAGGTGTGGGCATCAGTGTGCGCGACGGCATGGTGATCACTCCTAAAAACGCAGCGACAGCAGCTCCCGCACAACCTCAGGCATCAGAAGCCTCACAGGATGCTCCCGCAAAGGAAGAGCAGAAATAATCCTACAAAAAAGAACTTTATCAACATAAGATATGAAGTTAGCAACATTTATCAACAGGCCCGTGCTTTCAACCGTAATCTCGATTTTTATCGTGATTTTCGGTCTTCTGGGCCTTATGGCGCTTCCAATCGAGCAATATCCTGACATTGCGCCCCCTACCGTTCAGGTTTCAACCACCTATACAGGTGCGAACGCCCAGTCGGTGCTCAATTCAGTGATTGCCCCTCTTGAAGAGCAAATCAACGGCGCTGAAAACATGGACTACATGTATTCTTCAGCAGCAAACAACGGTTCCGCCACAATCACCGTGACTTTCAAGCCGGGCATGGACCCCGACATGGCGGCTGTCGATGTGCAGAACCGTGTGGCCAAAGCCGCTTCATTCCTTCCCGCAGAGGTTAACCAGGTGGGTGTGATCACTCAGAAGCGAATGTCGTCAATGCTTATCGTGTTCGACATCTATGACGAAGTCAACAAGTATTCTGAGAGCTTTATCGAGAACTATCTTGCAATCAACGTCATCCCGGTTATCAAGCGTATCTACGGTGTAGGCGAGGCGATGGTGATGGGCGCCGACTACAGTATGCGAATCTGGCTCAAGCCAGACATCATGGCTCAGTATGGGCTTATGCCTACAGACATATCCGCAGCGCTTGCAGAGCAAAACATCGAGGCGGCCCCCGGTCAGTTTGGTGAACGCGGCGACCAGAGTTTCCAATATGTTATGCGCTACAAAGGGCGCCTGCAAGACGAGCAACAGTTTGAAGACATCATCATCCGCGCCACACCCGACGGACAGATTCTCCGACTCAAAGATGTGGCTGACGTTGAACTTGGCCGACTCTCCTACGGCTTCCACGCAACCGTCAACGGCCACATCGGTGTAGCCGCTCTCGTGTTCCAGTCGCCGGGTTCAAATGCCACAGAGGTTGTCAACAATATCGTGACAGAGCTCAACCGATTCCAGAAAGAGGCTCCGGAAGGTCTCAAAATCAGCTACACTCTTAACGTCAACGACTTCCTTTTCGCTTCAATCCACGAAGTTATAAAGACACTCATCGAGGCATTCGTGCTCGTGTTCCTCGTTGTGTTTATATTCCTCCAGGATTTCCGTTCAACACTGATTCCTATGATTGCCATCCCTGTGGCTTTGATAGGCACATTCTTCCTCCTTTACATATTCGGGTTCTCCATCAACCTTCTCACCCTTTCAGCTCTCGTGCTTGCGATTGCGATTGTGGTCGACGACGCCATAGTGGTGGTGGAGGCGGTGCATGCCAAGCTTGACCAGGGATATACGTCGGCACGCCTTGCCTCTATCGATGCAATGAATGAGATTGCCAGCGCGCTTATCTCCATCACTCTTGTGATGATGCTTGTGTTTATACCGGTGTCATTCATGGGTGGGCCTTCCGGTGTGTTCTATCGCCAGTTCGGTCTGACCATGGCAATGTCAATCGGACTTTCAGCATTGAACGCTCTTACGCTTTCTCCTGCTCTTTGTGCCCTCTTCCTGAAACCTCACAAAGTTGAAGGCGAAGAAATCGTCAGCGGCGGATACGACATTCCTGAAGGCGAAAACAAAAAGAAAGTGCCTTTCAAGAAAAGATTTTTCTATTGGTTTAACGTGTCGTTCGACGCTCTTCTGAAGAAATACAAGACATCAGTGTCTTTCTTCCTCAATCATAAATGGATTGGATTCGGTGCAGTGGCCGCTTCCATTGGCGTGCTTGTCTGGCTTATGTCAACAACTCCAACCGGACTTGTGCCGAATGAAGACACCGGCTCACTCATGGGCGTTGTCGACATGCCGCCTGCCACTTCTCTCGAAAAGACCAAATCCATCATGGACCAGGTAGACAGCATAGCGCGTACAATCCCGGCAATACAGACCACAACAGCCATCACCGGCTATAGCTTCGTGGGCGGCCAGGGCAACACCTATGGCTCGTTTATCATCAAATTGAAAAATTGGGAAGACCGAGACATGAAGACTGAAAACTCCACCATGATTGTGCAGCTCCTCGCTCAGAAGTGCTCGCAGATTAAGGACGGTCGTGTGATGTTTTTCCAGCCCCCTATGATCACAGGCTACGGCACCACCAATGGTTTTGAGATTAAACTACTCGACAAGACAGGCGGAGACCTCAACAACTTCTTCCAGATTTATCAGCGATTCATTGCTGCGCTTAACGCCCGTCCCGAAATCGCCATGGCCTACTCCACTTTCAACCCGTCGTTCCCGCAATATATGGTAGACATTGATGTGGCCAAAGTGAAGCAGGCAGGTCTGACACAAAATGCAGTGCTCTCTGCGCTTCAGGGTTACTACGGCGGTATGTATGTGTCAAACTTCAACAAGTATGGCAAACTCTACCGCGTCATGATGCAGGCCGACCCGGAGGCTCGTGTTTCGCCGGAGACTCTGAAGCAGATTAAGATTCGCAACGGCAACCAGATGGCCCCTATCGACAATTTCGTGAAACTTACCCGCGTGTATGGACCTGACGTAATCAACCGATTCAACATGTTCACTACAATCAACATCACAGGTAACACCACCCCGGGATTCTCGTCAGGCCAGGCCATCGAGGCTATCGCCGAGGTTGCCGAGCAAACTCTCCCCACCGGTTTCGGCTACGACTTCTCCGGACTCACCAGAGAGGAGGCCAACACCGGGTCAGGCCAGACAGGCTATATTTTCGGCCTTGTTCTCTTGTTTGTGTATTTGATTCTTTCCGCTCAGTATGAAAGCTATCTCCTTCCGTGGTCTGTGATTCTTTCAGTGCCGTTCGGATTGATGGGCACATTCATCTTCGCCCGCTTCATGGGCATCGACAACAATATCTATCTTCAGATTGCGTTGATTATGCTTATCGGTCTTCTTGCAAAGAACGCCATCCTTATTGTGGAATTTGCGCTTGAACGCCGACGCACGGGCATGAGCATATTCAATTCGGCAGTGCAAGGTGCCGTGGCGCGTCTCCGCCCGATTCTCATGACCTCTCTTGCTATGATTATCGGTCTTATCCCGCTGATGATCGCTACAGGCGCAGGCGCAAATGGCAACAAGGCACTGGGAACCGGCGCAATCGGCGGTATGCTCATAGGCATGATTCTTCAGGTCATTTTTGTGCCTGTCCTTTTCATGGCATTCCAGAGCCTGCAAGAGAAACTGTCGCCTCCTAAGTGGAAAGACACCGACAACACCGGCATTTCTTCAGAACTTGAGCAATATGCCATTAAACGCAATTAAGCGGAACAACAGTTGTCATAACGTAATTTGAATACGCATGAACAAGATTAAATTATGCGCCACCGGCGCTTTAGTGGCCGTTGCTCTGTCGAGCTGCCACATATATAAAAAATACGAGCTTCCAGTGAACGAGAGCGCCATAGCCGCCGACTTCGGGAAGGCCGTAGAAGCACAGGCAGACACCACCTCCCTTCCCTATCTGGGATGGGAGCAGGTGTTCCGCGATCCGAAACTGCAGAGCCTCATCCGTCTCGCGCTCGCCAATAACAAAGACCTGAAAAATGCCAAACTAAACGTTGACATTGCACATGCCCAGCTCAAAGGAGCCAAATTGAGCTATTTCCCGTCGCTGGCGTTCACTCCCAACGGAGGAAGCGCAAGCTATGGCGGAAGCCACATGAACTGGAGCTACACACTCCCGCTCGCCGCTCAATGGGAAATTGATGTGTTTGCCAAGATTCTTAACAGGAAACGCGGCGCCCAGGCTAATTATGAAATGAGCCAGGACTATGAGCAGGCTGTTCGCTCGCAAATTGTGTGTGGTGTTGCAAATGTGTACTACTCTCTTGTGATGCTCAATCAGCAGCTTGACCTGACTAAGCGCACCTCTGAAATCTGGAAGGAGCAAGTGGAATCAATGGAGCTTCTCAAAGAGGCGGGCCGCACCAACGAGGCAGCCGTGGTTCAGAGCCGTGCAAACTACTACAACATCATGAGCTCGATTCCTACTCTGGAGACATCGCTGACCACTCTTCACAACACCCTCTCTCTTCTTCTGAACACTTATCCCCAGACTTGGGATGTGACCTCAGAACTCGACTTCACAATTCCTGACAACCTGGTGAACGGCATACCCGTATCATATCTCGCAGTGCGCCCCGACGTGAGAGCTGCGGAAAGATCGCTTGCCGCAGCATATTATTCCACAAACAGTGCGCGCGCCGCGTTCTATCCGAGCCTTGTTATTTCTGCGCAAGGTGGCTTCACCAATCTTCTCGGCTCTATGATTAAGAATCCGGGTGAATGGTTTATCCAGCTCGCAGGACAGCTCACAGCCCCGATTTTCTCAAGAGGACAGAACATTGCCACTCTTGAGGCGGCAAAAGCGCAGCAGAAACAGGCGCTCAACACATTTGAGTATGCCGTTCTCAGCGCAAGTGCAGATGTGAGCGACGCGCTTGTAACCTACAACAAGAATGTGGATAAAAACAAATATCTGCAACTGCAGGTAGACGAACTTGAAAAGTCGGTTGAATACACTAACGAGCTTTTCATGTATAACCAGTCAACCACCTATCTTGAAGTGCTCACCGCACGCTCAAGCCTACTCAACGCCCAGCTCGCTTGCATTGCCAACTGGCATGACAGGGCAGCGGCTTTGATTTCTCTCTATCAGGCCGTGGGCGGAGGAAGATAATGTTAACCTTTAAACCTTTCTATTATGGCAAAAATCAATAACCTCGCCTTTGTTCACCCCGAGGCTAAACTTGCCGAAGACGTTGTGGTCGACGCCTTTGCATATATCGACAAAAACGTTGAAATCGGAGCCGGATGCCACATACATCCCCATGCGAGTGTGCTGTCAGGGTCAAGAATCGGCTGCAACAACGAGATTTTCGAAGGAGCTATCATTTCGGCCAGCCCCCAGGATTTCCGCTGGAATGGAGAAATTTCTTTCGTTGAGATTGGCGACAACAACAAGATTCGCGAACAAGTGATAATAAACCGCAGCATTCACAAGGATGGCAAAACCTGCATAGGCAGCAATTCTTTCATAATGGCGCAGACCCATATTGGCCATGATTCCGTAATCGGGAATTACTGTGTGCTTGGAAATGCAGTTAAGGTGGCCGGTGATGTGAAAATCGGTAATTACACAATTCTTTCTTCTCACGCCCTTGTTCACGAAAAATGCCATGTAGGAGAATGGGTGCTCATTAAAGGCGGATGCCGAGTTAACGGAAACGTTCCTCCGTTCACAGTAATGGCTCACAATCCGATTGCATATTTCGGCGTTAACGCGTTTGTGCTAAAGAAAAGCAACAAGTCAGACGAAACCATTGAAGACATCGCAAAATGCTATCGTCATGTCTATCAAACAAGCACATCAGCATTCAATGCACTTCGGAGAATTTATGAAGACGTTGACCCGTCGCCTGAGAGAGAGCAGATTATCAATTTCATTGAGAGCCACGACCTGAAACTCGCCGCCCTTCCTCAGATTGATCATGACTAATGTGATGCGACAGCGCCATAATCGCATTAAGACACACACAATTAAAAAGATGACCGGCATTCATGTCGGTCATCTTTTTAATTAATAGCCACTTTTTACTTGCATAAAATAACCATTATCCTTACCTTTGCAGAATTATTTCAAGCCTCCTCAATCAATTCTATGGATTTAAAGAAAGTAATGATAAGAGCCATATCGGGCGCTGTGTATGTTGGCATAATAATCGGCTGTATTTTCTGGGGTGTGTTTCCATTCTCTTGGATGGCAGCGATATTCGGCGCGCTGGCAGTGATAGAGTTTGAAAAAATCACTCACGAAATCAACAAACGAACCATACCTGCCATGATTCTTGACATAGCGGGCGTCATAAGCCTTTCATTCGGATGGATGGTGTCGCCGTTGCTGATCTGGATATTCATCATTATCTGCCGTCTTATTATTGAACTGTATATAAAGAGTTCGAAACCATTACACAATCTGGCTCACTCTTTGATGACGCAGATATATATTGGCATACCTCTCGGCGCCATGACTCTTATCGGAGAATGGTGGAACCTGCATATAGTTCTCGCCCTGTGCCTGATGATATGGATTAACGACACAGGTGCATTCCTCGTAGGGAGCACATTAGGGAAACACAGGCTTTTTGAAAGAATCTCACCAAAAAAATCATGGGAAGGCTTTTTCGGCGGGCTTGTTTTCAACATAGCCGCTTCCTACTTTTTCTCGCTCCATTCTATTTCGTTCTTCAGCATCGACTGGAATTATGGCCAATGGATAGGCCTGGGCATCGCCACTACATTGTTTGCCACCTGGGGAGACCTTGTAGAGTCGATGATAAAGCGTGATTTGAGAATAAAAGACTCCGGGAACATTATACCGGGCCACGGCGGCATACTCGACCGCATCGACTCCCTGCTCATGGTGATGCCCGCTTCTCTTCTATACTTATTCATCTTTATATGATAGTTCCAGTTCCACACCCCCATTTGCAAATATTTCTATCAGAGATACATCACAACTGTTTAAAACATAAAACACCTGCTGAATCAGCAGGTGTTTTGCTATTTTATGCGAAACCAGTACCCCAAAGTAGCCATCACCGACATCTGATTGGAGGCATTATAAGTGTCTGCTCTTTTCGACGGGAAAATATTCCCAAGCCCATAATAGAACCGGGCTTCTATTGCAATTGAATTTTTCTTGTTTAAATTAAACTCCCCTCCGATGCCTGCGCTTATGCCATAGTCAAATTTTTGCGTCACATCCATGAGCATCTGCTCGTTCATCCTGTTGCGATAAGGGAAATCCGGCAATGAAGCCATGTTCCTTGGGTCGAAATTTGCTTTCGTGGAATCTCCCAGAAACAAGCCAATCTGCGGTCCGGCATTAAAAAAGAATTTTCCTCTTCTTCCAAAATAGATGTGAGCAAGCACCGGAAGCTCAACATAATTTAAGGTCCGGCTGTAGTTATAAGGCGCTTCTTCAAAATTTTCTACCCAGCCACGCTGCGCGAAGTTTAACTCTGCTATAAGTCCGAAATGGTTCTCTTCTATGTATCTTACCATAACTCCGCCCGTCATGCCGATGCATATCTTCTGCTGCACGGAAGGATTGAAAAACACCTGAGAAAAATCTACGCCACCTTTTACGCCTATGGCCACATTAGAACTGTAATGTGCCTGTCCGTAAGAAACGCCGGCGCTTAAAAACACGGCAGAGAAAGCCATATTTTTAAGCACTCGCGACATTTTCATATTCCGTTTAAGAAAGTTTAATGACTTATCCATTTATTCACCATTTCATCAAAACTTTGTCGACATAACCACCGGGCCGGAATTTAAGCAAATAGCCCATAGGATTGATAAATCCTCCCCAGTTGTTGACTCGTTTCAGCTTAATTTCCGATTGAAGCAGCGATTTTGTGGAGCCTGTGAAGCCATTATTGAAATCACCTCCGTTATTGGCCGTGGATGGTATAAAATAATGAGCCACATCATAACCGCTGACCGCAAAGTTCGGGAATGATTTTACGGGTGCGCCGCCATACATGTCGGTGAAATCCTTTACAAACAGTTTCCCTTCGTTCGAATCCATGTCAAACCAAAGCCGTGAAGGCACCACTACTCCGGCCTCTGAGAATTTATCGCCAAGCACGTCAGTGAGAGTGACCCAATTGGGACGCCCAACCACTGCCACTTCTGCAAATGGAGAATTCTCGCGTATGTTTGCAACCGCCTGCATCACATCGGCCACTTCCTCTCTCTTCTGAGGATAAGCATATATCAGATAGCGGCCATCGTCGCTGACATTGAATTCTGATAATGACGACACGGAAAGCTTCTTTACATTATATTCCGGGAATTTCGACATTATCAGCTCCGCAATTCCGTCATTGGAATCTTCCACCCCCACAAATAAAAGCTCCCATCCGGAATAGTCGTCGGCGATATGGTCGGCCACCTGCTCATTAAAGAATGTGGAAGGTGGCAACATCTGAACCATCGATGAATTGTCTTCATAGAGTTCATTCTTGACATCGAACACATTTACGACTTCAATATTATTCGTGTTGCCATAATCCGCCAGAAACGCAGGGAAAGCCTTGTCGGCCGTCGCCACTATCAGATTAGGCTCAAAATAGTCAAGCTGATCAACCACAGCTGATGTGGCTGCTCTGCCATCAATTATCTTTAAGTTTATCTTATAGGGCTCATTTTTCATTTCGTTGAGAGCAAGTAGAAACCCGCGAGAGAACTCTATGTCCTTCTTGGAAGAGGGTTCGTCAAGAAGCATCGCCACTTTTACCTCTGCAAGCATAGACGCGGCTGAATCAACATTGTGTATAGAATCATACACCTCCTGAATATGTTCCGAAGTCATCTCGGCGGGGCCACCCCCTTCAATCTCTTTCTCAACCTGCACAGTCTCTACAACAGGCACATTGATGACCTCATTCTTCTTAGGCAGCGACACCTCTTCATTAGCCTCTTTCAAAGTCTCGACATCTACACCTGTTTTCTTTGAAATAGTGTTCCAAGTGTCGTTTTTCTTCACCTTATAACTGTCGATGCTTGCAAGACGCTCCTCCTCCACAAGCTCTGTGTGAATCCTTTTACTGCCTGAATTCACTGCCAGCCTTACAGTGTCGCCTATCCTGAAATTTCTTTCCGAGACTCCGGGATTCGCTCTCAGAATATCTTCTATTGTAGTCTTATATTGATTTGCGAGCGAATAGAGAGTGTCGCCGGGCTTTATTACATAATAAAGATATTTCCCGCTCACAGTTTCAGGGCTCTGCTGAATCTCCAGAGTCTCGCCCGCCTTTATGCCGTATTTCGCATTGGGATACGCGGCATAAATGGTTTCAAGCGGTATGTTGTATTGCCTCGAAATGCTATAGACCGTCTCCCCTTTCTTCACTACGTGCCTTATCGGCTCATATTCTATCTCCTCATCGGCAATAGTGTCAGTCGGCGTTGTGACAACAGTCTCCTTTCCTGTGGGATAATACAATCTGCTGCCTTTTTCCATTTCAGAGGCAGTATTGGGGTTCAGCCTTACAAGCTCATTAAGATCCCACCCGTAGTTCTTGGCGATTCCATAAATCGACTCGCCTTTCTTTATCTCATGATAATAATACTCCTTTCCAAGAATTTCCACCTTAGGCAATCTTGGTTCGGAAGCAACAATAGGCAATCCTAATGTGGCAACCCCTATAAGCGGGATAATGCGTGAATTAATCTTCATCTCAAAACAAAAGTGTTTTCTTCTACCCGACTACTGTTAATCACTGCTTGAATTTGTAATCAGGGAAATTTATCTGCAAAGATAAGTAAAAAATCCCAAGATTTTATATACTTTTGCAAATTAGTGGCCGGCAAAAAAAATTCATATCGATTCCAAGCCGGACAAAACAACATCTTGACATTGTGAACATCTTTCGCATGTTGCCTCTTGAATAAGAATACATAAAATAATCAACTCCAAAAACGTTATCAAATATGTCTAAAATTTCATGGCGCCCTGGCACCCAGATTTATCCACTTCCGGCAGTGATTGTGACATGTGGTGACAAACCTGAGAACTGGAATATGCTCACTGTGGCATGGACAGGCACAATCTGTTCCGACCCTGCCATGTGTTATATCTCCGTAAGGCCTGAAAGAGCCTCCTACCCACTCATCACAGAGAACATGGAATTCACAATAAACCTGACCACAGCAGATATGGCACGAGCCACAGACTGGGCAGGAGTGCGTTCCGGACGCGACTATGATAAATGGAAAGAAACCGGACTAACCCCACTGCCGGGAGAAAAAGTGGCTTCACCAACTATTGAAGAATCCCCTCTGAGCATTGAATGCAAAGTGAAATCCGTGATGAAACTCGGCTCTCACGACATGTTTATCTCGGAAGTGATAAATGTCAGGGCAGACTCCCGTTTTCTCGACCCTGAAACCGGGCGCTTCTCTCTTGAGGACGCAAACCTTCTCGCCTATTCCCATGGACTCTATCACTCACTCGGAGAGATAATAGGGAACGGGAGTTTGGGAGTTTCATTAAAAAATAATTTGTAAATAATTGGCTTTAAATTTGGTAGAGTCAATTTTTCTTTGTATCTTTGTTCTACAGTGTTCTAATTATAAAAAGTATGTATTTAGACATTCGCAAAGGCAAAGATCGCCGTTTCTACATAATGCAGGGATTTCGCGTAAAGGGTGGCGGAACCTCTACGAAAGTTTACATGAAATTAGGGAAGGAATCCGATATAAAGGAGAAGTACGGCTGCGCCGATGCCGAGGCATGGGCCCGCCAGAAACTAAAGGAGATAAACGACAGTATAAAGGAGGACAAGGCCTCTGTGATTGTCTCGTACAATCCTAATAAAAAGATCGAATCAGGCCAGTGGAGGAGCGTGCATTGCGGCCACATGGTACTTCTGCCTCTGTACAATAAGCTTGGGATGGCCAGATTCTCGGCAGAGGTGACTGCGCGCCACCGCTTTAAGTTCGACTTTGCCGATATCATGTGCAAGCTGGTGATGTGCCGGATCCTTTTCCCCGATTCCAAGCGAGCCACCAGGGAATGCCTGACAGCCTTTGTCGATGCGCCTGATTTCTCGCTTGATGACATATACAACTTCCTGGGGGTTCTGGCAAAGGAAATCACACCCTTGCAGAAGAGTCTGTATGATGCGACAAAAAATGAACTGTCCCGCAGGACAGGCGTGATCTACTACGACTGTACAAACTACTATTTTGAGATAGAACGGGAAGACAGTCTGCGCAGATACGGCAAGTCAAAGGAGCACCGTCCTAATCCGATTGTACAGATGGGTATGTTCATGGATGCGGACGGACTTCCTCTTGCGTTCTGCATCAATCCCGGCAACACAAGCGAGCAGCAGACCTTGCAGCCGCTCGAGGAGATACTTGCAAATGAATTTAATCTCAGCGAGTTCGTGGTCTGCACAGATGCAGGGTTGGCAAGCATCAACAACAGACAGTACAATACTACGGAGGGACGGAACTATATAGTGACACAGTCCATACCGGGCCTTCCAAAGCTGATGAAGGAATGGGCCCTCGAAAAGACAGGCTGGAGGAGACTTGGAGATAAGGAGGACCGGACCTATGACATATCGGATATTGACCTTGAATCGGAAAAGGAACATCTCTATTACCATGAGCGCTGGTTCAAGGAAGACCGCTCGAACGTGAAGAATTACGAAGAACGACTGATAGTCACCTTCTCCCCCAAGTTCGCTCTGTATCAGCGACAGCTTCGTGCACAGCACATTGAGAAAGCGTTGAAGATGATAGAGAAAAAATCGGAGAAATCTCGTCAGACGCAACAGGATCCGCGCAGGCTGATTGCCACGACATATTGTACCGCAGACGGTGAAGTGGCTGAAAAAAGTGTTATGAGCCTCGATCTGGAGGCGATAGAGAAGGAAAGTGCCATGGACGGTCTTAACTGTGTGGCTACCAGACTTGAGGACTCGGTCGGCGAGATACTTCACGTCAACGGCTTCCGGTATGAGATTGAACATCTGTTCAGGGTCACCAAGACAGAGTTTGATGCACGTCACGTATATCTGCGACGCGAAGACAGGATCCGGGCTCATTTTGCCATCTGCTTTGTGGCGTTGCTGCTGCTCAAGGCCTTCCAGAAGCAAATCAATGACGGCCTGAGCGAAGAGCACCAATACTCGACCGAGCAGATTATCAACGCCCTTGCGGGAATGGACTATAACGTGGTGAGGGGAACCGGATATGTGCCTGCGTACTCTGCCACCGAACTCAGGTCAAGATGTTGCGAGGTATCCAATGTACACATTGACACGCAGATAGTAGTGAACCGTAAAATGCGACAGTATATCAAAATGTTAAAGAAATGTTAAAATTTAGCCATTGAAATTTGTTAGCACAATCGGACACTCATAATCAACTGAGTGCCCGATTGTTATATGGTATAACTCCCAAACTCGGGAAGATAAGTAAAAAATCCCAAGATTTTATATACTTTTGCAAATTAGTGGCCGGCAAAAAAAATTCATATCGATTCCAAGCCGGACAAAACAACATCTTGACATTGTGAACATCTTTCGCATGTTGCCTCTTGAATAAGAATACATAAAATAATCAACTCCAAAAACGTTATCAAATATGTCTAAAATTTCATGGCGCCCTGGCACCCAGATTTATCCACTTCCGGCAGTGATTGTGACATGTGGTGACAAACCTGAGAACTGGAATATGCTCACTGTGGCATGGACAGGCACAATCTGTTCCGACCCTGCCATGTGTTATATCTCCGTAAGGCCTGAAAGAGCCTCCTACCCACTCATCACAGAGAACATGGAATTCACAATAAACCTGACCACAGCAGATATGGCACGAGCCACAGACTGGGCAGGAGTGCGTTCCGGACGCGACTATGATAAATGGAAAGAAACCGGACTAACCCCACTGCCGGGAGAAAAAGTGGCTTCACCAACTATTGAAGAATCCCCTCTGAGCATTGAATGCAAAGTGAAATCCGTGATGAAACTCGGCTCTCACGACATGTTTATCTCGGAAGTGATAAATGTCAGGGCAGACTCCCGTTTTCTCGACCCTGAAACCGGGCGCTTCTCTCTTGAGGACGCAAACCTTCTCGCCTATTCCCATGGGCTCTATCACTCACTCGGAGAGATAATAGGGAAATTCGGTTTTTCTGTAAAAAAATAAGACAAGACTCTGCTAAAACAGGCTTCTTTCATTTGATGCTCGGCGGAATCACAATCACATGCTATATGGAATAATGACAATACCTATATGTAGGGATTGCGAGACTATATAATCTTTCATAATTTTGCATCGACAAAAACAAGATGGAAAGAGCTTTAGTTATTAGTTATTTAGAGTAAGAACTATCAAGTTTCTCTCGTAGGCGTCAAGACTTGAGAAACTTGATTTGTTTTTATCAACACTTAATACTTCTAACCAGAAATGACACATAACCCCAAATATAAGCCAACCGACAGAATGGTGTCGCTCATATCCGACAACTACCAGCTTATCCAAGTGATGAGCCGTTTCGGAATACCGTTGGGATTCGGCGACAAAACAGTGACTGAAGTCTGCTCCGACAACGGCGTGGATTGCAGAACATTCCTCACCGTAGTGAATTTCATGATCGATGGCTTTTCCAATTTCGATTCCACTCCTGAAGTGTCGGTGGAAGCGCTGATGCATTATTTGCGGCAAAGCCATATCTATTTCCTCGAATACTGTCTTCCTGCCATCAGAAGAAAACTGCTCGACGGCATACAATTGCGAACATCGGATGTTTCATTTCTAATTGTAAAACTTTTTGATGAATACATCAAAGAGGTCACCATTCATATGGAACACGAGGAGCACACGGTGTTTGAATATGTCAAAGCTCTTCTCAATGGGGAAAAAACCGACAGTTTCAAGATTGCCACCTATAGCGACCACCATGAACAAGTGGGTTACAAACTGAAGGAGCTAAAGAACATAATTATAAAATATTGCCCCCAGGATGCCGACACAAATCTATTGAATGCCGCGCTCTACGACATCTACAGATGTGAGGACGAGCTCACAAGTCATTGCCTTGTGGAAGACTGTCTGCTTGTGCCTGCAATAGTTCGACTTGAGCGCGAATCCACAACTGCTAACCGGGATTGCTAATCCTTATAAACCATGTTGAAAGAAGAAAAAATCCATATTGTCATAGCAGAAGTGTCGCCGGTGCTGTCTTCCGGTTTCTCTCAGTGTCTGCGCCGGCTTCCGGGCGTTCAGACCAACGTAATCGAAGTTAAAACATTAGATGACCTGACAGACTGTGTGAGAGGGAGAACACCCGACGTGGTTCTTGTGAACCCCACATTCGGAGGCATGTTCCATCCCGCTCAGTTTCGTGCGGAATTTATAGGCAGGGATTTCAAGATTGTGGCAATTGAAATTGGCAAACTCAGCAAACAGGCGACAGCTCTTTATGACGAGGTGGTGTCGGTGATCGACGACACCGAAACAATATCACGAAAATTCAAAGAACTGTGCCTGAACTCCGGTGACGCACATGAAGGAAAAGACACATTGTCGCAACGCGAGAAAGAGATTATTTCATTGGTTGTGAAAGGACTTACAAACCAAGAAATCGCCGACAAACTGTTTCTGTCAATCCATACAGTTATAACACACAGAAGAAATATCGCGAGAAAACTGGAAATACATTCCGCAACGGGTCTGACTATCTACGCAATAGTGAATAAAATTGTGGATATTGCAGAAATAAAGCTCTGATAATTCACATAAAACTTATATTGAGACCTATATCGAGATAAACGCCATTCGCCAATAATCGCGATTGGCGTATTATTACACGCGTGTCGGATGCGGTCGTTTCGATATTTTTTTGTAATTTTGCATCTGCACTTGGCTGTCCGGCCGAGGATGAGTTCATTATCCTTTCGATTGAAGGATTTTAATTAACATATCTGAAATGACCGACAAACGTAATAATACCGGGGACTTTGGCTCCAACCCTTTCAAATTTGACCCGAAGGCAAGCAAGCGGATGATTCGCAACAGACGCATTGTGAAATTCCTCTGGATTTCGTTTCTTTCTCTGGGCGCCATAATTGCCTTATTCCTGCTTTTGATATACAACGGGGTGATTGGCTACATGCCACCTATTGAGGAACTTGAAGACCCTCATGACAAACTTGCCTCAGTTGTGATTGCTTCCGACGGCACAACCGAGCTCGGCCGCTATTTCGCAGGAGCGGGCAACAGGGTGAACTCTGACTACAAAACAGTATCTCCTTACGTAATCGACGCTCTCATCTCGACTGAAGATGAACGATATTACGACCATTCCGGCATAGACTTTATCGCTCTCGGACGCGCCGGTGTAAAGACTCTCATGATGGGAAATAAGTCTGCGGGAGGCGGCTCCACTATCACTCAGCAGCTCGCAAAGCAGCTCTATTCCCGTCCATCATCCAATATGTTTAAAAGGGCACTTCAGAAGCCTATTGAATGGATGATTTCTATAAAACTTGAGCGCTTCTACACAAAAGAAGAAATTATAAACATGTATCTCAACCGTTTTGACTTCCTCAACAATGCTGTGGGAATCAAGACGGCAGCAAATGTATATTTCCATAAAGAGCCTTCAGAATTAAAGGCGGAAGAGGCTGCAATGCTTGTGGGTATGCTCAAAAATCCGAGCTACTTCAATCCATTGCGACATGCAGAACGCACGCTTGAACGCCGAAATGTTGTAATCGACCAAATGCTTAAAGCCGGAAAACTGACAAAGGCTGAAGCTGATTCCCTAAAGGCTCTCCCCCTCGGGCTCGATTATCATCGCGTAGACCATCGCGAAGGCGGGGCTCCATATCTACGTGAAGAGATAAGAATGCTCATGAACGCCAAAAAGCCTGTGCGCCCTGACCGCGACAAATATAAAAGCAATCTCGGCTATATTCTGGCCATGGGACAATATAACACTGACTCCACCCAGTGGGAGGAGAATCCGCTATACGGCTGGATTTTAAAGAATCCTAAGCCTGACGGCACATACTATGACATATATACAGACGGTCTTAAAATTTATACCACAATAGATGTCAAGATGCAGCAATATGCAGAAGAAGCAGTCTATGAGCATCTTGGCGGAACTCTGCAGCCGGCTTTTTTCCGAGAGAAACAGGGTCAGAAGACCGGCCCCTACACCACTAACCAGGATGAACTCAGCCATAAAGGCGTGATGAATCTCATCAAAAACGCCATGAAGCAAACCGAGCGTTGGAGAGTGTTCAAGAATGCAGGCATGAGTGAAGAAGAAATAGAGAAAACATTCCATGTGCCATATAAAATGGATGTGTTTGCATATGTAAAAGAGAACGGGAAGCATGTGCCAGGATCCAAGACCGTGACTATGACTCCCTATGACTCGCTTCTATATATGAAGTCGATTTTGAGAACAGGCATGATGAGCATGGATCCACATAACGGCTATGTGAAAGCTTATGTGGGTGGTCCCGACTTCACATATTTCCAATATGACATGGTGTCGAGAGGGCGCAGGCAGATTGGCTCTACAGCCAAGCCTTTCCTCTACACTCTTGCCATGGAGCAAGACTTCACACCTTGTTCACAATTCCTTAACACTCAACCCACCTTCGGCAACTGGTCGCCTCGAAATTCGGGAAGTGCGAGGGTTGGCGACATGGTAGACCTGAGATGGGCATTGACAAACTCAAACAACTGGATTTCCGCTCGTCTTGTCTACGCGCTGGGAGCAAAGAGTCTTGCCAATAAAATGAGAATGTTTGGTGTGACCGGCCATATCGACGCCACTCTTCCTCTTGCACTCGGCACAGTGGATGTGCCTGTAAAAGAGATGGTGGCTGCCTACACCACTTTTGCCAACAAAGGTCTGCGGGTAGACCCCGTGTTTGTCACACGCATTGAAGACAATCAAGGGAACCTTATCTATTCGGCAACTCCTCACCGAAGTGAAGTGACGAGTGAAGACGCTTATTACAAGATTCTTTCTATACTATTAAATGTTGTAGACAGCGGCACAGCGGCAAGTCTTCGCGGCAGGTATGGCATCAGCGCACAGATGGGAGGAAAGACCGGAACAACCAACTCTAACTCTGACTCTTGGTTTATGGGCTTCACTCCGGATCTTGTCACCGGCGTGTGGGTAGGAGGCGAAGAACGCTACATCCATTTCAACACCATGGCTCTCGGCCAGGGCGCAAGAGCCGCCTTGCCTATCTATGGCTTCTATATGCAAAAAGTGTATGCCGATAAAAAACTTCCTTACTCTCAAGACGCAAAATTTGAGTTCCCGGCAGATTTCAATGCGTGTGCCGGAGAAGTGTTTGAAAACACTGAAAGCAATGAGGTTGAGGAAGTGACAGAAGGCATATTTGATTAAGCCAATAATCAGCAACATCCTCACGACTCTTTGTGACACAATAATTAAATCAAGCGGAAAATCCGCGCATCAATATGATTTTACCAATATATTTATACGGACATCCGGTGCTCCGAAAGGAGGCTGAAGACATCGAACCTGACTATCCTGAGCTCAAAAAGCTCATCGAAGACATGTTTGAGACAATGTATCATTCCGAGGGAGTTGGCCTTGCGGCTCCACAGATTGGATTGCCTATCAGCGTGATCGTTATAGACGGCAATGTGCTCGCCGAGAATTTCCCGGAATGCAAAGACCTGAAGTTCGCCCTCATAAATCCTGAGCTTGATGTGATTGAAGACAAGTCTCCGGTGACTCGCGACGAGGGATGCCTATCTCTCCCCGGACTCTCTGAACCGGTTAAGCGATATGAACATGTCCGCCTTAACTGGCTCGACGAGAATTTCGAGGAACATGAGCAGGAATTCACCGGCTTTGCAGCCAGAATCATTCAGCATGAGTTTGATCATCTTCTCGGCAAAGTATACACCGACAGGGTTTCTCCCATTCGGAAACAGATGATTCGCACAAAACTCAATAATATTGCCAAAGGAAAAGTGAGATGTGACTATCGCACAAAGGCCGCCTCAAAATAATATAATTCCCCAAAAACAACTCTGATTATTTATTCATAAAGATGGCAGACGACAAAAAAATAATATTCTCTATGGTGGGAGTGAGCAAAATCATTCCTCCGCAGCGACAAATCCTGAAAGACATTTATCTTTCTTTCTTTTACGGTGCAAAAATCGGCATCATCGGTCTTAACGGTTCCGGCAAGTCCACTCTTTTGAAAATTATTGCAGGAATTGACAAGAGTTATCAGGGAAATGTGGTTTTCTCTCCGGGCTATTCAGTAGGCTATCTTGAACAGGATCCCAAGCTCGACCCTGAAAAGACTGTGAAAGAAGTAGTGCAAGAAGGTGTGCAGCCTGTGCTCGACCTTCTAAAAGAATATGACGATGTGAACAATGCTTTCGCCGACCCTGAAGTGCTTGAAGACCCTGACAAGATGGAAAAACTCATCAACCGCCAGGCTGAACTTCAAGACAAGCTCGATGCTTGCGATGCATGGAACATCGACAATAAACTCGAACGCGCTATGGATGCTCTTCGCTGCCCACCCGACGACAAGAAAATTGCGGTGCTTTCCGGTGGCGAACGCCGTCGCGTGGCTCTTTGCCGCCTCCTTCTTCAGCAGCCCGACATTCTATTGCTCGATGAGCCTACCAACCACCTTGACGCCGAATCTATCGACTGGCTCGAACAGCATCTGCAGCAGTATCCCGGCACTGTTATCGCCGTGACTCACGACCGTTATTTCCTCGATCATGTGGCCGGATGGATTCTTGAACTCGACCGAGGCGAAGGAATTCCTTGGAAAGGCAATTATAGCTCATGGCTTGACCAGAAGACCAAGCGCATGGCTCAGGAGGAGAAGCAGGCAAGCAAGCGCCGCAAGACCCTTGAAAGAGAGTTGGAATGGGTGCGTATGGCGCCCAAGGCACGACAGGCTAAAGGAAAGGCTCGTCTGTCAAGCTACGACCGCCTATTGAATGAAGACCAGAAGCAGCGCGAGGAGAAACTGGAGATTTTCATCCCCAACGGCCCGCGTCTCGGCAACAAAGTTATCGAGGCACAGCATCTTGCCAAGGCATATGACGACAAGGCTCTATTCACAGATCTCAATTTCATGCTGCCACCCAACGGCATTGTGGGCGTTATCGGACCTAACGGTGCAGGCAAGACCACATTGTTCCGTCTCATAATGGGGCTTGAGAAACAAGACAAAGGAGACTTTGAGGTTGGCGAAACCGTAAAAATTGCATATGTTGACCAGAACCACAAAGATCTTTCGCCTGAAAAAACAGTCTACGAGGTAATCTCGCAGGGAGTGGATTCATTCCGCATGGGCGGACGAGACATGAATGCGCGCGCATATCTCTCAAAATTCAATTTCACCGGTGCAGATCAGGAGAAAAAAATAGGTGTGCTATCGGGTGGCGAGCGCAATCGCCTACATCTGGCAATGGCATTAAAAGAGGAAGGAAACGTTCTTCTGCTCGACGAGCCCACCAACGACATCGATGTCAACACCCTGCGTGCTCTTGAAGAGGGCCTTGAGAATTTCGCCGGATGTGCCGTTGTAGTAAGCCACGACCGTTGGTTTCTCGACCGCATAGCCACCCACATCCTTGCATTTGAGGGCGACAGCCAGGTGACATTCTACGAAGGCTCCTACTCCGACTACGAGGAATTCAAGAAAAAACGCGACGGCAACGACACCCCCCACCGCATCCGCTACCGCAAACTCGTCTGACACATCACGTGTCTTGACAGCGTTAGTTATATAAATGCCGTGGTTCAATATATCATGAATGCTGTTTACTTCAATACCAGCTTTTTGAAACAGTGGAATATTACCTCTTTATTGACGAGTGCGGAGACTATAACCTCGCAAGGCACGACCCCGTATCTCACCGTCATTCATAGAAACTATTCAAATATTATTCGCATCAGAACTGACGTTAAAAAATTACGGAGCGTATAAATCGTGTGAGGATTTATACGCTCCGTAATTTGATTTATATTTTTCACTTTGTCTCTTTAAGTGCAGTACATCTGCAGATGAGAATCAGTTGCGTGAAACAATAGATTAGAATCAAACGTCGGGATTCTGATGTTGGGATTATGCTCCGGAATCAGATGTCGAGCTGACTGGAGAGCGTGAGTTTTTTTGTGGGAGAGACTTCGCTCACTTTGGCGAGAATGGGCAGAAAATTTGTGTAGGAGTGCGCAAGCACAACAAAGTTTATTTCTGTTGTGCCATTGTCATAGTTATATTCCACATAGAAGGTGGAAAGATGTATGCCGTTGTTTTCAAGCACATCTTTATATGGACGGAGGTCATCGACTATGCCATCAACCATCAGGCTTATCACTTTTGATTCCTGTCCTAACTTCCTACGCTTTTCGTATTGCTCAAATGTCACAAGCGTGACAAGTATCAACAATGTGGCGCCTATTGAACATAAATACATGCCTATGCCCACTGCCATTCCGATAATGGCAGTCATCCATATCCCTGCAGCCGTGGTGAGTCCTCTCACAGCTCCCTTCATATGGATCATGGCGCCACCACCGATAAAGCCTATGCCGGTGATCACCTGAGCCGCTATTCGCCCGGGGTCGCCATTCTTTAGGCCAAGATACACCTGAGGGACGTAAATAGACAAGAGCATCGAAAGGCACGCACCCATAGATATGAGCGCAAAAGTGCGTATTCCGGCCACTTGCCCCTTACGCTTGCGTTCTGCGCCCACTATCATTCCCAAAGTCATGCTGAGAACAAGGCGGAACATGCTGTTCACCATGTTCACCTCAAGAGAATTGATGGCATCAACTCCACTTCGGGCAAAGCCTAATATCTCCTCTAACATTACACCAGCTTAATCCACTCATCGCGATCTCCCGGCAGGAGGTCGACAACAGGTATCTCGATCATAGTATAACATCCCGGCTTCAGACGCATGGAAGCACGAGCCACACACACGAGCACCTGCCCTGTGAGAGCCGGATTGTTAATCTTCATGTCAAACTCGAAAAGCTGATTCTGCGTTTTGCCGCTCACTCCCTTGCGCACAAGATTCACTCCATGTCCCATATCCTTGAGAGCATCCACATTGTCAACCTTCATTACATGGGTTTCGTCTGAAGCAAAATAAGGGTCAGCCTTTATTGATGCGGCCACCTTCTCAAAGTCGTAGCCGGGCAGAATCTCCACATAAACCATGCGTCGATGTATTCCCGTGCCCACAGGTATAGTCATCGACAATGCCGCTTTCACACCCTCGATAGCCTTGACAGCCACAGTGTGCCCCATGCTCATTCCGGGGCCGAAATTTGTATATGTAATCCCCTTGGGAGCAACAGCCTCAAGCAAAGCCCTCACAACCGAGTCGCTGCCCGGGTCCCAGCCGGCTGAAATCACACTCACCTTCCCGTGTTCACGCGCCACTTCTCCGAGACTCCTTCGGAGCGACGGAATCTGAGTGTGAATGTCAAAACTGTCAACAGTGTTTATACCCTTAGCAAGGATAGACTTGGCATACTCCTCAACTTTTCTTGTGGGAGTGGCAAGGATGGCCACATCAACGTCACTCAATTCTTCAATATCTGACACGACACTGATTTCTGCCGGAATACCCTCTCGGTTGGCGGCATCGCGGCGCACAACGCCTGCAATCTCAAAATCGGGAGCTTCTGCAAGAGCCTGTAGAGCATACTTGCCGATATTGCCGTAACCCACTACGGCTGCACGGATTTTCTTCATAACTTAAAAAGCAGATAAATTAAAAAATAGCCCGTATAATCTGAGGGGCCTCTTGAATTAACTTTACAAAGGTAATAAGAATATCGTAAAAATTCTGTAATTTTGCACTTGTTTTTCCACACCCCTGCATAAAAGGGGTATTTAACTAAACATTTTAATCGTTTTATTCATTTATGGATTGGTTTATCGAACTGCTCCGGCCGGGAAACATGTCGCTCGCCAGCACGGTTCTACTCTACTCCTTCGTGATTTTTTCGGGAATCATCCTTGGCAAGGTTAAGATTTTCGGAGTGTCGCTTGGGGTGACATTCGTGCTGTTTGTTGGCATTCTGCTCGGCCACTTCGGTTATGCCGTTGAGGGGACCACGCTCCACTTCCTACGTGAATTCGGGCTCATTCTCTTCATCTTTTCTATCGGCATGCAGGTGGGTCCGGGATTCTTCTCTTCCTTCAAAGAGGGTGGCATCAGGATGAACATGCTTGCCCTGTTGGGGATTGTTCTTAACGTCGGCATAATGCTGACCATTTATTTTCTTCAAGGAGGCTCTGAAGGGGCCACATCAATCACCGACATGGTGGGTGTGATGTGTGGCGCCATCACCAACACCCCCGCTCTTGGCGCGGCACAGCAGACAGTGCTTCAGGTTGATTCATCTGCTTATGAAGTGAGCCAGCAGATGTCGATGGGATATGCAGCCGCCTACCCTCTCGGCGTGGTGGGAATCATCTGCACTATGATTGCCATAAAACTGATTTTCAAAGTCAATATCGATGATGAAATCAAAGAGGTGGAAGACGAAAAAAGCGATTCCACACAAACTCCCGAGATTCTGACTTTCAAAGTCACCAACGAGCTTGTGTCGGGTCTCTCAATGTTTAAGCTCCACACTCTCATCAGCTGCAACTACACCTGCTCCAGAATTCTGAAACCCGACGGAACAACCGTTGTGCCTACATCAAAAGATGAAATCGAACTTGACGACCTCGTGCTGATTGTTTGCGCAAAACAAGATGAAGAGATTTTCTCAAGATTCATTGGTCCGAGAGTAGACATGAAATGGCCGATGGACAACGGCCCTGTAGTGTCGCGCAGAATTCTTATAACGCAAACCGACTATAATGGAGTGAAACTCGGGTCGCTGCATCTTCGCGACGCCTACGAACTCAACGTCACCCGCGTGAACCGCGCCGGCATGGATCTCCTCGCGAGCCCCAACCTCAGGCTCCAGATAGGCGACCGCGTAACTGTTGTCGGGAAACTTGACCACATCGAGCTCCTGGCACGCAAACTCGGCAACTCCATGAAGCGTCTCAACGAGCCTAACCTTGTGACAATGTTCATTGGCATATTCCTCGGCATCATAGCAGGAAGCCTGCCTATCCAGTTCCCCGGAATGTCTGTGCCTATGAAACTCGGTCTTGCTGGCGGCCCGCTCGTTGTGGCAATATTGATTGGTGCATACGGACATAAAATACATCTCGTGACCTACACCAACTCTGCCGCCAACCTGTTGCTGCGAGAGATTGGCATATGCCTCTTCCTCGCGTCGGTGGGGATAGCTGCCGGAAAAGATTTCGCAGCCACAGTGTTCAACCTCAAAGGTGCAATGTGGGTAGGCTACGGCTTTGCTATCACAGTGATTCCATTGATTGTGGTGGGATGTGTGGCAAGAGGTAAATACAAGATGAACTATCTCTCCATAATAGGCATGATGAGCGGAAGCTACACCGACCCTCCGGCATTGGCTTATGGCAACAAAGTGGCCAATAATGATGCCCCGGCAGTAGCATATTCTACCGTTTATCCTCTCACCATGTTTATGCGCGTGATAGTGGCACAAGTGATTGTGCTTTGCTTTCTGGAATAAATACGCCGCAGACACATTTCAATTATTTTGAATCCTAATAGAAGGCGCGGTGTGAGCCGCGCCTTCTATGCTCCTTATATAACTCACTCTTTATAATACAACACACTCTCTCTGATGAACATTTCTCATTATGGAATTTACATTAGCTTTTATTCTTGAGGTAATCGGCACAGTCGCCGCCGCAATAAGCGGTATCAGACTCGCCGCAACAAAAAAATTCGACTGGTTCGGGGCATACACCGTAGGCCTCATAACTGCCTGCGGAGGAGGCACCCTTCGCGATCTTTTGCTCGACATACCGGTGTTCTGGATGCAGACGTGGTGGTATCTCGGAGTCACAGCCCTGTCTCTAATAACAGTGATAACTTTCAGAAGTCTGCTTGTAAAGCAAGAAAAGATGCTTTTCTTGTTCGACAGCATTGGTCTTGCCCTATTCTGCGTGATAGGAATTCACAAAACTCTTGCCATTGACTACCCTATGTGGGTGGCCACCGTAATGGGTGTTGTGACAGGTGCATTCGGAGGAGTTTTGCGAGACATCCTTATCAATGAAGAGCCGCTGGTGTTTCGCAAAGACATCTATGCCACTGCTTGCCTTGCCGGGGCGCTCGTCTACTGGGGGCTTCTCGAAACCGGCTTTTCCACTACTACACAACAACTCAGTTGCGCCGCAACTATTATAGGCATACGCTTTCTTACACTCAAGTTCAATCTCTCACTCCCTGTGCTTTCCGACAAAACAGACAAACATTGACAGGAGTATTTTTATTCATTTTCTTGGACAATGTCACCCGTAACCGTTTGTTAAGACCATAATTTGAATCCTAATCTGAATTTTAACCCAACTAAAAGATGAAGTGAAGATGAACAGGAAGTTTTGAAGCAAGTTTTTTCATGAAATTTGCATAGTACTGAGAATTTTTGTAACTTTGCAGGCCAATTGACGGGATCGCGACCTGTCAAAACCAACTTTTTTTCAAAGAATTAATTTAACTGCAGAAAATTAGAATGAAAGCAAAAATTCATCCCGAGAACTACCGTGAGGTTGTTTTCAAAGACATGTCGAACGACGAAACTTTCATCACTCGCTCGACTGTGGCAACTCGTGAGACTATCGAAATCGACGGCAAAGAGTATCCTCTCGTAAAGCTTGAGATCACATCTTCTTCTCACCCCTTCTTCACCGGCAAGCAGAAACTCGTCGACACCGCAGGTCGCGTCGACAAATTCCGCAGCCGCTACGGCAACCGTGCAAAGAAGTAATTGCCAACATAATGCTTCAACAAGAAAGGCTGTGCCCCATGACGATGGTGCGCAGCCTTTTCTTTATTCCGGACTATAGTTTTTCTGTCTTCTTCCTATCTTAACGGGCTATCAAGATATGACGTGAGAATAAGCACAGCGGCCATCTCGTCGGCTCTCCCCTTTTCTGCCCTCTGCTTTTTCGAGAATCCTCCGGCCAGCATTTCTCTATGGGCTATCGCAGAAGTGAATCTTTCATCAACCATAGTGACTTTCATGTCCGGCAGCTCTTTGCGAAGACATTTAAGGAACGGTGTTATATATTTCATGCTCTCACTGGGATTTCCTTGCATATCGCGTGGCTCTCCCACAATTATCTCGTCTACCGGCTCTCGCGAACAATAATCGCGAATAAAATCCATTAAATCGCATGAACGCACAGTCGGCAATCCATTGGCGATTATCTTCAAGACATCCGTAACCGCCACTCCGCAACGCTTGCGACCATAGTCTATCGCCATGATTCTTCCCATAACTAAGTTTGTTATTTCATTTGAGAGATTATTATTATTGCTTCAAAGTTAATAAAAATAAGCGCCCGAATCAAATATTGCTTATGCATTGTCATGCAATCAGCCATTCAATCAGCACTGAACGGCAACATCCTTATGCATGGGAACAGTCCCGATTAACAATCGTTAACAATTAGGTTCCAAAAAAGAGTTTTGCAGATTAAAAACGTATTTACAGACTTTAATTGTTCCATTGCAGCGATATTATTTGTAGCAAACTTTCGCGCTTACTAATTTTGCACAAGTAAAATCATAAGATTTCCACATGAACCGCAAATTAATAAACCTCTTTTTACCACTTTCGGCAGCATTGGCGTTCTTTCCTTGCACAACAGCCCATGCTCAAATGCCAATCAAGATTGATGAAAAAGTGACTGCCGAAATGGTAACGGCTCCACCATCGGCAGCAAAGCCCACAAAATGGTCTTTTTCAGAATGTGTTGACTGGGCTATCAGCAACAGCACTGAAATTAGACGCAACATATTAAGCATTCTTCAGGCTGACGAGAACATCGGCGCTGCAAAAGATGCCTGGCTTCCTTCCGTGGGGTTTTCAATGAATCATAATTTCACAAACTATCCCTCCCCTAACGATGGAAACAGGAGCAACATTTACGGAGGCAACTATGGAGTGAACGCCTCCTGGACTGTGTGGGAAGGTAATATCAGAAAATACCGGCTTGAATCAGCAAAAATCACACGACGTCAGCAGGAACTGGCCGGCGATGACGCGGCCCACACAATCAAACTTGGCATTCTTCAGGCCTATCTCAACATAATGTATGCACGCGAAGCAGTAGAGATTGCAACGCAGACTCTACAGGTCAGCACCTCTCAGACTGAGCGGGCAAAACGCCTTATGGAATCAGGAAGGACGTCAAAAGTTGATTTCGCCCAGATTGAAAGCCAAATGGCACAAGACACCTATAATCTCGTCCAGGCAGAAAGCAACGTTGAGTCGGCGAAAATGAATTTGAAAAAAATTCTTGAACTTGGAATCGACTATAACCTTGAAATCTAAGACGTTGACTTTTCAGACTCCGAGGTGCTTGCATCGCTTCCGGAAATGAACGATGTGTTTTCGTTTGCGTCATCGTGGCTGCCAAGTTTCAAGAGCAATGACCTAAGCAAGGATATATATGAAAACGACATAAAAATAGCAAAAGCCGGACGTGCGCCGGAAATAGCACTAACAGGCGGAGTGTCATCAGGATACACTTCGGGAGGCCCGGCATGGGGAACACAGATGGGGCACAATCTGAATGAATCAGTGGGCCTTAGCTTCTCGATTCCAATTTACGATGCCAACGCCACTAAAAGAAAAGTGGCACAGGCAAAACTCTCTGCCCTTGAATATGACCTGGCCAACGAGAGTCTTCTAAACAACCTGTCGCAGACGATTGAAAGCCTATATATCAACGCAAGAAACGCCAAGGCTAAATTCTTGTCAGGGCAGACTCAGCTTGAAGCCACCGGACTCACAGCCGACCTTGTGAACCGACAGTTTGAACTTGGACTTGTGAACCCGCTTGAACTCCTCACAGCCCATAACAACCTGCTAAACGCACGCCTTGAAATGTTGCAAAACAAATACATGGCTATTCTCGCCAACAAGACTATAACCTATTATGCCACAACTCAAATCTCTCTACCTTGACAATGCCGCATCGGCAACATTCACAACGAAAATTAATCATAAATGAAAACCTATAATCTCACACTATCCTTTGCCGTCATGCTTCTGGCAACGGCTTCATGTTCAGAAAAGCCTAAAGTGGAACTGGAGACCTACACCGTAGAGCCAATCTCATTGTCGGAGGTGGTGACAGCCACCGGCACTATGGAGTCTGTCACACAGGTGGATGTCGGCACCCAAGTGACCGGCATAATCGACAAACTGTATGCCGACTACAACGACCACGTTTCCAAAGGCCAGCTGCTTGCAGAAATCGAAAAAACGCTTCTCGACAGCGAACTGAAAAGCGCCGATGCCAATATGGCTTCTGCAAAAGCAAACTATGAATATGCCAAAACAAACTATGAACGCGACAAGAAACTTCATGACGAGCAACTGATCTCTGACTATGAATTCCAGACATCTAAACGCGACTATGACGTGGCACGCCTTTCTTATGAAAAAAGCCAGGCCGACAGAGTGAGAGCCGCCAAGAATCTGAACTACGCGGAAATCTACTCCCCTATCGACGGCATTATTATCTCTCGAGAGGTGGAAGTTGGCCAGACAGTGGTTTCTAGCATGAATGTGGCCAACCTCTATGTGATTGCAGACCTTGAAAACATGCAAGTGGTCGGGAATGTGGATGAAGCCGACATAGGGCAGGTAAAAGTGGGGCAACATGTGACATTCACTGTCGACGCCTACACTGACGACACTTTTAACGGCACTGTCACTCAGGTTCGTCTTAACCCCACCACAACTTCCAACGTTGTGACATATGAAGTGATTGTAGACGCCCCCAATCCGGAATTGAAACTTATTCCGGGCATGACTGCCAATCTGACAATCTACACACTTGAGCTCGACAACGTTACAGCAGTGCCTTTGAGAGCATTGAAGTTTAAGCCAAATGAGAATGATGACGAGAACGGCCTGCCAACGCCCGTGGCATCAAAAGAGAAATCAGACGCATATGTATGGATAGATAAAGGAGACCGCCTGGTTCAGACCCCTGTCGGGCTCGGTGCTTCCAACAGCAACTATCAGCAGATAACCTCCGGCTTAAAGAACGGCGACAAAGTGGCAATGCAATATGTCGAACAGGTTTCTAAGCCGAAAGAAGGGAATGCCGAAGAAAATCCGTTTATGCCTAAACCGCCGGGAGCTAAAAAGAGAAAATAAACAAGGGGCACTCACTTCTAATCCTCATAATAATGGCAAAAGAGATAATAAAGATTGAAAATCTAAAACGATATTTCAAAGTCGGAGATGAAACCGTAAAAGCACTAAGAGGAGTGTCGTTCACAATCTATGAAGGTGAGTTCGTCACAATCATGGGCACTTCCGGATCGGGGAAGTCAACTCTTCTTAACACACTCGGATGTCTCGACACTCCATCTTCCGGAGAGTATCTGCTTGACGGAATACCGGTGAAAGGTATGGGAAAGAATGAACGCGCACGCATACGCAACAGAAAAATAGGGTTCATTTTCCAGAACTATAATCTGCTCCCCAAAACCACTGCCCTTGAAAATGTAGAGCTCCCTTTGCTCTACAACCCTGCCGTGGGCGCAAGAGAGAGGGCTGAAAGAGCAGAAAAATGCCTGCGCGAAGTAGGGCTTGGCGAAAGACTTATGCATAAAAGCAACCAGATGTCAGGAGGTCAGCAGCAGCGTGTGGCAATCGCGCGCGCACTCGTCAATAATCCCGTGATTATCCTTGCCGACGAAGCAACCGGTAATCTCGACACACGGACATCGTTTTCAATCCTTACTCTGTTTCAGAAACTATATAAGGAGGGGAAAACCATTATTTTCGTGACTCACAATCCGGAAATAGCAATGTATTCGTCGCGCAACATAATGCTGCGCGACGGGCATATTGTCAGCGATGAATACAACTCCGACATAAAATCAGCCGAAGAAGTATTCAAAAGTCTGCCGGCCGACACTGACTAAAATCCTACGACTAAAGAACAAAACTCAAACTGCCATAAGTTAAAAATGAACATCCACAACCTTCTCAAAATAGCCTTGAAAGCACTCAACAACAACAAGATGAGATGCTTTCTGACAATGTTGGGCGTTATCATAGGCGTCGGGGCTGTTATCGCCATGCTCGCAATCGGACAAGGGTCGAAAAATTCCATAAAGGCCCAGATTTCTGAAATGGGCAGCAACATGATTATGATTTTTCCGGGAGCAGAACGACGCGGCGGAGTAAGGCAAAGCAGCGACGACATGCAGACCCTGAAGCCCTCCGACTATGAGGCGCTGGTGAACCAGGCATCAACCATAGCCAACATCACCCCCACTGTAAACGGATCCGGGCAATGGATTAACGGCAACAACAATTATCCGTCGCAAGCACAGGGAGTAAACACTCAGTATCTTGACATTAGGCAGCGCAAAGTGGCACAAGGAGAGATGTTTACCGAAGAAGACGTGAAACGCGCCGCCAAGGTGTGTGTGGTTGGCAAAACACTTGTGGAAAACTTGTTTCCCGACGGCACCGACCCTATCGGGAAAGTGGTCAGATTCGGGTCAATACCGATGACAATAATCGGAGTGCTCGATGAGAAGGGCTACAACACTATGGGACAGGATCAGGACGACCTCGCCCTCGTGCCATACACCACAGTTATGAAACGTGTGCTTGCCACAGATTATCTGCAAGGGATCCAGGCATCTGCCATTAATGAAGACCTGACAGACGAAACCATAAATGAAATCACCGAAATTCTCCGCACCCAGCATAAACTGCGCGACGGAGAGGAAGATAATTTCACAATACGCTCCATGCAGGAGCTTGCTGAAATGATTTCATCCACATCTTCAATGATGACCGTTCTGCTCGCGGCGGTTGCCGGAATTTCTTTGCTTGTGGGAGGCATAGGAATCATGAATATCATGATTGTGAGCGTCACTGAACGAACACGCGAAATCGGATTGAGAATGAGCATAGGGGCAACCGGACGCGACATAATGATGCAATTTCTTATCGAAGCAATAATCATATCAGTCACCGGCGGCGTGATAGGGATTCTCACTGGGGCTCTCGCCACTTGGATGATTTCGTTCTTTGCTCACTGGCCGGTGCAAATTGATGTTGCCGCCGTTATTCTGTCGTTTGTGGTATGCACAGCCATTGGAATCATATTCGGCTTTTATCCTGCCGCAAAAGCATCAAACCTTGACCCTATCGAAGCTATACGCTATGAATAACTCGAGATATATCTTCAGAAAAGGGAACCCGACTATTGTAGTTCTGCTCACTTTTCTCCTTTTCTATTTCCCATCGGTAGTGGCACTGTTCAGCCACACCGATGAGCCATGGACATGGATAATAATGAGCTCCATAATGGCCACTTTCTATTCTGCCATATTTTGCGTTAACTATTTCTGGCTTGTGCCAGCAACTATAATACGCAACGACAACAAATCCCTCTACTTCATAGTCAACGCCTGCCTGATTATCGTGATATGTGGAATTATTCCGGTTTGGTTTGAAACTCATGGCGGCCTTCCTCTTCCAAAGCATAAAGTGCAAGCCGAAATATCAGTGTCGCAATATCTGATGGGATACATTAAATTTGTAATCAGAGATGGCATCACAATGGTGCTTGCCGCAGGACTCGCCTATGCGCTGCGGCTTTCTGAGGAAAGAGAAAATGTGCGCCGCAGAGAACTGATGCTCAACGCGGAACAACGTCAGATTGAATTAAAAAGCCTTAAAGCTCAGTTAAACCCTCATTTTCTGTTTAATTCTCTCAACAACATCTATGCGCTGATAGGTTTCGCCCCTGAAAGAGCTCAGGAGGCACTGCATGAACTGAGCGGAATGCTTCGCTTCATGATATATGACTCCGCATCCTCATTTGTGCCTCTTTCAAAAGAAGCACAGTTCATCACCAATTATGCGCAATTGATGAAACTTCGTCTTGGCAGCGCCACGAATCTTGAATGCAACATAAACGTAGACAGAGAGGAAGAACTATACATTGCTCCTCTTCTGTTTCTTTCTCTGGTGGAAAACGCCTTTAAACATAGCGGAAGCAATGACCGCGATAATTTTATCGTTATAGATTTGTCGATAGCCGGAGCCAATCTCGTTTGCCGCACAAGCAATACATTCCCGTCTGAAAAAAACAGGACAATGCCGGGCATGGAAAAGGAATCCGGAGTAGGGATAGAGAATGTCAGAAAGCAACTGAGACTGCTATATCCCGAACGCCACAATTTCCAAATCAGCGACACTGACGGGGTCTTCACAGCTGAAATCAAGATAGCTGTCTCCGCTCTGAAAACCGACGCACATTCCACGAAAAATAAAAATAATGAGCAATACAATAAAATGCGTGATAATAGATGACGAGCCACTCGCACGCGAACTGATAAGAAGCTATGTGGAAAAGACTCCGCATTTCGAGCTCATAGGGTGTTTTGAATCGGCGGTAGAAGCCGTCAAAACAGTAATGGAAGGAGAGATAGATATAATATTTCTCGACATCAATATGCCTACCCTCAACGGAATAGAATTTGCCGGAATCATTCCTCAAAGATCGCGCATAATATACATCACTGCTTACGAACAATTTGCTCTTGAGGGATTTAAAGTTAACGCTCTTGATTATCTCTTGAAACCGGTGAGTTATCCGGAGTTTATGAAAGCGGCAGGAAAAGCAGTGGAATGGTGCGCAATGCGCAACGCATATTCGTCACCACATAAAACCCAGCCCAGGCTGCTCACGGTGAAGGCGGATTATAAACTCGTGCAAATGAAGATAGATTCAATAAAATACATAGAAGTTCAAAAAGACCGCGTGGTGTTCTATCGCACTGAAGGCACCCCCGTGTCTTCTCTTATGAGCCTCACGGAACTTGAGGAGATGTTGCCTTCTGAACGATTCATGCGAGTACACCGCTCATACATTGTTAATCTTGACCAGATAGAGATTGTAGAACGAAGTCGCATTGTCTTTGGCAAGACCTATATCCCTGTGTCTGAATCGCGCCGGGAAGAGTTTCTTTCCCGCCTCGGGAAATAAGCCCCTTTCCATAAAAATGGAAACGCCGCTTCAGACATCTGCTGAAGCGGCGTTAAAACTATTCAGTTCAAATCACTTGAAGTAGCGATTGTAAAGACCCTCGAAGCCTTTGCCGTGGCGAGCCTCGTCTTTAGCCATCTCGTGAACTGTGTCGTGGATAGCGTCGAGGTTAGCTGCCTTTGCATTGCGGGCAATACGCATCTTGTCGGCGTTAGCGCCGGCTTCAGCGTGCATACGCTTTTCAAGGTTTGTCTTTGTATCCCAAACCATTTCGCCGAGAAGCTCAGCAAACTTTGCAGCGTGCTCTGCCTCTTCCCAAGCATAGCGCTTGAAAGCGTCGGCAACCTCAGGATAACCTTCGCGGTCAGCCTGACGAGACATTGCAAGATACATGCCTACTTCTGTGCACTCGCCCATGAAGTGGTTGTTGAGGTCTTTCTTCATTTCGTCGTCTACATCTTTTGCAACGCCGATTTCATGCTCTGTTACGAACTGAAGGAGCTCCTTCTGGTCGAGTTCTTTAAACTTTGAAGCGGGAGCGCCACACTGCGGGCACTTTGCGGGTGCTTCTTCACCCTCAGCTACATATCCGCACACTGTGCAGATCCATTCTTTTGCCATAATTTTATGATTAATAAATTTAGTAATGTTTAAACTCAATTCTACATGCCTCACATTAATATAATAATGTGACAACGCTGTTTAATTATCTCATTGAGATAGCAAATTTAATAAAATTTTCGTAATTTCGCAATATGTTTCCAAAAGAAAAAAAACATAAAATAGAACAAGCTTGTATAAAGTTTATTAACGAACTTGACATCAAGAGCGTTGTCGCAACCATAAGCGGGGGAGCCGACAGCGTGGCTCTTGTGGCCGCGCTGTCAAGAACCAATGTGAAGATTATTGCCGCGCACTGCAATTTTCATCTGCGGGGAGAAGAGAGCATGCGAGACATGCGCCACGCGGAAAACATATGCCGTCAACTGTCGATTGATTTATTAGTTAAAGATTTTGATGTAATTGACTACATGCAAGCTAATCAGGGCATTTCTGTTGAAATGGCTTGCCGCGACCTAAGACACCGATGGTTCAGGCAAATTATTGCAGACACCGGATTTGACCGCATCGCCACCGGACACAATGCCGACGACAATATCGAAACCCTTTTTCTAAACCTTCTCAGAGGCTCGGGCACTTCAGGACTAAAAGGGATGATGCCGGATTCGGGTCTGATTATTCGGCCTCTTTTGCAATTCCACCGAAAAGAGATTTCAAATTATCTGGAAACGAGAGGGCTTGATTACGTCACCGACTCCACAAATCTTGAATCAGACTTCAGAAGGAACTATCTCCGAAATGAGATAATTCCACTTCTCAGAAGCAAGTGGGCGGGCTTTGACAAAGCGGTCGACAAGAGCATAAAATGTATTCGCATGGAAAACGCAATTGTAAATGATGCGATTGAAAAGGCGTTGAAAGACAATAATCATTCTTTAGACGTGTCTCGCGTGAAGGATTTTCCCGACCCGGAACTACTTGTGAGAAGGTTTATAGATCCATTGTTGCCATTCGCCACTACTTCATCTGAAGTGCTGGCCGCCATAAAGGCCAATAAACCCGACATTCGGATATGGAAACTCCGAAAAGGCACACTCGTTATGAAGAACGGTGTGTTGAAATTAAAATTTTCAAACCTCAACTGAAATCATTTTTAATTATTTATCGTTGAAAAACAACCATTTAAGCATTTTTGCGTTAAAATATTTGTGTAATATTAATTTTATATTTAATTTTGCACCATCATTTCTAAGCCACACCGTCAATGGGTGTGCTTGTGAGGTAGAATTTATTATCCCGTTTATATTATCACGCCTTTATGTAACAGGCATCAGATAATGAGGGAATTAAATTACGAACCTTATTCAACAAAAATCTCCATCAAACATTCACTCATTAGCGCATTCTAATATAAGATTCTCCTCTTCATAGGTTCAATTCACCGTGTTTATCCGGCCATTAGAAACTGACCGCAGTTTCCAAAATCATAAACCGGCTCATACGGTCTCTCTAAAGAATGCGTAAAATGATGCAAAATCCAATAGCATAACATATATTTATGTTCCACATTAATGACTTTGAAGCCATGGACGACGCACGCATTAAAGAAACGGCCGATTCCATGGGTATAAAAAAAGCGGCCTCTGCATCGCGCGATGACTTGATTGCAGCAATTCTCGACTTTCAGGCTGAGTCTTCTGCAAAAGACATCGTGTCGAAGACAAGCGAAAAAAAGAAGCCTGCTAAAGAAACACGCGCAAAACGCTCTAAAAAGACTACTGACAACGAAACATCGGCTAAAAACGCTTCGGCTAATGAGCAATCAAATCCTGCCGGTGAAGTGAAGAGCGAAGACAATGACAATTCCGCCACGTCTGCACAGGCAGACGCTTCAGTTTCCAAACGTCGCGGCAGAAAACCGAAAATTGCAACCGAGCAGGCAACTGAGACTGCAACGCAGAAAGACGCCGACGCTGCCGAAACTTCTGCCCCCGCTAAAAAGAAAGGGAGAAAAAATTCTCAGCAACCTGAAGCCGAGCTCCCTATGTTGCCGGCAATACAAGAAGAAATAAGCGTTCAGGAAAGCGCAAAAGAAAATCCTGACAGCAACAACTCCGAGTCGCAACCGATTCCAGATAATCAGCAGTCGCCGGAAGAGAATGCAACAGACAACGGGAACAGCGACAATCAGCAGAGCGTTACCATAGAAAGTCAGCTTCCCACCGAGAATGAACGGCCCAAATTAAAAGTGTTTACGCCTCGAGGCCAGAAAAGCACAGACAACACCGTGTCGACATTCACTTCTTTCTTCACTCCCTCAAAAGGAAAGACATTCACCCCTCGCGGACAAAGAGACACACAGAGAATACTGCCTCAGCCTGTTCAGGAGAAACCGCTGGATGAAGCACTTCCAACTCCTCAGGCACAGCCCATACAGATGCGCGAACCGGGTGCCACCTCTCAACAGCCACTGAGCAAACAGCAAAAGAATCTCTTGAAGAAGCAGCAAAGAATGCAGAGGCAAGGATTTAATGTGGTTGTGCCGAATGAGCCGGAACCGGCTTATGACCTCAACGGAATACTCACTGCCTACGGAGTGTTGGAAGTGATGCCCGAAGGATACGGCTTTCTCCGCTCCGGCGACTATAACTACCTCGGCAGCCCTGACGACATTTATGTGTCGCAAAATCAGATAAAGGAATACGGACTGAAAACCGGCGATGTGGTAGAGGCTTCTATACGCCCGCCCCATGAAGGTGACAAATACTACCCGCTCTTAAAAGTTCTCTCAATAAACGGACTTAAACCAGCTGTCATAAGAGACCGCGTGCCTTTCGAGCATCTTGTGCCATTATTCCCTGACGAGAAATTTAACCTTACAAAAGGCACTACATGCAATATCTCAACCCGCGTTGTTGACATGTTTGCCCCGATCGGCAAAGGACAGCGCGCACTCATCGTGGCTCCGCCCAAAACCGGTAAAACTATCCTCCTGAAAGACATCGCCAACGCCATAGCGGAAAACCATCCTGACACTCACATTATAATGCTTCTAATTGATGAGCGTCCGGAGGAGGTTACAGACATGGCCAGAAGTGTGAACGCAGAGGTTATCGCATCTACTTTCGACGAACCGGCGGAACGCCATGTAAAAATTGCCAATATCGTGCTGGAAAAGGCAAAACGGCTCGTCGAATGCGGACATGACGTGGTGATCATGCTTGACTCTATCACTCGCCTCGCACGTGCTTTCAACACAGTTTCGCCTGCTTCCGGCAAAATCCTTTCAGGCGGTGTCGACGCCAATGCACTCCAGCGCCCGAAAAGATTTTTTGGAGCTGCGCGTAACATCGAAAACGGAGGCTCGCTCACTATAATCGCCACCGCCCTGACTGAGACATCTTCAAAGATGGATGAAGTTATTTTTGAAGAATTTAAAGGCACAGGCAACATGGAGCTTCAGCTTGATCGCAAACTCTCCAATAAGAGAATATTCCCGGCTGTTGACATCATTGCTTCATCCACTCGCCGCGATGATCTTCTCCTCCCGCAAGAGACTCTCAACAGAATGTGGGTGCTCAGAAATTATCTTGCCGACATGAACTCTCTCGAAGCTATGGAGTTTATCAGAAAGAGAATGGAGATGACTCGCAACAACGAGGAACTTCTCGTGACAATGGATAAATAATTCTGACTTATGGCCGAAAAAACCAATGCGGCAAGAATTCTTGACCGGCTGAAAATTAAATATGAACTCGTGGAATATCAGGTTGACCCTGAAAACCTCGCGGCAGACCATGTGGCCGAAGAACTTGGCGAGCCTATAGAACAGGTGTATAAAACCCTTGTGCTTCGCGGCGACAAGAACGGCGTGTTTGTGTGTGTCGTGGCCGGCAATCGGGAGGTGGATTTAAAGAAAGCGGCAAAGGTTTCCGGCAATAAAAAAGCTGAGATGATAGCCATGAAGGAACTTCTTCCTCTCACAGGCTATATCCGAGGGGGATGCACCTCAATCGGCATGAAGAAACATTTCCCCACATTCGTCAGCGAAGAGGCGTTGCAATTCCCGTTTATTTATGTGAGCGCCGGAAAGAGAGGCTTGCAGATAAAGCTCTCTCCTTCCGACCTCATCAAGGCGGCCGACGCTTCGGCGGCCGACATAGCCACATCGTTATGAACACTTTTGGCAAAAGGTTAACCCTCACTACGTTTGGAGAAAGCCACGGCCCGGCCATGGGTGGAGTTATCGACGGTTTCCCTCCCGGTTTTAAAATCGATTTCAACCTGCTCTACAAAACTATTGCAAAACGGCGCCCGGGCTCGTCTCCACTGGTGACTGCGAGAAACGAGAAAGACCATCCGGAATTTCTCTCAGGCATAACGCCGGAAGGAATCACTCTTGGCACGCCGATTGGCTTCATAGTGAGAAACACCGACCATCACTCTTCCGATTATGACGAAATGGCCCGCATTTACAGGCCGAACCATGCCGACTACACATATGCCAGGCGCTACGGAGTGCGCGACCACAGAGGGGGAGGAAGATCAAGTGCGAGAGAGACCGTAAACTGGGTTGTTGCCGGCGCATTGGCAGAACAGTGGATTGCCTCTAAAGGGATTAAAGTGGAAGCTGTGCTTTCGCAAGTTGGCCCGGTGACGGCAGGCGATATTTTCGATGGGCTCATGACAAAACCTGAACAGCCATTCTCTCTTGATGTCAACCCGGAAATCAAACTTGCCATGGAGCAAGTGGTGACGGAACATAAAAAGCGTGGCGACAGTGTCGGGGGAAAGGTGAGCTGCCTTGTGACCGGAATGCCTCCCGGAATAGGCGACCCGGTGGCCGGAAAACTTCATGCGGCTCTCGCAGGAGCAATGATGAGCATCAATGCCGCCAAAGGATTTGAATACGGACTTGGATTCAGAGCATCTTGCGCGAACGGGTCTGAGACAGCCGATTCTTTCATTCCCATATCGAATGAGGATGAAAATATCAAGACTGCCACCAACTTCAGCGGCGGCATTCAGGGCGGGATCACCAATGGCATGCCAATATTCTTTTCCGTGGCTTTTAAACCGACTCCAACTCTGATGATGCCTCAATGCACTATTGACACATCAGGACAGAAAGCAGTGTTGAATCCGGCCGGCAGACATGACCCATGCGTGGCGGTCAGGGCGGTGCCTGTTGTGAAAGCATTGACAGCTTTTGTTATCGCAGATTATCTCGTATGACCACTTATTCCGAATATCTCAACAAACTATTACCCGGCATGAAGGTACAGAAAATTTCTGTGAATGCCGGGTTTTCTTGTCCGAACAGAGACGGCACATTAGGCACAGGCGGATGTTCTTATTGCCGCAACGACTCTTTCTCTCCATCTTATTGCATGAAAAGCGAGAGTGTGGCGCAGCAGATTGAAAACGGCAAAGTGTTTTTCTCAAGGAAATACCCCGACATGAAGTTTCTTGCCTATTTTCAATCATATACCAACACTCATGGAAAAGATGTGGATTCACTTCGCAAACTGTATGAAGAAGCGCTCTCCTGCCGGGATGTCGTCGGGCTTGTGATAGGAACCCGGCCTGACACACTGCCTGAAAACGTGCTCTCTCTTCTTGGTGAATTAAATGTCAGGTGCCCGGTGTTTCTTGAAATCGGCGCAGAGACTTCGAGCAATCGCACATTGCAGCTGATTAACCGCCACCACACATGGGAAGACGTTGAAGACGCAGCGGCGAGGGCTTCACTCCATGGTCTTCACTGCGGCCTGCATCTTATTGCAGGGCTTCCGGGAGAATCGCACAGCCAGATAATCACAAATGTAAACAAGGCTTGTGAACTGCCGATAGAGACTCTAAAACTCCATCAACTTCAAGTTCTGAAAGGGACTCCTCTTCTTGCTCAATGGGAATCAGGGGAAATAGAGCTGTCGCCATTCGAGCTTGATGACTACCTGAATCTATGCTTGGAAATAGTCAGAATTGTGCCTGATCACATTGTGATTGAGCGATTTCTTGCGCAAAGCCCACCCGATATGGTGGTGGCGCCGAAATGGGGATTAAAAAATTATCAGTTCACGAACCTTTTAAACCGACTAATTTCCTCATCTGAACGTTAATAATAGAAAACCCAACACCAAATAGAATGAAAAGAATAATCTTTACCGGTAAGCGTCCAAGTTCGAAATAGACCAAAAGTATTACCTTCGCGACAGTTTAATCAAAACCAATGATTATGTACAGCAGCGAAGATTTTGAGAACTTTTATGTCCGCTATAAAGCGGAAGCTCTTCCAAAGGGAATCAGCATCCAGTCATGGTGCATGAAGAACAAGGTTTCATGGAATTTATTCAACAAGTGGTATCGCGATACCCGTCACAGAATCGTCCCCGTGGATGTGGAGGGACGTCCGATGGAGGAGGAAATCCTAAAAAAAGATTCAGAAACGTTGGAATCCACATCTCCGTGTGCCGAACCAGTGACTTCCTCCAATGACCCTGTAAGAATCATGATAGATATCCGCATGAGCAACGGCATGCAGATACGTCAAAAAAATTTAGACTTCGGGCGACTGAAGAAGCTCGTGGAGAATCTGGAGGGCCTATGCTGAACATCAACGGACTACAACGATTCTGGTATATACGTGATTTCCATGACATGCGGAGTAAATATGACCGTGTCCTCTCCATCATCCGTGAGCAGTTCCACCGCGAGCCTCAGAAAGACGAGGTGTTCATCATCATGTCGAAAGACCGCCGGAAGATACGTCTTTTCAACTATGACAGACGCTCCGCGACCCTGTTTGAGAAGCGTTTCAACAGCGATTACAGGTTCATGAAAGTCGAACACATGGGTGAGGAGACTTTTTACACCATTGAGTGGAAAGATGTGGCTCTGCTGCTTGAAAATGCAGTGGTGAATAAATTGGTAATCAAATAAATAAATGATATTTCTCTTGCATATATCCCTGATTTTTTGTATCTTTGCATATACAAAAACATCCATCATGGAGGATCAGGAAAGAGAATATCTGAAAGAAAACATGTGCCGGCTGGAGCAATGGGAGAACACTCCCTATGCCCCATCCGGACGCAGCTCTGACCTGACTGAGGTGGAAAAAGAAAAGCTCATAGATTTGCTGTTCGCCAATAATGAAAGGCTCATGTCAGAACTTTCTGGCCTGAGACTGGAGATTGAGAGGCTGAGCAATGAGGCGCAAAAAGCCAATGAGGCATCCGCCCGATGGGAGGAGCGAACCATAGTTGCGGAGAAAAGAGCAGAATCTGCAGAGAAAAGAGCAGAGTCTGACAGAGCAGCCATGCAGGAGAAGATAGACAGGCTCATGACTCTTGTCGAGCAACTGCGTAACGGAGAAGAACTCAAGGCAATGCTTGCCCGTGCGGAAAAGGCAGAGAAGATGGTTGCCGACCTTATCGCATCCGACAGATCCATGCGGGGTCAGATCTATGGCACCAAAAGCCAGAAACGTCGCAAGGACGACAACGATGAGAATAACGATGCCTCCCGCGACGCGCAGTCCGAAAAGGACAGTATGGGTGGCAAAGATTCAGTCAGTAAGCTTCCTGAGTCAGACCCGGATGTAAATAAATCCGAGACTGACACTTGGATCGAGGAAAACTACCGCGCCAAAAGAGCCTACCGCGAGGGAAGCAAGAACCGCACAATGAAGGCTGCCAGAAGATGCGTTCACGAATCCGATATAAACGCCATCCCTGAAGGCTGGACCCTCATCCGCGAGGAGAAACGCTTCGCATACGATAAAATGACGGTAATCGTCGAACACGAATACAGATACTTTATCGTAACCGACCCTGAGGGAAAGGAGCACGTGCTGTATCTTCCCACGAATGAAGGCGAAGAAAAATGGATTGAAACCCGCGACGGCGAAGAAACGGAGATTCAGCCTGCCGCACCCGTCAATAATCCTCTCAAGGACAAGGACGGAAATCATATAATTGACTGTTTTCCCCACACTCACGCCACTTCCGGGATGATGGCGCAGCTGGTAATCGACCACTTTGTCAACAATATCCCTTATTACAGACTTAGCCGCTACTTCTGGGACAACGGCATGAGCGTCAGCCGTCAGACGCTTATCAACTGGCTGTATGAAGGCGGGGTCGAACTTCAGAAACTTATACCGATACTTCTTGACATGGCAGTGGAGAAAGACTCCATCGTCAACTGCGACGAGACGTGGTGCAAGGTCAGGGTCAAGGGAAAATATGCTAAAAGATATATCTGGTGTCTGGTCAATAAGGAACTCAATACCGTCATCTACTTCTATAAGAAGGGAGCGAGAAGCCGCGATGCGCTGAAGTCGATCCTGGACGGTCGCTATCCCAAGGCCCTTCAGTCAGACGGATACAACGTATATCTGTATCTTGATGACGCTTTGATTGATACGGAGCACCTCTGCTGTATGGCTCACGCCCGTGCCAAATTCTTCTACGCCTGGCAGGCAAACAAGGAAGCCGACGCTGAATACATACTCCGGATAATCAGTGACCTGTATGAACTGGAAGAGCACTATCAGAAACTGAAACTCTCTCCCGATGAAATAAAGATGATGAGAAACGGGGAGCATGCAACTGAACTTGTGATACGACTCCGGAGTAAAGTCGACTCGATGAAAAGTGCGGAGCATCCTCCAAGAAGCGAGATGCTCGACAAGGCAGTCCATTATATGGATGACTTCTGGAATCAGCTCTTCGCATACCGCAACGACGGCCGCTATACTATCGACAATACCATTGCCGAGCGGTTCATGCGCCCCATATCCGGAGAACGCAAGAACTCTCTCTTCTACGGCAGCGCGAAGATGGCCGGCATCGCCTCCGTCTATCGCACACTTATCTCCACATGCCAACTGATGAAGGTGTCGGTGACAGAGTACTTCCAGAAAGTATTCCGCAAGATAGTGGCCGGATACGACGATCTGACCAATCTTCTCCCCATGAATATGGGTCTCTCCGTTAACAATCTCTAAAAATCCAACATGAATTTTTAACAATTAGTGGGCTCTGACCGCCATAATTGTTCAGTGCACCGCACTTGGACGCTTACTCTTTACCGGGTTGGCGGCATTGTCGCTACTCCCGTTTAACGCGGCAGCCGATGTCACTGTGAAACTTCCTGCCGTGTCGGGAATTGATTCCCTTGAGTATTACAGCATGCCTATATCCAAAATGATTTCTGCAAAATCTCGCGCAGAACTCGGGCTGGAAGAAGGCAAGGTGCCGGTGGTCAACGAAACAGTAGTCATCCCAATAGGCACAGACAACGGCGGATACCGTGTCGGATTCAAACTCTCTGAGAATGATGCAATCGACTTGTTTGCAGCCCCCGGCGACAACATAGTCGCGGAGATTTCTTCTGTTTCTCCGTTCTCATATAAACTCTCGGGATCCCCTCTTGCAGAAGGAATTTCTGAAATTGTGAACACTCTTAGAACCCCATTGGAGGAAAAGCAGCGTGCCATGATGGCCAAAGGAGAACCGGCGCAAGAAGATATGATGACCATATATCAAGAATATGTAGACGGACTCAAAGACTACATCAATGAGAACCCCACTTCAGAGGCAACTGCCTATGCTGTAATGGATCTTCCGCCGGAAGAAATGATACCTGCTTTTGAGAAACTTTCTGAAAGGGCCAAGTCAAACATTCTTTACCCTCTTGCAAAGGTAAGATATGACAACGCAGTGCAAAACATGGAAAAAGAACGCAAACAGCAGGAACTTGCATCAGGCACTCACGATGCGCCCGCGTTTACATTGAAAAACGTAGAAGGGAAAGACGTGAGCCTTTCCGATTTCAAAGGGAAATGGGTGATTCTTGATTTCTGGGGCAGCTGGTGCATATGGTGTGTCAAAGGATTCCCGGAATTGAAAGAAGCTTACGAAAAATATAACGATGAACTTGTGATTATCGGTGTAGACTGCAACGAAACTGAAGAGGCATGGAAAGCCGGCGTGGCCAAATATGAACTCCCTTGGGTCAACGTTTATTGTCCTGACGGCAATCCACTCGTGGCAGAATATGGAATTCAGGGATTCCCTACAAAGGCAATCATTGACCCTGAAGGAAAGATCCGTAACATAACAACCGGGCATAACCCCGACTTCTTCACTGCACTCTCAAACCTCATCGGCAAGTAATAAGCAATCAATAAATCCATCTAAAGCAATTTCAAGGCGGAGCCCCAAAAGGAGACTCCGCCTTAAAATTTTTAAGGAAGCGCCCTTATACTATCTTGCTGATCTTACTTCTCCCTGCATAGCGCATGATTACATCTTTCTACACCATGATTTTATCTTTCTGCACATTGCATGACAATATTATCCATGAATATTGTAAAATAAATAATTATTAACTATCTTTGCAAGGCAGACTTGTTTGAAGTCAACATTTGAAATATGATTTTCAATCACATCTATTCTGCAAACTATTTCAGTTCTAACCAGGCATTTCAAAAGAAGTGCATATTATTTAATTCAAATTTAATTTTATGAAGAAACAATTTCTTTTGGCTTCTTTAGCGGCTATGGCAGCAACACCGTCATTTTCAGCCGGTTTCAAGCCCTTCATCAAAGGAGAATCTACAACACCCACAAGACACGTGTCTGTGAGGGCCGCCTCTAAGGCTCCGGTTTCGCCACAAACTGTGGTAGATGAAGATTTCTCCAGACTGACTCAAGGTTCAGAAGAGAATCCTGTGCTCATTAACCTTGACGGGTATTATATACCCGACAATCTCACCGCACAGCCCGGATGGACAGGAAAAGCAGTTGCTGAAGCAAATGGCGCAATCGCTATTCTCTCTTACGAAGATGAATACTATGGCGAGACCAACGGCTATATCCACACTCCCAGGATGTATCTCTACGGGGAAGTGACTATATCATTCCGGGCAAAGACTATCGGCTCGCAATCAGGAAACATGTGGGTGCCGCTTTGCGATGACTATGACGGCCCTGTCGATGAACTCGACTGTGAACTGACCGACGAATGGCAGGAGTTTACATTCACCTCGTTTGAGTCAACTCCATACGACAACAACTATTTCCAATTTTCACCCGAAGACTGCAAAGTGCTCATCGACGACCTGAAAATAGCCGTAACCCACAATAAAGTTGTTGAACCCTCAGCGCTCCCCGCCACCAACCTCAGCCTTACTGCATTCAGGGCGGAATGGGAGTCGGTGGCAGACCCGGAGTCATATGTATTCAACGTCTACTCAAAGGAGAAGCCTGAACATTTCGAAGAAGGCTCAATCTATCAAAATTTTGACTCCATCAATATCATAGACGGAACTACATCGATCGACAACGAGAACCCGAACTATCCTGAAGGCTGGGAAATCAGTGTGTCGGACGCAGGCAATAATGACGTTTGCACAGACCCCGGAAGCTACAACTCGTCGCCACTGGCAATCAACCTTGACGCCGTAGGCGACCGCATAGTCTCATGCGAGACGCCACTCCCGATAAGAAGTCTGGAGTTTTGGATAAAGCCAAGCACTATAGAGCAGGAGTCGTATGACTACTCTCTTATCCAGGTTAGTGTATTCTCCAACAAATGGTCTGCAATAGCCAACCTTCCAAACTATTGGCTCGAAGAAGATGGAATGTTTTATTCCTTCGATGCCGAAGCTATCGGCGAAGGCGTCACTAAAGTGAAAATCGAATATCTTCAGAAAGGTGAAAAATCTGTAAGTTTCGCAATCGACGACATATGTCTGGAATATGAAACAGCAGATGTCCGCGTCCCTTTCATAGAAGACCTTGAAATCAGCGGCGAAATTAACTCTTATGAAGTAGACGGAATAGACCCTGAGAAAAACTATTATTATTTCGTTAAAGCTAAATCGGGAGACCTGATGTCGGTTGACAGCTATCATATTTGGGTAGATGGATTGACCGGGCTCACACCGGTGGCTTTGGATGCTACTGACGTTACCGCAGATTCATTCACTGCAAGATGGGAAGCAATGCCTCATGCAACCGACTATGCCATAAAAGTTTCCCGCCTCACAAAAGCGGAGAAAGACATGGAAGACGTGACTGTAATAGAAGAAAACTTCGACAAAATCATCAACGGCACAGTCGATAACCCGGGCTATGACTTCGTAAGCCCGTTCAATTTCGGAGATAACAATATGGCAAACTCCTCATGGATGGCAACACAGCCTCGATGGGCAAACGGCATGGCGGGGTCGGCGGGCACTTCATGGTATGGCTCAGCAGGTCTTGTAGCGTCGCCTCGTCTTACACTTTCAAACAACGGAGGTGCATTTGATGTAGAATTCACGGCCTACAACACTCAGCCTGATGATGTGATTTTCTGTATGATTCTCAACGAGCTGACCGACCAACAGGCTCTTGACTCACGAAATCTTCAGATGGGAAGCCAGCCGGGGCTTGTGTCCGGGAAAGTACACTTCGATGAAAGCGACGAAAACCGTTCAGATGTGATTATCGCATTTATGAGCATGAGCGGCCTGACATTCTTTATCGATGATGTGAGGATATCACAGAATCTGAAAGCGGGCGAGTCTCTCGTATCAGACCAGACTTCTGTAGTCACCTCCGGAACCTCCTACAATTTCTCTTCCCTTCCTGAAGGAAGCAGCTACTCTTACTATGTGACAGCATCTGCCTCCAAAGATTATACCGACTATGCTACAAACCGTTCTAACATAATAACTGTAGACAACATTCTCTCGGGAATCGATAAGATTGACGATGCCGGAATCCATGTGAATGTAAACGGGTCACGCATTACTGTGAGCGGTGTCGAAACCGGCGCCAACATAAGGCTTTTCGACATTCAGGGAAGGCTACACACCGGCATCACCTCGATAGGGAAAGAATGCGTGCTCAACGCATCATCCGGAGTTTATCTCCTTGAAATTGATGGAAAGACAATGAAAATAATCGTTCGTTAAAACCAACGACATACAACTATAATAACAGCCACACTGCTCAGGTGTGGCTGTTATTATATCCATTTAAACGATTAATCAGCATCAAACAATCCTTTTCTGTTTTCTTTCTGCTGTCGGTTAGTTCATTATCACAAAACCGGAAGAGGGATTCACTGTCACTGCCACTTTCTGCGGATTCTTCACTATAAGTTCAGACTTTACAGGCTCTCCGTTCCTGCCATCATTTATAAGCGATAACTTATCACCTTTAGTAAACATCGACAAATCAAGCTCAAGCTTTACAGGTTTGTCGAGATTGCTTACCCCGGCCACATACCATACTTTGCCGTGGCGACGGGCAATCACGGCATACTCTCCGGGGCAGCCTGCAATGTAGCGGGTGTCGTCCCATGTAGTAGGCACTGATTTCATAAAGTCAATGGCAACCGCAGGCGCATCTGTCAAGTTATTAGGAGCCAATGCAAAATTCTGCACAGGATTCTGGAATAATACAGCCACTGCCAACTGGAATGCGTCGGTGGTGCGACGAATATTTCCGCCGTCGTTACCACGATTCATGCGTTTGTTAAGAAACGAGCCTCCATATTCCATGATAGCCGCAGAATTCCTTATAAAAGGATGAAGAGTGGCATGAAGCGCCTCTTTGTCGCAGAATTTTTGATCGAATATCATGTTCTCGGATGCAAGCACAGCCTCCGACCCTACGAAATTTGGATACATCCTCTCCCAGCCTCTCGGCAATGTGCATCCGTGAAACACAACATCGATTCCATAATCGGCTGCATCGCTGAGGATATCTTCATACAGCCTCATGGTTTCTTGTTTGTCTCCTCCGAAAAAGTCAACTTTGATTGCGTCAACTCCATTTTCCTTCATCCATTTCATCCATTTCTTACGCACAATCGGACGATCCATTCGGTTTACAGGCCCCTGCACAATGTCATTCCAATGCCCCGATGAAGAATACCACAAAATAGGATTGACTCCTTTAGAGTGAGCATACTTTATGAGCTCTTCCATTCTCTTTTCTCCGATGTTGCTATCCCACCAGTTGTCTATCAACACATTGTCATATCCCATCTCGGCGGCAAAATCTATATATTTCACCTGGTCTTCATAGTTGATGCTATTGTCTTGCCAAAGAATCCAGCTCCAGGCGCCTTTTGCAGGGCGAGCCGGACGCGAAGCGGCATAACGAGGCTCAACGAGATCCCATGGCAAAGTCGTTTCAACAATCGGAGCAAGATTGTCGCCGATTGCCATAACTCTCCAAGGTGTATAGCCGGGAACAGGCACACCCGGCTCGGCGCATCCATTTCCGTTGTTCTCCTCCTGCATAGGGAAAGCCACCGTGTAACGACCGTCTTTAAAATCACTTAGATGAGAAGCGCAATAATAACCGTCAACACCGGTTTCAGTCAGAAGGACCCAGTTCTCGTCAGGAGTCTTGAATAATGCAGGAAACGTGTAGCCCCTTCCATATTCCGATTTCCGGTTCATAGGGGCATCTACCACATAATACTCCTCATAACTCGGCTTTGTTCGTTTCCAGCCAATCATGGGATCGGATTGAGAAGTAAGGAATGTTGTGGTGCCATCCGGAAATGCAAACGAGCTTTTCTCCTCCTTCACTATCATTGAGGCACAATCCATCTGCCGGGGCACTCTGTAGCGGTATGCCACACCATCATCTGCGACATGCCATTCCATTTCAAGAGCCTTACCCCCTTCTCCTGAATACTCAACCTTGGCGTTGACTGCATTAACTTCTATGCTGCTTTTCTTGATTTTATCTTGCTTATAATTTCGTCTGTCTTCCGTCACTCTACAGCCCTTTTCATCCAGGCCTGAAGAAAGATCGGCAAAATCGGCAACAAGCCCTATTGGCGCCTTTATTATTACTGGCTTTCCGTTAAGGCACACTGAATAGACCGGTGAACCTCCCTCGGCAATTTCAGTTTTTACCACAATATTTCCTGAGGGGCTGGAAAATTCTGCAGCATTGGCAAATGAGCAAAACCCCAATGATGATAATAATAAATAATATGAGAGTTTCATGACTAAATTTTTTTTGCGAAGATAGCAAAAATTTTCCGACATCAATCTTTGCCATCCCCACATAGACGCGCTCTTATATCAACTTTGAAAGAATCACGCCTCTCAATACGCAAATCAAGGCCGGTCAATTGCATGGCCGGCCTTGATTTTCTGTTCGTCTCAATTATGTAATCCCGGTGCGGGAAAATTATTTTCGGTGCAATAGGGCTACTCAATTATCACTATAGAATAAAACTAATTAGGGTGTTCAGTTCTATGTTCTCATTTTTGAATCAAAAATCATGAGTGAATAGCCATAAGTTCCTGATATACATTAGTGATTCTGTGTAATAGAACAATGTTGAAAAACATGGTAAAATCCAACTCAAAAATTAGCGATTTAATTTAGGATATTTTACTGATATATAAAATATTACAACTATAAAAAGAACATAAAGCTGGAACATTTTACTGAACACCCTAAAAACTAATTGAGAAGTAGGGACCTTTTCATAACGTAGATAGACTTGTTCTTAAGTTCGCGCCAAAATTACTAAACGAATTTGATAAATCCAAACCAAATTTCATGTTATGCAACATATTTTTCATTATTTTTTCTCGTAAATTTCCTGTTCCTTATTCCCAATTCCTATTATAAAACGCCAAACCTGACTCAGAATCGGTTAATTCATCGTTTTACACTTAGAAAACGCCAATATATCAAAATAATTACTAATTTTGCGACCAAATATACTCTCCTTAAAATTCAACATATATTTCTAAATATGCGACAATCCTCCGTTTCAGACCATGTGGACCATTCGGGAATAATCGAAAAAGTCTACCCGGCCAATAATTCCGTAAAAGTCAGAATAGACGATTCCGGAGAATGCGGCGACTGCCCGGCGGCAAAACTATGTGAGGCCAACGGACAGCCGTCAAATGTTGTGACCGTTATAACTCCTCACGCCTCTTCCTATAAGAAAGGCGACATAGTCACAGTGAGAGGCACCGAACAAATGCATCACAAGGCAATCATGTATGCCACCGTTCTCCCCTGCGCATTCCTCGTTGCAGTGATGGTGGCTGTTTACCTTATAACATTCAACCAGCTGGCCGCAGCTCTGTCTGGGCTTGGAGTCACAATTCTGTTCTATGTGATTCTCTGGGCCTGCCGCAATAAAATCGCCCACGAATTTGTGTTTTCAATCGTGGGAGAACCAGAACGCGCCGGCACTCTGTCTTAAACTCATATAAACCATTCTAATACTTTTATAAACCCTTCTAATACTTTTTCAGAAGAATCAACACTCATTATGGTAACAGCCTCTATTATCGTTTTAGGCGTAATCGGAATCATTGCAGCCATTCTTCTCTTTTTGGCGGCTAAGAAATTTTATGTCTATGAAGATCCTCGCATAGGTGAAATAGAAAAGATCCTTCCAGGAGCCAATTGCGGAGGATGCGGATTCTCAGGATGCCATGCGTTTGCTGTGGAATGCGCCAATGCCTCCTCCCTCTCAGGTCTTAACTGCACAGGAGTAGATGCCGAAGGCATGAAAAAAATAGCCGGAATCGTCGGGCTTGCCGCAGTGGCTGCCCAGAAAAAGGTTGCAATCGTGAAGTGCAGCGCATCGTGCGAAAACCGTGACCCTCGCAACCATTATGACGGCGTGCGGTCATGCGCAATAGAATCAGCTCTTTATCAAGGTGAATCCGACTGCATTTACGGCTGTCTCGGATGTGGCGACTGCGTGGCCGCATGTCCTTTCGGAGCTATGCAAATGGAGCCGGGAGAAACTCTTCCGCACATCGACCTCAATAAATGCACAGGATGTGGCAAATGCGTGGAGGCATGTCCCCGAAATCTTTGCGAGCTTGTGCCATATAATGAAGGCCGCCCTATCGTGTGGGTTGCTTGCGCCAATCGCGACCGCGGGCCGGTGGCCATGAAAGAATGTGGAGTGGCATGCATAGGATGCACAAAATGCAGGAAAGTATGCCCGAACGAAGCTCCGGCAATCGCTTCGTTTCTCGCACACATTGAGCAAGAAAAATGCACATCGTGCGGAGAGTGCATAAAAGCCTGCCCTCGCCACACAATAGTGAGCACTTCACCAATCAACAGTAATACAACAGTAATCTGATTCCTCACAATACAATATCGATAAAATGAAAACTTTTCTAAAAGGCGGCATACATCCGCCTGAATATAAAATAACCGCAGACTCCCCTATTGTCAGACTTCCGATTCCTCCTGAATTGAGAATAATGCTTTCTCAGTGCATCGGAGCTCCGTCAAAAGCTATCGTAAAACCGGGCGACCATGTATCGGCAGGACAAATTATTGCAGAGGCCGGCGGCTTTGTGGGCGCACCGATCCACTCTCCTGTGAATGGCACTGTGAAAAAGATTGAGCCGACAAGAACAGCACAAGGCATTTGGCAGGATTCTATCGTGATTGCTCCGGATGAAGAGAGTGTGGAAAATGCTCCTGATCAGATCAGATCAGATCAAGAAGTAGACAATCTTTCACCGGAAGATGTGATAGCCATTGTGGGCGAAGCCGGAATTGTGGGACTTGGCGGCGCCACATTCCCGACACGCGTGAAGCTAAGCGTGCCAAAAGGGAAGACTGCAACCACTGTGCTGATAAACGGCGCTGAATGCGAGCCTTGCCTGACATGCGACGACGCTTTGATGCGCTCCGAAGCTGATAAAATTGCAAAAGGCACTCTGCTGATAATGAAAGCCACTGGCGCAACCGAAGGTTATATCGGAATAGAAGAAAACAAACCCAGGGCTATCGAAGCCATGAAAAAAGCCTCGGAGGCTTATTCTAATCTCAGCGTAGTCACACTAAAGAAAAAATACCCTCAAGGCGGAGAGAAGCAGCTTATCTATGCGATAACCGGAAAGACAGTTCCTGCCGGAGCACTACCTATTGAAACCGGGTGCATAGTCGACAATGTGGCTACAGCATTTGCCATATATGAGGCGGTATACACCGGACGCCCTTCAACAGAACGGATTCTGACGGTCACCGGCCCTGAGGTGACTAATCCCGGAAACTATCTTGTGAAAAACGGCACCCCGCTCTCATTTATTCTCGAATATGCCGGCGGCCTCCCGGAAGACACCGGCAAAGTCATAGCCGGAGGGCCGATGATGGGTCGCGCAATATCCACAATTGAAGCAACTGCCACTAAAGGCTTGTCAGGGCTCGTGGTGCTGCCTCAGTCGGTAGCGCTGCGAAAACAGGAAGGGCCTTGCATAAGATGTGCAAAATGTGTCAGCGTATGTCCGATGGGGCTTGAGCCCTACCTGATGATACTGCAGGCCGACATGAAAATGTGGGACGAAATGTCACAACACGGCGTGATGAATTGCCTTGAATGCGGGTGCTGCTCATATGCCTGCCCCTCACACCGCCCTATTCTCGACATGATTAAACTTGGCAAACAAGAACTAAGAAAGAAAAAATAATCTCCGGCAAATATCAATTATTATTCAGACCATCGATTCATTATGAACAAACTGACAATATCGCTTTCCCCTCACATACATTCCGGCGACAGCATAAACCGCAGGATGTGGAATGTGGTGATTGCCTTGCTTCCCGCCCTGGCCGTAGCGTTGTGGACATTCGGGCTCCCCGCCCTGTGGGTCACTCTGGTGAGCGTTGGCTCATGCCTGCTTGCCGAATGGCTTATAGCCCGCTTCCTTCTCCACAAGCCTTGCACACTTTCCAACGGGTCGGCCCTCATAACAGGACTGCTCCTTGCGTTTAATCTACCGAGCATCCTCCCTCTTTGGATGGTGGCTATCGGCGCAATAGTGGCCATAGGCATCGGCAAAATGAGTTTTGGAGGACTTGGATGCAATATATGGAATCCGGCTCTTGTAGGCCGAGTGTTTCTGCTAATATCGTTCCCTGCGGCAATGACGACATGGCCCACCGGTGTTTCCTCGGCTTTCAACGGTTTCACAGGAGCCTCCACACAATCTGACGCCGACACGGGGGCTACACTTCTCACACATCTGAATTCCGGCGACGTTTCAATGGCCGACTACAACGTGCTCGACATGGCCATCGGCCAAATGAACGGATCGCTTGGTGAAGTCGGAGCATTTGCAATACTTATAGGATTGGCCTATCTTCTTATCACTCGCACAATCACATGGCACATCCCGGTGTCGATACTTGCATCAGCCGCCCTGTTTTCATGGGCATTCGGAGGCAATCCGGTTCTCGACCTGCTTGCCGGAGGATTGATGCTCGGAGCTGTGTTCATGGCAACTGACTATGTGACATCGCCAATGACCCACTCCGGTCAACTCCTTTTTGGGTTCATGATCGGATTGATCACAATAATTATCCGGAAATATGGGGCCTATCCTGAGGGAGTGTCGTTCGCCATACTCCTAATGAACAGCTTTGTGCCTTTAATCAACAGATATTTCAGGCCCGCAATTTTCGGAGAAAAAGAAAGGAGGCAGACAGCATGAAGAAATTAGCGTCAACTCTCCCCAACATGATTCTTTCTCTTGGGGCAGTAACAATTATAGCCGGGTCGATTCTTGGAAGCGTCTACACTGTCACCAAAGAGCCGATTGCCAGACAAGAGGCCGCGCAACAGCAGCAGGCAATTGCGGATGTTGCCCCTTCATTCGATAATAACCCTGAGTCAGATAAATGGGAAACCACTATCGACGGCAACACTTTCACGGTCTATCCTGCATACAAAGACGGCAAACTCGCCGGAGCTGCGGTGAAAGGCTCGACAATGAACGGATTTGCCGGAGAAATCGTCGTGATGTGCGGATTTGAAGCAGATGGCACTGTGAAAGACTACCGGGTGCTGCGTCAGGCAGAGACTCCTGGACTTGGCACAAAAATGGAGGCATGGTTCCGCGACCCGACCGGGGCACGCTCTGTCATAGGCAAGAACCCTGAGAACACTTCTTTTAATGTCACAAAAGATTCCGGCGGCCAAATCGACGGAATCACTGCCGCCACAATATCGTCGAGAGCATTCCTTGAGACAATGCGCAACGCATTCGAGGCTTTCAAGAGTTATAAAAATTCAGAATCGTCGAAGAAATGAAAAACTACTGGAAAATACTATATAACGGAATTGTCCCGAGCAACCCTGTTTTTGTATTGTTGCTTGGAATGTGCGCCACACTCGGCACCACTTCTTCTGCCTACAACGGCATGATGATGGGAATTGCCACGGCAGCGGTGCTCTTATGCTCAAACGTGGTTATATCACTCGTAAAAAACTTAGTGCCCGACAAAGTAAGGATTCCTGCCTTCATCGTCATCATAGCATCGTTTGTGACAGTGCTGCAACTTGTGGTAAACGCGTGGCTGCCTTCGCTCAATGCTTCGCTCGGCATATTTATCCCCCTGATTGTGGTTAACTGCATCCTTCTGGGACGCGCTGAAGCATTTGCAAGCAAAAACGGGGTGTTTGCATCATTTCTCGACGGACTTGGCACCGGAATAGGGTTCACACTCGCTCTTGTGCTTCTTGGCGGAACCCGCGAGATTCTGGGCACCGGTAAAATATTCGGGGCCGAAATCTTTCCGGAAGACTACGGCATGCTTCTTTTCGTGCTTGCCCCCGGAGCCTTCATCGCCTTAGGCTACCTGATAGCCATTGTCAATAAACTTCGTAAAACCTGCTGACCGAAATGCTGACATATATATCTATCATCGTAACAGCGATATTCATCAATAATATCGTCTTCTCCCAATTTCTTGGCATATGCCCGTTTTTAGGGGTGTCGAAAAAAACAAGCTCTGCACTCGGCATGGGCGCGGCTGTCACTTTTGTAACAACAATAGCCACAGTAGTGGCATGGCTGCTACAGACGTATGTGCTCAACCCCTTGGGATTGCAATTCCTGCAGACAATAGTCTTTATTCTTGTGATAGCTTTCCTTGTGCAGCTGCTTGAAATCATAATGAAAAAGACTGTCCCTGCGCTTTATCAGGCTCTCGGTGTGTTCCTGCCGCTTATCACCACCAACTGCGCCGTGCTCGGCGTGGCAATCCTTGTGATACAAAAAGGATTTAACCTGATAGAGGCCGTCACCTACGGCATTTCCACCTCTTTAGGATTCACGCTCGCCCTATGGATATTTGCAGGCATACGTGAGCAATTAGAGTTGATGCCGCTCCCACGCGCCATGAAAGGAGTGCCCATAGCCCTCATATGCGCCGGCATCCTCGCCATGGCGTTCATGGGCTTCTCCGGAATCAAATTCTGATTAGCCTCAACACTCATTTTTTCTTCTTCCCCTCAGAAAAATTTAATCTGATGCCTCACATTTTTCATTAGTAATAATCTTCTATTTTTCAATGAGTTCCTTATTCTTGATAAAAATTATTATTAAAAAAGCTTGAAAAATATTTGGAAGATTCAAAAAAAGTGGCTAACTTTGCATCGCTTTTCGGGAGAAAACCTTGCGAAGCCTTTAGTGGAATTCTCTCGGTAAAGCAATATGGTGGATGTAGCTCAGTTGGTTAGAGCGACGGATTGTGGTTCCGTAGGTCGTGGGTTCGAGCCCCATCTTCCACCCTCTTTAAGGAAGCCGGACTTTTCAGTCCGGCTTCCTTGTTCTTGCTCCATAGCTTGCAATTGGCTTGCCGCTGACCCCAACTTTCACCCTTTAATGATTCCGGGTGTTAAACTATGTTAGCCAACTAATGTCTTAATTGAGTGAATATGTTAATCACAGGTAAAAATTCTTAATACTTAACACGATTCCCAATGAAGGCCACAAGGCTCACGCCGATTTTACTATCCCTTTCAATCGCAGCCGCTTCGTCGTGGGCGGCTTCAATAAAAGGACGAATAGCCGATAACGACGGTGAACCACTGCCGGGAACAGCCGTGCAGATTGTGTCACTGCCCGACACCACTCGGCAAGGATATCAGATGGCAGATGATGAAGGCAACTTCTCATTCTCAAATCTTAAACCCGGCAAATATGTGCTCATCGCGTCAATGACCGGCATGGACGACATCGGCAAAAATCTCGTAATTAAAGATTCATCGCAAAACATCAATCTTGGCACAATAACCCTTACCGACAATTCCGTAACACTGAAAGAAGCGGTGGTCACGGCTATTAAAGCGGCTGTTGTTGCTAAACAGGACACAATAGAATTCAACGCCGGCTCTTTCCACACAACTCCAAATGCCACAGTCAACGATCTTCTTAAGAAACTGCCGGGCGTAGAGGTTGGAAGCGACGGCTCCATTACTTCCAATGGCAAAACAATCACCAAGATTCTTGTAGACGGCAAAGAGTTTTTTTGGCGACGACCCGCAGATGGCCACTAAGAACCTTCCGTCAAATATGGTAGACAAGGTGCAAGTCGTAGACCGCAAAAGCGACCTTGCCCGCCTCACAGGTGTAGACGACGGCGAAGAGGAGACAATAATCAACCTCACCGTAAAAAAGAATATGAACAACGGATGGTTTGGCAACATTGGCGGCGGATATGGCACCGACAACAGATACCAGGGGAGTTTCGTTGTCAATAATTTCAACAATGGAAATCAGATAACTCTTCTTGGAGGACTTAACAATATTAACGAGAACGGTTTCTCCGACAGAGGCAGAGGAAGATTCCGCGATTTCGGAGGGAATGGAGGGATAAGCGTGGCTCAGCGTCTCGGGCTTAATTTCAATGTGGGCAAAGATGAAATATTCCGCGTCGGCGGCAATGTGCTGTATTCTCACACCGACCGAAAATCTACAAGAACCACCGCGACACAAAATCTCCTTCGCGACTCTGTGAGCTGGCAAGACGCCGCTTCACGCACTCATGACATCGGGCACAACCTTAACTCGGATTTCCGTGTTCAATGGAACATTGACGAAAACAATACCATAGAGTTTCGCCCTCGTCTTAGTTTGAATTTCAGAGACTCTGAAGCCAATGATTCTTCTCTGCTACGCGCCGGCGACTCTGAACGGACCAAAGTGAACAGAAACATCAACGCAAAAACCAACAACGGCCACAGCATCGAGACATCAGGCAATCTCATCTACAATCATAAATTTGCATCCAAGCCGGGACGCTCTTTCAGCGTAAACGCAAATTACACATTCTCCAACACAAGAGAAAAGACTATGACATGGAACGACATCGAATATTATCTCCTTACTGACAAGAGCGAGGAGTTCTATCGGTTCATCGACAATCACACATGGTCGAACTTTGTAGACGGAAGGCTGACCTGGACAGAGCCGCTGGGCGATGTCTCGAAAGGAAATTTCATTAATGTGGCATACAAAATCAGCTACAGATGGAACAACGCCGACAAATTAACTTATAATCTCGAACCTCAAGACATGAGCGACCTGCCATCTCATTTCGAAATTTCCGAGCCCCCGGCAGGTTCCGTCTTAGACACTGATCTCAGCAACAGTTTCAGAAATAAGTTTTTCTCTCAGGAATTACAGCTGGGCTATAAAAAAGTTTCCAAAACTTTCAATCTTGATGCCGGCGTGATGTTTGCCCCCTCAAGTTCCAAGAGCGAAGACCTTATAAACAATGCACGCAACATTCCGGAACGTTGGGTATGGAATGTTTCCCCATATGCCAATATGCGCTGGAAATTCGGAGAGAGGTCGTCCATCCGAGCTCACTATAGAGCGCGAACTTCACAGCCATCCATGACCCAATTGCAGCCTGTGGCAGATGTGTCCGACCAATTGAACATCATAATAGGCAATCCTGAATTGAAGCCCACTTTCACCCAGAACATCGGGGTGCACTTCAACGACTTCAGAATGGACTCTCAGCAATCTATATTTGCTGCTCTCAACGCTTCTTTCGCTGTTAATTCAATCGTGTCGCGCACAATTACTGACTCACAGACCGGTGGACGCACCACAACTTACAGCAATGTGAACGGCAATTTCAACATATTCGGCATGGGCATGATCACTCGTCCATTCTCCAATAAGAAATGGCGTTTCAATGCCCGTATGAACGCGAGATATGGGTCTACCCCGGGATACCTTAACGGAGACTTCAATCGAACCGGGAATCTTAGCCTTTCTCCTTCTGCCGGAATCACATTCTCTTGCGATGTGTTCCAGATGAGCATAAATCCCAACTATTCCTATGGGAGCGTAACCAACACATTGCCTCTGCAGCCCAACAGAGTGACCCACTCCTACGGATTCAATTCAGACGCATCTGTTTATCTGCCATTCGGACTTGAGTTTAACACTGACCTATCATTCTCAAGCTCTTCGGGTTACTCTCAAGGCTACAACTCCGACCAATGGCTTTGGAACGCTCAACTGTCGTATTCATTTTTGTCAGACAAATCGCTGACTTTCTCAGTACGTGCCTACGACCTTCTTGCACAGAAAAAGAATATATCCCGATCCGTCAGCGCCTCCTCAATAATAGACAGCAGGTTCAACGACCTCACCAGATACGTAATGCTCGGCCTTACTTGGAATTTCAATACTTTAAAAAAGAAATCTAAAGGGCCTGACGGAGAATCCGACATAATGATGCCTCCTCCCGGTGAACATAGCCGTAGAGAGGCCGGGCGCCCGACGGGGCCGCCTCCGGGGGGACCCGGCGGCCCCGGAAGACGATTCTGACAACGGGATATAATCCCGGAGTTTTCAAGAAAGCCAAAACTATTTCACACAATGAAATGTTAAAAAGTGAGAGCCGGATTATTTACGGCTTCTCACTTTTCATATATTGAATGAACAAAAGTAGTAACATTTTCTCCAAAATTCATAATAATGAGAAAACTTCCTCTGTTGATTGCTCTCCTGCTTGTGACATTCGCGTCCGGGGCATGGAATTTTAAAGAGAAATACAAAGGCCCCAAAACTCCCACCACCGACATTTCCTGGCATGCCGACATATTGCCTGGCTATGAAGCCAGATATGTGAATCAGGGAGAAGCATTCGATGGCCCGTGCCGCTCCACAATAATCCGAAAATTGTCTAAAAAGCCTTCGCACAAAGCTTTTCTTTACATTCATGGATTTAACGATTATTTTTTCCAGTCTGAAATGGGAGAAAGGTTTGTTGACTCAGGGTTCAACTTTTACGCCGTAGACCTGCGCCGCTACGGCCGAAGCCGCGAACCATGGCAATACCCTTTTAATATAAGAAACCAAGAGGAATATTTCGCCGACATCGACTCTGCAATCCTGCAAATCAAGAATGACGGCAACACTGATATAACTCTCGGAGGACACTCTACCGGAGGACTGACCGTTGCGTTGTTCGGAGCTGTGAGGGGAACTGAAGCCGGTGTTGACCGCATCGTGACAGACAGCCCCTTTCTCGAATGGAACTACTCTTCATTCATGCGCAATATCGCTATTCCCACAGTGGGATTTTTCGGCCGGCTTTTCAAGAATGCCAAGATACCTCAAAGCCATTGCGATGGCTACGCATATAGCCTTCTGAAAGAGTACTACGGAGAATGGACTTATAACACCGAATGGAAAATGGTTTATTCTCCGCCGGTGACTGCATCCTGGGTGAACGCAATAAACTCAGCTCAGAGCAAACTAATGAAAAAGCGAGAAAATATAGCAGTGCCGATACTTGTGATGCACAGCAGCAGAAAAATCGAAGGATGCAACTACACTCCTGAATTCCAGACAGGCGATGCCGTGCTCGACCCTTCAATGATTCAGAAGCGAGGGGAACATCTGGGGCATGCCCGACAGGTCTGCGCCATCGACAGCGGACTTCAAGATCTCATTCTCAGCAGTCGCAAAGCAAGAGAAGCCGCCTACGACACTATCTTCTCATTCATTCGGAAGTTTTAATGGCAACAAAGCGCCTGTTCTTCATTCTGACTCAACAGGCTTATGGCAAGACAAGGCCACACTTTAACGCTGCATTTTAAAACTTTTGAAATCAGAAGAAACGATTTTGTTTGGCAATCTAATCCTTTTTTAATACTTTTGCACTATTGCAACTCAGTTTTCTGTCGAAAAACAAAGAATATGCAAAATATCAAGGTTGATAATCTTAACATAGCCGAAAAAAGAGAGGTCATATCTCTTCTCAATGACCTCAACCCTTTCATATCCTCTCGGTTCTCTCCCGACGAAACAGAAGCTTTAAAAAAAGCGATGCGCAACGGCATGCAGACTTCTGTCAGAGCTCACAACTCAAAAGGGTTGCCGACAGCCATTCTGACGCTGCGCACAGCCCTCTGCTTCGCGCAGGCAATAGAGCCGGACCATGACATTCTGCTGGCAATAGGCATCTACCCTATCCTGAAATCCGGGATGACAGATATTTTGGCAGTCCGCAGAGAATGGGGAGAAGGCGTGGCCGGCCTGCTCACCGGAATGGAAGCGGTCGACAAGTTCTCAAATAAGAACAATGCGGTTAACCAAGATAATTTCAGAGGCCTAATGCTCGCATTGGCAGATGACATCCGCGTGATTATAATCATGATTGTGCGCAATCTCGTTCTCATGCGCTCTATTAACCATCATCCCGATGAGCAATGGGTGCGCGATGTGTCGTTTGAAGCAAACTTCCTTTATGCACAGCTTGCCCACCGACTCGGGCTCTACAAAATCAAAGGCGAACTTGAAGACCTTTCTCTCAAATATACAAACCGCGAAATCTACACTCAGATTGCCCATAAGCTCAATGAAACAAAACGGAGCCGAGAAGCATATATAAAATCTTTCATCGACCCCGTAAAAAATAAACTTGAAGCAGCAGGGCTGAAGTTCGACATCAAGGGGCGAACTAAATCGATTTCCTCCATCTGGAATAAGATGAAAAAGCAAAAGGTTGACCTGCAAGGGATCTACGACCTTTTTGCCATCAGGGTGATAATCGACACTCCGCGTGAAAAAGAGAAAAGCGACTGCTGGCTCGCATATTCTATTGTAGCCGACATGTACACCGCAAATCCGGCAAGGATGAAAGACTGGATTTCTCTGCCCAAAAGCAACGGATACGAAAGCCTTCATGCCACTGTCATGGGGCCCGGTTCAAAATGGGTAGAAGTGCAGTTCCGCACAAAAAGAATGGACCTTGTGGCTGAAAAGGGCCTTGCTGCACACTGGCGATATAAAGGAGTGAAGGGTGATTCCACCGACCAATGGATGAACAACATCCGAGACATTCTCGAAACTGCAGAAAGCGGGCCTATGCAGCTCATGAAAGACATGAAGATGGATCTCTACGGCAAAGAAGTGTTTGCATTCACACCCAAGGGTGATCTCTTCAGGCTCGCATCAGGCGCCACAGTGCTTGACTTCGCGTTTCAGATCCATACTAACGTCGGAGCGCATTGCACAGGCGCAGTCGTCAACGGTCAGCATCGGAGAATCACTTATCGAATAAACAACGGCGACACTGTAGAAATTCTAACATCGTCCAATCAGACTCCGAAAGCTGACTGGCTCAACATTGTGGTCAGCACTAAAGCGAGAAATAAGATCAAGCAGAGCCTGAATGAGGAGATGCAGCATAGAGCGGAACTTGGCAAAGAACTGCTCGAAAGAAGAGCTAAAAACAGGAAAATAGAACTTGAGGAGGCCGTGCTGATGAAACTCATCAACAAGGCCGGATATAAATATGCCAACGAGTTTTTTGCCGACATGGCAGATGAGAAAATCGATGCCGGAAAATTCTTGTCGACTTACACGGAAGAAATCAACTCAAGGACAGAAGGCCCCAAAGTGTCGGCCGGAGAATTCCAGATACAGCGCCACGAAGAAACAAACTCAAAAAGCGATGTGCTGGTTATTGGCGAAAAATCAATCAACGGACTTAGCTATAAGTTCGCCAAATGCTGCGCCCCAATCTATGGAGACGACGTGTTTGGCTTCATCAGTTCTGACGGGACAGTAAAAATCCACAGGAGCGACTGCCCGAATGCCCTGAACATCCGCACCCGTTATCCCTATCGAATCATCAAGGCCGACTGGAGCGGAAAAGAGGGCGACATGCTTCCGGCCACTCTGCGAATAATCGGCAACGACGACATCGGAATCCTTGCCAACATCACTTCTATCATATCAAAAGAAACAGGTGCAAACCTCCGCAACATAACCGTTGACAGCAACGACGGAATGTTTCAAGGAGTGCTTGTTGTGGCCGTTTCCGACCTTCGCCAACTGAACGCCCTTTTAAAGAAATTAAAAACCGTAAAAGGTGTGAAAGACATCCAAAGATTATGAAACGAAAGCATATAGCCCCAATTCTTGCCCTCGCCATACTGTCGGGAGCATCGTGCCAGCTCAAAAAGCCAGAAGCGGCTGAAGAGAGGGAAAAATGGCTTTACAGCCTTAACGATTCGATCGCCGTATACAAGGCAAGCATCGACTCCGCTTCGTCTGCCCTGACAGCATTGCAGACCGAAATTGGAGAAATGATAGTAAATTTCGACCATGTGTCGAATCCAAGAGAAGTTGAAGGATATTACATCTATAAAGGATGGAAAGGGAGATACCCCTTAAAGACCACCGGGCTTGTGGCTCGAATAACAGAAGATGAGGGATTGGAAATCATCGCCACTTTAAAAGGAGGCGTATTCAACTGCATTTCTATAACAGCCGGCGATGAGTCAATTATGTCGAACGTCGTGCCTCACGACCAGGCGCTCAACTATAGGACAGCCGCTTACAACACTGTGTGCTTCTACGGAGAAAATGCAGATTCTATCGCGGCCATGATATCCGACAATATGCCGGAGAAGATTGAAGTGACATATCTTAATGGGAAAAAGACCGGCTCTCTCATTCTTCCATCAGATGAAAAAGAGATGATTGCCGCCACATGGCAGCTCTATCACTCTCAAAAAGATTCTCACAAACTGGAAAAAGATATTCCATTGCTTTCGCGCAGAATTGATGTGTGCAGGCGAATGCTTGAATCTCTCGACTCTATACAAGGTAAATAAATTTGCACAACGCCAACAACTGTTGACCTGAATTAATTATCTACAACCCAAAATATATATTATATGGAATTAAATGAATTTGATCTTGAGATTCTGAACTCAAAAGGAATCTCCCAGGAAAAACTTGCCGAAGAGCTCCAGATGCTCGCCGACGGTTTCCCCTATCTCAGAATAGAGGCTCCCGCCACACCGGGACACGGCATATCCGTGCTTTCTCCTGAAATGGAGAATCAGGCGGAATCACTTTGGAACCAATACCTCGCCGCCGGAGGAAGAGTTCTCAAAATGGTTCCTGCAAGCGGAGCTGCATCACGAATGTTCAAAGACCTCTTCTCTTTTGCAAACGGTAAAAAAGATAAGCCCGACAATGATTTCATGAAAAAGTTTTTTGATGAAATCGAGAACTTTGCATTCTTCCCCCAGCTCAACTTCCTATGCCTGTCGCTGCACGGACTCAGCGTTGCCTCTTTGATTAAGGAGAAACGCTATAAAGATATAGTGAAAGCCCTTATCGACAAGGAAGGTCTCAACTACGGACAATTGCCCAAAGCCCTTTTGTCATTCCACAAAGTGCCCGGCACGTCACGCACTGCTCTTGAGGAGCATCTTGCAGAGGGTGCGCAGTATGCTTCCGGCAAAGATGGCAAAGTGCGTGTTCATTTCACTGTGAGCGAAGAACATCTTCCTCTTATGTCAATGAAATTTGAAGAGTCTAAAGGGAAAATGGAGCATGAATACGGAGTGGAATATGAACTCTCCACAAGCATTCAAAAACCATCGACCGACACTGTAGCAGCTAATATGGATGGCACCCCTTATCGCGAAAAGGGTGGATTATTCTTCCGCCCCGGAGGACACGGAGCCCTTATAGAAAACCTTAACGACCTTGACGCAGACGTTATTTTCATCAAGAACATTGATAATGTCGTTCCTGATGCACGTCGCGACGACACGCTTAAATATAAGAGAATTATAGGCGGCGTGCTTGTCGGCATCAAGCGGAAGGCAGACAACTATTGCGCACTGCTCTCAAAAGGCACCCCATCAGACGATGAACTTGCTGAAATGCTTGAATTCATGCACAAAGTGCTATGCATCACCCATGATGACTCCGAAAACATGGATGCGGCACAGAAAGCGGAATACATCTTTGGCAAACTCAATCGCCCATTCCGCGTGTGCGGCATGGTGAAAAATGAAGGAGAGCCTGGCGGAGGCCCGTTCCTCGCATACAATCCCGACGGAACAGTAAGCCCGCAGATTCTTGAGTCCACTCAGATTGATCCTAAAAACAAAGAGGCTCAGAAAATGCTCAAGGATGCCACTCATTTCAATCCCGTAGACCTTGTAGTGTCGACAAAAGACTGGCAAGGAAAGAAATTCAATCTCCCTGATTATGTAGACAAAGCCACCGGTTTCATATCCATCAAGAGTCGCGAGGGTGTGGAAATCAAAGCCCTTGAACTCCCCGGCCTATGGAACGGAGCAATGTCCGACTGGAACACAGTGCTTGTAGAAGTGCCTGTAAGCACTTTCAATCCTGTCAAGACTGTCAACGATCTCCTTCGTCCGGCTCACCAGTAACACAGCCGCAAATTGATGAACAACATCAGGGCCGATGCTTCTGCACCGGCCCTCTAATTTTGGGTTAATAAAACGTTAAAGATTTTCCTCACTAAAGATGCCCGGCGAAATATCTTCCGGCAAGCATCTCAGATGGTTTTTTCAGTGAATCCTCGCTTTAGTCATGATTGTAGACCTGCGAAGCCGACACACAATACCATCTTACGATTTTTGATAATAAATGTTTCATCATACATAAATTTTAATAGCTTCAAATCGAAGACCATGTTATTAAATTATGTTTTACAACATATAAAACGACCAAAAACGCGATTTTGTTTTATGCCGGCCTATTTTTTTTGTTAAGAATCCATAAAAATAATCTGTATTACATCATAGTCATAAAACAATGTTTCCATGCAACTCATTATATATATGACATTTAAAAATCAGATTCAAAATACTTTCTAAAAAATCAAATTTATAATATTTTTTCACGCGCTCTCACAATAATATAATACAGCACTCGTTATTATAGTACGATTATTGTATTTGCACTGTGTTTTATTCATGGTATTAGAATTTAATGCTATCAGAGAGCGTGATTGTGAAACCCCGCTCTTTTTTTATGCCCTTTTCTCTCCTATCCTTTTTTTTTTAGCCGTTTATTTGCTAACTTCGCGTCATGTTTGAAAAACGTGTTTTATATATTATAGTCTTACTCCTCTCCTTCTTTGGCTCTGAGGGCCAGTCTCAGAACAGAATGCCTGACGCCGCGCGCGGCATTGGCATGAGACAATCGGCCTCATCCGAAAAAGCCGCAGAACCCGACACAGTTCGCCAAGGTTCGGCATGGACTCTCACATTCCCTTTAGGCAACCATGTTGAATCGGTGATTGACACACTCGCATACAATTACCAGCGAAGCGCCATACCGGCTATGGTTACTGACGCCTATGCCACTACCGGAAACATAGGGGCCGAAGGTTTGAACCTAATATACTTTGACCGCCCGCAAAAGTCAACTTTCTTTTTTAAAGATGCCCTAAAAGCATGGATTCCCACTTTTGAAAAGCAGAAATTCTACAATATGTATGTCCCGACCACAATCATGCAATATGGTTTCGCCGGAAACAAACAGACTCATCAGGACAGGTTAAAAGTGGATTTCGCCGGAAATGTGAACCGCAGAATCGGTATAGGCGGAACTCTTGACTATATTTACTCGAAAGGCTCATATGAGTCGCAAGCCACAAAAGACTTTTCATTCGGCCTCTCCACATATTATCTTGGCGACAGATATGAGCTGCAGGCTTTCTACAACCATTACAACTTTCTCAACAAAGAGAATGGTGGAATAACCGACGACCTATATATCACCGACCCTGCGCAGCTGCAAGGCGGAGTGAGCAAGATTGAGCCCAAGAGCATTCCCACCCGTCTTAATGCCGCACACACGCGCCTGAACGGCGATGAATTTTTCATGACTCACGCCTACAAAGTCGGTTTTTGGAGGTCGCAAACCGTAAACGACACTCTGACAAGAGAAATATACATACCCATAACGAGGTTCATATATTCATTCGATCTCCAGCACGCTCGCCATTTTTTCAAAAACACAAATGCCTCTCAAGGCGAAGAGTTCTGGGAAAACCGTTATCTTGACCCCACGGGAACTGAAGACGACACCTATCTCACTAAAATGACCAACTCGTTTGGCATAGAGTTGATAGAGGGTTTCCAGAAATGGGCTAAATTCGGCCTTTCTGCATACATCTCCTATCAGACACAGAAATATAAGCAAACCACATTTTTCCATAGCCCTGAGCTCACCGACACTGAGATTGAACAGCTCTCTCCCCTGCCGGCAAATTTCCACATATCCCCTACCTCAACCAGAAACATGCTTTGGGCCGGAGGGCGGCTCCAGAAAGACAAAGGAAACATTTTGAGATATGCAGCAAGTGCAAAATTCGGACTTGTTGGAGATGTTGTCGGCGATATTGAACTTGACGGCAATCTTACGACACGTTTCAAACTATTCGGCGATTCCGTAAAGATTTCTGCTAATGCTGAATTTAAAAATCAGGCTCAACCGTATCTATTGCAAAACTATATATCCAATCATTTCGCATGGAACAATGATTTCGGCAAAACAAGAAGATATAAAGCGGGAGGAGAACTTCTTATCCCTTGGACAAAAACAACGTTAAGCGCGGGAGTTGAAAACATCGAAAACATGGTTTATTTCGACGCCTTGTCACTTCCGCGTCAGCACAACGGCAATATTCAAGTGTTTTCCGCAAGACTTGACCAAAAGTTCAAAGTCGGCATTTTAAACTGGAACAACACAATCTATTATCAAAAAACATCAAACAGCGATGTGCTTCCCCTCCCTGAACTTACCATCTACAGCAACCTGTTTCTCAAGTTTATTGCATTCAAAGTGCTTAAACTTCAGATAGGAGTAGATTGCGACTACTACACTTCTTACAACGGCTACAACTATCAGCCGGCCACCATGTCTTTTCATGTGCAGGGAGCAGGCAAGATAAAGGTGGGGAACTACCCGATCTGCAATGCCTACGTTTCAGCACGCTTATACAAAACACGCTTCTATGTGTTGTGGAGTCATGTAAATCAAGGCATGTTCTCTAAAAACAGTTTCCTGCTTCCTCATTATCCGATGAATCCCCGCCGCCTTGAGATGGGGCTTTCGATAGACTTTTCAAACTGATAAATTAGTTGTCAAAATCATTAGAATGAAGCCAATAAAACGCAAACATGGCCAAGCCATTATCTACATTTTGCTGCTCGCTGCCGTTGTGGCGGCAATGAGCACACTTCGCAAATGTGGCTCTGCCTCTCCTTTGGCGCCCATCACGCAGGGAAACTCTCGCAACGACACTGTAGATGTGGCTATAATCTACGGGCCGTTAAGTTATTACATATATAACGACACTCTCGGAGGAATGAATCTCGACATGTTGAAAGAATTTGAACGCAACACAGGAAAAAGCTTAAAATTCTGGCCTGTCGTAAACCTTCACGACGCACTCAGGAAACTGGAGAAAGGCACATATGATATGCTTGCCTCCCTTCCTTCCGACAATAGCGTGAAGAACCGGTTTATAACATCTCGCAGCGTATTCCTCGACCGCCTTGTTCTCATTCAGGCTTCAGATTCGTCAGGATATGTGAAAATCAAATCTGCTCTCGATCTCGCATCCGACACCGTATATATTCAGCAGGATTCCCCTGCCGCATTACGGCTTGAAAACCTGTCGAATGAAATAGGAGCGCATATTGAAGTCATCAAAGAGAAAGAACTCTCCGAAGAGTATCTTTGCATGAAAGTGGCGAAAGGTGAAATCGGGCTTGCCGTGGTCAACGAAAATACAGCCCGGCACATGAAAGAGAGATACCCTTGGCTGAACTACGACAACCCCGTAAGTTTCACACAGTTCCAAGTGTGGGTGATTCAAAAGTCAGACACTGCGCTTCTTCATTCAGTCGACAGATGGCTTGAGGAATACACATCAACCCCGCAATATAAAAAACTCTTGAAACGATACTCTCCTTGAAAGGCATACTCTCGACAAATCCAATATTCATTCACTTAATTCCTATGCCCGCTAACCGGGCATAAACTAAAAGCGCTAATAACGCGAGTTCGGGATAAGAACTTTATGTTTTTCAACCAAGCAAAAGACATAGAGTATTGGGCGGCCTTTCAAGGTCGCCTGATTTATTTGTACAGTTTGGTGTTAATCCCAGAGGACAAGCTGCCCGTTTGACTCGGGTACCTCAAAGTCAAAGTTCACTTCCGGCTTTGTGGCGAAGAAACAATACGCACCCATTGCCGCAAGCAGGTTCATGAGGAAGTTGTGTACACTACGATGGCGGGAGTGGACGAGCTGCGCCACATTCTTCAGCATGTCGTTTATGGATTCGATGATGCTCCTTTTACGAAGCATCATCCTGTCATAGAACGGCATGAGACGCTGTTTCATGTTCGAGCGAAGACCTGTCACAATATGTATGCCGTCATCCCAAAGATGCCCGAAAAGAGACTGCGATATATATCCCTTGTCAGCGTATAGTTTTCCAAACACCCTGTCAGTCAGCGTGTCGATGACTGCCTCATTGCGGTCGTCCACATTGGCGCGTGTCAGTACAAAGTTGATCAGCTCTCCTTTTTCGTTACATAGCAGATGCAGTTTGAAGCCGACATACCATCCCATCGTACTCTTCCCTTTGGCAGCAATATCCTTGAATACCTTCATGCTGAACTGGCGTTTGTTGTGTATGACCGGAATGCAGGTGCTGTCCACAAAACTTATCCCCGTGCACTCTCCGAAACACGCGAGCCGCAGGAACATGGTCATAGCCACAAAACATCGGGGCATGACCTCCACGAAGCGGTTGTAGGAGAATGTCTGCGGAAACAGATGCTTCCAGTGAATGCGCACACATCCCAGATAATAGTGCTTGAAGTTTCGGTACGAATTGAAGTGGAAACAGATCAGAATCGTGATGACCTCGGCATCCGACATCATGCGCTTTCTTTTCCGTTTTGGAGTGTCAGTTGTGGACGGAAGTGCATTTTTTGCCATCTCACCCTCAAATTCTTTGCAGAAATCATCTGCAATACAAAAAATTTCAGTAACTTTACTTTCGGTAATCATGATACAGTATTTATTTATTGATACCTCTAAATTACTAAATATCAGTGATATTACCAAAAGAATCGGCAACTTTTTCAAGCTGCCGATTCAACTTTTTATGGTGTTCCTTATCCCGAACTCGCGTTAATAAATATATAACCTGAATCAACATTTAAACCTTGAAACTACCTAAAGTAAACCTGTTATTACAGATTCTTATTGCCATCGTGCTTGGAATCGGCTGCGGATATATTTTCCCGATTTGGCTCGGAAGAATATTCGCAACATTTAATGCTATCTTCAGTCAGTTCTTAGGCTTTATTATTCCGCTTCTGATTTTGGCATTCGTAGCGCCGGCTATTGCCGATATTGGCAATAAAGCCGGGAAAATGCTTATCGCCACAGCGGCTCTCGCTTACCTTTCCACCTGTTTTGCAGGATTCATGAGTTTTGGAGTCGGCAATTATTTCTTCCCGAAGCTCATATCACCTCATGCAGTGGAAGATGTAAAAAGCGGTCATGACCTGGCTGCATATTTCACTATAGAAATGCCTCCCCTTATGGGAGTGATGGGGGCTTTGGTGCTGGCATTTATACTCGGAATCTCGCTTGCATATATGAGAGGCGACACTTTTAAAGCCGGCCTGAATGAATTTCGCGAAATAGTGTCGATGGTGATAGCCAAGGTGATTATACCCCTTCTTCCAATATACATTTTTGGCATATTCCTTAATATGACTGTGTCAGGACAAGTTGCCACTGTGTTATCAGCATTCATGAAAATAATACTCGTGATCTTTGCCATGCACATTTTCTTGCTTCTGTTGCAATATGCCATAGCAGGCATAGTGGTTAAGAAGAATCCGTTCAAGCTTCTCATCACCATGCTACCGGCATATTTCACCGCACTCGGCACACAGTCATCGGCGGCTACCATACCGGTAACTCTAAGGCAGGCTATTAAAATCGGAGTAAGCGAAGACACAGCCGGTTTCGTAATTCCACTTTGCGCCACAATACATATGTCGGGAAGTGCAATGAAAATTGTGGCCTGCGCGATTGCCCTGATGATTATGCAGGGCCACCCCTACGATTCAGGCATGTTTGCGTCATTCATATGCATGATTGGAATATCTATTATTGCGGCCCCGGGGGTGCCGGGAGGTGCGATTATGGCATCGCTCGGCTTGCTTGCCACATTCCTAAACTTCACAGAGGCTGACCAGGCACTCATGATTGCCCTCTACATCGCTATGGACAGTTTCGGAACCGCCTGCAACGTCACTGGCGACGGCTTCATAGCCCTGCTCATCAACAAATGGTTCCCCTCCGCCAAACAAACCCTCCCCGACCCATTGTCCCCGGAAGCAGAGAGCATAAAAACGACAGAAAGGACTTTCTCGGAGTCACTTCCGGAATAGTGTTATAAACGCTCAAGCCAAAAAAATAACCGGACCATATTCATCTCTTCAAACAAATAGCCGACTCTCAAAAAGAGCCGGCTATTGTTATTTGTTGTTATAATCCACTATGATATTATCATAATGCAAAATTATATTACTTGCCGATCACGCCGAGTTTTTTGCCGACTTTGATGAAGGCAGCGATTGCTCGGTCAAGCTGCTCGCGATTGTGGCCTGCAGAAAGCTGAACACGGATACGTGCCTGCCCTTTCGGAACCACAGGATAGTAGAAACCGGTCACAAAGATACCCTCTTTCTGCATCTCTGCTGCGAAATCCTGAGAAAGTTTTGCATCATACAGCATCACTGCGCAGATTGCACTCTGTGTGGGCTTGATGTCGAAACCCGCCTCAATCATCTTGTCGCGGAAATAGTTGACGTTCTCCACGAGTTTGTCATGGAGTTCGCTGCTTTCTTTGAGCATCTTGAGCATCTCAAGGCTTGCACCAACGATAGAGGGAGCAACAGAGTTAGAGAAAAGATACGGACGTGAACGCTGACGGAGCATGTCTATAATCTCCTTCGGGCCGGTTGTGAATCCGCCCATAGCGCCACCGAATGCCTTGCCAAGTGTTCCGGTGAAGATGTCGATCTTACCATAGCAGTCAAACTGCTCTGCCACTCCATGGCCGGTCTTGCCGACAACGCCTGCTGAATGGCTTTCGTCTACCATCACAAGAGCGTCATACTTATCTGCGAGCTCACAGATCTTATCCATAGGAGCAACATTGCCGTCCATAGAGAACACACCATCTGTGGCAATAATCTTGAAACGGCAATCCTTTGCCTCCTGAAGGCAACGCTCCAGGTCTTCCATGTCGGCATTCTTGTAGCGGAAGCGCTTAGCCTTGCACAAACGCACGCCGTCGATGATGGAAGCGTGGTTCAAAGAATCGCTGATGATTGCGTCTTCCTCTGTGAAAAGAGGTTCAAACAAACCACCGTTAGCATCGAAGCAGGCAGCATAGAGAATAGTGTCTTCTGTCTTGAAATAGTCGCTGATGGCTTTCTCAAGCTCCTTGTGGAGATCCTGTGTGCCGCAGATGAAACGCACTGACGACATGCCATAGCCTCTTTCATCCATTGCTCTCTTGGCTGCCTCGATCAGACGCGAGTTGTCGGCAAGGCCAAGATAATTGTTGGCGCAAAAATTGAGAACTTCTCCCTCTGTGTTCGCCACCTCGATATCGGCACGCTGGGGAGTGATGATTACACGTTCATTTTTGTAAAGTCCTGCATCTTTAATATCTTGCAGTTCCTTTTCCAAATGCGATTTAAAATTGCTGTACATAATATTAGATTTATGTTAAAATCGTCTTTTGCTTTATTTTTGACATTTCTCGTTCCCTTCTCAAAAGAGGTGTTTGAAGAATAACGGAGAAATTTTTACCCAAAGTTAAGTATTTTATCCGAATTTACTCGTATATTTGCAAAAATTTCTGAACAAGTGTCGCACTCTTCTCACGGCACCCGACATCAAATTAGGATTTTCATACCTTAATGACAACACCATAATGAAGAATATCCTTATTATTGGAGCCACCGGCCAGATTGGGTCGGAACTCACGATGAAGCTCCGCTCGCTCTATCCTGACGGAAACGTTGTAGCAGGCTATATTCCCGGAGCAGAACCCAAAGGCGCACTTCTTGAAAGCGGCCCATCGCATCTTGTAGACATCACAAATCCGCAGCAAATCGCGGAAGCTGTCGACAAATACAAGGTTGACACTATCTACAATCTTGCCGCTCTTTTGAGCGCAGTGGCAGAAGCCCGCCCTCAACTGGCGTGGAAAATCGGTGTAGGCGGACTCTACAACACCCTTGAAGTGGCTCGCGAAAAGGGATGCGCGGTGTTCACGCCAAGTTCTATCGGTTCTTTCGGCCCTGACACCCCTCACACCAAAACACCGCAAGACACCATCCAGCGTCCGGAAACAATCTACGGAGTTACAAAAGTGACCGGCGAGATGCTTTCCGATTATTACGCACGCCGATTCGGTGTCGACACCCGTTCGGTGAGATTCCCGGGTCTTATTTCATATGTAGCCCCTCCGGGTGGAGGCACTACCGACTATGCTGTAGACATCTATTATTCTGCCGTGAAAGGTGAGACTTTCAAATGCCCGCTCCGTCCCGGCACATTCATGGACATGATGTATATGCCCGACGCTCTTCGCGCTGCCGTTGAAATCATGGAGGCTGACCCCACTCGTCTAAAGCACCGCAACTCTTTCAACATCGCTTCTATGAGCTTCGATCCTGAAATCATCGCATCGAAAATCAAAGAGTATGTGCCCGATTTCAAAATGGAGTATGAACTCGATCCGCTGCGTCAGAAAATCGCCGACTCTTGGCCCGACAGCCTCGACGACACTTGCGCACGCGAGGAATGGGACTGGAAGCCGGAATATGACCTCGACGCCATGACTAAAGACATGCTTCTGAACCTTCGCAAGAAACTTGGAGTAGAGAAATAATACATGCAAGACTAACTGACAACAGTCTGCTATATATAGCGAAATGCGACATTGAATTGTTCCATTTCGCTATTATTTTATCCCATTATTCCTTTATGAATAATTTATCACCAAAAAACCGAAAACCATATTTTAGTTTTCGGTTTTTTGTTATACATTTGCACCCGAATTCAAAAACATCTTGAAATGACACGCGAAGATATGACTCCGGAGGCTTATGAAGAGCTGCTCGAGTCAATTACCGACATATTGCTGAGGAACGGGTTGAAAGCCACTACGATGGACTCGATTGCCGCATCCCTGCAAATGTCGAAACGAACACTTTACGAAATTTTCGACAATAAGAGCCAAATGGTGTCGGAAGCTTTAAAATCCATGCACAACCAATTGTGTATGAAATATAAGACTACACTTGAGAACTCTGCCAATATAATGGAGGCTATTCTTACAGGGTTTCTCCATCATCGCGACCTGATGAGCAAAGTGAACGTCGACTTTTTCAAAGACATGGACTCTCAGTTTGCCGATGCCAGAACAAACACCAATGAATCTAAAAATCTTTTTCTGGAAAGCCTCGTGACTCTGATGCATAAAGGTGTGGAAGAAGGTTACTTCAGAGACGACATCAACTATATGGTGCAATGCAAGATGATGATAATTCAGATGGAGTCGCTTAAAAGAATGGAAGAACTATTCCCTCCCGACATCACATTGCTTGAGGTCTACGACTCAATATGTATCGTTTTTCTTAGAGGAATCTGTTCTCAAAAAGGGATAGAAATTCTTGACAACCTTCTCAAAGAAACATCCATTCTACAAGAATGACTGATACTGCTTTTTATTATTAAAAACAACGGCGGCATTTGCTGCCACAAAAGACATAAAAAACAACCCGAAATGAAATTATTATTAAAACTCAGCCTGGCATGTATGGCATGTTTCACAACCATACTGCCGGGAAAATGCGAACTTCTCACACTTTCTCGGCAACAGTGTGTGGAGATAGCTCTGCGCGACAATCCTACCGTGCGTATTGCCAACATGGAGATAAAGAAGGTGAACTATGCCAAAAAGGAAACACTTGCGTCATTATTCCCTTCAATCGATTTTTCCGCCGCCTACCAGCGGTCTATCGAACTTCAGACAATTCGCATGAACATGGGAGGCGAGAGCCAAAGCCTTAAAATGGGTTCCGACAACACCTGGAACATGGGGTTCAATGCCTCTTTGCCACTAATCGCCCCCACTCTTTGGAAATCTATCAGCATATCCGACACCCAGATCCTCGCTAACCTGGAAAGCGCACGCGCATCAAGGCTCGACCTTGTAAACAACATTAACAAGGCTTATTACGCACTTATGCTGGCCAAGGCCTCCCACAAGGTGGTGAAAGAGAATTACGATATAGCAAAACTTAATGCCGAAGTCTACGAAAAGCAATTCAAAGCCGGCACTGCCTCTGAATATGATGTGTTGCGTTCATCTGTGCAGGTGTCAAATCTTGAGCCCGAACTGCTTCAAGCCGACATAGCCATAAAGCAGTGCAGCCTGCAGCTGAAAGTGCTCATGGGAATTGCAGGAGACATCGAAATAGAGCCTGACGTAACTCTCGAAGATATGCAGCGTGACATGTATGTGTATCCTTCAAATGCCGACAACTCGCTCTCCGACAACTCTTCATTACGCTCGCTTGACATTCAGAAACAACTGCTCTCCAAAAATGTTGACTTGAAAAAACTCGCATGGCTACCTACTCTCGGCGCGTCGTTCAATCTTTCATGGCTCTCTCTGAGCAATGGATCACCTTTCAAAAATCAGGAATTTAATCCCTACAGCACAGTCGGGCTTCAACTTTCGGTGCCTATATTTTCCGGAGGATCGAAATATTACGGGCTCAAACAAGCAAAAGTGCAGCTGAAAGAAATAGAGATTCAACGAGAAGACCTTCTCAACAATCTTAACATGCAGGTTGACCTTGCCATAAGCAACATCAACCGCGAGGCCCGACAAATCGAATCAAGCGCAGAAGGAGTGAAGCAGGCTAAAAAAGCGCATGAGATAATGCAGAAAAGTTTCGAGATAGGTGCGGCGTCTTTCCTCGACCTACGCGACAGCGAACTCGCCAACACTTCTGCGCAACTCACATATCTGCAATCCATCTACAATTTCCTTGTGTCTACATCAGAACTTGATCTCCTCCTCGGAAAAGAACCAGAATTATAATTGAAAATAATCTAACAAATGAAAAAATACCCGTTAATCTTATCTCTCTTTTTCCTGACATCAGTAGTTATCCCCTCTTGCTCGGGAGAAAAAAACACCGGCACAGAGAAACAGGAGGAAAAGAAAAGCCTCGTAAAAGTAGAAACAGTTGAAAGCCGCGAGGTGGTGCAGGAAGGGAACTACACCGCCACTGTAGAACCGGAGCTAATCAACAACATTTCTGCATCAGCACCAAACCGAATAAAGGAAATATACGTGGATGAAGGCATCAGGGTGTCGAAAGGCCAGAAACTTGCCCTGCTCGACGATGTCAACACATCCACCTACGAAACGCAGGTGGCTAATGCCAAAGCCAATCTTGAGAATGTGCAGATAAATTACGACCGCGCTGTAGAACTTCTCAAAATCGGAGGTGGCACACAGCAGAACGTTGACCAGATGCAGCTGCAGCTCACCAATGCAAAAAACACTCTGGCTTCAGCAGAGCGCACACTCCGCAACGTCAAAGAAAACACGCTGCTCGTTTCTCCGATCAACGGGATTGTCACTGCACGCAACTACGACCCGGGCGACATGACCGGCACACTCCCCATCCTTACAGTGGCTCAGGTGCAGCCAGTAAAAATCATCATAAACGTGTCGGAAAGCGAACTTTCGCATATCAAGAAAGGGATGCCGGCAGAAGTTAAGTTCGACACTTATGGCGACGAACTTTTCCAAGGTGTAATAACAATGGTGGCCCCTACAGTTGACTCCAACAGCCGCACGTTTGGCGTGGAGATAACAGTGCAAAATCCCGACAGCAGAATATTGCCAGGCATGTTCGGACGCGTGAAACTGAACCTTGGCGTGGCTGACCATGTTGTAGTGCCCGACAGAGCAGTAGTGAAGCAACCCGGCTCAGGCAACCATTATGTGTATGTATACAGCAACGGCAAAGTCAGCTACAACAAAGTGGAACTCGGCCAACGTCTCGGCGATTCCTATGAATTGCTTTCGGGTGTGGAACCGGGTTCTCAAGTAGTGATATCAGGCCAGGCAAAACTTGCAGACGGCGCCCAGGTTGAAATATCTAAATAAGGCCTTCCCTATTATCATAATCTTTTAAAATCAGAAATAAAATGTCGTTATACGCATCGGCAGTGAAGAGACCAATCACGACCACGCTATGTTTCGTGACAGTGATTATTCTCGGTCTGTTTTCACTCGCCAAACTTCCGATTGACCTTTACCCGGACATCGACACCAACACTATAATGGTTATCACAATGTATCCGGGCGCAAGTGCCGAAGACATTGAGCAAAACATCACCAAGCCTCTTGAGAACACTCTCAACTCAGTGGAGCATCTCAAGCATATCACGTCTGACTCACGTGAGAACACCTCAGTCATAACGCTTGAATTTGAATATGGCTATGACATTGACGTGCTCACCAACGATGTCCGCGACAAGCTCGACATGGTGAAATCATCACTCCCCGATGATTCAGAAAACCCTATCATATTCAAGTTTTCAACCGACATGATTCCTATTTGCCTCCTTTCTGTGGAAGCAAAAGAAAGCATGGCCGGCCTCTACAAAATTCTTGACGACAACGTGGCGAACCCGCTTGCGCGCGTTGACGGTGTGGGCACTGTGTCAATATCCGGCGCACCAAAGAGAGAAATCCACATTTATTGCGACCCCAACCGCCTCGAAGCCTACAACCTTTCTGTCGAGACAATAGCATCGGTTATTGGTGCGGAAAACCGCAATGTGCCGGGCGGCTCCTTCGATATAGGCTCCAACACTTATGCCCTTAGAGTGCAGGGAGAGTTTGACGAAGCGTCGCAAATGGAGAATATACCTGTGGGAACCTATCAGGGACGCGTGATATACCTTAAAGATGTGGCCCGTGTGGATGACTCGCTCGAAGAGAGAACACAGCAAACCTACATCGGAGGCAGAGAGGGTGCCATGATTATTATCCAGAAGCAATCAGGCGCAAACTCTGTGGCAATATCTGATAAAGTTATGCAGATGCTGCCAAAGCTTCAGAAGAACCTCCCCTCTGACGTGAAACTTGGAGTGATTGTCGACACATCCGACAACATCCGCAACACAATTGCCTCGCTTGAGGAAACCGTGCTTTACGCACTTCTTTTCGTGATGATTGTGGTGTTCGTGTTCCTCGGCAGATGGAGAGCAACGATGATCATCGTGATAACGATTCCTGTGTCGCTGATTGCATCGTTCATATATCTGTTCGCCACCGGCAACACTCTCAACATCGTGTCGCTTTCCGCGTTGTCTATTTCTATCGGCATGGTGGTAGACGATGCAATTGTGGTGCTTGAAAACGTAACCACTCACATTGAAAGAGGCTCCGACCCGAAACAGGCAGCCGTGCATGGCACCAACGAGGTGGCCATCTCAGTAATTGCCTCTACCCTCACCCTTATTGCCGTGTTCTTCCCTCTTACCCTCGTGACCGGCATGACAGGCGTGCTGTTCCGCCAGCTCGGATGGATGGTGACAATCATGATGATTATCTCCACCACCTGTGCCCTTTCTCTCACACCGATGCTTTGTTCCCAATGGCTGCGACTCAACACAAAACACTCTAAGTTTTATAAAGTGTTTTTCGGCCCCATCGAGAAAGGTCTCGACAAGTTCGACAACGGTTATGCCTGGCTGCTATCAAAAGTGGTTGCCCATCGTGCTGTGACAATAATTATCTGTCTTGCCACATTCATAGGCTCGATATTCCTTATGAAACAGGTGGGCACAGAGTTCTTCCCTACTCAAGACGACGGCCGCCTCGGCGTGTCGCTTGAAACACCGATAGGCACCCGTGTAGAGATTTCGCAAGACGCCACTCGCCGACTTGACTCCCTCTGGAGGGCGAAATATCCGGAGATTCTTGTGTCGAGCTACACAGTAGGCCCTGCAAGTTCCGACAATACTTTCGCATCTTTGTCTGACAATGGCTCACATATAATCTCAATGAACATCCGCCTGCTCGACCCGGGCGACCGCGACAGAGGCATAAAAGAGATAGCCGACGAAATGCGAAAAGACATTGAAAACGGCTTCCCGGAGTTCAGCAAAGCACAGGTGAATATCGGCGGCGGACGCGGGCAAGGAATGGGTGGCCAGGCTACCGTAGACTTCGAGATCTATGGCTACGACTTCACAGAGACCGACTCTGTGGCCCAACAGCTCAAACGCATCCTCGAAGGTATTCCGGGCACTGCCGACATCACGATCTCACGTTCGGACTATCAGCCCGAATATCAAGTTGACTTCGATCGAGAGAAACTTGCACTCTACGGGCTAAACCTACAGACAGCCGCTTATTATTTGCGAAACCGCATAAACGGCTCCACGGCCTCACGATTCCGTGAAGACGGCGAGGAATATGACATAAAAGTGATGTATGACAAAGAGAACAGAACATCTCTCTCCGACATCGAGAACATCATTGTCTACACACCGTCGGGCGCTGGAGTCAGAATCAAAGAACTTGGCAAAGTTGTGGAGCGATTCACGCCTCCTACCATCGAGCGTAAAGACCGCGAACGAATAATCACCGTGTCGGCCGTGGTAGACGGAGTGCCGATGAGCCAGGTTGTGACCGAAGCGCAGCTTAGAATAGATGAAATGCACATTCCCTCCGGCATCAACATCGGGCTTGCCGGTTCATACGAAGACCAGCAAGACTCTTTCTCCGACCTTCTTATGCTTGGCGTGCTTATTATCCTGCTCGTGTATATCGTGATGGCCGCTCAGTTTGAAAGCTTCACATATCCCGGCATCATTATGACATCATTGCTCTTCGCATTCTCCGGCGTGTTCCTTATTCTCTGGATTTCCGGCCACACTCTTAATGTGATGAGCATGATTGGCGCGATTATGCTTATCGGTATAGTTGTGAAGAACGGTATCGTGCTCATTGACTACATCTCGCTCAACAGAGAAAGAGGCATGGGCATACGCAATGCTGTTATTCTTGGCGGCAAGTCTCGCCTTCGTCCTGTGGTTATGACCACTCTCACCACCATTCTCGGCATGGTGCCGATGGCAGTAGGCAGCGGACAAGGCGCCGAGATGTGGCGGCCGATGGGCACTGCCGTGATTGGCGGCCTCACGTTCTCTACAATACTCACCCTGCTGTTTGTTCCGGTGCTCTACTGCGTGTTTGCAGGCAACGGAGTTAAGAACCGTCGCCGCAAACTACGCAAAGAAGCCCTCGAATCATCCGGCAAAAACTCTGTAAAAATCTAAGTATTAATAAAATGCAAGCAATATTCATAGCCTACGACCAGGCACACCATGAGGCCATCATAGACCTCCTTGAAAAAAATTCGTGCAGAGGATTCACTTCTTTCGGCGAAACACAAGGACGAGGCAGCGTAAAGGGTGAACCCCATTATGGCAGCCATGCATGGCCTTCGCTCGGAGGCGCTATTCTCACAATAGTTGAAGACAATCGTCTTGACTCTGTGCTTGAGAAGCTGAAAGCGCTCGACGAGTCAAAACCTTTGCTCGGACTCAGGGCTTTCGTATGGCAAATCACAAGAACAATCTGAAAATCGCTTTCACAGTGTAATTTATAAGACAACTTGCTAACAGACAATGCCGCCACCCTTTCCCGGGGTGGCGGCATTGTTTAAGAGTTCCGCAGTTTATGCTCTGTTTGTTTTGACTGCTAATAATATAATTCACTTATTTCCGGAAAATTCTGATTCGCTTTAAATTCATGTTCTGATTCAGTCACATTCCATTCTCCGAAAAAAGGATGACGGATGCACCCTTGCTTGATGGCATCATAGAATTTATTGATGCCCGAATACGAAAAATAACTTTTCATGGCAATTTTACTATTAGTTACTATGTAATTGTAACAACCGGGCATTCATTTTGTTCAACCGATTACATATTTTTACAGTATTTTTTGCCGTTATTTATCGAATCATTTATAATATCACAACTGTATCTTATTTATTTCGCCTTTCAGTAGATGACAAAAATTGAATTTATGCTGTTAAACATCTAATCTTTAGGCGATTAAATTTGTAAAAGTCCTTGAAATTTAGTAATTTAAAGGAAAAGTTAGACCTCTTTTTCACATGAAAACTACTAATTCCAAGGACTCGGTCAAAGTTAACCAAATCCTCCCGATTATGCAAGACCATTTTGGACAAAACATGAATCTTGCACGAATAAAACTTATGGCGTTGCTGCTCCATGCACTCTGTGTGGTGCAGACTGTCAGCCTCCACAAACTGGCTGATGCGATGCCTACGGCTGTAGACAAGGATTCCAACCTCAGACGGCTCCAAAGATTCTTTGCCAAGTATGTACTTGACCTTGACATCATGGCCCGTATGATTTTCTCGCTGCTTCCTGTCAAGACCGGTCTTGTGCTGAGCATGGACCGGACCAACTGGAAGTTCGGGGAGTTCAATATAAACATCCTTATGTTGGGCATAACCTATAAAGGGATTGCCTTCCCTTTGATATTCAGCCTTCTTCCGAAACGTGGCAACTCCAACTGGGAAGAACGCAAGAAAATTATGGAACGTTTTATCCGTCTTTTCGGAGCAGACTGCATCGACTGCCTTGTGGCAGACCGCGAGTTCATCGGAAAGGAATGGACAGGATGGCTCAACAGCCGTCGCATACGGTATTACATCCGAATACGTCAGAACTTCTGGATTGTCAAGCCTTCCACCGGTGAGAGAATCCGAGCCTGGTGGCTGTTCAATGATTTGAAGGTCGGTCAGGAGAAATTCTTCCATACGCTCTTTCTTCACAAAGGTGAGTATGTCTATCTTGCCGGCAGCCGGATCAAAAACTCCGATGGTGTTCCGGAATTGCAGATTCTCATATGCTTCAATCGGCCCGAGGACGCGGTTTTGACATACAAAAAACGATGGGAGATAGAAACGGCCTTTAGAGCCATGAAATCTTCCGGCTTCAACATCGAGGATACCCATATGCGTGATATGGACCGCATCGCAAGACTTGTCGCGATGGTCTGCATGGCTCTTGTATGGGCGTATCTCGTTGGTGAACATAAAGATATAAATATTAAACCGATAAGGATTCTGAAACATGGAAGAAAGGCAAAGTCGCTTGTCAAATATGGATTGGAAGAGATTTCGACCATACTTATGCGTCCGACTTATACCCCAAAATTCGATGTTTTCAAATTTTTGTCATCTACTTAAATTTCGCCTGTCTAACTTCTTAAAAAATTTTACAGTGCCGTCTTTTGCCTTGTCAAATGTCTTCACTGTCCCTTTTTTCGCCTTGTCAAAAGTCTTCACAGCGCCATCCTTTGTCTTATCATAGATTTTCACAGTGCCATCTTTTGTCTTGCTGAAAGTCTTCACAGTGCCTGACTCCATTTTTTTATAAGTTTTCACAGTGCCGTCTTTGGCTTTATCATAGACCTTCACAGTGCCATCCTTGGCCTTATTGAACGTTTTCACTGTTCCTGACTCAGCCTTTTCATAAGTCTTTACAGTTCCATTCTTAGTGTTGTCATAAACCTTCACAGCACCGTCTTTAGTCTTATTAAATACCTTAATCGTGCCATTCTTGGCATTTTCATAGACCTTGACAGTTCCGTCCTCAACCTTTTTATAATCCTTTTCGGTTTCTTTCTTAACCTTGTCAAATGCCTGTTCAGCATTAGTTTTTTTCTCCTTATTGTCATTATCGGCATAAGTATTTACAAAGCCGAAACTCATCAACGCCAACAATATGGCAAAACATGTCTTTTTCATAGTCATATATTTTAATATTGCCAACTCCTTTTCTCTCTCAATGCGTTTAACCACCGATGAAAGAGAATATATAATCCAACCTTTATTTTCAATTGAATGTTGGTTATCAAATATTTATTTTTGTTAAATATTTGATTAAAATCCTCCACATTGTTTCTGCTTTTGCCGACGAAAAACATGAGACAGGCCAATTCGACAGAAGCGGATTCCAGGAAAATCTTTAGGCTTCCGAAACCTTTAGAACTAACCGAACTCTCCCCTAACTCACCTCAATAATATTTTAACTTTTCAAATGCAGAGTAATAATTTATTTGTAACTTTACAACCCGATTTCCGCTTTTGTGAAATCAAATGAACCGAACTTAAACCAACCGACCATGAAAATAGTTAAACTTATCATTCTTGTGGCTCTATCCTTAACTGCGTCAATAAATTGTAACGCACAGATAATGCCATGGGAAAACAGAACCGAATCAGACAATAATTTATCTTCATCAACGAAAAACCGCATGGCAGGCGAATTTACAATAGAAGATGCTGTCGGGGGCGATTTCCTTAACACCAAAGGAGCCGGAAGCATCGACTGGCTGAAAGACGGCGAACGTTATTCAAAAATTGAAGCATCTGATAATGGCGACGGAACCAGAAAAGATGTAGTGGCTTACCGTGCTAAAGACAATCGCAGGGAAGTGCTGATACCGGCCGATAAACTGGTTGACCCAACTTCCGGCACATACATATCGCCTGAGAAGGTGATTTGGAGCGCAGACAACAGTAAAGCCCTCATCTTCACCAACACTAAGAAAGTGTGGCGTTACAACACTCGTGGCGACTATTGGATTCTCGACCTTAAAAGCGGCATGTTCCGTCAGTTAGGAGCCGGATTGCCGGAATCTTCACTTATGTTTGCAAAATTCTCTCCCGACGCTTCTCGTGTGGCTTATGTGAGCAAAAACAATATCTATGTGGAAGACTCTTCAACCGGAGAAATCAACCGTGTGACAACCGATGGCAGCGACATAATCGTGAACGGCACATTCGATTGGGTTTATGAAGAGGAATTCGGCATTCGCGACGGCTTCAGATGGAGCCCCTCGGGTAACTACATTGCATACTGGCAAAGCGACACCGACGGCACCGGATGGTTCGATATTATTAACAATGTAGACTCTATCTATCCGTCATTCAACCGTTTCCCCTACCCTAAGGCCGGAAGCACAAACTCTGCGGTGAAAGTCGGTTATGTTCCGGCATCCGGAGGCGAGACCACATGGGTGAATATTCCGGGCGACCTTCGCGACAACTACATTCCAAGAATGGATTTCATTCCCGGCGAAGACGTGCTTTTCATCCAGCAGATGAACAGAAGCCAAAACACAAACCGCGTGTGGATAGCAGAAATTGGAGATCCGACACCGCAAAATATATTCACGGATTCTGACGACGCCTGGCTCGAAACCAACGACAACGTGATGTGGCTTGAAGGCAACAAATGGTTTACATGGCTAAGCGAGCGCAATGGCTGGAGACATCTTTACCGTGTGAGCCGCGACGGCAAGTCCATCGAACCGATAACTAATGGTGAATTTGATTTCATTGCCAATGTAGGCACTGATTCCGGCAAAGGGCTTGTGTATTTCATTGCATCGCCCGACAATTTCACACAGCGCTATCTCTACAGCGCAAGCCTGAATGGCAACGGAACGGCAACACGTGTGAGCCCTGCGGGACAGGCCGGCCAACACAGCTATTCGATGTCGCCTACAGGGAAATGGGCCGTGCATACATTCAGCAACGCATCCACCCCTTTCATTGTAGACATGGTGTCGCTTCCAAATCACAAGAGCATAAGAACCATTGAAGACAACTCCGAATCAAAAAGACTGTATGACTCTCTGGGATTCAACCAAAAAGAATTTATAAAGGTAAAATCAGGCGACCTCTCTCTTGATGCATGGATAATAAAGCCAAAAGATTTTGACCCTTCGAAAAAATATCCGGTGATTGTTGAAGTCTACGGAGAACCCGCCGCCGCAACAGTGCAGGATTTATGGACAGACGCGATATTATGGAATCAATACATGGCCAACAGAGGATATATTGTGGCAAGCATTGAAAATCGTGGAGCCAACACGCCTCGCGGACGTGAATGGCGCAAGTGTATATATGGTGAGGTGGGCACATTCGCTTCGGAAGACCAGGCCAATGGGGTGCGCGACCTTGCCAATCAATTCTCATTTATCGACCCTGAGCGTGTGGGCATCACAGGATGGAGCGGAGGCGGAAGCCAGACTTTGAATTCAATGTTCCGCTATCCTGATGTGTTCTCCACAGGAATAGCTATCGCCTTTGTTGCCGACCAGCGCACTTACGACACCATTTATCAGGAACGCTACATGAATACACCTCAGCTTAACCCTGAAGGATATGCCAAGGGCTCGCCAATATCTTATGTGGATGGACTGAAAGGGAATCTGCTTCTGATTCATGGCACCGGCGATGACAATGTGCATTACCAGAATTGCGAAATGCTCATCAATGAACTTGTGAAACATGGCAAAATGTTCTCGCTCATGAGCTATCCGATGCGCACCCACGCCATAAATGAGGGCGACGGAACCACTCTCCACCTTCGCAAGACAATGGAGAAATATTGGCTCGACAACCTTCCTGCAGGAGGGAAATAAGAACCCGGACACAGGCGATCAGACCATCAATATTATTAGTGTCATCATATGAACATTGAAGAAGTTAGAGAATACGGGCTCTCTTTGCCACATGCCACCGAACGATGCCCGTTCGGGCCTGACACACTCACGCTTGAAATCGGAGGCAGAATATTCTGTCTTATGACTCTTGACGGACAATGGGATTTCTATAATCTTAAGATCGATCCGGAATACTCTATAGAGCTAAGAGACAAATATAGCGGCATACGTCCCGGCTACCATATGAACAAAAGGCATTGGGTGTCTGTAGACTTTTATGGAGACGTGCCCGATGCCTTACAGAAAGAACTCATTCTTCACTCCTATCGTCAGGCATTGTCCATGCTTCCCAAAAGAGTGCAAAAAGAATTGGGAATCTCAAACTTGTAATTATGTCCAAAGGGAAAATATTGATAGTAGATGATGAGGAAACCCTCAGAGAAGGGCTTCAGACATATCTTGAGATGGAAGGCTATGAGACTGACTCTGCCGCCAGCTCCGAAGACGCTTTGAAACTTGATCTGAAAACCTACGACCTGTTTCTGCTCGACATTATGATGTCCGGCATGAGCGGCAAAGAACTGGCGGCGAAGCTGAAGGCAAATTCCGACACATCTCATGCGGCTATAATTTTTCTAACGGCAAAAGACAGTGACGACGACATGGTGTCGGGTCTTAAAATAGGAGCAGATGACTACATTGCAAAGCCGTATTCCATAAAAAATGTGCTGGCGCGGATTGAGGCGGTGCTAAGGCGCACAACCATGAGAACAACGACACAAGGAGTGACGTGCGACCGAAACTCTCTCACATGCAATGTAGACGGCTCTACAGTAATAATGCCTCGAAAAGAGTTTGAAATACTGTCACTTCTGGTTAACAACCCCGGAAGGATTTTCACTCGCGAGGAGATAATGCACAGGGTGTGGCCGGAAAAAGTTGTGATTGCAGACCGCTCAGTTGACGTGCATATTACCCGAATCCGCAATAAAATAGCCCCATACGGCAAATGCATAATCTCCCGCTCCGGTTATGGCTATGGCTGGCAGGATTAGATTTTCATTCCATACACGCATGCTCCTCACGACACTGGCAATCTGCTGGATGCTCGTGGGGACATGCATGTGTTTTCAATATTATAGAGAGAAAAGTTTTAAGGCGTCATTGCTTGATGCAAGGCTCCAGATGCACAATGAAAGGATTGCCGATGACTTGCGCCAAGGTGAGCACATAGACAGCATTGTGTCGCGCATAGGTGTGCCGGTGGCAGAACTTCGTGTCACTTTAATCGACATAAACGGGAATGTCGTTTTCGACAGCAATGATAAAACACCATTCCCTGCCACTAACCACAATACACGTCCGGAAGTGACCGACGCCAGAGCAAATGGCACAGGGCACGCAGTGGAGCGCTTTTCAGAAAGCGATGATGTATATTACTTCTATTCCGCTCGCATTGCCGATGACGGGATGGTGATTCGCTCCGCCGCCCCATATACACATTCACTTGCCGATTTCTTAAAGGCTGACAGCACTCTGATATGGATAATGGCTGTCATGACTGTGATCATGAGCCTTGTCAGTTTTTTTGCAACACGCAAAATCTCTTTCAGCATCAAACGCCTGAACCGGTTTGCTGAGAAAGCGGAACAAGGAGGACACATATATAGCGACGAAGCGTTTCCCGACGATGAACTTGGCAACATAGCAAGCAATATAGTCAAACTTTATGTGCAGCGCGACGAACAGCACCGTGAGGCCATAAGACTTGAGAAAGACAAAATACGCCTGAAAAAACAACTCACAAACAATATCAATCATGAACTGAAAACTCCCGTGGCATCCATTCTTGTGTGTCTCGAGCTGCTCAACGACCATCCGGAAATGGAGTCAAAAAAGAAAGAGGAGTTTATTCAACGAATCCATGCCAATGCCAGACGCCTGAGCGCCTTACTGAAAGATGTGTCGGTAATAACAAGAATGGATGAAGGGGCCGACATGATTGAACGATGTGAAGTGAATCTTTCAGACATTGTAACAGACATAGTTGAAGAAGAGTCATTGCGCACCGACATGAAAATCATGCTCCACATGCCGATGCTCACTATCAATGGCAACAGGCAACTGCTTGAATCAATATTCCGGAACCTGATAGACAATGCCATATCCCACAGCAACGCCACTGAGATGAAGATAAACGCAGATGAAAACGGAAATTTCATCATTAGCGACAATGGATGCGGAATTTCATCAGAACATCTGCCTCACATTTTCGAGAGGTTTTACCGGATAGACAAAGGACGTTCGCGGCAATCAGGCGGGACAGGTCTCGGCCTTTCAATCGTGCGCAATGCCGTGGCTTTTCATGGGGGCAAGATAGAGGCACGGAGCAATTGCGGGCTAACCTACACTTTCCAATTAAAAGTTAACAAAAAGGCAACATAATATTAATAAATAATATACATAAACTGCCGAATTTTGCACTCACAAAACAATGCACAAAATTTAGCAATTCATGGATATTATTTTTCTTGGAATCGTAATTTTCCTTTTTTTGCTCGCCATTTTTGATCTTTCGGTCGGCGTAAGCAATGATGCGGTCAATTTTCTCACATCGGCAGTAGGCTCTAAAGCTGCCTCTTTCAGAAGAGTCATGATTGTTGCCTCGATTGGGGTATTCATAGGAGCCGCAATGAGCAACGGCATGATGGACGTGGCACGCCACGGAATATTCCGGCCGGAGAACCTTTCGTTTTATGATGTTATAGCCATATTCATGGCCGTAATGGTTACAGACATAATATTGCTGGACATGTTCAACACCCTTGGGATGCCCACTTCAACCACTGTCTCCATGGTGTTTGAACTGCTTGGAGCCACATTCGTGGTTGCTTTGTTCAAGATAAGCGCTCCCGAAAGCACATTAGGCATCGGCGACTTGATGAACACAGAGAAAGCGCTATCCGTGATTGTCGGTATTTTTCTTTCAGTGGCGATAGCATTTGTGTTTGGCACCATCGTTCAATTCCTGACACGACTGATATTCACATTTGAATATAAAAGCCGGCTGAAATGGAAAGTTGGTATTTTCGGCGGAGCGGCATGCACATCTATAGTCTATTTCATGCTCCTGAAGGGGATAAAAGACCTTACAATAATGACCCCTGAACTGAAAGAATGGATCGACATCAACACAGGTGCGATTCTTATAGGGTCTTTCTTAATTTTCACATTGATCATGCAGGTTCTCCACTGGTGCAGAATCAACGTATTTAAGATTATAGTTTTGCTTGGCACATTCTCTCTCGCAATGGCATTTGCGGGGAACGACCTTGTGAATTTCATCGGCGTTCCACTCACTTCGCTTGCATCATATCAGGATTACATGGCATCAGGCGGAGGCAACCTTCACGGCTATATGATGGAGAGCCTGAAAGGACCTGCCGAGACTCCATTTTATTTCCTCATAGGAGCAGGCACAATTATGGTAGTCTCGCTTGCAACCTCCGGCAAGGCTCGCAGAGTCACGCAAACCACCGTCGGGCTAAGTTCCAAAAGCCAAGGCGATGAAATGTTCGGGTCGTCTCGCATAGGAAGATCGCTTGTAAGAGCATCTCTCAACACACTCGCATTAGTGAGAGCACACACTCCATATAAATTACGCAAGTGGATAAACCTCAGGATGGACAGCAGCGTCACCCAGGAAGAGAACGGCGCGGCGTTCGACCTTGTGCGCGGGTCGGTCAATCTGATGCTTGCCGGGATGCTGATAGCAATAGGCACATCTCTGAAGCTGCCTCTGTCTACCACATTTGTCACTTTCATGGTGGCAATGGGCACATCACTCGCCGACCGCGCATGGGGACGTGAAAGCGCGGTGTTTCGTATCACGGGAGTGATTTCAGTAATCGGCGGATGGTTCATCACTGCCGGGGTAGCCTTCATTGGCGCAGGGATGGTGGTCTGCCTTATGCACATGGGTGGAGTGCCGGTAATGATTGCGGGTGGACTAATAGCCCTCGCCATGCTCATCAGAAGCAATATAAAATTCCGTAATAAGGGAAAAGAAACGCAAAACGACACACTCTTCCAGGCAATTCTGGCATCAAACAACCCCGCTGAAGTGTGGCCGCTGCTTCGAGTTTATATAAACGAGAAACAAAGGATGTTTCTAAATTTTGCCTATATCAATTTTACAAATGTTACCGATGGATTCATCAATGACAACTCCAAACTGCTGTCGAAATCCGAAAAAGCGCTAATAACTGAAAAAGACGTGTTGAAAGGACAGCGCCGAAAACTCACACTGTGTATGCGCCGGGTATCTCCGGGAACAGCCATAGAGAAGAGCACATGGTTCCACCTAAGCAACAACATGGCCATGTCGATGACCTACAACCTCAGAAGAATAAATGAGGTGTGCAAAGAGCATGTCGACAACAATTTCCTCCCGCTTCCGAAAGAGTTTCATGATTCATACATTTCATTGATGGATAGTATCAAATCAGTAATTAAAGATTCAGAAGCGGCAATTGAAGAAAGCAATCCGGAGCATATCGACACATTGCGGCGCAGATGCAACGACATCAAGGATGAGATTTCAAACCACACGCGCGACATATACGACCTTCTGCAAAAGGGAGACACCGACAATATGAGCGTAGCCTACGTATATCTTAACCTGCTTCAGGAGAGCAAAGAGTTTGTGACATCACTTCGCAAGATGCTCCGGGCTTCCGGCAAACTGAATCTTGCGCCATCGTCCTATAGAAGTTTCTCGCATCCTGAAAACCACGCTCCCGCGCTGCCTTAGAATTCACTGCGTTTTCTCAGCCAAGAGCCTGCTGACCGATGTAATCGTCTGCCTGCCCTCTTGAGGTGAAAACAATCACATTCCCTTCATAAGGATCCAGAAGCAATCTTATTATCGGAAGCTGATAATCGGGAAAGTCAAGAATCCATTGGCGAAACTCTTCATCAAGTTCAGTATCGTGCCAGGGCATATCCACCCTCTCCTTCCCCAGCCTCTCAATCGCGCCTGACAGGCATACATCAACAGGAATGTCAAAAAAGAATACTGTGTCTGCCTTACACAATCGCCTTGGCATGGTGCGCATATAATTACCGTCGATAATCCACTCGTCAGTGGCAAGTATCTCATCCAGACGCGAGTCAAACTCTTCAGGAGACACTGTAGTCCGGTCTGCCCTATGCCATATCATATCGAGATAATGCAGAGGGAGGCCGGTCTTCTTCGACAACTTTCGCGCGAATGTGCTCTTACCGGCTCCGGGACAGCCTATTATAAGAACTTTTCTCATTACAAAACACATTAATATATAAGAATAGTGTCAGAATATGTTGAAATAACGCCGATACACTCCAAATAGTACACATTCCCCCGGCGGCACGTATTCCAATAAATGCTTTTTTATAGCAGCCTCAGATTGTGAAGCAACTTTCCAAATTTGCCTATATCAAATTATTTTGTAATTTTGTGACCCAATAATCACAGGCACCTTCATGGGAACTTTTACAAATTAGCGTTTTGAGAAATTATTCAACGATAATTATCGTAGAATGCTACTTCATGCTCTCAGGTTTGTTCAAAATGACAAAGATGCGGAAGACATTGTTGCTGACGTTTTCTGCGACATCCGGTCAATGTCACGATACTTGTTGCGCGGCTGCCGTTCCTTCAGCGCCTTACAGGTCTTTGCAATTAGAGATTGAAGCCACTCGCAGCATTCCCACAACAGTTTTACATCTGTCGGGAACCGCAGATGGCTCTCGTAGCAGGTGGCATCGGTCAGACACAAATCCTTGTCTTTCAGCGAGCCGCCCCATTTGCCATACAGGATTTTCTGTAGTTCTCTGATGTCCAGAACTCCGGCTATGAGCTGACGGATAGCACTGACTATCTTGCCGTTCTTTATGGGCTTGGCGGGATCTATGAGCACACCGCAGAACATCTGCATGTGTATGTTGCCGTTGAGCATCTCGATCAGGCCGTCATCCGATTGTCCGGTATATGGCTTGAGGAACATCAGCGCCACCTCTCCCTCCAGCGGGAACATAGGCGTGTTACCTTGAGGATGCGTTTTGGGAAAATGCGAGCGGATTTTCTCTGCCAGCTCCTTCAATGGCAGTTGCGCATGGATGCGCCCGAGCTCGCTTACGGCAAAACTCTCGCGTAAGCGTCCAAGTTCGAAATAGACCAAAAGTATTACCTTCGCGACAGTTTAATCAAAACCAATGATTATGTACAGCAGCGAAGATTTTGAGAACTTTTATGTCCGCTATAAAGCGGAAGCTCTTCCAAAGGGAATCAGCATCCAGTCATGGTGCATGAAGAACAAGGTTTCATGGAATTTATTCAACAAGTGGTATCGCGATACCCGTCACAGAATCGTCCCCGTGGATGTGGAGGGACGTCCGATGGAGGAGGAAATCCTAAAAAAAGATTCAGAAACGTTGGAATCCACATCTCCGTGTGCCGAACCAGTGACTTCCTCCAATGACCCTGTAAGAATCATGATAGATATCCGCATGAGCAACGGCATGCAGATACGTCAAAAAAATTTAGACTTCGGGCGACTGAAGAAGCTCGTGGAGAATCTGGAGGGCCTATGCTGAACATCAACGGACTACAACGATTCTGGTATATACGTGATTTCCATGACATGCGGAGTAAATATGACCGTGTCCTCTCCATCATCCGTGAGCAGTTCCACCGCGAGCCTCAGAAAGACGAGGTGTTCATCATCATGTCGAAAGACCGCCGGAAGATACGTCTTTTCAACTATGACAGACGCTCCGCGACCCTGTTTGAGAAGCGTTTCAACAGCGATTACAGGTTCATGAAAGTCGAACACATGGGTGAGGAGACTTTTTACACCATTGAGTGGAAAGATGTGGCTCTGCTGCTTGAAAATGCAGTGGTGAATAAATTGGTAATCAAATAAATAAATGATATTTCTCTTGCATATATCCCTGATTTTTTGTATCTTTGCATATACAAAAACATCCATCATGGAGGATCAGGAAAGAGAATATCTGAAAGAAAACATGTGCCGGCTGGAGCAATGGGAGAACACTCCCTATGCCCCATCCGGACGCAGCTCTGACCTGACTGAGGTGGAAAAAGAAAAGCTCATAGATTTGCTGTTCGCCAATAATGAAAGGCTCATGTCAGAACTTTCTGGCCTGAGACTGGAGATTGAGAGGCTGAGCAATGAGGCGCAAAAAGCCAATGAGGCATCCGCCCGATGGGAGGAGCGAACCATAGTTGCGGAGAAAAGAGCAGAATCTGCAGAGAAAAGAGCAGAGTCTGACAGAGCAGCCATGCAGGAGAAGATAGACAGGCTCATGACTCTTGTCGAGCAACTGCGTAACGGAGAAGAACTCAAGGCAATGCTTGCCCGTGCGGAAAAGGCAGAGAAGATGGTTGCCGACCTTATCGCATCCGACAGATCCATGCGGGGTCAGATCTATGGCACCAAAAGCCAGAAACGTCGCAAGGACGACAACGATGAGAATAACGATGCCTCCCGCGACGCGCAGTCCGAAAAGGACAGTATGGGTGGCAAAGATTCAGTCAGTAAGCTTCCTGAGTCAGACCCGGATGTAAATAAATCCGAGACTGACACTTGGATCGAGGAAAACTACCGCGCCAAAAGAGCCTACCGCGAGGGAAGCAAGAACCGCACAATGAAGGCTGCCAGAAGATGCGTTCACGAATCCGATATAAACGCCATCCCTGAAGGCTGGACCCTCATCCGCGAGGAGAAACGCTTCGCATACGATAAAATGACGGTAATCGTCGAACACGAATACAGATACTTTATCGTAACCGACCCTGAGGGAAAGGAGCACGTGCTGTATCTTCCCACGAATGAAGGCGAAGAAAAATGGATTGAAACCCGCGACGGCGAAGAAACGGAGATTCAGCCTGCCGCACCCGTCAATAATCCTCTCAAGGACAAGGACGGAAATCATATAATTGACTGTTTTCCCCACACTCACGCCACTTCCGGGATGATGGCGCAGCTGGTAATCGACCACTTTGTCAACAATATCCCTTATTACAGACTTAGCCGCTACTTCTGGGACAACGGCATGAGCGTCAGCCGTCAGACGCTTATCAACTGGCTGTATGAAGGCGGGGTCGAACTTCAGAAACTTATACCGATACTTCTTGACATGGCAGTGGAGAAAGACTCCATCGTCAACTGCGACGAGACGTGGTGCAAGGTCAGGGTCAAGGGAAAATATGCTAAAAGATATATCTGGTGTCTGGTCAATAAGGAACTCAATACCGTCATCTACTTCTATAAGAAGGGAGCGAGAAGCCGCGATGCGCTGAAGTCGATCCTGGACGGTCGCTATCCCAAGGCCCTTCAGTCAGACGGATACAACGTATATCTGTATCTTGATGACGCTTTGATTGATACGGAGCACCTCTGCTGTATGGCTCACGCCCGTGCCAAATTCTTCTACGCCTGGCAGGCAAACAAGGAAGCCGACGCTGAATACATACTCCGGATAATCAGTGACCTGTATGAACTGGAAGAGCACTATCAGAAACTGAAACTCTCTCCCGATGAAATAAAGATGATGAGAAACGGGGAGCATGCAACTGAACTTGTGATACGACTCCGGAGTAAAGTCGACTCGATGAAAAGTGCGGAGCATCCTCCAAGAAGCGAGATGCTCGACAAGGCAGTCCATTATATGGATGACTTCTGGAATCAGCTCTTCGCATACCGCAACGACGGCCGCTATACTATCGACAATACCATTGCCGAGCGGTTCATGCGCCCCATATCCGGAGAACGCAAGAACTCTCTCTTCTACGGCAGCGCGAAGATGGCCGGCATCGCCTCCGTCTATCGCACACTTATCTCCACATGCCAACTGATGAAGGTGTCGGTGACAGAGTACTTCCAGAAAGTATTCCGCAAGATAGTGGCCGGATACGACGATCTGACCAATCTTCTCCCCATGAATATGGGTCTCTCCGTTAACAATCTCTAAAAATCCAACATGAATTTTTAACAATTAGTGGGCTCTGACCGCCATAATTGTTCAGTGCACCGCACTTGGACGCTTACAACTCTCGCGATATTTTTGCATAAAATCGAACTCGGCAAACGGCAACGTGGCCGTAATCTCAGATATTTTTCGTAACTTCACGAACACACGGCTCTTTCATTTAAGATAAAAATAAAGACATATTTTCCCTTACCCGGTTTGTTGAGAATCGGGTAAATTTCCATGATTGTATTTCAGGTAGTTATCTTTTTCTGAAAATCAGATTTATTTTCATTTTTGGTAAAGAAACCGCATCAATCGGGTAAAGCTCATCGAGACATGACGCATAAGCTCTGCCACGCCTTTTCTTTTGTCAGATCGCTTTTTGCGCAACCCTTTCCATATAGAAAATACAGAGTAGACCATTCTTTGGATTGTGTCAAGGTTGCGGGCGGCCTTTGCCGACTTGCGCTTCACCTTGTCTTGCAGCAGATTTACATCCAGTCCCCAATGCATACTTTCTATCGACCAGTGATGGCGCACAATGGAACCCAGGAAAGGAGTGTCTGCCGGCAGACTGCTTACATACAGACGTTTTTCACGTGTATGTTTTGCGGTCGTCTTTCTGACGGTCTCGGCCTCGTACTCTATAATCGTCATGTTTCCGCCCCATTTCTCCTTGTCGGCAATAATTTCGAGTCCGTCATATATGTTGTATGTTCTTGTCTCGATTCTTCCATGACCGAGTTCGGGACCTTCCGTATAAGAATATAGCGGCTTATACTCTTTGAGTCTGTCTTCCACTCCGTAACGCAGCGAAGGCTGGTTGGCCTTGAGCTCAATGAGAAAATCCGCACCTTTACCCCTTATCCTGTCTATGATGTCCTTTTGCATGGCCATGGCGTCGGCTGTCACAATCTTTCCGGCAATATCGAGTTTGTCGATAAGCTGTGGGACTGCCTTTATTTCATTGCTTTTCTCCTGACAGGCCTCTGTAGCCAGCGTTATGCCTGTGTTGAACGAGTAAGCCGACACGATATCAGGATTTCGCCCGTTCGCCAGAACTGTGCCCCGCTCGGCCTTGCCGTCAACACAGATTATCTCCCGCCAGGATCGGCTCCGCAACTGGGCATGAAACACTTCGACAAATTCCTGCATCCTGTCGGCCATGGCGCAGTCATTGATGCCGTTATCCACTCGGCAAAGGGTCGCTTCGGACGGCACCCCATTTTTCAACATCCCCATTTTGCGGAACCTTTTGATATTGTGTTTGCCGAAAGCAATTATATCGGCACGGCCGACAAATCCAGAGGCACGGCCAAGTACCATCAGCATTATGATATCACGGAGTCTGTGACGGTGGTTTCCTTTGCCTGTTCTGCGGAAATCGGGCACTGACGAGGCAAAATCAACCAGTCTGTCCATGATGCTGCCCGTAGGGTAAAAACGATGTTTCTTTTTAATATATATTAAGTCGAAAATGTTGCATATCAGGCAAATAATGCGTATTTTCGCGTAGCGAAAATCGAGGCGGAAGAGCCTTCACAGCCACTCCGCCTCTTTTAAAATTAAAATCTTATGATAAAGAAACACCGAAGGCGGTGCTTCGGCATCGCTATGTGCAAAGGTAGACATTTTCGCTATAAAATACCACTATTTCTGTAAACTTCGGCCGATCTTAAATGAAAGAGCCGTGTCACGAACATTTATTTTTAAGAATTACCCCCGAATAAGCCCGTGATGGGTACAACCGTCCGCGATAGCGTATTTAAGCTTGTCTGTAAAGTTCCTAACTTTGCCATAAAATTTGAATTATGGATAAAGCAGAACGTTACAGGCAGGTTTTTCTATCGTTTAAGGAGCTATGCTCCACAGGGCGGCAGCCGTCTTCGTTTAGTGCCTATTGCAAAGCCAATAGTGTAGATTAGTGTCAGATGCGGCAAACTCTCAAGAATGAGTTTCAGAATATAAAGACTTTGCCCGGATACCGAAGCATCAGTCATATCTGTTCGGTTATCTATGAGGATTTTAAACAGAAATGTGCAGATGGCAGACAGCCGGGCACGTTTGCTGATTTTTATAGAAGCCATGGCATTACATGGGAGCAGATGCACGGCTATCTTAAGCGGAATAAACTTAAGGTGGTAGGTTTGCCGGGATATGTAATGCTTACCGGCGGCTCCCGTTCGCGATGTCAGGAGATACCCTTTGAGGATGTGATCTTCGAGGAGGCGGGGTTTCTCCCGGCAGACACGTGCAGTACGATAACGGTAAAGGTTGACGGTCATGTGGCTGTCAGTTTTCCGACTGATACTGATGTGGCTGTCATTGCAAGGTTCGTCAGAAAGCTGGGAAAGGAGGTCGGTGATGTGGGGGCTTGAGCAGGGATCACGGCTATGGGTGTGTCAGCAGCCGGTATCGATGCGCTACGGCATCCGGGGTCTGACCCAGATGGTGTGGTCGTGGAAGGGACATTCTCCGGCATCGGGCGATGTGTATGTGTTTTTCTCAAAGGACCGCAAGACCATGAAGTCCCTCAAATGGGATGGCGATGGATTTTTGATGTACACAAAAAGACTGTCGCAGGGTCGATTCCGCGAAGTGCTGAAAAAGGGCGATGACGGCGTGCGCAGGCTCCAATGGGACGATTTCTATATGCTGATGAGGGGCCTCACGCCTGTGAAGGTGACGGTCGAGAATCGCTTCAGAATGGCCGTAAAATAAGGTTTAATAATTTGTTAATCAAATAAATAAATGGTGTAGAAAGTTGCAAATGTCAGATATTTTTTGTAACTTTACACCATGAAAAAGAACGAGTTGATAGAGTTTCTGCAACGTCAGATCGAGTTCCTTCAAGGGCGGCTCGACGAGGCGTTGGCCTCTGTCAGCTCGCTTACTTTATCCAATGAAAAGCTGCAGTCGACCAGCGAGAAGCTTGTGGCGACTGTAGATGAACTGCGCAAGCAAATGGCCTCAATGGAGGAGGCTATGAAAGGCAAAAGTGCGGAACTGAGCAAAGAGAAAGCCGCGCGTCAGGCAGTGCAGCGTCTGCAAGGCTCGCCGTCGGAGCGTCAGGCGAAGCCGGTGTCGACTCCTGCCACAACAGGAACTCGGCAGCAGAAACCAGAGAAGAAACGCACCAACAACGGTGCCAAAAGAAAGACTCATCCGGAATGCGAGGTAGAGACCGTTGTAGTGGAGCCGGACAGCCCCGACTTCAATCCGGAGGCGGCAACGTTCATAGGAGAGTGCGATGTGGTGCGCTACGTCATGGAGCCAATGCGCTTCAAGAAAATTATCTACAAGGTCAGAAAATACGTGCAGGACGAGAAAATATACAAAGGCTCCGCACCCGCCACACCGCTGCTTAACTCGCAGTATACATCTTCCTTCATAGCCGGGCTCACCGAGTTACGCTATCTTCATTGCATGCCGCTTGAAAATGCTGTCGAATACTTCCGCGCCCACGGCTTCGACCTTGACAAAGGCACCGCACAGAAGCTCGTAAGTAAGGTAAAGGTACATCTGGAAAATCTATACAAGGCGCTGGGTCAGGCAATAGTCGCGGACAATTATATCTGCGGTGACGAGACCTATCAGAAAGTGCGGCTGCAGGTGGCAACTCCTTCGGGAAGAAAGATCAAGAAAGGCTACATATGGGTGTTCGTCGGCATGACAACCGGGCTTGTGTACTTCTTCTATGACGACGGCTCCCGCTCGGCCGAAGTCTTCGAGCAGCACATAAAAGGCTTCAGCGGAGCCTTCCAGTGCGACTATTACTCGGGATACCGGCATATAGGAATCGGCGGGATGAGCGGGATAAAACGCTTGCCATGCCTGCAGCACATCAAGCGAAAGTTTCTCGATCTGAAAGACAATCCAAAGGCGCAGGAAATAGCAAAACTCTTCGGACTCCTTTACCACTTCGAACATCAGCACCGCATAGGCAAAGACGGATGGACGGCAGAAAAGCACCTTGAGTGGCGACAGCGATACTCCAAGGTGATGCTCGAGAAAATCCGCATGAGACTGACAGCAGTCAAAGACCGCATCGGCGTTCCACCGGATGACCCGTTGCTTGTAGCCACCGAACATGCGCTCAAACAATGGAACGAGATACCGCGCATCTTCGCCTCGCCAACCTACAGACTCGACAACAACGAAGTCGAGCGCATCAACCGCTACATATCCCTGACCCGTCGCCGACTTACAATCGGCTCCCACTCCGGAGCCGAAGCCGCCGCCCTGTACCACTCTCTTGCAATCACCTGCCACCGCTGCGGAGTCAACGTCTTCGACTACTTCTGCGACATCATCGACCGCTGCACCGCATGGCCACCAAACACCCCCATTGAAAAATACCGAGACCTGCTTCCCGACCGCTGGAGACCCTCACAAAAATAGCCGCCCAAAATCTGGACGGCTATCTTTTTAGCACCTACCTGCTATCGCGGACGGTTGTACAGCCCGTGATGGGTTCATCGGGGGTTCTTTGTAAAGTTACAAAATATCTATAACTCTGCCAAATAATCAGTTAGCCATTAACTGAATATCCCTATATAAGGGAGAACCCGTTTGACCGCATTTCGTCCAACGACCGTGTGTATCATGTCGAGAGCCAGCGCGACTATCTAGAGATTGACGAGCTGAAACGCCTGATTGCCACCGACTGCCCGACACGCGAGCATGTAAAACGGGCGTTCCTTTTCTCATGCTACTGTGGACTCCGAACGAGCGACATACGCGCCTTGCGATGGGGTCAGATTCACAAAGACGGTGACCAGTGGCGAGTGTCTGTTGTGATGAAGAAAACCGACACTCCGATTTACCTTCCCCTCTCGTCACAGGCTATGCGGTGGTTGCCGGAGCGAGGCGATGCCGGGGATGATGACAAGGTTTTCAGTCTGCCGACAACAAGCCGTGTCAGCATAATACTCGGCAACTGGGCAAAGGCTGCCGGGGTGAAGAAGGAAATCACATTCCATGTGAGCCGCCACACCTTCGCCACCCTCATGCTCACCCTTGATGTTGACCTATATACGCGAGTTCGGGATAAGGAACACCATAAAAAATAGTTGAATCAGCAGCTTGAAAAAGCTGCCGATTCTTTTGGTAATATCACTGATATTTAGTAATTTAGAGGTATCAATAAATAAATACTGTATCATGATTACCGAAAGTAAAGTTACTGAAATTTTTTGTATTGCAGATGATTTCTGCAAAGAATTTGAGGGTGAGATGGCAAAAAATACACTTCCGTCCACAACTGACACTCCAAAACGGAAAAGAAAGCGCATGATGTCGGATGCCGAGGTCATCACGATTCTGATCTGTTTCCACTTCAATTCGTACCGAAACTTCAAGCACTATTATCTGGGATGTGTGCGCATTCACTGGAAGCATCTGTTTCCGCAGACATTCTCCTACAACCGCTTCGTGGAGGTCATGCCCCGATGTTTTGTGGCTATGACCATGTTCCTGCGGCTCGCGTGTTTCGGAGAGTGCACGGGGATAAGTTTTGTGGACAGCACCTGCATTCCGGTCATACACAACAAACGCCGGTTCAGCATGAAGGTATTCAAGGATATTGCTGCCAAAGGGAAGAGTACGATGGGATGGTATGTCGGCTTCAAACTGCATCTGCTATGTAACGAAAAAGGAGAGCTGATCAACTTTGTACTGACACGCGCCAATGTGGACGACCGCAATGAGGCAGTCATCGACACGCTGACTGACAGGGTGTTTGGAAAACTATACGCTGACAAGGGATATATATCGCAGTCTCTTTTCGGGCATCTTTGGGATGACGGCATACATATTGTGACAGGTCTTCGCTCGAACATGAAACAGCGTCTCATGCCGTTCTATGACAGGATGATGCTTCGTAAAAGGAGCATCATCGAATCCATAAACGACATGCTGAAGAATGTGGCGCAGCTCGTCCACTCCCGCCATCGTAGTGTACACAACTTCCTCATGAACCTGCTTGCGGCAATGGGTGCGTATTGTTTCTTCGCCACAAAGCCGGAAGTGAACTTTGACTTTGAGGTACCCGAGTCAAACGGGCAGCTTGTCCTCTGGGATTAACACCAAACTGTACAAATAAATCAGGCGACCTTGAAAGGCCGCCCAATACTCTATGTCTTTTGCTTGGTTGAAAAACATAAAGTTCTTATCCCGAACTCGCGTTATATACAACAAGCAAGCTGCTGGGTCACAAGAATATTGCAACAACGCAGATATACGCGAAAATCATCGACCAGAAGAAAGACGATGCCGTCAACCGCGTTGACGAGATTTTCAAGTGACACAAACAACTGATATAATTTGATGAAACGCGATTATCTATGAAAACAAACCAAATCCTCGGCATTCACGCAAAGGATTTGGCTTTAAGTATGAAAAAACTGTTTGAAAATATCAAAGATTATGTCAATCAAAAAGGTTGAAGCGAACATGATATTCGGCAATCATTAAATGGATCGGTCAAAATCACTGGCGTCTCTTAAAATCTGTTAATGCGAAATTGTTAAACTCTGTATTCATGTTGGTTACGCGATTTTCAGGCCTGCAAACCTTGTCGCACTTTTCAAATGATTATATTGGGGTTGGAGCCTTAAAACTCGGTTCCCCAATTTTTCATGAATGCAGGACGATACATTTTTAGCCAGATTGTTGACTTTTTGCCAAAACGCAAATTTGAAAGAATCATGGAGCATCGTACCAAAAATAAGGTTGAGGACAGAACCCTCGGATGGCAGTTGTCTTATTGGGGACAGTTGCTTGTCCTTATATTCGGTCAACTGCTCGGATGTCGAAGTCTCCGTGAACTCTCGGATATCACTACAGCACATCGCAAGAAATCCTTTCATCTCGGATTTGGCAAAGAAGCGGTAGACCGTAATATTCTCTCCAGATGCAATACCAATCGTGATTGGCATGTGTTCGAGGAGTTCGCCAACCATATGATTGTGCTGGCTCAGGAAGCCCGTATAGACCGGGAATTTTGTATCGGCGGCAAGTTCTATGCGTTCGATTCCTCCACGATTGACCTTTGCATGAGTGTTTATGACTGGGCAAAGTTCAGAAGCACCAAGTCCGGCATTAAACTGCATACCCAACTTGATATAGTGACGCAGATTCCAGTTATGATAAACATCACCAATGCCTCGGTTCATGATGTAAATGCGATGGATATCATTGATTATGAACCGTTGGCCGGTTATATCTTCGACCGTGGATACTGGGACTTGGATAGGCTTCATAAGATTGAGGAACATGGAGCCTTCTTTGTCATAAGAGAGAAGGCTAAGCCGAAGTTCATTGTCGAGGATGGTCTGGACATGCCCGAGAATGGAAACATTCTTCAAGATTATACCGTAAGGTTTACCGGTAGACGCAATGCATCCAATTACCCTTCCCGGATTAGACGTATTGTAGCGTATATCCCTGACCTGAAGAGAAGTTTTGTTTTTTACACAAATAATTTCTTCCTGTCTGCCGAACAGATTGTGTTCCTTTACAAGAACCGATGGCAGGTGGAGCTTTTCTTCAAATGGATCAAACAGCACCTTAGAGTCACCACATTCTGGGGTAATTCCGAGACATCCGTCAGAATACAAATTTATGCGGCTATATGCACTTACTGCGTTGTCGCAATAATCGAACATAAAATGAAACTTGAAAGAAACATCTACGAAGTCATGAGAATCCTCGGCAGCTCCCTGCTTGTCAAGGAGCATATCAAGGACTTGTTGACTCCAGAACCGGAGCCAGCACAAATAGCAAATTGCCATCCAACTCTTGACCTCGAATTTGATTAACACTTTTTAAGAGACACTAGTGGGTCAAAATCATGTTTATCTGTTTTATCGGTTGTGATTTTGAGGCGATACTATTCTCCCACTTGTAGTCAAAAATACTCTCAAATAAAGAGAGATATTCCCCATCACCACCCAATGTGTAGCTGAATGTCTCCAACTCTTCAATACGATGTGAGTGAAGCGACATATTGAGTGTAAAGATATTCGTTTCGCATCGTTCATTGTCGAAGCTCCCGTGTGCTATACACTTTATCTCATAAGTCATTTTATTCTGCCACATAACTTTCATCTGTCGGGTATTTTCATCATCACGAATGAAACGGATTTCATTTCCTATACTCAAATATGGATTATGATTGTCGCCTTCAATTTCGAATACGCGAAATGAAAGATAAAAGTCTTCTACAATGAAATTGAGAGTTACCGTAGTATTCATTTTTACATCGGTAACTGTCAATGTTGATTCGCCCGTGCTTGAAGGACATACTACAAGAGAATGGTTTTCTCCGTCTATATAGAAACTTCCAAGCACATCCGGGTTGCTTGCTTTCAGCTCATATTTTCCTCCCCCATCTGTAAAGTCAATACGGGTTGTTGTCGCAAATCGGATTGTATAGTCCATTTTTCCAAACTTAATCGGATATGTTTCTGGTTCATCATTGTTACTGCATGATGCCATAAAAAGACTGAGAATAAATAAGAATGAGATTGATATCTTGTTCATACTTATGATATACCTATTACTATTGATTGAATCGTATTTTTCAACTATTATTTAGCCTCAATAAGAAGATAATACTCTTCAAGAGAGGTATCGGACGGCAATTCGTGAAGGAGCAATATTCTGGTGGTCTTGTTTTCCCAGAAAAGCTCACCCTCGAAGCCTTCCGGGACACAGTTGAATGACTGGATCTTATTCTTTGCAGATACACCTTCTCCTATATTCTCCCTCATGAGCTTTACCAAGACTTCTCTTGATATAGACAGGTATTCACCGTCTGGAAGAGATTTATTATTCCGTGCATGAATCTCACTATACCGTGTGCCATTGATCTCACGTGTATCCATGACACTGTATTCGCGGCTCTTGTCAAGGAGGCAATATACACCCATGTTTCGGGGATTGGCTATACAGATGCTGCCTTTAGTCCAGTCGAAGCACAGGAAATCACGCTCGTATCTGTCAATTCTAATCGAATCGGAATATATGACCTTGCCATCGTAGTATCCCTTGAGATAGCTTTTCATACTTCCGGGTGTGAAGAAATGCGATGACCATTGGGCAGTGAAATGTTCTTCAGAACTGCTGTCACCGGTTTTTCGCTCATAGATGCGGACTGTGTTCGGCATACCCTCGGCGCTCCATACAATCGAATCATACGGTTCAACAAATTCAGGGAATCCCATTGGGATGAACCGGTCAAGATAATCCAATAGCTGGAATGATATATTGTCAAAAGGCGCCGGGACATGGATATTGTCATTCATAATAGGTGTGAAACCTACATAGGCGAGTTTGAATCTGTATTTGTCAGGCATCACATCGGGTTCATCAGGCTCTTCAGGAGAAAGTGGCCTTTGGGTAACTGTGACCGTACCTTTATTCCAGCTCTTTCCTTTATAGACAGTAAATTCAAGGATACGCTTCTTTGGAGTTTGTTCAAGATTTTTTGATATTTGAATTTTTATACGGTTGTCACCCGATGTCACCCAGGTATTCTCGGAGACTTTGTTTACTCTAAAATAGTCATAATCACCAAGTATATCCACCGTTATGAATTGTGGATTGGCGGGTATGATTATTTCACAGTCGTGTTCGCCCATAATAATTTCTCCTTCTCCGGTCAACTGGATGGCAAGAGAGAAGAGATTAGCCTCATGGTCGGGTTCGTCGTCACTACAGCCTGCGAATATAAGACACGCGACCAATGACATTATTGTGAGTAGCTTATTCATACGTGTTCACATAAAATGTTTGAGAATGAAATTAATTATTCGCCATCGGCGAGTGACAATAAGCCTTTTTTGCTTCTTGTCAATGGCCTTGATTATTTTTCGACAGACCTTATCAAGAGGCATTACCCAGAACAGACCTTCTCCTTTTGCCATACGGGTATCAACCAGTCCGGGACGAATCTCTGTGACAATTATATCCGTTCCTTTGGCTTTGTTCTGCAAAGATTTCGTGTAATTTATCTGAAATGCCTTTGATGCGCTATATGACGGGGCAATAGGAGTAGGCTGTAATCCACCAACAGAGGTGATGGTAACAAGATGACCTGATTTCTGCCGTTCAAAGAGCCTGTAAATTGATGCTACGGTATTAGCCCAACCCATTACGTTTACAGAAACCGTGGATAACTCTGTCTCGACATCCAACTTCGGATTAAGTTCTCCGATTCCTGCACATATAATAGCCAAATCAATGTGTCGATGTTTGCGAATGATAGATTCCAAAGCGTTATCAAATGAGTCCACTTGAGAAATATCACACGGAACAAGCAACGTATGTTCAGGACAACTTCGTTCCATATCGTCCAACAATTCTCTCCTTCTGCCGACAACTATGACGTTATGCCCCGATGAAACATAATGCTTCCATAGATTATGTCCAATGCCGGATGTTGCTCCTATAATTAGAATATTCATATTCCTATTTAATTATCGCGGAGTTCGCGCCTGACTGTTCGCCGACTTCATTGCCACGCTGCACTTTTTTGCCGTAACCAAATGTATAAGTCGCAGTTATATTGATACGAAAGTGGGATGATGTACCGATATTTTCTCTATATTCTGTATATAGCGGCGATTCTGTAACTATATCTGCACTGTTCCAACCCTTATTAAAAAAGTTTGCCGCCATTACCCTGACATTCCAGTCGGAGTTAGCCCAGCCCACTGTAAGGCTGTGAAAGTTTCTATCTTTGTAAATTTGCGGTGATGAGGTGAACATCTGCTTACCGGGCGACTGATAATATGCCTGAAAGTAGAAACTGTTGAGATAATATGTCGCTTGGGCTGTTATAGTTAAGGGATTATACGACTTATTATATATGCCGGTAGATTTGTAGAAAGATTGTTTGGGGCTTGCATAGAGTTGAAGTTTTCCTCCGAGCAGTTTCCAATTTGCTGCAAAACCTAATTCTCCGTTGAGAAAGTTACCACTATTGCGATAATTTTTAATGATAGCCATACCGTTATTGTAAGGCTCATAAGTCAACATCTGACGATTAAAAAATGAGTTGAAATTACTAAAAGCGTTTAAGCCAAAAGTATTATTAGGCATCCATGTGTATCCAAGATTAAACATGAGGTTCCGGCTATTTTCCAATAGAGGATTGCCCGTTACAAACATATATTCATTATCTTGCAAGACATCTGGAGATTTCTGGCTAATACCGGGCGTTGCGTTTGCATATTGCAAAAATACTGAAAATGCGTTTTTTGAATTAGGCGAGTATCTTAAATTTAGATGAACAAATGGATAAGTGTCAGTATATACTACTCCGTTAATATCGCTTTGACTCCAATATACACCCGCATCAGCATAAAGCCTCACTTCTCGTGATGCTAACTGATAGCCGAGTAATCCGGCCACAAACGCATTATGGAATCGGTCATAGTAGCTATTGGTACCGGAATAACGCAGTCGATTGATGTTGTCACCGCCATTGACTCCGAGCATAGCTGTGTGTTTCTGACCGATACGTTTTTGCAAATAAGCGTCGACGCGATAGTTATAGGCGTTTTCACGTGCGTTTCTGACAATTTCGGGAGTGGTAGAGGTAGAATATGTCAGATAGTCATTGCTGTGCATATAATTGAAACGCGGAGAAATATCTATCGAAAACTGATTAGGCAATGAGAAGAAGAAAGAGCCTTGATATGCGAGAGAGTTGTTACGGTTTGGATTGCTCCTGTTGAAAGTATAGTTTTGCTCACTACCCGGATGATAGGATAGATTACCTCGCTGGTCATAGACAGGAACGCTCAAATGTGTAAAACCTACTGTATTGCGTATCTGTATCTTTTCGGAAGAGTAAGTGGCTCTAAAAGTAAGAGGATATTGGTTCTGTTTATAATGCGAACCGTCAAGTGTTTCTGTTCGGGTTAGTTGATAATCCTTACCGTCTGCATCTTTGAGTGAATAGATCCCTTTTACGTTGTTTCCGATATTGTGGTTATTCCAATTGTTGGCTCCAACATAAAGGTCGTAAGTCATTTTCTTGTAGGAGAACTTTGAGAAAATGTTGTTGCGGCTTGAAAAGCCGACAAGGAAGTTTTCGTTTGTTGTCAGCTTTGTGTAACCACCATAAGCATATTCCTGAACAATAATATTAATTACACGCTGCGCACCTCGGAAACGAGGGTCGGTAGGAAATTCAAGATACTCGACTTTTTTCACGTCGGGAGTCCGCAGCCCTTCCATTTCCTCCTTTGATGCTTCGAGGAAATTTATAAAAATAGCCACCTCTCCACCGGCATTGTCGGTAACGACTTCATTGACAGAACTTATTTTAATTTGGGGTATAGCCATCTGACGCAAAAGATCGACTGCATTTTGCGAGGCGTTCTTTTGCTTGACGGTCGGGATAAAGGTTGTAGAGGTCGGTGAAGTGCGTTGCATTTGCGCCTCCACAACAACCTCGTCAAGACCCTGTGTCTTGATGCTGTCTGGTACTTCGGTCTGTGCCATCACCGCAATCGTAAGTGTTGCGCAGAATATTGATGTGATGATTCGGTTTTGCATATTCAATACAGTTTGAGGTGCAAATTTCGCCATAATCTACCACTTGGAATTGAACAAATGTTCAATTCAGTCGCTTTTATCTCCTTTTCCCTGCGATTTTTTGATGCGCAGAAGGTGCTGATGAGAGATTTGGAGATATGAAGCCAGTTCCTTGGCCTTGATTGTCGAGGCGATATCGGGGTAAGCATCAATGAATTTGCAATATCGTTCTGCCGGAGAGAGTATATACAAATCAAGCAACCAGGTATAACACATTCTGAAAAGGGCATCTGATGCTGTGTAAAGGAAATTTGGCTCTGTTTGACACAACTTTTCCAACGCATATACGAATGGAAGTTGAAGCACTTCAGTCCGCACGGAAGCCACTTGTGATGCTAATGCCGGAATCTTCCTTATGCCATTATTGAAGTCGGTAACAAATTCTCCTGTCATTGCAAGTCCCACTACAGCCTCACTGCCATCAGATTTCAGGCAGGTATATCGACAATAGCCCGATTTTACAAGCGATATATGCCTCTCAGTATCACCCTGATGAAGTAGGTATTCCCCTTTCTCATAAATTACATGCTTACCCTCCCTCTCGCAAAGCTCTATGAGACCGGCGAGATTGACCTGCGACATATAAGAATTGAATATTTCTGCCAATTTATTTCAAAAACGCCGCCGTCAGCTCCAAACGGCTACTATATGATATGAAAAGCGCGAGCCAACTATGCACGTCCAAACTGATGGTCCTGAGAAAACCAATGATGCAGATGTAACAATAGTAGCCCACGCTATGCGCGTGAGAACCACTATGCTATCTCTTGCATCAAAACTAAAAGTTTCTCAGGTTTTCAGTTTGCAAGACGCATAACGCTTCTTATTTTCCAAAATGTCGTGGACCGGACTTCTCCAATCCGACTGCAAAGTTAATCATAATCTTTGGAATTCAGCGGATTATTGCCGATAATTTTGTAAATTTGCATTCTAAAACAGCGCAAAAATGACAAAAGAAGAACTGCTCGCAAGGCTCAATGATATAGAATGGGACGACTTCGAGGTAAAGGAAGCGTCCGGTGGTATTCCCAAATCCATGTGGGAAACCGTAGGGGCATTCTCCAACACCGCAGGAGGATGGATAATCCTCGGCGTAAGGGAGACGAAGGCCAAGGGCGTGTCAACATACGAGATTACGGGCGTCTAAAAGGCAGAGAAGATGGAGCAGGACATCATAAACACCCTGCGTTCCGTCTATAAGTTCAACGTGCCGATTCTTGCCACCGCACAGTTCCTTGACTTTGACGGCAAGGCTGTTCTTGCCTTCCATATCCCCGTGTCGGCCAACAAACCCGTCTATTTCGGCAACAACCTGAACAATACGTTTGTCCGTGTCGGCAGCGGCGACCAGCGGGCAACCGACATTGAGATAGACATACTGATGCGTGAAAAGACATTCGGCATGAAATCGGAAATGGAGGTTGACGGTACAGTGTTCGGAGACCTCAACACGCAGTCGCTCCAGACATACCGCCGCCGAATAAAGGACTACAACCCCGATTTCCGTTATAATGATCTCGATGACGAGCAGTTCTGCATAAAGACCGGGATAATCAGTCGTGGGAAGCTGACTTACGGTGGCTTGCTTATGCTTGGAAAAGGAGAAATCGTGCAAGAATATGTACCTCACTTTTGGATTGATTACATTGAGATTCCGGGCACAACATATTCTGATGCTGACTGCCGTTATACATACCGTATGCCTGAGCAGGAAAATATCTGGGAATATTTCAAGGTGCTCTTGCAACGGCTACGCCTGTATGTTGACAATCCGTTTATGGCGGGGCCGGACGGATTTTCGCCGGAAGATAATTCCCAGTTGTATTGTCTCAGGGAGGGGCTTGTAAATCTTCTCGCTCATGCAGACTATTTCAGCCCGATGCACTCTGCCATAAGGGTATTCAATGACAGAATCGAATTCCAAAATCCCGGACGCTTCGCCGTGCGTATCTCCGACAAGCCCGGTAAGGTGAAATCAGTGCCGCGTAATCCCAATATCATAGCCTTCTTCCGCTACGCACGACAAGGCGAAAATGCCGGATATGGTATTGACAAAATAATGCGTTGGACTAAACTCACCGGGCTTGAAGTTGATTTTGAAAGCGATATAACATCATCGACTATTACCTACCCGTTGCCATCACAAAAAGGTGGTCAGAAAGGTGGTCAGATAAATATAGACACTGAAAGTATTTACGCCGATAATCAATGTAATACGCATGACAAAGGTGGTCAGAAAGAGGTGGTCAGAAACAGTGGTCAGAACCAAGGGGAGGAAACGAGAGCCAGGATTGTTGAGGCGATGCGGAAAAAGCCTGAAATTTCACGTCGGGAGCTTGCCGATATAATAGGTATATCCCCGTCAGCCATTCAAAAGCATATCGAACACCTCAAAGAAACGGAAATCATTATACGTCTCGGCAGCGACCGAAAAGGGCTATGGAAAGTGTTGAAATAATTTGGCGATGATAAACATTATGAAGGAAATAACAACACGGCTCGCAGAGGTCAACGGAATTGTCAGCGGTTATGACGGTGGTGCTATACCTTTTGAACAGGCGTATGCGCTTGCACGGTTCTATTATGACTTTCAGGACACCAACGCGCTTATAGCCGATGCTGAGGCGATGGTCGGTGAAAATCCGGAACAGCTGAAAGAGATTGCTCTTTCCCTCAAAGCCGAGACCGCGACACTCCTTAATAATAATATAGGGAAGCTTGACGGCGTTGATTTCCGAGAGATTGCAAACGCTCATTCACGGCGTTACCATGACATATTCCAAGAGGCTTCCGACAAGCTTAATCCATACTGGAAGAGGTACTGCGAACTGAACAACCGTCTTGACTACTTACCTCTCGACTCAAAGGAGTATGCCGAGGTGGATAAGGAGTGCGATGCTGCAAAGGCTGAGCATGATAGACGGCAAGTCGATGTAAAGAGGATTTATGCCGAATATGAGCATGAGAACCGGCGCGCCGGGGATGTCTTTCCCCTTAAAGCCCCACACCTGTATGCGCTTGCCGCCAGACTTGACGGCATTGCCGGGAGCATACTCAACGACCTTGACCGCATGGAGAAAGGGGAAAACCGATGAGCGGAAGCCTGCTGCTTGAAACCGCCAAGTGGCGTGACGTGGTTGAATTAGGGCTGTGCATGGCGATCCACGATGTATGCAACGACAGCCAGTTTGAGAACTGCACCCCTCTCGATTTTGCAAATTTCCTGAACGTGAGGGAAGTGACAAAATCCATAGCCGTGTTGCCGAAAGAGAAACTGCGGGTATGCTACATGGTCTTTGCCGTGGCGAGGAACATCAGCCCGAGGAAGGAGGCGGAGACATGGGCGCGGTTGTTCCTCCAACGCTGCGGCATCGCCAAGTCTTACTATGACAAGCACCGCTCCGACATCTGCGCCGATTATGCCACAGAGGACAACCGGAACTACCGAAAATCCATAGACGGAGCCATCGAGGAATGGCGTTCAAGGCGGAGAACCCCGTAAATACAAAGGTTGACAAGTCTATCAATCAGCACATTCCATAATCAAAGAATACAAACACATAAATTAAAGAACCGATGCAGACAAAACGAAAATTACTCAACTCGCAGGAGGCCGCCGACTATCTCGGCTTCTCCCTCTCTCACAGAGTTCCGCTTTGCCGACAACGCATCCACATGGGCAATTCCTGCAAATTTCGATTCTTACGAGCTGGAATACAAAAACCTGCCTGTCGACAGCGTGACAGATGCCAACACGCCTTTCACTTTTGCTACTGAGACCGATGCCGTTTTCGGCTCGATCCACGAAGCGGCCTTGTATGATTATCCAGAAATGACTCTTCTGCGCACCGAGGGGCGCACCCTTAAAGCCAACCTTGCCTCGCTCCCCGATGGTGTGAAAGCATACCTTCCGGCAAGTTTCGTCACCCCCTGGCGCACAATCCAGATTGGCAAATCAGCCTGCGACCTCATTAACTCCGGCCTCATACTCAATCTTAACGAGCCCTCGAAAATTGCCGACACGTCATGGATAAAACCTCAGAAATATGTGGGGATATGGTGGGGAATGCACCTCGGCACCATGACATGTACCATGGGGCCGCGACATGGAGCCACAACTGAGAACGCGATCAAATACATAGACTTCGCGGCGGCCAACAATATTCAGGGCGTGCTGTTTGAAGGATGGAACGAAGGTTGGTAAACCTGGGGCGGCGACCAGCATTTCAACTATGCCAAGGCTTATGCCGATTTCGACATCGACTCCATAGCCTCTTATGCCGCCTCCAAAGGCATAGAGCTTTGGGCGCACAATGAGACCGGCGGAAACATCCCCGAATATGAGGCCGCCCTCGACAGCACATTCGCTTACTACAAATCACTCGGAATACACACCGTGAAGACCGGATATGCAGGCGGATTCGCCGGCGGAGAGTATCATCACTAGCAATATGGAGTGAAGCATTATCAGAAAGTAGTGGAGACCGCCGCTAAATATCAGCTGATGATCGACGCGCATGAGCCGATAAAAGAGACCGGCATTCGCCGCACATGGCCTAACATGATGACTCGCGAGGGCGCACGCGGAATGGAGTGGAACGCTTGGTCGGCAGGCAACACACCCGAATATCTTTGCACACTCCCCTTCGTGAGATTGCTTTCAGGGCCTATGGACTACACGCCCGGCATTTTCGACATCAATTACGAACGCGCGAAAGCCGACCCGGGGCGCATAGAATGGAACGGGCCGAACGATTATTGCAAGATACGCACCACACTGGCGCGTCAGATAGCAAACTGGGTAATAATCTACTCCCCTCTCCAGATGGCCGCCGACCTGATAGAAAACTATGAAGGGCACGAGGCGTTCCGCTTCTTCCGCGATTTCAATGCAGATTGCGACTGGTCGAATGCTCTTCAGGGAGAGATTGGGAAATACGTCGTGGTGGCAAGGCGTGCAGGCGAAAACTTCTATCTTGGAGCCGGCGCAGACAGCAAACCGCGCTCCCTCGACCTCCCCCTCGATTTCCTTAAAGAGAATGTGAGATACACAGCCGTGGTCTATGCCGACCACCCTTCCGACCCCACAAAAGTTGTGATCTCGGGAAAAGAGGTGACTTCATCCGACACTTTAACAATCGAGATGGCGGCATCCGGCGGTCAGGCCATTACTTTCTCTCCCAAAAACTGACCCCGCTGCCAATCCCTTACGAGCGAATGCAACGACTTACCCCCATTTTGCAAACGAAATCAAATCTCCTCAAACTATTTTATTAACTTTTGCATAACTGCATTGATTTTTTTTGTAACTTTGCATCCCGTAATCAAACTTTTTCATTCGTGGACACAAGATACATTTTTGTTACGGGAGGAGTCGTTTCATCGCTCGGAAAGGGCATAATCTCCTCATCTCTTGCACGATTACTCTTGTCAAGAGGATTTAGAGTCACTATCCAAAAATTTGACCCATATCTGAATATAGATCCCGGCACACTCAATCCATACGAACATGGAGAGTGCTACGTCACCGACGACGGATTTGAAACCGACCTCGACCTCGGACATTATGAGCGCTTCACCGACATTATCACCACACGGGCCAACAGCATTACCACCGGACGAATCTATCAGGCAGTAATCGACAAGGAACGTAAAGGCGACTATCTCGGAAAGACAGTACAAATAATCCCCAATATCACCGACGAAATAAAACGCAACATCGTCAACTTAGGTGAAACGGGGGATTTTGATTTTATAATAACCGAAATAGGCGGCACTGTCGGCGACATTGAGTCAACTCCTTTTCTTGAAGCCGTCAGACAATTAAAATGGGAACTCGATAAAAGAGCCTTGAGCCTGCATCTCACTTATGTGCCATATCTCAAGGCGGCAAAGGAACTTAAAACAAAGCCGACCCAACACTCCGTAAAGCAACTCCAATCAATAGGCATTCAGCCTGACATATTGATTTTACGCTCTGAATTGCCGATTCCGCAGCATATGAGGGAAAAGGTTGCGCAATTCTGCAACGTGTCTTCAGAGGCTGTTATCCAAAGCGTCGACGCATCTTCAATTTATCATGTGCCGGGCATGATGCATGAACAAAACCTCGACGGTTTAGTGCTTGACATTACCCGCACTGACCATATAAACGAGCCGGACCACTCTGCATGGAATCTATTCCTTCAGAAACTCGAGACGGCACACCGGACTGTCAGAATAGGGCTCGTAGGGAAATATGTGCAGCTTCAGGATGCTTACAAGTCAATCAGTGAGTCGCTTATACATGCCGCCACTTACTGCGACCATAAATTAGACCTTGTTTACATCAATTCCGAGAATGTAAACGATGATAATGTGGAAAAAACATTATCAGAACTTGACGGAGTTGTCATTGCTCCAGGATTTGGGAACAGAGGAATAGACGGGAAACTATCCGCTATAAAATGGTGCCGTGAAAATGATGTCCCTGCATTCGGAATTTGTCTTGGGATGCAATGTATGGTTATCGAGTATGCGAGAAATGTTCTTGGCATGACCGAGGCAAACTCCACCGAGATGGATCCTTCCACACCGAACAATGTAATCGACATGATGGAAAGCCAGAAGAACATAACAGACAAAGGTGGCACCATGAGGCTTGGTGCATACTCATGTCGCCTTGCCGACGGCAGTGTTGCCCAAAAGGCGTATGGAACCGGCATTATTCGCGAACGACATCGCCACAGATATGAATTCAACAATAAGTACCGCTCTCTTTTTGAAAGTGCCGGACTCATGTGCACAGGCGAAAACCCCGAAACAGGATTGGTGGAGATTGTAGAGCTCCCAAGGCTCAAGTGGTTTGTAGGCACTCAGTATCACCCTGAATATCGTTCCACCGTGCTTCATCCTAACCCGCTTTTCATGTCTTTTATGAAGGCGGCTGTAGAATACTCAAATCATAAATAAACAATGGAACCAATAAAGCATGAGTGTGGCGTGGCTATGATTCGTCTGCTGAAGCCATTATCATATTATAAAGAAAAATACGGCACTGCACTCTATGGCCTCGACCGGCTTTATCTCATTATGGAGAAAGAGCATAATCGCGGACAGGAAGCTGCAGGGATCGGATGTGTAAAACTGAATGTGCCCCCAGGCAAGGAATATATCTTCAGGGAGCGAGCACAAGGCTCGGGTGCAATTTCCGAGATATTCGCCAACGTGCATGACCGTATAAGGCTGGAACTTGACGAAGGTGTAGATGTGGAAGACGCATCTTTTGCAGGAGAAGTATATATGGGACATCTACGCTACAGCACAACCGGAAGGTCCGGAATAAACTATGTTCATCCTTTCATGCGTCGCAACAACTGGTGCTCGCGCAACATGCTGCTCTGCGGCAATTTCAATATGACAAATGTCGACGAGATTTTCAACAAAATCGTGTCGAAAGGCCAGCATCCCCGGCTCTACGCAGATACTTTCATCCTTCTTGAACAACTCGGCCACTCTCTTGACCGGGAAAATGAACGCTTGTATGAGCAGTTCCACAGCGAAGGGCTATCGGCCATGGAACTTTCTGAAGCCATATCACGCGACTTGAATGTTGCAAACATTCTTAAGCAATGCTCTCCTGCATGGGACGGAGGCTACGTGATCTGCGGAATTGTTGGAAATGGCGATATGTGGACAATGCGCGACCCCAATGGAATACGCCCGGCTTTTTACTATATCAACGACGAGATTGTTGTGGTGGCAAGCGAACGGCCTGTTATACAGACTGCCTTTAATCTCGAAACAGACGATGTAAAGGAACTCAAGCCGGGAACTGCCCTTATAGTTGACCGAAACGGATCGTCGCGCACAGAGAGAATCCTGCCCGAAAGCAGATATCTGGCATGTAGTTTTGAGCGTATATATTTTTCACGCGGATCGGACCTTGACATTTATCGCGAACGTAAAATGCTCGGCAAAATGCTCGTGGAGCAGGTGACGAAAGCCGTGGATTATGACTTAGACCACACAGTGTTTTCGTTTATACCCAACACCGCCGAGGCGGCTTTCTATGGCCTCATCAACGGCATAGAAGACTGGCTGATAACGCATAAGATAAAAGACATTCAGAGGTTGGCTCATACCGGTTTGCTTACTGATGATAATATTTCCCGGATACTGCATCGTCATGTGCGAAGAGAAAAGGTTGCAATAAAAGACATAAAACTTCGCACATTTATCGCGGAGAGCGAAGTTCGCAATGACCTTGCATCCCATGTCTACGACATCACATATGGATCTATAAACAGTGGCGACAATCTTGTAGTAATCGACGACAGCATCGTCCGCGGGACAACACTGCGCAGCTCAATTCTCGGCATTCTCGACCGCCTCCATCCCGGCAAAATCGTAGTCGTGTCAAGCTCTCCTCAAGTTCGTTTCCCGGATTGCTACGGAATAGACATGTCGAGAATGGGTGAATTTATTGCATTCAAAGCAGCGATGTCGCTGCTTGCCGAGCGAAATATGCAACACGTTATTGATGACGTTTATGAAAAATGCAAAAATCAGGACTCGGTTAAATCTGGCAAGGCAGAAAATTATGTCAAAGCGATTTATGCCCCTTTCTCTGATGAAGAAATTGCCGACAAAATTTCAGAAATGCTCACTCCATCATTTGTAAAAGCGGAAGTAAAGATTGTGTTTCAATCAGTAAATGACATGCATAAGGCTATTCCTGACCATCGTGGCGACTGGTACTTTTCAGGTGACTATCCTACCCCCGGAGGCATACGTCTTGTTAACAAAGCCTTCGTCAATTACTACGAGGGAAGAACATCGGCACGCGATTAATTCTATGGTTTTAAATTTTTAGTTACCTTTGTGGCCGTGTAATCAAGCACCACAATCATGTGCAAGCTATAGCGGAATATTAAAAGCCGCTATTGCTTGCACATGCTCATTCCTCATAATGGCATAGCCGGTTGTATGGCTGCAGAGTCAACGCAGGCTATGTTATGCTATAATAACTTGAAGGCATTTATTATATGATTGAAACCGACAGATTGATTTTGCGTCATTGGAGAGATTCGGATGCAGAGACTCTTTTTAAACTTGCAAGCGACCCGGATATAGGGCCTGTTGCCGGCTGGCCTCCGCATACTTCTGTGGAGAACAGCCTTGAAATAATACGCACTGTTTTTTCTGCCCCGGAAATATATGCAGTAGTGCCGAAAGCAACAGGCGAGCCTGTCGGCTGCTGCGGAATAGTGTTCTCAAACAATGTTGACAAAGCAGCCAAAGGGCTGAATGAAGCGGAAACAGGATACTGGATTGGAAAATCTTATTGGGGTAAAGGCATGATTCCGGAGGCGGTGCGAGTTCACGTGCATAGTTGCTCTGCACAGAAACAAACGCATGCGCTCGTTTCCGTAAATGTTATGATTTCAGATAATCCGGATTTTCCTTTGATGGTGTCGATTGCTTCCAGCTATTCCATAATATTTTAATTTACAGACAATTTTAAAGTCGATACTCCACAAATAATAAATATAAGGTTGGATATTGCCTATATAATCTTACTCTGGGTTGAGTTTTTTTCAAAAAATAAATGGCATATTAGAGAATTTTCATTAAATTTGCAATTGCGTATTATCCTATTTTTCAGGCATCCGCGTTAACTTACGCTAAAACCTTGCAACCTTAGAAACCATGAAAATGAAAATTGGATTGAAAATGTTACAGGATTTAGACGCAAGAAGGAGAACTCAACTAATTTTGTATCGAAAGAAAACTCAACTATAAATAACATCATCTAAAATGGCAATCAATCTTCAAAAAGGCCAGCGCATTGAGATTGGACTCCAAAAGGTCGGAGTCGGTCTTGGCTGGGACCCCAACACAAGCACGGGGTACGATTTTGACCTTGACGCATCTGCATTTATGCTCGGTGAAAACAAGAAACTCCCTAAGGACGAGTTCTTTGTCTTCTACAACAACCAGATTTCTCCAGACAAGGCTGTGGAATCGTCAGGCGATGACCTGACAGGAGGGAACAGCGATGGCGGTGACGATGAGACTCTGACAGTAGATCTCTCCAAGGTTGACCCCCGCATTCAAGAAATTATCTTCACCGTAACCATTCACGATGCGGAAAAGCGTCGCCAGAACTTCGGACAAGTCCACAACTCCTACATTCGCATTTACAATGCTTTGACCAACGAGGAGATTGCCAAGTACGATCTTGATGAAGACTTCTCTGTTGAAACAGCCGTAGAGTTCGGTCGTCTTTACAAGCGTAACGGTGAATGGAAGTTTGAGGCTATGGGAAATGGCTACAAGGGTGGTCTTCAGTTCTTCGTTGACAAATACGTTGGCTGATTATGGCAATCAATCTTGTAAAAGGCCAGCGTGTTGAGATAGGACTTTCCAGGCTCATTGTTGAGGTGGGCTGGAAAGTCAACCCGAATGCCCAACCTCCTTACGACCTCGATGCCTCAACTTTCCTGCTTCGTGCAAACGGAGAAATTGGCGTTGAAGAGGATTTTGTGTTCTATGGTTCATGCAAGACCATCGAAACTCCTGACGGGAAACGCCCGGTATCCAACGATGGCAGTGTTTTAGGATCTGTCGATGACCTCGGAGATGATGACGACAATACAGGCGAAGGCAACGAGGAAATTGAAGTTGACCTTTCCAAAACAAATGCACTGATTGATCAAATCATCTTTACTGCAAGTATCTATTGGGAGAAAGGCTCACCAAGCGAGAAGTATAATTTCGGGCAAGTGCGAAACGCTTACATCCTCATTAAGAATGCAATTTCTGGTGAAGAGATATGTCGTTATGACCTTGACGAGGATTTCTCCACTGAGAAGGGTGTCGAGTTTGGTCGTCTGTATCGTAGAAATGGAGCATGGAAGTTTGAGGCAGTGGGAACTTCATATGCTGACGGCCTGGAACCTATCTGCCGTAAATACGCATCAAAATTCATGTAAGTCATGGCTATAGAATTAAGAAAAACAGGTGACAAGCACCGCATCAATCTTGAAAAAACAAAAGCTTTCCCCGGCGAGATTAAAATCAATCTTGACTGGAGCAAGGGCGGTTTTATGAAAAAACTGTTTGGCGGAGCCATTGACCTTGACCTCGGTTGTTTCTACGAGCTTAAAGACGGAACAAAGATGCTCATCGACGGGCTTCAGTTCTCGCATGGCCGTGGAGGTCGCCGAGATCAGGCAACACGTCAGGGGTGCTATACCCAGAAGCCTTTTATATGGCACATGGGCGATGACCGTGGCGGAAGTGCTGAGTCTGGAGAGACAATACTTGTTAACCCCGCAGGCGCTTCCAACATCAAGAGAATCATTGTTTACACTTTCATATACGAAGGTGTAGCGCAATGGGCTCAGACAGATGCTGTTGTCAAGGTGTCGGTTCCCGGCAATGAAGACATCATAGTCAAGATGGGAGAACAGAACACCAACAAAAAGTTCTGTGCTATAGCGTCTATCGAAATCGGAGATGACAATTCGTTGGAAGTCCAGAAACTTGTGACATTCCATGATGGTCATTCCGACTGTGACCGCAGATATGGCTGGGGATTCAACTATGCTCCCGGCTCAAAAGAATAACCATCTGCAATATTGCAAAAGACAAGGTTGACATTAAGACAAAATTCACTGAAATATTTCAGATTTTTAGCGTCTTGGATACTTGTGGCTAACTTTGCAACAAAGAAACATTAAAACTAATTTCAACAATGGCAATAAATCTTGAAAAAGGACAGAGAGTAGCCGTAGAACTTCCAAAGTTCACTATCGGCCTCGGTTGGGATACCAACCAGTCCAGCACTGGCGTTGACTTCGACCTTGACGCATCCGCTTTCATTCTTGGTGAAAACGGCAAAATTCTTGAAGACGAGTATTTCGTATTCTACAACAATCAGAAATCTCCTGACGGAGCGGTAGAGCACACAGGAGACAACCTCACCGGAGAGGGAGAAGGAGATGACGAGAGCATCAAAATCGACCTTTCTAAGATTGACCCTCGCGCAACTGAAATCACTTTCGTTGTAACAATACATAAGGCTGATGAACGTAAGCAGAATTTCGGGCAGGTGCGTAACGCATTCATCCGTATATACAACGCAGCCAATGGCGAGGAAATACTTCGCTATGACCTTGACGAGGACTTCTCTGTGGAAACTGCTGTCGAGTTTGGGCGTCTCTATAAACGCAACGGACAGTGGAAATTCGAGGCCATCGGCACAGGTCAGAAAGCTGGTCTCGGTGAATATCTTAACAAGTATAACTAATCTCAAATAAACCACTCATCATGGCAATACGTCTTGAAAAAGGCCAGCGCATTAACCTCGAAAAGAGCAATGGCTCAAAACTCACCGACTTCTGCGTCGGATGTAACTGGGGTGCTATTGTAGCCGGAGGATTCCTGGGCCTTGGAAAATCAGTGCAGGATGTTGACCTTGACCTCTCTTGTGTCATGGTTGATGCAAACGGAAATCTTGTTGACCACATCTATTCTCCGCTCTACAAGAGAGAGTTCCTCGCTCGCTATGGCATGCCTCTTGGCAAAGTTGATTCAAACGAGGGAGCTCTTCATCACAGTGGAGACGACCTGAAAGGTGATCAGGATGGAGATGACGGCCTCGACAACGAAATCATCACAGTCGATCTCAATCGTGTGAACCCCAACGTCAATCAGATTTTCTTCTTCCTCAACAACTGTGGCCATGAGGACTTCTCTCAGATTCCTTACGCATCAATCCGCATGTATGAAGGGACTCCCAAGCGAGTTAAAGAAATTTTTGCATCGTATGATGTTGCTGCAGAGCCTCAGTACAAGGGAATGACCGCACTTATCATGGGCAAGATTTATCGTCGTAATGGCGACTGGAAGTTCTCGGCAATAGGTGACGCTTATCCCGATGCCAACTTCTGTGAGACAATCAAACGCATAGTAACCAATTACGCAAAATAATCATGAGAAGATTACCAGTGTATCTCCTCCTTGACTGCTCCGGTTCAATGTATGGAGAACCCATCGAGGCAGTAAAAAATGGGGTGCAGGTATTAGTTTCTACTCTGCGTCAGGATCCCTACGCACTTGAAACCGCATACCTCAGCATCATCACTTTTGACAGCAGTGCTCAGCAGGTCTCTCCCCTGACAGAGCTTTCAGCTTTTCAGCAACCCAATATTCAGGCAAGTGGCTGTACCGCTCTTGGTGAGGCTCTTGCGCTTTTAGCTCAGAAGGCTGATCAGGAAGTGACCAAAACTACAGCCGAGCAGAAAGGCGACTGGAAGCCACTCGTTTTCATTATGACTGACGGTGAGCCGACAGATGACCTCAACAAAGGTCTTGCCGAGTTCAAGAAACGCAAATGGGGTATGGCAGTAGCATGCGCTGCCGGTGCTGGCGCCAACACCAATACGCTGAAGAAAATCACCGAATGCGTAGTGTCACTTGACACAGCGGACAGTGCTACTATCAAGGCTTTCTTCAAGTGGGTTTCCGCTTCAGTCAGCTCCGGCAGCATGAAGGTCGAAGAGACCGGTGCAGAAGCCACTACACTCAGCGAGCTTCCGCCGCCACCGCCAGAAGTCAATATTGTAGTCTAACATTCAACAACAAACATCAAATACAATGGCAACACTTGAAGAACTCAAGAAAGAGCTTCTCGCTGACGGCGTTATCGACTCAGCAGAAGTGGCACAGCTTAAAGAAGTGCTTTATGCTGATGGCGTAATCGATAAGGAAGAGGCCGATTTCCTCTTTGAACTCAACGATGCCGTAAGTGGCAAAGAAAATGCTCCCGAATGGGCAGAATTCTTTACTCAGGCAATCTGCGACTTCCTCTTCAAAGATGAAGTTTCGCCCGGCGAAATTGACGCTGATGAAGAAGCATGGCTCATAGCCAAGGTCAACAGCGATGGTCAGGTGGATGAGGCTGAAAAGGCTCTTCTCCGTGCAATCAAGGCTCGGGCCAAGACTTTCCCCGCCGGTCTCGAAGCACTACTCTAATTCTCACATTCTGCACTCCCTCCTTCCCGTTTTGGGAAGGAGGTGGGCAGAAACAATAAAACTGATTATGCGCAGACTTCCTGTATATATCGTCATAATGAATGAGCTCCCACTTTGACCTGCTCAGAAAACTCACAGAAAATATAATCGTCATCTCCTCTGCCAATGCCGGAGACATCAAATCATTTTCAAATGGGTGTCAAGTTCGGTAAGCACTTCGAGCATGATGGTCAACGAAAGAAATCAAGAAGGTGAAGGGCTGTCTTCATTGCCGCCTCTTCCCGAAAACATACAAATATTTCATCCCGCCCAAAACATAGATAAATAATGAGACGTCTTCCAGTATATCTTCTTATAGACACCTCCGGTTCAATGCGTGGTGAACCGATTGAGTCGGTAAAGGTTGGTCTTGAAGCTATGGTTTCAAGCCTTCGTCAGGATCCATTCGCATTGGAATCTGTGAATATCAGCATTATCACTTATGATCGTGAAGTAAAACAGATACTTCCGCTCACTCCCCTTGATGAGCTTCAGCTCCCGGAGATAACCACTCCTGAAAGCGGGCCCACCCATACCGGACAGGCTCTGAAGCTTCTTTGCGAGAAAATAGATCAGGAAGTGCGACTGAGCACCCCTGACCAGAAAGGAGACTGGATGCCGTTATTGTTCCTTATGACAGACGGAAAACCATCGGATAGTCAGCTTTATAAAGAAATGATTCCCGAAGTGAAGAAGCGTCATTTTGCCAGCATCATAGCCTGTGCCGCCGGAATGAGTGCTAAGACAGAGCCTCTTAAAGAGTTGACCAACGAGGTATATTCTCTTGATACGGTTGACAGCACGGCTTTCAAGAAATTCTTCAAATGGGTATCGGATTCAATCGGTGTCGGAAACCGCAGTATAGGTGCGACTGAAGACCTCGTTCTGCCTCCGCCGCCGGCAGAAGTTAACGTCATCATATAATTCATTAATTCATCAGCAGAATGAACTGTAAACTTGTAGGTCAATTTGTCCAGCACTTGGAGGTGACATTGTCTCCCGGTGAAAATTTCTATGCAGAAAAAGGTTCTGTAATCTATCTTGAAGCCGGGATTGAAAAAGAACTTAGCTTCAATGGCTCCGGACTTGGGCGAATCCTCGGAGCAAAGCTTTCTGGAGAATCGCTGTTTATATTACGCCTTTACAACGTCTCCAACATGCCCCGCAAAGTCGTTATCGGTAGTCGGTTCGGTCTTCTTCCTGTAAAGATTAATGGTGATACTATGATTTGTCATCGCGGAGTTTATGTCGGTTCAAACAACAAGGTAAACGTGACAACGAAACTGTCGATTGCCGGTCTTACAGGTGGCATGGGACTACTCCTGCAAAAGATACAGGGCAGTTCAACTGTATTCCTTGACACAAAAGGAACTCCAATCACAATGAATCTTCAATACGGAGAGACTATTGAAGTTGACGAAGACCACATTATCGCATTGTTAAACATAGCCGAGAATCAGATGCAGTCCAACTGGTCGCTTGGAAACCTATTGGGAGGCGAAGGATTAAGCATGATGCGTGTGACGGGACCCGGAACTGTATATCTTTCCCCGAGTAAATTTATGCCGCCTGTGGCACAATAATATTTAGGCTATAATCTCAACGCTATTTTTGAAATCTATACAGATGTAATCAACTCTCCTCGACAGCAGTTGGCCGCTGACAACAAATATCTTCCGAAAAACAAAAATAACATCACATATGCGTAGATTACCGATTTATTTCCTTGTAGATATATCTGAGTCGATGGTGGGTACCCCCATAGAGCAGGTACAAGAGGGTATGCGCACGATTATTCAGAATCTTCGTGTCGATCCTTATGCGCTTGAAACAGTGTTCGTTTCAATAATCGCATTTGCCGGCAAAGCCACGGTTCTTTCGCCTCTCACAGAACTTTACAAGTTCTATCCTCCCACATTCCCCATTGGCGGTGGAACTTCCTTAGGAAAGGGACTCGAATGCCTGATGAATGATATGGACAAGAGCATTCAGAAAACTACATTGGAGCAGAAAGGCGACTGGAAACCCATCATCTTTCTTTTCACCGATGGCAACCCGACAGATGAATATAATGCCGCTTTCCGTCGCTGGAATGATAAGTATCGCAAACATTGCAACCTCGTTGCAGTGTCAATCGGAGACAATGTCAATGTACTGACGCTTGCACAGATTACAAATGATATACTCCTGCTGAAAGAGACTGACGCCGAATCATTCAGCAAGTTCTTCAAATGGGTGACGGCCTCAATCAAGACCTCAAGTATGTCTGTCAGCGAGCAAAACACTGATGAGATAAAACTCGCGCCTACAACAGGAATTAATCTTGAAAAGGTTGACCCGCGTGAACATCGTGACACCCCTGATGAGAATTTTGTGGTTCTTCATGGACGCTGTCAGAACACAAAGCAGGATTACCTTATCAAATATGCTCGCCGCAATCAGCCTCGGGAAGGCCTTGAAATGTTCAACTCAACCGACTTTAAGCTCGTTGGGGCCTACCCTATCGACAAGGAAACATACGCGAGCCTTTCAGCCGGCAAACAGACAAAGATCAACACTATGGAACTTGTCGGTGCCCCCGCGTGTCCCTGCTGTGGCAATCAACTTGGTGCGGTTGTATGCGAGTGTGGCAACATCTTCTGCGTAGGAGAAAGTAATACAAATGAATGCCCTTGGTGTGGCATGAGAGGCACCCTTGGCAAAGGTGACCCTAACGGCATGGATATTACACGCGGCTTAGGCTAAATAAAACAGATATGGACAGAAAACAACGAATGGCAACACGAAAGAATCTGACAGTATGCAGACTTAATGACTCCGCAAGGGCTCTTGATAAGGCAATGCAGAACGCTGGAGTTTCTTCCGCCGACAAGGAATCGTTCCTCAATTGGGCTATCAGTTCGTTGTGGAACACATTCAAAGAAGAACGTATGAATCAACGAATAATGATAGAAAATGAGGTTCGTCAGCTCGGACTTCGTTTCCCAAACGGAACCGTAAAAAAGGAATATTACCACAGTTTCCAACTTCCTGTAGATAAGATAGATGTGATTGAGCTGTCGGGAATGGACGAACTCGGCCTCACACTTGAGATGGGTAAACCGGGTGAGTTTTTCCTTTTCGGCAAGCCTCAGAAAGCGGGAGATTTCACCTTGAAACTCCGCTACACAACCGTGGAAGGAGAACCTGCATCAGAACTGAATATTCCCATCGCATTCAACCCCAGTCCTCGCGACTTGTGGAGAAACGTGCCGACCGATCCCAATATTCCATATTACAAGCCTGACTGTGATAAAGAATACCTCAAGGTTGAGGCCGGAAAGGATGGCTCACCCAAGAAAGATATTGTAGCTGCAAGTCAGCGAGGCAGAAGCCACGCTCAGGAGGGAAAAGCTCGCGATGACCATTTCAGCCTTTTCCATTGTGATGAATCTGACTGGTATATAATCGCTGTCGCCGATGGTGCAGGATCTGCAAAATACTCCCGCAAAGGTTCTGAGGTTGCCTGCAAAACCGTCATTGACCACTGCAAAAATCTTCTTCTTGACAATCCCGATTTCGAGACATCAATTCGTGAATACGAGGCAGAGAGAGACAATCAGGAAAAACGAACAAACGTTACCCGCCACGTCATAGACATCATTTATAAAGGTGCGATGAAAGCACACGAGGCTGTAAAGAAAGTAGCCGAAGCCAATGAGGAGTCAAAGATTAAAGACTTTGCCACTACACTCATGTTCGCAGTCTGCAAGAAATACGACTTCGGTTGGTTCATTGCATCTTTCTGGGTTGGTGACGGTGCGATGTGCCTGTTCGATGAAAACAATAAGACGGCAAAACTTCTTGGCACTCCGGACGAAGGTGAGTTCTCAGGTCAGACAAGATTCCTGACAATGCCTGAAATTTTCAGAGACCCTGAAGTGGTTGCAAAGCGTCTCCGCATGGCAATAGTACCGGATTTTACCGCGCTGTTCCTCATGAGCGACGGCGTGTCCGACCCGATGTTTGAGACCGACAAGAATCTCAATGACTATGCCAAATGGGAAGAGTTCTATAACAATCTGAAAAACGGCTTCCCCGAGGACGAGATTGGTGGCGTTGACCTCTCCGATGACAACGAGGCCGCAAAAGACCAGCTTTTAGGCTGGCTTGACTTCTGGAACCCCGGCAACCATGATGACCGAACAATAGCAATCCTTTATTAATGATAAATTACGAATGATGAATGATGAATTCAAAGGGTCTGACTGCTCCGGTTCGACTTGGGAGAACATTATCATGCAGAAGAGTTTCTCGTTCTCTCTCAGAATTTTGAGACTCTACCATTATATGCAAGAAAAAAATATATGCAAGAAAAAAACGAGTATGTTTTGTCCAAACAGTTGTTACGGTCATCTGCCAGTATAGGAGCCAATATAACTGAAGGTCAATACGCACAGAGCGGTCCCGATTTCCATACTAAAATGTCTATAGCAAAAAAAGAGGCTGCCGAAAGTCTATATTGGATTCGATTATTGATGTCGTCAGGCTTGGTTCCAAAAGAGCGAATAGCAGACCTTCACGATGACTGCGAGGAATTGGTGAAGATGCTCGTATCTATATGCAAAACGCCCTATAAGCGCAATTTCGGCACCTTTTGATGACGCCTACATTCTTCAATTCATCATTGATAATTCATAAATCATCATTATATGATAGTAAAACTTACAGCGACTGATGGTTCTCCTGTCGAGTTCGTCGATGAAGTAATCGGCAGCGGCGCGATGAAGGATGTCTATTTCAGTCCGGACAAGAGTTATGTGATAGGTTTCTTCCGCACCCCTCAGGATGCCAACGCAAAGGATCGCCTCCAGAATATCGTGGGCAAATACCGAGATAAGATTTTCGGGCAGATAGGCGGCGACTATTGGGAAAATCTTTTCTGCTGGCCTACGAAACTGGTTGAATGGAATGGTAAGCTGGGTATTGTATGCCCGGCTTACCAGAAGCATTTCTTCTTCAAGGATGGTATGTTCAAGGGTAAAGAAAAGGAAGGCAAATGGTTTGCATCGGCTAAACTTCGCAACAAGTTCCTTAAACCCGACCAGAAAGGAACGTGGCTCACTCACTATCACATGTGCCTGCAGATAGCCCGTGCTGTCCGCAGGCTTCATGCTGCGGGTCTCGCACATTCCGACCTCTCTTACAAGAATGTTCTTGTTGACCCTGAAAGCGGACGAGCCGCAGTCATCGACTGCGACGGCCTTGTGGTTCCCGGTAAATACCCCCCGGATGTTGTAGGCACTCCGGATTTCATCGCTCCTGAAGTTCTTCAGACACGTGCGTTGAAACTGGGTGACCCCAACAAGAAACTGCCGAGTATTCAGACCGACCGCCATGCTTTGGCTGTCCTGATATACATGTATCTTCTAAATCGTCACCCCCTCCGTGGAGGAAAGGTCAACAACCTTGATGCCGCCAAGGATGAAGAACTCTCTATGGGTGCGAAAGCTCTATTTGTGGAACATCCAACAGACAAGAGCAATCGTCCCAAGATCAAGAATCTTGCGCCATCTGAATTGCCTCAGGGTGACGTGGAAAAGTTGCCGTACACAATTTGTGGTCCGTATCTCAAGGAACTTTTTGACAGGGCATTTATTGACGGACTTCACGACCCGATGAAACGACCCACTGCTGATGAATGGGAAAACGCATTGGTAAAGACTACTGACCTTATGCAGCCTTGTCAGAATCCCAACTGCGAGGCACACTGGTTTGTATTCGACAACTCGACCAAACCCAAGTGTCCGTTCTGCGGGACTGAGTATCATGGACAGTTGCCTGTGCTTAATCTCTACTATACTCCGGCTAAGGGGAAATTCCTGCCTGAGAACTATCGTCTGATGGTCTACGACAAGCAGTCACTTTATATGTGGCACGTCAACCGTTTCATTACTCCCAACGAGCGCACAAAGCCGGAGGACAAGAAACCGGTAGGCGACTTCCATTTCCATAATGGTAAATGGATACTTATCAATCGCAGGCTTCCTGATATGTGGGATGTTACAGAACAGACTAAGCGCCAGATTAAAGTTGGCGAGTATGTGGAGCTGACTGAAGGGCGCAAAATACTCCTTTCCGGGGAAGACGGCGGACGTCTTATAGTGGTTCAGGTTGTTATCAATTAATATAATATCCAATCTAAAGTAATCTGCTATGCTGAAAGGACATAAAGTTGCCATTGCCCGCATATTCGCCGATTTGATAAAGGCAGACCGCATTGTCGATACGGGCGAGATGGAATGCTGGCGAAATATTTGCAACAAATATGCGATAGACAAGGATGTCAGGATAGAGGCGAGAGAAGTTTCTTTTGCTGACGCGCTTAATGTCATATGCAACTCCGGAATACGGGGCCTAAAGGAGGACCTGCTTGGTGATTGCCGCTCTATGACTGTCAGTGACGGCTTTTGTGCCCATTCGGAGGCACTGTTGATGATTGCGCTTTCTACCATGCTTGAATCTGAACAGCCTTTCAGAGGTGAAGTTATTTCGATCCCGATAGGCAGCTTCAACATCGACATTGCGACTGCTCTATACATTGAAAACGAGTATGACCCTGAAACTAATGAGGCAATCAAGGCTCATTATCGCTCAATCTTCAAGGAATTTCAGTTGGTCGGATTCCATTTTGTATATATCCCCAAGATAATAGACCATTATCGGAATACAGACTCCGTTTTGTTTAAGGATATACTTTCTTTTCTCGCCCCCTCAATGAGTGAAACAGGTCTTGACAACACCTACAAGTCTCTAATGAAGATGACTACAGGTGTATTCTGCAAAGACCTGTTGTGTAATAAATGTGGTATTACCGAACTTCGTAACACCATGCCCTCCCTGTTGATAAAAATCGGCAACAGCTTTGTCGGAGAGGCCCAGTACGCCAACTATCTGAAGATAGACGTTGACGAGGATATTGCAACCACCGTACAGACATTTGTAGATTGTTTCTCGGAGATGCTCAATAGCGATGTATTCGTTGTAAACACTTCTGAGGAGCGTGACAACCAATTCCATTTTCACGGATTCTACAAGCAGTTGCTTGACATATTCCTTGTTCGCCGAAATATCCGGAGCTCAATCCTGCTGAATCCATATAAGGAGGAGATAATATTCCCGAATATTGACTCCAAGGCAATGGGACTTCATCGCCGAGAGCGGGCTTTGTATGCGCTTCTCTTATGTCAAGGCAGCGACGGCATCAATTTCAGTGCGCCGAAATCTGCCGATGCTTTAGAGAGATACAACCGTCGTATGAAAAGAATACAGCAACGCTACTCCGCCATATATGAAATGTTTGGCGGCGAGAAAAAGACGGCTCCCGATTTAAGTATTCCGGAAATCAGACGCCCCATATTCAGTTGTCTCAAGCGTTCTCTGAAGAATCTTCAAGCACTGTATAATCCGGAAGACTACAATATAACCAAAAGTGGCGACGGAGCTTTCTCGGTTAATGTAGAGCCGGAATTGGTGTATGTTTGCCAGCTCAACAGTGATGAGCCGGTTCCACTTCATGAATCTGAGATGTACCGCAAGTGGTCTAAAATATAGGGTTGCAACATTGCAGGCGGATATTTTATGAAATATGGAGATGGAACTGAAACATTTTGAGAATTATGCTTTGGCATCAACGAGGCTGTAACTTTGCATCATCAAAAACTAATAATCTCAAATAATGCAGTTATTACAACAATACCGGTTCATAGCCTATCTTAGGAAGACAACTTCAAAAGATGGCTTGTAACTCTCCTTTGCCAACAGGCATTCAATATTTAGAATAGTAAACGATTCACAAGTTTAACCATTAAAAAAACTATAGACTATGTATAACAACAACAGTATCAACATCACGACAAAGCTCATCAAGGGCATTATCTGGGGCATATCCGGAGTAGTGCTACTCATCGTAGCCATGGCGTTCATCCGCCCGTGGTATAATGTATGGTCGCAGGAAATGGAAGGTAAAGCCGAATTCGCAAAGGCAGAGCAAAACAGGAAAATCAAGATTGAGGAAGCAAAAGCAAACCTTGAAGCATAGAAACTGAATGCACAGGCAGAAATCGAAAGAGCCAAAGGAGCCGCCGAAGCTATCCGAATTGAGAATGGCAGCATCACGCCCACCTACATTCAATATCTATGGGTTCGTCAGCAGTCTGACCTCAGCGACAAGACTGTGATATATGTGCCCACTGAAACCAACCTTCCAATCCTTGAGTCAACCAGGGCATTAAACATTCCAAAGGAATAAACGGTTATATATAACAGCATATGTCACAAAAAAATCATTACACTGGCTTGACCGACGCGGAAGTGTCGGAGAGCCGCAGAAAAAATGGTGTCAATCTGCTGACGCCTCCTGAAAAGGATTCGCTATTGAAACGATTCTTTGAAAAGTTTGGCGATCCTCTGATTATTATACTTCTGATTGCAGGTGCGTTGTCAATAGGCATTTCCTGCTATGAGTATTTTAGCCTTGGTCAAGGAGCCGGAGTATTCTTCGAGCCCATCGGCATTTTCATTGCCATCCTTCTTGCCACAGGACTCGCATTTATCTTCGAGCTTAAAGCCGACAAGGAGTTCGCGCTGCTCAATCAGGTAAATGATGACGAGCCTGTGCAGGTAATTCGCAACGGTAATGCCATGCAGATTGCCAAAAAGGATGTAGTTGTCGGCGACATCGTTATCCTTAACACTGGCGAGGAAGTCCCTGCCGATGGAGAACTGCTCGAAGCCGTAATGCTCAATATCGATGAATCAACCCTGACAGGTGAGCCTGTCTGTCATAAGACCACCGACCCGGCTGAGTTTGACTCTGAAGCCACTTTCCCGAGCAACCACGCTATGCGCGGCACAAAGATTATGGAAGGTCACGGCGTGATGCGCGTACTCGCTGTCGGCGACAAGACCGAAAACGGCAAGGTCTTCGAAGCTGCCCAGATTGACGACAGTGTCAAGACACCTCTCAACGAACAGCTTGATGGCCTCGGCGATCTTATCACCAAAATCTCATACGGATTTGCCGCCGCCATCGTCATTGGCCGCATAGTGATGTATTTCATCAACGTGCCTGAATTTGACTGGGTGTCATTCCTTGCATTCTTCCTCCAGACCCTGATGGTGGCAGTGACACTTGTTGTGGTTGCTGTCCCTGAAGGTCTGCCTATGGCTGTGACCCTTTCTCTCGCATATTCGATGCGTCGTATGCTCAAGACTAACAATCTTGTCCGCAAGATGCACGCCTGTGAGACCATGGGAGCAACGACCGTTATCTGTACTGATAAAACCGGCACTCTGACACAGAATCAGATGCAGGTGGCTCAGACCAACTTCTTCGGAAATCCTTCTGATGATATACTCATAGAGGGCATCGCAGTCAACTCAACAGCTCAGCTTGACTTGTCAGGCGACAAAGCTCAGGTGCTCGGCAACCCCACCGAGGGAGCACTTCTCCTTTGGCTTCATAAAAGAGGTGTCAACTATCTCGATGTTAAGGACAAGGCTCAGCGCATTGAGGAACTTCCCTTCTCCACCGAGCGTAAGTATATGGCTACCGTAGTCAAGTCGGCTACCGGAAAAACTATCCTTTATGTCAAGGGCGCACCGGAAATCATTTTCGGCATGTGTAAGAACACTGCCGGAGTGACAAGGCAGGAAGTTGATGCCCAGCTTCTCGAATATCAGAATCAGGCCATGCGTACCCTCGGTTTCGCATATCAGGAACTTGCCGATGGAGACAAGACCATCGAGAATAATAAGGTAGCAGCCGCGAACCTTACTTTCCTCGGCATTGTGGCAATTTCAGACCCTGTCCGTTCAGATGTTCCCTTCGCTGTCAAGGAAGTGATTGATGCCGGTATCAAGGTTAAGATTGTAACCGGCGACACCCCGGGCACCGCCAAGGAAATCGGCCGCCAGATTGGTCTCTGGAATGACGCCACCGATGGCGACCGCAACATCATAACCGGTACAGAGTTCGCAGAACTCTCCGACAAGCAGCTAAAGGAGCGTGTCGGCGACCTGAAGATTATCGCCCGTGCCCGTCCTATGGACAAGAAGCGTCTTGTAGAGGCACTTCAAGCCAACAACGAAGTTGTAGCCGTGACAGGCGATGGCACCAACGACGCCCCCGCACTGAAGACAGCACATGTAGGTCTTTCGATGGGCGACGGAACTTCGGTAGCCAAGGAAGCCTCCGACATCACTATCATCGACAACTCTTTCTCTTCAATTGGCCGTGCAGTGATGTGGGGTCGTTCGCTCTTCCAGAACATCCAGCGTTTCATACTCTTCCAGATGACCGTGAATGTGGTAGCCTGCTTCATCGTTCTTTTCGGTGCCTTCATGGGCATGCAGTCGCCTCTTACAGTGACACAGATGCTTTGGGTGAACCTTATAATGGACACCTTCGCGGCTATGGCTCTTGCATCTCTGCCCCCTGCGCAGTCAGTTATGAAAGAAAAGCCCCGTTCGCGCGAGGCGTTCATCATCAACCGTCAGATGTGGAAATCAATCGTAGGTGTTGGTGGAGTTTTCTTCCTGATTCTTCTCGGACTGCTCTACTATTTCGAGCACACCGACATAACCTGTCTCACAGAGGTTGGCAAAGTCGCTATGGGAGCCAACACCGGACTCAGCGGATATGAACTTTCGCTCTTCTTCACAATCTTCGTCTTCCTTCAGTTCTGGAACATGTTTAACGCCCGTGCTTTCGAGACCGGACGCTCGGCATTCCACTTCAAGGGATGTGGCGGATTCGGACTCATCGCTCTCGTCATCCTGTTTGGTCAGGTTTTGATTGTAAGCGTCGGAGGAGAGTTCTTCAATGTTGAACCCCTGAAATTCATTGACTGGCTGATTATCATCGGCAGCACATCGCTTGTGCTTTTAATCGGTGAACTTATCCGTCTGTTCAAGAAATAAATGAACAATTAACGAGGGACGGAGTGAGGCTCTTTTATTATAAGCCCCACTCCGTCCTTAAAATTTGTAATAGCTAAATGCTCACAAGCTTTCAAATTTGCCATGTCAGTATTGATAATTATTTGATGTTTAATGTTTAACCATCAGACAGGATTGTGATGAGAAATCCCGGTATGCTCCGAATCTCCCCCTAGCGTATTTATAACGGTGACTATACCCAAGCCCGCAACAGTACAATCCAGAAGATGCTGCGAATGATAGGATTCGGTGACAATATCGGGTCCGGCTTTATGAAGATAATTAAGGCTTGGGCTGACCTCGGATTCAACAGCCCGGAAATCCATGTGGAGCCGGAAGTCAATGAAGTGTGGCTGACACTTCCTTTATATTTTCCTTGTCCCGGACTTTCTCCTGCCAAAGCAATAACGAATTCTCTGTCACCCATGCGTGCAGAAGATAATCCCCTTTCGGCCCTTTTTGTCTCGGCGCAGTCCCGCACTCCTTTTTTCCGTCTATCGCTATCTGCTTCTCGTTCATGACGTCCATGATTCTTTTGCCATGCTCGACTACGCATTGCCTGACATAATCCGTCGTACATTTGTACAGTTAAATGTTTTTGAATAATTTCAACTTCAAATTTCAGGATATTCAAGCATGGAATAAGGCAGATGTCATGTTGGTTGACTCCATTAAGTACGATAGGTCCCCATGCTTTTACATCTAAAGACTGGATACGCGAGTTCGGGATAAGAACTTTATGTTTTTCAACCAAGCAAAAGACATAGAGTATTGGGCGGCCTTTCAAGGTCGCCTGATTTATTTGTACAGTTTGGTGTTAATCCCAGAGGACAAGCTGCCCGTTTGACTCGGGAACCTCAAAGTCAAAGTTCACTTCCGGCTTTGTGGCGAAGAAACAATACGCACCCATTGCCGCAAGCAGGTTCATGAGGAAGTTGTGTACACTACGATGGCGGGAGTGGACGAGCTGCGCCACATTCTTCAGCATGTCGTTTATGGATTCGATGATGCTCCTTTTACGAAGCATCATCCTGTCATAGAACGGCATGAGACGCTGTTTCATGTTCGAGCGAAGACCTGTCACAATATGTATGCCGTCATCCCAAAGATGCCCGAAAAGAGACTGCGATATATATCCCTTGTCAGCGTATAGTTTTCCAAACACCCTGTCAGTCAGCGTGTCGATGACTGCCTCATTGCGGTCGTCCACATTGGCGCGTGTCAGTACAAAGTTGATCAGCTCTCCTTTTTCGTTACATAGCAGATGCAGTTTGAAGCCGACATACCATCCCATCGTACTCTTCCCTTTGGCAGCAATATCCTTGAATACCTTCATGCTGAACCGGCGTTTGTTGTGTATGACCGGAATGCAGGTGCTGTCCACAAAACTTATCCCCGTGCACTCTCCGAAACACGCGAGCCGCAGGAACATGGTCATAGCCACAAAACATCGGGGCATGACCTCCACGAAGCGGTTGTAGGAGAATGTCTGCGGAAACAGATGCTTCCAGTGAATGCGCACACATCCCAGATAATAGTGCTTGAAGTTTCGGTACGAATTGAAGTGGAAACAGATCAGAATCGTGATGACCTCGGCATCCGACATCATGCGCTTTCTTTTCCGTTTTGGAGTGTCAGTTGTGGACGGAAGTGCATTTTTTGCCATCTCACCATCAAATTCCTTGCAGAAATCATCTGCAATACAAAAAATTTCAGTAACTTTACTTTCGGTAATCATGATACAGTATTTATTGTTTGTTCCTCTAAATTACTAAATATCAGTGATATTACCAAAAGAATCGGCAGCTTTTTCAAGCTGCCGATTCAACTTTTTTATGGTGTTCCTTATCCCGAACTCGCGTTGGATAGTTCGTTGGGGCGGTGAAACCGACCCCGTGTTTGCGACGAGAGTGCAAAAGATGTAGTTCCTGACAAAAGATTTGATAATATGACATACATAGGCATCGACATCAGCAAAGCGACTTTTGTAGCAGCCTTCCTTCACGGGAAAAGCTACCGTACCGAGACCTTCCCAAATGATGCTAAAGGCATCCGCAGGTTCATCTCGAAGCTTGACCCTGCCATCCACCACTGCGTGATGGAGGCGACAGGCAACTACTGTTTCCTCCTTCTTTATCTTCTTGACAAGTCGGGCATCCGGGCAAGCCTCATCAATCCGAAGAAGATTAAGAACTATGCCCGCGTGATGATGTCCGTAACCAAGACGGATTCCAAAGACGCTTGTCTCATTGCCGATTTCGGGGAGAGGTTCAAGCCTGAACCCTATAAGTTCCCATCAGAACAGATAATGATTCTGAAGCAGAAGAAAACAGTCCTGCGTCAGCTCCAGAAGCAACTGACAGCGACAAAGAATCTACTCTCATCGCTTGAACCTCTGCCGGTTAAGGACAAGAAGTGTGTCAATTCTCTTAAACAGACCATAACGTTCCTTGAGAAGCAGATCAAGTACATGCAGCAGGAAATGGAGGCGGTCGTGACCGAGGTGTTTGACAGGCAGCTGAAACTCCTTACCTCAATAAAGGGTATCGGGGTCACACTTGCCACAGCGCTGATTATAGCCACCGGAGGCTTTACCTACTTCGACAATGCCAAGCAGTTGTCCCGCTTTATCGGTATCTGTCCAACAATAGAGCAGTCCGGCACGAGCATAAACATCCGGGGACATATCAACCGTAACGGTGATGAGACTCTGCGTTCAATGCTTTATGTGGCGGCATGGTCAGCAAGTCAGCACAACAAGGCGTGCAAGGAATGCTACCAACGATTACGAGGCAATGGAAAATCCGGCAAGGTTGCCATGATTGCCGTAGCAAACAAACTCGTCAGACAGGCTTTTGCTGTTGTGACATCCAATAATTCATATATCGACGGTTTCGTCTCTACGAAACCTGATACCACCGTCTGAACACTTCCTCTCTCCTTCTGGCGAGGGGATGCCCCAGCGGCGGGGGCGGCCTAAACCGCCCCCAAGAGCAGACGGAGGCATGACTATTCTCAAATAATCTAAGGTGGATGCACGGCTCTTTCATTTAAGCACAAAATAACGACAAAAGCCCCCTTACCCGATTCAGTACGAATCGGATAAATTTGTGTAATTGTATTTCAGGCATTTATCTTTTTATGAAAATCATATTTTTTTCATTTTTGACAAAGAAACCGCATCAATCGGGTAAAGCTCATTGAGACATGGCGCATAAGCTCTGCCACGCCTTTTTTCTTGTCAGATCGCTTTTTACGCAATCCTTTCCATATGGAAAATACGGAGAAGACCATTCTTTGTATTGTGTCAAGGTTGCGAGCGGCTTTTGCCGACTTGCGCTTCACCTTGTCCTGCATCAGATTTACATCAAGGCCCCAGTGCATGCTTTCTATAGACCAATGGTTACGTACTATTGCGCCCAGTCTGGGCGTGTCCGTAGGCAGGCTGCTTACATACAGCCGTTTTTCAGAAGTACACACTCCTGTAGACTTTTTGATTGTGGACGACTTGTATTCAATGATTGTCATGTTTCCGCCCCATTTTTCCCTGTCGGCAATTATTTCAAGACCGTCATATATGTTGTAGGTTCTTGTCTCGATCCTCCCATGGCCAAGCTCAGGACCTTCAGTATATGAACACAAAGGGATATGTTCCTTGAGGCTGTCCTCAACCCCGTAGCGCAGCGACCGTTGATTGGCTTTGAGTTCTATCAGAAAATCTCCGCCTTTTGTCCTTATTCTTTCGATTATATCCTTTTGCATTGACATGGCATCGGCGGTTACAATCCTTCCGGATATGTCGATTTTGTCGATTAGTATAGGAACTGCCTTTATCTCATTGCTCTTTTCCTGGCATGCCTCCGTTGCGATTGTAATGCCGGTGTTGTACGAATAAGCGGATACGATATCCGGATTGCGCCCGTTTTCCTGAACGGTGCCACGCTCCGCCTTGCCGTCCACACAGATTATCTCCTTGTCACGGCATGCATCAAGCAGTTCTTCATGGAAGTTCCCGGCAAACTCCCGCATCCTGTCTGCCATGGCTAAATCATCAATGCCGTTCTCAACACGGCAAAGGGTTGCTTCCGAAGGTACCCCATTCTTCAGCATACCCATTTTACGGAATTTGTTTAGATTGTGATTGCCGAATTCCATTATATCGGAACGTCCGACATGCCCGCACGTCCGTCCGAGTATCATCAGTATGATGATGTCCTGGAGTCGGTGTCGGAGGTTTCCTTTGTCGCATCTGCGAAAATCGGGAACTGAGGCGGCAAAATTCATAAGTCGTTCCAGAATACTGCCCTCTGGAACAAATTTATTTAGTAGGGTGTTCAGTTCTATGTTCTCATTTTTGAATCAAAAATCATGAGTGAATAGCCATAAGTTCCTGATATACATTGGTGATTCTGTGTAATAGAACAATGTTGAAAAACATGGTAAAATTTAACTCAAAAATTAGCGATTTTGTTGAGGGTATTTTACTGATATATAAAATATTACGACTATAAAAAGAACATAAAAGTTGGAACATTCTACTGAACACCCTATTTATTTAGTACTTTTGTGGTATGATTGAGCTTATGCGCGTCAATCGAACGGTTTTGGTCAAGCGGCTCCATTTTTAGTATAACTAACTGATTTTTACCTATAAAATTACTAAAAATCTGTCACTTGGCCAAATTTTACTTACACTTATTTCACTAATAATCAAAAATATAATTCTGTCCATCGGGACATCTTCCCACTATAAAATAGCACAATCTTTGAGAATGCAACGCAATCTTAAATGAAAGAGCCGTGAGGTGGATGTAATTTTTGCCTCATTTTATTTGGATTTTAATATAGTTCGTACTTACAATACTTCGGTTATTTTTTGAGAGTTTGTTAACGGCTCCGAGGAGCCAGGTGTTTAATCCATTAAAAATCTGATGTTTAGCATAAAATTTAACACTAAAATTTGGTCAAGTCGCTGAATTTCAGTAACTTTAAGGTTATTCCAAGACACTTAAAGACATGCTGATTTTCGAACTACTTGACCAATATGAGGGCATCTGCCGGAGGGCATTCTTCGGTTGCGCTACAAAGTTAAACAAAACTTTCATAGCAAACATCATCGAGATACTGATTTTAATCATGTGCATACCGCGAAAGATAAATTTTCTTCAACTCGGACGTTACGGACGACGTGGTGAACAGCGATACCGTCAGACTTTCCGTAAGGATTTCGACTGGCTGTGCTTTAACATGAACCTCGCCGCCGACCGTTTCCAGCATGGCATGAAACGATTGGCTATCGCCATAGATCCGAGCTTCGTTGCCAAAGCGGGCAAAAAGACAGACCATATAGGCCGGTTCTGGTCAGGCTGCGCCTCGGCTGTCAAGCATGGCCTTGAGATACTCGGTATCGCCGTGGTGGATGCAGACATCAAGGATGCAATGATGCTCCGGGCCGTGCAGACTCTGAACGCCACTGAACTTGAAGGAAAGAATATGACTCTCAATCAGTGGTATCTGTCTGTATTGAAGAAGTACAGAACAGATTTGCTGAAAATCACTTCATTGCTCGTTGCCGATGCCGCCTTCTCCGTACTGCCGTTTGTCGAGGGGCTGAAAGAAATCGGTTTTTCTCTGATAAGCCGTCTGCGTTCCAATGCCGTGCTGTATTACATCTACGAAGGACCGCGCACCGGTAAAAGAGGACGGCCTAAGACCAAGGACGGCAAGATTGATTTTGCAAATCCCGACAAATGCAGGATGACCAGGCTTGACATCGATCCCGAGGAAGGCGAGGCTTTTGAACTTGTGGCATGGTGCAAGTCTCTGAAGCAGAAAGTACGGCTGGTAATCCATTATCTGCCCGGAGGTGGACACCGACTGTATTTCTCGACCGATACCTCTGTCTGCGGCAAAGATGTCTATGACATTTACCGGACACGGTTTCAGATTGAGTTCTGTTTCCGCGACGGCCATCAGTTCACCGGACTGCTCGACTGTCAGGCTCGTGATGAAAAAGCTTTGGATTTTGCTTACAACGCTTCGTTTGCCGCTGTCAACATCACCAAGGTGCTCAGGAAGCAGACGAATATGCCCTTTTCTATTGGTCAAATTAAGTCTCTGATGGTCAACGCTCATTTCATAAAAAGATTTTTTGACCTGAGCGGAATTGACCCGAACAAGACTTTAAATGCTAAACTTGTCAAAGAACTCTTTGGCTTGACGGTTGATGCCGCTTAGCCTATGAATAATTTTTTAACGAACTATTGTACTTATGGATTGCCGAAAACACACGGTAGAGATTGTATCGGAACAATTCTACACCGTAGCGTATGCCTCCAAATACCTCGGTGTCCACCGATGCACCATCTACGATTACATCAAGCATCCGGAGAGACCATTGAGATTTTTCCATTCACCGGATGAAAGAAGGCTACTGTTCAGAGGAGCAGACCTGATAGCCTACAAAGAAGCGGGCCTTCCGAAGAAGGGACGAAAACGTAAGACTGGAAGTCAGTAACCTTTATCTCTCATCTTAGTTCCAGCGGCACCACGGAAAGTTGAGAAGTCTATCCCCACTCTCGACGATTTCGGAAAGGTCGATGGCGAGAAGCCAGGCGCGGGTGCGTATGTCATCCATGTCTGTCACAGCTTGAAGATACCGTGACGGGGATAAGTCACCTGATGCTTCAAGCCACTCGCCGGCATAACGCTCGGGGTCGAGTGCATCGACAAAGGAGATGATCTCGTCAACGAGCGTGCCAACAAGTCCATCGGTCAGCTCGGCGGTGAAGCTGAACGGCAAACCGCCGAGCGTCCGACGATGGAAATCGAAGAAGAAGCCATTATCACTATTAGTTATCGTGACCTGCCAACCATTCTTGACTGCTATCTTAATTATATCACTATGTAACATGCCTACTTTACTCTTTTCATAAACTTAATGGTAACAAATCCGCACATTCAGACCTGCCGAGTCCGAGAAGGATCCGGCAGGTCGTTTCTTTGGGGCAAAGCGTCAATCAGTATTCTTCAGGCACCTCCATTTCCTTTATGGCGTCCAGAAGTTCCTCAATCATCTTCTCGGTGGCTTCCATGTCTTCAAGCACGGCTCTCATTCGGTATGGCGCACCTCGTTTCCCGTGTCCGAACTGGTCGAGCCAGATATATGTCTCGGAGTCAACATCAAACCCTTCATAGTAATTATCGATGTCTTCGATAAGAGAATTGATGTTGGCACATTTCATTGTGGCGCTGAAAGAAAAGTCACGTCCGGCAGGGCTGTACTTGCCAAACTCAAACTCGCTTTTCTGTTCCTTATATATGATGCCCGCTTCCACATGCCAGCCTTTGGCTTCGGCACATGCGACCACTGCGTCAGTCAAATCGTCGATATACATAGTCTGTAAGTTTTGTGTCAGCCGTGGCGGAGAGATCCACGGCTGACCGGTTGGTTAATCCTCAAACCTTGCAAGAAACTTTTGCAGTCTATCATCGCAAAGGTTCTTCAACGCTGTCGGCTTGAAGTTCGGTTGCTGTCTTACTTGCAACTTGCCGTAGCCTTGCGATGTGAGGTCAAGCTCGACGCCGGAGAGTTCTTTCAGCGATACATAACCGTATTCATCTTCAAGCAGTCCGATGACTATGCCGAACATGATGGTGTCGTCGCCCTCTCTGTCGCCCTCAAGTATGAACCATCGGGCAGAGCCTATTGCAAAGATTGCACGGCAAATCGCTTCCTTTCCCTTGCCGTCCTGGGAGTAAAGGGGGAAGCCATTCAAGGCTTCCTCCAGTTGTGGTGTCTGTAATCTGCACATATCAGTCAAATTCTATTTCGTCATCGTAAAGTTCTATTCTCGCCCCGCTGCTCAACTCGATGATGAAGCGGTAGCCATTGCGTCCTACTATCGTTCCTCGGCGGTAGCCTCGCCACGGTTCTTTGAGTTCGCACTGCCGTCCGTATTCGGGGAAATCGGTATCTTCCATGTCATTATCCGTTTTTAAGTTCTGTATAATCAGCGTCATATATGAGGTCGCTGTCAATAAGATGGCTGTATGCCTCGTCAGCGATACGCGATGCCCACTCGTTGCGCTCATTGTAACGACCTTTGCGGTAGTTGTGTGCAAGAGCCTTCATATAGCCAAGCATGACCTTGAAAGCCTGCTGTTGCAGATAGCGGTGCATGGTTGTCATTGCCATGCCGGTCTTTTCGGTGCTGCTGACCTTGCCGTTGACAAAGTTCTCAAACTCTGCCACGAATGCCTTGTCGCCCTCGGCGATTTTCATAAAGTCGATGTCTGTATTCATATCGGGGGGATTTAGATTGTTGCCTGATTGTAGATTTGAGGTTCGGGCGAAACATTATAGATGTAGTCGCCACAACGTACCAAAAGGCGGTCCGCTCCGTAATAGAGCTTCTTCATGCCTCGGACACTTCCTGTCTTGTGGAAGTTCGGGAAGCGGCTGATGCCTACTCGCTTTCCCTCTTCAATGGTCATTCGTTTTACTCTCATAGTTCCTTATGTTTTGAGTTCAAGTTCTTTTCCCTTTTTGTGAAGCTCTTTGAGCTTCTTCGGCAGGGCTGGCCGTTTTTCGTGCAAGTCAACAACTGCGGCCAAGAGGGAACAAAAGGCAAGTGTGGAGCCGGCGACAAGACCGGGATACCCAAATTTTAGAGGCACGAGGAAATTTGAGGAGGCTCACGGTCGTAGACGCAGGCGGAAAGCGAAGCGACACTTGACGTTGTTCCCGGACGCAGTAACTTCGCACAGAAAAACGCCTCCCTGCCAAGACTCAATCGCATAAAGGAAATAATGCATTCGATTATAGAGGTAAATCTCCATTCGATGATAAAAAATTCATCACAAATGTTGTAAAGGTGAATTTTGTTTTGAAAACGACACATTTTGACGTTTTCATATAGTAACTTTGCCGTATGAAACAAAATATGGGACGGTTGATCCGCTATATACTGATTATTCACAAGCTGTCGGGGCATAAAAAATATGTTTCGGTAGAGGAACTTATCTCATACCTCAATCTTCAAATGGAGCTTAGAGGATACGAGATTGGCATAAGCCAGCGCACTCTCCAAAGAGACATAAAAGACATCGCTGACATGTTTGATGTAGAAATCAAGAATTATCGAGGATATGGATATTATATTTCTGACAGACCGGAAGAAACTGACATCAGGTATCAAGAGCTCCTGCTGAACTTTGACCTCCTGACCTCAATGAATCAAGGCAGTCAGTCAGTAGGATATATTATTCCTGAACATCATCGACCCAAAGGAAGTGACACAATTCCTATCCTTATAAGTGCGATAAAGGAACACCGAATTATCGAATTTGATTACATTCTTGTAAGAAAGGGCGATAAGATAATTTCTAAAAGAGTCAAGCCTCATTTTCTAAAGGAATCTCTGGGCTTGTGGTATCTCCTCGCACTCGATGAACATGATGCTCTCAAAGCATATGGGATAGACCGGATGCGGAACATCCATGTTACTGATGTAATATTCAAACGAGACGAGTCCATTAACCCGGATGATCTCTTCAAACATAGCTATGGCATTTGGGATGATCCGTCGATACCCATCGAGGAGATTGAACTTTCATATTCTCCGCTGGACGGCAAGTTTATCAAGACCACTCCATTGCATAGCTCTCAAAAGATTCTCGTTGATAATGATGACGAGTTTCGAGTAAGCCTTCGATTGAGGATAACAAATGATTTCGTCATGGCTTTATTATCGAGAAGTGCGTCACTCACAGTGATAAAACCTTTATCGCTACGTACAAGGTTAAGAGAAATATACAAAGACGCCATTCAAAGAAACAACTAAAACAAACACAATACGATGACAAAAGAAATTGAAAATTACAGAAAAGACGGTTTTAACGGTTTTGTTCCGGTATCTAAACTTCGCAGTACTGCCTCATTGCTTCCCGATAGCGGTGGTGTATATATAGTTGTACGCGACAGCGATAATTCCCCGGAGTTTCTTGCAACAGGAACAGGTGGCTTTTTCAAAGGCAAAAATCCGAATGTAGGACTGGAAGAACTTGAATCTAATTACGTTGCAGGCAGTAAAGTGGTATATATTGGAAAAGCCACTAGCCTGAAAAAACGTGTCGGTCAACTTCTCCGTTTCGGAGCCGGATCAGCCGTAGGACACTGGGGCGGTCGTTATCTTTGGCAGCTTGCTGATTCGGATAACTTACTCATAGCATGGAAGACAACTTCGACAACTGATCCCAGAGCAGAAGAAATAAAAATGTTGGAGGAGTTTGTTTCTCGACATGGGAAACTTCCTTTTGCAAATCTTACAATGTAATCTGACATGCGAAGCCTATCCTCTCTGATTCATAATGCCTTGTTCCCGTCAACAAGGGTATATCATGATGCCAATGGCAACTATCGTGGTTCGAGTACAGACATTACTCCATGGCTGGTATTGCTCGGCCGCGGATGGGGCATTATGGTATGGCTTTATATTATCCTCACGCCACTTTTGGCTCCTGTCTATTATGTTTTCGCCAACTGGTATTGTCGAAAATATGATACTGAATTTTCCAAGGCGGATCCCAAGGGATGGCCCAAGGACAAGGCTCAGATACTTAAAAACCACAGAAATATCCTTATTGGCTGGATTATCTTCATGGTCTGGGGATATTGTGTCGACTGGGGGCAAAATGATTTGCCATATAAATATACACAACCGTCAACACAATGGAAAGAAACAAAGTGGGAGCCTAATCCGGACGGTAGCTTCGTGGAGTATTACAAGTCTCTCAAAGAGGAAAAACCGGAATAATTTATTAACTTTGTAGCTGAGAATCAGACTATATAGACATGAAGATACTACACATTTCAGACACGCATGGATTTCACCATGATATTAATCAAGAACTTCCGGCAGCGGATGTCCTTGTTCACAGTGGTGACTTCACATGGGGAGGTTCTGAGGCCGAAGCGGTAGACTTCATGAATTGGCTGATAGGATTGACTCAATTCAGACATAAGGTTTTTATTGCCGGAAACCATGATGACTGTATGTATCAGGCTGATGGTATTCAAGGATTGCCAGATAATGTTCATTTTTTGCAACATTCTTCCGTTGTAATAGATGAAATTAGATTTTATGGTTTGCCTTTATACATGGAGGATAGTATTAGCGGAAGATATGAAATGCTTATTGATGAGATTCCATCTGATGTGGGGGTCTTGGTTTCACATCAACCACCGTTCGGTCTCCTGGATATAACAGACTATTGTAACGGGCCGAGAAATCACGGTAGTAAGAAGTTGAAAGATATAGTGGTCTCGTATAGACCTAAGGCGCACTTGTTCGGTCACGAACACAGCGCCAATGGTTTAGTTATAGAGAACGGGATAATATATTCTAACGCTTCTTTACTTGATGACAGTTATAAACAGACATATAACCCTCGATTAATTGAGATATAAAATGAAGAATTACAAAGATAAAGAATGTGAGAGTCAGCAGTCGCTCATACATACCAGTGGGTTGTTCAACGGGACACTCGGAGGTGGCAGATTCATTGGAAAAGAGCGGCCGTTTGTCTTGACTGATGGAAACTATAATCTGTATGAGCCTATAAGAGAGGGTGCCATTCAGTATTTCAAAGACAACAATATTGGCTGGTGGGGAGGTTCAAAACCTTCCGGTCATATACTATCCTCTCAGATTGCATGTGTGAATCATCTTTTCTCAGTCAGAAACGATGCCGACGCTGTTCTTGCAATCCTCAATAACATCCTGAACGAATTTATCGAAGTGCTCCCTATCCCATCAGATGCAACTCCTGCGTTTATTGCTTTTGAAGTAGTCAGTGATTCTGACCACCTCAATGAAGGCAGTTCTACTCGCGGAAGCAACTGCACCTCAATTGATGCCTTCATTTATGCGAGACACAAGTCCGGCGAAACTTGGCTTATTCCCATAGAGTGGAAATACACCGAGCACTACAACAATCAGGATAAGTCGCACGAAGACCGTGAAGGCGAAGATAAAGGAACCAACGGCAAGGGAAAGGAACGTATGTCAAGATACAATGATCTAATCACTTCTTCGACTCAACTGAAATCATTGGATGACTATGACGGCAGCCTGTATTACTTTGAGCCTTTCTATCAGCTCATGCGCCAGACCTTGTGGGCAGAGAAAATGGTATTAAATAAAGATACCGAAAGACTTAAGGCAGACAATTATCTTCATGTCCATGTCATACCTTCTGAGAATGATGAACTGTTATTGAAAAAGTACAAGGTATCGGGGGAAGAGATGGAAAAGTCATGGCGTAAGATGCTGACTGACCAAAGCAAATATGTCATTATTGACCCGGAAAATCTGCTCGCTCCGATTGTAAGTCAATATCCAGCACTTATCGATTATCTGTCAACACGATATTGGAATAAAAAATGACTATGCCCAAACTTAAAGCTCCTAAACTTTCATTCGAGCAAGCGATAGGTCTGCTTCCCAAAGAGTTTCTTCCGGTTGAAAGGGCTTCATACCATAGACATAAACTCAGAGCGAATACTCCGAAAGGGGTGTTTGCTTTCAGTGCTTCAAAGGAATATGATAATAATAAAGTATGGTGGACAAGTGTCTTTTCTCCAGATGACAATCCTGAAATATCCTATTGGGTGATTGCCCTTGACGTTAGAGGGATTGTTGTCTTGCCTATTGAACTTATCGCTCGGTTCTGCATGGATTACAATGTCCCGAAACTATCATCCGGAAAATGGAGTATTCATCTGAAGATGGAGGGACAGAAGATTTTAATGTATTATACAGATTCACAGATAGACGTTTCGCAATTTTTCATACCTGCATAAGACGATTAAGTTACTCTTAAAACCCGATATATGAAATAATTGTTGTAACTTTGTAGACTAACAGTACGGAATTATGTCAGAACAGGAAATGAACTCATATCGCTTCACTTCGGGACAGGAACCGAGTGACGAGATGCTGGCACAGCTTATGAAGGAGGTTGCTCATGACGCAAAGGAACGTCAGGAGCAAGCAACCGCTGCTTATTTCTCTGAAATGCGTAAAAATGCCGAAGCAAAAAAAGCTAAATGGGCAGATCGCATAAACAGTGTGATAAATGGTTAAAGCTGGAAGAAAACCGGAACTCATAGTGATAGCCGGGCCTAACGGGTCCGGCAAGACTTCTGTGACCCAGAAGTTTCTTCATCACGAGTGGGCTGACGGAACAGTATATATCAATCCCGACCAGATTGCCAATGACAAATTCGGGGATTGGAACTCCAGGGAGGCTGTACTTCAGGCAGCCAACTATTGCGCGGAATGGCGTGAGCAATGTCTCCGCGATAAAGTGAGTTTCGTGTTTGAGACAGTATTCTCCGCAGAAGACAAGATTGACTTCCTTGTCCGTGCCAAGGAAGCCGGATTCTTTATCAGAGTATTCTTTATATCTACAAGTCATCCGTCCATCAACGCTTCGCGTATAGCAAAGAGAGTCATGGAAGGAGGACATGACGTGCCCATTAAGAAGATTATATCACGATATACGAAGTCTATAGAGAACTGCGAGATTATATCCCGCATGGTTGACCGTCTGTACGTCTATGACAACTCGGTCAATGACCGGGACGCACAGATTCAGTTCAGACTGACGAACGGGAAACTTGAAAAGATGTATGTCGATGAACTTCCGGCTTGGGCCCGAAATATCATACCTGACCAATAATGAAAATCACCAACATATCAAACGAACAGATTTACGCTCTTGAACAGGCAATTCGTTCCGCCGTTCAGGAGCGTATCGATACTGACCCGGATGTAGCCGACTGCTACCTTTGTATAAATCCGGACAACTGGCTTGTCCAAGTGATGTATATCGAGGAAAGCAATTTGACCGCGCCCAATCGTGATGTTGCATTGCTTAACCTCATGTACGACCTCAAGGATTCCTATGGAGGTAATGAAATCTGGATGCTCAATGATGAAGCCATCTATGACCTCGCTGCATCCTATAAGGAAATGATAGAAATCGATTTTTGCATGAATTAAATATCTGTAATGATTTAGGATGGAGATATTTGATTATAATAGTAGTTCATTGTAATTAGGAATAGATATACCTGAATATGTCTGAAATGGAATCTACTGAGTGCTGCTGTCCTGAATGTCAAAAGGGAAAGAAACGTTATGTTCAGATTCTTGATATTGACAGATATATAAACGCATTAAACGATTGGGACTAAGTCCGATAATTGACTCATGATGACTGATGTGCCTATGGCAGAAGAAATTATAGTAATACCTGACGTGCATGGCCGTGGTTTTTGGAAGGAAGCCGTGGCTAAATATCCAAATGCTGATACGATTTTTCTTGGGGACTACTTGGATCCTTATCCAGATGAAGATATAGATGACGAAGATGCTTTCAATAATTTTCTCGAAATTGTTGAATTTGCACGGAATCATTCTAACGTAACTCTTCTCTTTGGCAATCATGATTTACAATACTGGTTCCTTTATGACTGGGGTCACAGAATGAAGGATTGGGAGGATGACATTTTCGAGGTATTCCGAAACAACATGGATCTATTCCATATGTTTGCGGTAAGGTACATAAATGGAAAGAGATGGCTATTTTCACATGCTCCTTTGTTTGAGGAATGGATTGACTATACAAAACTTCCTCATGGCTTAGATCAAATAAATGATAAAGTTTGGGAAATGCTTAAAGAGTATAATCGTAACTCCACTGAGTCATGGCAAACTAATAGAGCCGCACATGACAGGGTCTGGAAGACATTAGGCCGAGCATCCAAACTACGCGGAGGCATTGATGATTGTGGTTCTCCTGTATGGGCTGATGTACGAGAAATTGCTCATGGCTGCAATTTATATAAGGATGCTGATTACTATGTATTCGGGCACACGCAAATGAACAAGCCATTAATAACCGACAAATTTGCGTGTCTTGACACCCATCAGGCGTATATTATAAACGCATTGGGCGAAATCAAGGCGATAACATCGAAAACGACGCCTGAACTTCCAAACAAAGATGACCTTTATCATTCTTAGATAAGCCGCAGGCTCTTTTGGATTCCTTGTCCTCATCCATCTTTGTCCAAGTTTGGGCCTGATGATTATTATTTAAGATTGTCATATTACTTTTGCATTTCAGAAATTTAATATAAACGAAATGAAGAAAGTAATTATGCTTTTTGCCATTGTGTTTAGCTTCACAGTGGCCAGCGCTCAGATTATTACTGAGCAAGATTTTGCGGCTATCGACATGTCGCAATTCGATACCAACGGGGATGGCAAAATCAAAGATGATGAAGCAGCCCTCGCCATCAAGGACTTTTATGGCCTCGACAAGAACAATTCAATCACTCGCGTAACAGTAATTGACAGTATTCCCAAAACAAAGAATCAGATTTATGTAGCTGTCAACGATTGGTTCGTCAGGTCTTTTAATGACGGCAAGTCTGTAATCCAGCTTAACGACAAAGAACTGGGCACAATAATCGGCAAAGGTCATATCTCAAATATGGGAAACACTATGTCGTTTGCATCAAGTGCAGACATTTCAGCGGATGTAATCATTCGCGTAGACATGAAAGATGGTCGTATGCGAATCACTACTTCTATCCAGAAATACGAAATGGAGAAAGGAACAGGTGTGCTTGGGGCACTGGCAGGTGGGCCTGCTGCTTATCAGAAAGTTCATCAGGAGTTTATTCCGTCTGAATGCTTCCCATTCACAAAAAAACAAAAGAAGGAGGGTTCAAAAGCCTTCGTTAAATCTCATATTTACTCTTTGATTGTAACAAACAAGCTTCGCGATGCAGTCCTTAATGGTCTGACTGGCGGCGAAGAAGATTGGTAAAACCTGAGAGATGAAAATCAGCAGGATTGCCCCGGCATTATTCGCAATAGTTTCCGTCTATGGCGCATCCTACGCCATAGACGAATTTCATATACCTCAGAATCCTGTAAAGCAATTTGTTGACTTTGAGAGCCCTATAGAATTTGCTAATCGATTTAAGGGAGATACAATCTTCTTTTATATATCCAATTCAGAAGATCGATACTTCGAGTCCTTCTATCTTCTGCATCCCGACACTATCTGGTTAAAGGAACGTCCGAAGAAAAAAATGCCGGAAAGAGAAAAACATTATAGATTGAGAACCAACTATAACGGCGTCAGCGGTTGGGGCGTGAACTCATACCGATTCTACACACCTGGTTCAGCTATTGACAACAAGATGTTTATCATTAAAGGTAGTTTAGAAGACCGTATAGAATATCTTGGAAAATTCCAATATGTTATACTGGAGGATGTACTGACAGGAGATTTGATAAAATGGGATTATTCAAAAAAGGAAAACTCGGATATTGTGATATTCTCCCCATCTATTATTCACAGGCTTAACAGTCTGCGGAATAAGAAAACAGTGATTGAGGTTGATACGACATTAATCACCGGAGTATGCAAGGATGTCTCATACTCCATCGATGTTAAAGGGTCAAGATGGGTCCCTAAACTCGATACTTCGTTTGAGACCGGAAATGGAGTTGTCAATTCGACAAACTGGGTTCCTAAATACTTTATCGTTAAAGAGAAGTAGTTAGGTCATGAATTTTCTGGGAAGGAGATGAAGAAGTCTCGTACTTCGCCGTTAGTGTGGTAGGCTCCGGAATAATCCCCACGAATTACCTTGGAGGCTTCTAACCGCTCACCCTTTTTTATCTTACTTATCATTGCGATGTCTTCTTTTTTGAGACTGGCATTAATTGACTTTATGACTTTAAGGGCGAGTTTTTCATTGAAGATGACAGCCTCAAATACTATTGTGCGGTTAAGATATGATACCTCAATGGTAGTGCCTACCGGTAACTCCTGAATCCACACGGCATCATCCTCTTCATCCCATGCACTATCGAGATTTACTGTGGCCCAATATCTGTCCCATGAAGTGAAGCCTAAGAACGAACTATATTAAAATCCAAATAAAATGAGGCAAAAATTACATCCACCTTAGATTATTTGAGAATAGTCATGCCTCCGTCCGCTCTTGGGGGCGGTTTAGGCCGCCCCCGCCGCTGGGGCATCCCCTCGCCAGAAGGAGAGAGGAAGTGTTCAGACGGTGGTATCAGGTTTCGTAGAGACGAAACCGTCGATATATGAATTATTGGATGTCACAACAGCAAAAGCCTGTCTGACGAGTTTGTTTGCTACGGCAATCATGGCAACCTTGCCGGATTTTCCATTGCCTCGTAATCGTTGGTAGCATTCCTTGCACGCCTTGTTGTGCTGACTTGCTGACCATGCCGCCACATAAAGCATTGAACGCAGAGTCTCATCACCGTTACGGTTGATATGTCCCCGGATGTTTATGCTCGTGCCGGACTGCTCTATTGTTGGACAGATACCGATAAAGCGGGACAACTGCTTGGCATTGTCGAAGTAGGTAAAGCCTCCGGTGGCTATAATCAGCGCTGTGGCAAGTGTGACCCCGATACCCTTTATTGAGGTAAGGAGTTTCAGCTGCCTGTCAAACACCTCGGTCACGACCGCCTCCATTTCCTGCTGCATGTACTTGATCTGCTTCTCAAGGAACGTTATGGTCTGTTTAAGAGAATTGACACACTTCTTGTCCTTAACCGGCAGAGGTTCAAGCGATGAGAGTAGATTCTTTGTCGCTGTCAGTTGCTTCTGGAGCTGACGCAGGACTGTTTTCTTCTGCTTCAGAATCATTATCTGTTCTGATGGGAACTTATAGGGTTCAGGCTTGAACCTCTCCCCGAAATCGGCAATGAGACAAGCGTCTTTGGAATCCGTCTTGGTTACGGACATCATCACGCGGGCATAGTTCTTAATCTTCTTCGGATTGATGAGGCTTGCCCGGATGCCCGACTTGTCAAGAAGATAAAGAAGGAGGAAACAGTAGTTGCCTGTCGCCTCCATCACGCAGTGGTGGATGGCAGGGTCAAGCTTCGAGATGAACCTGCGGATGCCTTTAGCATCATTTGGGAAGGTCTCGGTACGGTAGCTTTTCCCGTGAAGGAAGGCTGCTACAAAAGTCGCTTTGCTGATGTCGATGCCTATGTATGTCATATTATCAAATCTTTTGTCAGGAACTACATCTTTTGCACTCTCGTCGCAAACACGGGGTCGGTTTCACCGCCCCAACGAACTATCCAGTCTTTAGATGTAAAAGCATGGGGACCTATCGTTCTTAATGGAGTCAACCAACATGACATCTGCCTTATTCCATGCTTGAATATCCTGAAATTTGAAGTTGAAATTATTCAAAAACATTTAACCGTACAAATGTACGACTTGGCAAGAATGTTAAGCGTACTCTTGTTCGTGGCTCTGTCATCCGAGATATATCCGATAAGTCGCTTTAAGGTGGTTACACCAAGTCTGTTTGAAGTCTTAGCTGAAATCATATCAGCCAATGCTTCAAAATCGGAAGCCTTGTCGAATGATAATCCGGTTATTTCCTTGATTTGTTCGATAGTGACGGCTGGTAGAAACATATAAAAAAGTTTATTTGCAAAGTTAGTAATTATTTTCCATAAAAATTATGCCATTTGTGAAATAAGTAGTAAATTTGCGTCAAATTCAATTTTAAGCACCAATCGACGGGTTGGTGTTACTCAGTTAGCTAACTTGAAAACAACATGGAAAATGATTTGAATCGGCTAAAGGTTATTCTTGCCGAGAAGAAACGCACCAATAAGTGGCTCGCAGAACAATTGGGACGCGATCCGGCCACTGTGTCTAAATGGTGTACCAATACCGCACAGCCGGGATTGGAGACTCTACGCGAAATCGCTAATCTTCTGGAGATAGACATTCGTGACCTTATCAATCCTACAATGGTCACCGAGCCCGAAGTTATGTATGTCAAAATAAAGAAATAAAGCGATATGGCGGAAAAAGATATAAAATCAGGAGATGCCAAGAACGAGGTGGTTCTCAATGATGACCAGATAATTTGCTCACTAACCAATCAAATCAAAAAATCCACAGAGAAGGAGCTTACTCTTCAGCACATGATTTCCATGATGATTGAGGAGTACGGTTTTTCAGCAAGCGATTTGGAGCGAGACTTTAATGTGAGCTTTGAAGACGATGAGAAGAAACGCAAGCAGAAGGTGGACTTAGCCGTGTTTGAGGAGGGCAAGCCGCACTCCACTGACACTCTCATCCGCTTTATTGTAATTGCCAAAGACAGCAAGGTCAAGACCGATGACACCAAGGCCGGTGTTACCGCTACGCTTGAAAATATACTCAGTTATACTGACTGTGAGTTCGGTTGCTGGACCAATGGCATTGATATGCAGTTTCAGCACTCGCTTGAAGATGATTTCGGTCAGGTGACTTGTGAAGATCTTTCGGATTGGCCTGCAAAGGGACAGACACTTGAAGAATTGGAACAGGCCGGTGAACGTGCTCCGCAGCGTACTCCCGCAAACGAGTCACTTGTGCGTACATTCAAACGCTGCCACAATTATCTCTATGGCAATGAGGGACGAAAGAAAGATGCCTTCTGGGAACTTCTCAACCTGATTTTCTGTAAACTTTACGATGAGAAGCGTCGATTTATCGATGCCAAAAACCGTGTGAGCTATCGCCGTCGTTTCTGGGTCGGAGTTAAAGAGATGAACACTCCCGAAGGACAGGCTGCTGTAACAGAGAGAATCAAGTCGCTCTTTGAGGAGCTTAAAACCGATGATTTGTATAAGGATGTGTTTGACGGCAATGAGCGCATCAGCATATCCGATGCCGGCGTCACTTACATAGCCTCGGAACTCGCAAAGTATAGCTTTCTCAATGCAACCGTAGATATCAAAGGAACTGCATACGAGACTATAGTCAGCAATACGCTTAAGCAGGAAGCGGGACAGTTCTTCACTCCGCGCAATATAGTCAAGTGCATGGTTGAAATGCTCGATCCGGGTCCCGACACGCGCGTTCTCGACCCTGCTTGCGGCTCCGGCGGTTTCCTCGTTGGTGCGCTCGACCATGTTCGCCGCAAGATTGCCCGCAATCTGTATCCCGAACTCGATGATGTGCGTCTCGAAGCCAAGCTCAACACTTCCGAGGTTGACCAGTTGGTGTCGGACTATGCCGGTCGGATGATTTTCGGATTCGACTTTGACCCGGACCTGCGCAAAGCTTCACGAATGAATATGGTTATGGCCGGTGATGGTCATGCCAACATTTTCAACATCAACTCGCTTGACTATCCAGATGGCCAGCTTCCCGATGTACCCCTTGTCGCTCCGGCAGTTGCAAAGAGCATAGAGACAAGCTATGACCACGACTTCCCCTTCGAGACAGCAATGGACAACGCCCGAGGGAAGTTCGATATGATATTCACAAACCCGCCGTTCGGTGCAAAGGTGGAGGTGGCACAGGCTATTGCCACCAAGTATCAGCTCTCTCGTTTTGGAGGCTCCGCTCCGGAGGTGCTCTTTATCGAGGCTTGCCACGAGTTCTTGAAACCTGGTGGCAAGATGGCAATCGTACTGCCCGACTCTATTCTTGGCAACCCCAATATGGAGTCTGTAAGAAAGTGGATACTCGAGAATTTCAAACTCCTTGCATCGGTCGACCTTCCGGTAGAGACCTTCCTGCCGCAGGTCGGAGTTCAGGCATCGCTTCTTTTCTTACAGAAGAAAACAGCCAAAGAACGTCTCGTCCCAATTGAAAAAGAAGAGTACGACGTATTCATGGCCATTGTTGACAAGGTGGGCAAAGACCGTCGTGGTGTGCCCATCTACAAGCGCGATGAAGATGGCGCTGAAATGCTGTTTGACCATGACCACCGCTGGATATCGATTACTGCTGACGGCCGAGAACAGTTATGCTCACGCCATGAGCGCATCAAGCACCTTGATGACGATCTGCCTGACGTAGCAAAAGCATATCGTGAATTTCTGTCTGAAACCTTAAAGGGAAAGTAATGAAGACCGCAGTAGTAAAACGTCACGATATTGCTAATGCTCCGGTCATGAGGATTGATGCTTCCTTTCAGCTAAGTGAGGGGGTATCAGTTAGGCGCATAATTGCGGACTGTCCCTATCCTGTGGTTAAATGCGGAGACGTAATGGAACGTATATGGCACGCTGGACGATGGAAGAGAGTCTATGTGAACAATCCTAAGACAGGTATTCCACTTGTCGGAAGTTCAGCTATGTTGAAATCAGATTTGTCGGATATAAAACTGATTTCAAGGAAATATACCGAGGATATGGCCGATAAAATGCTCCATCCCGGTTGGATTCTTGTGTCATGTTCAGGCACGATTGGCAACACGGTGTTCACGAACACCGGACATGCTGGGAAGCTTGCTTCCCAGCATGTCCTTCGGCTTAAGCCGAAGGACATCCTGGGGGGTGGATACTTGTATGCGTATCTTTCATCGAAATATGGATACGCAATGCTGACGCAAGGAACATTTGGAGCAGTTATTCAGCATATCGAACCGGCAAATGTTTCAACAATTCCAGTCCCGGTATTTCCAGAGGAAATGCAGAAGGAGATTGATCAGCTTATCCGTGACGCAGCCTCATTGCGCGATAAGGCAGCCGAATTTTTTGATAAAGCTAAATATATTTTACAGGAATCTATTGGCGTCACTTTCGATAAGACCAACGGGTATAGAACAGCATCTATATCCATAAAAGATATACGGTCTTCACTGAAAATGCGACTTGACCCGCCCGTCTTTGTCAATGACGGCGTCGAGATGTTAGAGCGTATTTCTGATAAGACACAACCGCTTAAGGAATGTAATGTTACATTATCTTACCCGGGTATGTTCAAGCGTTCATACGTGAGGGATGGATATCCTTATATGAAAGGTTCTGATGTTTTTGATGTAAATCCATTTGCACATTGTGAGTATCTTTCAAAAACAAGAACGCCAAACCTTGATCAACTTTGGTTAAGAGATGGACTTATCCTTATCTCTTGTGCCGGCGCTTGTGGATTAATAAAATTAATAACCAAAGAGTACGAAGATAAACAAGCCATAGGTTCTCCTGACATTATAAGGCTAAAGTCAAATGATGCTCTGTTTACATCGGAGTATCTTTACACATATCTTTCATTGCCCAGTTCATACGACTACATGCAATCATTGAAATATGGGGCAGTGATTGAGCGATTCGATGTGCAAAATATTGAGACAGTACCTATCTTTATTCCTACAAAAGAACTTAGTGCAACCATCACCGGCATCATTAGAGAATACAAAGATTGTCTCTATAGGGCCTTCTGTAAAGAAGAAAAAGCCATCTCGATGGTTGAAACTGAAATCGAAAGCTGGGATAAAAACAAACACAACAAATGATGACAATCACCGCTGAAAATATCAAAGAGCTTATCAAGCATGGAGAGCATTCCACACTTGAAATGAAGAAGTGCAAGAAGTCCGTGCCGGATTCGGTATGGGAGACTTATTCTGCCTTCGCCAATACCCGCGGCGGCGTTATCTTGTTAGGCGTTTACGAAAACAAGGAGAAGCCTATCGCTGAAAGATTTGAAGTTACCGGAGTTCAGGATTCAAATAAGGTCGTCACCGATTTCTTCAACCAGCTGCATAATCCGCAGAAGGTAAACCGAAGCGTGCTTGTCGACAGTGATGTACGAATTGTGGAGGTCGATGGAAAGGATATAATCTACATAAATGTTCCGGAGGCTGACTATCGTCAAAAGCCAATATACATCAATCAGAAGTTGGAACAGGGCACCTATAAGAGAGGACACGAGGGAGACCGACAGGTGACCAAAGAGGAGCTTGCTCTCTTGCTTCGTGACAGTTCGGACAATACCGACTCTCAGATTATAGAGCATTACGGTATGGAGGATATTGACGCAGAGACTCTTGAAAAGTATCGTCGGTCATTCAATATCTTGAATCCGGGACATGCCTACGAAGAACTCAACGACCGAGACTTCCTGATTCAAATGGGAGGATATGACATCAACCGTCAGAAAGGGGTTGAAGGAATAACCATGGCCGGACTTTTGATGTTTGGCAAAGGGATTCATATCCGCAAGAACTTCCCGAACTTCAGACTCGACTATCTTGACCTGATTGATATAGAGCCGGGCGACAGCAAGAAATGGAACGACCGCCTCACTGACGACGGCCGTTGGGAGCACAATCTTTATAACTTTCTTGTTCTGGCTCTTCGCAAACTGCTTTTCACGCTGCCATCAGAGGGTAAACTCGAAGGGACGGTGAGACGTGACGGAGGTCCCCTCCATGAAGCTGTCAGGGAAGCGATGATCAATTGCATAACGTATTGCGACTATCTGCTCGGAGGGGTGCTACGCATTGACCGTCGCACCGACAGGATAGTGATGCGAAATCCCGGCACGCTTAGAATCTCACCCGAGCGTATCTACAACGGCGACTATACCCAGGCACGCAACAGTACAATCCAGAAGATGCTGCGAATGATAGGATTCGGTGACAATATCGGATCCGGCTTTATGAAGATAATCAAGGCTTGGGATACTCTCGGGTTCGACTGTCCTGAAATACATGAAGAGCAGGAAGTCAACGAGGTGTGGCTGACATTGCCTTTGGTTCCCCGAAGGAAAAGTGTGGAGGGCACAGAAAAGGGCACGAAGGACACAGAAAAGGGCACAAAAGAATTAAATGCCCTAATCCCGGCCGAACTGCTTGACACACTTACCGAAGACCAACGCAAAATTCTGGAATATGTCTGGAATAACCCTGAGATAACACTTGTTGAACTGTCTGAAAAGATGAACACAAGCGTCAAGTCCATCAGAGTGCAACGCAAAAAACTTGAAGACGTGGGAATCTTCATGGAGCATGTCGGGGCACAGAAATCGGGCACATGGCAAATTAGAATAAACAAAGATTGACAATGGGAAAACTATATAAACCAATCCAAGGCGATGGAGCCGTGCAGCCCGGAGAAAAGAAGCTTCACGATTATCTGGTGGCCAATCTTCCGGATGATTATTATATCATCCCGAACGGAGAATATGCGACCAAGATAAACGGTGCAGTGCAATTCTTTGAATATGACTGCATAGTGATTGCTCCTCACGGCATATATCATATTGAGAACAAAGACTGGGCTGGCAAACTTCAGGGCGATGACGAACTGTGGTTTGTCAATGGCGCGGAGCGTAAGAATCCGCACAAATCAGCAACATATAAATCAAGGATTCTCGCCAGCAAGCTTCAGCAGAAAAATCCGTCATGGCGGTTCGGCATAATCAGTACGATTGTGACGCTGAGCCATCCGCAGCAGAGCAAATTCGGGCTTGACCCTCAAAGCGCCTGCTTTGCCGCCACTTTTCAGCTTGACCAGCCGCTCTTAGACTTTTTGACTAACCCGGATGCGATACGACGTAGCCCTAACTCCATAAGCGAGTACGCCAAAGATATAGCCGAATATCTGTCAGGGGCAACCTCGCAGCGCAACCATGCGCAACGTACCCGTATCTGCGGACGTATTATTGACGAGGTGCTTCAGAAGACGGAAGATTTCACCGAGTATCTATGCCATCCGCAGGGATTCGTCGATAAGTACTATCGTATCCGTGAGTATCCTCTTGTCCGTGATGAAAGCCCCATGCAGATGGAGACTTTCCGCAAGAAGGTCGAGAATGCACAGACAGCCCAAGAGATAATAGAGGCATCACCTTATATATTGAAGTCGGAATATCGTATCAATGATGAGGAGACGATGTTTTATGAGATTGCGCCCTATATGGCTGCAAACACCGTCAAGGCTCGATCACGCTTCAAGACATTCACTCAGATAGAAAAGCTCAAAATTATAAGCGATGTGGCGCAGGCTCTTAAAGTGGCACACTCAAAGGGCGTGTTCCACCGCAATGTCAAACCGGAGAATATTTTTATTCTTAACGATGGCACCGCACAGTTAGGCAATTTCAATTTTGCATGGTTCGCAAAGCATAGTGACCTCCATTATTCCGTAGGCACAGGTCTGAGCACCGACGATAATCCTTATGCAGCTCCGGAGTTGAGAGAGGATGACGTATGCGAGGGAACCGACATTTATTCACTTGGCGTCATCTTCTATGAACTGATGACGGGAAAGGTCCCGTTTGATAGTCCTTTGAAGTTCCACATTCTCGGAGGAGAGTTGACGCCTGACCAGCTGCCGACAGCGATTATCCCGGATCTGCCCAAGTGGGTCGATGAGTTTGTGCAGAACACCATAGTCGAAGACCTTGACAAACGCTGGTATGATGCGCAACAGGTCATTGACTTTATAAACAGCCATCTTTATCCCCAGGAGTCAAAGGAAAACAACAATCATTCTTCGCAGACACAGCCAAAGGCCAATGTCGATCTTAAGGATTTGAAAAGCGGAGACCAGATTTCAAATGACCTTGTGCTGTATGAAGAGCTTGGCAAGGGCGGTTTTGGACGTGTGTTCAAGGCGAAACATCTGGTACAGGACGAGTTCTATGCTGCCAAAGTCTTTGACAAGAGCGTCGCTGCCAACGAAACTATCAATGAGTTTGAGGCTTTGCGCGGTCTCAACAATCCGCATATCGTAAGGTTTATCTACAACGGAAAGACCGATCAGGGGATGTTCTATACTCTGATGGAGCTGCTTGAGGGTGACAACCTCAGTGACTACACAAAGAGCAAAGGCGACATGAAACTGCCTCTTGAAGAAATCTACAAGATGGCTACCCAGACCTTGGATGCTCTGGTTTACATGCAGTCGCAGGAACCGCCCATCTACCACCGTGATATAAAGCCTAACAACATAGTGTGGGACAATCGTCAACGCTATGTCCTTATCGACTTCAACATATCGACATCGACAGATGATAAATCATTTGCCGGCACACTCCCATATCTTGCCCCCGATCTTGTGGAGTCGTCTCGTAGAATAGCATGGGATAAATCGGCCGATACATTCTCTTTGGGTGTCACGCTCTATGAGTTGTTGGCTCATAACTATCCATGGCCCGGAAGCAATCCATGCCCGAATATGAGGAATGCGGCTACCGACATCCGTAAGTATCGTTCGGACCTCTCGGAGCAACTTGCCGACTTTGTGATGAAATCACTCATCACTGACAACAAGCGTCGATTCACTACGGCAAAGGATATGCTTGACGCGTTGAAAGCAATCGGAGTAGATGGATTGATGAAACTTAAAAAGGGGGATGTAATAGCAGTATCATCTCAGTCTATTGAGCAAGACATTGTTGATTACATCAACTCTCTATATAGCCAGTCGAGCCATGGCAATAGCGGTACCCGTGCCGGGATCAAGAAATCGCCTTTTGATTCACTGACCTATACCGAGACTAAGCTTGACAAGAAGCTCATGGCTGATATAGAGACATTGAAATATAAACTTATCATCATTACCGGTAATGCCGGTGACGGAAAAACCGCTTTCATACACCAGGTAGAGAACAGAGGCACAGATAAGGAGAGTTTCGAGACTCGCAACGGCTCACGTTTCACCATTGGAGGTGTCCGTTTTGAGAGCAACTATGATGGCTCGCAGGATGAAGATGCAATGTCGAACACAGAGGTCCTTTCACAGTTCTTCAAACCATTTGAAGGCTTGACCGACTATACATCTGCTCCTGAAGGGCGAATTATCGCAATTAACGAAGGACGTCTTGTAGACTTTCTGTCGGAAAGGCCGGAGTTCAAAAACCTTAAAGAGAATATAGAGGAGTATTTCTATCAGGAAGGCCACACTGAGCTTATACCGGGATTAATGGTCATCAACCTGAACCTCCGAAGTGTAACGGCAAAAAGTGATAATGAGCCCAGTCTCTTGCGCCAGCAGATTAAGGCTCTTACGAAGCCCGATCTTTGGGGTAAATGTTCCGGTTGCCCTGTAGCCGACCGTTGTTTCATCAAATACAACGTCGACACGATGCAGGACACGTCCGCAGGAGATGAAGTCATAACCCGACTGGAATGGCTGTTGCGTACGATTGTATATAAGCGTGAGCTTCACATTACCATGCGCGACCTCCGTTCATTCATAGCGTTCATGCTGACGCGTGACCACTCCTGCGCCCAGGTCAAGACACTTATAGAGAACATCACAGCTGATAAATTCGCTCCCGAATTTTACTGGCAATATTACTATTTCAATATTACAGCCCAGCCATTCTATAATACAAAAGCAGGCTTTGAAACAGTTGGTCTCGACTCAAACGACCGACTTGTGCAGATGGTGCGTGACACCGATATCGCAAGGGTTGCAATACCTGCGCTTGACCGCGACCTGTATTACCGGAAGAAAGATAAGAAGGACTATCTTGTATTCAACGAAAGGGAGAGAAGTCTTATCGACGAGTTCAATCGGCGTTATGAGCTATTGCCGTACTATGAACTTGAAAGCGACCCTAACCGTAAATTCCTACTTAAAGAGCGTCATCAGACGTGGATTAGGCATCGCTTCTTTGAAGGAGCTGATAAGGACGCCAAGACCGGCAACTCACTGTTCATGCGGAGACTACCGTATCAGTCAATCGAGAGTTTCTATCAGCATCTCCATCTTACGGATGCCGATGTGGAAAAGCTCGCCGAAACCAAGGAGAATATTGCGACAGCAATTTCAAAAAGTGAAGGATGTGCAAACTCAAAAATGAGCAAAAAGTATCTGCTACTTTCCTGTTCGCATATCAATGACCCATTATCGAAATCATACAGAGTATTCGATGTGGATGAGTTTGAGCTCTTTGTCAACGAGACTCCAAATCTCACGGAGTATCTTGAATACGAAAGCGACAGTTTTACGTTCCGGCATAAGGCTGATCATCGCATTCAGCTCACTGTAAGCCTTGACCTATATGAAATGCTTGACTATATCAAGAAGGGCTTTAACCCGAGTGTGAACGACCTTCAGGGCCGCTTCATCGAATTGCAGATCTTTAAGAATCTCCTTGAGAGTGAAACCTACGACAAGATTCTGGTGACAAAAAACAATAAGAAGTTCTATGTCATCCGTCTCAATGCCGATAATACACTTTCAATCGAACCGCTTAACGGCCAAACGTTATGATAATCAAATTAAAAAAGAAAAACATCGTGTTCCGTAATCCATCGATTACGGCTCTTGATGCAAAGATGGTGCCCCTTGACCATGTGCTCACCAATCTCTTTCAGTTGATTGCCGCTAACGGAGCGACTATCAAACTCGGGAAAATCAAGGGTAAGCATACCGTTGATAGTCTCAAAGGATATATGGTGGCATTGGAACGGCAAGGTTTAATTTCCGGAGTCTCGGAAAATATGGAGGCCGTGGAGGATTGGATTCGCGCCAATCTCGTTTCCATGGTATACAGAGGCAATGTAGTGAAGGAAAAAGTTTCTTCACTTCGGCCGATGCACCTCATGAGTTATCGCATACAGAATCGCGCAATAAACCGTGACTATAATGCGTCTGACCAAATTTTCATGATGCTTAAGGAGAGTCCTGAAGTTCTGAAAGGACTATATTCTTATATGTCAAAAGGCTGGGATAAAGACACCAACAGAATAATAGAGAGTAATCAGCTTGATGTAGATACAGTCGGGATTCTATTGTTGTCAAAGAATATCTCAGAAAAGAAAACAGCCAAAAGTGAGATTGATGACACTAAACCACTTTTGAAACATCAGACCGAGATATTCAATGATGATGTCAGAAGACTGCTTGTTTATCAGGATTTACTGCCAAGGACAGTTTTCATGGAGTACCTTCGAATCCTGATAGGATTCCATCTTTCGCTCTATGAAATGAAACTCATCAGTCTGTTGCCCAGAATGCGTGAACAGGGAACGACACAGATTGCGGATGACTGGAGCATGGTTATAGACATGACAGAGGATCTTGACAGCGGAGTTTCGGCATATGCTGTTGCCGATATGGAGCGGTTGACTAATATGCTGAACCGGTATTTTAAGGCGACTTTTGAGATTAATGTAATACAGAACCGTCTTAAGAACAAGAATGTGGACGCTTCAGTAGAAGCCTGTCTCCACTTCCTGAAATATGATCTTGACAGAAGTGACAGTTGGTATGAACGCGACATCGATGATATAATCAACGAGGTTGGAAATGATGAAGAAACAGTATCCGCAATAAAAGAGATGCTACAATTCTTTGATGACGATGACTATTTCGGGAAGTATATCCATCTTCTTGAAAACACAAGCGGTGGCAGCAATTATCAATACAAGTATCATCTCCAGTGCCTTGACAAGTTGACAATGAAAAACTCCGAATCCATGCTGACAGCAAGCGGAGTTCGTTCACGCCGTCATCCACGAAGAGGGGCCATGGGCTCTAAACTACTTGAGACCATTGTTCAGTTGCTCGTTCTAAAGGAGGACGGCAAAGGTAGTTATACATCTAATTCGCTATCCATTGAGGAACTTGCCAAGAAAATACGACAGCGGTACGGACTGATTATAAACGGCATAGATGAGCCTCGCTTTGCAAATGCAGACGTTCAGGCACATGCCGCATTCAAAGAGAATATGGACGCATTCCGCAATAAACTCCGTCAGATAGGATTCTATTCAGACCTGAGTGATGCATGCATACTTCAAAAAATACGCCCACGCTATAAAATAGACGACTAATGGATAATACAGCTTTATATTACGACAAATTCCTAACGCTGGTCTGTGAGTATTGGCGTGATGAAATAAAGTCGGCAGCCCCGGGACACTGCATGAAGATAACAGGACTGCCAATACAGGAGCTCAGGAAGCTCTTGCCGAAACTTCGTTTAATCAATCCTGATATCGACATATTTGTACTGTCGGATGACCTTAGGGGCGATGAATATATCCATGCAACGAAACTCATAGAGCTTCGTAACAACGAGCAAAAGGGTCTGCTGGTGCTTATTCCGTCAAACAGCAGCACTTCCGCTGAGGATTCTTACGGTGATGCGACATTCAAAGACCTTGCAGTAAAAGAAATCCAAGAACCATTTATACAGAGTTTGCGCAGGAATGTCCCGGAGGAGAAATACCAGCGATATGCCTCAATCATGGGATTGCTCGCAAGAATTGGTCGTGTAAATGATAAAGCGGAGATAGATTATCTCCTTTTCCTTGAACAGCAAGGTTGGTCGGATAAAGCCTGGGGCGAGGGTCTGTTTATCTTTGGTCTTTTCCCTGACAGTCTGCTCTGGGAAAAGTTTGACTCGCATGAACGCCGCTTGGTATATAATAGCGTTTATTCCGAAGGTCTTTGTGATTTTTCGGTTTCGATGTCGGATAAAATAACTCAGCTCCCTGTAAAAGCAGGAACTATTCAACGAGCTCTTGTAAAGTTTTTCACTGTCGAGCCGGATCTTACAAGTTCCGTCGCACTGACTGAAAGGGTCTATGAAAAATACCCGGACTTGTATTTTTCAAAGTGGGAACTGGTCAAGAATCCTGAAGATGATGAGAAGGTATTTGTCACGGCAGAAATTATGCCGGGTAAAGATTTGCAGAAAGAGCTTGTCAAGGATGTCGAGGGTAATTATATTGTCCAGATTCCACCGGGTAAAAGTTCAAAGGTAAAGGTTAGGATGAACTTCAATCCGGCTCCGAAGGAATGTTCCAAAATACGTTCCTTTCAGATTGAACTTGTCAAACTGGAGGGAATGATAAATTTCGGTGTCTTGAAAAAGGGCAAACTCCCAGCAACCACCGGAGCGAGCAAGACAATCACGGTTCCCATACCCGGAGATTCATTTGACAACGGCGACTACTTCTTTCGTGTTCACGTGCTTGACGAGGATTCTCTGGTGCTTGATACGGATAATCCGTTTAAGTACGAGAATATTGAAGAGAAGTGGCAGGAGGCGCATGAGGCTGATGAAACGCTCACTCGTGACCAGTTCCAACAGGACCACACTGTCTTAAGAGCCAACGAAACCAACGTCTTCAATATCAGAGTAGAGCAAGGAGATGACACAGACACCACCGATGACGATCTTGAACGTCAGAAGAGAACTCATCCAGACAACCTGCTCCAGGCATTCTTCCACTATTCAATCGAGCAACTTCGGAAAGGTGGGAATATTGCTGTGCCGGAAGTAAAGGACACTGAATGGAAAGAGGGGTCGTTGAATAACGTATTCTCTTTCGATTTCGGTTCTGCTTACGCATATACCATTCAGATGCCTAAAAAATTGCTTGAACTGGAACGCGCATTTTACAAGCATTCCGGAGAACTGGGTCATGTAAATGCTGAAATCAGTGGTAATCCGACTGATACCAAGCTCCAGGACTGGCATTTTGAGGCTTTACCTTCTTCGGTAGAAATACCCGCTGAGCTCATCAATAAGCGAAAGGAACTTTTTCAGCTCATTCAGGATTCTGCTGCTTCGGAGTCAGGAGTAGTAAATACATTCGCAGTATACGAACACGCCAGCAAAGTCAAAGAATATATCAATGATTTTACACAATGGTTGACCTCTCTGAACGGGCTTAACTTTGACGAAGCGACAATGGTTGCGATACCGAATATCGATACTGTATCGCTTAACATTGAGATGCCGGATGGAAGCAAGAGCATAGCCAAACTCATAAGTCCGCTTCACCCTTTGCGTCTTGGCTGGATGGTAAACATCTTTGAACTATATAAGGATTGGGAGAACAGAACCTTGGACAATCCTGATCTTAAGAAACAGTGGTATCGCAATCTGGACAAGCTGTTTCTGGGTGAACTTACTATGGAAGTATCGCCTTTGGTCCTTACTGAGGGGGCATTGGAGATATACCAGTATGTCGGTGAACTTACATTCGGCTGGGGACTATATGCTCAACCGACTGTCAATCATGACGATTTATTAGCATCGGAGTTCCGTCAGCTAAAATCCTATCTTGCGTCTTTGTTCAACATAGCTCGAGATAAGCAGATTGACAGTGACATGAGTCTTTCTTTGGTGAAACGTCATCTTGAGAACTATGTAAAGTCACATCCATATACACGCAAACTTGTTATCAACCTCTTTAACGCCGGTGATGCCAACGTTTTTGCAGATGCCCTGGTAAAGCTTGAGCAAACCTTTGTACAGGAGGAATATGATTATGAAATCCGATTATTCGCTGACGACAAGCTAATTGTTCCAGGCGAAGCTCTTTCAGAATTGCTTAATCCGGAGAGCGTTGTTGCGGATAGTGCGGAGACTTTCTCTCAGGCATCAAAGAATCGACTCTTCCCGAAACTCCGATTCTCAATTAACAGCATTTCGGATTTCATTTCGGATTATCAGAAATATCAGGCACACCTGTCATTCCTTATCAATCCATTCCCGGTCAAGACCGCTACGGCAAGACCGGAAGAACTTGCCCGATCATTCTTTGTAAACGGCACTGTCTTCAAAAGTAATGTAAGCGAGGACAGTAACCCTGATGGAACAGTGTGGAGCCGATATTATGCCAACCGACCTATTCCTGAATCGGTATCGCCATTTGCAAATGACACCGTAGCGCTGTTTGCTAATATTCAAGGGCTGATAGGTCGAATAGTATCGTCGACAAGTGAACACTCTGTTGTCGCAACCACCCTTGTACTCAATCAGGCCGATGCAATGCTTCTAAGCTTTGTGCATGAAGTCTCAGACTGGGTTGTGACTTTTGATAAGAATATGGGACCAGAGTTCTATGACTTGCCAGTATCGCGTGACAGCAAGGAAATACCATATCTTCTCGATTATATTCCTGGACAGGAAAGAAGCAGTATATCGTCATTCCTGACAACTCGTCCGACCAGCGAGGTTATGGGACTTATGGCTCCGCTCTTTAGGGAGTTCAATGTCGACATTGCCGATGGAGATATGTTCAAGAGCCTTCTTGAGGATGTCCGTACTATCAGCAGCTCGCTTGTCATGCAGGTGAATACCACACAAAACAAAGCGTTTGAGGTGCTGGGCACCACGCTGACAAAGAGATTCCTTGCCAAGAAAGGTCTTATGGCGGAAGCTTTCCTGATCCCCATTGACTTGCATAAGGAACTTTTCGAGGACCTTGATTCGGAAAGCAAAGAACGAGCCGACACACTGTTGGTAAATATCGACACTGAGAATAAAGAGATTATCTTCACTGTCGTTGAGATAAAATGTCGCAAGAATCTTTCGGGAACTGAAGCAGAAGAGCTTCAGGAGAAGATGCAAAGACAGATAGAGAACACGATTCTTGCTTTGAAGACGCATTTCGAGGTAGGAAGTGCAACCGAGGACCGTCTTGACCGAGAACTAAAGACACTTGAACTTTCCAACCTGCTTACCTTCTATGCAAGCAGAGCGGACCGTTATCATGTCCTTGACACAGAAATCGCCTATGAATACCGTAGGTTCCTCGCCGACCTTGGCAATGACTATAACATACGTTTCAAGAAACTCGGACTAATATACAACTTCTCTCAGGAGGAAAAACAGATAAAGGATTCTTGGGGAGATACACAATTCTATTCGATGGGAAAGAATGTGATTCAAGACATTCTTTCTGACGATGTCCATGCGCTTGAAACAAGCCGATTGAACGAATCTGAGGTTGAACGTGACTTCATGAGCTTCTTTGAGCCGGACAGAAAGGAGAGAATCGTAACTCGTCGCCGTCAAGAGGCAATGAAGAATGCAATTATCTCCAATCCTAAGGAGGACGAGCCAATGGAGACTCCTGTTTCCGTTGAAGTCGAGCAATCAAAAGCGGTTGAAACCATTTCGACAAATAATGTCGAGACGGCAGAAGTTCACGTCGAAAATCCTGAGGTTGAATCCAAGGATTCCAACAATAAGACTGTGAACCCGGTGACCAAGCCGGAAGAAGACGCGGATACGGATGTCCCTGCTGTACAACCAATCCCCGGTCCTATCACTCCGGATGTCGATGTAAACTATACAGCCCCCCGCTGTGATATTCTTCTCGGAAAGAATGAGTCTTCAGCTCAGTTTGGAATACTTGGAAAAATGCTGAATAGCAATCGCCTTGTAGGAATAGATCTTGACGGGTGCAATACATTCAGCCTGTTCGGAGTGCAGGGCGCCGGCAAGAGCTACACCATAGGTTCAGTAACAGAGATGGTACTGAAACAATTCAGTAACGTAAATAAACTGCAAGCACCATTGGCAAGCGTGATATTCCATTACAGCGACAGTATGGATTACGCTCCAGAGTTTACCTCCATGATCTATCCCAACGACGAGCAGTCTCAACTCGCTCGTCTTAAGGAACAATACGGAGCGGTCGCTGACTCTGTCGATGACGTGATTTTATTAACCCCGGAAAGCAAAGTCGAGCAGCGCAAAACCGAATATCCCGGCATTGAAGTCTACCCGATAGCCTTTGATTCGTCCGAACTACAGGTTAAGGACTGGATGTTCCTTTTGGGGGCCATGGGAAATGACTCTGCATACCTGCGAGTTCTTACACAAATCATGCGTACTATCCGAAACGACCTTTCACTGAAAAATATAAGAAGAGGGGTAAAGACTAATTCTTCGTTGTCTACCGGTCAGAAGGAGCTCGCAGAAATGCGCATTTCATTTGCGGAGGAATACATCAGAGATGGAGAAAAATTACAACGTCATCTTCGCCCCGGTCGTTTAATCATTGTTGACCTTCGAGACGAGTTTATCCAGAAGGACGAAGCACTGGGACTTTTCGTTGTAATGCTCAATATTTTCTCCAGTGTGATGGAGGTTGAAGGCAAGCGATTTAATAAGTTCATCGTCTTTGATGAGGCTCATAAATACATGAACAATAAAGACCTTGTTGGGTCTATTACAACAGCGATTCGAGAAATGCGCCATAAAGGAGTGTCTATTATGATTGCCAGCCAGGACCCGATGAGTCTTCCGACTGAGATTATTGAACTCAGTTCGGTTGTCATTCTCCATAGATTCAACTCTCCGCAGTGGGTTAAACACGTGCAAAAGTCGATCACTTCTTTGAATACCCTTACTGCCACAGAGATGGCTCAACTTGGGTCTGGAGAAGCCTATATATGGGCAGTTAAAGCTACTGATAAGGCGTTCACAACACGTCCAGTCAAGATTCAGATTCGTCCACGTGTTACAAAACACGGTGGCGATACAATACAAGCCGTGAAATGAAAATAATTGAATTTTCATCCAAAGGAAGCAGAAAAGAGAACCAGGACTTCATCGCCTACAGACGCATGGGCGATGAAGCCGGTATCTTTGTTGTGGCCGATGGTATGGGAGGTTACGCTAAAGGAGCGGAGGCTGCTCAGGTATGTGCCGAGGCAATTGTGGAATATCTTGAAGGTCATTGGCATGACAATATAGATGATGATGAGAAACTCAGACAATCCTTTATTTATGCCAATGAGTCTCTTTCATTCAAGCGATTTGCCCTTGGTGTAAAAACTATGGGATGTTGCCTTGTGGCTTCTCTTATCAAAGATGGAGCGGTACGCTTTCTCTGGCTTGGTGATACGAGAGGATATCTTTTCCGGAATGGGGAAGAGATATATCGCACACAGGATCATTCTATAGTAAACGAACTGGCCAAAATCAAGACCCTTCGTGCTGAGGATATCGAGAAGTATTCAAATGTCGTGACTCGGAGTATGATGGGGGATGATAATCTGGGACCCTTGGAGATTGAAAAGCAGGAGTATTTACCCGGGGATATTGTATTCCTATGTTCTGATGGACTTCATAAAGAGGTTGAGCCTGAAAGGGTCATAGGTTCAGATTCTCAGATGAAGGCAATGATTGCGGAAGTCTCATCCCGGTTTGATGATAATCTTACCTATCTCGAAATTCAAAATTGATATAGCAACAAGTATTATATAGACAGTATTCTCAATCACTTGGAAAGGCGCGAGAAAACATAGATACTAATTCGAATATGAATTGCAAAGAACTTGAAATAGAAGTACAGCCAGAAAAGCCTTTTGAGAACGACTTATTTGGTTTGCATTCTTTCGGGGAAATGCTGACCGGAATTATTGATTCGTATGCAGACACTGGTGCTGTCATAACAATCAATGGGGAATGGGGTATTGGGAAAACCACTTTCCTTAGGATGTGGAATCAGTATCTCAGAGACAACCACTATCGTACTCTTTTTTTCAACGCATGGCAATGTGATTATTACGATGATCCTATGCTCGCCCTTATTGGAGAACTATCAGAGGAGTTTGGACAAAAAAGTGGGTTCCAAGACTTTGTAAAAAAGGGGGGACGTTTAGCATTCAGATTTGGAGGGGAACTCCTTAAAGGAATCATTAAGAATCGTTTAGGCGCTGATTTAGATGCAGTCGTAGATGAAGTTACCGATATAGGAATCGAGTCAGTCAAAGATTATAGAGAGAGCAAAAACTTGCTTGAAGATTTTAAGAAACAACTGACGGAGATTGTTGCGGATCCCAAGAATGAAAAACCTGTTGTCTTTATAATCGACGAACTCGATAGATGTAACCCCAAATTTGCGGTTAAATTATTAGAACGCTTAAAGCACTTATTTGAGGTGCCAAACATCATATTTGTCCTTGGACTTAACACCGAGCAACTTCAATATGCTGTTCAGGGATTCTATGGGTCTGCCTATATTAATGGGAATGAATACTTAAAACGCTTCTTTGACGTAGAGTTAAGTCTTCCCACTCCAAAGTTAGATGTATATTGCAAGAGCCTTTTCGCTTCTCAGGGTATTGATGAATACTTCAAAAAACATGAAGATGCAGGCTGGATGTCCGAAAGAGATCGTGAGGCAACCCGATTCTCTGAATGCGCTTGCGACCTCATAATTGCGAATAATACAAATCTTCGCAAAACATATAGGATAGTGCATTACATGCGTCTCGTTTTTGCTGGATGTATGCACAATGCACCGGCTAATTCCGACTTGCTTTTCTTGCTTTGCTTTCTCAAAATTCATTTTCCATTATCCTATAATAAGATAAGATACCATGAGTTCAGTATTCAAGAGTTGTTAGATGAGATGGAACGTATTTTACCCAACTCTCTGCTCCTCCAAGTGCAGAAGTATGGTGCCCCGCGTAGAATGGCTTGGCTTATAGCAAAGCTACTGCTCTATTACAATCATCTTGATGGACATGGTTCCATTTTGGATAAAGATTTTACAGGGTCATTAATTGAAGCCAATAATAAATACACATATACAGTGAAACCTCAAATTATCACATCGGAGACTTTATACGAGGCTTTAAGATGGCACGAAAATAATAGTCACGCTCCCTATGAAATTGGGATTGATTATCTCATCGAAAAAATCCAGTTAGCCGGCACCATCAATTTACCTGTAATGGGTTAGGGAAAAAGGCTGTTCAGTTAAAGATACTACACTACAATGAAATAAAATGGAAGAACAGAAGGACTATTTATATTACTTTTGGCAGAATAATACCGGAGATTGGATGCGCGAGTTTGCCTATCTCTCCAAAGATAAGACTCTTAAGGGCCTCACTTTTGGAGGGTTGACTGAAGGTACTAAACTTGTCAACCTTTCTGAGTTTAACTTAGAAGAACTTATGTGCGCACAGGATATTATCAAGTGTTACTTTCACTCTCCGTCCGGTCGTTATCATAAGTTCAACGAAGATTACTCATCCTATGGTATGAAGCACATGGTTGAACGTCTGCTTAATAAGATTACTCATGGCCGCATCAATTATATCTCTAACGGCACCCTTATCTTGGCGATGCACCATTGCGGCTATAAGTTTCAGAGAATACCGGATACGCCAAACTGCTATTTCAACGTACCGAAAAAATGTATAAAGCGTATGGAGGACGCATTGAGAGAGGTATAATATATCGTTGTGCCAATCCAGACTCTCTTTCGTAAATCAAACATCAAACACCTTATGAAAATCGTAAGTTGGAACGCTAACGGAAAGTTCCGTGAAAAATATAAGGCAATTCTTGAATTAGATGCCGATATATACGTCATTCAAGAGTGCGAAAATCCTGAAACCTGCAAGGATTCGGGCTATCGCAACTTCTTCAAGAATTACCATTGGGCAGGCGTCTACTCCTATAAAGGGCTAATGGTTTTCACCACACGCCCTGACGTTTCCCTTGACCGCCTTGATTGGGGCGCGGAGGATAAACGTGTCTTTATCCCAGTCAGAGTCAACGACTCGTTCAATCTTGTTGCAGCATGGGCCTGTGACCCATACTGCGAAGAACTCCAGGATTGGATTGAAATTGTATCAGACCGCCTCAATGACGGGACCATCATTATCGGCGACCTGAACAGTAATGTTACTCTCGACCCGAAGCACATCCGAAAATCGGGCAAGAGCTTCGGCCATGTAATTGAACTGCTTAAACCGAAAGGTCTGCTCCCTATGTGGCATCTCTACCAAAAGCAGGAGCAAGGAAAAGAGAAAACTCCCACATTTTATCTTTACCGACATCTTGACAAGCCTTTACACATTGACCATTGCTTCGCAAGCCCGGAACTTGTCAAATCAATTTTAATTCATGCTCGTTGGCAATGGCTTTCTTTGAGCGATCACCTCCCAATAGAAATAGAAACAACAGAATCCGTTATTTAATATGAAATGTCTATCGATACAGCAACCCTGGGCTCAATATATTGCGGCAGGGATAAAAGATATTGAGAACCGCACATGGGAATTGAAATCATTCCCTCAACGTGTCTTAATCCATACAGGTAAAAAGAAACAGTTTGAATCGACTGACGAGCTGCCACTCTTATATCAGCTTATCATCGAAAATGCAGAACGTCTCGGTATAGTTCCTTTTATCGAGGATATGCCGACCGGAGCAATTATTGGCGTTGTAGATATTGTAGACTGTACCACTAATGATGTAGCCAGTTCGGATTGGGCGGCTACTTCAGAAGATCCAGATCATCCAATATATAATTTTCACCTTGCTAATGCCCGTCTTTTCAAGAACCCTATTCTGAATGTCAAAGGTAAACAGGGTATCTTTGAATATTCTGAGTTGGATGAGAACAATCTGCCTGAATCTGTCGAGATTCCAACAATTCGACGAGAGGGTAAAGAGCTGTTCATCCCTCTTGATGAAGAAGAGGTTGATGATTTCATTGAAATGGATAATGAAGGTCTTTCCTTTGGCTACAATCTTTTGAATCAGAATCTTCATTATTTTGCAGAAATAAAAGACGATGAAATTGTAGCGTTGCCGACCGAATACATCACCTTCTTTAATGGTACAAAATCTGTCAGAGTAAGAGTTGAATCGACTGACATCGAATACATCACAGATGAAGAAGGGAATGATATAGTATTTGGAAACCCACAGGGAGATGAACTTATATGGGCCAAGATTTTCTACTCGGTCCTTCCGGAGCGTTGTAAGAAATCGCCACAAAAAGAAAAGCCGGTAAAAAAGGCGCTCAATGATGCGTTGGATAAATTAAATCCGAGTTGCAAGAATATTATCGCAGCATTGGAATCAGCGGGTTATGCTTTTGAGTATCACAAAGACCCCGATAGCCCTTATGCCGAGATCAGTACCGAAATTGATGACACTGGTGAAGATAGGCTTGACGCGGACTTCATAGTGAATCTTGAAACCGGTGTCGTAACTTTTACACTCTATACAGAGAACAGAGTGCCGATAAAGTCGATTAAAAAAGCTATCGAGAATGTCAATATATTCAATGGTTCGGCATCACCTGCTTGGCTTATAATCAATCCTGAAAACGGTGCGGTATGTTCCCGTGTATGTGATATTGCGTCGGACAAGCCTTTGACCGTGAACGCGGCCGGAAGCATGGTCGCATACGCAATACAAGCAATAACCGAAGGATTCAGCGAATTATTACTGTAAGCATTCTTGCAACTAATAAAGCTTCACCGAATGGCTCAATCTATAAATCACATAAAGGTAGAACTTCTGAGCGAGGTTTTTGGATATGGTGATAATATCATATCACAAGTACCTACGTTCAGAGATTTCTGTGTCGCCTGTATTGATCACATTGGGGAGCACTGCATTCCATATATAAAGTCCGTCTATGCTGGATTGAGGCATCTTGTACCGGTATATATTGCCGCCAAAATGGACTCCTACGATTTGGTCAATGACGTTACCGAATCAGAGATTGCTAAGTGGTATGAGACATTTAAGGAAGCAGAACAAAAGAGGTGCTTGGAGAAGGAGTTCAAGGATAATATAGATGAATTACAATTCCTTGTTGAAGAATATCGAAATAGCGATGATTTCAAGAAGATGTTGGATTTCATCGGGCGATTCAAATGGCTGGCTCCATATAATGCGATGCTTGTGCAAATGCAGCTCCCGGGAGCAAGACTGGTACTCAATGGTAAAAATTGGGCCGCTTTTAACAGGCGTCCTAAGAAAAATGCGAAACGTCTTATCACCCTGATGAACTTCGGGCCGATTCAATGTATGTTTGAATATGGCGACACAGAACATATTCCGGGAACAGAGGAAATTTCGGAAGATGCCATATTCGAGAAATGGGATAAGATGCTTATTAGTCCGTCAGGTAAACCAAGCAAGGATGATATTGATAATCTCTATTGGAATCTCGCCCAATTAGGTATATGTCTCGATACTAAGTTTGAAGCGGTTAATACCTACGGCGGCTATCTTTCCCGTTATACAGAGGGCGAAGTGACGTTTCATGTCTCGGATAAGTGTATTGCAAAAGCAAAGTCGGCCTTTATAATCAGTGTAAACGGTCGAGCTGATGAAGCGAGTCAGTTCCATACTTTATGTCATGAGCTTGGTCATTTGTTCTGTCGGCACTTGTATTATGATCGAAGTAAGGAACGTCGCATGACTATACAAGAGCGTGAGTTTGAAGCTGAGACTGTGGCATGGCTTGTATGTAAAAGACGTGGAATTAAAAATCCATCGGAGGCATATTTGTCAACATATGCGCCGGACGGTATTATCCCTGTATGTAGTACTGAAATGATAATGAAGGCTGTGACGAAGATTGAAGCGTTACTCTCTTCAAAGATGAATATAAAGAGTTCTCCATGGTTTGAGAAGAATAAGGCATTGAGAGAGCTTGTTGAATGTCTTGAATCAGAAAGACGTCAATCCAGAAATCTATTTGATTATTAAAATTGATAGAAATCAGAGAAAAATGGAAACATTTGATAATTTGGATTCATACAACAGAGACCCCGAACATGATATGTGGGTGGACCTTGACTATCAGGAAAACACCGGTGAACTGTCGGACATCTTTGATGATGCCGACATAGACGAATATGTCAACAATCTGAATGACTGGGATTAGTCCTGCATATGACTTGTTATGCATTAGACATATCGACGAATATTGATGACTTGCAGGTTATTGAATGTTGACACAGATATGAAATCGAATCGGATAATATGGCAATAACACAGAGACAGCAACAACTATTTGATGACCTTCATGCCAAGCGAAGCAAGCAGGCTGAGGTTCTTGATGACTTTGCAATGCGGGGCATCAAGCAAAGCGTTGTGGATATGTATAATCAAAAGGCTCATTTCATATATGAGCTTTTACAGAACGCCGATGATGCGCGTGCCAGCGAAGTCACATTTGAACTGTACCCTAAGAAGCTTGTTTTCCGTCATAATGGCACGGAACGATTCACCGTTTCAGAAGACAGAGAAGATGCCATTCCGTATGGTCATATCAATGCAATCACAGCCATTGGTTTTTCAGGAAAACAACAAGATGAAGGCAATAAGATAGGTAAATTTGGCATTGGATTTAAGGCTATATACCAATATAGTAGCACCCCTGAAATCTACGACGAGACTTTCTGTTTTCGTATAGAACAGTTCATTGTGCCGACTCAAATGGCTTCTGACTATCCTGCCAGAGCACCAAAGGAAACAATATTCGTATTCCCTTTTGATCAACCGGATAAGGCGTTCAATGATATAAAGTCAAAACTTGAAAGTCTTAATAATCCCATACTGTTCCTCAGACATTTACAAAATGTATCGGTAATTGTCAATGGGAAGTATCAAGGAGTGTATTCCAAGAAATCCCAATTTAAGGAGGTCGTGGAAGACATCACCCATAATCTGTGCGAGATTGACAACCGTGGAGAGAAACAGATGATGCACCTGTTTACTCGTCCGATTAAGGTAAATAACGAGCAGAAGGATAATTATTATATCAGCGTTGGATATGGTCTTACTGAGGATGGCGACATAGATGTAGAAACTCGACCGAATGTGTTCTGTTTCTTTCCTACTTCGGAAAAATTTGGAGATATATGTTGTATTACTCATGCTCCTTTTGAACTGGTAAACAGCCGTCAACAGCTAAAAGACACAAGCTATAATGATAGTTTAAAGCGATTGTTGGCGAACCTTTCAGCAGAAGCTTTGCCTATCCTAAGGGATTATTATCTGAAATCAAAAAAGACAATCTTCGATGGGAATATCCTCCGTATAATTCCACCGAGAGGAAACTATTGGCCAGAGAGGGATGATTCCGTATTTAGAAAAAAGTATATTGAGATAATCAAAGAGAATGAGTTAATACTTTCAAGGGAGAAATTATATTCAACTCCAGACTGTCTTCTTATGGTCTCGAACCTGTCATTGGCGAACCTTATATCCACTGACCAATTACAAGAACTCAAAGGAGAGGATGTCCATTTCTTAAATGCCAAAATTTGGGGAATGGCTAATGAGGACTATGAGCTTGGAAACTTATTGACTCAGACCTTAGGTGTTGAGACATTTGATGCCGATGATCTTCTCGGAGAATTAACTCCGGAATTTATGGATGCACAGTCCTATGACTGGGTAAAAAGACTATATAACCACCTGCACAAGAAAGAACATGAAACGTGGGAGACTGACGATGATGAAAACGCATGGGATTATTCCGCCTGTTCTTCTCCGATAGTTAAGACTTCTACCGGAGAGTGGGTCTCTGCCTACACCTCGTTGGGTGAGTTGAACGTTTTTCTACCGCTTAAAACAAAGGTAGATGATACAGATTATAAATTTGTCAACGAGGAGTATCTAAAGGAGGATGTTACAAGGAATTTTCTCCGTAATGCTCTTCATCTTACACAGCCCGATTCATGGTCTTACATAGGTTCTGTTATCTTCCAACACTGTCAGTCGAAAGAATTGTCGAGCGAACAATTGCTGCACTTTTTCGAGTTTATATATAAATATCTCCAAGGAATTGAGGATGCTGAAAAGAGAGCAGAAAAACTCGGCGAGATAAAGAAGTCTTTTGCGTTGCTTACGCAGAACGACTCATTTACGTTGTTATCTACCCCGATATATTATGACTCAAAGATGCTTAAATCTTTTATGTATGGGGTAAAGTGCAACTTTGTAGCTTCTGAAAAATACGCTGACTTTATAAAGAGATATACAGAAGAGCGCTATAGGGCTTTCTTGATAGAATTGGGTGTCATTTTTAGACCCTCAATTCAATCGGAGGAAAATTATTACGAGGGCTGGGTGCCATCTGCTGTAATTAAAAGATTTAATCTGCGTACCCATACAGCAGCTAAATATACTGATTATTTCTTCCCAAATATCAAGGAGTTCGCTGATAATAAAAGAAAGGATAAGGTTACGTCACAGACTCTTTGGTCTTGGCTTGCAGATGAGAATCTTAGTAAGTATAGGTATGCAAGATGTAGGTACCGCTATTATAGCTGGTATAGCGCGCAACCTGCGGATTCAAAACTTTATACAGAACTTAAATCTCTTAAATGGATTTGTATAAATAATGAGTGGGTATCTCCTTCGGAAACGTATCTCGAAGAGTTGGACGCAGCCGGTTATGAGATAACAGATTCCATTGTAGAATTTCTTGAAATCCAGAAGAAAGAACGAGACTTAAAGGAACTCGGGCTTACTGATGAGGAAATTCAGCGAAATCGCATTGGCAAGATGGTTGAAGAATCCGGCCTTACAGAGGACGAGGTTCAAGCGGCTTTGGCCAAAGCCAAGGCTGAAAAAGCTGCCAGAAAAGTAGCCGCGACAAAATCAGCTGATAATAATGAGAGAAAAGATAGTTTTAATGGGAACTATCAGACCTCTGATGCCACTAACCCCGATGCCCATAAAGATGAGCGTGAAAGGAAAAGTGCTATTGAGAAAAAACGTGAAGAATGGGAAAAGATGAGCAAGGCTCCAAATGGACGACCTGCAACATCACAGTCTGGAGGAGGTAAAGCGTCATCTTTAGATATTCCTGATATGCACACTGGGGGCAATCCGGATGAGCCATTCTTTGACAATGCCCCCGCTGAAAAGAAACAATCATCTGCTGACAAGTGCAAGCGTGCCACAGAGAAATTTAAGCGGAAAAATACAGAGGCAAAGAATGCGGCAGAGAAAGCCGAGGATGCTAATGAGTTGCTCGAAATCTTTGAAACAACTACACCTTATTCCTTCTTATGGTTTAAGCTACTTATGGATTTGCAGTTTGCGGAACATAAGAAATCAAAGGAACGCGAATTTGAGGTTAGCTTCACGGAATTTGAGATTACAAATTTTGGAAAAGGTGTAAGCCTTAAAAATCCTTCAAAAGACATACCAGACTGGATAGAAAACGCAGGATCGTTAGACGTTTTCCTTTGCAGTCTAAAGAAGACTGATAAACTTGCATCATCAATTATAAAAATTGATGGTTCATCAGTTGAATTGGCTATAGATGCTAAAGACGTCAAGAAGTTTAATGGCGTGGTTCAGATTAAACTTATAGCCCGTGATTCAATAAACCACATTGATTCATTGCGCCAGAGGTTTATTCAGCTTGGATTCGAGGATGAGTATAATCTCAATGAGAATCTAAACCAGAGGATAGAGTTCATCTATGGACCTCCGGGAACAGGCAAGACCACTCGCCTTGTGAAAAAATTGTCAGATGTTATAAGTAATCCGAATGGGTACAAGAATATTCTTGTTCTGACTCCTACCAACAAGGCTGCCGATGTAATTGCTACCAAACTGTTTGATAACAATAACTGTGGTGACTATCTTACCCGATTTGGAGCGACAGAGAGTCAAGACCTGATAGAAGAGGCTGTTGTGCAGTCTCGCGATACTTTCTTTATAGATTCTTTGGATCGGAACATCGTTGTTACAACGGTTGCACGATACTCCTACGACTGTTTTCAGCCAGATAACTGTGCTATCTGCGATTTTGACTGGGATTTGATTGTAATAGATGAAGCCTCAATGGTGGATATAGTCCCTATGATTTATATACTATATAAAAGTAAGGATGCCGACTTCATTATTGCAGGCGACCCGAAACAGATTGAACCTGTCACTCAAAACGATATGCCTACCTATAATATCTATGATATGGTAGGGCTTAATAGTTTCAAGGAAGCAATCGAGAACTATGAGAGGTTCCCGATTGAGGCTTTGACTACTCAACACCGGTCCATCCCAACAATCGGAACACTTGTAAGTCAATTCGCTTATGACGGTTTGGTAAAACATGATGTTGCACGGACAACCCCCAAACCTCTAAATATTGATGGGTTGAGTTTGCAGGCGATAAACTTTGTAGGCTTCAGGACCGAAGAGTTGGATAGGCTTTACGGGCTGACGGCAATAGGTAAATCTCCATTCCACTTATATTCTGCGATTCTTACCTACAATATGGTTCGCTATATGGCAGAACAGATAGAGAAAAATCATCCGGGTAAGGATTATTCGATTGGCATTGTTACGCCATACGGGGCTCAGGCAGATGCCATTAGCCAAATGGAGGCATATCATCCAATGAGCACACCTCACTGCAAAGTAACCGCTGGAACAGTACATAGATTTCAAGGTGACGAGTGCGACATAATGTTCTTACTGCTCAATCCCCCGGCGAATCCGGGTGAGAACTCCCATGTCAATAATGACAATATCATAAATGTTGCCATGAGCCGTGCTCGTGATTACTTATTCTTCCTTATGCCACAAAGTCAGTTGGATGGCTTTAATATCAAAAGACGATTACGTGATTTGGTAACAAAGAAGAGTACAATCACTTATACAGAGTTGGAGAAGCTGCTATTTGGCGAAATAGGTTACATTGAACGTAATACAAATGTTACCTGCCATTTGCCTGTTAACGTTTATTCCGACTCAATGTTGAAATATGAAGTTCGCATAAGCGACACTGCTCTGGACATTCAAATTAACGACTAGAGATGAAGAAGGTACTTTTTCTGCATGGGTTCACTTCGAGCGGGGAATGCGAGATAGCGCGGACGTTACGTTCGGAGTTGGAGGGGGTTGCCGAGGTCGTTGCCCCGGACCTGCCGTTGCATCCTTACAAGGCAATGAATCTTCTAAAGGATATGTGTGACACCGAGGATTTCAATCTGATTGTCGGGTCGAGCTGCGGGGCTTTCTACGGTCAGCAGCTTGTGAGGCTGACCGGTGTTCCGGCTGTTCTTGTAAGTCCGTTTCTGCGTATGACAGAGTTTCTTGAGCCTCGCATCGGCTTTCATGAATATAAGTCACCACGCACAGACGGCAAGCAGTCGTTTGAAGTCACGCCGGAGTTGATCAACGAGTTTGCCGATATGGAGGAGCATCAGTTTGATTGCTATGACGAGTTTAACCGCGATAGAGTTTGGGGTATGTTTGGCTCGCAGGATACGCTTGCACATTTCCGCGACTTGTTCGTGAAGTATTACCCCAAAACGATAGATTTCGACGGTCCACATACCATGACCGCCGACAACGTGCGCCATGGGCTCGTCCCGGTTGTAAAATCTATGCTCAATGATGTGTATCCAATCCGCGAGCGGTATTTCCGCCACTTCAAAGGGAATGAATACCGGCTTTGGCACGTGGCAAAGGATTCCGAGACATTGGAGCGGATGGTAGTCTATCAGGCTCTCTACGGTCAGCACGGCTATTGGGTACGACCTGAAAAAATGTTTTTTGAGAGAATTAAGAGAAGCGGACGGATTTTTCCAAGGTTCTCTGAAATAAGCAAATAATATGGTAATTGAAAGAAATAAAGAGACTCCACGGACAAACAATCTGCTTTTACTTTTCGTCCTGCAGTGCCGCGCCGATGATTTCATACAAAGGTTTGAGGAGCAGAATAATCGCTGTTTCATGGGTGTTTACAGCATCTATCAGGTTGCGTACTGCAATTATCTGATTCTCTCTGATGAGGAGTGGAATCCGGCATTCATGACAGTGGTGAAATCCTGTCGAATGGAGTGTAAGAAGATTCTTGATTACCTGAAAACTGTAATATCCATTCCGGACACATTTGAAGCCGAACTCGCTGTATTTCTTAAGAAATTCTCATATTATGAAGACGATGAGGATTTAGATATGATGCTTGACGGCAGTTTGCATGAATTGGTATCTCTCGGATACAGAGAAATAGATTGTAAGCTGTATGAGGCAGGAATGAAGCTGAAATATTCCGAAGTAAAAGAATTATTGCGAAAAGGAGCAAATCCCCGGATTAATATATCCGGAGACTATACTGCGTCCGAGGCTGAAAATATTAAGTGCGAAGACGTTTCATGTCTGACGACCGATGTCCATACCGTTATTTGTGATACTGTTGATCTGGACGGCATCTATTCTTATTGGGAGAAAGGCATAAACAGAGAAGAACAAACCTTTATAGCAGAAGATTTAAGGTCATTCTTTCAAGCGGCTGCGTATCAAATTATGAAAATATTAATTTCAAATAATACATCACAAACGTTTGACACATGGATAAAGACGAACTGATTGACGAAATCAATCTTTACAAAAGCAGAATAAATTGGGTTCTGTTGGATTCCACGCAAGATGGAGATTACAGAAATCTGACCGGCAAGGAGTTCGATGAACTTACATTCTGTAACGATAACATCGCCGACCTCGAAGATGAGATTGACATGTTGGATGACGATGATAACGATGAAGTTGTCAAGAACTTCTTCGGAATGTAGCGCTTATCAACTGTTGAATTTGAAGATATGAGCGACAAGGGCAGAATTATTTGGAAAGGCATCGGAATGTTGCTGGCGTATGGGGCGATTACAGCAGCGGTCATATATTTCCTCAACGGCTGTACATTCGACAAATGGAAAGCCGTGACATGGGCAATGTTCATGGCGTTTGGTATTTGGCAAAGCTATCGATGGTTTCAGCGTAAAGTCGAAGAATTGAACGATAAGGAGGATTAATGACGAAGCTGCGCGGAGTGGTTGAGCATATCACTTACCAGAATCCGGAGAATGGATGGTCGGTGATGAAAGTCAAGGTCAAGGATTATAAGGATCCGGTGACTTTGACCGGGTCGCTTTTGGATGTTCCCGTGGGGAGTGTGTTGCTCTGCGAGGGACAATGGAAGGTGGATGCCCGCTACGGCCAGCAGTTTGTCGTGGAGTCGTGGAAGGAGGTCATGCCGGCCACTATATACGGTATCGAGAAGTATCTTGGCAGCGGACTGGTCAAGGGTATCGGTCCGGCATACGCCCGCGCAATCGTGTCAAGATTCGGACTGGAGACTCTCGATGTCATCGAGAACGACATCGAGCGGTTGTTGGAAGTGCCGCGTCTCGGGCGCAAACGAATGGAGAAAATCCGCGAGAGCTGGGAGAAGCAGAAAGACATCAAGGAGGTAATGGTGTTCCTTCAGGGTTACGGTGTCAGCACCGCCTACGCCGCCAAAATTTACCGCCAGTATCAGAAGGATTCAATCAAGACGGTCAAGGAGAATCCATATCAGCTTGCCGATGACATTTGGGGAATCGGGTTCAAGACCGCCGATTCCATAGCCTCGAAGATGGGTTACGGCAACAGCGACCCTCGCCGTTGCCGGAGCGGTATTCTCTACACACTCAACCAGCTTGCGGAGGAGGGTCATGTCTATGCCGAGCCTGAACAGCTCGTAACCGCCGCCAAGGAACTGCTCCAGGCCGATGAGGAACCGATACGGAAAGCCGTTGCCGATATGATTGAGGCGAAAGACCTTATAGCTGATAATGATGTGCTGTATCTGCCGCCATTCTACCATGCCGAGAACGGTTCGGCAAAACGACTCACGACACTTCTCTCGGAGTCGTTTTTCTCCGATATGGCTGCTGAAGAGGCTGTGCCATACGGCAGTCAGCCTGACAATGGAATTGTCTATGACGAGGTGCAGCAAGCGGCTATACGTCAAGCGTTGGAATCAAAGGTCATGGTGCTGACCGGAGGTCCCGGAACCGGAAAGACTACTACAACGCAGGGAATTATCGCCGCCTTCAAGTCGAGAGGGATGCAGATTCTCCTTGCTGCTCCAACAGGTCGCGCCGCCAAGCGCATGACCGAAGCCACAGGGATGGAGGCGAAGACAATCCACCGTCTGCTGGAATACAATCCGATGGACGGCTACAAGCGCAATGACGAGAATCCTTTGGAGGGTGACGCGCTGATTGTGGACGAATGCTCGATGATTGACATCATGCTCTTCTACAATCTGATGAAGGCTATTCCGTCGAAAATGCGTCTGATACTCGTTGGCGACATCGACCAGTTGCCGAGTGTCGGGGCCGGGAACGTGCTCCGCGACATCATCGACTCGCAACGTATCCCGGTGGTGCGCCTTACTCGCATCTTCCGTCAGGCGCAGACGAGCCGAATAGTGATGAACGCCCATGCCATCAACGCCGGGCGGTTCCCCAACATCAGCAATGGCAAGGACACAGATTTTTTCTTTATCAAAGCCGAGGATGCCGGGGCGATACCGCAGCTCATAGTCAGTCTTGTGCGCGACCGACTGTCACGCGCCTACAGCTGCAATCCCAAGGAGATACAGGTATTGACCCCGATGCAGCGTGGCAATGTCGGTGCCGGAAATCTGAACACGGAGCTGCAGAACGCCCTCAATCCCTCCGGGGAGTCGTTGACACGCGGCGGCTACACGTTTCGGCGAGGCGACAAGGTGATGCAGATCCGCAACAACTACGACAAGAACGTGTTCAATGGCGACATCGGATATGTCAACGCCGTGGATACCACGGAGCGCACCCTGACCGTTATATATGACGGGCGGCTCGTAGAATACGATGTGTCGGAACTCGATGAACTGACGCTGGCCTACGCCGTGACAATCCACAAGAGCCAAGGCTCGGAATTTCCGGTGGTGGTCATGCCCGTGACGATGAAACACTTCGTCATGCTCCAGCGCAACCTCATCTACACCGGCATAACCCGCGCCAAGAAAATCTGCGTACTCGTCGGCACCACCAAAGCCCTCGCATACGCCATCCACAACCAGACCGTCTCCCGACGCAACACCAAGCTGAAGGATCGGCTAAATAACAACTGCTTATGAATAAATTCTTATGTTCAACCATATTTTTATCATTGATTATGATTGCAATGGGTTGCAAGTCGCAATCCGTTCGTCATGTCGATGATAGAGTCAAAATCAGTGGAAGGTTGCTCTACAGTCCCGACGGCTCTCCTTTGTGGGGCGGCGTTATAAACCGGGCTTCGGACGGGAATGCATTCATGACCGATGACTCGGGAAATTTTGTGATAGAAGCGCAGCCCGGCGACTCACTGCATTTTTCATTTGTCGGGACCATTGGGAAGACGATCCCGGTCGCGGCAGAGGATTCATCGATGACTGTTTTGCTCGACCCATATGTTCCCGGCCATGATGAATATGTGTTCAGGCAGGAGAGCCTTTATCCTGAGATGGAAGTATCTCTGAAAACCTATGTCCATGACAAAGACGCCCGGATTGGTGTGGCAGTAATCATCAATGGCAAAGACACCGTATCAGTCAACGGCAAGCGTGATTTTCCTATGCTCAGTGTCTACAAATTTCCCCAGGCACTCGCAGTGGCTGACTACTGCCACAAACATAATATTTCATTGAATGATACAATCAGGATTTCAGCCGATGACCTGAATCCCGATACCTGGAGTCCGATGCGCGACAAATATGGCCGGAAAGACATATCTCTTCCGCTCTCGGAGATACTGGCTTATTCGGTTCAGCAGAGCGACAACAATGCCTGCGATGTGTTGTTCCGGCTTATCGGCGGACCGCAGGTCGCCGACAGTCTGATGAAGTGTTTAGGTTATGATGAAATCCACATTCTCAACACTGAGGACGAGATGTACCGTGACCCATATCTCTGTTATGCCAACCGCGCCACACCTTTGCAGATGGCTTCGCTGTTTGACCGGTTCTACCGCCGGGAGATGCGCCATGACTCACGCATACTCGAAGCTCTCGGAGCAATGATGATGTCTTGCAATACCGGGAATAACCGTCTTCCACTTCCACTCATGCCCACCAATGCCATGGTCGGCCACAAGACCGGCACAGGCGACATGAACAGCCAAGGCCGTATAACCGGGGTAAACGATGCCGGATATGTGTTTCTTCCCAACAAACAAGGTTATGCAATCGCAGTGTTTGTCGCCGATTCCGGCTATGACATGGCAGAGACGGAGAATATAATTGCAGATATATCGGAAATAGTTTTCCAGTCGCTTATGATGCTGGAAACAGTTATTGGCGAATACGAGGACAGAAACGACGGCTCAACGCTGACAATCAGTAAGAAATATAATGGCCGAATTAAGGTGGAAATCGGACTGAACCGCCTTACGAGTATGGATGACGGCGAAGGAGTGCTATCTGATAACGGCCTGACATTTTCCGCCACTGATGCCGCTGGAAATCCGATCTACGGCGAGATAGTCGTTGAAGGCAACCGCGCCATACTTACATTCACTCAATCCACTTGGGAATATCTCCCCAACGGAACAACTTATACATTTCAAAGAAAATGAAAAAGATACTCTTTATATTAGCTATGGTCATAGGTCTGTCGGCTTCATTCGCATCGTCTCAGCAGCGGTGCGACAGACGCCATGGAAGCAGGCCCGGTTATGAGCATCGTGGTAGACATCATCGTTCGCCATACTTCGTCAGTGAAAACAAGGTCTATTATGACGGCAGAGAGATTGAAGGAGCTTCGGCTTCGAGTCTCTCCATACTGCGCGACGGTTATGCCAAAGATACATGGAACGTCTATTATTGTGGCGTAAAAATGGATGGGGCGTCAAGCAACTCATTCAAGGTATTGGGCTATGGCTATGCGAAAGACACGTGGAACGTCTATTTTGACGGTGGCAAGATCGAGGGTGCATCCTCCGATAGCTTTAACATCCTATCCGATTGGTATGCCAAAGACACATGGAATGTATATTTTGACGGAAAGAAAATCAACGGAGCCTCCCCTGACAGTTTCAAGGTGCTTCGTGACGGCTACGCCAAGGATAGATGGAACGTGTATTTCGACTCGATAAAGATTGAAGGGGCTTCCCCTGACAATTTCAATGTACTCCATGACGGCTACGCCAAGGACACGTGGAATACTTACTATTTTGGAAGAAAAATTGACTGAACATGAGACACATGACAATCAAAAAGCGAGTGGAACTCAGCTCTTACTGCTGGATAATCTCAGCACTTTCGACTGCATTGATGTGTGGTGTATTTGTATATGCCCTGAAACGTCCTGACAATGGTTTGGCCGTATGGATATTGGGGGCTGCAATCGTAGTGCTGTTCCTTTTCACTCTTTGCTATATGCCACTGTCAATCTCGGTGGACAAGGAAAGTCTGAACATCAACCGACCGCTTAAAATCAAATCCATCCCGTTGCCAGAAATCACGGATGTAAGAATGTGCGCTCCGACTATGGGCACAATCCGAATCTGTGGCAGCGGCGGATGGTTCGGATGGTATGGCTGGTTCTCGGAGAAAGACCTCGGAAAGTATTTCGCCTATTACGACAAGGCCTCAGACTGCTTCCTCGTCACGCTTAAAAACGGAAAGAAATATATGCTCGGCTGCAAGGATGCTCCTGAAATGGTCAAAGCTATAAACTATAGAATAGGAAATTAACCAATATGCTTCATACATTCTTTTTTAGTCCATCGGACACGACACGCAGATACGCCAAGGCTATGACAGAAGCCTTTGGCGGAGACTCACAACTAATTGACCTGACTCACGGGCCATGCGAAGTGGAGTGTGACCTTATCGACGGAGATACCGCACTACTGATTTCCCCGGTATATGCAGGGCGCATCCCGCCTATGGCAGCAGACCTGTTCCGACAGATTGACGGACATGGAATGAAGGCGATTGTTGCCGTCATTTACGGCAACCGCGACTATGATGATGCCTTGCTCGAATTGGCTGACATTGCCGTGGAGGACGGTTTTGAGGTAGTGGCCGCCGGAGCGTTCATCGCCCAGCATTGCATATTTCCGAAGGTAGCCAATGGCAGACCGGATGCTTCGGACATGGCGGTTGCCACTGATTTTATCAAAAGAGCCAAGGAATCCGGCAAGCTGGATATCTCGACAATCAAGGGGAATCGTCCTTATAAGAAGCCCGGTGCGGTGCCGCTGCGACCGCAGACAGATGAAAGCGTCTGCCGCACCTGTGGAGTATGTGCCCGCGAGTGTCCGACCGGGGCCATCGACCCTGTGACATTGGCAACAGACAAGGAAAAGTGTATCACTTGCTGCCGTTGTATTGCAGTATGCAGCAGTCATGCCCGTAAGTTCAATGGTATCATGTATGCCACAGCCGGAAAAATTTTCTACGCACAGAACTCAAAACGCCGCGAGCCAGAACTATTCCTCTGACAGTGAACATCGAGCAATTTCGCGATTATCGCCTGTCGATGGACGGAGTGACGGAGAAAACACCCTTCGGGAAGTTTGCCCGCCGCTACGACTCGCTGCTGGTATTCTATGTTTTTGACCATATGTTCTGTATGGTGGACATGGAAGACTTTACATCGGTGTCGTTCCGTTCCACCGATGAAGAGATCGCTAAGATTACAGAGCATTATTCGGCAGTGACAACACCGGTCAACAAGGCGATGAAGTTCTGGCTGAGGGTGAATCTCAATGAGGACATGCCCGACAGTGAGATATATTCCTGCGTCCGCCAAGCCTACGAAATAATCAAAGAGAAATATTCAAAGAAACATAGAGACTGAATTATGGCAAAAAAAGTATTGATTCTGTCGGGCAGTCCCCGACATGGAGGCAACTCCGACACACTCTGCGACCAGTTCCTCAAAGGAGCATCCGAAGCCGGCCACGAAGTAGAGAAGTATTTCATATCTGCCCACAACATAGGCTACTGTTCTGCGTGCTACTATTGCAGTTCGCACGACGGCATCTGCTGCAAGAAAGATGACATGAACGCGCTTATGCCGAAGATTCTTGATGCGGACGTTCTCGTTTTCGCATCGCCTGTCTACATGTATTCCGTATCGGCACAACTGAAGGCGGTGTTCGACCGCATGGTGGCGAAGTATGAAGTGATCCGCGACAAGGAACTTTATTACATCATGACCGCAGCAGAAGATGAGGAACACACAATGGACACTGCACTTGCCTGTATGCGAGGCATGGCCGACTGCATCCCCGGGTCAAAGGAAATGGGTGTTATATTCGGCAAGGGGGTATATCAGAAAGGAGAAATCCTGGATACTCCCTATATGCGGCAGGCTTACGAAATGGGAAAGAACGTATAATAACATGGAAGAAATCAGAATAGACGTAACAAAGCAGACTCCTGAAGAATTGGCTCTTGCCAACGAACATGCACAACTCATATTCAGATTCAATCACACCATGCCGGGGACAACCGAATATGATGAGTTGATGCACCGTATTTTCCCCTCGATGAGAGAAGGCAGCAGAGTCATAGCTCCACTTACAGCCGTCAGACCCCACATGGTCAAGATTGGCAGAAACGTTGTGGTAATGCCCGGATGCCTGATGATGTCAGCCGGAGGCATAACAATCGACGACGGGGCGCAAATAGCCGCCAACGTGCAGCTCATATCCAACAATCATGACCTCTATGAACGTCAGGTTATAACCTGCAAGCCCGTTCACATCGGGAAAAACGCATGGATTGGAGCCGGCGCCACAATGCTCCCCGGCGTCACCATCGGCGACAATGCCGTAGTTGGAGCCTCCAGTGTCGTGACCAAGGATGTGGAAGCTGATACAATTGTGGCAGGAAATCCTGCGAAATTCATTAAACGGATTCCACCGAAAGGTGAATGTTCAATCCGTGATGAAGAGAAAGAGAACATACAGCTCGGTCTCGACAGTTGCGGAGATTGAAAAAATTGACAAGTAAATCATGCAGCCACGGCAATATATAGCCATCGACTTGAAGTCGTTTTACGCTTCGGTGGAGTGTGTCGAGCGGGGACTTGATCCGCTCGACACGTGCCTTGTCGTGGCTGATGCCTCGCGCACGGAGAAGACTATCTGCCTTGCGGTGTCTCCGGCATTGAAGGCTTATGGCACTGGGGGCAGACCTCGGCTGTTTGAGGTGGTACAGAAAGTCCGGGATGCAAATTATCGACGTGGACGGCAGGGAAAGTCATACTCGAAAGCGGTCTTGGATTCACACCCTGAGATTGCTGTTGACTATCTTGTCGCACCGCCGAGGATGGCGCACTATATGGAGTACAGTACCCGGATATATAATGTCTATCTTCGATATATCGCTCCGGAGGATATTCACGTCTATTCCATCGATGAGGTGATAATGGACGTGACGGCTTATCTCAAGACTTACGGCATGCCCGCCCATGAGCTTGCCATGAAGATGATTCGGGAGGTTTTGGCAGAGACTGGCATAACCGCCACCGCTGGTATCGGCACGAATATGTATCTCTGCAAGATTGCCATGGATATTGTCGCCAAGAAGATGCCGCCTGACAAAGACGGTGTCCGTATTGCAGAACTTGATGAGATGTCATATCGCCGTCAGCTGTGGGAGCATACACCGCTCACGGATTTCTGGCGCGTAGGACGCGGTATCGCTAATCGTCTCGCACCATACGGGATCCTGACAATGGGCGACATTGCACGTTGCTCAATCGAGCATGAGGATTTTCTTTATAAACTGTTCGGAGTGAACGCTGAACTGCTGATAGACCATGCCTGGGGATGGGAGCCTGTCACAATGGACTATGTAAAGTCATATCGTCCTGAGACGAAGAGCATAAGTAGCGGTCAGGTGCTTCAATGCGCCTATACTGCCGACATGGCAAAAAACGTGGTGCTTGAAATGGCCGATGCTGTTTCTCTCGACCTAATAGACAAGCGTCTTGTCACAGACCAGCTCGTTCTGACTGTCGGCTATGACATCGAATCCTTGACAAATCCGGCTATCCGTGCAAATTATAACGGCAAGATAACTACCGACCATTACGGCAGACAGGTTCCGGTTCATGCCCACGGCACAATGAACATCGAGCACCCGACATCATCCGGAAAGATACTGACTGAGAAAGTCGCTGAGTTATACGACAGGATAATCAATCCAGACCTGCTTGTGCGACGCCTGACACTATCAATCAATCGCCTGATTCATGAGGAAGATGTGAAATCAAGGCCACAAGCCATGCAGCTCGACCTGTTCACGGATTATGAGGAGTTGAAGCGACAGCAGGAAGCGGAGGAAGCCGAACTTGCAAAGGAGCGGCGTAGGCAGGAGGCAGTTCTGAAAATCAAGAAAATGTTTGGAAAGAACGCTATCCTTAAAGGGCTAAACTATGCCGACGGAGCCACGCAGCGCGACCGTAACCAACAGATAGGAGGACACCATGAGTAGGTATGACGATATAATCAATCTTCCGCACCATGTGAGCAAGACACGGACCCCCATGCCTATGGAGAACCGTGCGGCCTAGTTCGCGCCGTTTGCAGCCTTGACCGGACATGACGCCGCCATAGCCGAAACCGCCAGACTTACTTCCGAGAAACCGGAACTGTCAGCGGAGGAACTTGACAAATTATCCCGCAGACTTGTTTATGCGATAGAGAAAGACGCGACAATCAGGATAACCTATTTTCGGCCTGATTCGCGCAAACAGGGTGGAAGCTATTGTCAGACAGAAGGGAAAATAAAGAAGATAGATGAAGTGGATGGTCTGATTATACTGAATGACAAACAGTCCATACCACTCGACTGTGTGATGAATATAGAGAGCAATCTGTTCAACAACATAGAATTATAATCCACGCATCGCGGCGTAGGTCAGCGAGCCTTGGCAATACTTCGGTAGAACCATGGCTCGCTTTTCACTGATACATTTATTTCAAATTTTGTTTCTTGAATAAACAATAGAGTTGGTGTGGGCGTTATGAAAAAGTCTGCGGATTGAGTGCCACATGATTCAGCGTATCTATAATTTCCCGTAGACATAGTATTAATTGATTAACGACACTCTATTATGTCTGACACTCTACTCGACATTGAAACCGTCACACTCGGAACCTCTCTCGACCGACTGTTCGATCTGGGGTTATTCTCTGTAAGAGCGCGTAACGCTCTTTCAAACTGCGGATGCTCCGATGTAAAAAGCATCCTCGACATTGACATCAAACATTTCAGAAGAAGACATCGTAACGTAGGTCCAAAGACCGCCAGAGAAGTAGCCGACTTCCAGAGTCGATATTCGTTCCTGAATCGTACCGTTAATAAGAATGGTGAATATCAGTATGTAACAGTCCTTGGAATTGAATATGTCCGTAAGGATTTTCCGTATCTTTCGGACAAGGAGTTTGATTTCGTGTGCAGTTATTGGCGCGAGAACGGCAAACTCCCGGCAAGCCTTGTCGCACTGCGCTTCATTGAAAACTCAAAAGACCGCAATCTGAGAATGAAACGAATGTATGTGGGTCTCGGATTTGATAAGCAATACTCAATAGAGGAGCTGATGGCAGAATTTGAGTTGACGAAGCCCACCGTCCGTCATATAGTGTATAAGCCCGGTTTGTTGCCGGCAGACCTTCGTCTCAGACAGTCATTGATGAAAATGCTGCCGGACGCACCGTTTGTATGCGATGCACACTACTTCGAGCCAATCATGCAGAAAGAGCATTGGCCCTACGATGCAGCTTCATTTATGGCATTGTTGAGTATAATGATGAGAGGAGTGGAATTTATCCAGCTGTCCGAAAAAACGAGTTCGTATCTTGTACGCAACTCTCTCTCATTCGATAATGCTATTCAAAGAGGTGCCCATAATATCGATGTAGCTTTCCAAAAGAACTTTGCGAAAGCAAGTAAGCAGAGTTTGCGTAAGCTTACGAAGCTTCAGTATGACAGTGAAGACTTCTGTCAGACTCTTCCAATTTTTGAAGAATACATTTCCGTGAAGTATGGTACTACCGTAGATGACAGTTGTGACACGGAGAATCTTCTGCCTTTGGTGTCTGGATTAAAGTCTCAACTTGAAGGGATAAAACGCCATAAGACCGGATTGCAGAGCCACGACAATTCCGAGCCATCAAAAGCGTTCCTTAAAAAGAGACTTGAGAAAATCGAAAATATGATTACATCAGTCAATGAACTTCATGCCACTCTTCAGGATTACAAGGTGGTGGCGTGCGAATAAATAGAGAATTCAATTTGGATCAATAATATAAAATCAGCAATAGCCAGTTATCCATGAGGATAAACTTGATTATTGCTGGTTTGATTTTCTCTATAATCGTTCAATGTATTCATCGGCTTCCTGTCTTGATGTGAATCTGACTACATTGCTACCATAGGATTCAAGAAGCAGATTGATTATCGGCAACTGGGTTTCCGGGAAATCTGTTATCCACTGACGGAACTCTTCGTCAAGTACATCATCTTTCCATGGCATATCCACTCGTTCCTTGCCGAGTCGTTCAATCGCTCCGGAAAGGCAGACATCGAGTGGTAAATCGAAGAAGAAAACGGTATCGGCTTTTTCAAGTCGCATTGGCAATGTACGAAGATAGTTTCCGTCCAATATCCACCGGTCATGATTCATTATCTCCGATAGCGCAGTATCAAATTCTTCAGTCGATACTGTAGTCCGGTCAGCCTTATGCCAGATCATATCCAGATAGTACAACGGCAAGCCGGTCTTCGCAGACAGCTTGCGTGCAAAAGTGCTTTTCCCGGCACCGGGACAGCCGATGACAAGCACCTTCTTCATTTCTTCTTCGGTAGCCGGATTTTTCCGTTCTCAGATTCCCATGCCTCGATGTAGGAGGTCAGGGCTTCGGAGATAACATCTTTCAGGAGAGAGCTTTCGACAAGGGAGATATACTTGACCTTGCGGATCAATTCGGGGTCAACGATGAATGTAGCCCGGACTTCGTTTGTCTTTGAGCCGGACTCGCCCTTGCGCGGACGGCCTACATTCCGACGGCGGTTGGCTTCCAGATTGGCTTTCATTTCCTCGGTCACTTCGACAGCCGTCGATTCGGGCTGCTCGATAGCCGGTTCTACGGGTTTTGTCTCGCCCATTATGCCGTTCATCAGCGATGCTAAGTTCTTCTTTGCCATGGTGTCTGTCTTTATGATTTATCAACTTGCCAACTTGTATAAAAGTAGGCAAGTAGTCTTGTATCCTTTATTATTTATTATTGATAATATAGTTTACCTATTTCTCTTCTCTTGCTATTATCTCCTCGGTCAGTGCCATATAGTCAATCGCTCCGTTGCTCCTGGCATCGTACTCGAAGATTGACTGGCCGGAAAGGGGCATTTCGGCGAGAGTGATGTTCTCACGGATTTTGGTCTTGAACACCTTGTCGTCATACCGGCTCTCAATCATCTTCACCACCTCCTTGTTCAGATTTCGGTTGTTGAATCGGGTGAAGAACACGCCTCCTAATTCAAGGGATGGATTGACACGTCTGCGTACCTCACTTACAACATCGTCAAGCATGGCGAGACCTTTCATCGGAAGAGCCTCGGCGGTCAGCGGTATGTAAAGGCGGTCGGAAGCCACAAGCGCATTGGTGGTGACAATGCCGAGCGACGGCGGACAGTCTATTATTATGTAGTCGTATTTGCCGTTGCAGTCTTCAATGGCAGATTTGAGAATACCCTCCCTTGCAATCTTGGTAGCCATGTCGATTTCGGCTCTTGCCAGTTCCAGTGATGCCGGAACAATGTCAAGGTTCTCCCTGACATTGACGATTGGAAGCGGAGCGTCCTTCACAAGAGAGTCATAGACACTGGTTTCCGGCTCCTCGTTCTGCGTCAGCGTGAACGTGAGGTTCTGCTGTGCGTCAAGGTCGATCAGCAGAACGCGCTTCCCAAGGATGGCGAGTGCGTCACCTATAGACGCGGTTGATGTTGTTTTTCCTACGCCTCCCTTGTGGTTGGCGATAGTGATTATCCTGGTTTTCATATACTTCTTGTTTTGTATTACAAAGTTAATAAATTCTTTTGATACTTGCTTACTATGGGATAATATTTTTAGTTTACCTATTTATTCCGAATAAATCCGCCCCTGCCTCACGGCAGGAGACGGATGTCGGAATTTATAAGGAACTATTATGCTGAAGCCTTTGCCTTGATGAAGCGGTGGGCATTTGCGTTTACAAGATTTACAATCCGGTCGTGAAACTCGGTGTTGGAGTTGCAGACCCCACGGCTCTGTATAACCTTGTTTTCTGTCAGCGAAAACTCCACGGTCTCGATACGGTTGCCGTCCTTGTCGTGAGCCGAGAGAATGATTGAGTCCTCACGGTTATAGTAATTGCATTTGAACACGCAATGGTGCATTGCCTCTCCCTCGTTCTGATAAGCCTCTATGCTGTCAAGCACAGATACCTCTATATCATTATCCTTGATGACTATGCCGAAAAAACAGGATTTTGACTGATAAAACTTTTTCTCGTTCTTTTTCGCCTTGGCAAGTTGCTCGGCTTTTCTTCGCTTCTCTTCTGCGGTAGTTACCTTGTCGAGCCATAGGTCATGTGCGACATTAAGATTGACGGGGCAGATATATTTTGCATTTCGGGTGTCCTTTCCGGCTTTGTCAAGCAACGTTATAAGGTCGCACCACAATCCGTAATCCTTAATCAGATAGCCGTTGCGCATTGCAATCTTATGGGAGTTCCAACACTTGTCAAGCATAGAATTATTGGTTAGAAAATATTTTACCGCTCTATGGTTACCGGCTTTCATCAACGTCTCAATCCTTGTGTCGGCCAGTAGAGCCTTCATCAGTTCATAGGGGTGGCAATCGGGCAAAGCGCCGTTCATTCCGTTGCGTCTCAGTTCCGGAATTGCCTTGTATCTCGGATAATGCCACGTGTTGGCAATGATGTGGTGAACCTCAGACATATTCCGGAGTTCAATCTTTGAACCCCAGTTGAAGCAATCACGATAATACCCGATTGTTCGTGCTTTAGATGTAAGTGCGGTCTGACCTTTGGCATTGAGCCACAGACGGCACACCTCTACATTATAGTATTTCATCGGCTGACCTTTCTTAAACTCAACTGTCAGTATAAACACTCTTTCCACTTGCAGTCCGTCGATGGTGTCAAGAACTGCATAGTAAGTGCTTTCCTTATGAGTGCGATTAAGGGTGTCCTTAATTTCAAGTCTGCGACCACAATGAGGGCAGACAACGGACAGACCTTTTCCCTCGTGTCGGAACTTATGACCGCAGTCTCCGCAGGTGGTCAGACCGCTCGGTACACGGAAAGCCGGATGTCTGAAAAGATTTTTCACTCCCCACTCCATAACCTTGGGAGCAATGGCGGTCAGCCTCTCGTTGGAGGCTGCCACCTGTTTCTCGAATGATGTACGCGCTTTCATGGCTTAAAAGTCATCGCCAAAGAGTGATAATTCGGGTTGCTTGTTCTCCTGCGGTTTTACTGCCTTGGGTTTTGAGTTGCGAGTCTGCAACTTGCGGAGTTCTTCATCTTGGAAGAGTTTTAGGGCAATGGCTTTCTGCTCATTCTTTTCCTCCTCGGTCAGTTCAACGTGATGGTTGACCACTACACCGCACGTCATCGGTTTGCCGATTTCAATGTCAGGCTCGTCTATGACATGCACCGCCATTGAGAAAATCTCATCATCGGAAAAACCGCAACACCCCGATGCCTTGACCTCATTGAGTATATAGGTCACAACGTCCTCGATAGTGCGAGTGGTGGTTTCGTACTTGGCTCGGAAGAGTTCGTCGCTCTCCGCTCTCTTATCAAGATAGTTCTTGATAACTTGTTTGAAATGTTCTGTTCCTTTCATAGTTCCTTATGTTTGAGAGTTCGATTCTTTTCCCTATTGTGAAGCTCTTTGAGCTTCTTGGTCGGGAGAACCGTTTTCGTGAAAGTGATTCAGCGGCCAATAGGGAGGATAAGGCAAGTGTGCAGTCAGAGGGCGCGGACGGAATACCCAATTTTTAGAAGAAAAATTGCGGAAGGCTGCCGTCAAGCCCTCCGACCGCAAGCGCAGCGGCACTTGATGTTCCTCCCGACCGATGTACCTTTGCACAGAAAACGTCTCCGGCCATGACGCTCAAAGCGTCTTCAAAAACAGATTCCAAATATTTTCGCAGTCACCCCAGGATAAAGGTTTTCACAAGACAGCAACCAATGGCATCGTCATATTATCTTCCAAAACAGCAACGGTTCAGACTCTTTGCCGCAGGTTATGAGTATGGGGCGTTGGCATAGTCTCCGTTTTCAGACATGGTTTCAAAGACCGTCAGCAATGCGGATATGATTTTGAAGTGAAGCCAACGGCGTAACCTCAATGTCATATCGGCATGGCTGACGTGTCGGTACCAGCCGTCAATATCATCAAAGACATCGACCGCACCGGCTCGGTGAGCATCACGGAGTCTGGCGGTCGGGAAGCCTTCAAAGACAGGCCGTAATGCACCCGGCGCCACGTGTAACATGGTCAGTCGGGAGCATAGGCCGGCGCTGCGTGACCCCCGTTTCCACCAGATTCCAGCTCAGTCAGTCGCAAGTGCCAACCTGCGACCGACAAGAGCTGTAGAAGTCTTCATTTTCAGACAAATCTTCCAAGGACTTCGGCAAGCCACATTCTTAAACGAAGTCTGAGAATGTCTGGGTTGCCGTACCGGTCTACGTTTTCAGACATGATTTCAAAGACCGTCAGCAATGCGGATATGATTTTGAAGTGAAGCCAACGGCGTAACCTCAATGTCATATCGGCATGGCTGACGTATCGGCACCAGCCCTTATTGCCATCAATGACATCGACAGCGCCGATTCGGTGAGAATCACGGAGTCGGGCGGTCGGGCAGTCTTCAAAGACAGGCCGTAATACACCCGGCGCCACGTGCAACATGGTCAGTCGGGAGCATCGGTCATCGTAGTATTTTTCATGCTACGCAAATAGGCTGCGCACCAATGTGGTAATTTTGCAGCCAATTTCAGCATGGTACTTGTCAGTACGCTGAAAAACAATTAACTTTGCATTAGCTTTCGGGCGAATATCAAATCAGAACAAATGCAGATACCGCAACACAATATATCGAATATATGGCGTCGCCGTAGCTATCGTAGCTTCAGCGTAAGTTGCTATTGCTTTAGCTTTAGCAGCTTGCTTGAAGGATGGTTCCGGCGATATCGCTGTAGTATCTGCGTCTGATTCCAATTAACTCAGACAATAAGGAGACAGTCGGAAAGTCCTGAAAGCTTTCCGATTTTTTGTGCCCTGTCATGGCCACATGATCCTTATTGTCACGGCATGGCACCAAGTTAAATTTTCAAAACATGATTGAATTTTACCGCTGCCATGCCAGTAAACAAGAACGCTTTATTGAGATACAAGACTATCGACCGATGCTTGAGAAACAAGTACAGGCGGTGGACTCTGGATGACCTTGTGGAAGCCTGCTCGGAAGCCCTATATGAAATGGAGGGTATCACCAGAGGTGTTTCCGTAAGAACCGTGCAGGCTGACATCCAGATGATGCGGTCTGACAAACTGGGCTACAATGCCCCGATAGAAGTATACGATACCAAATACTACAGATACGAGGATTCGGATTACTCGATAACCGACTCACCCTTGGAGGATGACACCTACGAATTGGTTGTCAAGGCCGTCAGAATGATAAGGCAGAAGCGTGAGTCATCAGTCGAGGATTTGGGTGATATTCTCGAAAAAATCGGCGAACGGCTCAATGCCCTGCTGATACATCAATAGAAAAGGCTTCCGAGAAAATCATTCCTGGTTATCTCGGAAGCCTTCATTTTTGAGTGAGAAGTCGGATTTGAACCGACGAATACCGGTTTTGCAGACCGGCCCCTTAAACCACTCGGGCATTCTCACATATCGGTTGCGGGGGATGGATTCGAACCACCGACCTCGAGCTTATGAGGCTCGTTAGCTGCCACTGCTATACCCCACATATGTTGTACTTCCGGCAAGATTCGAACTTGCGATCCTCACGTTCGTAGCGTGACGCTCTGATCCACTGAGCTACGGAAGCATATATCGGTTGGGCGGTAGGACTCGAACCTACGATGTCCGAAGACGGGAGAGTTACAGTCTCCTGCAATAGCCGCTATGCGACACCCCAGTTTATATTGGCACAGGCAGAAGGACTTGAACCCACGACTTTCGGTTTTGGAGACCGACGCTCTACCGACTGAGCTATACCTGCATATTATCGTGGACACTCGTGGACTCGAACCACATTCTCAGGATTTTCAGTCCTGCGCATACACCATGTCTGCCAAGTGTCCATTGAAGCGGAAGCAGAAAGAGTCGAACTTTCGGAGTCTTTTTGAGGCTCGGCCCCTTAGCAGAGGGCTGGTTTCGACCGCTCACCCATGCTTCCTTTTGTTTGACACTGCAAAGTTAGATAGGCCGGATGCAGCCTATCTGCGTACCAAAAAAAATATTTGAAAAAATATTTTCCTGTCATAAATTCGGTATCGGTTTATCTTCAAAGAGGCGGTTTACGGAGTTTGCGGAGAGAAACCGCCCCGACTGGATGCCGGAGCGGTATATTAAACGTTTATTTTACATTACCATTACTGAACAATCGATAACATCTGAGCCGAGACCAAATGCAGGGAAATGTGAAAAGTATGGGAAACAGTTTCCTTCATCATCTGAAGCCGGAGATACGGAAACGACATTGTTCCGTTCCCACCATTCATCAACGATAGCCTTGTCCTCGTCCGTCATTCCGGAATAATCTCCTTGAACGAGGTAGCACATAGCCCATACAGGGATTTTCTCGATAGTAAATTCCATAGTGTCAGTTTTAATCGTGATAACCTAAGATTGCACCGATGTATAGTTTTGCACCGGCTTCAAGTTTGCCCACCATGAGCATGAGGTCGCGTGAACGCTCTGCGGTGCCGTAGCCGCCTTAGGCTTCTATAACGAAGTATGAACCGCAGCTGAGTGGGTTGACGATAGCCTTTTGCAGTTGATAAGCCGGGCCTATCCACTCCATGATGTTTGCCTCGTTGATGTCTGCGGTCTTGGAGCGAAGAAGCTCCAGATACGACTTTCTCCACTCCGAGAAGCCACCTTGATAGATAATAGCCTCACCATCAGGTGCGATTGTGAACATACCTTCGGGAAGAATATTCTCCACAAGGTATTGGATATGTTCTTGGCGTTCCTCTTTCTCGGTGTCATAGAGATAATCGAAGCCAGCCATATCGCCTTCCGATACTGTGTCATCGCCGATATAGTCATCGCGGTCGATGGGTTCAGTACTGATTTGATAGATAATTCCGTGCATAGTTCCTTATGTTTAGAGGTTAATGTTTTTCGCTTTGCGCAATAAACTCACGCTCGGCATAGATAAGCAAGCCTCTCTGCGCTCACTTACTCGTTTATTTCCCTTTGGTTGAAGCCTTTGGCTTCTCGCGCCGGGAATTTTTACGATACATCCATACACGGCGGGCTATAGTGACGTAAGGCAAGTGTGGCAAGAGGCAAGATGTCGGAATACCCATTTTGGGACAAAATGCGGAAGGCTGCCGACAGCTTTCCGTGCAGACAAGCACAGCGGTCACTTGCCGCCGGTATCGCCCGCCGTAACTTCGTAGCGAAAAATACACGGACGCGGAAGGTCATACAGACAAGGAAATAGCAAAAGAAAATCCCGATGCTCACGCACCGGGACCTCTCATACAATGGCAGAAAGAAAAATTGTTTTATTATTCCATTAAAAAGCAGTCGTTCTATTGTTTTCCGTTGGCTAAGGCTAACATTTTACGGATAAAAGTCTGTGAGCCTGTGCCTCGTATATCATTGTAGGTTAATTCGGAGAGAGGAGAAATGAGCTGAATGTCAGGATATAGTTCGGAATTGTCAGCAATATAGTCATAGACCATCTGCGATGTACCTCGGAGTTCAATCTTTCCGGCAAGAGGGAAACAGTCAAGAAACTGACCCATCATTCTGGGTAATGCGGTAATGGCAAGCTCACCCTGCTGAGAGAGCCAATGCCGGGATAACTCACGGATATAATGCTGATGACCCCGACCGTCAAGATAATATCGGCACCTTATTTCAAAGGTTCGCTGAAGCTGGATGCCGTCGATGACACCAAGAGTAGAGAACCATCCCTTGATATTGCCTTTGATTGCTTTCCATGTCTCGGATTCTATAATCCGGACATGGCGACCGCACTCCATACATTTCACATTTCTCTCCGAGCCGGAATAAACCATTGCATTTCCACACATGGCACATACGGTCACATTATTCTTCCGTCTGACTGCCGGGTGATGCAGGGCATACTCCTTTGCCCAGACTATCACTTCATTAGGCAAAGACCTTACGGTCTTGTTCAGTTCGACTATTCTTTTTTGATAAGGTGTCTTGGCTTTCATAGTAAATGGATTGAGGCTGTCCCGACTTATGGATATATGCCGGGGCAGCCGGATGATCAGTCTTTGTTGTTGGATGCATCAAGCGACAGCTTGCGGAAGCGTTTGAGAAGCGGCTCCAGTTCAAGCGAAGCACGGCGGGCGCGGAGACCTGCGGCTTTGTTGCCCTTGTCAAGCTGAGTTTCAGCGTTCCTGATAAATGTGTCTCCAAATGTGGAGATCTGTTCGATAAGTTCTTTCATTATCTTCTGTAGTTTGCAAGTTAGTGATTGATTATAAGAGAGGTATTTCAAATGAGTTCACAACACATGTGGCATCCTTGTCGAGAATGAACCAGTATTCGGAGCGATAGGGTTTCCCACTTTCAGATTGAGCCTCATACTCAATTTTGACTTTCCAGCCGTTAAACGGCTTTTGCTCCTTCTTTTCAAGGTCATCGAATCGAACGAGACTGCGAAGAACAGACAACGCCGACATCTGACGTTCCATCAGTTCGGTCATCTCCTTGTTCTCCAGATCGATGTTCTCCATATTGTCGGTCTCAGCCATAACCTTCTGATTGATTTTGAGCATTGCCATAGCTATGTTCTTCTGCTCGTCCTGAGTGACGTAATCACGTCCGAACACGCTGTCAGGCTTGCTGACCGCCTTGATTCTGACTGTCTCCGGACAGTCGACACAGGCGAGAAGAGATTTCTCGGCGACAGACTTTGCTCTCTCCTTGGGGTTGTTGCTGCATCCGATGGCAAAGAAGATGCTTCCCCAGATGATAACACCGCTTATCAGCAGTATCGTCAGTTTCATTCCCGGTTTCATATCTTTACAATCTGAAGTTTGTCGGGTGAAAGACCGAGACGCTTGCGATAGACCGAGCCGTCATCCCGGAACATCTCAAGTTCCAATGAAGTGATTTCCTTCTCGCAGATTTCCTGTACCTCGGTGAGTGTGAGCTGGTGACCGCCGATGTTGCGCCATATAGAGAAGGTGCATGGTGCCGTGGGATGATGGAATTTTGAGCAGTTGAACGCCCGGCTCCCGACACGGATGTCACCGCCACAATGGGGGCATTTGCCGATCACGGACTGCATGTTGACACTTCCGTCATCGCCTAATTCAAGGACTGTCGGAAAGGTTTTTCCCTCCTTGGTGGCGAAGCCGTCAAGCATTATACGCCTTGTTGTGAGAAATTCTGTTATCTCCTCGTCCGACATCTTCCGGTTGCCGAGGATACCGTTGATATTCAGACAGCAAGTGGGATTTTCACCGATGTTGTTCTCACATCGGTATCCCTTGCAGGTCTTGACCACGTTGCCGCCGCACAAAGGACAGCGTCCAACGATTTTCTTTTCTGTTTCCATAGTGATATAAAAGTGTGTTTTTGATTTGTTTATCTCAGCATGTAGATGTTGTTCCACTCCAGAATAAGTCCGTTGACGATATTCTTGCCAGACATCACCGAAGCCCATCCCTCCGGGTCGAGCGAGAACCACAGGTCGTTCCATGACAGCGTCCTGACCTGCCATGCGAGGATAAAGAGGTCGGTATTTATCGCCTCCAGCCTCGTCACAACCTCGTTGGCGATATAGTATCGCTCGGCAGAGTTGAGAAGATTGACCTTATGTTTCTCGGTATTGCCTTCCATATTTGTCACATTGTAAGTTCCGGATGTGACAAGCTGTTTCATGAATGGATATAGAGCAGCCATCTGGGCAGCGGCATCGGTCAGTTCATCGGATACAAGAGCGGCGATAGCCGTGCCTTTCAGATTACCCTTTACAGACTTGCGGAGCAGGTCGCAGTTCTTTGGAATCTCGGTAGCCACAAGCTCGGCGGCGCGTTTTATCTGATAAAGGTTCTGCATGGCGCCCTGGGCGTTTGAGAGATATTCCAGCATCTTGTTCTCGACATTGTGGACACGGTCGAGTGCCACAGTCACGGCGGCTTCAGCCGCTATGATTTTCTCCTGAGTTGACTTTCTTTTCTTGTGGATGCTTTTCAGTTCCTCCGTCTGGAGAATGACAGTGGCCGTCAATGTCGGGTCTGTCTGCTGGGCAACAGAGGGCAAGCCACTCATCAAGCAGCTCAGAGATATGGCGAGGATGACAGCACCTTTTTTCATAATCGGACATATCATATTTTACATTTTTAATGATGATTTGCGTTGTTCGGCAAGGCTTGCATCCCGGTCAGACTTGTTCGGAGTTATTATCGGCTCCATCGGCTTGTTCATCAGACAGTCGTTCCAGTCCTTGAAAGCCTTTGGCGGCGTCCATTGACCCATCTTATAGCGGATAGAAAGGCTGGAACTGACCTGTGACATTATCGACCTGCCGGTGTCAATCTCAATAGACTTTCCCTTGGCTTCAACCATCAGTCCATTGCCTGTCTTGGTGATTTTTAGAGGGATATTCTCCAACAGAGCCATCATTCGGAGACCATAGATACGCCCGGCAAGGTCATTGTCGAAGCAGTCAAAGGCTCTCGCATTGGGGAACCGCTCCATTACTCCGGTAATCTGTCCGTCGGAGAACGTACCTCCGAGTGAAACAAGAGCGATATTGTCACTGAGCTGCGCCCGGTTCATCTGATAGAAGGCGATGGCGTCAAACGCTGATTCACAGAAGAACACCGACTTCACAAGTCCGTTGTTGCCTCCGGAGAGGTCAGCGACCCACGCCGCTGACGATGAATTTGTCCCGGCAGCCTTAGACTTGTAGCCACCCATGCCGCGTATCTCATAACCATTGACCGTGGAGTCGCAAGCCTCGGTATAAGGAAAACCGATGTTGTAACCGTCGAAATTCTCATTCCTTGTGTCGCGTATAAGCGATATGAATGGAGCAAGGCTTATGACAGTTTCATCAGCAATGCCACGCTGAGAGAAAATCTTGGGTATCCGTTCCGGATCCAACGGCTTCACCTCATACCTTGACTTGTCGAACACATGGCTGGTACGGGCCAAATTGACATATTCCCTATCCTCCTTATACTCCGGCTCAGGCATATTGGCGAAGCGTGCCAGAACCTTGGCTATCTTCTGCCATTCATCCTTGCCGGTGACAAAGAAGGAATCAAGATTCTCGCGTATCAGAGTCACGACATCGCCCTTGCTACCGTCACGATGGAAGAAAGTCTGGGCCGCCTTGTTACGGGGATTACTCACGATGATGGTGTCACGCCTGTTGGCACCGTCACCGAGTACAAGCTCTATGTATCTGCCCACACCCGCCTTTCGGTCGAGGCGATAGCCGAGCGAATAGGCAACATCGTCAATGCCGACACGCGATTTCAGGTCCTTGAAATTTACTTTGTAATCAGCCATGCTGTGATTGGTCAGATGCTTAAAGACTTGGATTTTTCCACTGATTTGCCGATGCCGGCAATCTCGGATTCGTAATGCTTGCGGGCGGTCATGTTTAGGAACGATTCCTTGTCCTTTACGTCTGTAAGCTGGAAATAGGTCCGGGCGGTTGACTTTTCGATAGGCTTAATACCGAGGTCAACACCGTCGTAGGTGGCGCGGATGGCGTAGTCGCCGGAGCGGGTCTTGAAGATAGCGGCGTTCTTGAACGGCACTTCCTCGTTCGGATCCATCGGGCGTAACGGATCATTCTTGGCGAGATACGGCTGTTCGCCCAAGGCGAGACGCAGATTGTCCACATGATCGAGAATCAGGTCGGAAGCCTTGTTGACATCAGCCATGATGGAGACGATGAACTTCGGCTCCTGTTTGAGTACGCCTATCCATGAATCCAGATAAGCGGCAGAGTTGTCGGTTATCTTCGAGTCAAAACCCATCGAGTGCGAAATCATAGCCGCCGTAAGCTCGGCTACCAGTTCCTCTTTGGCGTACTTCGGGTCTCCGAATTTTCCTCCCATCTCACGGTTGAGACGTTCCGGCGTCATCGTCGAGTGGGTCATCTCATGAAGCATGGTTGAGTAAAACTCCATACCATCACGATAAATCTCATCAGGAGTGGTGCCGGTGTTGAACTGGGCTTTCATCGGAAGCACCACAACGTCTCGCGAGGGGGAATAGTAGACGCCGCTCTCTCGCTTGTCCGCCTGTATGGGGCATAGCCAAGCCTGCTGCTGTATCATGCGGTCGAGGGCGGCATGGGCGTACATACCCTGGGTGTCGCGCAACTCAGGCACCTTGAACTTGTCAAGAAGTTTCTGTACGCGCTCCGGCTGAACCTCACGGAGATTGGTCTGGTCGATGTTGAAGACCGGGAACGCCTTGACAAAGGGGATGACATCGAGGTTCCTCCGTTCCTCCTTTGTCATAGCCTTGTACTCGTCGGAGCTAATCTTCTTGCCGTCCTTGTCCTTGACCATCACATCCCAGTAGACTACCGGAAACGATTTCTCACCGCTCAGTACATGGGCTTTCAGGTTATGCGCCTGTTTGAAAGTGAGATATACCGGTAGTTCATATCCCTTGGCGGCAGTTTGGAGCTGGAGGAAGAAAGAGTTTGAACCGGAATAGTTACGCCCTCCGACATTCTGCGGAAGACCCGCATATCCGGAACCGCCGCCAATCCAACCCTGTTTCCAGTCGGACGCCTTCATCTGCTCCATGCGCTCTATCATCATCTCCGCGAAACGGTCGAGCGCAAGCTGACCTGCGCCCGCCGTTCCGTTGGATGAAGGGAAATTAAAGCCAGATGCCATAATTCTCGTCGTCGATGGTCTGACGATCCATCATTTCGATTTCGGTCTGCTCGATATAGAACTCTGCGGAGTCATCGCTTGGGTCGGTGCCGTGTTCCTCGCACCAGCGGAGATAATCCTTGGCGTTGTCGCCGTCCATTACGAACTGGAGGTGTCCGATTCGACCCTCCTGAAGAAGCTGCACAAGCTCCTCGTGTTTCATTGCTGACATATTCTGTTATGTGTTGTATTAAAGAATTTTACACTTTGTGAGGCTGTCTCACATTTTCATTGAGGCGGATTTCTCCATCTTCATTGTGGGCCCGTTGAGCATTGCTGTGATTTCAGTGTTGAGATACTTCGCGGCAATCTGCTCGCGTGTTGCGGTCTTGGTCTTGAAGAGCGCGTATCCGTCGTCGAAGGAGATTTCCTTCTTGTCGGTTCGCCCGTGCTCGCCGAGATTCGTTGACACTTTCCACTTGCCGTCGGCGCGGTCTTTGGCGACACGCACGCCGGAAGCATCGACACCTTCGGGGAGTTTGAACTGGGCATAGTGCGAAGAGAGGTGCAGACGTTCGCCGAAATTTCTTTCGACAAGCTGACCGGGAGTGCGTACACGGTCGAAATAAGCGTTCAGTTCCTCGCGGGGGCAACAGTCGACATTTTCTGACCGCCTACCTCGGCATAGAACTTGTATTTGCCGAAATCGGGACGTTGCTCGTCTTTCTCCTTATAGACGTTGAACTTGTCAACGGTGAGATTGCTCTCCGGACCAGCGATTACGTTGGGTGTCTTGTAAGCGACCTCGGGGACTTTCTCCATCAGTTTTGTGGGATAGTAACGCTCCATGAGCTGCGGCACCGTCATCTCCTTCTTCTGATAGTCGGCGAGGTCTGCGGGATCCATCTTCTGGGGTTTGAGCTGTTCACCGTTGATTTTGGCTGTGAAGTACCAGTCCTCGGGATTGGTCTTGCTCTGGAAGGCGTGTCCATGTGTCACCTTGTCGCCGTTGACCGTGACCATCTGCGGCTCACGGGGCTTGCGTTCCTGCTGTGTCTCTGACTTCTGTTCCGATTTTACTTCGGCTTTTGCCTCCGGCTTGGTCTCGACCTTAGCCTTGGGCTGCTCCTGTTCGGGAGCTTCTTCTTTTTTCTTTTTCTTCGGCATGGCTGAATCTGTAAGTTGTGGTTTTTCGGATTTGGAGGCTTGGACCTCCTTGTTGTTTTCTGTGTGTTTCTCTACTTTCTTCTGCTTCGGGTCTTCAAGCTGTTCGCAGATGGCGACCCTCATACCGGCTCTGACCAGTTTGGGAAGATAGGTGTTGAGGGCATGGTGCGGAAAACCGGCAATCTTTATTTCCTGGCCGTCAACAGCCCTTTTTGCGGTTGTTATCCCGAGAATCTGGCTTGCCTTGACCGCGTCCTGTTTGTACGTTTCGTAGAAGTCGCCGACCCGGAACAGGAGTATGGCGTCGGGATGTTTCGCCTTCATCTCGTCAAATTGCTTCAAGACTGTCGGGGCATTTGATGCTTTTGTGGATTTCATCTCTTGTGTTTTTCTCTTTTCCTCTTCGATGTGATGTGTCTTTATCATCTCCACTGTGTCCTTGGCAAACGCTATGAACGGCTCGATACCGTCATAACCGGGGAAATATCGGATTCTGTTTTCCTCCTTGTTTATCCAGTTCTGAATATTGTCAGACCGGGTCTTATAGTCGCCGGCGAGTAAAGTGGATTTGTCTTCAAGCTTTTCGGTAAGCGGGTTATAGAAGGATTTGCCGTCTATGACCTTTCTTGCTACCTTCTCATCGACTCTGAAAAGATCCGTTATGAAACCGAGGTCTTCTTCTGAGAGCTTGTCCATGATTACATTTTCAAGCCTCCGGCATTGCTCTCGACTTTCTTTGTCGGGTCAAGTTTGATAGCGCGTTCTGTGGACTGCTTGTCAACGACTTTCTGATAATCCCAGCGGTTCTTGTCGGTCATCACTAGACCGATGAACTCCGGATGCTGCTCATCGTAGCGGAGCTTCTGCTGACGCTCCCATTCCTTCATGTCGCCGTTGACAATCCTGAAGCCCTGGGGTTCCTTTAGGTCAATGCCGACAGACACCTTTTCGCCGCCTACGTTAAGTTCCACAGGTTTTCCCTCTCGTACCTGCTGCTTCTGCTGTGTGCCGAGTTCGATGTCGTTCACCTTTTCCATGTCTTTGAGCCGCTGTTCAATCCTGATGTCAGTGACGCGCTTGTGGATTACCGATTTGGTCTCTGGGTCGAGCTGGAGATACTGTTGGGTCTTCTCGCCGTTGATGTCGATGGCTTTCTGAATCACATCGCCACGGCGCAGACGCTCGGCTTCCTGTTCGGTCAGACGGAGAATGGAATTGCGCTCCAATTCAAGTTGTGCCTTGACCGGATAAGCGATAAGGGCAGGCTCGCCGTTCCTGCCCTCAATCATCTGAAGTTTGAGTGGCAACGTGATCACGTCACCATTTCGGGCATTTATCGACACCTGCATGAGCGGTGTCACTTCGCCGAAAACGAGCTTCTGCTTTACCTCCTGCGGTAATTTGTCAGCTTTCTCCCGATCGATGCCCAGCAATGCCAGTTTCTCATACGGCAATGCCTCGGGTTGATTTGTGTTGTCTAATTTCATTTGACTGTAGCTTGTCGGTTAATTTTGCGGTGCCGTACCGCTTGAACGCCACAAAATTATCTTTACGACAAAGCTTAAAAAGAAATGCACAACACTATTCTGATTACATTTATGATGGTGCTGACGGCGGTTCCGGCATCGGCACAGTTCTATACAATTACAAAAGACACGGCGTTAACTGCTGAAAAATTAGCAGTTACAAAAGAAGTGACAGATTCGACTGTCCCTTCCATTCAGGAAATTACCGAAAAATCCGGAGACTGCAAGGAAGCGCGGAATGATGAAAATCATGGCTACAATAGCCTGAATACCCGAAAAAGTGACGAAAGGAAGTCTCAGGAAACAGTGGGTAAATCCGAATACAGGACTGCAAGGGAAAAGTACAGAGAGATGCCTGAAAGATCCACTGATATTGCTGGTCGAGAAGAACTACCGGAGCTGACCATTCCCAATCTTTTCGCCGAAATCAAGAAGAACGGTATCAAATACCCGAAGATAGTATTGGCACAGGCAATACTTGAAACAGGCTGGTTCAAGTCATCGGTCTGCCGCAACAAACACAATCTCTTCGGTCTGACCAATCCCCGGACAAAGACCTACTACGAGTTCAACCACTGGACCGAATCAGTCAAAGCCTATTATACCAAAGTTCAGTATAGATACTCCGGTGGCAACTACTTACTGTGGCTTAAGAAAATCGGCTATGCCGAAGACAAAGGCTATATCCGCGCCATAATCAGCGTACTGAAACAACTATAGATAGCTTGGTAACAAATTATTTTATAATTTTGTACTATGTTACAAGCCGTACTACATAAAAAGCTAAAAGCGTCCTTTACGGACCCTACCTTTTGTCCGTCAGAAGATACACTTACGTCTTCTGTGGTAGGTTTGTTGCAATACCTTCCGCCAGATATATTCAATAAAATTCTTAAAGAATCTTGTGGAATTAACAGCTCCTTCCCCAATGATATAGGATATGTTGATTATATCGGATTTTGGGAACATTGGGATGCCACTGACACTTCAAATGCAAGGATTGTAGAACCAGATGTCATTATAAGCACTAATAAATATCAAATTATTATAGAAGCTAAGAAAAGTGATGAATCAGGGCAGTATCATGAACAATGGAGGAACGAGATTAAGGCATTTCTAAATACTCACGAATTGGATAATAGGAATGTGGTTCTCTTGGCTCTTGGAGGAAATACCTCTCTCGAACTTAATAAAGTGACGGTTGATGACATCTCATGCCCGATATATAAAGCAAGTTGGTTTAACATTCTAAATTCAGTATCAAAGCTGATGAATGAGCCTTTGCCCAATCATGTCAAAAGAATATTGTCAGACATAATGGACGCGTTTGAAATTCATGGTTTCTTTAATCTCGAATGGTTGGATTCAATAGAAACATGTGGATTAAAAACAAGTACGATAGCCGTATTGTCTAATAGAAACTCTTTTGATAAATATTATAAACCAAACAAACCACTTTTGACTAATAGCAAGAATATATGGCAAATTTCAGTAGATGACAAAAATTGAATTTATGCTGTTAAACATCTAATCTTTAGGCGATTAAATTTGTAAAAGTCCTTGAAATTTAGTAATTTAAAGGAAAAGTTAGACCTCTTTTTCACATGAAAACTACTAATTCCAAGGACTCGGTCAAAGTTAACCAAATCCTCCGATTATGCAAGACCATTTTGGACAAAACATGAATCTTGCACGAATAAAACTTATGGCGTTGCTGCTCCATGCACTCTGTGTGGTGCAGACTGTCAGCCTCCACAAACTGGCTGATGCGATGCCTACGGCTGTAGACAAGGATTCCAACCTCAGACGGCTCCAAAGATTCTTTGCCAAGTATGTACTTGACCTTGACATCATGGCCCGTATGATTTTCTCGCTGCTTCCTGTCAAGACCGGTCTTGTGCTGAGCATGGACCGGACCAACTGGAAGTTCGGGGAGTTCAATATAAACATCCTTATGTTGGGCATAACCTATAAAGGGATTGCCTTCCCTTTGATATTCAGCCTTCTTCCGAAACGTGGCAACTCCAACTGGGAAGAACGCAAGAAAATTATGGAACGTTTTATCCGTCTTTTCGGAGCAGACTGCATCGACTGCCTTGTGGCAGACCGCGAGTTCATCGGAAAGGAATGGACAGGATGGCTCAACAGCCGTCGCATACGGTATTACATCCGAATACGTCAGAACTTCTGGATTGTCAAGCCTTCCACCGGTGAGAGAATCCGAGCCTGGTGGCTGTTCAATGATTTGAAGGTCGGTCAGGAGAAATTCTTCCATACGCTCTTTCTTCACAAAGGTGAGTATGTCTATCTTGCCGGCAGCCGGATCAAAAACTCCGATGGTGTTCCGGAATTGCAGATTCTCATATGCTTCAATCGGCCCGAGGACGCGGTTTTGACATACAAAAAACGATGGGAGATAGAAACGGCCTTTAGAGCCATGAAATCTTCCGGCTTCAACATCGAGGATACCCATATGCGTGATATGGACCGCATCGCAAGACTTGTCGCGATGGTCTGCATGGCTCTTGTATGGGCGTATCTCGTTGGTGAACATAAAGATATAAATATTAAACCGATAAGGATTCTGAAACATGGAAGAAAGGCAAAGTCGCTTGTCAAATATGGATTGGAAGAGATTTCGACCATACTTATGCGTCCGACTTATACCCCAAAATTCGATGTTTTCAAATTTTTGTCATCTACTTAAATGGCAAATATAGAATCCATTAAGGATGCATTGTGTGATGTTAGAAAAGCTCACAGAATCATTTACGCCTATCAGAAAAGAATGATGGGGATTGTAAGATTTATTGGAAAAAAATTGGATTTCCCAGTATGTGAAGGGTATAAATGGTTCTCTAATGGAGCATCAAAGAGAATATCCAGTGGTACATGGGCATGGGATTATATATATAGTTATCTCTTTGAATACTATTTAGGAGAAAAGAAAAGTCCTGATGGAACAATGGATTATGCTCTAAGTGTGGTTCAATATTCTGACACAGGATTTTTTGACAGCCTCCAGAGTACACGAACCAATCTTAATTCGTTTTCAACAGAAGAAGAATCGGGTTCAAAGTTTTTGTTTCTAATTGAAGCTAAACCCCAATCCGGTCCCTGGTGGTGGGATACTAAAGCAATAATTAACAGTAAAGAATATGCCTCATGTAAACATACGTCTTCAATAAGACATGAGGGAGACAGTATTATTGGTCTTTATTCAGTTCCTATCGAATTGTTTATGGATGAGGATTCGGCTATATCTGTATTAACTGATTTTTGTTCATTCTGTCATGAAAATAAAATAGCGTTAAGTAGATGACAAAAATTTGAAAACATCGAATTTTGGGGTATAAGTCGGACGCATAAGTATGGTCGAAATCTCTTCCAATCCATATTTGACAAGCGACTTTGCCTTTCTTCCATGTTTCAGAATCCTTATCGGTTTAATATTTATATCTTTATGTTCACCAACGAGATACGCCCATACAAGAGCCATGCAGACCATCGCGACAAGTCTTGCGATGCGGTCCATATCACGCATATGGGTATCCTCGATGTTGAAGCCGGAAGATTTCATGGCTCTAAAGGCCGTTTCTATCTCCCATCGTTTTTTGTATGTCAAAACCGCGTCCTCGGGCCGATTGAAGCATATGAGAATCTGCAATTCCGGAACACCATCGGAGTTTTTGATCCGGCTGCCGGCAAGATAGACATACTCACCTTTGTGAAGAAAGAGCGTATGGAAGAATTTCTCCTGACCGACCTTCAAATCATTGAACAGCCACCAGGCTCGGATTCTCTCACCGGTGGAAGGCTTGACAATCCAGAAGTTCTGACGTATTCGGATGTAATACCGTATGCGACGGCTGTTGAGCCATCCTGTCCATTCCTTTCCGATGAACTCGCGGTCTGCCACAAGGCAGTCGATGCAGTCTGCTCCGAAAAGACGGATAAAACGTTCCATAATTTTCTTGCGTTCTTCCCAGTTGGAGTTGCCACGTTTCGGAAGAAGGCTGAATATCAAAGGGAAGGCAATCCCTTTATAGGTTATGCCCAACATAAGGATGTTTATATTGAACTCCCCGAACTTCCAGTTGGTCCGGTCCATGCTCAGCACAAGACCGGTCTTGACAGGAAGCAGCGAGAAAATCATACGGGCCATGATGTCAAGGTCAAGTACATACTTGGCAAAGAATCTTTGGAGCCGTCTGAGGTTGGAATCCTTGTCTACAGCCGTAGGCATCGCATCAGCCAGTTTGTGGAGGCTGACAGTCTGCACCACACAGAGTGCATGGAGCAGCAACGCCATAAGTTTTATTCGTGCAAGATTCATGTTTTGTCCAAAATGGTCTTGCATAATCGGGAGGATTTGGTTAACTTTGACCGAGTCCTTGGAATTAGTAGTTTTCATGTGAAAAAGAGGTCTAACTTTTCCTTTAAATTACTAAATTTCAAGGACTTTTACAAATTTAATCGCCTAAAAATTAGATGTTTAACAGCATAAATTCAATTTTTGTCATCTACTGAAAAAATAGCGAACCTATTGCTACACTAAAATACCATTATGCCGATTGTCCATAGGTGTAACGGATAGAAGGCGTAGAAGCTATACTTGGCGACTGCGCCTTTGATGTTGCCTCGTGTGCCGTCATATAGGAAGATGACCATTGAGGCGAGTATGACGCCAGCCATGCCGTAGTGCATCATCAGTGGTAAAGTGAAGAGAATCTGTATGATTGCCTGTGAGGGGAAACAGATATTGTTCCGGCAGATCCACGGTTCGATGGTCTGACGACGCAGCATATAGAAAAGGACAATCATCAGAATACCTCGCCAGTCGTAGTCGATACCTGACCACCAAGCGAGAGCGCAAATCAGCAGTATGGATAGGAAACATAGAGGACCGTGTTCACATAGTCTATCGAAGACCGCGAGTGCGACAACTCCCAAAGCAAGTGTGAACATTACGTTATGGGTGCCATCAGCACCGTTCAAAAGGAACCATGGTAATTCACTGATGACAGCAAAACCAAGCAGAGTCAGGAAGTATCGGGTACGGTTTCGTGTATTGGCAAACCCCTCGGCTATCATAAACGCAAATACCGGAAAGGCTATACGTCCGAAACATCGCATGACTTCATATAATGGAGTGCCATGCTCCATCAGGAAATAGGCACAGTGGTCTGCCACCATCGAAATGACGGCAATGACTTTCAGTGCGCTCCCGCTCAGTCGGAGCGAGAGAGGTACTGAAAAGTTTTTGGATGAGACTGCATTATTCATATCGGTCAGGCTTTTCCTGCAAGTACACGGATTATCTCATCAACCTCCTGATTGACACGCTTGAAGTTGCGGTTGAGCATTATCTCCTTCTCGCGCTCGTCACGGAACTCATAGATTTTGGGAAGCTCGACATAGTGGGATTCCTCGTCCTTAATCTTCTTCATGTCGAAGTTGGTCTTGCAGAAATATTTGGTGGTCTTGAACTCCTCGGACTGCTCGATGTCAAAATTATTGAGCATACTCTTGTCAGTAGCCGTGAAGTCGCGGGCTGCCTGACCTGCGAGCCAGCCGGTCGCCATGTCAGCAATCTTCGCTGCCGGAACGAGATAGTCAAGTTTCTCTGATATTGAGGTCGATACCTTGGAGTCGTTGATGGTGATTGATGTGGATGTCTGCTTGGCTTTGCCGAACACATCATTCTGCGCCCATTCGAGAGTTTCTTTGTTTCGGGCGGCTCCCATGAAGATATTACCGCAGGTGGTGATAATCTTCTGCATACCTACCTTGCCATAGTCAGCCTCCAACTGGGGAAGTTCCTGAAAACCGAGAGTGACAGCAACCTTGTTTGAACGGGCGGTTCCGATAAGACGGTCAATCTTGTGGAAATACAGTGTGGGCAACTCGTCGACGATGATACTGACCGGAATGTTTCCCTTGGAGTTGACACGGGTAATCAGGCGGTTAAGGACAAGAGCGTTCAGTGAACCGATGACCTGTTCCTTCTCCGGGTCGTTGGCAATCACAAGATAGCTCGGATTTGCAGGGTCAGAGATTTTCAAATCGAAGTCATCACCTGTGAATACCCAATATGCTTCCGGAGATACGAGTCTGGCGGCATTGACGCGCAGAGTGCCGACCATACCTTCCAACTGGTCATTCGCCTTGTTCTCAAAGGCTGACTTGAAGGGAGCCATAAGGGAGGCAATCTTGTCATCCTGCATAAGAATATCGAATATCTCCGAATAACCATGCCCTAGGAATGAAAGCACATGGGGCATATCGGAGTATTCGCCGGTAATGGTGTCAGGCTCGACCTCATTGCCGTTATCATCTTCATACCAGCAGCGGTCAATCTTTATCTCACGTCCGGTTCTGTCCTTGTAAGAGAAGCCGTTAAGGTCAACGAACATACGGTCTTCGTCAGTCGAAACATCGGTACCGTTCTCGTTCACGAAATCAAGAACGACATCGCCTTTTTCATCAAGAGCATTGAAATCATCCCAGTTGCGAATGACAATCTCCAGTTTCTTCCCTTCATGTAGGATGAAGCGTTTGAGCTTCTTGCCATTCTTGAATCCTACAGGATGCAGATTCACAAAGAAATAGATGATAGCGGCGAGGAAGTTCTCAGCCGAGTTGGTAAAGAAAGCCTCCGAGCCACCTTTCTTCTCACCGCCTCCCTTGTTGAGAGAGGCAAGCAGTGTCGCAGCGGTCTCCGAAGCAGCCGCGAGGTCTGGAATATACTTGCGCTGGATAGGATTAATCCGATTGGAATACTCTACATCCGTGAAGTTTACGATACGGAAACCGCAATCATTCGGTAACTTACCATTCTTCCTGTTCTTGCAATACTGATAAAAAAGCGTCTTGGCAAGTGTCGGAAACTTATAGTCATATACCATCATTGCAAATCCCTTTGCCGAGTGCTGGCGGATAAAGGGATCAATGATGCCAAATGACTTACCTGAACCCGGTGTTCCCAGCACGATCGAGCCACGAAAAGGATTTATGATGTTTATAAAACCGTTGTGCATCCGGCGTTTATAGTAATAGAGCATGGGAATATTGACCGAGTAAGGAGTCTCGACTTTCTTCTCAGACTGTTCAAAGGATTCGTTCTCGAAGTTGAAGCGGTCTTCACCAACCTTGTGGTTGTAATACTTGGCGATACCGTCAAGACCTTGATGAACGAGCATGGTTCCTACGACAGAACAGGTAGCATAAAGGATTCTGTTTGCCGGGAAGCCGAATATGGACATGCCCCAGGTTCCCTGATGGAATATGAAGCACACCCCGACAAGGGTCAATCCTGCAAGCACAGGATAGATGACCATTGTCTTGAGATTGAACTTCAAGGCTTTCTTTGCCTTTGTTCCGATGCACACGATGCAGATACAGACAAGCTCTATGGTCTTGCACCCGGCAACAGAACTGAACACCTTGAAGCGTGCGAGGAGATCGAGGATGAACTGCGTGATACGGTTGTCGGCCGTAACAGGCAGATTCATCACAATCTCTATGATAAGGAAAATGTAGATACAGCTTCGGAAGTAGTTATACATCTGTTGCTGTTCCTTGGTCTCTTCAAAAGCCATAGATTATATACGTTAGAAAGGTATCTTCAATCCGATAAGCAGACCGTTCCTGAACGTGTCGCCATGGATAAAGTTGACATTGTTCTTCTGGATCAGAGAGAACTCCCATCCGTTCTGAAAGACATAGTTGTATTCAAAACCTCCCTCGATGCCGAGAAAGAAATTTCTTTCGGTGGCGCCAAACTCCGGCCCGAAACGGAAACGGAGCATACCGTTCTTGTATCTTACAAGACGATGCTTGTAAAGTATACCTCCGTCCCAATAATATCCTTTCCAGAACTGCCCGTCACCTGATTTCCAATGGTTGCCGATTTCGCCGAACAGCTCCACGGCATTGCCGTAGGTAAACGAATGCTCATAACCGACAGTGGCGTTCAGAGTGGAGGGGAAAAGGAAGCCGGCATTGACGGTGAGTTTTCCCTGTGCGGATGCGCCGAGCGATACGACGGTACATACCAGTGCTATAAGAATCTTCTTCATGGCTTACTTGTATATATGGGGCTGATATGTGAAAGGAAGTTTCTTGAGGATGTCCGAGTCAAAGCCGTCGGCATTGAGAATATCCTCATACTCGATGGTCAGCGTGATGACGCGACCGCTTATCTGGTTCTCCGAGATTTCAAGACGAAGCACCTTCTCGTCGGGGAATGTCAGCTTGGGTATGACAAGTACATTGCGATAGTTCTTCTTGAATTTCTTGGCAACGTTCAGAGAGTATGCCGGAGTAAGCTCGATGGTCTGCGAGTTTGTAGCCTTGACCTCCTTCTTGTCCGTGAGCTTGATGCGCAGTTCCTCAATGTCGTAAGGTATCTTTGTCTTGTTCTGGAGAGAATAGTCGATAAAGAAGTAATCGCCGATAGAGTATATATTGTTGACAATCGCCTTCATTCCGTGAGCCTTTGACACGACCTGATTGTACTTGCGGTCGCTGCCATAGACAGCCCATGCGTAGCGGGCCATTTCAGCCTCCGGCATTGACACCTCCGGATTGACGTATGACTCCGTGTGGGAGTAAGGCACATGATGGATAGAAGCTGCACGGGCAGGCGTGTGAGTGAAGATGATGTCATACTGAGCCATGTGGCGCTCGCCGATGAGAGTGAGCGTAGCCATAAGTTCGTTCTCACGATAGTATGTCTGAATGGAATCGTTGTCGATATAGGGCTTGATGCGGACGATGTTGTCTGCACACTGGTTGCCGATGAGTTTGGTGGTAGAGATGTCCACCATCTTGATGTTCTCAGGCATGATGATGTGGGTGGTCACTTCGTCGTTGACGTAGATCTTCTCCTTTGCTGACGCGGTGCCGACGATGCCCAAGGCACAGACTACGGCTAAAAGAATTTTCGATTTCATAATGTATCTGTTTTCCGATTTGTAAGTTGTCTGAATTGTAAGTTTGATTATTTGTACGTTAGCTTTATAGTAATATAGTTTACCTATTTATTTACTTATCGAGCTTCATCAGAGTTGATGAGATAAACGATTGTGTTATATTTGATTTTCGCTCTATTCTTGCGGATATTGGCGGCTACGGCAGAGGTGGCAGAGTTGTACATATTCTGCAACGCCTGGAGAGCGATAGCCTCGCCCGATATGCCGGAACCATATCCGTTTTCGGACTCAAAACTGATGTTCTGCTGGACGGTGCTTGCACCCGCTTCTTTCATGAAGTCACGGAAAGCGGATTCCGGAACATAGAAGCCCTCCATGCCGTCATTGTCGAATACCGAAAGGTTCACGTTGATGAACTTGCCACCGATAAGTATGCTGGTGATAGTGGCGCGGACACGCTGCTGACCAAAGCCGGTAACAGTGCCATACAGGTAGGTTCCCTTTTTGAGCTTGGTGCCGTTGACCGTCACATTGTCGAGCAACTTGAAACGGAGGCGAGTGCCTTCATGTGCTTTGGTAGTCTTGTCGATCATCGCACGGATAAGGGAGGCGTCCACTGCTTCGGATTCAGCACCAACCGTGTTGAACTTGTCGGCATTGGTCTCGGGAGACTTGATAACGAGCTTCGGGCGGTTACGTTCCTTCTCCTCCTGTTTTGCTCTTGCAATAGAGTCGGCACGTTGTTTTCTCAATGCTTCCTCCGGGTCAGGCTGTCCGATACCGAGACCGGCTTCGATTGCCTTCTGACGTTCATAACTGCGCTGCTGAATCTCCTCCAGTTCGCGGGCGAAATTGTCCTGCGAGGAATAGCCGTCTCTCGAACCTCCATTATATGAACTGGAATATGGATCATCATAGGCGTAGGAGTTGATATGTCGCCTTGACTCGGCAAGAGAGCGTTCAAGTTCTTCAAGTTCCTGCTGCTGTCGGAGACGTTCCGCTTCGGCGGCATCGAGTCGGTTGAGTTCTTCTTCGGAATAGCCGTGTTCCAGTTCCTCGGAATCTGTTTTCTCTTCTCCGAGGGCTCCTACGGCGGTGAAAGCGTCCTCGTCCCCGAAACGTCGGGACATCTCGTACATCTTGTCCCCGGCTTCCTCCGCATTAGCCGCCGGCAGTTCGGTGTTGATGCGGTCTGTGGCGACTTTCTTCTCTTCCTCACCGCTGCCTCCGAAGGTCTGCATGACGAAATATATCAGCGCACAGACAGGGACGAAGATGACCACCGGGAAGATATACTTCGGTTGTTTGAAATTGATTTTAGTCATTATCGTTTTGTTTTAGTGATTTCACAATGTTTTCAAGCTGGTTGTATCGGCGGATGATACCTATGGAATCCTCGTGTGATTTTGCAGGGATGGCAATCATCGAGTCGAGCTCATGTCTTATGGACTGACCTTTGGTTGTCATATCGAGAATGGTCTTGCGGTGAGTCTCCTTGTTAGCCTGAATTGTGCGGAATCCGTTGAAGATAGGCTCAACGTTGGCAATCATGTTGACATTCGGTTCCTTCATCTCGGCTCTCATTCCGGCAAACATCATGTCACCTAAGAGTATCATCAGAAGGGATCCGACAACATAGATGAAGGTCCTTTTGGGATGCCTTGCGGCCCATCTGTTAGCCATGCGGATTCTCGCGGCAAGTCGATAGCGTGAGCCTATGGCTCCCATCTTCGGTTTCAGCCATGTGTGGATGACGTTATTAGTTTTCAGGCGGCTGTCACGGATAGTCCTATTTAATGATTTCACAGTCAGATATTGTTAGTAGTCAAGGTCTTTGTTCTCAATGGTTCTCCATCCGGTTATCATCAGACCGTGGGGATTATTCTGGGTCCTCGGAACATTCTCAATGTAACCGGTAGTCACCATAGAGCGTTTCAGGTCGCGTGTCCTGCGCTTGATCAGTTGGGTCCCATAGTAGGTGAACTTACGTTCATGCTCGTCGAAATTGATGGAGTCGCACATAATCGTGCAAACAGCCGACGATGATATGATGTCCGAGTAAAAGCCGTTCTCATCGAGAGCTTGTTTCTGTTTTAGTGCCGTTCCGTCAGCCATATACATAGCCTTGCCGACAGTCCACTTGATATAGTCGTTGTCGGGAGGCAGGTTAAAGAAATACTGGTGGAACAACTGTATATGCGCCCGGGCTTCCATTGTGAAGTTGGCTTCAAGCTGCGCTCTCTGTGCGAGGAAAGGGATATCCCCGTCGAGTACATATATCTGCTGACGCTCCTTGTTCACAAGGGCGATGCAGCTCCAGACGGTGAACCCGCAGATGAGGACGCAACCACCGATGGTTGCGAACACCGTCATCATTGCGAGTTTCGTCTTCTGTGCTAAAGATTGGATAAGCATTATTGTAGTTATTACGAATTATTGTCCGTGTCGAAATTGTGTTTGAGGTTGTTCTCGCCAATCTTGCCGAGAGTTCCGGCAACAGAGCTGCCGCCGCTGAGTGCCATGCCGGCCGCAGAACCCACAGCCGAGCCTGCTGTCATGGCTGCACCCATTGACCATGCACCTGCCGAAGAGGCGACACCGCTGCTTACACCGCCGGGGATGAGCCATGAGGCGACCTCCGGAACAAAACGGATGATATACGCTCCCACGAGCATACCCATGGCATACATACAGTTGGAGCCGATGCCCTGAAGACCGAGCGCCCCGATCTGAGACCATGAGTTCACAGAGCCTGTCAAAAGGTGATTGTAGGCGATAAGATCTTGCTGTAGATTATAGAGGAGAATGAAGTCGATGTAGTACAGACACATATAGGTCACGAATCCCCACAACGTAAGGGATAGATACTTCGACATCCATTGGCTCCAAGCCGAGTTCCAGGGTGGCGCCAGTGACAGAGCGAACATTATCGGGCAGAATATCATCATTATGGCGAGGAAAATCCGTTGCGCCACAAGTATTCCGTAATACGACATCTGAAATATAAGCTCTCCGATAAAGCGTATAATGTCGTTTACCCATTCGCTGACCTTTGTCTCGGCGGCGACTGCGGCACGCTGTGCATAGTTGTTGATTGTGTTGCCAAGGTTCTCGACATTATAGATAAGCTTGTCCCACCAGTTTGCGTCCTCTCCGATAGCGGCAACCTGCTGTGCGGTTGCGATAGAGTCTTGTACGGCCCGCAGACGGTCAAGATACTCGCTCTGTTTCTGAGCCACTTTCAGCTCAAATGCTGCGACCTCCTTGTTCTTTGATTTCGCCATAGCCTTTGTAGCCGCCTCCAGACCCTTGCCGGGAGTCTGTAATGCCGAGCAGATCCATGAGGAACAGGATATACAGATTGATATGCCGACAATGCGGAGCAGCTTCATCACGTCCATGCCACGCCTGCCGAGCATCATCATCCAACATTCGTATGAGCCGACACACAGCGCGAGGCACAGACCGATAATGCGGGCAAGCCCCACGGCATCGCCCAATACCGCGACATTGGGAAAGGTCTCCATGGCGACAAGGAGCTTGTCAAGGCTCTCGTCGATAGAGGGAAGCCCCATTGTGCAGAGTATGCTTAATAAAGTCATTGATTCAGAATTTATAAGTTAGTGATGAGTTGTCGTTTAATAATGTGTCGCAGCCACGGCGCACAGGTGGGCTGTCCGGCTGACAATCTCGCCCATCTTCTCCTTGGCTTCCTCGTATGCCTGACGGCGTTTGGCGTTCTCCAGCTCGTAGCCGACACCCGTCTTGTGGATATAGGCGATGTCGGCGCAAATCAACTCGTTCTGCCTGCTGATTTCATCGACCTGATATTTCAGTTTGCCGTCACTTTTCTGTAGGCAATACAGAAGACCGTCGGTGATACAGTCCTGCATACGGTTGAAGTCATCCTTGTATGAGGCGTAGGTCACATCGACCATACGGTCAGCTTCACGTGCGACTTCCTCCTTGTAAAGCTCCTCGATATGGGCGCGTTCCTTTTCTACCTGCGAGAGCTTCTGCCTCTGAGTCTCCTCGGCGGTCACCCTGACAGGCATGATACGCTTGACGTTGGATTTCTCCTCCTTGAACCGGACACGGTAGCCGGACTTGAAGCCGGCCCACTTCCAGTACATTTCGGCACCGGAATAATTCTTGTGCAGGAAATAGTAGTACCAGTCGGGAGCGAAATCCCACGGGCCGTTCTCCATTGAGCGCCACTGTTTCTCCTTTTGGTCATCGTGGATTTTCGGAGTCTTGGCGAAAACTGTCATCGGCATTGCCAACATGGCGGCGCCGGCTAATAATGTTGCGATGTGTCTAATTCTCATATCCTTTGTTCCATTTATTGATTACGATTTTCACAATCTCATCCTTTACCTCGGATGTCAGTATTTCCCAGATGTAGTCGGGCTTCCAGCCACATTCGGTCACGAGATAGCAGTAGAGATTGGCATTGTCGATGATATACCGTGCGTTGTCTATCGAGCGTTTGAGAGTAAGCACAAGGTCAAGTTTCTCATCCATCGACGCTTTCATCAGGTTGATGCCGGAGGCGGCGACAGCGGCATAGAGGTTGTAGCAGTGCTTTATCTCACGGGATATTGCGACATTGGCGTCTGTATAGTACCATGCCACAAAGGGCTTCGCCTTGACGTGCTTGAAAGTATTGACCGTAAAATCCTTGTACTCTTTCGACAGAAGATAGAGTGAGCTTGCGGTGGATGATATAGCCCCGGCAAGCACCACGCATGAATATGCGTTGTTGAGTTTTGAGTCGAGAGTAGTGCGGACATCGTTGAATTTCTTTGCGCCCTTGGTCACAATCGACTGTTCCCCGAAGCTGGTGGCGACACGTGTCAGTGCCTGGTCTTCATCTTTCTTCACACACTTGTGCAAAGCCATAAGAGCCTCGAATGTGGGCAGGTCTCTGGGGAAATCAAATGCGGAAGCACTGAGTGGCAGAGCGACTGCCACAACCGCCGGAATTATTATTTTGTAGATTCGTCCCATCAGAAACCCCATTTGAATTGATTTATGGCATCGAGTCTGTCATAGTCAATCTGCAAGTCCTTGATGTCATGCAGTCTGTTCCACTGGTAAGCGAGAGTGGTGGCATAGTTCGACATGACCATGACATTCGCCCAACCCTCCGGGTCGATTGCAAAGAACATGTCGTTCATGGTGGCATACTGTGCCATAGCCATCATACCCTGAATCTTGTAGCGTATCTCCATAAGGTCTGTGTAGATCTTGTTGGCTACGGTCAGACGCTCATAGCGGTCAAGGAAGTTGTAGCCGTCGCTCGTGGTCTCAGCGGTAGCCTGACCTTTGAGCGGATTTAGTATCTTGGCATTGTTGACAATATTTACGAAATCGGCGACAAGCTGCTGTGTCTGCGTTACAATGTTGGCGAGTTCATTGAGACAGAGAACCTTGTTGGCGAACTTGGCTTTGTTGACCACCTTGACAAGCTCCGGAACATCCTTTACAATGTCAATGGCACAGCGTCCTATCTCAATATAGTATTTGCTCTCTGTGCCGAAGCCGGAGACATTCTCCATCGTCACCTTGTAGAGTTCCTTGATGGTCGCCATGCTCACGGTGTACTGTTGCAGTTTGTTCTGCTTGGCAGATATTGAGTCCAGACGCTTGTTGTGCTGGTCTTCGATGGCTTTCTGTGAGGCTGTATTGCCGGCAACCTGACTGATGCAGTAAGGGTCAATCACCACACGCCACTGTGCCGAGGCGATTCCGGTGGTCGAAGCGACTGCTAATAGTGCGATTATATATCTGAGTTTTACCATAGCGACATTACTTTCTGATGTTGGTTGACTTTTCTTGCGAAATCGAGATACTTGGAGATACCGGTTTTCTTGCGGTCAATCTCAATATGTGTGATTGCCTCCTGCATGGTGCCGTAGTGACGGAGATAGATTTTCAACGCCTCCTTCTCGGCTCGCTCGGTGGTGTATGCCCAGTAACATTCGGGCGGCTCCTCGACACCATACACATCCGAGTTCTGACCACGACATATCCATACCTCCTTGAAATAATTGCGGTTGTCATGGTTGTTCAGGGCATTGATGGTGAAGATCTGCTGACGCTGAATCGGGGTAAGGCCGAGAATGGCGGCAATATCCTCATATCTGTCCTTGAACTTTGTCTGGTCGAGAAGTATCTTCACGTCCGAGTTGTTGATGATAGCCTCCTTCACAATCGGGGAGTCAATCACGTCGTTAAGTTCCTGAGTGACAACACCTGCCATGCCGTGGAACTTTCGGACGGTCTTATACAAATATTTTATATATTCTGCCATGGTAGGCGATGCAATCGCTTTCCATGCTTCCTCGATTATGAGAGCCTTGCGACCTTTCTTGATACGCATTTTCTGGAGGAACACGTCCATGATGATCAGCACCACGATAGGGAAAAGAACCGGGTCATCCTTAATCTTGTCAATCTCGAAGACGATAAACTTCTCGTCAAAAAGATTTACATCAAGGTCGGAGTTGAGTGTCATCTCCAGTTCTCCGCCACGATAGAACTGCTTGAGGATGGCGGCGAAGTCCCGTATGTCAAACTTGATTTTCTCTAACGAGGTAATCTGAGGTATGCGCTCCAAGGCAAACTCATAGTAGGAGTTGAAAGAGAGACCGTTCACTTTGAGCCGGCGTTTCTGCTCCTCCATATGGTCGATCTGCTTGTCAATCTTCATCAGCATGGAGTTCTCGTATAGCTCCTTCTTGTAGAGTTCAAGTTTGGCTGCCGCCTTCTGCTTCTCGGATTCGGTGGTAGCCTTGTCGGTCAGCATGGCACGGAACGCCCGGCACTGACGGAGTATGCGGTTACGTCTTTCCTCGGCAGGAATGACAAGGGCGTGACTCTCTATTTTGGGAAACTCGCGGTTAATCTGCTCCTCGATGTCCTCCATCTCATGGGCGAACTTCTCATAGTCATTCTCCATCTTGGCTGCGACAAGCAACTTTTGACGGAGACCGTCGCGCTCTTCATCGGTGAACCTGTCAAACGGATGAAAGTATGCATCGTAGTATTCCACGATTGTCTGGTTGACAAGCATATCCTCGATTTTGGAGGGTAGCTCGTTGCCTTTGAAAATCAGGAATATCAGGGATTTGAGAAAGTTCTTCTTCTCACCGAAATTGAGGTCATATTCCTCACGTGTGACCTTAAACGGATTCATGGAGATAGGCTTTTCCTTGGAGTAGCTGATATATGTGCCGCCGAAGTATCCGCATATACCCTCGTAAGAGTCTCCGGTATCGACCATAACCACGTCAGTATTCTGTTCAAGAAGCTGACGCACTACGCTGTTCATGTGGAAGCGGTTAAATTGTTATGTATCAGTGTTTAATAGTATTAAACGGTACGTCCGAGAACCAAAAATCCTATGTGTGGGCTAAAAATGACGTGCCGTAATCGAAGAAAGTGTGTTTCAGTGCGTTAGGTAGTGTTGATGCAATATTACGGAAACTTTGTCAAAGAGTGGTATCTCTTAACTATTTTATATTTTACTTTACAATCTTTAACCGTGTATTTGGGGCTGTTTTTTGCTATTGGTACTTCCAAAATGGCTATCCGCACTTGTCAGCGTATCAAAATCGGGTCGAGGGGTTTCCCCTTGCAAGGGTGTTTTAGACGGTATGAAGCAACGCGAATGTCCGACAAAAACACATCTTGCAGTAGCTATTCAAAAACGAATCAGGAAGTACAGAGAAAAAGTATAAATGAAAAGTCTCTATGGGAAAACAATCGGTTTTGTTGCAATGTTGTAAATCGTAGATGATCATCTTAACCAACTTGCTTATGGCACGAATAATGAGAAATCATTTTACATCAAAGGCTATTCAAAAATCGAATGGCAAACTTCGCTATGTAGTTTTCATCGCAATATCATCGCTATTAATTTCGTTTTCAGCTTGCCGTACATTAAGAATGAACACTTTTTCAAGCAATAATAAAGAAGCTAATGACAGCATCCTTATTTCAGGAACTGTAATAGATGCAATTACGCATCTTCCTTTGAATGGAGCTTTTGAATTGATTAATGGAGATGCAAAAGGCACTTTTAGCGACAGCACAGGTTATTTCACTCTCAAGGCACTCAATACAGACACCATTCATATTAGCTATATAGGTTTCAAGACAAAAAGGATTTCAGCATCCGATTTAACTGCTGGTCCAACAATTGCCCTTGACACGATTAACACAGTATTAATCGGAAATCCCGTTGTAAGAATAAAACCAACTATGGATCTGCAATGGCTATATTATGAAAATGGTCCCGAACCCTTTATCTATGTAAATGGCGAATGGTATCCGTGGTTTGGGAAATACAATCTTGATGATATTCCTTATGATAAAATCATTGATTTGAAAGTTAAGGATGATGATTACGGAAATCGCGCTGTATTTGTTGAATACCCCGGCGAAATAGCGGATTCAATCAAAAATACTAAATTGGATTATTTTATCAATACCGATCCTGTCGTCTTATTTGGTGGGAAAGGCAATGATGCGGATATGATAAAGTATATACAAGAAAACCAAGTGATTCCTGATGGAGCAAAAGAAAGAGTCGTTGTCAGATTCTTCATCAATCCTGATGGATCGGTTTCTGATGCATCAATAATTAAAGCGGCAAAGAATGAGGCTATCAACAAAGACGCTATCCAATTGGTGAATAGCCTTCCAAAATTCAAAGTAATTTACCTTACTCCTCAAAGGACTCCAATCTATCGTGCTTTACCAATAGTCTATAATGATACATCTAAAATTACCCTTAAATAATATGTTATAGGGTTATTTGGTTAGGATTCTATCACTAAAATGAATCCAATCCTTATTTGAGAGTGGAGGAAACCCTTGATGCGGATGTAACAATAGTGACCTACGCATATGCGTGAGAACCACTATGCCGATCCTTGTCCAATCTGAAAAATTCCTACGTTTCAAGTTTAAGATAAGCATAACACTTATTAGTTTACCAACATGTCAAGGATTGAAGAAAGTCAATACTACTACAAGAAAAGAGTTGGATTCCAAGTATCTTCAAGCCATAAAATGAGATGGTTACAGCCGCAAGGTACAATAGGGGAACAAAAGACCTTATTTATTGTAGAAATGAGCTATCAATGAGATAATGGGCTTTAACGCACTGCGAAAGTACGGTAAAGCCCACTATGCGGAAAAACGTAAAGTTAATGTTCGTAGATACCCATTGAAATAGACCATTTAGCATCGGCAGGAATACGGCGGACAAGAATTGCACTACGCAAGTATGTGAAATTCTCAATTTCGCCGTCCACATATTCCGAGTCCTTAATACGGTCATAAGTGGTGTTGAATTGATAGCGTTCTTCCCAATTATCGTAACACCAACTGTACTGATATGTGACAATATCACCTAAGATAAGTTGATATACAATAACAAGAGAATACTCATAGAAGTTTATGTTAGCTCTCACAAAATCTTCGGTGCTGAAATACTTGTCATCGGGCAATTCATCTATTGAATTGACAATAAATAATTTATCCTTGTATTCGGTAAAGTCTTTGAGTTCCGACAATTTTACAGGCATAGTTTGTGTATTGAATTGTCGATGAATAGTAAGTGGCGTATATTCAGGTTCTCTGTCCTCTTTGTTGCAAGATGTCAATAAAGCAATAGAGAGCAGGATAATGATGTTGAGTATTTGCTTCATAGTGAGTTGTTGCTGTTCATAACAGTAACGGCATAACTCGTTAAATATTGCGGTTCTTATGCTCAAAAGAAGTATCCCGAGGCTTCTTTGCGTTGAGGAACATTGTGGCGCAAACAATCGGACGGTGTTGGAGTTGTGCCATTTTAGGAGGCAGAGAGGATCTGCAACCTGACTTGGAGGGAAGATGATTCACGGCTGCGCGATACGTTCAGCTCCAATAGCCTTTTTTGTATTGATAAATCAGTTGTCAGAAATTTAGTGCAAGGCTTAAAGCAGGCGTATAATCAATTCTATTTGAAATTGAGGGAGTATTGATAGATGAAACGCCCACATTCAGAGCCATTTTTTTAGCTTTATTCCGATAATGATATGCAGAGATCAGTATTGGAATACTTGAAAGTGTAAGAACTCCGCCGCCGACAGATAAGGCAGTAGCAGTTGCACTGTGCTTCCCTGTTAAAGAACTTTCAAATAGAAATGTTATAACACCGGCACTTAAGGTTGCCATACCAACACCAAATGTAGTCCATCCGACCGCGCGAAGGGCAGTATATTTGCCCCATTCCTGCGTTTTTTTATAATCGAATGTCATTGCTGAATTTCCGGCATATTCTGAACTCGTAGTATAAGTTGGCATCACAGAAAATTCATCTGCTAAATTTGTTGCATTTTCTGCACTTAACTCAGTTATTGATATTGGTTTTTCTTGTGATGTATCAAGTGCAAGATTAATTTCGGCTTGTGAGTATGCACAAAACGAAGTAATAAAGATGCTTAATAAAATAAAGATATATCGTTTCATTTTATGTGTGTATTTAACATTGATAGGCACAAAACTACACATAATCAGCATAATAACATAATTACAATGCGTAATAAGGCATGATTTAACACTATCAATGATATTTTTGCTAAATTTGCTATAATACAGTTGGAAATAGGTTAACAAGTGCAAATATCATTGATACTTACCGCCATATCGCCACCGTATTGTGGCTATTTTATTTTGCGAGCCTTGAACCTATATCTTCTGCTGTCTTGTGATGGATAAAGTACCGGGTCTTGAGGCGCAGAAGTTACCCACAATTCATTTGGCGTGAGTTTTTCTATCAGCCAATATCCTTCAATATAGCCAGCCATACAAATTACTGAAAAGTTCTCAGTAGTGAACGTCCATTGGAAATAGCCGATACCATCTTTTTTATCGCGGTCAAGCCATGACCCATTAGCAAACCACCCTTTGCCGGAACGTTCAAACCTATATATGTCCGTTTCTGCCTCATACGTTTCCTCACCAAGACTGCCGTAATCAGCCCACACCATTAGCCATTCCACATCTGTGAGCATGGCAACAGTGCCTTGTTGACCCTCATCAAGATAGCCGGATTTTCCTTCACACGATGACAATGTCATCAACATGGATAGTAATAAGGCGGATAATATGGTTCTCATTCTGTAAATGAGACGGAGAGCGTTCCGTCACCGACAAGATTCATGCCTTTGACTGAGAGCCAATCGGAATTGCCATTATTTGTAATGATATAAGAATGGCTTGGTTGGGGAGTATTTAATCCGGCAACAACCAATATCCCGGCATCAGGATTTGAGGTATCACCCAAAGAAATCTGATACAGATAGAATTTTGATGAACTGTTGGCTGACACATTCATGGTTACATATCGAGGTGCAAAAAACTGTCTGGCATCGTTTCGTTCCGAAGTCACTATCATTTGAGCAAGTGGTGTCACGTTTCTTGAAGGCACAGCCAACTTTTCAACCTTAAAGTTATCAGATGAACCCCCTTCAATCAGTTTATCTGACGAATAAGTAGAATAGATGATAGCTGTTGATATGCCGGACTGCTTTATAGATCGGATCATTACGTTGACATCCTCCATTTCTCGGCTGAACTTGTCACGGTTTACGAAACTGACCATCATTAGTTCTTCCCGGCTACGGTTGACTACATAATCGGAGGCATTGATTTTCTTATCGGATTGATGAAAAACGCACCTGTGGCGTTATCTACATCTACAAACTGTGCCAAAATCTCAGCATCGGTTTCATATGCACGGATTGGCGATGGCTCGTTAAAAAACGTACTGTCATCGCGGCATGAAGTTACAAGCAGTCCAACCAACAATGACAATGAAAACAAAATCTTTTTCATATGTTCCTACAATTCTCCATTTGGCTCATGGGAGAGAGTTAAGTTATAATGCAGAAACGTGAGCCAACTATGCCACGTCTTAAGTGAAGGTCGTAGGAAACCATTTGAGCAGATGTAACAATAGCAGCCCACGCTATACGCGTGAGAACCACTATGCTATCCTTGCTCGATTGAAAATTTCCTACGTTTTCACTTACAAGATACGCATAACGTTTCTTCTTTTTCCGAAATGTCTTGATAGTCCGAGGACTACCATATGCAAAGTTAATCAGAATATTTGAGATTTAGCCTGTGGAGGAACATAAAAATGAGTGTGATTTATTGAAAAGGTACAAATTTAACATTTCACCGCCTCATACCTCTGCGTTGTGGCTGTTCAAGATCCTCCATGACAGCAGGGAAAGAAGAAGTGAGGCGGTCGAGTTCCTTGCAGCCCTTGTCAAATTCCTTGTCGGTCAGAAACGGTCGGGCGAACACCTTGACAAAATGGGCGTTTGATTTCGGATTATCACGATCGAGTGCGAGCCATGACACAATCGCCTCCTTATGCTCGCGTGTGAAAGTCTTGTATGCCAAAACCCTTGCGAACTGAATGAGGGCGCGGACAGCCTTTTCAAGTTTATCGCCGAGCAACCGCAACATCGCCTCCATCTGAGCAAGCAGCGTGTCTTTCTCACGCTTCAGATTGTCTATGATATGGCGGTTGTTACTCTCCAGCTCGCGGTATCGGGCGGAGAGGTTCTGCAACTTGACTTGGAGGGAAGATAATTCACGGCTGTGCGATGCGTTCAGCTCCCGGATTTCGGTCAGATGTTCCTCGGTCTTTTCCTCGATGGTCTGACGCACCTGCCTCTGCACCATCATCGGGATTTTAGCCACCTGTGCCTCCATCTTAGCCACGGCAAACTGCATATCCTTGTTCTCGGCTGTCAGCCGGGCGTTCTCTTTCTCAATCTCCGCATATTTACCTTTGCCGAAAAGATTTGCCACACCGCTCATGAGTGCGCTGCCGCTCTCTTCGTCAAGAGCCTTTTTCTTCTCCTTGCGCTGTTGTTCAAGTTCTTCGATAGACTTCTCAGCAGCCATCGCCTGCAATTCAAGTTGCTCGTTACGGCTTTCAAGCACGGCGTTCTCAGCCGTGAGCCGTTGGTTGTTCTCTCGCGCTTTCCGCTCCTTGTACTCTATGGCACTCAGCCCCTCTATGCCGGAGTCCTCTTTGGGAGTGCCGCGTTCCATGCCGAGGCTTTCGGCAAGCACTGTCTGCATTTCCTTACAGTCGTTGGCATCGAGTTTGACGCTCTTTCCTGTCTCGTGGTTCATCCAATCGACAATGATGTGGGCGTGATGGTTCGGCAGCAGATCATCGGTCAGAGGGTCGGCATGACCCTCGTCATGGTGGAGGTCGATGCTTATGACGGAGATACCCTTGTCGGCGAGCCATTTCACGAACAGGTCAAAATCCTCTATGCGCGTGTCCGGCTTGATGGGAGGGCAACCCTCGCGGATAGCCGAACTGCCCGACCGCTTCCGCTTCTTTCCTGTCTTGCGGTCGGTGTACTCCACATCCTTGCATTGCATGGCGCGTCCGGTCTTTTGCTTGACAAGCACCTTGAGGTCTTCAAGCAGCTCCGGCAGAGGCTTTGTGTAGGACGGACTGCGCCACGTCACATTGAGGTGGCGGTGTTCGTCCCAGAAGTATGTCTGCCCGAACTTTCGGACAACAGCCTCGCAGTAGGCTCTGTCGCGGCGGTTGTGCGCCTCGGCAGTGCCTACGTTGCAGGGCTTGAATTTAATTCCGGTTTTCATAATCCGTAAGGGAAAAGAGTGTTTCAATATCGCGGGTTCTCAGACGAAGGGTCTGAGCGAGAGGTGGCGGAGAGGGGTCATCTCTGCCGATGGGTTCTTAGGGGTGAACGCCCTAAGCGGTGGGTGCAGGGAGAGGGTCACTCCCTGCTTGGGGTTCGCAGGGGCAACGCGCCCTGTGCGGGTCAAGGGCAGAGCCATTGCGGGTTCTTAGGGCAGAGCCATAAGCCCCTCGGGAGAGCCCACAACTACGGGAGCGAAGCGGAGTAGTTATAGTGGGCTATAACAAGGGCAAGCCCTGTCAGTCTCCACCCTCAAAGACCGCCCCTCGGCTTGCGGCGTTTCGACTCTTTCAGCTTCAGCAGATGTCGGTCGTAGGCATCGCGGTTTTCATCTGAACGGAAGTCGATGTCGGCTTTGCCTCCGCTCTTAATCCATGCCAAAAGTTCATCCTTGAAGAAATAGAGTTTGTTGCCGCGCTTGCTGAACGGTATCGCCTTTTGACTTGTCAGCGAGTAGATAGTGCCGACAGTCTTGCCGAGCAGTTCGCTCGCTTCCCTTATGTCAAGGACAGTGTATTGGTCGGCTTCCTCCTGCGGCGCGCTTATGAGCCTGTCAAGTTTCTCCATGACGGTATCCACCTTACGCATGAGGCTCGCCACATAGTATGGCAGACGGTCAAATGATGGCATCGTGTTATCGGATGATGTGTTGTCGTGAGCGACCGATACCGCGATACTGCGGTGTGTGTTGTCCTGTGTATTGCTTGAAGATTGCATATCTTTATATCTATATGATTGTATTTCTTGATGTCTTTATCTGATTATATCTCCATGCCATGAAGCGATGATGATTGTATCACTTACTCCAATGTTATCTTGTTAGCCGCCTCGCGTTTGAGTTCACTTACGACATCGGCATATACCTGTGTTGTGGTCACGTTGGTATGCGTGAGCATCTTCGACACGGTGTAGATGTCGGTGCCGGAGGCTATCTGCAAGGTGGCGAAAGTGTGCCGGAAGCAGTGGAAAGTGATATGCTTGGTGATACCTGCCGCCGCTATCCAGTCTTTCAGATATACAGGGCAGAGGCTTTTCGCCATACCTTTGAACACCTGCCCTGTGCCACGTTCTCCGCACAGCTTCAATGCCTCGTCACTCAAAGGCAGTGTCGCTTCGGTCTTGGTCTTCTGCGTTGTCAGACGCAGACACCAGCCACCGTCGGGAGCCTTGCAGATGTTCTCCCAACGCAGGGCTATGATGTCACTAATGCGCAGTCCTGTGAGGCAGGAGAAAAGCGATGCCGCCTTGAACACCTCATGCTTGCAGGGAGTGGCAGCGAGGCGTTTCAGCTCCTCATGGGTCAGAAATTCTTTCTTGGTCTTTTCCTCCTTTGCAGGTTTCAGAAAAGGAATGATGTTGTCTTTGAGGCGTCCGGCTGCAACGGCACGGCGGATCACGGCTATCAGTTTGCCGAAATTGTTGTTGGCAGTCGAGGCTTTCATCGTTCCTCCCGATGGCGTTTTCAATTTCAGCATATGGGTCAGAAAACCCTGGCAAAACTCCACGGTTATATCATCGAAGCAGCACTCTCCTTTGGCATAGTTGCAGAAATGCTTGAAAGCATTTTCCCAATTACGGTAGTTGGTGCTCTCGTTCATCGCCTCGCGGAAGTATTCGATGAAGCTCTCGCGCCCTTTGGTGTGGTCGATGAAGCCGAAGTCTTGGTTGATGATGGACTGTATGCGCTGACAGCGTATCAGCTCGGCATTTTGCAGCATACTCTTGTTGTACTGCACCTCGAATTTCTCTTTCGGGTGAGCATAGATATAGATACCGAGGTATTCGCGTCGGCTCAGTTTTCCGGTTCTCGGATTTCGTATAGCCGGATAAAAGTCAAGATAGAGTGACAGCTGACCGTTCTTGATTGGTCGCTTCCTCACGGTGACTTTGGTACAAAGGTTTGTCATATTCTAAAAATTTTTATTCGTTTCTGATTTCGGCGCACTAACCACGCCCTTTCTTTGTCGAAGTGCTACCGTCCTCCGCTTTCTTCCTCGCCTCGTCCCAATCCGCTTTCAGATAGTACATCCGGCGGTTATACATTTTCTTCATTCTCACGCCGTGGGTCATGGCGAAGCGGCGTACCTGCGTCTTGCCGATACCGTATTTCTTCATGAGGTCGAAGCATGAGTACCAATCTTCCGATAGGTCTTTGCCGAGGCGTTCAACCTCCGAAGCCATAGCCTCCTCCACCGCCTTTCGGGGGAAGCACTTGTGACCATCCATCTTCACGCACGGTATGGAGTAGCGCATACGCAGGTTGTAGAACCTACCGTAAGTGTAGCTGTATTTCTTGCAGATTTCCTCCATAGTATATACAGGCTCCGTCAGCTCCGTGCTGTCGATGAAAGTGTCCTTGACCGACTGCTTGTAGTCAGTGGACGGTTTCAGCTCGGATTTCGGCTTGCTACGCGGGCGGCGCGGTTTGGGTGCTTCCTGCGCTGCCGCCTTTTTCACGGTCTTGGCAACAGGCAGGGAGAGAGGTTTATCTTCTTTTCCCTGCTGTCGGCTGCTCTCGGTGGTGCGGTTGTATTCGTTTATCTTTATCATGTTGCAAAAATCATCCTTAGGTATTATGGTCACCCGGCTTGTCACTTTGGTAGCTCGGAGTGTGCCTTGATAAATCAGATTATAGACTGTCCTTTCGCTCACTCGCAGAAGAATTGCAACTTCCGCTATTGTTAGGAACTCGTGACGGAGTATCTCTTTCTCCGAAACTCTCTTTGTCGCTCTCGCTGTCGTTTGCCTTACGGCTGTCGCTGTCTGCATGATACGGCTCTTTTAAGGGTTTGTATTCTTGCTGTCGCAGAGCCTCGGAAAAGGGGTGAAAAAGGGTCAAAAACGGCTGATTTTATCTTGAACCATCTTGAACGACGCTGAAAGAAAGTCGAACCGTGTGTCCCTCCCTCCGAGACCCAAATGCGGTACAAAAATACTCCGAAAGGGTCGAATTTGAAAGAGCGAAAATTTTGAATTGTTAAATATAGCTATCTAAATATGAGCGTATTACGCTCAATCCGTTTGAGCCTCTTATGCCTCCGTTTGGGGCATTTTTTCTCCATGTGGAACGACTTGCCGCTTCCCGAAGGACCGATACAGAAGAAATTGGCGTTGTCGGTCATTTTGACCTTGCCCTCCTTGCCGGTGATGTCGATACATACCGGAAGCCCCTGACGGTCGGTATAGTATGTGGTCAGCGGCGTATTCTCAGAACCTTTGAGATGTTCCTTGAAAAAGAAGCATAGGGCGGCGTCGCTCAATGTCAGAAACAGGTCATAGTCCGGATTGAACGAATAGGCGTTGCCGGGGAACGAGTCAATGAAGAGTTCCAGCTGATTGTAGGCTGTCCTTGAAGGCATGATACCGCACTCATAGAGTTTTGTCTCCAGATATGATGTGACGGGAGTGACCTTATCTGCAGGACAGCTCACAAGGATATTGAAGTTGGTATTGACCAACAGAGAGGTATCTACGGCGAGACGGTTCAGCACTTCCTCGATGTCAGCCTTTGCAATCTTGTTGCTCGGGTCAGGCATGGAGCCGTGACGCTTCGCCTTGGCTTGAAGTTTTCTCAACAGCTTGCGCTGATTCGGTATCTGCACCACCTGATTGAACACCACACAGTCAGAGAACGGTACGGATGTGAGGAAAGAGAGCAAATCGGTGGCTATGCCGTAGCCATTGACGCTCATCTGGGTGTAAGGCTTGATTACAGAAGGGAGATTGATTTCGTCGATGTCGACAAGCGGATAGGAACGGATCACGCGGTCACCGATTTTCAGATACTCGTCCGATGCCTTGAAATTGGTCATAGAGAACGGGCCGTGTCTGAACTGAAAAGCCATGAACCGGTGGCAGTATTCGTTGACTTCCGGCTTGGTGAGCTTGCGGTGACGGATACCTTTCTCGGTCAGGATGTCGTTTACCTTGGAGACCTTCGAGTGGAAGTCGAGCCATTTCTTCGGGTCGTACTGCACGAACTGGCTCTTTTGTGCCTCCTGTGTGATAATCAGGTATGTGCGAATCTCGGTAAATTCTCTTCCCTCGAAGTATTTGAAGTAGCTCCGGGTAAGAAACTCGGCATCCTCCGGCACATCGTGGCGGTAGGACTGCTTGCACAGGACATCCTGCTTCTGGAGAGCGTAGCCCTCGCCGAGAGTCTGCACTATATTTGAAAGCACATCCTGAAACAGCATGTACTGCTCGGCATCGGTGCATAGCTGCTGCACCGGGTTGGTCATCTCATAGATGACAGACGGCTCGCCCTTGGCGGAGAAAAGGACAACATTGCCGTCAGTCTCCTCCAATTGTGCGTATAGACCGTCGAATATTCGTTTTTTGGATTGTGCCATTGTTATCGTTTAAGAATGTTACGGTAGATGAATACCCCTTTGTCGCGGCGCTTGTTGTGAAGACCTCCGCGCTGCTTGACATAGATTGTCACAAGTCCTATCACCGCCATGACGAGCATGGCGATGAATCCGGCGAGCTTCCCGAGTGCGATCGAGAACACGATGAATCCCACGAACGAGACTCCGATGGCGGCAGCCGCCAGAGTGAGAAAGCGTCCACGGATTCCCATGAACTCCAGAGGTTTCTGTAACCCTTTGAAAACAGGGTAGCCTTTTTGATTCATTGCCATGTCAGTCTTGGTTTCAGCGGTTCCTTACTTGAAGAAAAGGGGAAGAGCCTCGCTCAGAGCGATAAAGGCGATACAGCCGCCGATGGTGAGCATGATGGTCTTCTTCACATCCTGGTCGCCGTTCTGCATCTTGAAATAGACATTGAAGGCGCCGACAAGCACGATGACGGCGGCGATTGCCTTCATCAGATTGGAGACAGGGGTCTGGTATGAGCTGACCTCCTGGGTAGCCTTGGTGAAACCTGCGGCACCCTTGCTGGCTGCCATGGCGTCACCCACTGCGATAGTGAGGGCGCCGAGAGCGAGTACGCCCTTGCGGGCAAAACTGGAGTTGCGGAAGCGTGCCACGGCACGCAGACATTTGTTCTTGATGTTGTGCATTTCTGAATTTAATTTGTGATTGGTTCAAAATCGCCAAAGGAACAGATGTCGCTGAAGGAACAGATGTCGCTAAAGAATCGGTGTGTCTTCCGAAGTATCGGAAAATCAAGATAATGGTTTGTATAGAAATGAGAAAAGCTGTTTCTGGGTAATGTGTAGGATTTACGCAGCGTTGTCGCAGGTGTGTATTACGTTGCCGAGATCCCACTCGCCGGTTTCGGCAAGTTGGTTGGCTTCGTCGATGAGAGAATCGACAGATATATAGCCTGTCATGATGGCTTCACGATAGCCGGGGCGTCTGAACGGTTTGTCGGAAGATTTAGAGGATTTCGTGGAATCATCTTCGGGTGAATCCTGCGTAGTGTTTTCAGCTGTCGAATCCTTGGCGTGTTCGGGATTATCACCATGAGGCACTTCCGGAGTAGGGAGGTCTGTTTTTTCAGTTTCAGGCTTCTTCTCCTGCACAGGAGGCTCAGACTTCGGTTTATCAGACTTGGGCGTGTCAGGTTCGGATTTATCCGGTTTGTCTGACTGTCCTTCATCGTCTGTTATGTTCTCTTTGTTGTTCTCGACAGAATCAGGCTCATTATTATTTTTAGGAGGCTCGTCTCTGGTAATCATTACCGGCTTGAATGTGCTTGCCTCGTCCGATATGTCAATCTCTTCCTCATTGTTCTTTTCATGTTCGGCTGCTTTTGCCGCCTTCGACTTCTGTATGTCGAGAAATATCATCACGGCATAATACAGAATGAGGAGCAGAAATAGAAATGATATTATTTGTCCGTACATGGCTGTCTCAGATTGCGGTTGCTACTAATACTTCCTCCTCGTCCGGAAGTGGTTTGAATTTCAGACCGAGCTTGATACCTACGTTTTCCTGCCGTGACTGGCGTTCAAGGTCTGCCGGATAATACATCACGTTGCGCTCGTCGCTGACAACATATCCCTTGGCTTTGAGCCGTGACCGGAGGCTTATGCGGGCCCGGTTGGTGACAACCTTTATGTTGGTAAGCGGTTCAAGACCGAAAATCATGCGGCGTCTCTCACGTCGTATCAGCTCGCCGCGAACACGGGAAGAGACGTGCGATGTCTCCCTGTCGGTGCGTTTGAGTCCTATCTGTCCGGCTATCCGGCATACGCTCCATTTGCTTATGCCGAGTTCCTTGCCAATCTCAGCAAATGACTTGTCATAGAAATGGCTGCGGATGTATTCGGCGCGTTCAAGCCACTTGGATTTGGCAAATTTGCCGATACCGAGTTCCGAGGCTTTCTTGTTCACACTCTTTTCACTGATACCGAGGACTGAGGCGGTATAGGAATTAGTCTCCACCGGATAAAGGTTTTTGAGCGTTTCAATCATCTCGTCTGTCCAGATTAGTTTTTTCATCTTTGGATTTGTTGTAGTTCATGAAAAGTGATTTTTTCTCACGGCGGTACTTTACCAGCCTGTGAAGGAATGTGCCGAAGAAAGCCCTGATGATGGCATTTACAAGATCCGAGCGGCATCTGTTGCCAATGTCGCAGTCATCGAGCGAGTCGGCAAGGTCACGGTCGAGCTTGCAGACGAGCCGGTCATCCTTGTCATTTCGCATGTCTGATGCGGCGAGATGGGTAAGGAAATCATCCCAGCATTTGTCGTTAACAATCGAGGCTGATTGCAATGTTGTTTCTTCAGTGGCTTCTTCCGACAGAGGGTCGAGAGTTTTCTCCTCTTGATTGTCATTGACTTCTTCTTGTTTTTCTTCGTCAGAAGCCTTCGGAGGCAGCATAATGTCGGGGTCATTGATGCCGTCAAGGAGATCGTCTATTTCCGGTATGTTTTTCTTCATTATGTAATAGTGATTGGAGGTTTATTCTTTTTCGTTGTCGCCTGTATCTTCGAGCTGAGTGTTTTCAAATGATGTGTTTTCATTATCAGGTTTATTCGCATCAAGGTCGGCTGTCTCAACCAAGGCTGGTGGCGATGTTGAATTTTCAGGAGGGGAATCGGCTTTAGCTTTGGACTTCTTGTCCTTGGGATTAAGGTTGTCGACAAGCTGTATGCCTGACAGCCTCGATGTCCTCAAAGGTTTTGTCGTGTCGAAGATTGCCGAGTATATCTTGTCGAATACAGGCTCGACTATCTTCAGCTGCATATCGAGAGCCGCCACGGTACTGAATCTCTGCATATCGGCTCGCTTGGGCAGCTTGGGTGTGACATATCCGTAGTTGGAGAATGTCTCCCTTGTGTTGTCCCAGATAACAAGCTCCGAGCGTTTGCCGACCCTGCCGTCATTCAGGTTGGGAATGATGAAGAGTCTTGCCTTCATGTCATCGCCTACGGCATGGCGCAGCCTGTCAAGGAACATCAGGAAGCTTGCTGTGGAAGGAACCGTAACAAGGTCATAGTGGAACGGTATCACTATAATGTCGGAGTTGACGAACAGCGGTACCAGACCTCCGGCTTTCAGACTACCCGGAGAGTCAATCACCGCCACCTCTATGCTTGGGTCATTGTGCAGTTTCTCGATTAACTCAATCATCTCCTGACGGTCTGTGGCTTCGCGCTCGACAACATCGTATGGCATAGCCTGCTCGCCGTATTTACGAATGTCGCTTCTGCGGCATTTGAGTATGGAGTGCTGGAAGTCACAGTCCACCACAACGACATTGACACCCTTTGTCAGAAGATAGTTGGCAAAGGTGACGCAGAGCGTCGTTTTGCCGACGCCCCCTTTCTGATTGGAGAATGTCACTATGACAGGAGTCTGCATCATCGTGGGTTGTGCGTTATTGATTTCTTCACAAAATTACCAACCGGGCAACCCGGAAAACGAAATGCACAACACTTATTTGCTCTCGGTTGCATGAACTTCGGTCATTCGGTGCAAATATCTGAGATTCCAAGGTTTATTGTGCCGTAAATAGTGACTTCTAAAAGTCTCAGTCGATGTATAGGACTCCAAGACTCGATATAATGACATTATAAGAATCCATTTACATTTTGAGCGATTGACCATCGTCGATACGGTCGTAGTCACCCTTGTAGCCGACCTCCCATTCACGCTTCTCGCTCTGACCGCCGCCTCCGACATCCTTGAGCTTGCGAATACCTGAAAGAGGGGATTTCTTCTGTTTCTGTTGCTGCTGCTTCGTCGGTTTCTGTTTTTCCGGATACTGACGTTTGAGGCGAGAGAGGTCGAAGCCTTCTTCTGTCAGATTGATTATGATCTTTTTGGAGAGATTGATTGCAAAGGTGTTGTCTCCGTCCTGCTTTATGATGAAGCCGTCCTCACTGAGTTTTCCTCTGACATCCGTGATTTTCATGTCTGCGAATATCCTGCCTACCAGATTCAAGGCTTGCGTGTAATGGTTGTATCTTTGTGACGAAAGGGAAACAAACGACGGATCTGTACCTTTGCCGGCTCTGCACAGTACGTCGCGTTCCGCCTCGGTCATGGGGTTGAAGTCCTCTATCCATTTGATTCTGCCATTTCTTGCTATGGCATCTGCGAGGAACTGTTTGAGCGGTCTTGTCTGAACGTTGAAATATATCACACCTTTCTTGATATAGGCGTGTTTCCTCCAGAGCTTGTCATGTATCTCTCCCTGGGTTATCTTTGGATTGAGTGTGAACAGGTCATCAATGAAAGCCTCTATGCGGTCAAAGCGTTCCTGTGGTGTGGCGAAGTCAAGCAGCTCGTTGACCGCAAGTATTCTGGCTCCATGGAACACCATCTTCCGGTTGTGGTCTACAAGCATGTATCCGTATGGAGTGTCCTTTTTGCCGAAGAATATTATATCGACACCGAGCTTGCTTTTCAGTTCTTTCTTCAGTTCCTCCTTGTCGGTGCAGGTGTCACGGTACTTCATAAGTATGGAGCGGAGCTGGCGCACCCGGGTCTTGTCGGTGGCACCATACTTATATAAGGCGTTGAAGTCACCGGAGGGAACTTTCATCTGCACTCGTCCGCCCCTCTTTACATATACTGTGTCGTCCTTTTCATATACTTCATATCCTATGGAGGACATGACAGCCTTGAACTGGGCGAATGATGAGAACGTGTACTGTCTGGCAGCCTCATAGTCTTTCTCGACTTTCTTACGTCTGTCCGTTCCGAGAATACGCTCAATGACCTCCTGAGAACGGCGCCGCTCGTTGTCGTGATTGATTTTCTTTCCGTTCGGATCTATTCGTGACGTCACTATATGAAGATGGGTATTGGATGTGTCATAGTGGGAATATACGAGTATCGGTTGCCCCGGCTCCATGTATCCCATCTCTTTAAGGTATTTATGAGCGAAGTCAAGAAGTTCGTTTTCGCTCATTTCTTTTCCCTTGCATGATATGGCGAGATGAAACTGAGCCTTTTGGATGCGTTCATTACTGGAGGAATATTCCTGTAGATATTTAACGAGTTCATCCGGTGTCGGTTTACCGAATGTCCCGATGCTCCCGAAGTTAAGTATCTCGATAAGTCGGGCTACGCCTTTCGAGACCTTTCGTTCATTGTAACCGACTGCATGGAAATTCGAGCTTCCCGGTAGTATGGTGGCTATCATTCTTGGTTTTCTGGTTTATTGGTATCTTGGTATTGAGTGTTCAGGTTACTTCGGTTGGTCGGATGCTGAATATCCCGCTATTTCGGTCATCTTATCCTGATAATCGAGATTTTTGGGTTTATGAATATTAGAATATCCCGGACAATGGGCTGAAATAACCGTTATAGCTTTGTAGCCTTTTTCGTGACGATTAGGAGTTCCCGTTTCATGGTGTCCAAGGTCTTTTGGACATCGGATATTGCGGGCATCAGGACTTCGGATATATAGGTTCCTGACAGTAACCCGGCAACCGAAAGTTCGTTGGCTCTCTTTACCGACTGATTCAGGTTTCCACCTGCCCAGGACAGATCGTTCTGGAACTTTCGGTAAAACTCACCGAGGTCACTGAGTAGCTGGAGCTTTTGTTTGGCATTGATGTCGGAGTATTCCGCTATGGCAGAGCGGATATAATGTCCTACAGATGAGTAGGAGGACGATTTTTCCTTGATGAAGGCGGCTTCATCCTCGGTCAGCCGGATTTCGATTCTTTTGGTTCTTCGGTTCATAGTAACTGGATTATCTGGGTGTCCAAGGTTCCCGGACACTCTTTCGCAAAGCGAAACAGCGATGAAATCGCTCCGACGCGCAGCGGTCGGCAAGTCACCTTTGGTCGCACGAAGCGGAGCTTTGTACGGCAAAAGGTACAACTTGCTTAGCAAATCCTGCAACGCAGTTCGATGTCCTCCCGGGCCTTTTTACACCCGAAATTACCGATAACCGTCGCCACGCGAAGAAATGCACAACACTTTTCTTCCGAAAGCTCTGTATTCCGGTGTCTTTAGTTATCGGGATACTTCGGTTGACCGATACCTCGATAATAACTGACCGAGATAACTTGAAACCTGAAACACCGGATAATCTGATTATAATTACCGAAGGCGTTGTCGTTAGAGAATCTAATTACCCAATGACTTTCGGTATTTCGGTCGATACGTACTCCGATGTTCGCAGACTCCGAATATCCGGAGCAATGGTTGGAATAACTGAATATCCTCGTACATCCGATATATCAGGCTCCGAGATTTTCAGTTAATGCAACAGAGATATACGGTTCTGCTGATAATAGGGAATAGAATTTACTGAGTAGAGCGGTTGATATTTTCCCGGTATTCATTTCTTGGGTTTCATGTAGCCTTAGAATTATCGAGCGTTAATCACCGATGACTCCAGCAACTTGATATTGTAGTTCTCCGGAGAATTGAAGTCTGATAAACCAAAGTTCCAAAGTGTCTGATGTTCCATGTTTTCAGTAACCAAATTATCATAAAATATTGGTTTAATAGTCTAATAATAAATGGTTTAATAGTTGCATTTGTGAGAAATTTTTATTAATTTTACAAGAGGATTACACCTCGAAGCAATGTAAAGTCAACACCTGAAAGCAATGTTTATACCTTACGATATTGTCATCCTTCTTATACTCTCACCGTTCCTGATTATAATATGGGTAGTGGTGTGGGTTGCTGTCCGTCTGTTCCGTCTGGCTCTTTTCCTTGCCAAATGGGCAGTGATACTTTCCTATCGTCTGTTGTGTTGGTCATTCGCCAGGCTCGCCGTGGGTATCGCTTGGCTATGGCACCGATATGTGGTGTCACGACCGAATCCGTGACTGGAGGGAAATAAAAAAGCCATGCCGGTTATGATTACCGACACGGCTTGATAGGGGATGTTGCGAGTCTGTTCCCTAATGTGGAACTTTTCAAACGTTGCTTCGTGGTGGATTAAAATCCTTTTCCTTTGGTTCGCTCATAGACTACATGAGTCTCATGATCAAGGTTATCTATTCTGAACTGGATGGCGGCTCTCATGGGGATAGAATCCGGAAGCATAGGAACAAGCGCAGATATTACTTGCTCTACGTTGCTGTAACCGGTGTCCATGATTTCGGCAAGGACTTTTCCCTTGAAATATGCCCGCCCTTGCACCAGCATCTTGGGGGATATACGGAAATACTTGTCCTGTCTTTCATCAAGATCTTTTGCCTTCCCCTGCTTACTTTCTTTCTCTGTGAAGAAAATGAAGTCTATGACTTTCGCATTTAATGTCCATGCGGGAGAAAAGTCTATTTTCACATATCCGCGAGTGACATTAAGCCCTCGGCTGTGGTTCATGCCAAAAGCCACCTCATAGAGATTGGCTTCGCAGTCATTCTGTGCGATTGTACCCCAGGTGTGACGGAAAGTATAAACGCAATATCTATCCTCTCTCTCCATGCCCATATCTTCGCATATCTTCTTGATGCCGTTGTTTACATTGGCACAGAAGCTGTCATGATCGCAATAGCGATTATGGAATGTGAACAGAAACTCGTCATCTTCGGAAGCGAGGTACTTGTCGAAAATAGGTTGGATGAATGGCTCTACCCGCATTTCTATATATGCTTCGTCAGCACGGCAATGACGGGTCTTGGCTCTCTTGTAGCCTATGACACCATTGTTGAAGTCAGTCTTTTTCAAGGCATACAGATCCGCTGTATTGATGCCTCCGAGACATAAAACCAGCAATGCCACGTCTCTGCCAAGTTCCGGAAGAGAGGAAAGCATTTTTGTCTGAGGCAGCGGTCTGTTGAAGAACTCTCTGCAAGCCTCGGCGCTTATGGCTCGTTGAGTAGTCTTGTCAGCCTTGGGAATCTTGATTTTGTTCCATGGATTGAATTTAATCTTGACGATTCCCTTCTCTTCATCGTTAAGCTCCACAATCGCCGCCTTGAATATCTGCCTGATATTAATGGGATACATTTCCTTTGCGCGATTGGTGTTCCTGAGCGATTCGATCCATTTCTTCAACACTGCTGATGTTAGTTGACCAAACATGAGTTTGTTTGAACCGATATAGCGTTCAAGATTCTCTACAGCGTACTTGTAACGCGAGTTCGGGATAAGAACTTTATGTTTTTCAACCAAGCAAAAGACATAGAGTATTGGGCGGCCTTTCAAGGTCGCCTGATTTATTTGTACAGTTTGGTGTTAATCCCAGAGGACAAGCTGCCCGTTTGACTCGGGAACCTCAAAGTCAAAGTTCACTTCCGGCTTTGTGGCGAAGAAACAATACGCACCCATTGCCGCAAGCAGGTTCATGAGGAAGTTGTGTACACTACGATGGCGGGAGTGGACGAGCTGCGCCACATTCTTCAGCATGTCGTTTATGGATTCGATGATGCTCCTTTTACGAAGCATCATCCTGTCATAGAACGGCATGAGACGCTGTTTCATGTTCGAGCGAAGACCTGTCACAATATGTATGCCGTCATCCCAAAGATGCCCGAAAAGAGACTGCGATATATATCCCTTGTCAGCGTATAGTTTTCCAAACACCCTGTCAGTCAGCGTGTCGATGACTGCCTCATTGCGGTCGTCCACATTGGCGCGTGTCAGTACAAAGTTGATCAGCTCTCCTTTTTCGTTACATAGCAGATGCAGTTTGAAGCCGACATACCATCCCATCGTACTCTTCCCTTTGGCAGCAATATCCTTGAATACCTTCATGCTGAACTGGCGTTTGTTGTGTATGACCGGAATGCAGGTGCTGTCCACAAAACTTATCCCCGTGCACTCTCCGAAACACGCGAGCCGCAGGAACATGGTCATAGCCACAAAACATCGGGGCATGACCTCCACGAAGCGGTTGTAGGAGAATGTCTGCGGAAACAGATGCTTCCAGTGAATGCGCACACATCCCAGATAATAGTGCTTGAAGTTTCGGTACGAATTGAAGTGGAAACAGATCAGAATCGTGATGACCTCGGCATCCGACATCATGCGCTTTCTTTTCCGTTTTGGAGTGTCAGTTGTGGAAGGAAGTGCATTTTTTGCCATCTCACCCTCAAATTCTTTGCAGAAATCATCTGCAATACAAAAAATTTCAGTAACTTTACTTTCGGTAATCATGATACAGTATTTATTTATTGATACCTCTAAATTACTAAATATCAGTGATATTACCAAAAGAATCGGCAACTTTTTCAAGCTGCCGATTCAACTTTTTATGGTGTTCCTTATCCCGAACTCGCGTTTGTAGTTCTTGGATGTACGCTCATGCCCACTATTAATCATGCGATTGATGTGGATTCTTGCGTAGTCACTGAAACAGATGTCCTGCGATTCGGTTGTCAAAAATTCGATAACCTGATTTACAGTCCACTCTTCAGCGTTCACTGTGTTGAGAAGATTATTGTACCGGATTATGAGGTCGGCACAGTAACTAAGGACAAAGGCATCCTTTATCTCACTGGTTTTGGTCAGCTCCTTCTTCGTGACCATCTTGTCTGTTTTGATGTAGCCAAGTCCTCTGTGGTGTGTGACCCGGATGTAAACCTGCCAGAACCCATCGCTTCGAGGTCTTCGTACACATGCTTTGAAATTTGCCATGTTTACTAAATTATTTGATATTTATTTGATGTTTAATATTTAACCATAACTAACTATCACTCAATAGATTGCAGTGGTAAGCATTTGGTAAACATCTGGTAAACGGGCAATGTTCAATTGGTAAACAATTGGTAAAAACTTCTGATTATTTGTACTCAGAAAGTGATACCAAATGCACGAGAAAAGTCATAAAAAATAGGCTGTAATGTCCTGATTTCAGAAGCATTACAGCCTAAATTATTGATTGTCTATCGGATAGAGACTATATCGAATTAGTCCTCTATCGCGGCCTGCGCCGCTGCTACGCGTGCGATGGGCACACGGTAGGGTGAGCAGCTTACGTAGTTCATGCCGAGCTTAGCGCAGAATTTCACGCTTGAAGGCTCGCCGCCGTGCTCGCCGCAGATGCCAACCTTGAGGTCGGGATTTGTTGAGCGGCCTTTCTCTACACCCATGCGTACAAGCTGGCCTACACCTTCCTGGTCGAGAACCTCAAACGGATCTACTTTCACGATGCCACGCTCTTTGTAGAATTTAAGGAACTTGGGAGCGTCGTCGCGTGAATAACCGAAGGTCATCTGCGTGAGGTCGTTTGTTCCGAATGAGAAGAAGTCTGCTACCTCTGCGATCTCATTTGCTGTGAGTGCAGCTCGCGGAACCTCAATCATTGTGCCGACCTTGTAATGCAAGGATTCACCTCTCTCTTCAAACACTTTGGCTGCTGTGGCGTTGATGATGTCTGCCTGGTTCTGGAGCTCTTTGAGCACACCTACAAGAGGAACCATGATTTCCGGCTCTACCTTTATGCCACGTTTTTGGCAGTTGAGGGCAGCCTCGATGATTGCGCGGGTCTGCATCTCTGTAATCTCAGGATATGTGATTCCAAGACGGCAGCCACGGTGTCCAAGCATCGGGTTGAACTCTTCAAGAGAATCGACTTTTGCCTTGACTTCTTCTAGAGTGAGGCCCATCTCTTCTGCAAGTTCCTTCTGAGTGGCAGTCTGATGAGGCACAAACTCATGCAACGGGGGATCGAGAAGACGGATTGTCACTCCATATCCATCCATTGCCTCGAAGATTCCTTCAAAGTCGCCACGCTGCATGGGGAGCAGTTTGTCAAGAGCGGCACGACGACCCTCTTCGTCAGAAGAAAGAATCATTTCGCGCACAGCCTTGATGCGGTCGCCCTCGAAGAACATGTGCTCTGTGCGGCAAAGGCCAATACCCTGCGCCCCGAAGTTGCGAGCCTGCTTGGCATCGCGGGGAGTGTCGGCATTTGTGCGCACGAGAGTCTTGGTGTATTTGGCTGCAAGGTTCATGATAGCGCCAAAGTCGCCGTCAAGTTCCGGTTCGCGAGTTGGCACCTGACCGTCGTAAACCTCACCGGTAGAACCATTGAGAGAGATCCAGTCACCTTCGTTGTAGACCTTGCCCTGCATCTCAAGAGTCTTAGCCTTATAGTCAACCTTAATTTCGCCAGCACCTGACACACAGCACTTACCCATGCCGCGAGCAACCACAGCAGCGTGGCTTGTCATACCGCCGCGCATTGTGAGAATGCCCTGTGCCACAGCCATGCCGCGAAGGTCCTCGGGAGATGTCTCGATACGCACGAGAACAACTCTCTTCTTCTTCTCAGCCCAAGCCTCGGCATCGTCAGCCTGGAATACGATCTGACCGGCGGCAGCACCCGGAGAAGCGGGAAGACCCTTGGCCATTACCGTTGCCTTCTTGATGTCTGACTTGTCAAACACGGGGTGAAGGAGCTCGTCGAGCTTCTGAGGCTCCATGCGGAGAAGAGCTGTCTTCTCGTCAATCATGCCTTCACGGAGAAGATCCATGGCTATGCGCACCATGGCAGCGCCTGTGCGCTTGCCGTTACGGGTCTGAAGCATCCAGAGCTTGCCGTCCTGGATTGTGAACTCCATGTCCTGCATGTCGCGATAGTAATCTTCGAGCTTGTGTGCGATTGCGATGAGCTCGGCTGCGCAATCAGGCATTGACTCTTCAAGCGCGGGATACTTGTCGTGGCGCACCTCTTCGCTGATGCCCTGAAGGGCAGCCCAGCGGCGTGAGCCTTCGATAGTGATCTGCTGAGGAGTGCGCACACCGGCAACCACGTCCTCTCCCTGTGCGTTGATAAGATATTCGCCGTTGAAAATGTTCTCGCCTGTAGCAGCGTCGCGGCTGAATGCAACACCGGTGGCAGAATTGTTGCCCATGTTGCCATACACCATAGCCTGAACGTTGACTGCAGTGCCCCACTCCTCAGGAATCTGGTTCATGCGGCGATAAAGAATAGCGCGCTCGTTCATCCAGCTGTCAAACACAGCGCAGATGCCGCCCCAAAGCTGCTCCCATGCTGACTCGGGGAAGTCCTTGCCTGTGTAGTCTTTCACAGCTTCCTTAAACAACTTCACGAGCTGCTTGAGGTCTTCAACATCAAGTTCGTTGTCGAACTTCACGCCTTTCTCCTCTTTCACCTTATCCATGATAGCCTCGAAAGGATCAATGTCGGTCTTGCTCTTCGGCTTCATGCCGAGCACAACGTCGCCATACATCTGCACGAAACGACGATAGCTATCCCAGGCAAAACGAGGATTGCCGCTCTTTTCTGCCATAGTGGCAACTGTGGCGTCGTTCATGCCAAGGTTGAGGACTGTGTCCATCATGCCGGGCATAGAAGCGCGTGCGCCTGAACGCACTGACACAAGAAGCGGATTGGAAGAATCGTCAAACTTTTTACCTGTAAGATTCTCAACATGCGCGATAGCTGCCTCTACCTCTTCCTTGATGTCAGCCACCACTTTTTCACGGCCATATTGAGTATACTCTGTGCAAATGTCTGTTGTGATTGTGAATCCGGGAGGCACAGGCATGCCTAAAAGATTCATCTCCGCAAGGTTTGCGCCCTTGCCTCCGAGAAGATTTCTCATCCCGGCATTACCTTCGGCTTTTCCGTCGCCGAACGTATAAATCGCTTTTGCCATTTAGATAATATATTTATTATTAAAAAAAATAAGGTCGTATTGAGACTTCTCTATAAGGAGTGGACTTCTCCTTAGATATACGTCCAATTAAGGGTTATTCCTGATGATTTTGTTTTTACAGGTATATAACTAAAACAATTTGCCAGTGCAAATTTAATAAAATCTTCGTTAAATTCACTAATTTTGCACCCATAAATTATATCTTATGGCAAGAAAAAGAAAAGAACTTCCCGAATTACACAACATTGAAGTGACCGGAGTGGCCGCTGAGGGAAAGGCTCTGGCAAGGGTCAGACTTCGCGAAACCGATGAATCACCCATCGTGGTTTTCATCCCATATGCAGCCCCCGGAGATGTTGTCGACATTAAGATTGACAAGAAAAAGCATAACTACGCAGAGGCTCACATCACACGAATCGTAAGCCCCTCCCCATAAGGCGAACTCCTCCGTGCCTGTCGTTCGGCACATGCGGCGGGTGTAAATGGCAACACCTCCCCTACTCCGAGCAACTTATTCACAAACACCGACAAGTGGCCGACGCTCTTGAGAGAATCGGTAAAATTGAAATCCCTGAAATCAAGCCTGTGATTCCCTCGCGAAACGAATGGGAATACCGCAACAAAATGGAATACACGTTCTCCAACAAGAAATGGAGAAGCTGGGACGACATCAGGAGCGGAAAGGAGTTTTCCGACAGTGGAAATGCCCTCGGGTTTCACATCCCGGGAGCTTTCGACAAGGTGCTCCACATCGACAAATGCCTTTTGCAAAACAGCAAAGGGGATGAAATCAGGAATTTCATATTTGATTATGCGGAATCTCATGGCTTCTCTTTTTATAATATAAAGGAGAACACCGGACTTTTGCGCACACTGATGATACGTCTCGCTTCTACGGGGCAGATGATGGTGTGCATAGCGTTTGGAGAAGACAACAATGAGAGAATCAACAGCCTGCTCAATGCCGTGAAAGAGAGATTCCCTGAAATAACATCGCTTCTGTATGTTATAAACAAGAAACTCAACGACTCCATAGCTGACCAGGAGGTGATCACCTTTGCCGGGCCGGAATATATCGAGGAAGAGATGGAAGGGTTGCGTTTCAGAGTGAATGCCAAGTCATTCTATCAGACCAATTCCCTGCAGGCATATGAGCTCTACAAAGTGGCAAGAAAGTTTGCCGGCCTTGAACCTTCCAATGAGCCGGCATCTCTCTCGGAAAAACCACTCGTGTATGACCTTTACACCGGCACCGGCACTATTGCAAACTTTGTTGCACGTCAAGCCGGAAAAGTTATCGGCATTGAATATGTGGAGGAAGCTATTGCCGACGCAAAATTAAACTCCAAAGTAAACGGGCTCGACAACACCCTGTTCTATGCCGGCGACATGAAGGATATTCTCACCGACTCATTTGTGAAGGAGCATGGGCGCCCGGATGTTATGATTGTTGACCCACCGCGCGCCGGAATGCATGAGGATGTTGTGAAGGTCATTCTAAATGCGGAGCCTGAGGTGATTGTGTATGTGAGCTGCAACCCTGCTACACAGGCACGCGACCTTGCTCTACTTGATGCAAAATACAGAGTCACGGATGTCCAGCCGGTAGACATGTTCCCTCACACCCATCATGTGGAAAACGTGGCAAGACTCGAATTAAAAAATGCTGATAAAATATGACTGAATTGCAATTATTGCAAAGCAGGCATTCCGTGAGATCTTTTTCTCCGGATCTTGTCGCCCCGGAAATCGTGAAAAAGCTAAAAGCGGAAATCACGATGACCAACACTCATGAGCAGGGGATGAAGTTTCAACTTTTTACTGAGGACCCCGACCCCATGAAAGGGTTCAGCAAGTCATACGGAGCCTTTATCAATCCGCGAAACTACATGGCAGCAGTGGTTGACACCGCCACTCCCCACGCATTGGAGAGAACGGGATACTTTGCGGAGAGATTCGTTGTCAAAGCGGTTGAGCTCGGACTTGGCACATGCTATGTGGGAGGCACCTACAATAAGGAAGCAGTTAAAGCACAATTGCGGGCAGGAGAAAAAATACTTTTTATTGTGCTTTTCGGCTATCCTGTCGACAAAACTCGTTTCCTCGCAAAAATGATGACAAAAATGGTGCACACCAAGAAAATGCACCCCACACAGTTTTTTGAGCCTCAGGACATGCTGAACAATGCACTCGAACTTTTCCCGATGCTCAACACCGGGCTTGAGGCAGTGGCGTGTTCTCCATCATCGCTCAACAAACGCCCCACACGCCTGCTTATGAAAGAGATTGGAGACAAGTGCTTGTTATGCGCAAGAGTAGATGATTCCAACCCCAAAAACCTTATAGACCTCGGCATTGCGAAATATAACTTTAATTTCGCCACTGCCACTGAATGTGAATGGGGAAACGGGGCTCCTCTCATCATGCAAGAATAACGCCGCATTCATCATGTGGCCTACACGCTTTTCCGCTCTTCTCATTAGATAAAATCGAGTAGGAGGTAAACACTAATCGCAGGTGTTTATCTCCTGCTTTCGTGTTTACCGACCTCTCACACCACCGTACGTGCCGTTCGGCATACGGCGGTTCTTAACGCGGATGCAGTTTCTCGTAATATTCCGTAAGTGTGGGATAGTGTGCGCGTTTCAAGTTCTCGTTTGATATGGCTCGTGTCAGTATCGGGCTATGAACGGTGCGCCAATAGCCCTTTCGGGTGTTAGCCCATTGCCATGCCTGCCATTTCGCGATGCCACATCGTTGCAGGTTCTTGAAGCGTGTCCGCACACGTTTCCAACATTTCCAGATACACATGCGTATTCGACTGCGCAACCATTCGTCAGTTTCTTTAAGAAAGTTGCGCATCTCGGCAAGCCGAAAGTAGTTCACCCACCCTCGGATTGCATAGGTCAGTTTCTCCTTGCGCTTCTCGTAGCCCCAGCCGTTGCTACGCTTTGTCAACTCCTTGAGTTTGGAGCGGAGTTTGGCTTTGGTTTTCGGATGAATGCACAAGCGAGCCTTTCCTCTTCACATGTTGAACGAGTAGCCGAGGAACTTCTGTCCGTGGACATTGCCTACGTGGGTCTTCTCTCTGTTTACTTTGAGGAAGAGTTTTCCCTCTATGAACTTCGTAATGCTTTCGCACACCCTTTCGGCGGCTCTCGGACTTTTACAGAAGATGACGCAGTCATCGGCATAGCGCACAAACGGAAGCCCGCGTCTTTCAAGTTCGCGGTCAAGCTCCGTCAGCATTATGTTGCTCAGCATGGGGCTGAGAGGGCCGCCTTGCGGAACTCCCCCAGTCGTGTCCTCATACTTGTGGCTGACTATCACACCTGCGTTGAGATACTTATGTATCAGGGATATGACCCTGCCGTCCTTGATTGTCTCGCCAAGCAGCTGTATCAGCTTGCTGTGGTTGACTGCGTCAAAGAATTTTTCAAGGTCTAAGTCCACGCAGTATTTATAGCCGTCGTTAATGATTTCCTGCGCCTTTTGCAGGGCTTGGTGTGCGCTCCGTCTCGGCCGGAAGCCGTAGCTTGTCTCCGAAAACTTCGGTTCGTACACCAGGCTCAGCACCTGGGCTATGCATTGCTGGATTACGCGGTCAACTACTGTCGGTATGCCGAGTTGTCGCGTCTTTCCTCCCTCCTTGGGTATATCTACCCTCCTTACGGGATTGGGGCGGTAGCGTCCGCCCAGCAGACTTTCAGTCAGCTCATCCTTGTGTTCACGCAGATACGGAAGCAGTTGTTCCACCTCCATTCTGTCGATTCCTCCGCTCCCCTTGTTGCCCTTGACTTGTCGGTATGCTCTGTTAAGGTTGTCGGGAGTGAGGATGTATTCCAACATCCTGTCTGACGATAGTTGCACTTCTACGAGTTCGTCTCCAACCATCCCAATCAAAGTAGGCGCTCCCTCATACCTTTCGCGTTCCGCGCTATTCTTCCGAGGGCAGCTTTCTTGTGTTTTCGGCTTTTCTCCTTTCATCGGGTAAAATAAAGTTTTGCTCGTGTGGTTAAGTTTTGCCCTTCATCGCCGCCCACGAGCTTTAAGGCGACGACTACTATGGCATCTGCTGACTTCTGTGGGTTCGTTGTTACTGCTTGCCTTACGGCTCGCCCCACAGACATCCCCGATTAAGAACATAATCTTTCAGTCTTATACTCCCTTGATTTACTCTCGTCAGTCCGGATAGCTTTCGGGCTTTGGCTTGTTCTGCAACCTTGCCCTCTGACTTTGAGCCTTGTATCAAATTTCTGTGCGTGGAGCCAGACTTTTGTCCTTGGCTTCCTTCCGATTCTCCTCGCGGCAGACACCGTTGCCTCGGACTATGCGCTTCCCGCTATCGGGGCGCGCTCGGGACTTACACCCGTTAACGCGAGTTCGGGATAAGGAACACCATAAAAAGTTGAATCGGCAGCTTGAAAAAGTTGCCGATTCTTTTGGTAATATCACCGATATTTAGTAATTTAGAGGTATCAATAAATAAATACTGTATCATGATTACCGAAAGTAAAGTTACTGAAATTTTTTGTATTGCAGATGATTTCTGCAAAGAATTTGAGGGTGAGATGGCAAAAAATGCACTTCCTTCCACAACTGACACTCCAAAACGGAAAAGAAAGCGCATGATGTCGGATGCCGAGGTCATCACGATTCTGATCTGTTTCCACTTCAATTCGTACCGAAACTTCAAGCACTATTATCTGGGATGTGTGCGCATTCACTGGAAGCATCTGTTTCCGCAGACATTCTCCTACAACCGCTTCGTGGAGGTCATGCCCCGATGTTTTGTGGCTATGACCATGTTCCTGCGGCTCGCGTGTTTCGGAGAGTGCACGGGGATAAGTTTTGTGGACAGCACCTGCATTCCGGTCATACACAACAAACGCCGGTTCAGCATGAAGGTATTCAAGGATATTGCTGCCAAAGGGAAGAGTACGATGGGATGGTATGTCGGCTTCAAACTGCATCTGCTATGTAACGAAAAAGGAGAGCTGATCAACTTTGTACTGACACGCGCCAATGTGGACGACCGCAATGAGGCAGTCATCGACACGCTGACTGACAGGGTGTTTGGAAAACTATACGCTGACAAGGGATATATATCGCAGTCTCTTTTCGGGCATCTTTGGGATGACGGCATACATATTGTGACAGGTCTTCGCTCGAACATGAAACAGCGTCTCATGCCGTTCTATGACAGGATGATGCTTCGTAAAAGGAGCATCATCGAATCCATAAACGACATGCTGAAGAATGTGGCGCAGCTCGTCCACTCCCGCCATCGTAGTGTACACAACTTCCTCATGAACCTGCTTGCGGCAATGGGTGCGTATTGTTTCTTCGCCACAAAGCCGGAAGTGAACTTTGACTTTGAGGTTCCCGAGTCAAACGGGCAGCTTGTCCTCTGGGATTAACACCAAACTGTACAAATAAATCAGGCGACCTTGAAAGGCCGCCCAATACTCTATGTCTTTTGCTTGGTTGAAAAACATAAAGTTCTTATCCCGAACTCGCGTCGTTAGATTATGCCCATGTCGGGCGAACAGAAAATAACGGGAGGAGATCTCATGAGATCTCCTCCCGTTATTTTCTTTTTGATATTGATTAGAGAATCTTTGCAAGTTTCTCTTCAAGGTCAGAAAGTTTTACCAAACCAACGCTGCGGTCTTTAAGTTCGCCATCTTTGAAGAACAATACTGTGGGGATGTTGCGCACGCGGTTTTCGCTTGCGATTTCGTCGTTGTCATCAATGTTAAGTTTGCCGATAACTGCCTTGTCTGCATACTTCTCTGCAAGCTCCTCAACAACGGGGCCAAGCTTAATGCAGGGGCCACACCATGTTGCCCAAAAGTCAACAACTACAGCCTTGCCGGACTCGATAGCCTCACGAGCGGTCTGGTCAGTAAATTCCAATGCCATATCTTCTATTAGTTTTAGGGTTAAAAATTTCCTCAAAAGTAAGAAATAATTTTGAATCCGACAACCTTTATAACTCTTTCTTTTCCACTCTTCTTCTCTTCCGCTGATAATCAATAGAACAGGCTCCATTGTTTCATACACAAACACGCGCGTTAACAATCATTTTCAAAATCATTTGCTATTATCTCGCCAAGATATTCCATAATTGTCATGCCTCAAACGCCCTAAGGCAGACTCATATCCCAAAACAGTGGAAACGAGTTGAATATTCAAAATGCCACAAAAGGCATTTATATAGTGAAAACAGTCAACAAAGACAACGGTTCCTTCTCTTTCAAGACCACTGTTGCAAACTGATAAAAAATAACTAAAAGTTCTTCCCAAAAGATTTCTTAGCAGAAATCTTTTGGGAAGAACTTTTATATACGCCGACAACATTCCTCGCAGAACAGAGCAATTGAATTACTTAGATTGCGAGCAATCAGACGGTTGTGATTCTAAATTTCACGCCCCAGTCAGACAAAAAATCCACAAGTTCTTTCGTTATCGGGAATTTTCTACGGGAATGGACAGTAAGAACCTGACGTGTCTCGGGATTGTATATGTCAATAAACAGATCTCCGGGACGCTTGTCAGGCTTGAATGAAAGCAACTCGCTGAAGAACTTCTCCGTGTCGAAATTATGGTCAAGATGAATCGTGATAGTGTTAGCCATTCCAGGCTCAATCTTCGCCAAATCGAGCACCTCTTCTATGTCGGAATACAGACGTGTGGGGTCATAGCGCGATGCCGCCACATTAACCTTGAGATACACCACATTTCCGACCGCCAGTTTACTCTGAAAGAACTCAAGATTCTTGTAGATTCTGAAAGAAATCGACCCTGTCTTATCCTCCACCACAAGAGACCCGAACGGCTTGTTGTTGCGGTCATTGCGCACGCTGAACTCCGTCACAAGCCCGCCAATTGTCAATTTCGCACCCGCCGTTTTTTTCTCCTCAAAATCCCCGCAAGTGCAATTACATCCATAAGTTATTCCCATGTAATAAGGGTCGAGAGGATGCGACGACAAATAGATGGTGACAAGCCTCTTCTCTTCATCAAGAAGTTTGAGATTGCTCCATGGAGTGACCTGAGGAATAGGAGGCTTTGCCGTCTCGATCGGCTCTATATCGCCAAACAGGCTGGCCTGCATGGAATTCTTGTCGTTCTGTATTGTCTGCCCATATTTCACGAGCAAGTCGGTATATGTGGAATCAAACATAGGCTCCACAAATATCTCACGCCTGTAGCCCATGCTGTCGAACGCGCCGGCCAATGCAAGGTTTTCTATCGACGCGCGGTTGCAGCTGCTGAGATTCACTCTTTCCACAAAGTCATAAATATCTTTATAAGGGCCATTGGCTTCTCTCTCTTTAATTATCGCGCTCACGGCATTGCCGCCCACGCCCTTCACTGCTCCGAGACCGAATCGGATTTCACCTTTCTGGTTCACACCGAACTTCTCGATCGACTCATTTATGTCCGGGCCCTTCACAGGTATGCCCATGCGTATGCTCTCGTCCATAATCTTCTTGAGCTTGTCGGCGACCCCCAGATTACGGCTCAAGACCCCTGCCATGTATTCTGCCGGATAATTAGCCTTTAGATAGGCCGTCTGATATGCCACCCATGTGTAGCATGTGGCATGGCTTTTATTGAAGGCGTATGATGCGAACTTCTCCCAGTCGGCCCATATTTTTTCGAGCACTTCAGCCTTGTGCCCGTTTTTCTGCCCCTCGTCCATAAACTTCACCTTCAGTTTGGCCATCTTGTCGATCTGCTTCTTTCCCATGGCCTTGCGAAGCATATCGCTCTCGCCACGCGTAAAGTTTGAAAGCAGACGCGACAGAAGCATCACCTGCTCTTGATAAACAGTGATTCCATAGGTCTCCTCAAGATATTTCTCCATGATAGGGATATCATAGGAAATAGGCTCCTCTCCATGCTTTCGCTTGATAAACGAAGGGATATAATCCATGGGACCCGGACGATAAAGCGCATTCATGGCAATGAGGTCTTCAAACTTTGAGGGCTTCAGCTCCCTGAGAGAGTTCTGCATCCCTTCCGACTCAAACTGGAAAGTAGACGTGGTGCGACCTTCGCAATAAAGTTTGAATGTAGGCGCATCGTCAAGAGGGATCTTCTCTATGTCAAGGTCAAAGCCACGAGTGTGTTTGATATTTGCGAGCGCCTCTTTAATTATTGAAAGAGTTTTCAGGCCGAGGAAGTCCATCTTTATAAGGCCGGTCTCCTCTATCACACTACCCTCATATTGGGTCGAGATAACCTTTGTGCCGTCGGCATCCGTTGCCATAGATATAGGCACCCAGTCGGTTATGTCATCCCTTCCGATAATCACGCCGCAGGCATGTATGCCTGTGCCCCTCACATTACCTTCCAGCTGCCCTGCATACTTCATGACCTCTCTCACAACCGGATTCTCATTGTGAGTCTCAGCCTCAAACTCCTTGCAATATGCAAGACAATTCTTAAAATTGATTTTGGGAGCCTTCCCATTCACATCCGGCAGACGGTCGGGCACCAGTTTTGCAAGACGGTTGGATTCAGGCAAAGGCAATTCCATCACCTTGGCCACATCCTTTATGGCCGACTTAGTGGCCATGGTCTGATATGTGATGATATGAGCCACTTTCTCGGCTCCATATTTCTCTGTCACATATTTCAGCACCACATAACGACCGTCATCGTCGAAATCGACATCGATATCTGGAAGAGAGATACGGTCGGGATTCAGAAAACGTTCAAACAGGAGATCATACTTTATAGGGTCGATTTGCGTGATGCCGAGGCAATATGCTGCGGCGCTTCCGGCAGCCGAGCCACGTCCCGGGCCTACGCTCACTCCAAGCTGCTTTTTTGCAACATTAATGAAATCCTGCACAATGAGGAAGTAACCGGGGAAACCCATGGTCTTCATTATATAAAGCTCGAATTTCAGACGTTCCTTCACATCTTCAGGCAACGGGTCGCCATAACGCTCTTTAGCGCCCTCCCAGGTAAGCTTTTCCAGATAGTCCGCCTCAAACTTTATCCTATAAAGCTTGTCGTATCCACCCAGCCTTTTGATTTTCTTTTCAGCCTCTTCCTGCGGCAGAACCACGTTGCCGTTTTCATCTCTCGTGAACTCATTGAACAGGTCTTCCTCCGAAAGGCGCTTCCTGTATTCCTCCTCTGTGCCAAATTCCTCCGGTATGGCAAAGTTAGGCATGATGGGGCCGTGGTCAATAGAATAGAACTCGATTTTGTCAAGAATCTCCATCGTGTTGGAAAGAGCCTCCGGCACATCCTCGAAGATCTTGTTCATCTCCTCCGTAGATTTAAGCCACTCCTGCTTGGTGTAGTGCATTCTCGGCTCGCTGAAACGCTTCTGCATCGACACGCATATCAGCCGGTCATGTGCCTCGGCATCCTCCTCGTTTGTGAAATGCACATCATTTGTGGCCACCACTTTTATGCCATGCTTCTCACTCATCTTGAGCAGGAAGTCATTCACTTTAACCTGAAGCGGATATGTGTCGCGGTTGGCATTTTCCTTAAATGTAAGATGCCGCTGGAGTTCAAGGTAATAATCATCGCCAAAAGTCTGTTTATACCAAAGAATCCTTTCCTCGGCCGCCTGCAGGTCGTCATGAATCACAAATTGAGGCACATCTCCACCTATGCAAGCAGAACACACTATCAGCCCTTCGGCATGGAGAGCAAGCTGCTCACGGTCTGTGCGAGGCTTATAATAGTAACCGTCAGTCCATGCCTTGCTCACGAGTTTAATAAGGTTGTGATAACCCTTATAGTTTTTTGCAAGAACAATAAGATGCGTGCCGTTGTCGCTTTTGTCTTTCCTGTCGGTCATCTTCTCCCGGGCCACATACATTTCACAGCCGATAATAGGCTTGAACTTCTCTTCATCGGGCTTTCCTCCGTTCTTTTTATTCACATAATTATAGAACTCCTTGATGCCAAACATATTGCCATGGTCAGTAAGGGCAATGCCCTTCATTCCGTCGCCGATAGCCTTGTCGACAAGTTCAGGAATCGATGCCTTCCCGTCAAGAAGGCTATATTGAGAGTGGACGTGTAGATGAATAAAAGGAATCATGATAACATTGCAAAAGTAAGAGAGTGTGGCGGATTGTTCCGCCACACTCTCTTAGAACGTATTTTTAAAACAATTATTTCTTTGTTTTTTCCATCAGGTGGCGCACTGCCCCTTCGAGCTGGGCATCAACTCCCCTCTCGATGTCTGCCTGACGGTTATAGATGAGAATGTCGGGATTGAGCTGAGTGTTTTCAAGCACAGTTCCATCCATGGAAACATTCGTGACCTGAGGAATGCCGAACACAATTGTCGGGTCAATCTGAGTCTCCCACCACACAGCGGTCATAGTTCCCGGGATCGGGGCGCCGACCACTTCTCCGATTCCGAGAGTCTTGTAAGTGAACGGAGAGCCATGTGCATCGCTGTAGTTTGATTCGTTTACAAGCATCACGGACGGCTTGGTCCACTGGGCAAAAGGCTCATGACCTATCTCGCGGCCACGCGGCTTGAATTTCACATACTCCTTGCCGCTGAGAAGCACAGCGAGGTCATTGTGAAGCCAGCCGCCGCCGTTGTAGCGTGTGTCGACAACAATAGCGTCGCAATTACGATATTTGCCAAGGATACGGTCGTAGACAGTCTGGAAACTTTCGCCATCCATGCCTCTTACATGCACATATCCGATTTTTCCACCCGAGAGGCTGTCTGCGATATGCTCATTACGCTCAATCCATCTCTGGTAAGCCATGTTTGACTCTGCACCGCCGCTTATCGGCTTGACAGATGCCCTCACGGTCTTGCCATCAGGCTTGAGGATATCAAGCGTAACCTTTTTGCCGGCCTTACCTTCAAGCAATGGGAAATAGTCTACCCCTGCCTCGATTTTCTCTCCATCGATAGCTGTTATTATGTCGCCTACATGAATGTCGGCTTTCTTTGTGGCAAGAGGTCCGCGAGGGAAAATCTCGGCCACTTTCAAGCCGTCGCCTTCATAAGCCTCGTCATAATATGCACCGAGAGTGGATGTTTTTAGAGCCGGGCCGTTGGCATAGAATCGTCCGCCTGTGTGCGATGCATTAAGCTCGCCAAGAATTTCACTCAGAAGCGTTGCAAAATCACGATTGTTGTTGATATAGGGAGGAACTCACGATAATGCTCGGTGTAATAGTCCCAGTCTACGCCATGGAGGTTTTCATCATAGAACTTGTCTTTCACCTGCTTGGCCATATGGTCAAACATGTATTCTCTCTCAAGCGACGGCTTGCGGTCATATGGAGCATCAAATTCCACATCCTTCACTTCCGAATTTCCGAGATTCACCTTCTTGATGCCATTCCATGACAACACAAACAGATTCTCACCTTTTTTATCGGGATAAAGCGAACCCGCCATTCCTTTGAGAAGCACTTTAGTCTCTCCCTCTTTGAGGTCGACTACATTTATATTATACCCACCTTCAGTCGCACCGGCCACATAATAAAGTTTGTCGCCTTTAGGAGAAAGGAAATAGTCGCCCATGCTTGAAGAACGCCCTGTGAGACGGCGGGTGCGATAGCGACGATTATCGAGGTCAAGCGGTGTCTCCTTCGACTCATCCTTCACTTCGTCTTTACCCTTCTTGTTCTTCTTATCTTTTTTATCTTTCTTCTTTGAGTCTTTTGAGTCCTTGTCTCCGTCTTTGTCAGAGCTGTCGCCATTCTCCTTCTCAGCGAGTGCGGCCTCTTCTTCAGTATAGTTGAATTTGTCCCATGCTTCCTGGTCAAGAGCCATGATAATCACGTCTTCCTGATTTCCCCACGACCCGTGAGCCTTCATGCCATAGCGCCCTGAAGAATAGGTCACAGCCTTCCCGTCAAGCGCCCATTTGGGATTATTGTCGGCATAACCGCTCTCCGACAAGTCAACCACCTGCGAGCCGTCAGCTTTTGCGATAGCCACATCCACATTATTCCAGCCGCTTTCTCCGATATACGTAGTAAGCAGCCACTTGCTGTCCGGGCTCCATGAGAATGGAATGTCGCCGTCTGTATAGGAATAATTATATTTTCCGTCAAGGGCGGTGTTAACCTTCTTTGTGTCGAGTTCAATCACTCTTAGAATCGTGCGATCCTCAAGGAAAGCCACCTTTTTGCCATCGGGAGAGAACTGCGGCTGCATTGCGGATGTGCCACACTTGTAAAGAGGCTCGATTACAATGTCAGATGCGTAGGCAAACTCCTTCTCTTTGTCATCTTTGATTTTAGCTGTGAAGAGCTGCCAGATGCCATTCACGTCACTGTCGAACACTATAGTGCGGCCGTCAGGAGAGAAAGAGAAAGAGCGCTCCTGAGCCGGAGTGTCGGTGATTCGTTTTGTAGTCTTATAATCCGTGGATGTCACATAAAGGTCGCCGCGAAGCGTGAAAGCCACTTCATTCCCCTCAGGAGAGACAGCCAATTCAGAAGCTCCGGAATTTACATAGCGCTTCACGAGGTCGCCGTCATATTCATCGGCAATAATCCTCACATTAAGTTTCTGAGGCTCGCTGCCGGGCTTGAGCGTATAAATCTCTCCATCCCATGAAAAAGCAAGCATTCCATTGTCGGAAGAAGAAAGCGATCGCACAGGATGCTTTGTGAACTTAGTGAGCTGACGCTCCGAAGTGCCGCCAATCTTAGCCTCAAACACATTCAACGTGCCATCTTTTTCGCTCACGTAGTAATATGTGTCGCCATTACCCACACCGGAGACTGGTCTCCGCCGTTAAAGTTTGTGAGCTGCTTGAAGTCGCCCTTGTCATAAAGCCACACATCGGCAGCCACCGACGAACGCTCATGCTTGCGAAGCACATCTTCCACACCCTTTCTATCCTGATAAAGCAACTGCCCTGAAGAGTTTGCATCAGCCGAAACTACGGGCAACGAAAGGAATAGCCTTGGGCGAGGAGAGTTCATATTCACATTCAACTGATATATCTGCGTTGAGAATGGAGCTCGCGCAGTGTTCTTGCCCGGCAGATAAGAGGCATTGAACAGAAGAATTGAATCATTGAGAAATGTGAGCGGCTTTTCAGTTCCGCTTGATGTTGTGAGCCGGCGGGGCGTGCCACCATTGGCCGGAGTGATAAAGATATCGTCAGAACCTTCTCGCGTGCTGACAAACACTATATTCTTGCCGTCTCGGCTCCATAAGGGCATGCAGTCGAAAGCACTGTTTGATGTGAGCTGACTGGCTGTGCCGCCCGACACGGGCACTGTAAAGATGTCGCCTTTATATGTGAAAGCAACAGTTGAGCCATCCGGAGATATTGCCGCATCGCGAAGCCATTTTGGAGAATCCTGAGCCATGGCCCCCAATGCGCCTGCCGCAAGCAATATTGAAAGAATTAGGTTACGTTTCATGATTATTAAGATTTAATGCGCAAAAATAATGATAATTGGTGGATTTGACAAAATGAATCCGCCTTTAATATTTGAAAAAATAATTTTTAAAAAAATTTTTAATATTTTTGTTGCAAACCTGATGATGAAACGTATTCAGGACAAACAGACTCTGAGAATGAACAACGATTTTCTGACATCAGCCTTCAAAAGGCTTCGAAGCCGGCTTCATCTCGATTCAGACGACGAAGAAGACGCAGACATCGCCGACGCGCTGCAAGACGCGTTCTGCCGCCTGTGGACACGCAGAGGCTCCATACAGTGTGAAGCTCACGCGGAAGGGGCGCTTATGACGGCCACCCGCAACATACGCCTTGACGACTTCCGAAAAAAGAGTTGTCACCCGGAGGCTTCTTTGTCAGAAATCAATAATATCCCTGACAACGATGATGCTGCAGATGATGCAAGCGAACTGTACAACGCCGTTGATCGTCTGGCATCGCAGAGACTTTCATTGAGAGACCGTGAAATCTTGTTTCATAGAGAAAAAGATGGATGGGAGTTTCACGAACTTGCCGAGAAATATCATCTTTCAGAAGCCAACGTGAGGCTGATTGTGTCAAGAAGCCGCAAGGCGCTCAGGGAATTATATTTGAAACAAAAACATTTTTAGCAATGGAAAAACCGGAATTACATAATTTGATCGAACGATATTTCGACGGCGAAACCACATTGGAGGAGGAGAGACTTCTGCTTCACACTTTGCTGGGAATGCGGGAACTTGACGAGGAATGCGCATCGGCACTTGCCGTGATGGGATATGCCCGCACACAGACAGCACCCCGCAATGCGGAGAATGCAGGGGCAATTCTTAAAAAACGGTCTTGGCACAGATATGCCGCCGGCGTGTCGGTTGCAGCTGTCATAGCTGTATTCTCCATTGGCACAGTCTCCAATTTAATCCCAAACTCATCATCGCCTGAATCTGAATGTTTCGCCTGCATCGACGGCGACAGAACAAATAATGAAGAAATTGTGAGACACCTTATCGCAAGCCAGTTTGAAGAAGTGTCGCAAGCTTCGGAATCTCTTGACGAAGAAGTGGAAAACGAATTTAACGAAATCTGCAACGCATTAAATATGGAAATCTTATGAAAAAATTTATAATCTTGGCAATAGTCATAATTATCGGATGCTTCGACTCTTTCGGACAAGAAGGATTAAACGTGGCACAGTTTCTCGATGCCGACTACTCGGGGCAGAAGGGAGTGACTCAAGTGTCGATGACAGGAAAACAGCTTGAATGGTCAGGTCTTAAAAAATATAAAAGCCTGTCAGTGACCGACAATTCCTCGCTCGCCGACAAGATAAACAGAGCTGTGACAAAAGACGGAGCGAAAGCAGCATCAAAAAAAGTGTCTTATAAAGACGGACAATTATATGTGGGATTCTACTCATTGGGCGGAAAAGGCGAACACAGGCGATACCTGTTCTATCTTAACCGCCGCCCTGTGGGTGAGGAAAAAATCACATTGATTTTCCTTGAGGGCAATATGGATTCAAATTCCATCATGGAACTGATTAACAAATAAATTTCAACTACAATAAATAAAGAATAATTAAACATATGTGGAGTTTTTACAGACTATTTATCACAATGCTGACAATTATAGGCAGCGTTTTCTCCTGCATGTCGCAGGAACAGCCAGACACAATCCGGTGCCTGAGCAAAGTGAATGAAGTGCTCGTGGTGCGCGAAGGCGATGTAACCAAGGTTATCGCCAATGCGCTGGACGGCAACAACGAGACTATGTATTACTATTACAAGGTTGACGTCACCGAAAATGATTCCACCGACAACTGTGGATTCTCCGACTCCTGGGCCATGGAAGTGCCGTTCTATAAGCCGGACAACAGGGAATGCGACTTTGATGCAAACAAAGGGGAAAAAACACACAAAATAAGACGCGCCGTCGTAGGTTTTGACCATACCTACTGGGGCTGGCGATTTAATTATAACGACAAGGCACACATAAAAAACTGTTTTGAACTTGGATTCAGAGAATTGATTGGAGTGTCATGGCAAAAAGGCAAAAGGGGCCCCAGTTTCTCGACAGGCGTGGGATTTGGAATGTTTCGCTACCTCGCGCAAGACGGCTACTGTTTCGGAATGGCCGGCGACAGGCTTGAAATGCTCCCGCTGCAAGAGGGCGCCATCATTGACCACTCATGGCTCGACATGTTTACGTTCCATGTGCCGGTGTTGCTGGAACTGCCTTTAGGGAAGGAAGGTTTGTTAACTATCGGAGGAGTGCTTAATTTCAACTCCTATGCCAGAGCGATGACTCAATTCAAAACAGGAAACAACAAATATAAAATTGACTCCAAAGGTCTTCAACAAAACTTGTTCACCGCCGACATCATGGCGTCTGTGACATGTTACGGAATTGGAATCTACGCCTCCTGGAGTCCGATGAAACTTTTTAACAAGCCATACGGCCCGGAACTGAAATCATGGTCAATCGGATTAGAATTTACCGCACATTAATTTCGTAGTTTCCACATGATTAACGCAATTATCAATAAGAGAACATTATGAACTATATGAATAAAATATTAGCAGTGATAACTGCGGCCATCCTCTCCTGCTCATCAATATTTGCCATGCAAGAGGCTCCGGACACTCTGCTTCATATCACCACTCCGTCAAACCTGTTGATAACAGAAAGTCCGGCCGGCATGAAAGTGACAGTGACCGATTCAGTGTCAGGTGAATGTATCGACTCTGTATTGACAGAGTATTCCTCTTATGCCTCAATCAAAACTGACACCGACACCGGCAAAGGATATTTCAGAGAAAAACGTCCGGGGCATAACATACTTGAATTATGCGACAACTCATCCCCATGGGGAGTGTCGATGCTCGGTGTGTGTGTCGGCCTTACAAACCCACTGGGTCAAGGCTCGCCTGAAGGGCTTCAATGGTCAAAATCATTCGAGATAAGCTGGCTAAGCTGCATCAACGTGTATTATTCATTCGGAAGAAGCGACATATCGTTTGGCCTTGGATTTGACTGGAGAAATTATAAAGCCACAACGGCAGGAAGACGCCTTGTTGCCAACGACAATAAAGGAATAGAATGGGGCGAATATCCGGAAGGAGTAACCCCTAAATATTCTCGATTAAAAGTGTTTAGCCTTCAGGTCCCTGTGCTTTACCGTTGGTCAATACCCAAATCATCATTAAACCTAAGAATCGGGCCTGTCTTGAATTTCAACACTTATGCGTCGCTGCTCACAGTGTGGGATGACCCCGACGGACATAAGATGGAAGATTTCACGAAAGCCATTAGCCCGCGAAGATTCACAGTAGACTTCTTTGGGAGCCTGTCATTCAACAATATAGTAGGCTTATATGTGAGATACTCCCCTATGAAGGTTATGGATGCCTCCCCGTCTGTCAATTTCAATCCTCTCACAATTGGCGTGACAATCGGAATCTGACACAAAAGCAGTTATTTCATTGGCGCGGAATGCAGATAAAGACATTCCGCGCTATTTTTATCGATTATATCGAATTGAAAAATACTTAAAAAATACTTAAAAAATGCCTGACGACGAATAAAATTTATATTGGAGACATTGGAGATTTATGGAATAATGACTAAATTTGCAAAAACAATAATGATTTAACCTATTCTCCATGGGACACAATAGAATACTTCTTTCGGCAGAATTGCCGGAATATCCAGAGTTTAAGGAAGGAATTCGCCGCGCTCCCGACCGCGGATTCACACTCACTGACTCAAAAACAATCACAGCCTTAAAAAATGCCCTCAGATATCTTCCTGAAGAACTTCATGAGCAGATTGCTCCTGAATTCTTGGAAGAGCTTCGCACACGAGGCAGAATATATGCCTACCGCTGGCGCCCGGCAGGCGACCTCAAAGCCAAGCCGATTGATGAATATAAAGGGAAATGCCTCGCAGGAAAAGCTTTCCAGGTTATGATCGACAACAATCTCTGCTTCGACATCGCCCTTTATCCCTACGAACTGGTCACTTATGGCGAGACAGGCCAGGTTTGCCAGAACTGGCTCCAGTATCACCTTATTAAGAAATATCTCGAAGAGATGACCGACGAACAGACACTCGTTGTTGAATCCGGTCATCCACTCGGTCTTTTCCCCTCCAAGAAAGACTCGCCCCGCGTGATCATCACAAACGCAATGATGGTGGGCATGTTCGACAATCTCCACGACTGGCATGAGGCAATGCAGATGGGCGTGGCAAACTACGGACAGATGACTGCAGGCGGATGGATGTATATCGGCCCCCAGGGAATCGTGCACGGAACATTCAACACCCTCCTCAACGCAGGACGAATGAAACTCGGCGTGCCCCAGGATGGCGACCTCGCCGGACATCTTTTCGTGTCGTCAGGACTTGGAGGCATGAGTGGAGCTCAGCCCAAGGCAGCAGAAATTGCCGGCGCGGCTGCAATCATTGCAGAAGTAGACCTTTCTCGCATTGAGACCCGCAAGAATCAGGGATGGGTTCAGGAAGTCACCGACTCAATTCCCGAGGCATTCCGCCTGGCAGAGGAGGCAATGAAATCGAAAAAACCTGTTTCCATCGCATATCACGGCAATGTGGTTGACCTTCTTGAGTATGCTGTTGCCCACAACAAACCGATTGAACTTCTCAGCGACCAGACTTCCTGCCACGCTGTCTATGAAGGTGGCTATTGCCCCGCCGGTCTTTCATTCGAGGAGCGCACTCGCCTTCTCCATGAAGATCATGACGAATTCCGCAAAAAAGTTGACGAATCTCTCCGCCGCCATTTCGAGGCAATCAAAGCCCTCACCGCCCGCGGCACATATTTCTTCGACTATGGCAACTCGTTCATGAAAGCCATCTACGATGCCGGCGTGAAAGAGATTTCCCGCAACGGAATCGACGAAAAAGATGGTTTCATATGGCCATCTTATGTGGAAGACATCATGGGCCCGATGCTGTTTGACTATGGATATGGCCCGTTCCGCTGGGTTTGCCTGAGCGGCAAGCACGAAGACCTCGTGAAGACCGACAAGGCAGCCATGGAATGCATCGACCCCAATCGCCGAGGACAAGACCGCGATAACTACAACTGGATTCGCGATGCAGAGAAAAATGCTCTCGTTGTAGGCACAGAGGCTCGCATTCTCTATCAGGATGCCATGGGCAGACTCAAGATTGCACTGAAGTTCAACGAGATGGTCAGAAACGGCGAAGTAGGCCCCATAATGCTCGGCCGTGACCACCATGATGTGAGCGGCACAGACTCCCCGTTCCGTGAAACATCCAACATAAAAGACGGCTCCAACGTGATGGCCGACATGGCTGTCCAATGTTTCGCCGGCAACTGCGCCCGCGGCATGAGCCTCGTGGCTCTCCACAATGGAGGCGGCGTAGGCATTGGCAAGTCAATCAACGGCGGATTCGGAATGGTCTGCGACGGTTCTGAGCGTGTTGACGAAATTCTGCGCAATGCCATGCTTTGGGACGTGATGGGAGGCGTGGCACGCCGTTCTTGGGCTCGCAATGAGAATGCCATGTCTACCGTGAAAGAATGGAACGACACTCAGGCAGAAAACGGGTTTATGATTACCGAGCCGTTCCTTGCAAATGAGGAATATCTCTGCAACCTCATCAAGAAGTAATTATGAAAAACCTCATAATCGAAAACGTAAAGATTGTCACCCCGCTCGGCTCTGAGTCGAGCAAGGGTGACAAAATGCGTGATATTTATGTCGAGCCGGAAGGATGCATTATCATCACCGGCGGCACAATCAGCTATGCCGGACCGATGAAAGGGAAACCGGCTGTGCGCCCCGACGAACACTACGACACAATCGACGCCAAGGGGAATGTAGCCCTTCCCGGTTTTGTAGACTCTCACACTCACCTCATTTTCGGGGGCTTCCGTCCGGATGAGTTTGAATGGAGGCTAAAAGGGGATTCATACATGTCGATCATGGAGCGTGGCGGCGGCATACAGTCAACTGTCAACGCCACTCGCGACACATCGAAAGAGGAACTCAAGAAAAAGGCTCAATGGTTTATCGACCGAATGAGCGAAATGGGCGTAACCACCGTAGAAGCTAAAAGCGGATACGGACTCGACAGCGAGACTGAAATCAAGATGCTCGACGCAATTTCCGAACTTGCCGGAGAGCCTGATCAAAAAGTGGAGCTTATTGCCACATTCCTTGGGGCTCATGCCGTTCCAAAAGAATACTCTGGAAGGACAGCGGAATACGTTGACCTCATTATCAATGAAATGCTCCCTAAAGTAAAAGGGAAGGCAAAATGTTGCGATGTGTTCTGCGAGAAAAACGTTTTTGAAGTTGAAGACTCTCGACGACTCCTTGAGGCAGCCGCCGCAATGGGTTATTCTCTCAAGCTTCATGCCGATGAAATTATAACTCTCGGCGGCGCAGAACTGAGCGCAGAGCTCGGCGCCCTGTCGGCTGATCATCTTCTTCATGTGAGCGACGAAGGTGTGCGCCGCATGGCTGAAGCAGGCGTGGTCGCAACGCTGCTGCCTCTAACTGCCTTTGCTTTGAAAGAGCCTTTTGCTCCGGCACGCAAGTTTATCGACGCCGGAGCGGCCGTGGCATTGGCCACTGACCTCAACCCGGGAAGCTGTTTCTCCGGCTCAATACCCCTTACAATCGCGCTTGCCTGCATATATATGGGCATGAGCATTGAGGAAACAATCACCGCGCTCACACTCAACGGCGCCGCAGCCCTCGGGATGGCCGACAAAATCGGTTCGCTCGAAGCGGGAAAAAGAGGCGACGTTGTGATTCTCGGATGCGACAATTATCATATCATCCCTTATTATGTGGGAATGAACTGTGTTCAAACCACAATTTACGACGGCAAAATCGTGGCGAGAAACAAATAGAAAACTATAAATCTATACAATGGAAAAATTAGAAACTTATGCAATTGGCTCAAGTCTTCTGACTTATGACTTGATTGAACGCATACTCAAAGACGGCACAAAACTGACTCTTTCTGACGAAGCTCGCAAAAAGATTCAGCACTGCCGCGACTTTCTTGATAAAAAAACCGACGAAAACACCGTACCCATCTATGGCGTAACAACCGGATTCGGTTCATTATGCAACAAACATATCTCTAAAGAAGAACTTTCCACACTTCAGGAAAATCTGGTGAAGAGCCATTCCTGCAGCGTCGGGACTCCTGTTGACGAGACTGTCGTAAGACTGATGCTCCTTCTCAAAGCACACGCCCTTTCAATGGGTTTCAGCGGAGTGCAGGTGCAGACTGTTGAAAGAATCCTTGATTTCTACAATAACGATGTGCTCCCTGTGGTTTACGACAGAGGCTCTCTCGGTGCATCGGGCGACCTTGCGCCTCTTGCCAACCTTTTCCTCCCCTTGATCGGTGAAGGCGAAGTGATGCACAAAGGCCAGAGAGTGAAAGGAAGCGATATTCTTGACAGATTCGGATGGAAGCCAATCAAGCTTCAATCAAAAGAGGGATTGGCTCTTCTGAACGGAACTCAGTTCATGAGTTCAAACGGCATAAAAGCCCTTATCGACGGCTGGCATATGGTGAACTGCTTCGACCTATTCGGAGCCATGAGCCTTGAGGCCTTCGACGGCAGAATAGAGCCTTTCTGGGATTGCATTCAGCAGGTTCGTCCCCACAAAGGACAGATCGAAACCGGAAACGCATTTCGAAAGATTCTTGAAGGCAGCGAGATTATCAAGAGAGAGAAAGCTCATGTGCAAGACCCCTACTCATTCCGCTGCATTCCGCAAGTGCACGGTGCTGTAAAGGATGCCATGCACCATGTCACTGAAGTGCTTCACACCGAGATTAACTCCGTTACTGACAACCCGACAGTGTTCCCCGACGAAGACCTCGTTGTGAGCGGCGGCAACTTCCACGGCGAACCTATTGCCCTCGTGTTCGACTATATGGGCGTGGCACTTCACGAACTCGGCAACATCTCCGAGCGTCGCGTGGCTCAGCTTATTCTCGGGCTGCGTGGCCTTCCTGAATTCCTTGTTGCAAAACCGGGCCTTAACTCAGGCTTCATGATTCCGCAATATGCAGCCGCTTCTGTTGTGAGCCAGAACAAGATGTATGCATGGCCTGCTTCTTGCGACTCTATCGTAAGCTCCAATGGACAGGAAGACCTCGTATCTATGGGTGCCAATGCCGCCACCAAGCTCCATAAGATAATCGACAACCTCAAGATTATCGCTTCAATCGAGTTCATGAACGCTGCTCAGGGAATAGATTTCCGTCGTCCGCTCAAATCATCCCCGATTATTGAGAATGTGATGAAGGCTTATCGTGAGGAAGTAGCGTTTGTAGAAGATGACGTTGTAATGACTGACTACATCACCAAGACTCGTCAGTTCCTCGACAAGTTCGACATCGAATTTTAACAATCAGCATAGACAAATGCAATATAATATCACGGCGAATCTTACAAGCAGATTCACCGTGATATTTTATTGCATCTAAAGGAACTAAAATGCAACCTCAATTGCGGTCTACCCTGCCATACATCATAAACGTGCGTTCATAATATGGAGCAGTAACTTCCGACACCACAACTCCTTTTTTCGTGGAAGCGTGAATAAATTTAACATCGTCAATCATGATTCCTACGTGCGACACTCTGTTCTTGTCTTTTCCGGTGGCAAAAAACACGAGGTCGCCTGCCCTCACGCTGCTTTTCTTAAGTTTCTTGCAAAATTCCGACTGTTCACGCGAATTGCGAGGCAGTTTTATCCCCGCAACTTTTTCATAAACACTCACGACGAACCCCGAACAATCGGTGCCTCTACCCTTTTCCGAACCGGCATACTTATATGGAGTGCCCATCCATGACATAGCCTCCTCCACGATGTCTTTCTCAATGCCGTGCAGTTTGCCGGTCCTGACAGTTTCAACCACTTGCGATTTTGCGTCGCCCGCATGTTTTTTAGAGGAATGGCAACCGCTTGTGACAACCATAAAAATGGCTACCACAATAAAACCAAATAAGTTATGAGATTTAATTGACAATAATTTCATTGATGAAATTTACTCATTACCGACATTCGCAATAACGCGCATGTCAAACATGACTGCAAATATAGCGCATTTTTCATATTTTTCAATCAAAATTTAAAAAATTTATACTTTGTAATTGCTTTGTATTAAATTAACTTAAAACACCCGGCAAGAACGCCCCGGCAATGTAATATTGGAAACATTTTTGCATTGTAAATATGTGAACAATCGACGTGGCGGAGTTCCACACTGTCACATCATTCATAAGAATAATATAATGCAAACCTACATATTTAAAGACATGAAGAGATACAGTATTCCGGCAATGGCCGCTGTATTGGCGATTCTTGTTTCGCCTGCATGCGCCGACAATCAAGCCGAAAACAACCAACCCCAATTCATTCGCACGTCATCGGGAGCTTCGTTTGAAACAGACTTCACTGTAGCCGCCGAAAAAACCGTGAATGCAGTGGTTTGTATCAAGAGTTTCACAACACAGCGCCAGAACCCTTATGGCAACGGCGGAGGCTACGACCCGTTCGGAATGTTTGATTTCTTTTTCGGGCCACAGGAACGTCAGCAGCCCCGTCAGCAACAGCGCAACAACGAGCCTGTGCAAAGCGGCCTTGGCTCGGGTGTGATTATCACCGACGACGGCTACATTGTGACAAACAACCATGTCGTAGATGGAGCCGACAAACTTGAGGTCTTGCTCAACGACAACGCCACCTACGAAGCAAGAATAATCGGCACTGACGAGGCGACTGACCTTGCGCTCATAAAAATTGACGCGGAGAATCTTTCTCCCATCACATTCGGCAACAGCGAGGAGGTAAAAATCGGAGAATGGGTGCTCGCGGTAGGAAACCCTTTCGGTTTTAACTCTACCGTCACAGCAGGCATCGTCAGCGCCAAAGCACGCAGTCTAAGCCATAATTCCAGAGGAGGCAAAATGGGCATCGAATCATTTATTCAAACCGACGCAGCCCTCAATCCCGGCAACTCGGGAGGCGCCCTCGTGAATCTAAAAGGTGAACTTATCGGAATTAACTCTGCAATCTATTCCAACACCGGCAGCTACTCGGGATTCTCATTCGCAATCCCAACCACGATTGTCAAGAAAGTAATGACCGACCTTCGCCAATTTGGCACAGTGCAACGTGCGGTGCTCGGATGCACAGTAACAGAACTTGATGCAAAACTTGCAAAAGAGAAAGACATAACTGCCGTTAAAGCCGGTCTCCTTGTGAGAGAAGTGAGCGACAGAAGCACTGCCAAAGAGCTTGACCTTCGCGAAAATGACGTTATCACCGCAATCAACGGCACTGAGACTCATAGTTTTGCACAACTTGTGGAGCAACTCAACAAATTCCGTCCGGGCGACCAGATAACCGTGACATATTATCGCGACAATAAGAAAGAGACCAAGACAGGCACTCTGCGCAACACCCAGGGCAACACCACAATCACAAAGAAAGGCGATTTCTCTGAAATAGGGTGTGCGTTCATGAAACTTGGCGACGAAACAAAACGCAAACTCGGCATCTCAAACGGTGTCAAGGTAACAGGGCTCAAAAATGGGGCATTCCGCGACTCAGGCATCAAAGAGGGTTTCATAATAACGGAAATCAATGGCAGAAGCGTAAACACTTCAGACGACGTAGAGGCCATCTACAATCAGATTATGAAGACCGAAGACGATGATAAAGTGATGTTTATCACAGGTATCTATCCCTCCGGCAAGAAGTATTATTACGCTGTGAATCTTGCGCAGGAATAATCATCTGAAGCCACAGGCACAGCAACCTTAACATAGCAATAATTCGAGAGCCCCCGACAGGACACTGAGCCTTCCGGGGGTTCTTTTTCACAAAAAGATTTTTTAGAGCACGCTCTTAACACAACATTCAGCGTTTCCATACGTTAACAAATTGGTAAAATTGCTGAAGTTATTGCATATGTGGAAATTTTCCACTAACTTTGCAACAATTTTTGGAAGGGAATATGAGACAGTTAAAGATAACAAAATCCATTACAAACCGCGAAAGCGCATCTCTCGATAAATATCTTCAGGAAATTGGCCGTGAGGAACTGATTTCTGTGAGCGAGGAAGTGGAATTGGCACAGAGAATAAAAAAAGGAGACCACGCGGCGCTCGAAAAACTCACTCGAGCAAATCTGCGATTTGTGGTGTCGGTGGCAAAGCAATATCAAAATCAGGGACTCAGCCTGCCCGACCTTATCAACGAAGGCAATCTTGGACTTATTCGCGCGGCTCAGAAATTTGATGAAACCCGAGGGTTTAAATTTATTTCTTATGCTGTATGGTGGATTCGCCAGTCGATTCTTCAGGCTCTCGCTGAACAAAGCCGAATTGTGCGACTCCCCCTCAACCAAGTCGGCTCTCTCAACAAAATCAGCAAAGAATTGTCGAAATTCGAGCAAGAAAACGAGCGCAGACCCTCTCCCGAAGAATTGGCTGACCGACTCGGGCTTCCGGTCGATAAGATTTCCGACACTTTAAAAGTGTCAGGTCGCCACATATCGGTCGATGCTCCTTTTGTTGACGGCGAAGACAATTCTCTTCTTGATGTGCTTCCCAACGATGACAGCCCTATGGCCGACTCCACTCTAAATCAGGAGAGTCTTTCAAAAGAGGTTGACAGAGCTTTAAAGCAACTTTATGACCGCGAAAGAGAGATACTAAAAATGTTCTTCGGAATAGGATGTCAGGAAATGACACTCGAAGAAATCGGCGCCAAGTTCGACCTTACACGCGAACGTGTGCGACAGATTAAAGAAAAAGCTATCCGCAGACTTAAAGGTCAGAAGAGCAAGCTCCTTAAAAGTTATCTCGGTGAGTAATCACTGATTTCAAATTGTGAACAAAAAATACTAACGCTCATGAACAACCGGATTTTATGTCCCATGTTGACCATGGGCGTATTTTTTTCTTCATTACCCGCGTCCGCACAAAAAGAATTTGACTCCGGTTTAGCGCTGGCCGAGATATTTTGCGAAAATCCTTCAGATAAAACAGAATCAAACGAAAATAAGCAAAATCCCGACAACAGACAAACCGACGGCAATAATGAAGTGGAAAGCCTCTTCCCAAACGCATCTAAGAGCCTTGCAGGCTCTCACTTCTCATGGGGCGCAGAAATTGGCTCATCGATTGACGTAAGCGGCTATGACTCGTCGACATTCAATGTTGACGCAGTGATAGGCTATAAAAACAATTATTTCAAGATTGCCGGAATTGGAATCGGCATTCACCGGGCATTGGGAACAGGCGACAATTACGTGCCTGTATATGCTGTGATGCGCACAAGTTTTTCAAAGCGGCCACGCTTATTCTTTTTTTCTCTTAAAGCTGGCTACTCTTTCAACACTATCGGCGACGCCCCAACGTTTGGAGACGTGAACGCTTCTATCGGAGCAGGAATAAATCTCGCTATGAGCCGACGTTTTCAGACTCACATTATTCTTAGTTATGAATTCAGGCATTTCAACAAGAGGCATCGCAATGCCCTCGAACTTGATGCTGAAGACATCTCTCTCGCGTCTCTGACATTCGGAGTGAATTTCTAAACTGATAAAGAAAAGGAAACCCTTATGAAGAGTTTCCTTTTCTTATATATCATGAAGGAATTTATTCACTTTCTAATTCCATCGCGACGAAGAAGCGCGTCTACAGAAGGCTCTTTGCCTCTGAATTCTTTGTAGAGTTCAAGAGGGTCTACTGTGCCTCCGCTCTGCAACATCTTCTTAAACTTGCCCGCTGTATTATTGTCGAATATGCCATTTTCCTGGAAAGCAGCGAAAGCATCTGCATCAAGCACTTCCGCCCACTTATATCCATAGTAGCCGGCAGCGTATCCTCCTGAGAAAATGTGGCCAAATGCCGGCGAAAGCAAACATCCTTCCACTACATCAAACGTGCGCACAGGATCCTGCGCCTTTTCCTCAAACGCCTCTATGTCTGCGCTTGCTCTCAAAGGCTCTTTAATGGTGTGATAAGCCATGTCAAGATATCCGAATCCTAACTGACGCATGCACGCATATGCAGCCCCGAACTGATTGGAACGAACAAATTTCTCAATCAACTCTTCAGGCATCTTCTTCCCGGTCTTATAATGTTTGGCAAAACTGTCCAGAAATTCTTTCTCCGTCAGATAATTCTCGTTGAACTGAGAGAACAATTCAACAAAATCATGATATACGTTGGTGCCGCTCAATGTAGAATATGTAGCCTGAGCCGAAAGCCCGTGAAGTGCGTGGCCAAACTCATGGAGGAATGTTTCAACCTCATAAGGAGTGAGAAGCACCGGGTCATTGCCAACCGGCTTTGAGAAATTACATACAATAGAAATCAAAGGGATAGTGCGGCTGCCGGAATCATCTTTAGTCTCTGTGCGGAATTCTGTCATCCACGCGCCCGGCGATTTGCCTGCGCGATAGAAGAAATCAGCATAAAGCACTCCTAATATGGCCCCGTCTTTTTCATACACCTCATATGCCTTGACATCGGGATGATAAACCGGAATATTCTTATTCTCCTTAAACTTGTAGCCATAGAGCTTTGTTGCAAGTCCAAGCACACCATTGATGGTGTTTTCAAGTTCAAAATATGGCTTCATGTCCTCATCGTTAAAGGCATAGCGCTCATTTTTCAACTTGTTGGCCCAATAGCTATAGTCCCATGCCATCAATTTGAAATCATCACCTTCGGTTTTCGTTGCAAATTCTTCAATCTCTGCGAGTTCGCTCTTCATCGGCTCAGTGTAGCTCTCTCTCAACTGCTCCAGAAGCTCCATCACCGCTTCGGGAGTGGCCGCCATAGTGCCCTGAAGATGATAGTCGGCAAAAGTGGGCTTGCCCATAAGATTGGCAATCTCAAGACGAATATTCGCAATGTCTTTTAGAATCTGAGTATTGTCAAATTCCCCACCCACATTGCGCGTGTTATAGAGTTTATAAAGTTTTTCTCTAAGCTCCCGATTGTCGGCATACTTCATGAAAGGGCTGTATGACGGCATATACATGGTGAACAGATAAAGCGATTCGTCATCACTCTTTCCTTCTGCCTCAAGAGCCTCGCGCGCTGCCTCACGCGCTGCTATCTTAATGCTCTCCGGAAGCCCGGCGGTGTCACCTTCCTTCACCCAAAGCCTGCGGTCAGGGTTGGCCATATCGTTAGTGATATTCTGGCTGAACTTTACGTTAAGGTCAGAAAGTTCAGAACTGAGACGCCTGTACTTGTCGCGGTCATCACCTTTTAGATTAGCGCCGCTCTCTGCAAAACTTCTATAAATCTCGCTTACCAGTCGCGTTTGCTCGGGATTAAGGTCGTTTCGAGAGTCTTTATTGTCATAGACAGCCTTTATCCTGTTCCAAAGTTTTTCGTTAAGCAACACGCCTGTTTCATGCTCCGAGATAAGAGGCGTCACCTTGGCCATTATATTCATGAGCACAGTGTCGCCGAGAGCAGCCTCAAGGTTACTCAAAGCAAGCACAGACCTGTTGAGAGCCACACCGCTTCTATCAAAAGCTGCAATAGTGTTTTCAAACGTGGGAGCATCGGCACATGACGCAATAGCGTCAAGTTCATCGTTATGGATACGTATGCCCTCTACCACAGCTTCCTCATAATCCGGGGATTCCAGCTTATTGAAAGGCACAGCCTGAAACGGGGCGTCTGAAGGAACAAGGAGCGGATTCACTCGAGCACCCTGAGCCTCATCGGCAAAAGACATAATCGTCAATGCAGTAATTGATGCTAATATATGCTTATACATGATAATATTTTATTTATTTGCAATTTTAGATAAAAACGGGAATATTCCATTTGGAAAATTCCCGTTTTATTGAACTCAATCGTGAATGATTAAATAATGCTACTGTTATTATTCAGCGGCCACGCCTTCCATCACAACCTGAATACGGTTTTTGCCGTTATAAAGGTTCTTCATGAATTCATTGAACTCAGCGAGCGTAAGGTTTTCAAGAGCCTCGCGGCTGCCGGTGATGTAGTCGAAACCACGGAGATAAGACATGATCATGCTGTCCCAGTAGCGGTTGTTGCGCTCTGCAATTTCCAGCTGTTTGATGGCAGCTTCTTTCACCTTATTGAAGTTAGCCTCATTTGTACCGTTCTGAAGAAGCTTGATCAATTCGTCATGAGCACGACCTATGAGCTTTTCCTGCTGATCGGCATTTGTGATGAAGTAATACACAATGTTCCATTCACCTGTGTTAGGATTCATGCCTGCGCTTGCAGAGGGGCTGTAAGTGCCGCCTTCCTCTTCACGGAGTGTTTCTGTGAATACATTTCCGAGCACATCGCCAAGAAGGCTAACCTTAGCGTCATTGGCGGCATTAAACGGAAGGTTATTGTCGACATAAACGTCAAATACGTGAGTTGCCGGAGCCTGCATAGGCTGCTTGAAAACATTGTCAACATTGCCGGAAGGCTGGTCTATAGGGGTGACAACTTTCATCTTCTTGCGAAGGCCTACAGGGAGAGTTGCAATATACTGCTCAAGAAGAGGACGGATTGTCGCATTGTCTACATTACCTGTGAAAATGAAAGTGTATTCAGCTGCATTTTTAAGAGCATCATGAACGAGTTCAAGAGCTTCGCTATATTTTGCAGCCTTAACAGTGTTATAATCGGCAGACATCATCAACGGATTGTCTTCATAACGTGTCTTGGCAACCTGACGGAAGAAGATAGTCTGCGGATCTTTAGCCTGGCTCTCAAGCATAGGCAGAGCCCTGCTGATTTCTACGTCATAAGTCTCCTGATCTGCTGTAAGTGCAGTGAATGAAGTGTAGACAAGCTCCATCAATGTTGTGAGGTCTTTTACAGTGGAATAACCGTTGAGCACATCAGTATAATTATTTACACTGAAAGACACATTGGCTTTCTTGCCTGCGAGATACTTATTGAGAGTCTTGCGGTCGAATGGACCCATCTTTGAACATCCATAAGCATCATCCATCATAAGAACGTTGGCAGCCTGGTCGGCGGCATATATTCTCTTGCCACCTTCGCGGAATGCAGTCATGATTACCTCATCGGCAGCAAAATCAGTGGGTTTCAACACAACCTTAATACCGTTTGAAAGAGTATAGGTGATTGTGCCAAGTTTAGCATCTTCAGACATGTTAGTTATTTTGCCGGGAGCCGGAAGCTGCGCGATAAGAGGATCTGTGATAACTTCATCTACATATGCCTCATATTCAGCATTCATGGCGTCGTTGATGGTTTTAACCATAACGTCTTCCGCTACGATTTCAAAACCGTCCTGCTTAGGTTCGGTTGTAACAACCACCATATTTTCAGAGCTTAGGAGCTGCGGAACTATCTGATTGATGACCTGAACATTGATCATAGGTATAGACTGCTTCCAGATTTCATATTCCTTCTCTATGCCGAGGTGAGGAACATTGTCAGTGAAGTGGCCACACAATGCCTTGCCAAAAGAGTCGTTGCTTGTCTTGTCACGCTCATTATACGAGTTTTCGAGATTTGCAAGAATTTCTGTAAACACTCGCTCAAGCTCTGTGTCGGTGAATCCTGTCTTGCAGCCTCTGGCCACAATGCCCATAGCGTCGGCAACAGCCTCCTGAGTTTTACCCTTCTTGGGAAGAGTGATAACATTAAACGAGTCTTTAGTTTTGGAAACATAATACTGACCGAAATAAACGCCTGCATAAGAATAATCACATTCTGCAGTCTGAGCAAAATCAGTAAGACGATTGTTTATAAGGGCGCAGATTATAGTCATCAACATATCCTGCTGCATATAAACCTCGGTGTTGCGATACTCCAAAGGTATGCCGTCAGACTTGAACGAGATTGTTGTGCGGGCTGCGCTAAGTTCAGGGTCAGAGAAAGAGAAGTATATAGGCTCCTTGTTGTCGCTCACTGAAGGATATTCGCGCTTTGCAGGATTCTTTGCCTTAGGTATTGAAGAGAAAAGATCTTTCACTTTTTTCTCCATTTCGTCGGCATCAAAGTCACCTACAATCACAATGCCCTGGAGATCCGGACGATACCACTTATGATAGTATGCTCTGAGCACCTCCGGCTTGAAGTTCAGAACAACATCCATTGTGCCGATAGGCATCTGCTGATACTGGTATTCCTTAAAGATTACAGGAAGCATTGCCGAATACATTCTTGTAGTGGCGTCGTTGCGGCTGCGCCATTCCTCCTGAATCACGCCACGCTCTGCATCTATTTCAGCTTCTTCGAGAAGAATCTCGCCGCTCCAGTCATGAAGCACGAGAAGCACACTGTCCATAAGTGCCTTGTCTGTGGTAGGCACATTATTGATGTTGTAAACAGTTTCGTCAAAACCTGTGTAGGCGTTGATGTCGGCACCAAAACGGATACCTTTGCCCTGAAGATAGTTGAGCATGTCTTTTCCTGGATAGTGGCTTGTGCCATTGAAAGCCATGTGCTCAAGGAAGTGGGCAAGACCAAGCTGGTCTTGATTTTCGAGTGAAGATCCCACCTTCTGTGCAATGTAGAAGTTTGCACGATTCTTGGGCTCTTCATTGTGCATGATGAAATACGTCAACCCATTAGAGAGCACGCCAGTCTTGACCTTAGGGTCGATAGGCAACTGCGGCAACTCTGGCATCTGGGCGCTTACGCTGAATATTCCCACAAGGAACATCGCAAGGCTTAAGACTTTCCGAATCATAGTCATGTTGTTTAAATTAGTAGATAATATTATTGATGAAATTATATTTTCGGGTTAATTTTTCGCCTCCAGTCATACGCTCGGCAGAATGTGTCATCAACATACACGCTCTTCTGCCGGCACTACTCGGATTTCTATTGGCAAAGTTAGATTAATTTTTTATAACTCCAAAATAATTTGCCGAAAAACAATAATTTTTCTTTAACTTTCATTCCGAAATCATATCTTGTATTATTTTTTTAAAGCAATCCGTTCATGAGCGCATAGAGAGAAAGCCCGGAAGCAGACTTTATTCCGAGTTTTGAAGAGATATTTTTGCGATGCGTAATAACAGTATTGACCGATATGCAAAGTTCATCGGCAATCTCTTTATTGATTTTTCCTGCCGATATAAGACGAAGCACTTCAATCTCTCTTCCGGAAAGTTCTCCGGCTTGGGAATCCACGTCATGAAGGCTCTTTATAAGAGACTCAAACAATGCCCTCATCTCCGTTTCATCAGAATCAGGGAAAATCATGCCCACCCCTGCCTGAGTGAATTTCTCGTTTCTTCCATTCATGACAAGCACTGTTTTTTGCTTACGAGGCAAGAAGAAATCAAGATTTGAGACAAAAATCTCCGGGGTGACAATAAATGCGTCAGAACTTTCTGATAGAGGCATGAACTCAGAAAACGAAGAGAAATTCTCAAGCTGGCAGTTCCAATTGTTCTGCAATATCCATTTCACTCCAAGACTTTCAATAGTGGAGAGCCCTACAAGAGCAATGCATCTTTTATTGTTCATAAGAAAGCATTCTATTAGCAGCATTAAATCGGTAGCAATAGCATAGGCACGCCATGCCATCCATACCCGCTCATTGATTTACACAATCTCCATTAACTTCCATCTCCCTTATGATCGGAAGAAGAATGCGATTGCGTATCCTGTTATTCTGACTCACATCTTTCTGCAATGAAAAAACGGATGAAACCACTGCCATGCATAGATTCCGGTCGTAGTCTCCTTGAAGATGCACCACGAAAAATGTGAGCAAATCATGCAATTTCTCCTCAACCTCCGTATGAGCATTGACATAGCGATTGCAATCAGACGGCACATTCCCGTTTCTCAATGCAGGGAAAAGCAATCTCTCATCATAATTGACACACTCCACAAGCTCATGACGCATATCAGTGAAAAAATGCCTTAGCAGCCCGAGATTATTATCAGTGCCGCTTCTTGAAATCAAAGAATCGAAATGGCGCTCTATATTGGGAAGCTGAACTCGAAGGTAATAGACAGAAGTCTTGCTCAGGTAGTCGATTGTTTTTTCAAGTGAGAAAGTATCTCTTGAATTAGACGGGAAATAACTCTCGTCGAGAAATGTATTCACCACAGAAATAAAAAAGGCGGAGTCGATGCCCCTTTCGGCACACACCGCTCCGACCGAATCGTCACCCACGCCAAGGCTCACCCCCAACCTGTTGATCACAGGTATTATCGAGGGGTGAGCCATCACAACCTCAGAAAGGCGCGAATCTTTATTGTAAACCGCCATTTTTAATTATTATGGTTGAATTCTGAGTTATAATAACATCCATGCCAACATCGTGCGGCTCAGTTGGAAGTTCATCGAAAAGCTGGAATTCATATCCCACACCGATTTTAACAGCTGCGGTAGATTTAAGGAACCTGTCATAAAATCCCTTTCCTCTTCCGAGTCTGTTCCCTTTTCTGTCATAGGCGACAGCCGGCACAACCACAAGTTCAATATCCTCCGGATTGGCAGTGTCGTTTCCGGTCGGCTCCTCGATATGGAAACTTCCAAGCTCGAGGCGAGATTCGTCATAAGGAAGAATCTCAAGGTCAACGCCGTTCACACGCGGAAGATAGAAATGTTTCAACCCTGCCCATTTTGCAAGAAAAGCATGTGTCGAAAGTTCATCTGGCAGAGAATGATACATCAATATGCGGTCAGCAAGAAGGAATGCCGCAGTTTTTTCAAGACGTGCAAACACCTCGTCTGCGGCGCTGCGTTTTTCAGCCTCTGAAAGCATGGTGCGCAAAGCCTTCACTTTGCGTCTAATTTCGTTTTTTTCCATAATTCTTGAGTCTTTCATTCTTTTTCGATCTTTATGTCTACGGGCGACTTGCCACTCTCAAGAAGTTCAAGAGCCTTTTTCACTGCCTTGTCATCTTCATTGAGAAGCCTGATAAACGCCGGGTAGCCCAAGACGTCTCTGGCAATCATGGCCTTTATCTGGTTCAGGAGAAGCCCTCTCGACTGGTTGATATAATACCAACGCGCAGGCACACCGTTTTTCACTGCAAAGCTCACAAAATTTTCAAGGAGCGTGTTGTCTCTCGGAAGCACTTTCAACAGCCTGTCAAGGCTATTGACCCCGTCAAGCATCACTCTGTAGCGGTCGGCCACTGAATAGGCAAACTTCTGTATCAGCCCTTTGTTCATCACGCTGATATAATATGACGTATACCCCGTGGTGTCTTCAGGCACAAATACATCAGGCATGATGCCACCCCCGCCATAGACAGTGCGACCGTTGGAGGTTGTGAATATCTTGCTTTTATCCAATTTTATACTGTCGGCATTATAGAACTCGCCATGCGAGAATCTGTCGGCAATGTCAAGGTCATATTTTCCGATGTCGCCGCGTGTGTACTCTTTCTGAATCGAGCGCCCCGAAGGAGTGTAGTATCGGGCCACAGTGAGACGAAGCGCCGAACTGTCGGGAAGTTCCGTCTGATTTTGCACAAGACCTTTGCCAAATGTGCGGCGCCCTATCACAAGACCCCGGTCATTATCCTGGATAGCACCGGCAAATATCTCAGATGCCGACGCAGAACCTTCATTGGTAAGCACTGTTATCTCAGAGTCGAGGAAATTGCCACGACCGTCACTAATAGCCATTGTTTCGTTTGCCGCACGACGACCTTTTGTGTAGACAATCATTCTTCCTGCCGGCAAAAACTCATTTGCCATGTATATGGCCTGATCCATGAAGCCGCCGGTGTTACCCCTGAGGTCTATCACAAACTTCTTGGCCCCCGCCGCCTTCAAATCATTGAGGGCATTGAAAAACTCCATATATGTGTTGCGAGAGAACTTTATCACGCGAAGATAACCGGTGTCGTCGCTAAGAAGATAGGAGCAGTCTACAGAATTCACGGGTATATCACCCCTTATTACATCAAACTGAAGTTCCTTAGGAGATGAAGAGCGCTTGATCTGCAATTGCACTTTAGATCCTTTCGCCCCTCTCAGATTGTTGAAAACACTGTCTGAAGTGATCTCCGGCCCGGTCAGATTTATGCCGTCGGCACTGACAATCCGGTCGCCGGGAAGGATTCCTACTTTTTCAGCCGGCCCACCTGCTATGACTTCAACCACGCGCACCGAATCACTGACCACCTGAAAAGAAACACCTACCCCGCTGAACGACCCCTGCAGGTCTTCATTCACAGCCGTGAGTTCACTTGAAGGTATGTATGCTGAATGAGGGTCGAGCGATGTCAGAAGCTGCGGCAACGACGACTCTATAAGCGAATCGATGTCAATTTGGTCTACATATTCATTCTCTATCAGCCTCAAAACAGTGCGGAGTTTCTCTTCCTCCACGGAAAGTGTGCGACGAGTGATATATTTGCCAATAAAAATACCGCCCACAAGTCCTAAGGCAAGCAGAATAGGAAGGGCTACAAGTCCAAGATTTCTTTTTTTATTCATCATCCATTGGAATATGAACAGTCTCAATGCCGGCTCTTTTCAAGAGCTGAAGGCCGTCGGCCATTCTATATAATTCAGAAAACACCACTCTCCTTATTCCGGCCTGAATAATAAGTTTTGAACATTCAATGCATGGACTGGCCGTGACATAAAGTGTGCTTCCGTCGCTTGAATTATTGCTTCTCGCCACTTTTGTAATGGCATTGGCCTCGGCATGGAGCACATAGGGATACGTGGTGTCGTGCTCGTCTTCACAGACATTGGGAAAACCGGAAGGTGTTCCGTTATAACCATCTGAAATTATCATTTTGTCTTTCACAAGCAATGCGCCCACTTTGCGACGAACACAATATGAGTTTTCGCTCCATATTTTAGCCATGCGGAGATAGCGTTTGTCAAGCAAAAGATTTTTATCTGAACAATCCATGTCGAAACCATTAAGTGATTATCTTGAGTGGGGAACAGCTTTATTGCCGCCCCCCACCTGTAAATTATAACGCCGGAAACATAAATAAGTTATACAGGCGCTAAGAGGATTTTTTAATATAAAGATGAGTATATCCGCATTCAATATCACATCTCTTCATGCTCCATAAGGAACTTCTCGGCGTCGAGAGCCGCACGGCATCCGGTTCCGGCTGCACACACGGCCTGGCGATAGCGCGGGTCGGCACAATCTCCTGCGGCGAACACACCTTCCACATTAGTGTGTGTAGTGGCGCCTTTCACCCTTATATAGCCCTCCTCGTCGAGTTCTATCTGCCCACGGAAAATCTCTGTATTGGGGCGATGTCCGATTCCAAGGAAGAATCCGTCGATTGCGATGTCAAAGCGCTCCTCTTCGGGAGTGCCTACATGACGCACAAGGTGAGCGCCTTCTACCCCGTCTTCGCCAAAAAGTCCTTCTGTGTTGCAATGGAAAAGAATTTCGATATTCTCTCTTTCCTTAACCCTGCGCTGCATCACCTCTGAAGCGCGAAGCACTCCGCGACGCACAATGAGATAAACTTTTTTTGCGAGAGTCGAAAGATACAAAGCCTCTTCGCACGCAGTGTCGCCACCGCCTACAACTGCAACATTCTTCTTGCGATAGAAAAATCCGTCGCAAGTGGCACATGCGCTCACTCCGAGTCCTCTGTACTTCTCTTCGTCAGCAAGGCCAAGATATTTGGCTGATGCGCCGGTGCTGATAATCACTGTCTCCGCCTCTATAACGTCGCCTTTCTCATCTTCGCAGCGGAACGGACGTTTCGAGAAATCAACTTTTGTGATAACTCTCGGCCTGATGTCGGCGCCAAAACGCAACGCCTGCTGACGGAACTGGTCCATCATCTCAGGGCCCTGGACACCTTCAGGATAGCCTGGGAAGTTCTCTATCTCAGTAGTCTGGGTGAGCTGTCCGCCCGGCTGGTTTCCTTCATACACCACAGGATGCAGATTTGCGCGTGAAGCATACAGGGCTGCTGTGAATCCGGCAGGCCCTGAGCCGATTACAAGTACTCGAGTTTTTTCTTCAGTCATGATTCGGTTATATTAATTTTTAGTTTAGCCTATAAATTTTATAATACAAAGGCATTTTATTTATGTATTAACGTATCGACTCCGCCTCTCATTATAAAACTTCAAGAGAATAAAATTTATCTTAAATCAATAATCTCGGCTTTCGGATATTTTTTCTTGGGATATTCGAATTCCGAAGCGGGGGCAGGATTCCCGGTCACAAAAGATGTAACATCTATAGTGGCGGAGCCTACTGCTGTGGTCACGATTATTCGCTCTGTCTTGAATGTTGTCGAATTGATTGTGAAAGTCAATTTTTTAACACCGCCGCGAGAATTTCTTGGCGTAAGGTCAATCATATATTTCCCATTACGCTTCACAGGAGAGAACTTATAGGCATAAGCACTGCCGCCACCTTTTACATAAAGGAGCGGGTTCGATTCCAAAAGCTCCTGAGCTGTAGGGGTAGTGACGGTAGTTTCCCCTATGCGAGGATTATAGGTATATAACGCCTTGCCATTATACCATGTAGACACATCGGGCAATGTCACAAAAAACTTCTGGCCGGCACTTTTAAGTGAGCCTTTCGATGTCTTTCCATTACCTGCTATGGTGAATGTAGCGCTTATGCCCTTGGCATCTGAAATCACGGCTGCGGCTTTTTGTGCCACCTGCTCAGCCGTGAGCGCAGCCACGGCACTAAATGACGGCAACAAAAGCATCGCCAGCGTCATGATTAACAATCCGGCTCTTCTTAAAAAGCTGTTATCTCTGTCGAATCCGTAAGAACGCGACATACCCGGCGACTCCGGGAAATCTGCTGTTTTGATATTCGGCATAATCTCTGTTTTCTGTATTAGAGTGAAAGAAGAGTAAAGGGTTTAAGGATTCAACATCGACTCAAGAGTCATCGGGTCTACCAGAACCGAACGCGGTTTGCCTCCATGTGCAGGGCCCACTATACCTGCGGCTTCCAGCTGATCCATGATTTTGCCGGCACGGTTATAGCCAATTGAATAACGACGCTGGAGAGACGACGTAGAAGCCGTATTGGAAGAAACGATAAGACGGGCCACCTCATCAAACAACGGGTCTTTATCGCCAAAATTATTCCCAATCTCGCTTCCGTCGCTGTCACTGCCGTTAACTACAGGCTCAGGCAGCTCATATGCCCCTTGCCCATAAGGCTGACGCTCTATGTAATCACATATCTCCTCCACCTCTGGTGTGTCGATAAATGCACATTGCACTCTGACCATAGGGGCGCTGTTGCTAATAAGCATGTCACCTCTACCTATGAGCTGTTGCGCTCCGGTGGTGTCGAGAATTGTCTTGCTGTCAACCCCCGAGCTGACCTTGAATGCCACTCGAGCCGGGAAGTTTGCCTTAATAATACCGGTGATAACATTAGTAGAAGGACGCTGCGTGGCGATTATCACATGCATTCCCACCGCTCTCGCTTTTTGAGCAAGACGCGCAATGGGTATCTCAACATCCTTGCCGGCGGTCATTATAAGGTCGCTGAACTCATCTACAACAACCACTATATAAGGCAAGAACCTATGACCTTCAAGCGGATTAAGTTTGCGTTCTTTAATTTTGTCGTTATATTCCACAAGGTTTCTTGTGTGAGCATCTTTAAGGAGTTGATAGCGGTTGTCCATTTCCACACAAAGCGAACTCAAAGTGGCAACAACCTTGTCCATGTCTGTGATTATGGCGTCTTCAGCCCCCGGAATCTTTGCAAGATAATGCTTCTCTATCTTGGCATAAAGGCTAAATTCCACCATTTTAGGGTCAATCATCACAAATTTGAGTTCATCAGGAGTCTTGCTGTAAAGCAAAGATGCGATAATCGCATTCAGACCAACAGATTTTCCTTGTCCTGTTGCACCTGCCACAAGAAGATGAGGCATTTTTGCAAGGTCGGCAATATACACCTCGTTAGAGATAGTTGATCCGAGCGCTACCGGGAGTTTATACTTTGTCTCCTGATAAATTCTCGACTTGATTATTGTGCGCATCGACACAGTCTGGGGGTCTTTATTTGCCACCTCTATGCCGACTGTGCCTTCACCGGGTATCGGCGCAATAATACGCACGCCCTCTGCCGAAAGGCTAAGGGCAATGTCGTCAACCAGCTGACGTATTTTTGCTATTCTAACACCCTTGTCTGGCACAATTTTATAGAGAGTCACAGTTGGCCCAACAGTTGCCTCGATGCTTATAATCGGTATGCCGAAATCAAGAAGAGTGCGCTTGATTTTCTCTTTATTATCAAGCTGCTCTTTAGTATCCACACTTATTTTAGACTCTCCTTCACGAAGAATTTCAAAAGGAGGGAACTTATAAGGATGCGCCCCGGGAAGGCCGGCGTTATCCGGAATCCTGGAGGGGTTTGCCTGCGCGATAGAATTTACATTCACAATCATTTTGTCGTCGCGCTCCGTGTCAGGTTCCTCATCTATATCTGCATCAGAAGAACCGGAAGCAACATTTGCTTCGTCGCGATTGTCGATATTCGGCTTGTTATCCTCGGCATTTGCCACGACAGCCGGAGAGGCAGACGAATGTGACGCATATTCATCCTCTTCAAGCACATATTCTTCAGCTCCCCTCACGACTCCATAGACAGCGGGGGAATCGTTTTCCACCTCATCAAAATCAGGCAGGCTGCTATATAATCCGCTCTCTTCACCTTCAAAAACCACATGGGTGTCGTCGTCAGTCTCCTCTTCCTGCACAGCGGCAACCTCTCCGGCCTTAGCGGCGTCTGCCTCTTCAAACCTGCGCATCTCTTCAATCTCGCGTTCACGCTCCAGGCGAAGTTCTCTCTTTTCAGCCTCAATTCTCTTGCGCTCATCGCGCTTACGCTTTATTCGCATTATCCAGTTGATAAAATCGCGCAAGCAAATCACAACAAAGCAGGAGATAAGGAAAAGGCAAAGAATCACGGCTCCGGACCATCCGAAGAAATGCACAATAAAGTTGTTGACATAGCGGCCATGATATCCGCCCCAGTTCACAGGCGACTGAAAACCTATTGTCAGAAGCCCGATTATAAGAGAAACGGTTATAAGTGCCACCATCGACTTGATTGTAAAGTCGACAGACTTGAATTTCGGCCGTCCCACGAGTTGCTTGAGTGTCATGGCAAAAAGCCAAAACACAATCACAAACGAACCGAGGCCAAAACATTCGTTTATAAGAAATTCAGCAAGCCGGGCTCCGCCCTCCCCTCCTTTATTGGCTATGCTCTCCGAAGCGCCGATCGCTGTGTTGCTTATTTCCGACTGGTCTTTCACACACGTTGTGAAATAAGAAAGGAAAGCCACAGTCATATAAACGGCAAGAAAACCCATGAAAAGGCCAAGCAGCCACCTCGTGGTCTGACTTCCGGCCCAAGCCTTAATCCTCTCCGACATCGGCGCTGACACCTCTTTTTTAGGTTGCGCCTTTACCTGCCGTTTAGGTTTCTTGACTTTTTCTTTTTTCTCGGTGCGTTTAGTGACGGTAGCCTTAAGTTCCTCGGCGACGGGCGGCAAGGTGTCTACACCTATCTGCTCCTCTGTCTCCGGAATCGTGGGATTAAAGTTATCGTATATCTTCATCAATTTGGTTTTGGGAATGCAAAGATAACCATTAATTAACTTTTTTCCTACCAATAGGCCCCAAAATCCGAAATATTTTCAAAAACTTTTACCCAAAGCTCCCCTAATCAATGCGTAACAATGCCTGATTTCATGCCTCCTTTCATTGTCTTCATAACGCGGCTTCCAAAGTGCGCTCTTCAACCTGAGCCTGCACATCAGAAAGAGTGTCCTGACTCAACGACACGTCAGCGCGAACAACTTCGCGACGCTCTTTAAGCACCATGTGGCTTTTACCGGGGATTGTGCTTATCGATGGGATGTCATACCCCTCCTTTTTGTTGACAGCCATGTCACTGCGCCCCGGAGTTACAATAACCGGCATCCCGGAGTCAACCATCTCCACGAGCTTCATAATATTTTCATTTGCAATTCTGATACACCCGTGGCTTCGGCGCCCGCCAATGCTCCATGGAGCGCATGTGCCATGAATGCCGATAGAGTTAGTCACCGGTGTGTTCAGACGAATGAAACGGGGGCCATACTCCCCGGTTTTATCACTCACCACTCCATTGTCGTCGACATAATGCCACGCCGTGCTGTTTTGAATCTTTTTCACAGAAAAGAAACCTTCCGGCGTGCGCAAGTCGCTACGCTTGTGCTTTGTCCCATAATTTTTTGCACAAGCCATTCCGAAAGCTGCCTCTTCAACGCCATATTTATCAAACATTATAACCTTCATTCTCCCCTTGTCAACAACCACAAACCCGTCATGGTCGTTATTGATTAACCTTGTGGCATAATCCAATTCATCTTCTGCCATCTGAGGGAGAATCCCCTTTTCGTATTCTTCCCAATGCCCTGACTCTTTCATATATGCCAAAGCCTCATCGGCTGAGTCAAAATGTAGCTCCGGATCTTCAACCGGCTCAACTGCGACAGAATCTTCCATCTCCGGCTTGTTTTGCGACATATGCTCCTTATGAACAGAACCTGCATCATGAACAGAACCTGCATCCGCATCGCCGCTTCCACACGCATAGGAACCGGCGGCGAATGCCAGCAAAATTGAAAACAACATCATTGTAGACAATATCGGTTTCATAACAAATCTCTTTTTTATAAACCAAGCCTTGCAAATCAAAAGACGGCTAAGACCCTGCCACATATTGCACAGGCATCAATGGCCAAGTCGCAGCCCCCCGCCTGCCATAACCGCAGGCTTTATCCATATAACATTTAACCCTACAATTTAGACAATTCTAAATGAGAATAAAAAACGCTGAAAAAGTAAGAAACGAAAAAAATAAAACGCCCGAGCGTTGGCAGTGTGAGAAAAAAGAACTAATTTCGCATTTATCATGAATCTCGTAAAAACCGCCGGATTTTCCGTACTTGCCCTCGTGTGGATTTGGCTATGCCGGTCACTGATAGTGGCCGGAGGGGGCTTCACGCTTAAGAATGTTTTTCTTATAGCTGCCTCCGGAATAATAATATTCGTGCCTCTTTGGAAAAAATATTGCCGGCAAGAGACCAATAACAAAAAGGGATGAAAGCAAACGAAGAAGGCGCCTCGACGTCACTCCTATCTCAAGTGAACTCACCTTCCGATCTGCGGAAGCTTCAGCTTGAACAGCTTCCACAGCTTTGTGAAGAAATAAGAGAGTTCATTATTTCAAATCTCTCCGTTAATCCCGGCCACTTTGCATCAAGCATGGGGGCTGTAGACCTCATAGTCGCTCTCCATTACGTATTCAACACTCCCGACGATCATCTTGTATGGGACGTCGGGCACCAGGCTTATGCACATAAAATTCTGACAGGCCGCAAAGATTCTTTTTCTTCTCTGCGCACACTCGGAGGAATCAGCGGATTTCCGACTCCCCTTGAGAGCGAATCCGACACATTCATTGCCGGACACGCCGGGAATTCCATTTCCGCCGCATTAGGCATGGCCATAGCAGACAAAAGCACGCCGGGGCATGAAAACCGCAAGACAGTAGCAATCGTAGGCGACGCCTCAATTAGCGGCGGCCTGGCTTTCGAGGGACTGAACAATGCGTCAAACCACCCGAACAATCTCCTTATAATATTAAACGACAATGACATGAGTATCGACAACAATGTCGGTGCTCTGCATAGTTATCTTTCCGACCTCACAACCTCTGCGGGCTACAATCGAATACGCAACAAGATGGCCGGATTTTTCAGAAAAAAAGGGATTCTCACAGAAAGCAGAAAACGGGCCATCATTCGATTCAGCAACTCTGTGAAGTCGCTCGTGTCGAAGAAACAGAACATTTTTGAAGGTCTTAACATACGTTATTTCGGGCCTATGGACGGACATGACGTGGTTAAGCTTGTAAAAGTGCTGCGCGACATCAAAGACATGGAAGGCCCAAGGCTGCTCCATGTATGCACAGTGAAAGGGAAAGGCTACAAACCGGCCGAAGAGAACCCTACCACATGGCATGCGCCGGGAAAATTCAATCCCGATACAGGCGAAAGACTCTCAAAGCCGTCAAAAGACGATGCTCCGCTATGGCAGGATGTGTTCGGACAAACCCTCGTAGAGCTTGCTAAAAGCGACCGGTCAGTAACCGGCATTACTGCCGGAATGCTCTCAGGCACATCTATCGGCAAACTATTTAAAGAGATGCCTGACAGAGCTTTCGATGTCGGAATTTCGGAAGGGCACGCCGTGACTTTTGCCGGAGGACTCGCAGCCGGAGGCAAAAAGCCTTTTGTTGCCATATATTCTTCTTTTTTGCAGCGCTCATATGACAATATCATTCACGATGTAGCAATTCAGGGACTTCCGGTCACATTCTGCATCGACCGCGCAGGAATTGTAGGCGAAGACGGCGTGACTCATCACGGACTGTTCGACCTTGCCTATCTTAACTGCATACCGGGAATGAGCATAGCCTCCCCTGCGGATGAAGAAACGTTGCGCAACCTTATGCACACGGCTCTAAGCTTCAATGCGCCTCTTGCCATTCGCTATCCGAGAGGAAAGGCAACCACCCCGCATTGGAAGACGCCTATGCGCGACATAGAGAAGGGGAAAGGAAGACAAGTGTTGGAATCAGGCAATGCCAAGACTGCGATTCTGACTCTGGGGCCGTCTCTTCATGACGCGCTCAAAGCCGCCCGGGCTCTGAAGAATGAGGGGATAGAAGTAGATGTGTATGACATGATCTGGATGAAGCCACTCGACAGCGAGATTCTGCGGAAGGCGGCATCCGCTTACAGCACTGTCATAACCGTAGAAGATGGCTCTGTGATAGGTGGATTTGGCTCCACTATAGCCAATATCCTCAACGACAACAACAAGAATGTGAAAGTGATTAATCTTGGTGTGCCCGACAAATGGGTGGGACACGGAAGTGTAAGCCAGCTAAAAGAGATTTGCGGCTATGACACTGCGGCAATCGTGGATGCCGTGAAAAAGGAGTCCTCCAAATCTGCCTCATTATGAAGATAGTAATTGCCGGGGCCGGCGAAGTGGGCACCCATCTCGCTAAACTTCTGTCGAACGAAGACCAGGACATCATCCTCCTTGACAGCGATCAGGAACGTCTTGATGTAATCAACGACAATTACAATCTCATGACATGGAACGGCTCGACTTCGTCGTTTGAGACTCTAAGCGATGTAGGGGTGTCAAGCACCGACCTGTATATTGCCGTCACTCCTTACGAAACGCGCAACATCACTTCGTGTGCCATTGCAAAACGTCTCGGCGCCAAAAAGACCGTGGCGAGAATAGACAACAGCGAGTTTCTAAAAGAGAAAAACGGAGCTGTTTTGAAAGATATAGGTGTAGACAGCCTCATATATCCGGAAGATTTGGCCGCTGACGAAATAGCGCGCGCCCTGGCCCACAACTGGGCAAGATACTGGGGCGAGCTTCAAGACGGCCACCTTTTGCTCATAGGCGTTAAACTTCACAGCGAGTCGCCCCTTATCAATTGCAAGCTGAAAGACCTTCCGGTCACAGCACACGACTTTCATGTGGCTGCAATCAAGCGCAATAACGAAACTATCATCCCGGGCGGTAACGACGAGATTCTTCACGACGACATCGTGTATTTCATAACCACGCCGCCTTACGTGGAAGAAGTGCGAGATTTGTGCGGAAAGAAGAAACGAGTGATAAAGAAAGCGCTGATTATGGGTGGCACACGCATAACCATGCGCTTTGCCAAGCGTTTCCACGACAAATACCACCTCAAAATAATCGACAACGACCGCGAGAATTGCGAGAACATGGCCACTGCCCTGCCCGACTGCGAAATCGTTCTTGGCGACGGTCGCGACATCGAAGTGCTTCGAGAGAACAACATATATCAGTATGACGCCTTCCTCGCGCTAACTGAATCTTCCGAAACAAACATTCTCACATGCCTGTCGGCCAAAGAGTTTGGGGTGCCTAAGACAATAGCAGATGTTGAAAACCTCCAGTTTGTGAGCCAGGCGGAGAATCTGAACATTGGCACAATCATCAACAAGAAACTTCTCGCCTCGAGCCGAATATTCAAGATTCTGCTTGACACAGACGAAAGCAATGCAAAATGTCTTGCCCTGGCAGATGCTGAAGTTGCAGAAATGACTGTGAGAGAAGGTGCTAAAATCACAAAGGCACCAGTAAAAGACCTCCACCTGCCCTTTGGCATGACGCTGGCCGCACTTGTGAGAGACGACCAATACATGCTGATTAGCGGCAACACACGAATAGAAGCAGGTGATTTCGTGGTAGTGTTCTGCCTCAACGGCACAATCGGCAAAATTGAAAAATGGTTTTATTAATCCTTTTCCCACTTAAACCGAATCCATAACTTAAACTTAACTGAAGCTGAGAAAATAAAATCAGATAATGGCTTTTTTTCGTCATCATGGATACATCAACCTGCGAATGCTTCTTCGCGTGATTGGCTGGCTGCTCACAATAGAGGCGGCGTTCATGGTTCTGCCTTGCATCACAGGACTCGTCTACGGCGAAGGAAGCGTGTGGCGGTTCCTTATTTGCATGGGCATCACAGCCGGATGCGGCTCTTTCATGGTAGCCCTGAAGCCCAAAAGCAGAGAAATGGGAAAGCGTGAGGCAGTGTTGCTGACCGGGCTGACCTGGGTTATCCTCTCGTTGTTCGGCATGTTGCCATTCCTTTTGTGCGGCACACATCTCAATGTTACGGATGCGTTTTTTGAAACCATGAGCGGATTCACAACCACCGGAGCTTCCGTGCTAAACACACTTGAAGGCGTGCCGCATTCCATACTTCTGTGGCGATGCATAGTGCAGTGGATAGGTGGCCTTGGAATAATCCTTTTCACGTTAGCGGTTGTTCCGATGCTGAATTACCAAGGAGGAATGCAGCTCTTTAATGCCGAAGTGACCGGCATAACACACGACAAGCTCAGACCTCGTGTGAGTTTCACGGCCCAAAGCCTTTGGATCGTATACATATGCCTGACAACATTGCTGATAATCCTTCTCTCTTTGTCAGAGATGTCAGTGTTCGACGCTATTTGCTACGGGCTTTCCACAATGTCAACAGGAGGTTTTTCCAATAGCGACTCCACAGTAGATGAATTAGGGAGCCTTTATATAAAAATAGTGCTCATCTTTTTCATGTTTCTGGGAGGCGTGAATTTCTCCCTGCTGTTTAAGGCAGTGACCGGCAAATTCAAAACCGTATTCCAAAATGATGTGTTAAAGTGGTATATCGGCATAGTTTTCATATGTTATGTTCTTTTGCTGTTAAATGTATGGCACCAGGGATTGATTCATAATGTTGACGATGCCACTATCGACCCACTTTTCCAGGCCGTGTCTATACTGACCTCCACCGGCATCACTGAGCCCGATTTCGCCGACTGGGGTTCATTGTCAACTGTTGTGCTCATTATCATGATGGTTATGGGAGCTTGCGCCGGAAGCACATCGGGCGGAGCTAAAATCGACCGCTTTCTTGTGCTTTTCAAATTCTTGAGAAATGAGTTTTTCAAGATGATGCATCCCAACGCCATCACAACCGTGTCAATCAATGGAAAGGGCACGCCTTCCACTGTGGTGAATAAAACTCTCGCATTCCTTTTTCTCTACATAATTGTGATTCTTGTGGGAGGGACTCTGCTTGTGCTTATAGGGCTGCCGTTGAAAGACAGTTTCTTTATCTGCCTGTCGGCCATATCCAACACCGGGCTGGGAACCGACGTCACCGGCATCAGCGGAAACTACGCGCTTGTGCCTGACGCCGGCAAATGGCTTCTGTCGTTCATTATGCTTGTGGGCAGACTTGAACTGTTCACCATCCTTCTGATCTTCATACCCTCGTTCTGGCGCAAATAGGATTTCAAAATAATTTAGATTTAAATATAGGGGTTTTTAGCATGATTATCTACTTTAGATAAAACATTGTTTAATTCATCACATAAAATCATGAATCGAAAATTATTAGTATGCGCCCTTTCTCTTTTCGCAACCAACGCTTTTGCGTTGCAACCTCAGCGAGGCTACAGAGGATTCCTCGAATGGAGCAATCATGTAGGCGACAGGGAATATTTCGGTCTTGAGAAAAAATCTACATTTTTCACCGGGGGCTCCACTTCTCATGGCTTTCAATTTAATGAAAACCTATTTGTGGGAGGCGGATTGTCGATTAAAAAACAGACGGATGATTATTCCAACAACTGGATAATACCTATCTTTGCAGAAGTGCGCACCGACCAGAAATTCGGCATATTCACTCCTTTTGCCGACCTTCGCCTCGGATTCAGCGCCACCGACGGGGGCGGCCTGTTTGTTTCTCCGAGCATAGGCTATCGATTCAACTGGGGAAGGAAAATGGGAATAAATGTGGGTATCGGACTAACGGTTAAAGGCTCAAGGAGCGAATTATATGAATCCAACTGGGAAGGAGACACCTACTACTTCAAATATATAGGCGACACAGACCATTATAATGCCATGTTCAATTTCAGAATCGGCATTGATTTCTGACCGGTCATTTAGAAAGCCACCTGAGGCCAATGCAAAAGAGAGGGATGCAGTGCATGTGCATCCCTCTCTTTTGCATTGGCCTCGACTGTTTTTTCAGGTCGTTGTTAATTATTCTCGGCCTTCTCCCTAATGTCGGCAAAAGGAATGGCATATTTTGACACTGCCGCCGCCGCAACCACACCTGCGCCAGTCGACACATTGCTGCTTTCAAACACAGGATCTGCAAGTCCTACACCACCTAACGAGCCTACTATCCCATCATTCGACTGCCACACTGAAATGACGTGTTTATAATAACTCGGAGATATTGTGTAAAGATCCATATAAAACTCTGCGTTCCCCACATCAGGATGTCCTGAGGGATTTCTGAGACAGTAGCATATATCATCAAGATCAACATGCAAGGAATATTTTTTACCGGAAATCTGTCTGTCGGAGAAAAATGTATAACCACTGTATATACCGACGGCCGACTCAAGGGCAGACACATGCTCAGAGAATAGAGGATCGTCAGAAACATCGCTATAATATATATACTCCGAGAAACTTGAACCGTCATCACCTTCTCCCGACTTATGACCACTCGTAGATGTCTTGAACATGTAATAATCGGTAGTGTAGCCGGGATCGGAAAACCATACCAGCAAATCCATGTCGAAGTAATAAGTCAAATCCTCCATGCTTGACTCATCACCATCCATTACAAAATCTTTCACAGTATAGTCTACATTTTCTATCGGCACTGCATAAGGCACCTCTACTTCTGCGGAAGCCTCGCCATATTCCTCCGACAAAGCCTCAAGCCTGATTGTATCGCCGCTTTTCGGAATATACTCTGCCACATACACCCACTTCTTTTTTCTATACGGATAATCGCCCTCTGTCTCAACAAGTTTTAGGGTTTCTTTATACTCATTGTCGACAAACAGTTTTATCACTCCGTCATACACAACCAAATCGATAGGAGCTTGGTCATATCCTTCCACAACCACACCTTCCGACCATCTCCAGGTGCGAGTGAGCGACACTTTTATGCTGTCGCCATCCGTAATCAGCGAATTCATACACAACACAGGCTTGCTGTCTATGTCCGGCTCGAAAGAAGTGAAACATCCTGTAAGCCCCGCCATAAAAACAAATGCGAGAGGCAACAATCTGATACATTTTAATATACTCGAAAATCTAATAGTCTTCATTGATGATGCAAATATTCGGTTCATATTCAGAAAATCCATGTGTAAGAAACGGAAGGAATAACAGGCAAGATTCTAATTCTCTTAAAGGCAGGCTTCTGGTTTGTCCAGTCATAATCACGGGTCACGCCAATTGTGTTCATGTTGCAATATGCGTTATACAGACTGAAATTCCAGAAACCATGTTTTGTGTGCCTTGTGAAACTCAAATCCATCCTGTGATAGAATGGGAGCCTGTAATTATTAATCTCTGTTCCAAGAGTCATGTCATAATGCCAGGGAGCAAGTTCGGGATCTGTCCAGCATTGAGTAGGCAACGTTATGCGATTACCGCTCATGCCGGTCCACGACACGTTCATCTCCCATTTCGGATTGATTTTCCAATTGGCAAGTATATTTATCTTATGCCTGTTGTCAAATCTTGCCGGGAATTTCTTTCCACCGTTCTTCTCAGGATACCTGCGGTCTGCCCACATCAGAGAGTAACTCACATGGCCGCTGATTTTACCAAATTCTTTCGACACTTTTATGTCGATACCCTTAGATGTGCCCTTGCCTACGCTCATCTTTGAGTCCCAGCTTAACTCCGGGGGTAGAAGATAGTATTCATCGGTGTATTCAAGAAGATTGTTCATCCATTTCCAATACCCCTCCACAGAAAATGTAAGTGATGTTTCGGGAGAATAATAGACTCCTGCTGAAATCTTGTCAGCCCTCTGCGGCTTCTGTCCTCCCATTATGGGCACCCACTGGTCGGTTGGCAGTGACAGACTGCTCTGCACAAGCTGATGAACATATTGCACAGTCTTGGAATACCCGGCTTTCACCGCCCAATCGCGGGCCGGATTCCACTTTATCCCCAATCTTGGTGAAAGACCCTGATGAGAGGTTCCTTCGATATTGAAAATGCTATAATGAAGGCCATAGTTAATACGCACATTGTCGTTAAATGAATAATCGCCACCTCCATATACATTAAATTCATTCGCATTATATTTGCGGGTTTTATTAAATAATGTCTCTTGAAAACTGTCAGAGCCGATAGTGCGACGGTCACGAAACGGCAAAAAGCCATGGCGCACATATGAAGCGCCAAAATTCACCGTGTGGCCCGAATGAGGATGCCAGTCAAAGTCGGCACGAAAAATCCAGTCGTGGATATTATTGTCGGAATTAACCTCCGACATGGAATATGAGAGAATCCTCCCCTCTTCTTTTTCGCCGTCTTCTTCATAATGCGACAAACGGGAACTATAACGAGAATAAGCAGCTGTGAATTCTCCGAAAATACTCGGGGATATAACATAATTCCATCCTGCGGAAGCCACGAGATTGCCCCACCTCAAATTGTTTTTGTTGAGGTCATAATATCCGTCGGTCACATCTTTGTCCCATGATTGCTTGACATGAAGATAGTCCTCTCCAAAATAGAACATGACGTATGCCGAACTGCGGTCGGAAAACCGGTGATTGATTTTTGCATTGATATCAGTGAATGCAAAGCCGGTCTCAAGTTTCTCATCCTTAGAAAAACTGTTGTAGATTGCCATAGCCGGAATTGTAAGGAGGTCATACCACGACCTCCTTATTGCAAACGAATAAGACGTGCGACCCTTCCATATCGGGCCGTCGATATTGAATGCACCGGACGTAAGGCCAAGTTTGACCGAGCCGTGATGTTCTTCGAGCGACCCGTCTTTAGTGTGAACATCCATAAACGACGACAACCTGCCGTCATATTTTGCCGGGAACGAGGATTTATAGAAATCGACATTGCGTATGGCCTCGGTGTTGAATGCGGAGAAAAGCCCGGCAAAATGATTCACCTGATAAAGTGGAATATTGTCGAGCATATATAGGTTTTCATCCACATTTCCGCCGTGGACATACATTCCTGCCATACCTTCCACTCCCGGCGATACTCCCGGCTCAAGCTGCAAAGCCTTTATCACATCGCTCTCTCCGAAAATCACGGGCGTAGAGGCAATGATGCCGCGCCCGATATTAAGTGCCCCTATGCTGGCCGACTCCATGGCAAGCGAATTGTTTTTGTCACCATGCACCACAATTTCGTCAAGCACCGCGCCGTCCGGCTCCATTGCTATGTCAAGCGAGCGGTTTGACACAAGATTGAATTTATCAATGTTCGCAGTTGAAAAACCGGGATATGAGACCTGAAGAAAGCAGTCGCCTTCAGGCATAGACAAGGAATAAAAACCCATGACATTTGTCACTGCCATAGCTTTCCCGGGCCCCCTTACCACAGCTCCGACAAGAGCCTCTCCGCTCCCTGCCTCTCTCACGAATCCGCTTACCGTCTTGTTTTGACGCTGCGGTTTTTCTTTCTTTTCCACTCGGAAAAGAATCACATTGTCTCCTTTAATTTTATATCCCACGGTTGTTCCCTTAAAAAGAGCATCAAGCGCCTCAGAAAGGGATTTGCCGGTAATGTCGACCGAAACTTTCATATTTTCAAGAAGTTTCGATGAATAAACAAAATTCTTTCCACTTTGCTTCACAATGTCTTCAAACACAGATGCAGCCGGCTTTGCCACCGCTCTCACCGTTATGCCCGAAGCGTTTGCAAGAGCCATAGAAAAAATAGCCAATGATAATGCTGTTGTCAGTTTCTTTTTCATATTATGGTCATGATGGCTGAGTCTGCAATAATCCTATATTGATATATCAATCATCGCCTCGCCATGCAAGTAATAGACGCAGACAAAGCCACAAACCCCTATCCCTCCTATAAAAAATTTTCGCTTAAAACATAACCTGTCTTTTGCTATGAGGGTTAACCATACACAATATCAGATAGTTATAAATTTAGTGGTGTACTGATGGTGTACTAATTAGTTGGATAAATCTAAAATGGGAAGCTCGATTTTGGGATTTTTAAGGGTTGTTAGTTATATTTAATGCGATTCTTTTTCGGCGAGTTTCTAATGATTTGAGGCCCAGAATAGCTCGGCATTGAGAAAAAATCGTTAATTTTGTGTTACGATATGGCGCAGTTCAATCAATACGACTCTCTGATTGACCTCACGGCAATTAAGGATTATTGCCATGAGAATGGTCGTATTGTCCATTATTCAAAGGATGATGTTTTTGTTCAACAAGGGTGTTTAGCCAAATATCTCGGAGTCGTGGAATCGGGGTATTTCAAATATACGACCTTGACCTCTTCGGGCAATGATGCGGTTGTAGGCTTTGCTTTTGAGGGAGAGATTGTAGCTGATTATTACAACTCTTTCAATGGGCTTTCCTCCGGAGTCACAATAAAAGCAGGAACCGACACTTCGATATGCCAAATAAGAACTCAAGAGGCACGAAATGTATTTTACGCATCCTTTGACGGCAATCTTTCTGCTGTAAATGGTGTACTGTTCAGTGAAATTTATTCCCGTCAACTTGAATTATACCGAAAGACACCTACAGAACGCTATCTTGATTTAATCGCCCAATATCCTGAGATTTTAGACATCGTCTCATTACGTGATATAGCTTCTTATCTTCTCGTCACACCAGTATATCTGAGTCGAATCCGAAAAAATCTCGCTAAAAAATCCGGGGAATAAAACTTGTTTTATCCCGAAGTCATTTTTTCTACCGAACTTTGCCAATAAAACATATTGGCAATGGAAAATCGAATACTCAAATCAGTCTTATGTATTATGGCTGTGGTGCCGTTCATAGCATTCGCAGATGAACCGCAGCCACCGGCACCAAGCGAACCGGACGGAATCATCGGGGGACATGAATATGTAGACCTGGGTCTTCCAAGCGGCACATTATGAGCAACATATAATGTAGGTGCGACTTCCCCTTATGAGAAGGGTCTATACTTTGCATGGGGAGAAGTGGAGCCGCGCGAAGACTTCTCATGGGAAAGCTATAAGTTCTTTGAAGGGTATGAAATGGATCCTAACAATGGCGAATGGGCTGTTCTTGAGAACATCGGCGCCGACATCTGCGGGACCGAATATGATGCGGCGCGCTATCAATGGGGCAACGGCTGGAGGCTACCAAATGAGCAGGAACGCTATGAGCTGTGTATGTTATGCTGGACAAATGGATCATCTGTAGAAAACGGAGTCCGAGGTATAAGGTTGCATGGACCTAATGAACACAGCATCTTTCTGCCTATATGCGGATTTGGTTTATGGTATGGCGAACCGGATCCATTCCACAATACAAGTGCAGCATATTGGACAGGGAGTGAAGATCCAGAATATGGTTATAACGGCAGACCCATAGAACCCAGTAATGTGGCAAAGTCTTTTGCAGTTGAACGTGATGCCGGATTTACAGGAGCAACATCTCTGAAGGCTTACGGTCTCAACATCCGTGCGGTAGTCAATCCTAAAGAGGCTGGAATTGACAATGTGGTTTCTGACAATGGAAAAGTATGGTTGACTTACCAAAATGATTGTATTCATGTTTCAGGCAATCATTCCACAGGATCGATTAACGTATTTGATCTTTCCGGGCGAATGGTCTACTCTGGTTCAGTTGTGGACGTCACCTGCAGGTTGCCGGAACTGGCAGACGGCATATATCTCGTTTCATATGCCGAGAAAAGAAACATAATAACAACTCAAAAAATAACAATCAAATGAGGCATAAGATATTCTTCTTCATCACGCTTCTATACTTCGCTACCATAGGCGCGAACGCATCGGTACTCGGCATATTCGAGGATACCAATTTCCCTGTTGTTATTTCGGGTGAACGCGACGGGGTACACAGGATGGAGGTAATCAATGGCGAACTATATGCCGCCACCGAGAAAGGCATATACAAATATTCCGAATCCGAGAACTCATGGAGTATATGGGCTCTGTCAGATGTCAATGTCATGGATTTCAAGGTCAACGGCGATGAAGTGGTTGCGATAATAGTTACCCAAGACCAAAAAGGATTTCGAACCGTTCAGTTGGCGAGACTTATACGGTTCAGCCGTAATCAGTCGGAATGGGAGGATATAATGGATGCAGGCATGGGATATTTCTATCACGACCAATTCCTTACATACGTAATGCGTCTTGCGCAGCATCCCTCAAAACCACACACGCTTATGGTTGCCGCATATCCCGGCATCTGGATTTCCGAAGATTTCGGCACTACATGGAATTTCAAAGTAGACTACCTTTACGGTTATAACGAGAATCAATTCTTAGGTTGGCATCCGACCAAAGGCGATATAATGTTCTATACTTCGGAAAGTCGAATATTCGCAGCACAGATTCTGCGAAGTGAAAACGGAGGCTACGACTGGGATATAATCGATCCCGACCCTATGGGCGATAATTCGTGCCATAACCTTGCATTTGACCCTGATAATGCCGACCATATCCGTACAACCGTCCGCGATAGCGTATTTAAGCTTGTCTGTAAAGTTCCTAACTTTGCCATAAAATTTGAATTATGGATAAAGTAGAACGTTACAGGCAGGTTTTTCTATCGTTTAAGGAGCTATGCTCCACAGGGCGGCAGCCGTCTTCGTTTAGTGCCTATTGCAAAGCCAATAGTGTAGATCAGTGTCAGATGCGGCAAACTCTCAAGAATGAGTTTCAGAATATAAAGACTTTGCCCGGATACCGAAGCATCAGTCATATCTGTTCGGTTATCTATGAGGATTTTAAACAGAAATGTGCAGATGGCAGACAGCCGGGCACGTTTGCTGATTTTTATAGAAGTCATGGCATTACATGGGAGCAGATGCACGGCTATCTTAAGCGGAATAAACTTAAGGTGGTAGGTTTGCCGGGATATGTAATGCTTACCGGCGGCTCCCGTTCGCGATGTCAGGAGATACCCTTTGAGGATGTGATCTTCGAGGAGGCGGGGTTTCTCCCGGCAGACACGTGCAGTACGATAACGGTAAAGGTTGACGGTCATGTGGCTGTCAGTTTTCCGACTGATACTGATGTGGCTGTCATTGCAAGGTTCGTCAGAAAGCTGGGAAAGGAGGTCGGTGATGTGGGGCTTGAGCAGGGATCACGGCTATGGGTGTGTCAGCAGCCGGTGTCGATGCGCTACGGCATCCGGGGTCTGACCCAGATGGTGTGGTCGTGGAAGGGACATTCTCCGGCATCGGGCGATGTGTATGTGTTTTTCTCAAAGGACCGCAAGACCATGAAGGCCCTCAAATGGGATGGCGATGGATTTTTGATATACACAAAAAGACTGTCGCAGGGTCGATTCCGCGAAGTGCTGAAAAAGGGCGATGACGGCGTGCGCAGGCTCCAATGGGACGATTTCTATATGCTGATGAGGGGCCTCACGCCTGTGAAGGTGACGGTCGAGAATCGCTTCAGAATGGCCGTAAAATAAGGCTTAATAATTTATTAATCAAACACGGCTCTTTCATTTAAGCACAAAATAACGACAAAAGCCCCCTTACCCGATTCAGTACGAATCGGGTAAATTTGTGTAATTGTATTTCAGGCATTTATCTTTTTATGAAAATCATATTTTTTTCATTTTTGACAAAGAAACCGCATCAATCGGGTAAAGCTCATTGAGACATGGCGCATAAGCTCTGCCACGCCTTTTTTCTTGTCAGATCGCTTTTTACGCAATCCTTTCCATATGGAAAATACGGAGAAGACCATTCTTTGTATTGTGTCAAGGTTGCGAGCGGCTTTTGCCGACTTGCGCTTCACCTTGTCCTGCATCAGATTTACATCAAGACCCCAGTGCATGCTTTCTATAGACCAATGGTTACGTACTATTGCGCCCAGTCTGGGCGTGTCCGTAGGCAGGCTGCTTACATACAGCCGTTTTTCAGAAGTACACACTCCTGTAGACTTTTTGATTGTGGACGACTTGTATTCAATGATTGTCATGTTTCCGCCCCATTTTTCCCTGTCGGCAATTATTTCAAGACCGTCATATATGTTGTAGGTTCTTGTCTCGATCCTCCCATGGCCAAGCTCAGGACCTTCAGTATATGAACACAAAGGGATATGTTCCTTGAGGCTGTCCTCAACCCCGTAGCGCAGCGACCGTTGATTGGCTTTGAGTTCTATCAGAAAATCTCCGCCTTTTGTCCTTATTCTTTCGATTATATCCTTTTGCATTGACATGGCATCGGCGGTTACAATCCTTCCGGATATGTCGATTTTGTCGATTAGTATAGGAACTGCCTTTATCTCATTGCTCTTTTCCTGGCATGCCTCCGTTGCGATTGTAATGCCGGTGTTGTACGAATAAGCGGATACGATATCCGGATTGCGCCCGTTTTCCTGAACGGTGCCACGCTCCGCCTTGCCGTCCACACAGATTATCTCCTTGTCACGGCATGCATCAAGCAGTTCTTCATGGAAGTTCCCGGCAAACTCCCGCATCCTGTCTGCCATGGCTAAATCATCAATGCCGTTCTCAACACGGCAAAGGGTTGCTTCCGAAGGTACCCCATTCTTCAGCATACCCATTTTACGGAATTTATTTAGATTGTGATTGCCGAATTCCATTATATCGGAACGTCCGACATGCCCGCACGTCCGTCCGAGTATCATCAGTATGATGATGTCCTGGAGTCGGTGTCGGAGGTTTCCTTTGTCGCATCTGCGAAAATCGGGAACTGAGGCGGCAAAATTCATAAGTCGTTCCAGAATACTGCCCTCTGGAACAAATTTATTTAGTACTTTTGTGGTATGATTGAGCTTATGCGCGTCAATCGAACGGTTTTGGTCAAGCGGCTCCATTTTTAGTATAACTAACTGATTTTTACCTATAAAATTACTAAAAATCTGTCACTTGGCCAAATTTTACTTACACTTATTTCACTAATAATCAAAAATATAATTCTGTCCATCGGGACATCTTCCCACTATAAAATAGCACAATCTTTGAGAATGCAACGCAATCTTAAATGAAAGAGCCGTGTTAATCAAATAAATAAATGGTGTAGAAAGTTGCAAATGTCAGATATTTTTTGTAACTTTACACCATGAAAAAGAACGAGTTGATAGAGTTTCTGCAACGTCAGATCGAGTATCTTCAAGGACAACTCGACGAGGCGTTGGCCTCTGTCAGCTCGCTTACTTTATCCAATGAAAAGCTGCAGTCGACCAGCGAGAAGCTTGTGGCGACTGTAGATGAACTGCGCAAGCAAATGGCCTCAATGGAGGAGGCTATGAAAGGCAAAAGTGCGGAACTGAGCAAAGAGAAAGCCGCGCGTCAGGCAGTGCAGCGTCTGCAGGGCTCGCCGTCGGAGCGTCAGAAGAAACCGGTGACGACTCCTGCCACATCCGGAACCCGGCAGCAGAAGCCAGAGAAGAAACGCACCAACAACGGTGCCAAAAGAAAGACTCATCCGGAATGCGAGGTGGAGACCGTTGTAGTGGAGCCGGACAGCCCCGACTTCAATCCAGAGGCGGCAACGTTCATAGGAGAGTGCGATGTGGTGCGCTACGTCATGGAGCCGATGCGCTTCAAGAAAATAATCTACAAGGTCAGAAAATATGTTCAGGACGAGAAGATATACAAAGGCTCCGCCCCCGCCGCGCCGCTGCTCAACTCGCAGTACACATCTTCCTTTATAGCCGGACTCACCGAGTTACGCTACTTGCATTGCATGCCTCTTGAAAACGCAGTCGAATACTTCCGCGCCCACGGCTTCGACCTTGACAAAGGCACTGCACAAAAACTGGTCAGCAAGGTAAAGATACATCTGGAAAATCTATACAAGGCGCTGGGTCAGGCAATAGTCGCGGACAATTATATCTGCGGCGACGAGACCTATCAGAAAGTGCGGCTGCAGGTGGCGACACCTTCTGGCAGGAAGATCAAGAAAGGCTACATATGGGTGTTCGTCGGCATGACAACCGGGCTTGTGTACTTCTTCTATGACGACGGCTCCCGCTCGGCCGAAGTCTTCGAGCAGCACATAAAAGGCTTCAGCGGAGCCTTCCAGTGCGACTATTACTCGGGATACCGGCATATAGGAATCGGCGAGATGAGCGGGATAAAACGCTTGCCATGCCTGCAGCACATCAAGCGAAAGTTTCTCGATCTGAAAGACAATCCAAAGGCGCAGGAAATAGCAAAACTCTTCGGACTCCTTTACCACTTCGAGCATCAGCACCGCATAGGCAAAGACGGATGGACGGAAGACGATCACCTTGAGTGGCGACAGCGATACTCCAAGGTGATGCTCGAGAAAATCCGCATGAGACTGACAGCAGTCAAAGACCGCATCGGCGTTCCACCGGATGACCCGCTGCTTGTAGCCACCGAGCATGCGCTCAAACAATGGAACGAGATACCGCGCATCTTCGCCTCGCCAACCTACAGACTCGACAACAACGAAGTCGAGCGCATCAACCGCTACATATCCCTGACCCGTCGCCGACTTACAATCGGCTCCCACTCCGGAGCCGAAGCCGCCGCCCTGTACCACTCTCTTGCGATCACCTGCCACCGCTGCGGAGTCAACGTCTTCGACTACTTCTGCGACATCATCGACCGCTGCACCGCATGGCCACCAAACACCCCCATTGAAAAATACCGAGACCTGCTTCCCGACCGCTGGAGACCCTCACAAAAATAGCCGCCCAAAATCTGGACGGCTATCTTTTTAGCACCTACCTGCTATCGCGGACGGTTGTACCCATATCCTGTATTCTGGGGAGGGTTGTATTTTTGAATCAAACGACTGTGGCAAAACATGGCAATGCGTCTATCGGCAGGATTCCCTTAAGGATGAAACTGAAATAGGATATGCCTATAATGTTATGTTCGACCCTGAAAACACCAATGTGGTGTATTGTATTGGCGCCTGTCAAAACAATCAGGATATTCATATCTTCAGATCCAATGACAAAGGTAAAACCTGGACTCGTGTCGCACGCAGCGATATATTCGACAGCCACGAATACTGGCCTTACGAATCAGTGCTGCTAAACGGCAAGCTATACCTATATACTCGAAAAGGGGTTTTGACATATGACATTGACAATAATTCCGGCATCGGTAGTATAAAAACCGATAGTGGTGATGAAACCGGAACGCTTTACGATCTGTCAGGGCGTAAAGTAAGCACCCCTCAACCCGGTGCCATCTACATTCAATACGGCAAAAAGATTCTGATTAAATGAGATTTCTAACGATTTTTGTTCTCTCGTCATTATTGTTGCTATCTTCCTGCAACAACAATGACGAGCCACCGATAGAATCTCTGTTGTCGGTTTCAGAAGCGTATTTACCATGTCGTACATTTGTACGGTTAAATGTTTTTGAATAATTTCAACTTCAAATTTCAGGATATTCAAGCATGGAATAAGGCAGATATCATGTTGGTTGACTCCATTAAGTACGATAGGTCCCCATGCTTTTACATCTAAAGACTGGATAGTTCGTTGGGGCGGTGAAACCGACCCCGTGTTTGCGACGAGAGTGCAAAAGATGTAGTTCCTGACAAAAGATTTGATAATATGACATACATAGGCATCGACATCAGCAAAGCGACTTTTGTAGCAGCCTTCCTTCACGGGAAAAGCTACCGTACCGAGACCTTCCCAAATGATGCTAAAGGCATCCGCAGGTTCATCTCGAAGCTTGACCCTGCCATCCACCACTGCGTGATGGAGGCGACAGGCAACTACTGTTTCCTCCTTCTTTATCTTCTTGACAAGTCGGGCATCCGGGCAAGCCTCATCAATCCGAAGAAGATTAAGAACTATGCCCGCGTGATGATGTCCGTAACCAAGACGGATTCCAAAGACGCTTGTCTCATTGCCGATTTCGGGGAGAGGTTCAAGCCTGAACCCTATAAGTTCCCATCAGAACAGATAATGATTCTGAAGCAGAAGAAAACAGTCCTGCGTCAGCTCCAGAAGCAACTGACAGCGACAAAGAATCTACTCTCATCGCTTGAACCTCTGCCGGTTAAGGACAAGAAGTGTGTCAATTCTCTTAAACAGACCATAACGTTCCTTGAGAAGCAGATCAAGTACATGCAGCAGGAAATGGAGGCGGTCGTGACCGAGGTGTTTGACAGGCAGCTGAAACTCCTTACCTCAATAAAGGGTATCGGGGTCACACTTGCCACAGCGCTGATTATAGCCACCGGAGGCTTTACCTACTTCGACAATGCCAAGCAGTTGTCCCGCTTTATCGGTATCTGTCCAACAATAGAGCAGTCCGGCACGAGCATAAACATCCGGGGACATATCAACCGTAACGGTGATGAGACTCTGCGTTCAATGCTTTATGTGGCGGCATGGTCAGCAAGTCAGCACAACAAGGCGTGCAAGGAATGCTACCAACGATTACGAGGCAATGGAAAATCCGGCAAGGTTGCCATGATTGCCGTAGCAAACAAACTCGTCAGACAGGCTTTTGCTGTTGTGACATCCAATAATTCATATATCGACGGTTTCGTCTCTACGAAACCTGATACCACCGTCTGAACACTTCCTCTCTCCTTCTGGCGAGGGGATGCCCCAGCGGCGGGGGCGGCCTAAACCGCCCCCAAGAGCGGACGGAGGCATGACTATTCTCAAATAATCTAAGGTGGATGTAATTTTTGCCTCATTTTATTTGGATTTTAATATAGTTCGTACTGTCTCCTTCAATGTCAACGATACAGAGTTTATAGACAAAATTAAGAAATGGTCTAAAAAAAAGTTTGTTGTTAACGATTTGTTGGAACTTCCAGATGATCCGTTAGGCTTTTCCGATGCCTATAAAAAGGCAGATTTCAATAATCAATACTTCGGTTATTTTTTGAGAGTTTGTTAACGGCTCCGAGGAGCCAGGTGTTTAATCCATTAAAAATCTGATGTTTAGCATAAAATTTAACACTAAAATTTGGTCAAGTCGCTGAATTTCAGCAACTTTAAGGTTATTCCAAGACACTTAAAGACATGCTGATTTTCGAACTACTTGACCAATATGAGGGCATCTGCCGGAGGGCATTCTTCGGTTGCGCTACAAAGTTAAACAAAACTTTCATAGCAAACATCATCGAGATACTGATTTTAATCATGTGCATACCGCGAAAGATAAACTTTCTTCAGCTTGGGCGCTACGGAAGACGTGGCGAACAACGCTATCGTCAGACTTTCCGTAAGGATTTCGACTGGCTGTGCTTCAACATGAACCTGGCCGCCGACCGTTTCCAGCATGGCATGAAACGACCGGCTATCGCCATAGATCCGAGCTTCGTTGCCAAAGCGGGTAAAAAGACAGACCATATAGGCCGGTTCTGGTCAGGCTGCGCCTCGGCTGTCAAGCATGGTCTTGAGATACTCGGTATCGCCGTGGTGGATGCAGACATCAAGGATGCAATGATGCTCCGGGCCGTGCAGACTTTGAACGCCACTGAACTTGAAGGAAAGAATATGACTCTCAATCAGTGGTATCTGTCTGTATTGAAGAAGTACAGAACAGATTTGCTGAAAATCACTTCATTGCTCGTTGCCGATGCCGCCTTCTCCGTACTGCCGTTTGTCGAGGGGCTGAAAGAAATCGGTTTTTCTCTGATAAGCCGTCTGCGTTCCAATGCCGTGCTGTATTACATCTACGAAGGACCGCGCACCGGTAAAAGAGGACGGCCTAAGACCAAGGACGGCAAGATTGATTTTGCAAATCCCGACAAATGCAGGATGACCAGGCTTGACATCGATCCCGAGGAAGGCGAGGCTTTTGAACTTGTGGCATGGTGCAAGTCTCTAAAGCAGAAAGTACGGCTGGTAATCCATTATCTGCCCGGAGGTGGACACCGACTGTATTTCTCGACCGATACCTCTGTCTGCGGCAAAGATGTCTATGACATTTACCGGACACGGTTTCAGATTGAGTTCTGTTTCCGCGACGGCCATCAGTTCACCGGACTGCTCGACTGTCAGGCTCGTGATGAAAAAGCTTTGGATTTTGCTTACAACGCTTCGTTTGCCGCTGTCAACATCACCAAGGTGCTCAGGAAGCAGACGAATATGCCCTTTTCTATTGGTCAAATTAAGTCTCTGATGGTCAACGCTCATTTCATAAAAAGATTTTTTGACCTGAGCGGAATTGACCCGAACAAGACTTTAAATGCTAAACTTGTCAAAGAACTCTTTGGCTTGACGGTTGATGCCGCTTAGCCTATGAATAATTTTTTAGGGTGTTCAGTTCTATGTTCCAAAATTAACTCGCATTATTGAGTGTCCTGGAACGCAGAACCACCCGATTCGGAGATAGATTCTCCTTGGCCCAGAGATCTATATCCTTGAGTTTAACATTGGCCAAGCGTACTTTGAAATTATGTTTTTTGGCGTCAGAATAAACAACGATTTTTGGATATAACGGCAACATTAAAATCATACGAGTGAACCCGTTAAGTTTATTGGAAGATACCTTTGATTTCAATATACCGAATTCAGATTCAATTATGTCCGAGGAAATGTTTCGTATCTGCCTGCTGTCATTAAGCACAGCAGCCTGTCGTTTGAAATAATCCAGCATTCTGAGACCGACACAAGCCCGCCTGTTGGTGGCGTTGCCGATTAGATTCCGGATGATATGACGCTGACAAAGGGCGTTGGTTCTGAGTCCAAACCCTTCACGCTTGCAAAGTGTTTCAAGATAGGTTACGGACTCGACGCAGACACCAAGTTCGTCAATGAGGTCTCTATACTGAAGGAGAAAAGAATAAGCTTCCTTCATGTCGTCATCCAGGGAATCAAGACAACCAAGCATTTTCTGACCCCACGTGACCCATTCACGAAGATTCATGAACCGAGCCATGGCACGCATATTGGGAGGCAGAAGCCATGCCTTGTCGGTGAGATGATATTGCAGTCTGATCTTTCCGAGTTTTTCGGTAAGAGACACAAACTCAGGATCCTTTCCATAGACATGCTTCATGCAGTTGCCCAATGTGTGGCTTATGTCAAGATGATGGGCAATGCCTGCATCCTTAAAGCCGCCTACGAGATTATGCGCACCGTCGGATATTCCGTATTCAGGAGAACCTCCGGTTTTATCAGAGGCCTCTTCAATGGCCTCCTTGACATAATCCCGTTTGAAGCATTTTCCGATGTGCATACCCAATACAGAGACATCATCATGATTCAGTGGTTTGCCTGTATGTTCGGCAGGAACACCCAGCACTACAAGAAGTTTCTCCTTGTTAATCATGATGCTTTCATCAATTATGTGGGCATACTTACGTCCTTGGGGTGCATCCTCCTCATAGACGGATAGTCCAAGCTTGCGAACCCAGTTGGCTACAGAGTTGTAGCATGGAAGCTTTCCCAATGGGTCACCAATAACCTCCTCAAAGATCCTTATTATGGATATGACGGTTCGCAGTCCGCATCCGGTCCTCACATAGATCAGCACGCAAAGCATTATTAGCTGAATAGAGAATCTATGTCCGGGAACAGGCTCGAAAGCAACTTGCGTTGTTCTTCGCTCACGGTTATCGTCGGCACGTCTTTTTTTTTGAGTTCTTTCTTCAAATCTGAGATTTTGGCTTTGTCAGCCTCCTTCTGAGATTTAAGTCTGGCATTCTCTTTACGAAGACGTTTCAGTTCCTCTTCCGGGGTTTCTTTTGGGGTGTCTGAACCTGATTTTCTCATTGCTTTTTAGTTGATTATTAGGCTATAAAGATACTAAAAAACAATGAATTATCCAAATTTTCAATGTACTCTTTTGCGCTAAAAATCAATATTTCTAAGCACGTGTTTTTATTAATATTTCAGGTGTTTTGAATGACGTTTTTCGGAACATCAAACTGAACACCCTAATAATTTTTTAACGAACTATTGTTACAAAACAGTTACGAAATATGCAAATTTTTGGAGGCTCTGGAGCCGTTTATGCGTAAAATGGCCGCGTTTGTCCGCTTAAATGCAGTCGGTTACATCGCATTTATCCGATTGCACACCTGTTGAACATGGTCAAGGCCGTACAGCAGAGAATGGCTGTCTATCCCCATCCACATGAAAAGTTTGTGAAGCGTCTGATACGCATTGAGGATATAGACAGTGCCGATGCGCGGCTGACGGCGGGCAAAGCAAATCGGCTCATGGTGGGCTATGCGGTTTCGCAGTATGTTGATGCCGTCAAGCTCATTGAACATGAAAGCGTTGTTATATTGAACAGCCGCCGATGAACGGGGCTTGTTCGGGAATATTCTCAACAGTATCTGACCTGTAGCACGATATTGGGGATTGGCAAACATATACTTCCATACTCCAAATTCCATTTCGGCAAGGAGTTTGTGGTGGGTGTATTCTCCGTTTCTCTGTAATCTGGTGTAAGCCTTTGTTATGATTCTTGCGCTATCCCTGCAACCGGGGATGTCGAATATACCGCCGTTCAATACAGAATCACGTAGCCAGTCCGACCCTAATCGAGCCGTCAGTTCCCGATCTATAGCGTTTCTCAAAGCCACCTCGAAACAGCTCAGCAAGGTAAAGACCTCTTGCGATAGATTGAGGTTCATTCGATACAGCGACATGGCTTTCCGGGTGTCGTTTCCACAGGCCGTAACGTATCTGTTGAGCCTTTCCGGGGACAATATGTTCTGAAAATCGGAGAATTTCACTTGCTTTACAATCTTTTATGAGCCGGAATTTGTTTTAATCAAAAGAAAGCACTACTTTTGCAGTGTTGATTCCCGGTAGCCTCTGACTCGTCAAGCTATCGGGTTTAGTTTTTTATAAGCGCAAAGATAATAATTTCAGCCGGATTGGGCAACACTGAGAAAAAGGACACCGGGTATCCCTCCCGATGTCCAACCACTAATCCACGTCAAAATGAAACAAAAACATGATGACGTTGAATCATATGCAAAGTTAACCTTTTCTCGCCGACTACGCAACATACAAATGGCGATCGTGCCAAAATGACGAAAATGCCAATGGCTGAATATCAATCCTCTTCCATATCAAACGCCACTTTGCCAAGTTTGTTTATGGCTTTCTGTTTGCGCTGGTCGATCACATGAAGATATTTCTCCGTCATCTTGATGCTCGCGTGTCCGAGAAGCGAGGATACCGTCTTTATGTCAGCTCCCGAATTCAGCAGATTGACTGCGAAGCTATGACAGGAACAGTGCCATGTGATGCTTTTCTTGATTCCGGCAAGACTGACCCATCGGGAGAGGTGCTTTCTTGCAGTGCCTGTATGGGGCAGATTGAATATACGCTCTTTGGAATTGTTTTCATCTTTGGGATTACCGATAAGTCGTAGCAGCTCATTGTTCAGCGGAGTGACGACAGCGGCATGGGCACTGCGTCCTGCGCTTTTCTTCTGGTTGAACCTCATTACCATACTCTCATAATCGACATTGGCTAATGTAAGAGCCGACACATCGCAGTAACGTAATCCGGTGAAACAGCAGAATATAAAAGCTCGCTGAACCTCGCGGTGTTCCCCCTCATAGCGGAATGTGGCAAGACTGCTGATTTCTTTCGGGGTCAGGATTTCTTTCAATACCACATTCGTGTCATAGACAATCCTTATACCCTTGCACGGATTCTTCTTTATCAAATCTTCCTCAACGGCATCGGCAAGCACTTTCTTGAACCAATGGTAATTTTTGCGTGGCCCCTCTCCGGAGCATTTGCTGCGCAGGTAATTTGCAAAGCCAAGCACGAGGTCTGGAGTCACGGCATCCATCGGCATGACGTTGACATACTTAGAGTATCTCGGTGTCAGGCCAAGGTATTCCTTAAAACGGATAAGCGAATATTTATAGGACTTTCTGACAGGCATAGTAAAAGCCTCGTTGTCGCAGTGCTGCTGGAAATAGCGAATGAAATTTGATTCTTTCTCCCTTTTAAGCCGATAGCCCTTGCGGTCTTCCAGCATCTCCTGCTCCTTCTCAAAGCGTATCTTCTCGGCAAGCTGGAGAGTGTTCTTGTTCTGCTGACACTCCTGCGCCGTGCGTGGATGCAGCCACACATAGAGATTGATAACGCGAGTTCGGGATAAGGAACACCATAAAAAGTTGAATCGGCAGCTTGAAAAAGTTGCCGATTCTTTTGGTAATATCACTGATATTTAGTAATTTAGAGGTATCAATAAATAAATACTGTATCATGATTACCGAAAGTAAAGTTACTGAAATTTTTTGTATTGCAGATGATTTCTGCAAAGAATTTGAGGGTGAGATGGCAAAAAATGCACTTCCGTCCACAACTGACACTCCAAAACGGAAAAGAAAGCGCATGATGTCGGATGCCGAGGTCATCACGATTCTGATCTGTTTCCACTTCAATTCGTACCGAAACTTCAAGCACTATTATCTGGGATGTGTGCGCATTCACTGGAAGCATCTGTTTCCGCAGACATTCTCCTACAACCGCTTCGTGGAGGTCATGCCCCGATGTTTTGTGGCTATGACCATGTTCCTGCGGCTCGCGTGTTTCGGAGAGTGCACGGGGATAAGTTTTGTGGACAGCACCTGCATTCCGGTCATACACAACAAACGCCAGTTCAGCATGAAGGTATTCAAGGATATTGCTGCCAAAGGGAAGAGTACGATGGGATGGTATGTCGGCTTCAAACTGCATCTGCTATGTAACGAAAAAGGAGAGCTGATCAACTTTGTACTGACACGCGCCAATGTGGACGACCGCAATGAGGCAGTCATCGACACGCTGACTGACAGGGTGTTTGGAAAACTATACGCTGACAAGGGATATATATCGCAGTCTCTTTTCGGGCATCTTTGGGATGACGGCATACATATTGTGACAGGTCTTCGCTCGAACATGAAACAGCGTCTCATGCCGTTCTATGACAGGATGATGCTTCGTAAAAGGAGCATCATCGAATCCATAAACGACATGCTGAAGAATGTGGCGCAGCTCGTCCACTCCCGCCATCGTAGTGTACACAACTTCCTCATGAACCTGCTTGCGGCAATGGGTGCGTATTGTTTCTTCGCCACAAAGCCGGAAGTGAACTTTGACTTTGAGGTTCCCGAGTCAAACGGGCAGCTTGTCCTCTGGGATTAACACCAAACTGTACAAATAAATCAGGCGACCTTGAAAGGCCGCCCAATACTCTATGTCTTTTGCTTGGTTGAAAAACATAAAGTTCTTATCCCGAACTCGCGTTGATAGCCTCTTTCTTCCGCAAGTGCTTTATTCGATACTTAGGTTTTCCTTTCATTGCCCCCGACTCGTAGAGGACAGGATTGCCGTCATCGTCATATACGGGGGATTCACTTCGACCGAGATAATATTCCAGCCAAAGGCTCGCACGTCCATCGGACATCTCTCTTTGGACGAGCTTCGGATTTTGTTTCAGTTTATTTGGCAATCTGCCCATAAAGGATTAATTTTGTGTTTGTAAAGCAAAGATAGTTCCGTGTTGTGAAACACGAAAATAGCCCACAACATCTATTAACAATCGAAATAGGCAAAAGGTGTACTTATGGTGTACTAAATGAGCAAAACAATACAAAATAAAGAAATTCAATAGAATTTACAACCTATATAAGTAGCTGATATTCAGTAAGATTATTGTATTGAATTATATTCGTTTTACCTATGAGAAAACATAACCTGTCTTTTGCCCCGGCATACAGCATGGGATGCGATTCCAACACTTGTGGAATCACATCCCATACGTTTAACAGCCATCTATTCAGCAATGTATGTCAGTCTTTCAAATATACATTTCAATGCTTGATGCAACAATTATTATTTCTTGCCATGGACTATCGCATCGACTGCGGCAATAGTCGCAAGGTCATATATTTCTCTTTCAGATGAATTGCTATTGGTGAAATACACAGGCTTCTTCAATCCCATTTGTATAGGCCCTATGATCGACCCTATTCCCATTGAAAGAAGCATCTTGCATGTGGAGTTTGCCGCCGTAAGATTGGGGAATACCAAAGTATTCACATCTTTGCCATTGAGTTTGTTGAACGGGAAAGTCCTGTCGCGCATCACCGTGTTGAGAGCGTAATCCACTTGCATCTCCCCGTCGACACACACTCCCGGATATTTTTCATGAAGCTCTCTTACGGCATCAGCCACAAACTTAGCCTCCTCATGTTTAGACGAACCGAAATTGCTGTATGACAGCATGGCTATAACAGGCTCCTGTGCAAAGAACCTCACCGCTTTATCAGCCAGACGCGCAATGTCAATTAGTGTTGACTTGTCGGCATCCGGATTCACGGCTGTATCGGCTATAAAGAAAGTACCTTTGCGTGTGTTTAAGACGTGCATCGTTGCAAAATGGTCAAATCCGTCTTGAAGCCCTATTATCGATTTGACATTTACTGCAGTAGACTCGCCGGCAGAATAAGTAGATGCCAGACAGGCATCGGCATCTCCGGTTTCAACCATCATCAGCCCGAAATATGTGCGGTTATACATCTTTTCAAGAGCATAATTGAAAGAGAATCCCTCGCGAGCCTTCTTTTCCGACAGAATTGCGGCATAGCGTTCACGAGTTGCCTCCTCTCTGTCGTGGCGTGGATTGACTATCTCCACACCATCAAGAGAAAGGCCAAGACGATCTGCACGCTTTTCAATCATTTCCTCATTTCCAAGCACCACAGGAGAACAAATGCCGTCATGAGCAAGCCGGGCGGCTGAACGGAGCATGTTGTCCATATTCCCTTCGCAAATCACCACCCTCTTCAGAGTCTGCCTGGCAAGATCGGCAAGGCGCCTCATCATCTTTCCGTCATCTCCCATTATGCTCTGCAATTTTGCCTGATATACGTTCCAGTCAGGGACAGGCCGTTTTGCAATTCCCGACTCCGACGCAGCACGTGCCACGGCCGGAGCAACCCTGAGCAGCAAACGAGGATCAAGAGCCTTGGGAAGAATATAATCGCGCCCGAATTTAATATTGTTCATGCCGTAAGCTTCATCCACAACCGAAGGCACAGGCTCTTTGGCAAGGTCGGCGATTGCATGTACGGCCGCAATCTTCATAGCCTCGTTTATGCCTGTAGCCCCGCAATCGAGCGCGCCTCTGAAAATATAGGGGAAACCTATCACATTGTTAATCTGATTAGGATAGTCGCTCCTTCCTGTGGCAACTATCACATCGGGACGCGAAGCCACCGCGAGGTCATAGGCTATCTCGGGATCAGGATTAGCCAAAGCAAACACAATAGGATTAGGCGCCATCGACATTACCATTTCCGGAGTGACCACATCCGCCACACTGAGACCAAGGAAAACGTCTGCACCATTCAAGGCGTCGGCAAGCGTATGCAAATCACGCTCCGTTGCAAATTCCCTCTTCTGCGGATTCAAGCCCTCTCTGTCGGCACGAATAACCCCCTTGGAGTCACACATCACGATGTTCTTAGGATTGATTCCGAGAGCCACATAAAGCCGGGTGCAGCTTATAGCGGCTGCGCCTGCCCCATTCACAACAAGGCGAACATCTCCAATCTTTTTTCCTTGAATGAGGAGCGCATTTAAAAGACCGGCACCTGAGATAATAGCAGTGCCATGCTGGTCATCATGCATCACCGGTATGTCGCATTCCTCCTTGAGGCGTGTCTCAATCGTGAAACACTCCGGAGCCTTTATATCCTCGAGGTTTATTCCTCCGAATGTCGGAGCCATGGCTTTAACAATCTCAACAATCTTTGCCGGGTCCTTCTCATCCAATTCGATGTCGAAGGCATCAAGACCTGCGAATATTTTAAACAGAAGAGCCTTCCCTTCCATCACCGGTTTGCCGGCAAGCGCGCCTATGTCGCCCAACCCGAGAACAGCAGTGCCGTTTGAAATCACACCAACGAGATTCCCCTTGTTGGTGTAGCGATACGCATCTTCCGAATTCTTTTCTATCTCCAGACACGGATATGCCACACCCGGAGAATAAGCCAAAGCCAAATCATGCTGCGATGCATAGGGCTTGGTAGGAACTATCTCTATCTTCCCTGGTTTACCTTCCTCATGATAATCGAGGGCCATCTCTTTCGTAACTTTTATCATCACCTAATCTAATTTTATTAATCTTTTTACCGTCTTTTTCATCTGCAATTAAAAATTATCACAAAGTTCGCAATTTTTAATTACAAATGAAAATAATCATCATCCAATCTCACCAGCCACCCATTCATTCTTATAACAAAACAAGAGTCATTTTTGAAAAGCAACCCACCTCATTTTTATCAAATTTTGATTACTGCATCATAAATCATTATTTACCCACACGTTACATTTTTGCAAATATTTTAACACAAAAATTTTTCAAAGTTTTCCAAAATAAATTTTATATTATTGCTAATTAACAATATAGCTTTTTAATACAGCTAAAAAGTTGTCCAAAACAATTTTTATCTCACAACTTTATATATAAAAGCACTTGCAGGAAATCCTTTTTTAATCTACCTTTGCAGCGGTTTATGAAAATCACATTATCCCCCCGCACTTAAAACAAAATTTAACCGCAATGATACAGATTGTAGAGAAACGCGACGGCCGCGTCGTGGGTTACAATGAAGAGAAAATCAAGGCTGCCATCAGAAAGGCAATGCTCGCCACAGACCTCGGCGAAGATGAATCTCTCATCCAGAAAATAACCGACAGAATCGGAGTGAATGGCCCTGAACGTATGACCGTAGAGGAGATTCAAGACCGCGTGGAATTCGAACTGATGAAATCCGCCCGCAAAGATGTGGCAAAACGATATATTGCATATCGCGACCAACGCTCTATCGCGCGCCAGGCTAAGACTCGCGACATGTTTCTTGAAATCATTGAGGCTAAAAACAATGATATAACTCGAGAAAATGCAAACATGAACACCGACTCTCCGGCAGGGATGATGATGAAGTTTGCATCTGAAACGACAAAACCTTTTGTTGATGATTATCTTTTGTCGGCAAAAGTGAAATCCGCAGTACGCAACAATTATATCCATATCCACGACAAAGACTATTACCCGACAAAGAGCCTCACATGCGTGCAACACCCTCTCGACCGCATTCTCAAACACGGTTTTGTGGCCGGTCATGGAGAATCTCGCCCTGCCAAAAGAATCGAGACAGCAAGCGTGATTGCCTGCATATCTCTTGAGACAGCGCAAAATGAAATGCACGGCGGCCAGGCGATACCCGCTCTTGATTTTTATCTTGCACCTTATGTCAGGGCAAGTTTCATTGAGGAAGTAAAGAACCTCGAACAGTTTGCCGGCAAAGACCTCTCCCATCTGTATAATGCAGAATTAAAGGATTATATAAAGAGGAGCCTCGACGGCCTGGAAGGGGATGAAAGATACCTGCAACATGCCGTCAACAAAACAGTGGGGCGCGTTCACCAGTCGATGGAGGCATTTATCCATAATATGAACACAATCCACTCTCGCGGAGGGAATCAGGTGGTGTTCTCCTCTGTGAATTATGGCACCGACACATCCGCCGAAGGACGATGCGTGATAAGGGAATTGCTCAACTCCACTTATGAAGGCGTGGGCAACGGGGCAACCGCTATATTCCCAATCCAGATATGGAAGAAAAAAAGAGGAGTCAGCTATCTTCCAGAAGACCCTAACTATGACCTCTATAAACTGGCCTGCAAAGTCACTGCAAGAAGATTCTTCCCTAACTTCCTGAATCTTGACGCCACATACAACCGTCACGAACTTTGGAATGCAGAAGACCCCCAACGCTATCTTTACGAAGTGGCAACCATGGGATGCCGCACACGCGTGTTTGAGAACAGATTCGGAGAAAAGACATCTGTGGGGCGCGGTAATCTTTCTTTCACCACTGTAAATATCGTGCGACTTGCAATCGAGGTGATGAAGATAGAAGACAAGGATCAAAGAATTGCCCGATTCTTCGACAAACTCGACAGCGTGCTCGACATCACTGCGCTGCAGCTCGAAGAACGCTACCAGTTTCAAAAGACTGCTCTCGCAAAACAATTCCCCCTTGTCATGAGTGTGCTGTGGAATCATTCCGACAGCATAGGCCCTAACGACACTATTGAAAAGGTAATCAACCAAGGCACTCTCGGAATCGGCTTTATCGGCCTTGCCGAGACTCTGATTGCCCTCATAGGGAAACATCACGGCGAATCGGAAGAAGCTCAGGAACTCGGGCTGAGAATAGTGACCTTCATGCGCGACAAAATAAATGGATATTGCGACAAGTATGGACATAACTATTCTGTGCTTGCAACTCCCGCCGAAGGACTTTCCGGCAAGTTCACTAAAGTCGACCGCAAGCAATTCGGCGTAATTCCGGGAGTGACTGACAAGGATTACTACACCAACTCCAACCATGTGCCTGTTTATTATCATTGCTCTCCACGACATAAAGCAAAAATCGAGGCGCCCTATCACGACCTGACAAGAGGAGGACATATATTCTATGTGGAAATCGATGGCGACGCCACCCACAATGAAGAGGCTATCATGCAGATTGTTGACATGATGGACAAATACAACATCGGTTATGGCTCAGTGAATCACAATCGCAATCACTGCCCGAAGTGCGGATATGAAAACGCAGAGAAGGATCAGACGGCATGCCCTAAATGCGGCGTGAATTTTGAGACTATACAACGAATCACCGGATATCTTGTCGGCACCACCGACCGATGGAACTCCGGGAAACTGGCAGAACTGAAAGACCGTGTGGTTCATAAATAAACAACTCTTCTCTCTGTAGTTACCACAAAATCATGTGCGTCTATTACAACATTTTATCAATAATTCGCGGAACCACGGTCGACGGGCCGGGGTTCCGCACTTCTATTTATCTTGCAGGCTGCTGCCATCAATGCCCGAGCTGCCATAATCCCCAGTCATGGAACCCGCACGCCGGGAAGATAATGACTCTTGAAGAGATTATGAAAATTGTTGAAGAGGAAGACTTCGATGTCACCCTCTCCGGCGGCGATCCGCTTTATAATCCTGACTCCACAAAAGTTCTGATAAAAGCTCTTAAAGACAACGGCAGAAACGTATGGGTATACACCGGCTATACATGGGAAGAGATAACCTCTTCAGAAATTTTAACTGATGCTGTGAAAAAAGCCGATTATTTAGTGGACGGCCCTTTCATTCAATCGAGAAAGAATCCCGACCTTCTTTTCAGAGGCTCTGACAACCAAAGGATTATAAACATAAAAGAATCGTTGCAAAAACAACAGCCAATATTTTACAATCAATAACATTTTCATCACCAGCGCCATACCGGATCCCCGTTTCAACATAAGCACAGCCAACATCCTACGAACATTCCAAACTTTTAATTGGTTATTTTGACAAACGGAATAATCATAAACACAATGCCGGCATTTATTCGACTAAAGCCGATTTTTGCAAGCATATTGAGTTTCTTAAAAGCACGAGGATTATGTTGGAATTTGGATACATATTATTAATTATCGGCTGCGCATTAAGAATTTGGCTACGCCTTTCGGCAAAACACAGAGTCAGCACAATGTCTCCTCAAGCCGTGATTCTTAGAAATCTCGCTATTTCTGATATAAAGCATCAGAATCGACGCGGCCTTACTGAATCAGGCATTATGATTGCCACCGGTTTTTTGATAATTTTGATAACCGGATTATTCAATTAAGATTTTTCATCGTTAATAAAACAGCAATGAATCCACCGGTGGATTCATTGCTGTTTTATTAATCAGTATGTTTATATTTGCAAACCTACATTATTCCTCCGTTTTCTCTTCACCTTCCGGCTTGTCTTCAGAGAACTTTGTCATTCCCTCTTCTACGAGGATATTATACCATGTAAAGAGTTTTTTGATGTCGTTGTCATACACTCTGTCTTTATCAAAGTCGGGGATAACAGCCTCAAACTCTTCACGAAGCCTGCCATCGGAAACCAACTGCTTCACGTCAATGGCCTTACCCCCGTTATGGGCATACACAAGATCCAGAATCTCGCCCAAGGGTTTGTCGCCCGAGTCAGTATACATTGCTATGTCGCCAAGCGACACAACTTTGTCTCTTGAATGAGCGGGGAAACGCTTCTTTGTTTTCAATTCCTCAACAACGAGCATACGATTACCTTGCGACACTATACGGAAAAGCCCGGGCTTGCCGGTGATTGATAAAATCTCTCTTAGCATAATTTATTCCAAATTATTTATTCATCCAACAATTTAAGTATCTTTTCAAGAATAGGAACTTCTCCGCCATTATCAAGAAATTCGGTTTTCTCTTCAGGCAGACAAGAAAATTCCTCGCTTTGAACCCTTATCCTCTCCTTAACCTCATCAGCTGAAACGTTGTTGCGAGCCATGACGCGGGATATTCTCACTTCCTCCGGAGCGATAACCATCCACACCGAGTCGCACACTTCCGCAAGATGGCTTGAAAAAAGTATAGCAGATTCCACAAACACCTTACTATCCTTGCTTTCCGCAAACCTGAGAAAGTCTTCCTTCACGGCAGAATGAACGAGGTTGTTCACTTTTTCCCTTAAATCCGCTTCGCGGAATATACGAAACGCAACATATTTCCTGTCGAGGGAATTATCGTCAAGATATGCCTCCTCTCCAAGCAACGATTTCAGACAGGCCACAAGACGGGAATCCTCCTGCATCAGCCTCCGTGCCTCCAGATCGCAATCATACACAAAAAAACCGTTGCAACGGGCAATTCGGGCAACCACGCTTTTTCCGGAACCTATTCCTCCGGTGATTCCTATCAATCTCCGCATCAGTTTTTAACAATTGTGTATTCTACGCTGTCTGACTTCAGATTGACATTCCTGAGCCTGTCAGGGAAACGCACGGTTTCCACGTGAAGCCTGCTTGAAGAGGAACGTGCAATGTCGTTGTAGTCCACTTGCAATTCTATGTCGTCGTCATCATTGTCAGAAAGCCTGCTCATAGCCACATAATAATCTACAGGCACTTTCGACGGGAAAAGCAACAGGCTCTCGCCATTAGGCACATTCACTGCGGTAATTGTAATCATTGCCTCTTTTCTTACAAGCGGCTCTATCGGCACAGTCACTTTCACCATCGACGGCATGATACGTGCTCCTTTGATTTTTCGCAACTCTACTTCCACCGACGTTGTTTCCGAAACATCCTTCATTTCTATATGGTCTGTGACAACCTTATGGATAGTGTCTACCACCGATTTATCGCCGTACACATACACACTCGACGGCTCTGTCCGTATATCTCCTTCAAGAATGCTTCCGGAGGCAGGATAAATTGCGCCGACAACAGTGACAGGGACACGCTTCCCTTTGTTTGTAGTGTAGACAAGTCGAAGGGAATCAATCGACGACGATGTAATCTGAGCCGTGGAACCGAACGTGCCTTTCAACGCGCTCATCAAATCAGAATGAGTGAACCGCATCACACCGTTTGAAGAATACTCTTTAAAGTCGATATCCACCGACGGATGACGCAAAATGCCGCTTCTCCACAGATTAGTGCCCTTGTCGCGCACACTTACATGCACTTTCTCTGGAATATCACTTATAAACGTGACTGTGTCAGGCACATTGGTGATCTGAATCTTTACATTAAAATTGTCCTGAGCGCTGTCGTTAAGGGCAAGTATAAACCAGAATAAAGCACTTATAGCCACAAAAATAAGAAAAAGCACGGCATCATGGAAACTCGAAGTTTTCTTGAGTTGCTTCCATTTTGTGCGTGCTGTTTCAATTTTTTGTCCCATATAAAAACTGCCGGAGGCGTTCTACCGCCGCCGGCCCTTGCTTTTTATGCTTTTATTATTTCTTTTCAGCCTTGTCGGCTCCCGCAGGATAAACAGATGTCTTGTCAACTTTGATGCTCACTCCGGGGGCTATGTCTATCAAAATGGTATCGTCTGAAATGTCCTTGATTTTTCCATGTATGCCGCCGGCGGTGATTACCTTGTCGCCATTCTGCATGGCCTCACGCGCCTTCTTGATTTCTTTCTGCTTTTTTGACTGCGGACGGATCATGAAAAAATAGAATATCACAATCATCGCAACAATCATTATTATGCCGCTAAGGCCGCCGCCTTGTCCCTGAGCCTGCAGGAGCATTGCATTTAGTAGGTTCATTATTGTTTAGTTTTCGATGTTTTTGCTAATAATGCTACAAAGTTACAAACTTTCCCTCTCTTTTCCAAACTGTAGACGGATGTAAAAATGCAACGGATTAACTTTTTAATATCTTTCCTTCTTCTCTAAGCCTAGTGACTATGGAATGAAGTATGCCATTGACAAAAGCTCCGCTTTTTGATGTGCTGTAACTTTTGGCCAGCTCTATGTATTCATTAATGCTGACCACAAGTGGAATCTTCGGAAAATTTATAATCTCTGACAATGCAGCCATCGTGATGACCACGTCCATCACTGCAAGACGGTCGGAATCCCACTTGTCGGTTTTTACTGACTCATCGATATAACGGCGATAGACATCCTTGTTTTTAACGACGTCCACAAACAGACGTTTTCCGAATGCGGCGTCCTCGTCGTCCTTATACATGGGGAGCACCACCTTGTCGCCCTGGCCGCTCTCTTCAAAACGTTTGAGAGTCTTCAAGAAGAATGTGCCTATGATTTCAATGTCGTCGTTCCAGAACACGGACATCGACTCCAACATCTCAAGGAAATCCTCATTGTGGAACACTATCTGCTTGAAAACATTTCTCCAGAACTCGCAATCTGTATGAAAATCCGTGGCAGGGAAATTCATATACTCGGCATAAAGATCCGACTCCATGATGCTCTTGAGAAGAGAATCAAGCAATCTCGGCTCGTCCGACATCCAGGAAAGCTTGTTTTGCTCCACATATGCAAGCACATCTTCATCCTCTCTTATGGCGCTCACCAGAGCATTTTCCACAAAGCGCATGTTCGGATTGAGATCTTCTGCTGTAGTGATATATTTATGGCGGTTCTCGTCAATCTGCTGTTCGCGCAAATTTGTGAGCTCAACAGGAAGGAGAAGCAATCTGAAATATAATTCTCTTGCTTTTGCCATGCTCACGGCAAGAGTGTTGACAGCATCGTCTATATTGTCGCGAGAAGCGTAGAAGTTACTGAAAGTGTCAGCCATCATCTCCTTCATGCGCTCCACGCCGCGTATCGTATAGTTCTCTCTGCGCGTGAATGCCGAATTAAGCAATGGATTGGGAGAAATAACAAGATTGAACAGCTGCTCCCAGATTTTATCGTCTTCACCCTTGTCGGTGTCAAGATTTTTCAAATAGTTCTTATACACTCCGCTCTCTTTGACCTGCTCGGCAAGAGCGTTGACTACTCCCTGAAGTGAAAATTCATCTACACGAAATTTCATCTGCAACGACTTCACCTTGTCATCGGCAAGAATTTTCTTTATGAACCGCGTGTCTTCCAGCGGGCGATAACCTCCTCTTTTCTCTATTCTCTCTGAAATCCTGATCATCAACATCAACATGTCGAGATAAAGATTGTAGGCGAATCTCTTTTCCTTTGTAGGAGCCGACGGCTGAGATTCAATCATGAAATGGTTTTCAATCAAAAGATATGAATAAAGAAGCTGAATCACCTTTATTCTTATCAACACACGATTTATCATAACTCTTTATGGTCGTATTGTTTATATTTCTTGTCGGAAAAGATTCTTCAATTCCGAGTGCAAAATTAGCCTAAAACGTTCTAATAGCCAAATTTCGCAATCATTATTTCGTCTTGAACCCCGCTTCGAGGCGCTGTCTCACCGCTTCATACAGCATGACGCCGGCTGCCACCGACACATTTAACGAGCCGATGTTTCCGAGAATCGGGATAGCGGCGAGTGTGTCGCACACTTTCAGCACTTCCGGAGAGATGCCGGTGTCTTCCGCCCCCATAACTATGGCCACAGGCACTGTATAATCGGCCTTGACATAACTCTCGGCACCCTTCTCTGAGGCTCCCACGATAAGATATCCGTTATCTTTGAGCTTGCGCACGGCCGACAATGTGTCGCGCTCCCTGCAAACGGGCACATAGAACAACGCTCCTGCCGAAGCTTTCACTGCATCAGAACTTGCAGAGGCGCTTCCTCGCTCAGGTATGACTATGAAATCAACTCCCGCGCAGTCTGCACTACGAGCTATAGCCCCGAAATTGCGGGCGTCGGTCACTCCGTCAAGCACCACCGCCAGTGGAGTCTTGCCATCTTCATACAGCTGCGGAATCACGTTGTCAACTTTATGATAACCCACAGGCGACAACAAGGCTATCGCCCCCTGATGGTTCTTCATCGTGATTCGATTCAGTTTCTCAAGAGGGACACGTTGCATCACAATGTCATATTCTCTGACTTTTTCAATCAACTCTTTTGCAAGGTCTCCACCGATTTCTCTGCGCAGAAGCACTTTGTCAATACTCTTGCCTGCTTCTATCGCTTCAAGAATCGCTCTTATTCCAAAAATATAATCGTTCTTGTCCATTGTCTAAATTTTTAAATACTGTTAGCCATCATTATATTATATACGCATGCCTTTCTCTCATGCTCGAGGCGCGATTATCGGATGTGGATCACTCTGCCGACCCAAGAAGCTCACGGGCATTTAGCATTGCGGCCTCGTTGACTGTTGTGCCGGAAAGCATTCCGGCCAGCTCCCGTATTCTTTCCTCGTCAGACAACCGACGCACATGCGACACAGTTCGCTCTTCGTTGTCAGTCTTATAGACTTTGAAATGGCTGTCGCCCTTGGCGGCCACCTGCGGAAGATGCGTGATGGCGATCACCTGCATCTCCTTTCCCATTCTCTTCATCATCCCGCCCATCTTATCTGCAATCTCCCCCGACACTCCTGTGTCGACCTCATCAAAAATTACGGTAGGGAGATTCATGCATTTTGCCATAATCGACTTTATGCTAAGCATAAGGCGAGCTGTTTCTCCGCCGGAAGCCACTTTCGACATCGGCTGCATGGCATGGTTCTTGTTGAAACTGCACACAAACTCCGCGCTGTCCTGCCCTTCAGAAGTGAGCTTCCCTTGAGTCAATTCCACCTCAAAGCGCAAATTGGGAAGCCCGAGAGGCTTGGCGGTCATCGTTAGAATGTCGGCAAACTCTGCTGCCGCTCTCTTTCTTGCCTCGGTAAGAAGCCCAGCCTTTGTTTTTAATTCTCTGGCAAGCGACTTTGCCTCCGTCTCCATCTCGGCAATGTCTATATCGCCGCCGTCAATAGAGTCAAGACGCTGCCGGAGGTCGGCGTGAAGATTCACAAGCCCGGCCTCGTCACTCACTTTAAAATGCTTTATGGCATCATAAAGAAGGTTCATTCTGGCCGTGACTTTCGCCAGACGCGCAGGATCTGATTCAACCCGGTCAAGATAGTCGTAGACAGTCTCCGATATATCTTTGAGTTCTATCCTCAGTGATTCCAGACGCCTCATGAGCTCTTCGCCGCCATCTTCTTCAAAAAGCGACATATTCACTTTTGAAAGCGAATCCGACACTATGGACAGAGATGGAATCATGGCGCGGTCGCCGGCTTCAAGAAGATTGTATGCCTCGCCGAGGTCTTCGCGAATCTGGTCGGAATCACTGAGCATATCAAACTCCTGCTCAATTTGCTTCAACTCTCCTTCGCGTGGCTTGATCTTATCGAGCTGCTCAAGCTGAAACACGATAAAATCACGATTCTCCCTGTTCTTTTCAATCCTCTCCCTTATTTTCTTTATTTTTGCACGAAGCGCCACATATTTTGAAAAGTCTTTCTTGTAGTCAGCAAGAATACCCTTGTTGCCGGCAAAAGCATCAATAATTGAAAGATGGCTCGAACTTTGCGACAACACAATATTGCTGTGCTGAGAATGAATGTCTACAAGATTACCGGTCACAGCCGAAAGCACCTGAAGAGTGACCGGGGTGTCATTCACGAAAGCCCTCGAACGCCCGGAAGGCGAAACCTCCCTTCTCACAATCAACTCCTGCGGATTCCATTCAAGCCCATTAGATTCCAGCACATCCTGCAATTGCGGGTCAATGCCGGAAAATGTTGCCTCTATCACAGATTTCCTTGTCTTGTCGGATATGGCCTTCGTCTCCGCTCTCTCTCCAAGAAGAAGAGCAAGAGCCCCGAGCATGATTGACTTGCCCGCACCGGTCTCGCCGGTGACAATTACAAAGCCGGGATCAAAGTGCAGACTGACATCATCAATCAGAGCGTAGTTCTTTATTGTCAGACTTTCAAGCATCTTATAAAATTATTAACCATACTTTTTCCACCGCAAGACAATCACTGATTCTCTTCAGGAGTCTTGATTTTATTGAGACGTTCCATATCGGTGGGATAGATGGGCTGAAGAAGTTCATAAACCTCGTCGCGTTCCGACTGCGGAGCCTTGGAATAGACATTCACAAGTTCATCGAGCTTGGCGTCACGAAACATTGAGAGCGCCACCGACATCGGAGCATTCTTATAGACAGTGCCAATTGCCTTTATCGCTTCCGTTATTGCGGCACGCCCCTTGTCGGGGCTTGTCACCATCTCGTCGAGACCCTTGCGGTGATACTGATAATTCATTTCGCGAATGGCAGAGGTGTTGCTGTCAGTGAACGAACTCAACACGGCGCTTCGGTTTTTGGTGTCTTCAAATGCTCTCCACCCTACTTCTCCACTCGACTGCGCCATTTGCACAATCGACGCCGCCTTGTCGAAATATGGCTGCCCGCCGTTGGGAGAGAAACTGTCGAAATCGATGGCAAGAAAAAGATAGGCATAGAAATTCAGTATTCCCGTGAGGTTGCTGTCCCAGCTGCTGTCGTTAAAGATAAGCGGGTCACCCTCACGGTAGTCGAACTCTATCTTGGTGTCTTTAAAATTCAGGAGAGTCGTGGTGTAGGTGCTGTTATACACAGGACGCGAAACCTGCACTTGCAAGTCTCCTTTAATCCTGTCGTCAGCATATTCCTTCACAGTCAGGAAAAACCGGCATTCTATCTTTTCATTGGGAGAGAAAACCGCGTTAGTCCACTTTGTCTCGTTGAAATACTCCGTGATGCTTTCCTGCAATGATTGAAACACACTCTTGTTGGTGCCCTCTATCGAACTTGAATTGACCTCTACGGTGCATTGCAGCTCCTGCGCCGACACACATGGAGAAACAGCAAGCAAGAAAACCGTTATTATTAACGGAACCAGAAAATTGTTTTTCATATTTCGTAAATTCATCATTTAAATAACGTTTTCTTGGCCTTATTATTTGAAAGCGCGGAACCACCCGCAAACCCTATGTCGCAACCTGCCTCTGAATTATCTATTGGCCGTGACTACATCCACAATGTCTTTTGCAACTTCCGCTTTGCTTTTTGCACCGAATTTCAATGTCTCCCCATCGGCCGAAAGCATCGTTATCTTATTAGTGTCTTTCATGAACCCGGCCTCAGGGTCGCGCAATGAATTCAACACTATCCAGTCGAGATTCTTTTTCTTTAGTTTCTTGACTGCGTTCTCGACTTCGTTGTCGGTTTCAAGTGCAAACCCTACGAGCACCTGCCCGTTTTTTCTCTCACCTATGGCGGCGGCAATATCCGGATTCCTAACAAGACGCAGCGTGACTTCATCCTTGTTCTCACGCTTGATTTTCTTGTCTGACACTTCTGCCGGCGCATAGTCAGCCACAGCGGCGGCAAGCACAACGTAGTCAGCCGAGCCCGACGCATCAAGAGCGGCTACACACATTTCTCGGGCAGAAGTCACATCCACTCTCTTTATCCTGCTGTCAGACACAGAAAGCCGGCTCGGGCCGGCCACAAGTGTAACCTCAGCGCCTCTTGACGCAAATTCCTCAGCAATGGCAAACCCCATTTTCCCGCTTGAATAGTTGCCTATAAACCTCACCGGGTCTATATTCTCATAAGTAGGGCCGGCAGTCACCACCACCCTCTTGCCTGCAAGCGACTCTCTGCTTGCAAAAAATGACTCAACAGCTTCTGCTATTTCTTCCGGCTCCGCCATGCGCCCCTTTCCTGTAAGGCCGCTGGCAAGCTCTCCTGAGCCCGGTTCCACTATCATCACGCCATCCTCCCGCAATGTGGCCACATTGCGCTGAGTTGACGGATGAAGCCACATGTCAAGATCCATGGCAGGGGCTACCATCACCGGTTCTTTTGCTGAAAGATATGTAGTGACAAGCATATTGTCGGCAATTCCGTTGGCCATTTTTCCTATGGTGGACGCAGTGGCAGGCGCCACTACCATAAGGTCGGCCCAGATTCCGAGATCGACATGGCTATGCCATTCTCCCGTGTTGGCAGAAAAAAACTCACTCACAACCGGCTTTCCGCTAAGTGCCGACAAAGTGGCGGGCGTTATAAACTCCTTGCCGTTGGGCGTTATGACAACTTGAACTTCCGCGCCCTTCTTAATCAGAAGCCTCAACAGATAGGCCGACTTATATGCTGCAATCCCGCCTGTGATTCCAAGCACTATGTGTTTACCTTTCAACATATCTTATTCCGTTTATCCGGCTTTATTTCTTAGCAACTCCCCTTTCCTGGTTATATTTGAATTTAAGCTGGCAAAGCACATCCTTTGTGTTTTTAGGAAAATCTCCTTGCATAATCCAATCGAAGAATGAAGGCTCCCTGCGCAAGACATCTCTCACAGCTTTTCCTTTGTGCTTGCCAAAATTGAAAACGGGCACATCATTGTCATCAAGAACAATACGGGCCGCAAGGTCAAGATTCCTCCCTATTGTGGAGAATTTTGCAAGAAACTCAACATCGTTTTCGAGTTCAGGATACTTTGCAAGCTGACCGAGCAACACTTCATATGTGGCCTGTGTGTCGGCAAGCGCACTGTGGGCATCCTCAAGATTTGCTCCGCAATAAAATTTGTAGGCCGCCACAAGAGTGCGCTGCTCCATTTTATGAAAAATATTCTGCACGTCTATGAAGCGGCGTCCTGCTATGTCGAAGTTTATTCCGCATCGCCCGAACTCCTCCATTAGCACCGGCACATCAAACTTGTTACTGTTATATCCCGCAATGTCACTACCTTCAAAAATTGATAGCAACGACTTGGCTATCTGCCTGAAAGTCGGTTCATCCTTAACGTCTTCGTCAGTGATGTGATGAATGGCCGTGCTGGCCGGAGGTATAGGCATCTCAGGGTTGATTCTCCTTGTTTTTTTCTCCTCGCGCCCGTCGGGATAAATCTTTATATACGATAATTCAACGATGCGGTCGTGAGTTACATTTGTGCCTGTGGTCTCGAGGTCAAAGAATATTATCGGCCTTTCGAGATTAAGTTTTATATCGTGGTTCATTTTCTTATACAGCCTGATTACTAACGATTACTCAATCACCTGCATAGGCATCTGGATGGTGACAATATTCTCATTTGCAGCCTGCTCCAACGGCTCGAAAATGCCGGGCCGGGCCGGGTCGGAAAGTTTCACAAGCACAGTTTCGCCTCCGAGATTATTAAGGATTTCAACTGTAAACACTGAATTAAATCCAATTGTCATGTCGTTGCCTTGATAATCACACATCACTCGCTCCTCTGCCGATGTGCCATAGTCAAGATCCTGAGCGGCAAGGCGTATGCTCCCTTGAGTGATCTCAAGCTTCACAAGATTCGATGCCTTGCTGGCAAAGATAGCCACTCGTCTCATTGCGTTCAGAAAAGCCGCCCTGTCGATTGTCACAACAAATGGATTGCTTTCCGGAATCACTCTGTTGTAGTTAGGATAATTACCCTTAATAAACCTGCAGGTCAACGTGTAGTCGCCAAATTCAAACTTGGCGCCCTTAGTGCCGATTGTCACTTTCACAGCCTGGTCTTCCTTTCCGAGAATCCCTTTCAGTATGGATGCAGGCTTGGCAGGCATGATAAAACCTCTTGAGATGCCGGGGTTGACATCTGTGTTGATATATCGCACAAGCTTATGTGTGTCGCTCGCCACAAATGTGATATCGCCTTCATGAATATCCCAGTAAATACCGGTCATCATCGGCCGGATGGTTTCAAGGCTCACAGCATAGATTGTTTTCTCTATCCCTTTCAAAATCACAGAAGCCGGCACCTCTATCTCCACCTTATCCTCTTCTGCCTTTTCTCCTCTGGGATATTCATCGGCATTTATGCCCATGAAAGAGAAATGTCCGTTGAGGAACACCACTTCCACCTCTCCTGTGGTATTGTTATAGTTGAAAGACAACGGCTGATTGCTTATCTCTTTTGTTATTTCCAACAAAGTCTTCGCAGGCAAGGCCACTGCGCCTTCACCTTCGCAATCCATCACTTCCACACGAGCCGTGACAATATTTTCCTGATCGCTTCCGGTGATTGTCAGCCAACCGTTCTCTACCTCGAATAGAAAATTATCAAGAATAGAGAGTGCGTTTTTAGAACTGATTACCTTATTTACGGCCTGAAGCTGCTGCTGGAAAACTTTTCCATCGATATTGAACCTCATATAATGTTTTGTTTAGTTTCGTTTAATTGGGGCCATCCGGACACGGACAACACATTAAATGCAAAATTAATCATTTTTTCTGACTCTTCAGGCGCACAGAGCCAAAATTCTTCGCATTCTTTGCAACGATAAAATCCTCCATGAAATCACACTTCTGTTTTGAATCTGAGCAATGATGAAAACAGGGATGATAAAAAAAACACAGCAGCAAATAATGAAGGAAGCCGCCGAACGCAATGCGTTCGGCGGCCTTGTAGAATTATGGTGTGGCTATGCCCGCGCCCTGACGAAAGGCAGAGCGGTTGTCAGGCATATGAATAGTCTGAGATTACTCAGCTACCACTTCAAACTCAATCTCTTTAACCACTTCCTTGTGGAATTTGATAGTGGCAGTGTAAGTGCCGACCTCTTTCACAGATTCCTTCAGGTAGATGATCTTGCGGTCTACATTGTGGCCAAGTTTCTCGAGAGCCTCAGAAATCTGAAGAGCGTTGACAGAACCAAACACAGTGCCTGTTGCGCTTGTCTTAGCTCCGATTGTGAGTTTAACGCCTTCGAGAGCAGCGGCAGCAGCCTCTGCATCAGCTTTGATTTTGGCAATTTTGTGTGCTCTCTGTCTCTGGTCTTCAGCGAGCTGCTTGAGAGCGGCGTTAGAAGCGATGATGGCTTTTCCCTGGGGGATAAGGTAGTTACGGCCATAACCATCTTTCACTTCGACAACATCGTCCTTGTAGCCGAGTTCGGCCACATTTTCTTTAAGTATTAATTTCATGTTGATTCTTTTTGTCGGGTTAAAAAATGATTATTTCATCAAGTCTGCCACATAGGGAAGGAGGGCAAGATGGCGTGCGCGCTTCACAGCCTGTGCCACACGGCGCTGGAACTTCAAAGAAGTGCCTGTGATGCGGCGGGGAAGGATTTTGCCCTGCTCGTTGAGGAATTTCTTGAGGAATTCGGGATCTTTGTAGTCGATATACTTGATGCCGCTACGTTTGAAACGGCAATATTTTTTCTTCTTTGTGTCGACTGAAAGGGGAGTGAGATAACGGATTTCGCTATTTGCTGCCATGATTAAGCCTCCTTGTTTTCTGCTGCGGCAACTGCCTCAGCGGGTTGTTCACTTGCTTTCTTTGCTCTCAGGTTGCGACGCTTCTCTGCATATTCCTGAGCATATTTGTCAAGACGGAATGTGAGGAAACGGATTACGCGCTCGTCGCGACGGAATGCCACTTCGAGTTTTTTAACGATTGTGGGCTCACCTTTGAATTCGAGCAGGCAGTAGAAGCCTGTTGATTTCTTCTGGATGGGGTAAGCGAGCTTGCGGAGGCCCCATGTCTCTTCATTGACGATTTCTGCGCCATTCTGGCCGAGAACGTCTTTGAACTTTTCTACCGCTTCCTTCATCTGGTCGTCAGACAAAACGGGAGTTAAAATGAAAACGGTTTCGTAAGAATTCATACGTTTTACGTTGATTAATAATTATTATTATTGTGATTATCACAGTCCTGAATCAAACATAAGCAACATTTCAAGATTCAGTCCGCGAAAAACCGACGCAAAATTAATAAAAATCTGACATTCCTCCAAATTTTTAATCACTGCAAATAACTTGCAAACTAATTTTTACGTATTTTCCGCTTGATTGAACGCATTCTTCAATTGATTGATCGCAGACGCTCAATCGCCTCCTCACGGCCGGCAGTTACTTTCGACGCATAGTGGGCGTCGCTGTCAACGGCTATCGCCACTTTGGCGTCGAGGAGTTTTTTCCACCACCTCTCTGCCGGATAGAACCTCGATTTGTCGGCAAACGCTTTTGTATTGACCTCTACAACCACATCTGTGTCTTTCACATGACCGACCACGTCGTCTATCAATGCCTCATACCATCCTTGGTTCTCTATCTCCGGGTCAGCCATTGACGCGTTGCCGGCAATCTTGTCAAAATGCCCCAGAAGGTCAATCCCTCCCCTCTCAAGCATTGTCAGCACTTGCTCGAAATATTTCTCCACCACATATCGGAGGTCGCCGTTGAATCCGTTTTTCAGATAATCGGCAAAACGCTCGAACCGACCGTCGCAGTCAAGAAACACACCTTCCTGATTAGGAACAAAATGCACTGACCCAAGCCTGAAGTCAAGCGGCATATTCTGAAAATAATCTATATGAGGCCCCCAGTCGTCGCCGAGATAATCGATTTCAAAAGATGTGAGAACATCCATCTTTCCGCAGTATAGGTCGGCCACGCGTGCCACCTCTTCAAAATATTCGCCCACCTTTTCTTTTGGCATATTGCAAGTCGACTCAATCGGCACAGGAGAATGGGGAGTGAATGCAAAATATCTCATTCCTGCATCTGACGCACTCCCGGCGATGTCTGCAATTGTGTCGCGCCCGTCGCAAAACTGAGAATGGGCATGAAAATTATAGCGGTCTGTTTCCTCAATTATATGCTTAAGATTTTTTACCATACTTTTTCACCTGAATAAATGTATTTGCAATTTAAAACAGACAGGGGCACTCATCGGGCACACCCTGTCTGCACATTATCTTAATGACGCCAAAAGCGGCACACTTCTTTACTTTACCTGTCAGGCAAGCTCCGGCTTGGCCTCATAGCTGCGAAGCCACATTGTGAATATAGCAAGGAACACACCGCTAACAGCCACGCCTATGCACACAGCCAGCTCATAAGGAATGGGCACTTCCCACAGGCCCGTGGTAATCGCGCTGAAACCCTCCGGCGCAAAGAAAATATAGGTGGTTGTGACACACGTCATGAACAGTGCCGGCAAAAGAGTGACTATATACATCTTCTTTCGCGCCGCAAGATACACCGTCAACGCCCACAACGTGAATACCGAAAGTTCCTGGTTGCACCATGCGAAATAACGCCACAACACTTCATATGGGAGAAGCATTATAACAAAGCAAAGCACAAAAATAGGGATTGAGACAGCAAGCCTCTTCACAATGTTCTTCTGCTCAACGCCCATGAAATCAGCCGCTATCAGGCGTGCGCTTCTCAATGCAGTGTCGCCCGAAGTGATAGGGGCGGCGATCACTCCCAATATGGCAAGAATGCCTCCGAATGCGCCAAGCCATGACGAAGAGAGATTGTTGACGAGAACCGCAGGAGAAGACCCGGCCAGCGTAGCCTCAAGGCTGGAATACCCGCCGGTGAAAGCGATTGCAGCCGCAGCCCATATAAGAGCCACAACACCTTCCGTAACCATTGCCCCGTAGAACACGATGCGGGCGTGCTTCTCATTGCCGAGACAACGGGCCATCATCGGCGACTGTGTGGCATGGAAGCCGGATATTGCCCCGCAGGCTATCGACACAAACATCATCGGGAATATAGGGCTACTTGCGGGGTCGGACTTGTGATTATAAAACCCATCCCACATTTCGGGCAGGGCGTCGCCATGCACAAAGAGCATCACCAGTATCCCTACCGCCATAAACAGCAAAGCAAATCCGAACACCGGGTAAAGCTTGCCGATAAGCTTATCCACAGGCAAGAGCGTAGCAGCCATGTAGTAGGCAAATATCACCACAATCCAAAACATCTTGTCAAGATGCTCCGGAGTGAGCATGGCAAGAAGGTCGGCGGGGTTATAAACAAAAACCGCTCCAACAAGAATCATAAGTATCAGCGCGAAACCACGCATCACCTGCTTCACCTTGTTGCCCAGCTGCTCACCCACAATCTCCGGCAACGACGCCCCGTCGCGCCTTAATGAAAGCATTCCGCTGAAAAAGTCATGCACGGCGCCTCCGAAAATTGTGCCGAACACAATCCACAGAAATGCGGCAGGGCCGAACATCACTCCCATTATCGCGCCGAAAATAGGGCCGAGGCCGGCTATATTCAGAAACTGTATGAGATAAATCTTCCATGTGGGAAGCAAAACATAGTCCACACCGTCAGCCTTTGTATGGACAGGAGTTTTTCGCGATGGGTCAACTCCAAAGACCCGGCTTACAAAACGTCCGTATAAACAAGACCCTATGCACAAAACAGCGAGTGCAATTACAAATGAAATCATCTCTTCCCTTTCTCTAAACGATATACTTCACTGCGAAATCCGGCGATTTCGCCATTCTGCTTCTCTTCTTGCCTTTCGAGCTGCAAAATTTCATCTTTCACATTGTCGGCATGATTCACGCGATAACGCTCCCTGAGGCCCTTGAGCTTCTTTCGAGTCCCGATTCGCGCATTCACAGCCCTGACATAATCATTCATTGCCTCGCGAGCCTTTGCATTCTTAAAATCTGAATAGGCGGTGTAACGCACTCCATTTCCCATAGGGAAGCTGAATTCCTCCTTCTTGGCCGGTTTCTCCTCCCCTATTTTTGATATTGCAGAAAGCAGACCCTCATATTTGTCTCGGTCGGCAGGATTCTGGGTGGAACGATAGTCTGTGAGCCGCGCCTTTGCAAGCAGCGTCTCGTCGTCAGGGTCATAGTTTCTACGAAGTTCGTTCACGACATAAACGTAGACCGTTATCTTGTCGCCAAGCAGATTCCTGTCAGTGGCCCACCAGCCCACGCCGTTCTCTTCATCTATGGCGAGCATAAAATCATCGTGAGGGGAGTTGAACGGCATCCCTATGTTCTGAGGCAGAAGATACTCTCCGGTGGAGGCGTCGCGTGTAGCCACAAATATGTCATAACCGCCCATCGACTCATCACCGTCAGAGGCATAATAGAGAGTGACGCCGTCGGGCATCATGAAAGGATAATCATTATATCTCCCTTTGCCGAGAATATCTGATGTGGCAGAAGGCTCCTGCCACACACCGTCAGTGAGACGCAGGCTCTCCATGAGCCGCACATTCCCAACGCTGTCCGGCTCGCCCCACATCATGAAGTCGCCCCCTTCGTTCACAAAAGCCATCACCGCTCCGCTGCTATGCTCCTCTATCGGCATTTCATCGGGAGTGAGGAGGCGTCCCGCAGAACGCGGAAGCCTGTAGGCTTTGAAAAAATTTTCAAAAGGAACTGCTATAGAGTCAATCACAGTGATATTTTCCACTCTTCCAAGCGAGTTTTCCGCTATCATCAGCTGCCGTTCAAGCTCCTCGACAGTCTCTCCGACCACTTGCCTCGACTTCTCTCTGTGACGCTTGAATTCGCCATAAAAATCCGTCGCCGTGTCGAAATCATAGTCAAGAAAAGAGAGCCGGCCGAGATAAAGGTTAGCCGGGCCGCTTCCTTTTCCCTTTGCAGCCTGGAGAAGAGTCTTCGCTTCCGCATAATTGCCGCTTTCAAACTCGCAGGCCCCGGCCAGATAATTGTATTGGGCGGTCTGCGCCACTTTCGGATTAGCCGCCACAGCCTCTTTCAGAAGCTGGCTTGCCTTCCAATAGTCGCCCTCGTTCACAAGCTGGCGCGCATTTTCCATGATGTCGGCCTGCGCCGAAGCCACACAGGATCCCAGCATTAGGCCACATAATATTAGTTTCATTCCAAAAATCTTATTCAATTAACCCCTCACGCACCCTATATGGGGGCAAAATTACTCATTTTTAACGATATTTCAAACTTAAATTCAACGAGAGGCACGTTTTAGTGAGCCGATTTAAACTTTTTTTAGTAACTTTGCCACGAAATCCGTATTGATACAACAAATCATATTTATAAATTCCATCCATATGAGTCTAAATATCATTGTACTCGCCAAGCAAGTACCTGATACCCGCAATGTGGGGAAAGACGCCATGAAGGCAGACGGCACTATCAACCGAGCCGCCCTTCCGGCAATTTTCAATCCAGAAGACCTTAACGCTCTTGAACAGGCCCTTAAACTTAAAGAAATGTATCCGGGCAGCAAAGTGACTCTGCTCACTATGGGCCCGGCCCGCGCTGCAGAGATTGTAAGAGAAGGCATGTTCCGCGGAGCCGACGGCGGCATTGTGCTCTCCGACCGCGCTTTCGCCGGCAGCGACACGCTCGCCACCTCCTACGCTCTTAGCGCCGCTGTTCGCAAAATCGGTGATTTCGACATCATCATCGGCGGACGCCAGGCCATCGACGGCGACACTGCACAGGTTGGCCCTCAGATTGCCGAGAAACTTGGAATTCCTCAAATCACATATGCTGAAGACATCATCAGCGCCGACAACTGCGAAGTTGTTGTGAAACGCCGCATAGAGAGCGGAGTGGAGACAGTAAAAGCAAAACTCCCTCTTGTAGTGACTGTGAATGGATCAGCCGCCGAATGCCGCCCGCGCAATGCAAAGGCGCTTCAGAAATACAAATACGCAGCAGTGCCTTCAGAACTCACCGACGAGGCAAAAAAGGCATTCGTGGAGAAACGCCACTACCTTGCCATCGGCGAGTGGAGCGCGTCTGACGTTGACGCCGACCTTGCACAATGCGGCCTTGCCGGCTCCCCCACAAAGGTAAAGTCTATCGAGAACGTGGTGTTCACAGCCAAAGAGGCACGTCGCATCGAGAACAATGACGAAGAGCTCGAATGCCTCATCAAGGAGCTCATAGCAAACCACACTATCGGCTAATCGATTCTATCAACAACGAAAACATCTGAATTAAAATGGCAGACAAAAATAATCTTATCGTCTATTGTGAATACGAAGACGGCAAAGTGGCCGACGTGAGCCTCGAACTGCTCACCAAGGGTCGCCAGTTGGCCGACAAACTCGGCATAAAGCTGGAGGCCGTGGTTGCCGGCGACAAACTCGAAGGCATCGAGCAGCAAATTCTCCCTTATGGCGTAGACACTGTCTATAAGTTTGAAGACTCGCGCCTGTATCCCTACACTTCTCTCCCCCACTCCTCTATCCTCATCAATCTTTTCAAGGAGATTCAGCCCAGAATCGCGTTCATGGGCGCCACATCAATAGGCCGCGACCTTGGCCCGCGCGTGTCGTCGGCTCTCCACAGCGGACTCACCGCCGACTGCACCTCTCTTGAAATCGGCGACTACACCGACGCCAAGACCGGCACCGAATATAAAGACCTTCTCTATCAGATCCGCCCCGCCTTCGGCGGCAACATCGTGGCCACAATCGTCAACCCCGAGTGCCGTCCCCAGATGGCAACCGTGCGTGAGGGCGTGATGAAGAAAGAGGCCGTAGATTCCAACTACAAAGGCGATATCATCGACAAGGAGGTTAACAAATACGCATCTCCCGAAGATTTCGTAGTCGAGATTATCGACCGCCATGTAGAGAAATCAAAAGTGAACCTCAAAGGCAGCCCTATAGTGGTGGCCGGAGGATACGGCGTGGGAAGCAAGGAGAATTTCGACCTCCTTTATAAACTCGCCGACACTCTTGGCGCTGAGGTTGGAGCAAGCCGCGCGGCTGTCGACGCCGGATGGGCCGACCACGACCGCCAGATTGGCCAGACAGGCGTGACCGTGCGCCCAAAACTTTACATTGCCTGCGGCATATCCGGACAGATCCAGCACATAGCCGGCATGCAGGAATCTTCCATAATCATATCGGTCAATTCCGACCCGGACGCTCCTATCAACACTATCGCCGACTATGTGATCACCGGCAAGATTGAGGACGTTCTCCCGAAACTTATCAAGTATTATAAAAAGAATTCAAAATAATGGCTAACTTCTATAATGACAATAACTCTCTTAAACACCATCTCAGCCATCCCATGATGGAAAAGATTGTGGAGCTCAAAGAGAGAAACTTCGCCGACGCCGACAAGTTTGACTACGCGCCCCAGAATTTCGACGACGCAATGGACAGCTATGACCGTGTGCTCGAAATCGTGGGCGACATTTGCGCAAATGTGATAGCAGAGAATGCCGAGGATGTTGACCACGAAGGCCCTGTTGTGAAGAACGGCCATGTGGATTATGCTTCCGGCACACAGAAAAATCTCGACGCCTGCCGCAAGGCCGGGCTCATGGGCATGTCTATGCCTCGTCGTCTCGGCGGCCTCAACTTCCCTATCACTCCTTACATCATGGCCGCCGACATGGTGAGCCGCGCCGATGCCGGGTTTGAAAACCTCTGGGGGCTTCAAGACTGCGCAGAAACAATCTATGAGTTCGCCAATGAGGAGCAGAAAGAGAAATATATCAAGAGAGTGTGTGAGGGCGAGACTATGTCGATGGACCTCACAGAGCCTGATGCCGGCTCCGACCTTCAGTCGGTTATGCTCAAGGCCACCAAGAAAGAAGACGGCACTTATGTGCTCAACGGCGTGAAGCGCTTCATCACCAACGGCGACAGCGACATCCACTTGGTGCTCGCCCGCTCAGAGGAGGGCTCTAAAGATGGACGCGGCCTTTCCATGTTCATCTACGACAAGCGCAACGGCGGTGTCACAGTTCGTCGCATCGAAAACAAGATGGGCATCAAGGGTAGCCCCACTTGCGAACTTGTCTACAAAGACGCTCCCGCCGAACTCGTAGGCAGCACTCGTCTTGGTCTTATCAAATATGTGATGGCTCTTATGAATGGCGCACGCCTCGGCATCGCCGCCCAATCTGTCGGCATCAGCGAGGCTGCTTATCGCGAGGCTCTTGCGTATGCAAAAGACCGCAAGCAGTTCGGCAAGTCCATTATCGAGTTCCCCGCTGTGGCAGAAATCCTTTCTGTCATGAAAGCCAAGCTCGACGCCTCCCGCGCCCTTCTCTACGCTTGCTCTCGCTTTGTCGACATGTATAAGATTTATGACGACATCGCAAAAGAGCGTCCCCTCACTCTCGATGAAAAGAAAGAGCAGAAATATTACAGCCGTCTCGCCGATGCGTTCACTCCTCTCGCAAAGGGTATGACATCTGAATTCTGCAACCAAAACACTTACGATTGTATCCAGATTCACGGCGGCTCAGGTTTCATGAAGGATTACGCTTGCGAACGTCTTTATCGCGACGCACGCATCACATCCATCTACGAGGGCACAACACAGCTTCAGGTGGTTGCCGCAATCCGCCACGTCACCACCGGCACATATCTCAACAAGATTCGTGAGTTTGAGGCGCAGGAGGTTCATGCAGAAGACGAGGCAATCAAAAACACTCTCGTATTCATGACCCAGCAATATGCTGATGCCGTTCAGGCCGTAATGGGTGTTGACGACACCAAGTACCATGACTTCATGGCTCGCCGTCTTGTTGAGATGGCAGGTCACATCATCATGGGCTATCTCCTTCTCGAAGACACTCAGAGAAACGAGGAGTTCCGCAAGTCGCTCGTTGTCTACGTTAAATACGGACAGGCCGAGGTTGAGCGCCACGCCTCTTTCATCGGCAATTTCCGCCCTGAGCAAATCAACGACTACCTCTATTGATATTTCAAATTATAGTAATCAGAAAACAGGGATTAGATTGAGGTCTAATCCCTGTTTTTTACTTGCCATAACCATGTCTGCTATAATTAACTGCCATACTGAAACACTAAAAGGCAGACACATACACAAAACTTATGTAATAAGGGTTATTATTTGAAGAGGGCTCCGGAGCAGAGTGCGATTGAAAAGATGGTCAGGAAACCGGTCCAAAGCACCAAGTCGAGAGGCCGATAATATATTATTCGCCCATTGATAGTCAGTTTTCTCTTAGGAGGAATATACCCCGGCTTTTTACACCCTTTCCAATAGTTCATAACGGCTGATGCCACCAGGAACACTACGCCTCCGCATATAGAGCCGACTAATATTCCTGCAATAAGGTCGCCCGGATAATGCACACCTAAATAGAGCCTCGAATAGCAGTTGAGCAACGCCCACATGATTATAAACAATGTGAATCTCCAACGATAAAAGAATAGCGACATAAGACTGACAACTGCGAAAGTGTTGGCGGCATGACACGACGGGAAGCCATACCTCCCGCCCCTGTAGTCGTTCACAATATGCACCATAGCCGATATCGGGTTGTCAAGATTGGCAGGACGAAGCCGTTCGAACATGGGGCGAAGCAAAGAGGCTGTGACCTGGTCGGCTAATGTCACGGCAAGAACCGCACCAACCACCATTACCACCATCGTGCGCCAGCCTCCTGTGCGCCATAAGGCTATAACCAAAGCCACATACATAGGCACCCATATTATTTTGCTTGTAGACATCTTCATGAAGACATCCCAATAGAGCGCATGAAAAGAGTTCAGCCAGAGAAAAATCTCTGTGTCAAGATTCAAGATATACTCAGTCATCGTTTTGAAAGATCGTCATATAATAGTTGTAGAAATGCTTTTGCAGAGTCTTCATTCCGCGCCGACGCCCCATAAAGAGGCACTATCTTATCGGAGTCAAGATTATAGATTGTGGTGTCGCTCTCTGTCACCATCCCTATTAGAGAAGGGTCGGCAAAGAAAGCGAAATGAGTTGTACATGGATTCAGAAGATTCCTCGAAAATGAGAAATCATCATGAGGCAGGCGCAAAGCCCCAAGCAGCGTCGAGGCTATGTCTATCTGCGAACCGGCAGTGTTATCCGTGCCCCTGTATGCCAAAGCCCCTCCCGTAATTATCAATGGCACCTTATGCCTTGCCAACGGGTCGTCTGTGTCGGGATATGCCCCGTAATGATCGGGGACAATCACTACAAGAGAATTATTCCATTCCTTTCCATCATGCAAAGCATTGATAAAATCAGCCGCGCAACTGTCGGCATACGCAAACGCGCGTGCCCTAATATCGGGAAAACGCCCCTTGTCGTCGTATGGAACCTCAAAAGGCTCATGGGAACTTGAGGTCTGAATCACTTTTAATTTCGGTTTATCAGCCTCATAAGGTGCAAGCTCGCCTATAGCCATTGAAAACACCTCATCATCATGCGCCCCCCATTTGCTCAGACGTTTGCTTACGGGGAAGTCAACATCAGATATAATCCTGTCGAAGCCTGCATTCACAAGATATGCCTTCATGTTGGTAAAGTTTGCATCCCCTCCATAGTAGTAGGTCGACGAATATCCCCCCTCCTCTTTCATTCTGCGTGGGAAAGACGGGAGATTTTCAGTTTTCGACACAAATTTCATTATCGACGTGTTTGGCTGACCGGGATAACCGCTCATAATCGACACAAGGCCACGGTCTGTGCGGAAGCTGTTGGCATAAAAGTTGGTAAACATTAATCCCTCCCGGGCTATGCTGTCAAGCCTAAGAGCCACTTCTTCTCCACCAACCGACGGGAAAAGCTGTGAAGAGAAACTCTCAAGAATAATGACATACACATCGGGCCTGACACCGCCGCGTATCAATGGCACGATAGAATCACAAGGCGATTCTGTCAGCTGCGAGAATAGCCTTCGGGCTTTCTCATCTTCAAAAAACCTATATTGTTCAGAAAAATTATCCTGATGCGTAAGGCTATACATCAAAGAGAACGCCGGATTCACGGCCGCATGATTCAATCTTTGGTCCGCACTGAAATAAGCTCTTGAAAGATTCATGGTCGAAACCGTCACCCCTCCCCTTATGGAGATAACCAACACTCCTGCGGCAAGCATCATCACGCCGGTCTGCAATATCCTTCTCTTTACATTCTTGCAAGGCTCAACAGGTTTCACAAACCTTATCACACCTGCATAATATATAAAAAAGAATACTGCGCCAATCACAAGCCACATAACGATGCCGCCTGCAATCATCCACCATTCCATGCTTGCCATCGCCGATTTAGGCGATGACAGGAGGTAGAACAATGGTGTGGAGTCAAGCTTAAAACGCCAGTATCCGTATAACGAGGAATCAAGCACCACCACAAGCGACACAACAAGAGAAACAACAACAAAATACCATTTCAATATCTTGTCGATTATTCCACCGCTCCCGATAAAAAGAGACACAATAAGCATCACGCAAGGCAGCACACTCAAATAAGCCGACATTGCGAGGTCCATTGAGAAACCATTGCCGACCACGGCAATCACATCGCCAAATCCAATTCCGGAATACACCGAAGGATTGAATGCGAGAAAAATAAGTTTTCCGATTATAAAGCACAAAATGCCGGCTAATAAGGTAGCGGCAAGTTTGATCAAAGCCTTTATCATTTCATGAGAGTCTTTAAGACACAAAATTAATCATTTTGTTCTAAAAGTCAGTTATATTCCCCGTTTTTTCTTCAAAACACGACAATTCTAAAATGGCTACGAACAATATTTATGACGCCAACGCCACCGGGAACGTGGCTATGCAAACGCAATCAGCATGGAGCTGCACGCGGATAGCGCAGCTCCATGCCCGCTATTAATTGCCTTGCAGATGTATGTTATTGGCAATCCCTTGTGACGTTAATCGTCGGAGGCTATACGGGGAGATACCGGTAATGTGAGGTGCAGGAAGAGCCAGCCGAGGAAACCGGCAAGGAAGGAACCTACAAGTATACCAAGTTTGGCGTTGTTTAGAATTTGCGACAGATAGGGATCGCCTGCACCAAACGAGAGATTAGCGATGAACAGCGAAACTGTGAACCCTATGCCTCCAAGCAATGACACTGCCGCCAACTGGCTCCAGCCACACCCTTCCGGCATCGGTGCCCATCTGAATTTGACACACATCCATGAAAACAGAAATATACCTATAAACTTGCCGGCCACCAGACCCACTATTATTGCAGGGGCAACTCCATGAAACAATGCGCCAATCTGCAAGTCGCCGAAAAATATGCCGGCATTGGCGAATGCAAAGAGCGGAACAATCAAATAGTTCACAATAGGATGCAGCGAGTCTTCCATGTCTTGAAGCGGAGAAATAACCTTGTCGGATGCCGACTCTATCTCCTTCAGCCAGTTCAACTGGCCTTTATTAAGAATGGTGCGCGTCACAAGCTTCTCATCGTCTTCACTCGCAAAGAAACCTATGTTTTTACGAATCGTCTTTATATAATTTTTCGGGGCATACACCGGCTTGGCCGGCACGCAGAACGCAATCAGCACACCGGCAATCGTGGGATGAATCCCGGCATTCAGGAAAAGGAACCATATAAACGCCCCTATGCCAAGGTAGAACATCTTGCTCTGAATCGAGAATCTGCCTCCAAGCACAAGAATGCCGAGAAGCACCGACGACGCAAGCAACATCCAATAGTTTATATGAGTGCTGTAGAAAATAGCAATCACAAGAATGCCGCCGATGTCGTCAACAACAGCAAGCGTGGTCAGAAATATTTTCAGACTTATAGGAACCCTGTCGCCAAGCATGGCCAGCACGCCAAGCGAAAACGCAATGTCTGTGGCCATCGGAATCGCGGCTCCCCCGATATAGTCTGAGTCGTGACCCATAAGAAAAAACAACAGCACGGGAACCGCCATGCCTCCAACAGCCGCAACAATCGGGAGCAGAGCCTGACGGAACGATGAAAGCTCTCCCACAAGTATCTCTCTCTTTATCTCAAGACCCACAGAAAAGAAAAACACTGCCATCAAGGCATCGTTGATAAAGGCCATCACACTCATCGGCTCTCCATGATGACTAAAGAGATTGAAATCGCCAATCTGCAAAGCCATTTCGTGAGTCCATAGAGAATTATAAAAATCATGGAGGAATGGAAGATTCACCACAAGCAACGCAAGAGCGGTGGCCACGAGCAACACGTTGCCGCCATTTGTGAGATTCTTTATTGTTTTCCTCGCAGTGTAAAACACTTTAGTCATAGCATAATCATATTAAGGTTATGAGAAAAAGCGAATCCCCCCTTTTTCCCATTCTATTTTATATCCCCGATTCCATCGCTATCCCCGCGGCCTCACCTTTAAGGGCAAAATCAAATGTCGCCGGGCGCAGGATTTACAGAGCCTCTTCCGTCAAGGAGCTGAAACAACTGCTCGGCCGCAGTCTTGGGAGTGACTTTCTTCACCACGTCAGTCACCATTCCGGAATTGTCACACACAAAAGTGGTGCGCACAATTCCCATGTATTCACGTCCCGCCATTTTCTTCAATTGCCATACGCCGGCCAGCTGGCAGAGCTCAGTGTCGGTGTCGGCCACAAGCGGGAACGGCAGACACTGTTTCTCGGCAAACTTCTTATGGCTCGTCTCCGAATCTTTGCTCACGCCAATCACCTGATACCCCATCTGCAAAAATGTGTTGTAGTTTTCACGAAAGCTGATTGCCTCGGCAGTGCAGCCGGGGGTATTGTCTTTCGGATAGAAATAGATGATAAAGTTCATTCCCGGATAGGAAGAGAGTCTCACTTCATTTCCGTTGCTGTCTGTCCCGAGAAGATCGGGCATTTTGTCGCCAATATTCATAGTGGTAATCTCAAAAAAATGGTTATATACTAAAACGATAGAACCGGATTCGCCGGTAGGGTCTGCGAATCCGGTTCATATTTAAAACACAAAGAGGGTCAATCAAGTTTAAGCACAGCGAGAAATGCTTTCTGAGGAACCTCCACAGAGCCAATCTGCTTCATTCGCTTCTTGCCGGCTTTCTGCTTTTCAAGGAGTTTGCGCTTTCTGGAGATGTCGCCTCCATAACATTTCGCAGTCACATCCTTACGCACAGCCTTAATGGTCTCTCGCGCTATAATCTTTGCGCCTATCGCCGCCTGAATGGCAATGTCGAACTGCTGGCGCGGGATAAGCTCCTTCAGTTTCTCACACATTCTGCGTCCGAATCTCACAGCATTGTCGGCATGGGTGAGAGTGGAAAGTGCGTCAACGCTCTCTCCATTGAGCAAGATGTCGAGTTTCACAAGTCTCGACTCTCTGAAATCATGAAGGTGATAATCGAACGAGGCATATCCTTTTGAAATAGACTTGAGTTTATCGTAGAAGTCAATCACAATCTCACCTAACGGCATATCGAAAGTTATCTCCATGCGATTGCCTGATATATATTCCTGTTTCACCAGCTCTCCCCTCTTGCCGAGACATAAAGTCATAATCGGCCCGATATAGTCGGCTTGAGTGATGATTGTGGCACGAATGTATGGCTCCTCAATGTGGTCGATAAGCGTAGCCTCCGGGAGACCCGACGGATTATGCACCTCTGTGACATTCCCTTTCTTGTCATACACCTTATAAGATACGTTCGGCACTGTCGTGATGACGTCCATATCGAACTCACGCCCGAGTCTCTCCTGGATGATTTCCATGTGAAGAAGCCCGAGGAACCCACAGCGAAAACCAAATCCAAGCGCGGCCGACGACTCCGGCTGGAACGTGAGCGACGCATCGTTAAGCTGCAGTTTCTCAAGCGAAGCCCTAAGATTTTCAAAATCTTCAGTCTCTATCGGATATACTCCTGCAAACACCATTGGCTTCACCTCCTCAAAGCCATCAATAGCCTCCTTACAAGGCTCGCTAACATGGGTAATTGTGTCGCCCACCTTCACCTCTTTCGACGACTTTATGCCCGAAATGATGTATCCCACGTTTCCGGCCGACAACTCCTTGCGCGGCGACATCTCAAGTTTGAGCACTCCTATCTCATCGGCGTGATACTCCTTCCCTGTCGACACGAACTTGACAAAATCATCTGTCTTGAGTGTGCCGTTCACAATTTTAAAGTAAGCAATAATCCCCCTGAAAGGGTTAAACACGGAGTCAAATATCAAAGCCTGCAAAGGAGCCTCCGGGTCTCCCTGAGGGGCCGGCACTCTCTCCACAATGGCTTTGAGCACATCGTCAATGCCCATACCGGTCTTTCCGCTGGCGCGTATAATCTCTTCCGGGTCGCATCCGAGAAGGTCAACAATCTGGTCTTCCACCTCATCGGGCTTTGCGCTTTCAAGGTCACACTTGTTTATCACAGGGATAATCTCAAGGTTATTGTCGATAGCCATATAAAGATTGGATATGGTCTGAGCCTGTATGCCTTGCGACGCATCTACTATGAGAAGAGCTCCCTCGCAAGCGGCAATAGAGCGCGACACCTCATAAGAGAAGTCCACATGCCCCGGAGTGTCGATCAGATTAAGCACATATCTCTCTCCGTTGAGCTCATATTCCATCTGGATGGCGTGGCTTTTGATTGTTATGCCGCGCTCCCTTTCAAGATCCATATCGTCGAGCACCTGCGCCTCCATGTCTTTGGCAGCCACTGTATTCGTGCGCTCCAAAAGACGGTCGGCAAGTGTTGATTTACCATGGTCGATATGGGCTATAATGCAGAAATTTCGGATATTTTTCATTTTTTCTTCTTTTCTACCGCAAAGTTAACAAAAATTTTTCAAAAAATTTTATCTGAAGGTAATACTCTGTAAGTCAAATCGTCAAAACATAATACCCTGCATAATTTACTACCATCTCAACACTACTACTGCAAAATTACTATGTACTATGTATTGCATAGTACTATTTTTATTATTAACTTTGCATCGTCAATCGGGAAAAGCATCAATGGAAGGCGCGCCCCATCAACGCTGATTCCGCCGGACACAACGCCAAAACTATACTAAATAATGAAAACTAAATTTTTGATCTTCTCTTTCCTTCTCATAGCTCACGGCTCGACCTTGTTTGCCGCTGTCGAGCCTACAGACTCAATCGAAGGCGCATCATATGACCTTGAAGACCTGGTTGTGACTGCCGACAAGCCCTTGGTGCAGTCTGACGGCGCCAAACTGACATACAACATGAAAGAAGACCCGTCTTCTAAAGGGAACACCCTTATCGACGCTCTGAGGAAAGTGCCGATGGTGAGCATTGACGGCGACAACAACATCTCTATCAACGGGCAAAGCAATTTCAAAATTTATGTCAACGGGAAGGAAGACCCTGCGCTCACTGCCAACTACAAAAACATTTTCAGAGCCATGCCGGCTGACGCAATTACAAAAGTGGAAGTGATAACAGAACCGGGCGCCAAATATGACGCCGAAGGAACGGCCGGGATATTAAACCTTGTCACTATCACCGACAACTCAACCGACGGATATTTCGGCACTGTCTCTGCCACTTTTTCCAAGTCTCAGACAGGTGGATCGCTCTACGGAAGAATGAAAAAAGGGAAACTTTCCATAAGCGCGAACGCGGATTATGCAAACGGCTCTATATTCAAGCAAAAGAACGAATATGTTTCTGAAATAGAAAACGTGAACTCTTTTTCCAACAGATTTCAGACCTCACGCAATCAACAGAGCATTGGTTTCGACTATATCGGAGGCGGCATAAAACTCTCCTATGACCTTTCTGATAAAGACCTCATAACCGCCAACGGCAATATCTACTGCGTAAACGGATTCCTCAACGACGGGAACTCATTGTTTACAACTACAATCATGAACGCCGACAGAGTGAAAGTGGCAGAGGTGGCAAGGGCTGTCGACGCATCACTTTCAAACACGGGAATCACCGCAGGAGCATCGTGGCAGCACACGTTTGACGAAGCGGGCAGAAAAACTGTGTTGTCTTATCTTTTCAATCACGGATATAGCAGACTGGGTGGCTCTTTTACGTCTGTCAGAGAATATGGAATGCAAATAACAAGCCCATACCAATGGATGCAAAGCAAAGACCTTTCTAATGAGCACACCGTTCAGGCTGACTACATAAACCCGTTTGCCGACGGAGATCACATAATCGAGGCCGGAGCAAAGGCTGTCTGGAGAAGGAATAACGGGCTGTATGATAATATCAAGGGAGAAAATCAAGGCAACGCAATAGCAACCCCTTCCGACCAATCCGACATTATGCAGATTCAAGACATATATGCCGCCTATGCTTCCTACAACGGCAAATTCGGCAATGTGTCAACAAATGCAGGTGTTCGCTACGAACACACCTACATGGGAATAGATTACCGCACAGGCGATATTCCTGACTTTCGCAACCGCCTCAATGACATAGTGCCAAACGCCGCTCTCACCTACAGTTTCTCTATGGCATCGAATATCAGGCTGGCATATCAGATGAGAATATCTCGCCCATCTCTGAAACAAGTTAATCCTTATCAGCCCGAATTTATGCCAAATTTCATTGAAACCGGAAATCCCGGTCTTCAAAGCGAGAAATCAAACAAGGTTTCGCTGACCTACACAAATTTCGGCACTGTGGCAGGCGGCAATATCGGCATAGAATATGCGGCTATCGACAATGCCATATCACCTTTCTACTACACTAAAGACGACATCACTTATGAGTCGGTGGCCAACATAGGCCACGACCGCAGACTGGCGTTTTTTCGGATTCTTCAACTGGACGATTATTCCAAGAATGCAAGTGTCGGTCAACGCAAGGCTTACTCGCCAGATGTTTTCATCACATACACCTGATTTAAAAAAACTGCGGCTGGAATCTCAACTATGGAGCCAACTGGAATTATTCACTTGCCTCCGGATTCAAGTTCAACCTGTATGGCGGACAGAACACGCGAAACTATAATCTGCAAGGATACAGCAACGGATGGTACTACTACGGACTTGGAGTGAGCAAAGACTTTCTCAAAGAGAATGCCCTCACAGTCAGCATTAATGCCAACAATTTCCTGCAAAGCCACACAAACTATATTTCTGTCGTGGCAACCGACAACCTGCGGACATCAAGCACTTATAAAAACCACAACTGGAATGTAGGCTTTTCGTTAAGCTGGAATTTCGGTTCGCTTAAATCTGATGTAAAGAAAACAGATGCGTCTATCAACAACGATGACAAATCTTCGGTGGGCGGCAAGAGCCAAGGAGGATTCAACTAACCGCTTATTTACGCCGATTGTATTAAAAAATGTAAAAAATTTCAAAGACATGTAACATTCAATTAAATCATCGCATCATATATAGTGGAAAGATATTCTTACCGGGATTGATTATGCTTCCGGATAATGTTTCTGCTCTTTGCAATCAGGAATGTTTCAGAACATCTTCGCATACTATATTCTAACAACTTATCAAACCTTTTCACACAAATGTCAAGACCAGGACCTGCAAAGGGCAAGCATTCGTCAAACACTAAAATGAACAAAAAAACTCTCATATTTTCGCTGTTTTCCTTTCTTGCTTTGAGCCAGGCGGCCTATGCCGCCGACTTCAAAGTGAGCGGAAAGATAGCTACCCTTGCGGAAGATGAGCCTTGTTCAGGAGCCACCTACAGAGTGTTCCTGTCAACCGACACTGTCACCCCCTTGGCTTTCAATGTGGCTGACGCCGATGGCATTTTCAGCCAGACGCTCCCTTCGTCCGGCGATTATCTGCTTAAAGTGGAATACATCGGGATGACTCCTTATTTGCGCAGGTTTTCACTATCGGAAAAGAACCCATACGAGAATTGCGGCACAATAGCTCTTTCTCCCGACGATGAAACTCTTGAAGAAGTGGTGGTTACGGCTAAAAAGAAACTTGTGCAAAGCGACGGGGCAACTCTCACATATAATGTGGAAGACGATCCTGAGGCTTCTATCAACACTACTATAGAGATGTTGAGAAAAGTGCCTATGGTGACTGTTGACGCTGAAGACAACATAAAGGTGAACGGCAACTCCAACTTCAAAATTCTTGTGAACGGCAAAGAAGACCCAATGCTCTCCGGCGACGTGAAAACAGTGCTAAAGTCCATGCCGGCCGCCACAATCAAAAAAATTGAAGTTATAACCGAGCCGGGGGCTAAATACGATGCTGAAGGCACCGGCGGAATCCTAAACATCATCACAATAGGAAAACAGAGCCTGGCCGGATTCATGACCAATTATTCCTTGCGGGTGTCAAACAGCAATTACGGAGCATCATTCTATGGCAGAACAAAAATTGGCAATGTCACGGCAAGCGCCAACTTCAACTATAGCGATGCCATCGACCAGGGGTACAACAACTCAGGCACATCCATTCTTGAAAACCTCACAAACGATAACAACCGCTTTCAAATTTCTGACTCACGCTCAAAATATGACTGGAACTATCTCGGAGGCAATTTCAATCTTTCGTGGGAGCCTGACACCCTCAACCTGTTCACAGTGCAAGGGAACATAGGCAAAAACAACTACAATTCCTACAACATTACGAATATGCGTCTTGAGAACATCGACAGAGTGCGCCAATGGAGCCTTGACCGAAATTCCGATTCAGGGGGCAAGAACGTATGGATGGGAGCGAACACATCGTTCCAACACACATTCAGAAAACAAGGGCACCATATAATCGGCTCATACATCTTCGGTTATGGCACCGATGATTCCAAGCAAAACATATTCACCTACAATATGGACAATATCGCCGAAGAGTATCCTTGGAGATTCAACGATGACGACAGCTACAACCGCCGCCACTCTCTTCAGATAGATTATGCCAACCCATTTTCTGAAAAGCATCTGCTTGAGGCCGGTTTTAAAGGCACATGGCAACGCGACTTCCAAGACTCAAGCCCATGGTATGGAACCACTCAATCCGACATGGAGTTGCGCGAATCAGAAAGAATCAAAATGAAGCAGTTCCAAGACATCATGGCGGCGTATGTGTCTTACACCGGAAACTTCGGGAAATGGAACACCCGTGTCGGTCTTCGCTACGAATACACCCGAATGGGGCTGCTCTATTACATCGGTGATTACGAGAATTTCACTTCTCATCTCAATGACCTTGTGCCGAATGTTGCAGTGAGCTACAGGCTCGGCGACGCATCTAATCTTCGCCTGGCATATCAGATGAGAATATGGAGGCCAAGCATCGGACTACTGAACCCTTACCGCAACACCATGTCGATAAACGAGGTGAGCTACGGCAACCCCAACCTTGAAAGCGAGAAAAGCAACTCCGTTTCACTCTCTTATTCTAACTATGGAGGCAAAATCGGAGGAAGTTTCACTCTTGCTTATGAACGCGAAGACAACTCGATTGCAGACTATCAGTTTTTCGAAAACAATATTCTGCACTCCACTTATGCCAACATAGGGCATTCTCAGTCAACGAGAGCCAACCTGAATCTTCAATGGAGCATAATCCCTATGCTCAACGTCGGGCTGTATGCCGGAGGTTCATACCGCGACATAAAGGCCGATTCGCCTGAGCTGAAAGACAGCAACTCAGGGTGGCAAGGCGACTTCAACCTGAATGTGGACTACACTTTCCCGTTCCGCCTTCGCATGAGCGCCTACGGGGGTGGCGGGACTGGATGGATAGACCTGCAAAGCAAGGGGTCAGGCTATAACTATTATGGAATATCCCTAAGCAGGTCTTTCCTAAAGGAAGACGCTCTCTCTATCTCCGCCTATGGCTCTAACTTCATACAGCCATACCGTACGGGGAAATACACGCAAAGTTCCGAAACGTCGCGCCTCACGAATGAATACCGCTACCGGCAATGGAGCGTGGGGGCAAGCGTGACATTCAGATTCGGAGCTTTGAGAACAGACGTAAAGCGCACCCAAGCTGACCTCGACATGATCGAAGGCTCGCAAGGAGCGTCTACAGGAGGGAAAGGCGGCATGTAAATGCTTGCCGAACCTCCCTATTAACTCTCTTCAAAAATTACATTTACTTTATGACAGAAAAGACAAAAACATCCGATTCAAACATCCGCTCGCAAATGCAGAAGGGCATACTCGAATATTGTGTGCTTCTCCTTTTAAGCAGGCAAAGGGCTTATCCTTCCGACATTATAAACGGCCTGAGCGAGGCATCCCTTATCGTCGTGGAGGGCACGCTCTACACTCTTCTGAACCGTCTGAGAAAAGAGGGGAAACTCAACTACGAGTGGGAGGAAAGCCCTAAAGGCCCCCCGCGAAAATATTATTTCATCACTCCGATAGGAGAAGAGGCTCTCTCAGAAATGTCTGAAGCCTGGGATGAGATAGTAGCAAACGTCAATCACTTCCGAAACCTAAACAACGCCACACAAAAATGAAAAAGACATTCAACATTAACGTAGCAGGATTCCCGTTCATTATAGACGATGACGCCTATACCCTTCTTGACAATTACCTGCAGACGATTGAGAACGCCTTCGCAGGCAACGACGAGACACGAGAACTTGCAAACGACATAGAAAGCCGCGTGGCAGAGCTCCTTATGGAACGCACTTCTACCAACAGCCCTATCGTCTCTGTGGCCGACGTGGAGGAAGTAATCTCCAGGGTTGGACAGCCGGAAGAGATTATGGAAGAGGATGAAACCATCTCGATTAAAACTCCGGGAGGAGACAACGCTGCAAAAGAGGATGCAAAAAACGCAGCCACGCCCCCTCCATACATTCCTCCGGTTACACCGATAAAGAAGAAGCTGTTTCGAGACCCGCAGAACACTATGATAGGGGGCGTGTGCTCCGGCCTTGCCTGGTATCTCAACATGGACCCGACGATTGTGCGACTGCTGACGGTTCTCATAACTATGGTTTCTATGTTCTCAGGAGCAATCGCATATCTTATCCTGATGTTGGTGGTGCCGGAAGCCAAAACACCTCTTGAAAGAATGCAAATGATGGGTGAGGAGCCTACTGTGAAAAACATCGGCAAGACTGTGACCGACAATTTCCGAGATGACAACACCTCGGCATCCCCGCAAAAGACTGCTCAACCCTCAAGCTTCGCCGCCACCACTACAACTGTGCTGGGAATCCTTGCCAACATTCTTCTTATGATTGGCCTTGTAATAGCAGTCATTGTTCTGATTTCTATGGTCATCGGATTAATCGGATGTCTGTTTGCTCTTATTATGTTCGGCACAAGCTGGGGAGGCACTCTAATTGGCGAGAACACACCCGGCTGGTTTGAGGCAGCGGGCACAATTCCTGTCTACGGGGTGCTGTGTGGAATTGGCGGCATACTTGCCCTCGGAATACCCTTGTATGTGCTCGTAAGACGAGGTTTCAAGAAAGACAAAGCACACCTCACACCGGGAGTGAGAAATACTCTTATAGCTCTTTGCGCCTTAGGTTTTATAATGGCCGCCGTCTCTACAGGGAGAATTATAAATCTCCAATCACAGCAGGAAGAAGAAAGATGGCTTAGACAAGAACATACAATAGAACATGACCATATGGATTATGAAGAGCAATATCCTGATGACGTAAGCGGATCCTGCACTAATGCTTCCGACACCATCGTGTCTGACACTATAACGACCGATGCCCGGCAAGACATTCAAACGAAAACAGATTCCATAATGTAATATAGAAAAAAGCATGTAAAGCGAATAGGGCTGCCTTCCGGTAGCCCTATTCTATTGTTATGTATATTATTGTCACTATTACGCTGACGGATGCAACTCGCAGAATCATGCAAGCGCTTTGATTCTGTCGTCGTTTGCAATCAGCCACTGTGCAATCTGCACGGCATTCAGAGCGGCACCCTTCTTGATTTGGTCGCCTACAACCCAAAAACTTAGCCCGCAAGGATCGCAAAGGTCTTTTCTCAGACGCCCTACATAGACAGGGTCCTTGCCGGTAATGTCGAGAGGCATGGGATACTCTTTTTCGGCAGGATTATCTTTCACTACCAGACCCGGGGCTTTCTCAAAAGCGGCAGCCACCTCGCAAAGTTCCAATGGTTTCTCCGTTTCCACCCATATTGCCTCGCTGTGTGCGCGAAGCACAGGGACCCGCACGCAGGTGGCGCTTACCTTTATGTCATCAGAGTGCATAATCTTGCGAGTCTCGTTATACATTTTCATCTCCTCCTTGGTATAGCCGTTTTCCATGAAAACATCTACATGCGGAATGAGATTGAAAGCAAGCTGGTAGGCAAACTTCTCGACAGTAGGCTCTTTCCCCTCGCCAAGTTCACGGAACTGATTTATAAGTTCCTGCATGGCAGAGGCCCCCGCCCCGCTCGCCGCCTGATAAGTGGCCACATGCACCCTGCGAATCGGCGAAAGGTCATGTATCGGCTTAAGAGCCACCACCATCTGAATGGTGGTGCAGTTAGGGTTGCCAATTATATTACGCGGACGATCCAACGCATCCTCGCCATTAACCTCAGGCACGACAAGAGGCACATCGGCGTCCATTCGGAAAGCGCTGCTGTTGTCAATCATAACTGCGCCGTGACGGGTAATGACCTCGGCATATTCCTTCGATGTGCCGGCACCGGCCGACGTAAACGCTATGTCCACGCCTGAGAAATCAGAGTCATGAGACAGAAGTTCAACTTTCACCTTCTTGCCTCTGAACCCATATTCGCTTCCTGCACTTCTTTGAGAACCGAAAAGACGAAGATTGTCTATCGGAAAATTCTGCTCATCGAGAACCCGGAGAAGCTCTTGTCCCACTGCTCCGCTCGCTCCAACTATTGCTACATTCATAATTTAATTTTTAATCCAATATTAAAACAGGGCGCCATCGTTTGCAGTTCGATGACACCCTGATTTAGGAATTGTTATTTCTTTTCAGATAAAATATCACTGCATTCCTTCGGTTGCCACTCCACGGTTGATTTTCTTCACAAGACCCTGAAGCACAGAGCCGGGGCCAAGTTCGATAAATGCGTCGGCACCATCGGCAATCATGGCCTCGACGTCCTGAGTCCAACGCACGGGCGCTGTGAGCTGCTTGATAAGGTTCTCCTTTATCTCTTCAGGGTCGGTGTGGGGCTTGGCATCGACATTCTGATAAACAGGACAAACGGGAGTCTGGAACTTTGCTGCCGCGATAGCCTCGGCAAGTTCCTCCTGTGCAGGCTGCATGAGAGGGCTGTGGAAAGCTCCGCCCACTTTGAGCTTGAGCGCACGTTTTGCGCCTGCGGCAAGCATCTTCTCGCAAGCCGTGTCAATCCCCTCCAATGTGCCGGAAATAACCACCTGTCCGGGGCAGTTGTAGTTGGCGGGAGCTACAATATCGTCCACCTCCGCGCAAAGAGCCTCCACCTTGTCGTCGGGAAGAGCCAGGACTGCGGCCATTGTCGACGGGCGCGCCTCGCAGGCTTTCTGCATGGCATGAGCACGGGCCGACACCAATTTCAGACCCTCTTCAAAAGATAGAGCACCTGCAGCGACGAGAGCAGAAAATTCACCAAGGCTGTGACCGGCAACCATGTCAGGCTTAAATTCGTCTCCAAGGCTTTTGGCGAGAATCACACTATGAAGGAAAATCGCGGGCTGTGTCACCTTGGTCTGCCTGAGGTCTTCTTCTGTGCCCTCAAACATAAGGTCGGTGATTCTGAAACCCAATATTTCATTTGCTTTGTCGAAGAGCACGCGCGCTTCTGCATTTGTTTCGTAGAGATCCTTACCCATGCCTACGAACTGAGCGCCCTGGCCCGGAAAAACATATGCTTTCATTTGCTTCGTTTGATTTTTCTTTTTGAAAGATGTATCTTAAATTCTGGTTCAACTTTCACTTAATGGAGTTGAAATGCTTTAATCGGTGCAAAGTTAAGAAAATAATCCGAATTACGGAAATAATTCCATAAATATCAACCGCAGGTCATGAAAATGCCACGGCTCTTTCATTTAAGCACAAAATAACGACAAAAGCCCCCTTACCCGATTCAGTACGAATCGGGTAAATTTGTGTAATTGTATTTCAGGCATTTATCTTTTTATGAAAATCATATTTTTTTCATTTTTGACAAAGAAACCGCATCAATCGGGTAAAGCTCATTGAGACATGGCGCATAAGCTCTGCCACGCCTTTTTTCTTGTCAGATCGCTTTTTACGCAATCCTTTCCATATGGAAAATACGGAGAAGACCATTCTTTGTATTGTGTCAAGGTTGCGAGCGGCTTTTGCCGACTTGCGCTTCACCTTGTCCTGCATCAGATTTACATCAAGGCCCCAGTGCATGCTTTCTATAGACCAATGGTTACGTACTATTGCGCCCAGTCTGGGCGTGTCCGTAGGCAGGCTGCTTACATACAGCCGTTTTTCAGAAGTACACACTCCTGTAGACTTTTTGATTGTGGACGACTTGTATTCAATGATTGTCATGTTTCCGCCCCATTTTTCCCTGTCGGCAATTATTTCAAGACCGTCATATATGTTGTAGGTTCTTGTCTCGATCCTCCCATGGCCAAGCTCAGGACCTTCAGTATATGAACACAAAGGGATATGTTCCTTGAGGCTGTCCTCAACCCCGTAGCGCAGCGACCGTTGATTGGCTTTGAGTTCTATCAGAAAATCTCCGCCTTTTGTCCTTATTCTTTCGATTATATCCTTTTGCATTGACATGGCATCGGCGGTTACAATCCTTCCGGATATGTCGATTTTGTCGATTAGTATAGGAACTGCCTTTATCTCATTGCTCTTTTCCTGGCATGCCTCCGTTGCGATTGTAATGCCGGTGTTGTACGAATAAGCGGATACGATATCCGGATTGCGCCCGTTTTCCTGAACGGTGCCACGCTCCGCCTTGCCGTCCACACAGATTATCTCCCTGTCACGGCATGCATCAAGCAGTTCTTCATGGAAGTTCCCGGCAAACTCCCGCATCCTGTCTGCCATGGCTAAATCATCAATGCCGTTCTCAACACGGCAAAGGGTTGCTTCCGAAGGTACCCCATTCTTCAGCATACCCATTTTACGGAATTTATTTAGATTGTGATTGCCGAATTCCATTATATCGGAACGTCCGACATGCCCGCACGTCCGTCCGAGTATCATCAGTATGATGATGTCCTGGAGTCGGTGTCGGAGGTTTCCTTTGTCGCATCTGCGAAAATCGGGAACTGAGGCGGCAAAATTCATAAGTCGTTCCAGAATACTGCCCTCTGGAACAAATTTATTTAGTACTTTTGTGGTATGATTGAGCTTATGCACGTCAATCGAACGGTTTTGGTCAAGCGGCTCCATTTTTAGTATAACTAACTGATTTTTACCTATAAAATTACTAAAAATCTGTCACTTGGCCAAATTTTACTTACACTTATTTCACTAATAATCAAAAATATAATTCTGTCCATCGGGACATCTTCCCACTATAAAATAGCACAATCTTTGAGAATGCAACGCAATCTTAAATGAAAGAGCCGTGTGAAAATGCCGAGAAAAACTTACTATATTTTCAGATTCACGGATTTTTCGCTAACTTCGCGTAATATTTAGGAATCAAAACATATTTCATATATATGGGATTTTTCAAAAAACTCTTCTCTAAAGAAAAAAAGGAAAAGTTAGACACCGGTCTGCAAAAAACAAAAGAAGGCGTCTGGAGCAAAATCACAAGGGCTGTTGCCGGTAAAAGCAAAATCGATGACGAAGTTCTCGACAATCTCGAAGAGGCTTTCATCACCAGCGATGTCGGAGTTGACACCACCTTGAAAATAATCGAAAGAATTGAAGACCGCGTAGCTCGCGACAAATATGTAAATTCTGAGGAACTGAATTCTTTGCTTTGCGAAGAAATAACCGACATGATTGCCAGGCCGGAATCTGACAATGACAATCTCGACGACTTTGAAGTGAAGAAAACCGGCGACCCTTATGTAATCATGGTGGTGGGCGTGAACGGAGTCGGCAAGACAACCACAATAGGCAAACTCGCCGCGCAATATAAAAAGGCCGGCAACAAAGTAGTGCTCGGCGCCGCCGACACATTCCGCGCCGCCGCCATCGAGCAGCTCGACATTTGGGGAGAACGTGTGGGCGTGCCTGTCGTGAAGCAGAAAATGGGAAGCGACCCGGCAGCTGTGGCCTTCGACACACTCTCTTCCGCCAAATCCCAGGGAGCGGATGTGGTGATTATCGACACCGCAGGACGTCTGCATAACAAAATAGGGCTTATGAACGAGCTTACCAAAATAAAGAACGTAATGAAGAGAGTCGTGCCCGACGCACCTCAGGAAATTTTACTCGTGCTCGACGGCTCAACCGGACAGAACGCCTTTGAACAGGCCAGACAGTTCGTGGCCGCCACTGAAGTCAACGCCCTCGCCGTCACAAAACTCGACGGCACGGCAAAAGGCGGCGTAGTCATAGGCATAAGCGACCAGTTCAGAATCCCTGTCAAATATATAGGAATAGGGGAAGGAATCGACGACCTCCAGATTTTCCGCCCCGAAGAGTTTATTCGTTCCCTGTTCCTGTCTTGATTTTTGATTCGCCGGATGTATAAGAAAAACAGAATAGACATAATATCCTTAGGATGCTCAAAGAATCTTATAGATTCAGAACGACTCCTGAAACAATTGTCGGCAAAAGGCTACGACACATGCCACGACCCTGAGAAGCCGAGAGGTGAATATGTTGTGGTCAACACATGCGGGTTTATTGCCGATGCCAAAGAGGAGTCAATAAACTCCATACTCCAGCTCGCCGAACTCAAGAAGAGAAAAAGCATCGGAAAAATCATTGTGATGGGATGCCTCTCGCAAAGATATATGGACGACTTGAAAAATGAGATTCCGGAGGTTGATGTATGGTATGGCAAATTCGACTGGAAGAATTTTATTGCCTCTCTCCCGGATAATTCCGGCTCATCGTCTCACCCTGAAAATTGGGAACGCACACTGACCACTCCTCCCCACTCAGCCTATCTCAAGATTTCTGAAGGATGCAACAGGTTCTGCGCTTTCTGCGCCATACCCATCATCACAGGGCGACACACTTCTCGCCCTGTTGAAGAGATTCTGGAAGAGACGCGAGCCCTTGTAAAGGATGGAGTGAAAGAACTCAATGTGATTGCTCAAGACCTCTCTTCTTATGGCACAGACCTTTGCAGACGCCATCTCCTGCCTGAGCTTATCGAGAAGATGGCCATGATTGAGGGCGTGGAATGGATCAGACTGCATTATGCCTATCCTTCAGACTTCCCAATGGAAATTCTTGACGTTATGGCGCGTCATGACAATGTGTGCAAATATCTTGACATCGCTCTTCAACATATTTCCGACCCTGTGCTCGAAAATATGCGTCGCCACATCAGCAAAGAAGGCACACTGAAACTGCTTGAGGAGATTCGCTGCAAAGTGCCCGGAATAAGAATCAGAACCACATTGATGACAGGATTCCCCGGTGAAGGCGAAAAAGAATTTGAAGAACTGCTTGATTTTGTAAAGAATCAACGGTTCGACAGAATGGGGGCATTCGCATATTGCGAGGAAGACGACACCTTTGCGGCAAAGAACCTTGACGACAATATTCCCGATGAAATAAAACAGCAGCGTCTTGACAAATTGATGGCCATTCAAGAGGAAATTGCACTCGCGCTCAACGAAGAGATGATTGGATCTGTGCAAAAAGTGCTTATCGACCGCATAGAGGGCGAAAAAGCATACGGACGCACACAGTATGATTCCCCTGAAGTTGACCCGGAAGTTATCATAAACGACCCGTCGCTGACTCCCGGAGAGTTTGTAAACATAAGAATCACCGAGGCATACCCCTTTGAATTAATCGGTGAGAAAGCAGAATAATGGCAATCAGATTTGACAAGGACACACGCCGGGCCACAAACGGCCCAATGATTTTCTTTAGCGACCCTTCGGCAGAAATATCAATTTCTGATGAAATAAGAGGAGCCATAGAATCTCGGCTGTCGTTTTACGCATATAGGATGCCGGGAGACATGATTATGTCGTTCGGCTCATCTGAAGGGGTTGTCGAGGGAATCGGGCAAGCCGGATTTGTCATAGCCCCGTTTCTTCCCGGCAATCCATACCTTACCATACCCTACAAGAGCCCCGGAAAAAACCAACTTCTCTCTGCTAACGACTTAAACGAAAGCATATCCCCTTTCCCTTCGCATTCCACCACAAAGGAGGAACACGAAAACGAGATTACGGCTATTAAAAAAGCTCTGCTAAAAACAGAGGGAGGAAAAATTGTGGCGGCAAGAGCTATCTTGATTCAAAGGAGAATAGATATTGGCGCCACTTTTTGTGAACTTTGCAGAAATCATCCCGAGGCTCTCGTGTTCTGCTTCAGCACTCCCCTGACCGGATGCTGGATCGGCGCAAGCCCTGAGCTTTTGCTTGAGTCTGCCTCAGACGGCATCAAGACCATGGCTCTTGCGGGGACTCGAAAAGCCGGTTCACAAGAATGCTGGGACATTAAAAATATAGAAGAGCAAAGCATGGTGACTGAATATATAAAAGGAATCATGCAGAAGCACAACCTTCATACTGAAACATCGCCAACATTCAATAAAATTGCAGGAAAGGTGGAACATATTTGCACCCCTCTCACAGCAATAAGCCGAACCCCTCTCACCCCCGACACGCTCTCGGCAATTCTCCACGACCTCTCCCCCACTCCCGCATTATGCGGGACGCCACGTGAAGTCGCACTTGAAATAATTAATGAAAACGAACACTTCAAGCGCGGATGCTACGGAGGATTCTGCGGCCCCTATCGCTCTCCATCCGATTTCACTTTCTATGTGAATCTTCGCAGCGCTCTGACAGAAGAGTCTGCAATGTCTCTTTTTGCGGGTGGCGGAATCACACTCCTTTCAGAGCCTGAAGCAGAATGGGAGGAGACTCAAATCAAATCGACCACTCTTCTCGACTCAATTCATTTTGAAAACTGACCACGCCTATGACATGAGCATGGACGCGTGAATTTCTACACCCAAAAAATATTTATTGAAATTCAATAAATATTTTTTGGATTTCCATTGCTTTATTCTTAACTTTGCAGCTGATAAAAAGTGCATGGCACAGTAATCCTGTTTCAAAGCTTTCTTATTTGTGAAAAAAACATCCATAAATATCCTCTGCATATTCATAATAGCGATATTGGCAAGCTCTGTCATTACCCCCGCCTATTATATATGCACCGTGTTTATATCAGGAGTGAAGTCCGGATACAGCCAATATCAGGGACACATCTCTGAAACAGCCTCCTTAGATTCATATAAGCCAACCCAGACAGTGCCGGTAGACCTTTCATTCTCTCCCGACATCCCCACCATGCTTGCAGGGAGCGACACTATAACAATCGGCAACAGCGAGCATTATCCTCTCACCTTCACCAGGGCCACAATCCATGTGCCTTCGGAAAAATGGGGAGAATCGCTTTCTAACGTCACTATCTTGATTTATGTGGCTTGTTTTGTATTGTTTGTGTTGCTCATGGTGCAATTCATCAAGTTCATAATCAATATAAACAAGGGGGAGATTTTTGTGAGAAGAAATGTGACGTTGCTTCGGCGATTTGCATGGTATCTTCTGTCGATTGCAATTATGAAGTGCATTGCCGGCCTGATTGAAGACTACATGTTCTCACAACTCGGATTCACGATTCCCGGTTACCAACTGTCTACATTCTGGACCATCCCCTGGGGCTCATTGCTGATGGGGCTTCTGGCCATGCTCATGGCCCAGATTTGGAGCAGAGGACTTGAGATGAAAGAGGAACAAGAATTAACCATCTAACATTGAAATCATGCCTATTATTGTAAATCTCGACGTTATGATGGCAAAACGCAAAATCTCCTTGGGCGACCTTGCGGAAAGAATGAACATCACGCCATCCAACCTTTCCATCCTTAAAACCGGAAAGGCAAAGGCCATAAGATTCTCCACACTCACCAGCATCTGCAGCATTCTCGACTGCCAGCCGGGCGACATTCTTGAATACCGCCCGGAATGAGTCGACACCAATGCAACAAAACAGCAAATGCCTATCGTTATCAAACTAAACAGACTACACTTTTTAATATAAATATAATAACATGAAACTGACACACGCTCTGCTCGCAGCAGCAATGATGGGACTACCGTCAACAGTGTTTGCACAGGAACACCTTAAAAGTCTTAATGCCTCAGGCATAGATAAGACCACTCCTGCATCAAAAGACTTCTATCAGCATGTCAACAAAGGCTGGATGGAGTCAAATCCGCTCACACCGGAGTATTCACGCTACGGACAATTCAACATCCTCAGCGACTCAAGCAACAACAGAGTGCGACGCATTGTGACAAACCTTTCAAAGACAAACCCAAAGAAAGGAACAAACGCCTATAAGATTGCCGCCCTCTACGAGGCTGCAATGGATTCTGTTCGCCGCAACCAACTCGGAGCAGAGCCCATCAAGGCTGACCTTGCTAAAATTGAAGGGACCGCACCCGAAGGCATGACAGACCTTTTGCTCTGGCTTCACAAATCATATGCCTCCCCATTCTTCGGGGCCGGCCCGATGGAGAATCTCGCCAACAGCAATGAATATGCAATGTATGTGAGCTCAGGCGGCCTTACTCTCGGCGACCGCGACTACTATCTGAAAGACGACAAACGCAACAAAGACGTGCGCGACGCCTACCAAAAACTTATCGAGGCTCAGATGGTGAATGCCGGCTATAGCAAAAAAGACGCCAAGCGCATTGTGAAAAACGTCATGAAGATTGAGACACTTATTGCCGACTCCACCTGGACCCGCGAAGAGAGCCGCAACCTGCCCGCCATGTATAATCCTCGCTCAATCGCACAGCTTCAGGAAATGTATCCCAACATTCCTTGGAACCGTTTCTTCGTCGAGACCATGGACATCGAGACCCCTGACCAGGTTATCGTGACCGAGATCAACACTGTGAAGCAGGCGGATAATCTCATCGGCTCACTCACTGACCGCGAAAAGAAAGACTATTATCTGTGGCAATATGTCAATCATGCCGCACCCTTCCTCAGCGACACTTTTGGCGATGCCAATTTTGAATTCAACAAAGTGATGAGCGGCGTGCAAGAACAGCGTCCCCGCTGGAAACGCGCTCTCGGTGTAACTGAAGGCTACCTCGGAGAAGCCATCGGCGAACTTTATGTGGAGGAATACTTCCCTCAGAGCTCAAAGGAATATATGATCGGCCTCGTTGAGAACCTGCGCAACTCCCTTGGCAAGCATATCATGCACCTCCCCTGGATGAGCGACGACACAAAGGTGCAGGCCATGAAGAAACTCAATGCCATAACTGTGAAAATCGGCTATCCCGACAAGTGGAAAGACTATTCAGATCTTGAAATCGACCCCTCCTTGTCTTATTGGGAGAATGTTCACAACGCAAACATCTGGAGCCAGAAACAGACTCTCGCTAAATGGGCAAGCCTGTAGACCGCTCTGAATGGGGCATGACTCCTCAGACCATCAATGCCTACTACAATCCCCTCAACAATGAAATCGTGTTCCCTGCCGGAATCCTTCAGGCTCCGTTCTACGACCCCGAGGCCAGCGACGCTGAAAACTATGGCGGCATCGGCGTGGTAATCGGCCATGAGCTCACTCACGGTTTCGACGATCAGGGCTGCCAGTTTGACTACGCAGGCAACATGCAGAACTGGTGGACTCCCGAGGATGCAGAGGCTTTCGGCAAACTCACACAGGGTCTTGTTGAGCAGTTTAATGAAATTGAAGTGCTTCCCGGCCTTTTCGCTAACGGACAGTACACTCTCGGTGAAAATATCGCCGACCAGGGTGGTCTCCGCATTGCTCGCACTGCATTCCTTGACTCTCAGAAGAAGAAAGGTGTAGACATCACATCTCCGGCAGCAAAAATCGACGGATTCGACCCGATGCAGGTGTTCTACATGAACTTCGCCAATCTTTGGGCAGGCAACATTCGCGATGAGGAAATTCGCTCGCTCACTTCCGGCGACGTTCACTCTCTCGGCAAAAACCGTGTGAACGTATCGCTCCGCAACATAGAGCCATTCTTCGAGTCATTCTCCATCAAGGAAGGCGACCCTATGTTCCGTCCTGAATCAGAGCGCGTAATCATCTGGTAATTTAATGACGATTGTAAGACTTAATAGCTTTATTTAATCGGCGACAATGCTATCTTTATAGACACATAGAACATTCTATATTTACACTTAGAACATTCTATCGAACTATTTTTCAATAGCATAACAAAAAACAATCTCCATGCCTAATAATCGGGCATGGAGATTGTTTTTTCGCTAATATTCAATTCTGAATCACAACATAATCCTATAATTGGTTTTATTTCTAAGCCTGCCAAGATTAAAATCAATGCCGAACCTACATCTCCTATATGGAATTCAATTTTCTACGATTATCCAATTTTCTATACAACGGGTCTTTGAAGAGAAGTCTACTCCTATTTTAAAGAGTTTACGACAATCGGTTTGATACGGACGTGCATAACGCTTCTCTTCAATCTGCCTGATGGCAGTTTCAGCCTTGCCGTCATATTTGAGTTCGATTACGTAGATATATTTTGAAGTCTGAATCATTATGTCGATGCTACCATCCGGAGTGCAGACTTCCGTTGAGGCATTAAGCCCAATCAAATCAGTCAGAAGATAGAAAGCATTGTGAAAATTATTTTCGTTATCCATTTTTAGTTTGAAGTTTATACCTGCAAAATAAGCCTGCATACCCTTCATGGCAGCATCCGGGTTGCCAAGTATAAAACTTCGGATTATATCCGCCACCACCTTGTTCGTGCTTACACTTTTGCAATCCACATAATATGGAAGAAGATAATTAAAGAATCCTCTCTTAACCTCGCAGTTGGGAATACTTAACAAATACTCATTTGTTTCACTAAAGAAATCTTTTATGGTTAGATATCCTGTCTGATACATCAATGCCGTTGGATTTGGATTCAGCAGGTCTAACCCTTTGAGGTCATCTGATGTGCAATACAAATCAAAAGCCTCTTCAAGATTTGCATCAACTCTCTGAAGAGCTTCGCGAATTATAGTCGGCAAACCAGTGTCATTCCAATAATTATCTATTTTGCTTTGATCCAAGCAGTTGAGCAACGACCATGGATTATATATATCGCTTCCTTCCTCTGCGAATCTGTAGCCGTCATAGTTTTTTTTCAAGTCAGAATACGCTTTTTCAACAGAAGTTTTATTAGCTTGCGCCAACTTTTTAACACCATCTTTCAAGTCGCTTACAAGCTCTTCTTCTGTAATGCCGCATATGTCGGCAAATTCATTTGAAAATGTGATATCTTTGAGATTGTTGAGGTCTGAAAAGACACTCAGCTTACTGAAACGGCTTACACCTGTTAAAAAAACCAACCTTATGTGGCTTGCGCTGCTCTTGAAGTTGGAATAAAGGGTAGCCAATTTCTCACGGTAGTGTTCTAAATTTTCATCTTTATTAAGATTTCCCACAAGGGGCTTGTCATATTCATCTACTAATATGACCACCTGGCGCCCTGTCTTTTCATGAGCAGCCTGTATGATGTTACTAAACCGTTGTGAATATGTATTGTCATTAGCAACAACTCCATAAGCAGCCTCCCACTTTCTGAACAAATTGTCAAGCACATTATCAAGCAGACCGGGATGCGCATATCGCTCTGTATTCAAGTCTATACGCAAAACCGGATACTTCACCCAGTCCCAATTCCGGGAATCGATATATAGTCCTTTGAAAAGTTCCCTCCTTCCTTCAAAGAAATATTGCAGAGTTGAAAGAAAGAGACTTTTACCGAACCTACGAGGACGCGCAAGGAAATAATACTTGCTTCCGGAGTTGATGATTGTGTCAATATACCTTGTCTTGTCGACATACACGCAATCACGTTCTCGCAGCGACTGAAAGTCCTGTTCACCTATGCCGTATCTTACTGTCTGCTCCATTGCACAATCCGTTTAATAATCAAAAAAAAAAAATACCCTTCGCAAATTTAGATAAAAATCCTGAGATTTCTACACTGGCAAAATAAAGAAATGATTTTTCTTTAGAGGAAAGTTACATAAAAGCTTTTACATATGATTATTTTAATATGTATTCCGTGCATATGAATTATTTTATTGTTAATAATCTGCTTAGAATTTCCTAATAATCCGTTTATTACTTATATTTGCAGAATAATTGACCACATAATGGTTAATTCCGACCAAATGACCGACCATTATTGTCGGTCTTGAAAAATAACCACTTTTAATTAACTGTCATTTTTCATGAAACAAATTTTTCTCTATGGAGGATTGCCTCTTTTGGCAATGGTTTCTCTGACCGGCTGTATCGACGACAACTATGATTTGTCGGACATCGACACCACCTCCGAATTTAAGGTGAAAGACCTCGTGCTCCCCATCAATATCGATGTTGTGACTCTCGGCGACATTATAGACATCAAAGAGGGTGACCAGATTAAAGAAATCACAATCAACGGCGAGACTTTCTATGCTGTGCGTGAAAGCGGCTCATTCGCTTCCGACCCAATTTCAATACCTGCTTTTACCACCAACGCTCCCGCAATCCAGCCTTCTGCAATAAACTTCAATACAGGAAGCACACGCAAGGCTCCTAACAGGGTTTCTGAAAATTCTCTGACTCTCAGTATGCAAGACCCTATAAGAAGGTCGTTAGTATATTCTGCATATAATATCGACAATTCAATCATGGCAATTGACGACATCTTTGCAGATTTGTCGATAGCCCTGACATTCGAGGCTGACCCCTCGGTTACGAACTTAGCCGACATATCACTCGAGAATCTCTATCTCGACCTCCCCAAGGGATTGACAATCACAAATATTTTTCCTGAAGGGAACTACAACGAAGGTCGCCTTGTGATTCCAAGACTTTATCTTGAGGAAGGCATTGCAAAAGTGGTCTTGGAAGCTTCTGCAATTAATCTCCCCGACAATAACTGCGCTATTGACTATTCAAGCCATTCTATGCAACTTCAGGCGGATGTCAACATCGAGAGCGCTGATCTCGTAATGGCCCCAAAAAGTTATGCCGCAGTAGAGTTGCCTCAGTCAGTGACTCTGAATGTGAACTATTCAATCTCCTGCCTTGCGGCAAATGCCGTGTCGGGAAAAATACGCTACATGCTCGAAGGCGACGCCATGAATATTTCTCCCATATCGCTTTCCGACATTCCTGACTTTCTCGCGCAAGACGGCACTGACCTCATTCTTGCCAATCCGCAGATATATCTAAGTGTCAACAATCCTGTGGCTAACGAAAATCTCGGGTATCAGACAGGACTTTGCCTCACAGCACACCGTAATAATGAAGCCCCGAAAGAATTCACCCTCGACAACGAATATTTCGAAGTGGGATATAACAAGAATGTTGACGGGCCTTACAACTTCTGCCTTTCTCCTCAGGCTCCTGAAAATGTGCCTGACGGCTATGCCAATCCTCAGCATGTGGCTTTCACATCGCTTTCAAACGTGATCAGCGGAAACGGAATCCCTGCAAGCATCGGGATAGAGCTCGTTGAGCCACAGGTGTATGAACAGAACGTGATTCATTTCGAACTTGGCAGAAATCTAAATGCCCTTGAAGGCAACTGGGAATTTATCGCACCATTGGCAATGAAGAACGGAAGCGATTCAAAAATCATATATACCGAAACCAAAAACGGTTGGAACGATGATGATGTCGACGCTATCACGATAAGCACACTCGAACTGTCGATGACGGTGAGCAGCACACTGCCTCTTAGCGCGCACCTCTCCGGATATCCCATCGACATCAACGGAAACCAGATTTCAGGGGTGACTATAGAAGGTGCGGAAATACCGGCCAACGCGCAAGACACTCCGCTCACTATAAGAATCACCGGCGAAGTGAAACACCTCGACGGAATTACATTCACCGCGACTGTAAAACCGGATTCCGACAAGGCACTTTCTCCTTCGCAGACACTCACACTCAAAAACATTCGCGCAAAAGTGACCGGCAACTACATCAAAGAGTTATGACCGAGCGCATATTTTATCTTATAATCTCTTTAGAATCAGCAATACATGAATTCTTATCTTAAGAAAATAATGATATGCTCCGGTCTTCTTGTCGGAGCCGCGAGCCTGAACGCCCAGACCACATATTCTGGATATTTCCTCGACAACTACGACTACAGATTCCAGATGAATCCTGCCTTCGGCAATGAAAAAGGGTTTGTGTCGTTTCCTACATTGGGAAATCTCAATTTTAACATGCACGGCAATCTTCATGTGTCGGATGTGGTGTATTCGCTTAACGGCAAAACTGTGCTTTTCACCAATCCCGGAATCTCCACAAGCGAAGCAATGAGCAGAATCCATGACAAAAACCGTATTGGCACGGCCAACAAAATCGACATTCTTTCTGTTGGCTTCAAGGCTCTTGGAGGCTACAACACGGTTTCACTCAGCGCAGTTGCCAACGCCGACATCTCTGTGCCGGGAGCGTTCTTCTCGCTTGCAAAAGAGGGTATAACCAACAGCACATACGACATTGAGAATATGTTCGGCAACGCCCATGCCTATGCCCAGATTGCATTGAACCACTCTCGCGACATTAAGCAAGTGCCAGGATTGCGTGTCGGCGCCACTCTCAAAGTGCTTGTAGGCGCCGGAAATGTCGATTTCAAATTCAACGAGGCAAAACTCGTTCTTGGAGAAGACAAATGGACTGTGCAGTCAAATGCAGATATTTATGCCTCTATCGGCGGTTTCAGATATGACCTCGAACGCAGCAGCCAGACTGGAAAAGACTATGTGTCGGGCGGCAAAATCGAAGATGACTATAAACTTTCAGGATTCGGCCTTGGCCTTGACCTTGGCGCCCAATATAAGTGGAATGACTTCACTTTCTCGGCCGCTGTTCTCGACCTCGGATTCATTAACTGGGGCAAAACCCAGTGGGCCTCGACAAACGGCACGAAGACTTTCGACACCGATAAATACATCTTCAATGCCGACGACAATGCCTCCAACTCTTTCGACAATGAGTGGGACCGCCTCACCGACGACCTCGCACAGCTATATCAGCTCGACGACAATGGAGAACTCTCTTCGCGGACCCGCGCGCTGGCAGCCACTCTTAATTTTGCCGCACAGTGGGAACTACCGGTGTATCGCAGGCTTCATTTCGGCCTTCTCAACTCCACTCACATAAACGGGTCATACACATGGACACAATTCCGCCTCTCGGCAAATGTGAATCCTGTAAATTTCCTTTCAGCCGATGTCAACCTGAGCGCAGGCACATATGGAGTGGGATTCGGGTGGCTTCTGAACATCCACACCACAGGATTTAATCTCTTCGCAGGCATGGACCACACACTTGGGAAACTTTCCAAGCAGGGCATACCACTGAATTCAAATGCCGCTTTCAACTTCGGCATAAACTTCCCTTTCTGAGGCTATAGCCATACAACACAACGGCCCCGTATCTGCAATGATGCGGGGCCGTTGTGTTGTATGGCTTTTCTGTAATATTTCGCGATTACTTATTCAATAATTCTTATCGCCTGATTACTTGAAAAGATATTGAGATGAAATCGACTGATTGTTATGGATTCTGCGGATGGTGTCGGCAAACAATTTAGCAACCGGCAGAACCACTGCTTTCGGATTCTCTCTTCTGTAAGGGATAGAATCTGTGAAAATAATCTCTGTGAGACCGGAATTTTTCACTCTCTCAGTAGCAGGGTCACTCATCACCGCATGACTGCAAAGAGCCCTCACTGACTTGGCGCCGTTTGCAAGAAGAAGGTCGGCTGCCTTTGTGATTGTGCCGGCTGTGTCGCTGATGTCGTCGACAAGAACTACATTCTTGCCCTCAACATCGCCGATAACGGTCATTTTCTCAACCACATTGGCTTTTGCACGCTGCTTGTGGCAAAGCACCAGAGGAACATCGAAATACTTTGCATAAGAATTAGCTCGCTTTGCTCCGCCAACATCGGGTGAAGCTATCACCATATCTTCAAGATGCAGGCTCTCGATATATGGAATAAAGATGGATGAAGCATAAAGATGATCTACAGGCACATTGAAGAATCCTTGAATCTGGTCTGCATGAAGGTCCATCGTTATAAGACGGTTGATTCCCGCTACGCTCAAAAGGTCGGCTACCAGTTTGGCGGCTATCGACACCCTTGGCTTATCCTTACGGTCCTGACGCGCCCATCCGAAATAGGGAACAACCGCCACAACTGTGGCTGCCGAAGCTCGTTTCGCCGCGTCAATCATCAGGAGAAGCTCCATCAGATTATCGGAGTTAGGGAACGTTGACTGAACCAGATAGACCTCCGCGCCACGGATTGACTCTTCGAAGCAAACCTCAAATTCTCCGTCGGCGAATGTCTCTATCTTCATTTTGCCTAATTCAATGCCCAAATCCTTACAGATTGACTCTCCCAGGTAGTGACTTTTTGTGCCTGCGAAAACCTTTATGGGCGGAAGATAATTGCTCATGATATGGATAGTAAAAATTGGTTTACAAAATTAGAATTAATTTTTGGAAATTCCATCCTTTCCAGGCAATTTCTTTTCGCCTCTCAGCACAGAACCTGCAAGTTTATGCTCTTTCTCCTCTTTCAGCCTCCCTATCGGGAGCACCAGAGCATCAGCCGCGCTCATATAAACGGTGAGAGGTGCTGTAGACGAAAGTCGAATCTTATGCTTTTTGCCCCACAGCAAATCTGCTGTCACTATCTCACCCCTATCCATTCCGGCCATCTCGAATGCAAGGTCGGGAATCACAAGGCTCACATGGGAAGCCTCGTTCGAAAAATTCAAGATTATCAGAAGCACATCGTCTCCCTGATAGCGTAAGAAAGCGAAATTGCGATGCGGGTCGAAGCCGGGCTGACGCAGGTTGGCATACATCAGGTCAAAGAATCCTCCTTCGCGCAAAGCGGCACGGCTGTTACACAATGTCAGCACTGTCTTATACACATTGCGCAGCCAACGCTCATGGGGAGAAAGAAGCTCATCGTCACATTTCCCTCCGTTAAACCACCTTCTTATTGTCGACACGCTCCAGTAGTCAAAGATTGTTGTCCTGTTGTTGTCGCCGGCAAACCCTTCATTGTCGCGAGCCTGCTCCCCAAGTTCCTGTCCGTAATAAATGAGCAGCGGCCCTCTCGACATCATCGCCGCTGTCACCAATGAGGGCACAACCCTCAATGAATCGCCGGCATATGCCTTCGACCCGAACCTAACCTCATCATGGTTCTCAAGGAAATTGAGCATTCGGTCGCCTATGCCGTCCACTGTCTGCCAGCATCCCGTGAGCTGGGCTGCCGACCACCCGTGTGTCTCTATCCCCACAAGCTTGTCATAGAGGTTAACCTTGTCGTAGAGATAGTCGAAACATCCATAGTCAAGGAACGGGCGGTAAAGTCCCACATCATAGATTTCGCCAATAAACATCATATGGGGGTAAAGCGCCTTCACCTGTGGAATGGCCCAATGCCAGAAGGCCAGAGGAACCATAAACACCATGTCGCATCTGAAACCGTCGATACCCTTCGACGCCCAGAAACGCAATATGCGCAACATCTTGAACCATGTGTCGGGAATTGGTGAAAAATGGTCGCTGTTGTCATTATAGTCATGGCCATAGTTCAACTTCACTGTCTCATACCAGTCGTTGCGCGTGCAAAATGCAGTGAAACAATCATTGCCTGTAGCCTTTGCCGGAAACTCCACATATGGCTTGTCGCCTTCGGCGGCAAGGTCTATCTCCGGATAGAACTGCTGGTTAGAGATATAGTAATAATTGTTGTTGGGCGCGAAATTCATGTTGATGTTGTCGTTCGCGCCGAAATCCTCAACGCCGGCAGGAGCCACATCCGAATGATACACACGGGCTGTGTGATTAGGGACAAAGTCAATAATCACCTTCATGCCTTCCCCGTGAATGCGTTTCACAAGGTCTTCAAATTCCTTCATCCTGTCAGGCACTGACACTGCGAGCGCAGGATCTATGTCATAATAATCTTTTATGGCATAAGGCGAGCCGGCTTCACCTTTCACAACATTGGGATTGTCAGGCTCTATACCGTATTTGCTGAAATCTGTCTTGGTGGCATGTTCGATGATGCCTGTTAGCCACAGACAGTTAACGCCAAGTTCCTTTAGCGACTGCAACACGTGGGGGGTGAAGTCATTAAACTTTCCACTTCCATTCTGCTTAAGTGTGCCCCAGGGAACGCAATTGGGGTTTGTGTTTGTGAATATTCGCGGAAATAATTGGTAGATAATCAGTTTATCATTTGTCTGGTTCATGAATCGACAGGGGTTATTGAGTATTATGGATTTTCTCAAGCACTCGGCAGGTTGAGTCATAGCCATATGTGATGCACTTCTTCAGACTCGAAAGGTCGAAGGTGCCCACATCCGACATATTCTCTATTTCTATCACATGGTCGCAAAGACGAAGATCTTGCGGAGTGTTTGATTTCATCATAAGATGAAATGTGCGATATGCAATATCTATTATAGAGCCTTTATGATCGTAATTCCTCCTCAACGGGCTGCAGTTGCTCCCGAAGAGGGTGGTGCAATAATCTCGGATGGCCCATGCGGGCAGATTGCGAAGGACTCCACCGTCGACATAATTCACATCATTGATCTTTATGGGGCTGAACACTATAGGGATGCTGCATGACGCCAAGACTCTCGGCACTATCTCGCCTTTCACCCATCCCACTGACTTGGCATGGTCAAGGTCGGTGGCGCATATCACAGAGGGTATTTTCATATCTTCAAGACGTTTAACCGGAATCCAGTTTTCGAGCAATTTGCCAAACCGGTCAAGTTTCATGAAACCCTCCTTAGGTATCGACCACTCGGTGAAATCTCCAAGCCTGGTAGCCTCCGTGAAGCATTCTATCATGTCGACAGGAGTAAGCCCTGAGCCATATAGCGCTACAGCCACAGATCCGGCCGACACTCCAGACAATATGTCGGGTGAAATTCCAAAATGTTCAAAAGCCATCAGCACGCCTATATGGGAAAAACCTCTGGCCCCGCCTCCACTCAAAGCGATGCCCACGGATTGCTCTTTCTTAATCCCAAGGCGTCCGAGAATGCCCTCAATCTTCCAAGCCATGTAGAAAACTTATTAATTTGAATGCAAATATAGCCACATTGAGCCGAATATGCAATTATAACGCCACAAATCATTCATTACCTGCCGCATCTTCTTCCTCTTCTTTCTTGGCATTCACACTTTCAATCACATTTTTCACACTGTCGGCAGCATTTTTCTTCTTTCTCCTCAGGAAAGAGAACGGATTGTCGAAGTCGCGACGATACACCACGCCAAGGCCCTGAGTTGTAAGGGCCTGACGAAGATAATAATTCTGGTCATTGAAATGATTATATGCCTTGAGCCGAAGATTGCCGTTGCGGCTCAGAAGATATTCTATATCGAAATCTCCCACAAATGTGGTCTGCGACGTGCTACGGTCGCGATAGCCGAAATTGCCGTTCACAAGAAGACGGTTGTTGAGGAGGCGAGACGAAAGAGCCACGTCAAACTCAAGGTCGGAGAAGTCTCCCTTGTCACTACGGAATGTAGGCGCCACGGTGAATTTATCTGTGAGCTGGCCTATCATGTTTGACAGCTGAGATGACAATGTGGTGGAGGCGACGGCGGCAAGCTCTCCGCCGTTGCCTGACGCTCCCATATATTCAGGGGTATAGAATCTGTTGAGGGCAAGCAGATATATAATCTGGCGGCTCATCATGTCGTCTGTAGATATGATGCTCTTCACCTTGCGCACCACATCCTGCGTAAGCGTCGGGAGCTCAATGTCAAATGTTATGTCAGGGTGTGTCATCTCCCCCTTCACCATGAGGATAGCATCGACCGGCACATTTGTGCGGGCAAGCTCCCGGTCTGTTGCAAAACTCTTGTCGAGGTCAGAAAGATTTGTATTTGCCCTGTAGCTTGCCGCAATGTCGAGATTCGCGTTAAGCGGGTCTCCGTTGAAAGATATTGAACTACCCTGCCTGATTTTAAAATCACGCAAAATCAAGTCTTGAAGAGAGAAATTATAGTTTCCCTCATCAAGAGTATATTTTCCAAACATCTGCATCTCGTCCGTGTCGGTTTCATAATCCACCTGTATCGCGCCGTTGCCCCTGGCTGTTATCTTGTCGCCGGCAACAGGATCCATCACCAGAGTGAGCAACGCCGAGGGATTTACCGAGGCGCGAATGTCGATGCCGAATTTTGAAGGCGCCTGTGATGTTGACTCAATTTTTTTTCTGAAAGCCGCCAGCGGGTCGGGCACAGTGTCGGCTTTCAGCCTCTCTGCCTCCTCTTTTTTCTTGTCGGAGAATGTGAGAAAATGATAATCTTCGGCAGCCTGGGTGTCATTAAGCACAAATGTGAATCTTGAGTCCCCCACAATGGTCATGTCTACCGACACGTTGACTGTGCCGGGCCAGCCTCTAACAATTGCGCTTCCGTCACCAAACAGGGTGCCATACCAATCAGGATTCATCTTCGCGTTGGTGTCGTAGCATAGAAGATGGCGCGCATCGCTCACCCTGAAAGTGAAATGAGGGTCATGGAAATAACGGTGTGTCAACTCTCCCGACAAAATAGCGGAATGGCCGCTGCGGTCATACAGACGAAACGACGGAATCTCGATTCGTCCGGGATACAGAAACACAGAGTCTGTGCCGTGATAATAAGTGTTGGTGTAGTCAAGCTTTATAGCTAGAGAGTCGGCAAGCAGTTTTCCGGTGAGGTCAATATCACTGAACGTGCCGAACAGTTTGGCATTCCCCGACGCTCTGCCCTTCACATCGGAAGTGAACGCGCTCATAAAGGGTTTCAGAAATTCCACCGACACCTTATCAGCCTCTACTTCAAAGCTCAATGAATCACGAGTGACCCATACACCGCCATCTATAAGAGCAGTCCTACGCCCGTTTCTGGCAATGTCTGCATTGATAGTCACTTCTTTCTGGTCATTGTCCCAGCGGCTTTTGAGCACACCGTCGCCAAGCACTGCCCCGTTGTATGAAAGGTCTTTTATAAACAGGTTTTCTGTAGCGGCATGTGGGTCGGGGCCAAGCACCCCTATCCCTTTCACCTCTCCTGAGGCAATTCCGCCGAATGTGACGTAGTTGATCTTAAGAGTGTCGAATATATAGCCTACATCTATATCGGCAAGTCGCACAGATATAGAGTCGGCAGGCAATGAAGAGGCCACTCCCTCAATTTCAACGAATTGATTATTGTGCCATATTTTCACCCCTTTCACCTCTATCGCATTGTCATCGTATGCTATGCTGCCTTTATCGATATTCCATCTTGCAGCGCCCATATCAAACACCGAAGGAGATATGTCTACTCTGACTTCCGGCTTTGATGTGAGCTCATCTCTGCTCAGTTTCGCACCCAGCGACAACACACCTTTAAACGAGCTGTTGTCGGGATTTTGCCACCCTACATCGGCAAACACGTCATCATCTTTTCCCCACATTCTGAGGTCGAGCGCCACGTCACCTTTTTTTGCCGGGAATGTGGAAGCCAGTTCAAGACCCATTGTGCCTGACCTCCCGTCGAGATTGATGTTTAACCGGGAATCTCTCACCAGTTTGTTGCGCCCTTGCTGAATATAAGGAATGTCTACAGCAAGAAATGACGTAGAGTCTGTGCCACACACATTTCCATGAACCGACACCGGCACAAGAAAACGGAATGGCAGATTAAAAAACTCCGGCAAAGAATTATCTGGATGCACAAGCAACGAAAACTCTACGTCTGAATGGCTCTGAACATCAATGTCTGGGGTTTTAACCAGCGACGGAACCACCTGCGACACCATCCCCATAAGTTCGCGCGGGATATCAGCATACTTGTAGTTTTCCTCAACCTCAGCGTCCAGCCAGTCGCTTTCTATTGAAAGCGTCCTGCCTGATTCAGAGTCAGATGCCTTGACCATAAATTTGTCAAGCTCGATTTCCTTTCCGCCATCCTTGGAGAACCGTGCGTCAGACAACCTTAGTTCCCCTATCAAATTATCAATGTTATTGCCCATGACATCAGCCGACACTGTGGCAGACATGGAGTAGCCTTCGAATTTAGGCATGTGCAGGAACATCGACGGCACAATTTCATTTATCTCGCATTGCAGATTCAGCCACGGATTCTCCTTATTGACTGCAGCCTTTAGTTCAGCTTCTGCCGAAGCCACAGCATTATCAATCGTGACATGAGCCTCTACATCCTCTCCTTCTTTTATAGCATCTAACGCCACACCCCCACACTGCACACCGTTATACACAAACTCTGTGACATACGCGCTCAGTGTGCCGTCAACATCCTTGCGAGCGAGCATTCCGTCGAACACAACATCGAATTGTGCGCTCCCTATTTTTTCCTCTCCGAGCAAAGCCCCGAGCTGAAAACTTTCAGAAGTTGCCTCTGCTTTTATAATTCCTGAATAAGATTTAAGGTTCTTGCACTCACCCGACACAAACAGACTGCCACAAGAAACTGAAAGTTCACAATCCGCTTCATAGTCACCTTTCCCAACGGCACCACGGCCGGTGGCTGAAAGATTGATGTCTCCGCAATTATGCAATATCCCTTTCACCTTCGGCGACAAGGCGGGAATTATATCCATGATTTTTGATACCAATGCAGGCGACGCCTTCAGCCGCAGATTATCTGCCGTGAAATCCAGAGAAGAAGGGTTCTGAAGACCGGAGACATCTCCCGACAATTCAAACATAAATTCATCGCCTCCATCTATGCCGAGCCGCGACAGTTTCACATCTGACATACCTCCCGTCGCCTCTAAATTCAGCGACAATGTCTCTGTGAAATTTCGCAGCTGCGGCACAAGCCACCCAAAATCGGGGAGCGACACTTTGTTATCTGTAATCACAACCGTATGAGCGCCGTTTTTCAACGTTTGAGGAATAGTGTTCAGACCATCGAGAGGCAAAGTAATGTCGGAAGGGCGCAACTCAGTGCCAGGAAACGCAACTACCAGATTTCTTACGGAAAGCAACTCGTCGGTAAGACTTGCCTTAAATGCAATCTTCTCGATGTCAAGCCCGCCGGAAGCCATAAATGACATGCGGCGGAGATCGATTTCAAAATCGTTGTTGCTCAAGCGTGGGAAAGCCACATCCGCCCTCAAATCTTCTATTGCAACATGGTTGAAATCGGTGCGATATTCACCCTCTGCTTTAGGTTTCCATTCTCTGTCGAAACTGGCCTTGCATCTTCTCAAAACCACATTTCTAAGTTTCAAATCGAATTTTGAGGGAGGCTTGTTTTTATCCTTCGGCTTCAGCGCGTCGATTATAAACTGTATATTGAGCGGCCCGTTCTCCACCTGCTGAAATATGCGCGCGTCAAGGCCGATGATTTCACCATAAGTAAGTTCAATCTCTCGCGAAGTTATCAGCCTCCATATGTTTATTCCCGCTCCGACAGTCTCAACCCTCAGGCACCGCTCTCCTTCAGGATCGAACACCGACAATCCGGAAACGACAACCTCATTAAAAGGGCGTATGGTCAACCCTTCAATCTGCACGTCACCGCCGAGAAAAGCAGATGCCTCCACTCGGGCAACTTCTTTTATTCGATTTTGCAGAGCAGGGACTGACAATAATATGTATATTATAAGGTAGAGCGCAGCGACAAAAATAATCGCCGTGAATAGCACGCTTCGAGCCACCTTATATATTATCTGCAATATTTTCATCTTCCAAAGGAAGGCTTTTTCCTAAATGAAATGCAAAATTAATGAAATTTCGCCAAAATCCCGAATATTCACGCCCATACACCTCAAAAAATGTTCTGTCTAATTATTCGTGTTTTCAATTTTGTCATTCCAACTAAAAAAACTACCTTTGTGGTCTATATTTCTCTGCTTCTCGCACAGAATCGACAATTATAAACGCATTGCTATAATGAGCACCTATATTCTGGGAATAGAATCTTCTTGCGACGACACTTCGGCAGCCGTAATATGCGACGGGATCCTGAAGAGCAATGTCATCGCATCGCAAAAAGTGCATGAAGCCTATGGCGGAGTAGTGCCGGAACTCGCATCGCGCGCGCACCAGCAAAACATCGTGCCTGTGGTGAGCGAAGCAATCCGCATGGCCGGCATCGACAAATCAGAACTGTCTGCAATAGCATTCACAAGAGGCCCCGGGCTTCTTGGCTCTCTGCTGGTGGGCACATCTTTCGCAAAAGGCATGGCCATCGGCCTCAACATCCCGCTTATCGACGTAAACCACCTTCACGCACATGTGCTGTCTCATTTTGTAAAAAAAGAGGCCGATGACGAAGTGCCGGAGTTCCCGTTTCTTTGTCTTTTGGTGTCGGGAGGAAATTCTCAGATTGTTGTGGTAAAAAGCCCCTATGAGATGGAAATAGTGGGCAAGACCATAGACGATGCCGCCGGCGAGGCTTTTGACAAATGCGCCAAAGTGATGGGGCTCCCCTATCCCGGAGGCCCGCATATCGACAGGCTTGCCAAAGAGGGCGACGCAAAGGCGTTCCGTTTCAGCAAACCGCACATCCCTGACCTCGACTATTCATTCAGCGGACTGAAAACATCTTTTCTCTACACACTGCGCGACAATTTAAAAGCAAACCCGAATTTCATAGCAGAAAGGAAAGCTGACCTTGCCGCATCATTGCAGGCAACGATAATCGAGATTCTAATCGATAAATTATCGAAAGCACTGAAAGAATATCCTGTGAAACACATAGCGATAGGCGGAGGTGTGTCGGCCAACTCCGGAGTCAGGGAAGCAGTGGCGGCTTTTTGCAAAAAAAATGCTGTGAGGGCATGGATTCCCGAAAGAGCCTTCACCACCGACAACGCCGCCATGGTGGCGGCCGCCGGATATTTCAAATTCCTTTCAAAACAATATTGCGACCTATCGCTCCCTCCATATTCAAGAGTGACGGTCTGACCTTCTTCCTTATTTCCCTATGAGCAACAAAAAAGTCAAATCTCCCAAACCCGATAATAAGGAGAATCTGCACACCGAAACCAGACATGTGGTGATCTATGGCTACACACGCCAGGAACTATCAAAAGTGATGAAGCATTTTGAGGCACAGCTGCCGGAATTTGTCAAAACCACAATCGACAACACCAACCTCGTGACCACCATCACACTCACCGGCATTAACACCGGCGTTGAGATGCTTCGCTTCCAGATGAACAGGTTTCATCAGAACCTTAACGACATTTTCACTGAAGATGTCGTGTCGTCGGAGAATAAAAGCGTGGCGCAAGTGCTTGGAGAACTCCTTCACGAGCGAGAGCTCACTGTGGCCTGCGCGGAAAGCTGCACCGGCGGGAATCTTGCGCACAGGATTGTGCAGGTGCCGGGGTCGTCAGGTTATTTCCTTGGAAGCGTGGTAAGCTATTCAAACGACGTGAAGGCTGAAGTGCTCAAAGTGCCGAGAAACGTGATCTCCGCACACGGGGCAGTAAGCAAAGAGGTTGCCGAGGCCATGGCAAAAGGCGTGTCGGCTCTTATGCGCACAGATTGCTCGATAGCCACTACAGGAATAGCAGGCCCCGACGGGGGCACAATCTATAAACCTGTGGGCACGGTATGGATAGCAGTGAAATATGGAGAAACCACCGTGAGCGAGTGCATCCATTTCAAGGGCGACCGCAACACCGTGATAGAGAGCGCCACCAACCATGGCATGGTAATGCTCATCAACTTGCTCCGCAACTGCTATGTAATGCAGGAAGACGTGACCGACGAATAGCGGCTATTTTCACATTCCTCCTGTGTTAAACACCTAAAAAAAGCTACAATCATGGCGCGAATTCTTATTTTTTAAGATTCAAGCTATTGCACATATTCTAAAAATTCATTAATTTTGCACCCGGTTTGTGGCACATCCTTTAAAGTCGCCGAATTGATGCGCTTGGCGATGATATGAGAACTGAGATGGCGGCCTCAATCCCACAATGTCTTTTTTATTCAATTAAAAAACAACAGCCATGTCAAAAGTTTGTCAGATTTCAGGCAAAAAAGCGTCTGTGGGCAACAACGTTTCCCACTCCAAGCGTCGCACTAAACGCAGATTCAACGTCAACCTTCACAAGAAGAAATTCTATTGGGTTGAGCAGGATATGTGGATTGAGCTGCTCGTTTCAGCTCACGCTCTCCGCACAATCAACAAAATCGGCCTCAACGCCGCTCTTAAGAAAGCCGAGAAGGAAGGTCATCTCGACTTCAAAGACATCACAATCATTTCCTTTTAATCAGAATTTCTAAACTATGGCAAAGAAAGCGAAAGGCAATAGAGTGCAGGTGATTCTTGAATGCACTGAACACAAAGCCAGCGGTATGCCCGGAATGTCAAGATACATCACTACCAAAAACCGCAAGAACACTACAGGACGTCTGGAGTTGAAGAAATACAACCCCATCCTCAAAAGAATGACCATTCACAAAGAAATTAAATAAGCACCAACTGACCCATGGCAAAGAAAACCGTCGCGTCTCTTCAGAAGGGTGAAGGACGCACCTACAGCAAAATCATCAAAATGGAGAAATCTCCCAAGACAGGCGCTTATATCTTCAAAGAAGAAATGGTGCCCAACGATGCAGTACAGGCTGCCCTCAAATAATAGAAGGCAACAATATAATAAAACAACAACCGGAGCGGAAATTTCATTTCCGCTCCGGTTGTTGTTTTGCACCCTTCGCAATCTATGAAAAAATTAGGCCCGGCTATACTTTATTAAGCACGACCGGGCCCGTTAACAGTCTAATCAGCAGCACATGCAGCTTATCTTATCATATCGCAGAGCGAATTATGCCCCTCTCTGAATTGACCACGAATGAAATAATCTCATCACGGTATTTGCTTTCAGGCAAAGTGTCCTGAATAAGCTTGACCGCGTTAGTGACGTTAAGGTCACTTAAATACAGCACCCTGTAAATCTCGGCGATAGTCTGTATGTCTTCCTGGCTAAAGCCGTGCCTGTGCAAGCCGATATTGTTAAGCCCGACATAAGAAATAGGCTCTCTCGCAGCTTTCACATAGGGAGGAATATCCTTGTTTACCAATGCTCCGCCCTGAAGCATAATGTTGCGACCAAGATGGCAGAACTGGTGAATAAGGCTACCCCCGCCAATCACGGCGTAGTCGTCTACCACCACCTCTCCGGCCAGCTGACATGCGTTTGACATTATAACCCTATTGCCTATTACGCAGTCATGAGCGACATGGTTATATGCCATGATAAGGCAGTTCTCTCCCACTACGGTCTTGCCTTTGGAAGCAGTGCCACGATTCACGGTCACACATTCTCTTAGCGTGGTTCCATCGCCTATATAGGCATAGGTGGTCTCACCTTTGAATTTAAGATCCTGGGGTATTCCCGAGATAACCGCACCCGGAAAAATCTTCACGCCCGAACCGATTCTTGCTCCGGGAAAGATTGTGACATTTCCGGCTATCTCACAATTATCGCCAATCTCAACATCCTCATAGATGTTGGTGAAATTTCCGATTTTAACATTGTTGCCAATTTTGGCATCCGGATGCACATAATACATACTGTTCATTGCTATGCCACAGGTATTATTTGTTCTTTATAATCTGAGCCATAAATTCGGCTTCGCACACTATTTTCTCTCCTACAAACGCATAACCCTTCACCACGGCACAGCCACGGCGAATTTCTGTCATCAGGCTCACATTCAGAAGCAACGTATTTCCCGGCACAACCTTATGACGGAATTTCACATTGTCAATCTTGAGGAAGTATGTGCTATATTTTTCAGGGTCTTCCAGATAATTAAGCACCAGCACTCCGGCTGCCTGTGCCATAGCCTCCACCTGGAGCACACCGGGCATGACCGGCTCCTGCGGGAAATGGCCTACAAAGAAGGGCTCGTTGACCGTGACATTTTTCACAGCCACGCAATGTTTCTTGTCTATTTCAATCACCTTGTCGATAAGCAAGAACGGATAGCGATGCGGAAGAAGCTTGCGTATGCCGTTAACGTCAATTATCGGCTCGTTATTAGGGTTATAGTAAGGCGACTGGATCTCAGTGTGGCGCACTTCCCTGCGAACCATCTTCGTGAACTTGCTGTTGATGGTGTGGCCTGGACGCACAGCCACCACCCTGCCCTTTATCGGGCGTCCGATAAGCGCAAGGTCGCCAATCACATCCATAAGCTTATGGCGGGCAGGCTCGTTGTCCCACTTGAGGGGCTGCGGATTTATGTAGCCGAGTTCGCTCACTTTCATTCTCTGCACACTCATAAGGTCGCAAAGACGGTCGATGTTTTCCTGGCTCACAGGCTCATCATAAATCACGATTGCATTGTCGATGTCTCCACCCTTGATAAGACCGTGCTGAAGAAGAGTCTCGATTTCTCTGACAAACACAAATGTGCGCGCGCTTGCAACCTCCTGCTTGAACTCGCTGAGGTCGTCGAGCACGGCAAACTGATTGGGGAGCACCTTGGAATTATACTCCACCATAACTTCAACGCTGAAATGGTCGTCAGGATAGATAGTCAGCATTGAACCGGTCTCATCATCCTTAAAACGCTTTTTCTCCTTTATGATGTAGAAATCCTTGTCTGCTTTCTGCTCCTCAAGACCTACCCTTTCTATCTGTTCGACATATTGTATAGCGCTTCCGTCAAGTATAGGCAGCTCCGGGCCGTTCACTTCTATGAGACAGTTGTCTATTCCCGCCGCATATAGAGCCGCAAGAGCATGCTCAACTGTGCTGACCTTGACATCATTCTTGCCAAGGACTGTTCCTCGGGTAGTGTCTACCACGTTTTCAGCCACAGCTTCTATCACCGGCTGGCCTTCAAGGTCCACCCGCTTCAATTTATATCCATGGTTGTCGGGAGCCGGAAGGAACGTAGCCGTTATCTCCATTCCCGAGTGAAGGCCTTTTCCTCTCAGAGAGAATGGGGCCTGAAGGGTAAGTTGTTTCATTATTATTTGTTGTTTCGTTGTTCTGAAAATAATTTACCGAGGTTCTTTATATAAACCTGGTTCTTGGCAAACTGCCTTGCATCTATTGCAGGATAGCCGATAAGCCTCATGCGATCTCCTACATGATTGGGTATGCCTGACTGCGCGCCAAATTCGTTAAAGTCTCCGACTGTGATATGCCCGGCAAAGCCGCATTGACCGCCCACCATATTGCCGTTGCCGATTTTAGTTGAGCCTGCAATGCCGGTCTGCGAAGCAAACACGTTGTTGCATCCTATTGTGACGTTATGAGCCACTTGAATAAGATTGTCAAGTTTTGTGCCTCTTCCTATAGTGGTCTGCCCGAAAGTGGCCCTGTCGATAGCAGTATTGGCCCCACCTCAACGTCATCTTCAATCACCACCACTCCTGTCTGAGGTATTTTCTCAAAATGACCGTCTTTAGGCGCAAATCCGAAGCCGTCGGCCCTATCACCGCACCCGAATGAATAATACATCTTGCTCCTATGCAGCACCCTTCATATATTTTGACGCCGGCGCGTATAACCGTGTCATCACCCACTGTCACGCCGTCGCCTATATATGCCTGCGGATATATTTTAACGTTGCGGCCGAGTTTCACATTCTTGCCGACATAGGCGAACGCGCCGAGATAAATTCCCTCCGGCAACTCTACGCCTTCCGACACATAAACCGGCTGCTCCACTCCCGCAGGCTTGGGCTTCATGTCTTCCACCATTCTCAGAAGCTGAGCGAGAGTTGCATAAGGGTCGTCAACCTTAATCAATGTGGCCGCCACTTCGCCGTCGGCGATGAAATCCTTGCCTACCAGCACTGCCGTGGCGTGTGTGGTGTGAATGTAGTGGGCATATTTGGGATTTGCAATAAATGAGAGGTCTCCCTGTTTTGCATCCTCAATCTTGGCAAACCCCGTGATTACGGCGTTTTCATCTCCCTCTACGCTACCCCCTGTGAGGGCCGCGAGGCCCTTAGGTGTTATCTCCATAATCAATGATAGGATAAATTTTCTGCAAAAGTAGGCATTTTTTTATAAATAACCACAACCTTACCCCTATTAATATGCTCCCTGGAAAACAAAAAGCGATTATTTTTGTTTTTTTTTTGAATAACTCAATAATAATTCTTACATTTGCAAACAAATTCGCATCATAAAATTATGGCGGATTCCACACTAAAACTTCAATCGACAACTCTTAACAATTCTTAATGACATGAAAATTTCTCATATCGAACACATCGGTATAGCAGTGCCCGATTTGGCAAAGGCTATTGAATATTATGAAACTGTTCTCGGCCTCAAATGCTACAAGCAGGAGGTTGTGGAAGATCAGAAAGTCACCACCGCTTTCTTCAAAGTGGGCGACACCAAGATCGAGCTTCTTGAAGCCACTTCCCCCGACAGCACAATCGCAAAATTCGTAGAGAAAAACGGTGGCCGCGGCGGCATGCACCACATGGCTTTCGCTATTGAAGACGGTGTTGCCAATGCTCTTGCCGAGGCTGAGGAAAAAGGCGTGAAGCTCATCGACAAGGCTCCCCGCAAAGGCGCTGACGGCCTTCAGATCGCGTTCCTCCACCCGAAATCGACAGAAGCTGTTCTCACTGAGCTCTGCGAAGATCCCAACAAGTGATTCTTAACATATCTTTCTCCTCACCCTTTTCATTTCAAGAATAACCCTAAAAACAACAACAGAAATGAGCACATCACAAGATAAGATTCAAGAACTTATCGACAAGCGCATCCAGGCACGTTTAGGCGGTGGCGAAAAAGCTATTGAGAAACAGCATGCCAAGGGGAAATATACTGCCCGCGAACGTATAGCACAACTTCTTGACGAAGGAAGCTTCGAGGAGCTCGACATGTTTGTGACACACCGTTGCACAAACTTCGGCCAGGACAAGAAGCACATTCTCGGCGACGGCGTTGTGACCGGATTCGGCACAATCGAAGGACGCCTTGTGTATATTTTCGCACAGGACTTCACTGTTTATGGCGGTTCTCTTTCTGAGACAATGGCCCTGAAGATCTGCAAAGTAATGGACCTCGCCATGAAGATGGGCGCCCCCGTTATCGGTCTTAACGACTCAGGCGGCGCACGTATCCAGGAAGGCATCAACGCTCTCGCAGGATATGCCGAGATTTTCCAGCGCAATATTCTCGCTTCAGGCGTTGTTCCCCAGATTTCAGCAATCCTCGGCCCTTGCGCCGGCGGTGCTGTCTACAGCCCTGCACTCACCGACTTCACCATCATGGCAAAGGGAATCTCATATATGTTCCTCACAGGCCCGTCTGTAGTGAAGACCGTCACCGGCGAAGATGTTACCCAGGAGCAGCTCGGCGGCGCTTCAGTTCACTCCACCAAGAGCGGCGTGACTCATTTTGCAGCTGAAAACGGTGAAGAGGCTCTCTACCTCATCCGCCGCCTTCTCAGCTACATGCCGCAGAACAACCTCGAAGAGACTCCTCTCGTAGCTTGCGACGACCCCATCGACCGTCTTGAAGACAAACTCAACGACATCATCCCGGAAAGCGCAAAACAGTCATACGACATGTATGAAGTGATTGCTTCTGTTGTCGACAACGGCGAATTCCTTGAAGTTCACCGCGATTTCGCTAAGAATATCATCATCGGCTTCGCTCGATTCAACGGTCAGGCTGTAGGCGTGATCGCCAACCAGCCCAAAGTGCTTGCCGGCGTGCTTGACTCCAACGCATCGCGAAAGGCTGCCCGTTTCGTCCGCTTCTGCGACGCATTCAACATTCCTTTGGTAACTCTCGTAGACGTTCCGGGATTCCTTCCGGGCACAGGCCAGGAATACAACGGCGTGATTGTTCACGGAGCAAAACTCCTCTACGCTTACGGAGAGGCTACAGTGCCCAAGGTTACTGTCACACTCCGCAAGAGCTATGGCGGCGCTCACATCGTGATGAGCTGCAAGCAGCTCCGCGGCGACATCAACTACGCATGGCCTACTTCAGAGATTGCCGTTATGGGTGCTGAAGGCGCTGTTGGCGTGCTCTACGCTAAAGAGGCCAAGACTGCCGAAAATCCTGCTGCGTTCAAAGCAGAGAAGGAAGAAGAATACCGCAAATTGTTCGCCAACCCCTATCAGGCAGCTAAATACGGCTATATCGATGATGTCATCGAGCCTCGCAACACTCGATTCCGCATCATCCGCGCCCTCCAGATGCTTGCCACAAAGAAAGTTTCAAATCCTCCCAAGAAACACGGCAACATTCCACTTTAATATCCGACCATACTGTCAAAATAAAAATATCATATGAAGAAACTATTTTTGACAGCGGCCTTATTCCTTTCCTTGACGGGTGCTGCATCTGCAGCGCCCGTTCAGGACGGAGAATCAGGAGAGCGGTCAACAAATGTGGAGGTTGTTGAAATAACTTCCACTGAAATTGTTCTTCCGGCTGACGACGCGGCATTGACTGCCGGCGATGTTGCCGGCGAAGAGGTGCACGAAAGCAAGGTCGCCAAGAAAATGACTCAGGCAGAGAAAGCCCACAATGCTGAGGTCAACGACCCTTGGGGCGGCGCGATCACGATAATCGCAATGACCATAGTTGTATCTGCGCTGCTGATCCTGTCGCTGCTGTTCCTCGGATTCGGCAAAATATCTGAATCTTTGATGAATCGCAGGAAGAAAGCCGCCAAAGCCGCTGCTAATCACGACGTGCATGAAGACACACATGAAGTTGATTCAGGCGAATCTATTGCTGCAATAGCTATGGCGCTGTCCGAACATTTTGGCGAGGGTCATGACATAGAAGACACGATATTGACAATCAGAAGAATGAAGAAAGCTTATTCTCCCTGGAGTTCAAAAATCTACAACCTTCGCAACATGCCCGAAATAACCAGAAACGCTCCTCAGCGTTCGGCTTTTTAACTTTTTAGTCTATCAGGTAAAACTCGAAAGGGGAAACTCATCTCATTTTGATTACTCTTCCGAAAGGATTACTCCCATTTTTCCACAACTGCTTGGTGCAGCCGGAACGGTAAAACCAACATTACAGAACAGACAAATCTCATGAAATTCAAAGAATATAAATATAAAATCAACGGCACTAAATTCAATGTGAAAGTCGGCGAAGTGACCGACAATTCGGTGCATGTTGAAGTTAACGGCGTTCCATATGACGTGGAACTCGACAAAGTTCCATCGTCGATGTCAAGAGTGTCGCAACCGGTGAAGAGCCCTCAGAAAGCGCCTCGCACCGAAACAGGCGAAAAAGTGATTGCCACACCTGTCGCCCCACCGTCAGGCGGCTACACAGTCACTGCTCCCCTCCCGGGCACTCTGATGAGCTTCGCAGTGAAAGTTGGCGACACTGTTGCCGCAGGAGCCACCGTATGTGTGCTTGAAGCCATGAAAATGGAGAATGATGTTCACACTCCCAAGGGCGGCGTTGTAAAACAGATTCTCGCCAATGTAGGTGACGCCGTGCCTCAGGACGGGCCCATCATGATTCTTGAATGAAACTGCTGAACTCAGAATAGCATTTACATTATGATTTTGGCTGAAACAACATATTCTTTCGGAGAATTTATTCTCCAGACTGTATCGACTTTCTGGGAGTTCACCGGATTCTATAACTGCACTGTAGAGAACATCATCATGCTTGCCGTAGGATGTTTCTTCGTATGGCTGGCTATCAAAAAGAATTTCGAGCCTCTGCTGCTTGTGCCCATAGGATTTGGTATGCTCATAGGCAATATTCCATTCCAGCCGGGAATGGAGATTGGCATCTACGAACCGGGCTCTGTGCTCAACATCCTCTACAACGGTGTGGAGCGTGGCTGGTATCCTCCGCTGATTTTCCTTGGAATCGGAGCGATGACCGACTTCTCGGCCCTGCTTGCCAACCCCAAACTGATGATTATAGGAGCTTGTGCCCAGTTTGGCATCTTCGGAGCCTACATGCTCGCTCTCCTCTGCGGATTTGACCCTCTGTCGGCAGGATGTGTGGCTATTATCGGCGGCGCCGACGGTCCGACTGCAATCTTCACGACTTCAAAACTTAATCCGAACCTGCTTGGAGCCGTGGCTGTGTCGGCATATTCTTATATGGCACTCATTCCTCTGATTCAGCCGCCCCTCATGCGACTGTTCACCACAAAAGAGGAGCGACTTATAAAAATGAAGCCTGCCCGCGTGGTTAGCCAGAACGAGAAAATCATTTTCCCAATTGTCGGACTTATGCTCACATGCTTCGTTGTGCCTTCAGGCATACCTCTTCTTGGCATGTTATTCTTTGGCAATCTCCTTCGCGAAAGCGGTGTGACATCTCGTCTCGCTAAGACTGCAAGCAACGCCATGACCGACATTGTGACTATTCTTCTCGGCCTCACCGTGGGAGCATCCACACAGGCCGACAAGTTCCTTACTTTCGACACGCTGATTATATTCGGCCTCGGATTTGTGGCATTCATCATTGCATCGTCATCAGGTGTGCTTTCAGTGAAACTTTTCAACCTTTTCCTCAAAAAAGACAAAAAGATCAATCCGCTCATCGGCAACGCCGGTGTGTCGGCTGTGCCTATGGCAGCTCGTATCTCAAACAATCTTGGTTTGGAATACGACCCCACCAACTACCTGCTCATGCATGCTATGGGCCCAAATGTGGCCGGCGTGATTGGTTCCGCAGTAGCGGCCGGCGTGCTCCTCAGCTTCCTGGGATAAGCACAGCCTACACTGTGGCTTTATAGAGAAAATCAATCAGTGAAACAAAAATATGCAAGGGCTTTACAATGTCGCCCTTGCATATTTTGTTTTCATATTAAAACAAATTCTCACAACCGCTTATCAACTTATCGGCGGATCGTTAAGCATAAATTAATTAGTTAATCGAACAGCTGCTTATTCATATGGATATGGCAAAATTATGCCTTCCCAAGTGAACCCTCTCCCAATATTATTGTTTATAATAATAAGGACTAATCTAAGGATTCCAAAAGTTTCCATCACGAATAATCAAGCCTATGATAACTGACAATGTTATAAAGGAAATATATAAAAAATTCAACAAGCCTCTCAAAAACAGGGAAGACTTGCAACTCGACTATTTCCTTCCCATTTTAAAGGAATTCCACTCTATAGAGGTGTCGGATGAGGAAATTATACTTAACGATCTCGAAGAGTATAATCCTTTCAGAAGATTTCTTATCCGAAGCCTCAACGCGGTTCTCGAGTTTGACAAGATGATTGCATTTGTTTTTCGTAATCACATACTGTTTCTCGGGAAAGAAGACAACCAGATGAGAGTGCATATAAAGCCCGAGAAGAAGCCTTCATTGTTTGCTCGCATATTCGGCCGAGGCTGAAGCATCCCGAAGAAAAGATGTAAGCAATAAGCATCATGCGCCCCTCCCTATTGCCGGGAGGGGCGCATGATGCTTATTGACAATATTATGTAACAATACTATATAACGGAGAAATCAGTTAAAGGTCAGATCGTCAAATCCGCTGCCGAGTTCATCTTCATTAAACTGAGAATCGCCATAAAAGTCATCAATGTCGAGGTCTTCGCTTTGTTTTTTTGCGGTCTCGTCGATTTTATTTTCAAACTCGTCAAAATCAACGAACTGTGCCGGGGCTTTCCCTAATTTAGCTGTGCAAATGGGGTCTGCAAGATTCCTGCCCGGGACAGATTCTTTCATCTCCATGAAAAAAGAGCGCTCAGTCATGTAGTCGAACACAAACACAAGTTTCTGCCCCTCGTCTTCAATAAGTTCGTTCAATGGAGTGTCGCCCATTATCCATATGTCTTGATCGCTTGAGCTTCCCATGTCCTCAAGAGTTATCTCCTCTTGTCTCTGCCATTCATCATCGCATAAAAAGAATGAGTCAATGTCATCCTTAGCATAACCCACGCTGTCGAGAATCGCGTTACGCAGCTGCAGAAACGTGGAATTCGCGTCAATCTCAATTTCTCTGGAGAAATTGCTTACCTCGTCGCTTACAAGTTTAAACTTATATACCATCGGGTTTACGGATTTGTAGTTTAATATTTAGATTTATAATGCGAAATTAATGTATTTAAGCATTGAAGCAAAATAATTCATCTATTTTTTGCATCATAGCTATATTTTTTTTGAAAAGAGTAGCAGCTGCGCAAATATGCCACTATAATTTCTGAGAAAACTTAGCCACGGAAAGACGCGGAAAATTAAGTCACCAAGCATATAAAACAAAAAAAATGAGACAACTTCCGCCATCTCATTTTTATGTTGTGAAAGCTATGCGTCAAGGGATTATGCCATACTTTCTGAACACCTTCTGAATTGCTTCTATCGAGCGGGTCACCTGCTCTTTGGTGTGTGTGGCCATCAGCGAATATCTAATCAGCGTGTCTTGCGGAGCAACTGCAGGAGTCACCACCGGATTTACGAAGACACCTTCGTCGAGCAAATCGCGCGTGACATGGAATGTTTTGTAGTCGTCGCGTATGAACAAAGGTATTATAGGAGTAGAAGTGTTGCCTATCTCACACCCTATTGCACGGAAGTTTTCAAGCGCATAGTTTGTTATCTCCCACAGGTGTTTCTGTCGCTCAGGCTCTGAAATTATTATATCGAGTGCTGCGTTAGCTGCGGCAGTGGCAGCAGGCGTTATGCTGGCAGTGAAGATATAGGCTCTTGAATGATGCCTCAGATAATTTGTGATAACCTTGTCAGTGGCGATAAATCCGCCAAGCGATGCAAACGACTTGCTGAATGTGCCCATAATGAGGTCAACATCATCGGTGACACCAAAATGATTACATGTGCCACGGCCGCCTTCGCCAAACACTCCTATGCCGTGAGCCTCGTCTACCATCACCGAGGCGTTATATTGCTTCGCTAGCCTGATAATCTCAGGAAGGTTGGCAACATCTCCCTCCATTGAGAACACGCCATCGGTCACGATTAGCTTCACCTTGTCGGGGTCACACTTCTTAAGCTGTGTCTCAAGGCTTGACATATCGTTGTGGCGATATTTCAGATAGTTTGAAAACGACAGACGGCGCCCCTCTATAATAGATGCGTGGTCTTGCTCGTCAAGGATAATATAATCTTCTCTTCCGGTGAGTGTAGACACAACCCCGAGGTTTACGCCGAATCCGGTGCTGAAAAGCATACAATCTTCTTTGCCTACATAATCTGCCAGGCGCTCCTCAAGTTTCTTATGGATGTCAAGCGTGCCGTTGAGGAAAGGTGAGCCGGCCATGCCGGTGCCATATTTCTTTGTGGCCTCTATTGCTGCCTCAATTACTTTAGGATGATTTGTTAGCCCCATGTAGCTGTTAGAACCGAACATTAGCACTTTACGTCCGTTCATGAGCACTTCCGTGTTCTGTTCGCTTGAGATGGGCCTGAAATAAGGATAGACTCCTGCGGCCTTTGCCTTTTGCGGGGCATCGTAATGCGACAGTTTCTCTTGTAAAATCTTCATACAGTTCAAGGTGTTTACTTGCTGAATTTCCAGCGCGCCATTTCATCAAACACTCGAAATGACACGGCGAGAAGAAGGTTCAGGCTGCAAAGTTAACGAAAATTTAGGAATTCTCACCATTACAACCGCAAATTATCGTTACATTCAGCGCCTTCTTCATAGTTTTCCTCGTCGATTCTTCATCTTGTTATGCTGAATCACCTCTGCCCCACCCGGGCAAATTTCTTTATTACCTAATCCAAGGAAGCGATTAAAGGAAACACCCGCATCAACCGGAATATTGCCGCATTTTTTGACCATAAAGGCAAACTTTATTAAACAATTGTCAGTTTTGTCACACCTTCGACAGTTCTACAATTTTGTCACAAATCTCTTTTTATCATTCATTTACAAATTATATTTAAAAATATTAGCACACATCGAAACTTTTAGCACGCGATTTGTTTATTTAGTAAACGGGCTGGAAACGCTATTCAGCCCTGCATAAATCTGAAATATTAACAAACTAAAATTATAGACAATATTATGGGAAAAATTATTGGCATCGACTTGGGCACAACCAACTCCTGCGTAGCTGTTCTTGAAGGCAAGGACCCTGTTGTTATTCCGAACAATGAAGGACGTAACACCACACCTTCCGTTGTGGCTTTCGTTGACGGCGGCGAGCGCAAGGTGGGAGACCCTGCAAAACGTCAGGCTATCACCAATCCTACCCGCACCATCTATTCTATCAAACGTTTCATGGGCGAATCATGCGACAAGGTGCAAGACGAAATCAAGCGTGTGCCTTACAAAGTGGTTTGCCAGAACAATATGCCGAAGGTTGACATCGACGGCAGAGACTACACTCCGCAAGAAATCTCCGCTATGATTCTTCAGAAAATGAAGAAAACAGCAGAAGACTACCTCGGACAGGAAGTGACTGAAGCCGTTATCACTGTTCCGGCATACTTCGACGACTCTCAGCGCCAGGCCACAAAAGAGGCCGGCGAGATTGCGGGCCTTAAAGTTCGCCGTATTGTGAACGAGCCTACAGCGGCCGCCCTTGCATATGGTCTCGACAAATCTGACAAAGAACAGAAAATTGCTGTGTTCGACCTTGGCGGCGGCACATTCGATATCTCTATCCTTGAACTTGGCGACGGCGTGTTTGAGGTTAAGTCTACCAATGGCGACACACACCTTGGCGGCGACGACTTCGACCACGTGATTATTGACTGGCTCGCTGATGAATTCAAAAATGACGAGGGCGTTGACCTCCGTCAGGACCCGATGGCTATGCAGCGCCTTAAAGAGGCTGCCGAGAAGGCAAAGATAGAGCTTTCAAGTTCTACCTCCACCGAAATCAACCTTCCTTATATCACTGCAACAGCCTCCGGCCCCAAACATCTTGTAAAGACCCTCACACGCGCCAAATTCGAGCAGCTTGCCTCAAGACTTATCGACGCTGTGAAAGAGCCGTGTCTCAATGCTCTCAAGGATGCCGGCTACTCTGCATCTCAGATTGACGAAGTTATCCTCGTGGGCGGTTCAACCCGTATCCCTGCCATACAGGCTAAGGTGAAAGAGATTTTCGGCAAAGAGCCCAACAAGGGTGTTAACCCTGATGAGGTTGTAGCCATTGGCGCAGCAATCCAGGGCGGTGTGCTCAGCGGCGATGTCAAAGACGTGCTTCTTCTTGACGTTGTGCCTCTGTCAATCGGCATCGAGACTCTCGGCGGCGTGATGACCAAGCTTATTGAAGCCAACACCACCATCCCGACTCGTAAGAGCGAGACATTCTCCACCGCTGCCGACAATCAGCCGGAAGTGACAATCCGCGTGCTTCAGGGCGAGCGTCCTATGGCTGCAGACGACAAGCTTCTTGGCGAGTTCAACCTTGCCGGCATAGCTCCCGCACCGCGTGGCGTGCCACAGATTGAAGTCACTTTCGAGGTTGACGCCAACGGCATACTTAATGTGTCGGCAAAAGATAAAGCCACCGGCAAGGAACAGTCAATCCGAATCGAAGCATCCAGCGGCCTTAGCGATGCTGAAATCCAGCGTATGCGCGATGAAGCAAAGGCAAATGAGGAAGCCGACAGAAAAGCCAAAGAGCGTATCGACAAACTCAACCGTGCCGACTCTGTAGTGTTCCAAAGCCAGAAACAGCTCGATGAACTTGGCGACAAGATTCCTGCCGACAAGAAGGCAAACATCCAGTCTGCAATCGACCGCTTGAAAGAGATTCACAAGAACCAGCTTGTTGAAGATGTTGACTCAGCAGAAAAGGCTATCCAGGATGCATTCCAGGCAGCCGCTCAAGACATTGCCAACGCACAGCAGGCAAGCCAGCAGGCAGGTCCTCAGCCGGGCGCAGGCCAGCAGCCACGTCAAGACAACAACGGCGGCGCCGAAGACGTAGAATTCGAGGAAGTAAAGTAATCCACCAATCAGGAAATATCCAAATCAATATAAATGGAGTGTAGCCCAAGCGGTTACACTCCATTTTCTTTTCCACTATTTCCATTAAGATTCCCATTAAGAAAACTTTTGCAACTTTTTTTATGTTTTTTTGGAGAATCGAAAAAATACGCTTATATTTGCAGCATAGTAATTTTATAACTAATTTATACATATGATACCGCACGCGCACACTTTCCCACGGGCAGTTGCCTCAACGGCAACGTGCAAAATTGCGTGCGGATCTCCGACTTACCCCCCCGATCACACAATGCGTTGATTATTAATATTTTAACACTAACAACCAGAGCATTATGTTTTTATGTTCCGGGTGGCCCTTAGCTTCCGATACTGCATAATATTAAGTCAGCTGTCGGACACCTATATCGGGGCCGGGTTCCAGGGCTGATGTGAGATACAATGGCCTCGGTATGAAAAAAAATTTATTAAGTAACTATGGTGTTCAGTAGAATGTTCCAACTTTTATGTTCTTTTTATAGTTGTAATATTTTTATATATCAGTAAAATACCCTCAATAAAATCGCTAATTTTTGAGGACTTGGGATTACGCAGCCAAAAATTCTGCTTGATTCGCAGGTAGTACCGGATACGTCTGTTGTCAAGATACTCGACCCACTGCTTCCCTACAAACTCGCGGTCGGCGACGAGGGAATCGATACACTCTGCACCGAACAGCCTTATAAATTTATCAATCAGCCGTGTCCGCTCTTTCCAATTGGAGTTGCCGCGTTTGTCAAGCATAGTAAAGAGCAGCGGAAATAAAAGCGGCTAAACTTTTCTTTAAAGTTACTAATTCTCAGGAACTTTTGCAAGAAATAACTAATTAAAAAATCAATAATATAACCGACAAAATTCATTTTTTGTCATCTACTAAACTCTCAATATTAATAACATGAAACAACCGAGCCTCCTGTTCTCATTGCTTGTGATGGCTGCCGCTCCGGCTTTCTCCCAAAGCCTCGACTTGCGGAGCCTGTCAGAGATAAGACAATACAAGCTGATGAAAGCCTTGCCTGAATCGAGCAAGGCGAAGCGCATGATGCGCCAGATTTCGGAAAACCCAAGGAACGACAAACAAGCCTTCGATGCCGTTGCCCGACTCCAGGACAATGCAATCCCCGAAACGACAATAGCCTTCATCAGAATCGCCGACGGATTCACCGCAGATGACCTCTCCGCCAACGGAATAGAAATACGGAGCGTCTATGGAGACATAGCGATAGCCAACGTGCGGATGGACGAAGCAGAAGCCATCGCCGGCCTCGAATGCGTGAAGCTCTTGCAGCTGCAACGCCAACTCTACACAAACATGGACCTCGCTCGTGCCGAACAAGGCGTAGACCTCATCCACCACGGCAGCGGCGAGGTCGGCCTCTCTGTGCCATACACCGGAAAAGGCGTCATCACGGGCATCGTGGACCAAGGCGTTGACCCTCACCACATCAACTTCCGTTATTCAGACGGACAATCGAGAATCGAGGCTCTGTGGCACTGGAGAATGAACACGCAAGGCCAGCCTGTATCCAATTTCTACAACTACACAACCATCGGCGACTTCATCACCGACACTGAACAAACTTTCCACGGCACCCACACGCTCGGAATCATGTCTGGAAGCTATGACGGCCCGGTAACGGTGGCCAAGCCATGGGCCGACCCGACGGTAAGGGAACCTGCCACCTACATCACGGAAGACTGCAAATATTACGGCGTTGCGCCGCAGGCATCGCTCGCAGTGTCGTGCGGAGACCTTCAGGACGGTTTCATAGCATACGGAATGGAAGACATCCTCAACTTCGCCGAATGGATGCGTGAAAACGACACCAGACACAAATGGCCACTCGTCTGGAACCTTTCGCTCGGAAGCAACCAGGGGCCGCACGACAAGCGGACCATGATGAACACCGTGCTCGACATGCTCGGCACAAAGGGAATCATATGCATATCCGCCGGAAACGAAGGCGACCTCAAAATCGCCCTGAAGAAGACATTCGCCGAAGGGGACACCCTCGTCAAGACCATGATATACCCATACGGCTACCAGTACGACCCCTCAAAACCGGAAAGCTTCACCGCCCGACAGGGCTCGATCGCGATATATTCCGACGACGACACGCCTTTCGAGCTTCAGGCCGTGATCTACAACAAGAAGCGCGGCTACCGGGAGGCGAAGCGCATGCCTGTGATCGGAGACAACATCGGCACGTACTACTGCAGCTCCAAGGATTACCAGATGGAGGATACCGACGTGGTGGGCGACGCCACATTCTGCAAGGCTTTTGACGGATACGTAGGCGTGGGCCGCCTCGTGGACACCGAGACCGGACGCTACTACGGGATGGTGGACTACAGCGTGGTCAACAACAAGGAAACCAACCTCAACGACGACTATGTGCTCGGATTCGAAGTCATAGGCAAACCCGGACACAAGATAGAATGCTACGGCGACGCACAGAACACATGGATGGACAATTACGGCGTGGAGGAATTCACCGACGGCTCCACCGACGGCTCAATCTCCGACATGGCGGTGGCCGACAACGTAATCGTGGTCGGTTCATACAACACCCGCAACCAGTGGACCTGCCTCGACGGCGGCACGGCGCGCTACGAAGGCGACGGATTCAAGGTTGGAGGCATAAGCGGATTCTCTTCCTACGGCACACTCTCCGACGGACGCGAACTCCCATTGGTGTGCGCTCCGGGAGCGGCGATAATCTCATCGGTGAGCTATCCCTTCGCCAAAATCGCCGAACAGGCATACGGTGAGGAATACCTCAACTTTATGTGCCAGGCAAAGCTCGTCGAAGAAAAACGCGTCAACTATTGGAAGCAAGAGGTCGGCACGTCGATGTCAACGCCGTTCGTGGCCGGGTCGATTGCCCTATGGCTTGAAGCGAACCCCGACCTGAACGTCAATGACGTGAAGGAAATCATAAGGAAGACCGCCGTGCGCGACGACGAAGTGAACAACACAAAAGAGCAGAAACGCTGGGGCGCAGGAAAGTTCAACGCCTTGGCCGGACTGAAAGAAGCCATACGCATGGCCGGAATCTCCGGAATAACCACCGACACCAACAACGACCGGCTCATCCTCACACGTGAGGGCGACCGCCGCTACAAGGCGTTTGTAGGCAACGCAGACAAAATGGACGCACGCGTCTACACCGCAGACGGCAGACTCGTCATGCACCGCTCAGGCGCAGGCGACGAGCTGGACATCGACTTCACCGGAATGAACGCCGGAATCTACATCATCAATGTCAACGGACACCACAATTCGCGGATAATAGTAAAATAATAACCACTTAAATTCTGACACTTATGAAAAAGTTTTTTCAATCGATGATTGCCCTCGCGGTTCTCGTCGCCGTGGGAATCCCGTTCTCAGCACGCGCGGCCGAAGACGAGGATCCCATCATCACCCTATTCTCTGACGCCCAAAAAGAAGGAGCCGCGGGATTCGGCATCACTTTGGGCACGGACACCCAACCAGCCTATTTCGACATAGACTTCGGATTCGGCAAAGAGGAAGTCGAAGTGCAGCCTTGGACAGTGGAAGACGGCTCAATCAAAGGCACATACGTCGCATGCAGCCCCGTGAAGGAAGTCAAAATCTACGGAGACGCCTCGAAGCTCAGCCTGCTCAGGGCTTCCGGAGCCTATCTGACACAAGTGGACATCAGCAAATGCACAGACCTGCAGGTAATCGACCTTAGCCACAACATGCTAAGATCACTGGACCTGACACCTCAGACCAAGGCATATGCAATCTATTTGGGCGACAACCCTTTCACTCCCCAGACGCCGTGCGTAATAGGAGCCCCGAAGCCAAGTCTGGAAATACTTGAGGTGGACATCATTGACAATTTCGACCCCGATTTCAATCTCAGCGACTATCCGAATATAAAAACGTTCGACGCATACCACAACACAGGCTTATACCAAATCGACGCTTCCGGATGCCCGGAACTCATCTTGCTGTCGCTCGAAATGACCAACGTGTCCAAAATCGATGTCAGCAAGAACCTGAAACTCGCAAGCCTCAATGTATCCGAAACCCGCATCCGGGACCTTGACGTAAGCAATAACCAGAACCTGCTGTACCTCTACGCGGGACATTACTCCGGATCGATCAACACCGGCTACCATCTGGAAAACCTGGTCCTCGGCAACATGCCCCTCCTTGCCGCCCTCGATCTGGCCGGGAACAAACTCAAGAGCGTAGACATAAGCGGATTCCCCAACCTCATGAGCCTCTTCCTTACCGACAACAACCTGACATCTCTCGACGTCTCCAAAAACGAGTACCTAACCTCGCTGATGCTTAACAAGAATGACATGGACTTCGCGACCCTTCCGCTCCCGAAACAGACTTATAGCGAATACTGGTATAAACAGAGGGAACTCCAGGTCGGATTCCGGCAGATAGCGAAAGACACTGAAATAGACCTCTCGAAGCGCGTGCTGCGCGACGGGACGGAAACCACCGCAAAAGTATTCCGCCTACTCTACGACGGCGAGCCTCAGGAAGTAGACCCTTCAGCATACGTTTATGCAGACGGCAAGATAAAGTTCACCCAGGCCATAGCCGACTCCGTCTATGTCCAGTACCACAACAGCGTCCTAAACGAATACGACCTGCAGACCACTCCGTTCATGGTCAAGGAGGCATCGGAAATCGGCAAGCCTTCCAAAATCGTTTCGTTCACCCTCGACGATTCATACGAGGGAAACATCCAGGTCTACGTCGGGATGACAGGAGCTTCCAACAAAAACCCGAAGACATTCTACGCCGACTTCGGCGACGGCACGCTGAAGACCTACCAGTCAGAAGCCGAGGGAATACCTTCCTCCCCCAGCATCGACCAGTTGATGTCATCAGGCGGCGGTGACCGCAAGGTTGACATATACATCCCTGAGGGCGACGTAATGACTGCGTTTTCCATCTCCTCCACACCGCTCAAGGACGTCGACGTAACACACGCTACCGAGCTGCGCGAACTGTCTGTAACGGGGTGCGGAATCGAGACTATAGACCTTGCCTACAACCGCTGCCTGCAATCGCTCAACCTCCAGGGGAACAAGCTCACAAACATGGATCTCCGGGGCTGCTACGGAAACTACGAGAAAAACGTGCTGACCACCGTGAACGCATCCAAGAACCAGCTCACTGATTTCTACATCCTTTCCAGAGGCTCTGTGCGCTCGCTAAATCTCAGCGAGAACAAGCTCAAGGAATACGACCTCAAGGACTTCGACAACCTCGACGTGCTCGACCTGAGCAAAAACGAGATCGAGGGTGAACTGAACCTGGCATATCTGGCCGACGCTTCTTCCATCAACATCAGCTCCAACAACATCTCTGCGCTGAAGTTCGACAGCTTCAACAGGCTCCGCAGCTTCAACATATCCGACAACAACCTGACGTTCCAGACGCTTCCGCTAATGCCGGAAGTATCCGGATACGTGTATGCTCCCATGAAACCGCTGGAACTCCTCGCCAACGCGCCTGCGGTCAACATATCAGACCAGAACCGCGTCATCGACGGGAAAGGCACGGCTTTCGTATGGAAGAAGGCCTCAGACGGCACGCCGCTCGTCGAAGGAGTCGACATGACCTGCAAGGACGGGGCAACCAAGTTCCTCAAGACAGACCTCGGAAAAGTCTATTGCGAAATGACCAACCCTGCATTCCCGCAGCTGGACGGCGAGAATGCATGGAAGACCACTGAAGTAAACGTAGTCGGCGCACCGACCAACGTCGTGGCCACATTCACCACGACCGAAGACGGCACAGGAGAAATCGTTTTGACAGGCTCACGCAAAACCTCGCTCTACATCGACTGGCGTGGCGACGGCACAGAATTCACTCCCTATCCTGTAGAGACTTCCTACATATCTTACCCCGGACAGCAAACTTTTGCCGGAGCGGAAGTGAAGGTGTACACTTATGAAGCCCCCACCGACATCACAGTGTTCTCGCTCTACGGCATGCCTTTGGCCGAAGTAGACGTGACTCCTCTCACAGGACTAAAGGCCCTCGCAATCGGAAATGCCGGTCTCACCCCCGACAAGATGAAGCTTCCCGAGGCCGCGCTCACTGAATTCAACCTGGAAGGGAACGGTCTCACTGAATACCCATACTTCGAGAAGTATCCCGATGTGCAGACGCTAAACCTCAGCAACAACAAGCTTGCCGGATTTGACGCATCAGGCCTACAGTCGTTGACATCGCTCTACCTCAACCACAATGAAATCACTTCGGTTAAATTCAACAATCCGAACCTTTGGGAGCTGGCGCTCGACTACAACAAACTCGAACAGATAGACCTCAACGGACTCAAGGCGCTGACACAGCTTTCTCTCGCCAACAATCTTCTCAGCACCATCGACCTCAAGCCGGTAGGACGCAACATCACTGCACTCAACCTCACGGCAAACAAATTCACGTTCGCCACACTCCCGGTGCAGTCGAAGTATCCGAAACTGCTCGTATACTTCTATGGAAGCCAGGCTCCGATAGAGCCTGTGATTTCCGAAGATTTCATGTCGTTCGACCTTTCGTCGCAGGCCGTGATAAGTGAGAACAACACCACTTACCGGTGGTTCCTCGGACAAGCAGTTTATGACCCTGAATCAGGCACGCTTTCCGGCGAAGAGCTGATAGCCGACGAGGAATACACCGTCAAAGACGGAATCACAACGTTCCTCGACACGTTCGACGACAAGGTGATGTGCGTGATGACCAACCCGCTATTCCCCAAAGCCTTCATGTACACTCCTCTGTACAAAATAGGAGAAGGGTCCAATGGAATAGAAGGCATCACCGACGACATGCCTGAAAACGTTGACGGACCAGTGGACGTCTACACCATCCAAGGCACCATCGTCAAAAGACAGGTGGAACGCTCACAGGCCCTCGAAGGCCTCTCTCGCGGCCTCTACATCGTAGGCGGCAAGAAAGTCCTCGTCAAATAAAACCGATTGAACAAAAAGAGGGGAAGCCGGCAGTCGGCTTCCGGCATGCCGGCTTCCCCTTTCCACACCTTTTCAAATCATCATCAAATCACACACAAATATGAAAAAACTAAGACTTTTCCTTATCCCGCTCTTGGCCGCGCTGTTCTCAATGACGGCTTTGGCCGAGACGGTCAACTTCAAAGTGAACGTCAGCGACCCGGCATCGCTGACATGTACGGTCAACGGCACTGAGAGGCAGCTCGCGGCAGGCGACAACGACTTCTCCGTGGAAGCGTATTCCGCTGTATCATTCAAGCCCGTACCACCCTACTACATCTCCGGCGTAACCAACGCCAACGGCACACCGCAAAGCATCTACGGCGGCGAATGGAACCTATACCCCGGAGTGTCAGACGAAGGCAACGTGTACAAAATCTCCGTCATCAACATCGAGAACGAACGCGACAGCGAGTTCACAATCAACGTGGACGACCCCACGCTTGTCAATGCCCGTCTTTCCGGATGGGACCAGACAGTCAACCTGAAAAAAGGCGCCAACACCGTGCCGTTCAGCTACATCAGTGAAGAATTTCTTTATATTTCCTCAGCCACGGACAAGCCCCTTTATGAAGTCAAGGCAGACGGAGTGAACGTCGCAGACAGCTACGGCACCTACACGATACACCTCGAAGAAGGCTGCGTGGTAGACATCACTGCAGTCATCCCCGACAAAGACGTCAACGTCAGCTTCAAGTACTCCGAGAACGGCACAGGCGCAATCTCGGCAGTATCCATCGACGGAACGGCTGTGGACAACTTTGACGGCATTTCCCTCAAAATGAAGGCAGGACAAACACTTTCCTTCAATTCAGACCCAGACTACAAAATCGATTCCGCTAAAATCGATGGGACAAGCATCAGCTGGACAGGCGGATACGCTTATAATACCATTGTAATGGCCGATATGGAGATTGAAATCGACGCCCATCCATATGCCAAACTGCCATTCAAGGTCATAATAGACGACCCGACCAACATAGCCTTCTATCGAGGATACGAATACCAGAACGACATCATAACGCTCACCGCAGGCGAAAACAATCTTGAGATTTCCGAAGCCTCACCGACCGTAAGCTGGAAAGCCATCGACGGATGCTACATCACATCAGTAAACATCAACGGCACCCCGCTTTCATACGAAACCTGGGTCGAAATCAAGGAAAACACTGTAATAGAATTCGTTACCGGCAAGATTGTAATGGACAAGAAAGCCGTGGTATGGATTGACAAGAGAGAAGCAGCCGACGTCTATTTCAGCATCGAAGGGGCAGACCGTACTCGCTTCGACATAGAAACTGGCTACAACGAGATTCCATTCTATGACGGTATGAATCCGTTCAATTTCGGATGGTACAGCAACAACCAGGACAACGTAAACATAGTTTACCTTGACGGGGAACCCATCGAACCGGCATATCCCGGCTCAACCAACTACAGCATGACGATTCCCGACAACGGAGTGGTCAAAATCTTCCTTGCCGAAGAGCCTGTGGAGTGCAACGTGGCCTTCACTGTTGAAGACGACATCGACGCAACTGTTACGCAGGACATTGTGAAGACCGTGGCAGACTGGCGGGCAGGCCTCGAATGCTTCAAGGGAACCCAGGTAGCCGTGTCAGGTGAAGGCATCGAGGTGTCCGTAGGCGGCAGCAAGCTTGCCAAGGATTCCGAAGGCGACTATGTCTTCACCGTGGAAGAGCAGACCACCAGCGTCAATATCTCAAAAGACCCCAACGTCGGCATCGGCTCAATCGAAACCGACAACGCGGCAGACGATGCGGTCTATACGCTTATGGGCATCCGCGTGGGGACACGCTCCTCAATGAGAGACCTTGCCCCCGGCATTTACATAATCAACGGAAAGAAAGTGGTGAATAAGTGATTGATAGAAACGGCTTCCGGCTTTCACGACCGGAAACCGTCATCCTCAAAAGGATAAAATGCGGAAGCCCATTGCGGCGCTTCCGCATTTTTTTGTAATTTAGCGGCCTGAAAGTGCGCGAGTCAATCGAACGCATACTTTCAGCAGGAATACCCATGATGGGACACCTTGGCCTGACACCTCAGTCGATCAACAAGTTCGGCACCTACAACGTCAGGGCCAAAGAGGATGCCGAAGTGGATAGCGTGGCATATTACAGTCTTGACGGCACAAGAGTGACCGCCCCCGGTGCGTTGCCTCGGGCTATGCACTTCCCGCTATCATTGTAAATCTTGAGAACAGTACATCATACAATTAAAAGGGTGCATTCAAAAAATTTTGAAACACACCCTTTTAACTTCCAATATAACGCTTTCTAAATTCTACGCTTTTAAATTCTAATGGAGGAGATTATCAGTACAAAATCGTGATTTTATCGTTCCATGACATGAATATTGAACCTAATGTGCCTTCCGCATTAGATTTATATCCAATGGAAATCTGAACACCGTCTGACATGATAGTGTATAATATATCATCACCCATTTCAGTATAGTTCTGCACTTTGCTGGTTGCATAAACTCCGTCGGATTCCATGCATCGCAATACTTCCTCCATTATGGCACGGCTATTATTTACTTCCAGTTTTCGGAAATGATTCCCCTCCACGCCATCAATTATTGTGAGCTTTGTGTTTGGATTTCTCTTATACTTGTCTCCAAAGAGTTTATTTACTGAAAGATTATTTATATTCTTCAGCTGTTTGGAAGAAGATGGCAACGAAACGGCAGAAGTGTTTGCTTTGGAGCTATGACTGCTTGTTGACTTGCTCGACGAACGAGACCGGCTCCTCTTCTGATCATTCCGGCTCTCGTCAACAGGCACCGCTGCATACGATTCTTCATCCGAAACGGCTACACCACTTCGATAGACAGACGCCGACCCGTCCGGGCTATAAATCAGAATGTCTTCACCCGACACTTCTGCAATCGCATTCTGTGCTGACATAATCACGAATGCAATCAGCAAAATTTTTCTAAGTTTCATAAACTATTGTTTTTATAATTATTATTGTTGATTTCTTTAAGGATATGCGCCGCCTTTTCCGACTCGTCAACTGCTTCACGCACTCTCTTCATATGCTCTGCCTCCATAGCCTCCATCTGCCTCAAGAATGCCATGCTCTCGCTATAATCCTTCATGGCAATCTCCATTGCAAGGTCCTTATCCACAATCTCCTTCCCGTTGATGTATGCATAACACTCCGTTGCATCAACCGGCGAGCTGATATAACTCCAGCAAAACGACACGGTAAACATAATCAACACAGCAGCGGCCACAGTGCTGAAAATCTTCTTTATTGCAACAAGCACAGACACCTTGCCATAGTCATAGCGTCGCGCAGACTTGCGGTTGCAAAATTCGCCGGACAATGCTGCATTCTTTCTTCCTATGCGCTCAATTCCCAAAACAAACACAGCTTCGTCAATAACGCCTCCCCTGTAAGGATAGACCGACAGGAGTTTTGACAACAATCGCTCCTCTTCCCTGCTGAGAACGCCCTCGAAGTACAGTTCACAAAGCGTCTCAAGTTCATTTACGGAAACCGATATTTTATTATCATCCATAACTATTTCAGTTTGTTATATTCAATTCTTAATCTTTTCCTCGCGCGGCAGACACTCTGCCGCGCCACTGATCCGGATATTCCAAGACGCATAGCAATAATGTCATAATCTATTCCATTGCCATACATCTCAAAAGCCTCCCGCTGCTGAACAGGAAGCTGAGCGAGCAACCTTTCTTTAAACTCCGAAAAACCGTCATTCATACTTTCTTCCGAATTATCGGCCGCTCTGTCGGAGTCATCATCAATAGCCTGCTCCGGGTGAGCCGACCGCGAACGAAGAAGATCAATGCAAATACGCTTTACAGTTACAGACACCACGCCGTCAGCATTCGCAGATTTCACTTCCTCCCCTCTTTTCCATAACCGGCAGAACGCCTCCTGCAAAGCATCGTCGGCATCATCATCGTTTTTCAGAATCGATGATGCCACTGCCTTCAGCTTAGTCCTCAGCCTTAGAAAAGATTTGGTTATGTCATCGTTTTTCATTACGGTTAATTCTTGGAATTAAAGAACGAACTATATTAAAATCCAAATAAAATGAGGCAAAAATTACATCCACCTTAGATTATTTGAGAATAGTCATGCCTCCGTCCGCTCTTGGGGGCGGTTTAGGCCGCCCCCGCCGCTGGGGCATCCCCTCGCCAGAAGGAGAGAGGAAGTGTTCAGACGGTGGTATCAGGTTTCGTAGAGACGAAACCGTCGATATATGAATTATTGGATGTCACAACAGCAAAAGCCTGTCTGACGAGTTTGTTTGCTACGGCAATCATGGCAACCTTGCCGGATTTTCCATTGCCTCGTAATCGTTGGTAGCATTCCTTGCACGCCTTGTTGTGCTGACTTGCTGACCATGCCGCCACATAAAGCATTGAACGCAGAGTCTCATCACCGTTACGGTTGATATGTCCCCGGATGTTTATGCTCGTGCCGGACTGCTCTATTGTTGGACAGATACCGATAAAGCGGGACAACTGCTTGGCATTGTCGAAGTAGGTAAAGCCTCCGGTGGCTATAATCAGCGCTGTGGCAAGTGTGACCCCGATACCCTTTATTGAGGTAAGGAGTTTCAGCTGCCTGTCAAACACCTCGGTCACGACCGCCTCCATTTCCTGCTGCATGTACTTGATCTGCTTCTCAAGGAACGTTATGGTCTGTTTAAGAGAATTGACACACTTCTTGTCCTTAACCGGCAGAGGTTCAAGCGATGAGAGTAGATTCTTTGTCGCTGTCAGTTGCTTTTGGAGTTGACGCAGGACTGTTTTCTTCTGCTTCAGAATCATTATCTGTTCTGATGGGAACTTATAGGGTTCAGGCTTGAACCTCTCCCCGAAATCGGCAATGAGACAAGCGTCTTTGGAATCCGTCTTGGTTACGGACATCATCACGCGGGCATAGTTCTTAATCTTCTTCGGATTGATGAGGCTTGCCCGGATGCCCGACTTGTCAAGAAGATAAAGAAGGAGGAAACAGTAGTTGCCTGTCGCCTCCATCACGCAGTGGTGGATGGCAGGGTCAAGCTTCGAGATGAACCTGCGGATGCCTTTAGCATCATTTGGGAAGGTCTCGGTACGGTAGCTTTTCCCGTGAAGGAAGGCTGCTACAAAAGTCGCTTTGCTGATGTCGATGCCTATGTATGTCATATTATCAAATCTTTTGTCAGGAACTACATCTTTTGCACTCTCGTCGCAAACACGGGGTCGGTTTCACCGCCCCAACGAACTATCCAGTCTTTAGATGTAAAAGCATGGGGACCTATCGTTCTTAATGGAGTCAACCAACATGACATCTGCCTTATTCCATGCTTGAATATCCTGAAATTTGAAGTTGAAATTATTCAAAAACATTTAACCGTACAAATGTACGACCTGACAGTTTTTAAGCGGCTCTCTGATTTAATTACGACACAAACGCTGATTTGTGACACCACCCACATAAAACATCCCTAAAATAAATCATAAAACACCACATCATCGGCAAATATTTGCTATTTAAAGCACTTTGAACTAACTTTGCATGGGATTTCAGCCGAATTTCTCCTGAGGCTTGTCCTACACAATCGTTCAACAGAGTGACTACTATGGATTTCAGAATAGAAGCTACAGCTCCTGACACAAATGCCCGCGCCGGTGAAATCACCACCGACCACGGAAAAATACCCACTCCTATTTTTATGCCGGTAGGCACGGTAGGGAGTGTGAAAGGTGTCCACATGCGCGAACTCAGAGAAGACATCGACGCAAAAATCATTCTCGGGAATACTTATCATCTCTATCTGAGACCCGGACTCGACATATTGAGGCAAGCCGGAGGTCTTCACAGATTTAATGGCTGGGAACGACCGATACTTACAGATTCGGGCGGCTTTCAGGTGTTTTCTTTATCCGCAAACAGGAAACTAAAAGAGGAGGGAGCATACTTCAGAAGCCATATCGACGGCTCAAAGCACCTTTTCACTCCGGAAGGGGTCGTAGACATACAAAGAGTGATCGGCGCAGACATTATGATGGCTCTCGACGAATGCACACCCGGCACTGCCGACTTTGATTATGCAAAAAAATCACTTGGGCTGACACAACGATGGCTTGAGAGAGGATGGAGACGTTATAACGAAACCGAAGGGCTTTATGGCTACAGGCAGGCTTATTTCCCGATTGTGCAAGGATGCGTATATCCAGAATTAAGAAGAGAAGCCGCCAAACATGTAGCCGACCTCGGAGCCGACGGAAATGCTATCGGCGGACTCGCAGTGGGGGAACCGACTGAAACCATGTACGACATGATTGAAGTTGTCAACGAAATCCTCCCTGACGATAAACCCCGCTATCTTATGGGAGTGGGCACGCCCGCAAACATTCTTGAGGCAATCGACAGAGGCGTTGACATGATGGACTGCGTAATGCCCACCCGCAACGGACGCAACGGAATGCTGTTCACTCGCAACGGAATCATGAATATGCGCAACAAAAAGTGGGCCGACGATTTTTCGCCTCTCGACGAAGGCGGGACCGCATGGATTGACGAGGTGTATTCCAAGGCATATGTGCGCCATCTCTTTGTAAGCCAGGAATTGCTGGGAATGCAGATTGCATCTATCCATAATCTCGCATTCTACCTGTGGCTTGTGAAGCAAGCAAGGGAGCACATCGTTGCAGGAGATTTCAAATCCTGGAAAACAGATATGGTGGAAAGATTTACACGAAGATTATAAATGGCTACAAAAGAAGAGAAAGACCCTTTTTTGCAGAATGAACAGCCACTTGATTCTTCAGATTCTGATGTGCAAGACGTGCGCAATATAGAATCTGTGGAAGGGGAAGGCCAAGAATCATACGGAACCACTGCAAATATCACGCCGGCCCGACGCAAACGCTGGAGCCTGCGCAATCCGTTTCGCCTGCAAATAATCGACATATATATTCTAAAGAAATTTTTAGGGACATTCTTTCTCTCCACCCTTCTTTTTCTCGCTGTGATTGCCATGTTCGACATCACCGAGAAACTCGACTCGTTCCTCACGGCCCCGTTTAAAGAGACTCTTTTAGATTATTTTGCCTCTTTCCTTCCTTATTTCGCCAACCAGCTCTCGCCGCTCTTTGTGTTCATCTCCGTGATTTTCTTCACATCAAAAATGGCAGGAAATTCTGAGATTATCGCAATCCTTTCAAGCGGCATAAGTTTCAGAAGGCTGTTACGCCCATATATGCTCGGAGCGGCTGTAATCGCCGCCCTCACTTTTGCACTCAGCAACTACATAATACCCCCTACAAATGTAAGGAGAATTGCCTACACCAATAAATATGTGAAAAATAAAAAGGTGGAAAGCAACGTAAATGTGCAGCTGCAGGTTTCGCCGGGAGTAGTGGCGTTTATAGGAAGGTTCGAAGACCGCAACAAGACCGGATACCGTTTTTCGCTTGATCACTTCAAAGACAAGGAACTCGTGTCGCGCACCACGGCGCAGACAGCCCGCTACGACACCACGAGAATGTATCACTGGGTTCTGTCTGACTATATGACCCGCGAATTTGACGGAATGAAAGAAAAGATTACACGTGGCTCAAAATTGGACACAATCATCCCCTTTGAGCCTCGCGATTTCATGATTTCTGTCAACGACCAGGAAACCCTCACCACCCCTCAACTCACCGAATATATCGAGAAACAGAAGATGCGAGGCGTGGCCAACATCAAAGCCTTTGAAATAGAGAAGGAGAAACGAATAGCATCAACTGCGGCGGCCTTTATTCTTACGCTCATAGGAATGTCGCTGTCGTCACGCAAGGCAAAAGGGGGCATGGGGCTTAACATAGGCATCGGACTGGCACTTAGTTTCAGTTACATACTGTTTTCAACTGTCACCAGTTCATTTGCAATTTCAGGTCTCACCACACCTTTCATAGCCATGGAGATTCCAAACCTTGTCTACCTGGCAATTGGCATCTACCTTTATTACAGAGCATCAAAATATTAATTCTATGACCCACTCTCTCCGCATTTTATTTTTGTGGCAATATTGACATTGATTTCCGCAGGCATTCAACTTATGTGTGAAGGCCGCAAAAAGAAAAATCGGGAAGCAGCGATAAAATAAGTCTGTTTATAGGCTATTCTGTCAGTTTTCAACAGCAACATTGAGGGAAAGATACCCTTTGCGAAAGAATCCGCACGAAAAATCCCGAGGCCTCAGCACATCGCCATTAGCCATGACAATATCAATGTCAACCGGAACACGCTTTTCCCGGCGAGACTGCTCATCTCTGCCGTGGCTCAGTTCATATGCCTTGCAGCTTGCCTCAAGCTCTGCGAGAGTCAACTTTGTCGAGCCTATCACGACTGCATTCATATAATCAGGGCCGTCATGGCCGATTGCCCTTGTCTCATATATATCAGAGCAAGAAAAACCGTCTAGCATCCGTGAGAGCCATCCGGCAGCTTCAGCCACAGCACTCTCTCGGTCGCCACAGTTTGAGCCAAGGCTCAACACAACATTCAATTCATCGTTCATGGTCAGTGTTTCAAATCTACGGTCATAACCGCCATTATCTTGAATGGATATTACTGTCGCCCTTATGCCTGAGGGTTAAAAGCGATATTTCGGGATACGCATTAATCAAGCGTGCCGGCAATCCCACTTCTCCCGCTCCTATGTTCACATACAGGCGCATGGCCTGCCCATTGTCATTAAGACGCTCGAACAGCCCGCCCCAATGTTCATAACGATATTTAGCAGGCGACCATTTCCACCCTCCGAAATCAAACATCATCTGCATGGCGTGGGTGTGGCCGGCAAGAGTAAGACCGATATTGGTTTCGTGCGACACCACCCTGTTCCAATGTTCGGGATTGTGCGACAGAAGAATCTTAAACCTATTATCGTTCTGATGGTATAACGAATCCTGAGAGGCGCTTAAAGCTTTATCAAGGCTTCCATATGTGGGGAAAGGCGGGTCTCCCCAGTTTTCCACGCCAATCAGCATAATGCTGTCGTTATCTCTGATAAGAAACCTGCGCTCGTTATTCAATAGATTCCAGCCCATCTTTTTCTGATACATGGCAAGCTGATTGTTATTCTCTTCACGCTCTGCCGGTGAGTTCCAGTCAACATAATCGCCATAGTCATGATTTCCGAGCACAGAAAACACCCCGTCCTTAGCCCTAATCCTCGACAAAACATTAACAAACGGTTTTAGCTCGCTTGTCTGACGGTTTACGATGTCGCCGGTGAACACAATCAAATCGGGATGCAAGGAATTAATAGAATCCACCAACTCCGCCACAAATGTGGTGTCATTGCCCCATGTGCCCACATGAATGTCGCTTATCTGCGCGATAGTGTAGCCATTGAAAGGGAGCGGTATTGTAGGAGAAGAGATGTCAACTTTATTGACCACGATGTGCCTGCGAGTGTGCCCCACTCCTACCCACATCATGATGAACACGGCGGCGGCCACGCCGGTGCCGACCCAACGCGACGGATGCAGCCTGTGTCTGTGCCTGCTAAATTTCTCTACAAGCCTCCCAATAGCAGAACATATTACATACACAAACTTTGCCGCATAGACAGTGAGATACGAATAAAGCATCCACATAACCGTGAGTATTCCGGATTCTGTGGAGCGTCTGGGCAGACAAAGGGACACAGCAAGAAACAGCCAACACACAACTGCCGACACAAAATATGCCGCAGTCCAGCGTTTATCCTTATTTGAATTTTTCACATCAGCCGTTATGTACAAATCCACAACGATGCTGAATATGAAAACTACAATTACTGTAATGACAGGAATTCTCATGTCTAAAAAATTTTAACCCACATACGGCTCCACACTTTGTTGTCTCTCGAAGCAAAGCGCGCAATCAAATATAGGCATGAAACTTCTTCAAGGCTTATATATGCCTGCAAAATCTGCAAACATCATACTTAAAACGGATAACGTCTCGATTACGTTCACTCCATTCCGCCAAGAAGGCTGCGTAGCTTGTTGCGCAAGGGATTTGAATACATAGTCAGTATCATTTCCCTCATATAATCCCTCTCTTCTGATGTTATGTCGGGGAGGTCAACCTTATCGAGCTGGCGATTAAAATATGCCATTATCTCCTCCTTCTTTTCAGGGGTGTATTTTCTTGAAAAACGCTGTGTGTTATGAAGAAGGTCAAACGCTATATAGTTGATTTCAAAAATTTCGTAACTGCGGTGAATGGCCTGGTCTATGATGCAGCCAACATGTTTTGCCGCCTTGTTGTTATCACTGAAATCACCAATCTGGTCAAGTTTGCTGTTGATTCTCGGCGTGAGCTGGAAATGCACTTTCCCTTTGAATTGCAAGAGGCCGGTCTCCATTGAGAACAAGTCGTCACGCTGCGATTTCTTGAAATCAGGATTGCGGCGCTTCATCAGGAACTCCCTTACTTTTAGATAGTCGTTGGGGTCATATTCATAAGATATCGACACCGGCATGAGATTAATTTCCTTCAGTTTGTCGATAAACTGACCCTGCCCTGCAATGGCAAGCATCTTGATTAACGACTCCTGGGTGTGGTCGCTGCTGTCTTTCGCACGACCTTCCCTCTGCGCTATCCACACAGCCTCATGCTTCTCCAGAATGCAATAATGAATATAGGCCGATAGTTTCTTCGCAGCCTCAAGTCCCTCTCTCAAACCGGTGTTACGCTTAACAATAAAACTTTTGTTAAGACGCACCAAGTCGCTGATCCAATCGAAAATCAAAAGATTATTGCCGATTGCCACTTCCGATGTGGGATAACCTTTCCTCAAAAAGGCAAGATTCAGAAACGAAGCATCGAGCACAATGTCGCGATGGTTTGTTATAAAAGTATAACTCATTGACGGATTGAGATATTTCACTCCGCCGAGCGTTATTCCTGATGTGGTGGTCTTTGCAAGCATTTCCAAAAACGGGAACATCACCTGTGTCTGAAAATCATACTTGTTGTCGATCTTAAGCAACTCATCAATCAACGCCGGCACATCTTCCGGGGGCATCGTATAGTTCACGGCATGAAGAAACCCCGGCTCCTTTACGAGATTCTCCATCTTTGAATGGAACTCTGAATCATCGTAGGGGGCTATGTCACTGAAGTTATACTCTTGTTGGCTCATTGTGTATTCAATTATCGTGTCGGCGGCCCGTCGGCAATGGGCAGACAGCCTACAATTCTACTCTGCAAAGTTAATGCTAAACACCCTAATAAAAAAGTGTCTCACGCAATTTTTTGCATAATGCAACTGTCAACTCACTATTTTATCATTCACTTTTTCGATATTCGCGCCATTTTTCTATAAGGGCAGTCATATCTTGAGGCACCGGCGACTCAAAATCCATCTCCTTCCCGGTGCGCGGATGCACGAATCCAAGCGTTCGGGCGTGAAGAGCCTGACGCGGGCATATGGCGAAACAATTCTCGACAAATTGCCTGTATTTGGCAAAAGTGGTGCCTTTGAGTATGCGGTCGCCGCCATAGCGGGCATCTTTAAAAAGCGGATGACCCTTATGAAGCATATGCACTCTTATCTGATGTGTTCGACCCGTCTCCAGCACACACTTCACTACAGACACATATCCGAAACTCTCAATCACCCTATAGTGGGTCACTGCGTGTTTCCCAATGTTGGGGTCTTCCATCACGGCCATCTGGAGCTTATTGCGAGGATTCCTGGCAATGTTGCCCACAATCGTGCCCTCTTTCTCCGAAAAATCACCCCACACCACAGCTACATATTCACGGCGCGTGGTCTTGTGAAAAAACTGGCTGCCAAGATGAGTCTTTGCCTCGGGAGTCTTTGCCACTACAAGAAGGCCGGAAGTATCTTTGTCAATCCTGTGCACAAGCCCGAGGCGCGGGTCGCTCACGTCATAATCCGGATTGTCTTTGAAATGCCATGCAAGGGCATTCACGAGAGTGCCGCTGTAATTGCCATGCCCCGGGTGTACCACGAGGCCGGCCGGCTTGTCTACAACGAGCAGGTCTTCGTCTTCATACACTATATTGAGCGGAATATCCTCGGGGATAATTTCGAGTTCATATCGCGGGCGATCCATGACGATGCTTACAACATCGTTAGGCTTCACCTTATAGCTCGACTTCACCGGCTTCCCGTTCACGATCACACACTGTGCATCGGCCGCCTGCTGAATTCTGTTGCGCGATGTCTTTTCCATCCTGTCAACAAGAAACTTGTCGACACGTATCATCTGTTGCCCCTTGTCGGCTACAAAACGGAAGTGTTCATACATCTCCCTGCCGTCGGGAGCGATATAAGAGGGCTCTTCAAGAGATTCTCCCCCTGATTCAACCGATTCAGAAAAATCTTCCGAAAGACATTCCTCCTCTTCTATATAAAGGCTGTTGTCTGTCATTGCACAAATACAGGTTCATTTTCAGGTTCGGGATCTTCCGAATAATCATCAGAAGATGCAGCATCCGGTTCGGAATAATCTTCAAATTTCTGACTCTCCTCAGAAAGCGCTTCCTCTTCCGCATATCGGCGATATTCCTCAAGTTGCAAAGAATCACGCAATTCCCCAAGACGCCCGTCATAGACCTCCACCACAAGGCGGGCAGTGACCGGCACTTTCTCCGTTTTCTTGACGACCTTGCCGTTGGCAGTGACTTTCACTATGCAGTCATTGTCTCCAAGAACCTTGACAACTCTTATATTTTTAAACCCGAGTTCCTCAAGCCTTGCCATGCCCTGTCTGAATGAGAAACTTTTCAAAGCGTCTTCTCTCGGGTTGTTGTCATCATCAATCACAACTTCTTTGGGATGCACGGCATTGATATAAAGAAATATTTTTCTTCCCGGCTTCACCAGAGCCCCTGATTTCGGAAACTGTTCAATCACAAACCCGGGGTTCACATCCTCCTTATATATCGAGTCGCGAATATCAACTCTGAAGCCCTTCTCATGAAGAGCCTTTATTGCCTGCGTATAAGACATATTCTCAACTTTCGGCACAACGTCAGAATATCCATGCTTTGTAAAAATCTGCAACGAGAGATACACAATCCATATGCCAAGGAATGCCACCAACGCTATCACGATAACATTGGCGAGCACAGGATGACGGCCGATAAATCCCTTGTCGATTGAAACCGACTTCTTGTTCTTCTGCATCGAAAACGGAATTTTTTGATTTCAAGCCCCAAAGTTAGTTAAAAATTTCCTAACTGAGCATTTCTTCATTCAAAAATATTTTATTAACTTTGCACCTCAAAGTGTAAAATTGATGCGTAGATTCTTATATTTCATACCGTTTCTCCTCGTGTTTTCTTCGTGTGGCGAATATAACAAGGTCTTGAAAAGCAAAGACGTAGATTATAGATTCGACTTCGCGAAGCGAGCATTCGACCAAAGGAAATTCACTCAGGCTTCGACTGTGCTCGAAACCATCTACACACCTCTCCGAGGCACCCCCAATGGAGAAGAGGCATTATTTCTGCTCGCAATGTCATATTACGAGAACAAAGACTACCTCAACTCCGGCGTGTATTTCAAAACCTATTATTCCCGCTATCCAAGAGGAAAATTTGCAGAACTGGCAAGGTTCTATTCCGGATATGGATATTACCTCGATTCGCCCGACCCTCAGCTCGACCAGTCACAAACAGTGAAGGCCATCGAGGAGCTACAGGGGTTTCTTGACTATTTCCCCAACAGCGACAGGGTGTCAATTGCCCAGAACGCTATCTTTGAAATGCAAGACAAACTCACATTGAAAGAGTTGCAGAACGCTCAGCTCTATTACAATCTTGGAAACTACATGGGCAACAACTATGAGTCTGCAATAATCACGGCTCAGAACGCCCTCAAGAATTATCCCTACTCAAAATATCGCGAAGATTTTGAACTGTTGATTCTGAAATCAAAATATCAGGAAGCCCGTTTGAGCATTCAAGAGAAACAGGCCGAAAGATATCGCGATGTTGTAGATGAATATTACTCCTACACCAACAATTATCCCGACTCCAAAAACAGAAAGGAAGCTGACAACATCTTCGAGATTGCCAGAAAACACGTGCAGGAATAATACCCCTCCCCTCTCTTGATTATATCCGAAAATAAGTTTATCTAAAACTCATAATTCACCATCATGGATTATAAAAAAACCAACGCTCCACTCAACACCGTGACCCGCGACATGATCGCGATGGCTGAACAGACCGGAAATGTCTACGAAACCGTTTGCATCATAGGCAAGCGTGCCAACCAAATCGCCGTGGAGATGAAAAAGGAACTTGAAAAGAAACTTCAGGAATTTGCCTCTACCGACAATCTTGAAGAGGTGTCGGAGAATCGCGAGCAAATCGAGATTTCGCGTTTCTATGAGAAGTTGCCGAAACCCACTCTCATCGCAACTCAAGAATATATAGAACACAAACTATATTTCGCGAATCCTGCAAAAGAGCGTGATCGTCTTAATGACTAATCTACGCGAATGCCCGCAAAGGCATCGTATGCGTTCACAAATTTTTAAGCCGGATTATTCTTATCCGGCTTTTTTATTATAGCCCGCATATTTTCTTTTCAAGAGATTCACGTCTGAATGGCTACAATTCATTTATTCAATCCGGAAACCGACTACGCACTCGCCACTGGAACCACTCACTACAACCCGCCTCGCTCTATAATAAACCTCAGGAAGAGCATGGCCCTTTTCCCGGCTGTGTTCGCCGAGAATGGAGATTGCATTCTTGTGGCGGATTCTTTTGAAAGAGATGAACTCAAGAGTTCTCCTTATTTCCATCATGTCGTCAAGAAAGGAATCAGGATTGTGAGTCTGGAAGAATCAAGTTTTCTTGCCTATACGCAGTTCTCGGAGTTCAGGCCATGGGGATGGAACCACACCCTTCGGGAAAGCCTTGCAGAAGCGGGGGTTCCCGAAAGGCTTTTGAAGAGTCCGGAAGAAATAGACAGCCTGAGAGATTTGTCGCACCGTCGCACCACCATACCATTCATGGAGCATATATCCGGCTGTATGCAAAGGCTTAATATCTCCCCTGCCCAAGAGTTTTACTCTACGGCAGAAGCCATCGCATTCAGAGACGCCCACCCGGGGGCATATTTCAAAGCGCCATGGAGCAGTTCCGGAAGAGGCGTCGTGTGCTCCTCGGAAATCTCTTCAGAAAAACTTGCGCAATGGATAGGCGGCTTCATTCGACGCCAGGGAAGCGTGATGGGAGAAATAGGCTACTGCAGAACCTTGGACTTCGCTACTGAATGGAACTGCAGCAAAGAAGATGTAAGATTTATCGGACTGTCCGTTTTCTCCACATCTAAAGACGGACGCTATAAAGGGAATCTTAAACTCTCGCAAGATGCTCTCAACAACATTATCTCTGAAGCATGTGAAGATTGGTCGCCGGAGATAATAGAAGCTCAGAGAGATGCACTGTCGTCACTGATAGCCCCACACTACAGCGGGCCGGTCGGAATCGATATGCTGGCCACCTCCGAAGGGAAAATCAACCCCTGCGTGGAATTAAATTTACGTCAGACCATGGGACTCATAAGCATATACGAATATGAACAAAACGCTCACCAGCAATAAAGACTTAACCGTGGCCATAGTCGGCACGGGAAACGTAGCGACACATCTTATGAAAGCGCTCGGCGGGAAATGCCGTTTAATCCGGATACTCCCTCGCACACCTGAAGACATCCCCTCGTCAACAGACATTGCATTAATTGCAGTGAAAGACGACGCTATCAACGAAGTTGCCGATAAGATTGCCGGTAAAGCCGGAATTGTGGCCCACACCTCAGGCTCGGTTCCTATGTCTGCATTGGCAGGTGCGGCCGGGCATACAGGGGTGTTCTACCCGCTTCAGACTTTCTCAAAAGGCGTGGAACTAAACTATTCCGAGATTCCCGTATTTATCGAGGGCGATTGCACCCACACTGTTGAATCATTGTCAGCTTTAGCCGGATTGTTTTCTGACAATGTGATCGAGGCTGATTCATCTCAAAGGAAACAGCTTCATCTTGCCTCTGTTTTTGCATGCAACTTTTCCAACAGGTTGGCAGGAATAGCCGACATGATACTTAGAGACGCCGGCATGGACTATAAGGTGTTGCTCCCTCTTTTGCGCCAGACTATATCCAAACTCGAAACGCTCTCCCCCGATGAAGCCCAGACAGGGCCGGCCGCACGCGAAGACATGAACGTAATAAATTCTCATCTCGACATGCTCAAAGAGAAGCCGAGACTACAAAGAATCTATTCTGATATTACCAACGAAATCATTTCAACACACAATAATCATTAAGACCCACACTTATGAGCAGTATAGCCTACGACCTCACCAAAATCAAAGCGTTCGCATTCGATGTTGACGGAGTGCTGTCTCCTTCCACCATACCCCTTGGAGAAGATGGCTACCCCAGAAGAATGGTCAACATCAAAGATGGCTACGCCTTGCAGCTGGCAATTAAAAAGGGATATAAGATTGCCATAATAACCGGAGGGAAAGGGGTTGCGATTAAAACCCGTTTTGAATCGCTTGGCATAACCGACATATTTACCGGAGCCTCAAAAAAACTACCTATATTTAAAGAATGGATGCTCAAAGAGGGACTAAAACCTGAGGAAGTGGCTTTCATGGGCGACGACATTCCCGACCTGCCTTGCCTTCGTTATGCCGGACTGCCGTGTGCTCCTTTCGACGCAGCATGGGAGGCAAAAGAAACAGCCCTGTATGTATCAAAGTTCCTGGGAGGATATGGATGCTGCCGAGACATTATCGAACAGACAATGAAAGCGCAAGACAACTGGCTGAATGACGCTGATGCCTTCGGATGGTGACATTTGCCCGCCTGAAGAAGCCCCTTTGACGCACCAAGCCAAAACAATCAACGGCTACTGAACTGAAAAAAACTGAATAGACTTAATTTTCAAAAACACAATATGCTGTCGAATCTTAACAAATACACCATACTTCTTGCAAGCAAATCCCCTCGAAGAAGAGAACTGCTTCATCTTTTGCGCATACCGTTCAAAGTGGTGACAATAGGAGGCATCGACGAGTCCTACCCCTCATCAATCCCCTGCTCGATGTTCCTCAATATGTTTCAACAGTGAAGGCCGACGCTTTTCAAAAACATATCGGAGACGATGAACTTGTGATCACCGCTGACACAATGGTTATATGCGGCAACTTCATTCTTGGAAAGCCCAAAGATTGTGAAGATGCCGTCAACATGCTTATGAACCTTTCGGGAAAGACACATCAGGTGGCCACAGGCGTGACTATCTCGACAAAATGGAAACGCACCTCTTTCACCACCGTCACCGACGTGACTTTTGCAGAAATCACAGAAGAAGAGATACGCTATTATGTCGACAACTATATGCCTTTGGATAAAGCCGGAGCTTATGGCATACAAGAATGGATAGGAGCTGTGGCTGTGGCAGGAATAAATGGCAGTTTCTACAATGTAATGGGGCTTCCTATTCATCGGTTATATCAAGAACTGCGCAATTTCTGATTCAGGCTTATTCCGAAACATACGTTTTCTCACATTCTTAACAAAACGACAAAGAGCCGACAATTAGCCGGCTCTTTGCTTATTATATTAAGCAGCTTACAAATCTTATTTACCGCTTTCATCTTCCGCCACGGGAACCTGACGATCGAAAGACGGCACCTCATACTTGTATTTTGCTTCCCATCCAAGGGCAGATGCGCCAAGCACAGCTGCATCACTCTCTTTCAATTCCGAAAGCAATATCCTTGTCTTTCCTCTGAATATAGGGAGTATTGACTTGTCGAACGCTTCTCTGAGAGGACGAAGCAGAAGGTCGCCGCTTTTTGCAAGACCGCCGAAAAGGATGATTGCCTGCGGGCTGGAAAATGCAACCATGTCAGCAAATGCCTGGCCGAGAATTGTGCCTGTATATTCAAAAATGTCTTTAGCCACCTTATCTCCGGCCACTGCCGCGTCATACACATCTTTCGATGTGATGTCTTCAATCTGAAGATTGCGGAGAGTAGAAGGCTCGGTGCGTATCTCCAGGAACTCGCGGGCTGTGCGAGCCACACCTGTGGCGCTGCAGTATGCCTCAAGACATCCCGTGCGCCCGCAGCCGCACATACGACCGTTAGTGCGCTTCACAATCAGATGGCCCAGCTCACCGGCAAAACCGTCATGTCCATAAACGAGCTGACCGTTGACCACAATGCCTGAGCCGACACCGGTGCCAAGTGTAATCATGATAAAATCTTTCATGCCTCTGGCGGCGCCATAAGTCATTTCTCCCAGAGCGGCCGCGTTGGCGTCGTTAGTGACTGCAACAGGAATGCCGTCAAAAGCCTTGCTAACCTTTTCAGCAAGCGGAATAATGGACCCCCAGGGAAGGTTTGGCGGATTCTGAATCTCGCCTGTGTAATAGTTGCCATTGGGAGCGCCTATACCTATGCCATATATCTTGTCTTCTGCGTCATTCACCTTCAGAAGATGCATCACTCCGTCGTGGAGCTCAGCTACATAATCATCAAAATTTGCATGTTTGCGAGTCTTGATTGAATCGCTGGCAATCACCTGACCGCGTGCATCTACTATTCCAAACACTGTGTTCGTGCCTCCTATATCGACACCAAGTACATAAGGTTTGCTCATGATACTATTCTTAAAGTTTTTATTTATAATTATTTATTGGTTATAGTCCACATGAAAACATATCCGATTCCAATATGATAAAACTAACGCTTTCTGCATATACAATATTGAAACTTGAAGAGTTTTCTGACCACAAAGATATAATATTTTTCCATCTTAAAACATACTTTCATCAAAAAATATTATTTACTCGTCATTTTTATAATTCTGATGAATTAAAAAGAGATGAAGACACTGCGTCTCCACCTCTTGGGATCAAAGCATGTTATCAGTCTTTATATTGTTTATTTTGAAATCTTATAAGAAAAGAACATAAAAGTTGGAACATTCTACTGAACACCCTATTTAATTGTTCAGAAACCTCTAAACGTTTATGCAACATCAGACGTTTTTTAATAGAAGCAAATAGATTTGTTTGCTTGCCTCAGATCAAACATAAAACAATTATACTATGTGGTTAAAATTCTTTATCGGCGCGTTATGCGCACTCATAATTGGCATAATTTTTTCCGGAATCAACAGTTGGACAAAGGGCCTAAAGCCTGATTTGAGAATTGTCATAAAGACTATAGTGTTTATTGCTGTCATGGCGCTCACAGGATATTGTTTCACTATATTTCCGTGGCAATCTTAAGACGCTGCTATGACAACAGGCATTATATATGCCTCCCTTACTATTCTCAGATTTCCGCTATCAACAAAGTGAAGCCAACTTTTCAACACTGCGCCAACCATTGAAGAGTTGAATTGTTAATATTTATATAGGATAGTTAAGAGCAACTTTATCCAACCGGCTATCCGTTATCAGATTTTAATATAACTCAAATCCTACATATATGAATTTCAACAATTTCACAATCAAATCACAGGAAGTGGTGCAAAAGGCCATAGAGCTCACCCGTCAGAGCGGGCAGCAGCAGATTGAGCCTGTCCACATCCTGAAAGCTCTGATCTCCGAGAGCGAGACGATTGTCAATTTTGTGTTCCAGAAATTAGAGGCAAACCTCAACTCTGTCAACCTGGCAATCGACAAGGAGATCCAGGGATTGCCAAAAGTGTCGGGCGGAGAGGTTTTTCTCAGCCGTGAATCTAACGACGCCCTTCAGAAAGCCATCGACTTTTCAAAGTCGATGGGCGATGAATATGTGTCGGTAGAAGCCTTGCTGATGGGCATCCTCAAAACTCGCAACAAGGCTTCTCAGATTCTTAAAGACGCCGGAGTGACTGAAAACGGCCTGAAAGCCGCTATTCAGGAACTTCGCAAAGGAAACAAAATTACCCAGCAAAGTGCCGAAGACTCTTATCAGGCGCTCGGCAAATATGCCATAAATCTCAACGACAGAGCAAGGAGCGGCAAACTCGACCCCGTTATCGGCCGCGATGAAGAGATTCGGCGTGTGCTGCAGATTCTTTCACGGCGCACAAAAAACAATCCTATGCTGGTGGGAGAACCGGGCACCGGAAAGACTGCCATTGCTGAAGGGCTTGCCCACCGAATAGTGAGAGGTGACGTGCCTGAGAACCTGAAGACTAAACAGATTTATTCTCTCGACATGGGCGCCCTTGTTGCAGGTGCAAAATACAAAGGAGAATTTGAAGAGCGACTAAAAGCCATTGTGAACGAGGTCACTCAAAGCGACGGCGAAATCATACTCTTCATCGATGAAATACACACTCTCGTTGGCGCAGGCAAAGGAGAGGGCGCAATGGATGCCGCCAACATTCTCAAACCTGCACTCGCACGAGGAGAGCTCCGCTCGATAGGAGCCACAACTCTCGATGAATATCAGAAATATTTTGAGAAAGACAAGGCTCTTGAAAGACGTTTCCAGAAAGTCATGGTCGACGAACCCGACGAACTTTCCGCCATCTCTATTCTGCGTGGACTTAAAGAACGCTACGAAAACCACCATAAGGTGCGAATAATGGACGAAGCGATCATTGCCGCCGTGCAGTTAAGCGTGCGCTATATCACTGACCGATTCCTCCCCGACAAGGCTATAGACCTTATTGACGAGGCCGCATCAAAACTGCGCCTGGAGATGGACTCCATGCCTCAGGCCCTTGACGAGGCTCAACGAAAAATAGCACAACTTGAAATCGAGCGAGAGGCAATCAAGAGGGAAGGAAATAAATACAAAATCAAAGAAATCGACGAAGACCTCGCAAACCTTCGCGACACAGAGAAATCACTGAAGGCTAAATGGCAGGCTGAGAAAAACGAAATCAACAAGATTCAGCAGAACAAGATTGAAATCGAACAGCTCAAACATGAAGCAGAGATGGCAAAGCGTGAAGGCGACTATGCCAAGGTTGCGGAAATCGAATATTCCAAAATAAAACAGAAGGAAGACGAAAACAAGGTCACCCAAGAGAAACTAAAGCAACTTCAGGGTGAGGGAGCGATGATCAAAGAGGAGGTCGACGCTGAAGACATTGCCGAAATCGTAAGCCGCTGGACCGGAATTCCCGTAAAGAAAATGGCACAAAGCGAAAGGGAGAAACTTCTTCATCTTGAAGAAGAGCTTCACAAGCGTGTTGTAGGACAGGACGACGCAATTAAAGCCGTGAGCGATGCTGTGAGAAGAAGCCGTGCAGGGCTCAACGATCCTCGGCGCCCTATTGGCTCCTTTATTTTCCTGGGCACCACCGGCGTGGGCAAAACAGAACTGGCTAAAGCACTTGCTGAATACCTCTTCGACGATGAAGACATGATGACACGTATCGACATGTCGGAATATATGGAGAAACACTCTGTATCACGCCTTGTCGGAGCGCCTCCGGGATATGTAGGATATGATGAAGGCGGCCAGCTCACCGAAGCTGTGCGTCGCAAACCGTATAGCGTTGTGCTTTTCGATGAAATTGAAAAAGCCAATCCGGATGTGTTCAATATTCTTCTTCAGGTGCTTGACGACGGACGCCTCACCGACAATAAAGGGCGCTTCATCAATTTCAAAAACACAATCATTATCATGACATCCAATGAAGGCTCGCCTGTCATAAGGCAGAACTTTGCAGAAATGAAGGATAATGACCGCGACGAGGTTATCGAAAAAACCAAGAAGGAAGTAATGGACCTTCTCAAAATGAAGATTCGACCTGAGTTCCTCAACCGTATCGACGAAATTGTGATGTTCACACCTCTTGACAAGAAAGAGATTCAGGATATTGTAGACATTCAGGTAAAGAGCGTGCAGAAAATGCTTGCAGCAAACGGGGTCACACTCGAAGTCACCAAGCCTGCTCTTGAACTCCTTGCAGAAGATGGCTACGACCCCGAATTTGGCGCACGCCCTGTGAAACGTACAATCCAGAGAATGGTTCTCAACCAGCTCTCAAAAGATATCCTTTCACAGAAAGTGAATAGAGAAACACCGATTAGAATCGACCGAAAAGGCGATGAACTAGTTTTCACTAACTAAAAGACAATATATCCGCAATATAAAGCTTTTAGAATTAACTTTTTTCGCGCAGGGTGGCTTTTTAGTCGCCCTGTATTTTTTTTGAATTACGCAACAGTAATTTTTCGCATTTCATGCAACAATAATATGTTTTAAAACACGTTTAAACAACATAGCACACTTCTTTGTTATTATAAATGTGTGCGCCGCGACGCTCCTTCTTCCGTAAGAGCCTCTCCGGATTCGTGACAAAAAATTCGTGACAACTACAGGGAACTTACAAATCCCGAATCGTGACAGAAAGGGGCACTCAATTATCTATTGACTTGCAGGCCTGGCAAACCTGTCGTTCCCCTGGACACATTGTTTTACAATTTAAATGTGTCCGAACAGAGTTAGTTTTTCGCCATTCTCTAACATAGCATCATATACGGCGCTTTGAATGGCTTTTTGTGTAACGAAAACAAGAAATTGTGAAAACAAAGTATTTTTTATTATCGTTTATTTTCGCCGCATTTTTATCATCTTCAATGCCGATTGGAAGCCACTCTTTGGAAATCGGTAAAGAAGCACCACTCCTCACTTTCTCTTCCTCCTCCGGCTCTCTACCAATGCCAAGCCTTAAAGGCAAATATGTGCTGGTTAATTTTTGGAGCCCGTCCGACCCGATGTCGCGCATTGCAAACAAACAGTTGGCAATGCTTTCTGCATCACTCCCCTCTTCTCAGATTTCGCATGTGAGCGTATGCACCGACTCCGACAAGGTGCTGCAGTCTGAAATAATGGACGCTGACGGAATCCCGTCAAACACCATTTCTCTCTCTGCCAACGACCTTACCCCTGAAGTTCTTAATGACTTTCAGATTTCTACAGGCCACCGCTCTTTCCTTATAGACCCGTTCGGGAATCTCACAGCGATTCTCCCTTCCACAGAGCAAATAAAATCTGTGATTTCCTGACAACAACATCAGAAACAACAAACCTACACAATAACAGACAGGGCTGAAAGACAAACTTTAGGCCCTGTCTGTTATCTTCTATTCTTTAGCGAATCGCCATTCTCTCTCAGCAATAAGCTAAAAGCAAACAATAAATCTATTATAAAGTATTCTTATACCACTCAGACTCTCTTCACAATACATATTAGCGAGCAAGAGAAAGGTTGAAGGCTATGCCATAGTTAGAGTTGGAGGTAGGATAAGAACTGTTTGACACAAGTGGCGTATTGACCTGATGATCAAAAAACGCGGATATTGTAACCTTCCTGCTCAACTGATAACTTGCCATGAAGTTTACAGAAAATGTCTGAGTGCCTTGAGTTGCCTGCGTGTAGGCTGATTCTATGCGGCGTATGAGCGAGAGATTGTTGCTGAACGCGAAATCGAGATTCACCGACAAGTCATTGCTAACTCCGCCTTGCTTGCTGCCAATTTTAATTATCTTGTTGAAATCAGCGATTTTCCATCCTGCGCCCACAGAAATCTGCTTGCTCGAAGTCTCCACAATCTGCCCGGCCGACGAATTTAGGTTCAGCGTGCGGGCATCGCGATATTCTGCATTGAGCGTGACATCATTATTGAATGTCATGTTCACACCAATAAGCGGAGCAAACTTCTCCGTGATTGCCACCGACGATATGTTATAAGGCGAAGAAGGTATCGGCTGCTGTGTGAGTTCATCCATCGTGAATCCCATATCGCCATTTATCCCTACCCAGTTGAGATAACTTGAGTAGTTGCCCACAGAATATGTGCACTGATAAGCATGATTAACCGTAAACGATTTAAAAATCTTGCTCATATTTCCCAGCTGCAGGAAGCCGTCGTAGGTCACTCTCCAGTTGGGGCGCATGGCTCCAAGCCCCGGGAAGTGCTGCAATGTCACCTTATTGGCATCATATCCGCTATATGCCGCAATGAATGCAGGAATCAACACATCGGGGCTTGTCGGGCTGACTGCGCCGACAGCGGGATTATATGGAGTGTCACCCAACGGAGAATTCTCAAGGAAACCCGATGAGGGATAATGAGAGCCCTTATAGTTTGCCTCATATCTCGCAGCGATAATCGGTATATTCTCAAGGAACTTTGAAAAAGCGGCAGAAGCATAACCGTTGTCTGCCTTGGAGCCTTTCAGCGCGGTTGCAAGAGCTACATGCGTACGAGTGTAAGAACCTGTGCGCGTAGTCGGCATTCCGCTGAACATGAATTGCACCTGACGGGTGCGGTTGTCTGTTAGATTGCTTGTCAACACCACCTTGAGACCCCTTATAGGCTCGAGCGTGAGCTCAAAGTTAAACTCTTTTCCTTGATTCCATATAGCAGGCGATGTCATGTCGGCAGAAGTGAGCAGCCACCCTCTGTCGAGAGCCTTGTTCACAAACGATTCATCATAGAAACCGAAAGCAAAGTCAAGGCCCGGAGACATTGGCCCGTATTTTGTGCTCTGTCCGAACACATCGCCAACATTCGGTGCAAACTGAGGCAGATTCAATGAATGCGAGCTGCGCCATTTAAATGACAGATTCCTCGGCATCATGGCAAACCTCAGAGCATAGGCGGCCAGTTCTTTGGCAAAGGAGTCTTTCTCCTTTTTCTTATCCTCTCTTACTGTCACCGTCACATTGCCGCTCATCTTATTGAGAATCTCTATTGAGTTCTCGTCGATCACCTTGTAGTCAAGTTTAATTGGCTTCTTGTCGGAAACCGCGCTAAACCTAATCTTCTTCGTCTTGAGATTATGCTTCACGATAGTTGTAGTGTCTTCCGACAACGTTATCGAACGCTCGAATTTCTTCACATCCGATTTCTGCGACATGTCTCTCCGGTTGCCTTGCCCGTTGTCCTGCTGATTTCTGCGATTGTTGCCCTTATTATTTCGATTGTTTCCGGCATTTCGAGAAGAAGTCTTAGAGAATCGTTTATTGATTTCCTTAAGATACTTCGATTTGTTGAAAAGCGTCTCAAAATTCAACCTCGCATCGGCATTCCATGTTGTCTGGTTCTGAACAGTGTTGCCAAGATATAAATCATCTACAGTCGCCCCTTTGTCCCAGCGATAAGTGGAGTTATAGCTTACCGACCCTGTGAGATAGTCAAGCACAGGAATTTTGTTGAAAGGTGCGCGATAAGTGCCGGTGAATGTCTGGTTGTAGTTCCAGGGTGTGCCGAGCCCTTTGATTGAAGACCACACAGTGTCTTTCCAGTCGCGGTATTTATCGGGGAACAGACGCTTGTTGACTGCGCCTATTGTTTCCTCGATTCGAGCCGTGGTATTGCTTGAGAATGAAAAACTGAGCGACTGAAGAAGATTCCATGTGATGCTGAGCTGGCGATCCCAAAGGAAGTTCTTGCTCACTTGCACGGGAAGTTGAAAATCCACATCCACCTCGCTGCGAGTCTGCTCCTCATAATAGTAGCGCGACATGTTGGTGTAGAATGTGAGATTGTTAAACATCCAGTTTATTCCCCACTCGCGGAAGAACTTTGCAGTCTTTCCTTTCCCCTTGAGGAAACTGAAAGGCTTTATCGGCTGCACATATGGGCTGTAACTGTATTGGAAACTGCCTCTGTAGTCGTATGTGTTCTGATATTCAGTATTGGGGTCTGCATTCTTCTGCTTGTTGAAAGAGAACGAAAGCTGGAAGTTTGCCGGATCCCAGGGCATGGGGTTCTTGCTCTGCACATTGAATTTAATATTCGACAGAGAGAAACTTTCCACTGTTTTATGAGTGATAGCAAAATTCTTTATAGAATCTTTCTCATGCTTGGTTGTGGCGGCGTCGAGAGCATCCTTCAATAGGACATCCTGGTCAAGGGGATTGTATTTAGGCGTGGTTTTCTCACTTGAGCGTGAGTAATAGACAGGAGCGCTTAATTTAGCGCCTGCGGGGAACACCTTGCCTATATCACCTTGAATTGCGAAATTATACTGCTCGTAGTCATCAAGCCTTCTCGACGACAGGCCCTGGTCAACACCTCCGAAACCGGCGGTCTCCTTGTGCATTGAGAAATTCATCATGCCAAGATCGCTCATTGTGAGATTTGCGTTCACTTTTGCAGCCCAGCCGCCATCTTCGTTGAAATCTGTCACTCTCAGCTCATTCACCCATATCACGCCATCTTTTACGGAATTCGACTTGTTACGTATTCCAATAAGCATGACTCTCACGTCGCTAAGACTCGGGTTGCCAAGCACACTCACCGTGTTGTGGTCGTTGTCAGGGTCGCGCATGGAATACAAAGTTGTGAAGTTCACGCCTTCCACATTAGCGCTCTTGTCGTGATTGCGAGCCACTTTCAGATTTGTGAAAGCATCAAACGGCACATTCAGGAAGTTTGATATAGGCCACACTATCTGACGGTCGGCACTATTGAGGTTATTGTAAACTCCCGGAGGCGTAATCTCCAGAGGGATCTCATACTCATAATAATTGTTCTTGACATCAGATCCGAGGCGCACAAATATTGCCAAATCCCCGTTTTTAAGATTTGTGCGGTCGTCGACCGTTGCTTCAGCATGCACCCACATCTGCATACGGCGATATATGCGAAGGTCAAGCTGAGTGTTTTTATAGGCACCGCGCGCATCACCGGGCTGCAGGCCGGTGACCTTCATCTGAAGCGACTGCTCGTTGAGCTGTGTTGCCTGAGACTGTCCGGGGTCTTGGATACGGGTCACATCCGGAGGAAGGACATAGCTGACCGGCTCCCTCTGCGAATTCTCCTCGATATTTACTATCGTCATATCGAGATCGCCTTCCGCAGGAGAATCATTTCTGCTGTTGAGATTAAACTTATAGTCACGCCATTCTCCCCTCACAAGTTCAAGTGCGGCAAATCTCAAATGAGTCACCTCCTTGAAACCGGTCATGAACATTCTGGCAAAACGAATTGTAGAGAAATCGGATATTCCTCCCACAATCTTGTCGGGCTGGCTGAGCGGAATTTTAATAAGATACCATACGGCCACGTCTGTGCCCTTGCGTGTTGGAACGACTTTCTCACGCCTGTCGGCCACATAATTTTTGCCTACAACGAGATCTTCGGGGCGTATCGACACCTTGTATTGGAAATAACGCTCATATTCATTCAGCGTGTTGTCCTGATTTATATCTTCCACATCCGGCACACTGCGCGACGACTGATACATCGGGTTGTCGCTCTGGTCGGGCGACAGCGAGTTGCCCTCCACTCCGTTATAATGCTTGTAGCGGTCAAGAATAGAGGTGTGATGCTCGTCATAATACGGGCTGCGATAGAAGTGATAATTGTCGCCGGCAGGGTCGTTCATGGCCGAGAACGGGTCATCCTGCATCTCCGCAATGACAGATGAAGAGAGCTTGCTGCGAAGTTTGTTGAGATATTCGGCATAGGAGCCAAACGAAAATTCATCGTCATTAGGAAGCCCGTCAAGGCCGACATCTTGCATTGGCCGGGCATTCTCGGCATTCTCAAACGCATATGTCAGTGAATTCTGAGTCGACACACGCCCCCAGTTTGTTTCGGCCATGAACTGCTCGTCGCCATCGATAGGAATGCCGTTCTCATAGCTCTTCATGCCGTCTTTTAGAATATCCTCGCTTATTTCTCCAAAATTAAAATAAAGGTCGCCACCTTCGGTGTTGTGATTATTTTCATCAAGGAATGGGTCAAGGAGCCAGAACTGAAGATACTCCACATTGGAGCTCTCGAAGTTGGCATTGTCCATCTTTCGCATAATTCCGCCCCATCTTTTTTCGGGATAAAGCAGATTGCCGTTTTCGTCAATATCTTCAGCATCGAGGTTGTAAGGGCCTCTCTCTCGAGGATAGAAAGACAGGTTCAAGGTCTGTATGTAGTTGGATTCTCCGGCAATAAGGTCTCGACCAGGATAAATTTCGTCTACTCTCACCTCTCTCACATATGGATTGGAGAGCTGCTCGAGGTCATTGCGCAGATAGCCGGGGAGCATTGAAGAGTTTTTCTGAGTCCACATCCTGTCGATATAGTTCCAGGCAAGCAATGCGCGATTCTTTCCATATGCCACATCATTAGAGAGCTGGGCTTCCGGGAACAAAGCGTCCGGCCCCGGCTCATAAGGCGTGGAGGCAAGAAACCATGAATACGGATTGCGCAAGTCTATGCCTATCTGCGTGCTCTCAAAATCATCGATATAAGATGATCCTTTGGCAGTGCCGGTCTTCTGCTTATGCGGCACAAGCTGAGCAAACTCGGCGTTAAGGCTGAGTCGGGAAGGTGAGACCGCATTGATTGTAGGAACCTTGTTAAACAGATTGGTGAGCCACATGAATTCCTTATTATAGCTCAGATTCAAACCCCACATCGTGTTGTTAATCACCTCATCGCCGATGTTAACTTTTTCAGTCAGCGACTTTTCAGAGAAATGGAGAATAGTTCCACCCAACGTGAAATCTTTATTGAAACGATATTGAGCGTCAAGACCGAGAAGAGTCTTTCGCTGCATACTGAAAAGTGACTGATTCTCAAGAGTAACACTTACGTTTGTGCCTGAATCGATAATACTTTGGTTCGTAATAGTGACTATACCCATGCTGTAGTCTACTGTATAGTCGCTGTTTTCGGTGAGCACCACGCCGCCGGCGGTCACCACCACCGACCCTCTGGGAACATTCATGGCATTAAGGCGAATCTGCGCTCCATTCGATGCCTGATATTCGCCAACAAGCGAGAACTTGTTCTTGTCGGCAAACTGTCTGGCCACAACAAGCGTGGAGTCATAAAGCTCCTTATACACATATGGCTCCGCTATTGCCGGGTTCCCTATCTTTCGCTCAAGATTAGAGCCGAACGGCTCCGCTACCGGAAAGATGATGCGACCTGTGGTAGGCTGCACGGTGTACCCCTCCACATAGTCAAAAAAAACCGTCGGGATTAGATTCCTGATTGGAGTCTATCCGGTCAAGATTCATCACCTGCAAAAGCGGCTTGTTAGCGATTTCACCCACCGGAAGATAATTAATCTCCATTCCGGTGGTGTCGCTCAGATATTTTATATTCAGTTTGAAATTCTTTTTCTGCAGCTGGTATGCTCCGAGCGAATAGACGTTTTTCATCATCAGTTTCCACATGGGCAAATGCGGCGAGACAGTAGTGCCTCGGAGCATCTTCAGATAAAGGCATTGCGAAGTGGATGTGACGTCGCTTGAAAACTCGCCAACCTGATACACCTTCCCCTGATATGTGTATTCAAACGCCACTGCGAGAACCTCATCGGTGTTCAGTGCTGATTTCAGCGAGATATAGCCGAGTGTCGAATTGAGAGAATATTCCGAAGATTTCAACAGCCTTGCGCTCTCAACTTTCTCAAAGTCACGGCCGCCTGTTATGCCGTATGCCTGCAACGGGCTGAGCGCCTGTGTGACCTGATTTATGTCGCGCGCATCAGGATATTCTGTTTTCAACACATCAAGCAGGTTGTTCGACTGGTTCGAGGGATTATAAAACGACATGTCAGGCACCCAATAGTCGTTCGCAAGACGTGTGTTTTCACCAAGATCCATAAACCCGACAAAATTTCGAGATTCATCGTAGTTGCTGTTCTTATTGGTGATCCACACCTCAATGCGCGTGATGTTTATTCCCGACGACACGTGAGGAAGCTTGGACGCGAACTGGTCATAGTTGTCGTAGAAATACTGCGACAGGAAGAAATGCCTGTTGGCATCATACTCATCGGCTTTCAGAGAGAAGCTGGTGGTCTGCACGCCTCCCTGTGTGTTGACGGTCTTCGACTCGCTGTTCTGCTGGCTCACAAGGCCCGTGAGCGTGAGTTTGCCGAATTGAAGTTTAGTCTTCAGGCCAAACAAAGAAGTGCCTCCCCTTATAAGGCTCGAACCCGTGGTCATGCTCACATTGCCGGCCTCAATATTCTTTATAATTTCATCCTCTTTTCCCTCATAATTCAATTTGAGGTTCTTAGAATCGAAATCGAACGTAGCGTCGGTGTTGTAACTCATGTTGAATTTAAGTTTATCACCGACTGAGGCTGCGATTGTGGCCTGAATCTTCTGGTCGAAATTAAAAAAAGTCTTTCTACGGGAACGTAAAGACAAAGCCGGGTTATCGGTCTTATTGCTCTTTATGCCCATCGACAATTGAATGGAGCCTTGAGTGGTAAGCCTGACTCCACCCGGGCCAAACACTTTTTCAAGCGGCCCGAGAGCAAAATTCATATCAAGGATATTGAAAGCCTCCTTGTCCTTGCTCTCAAACACTTCTGCATTCCTTTGCTGGAAATAGCCGAACATGTCGCGCCTGGTCACCATATTGTTATATTGCTCGGGAGTCATCATATATGGTGTTATGATGTCTCTGTCTCCCAGGCGCGTTCTGAGCACAAACATACCGGTCTCCGGATCAAACACAGCCTCGGTCTTTATGTTCGACGGGTCTGAGAGGTCGGCTGCGTATTCACGCCCGATATAATCCTCATACTCCGTCGGGAGCGTGGCCTGCACGGGAGAAGGGAGCAGAATGCTGTCGGGAATTGCTGTGCCGTCAAGGTATTCCGGCACCGGAGGAGGCGGAGGAGGGAGCTCGCTTTTCTTATACTGACCTACGCTCATAAAAGTGGCTGCCAGCGCCACTATCGGAGCCGGGAGCAGTTTCATCATATTTCGTAAGGCTGTTTTCCGAAAAATCATCTCAGAGCATCTTCAAAGCAAGCTTTATCGCTTTCTCTGTGCTCAAGGCAGGGTCGGATGCAAATATCTTCTTCAACACCTTCTGGCTCTGTTGCGCTGTGAATCCAAGCATAACAAGAGCGGCCATCGAATCGTCATAAGCCTCACCCGCCGTGGGCACACTATCAATTAACGCCCCGGAGGCAGGTTTTATTTTATCTTTCAAATCCACAATTATGCGTTGTGCTGTCTTTCCCCCGATTCCTTTTACCCCTTTCAATGCAGCTTCCTGCCCGGCAGATATTGCACTTTCAAGCTGGTCGCAAGTGAGCGACGACAATATCAGGCGCCCTGTATTGGGCCCCACGCCGCTTACTCCTATCAAAAGCCGGAAAAGTTCGCGGCTACGCTTTGTGAGAAATCCATATAGCAGATGTGCATCTTCTCGGATAGCCTCATGCACAAATAGTTTCACCCTTTCACTCCCCATAGAGCCATTGAGCGAAGCATAGTCTATCAATGTGATATTAACTTCATATCCTACCCCTCCGCAATCAACTACCGCAACAGTGGGCGTGAGCTCGGCCAAAGGGCCGTAAACATAGTCTATCATATTTTCAAAAATTTATGCAAATCTAACTATTTCCTCTCTTTTATCCAACTGTCACATTTTTTATTGCAGACAGCCTCCGAATTATACGCCACATTAAACACTATCTCTTATTCACACACGACTTTAGTCATGACACAAAAATAAAGATGCAGTTCCAGTTAGAACCGCACCCCTCATTTTTATCCAACTTTAATATCATTTTTGATTGTGGCGTGCCGACAATTTTGTAACTTTGCATCATGATTCAGTCGTTCAACTCATCTTTGCTTGAAAATGCGGTGTCGGAGTTGTCAAAACTTCCCGGCATTGGAAGAAAAACAGCACTCAGGCTGGCTCTTCACCTTCTGCGCCGAGACGAGAACGAAGCCCTGGCTCTTGGAGAATCGATTATATCAATGCGCAAAAACATCTGCTATTGCTCCCGATGCCACAACATTAGCGAGCAAGATATTTGCCCGATATGCGGCGATTCAAGAAGAGACGCGTCGACAGTGTGTGTAGTGGAAAATGTGAAAGACGTTATCACTATCGAATCCACACATCAGCACAACGGGCTTTATCATGTGCTGGGAGGCGTGATCTCGCCGCTTGACGGGATAAGCCCCTCCGACCTCGAAATCGACAGCCTGATAAAGAGAGTGGCCGAAGAGAACATCGAGGAAGTTATACTCGCCCTGAGCCCTACAATAGAGGGCGACACAACAAACTTCTATATTTATCGAAAACTTTCGGAACTCCCTGTGAGAGTCACAATGTTGGCGCGAGGACTGAGCATTGGCAATGAACTTGAATACACCGACGAGCTCACACTCGGAAAGTCAATTCAGAATCGTGTGCTGTTTTCCGATTCTTTCCCCAAACGATAAATTAAGATTACATAACCTCTCCTTCTTATCACGCTCACAAACAAACATCATACAATATGCTACATTCCTCCAGGCTGCATCTTCGCGCCCTCGAACCAAGCGATGCCGATTTCTTATATGAAGTTGAAAACGATGCCGAGGCATGGCGATATAGCGACACCGTGGCTCCGCTCTCCAGAAAGGTGCTTCGCGAATATGCCCTCACTTATGACGCCGACCCTTTCTCTGCAGGGCAGCTTCGCCTTCTCATTGTGGAAGAAGACTCCAACACCCCTGTAGGCGTAATCGACCTATATGAAGTGTCGCAACGCCACTTGCGTGCTTTTATCGGCATTTATATATGCAAAGGGCAACGCTGTAAAGGATATGCCGAAGAGGCAATACGCCTTGTGGCCGGCTACGCCCACAACACTCTCCATCTGCATCAGCTCGGAGCTAAGATTGAAAAGGGGCATCCCATTTCTGAAAAACTTTTCACTGACCTCGGATTCACATGCCGGGGCAGGCTCGAAGAATGGCTTAGCACGCCGGACGGAAAATATTCCGACATGCTCTTGTTTACAAAACTCCTTAAAGCGGAATAATCTCAATGCCGGCCATCCATGCAGGCTCTGCCGGGCAACATACGTTCACCCGACATCTTGCTTTGGCACGCCGACAGAAAGAATAGTCAGTTATACGATGGGTCAGGCGGCACCATGAGCCAGCTGCGATAGGAGTCGCCAAGGTTCATAACCTCTCTGCGCCAAAACTCATTCCCCTCTCCGGTAAGCAATTTTTTGCCATCGGGATGGTTGTTTACAGCCCAGGAATGACGAGCGATCTCCGCCTGCAGCTGCCCTTTTGTCCAGCCGCTGTAGCCAAGGAAAAAACGGAGATTCCCTTCTATCTGCCCCCCGTCTTCAAGATAGCTGATTATATCGTCGACATTACCTCCGACAAACACACCCGGTATCACTTCTGACGCTCCCGGAAACACAGCGCCGAGTGAATGGAGAAGGAACAGCCTCTCCATGTCAACAGGACCTCCGCAAAACACGGGCACCTCTCCCCCTCTCTGACAATCGGGTATAAGATCATGCAAAGTGATGTTGGTGCCTTTGTTGAGAGTTATTCCCAGATGTCCGCCATCCGACGACTCGTCTAAAACGAGCACAGCCGACCGGGAGAAATATATCTCTTCCATCATCGGATCTGCCACCAAAAGGCTTCCCGCACGCGGATTGATGCCGGAGGCATCCTGATTATATAACAGATTGTGGATATCCATCTTTATTTCGCTTCAAACTAATTCTGCATTATTCAATTATTATAAGTAGACGGCCAAATATTATGATTTATTTTGGCAATCGCATAATAATCTTCTAAGATTAGAACAATCCTTGACGGGATTTTTATCACTAATCATCTGTATTAAATGAAAGTATTGAAATTCGGAGGCACTTCAGTGGGAACTGTCGAAAGCCTGCTCAATGTGAAATCTATAGTGGAGGGCATCGACGCCCCCGCGGTGGTGGTGGTCTCTGCCCTTGGCGGCCTCACCGACAAACTCATAGCCACCGCCAATATGGCGGCTGAGGCTGACCCCGCCTATCGCGATGAAATGGAGGCCATCTCATCGCGCCATTTCCATATCATCTCAAACGTAGTGCCTGAAGACAAACGCCCGGAGGTGATAAAAGAAGTGAGCCTGCTGCTTAACGAACTGAAAAGAATCTACGACGGACTATCTCTCATAAAAGACCTTCCTGCAAAAACGCTCGACGTAATAGTGAGCTTCGGGGAGAGAATGTCGTCGGTGATTGTGGCGGCCATGATTGATGGCGCAGAACGACGCGACTCTCTGAATTTCATAAAGACAGAGAAATGGTTTGACAAAAACATCGCCGACCAGAAACTTACCACCCAACTGGTTATCGAGGAGTTTCAAACCCCTTTCAACAAGGCAATTGTGCCGGGATTCATTGCCACTGACAAAGACTCAGGTGAAATCACCACTCTCGGAAGAGGTGGAAGCGACTTCACCGGCGCACTCATCGCTGCCGCCATGGAAGCGGAAGTCCTGGAAATATGGACAGACGTCGACGGCTTTATGACTGCCGACCCCCGCATAATCCCGGAGGCGAAGGTAGTGCCTCATATGACTTTTATCGAAAGCATGGAGCTTTGCACATTCGGAGCAAAAGTGATATATCCGCCCACAATATATCCGGTGTTTCATAAAAACATCCCCATTAAAATCCTCAACACTTTCAACCCAACTGCGCCGGGCACTCTTGTAACCGACACTCGTCTTGAATCCGACTTCCCGATGAAAGGGGTTTCTTCGCTCCGAAACACTACTATTTTCTCACTCCGGGCCACTCCGGGCAGCGACATCGCCGAAGTCCAGACCCGCACGTTCAATGCCGTTGCCAAGCAGGGAATCAAGTTATTTATTGTCACAATTGTTCCTGAAAGAAACAACGAATTCTCTTTTATGGTGTCTGACAACGATGCAGAAATTGCTATGGACCTCATAAAATCAGAATTTGCCCCCGAATTGTCGAAGCGCTCGATAGAGACTCCTCTCATGAGAAATTCTCTCACCACGATTGCTGTTGTGGGAGAAGACATGAAAAACAAGAAAAGGCTGGCAGAAAGAATCAGGCATTCGTTGCATCGCGACGGAATCAAGGTGGAAGCTACATCAACAGGAGCCTCCGACACCACTATAACATTCATAGTCTCTCCGGAGCGCACGGAACGTGCTCTACAGATCATACACAGCCTGGTGTTCTGACACCGGCATCAGACGAGAGCACATAATATTCCGGCAGAAACATTTAAGCGGCCATGGGCGTATTGCCTCATGGCCGCTGTCATTATGCAAGCCTCCTCTCCCCTGCATCCCTTTGTAATCCCCTCTGTCAATCCTCTATGTTAACATTTTTTGAGATGTTAATGCGAGTTTTAATGAAAAATTATTAACTTTGCACTTATGGAGATAAGAAATGCCAAATACGAGATAAGCAGCGCAAAAGTAGAGCAATGCCCTGACACCAATGTGCCGGAATACGCATTTATCGGAAGGTCCAATGTAGGTAAATCCTCTCTGATAAACATGCTGACAAAAAAGGGACTGGCCAAGACTTCCCAAAAGCCGGGCAAAACTCTTTTAATAAACCATTTCAAAATCAACGACGGGAGTTTCTATATTGTAGACCTTCCGGGCTATGGCTATGCCTCGCGTGGAAAAAATCAGAGAGAAGAGTTTCAGCGCATGATTGAAAACTATATTCTTGACAGGGCGCAGATGACTCTCTTGTTTGTGCTTATCGACATCAGGCATGAGCCTCAAAAAATCGACATGCAATTCTTTGACTGGCTCGGTGAGAACCAAGTGCCGTTTGCCATTGTGTTCACAAAAGCAGACAAACTCGGAGTGAATGCATGTAAGACTAAAGTAGAGGATTATAAAAAGGAGTTATTAAAAAAGTGGGAGGAACTTCCCCCCGTGTTTATAACCTCTTCCGAAAAGGGCACAGGCAAGTCTGATCTTCTCGATTTTATTGAGGGAATAAACACACAGTTCGCCAAAGATTGCGATTCGGCCAATGTCAATAATCCAGACGCATAGCAATGAATCTTAAGAAAATTATAAACAGCAACAGCCGTTTTTCTGAAATCATAAGATTCGGGCTTGTCGGAGCTTTGGCCACAGTGCTGCAATATGGTTTCTATGTCGTGTTTGTGCACGTCGTGGGAGTGAAGGCGGTGCCGTCGTCGATGATAAGCTATGCTTTAAGTTTCATCGTGAATTTTTTCCTCTCCAGCTATTTCACATTCCACACACGCCCTAATGCAAAAAAAGGTCTTGGATTCACTTTGAGCCATCTATTCAACATGGGGCTTCAAACAGGACTGGTGGCCATTTTCCAACAGATTGTAGGAATGACACTTGCTCTTCTTCCTGCTATGGCAATTTGCATACCGGTGAATTACCTGCTTGTGAGATTCGCCTTCACAAGCAAGATTTTCAGTGGAGGAGCTTCTAAATTTCAGAAAACAGACTCTTCTGAATCTTCGCCTTCTCTTAAAGCGGAAGATAGAGACTCTTTCATCGAAAACAATCAGACACAACTTAAAAGTTGACACACACATCTGTTAACCTAACTATATTTAACTGACCATCATTATGACAAAAATTGCAATGGCATCCGACCATGCTGGCTTCGACCTAAAACAGATAATTAAACCTTATCTTGAAGAAAAGGGGTATGAGGTGTTAGATTTCGGAACCTTCTCACCCGACTCTTGCGACTACGCAGACTTTGCTCACCCGGCTGCACGTGCAGTTGAAAACGGCGACTGCGATTTCGGAGTGGCAATGTGCGGCTCCGGCAATGGAATACAGATCACCCTAAACAAGCATCAGAAAATACGCGCCGCCCTCTGCTGGTTGCCTGAGCTGGCTGCTCTCGCCCGCCAGCATAACGATGCCAACTTCCTTGTGATGCCTGCAAGATTTATCGACTCCGACAATGCAAAAAAAATTGTTGATGCCTATCTCGAAGCAAACTTCGAGGGGGGGCGCCACCAGCGCAGAGTAGAAAAAATTCCTGTGGAATGTTAAACACAATCGGGCAAATACCCTCATAACTACATTTCAGCAAATTCACATGAAAGAATTTGAAATATCACTTGCCGACCTTCATTTTCATGCACACCATGGCGTGTTCAGCCAGGAAAATAAGGTCGGCAACGACTTTTCTGTCACCTTGACCGTGCGCATCCCCTTCTCTGAAAATGTCATGGATGATGATTTGTCGGCCACAATTTCTTATGCCGAGCTATACGGAATTGTTGAAGAAGAAATGAATCATCCCAGAAAATTGCTTGAGACAGTGGCTGCATCGATTCAAAACAGAATCACAGGGAAATGGAGCGAAGTGTTAGGCGGAAGCATAACAATCTGCAAATCAACGCCTCCAATTCCAAAAATCACAGGCACTGCAAAAGTAACCCTATTTTTTTGAAAATATTATTCAAAAAAAATTTGTGGTTTCAGAAAAAAAATAGTAATTTTGCACTCGCAAATGAGAAACATTTGCACTGAAACAAAATGGTTCGTTAGCTCAACTGAATAGAGCATCTGACTACGGATCAGAAGGTTGCAGGTTTGAATCCTGCACGAATCACTAATTTTAACATTCGCTTCTACGGCTCGTTAGCTCAACTGAATAGAGCATCTGACTACGGATCAGAAGGTTGCAGGTTTGAATCCTGCACGAGTCACAAAACACAAGGCATCTGCCGTTATCGGTTCGTTAGCTCAACTGAATAGAGCATCTGACTACGGATCAGAAGGTTGCAGGTTTGAATCCTGCACGAATCACAAAAGGGTAATAAATCTTAGATTTATTACCCTTTTGAATTATAATCATTGCTACTTAATATTTGCCGGTCTACTTTGCTAAAAGTTTCTTGGCAAACTCATAATCAGGCTCATTTGTGATTTGCTCGCAAAGACTTGTGCCCATCACTTTGCCGTTTTCATCAATCACCACAAGGCAACGAGCATAAAGACCGCGCATCGGGCCGTCTACAAGCTCCACGCCATATTCCTCGCCAAAATCACTTCTGAATCCGGACACGGTGTAGACATTCTCAATGTCGTTGGCGGCACAAAAACGTCCCAAAGCAAAAGGGAGGTCTTTCGATACGCATATCACCACTGTGTTATCCATCGAGGATGCTTCTTTATTAAACCTCCTCACAGAAGCCGCACAAACATCGGTGTCGACGCTCGGAAATATGTTAAGCACAACCCTCTTACCTTTGAAATCATGAAGATTTATATCTGTAAGGTCTTTGTTTGTCAAGGCAAACAAAGGAGCTTCGCCACCTGCCTCCGGCAGATTGCCTGCAATATGCATAGGGTTGCCCTGAAGAAATACTGTTGTTTCCATCAATTGGTAAAATTTTAATTGGTTTTCATATCACATCTAAATATTGCCTCCCCACATTCTATGAAAAATGAGAAAAGAATCTCTATATATTTATATAACGCTTTTACCAATGTTTTGGATTATAGTAACAGATTTTGTGTCACCAACAGCGCGTCTGTCTCCGTCTGGCCTTCATTATAAATCACTTATACAAGCCATCACAACCCGAGCCATATTGCGGGCCCATCAGCAAAAATTATCCTTTAATCAACTTTATTTAACTTGTTTAATACTTTATGCCTCTTAAAACGTTTATAATAGTGAAAAATTTAACAATGCGGCCATCGTGGCTTAAAGCCATGCTGCCGAACCTATAAGAAATATTATGGAAAGTAATTGGAATTTCTCACCATCTACATACACCGGCGACAATATGGAGGCTCTGCTACGCATGGCTCAAAAGACACGTTGCCAGCGAAACTGCAACTCAGAGAAGCCGCGCTTAGGCGATTTCAAAAAAATCACTCCGCAAGACATGCCTGAAATATGGAAATACCTTCAATCTGAACCCGGACGCACCACAGATTTTTCTTACGGAGGAGTTTTGATGTGGGTGGACTATTTTAATTACGAATATTCCATATGCAATGAAACTCTTTTCATTAAGGGCGCCGTAGAGAACGACCTGTCAAAGCCGGCGTTCTCACTCCCTGTCGGGAAATTGCCGCTTTATGAATCCATAAAGTTGTTGAAGGAATATTGCGATTTCCATAACATCGACCTGGAGTTTTCTGCCGTGCCGGAATATGCCCTCGGCGACATGAAGGCTCTTTCGCCGTCGATGGTGGAGGAACTTGCCGACTGGGGAGACTATCTTTATGACGCTTCCCCGCTTGCCACTTTGAAAGGGAAAAAGATGAGCAAAAAACGTAATCACGTCAACCAGTTTGTTGCTCGCTATTCAGACTGGAAGGCGGTAGCGCTTACGCCTGAAAACTCAGAGGATGCAATGGCCTTCATGGATGTGTTCGACAAAGAGGGCGACTCAACCGAAATGGCTGAAGCAGAAAGAGTCTTGTCTCGTTTCCTCATAGACATGATTAAGTGTGGCGACAAAAACCTCGAGGGAATGATTTTGTATGCCGACGGGAAAGTGGCGGCGTACACTATTGGCGACAGAAAGGGCGACACTCTTTTCATTCATGTGGAGAAGGCCACAAGAGCTGTTATCGGCAGCTACGAGATGATAAATTATATGTTTGCCAAGTATCAGACCGAAAAGCATCCCGAGATACTATATATAAACCGCGAAGATGATGCAGGCGACATCGGATTGAGGATGGCAAAAGAGTCATATCACCCCAAAGAGATTCTAAAGAAATATAATATCATATTTTAGCCTCATCATATTTTATAATGACTAAGACCCCGTTTCACAAGAATCGGGGCCTTAGTCGAATTACAGGCAATCGCTTGCAAAAAAGCAAATACAATGCCTCTTCTTTAAAAGATTATGATTAACTTTGCACGATAATGCGATAAAAAATGAGCGACGTACTTGTTATCATACCCACTTATAACGAGATTGAAAACATCTCCAACATAATCGAGACCGTGATGAAATATCCCGACGGATTCGATGTGCTGGTTATCGACGATAGTTCTCCCGACGGCACAGCTGCTGCCGTTGAGAAACTATCTGAACAATATCCCGGACGTGTTTTTCTTGAAAAAAGAGCCGGGAAACTTGGGCTCGGCACTGCTTATATACATGGTTTCAAATGGGCGCTTGCAAAAGATTATGCCTATGTAATCGAAATGGATGCTGATTTCTCTCACAATCCCGACGACCTTACACGCCTGTATCACAACTGTAAAGACAATGCGGCCGATGTCACTATAGGTTCAAGATACATCACAGGGGTAAACGTTGTGAACTGGCCGATGGGAAGAGTGTTGATGTCTTATTTCGCATCTGCATATGTAAGATTAATCACTCGGATGAAACTTCGCGACTCCACCGCAGGGTTTGTGTGTTATCGCCGGAGAGTGCTTGAAGCCATTAATCTCGACGGGATAGAGTTTAAGGGCTACGCATTCCAGATTGAAATGAAGTTCAAGGCCATTGTGAAAGGTTTTAAAGTGGTGGAACTCCCCATCATATTCATAAACCGCAGATTAGGCACATCTAAAATGAACGGCTCTATTTTCGGAGAGGCTGTCTTTGGCATCATAAAGCTCAAATTCGACAGCATATTCTGCAAAAACAAATTTTAAACCTATGTAGCAGCGCACTTCGCGTGCGCCATTCGATAGCAATAATAAAAACAGCAACACGCTCCGCAGGCGCCAACTCTTAACTAAGTCTGAGGCACACGCGGAGCGTGATATTCTATACACAGTCTTCTGTAATTCCCGATTCAATCTCCGCGATAATACTGCTGAAGATAGCAACGGGCTATGAAGTCCCAGTTGTCTGACACAAGCTGTGAATCATCAGAATTTTCAAAGCGGGCATCAGGGAGCCATCCGTTCTCGCACACATATCGCAATAAATCGCCCGGGCAGCAGCCCCTATCGGTTAGCAGTTCTATGGCATGCTCGCTCGCATATCTCTTATCATAATAGGGGTTAAGAGGATGAGCAATACACTTTGCAATGTCGTGAGCCAGCAACATCCCTTTCTCCCTGTTAACCATAAGAATGAAATCATTACCCTTTTTCAACTGGGAAAGGTGTTCCTCTCCTTTCTCCCATCCAAGCGCATCAATAAAGAAACTGTTAAGTTCCTGATAATTCCCAAAGAATTTTATAATCTCTCCATTTGTGGCCTTGGTGAAAGAAGTGTAATACTTATGTTCGCCTGCAGACGCCGACCGATTGGCAACAGAAGGCATCTTACCCTCTATCATGAGATAGAGCCATTCGCGCACATACAAAGCAAGCGGGCCGGTAGGGTCTTCAACCATCGACTGCTCCATCCTCTTCTGAAAAGCAATCAGTCCGTCCTCTTTGCTCAAGTCAAACTCGGAAGCAATTTCAGCAAGTGTAAGGGCATAGGCAGGAGTCATAAGATAGCAATGCATGAATAGCCAGTTTCCTAACTTGAGAATAGCGTCAGAATCCTCCTCTGCATGAACCTCAAGCTCATGGGTGAGCCGATAATCCTCCGGCATGGGCGACTCGTCATATGCCTCGTCAAGCACGCGCCACCATTCATCCGCACCCTCTGTTATTTCAGAATCCATAGGATTCCACACCCTTCTGCTCTCATAATTCATGGAAAGTGAATACCACACCATAAACCTGACGTCTATCTGATTAAGTTCATAATCGAGATAGTCTCCGCCGTCGTCATAGAAAGGCACTGTAAAGCCATACAACCTTCTGTTTTCTGAAATAAATGAACGCCACACACCTGCATCGCATATGACATCCTGATAGTACCCCACAAGGGCAAGGGCCGCACGCTCCACAGCCTTCTCCGGATAATGCGGGAAAAGCCCTTTATCTTTGGCTATCGCTGCAAGCCTGTTGGCGAGTGACAGATAATAGGTGTCGGTAGACTTCTCTTGCGGCGCAGCCGGCTGCCACATAAGAAACTGCTGCTTGGAAATCATTGCTCAGGCATTTTTTATTTTTTCCACAAGTGCCTCTGCGGAGAGCTTCTCCTGAGTGCCGTTGACCATGTCTTTCAAATTTATCGTGCCTTCCTCTATCTCACTCTCTCCAATGATAGCCACATATGGTATGCTTTCAGAGTCGGCATAACCCATCTGCTTCTTCATTTTCGCACAGTCGGGATAAAGCTCTGCTGACACCCCATGCTCGCGAAGCAGCTTAACAATGCCAGCAGACGCGGCGGCCTCTCTTTCACCGAAATTCACGAACAGCACTTTCACGCTCTCGCTGATGCTTTCAGGATAAAGTTCCAGCTGATTGAGCACATCATAAATTCTGTCGGCGCCGAAGGATATTCCCACTCCTGAAAGACCGGGCATTCCGAAAACTCCGGTAAGATTGTCATAACGCCCGCCGCCCGTGATGCTGCCAATCTGAACATCGAGCGATTTCACCTCAATGATTGTGCCGGTGTAATAGTTCAGCCCTCGTGCAAGCGAAACATCTATCTCTACATCACATTTATGTCCAAGCGAATCTATGCCGCAAACCACAGTGCGAAGTTCCTCAACTCCCTTCAAGCCTACTTCTGACGATGCAAGAAGCTGCGACAAGGTCTCTATCTTCTCTGCGTTGCTGCCGCTCATCTCCAGCAGCGGACGAAGTCTCTCTATCGCGTCATCTGAGAGGCCCTTGGAGCGAAGTTCATCATTCACGCTGTCTATGCCGATTTTGTCGATTTTATCGATTGCCACTGTTATGTCGACAATTTTGTCGGCCTCCCCGATTATCTCGGCGATGCCCGAAAGGATTTTACGGTTGTTTATCTTTATGGCAACCCTCACATTGAGGCGATCGAAAACCATGTCAATCATCGACAGCAACTCTATCTCGTTCCATAGTGAGTCGCTCCCAACCACATCGGCGTCACACTGATAAAACTCTCTGTAACGACCTTTCTGAGGGCGGTCGGCGCGCCATACGGGCTGAATCTGATAACGCTTGAACGGCATCTGAATCTGATTGCGATTTTGAACCACAAAGCGTGCAAAAGGCACGGTAAGGTCATAGCGAAGACCCTTCTCACACATCTTGTTGGTGAGCCTTACAAGGTTTCTCTCTGTTATCTCTGCATCGTCAACATTTTTGAGGAAATCTCCGGAATTAAGGATCTTGAAAAGAAGTTTGTCGCCTTCTTCCCCATATTTACCCATGAGTGTAGACAGATTCTCCATTGCCGGGGTCTCAATCTGCTGATAGCCAAAAAGGCGGAAAACACTCTTTATTGTGTCGAAAATATAATTGCGACGCGCCATCTCTATCGGAGAGAAATCGCGCGTGCCTTTTGGGATTGATGGTTTCTGTGCCATTTCTTTATAATTCTTCTTTGTCGATTTTGTGAAATGCGAAATTACAAAACTTTTTTCAGAAATATAGCCACTATGTTCCTTTTTTAATAAATTATGTGTATATTCGCCTCAAAGTTACCACTTCATGAAAAAGATATTGTTCTCAGAAAAAATTAAAAAGGCGGCGCCATCGCTGAAAGTCATCCATATTGAGGCAACGGTCGATAATTCGCCTACTTCCGATCTCCTTTGGGAAGAGATTGAAAAGGAATGCCGCAGGATAAGTGATTCGTATGAATTGTCGGAGATAAACAAACGCGAAGGCATAGCCGCTACAAGAAGGGCTTACAAAGCCCTGGGCAAAGACCCCAACCGCTACAGGCCGTCGGCTGAAGCCCTTTGCAGAAGAATTGTGAACAGCAAGGGAATTTACCGGCTCACAACACTCATCGACGTGATCAATCTTGTCTCCATCGCTTCCGGCTACAGCATTGGCGGCTTCGATGCTGATAAGATTCAGGGAGATTCGCTCATTCTCGATGCAGGCACACACGATGATATATTTAACGGAATAGGAAGAGGCCCCCTCAACATAGAGGGACTTCCGGTATATCGCGATTCATTGGGAGGAATCGGCACCCCCACAAGCGATGAAGAGCGCACTAAACTAACCTCTGATACCACTAACCTCCTGATGCTCGTAAATGTCTATGGGGAGGAACTGCCGATCAGCGACACAGCATCAATGATTCAAGATCTGCTGAAGCGGCATGCATCTCTTTCTGATTTCTCTATGGAAGTTATAACCGTGGGGTAACGAAAAGCGCCGATGACTGTTATCAAGCCACAGGCATCGGCGCAAAATTTATCCAGTTACTAAAACTCCGCAGATATACGGAAGTTCACCTGTCTCCGTGTCAGATAATTCGGGACGGCATATTGAATGTTGTTGACATCAGTCACCCAATAATAACTGCTCACATTTGATATGTCAAACAGATTGAAAAGGTCAAGGCCAAGTGTGAGGCTCTTGAAATGACGTCTGAAATCTCGCTTCACCACCCCTTCTTGCGGAGCGCCAATCAACTGATATGACACTCCGATGTCTACTCTTTTATATGAGGGTGAACGGAAATATGCCACATCTCTGCTGACACGAGGAGCTGTCATTGTGAGTCCGTCGGAAAAAACTCCTCTTAGACTGAACTTTATTTTTGGGAATTTCGGGAAATAGTCGGTGAAATATAATCCCAGCGAGTATCTCTGATCGCTTGGAAGCGGCACACTTTTGCCATTTAGATTCTGGCTCGTCTTCATAAGTGAAAACGACACCCAAGAGTCGGAGCCGGGCACAAACTGCCCGAACAACTTGAAATCAAGCCCCATAATATATCCCTTTGAATCATTCACCCCGGAATAAGTCACTTTCAAATTATCATATTCATATGATATGAAATTTGAAAGATTCTTGTAATATACCTCACCGGTGACTTTAAAAGGACGGTTCATCGCACGGAAGGTGTAATCCGTGCCAAGCACTACATGGATACTTCTCGGAGATTTTATATTATTGTTTAAAACCACATATGAATTGCCGAGATCATCAACCACTGCCTCTCGATATTCTTTGTAGAACGGAGATTGATAATACATGCCTGCAGCTATACGATAATTCCAGTTGTTGTGATTAACCGGAGTGAAACTTACATTCACGCGCGGCGATACAAGAAACTCCTTGTTAAAATCCCAATATGACATTCTGAGTCCGGCATTCAGTGTTATAAATGCCTTTGAACTCTCAAAATATATGGCATCTTCCGCAAACACGGCAAACCTGTTGGTGGTGATGTCTTGCCTTGAGCTAAGATTATAGACAAGATGCACACCGTCGGGCTTTGTTGGCAGTGAATAACCTGCGCTATCACGCCATTCCCACTCTTTTGTGCGGTCTCTGAAATTCTCATGGGCATACACAATTCCATATGAAAGATGATTTCGTCCGGCTACTGTGCTTCCTTTTAGCGCTCCTGTGAGCACTGATGCTTTAAGCCTGTTGCGCGAATGCTCCATATATTTTCCTACCCCAAGCTCTCCACCGATTCCGTCGCTGCCACCTGTGCCGGCCTGGTCAAGCCAATATTCGCCGGAAATATCATAACTTACAAATTCATTAGTAAGAAATCCGGAAAACAAGAGAGAAAAGGTTGTAGCGCGATTTCGCTTGTAATTGAGAGAAACAGTGCCGAAATAAGTTTCAAACTTGTCTTTCTCTTCACCATCGAAATACACTTTAAACTGCTTTACATCTGAAGCAGTGCCAAAAGATGTTTCACGATCTGACGGTTTGAATTTAAAGTCGTTGATAGAAATATTGCCCAAAAGGTTAACAGACCATCTGTCGTTTGGCTTGTATGTAATATTTGTCTGATAATCGAAATATAGAGGATCATACTCTCCTCTCGTTTCGAGAGAAGACAGCAACGAATTATTCTTTTTAAGCCTTAAACCATGAATCTGAGAAAACTTACCAGAATTAGTGCCCAATGAAAGCGAACCGCCCATAAGACTCAGCGCTACCGCTCCTTCAAAAGCCTCCGGTTCACGATATGTTATATCAAGCACAGACGACATTTTATCAGCATAACGCGCAGGAAAGCCGCCGCTCGAAAATTTAATATTTCCGACAAGATCCGGATTGATAATACTCAATCCCTCTTGCTGGCCGCTCCTTACAAGTTGCGGCCTATAAATTTCAACACCATTGATATAGACAGAATTCTCATCAAACGAACCGCCTCTCACAGAATACTGAGAACTCATTTCATTCGACGAATTCACTCCCGGCATTGTTGTGATCATAGCTTCGACACTACCGCCGGACACATCAGGCGAAAGTTTAAATGACTCTGTATCGAAACTCTGCATTCCGTTTATATTATTTCTGAATCCGGTGACTTCCACTTCCTGCAGCTCTATATCTGCCGGGTAAAGACGCACATTGAGCGTCAAATCACCTTCCGGATTAATTAACTTATGACTTACTGTCTTGAAACCGATACAGCTGAACACAAACATCAATAGTATCTTTTGAAGCGACAGACAATGAATACATGCCTTGCAAGTCAGAGTTTGTACCCACGGCAGTGCCTGCGATTCTTACAGTCGCAAACTCAACGGCTTATCTTCATTATCTCTCACCTTTCCTGAAATCTTTACATTATCAGCAAGACACCAAACAGAGAAAAGGGAAAGAAATATTATAATCGAAAATATACGCAAAACATTCATCGGGTAGCCGACCTAATATCAACAATTAAAATTAATATAATAACGAGGAGAACAGCAATAAAATGCCATATAATCAAAAAAACGGAATAGCATATATAATATTATAACCCAAATAATTCTTAACAGTAATAGAATCCCAATATAGCACCTATGCCAGCCACCTGACTCTCCTCCCCATCGCTACGCCTCCGATCGTCCTATGCTCCCCTGCGCGGCGTTCCGGGAACGCCGGCCGCGCCCGCTGGCGGGGAGATAAAAAAAAGCCTCCGGAGGCAATCTGTCTCCGGAGGCTCTAAGGCGGCGATTACCTACTCTCCCGCTTTCGCAGTACCATCGGCGTGATAAGGCTTAACTTCTCTGTTCGGAATGGGAAGAGGTGGAGCCCTTATGCTGTCATCACCTGAATATCTTTTTTTCCCGCGACTCTGCGCGGTGATGGCCTTGAAAAGACCACGACGGAAGCGGCGGGAGACTTCGCGAAACACCCGAGCCAACGACGGCTAGCCTGGCCTGTTTCTTTTTTTTCCGGAACGTTCGGGCAATTAGTACCGCTCGGCTGAACATGTCGCCATGCTTGCACCTGCGGCCTATCGACGTCGTAGTCTGCGACGGCCCTGTAACGAGATCTTATCTTGGAGCTGGCTTCGTGCTTAGATGCTTTCAGCACTTATCCTACCCAGACGCTGCTACCCGGCGGTGCCCCTCGGCGGGACAACCGGCGCACAGGAGGTCTGTCCAGCACGGTCCTCTCGTACTAGTGCCGGATCTCCGCAAATCTCAACGCCCACAACAGATAGAGACCGAACTGTCTCACGACGTTCTGAACCCAGCTCGCGTGCCACTTTAATAGGCGAACAGCCTAACCCTTGGGACCTTCTCCAGCCCCGGGATGTGACGAGCCGACATCGAGGTGCCAAACCACTCCGTCGATATGAGCTCTTGGGAGGGATCAGCCTGTTATCCCCGGAGTACCTTTTATCCTTTGAGCGACGGCCCTTCCATGCGGAACCGCCGGATCACTATGCTCAAGTTTCCTTCCTGTTCGACTTGTATGTCTCGCAGTCAAGCGCCCTTATGCCATTGCACTCTGCGGCCGGTTGCCAATCGGCCTGAGGGCACCTTTAGGAGCCTCCGTTACGCTTTTGGAGGCGACCACCCCAGTCAAACTACCCGCCAAGCAATGTCCTCGCTAATCGCGAGTTAGAAGCCAAATGTGCGAAGGCCAGTATTTCAACAACGACTCCGCGGCGACTGGCGCCACCGCCTCTCTGTCTCCTGACTATCCTACACATCGCACACCCGGCCCCAATGCTAAGCTGCAGTAAAGGTTCACGGGGTCTTTTCGTCCCGTTGCGGGTAATCGGCATCTTCACCGATACTACAATTTCACCGAGCTCACGGTCGAGACAGTGTCCGGATCATTACACCATTCGTGCAGGTCGGAACTTACCCGACAAGGAATTTCGCTACCTTAGGACCGTTATAGTTACGGCCGCCGTTTACCGGGGCTTCACTTCACCGCTTCGCTTGCGCTGACGGCTCCGCTTAACCTTCCGGCACCGGGCAGGTGTCAGGCTGTATACCGCGCCTTGCGGCTTCGCACAGCCCTGTGTTTTTGCTAAACAGTTGCCTGGACCTATTCTCTGCGCCTCCCCTTGTCTAGGGGGGAGGGCCCCTTATCCCGAGGTTACGGGGCCAGTTTGCCTAGTTCCTTGACCGTGAATCTCTCGAGCGCCTTGGTATCTTCTACCCGACCACCTGTGTCGGTTTACGGTACGGGCCGGCTCCCGCTCAAGCGGCGGGCGCGGTTTTTTCTCGGGAGTCTGCTCCTCCGCGGTTGTCACTCGCCGCATGCGGCTCGTGTACTGTCTGCTTTCGCGCCCGGCGTTTCCGCCGCCGGGCATCGCTACGGCATTCAACGCGCTATTCCGTCAGCGCGCACGCGTTTCGCTCCTCCGTCACCGCTCCGCCTCGCGGAAGCCGGGTTGCGGAATATTGACCGCATGTCCATCCGCCAGGCCTGTCAGGCCGGCGTTAGGCCCCGACTCACCCTGAACCGATTAGCGTTGTTCAGGAACCCTTGGTCTTTCGGCGAGGGGGTTTCCCGCCCCCTTTGTCGTTACTTATACCTGCATTTGCTTTTCCCGCCGCTCCAGGGCGTCTCGCGGCGCGCATTCGCCGCGGCGGGAATGCTCCCCTACCAATCCGCATTATTGCGGAGTCCACGTCTTCGGCACCAGGCTTATGCCCGATTATTATCCACGCGGGGCCGCTCGACTAGTGAGCTGTTACGCACTCTTTAAATGAATGGCTGCTTCCAAGCCAACATCCTAGCTGTCGCTGCGGCCCCACCTCGTTATTGCCTTCAACTCAGCCCGGATTTCGGGGCCTTAGACGGTGGTCTGAGTTGTTCCTCTCTCGGACGCGGACCTTAGCACCCGCGCCCTCACTCCCGGGGTCCCTGCCGCGGCATTCGGAGTTCGTCAGGACTTGATAGGCGGCGAAGCCCTCGCATCCTATCGGTCGCTCTACCTCCGCGGCATATGCCCCGAGGCTGCACCTAAATGCATTTCGGGGAGTACGAGCTATCTCCGAGTTTGATTGGCCTTTCACTCCTACGCACAGGTCATCCGAAAGCTTTTCAACGCTTACCGGTTCGGACCTCCAGACGGTGTTACCCGTCCTTCATCCTGCCCATGCGTAGATCACTCGGTTTCGCGTCTGCCTCCGCCGACTCGGCGCCCTGTTCGGACTCGCTTTCGCTCCGGCTCCGGGCCTCAGGCCCTTAGCCTCGCCGGCGACGGCAACTCGCAGGTTCATTATGCAAAAGGCACGCCGTCACCACACCAGGTGGCTCCGACCGCTTGTAGGCGCATGGTTTCAGGGTCTTTTTCACTCCTCTGTCCGAGGTGCTTTTCACCTTTCCCTCACGGTACTCGTTCGCTATCGGTCTCTCGGTAGTATTTAGCCTTTCGGGATGGTCCCCGATAATTCAGCCGGGATTTCTCGTGCCCCGGCCTACTCAGGTGCCGACTGGTCTTGTCTCGGGTCTTCGTGTACGGGGCTTTCACCTCCTCCGGCCGCGCGTTCCAGCGCGTTCCACTGACCCTGACTCGACGTGGCGTCGGTCCTATAACCCCGGCACATGCCTTGCGACACCGCCGGTTTGGGCTCCTCCCCGTTCGCTCGCCGCTACTGGGGGAATCGTTGTTACTTTCTCCTCCTGGCGGTACTTAGATGTTTCAGTTCCCACCGTTCGCCTCCCGCTCTGCGGGATGCCGGGATCGCTCCCGGCGGGTTGCCCCATTCGGACATCCGCGGATCACTGGGCATTTGCCCCTCCCGCGGCTTTTTCGCAGCTTGTCACGTCCTTCTTCGCCTCCGAGAGCCAAGGCATCCCCCATGCGCCCTTCGTTTCGTTCCGTATTGCCGGAATGCCGGACGACATTCTTCTCGCGCGGGCAAAGCCCGCGCCGCCTAAGCTTTTTTGCCTACCGCCATCCCTGCGGACGGCGGCGCTCGTTGTTTCTCGTTGAGTTTCTACGTTTGTCTTCTCGCTTCGCAATCGCGCATGCCGCGCAATCGCTCTCGCTTCCATCATGTCAATGTGCTCTTTTCAAAGTGGAGAATAACAGGTCGAACCGTTGACCCTCTGCTTGCAAAGCAGATGCTCTAGCCAACTGAGCTAATCCCCCATTCTGAGAGAATCCCCACAGGACACAGACGGGACAGGCGCACGGTGTGTCTCCTCAATCACCTTCTGTTGTCATCCCTCAACCGAAGGCCGCAGTCCGGCCTCCAGAAAGGAGGTGTTCCAGCCGCACCTTCCGGTACGGCTACCTTGTTACGACTTAGCCCCAGTCACCGATTTCGCTCTAGGGCGCGCCTCCCGGCGACGCACTTCAAGCGCCCTCTGCTCCCATGGCTTGACGGGCGGTGTGTACAAGGCCCGGGAACGTATTCACCGCGCCATGGCTGATGCGCGATTACTAGCGAATCCAGCTTCACGGAGTCGGGTTGCAGACTCCGATCCGAACTGAGAGGGGCTTTCGGGTTCCGCTCGGCGTCGCCGCCTGGCTTCCCGCTGTACCCCCATTGTAACACGTGTGTCGCCCCGGACGTAAGGGCCGTGCTGATTTGACGTCATCCCCGCCTTCCTCGCGGCTTGCGCCGGCAGTCCGTGCAGAGTCCCCAGCCTTACCTGCTGGCAACTGCACGCGGGGGTTGCGCTCGTTATGGCACTTAAGCCGACACCTCACGGCACGAGCTGACGACAACCATGCAGCACCTCGGAAGACGTCCCGAGGGAAAGGGGCGTCTCTGCCCTGCCGTCTCCCGTTTGAGCCCGGGTAAGGT